>Ga0134102_1000001_pt1 | contig 864752 bp, 716 predicted proteins | sample 13_3_2metaG_FD_94447 | JGI IMG/M metagenome (GOLD analysis project Ga0134102, IMG submission 94447) | Switchgrass degrading microbial communities from high solid loading bioreactors in New Hampshire, USA - 13_49_3.3_201_A3 metaG | ecosystem: Engineered > Bioreactor > Semi-continuous >...
AGGTTGATAGGCTGGGTGTGTAAGCACAGTGATGTGTTTAGCTTGCCAGTACTAATAGGTCGAGGGCTTGACTTTCGCCTTTATGGTACTCCCTCCATTGTTCAGTTTTTAGGGTATGTTCCCGAATATATACACCATTAGCTCAGCTGGTAGAGCACCTGACTCTTAATCAGGGTGTCCACGGTTCGAGTCCGTGATGGTGTACCAATATGGCCCGTTGGTCAAGTGGCCTAAGACTCCGGCCTCTCACGCCGGCAACAGGGGTTCGAATCCCCTACGGGTCACCATCGTTAATTGGCCGAAAGGCTGTATATACAATCGGTGTTAATTGCGTTGAGGTCACACCCGTTCCCATCCCGAACACGGTAGTTAAGCTCAATTGCGCCGAAGATACTTGGCGGGAAGCCGCCCGGGAAAATAGGTAATGCCGATACTTTAAGTACATATTCCTCCTTAGCTCAGTCGGTAGAGCATGCGGCTGTTAACCGCAGGGTCGTTGGTTCGAGTCCAACAGGGGGAGCCACTAGTTGGTGTCGATTGCACTGAGGATCCACCCGTTCCCATCCCGAACACGGTAGTTAAGCTCAGTTGCGCCGAAGATACTTGGCGGGAAGCTGCCTGGGAAAATAGGTGATGCCAACACAAAGAACTGCTATCGAATGATAGCAGTTCTTTGCTTTTTAAAAGCAATATGGGGGAGTCCCATATTGCTTTCTTTTTTATTTTACGCTTACGCCGTAAATCTCGGTGTATGTCAGCTTTCCGTTAATCCTTTCCGATTTCATCAGCGACAATCTGTTCGCACTCATCTTAAACTCATCAAAGCTAATGTTTACTTTATCTTTGTTTACCGATACTTCTCTCGCAAGGGTCACATGGGGCTTGAAAATCTCTTTGGCGTCCGTCTTAAAACCGTATTTGTCCAAATCCGCGCATAGGTTTCTGTATAGCCTATTAAGCGCGGGGTTCTCCTTAATTCCAATCCAGTAGAGATTCGACCTAAAGCTGCCAACGCCGCTGAAACAAAGCTCAATTTCTTCGGTAAAGTTCTTCTTCATGCAAGGGAGAATTGCCCTGTAATCCTCCACTTCGCCAAGAAAAAAAATCGTCAAATGCAGATTCTCAGGCCTTGTGAACCTTCCCGCGGCGATTTCTCTTAGTTTATTTTGAACATCAATGATTTTGCTTTTTGTTTCGGAATCAAAGTTAATGGCAATGAATAATCTCATATCTGAACCTCAATTTCACTTAAAGGATATATACTGTCCTCGCCCACAAAGCATCTGAATGCTTTTATATTCACGCCCTCAATCTTTGCCCTTTTAAGTCCGTCGGCAAATGCCTTGTCCTGCTTAATATTCGGTCTGAACACAAGGGCGTTTTCCATTTGAACCATAAAAATGATATAAGCCTCATATCCCATTGCTTTAAGCTCAATTAGGTCATTTATGTGTTTGAGCCCTCTGGATGTGGGAGCGTCGGGAAAGAGAGCAACCCCGTTTTCTTCAAGAGTAACGCCTTTAACCTCAATAAATGCTTTCTTGTCCTCATACTCCACATAAAAATCAAATCGGGAGTTTAGTTTTCCGTATTCCTGCCTTATGCTCTTTACATCCTTAAACAGCCCGCCATGCTTTATTAGCTCAAGGCATAGAGTGTTCGCAACCTGACTGTCGGTATTTATGAGCATATCATTCTGATATACTGATATAAGGTCGTATTTTGTCTTTCTGCCGGGAACGGACACCTCCTGCACAAAAATATCCGCACCCTTAATAAACAGCTCCTTGCAGCGCCCTGTGGTCTTTACATGGCAAAGCTCAAGCTTTCCGTCTATCAGAATTTCCGCAATGAATCTGTTTTTTCTCTCTATGAATTTTGCCCTTTTTATTCTTTCGTATTTCATATTAACATTATTTAGGGGAGCGCAAAAACGCTCCCCGTTCTTTTATTTATTCTTTAAGTACTTTGCCAGCTTATTAATTCCGTAGCCTGCGGCATAAGCGGCTCCGGCTCCGAGAAGGACATTGCGGGCAATTGTAAGGTTTACGCTCTGCCTGTCGGTTAACCTCTTCATGATGGGACCCAAAGAGATGGGTTCGAGCCCTAACTCTTCCTTAAAGTGATACATCTTTGTTTCGTACTTTGTGGGGTCGTTCTCGTTGAGGATAATCTCGCGAACGCCTGAGCGGGCGCCGTCGGTGTAAACTCTGAAGCTGGCGGTCTTACACTGACCCAGATAAATTCCGTCAACCTGACCGTTAAAGTCGTTCATGTGGTCGTGACCGAAATATGCGCCGATTACATCGCCAATCTTCTTCCAGCTGTCAAACTGACCGCTGTCAATGTCGGGTGTGCAGGGACCCTGTCCGAGATAGCCCTCAACGCCGTCTTTAAGAACATAGTAGTGCTTTTGGAAAGCTCCCTCGCCCCTAACAGCCCAAGGTCTCTCCCAAAGCTTAGCCTTTCTTAAAAGCCTGTAGCACTGAATAACTGGGATGTGCTGGAACACAAGGGCGGGGATGACCTTTCCGCCGTTCTGCTCTTTAAGAGCAAGAGCTGTTTTCTCATACCATTCTATTTGGTCCTGATGGACAATATCGTATTTTGAAACGCTAATGTCCTCATAATGATTGTTTGAATCAATGAACCAAAGGTTGAATACAGGCTTGTCGCCTTTACTGGAATATATAAGAAGGTTATAGTTCGCATTGCCTGTTATGTTCGGGTCGGCGTTGTCTATAAGGCAGCCTTCAAGCTCCTTATACATCTCAACCTGCTTGTCGGTGTGGTAACCGTCGTGGTCGTGATTTCCCAAAGCAATCGCATAGGGTATGCCCCTGTCAATCATGGGCTGAGCGACTCTCCTGATGGCAGCTCTAAAGTCTGCGTAGGGCTCTTCCTTTTCCCTGTTTGTAAAGATGTCGCCAAGGAGAACCACAAGGTCCGGCTTGATTTTATCAAGAGCCGTTTCCATGAGCAGCCTGCCGTCTCTCATCTTTTTCTTAGCAAGGGGAGAGGTGACATCCGCTTTTTCATGAATATCGGTCGCAACCATTATTGTAAACTTGCCGTTTTCATTAAATTTAAGCATCGCTAACCTCCGGTCTTTTAATGTCTACTATTATCCTTCAATTTCACACTTCTGTCAAGGTTCGACGGCAAAAAATGAAGCAACTGAAAAAAGCTCGGCATAGTTTTCATTTGTCAAAAAATGCAAAACATTGAAAGCAGAAAATACTATTGCTTTTTATGGTGTAATATGATAAATTGTTTTTAGTTATTCGGCGCTTATTTAGCTTAATTGCTAATTTTGCCGAAGCATTACATAACGGAGGTATACATATGGCGTCATATTGCCCCAAATGCAATTACAAGCTGCGTCTTAGAGACTATAAACCCGAATGTCCACAGTGTGGTGTAAATATTCTGTACTATGGCATGGAGGAAAGATTGGCAAGAGAGGCTGACGCTGCCGAGAAGGAGCATGCCGAATTCCAGCCCAAGATTGACAGAGTTAAGGCAGCGGTTTACGGCTCAAAGGTTGCGATTGCAAGAATACCGATAATTCTCCTTCCGATATTGGCCCTCCTTTTGCCCCTAGGCAAGGTTTCAATGATGCTTCCCTTCTATGAAGAGGCTAAAAACACAACCGTTAACCTTATTTCAATAGTAAAGCTTCTTTCAAACTTAAACTTTGACCTTGTGCTCAAGATGGTCAATTCCCCGATATTCGGCAAGGTGTTTGTGTTCTTCCTGGCATCAATCGTTTGCCTGATACTTTCGCTCCTTGTCATGCTCACAAACCTCATTGTGCTTCCGCTTTCCTGCTCACCCAAGGGACTGCCCAGAAACTTTACCCTTGCCGGCATGGGCATAGTATTCTCAAGCCTTTCGGCTGTTTTCTTCCACCTGATGGGCAAAGAGATTACAGCGGTTGTTCCCGAAGGCGTATACAGTTCATCCCTCAGCTTCGGTATTGCGTTCGTACTGCTTTCATTCGTTGCGATTATCGTAGTAAACGCGCTGTTTAAGATACTTAAGATTGAAGTAAAGTATACCGATGTCTCCGAGTATTTAAAGCCCTTTGAGGAGAGGCAGAGGGAAAAGGCTGAAAAGGAAGCTGCCGCAAAAGCCGCAGCAGAAGCCGCTGAGGCACAGGCAGAACCCGCATCCGCAGGCGCAGCCACAGAGTAGTATTGTTTATTTAAAACAAATAATCAACCGACGATGGAGTCAAAAGTTTGAAAGGACTTTAGACAAATCGTCGGTTATTGTTTTGTGAGGGTTTCAGGCAAAAGCTTGAAATTAAGGAAGAAATTCATACCCATCAGCAAAATAAAAAAGCTGAAACAGCCTGTCAAAAAGCTTGTTAATATGCCGCTATATGTGCTATACTGTTATAGTGTGCGGATAAATACGGTCAAATCCGACCACAATTGCAATTACTTATTACGGACGGTGTAATTTTTCTCATGGATTCTTATAATGTTGTAGTTATCGGTGCCGGTCCGTCCGGCATATTTACGGCTCTTGAGCTTTACAAGCATTTCCCGCCTGAGTTCAAGGTTCTTGTTGTTGACGAAGGAATGTCAATATTAAGACGCCGCTGCCCCGCAAGGAGCAAGGGCGTATGCGTAAGATGCAACCCCTGCAACATCATGAGCGGATGGGCAGGCGCTGGCGCATTCTCCGACGGAAAGCTTTCTCTCTCCGAAGAAGTCGGCGGCAATCTTACCGATTACCTCCCCGTTTTTGAGGTCAGAAATCTTATAAAGTATGCCGATTCAATGTACCTTGATTTCGGCGCTCCCAAAACCGTATTCGGACTTACCGACAAAAAGGTTGAGGAAATCGCATACGAGTGCAGCCGCCATAACATACAGCTCATTCCCTGCCCCGTAAGGCACATGGGAACAGAGTATTCATACGAAGTACTTAAAGCAATGTATGAGCACCTTGAGGCGATCGAGGGCTTTACATTCCTTGAAAGCACCCATGCGGACCCGATTATCACCGAGGACGGTCAGATTAAAGGAATCACTCTTACAAACAAAAAGGGCGAAAAGACCGAGGTTGCCGCGGACTTTGTTGTCGCTGCTCCCGGCAGAGGCGGCGCCGATTGGCTTACAGGCATCGCAAAGCTCCACAATATCCAGACCAGGAATAACGAGGTGGACATCGGAGTCAGAGTCGAGGTCCCCAATTCCGTCATGGATCATCTTACAAAGCACCTTTATGAGGCTAAGATGGTTTATTACTCCGATACATTCGAGAGCAAGGTACGCACCTTCTGCATGAACCCCAGCGGCTTTGTCAGCGAGGAGCATTACAACGCGGGCTTTAACAATACCTTTGAGCGCAGCATAGCCGTCGTTAACGGCCACAGCTACGCTGACAAGGACAAGCACAGCGGCAACACAAACTTCGCTATGCTTGTTTCCACAAGGTTTACAGAGCCCTTCAATCAGCCGATTGAATACGGCAGATATATCGCCCAGTTGGGCAATATGCTCACCGGCGGCGGCGTAATGGTTCAGCGCCTCGGAGATTTGCTCCTCGGCAGAAGAACCGACGCTTCAAGACTTAAAAAGTCCACAACTGTTCCCACTCTCACCACAGCCGTGCCCGGCGACCTTTCATTCGTTCTGCCCCACAGACACCTCACCAGCATTATTGAGGCATTAAGGGCATTCGACAAGGTCGCTCCAGGACTGTACTCCAAGAATACCCTGCTTTACGGCGTTGAGGTTAAGTTCTACTCCTCAAAGATTGAGGTAAACAATAAATTTGAAACCTCTGTTAAGAATTTCTATGCCATCGGCGACGGCGCGGGCATAACCAGAGGACTTATGCAGGCATCCGTCAGCGGCATAGTTGTGGCAAGAGATATTGCCGAAAAACTTAAGAAATAACACCAAAAGGGCAGGTAAGAGCATGACTGTAGACTTAAGGGTTATAGCGCAGCGTCTGACAAGCCTCGGCTTGACGCTAAGTTTAGCCGAGTCATGCACAGGCGGTCTTGTTTCAAAGCTGATAACCGACATCCCCGGCTCATCAGCCTTCTATAAGTACGGAATCGTCGCCTATTCAAACGACGCAAAGCTGCAGTTTTTAGGCGTAAAGCCAGAAACCTTATCTGCCCACGGTGCTGTCAGCCGCGAGACCGCCGAGGAAATGGCCGAAGGCGTAAGGAAAGCCGGCAGTACGGATATCGGCATCGGCATTACGGGAATCGCGGGTCCCGGCAGCGACAATACATCAAAGCCCGTAGGTCTGATTTACATTTCCCTTTCAGCCGAAGGCTATTCGGTCACAAAGGAATTCAGAACCTCCTTCAGCGGCGATGTTAGAACCGAGAACAGAAACTTTGCCGCCAACGAGGCTCTGAAAATGCTCTCGGAGTTCCTCGAGCAGCTTTAACCCCATCACCGTAACTCCTTTTCATGGTGAAGTTTATGGACGAAAAGATAAATCCCCTTGAGAATAAAAACATAAACGCAGACAATAAGAGCCCCTCAAAACAGCTTGATGCTGATTTTGACGAGGCTTTGCGTCTTTTGAGCTTTGATATGGACTCTGTGACCGAAAAAAGCTCCGATTCATCTCAGACTGCTGACAAAACGGCCGATTTTGACGCCTTTTTAGAGAGCGCCAAAAGCGAAATAGAAAAAACAGCCGAGGAGAGCAAGGCTGCCACTCAGGAGATTCTAAACTCCGACGCTGCAGTCGACACACTCCCGTCTTCCCCGTCGGCAGCAGCCCCCCCAGAGTCCGAACCGGCCGCGGCATCGGCAGAAGAAAGTGAAGAAACAGACGAAATATCAAAATACCTTGACGAGCTTACTCCCGTAACGGACGCTGAGGGAGCGGTCGTCAAGGACAACAGAACCATAAGAAAAGAGCGCACTGTATTCTTTACCTTTGTTATCCTAACCATACTTATGCTGGCGTTCCTTATTTTCTATATACTTATCGGAAGCAGCGGCAGATACGGCATAGGAATAGATATCGACCCCGATATGCAGAACGCTGTTTTCGAGGCCCCGCAGGTATTCAAGACATTAAAGCCCAACGAAAAAGAGGGTATTCAGTACCCCGAGGGCATACAGGAAAAGTATAAGCGCCTTTACGCCGCTCATCAGGATTTTGTCGGCTGGCTCAGAATCCCCGGCACCCCAGTGGATACTCCCATTTATCAGGCAAAAGACAACACCTACTACCTAAAGCGCGACCTTGCGGGCAATTACTCAAAGTACGGAACCCCCTTCCTTGATTACACAAACAGAGTTGACAAGCTCAGCAGGAATACCGTCATCTACGGTCACAATTTTGAGCCGAAGTACGAAAACGACTTAGGCTTTGGCGGCATTGAGCAGTACAAGGATGTGGAGTTCTACAAAAAGCACCCCGTTATCGAGTTCAACACACTTTACAAGGACTATAAATGGAAGGTTTTCGCCTGCTTCCTCTCAAACGGCGACCCCAGCGGCGACAATGGCTACCTTTTCAATTATATTGCCACCTCAATGGGCAATAATAGCTTTTTGAAGTTCATTGACGAGGTTATGCAAAGAAGCTTTATCCAGACAAGCGTGGACATTAAAGAAACGGATAAAATCCTGACAATCTCAACCTGCGCCTACGACTTTGACCGCGGTGGCAGACTTGAGGATTTAAGGTGCGTCGTCATGGCAAGATTAGTCAGAGAAGGCGAGAGCGAGGAGGTTGACACCTCCAAAGCGGTTCAGCGAACCGATATTAGATATCCCCAGCTTTACTACGATATTTTCGGCGGAACCAATCCTTACAAAAACGCTCCCAAGTGGTACCCCTCCGCAGACTGAGTTTTTTCGCAAAGTTTAGAGAATTTGCCACAATTTTTGAGCAAAACAACCAAAAATATAATTGCAAGCGATCGAAATTAAAGGTATAATATAATTTACACAAAGTTCGCAGCCGTTTTTAAGCGGTTTAATGAAACTGAAAGCGCCGTTTTCGGTTGATGAAAGAAGTGATTTCGTTGTCGGAAATGAAAAGCGAAAAAGTAATGCACAACGACAGCCTGCTTGAGCAGGAGATAGAAAATATCCTCAGCTCTCTCAATTTAACGGGAGGGTCTGAAGGTTTTTCGTCCGAATTCACTGAGCTGCTTGAGCGATACGGTGTTAAAGAAGATATAATTCGCGATGTTCAGGCAATGAGCGCTCACGCCGCGAATATGCCCGAATCTTACACTGATGACAATCTTTACTCCGACGACCTCTCACTTTATCCCGATGTTGAGGAGCCCTATATCCCGCCCCAGCCCGAAGCATACCACCCCGGCGCGGGCAGGGTCATATATGACGAAGATTATTCTTCAATGGGCAATATCTACATGAAGAAAACTCCTCAGACTCCCTATTACTACGACGAAAACGGCTTCAGAGTTATTTACGACGAGGACCTGGTAAACGGCCGCGGCAGCGCCCCAGTTCCCGAAAGAAGAAAGCCCCTCAGCGCAGAAAGCTACATTCATTCAAAAACGGTTAAAGAACCCGACCTTGAGGGATTTACCGAGATTTATAAAGAACCCGATATAGAAGTAGAAGTATCTGAAAGAGAAACTGAAGTCAGCGGCGCAAACGAAAAAAACGAAACTCCTTCCGACCTTAATTCCCTTATCGACCCTATTTCAAACGATTGGATAGACTATAACGCCAAGGGCAAAAAGAAGGAGAAGAAAGCACACGCCGCAAAGGGCGCCGATTCTTCTGATAACTCAGAAAAAGATACAGAATCAAAAGCGGTAAGGTTCTTTAAGAGCTTTTTACCTTGGAAGGGCGACCCGGGCAAGGAAATCGCCCGCAAGGTGATTATGCTGGCATCCATCTGCATAATCGTCTATTACAGCATTTTCTTTATCAACTATTTCGCCCAGTACTACGGCAGCATAAACGATATGAACGACCTTGCCGACCTTGCCACCGAATATGACAACTCAAACGACACTTCTTCCGTTTGGGAAACCATAAGGGCAAAATACCCGAATGTAAACTTCCCCGAAAAGCTTAACCCCAAGTGGGCAAATCTTTACGCCATCAATCAGGACTTCGGCGGCTGGATTTCAATCGGCAACACAAACATAGACGATATTGTGGTTAAGAGCTCCGACAACAAGGACTACCTCAAAACCAACTTCTACGGCAAGGAGAATAAATACGGCACACTGTTCCTTGACTACAGAAACTTCAGGAACGGCTTTGAAGAGCTTGACCGCAACACAATAATCCACGGTCACAACATGAAGGACGGACTCAAGTTCGCCCAGCTTGAAAAGTATATGACACCCGAGGGCTTTGCCGAGTCGCCGATTATCATTTACGAAACACCTTATCAGAAATACTATTGGAAGGTATATGCCGTTATCGTTACAAACGGTCTGCCAAAAGACGACAACGGCTATCTGTTCAACTACATCGTTCCTAATTTTACAAGCGACGAAGCATTTATGAAATATATTAAGGCTCTTGACGAGAGAAAGCTCTACGACACAGGAGTGGGCATGCTCCCAACGGACAAGATTCTCACCCTCTCAACCTGCAGCTATGAGTTTAAGGAAGCAAGGCTTGCCGTTATAGCAAGGCTTGTCAGAAACGGCGAGAGCCTGGATGTGGACACCTCCCTTGTCAAGGTAAATCCCAATCCTCGCTATCCTCAGGCATGGTACGACGCCAAAAAGCTGCCCAACCCCTACAAAGACGCATACAAGTGGCAGCCGTAACAGCCGAACCAATTGTTTTCTCTTGACGAAAGGACGCGTTATTTGATGAGAGCAGCGCTATTTTCCATAGGGGCTCAGAATAAAGGAGAGTTTAAGAATCTTAAGGAGCATATTGACTCCGTATTTTCGGCAGTCGACCAAAAGGCAGCCCTTTCGGACTATGAAGGTCTTAAAAATGCCGTACAAGCTGTTTCCGCGGCGCTTAAAGAATGCAATATTCTTGTATTCTTCCTGCCATTAAAGGATTATTTCAGAAACAAAATCCTGCTGTTTAAGCTCTTCCGCCTTGAAGGTAATGTTTCGGAAGATGCGCTCAGAAAGCTTGAGGCTCTAAAGGTTTATGAAAGCCTTTCGGAGGCGGAAAAAAAGGCGGCAAGTGTTTTCCCGCCGAATGCGTCCGTAATCGAACCTGTTAAAAATGAATTTATAGCCTTCTCCGTTGCCTCCGGCAAGCAGGAGATAGCGGTTATCCCCTTTGCGGATGGACTTACACAAGGTTTATTGGAGTCTTATCTTGTTTCAAAGGGCTTAATTGAGGCAAAAAGGGAAGAAATCAGAGAAATCCCCGAGGACAAGTCTCAGGAAACAGCTCCCGCAGAGGAAACCTCAAAGGCAGCCGAAGAGGCAACTCCCGCCGAAACAGAGCGGGAAATAAAGTTCCCGAAACTTGAAAAATACCTTTCCGAAAACGATATTAAGGTAGGCGTCGCAAGTACGCCCTCATCAATATTCATCAAATCCGCGGGCGAAAATTGGAATGGCTTTGACACAGCCTTTAAGTTCATTCCCTATATCAGAGAGCGCAGCACCTATGACCTTAGGGAATACGCCGTAAACCTTGCCAGCCTCGCATCCGAAATGGCAGAGGCCCCCTTCGGCATCTCCATCACCAACATTCACACGATAGGAGAGGGCGAAGACGCCGAACGCTTTGTCTTTATAGCCGCCGCGGGCGAAAAATACGCAAAGGCGGCAAAGCTCTACGCCTTGCCCGGCGAGGGAGCGGAGGAGTTTTTATCCTCAGCCGCGGACGAGGCATTGAAGCTTCTTGAAAGCATGATAGCGGAGTACCTTGGCGATATGGATTATCCCAGAGAGGCTTACGAAACCCCGCCCAGACCCGTTCAGTTTATTTCCGGGGCAAAGAGCATAGCCGTAATCGCCCTGATTGCAATCTCCCTTATAGCCTCTTTCCTTGCGGGCTTCTTTATGCTCAGGGAGAAAAATCCCGATGAACAAATAATAGTATCAAACGGAATAGATTCTTATGAAACGGCGGAGGATTTTGTTTAAAAGACAAAATCCCTTCCGTTTTTTGCAAGGGTTGTGAGAGAATGAATAAAACAAACAGAATACATAAATATTTCAGCCTTCTTATCTGCATGGCGGTATTTGTGGGCGTTCTTTCTCCCGCAGCCTTTGCCGCAAACGCCGAGCCCAAAATTGTCTACGCAGGCGGCAACGCGAATCTCGACGGCAAAATCGACGCCAGCGACGCAAGGCTGATTCTCCGTCATTTTTCCAAACTCAGCGAGCTTAAAGGCGAGAATCTAAAGTACGCCGACGCGAATTTTGACGGCACGGTCAACGCCGCGGACGCGAGAATCGTCCTCAGAATAGCCGCAAAGCTTGAGTACCCCGTAATGGGTGACTTTGTATTTACCGTTTACGGCTGGGGTCACGGCGTTGGCATGAGCCAGTACGGCGCAGCTCGTATGGCAAACACCCAAAAGGAAGACGGCAGCTATTATAAATACGAGGAAATCCTCTCCCATTACTATAATGGCATAGAGTTTGCCAATGAAGAGATGCCCGAAAAAATGAAAGTAGGCTCCGAGCTGGTAGACACCAAAGAAATTCTTTGGCGCATAGTCCTGCAGGAGATTGGCGGCATTGACGGCATAAAGCCAGAGGCGCTTAAAGCCCAAGTAGTCGCGGCGTATACATATATCATGTATGCGTCGGGCAAGACAAATCCCGAGGACAATAAAGAGTATAAGGTGACGGGCGTAGCATACGCCAAAAAAGAAAAGTACGACGAATACCTAAAGCAAAAAGAGAACGAGGATTCGGTAAAAAACAAGCCCGACTTTGCCGTTAAAGAAGCCATAGAGCGGGCAATAGACGAAGTCGGCGGCAAGTTTATGACCTATAACGGCAAGGTTATAAACTCCGTATTCTTCGCGCTGTCAGCAGGCAAAACCGCGGATTCCGAGGTCATTTGGGGCGGCGATTTGCCGTACTTAAAGCCTGCTTTTAGTCTTACGGACAAAAATGAGAAAAACTACAAAACCGAGGTTGTCCTTACCTCCGCTGAGATGCGTACATACCTTGAAAATTATATAAAAACCCTCAGAGAAAAATACAAGGACAACGAAAAATATAAAACATTCAAGCTCTCAGAATATGAGCCGGAAAAATGGCTCTCTATTATCTCGCATGACAAAGCGGTAAGCGAATCTGTTGGCTATGTGTCCGACATACATATAAACAATTCCGTAATCGACCCCACTAAACCCGAGGACTACGGCTACATATGTATAAGGGGCAATTTCTTCAGAGAGAATGTTTTAAAGGACGGCAGCAAAATGCTCCTTCGCTCACCGTGCTTTACCTTTGAGTACATACCCAAATTCGCGCCTACAAAATAACAATAAGGAGGAAGGCCAGTGTCAGTTCTTGTTACCGGCGGCACAGGTTATATCGGCTCCCATACCGTTGTCGAGCTGATAAACGCAGGCTATGATGTTGTAATTATAGACAATCTTTCCAACAGCTCCGAGAAGGTCCTCGGCAGAATCGAAAAGATTACGGGTAAAACCCCAAAGTTCTATAAGTGCGACATCAGAGATTCAAAGATGCTGGATACCGTTTTCGAAAACGAAAACATAGATGTGGTAATCCACTTTGCGGGCTTAAAAGCTGTTGGAGAGTCTGTTTCAAAGCCGCTTATGTACTACGACAATAATATAGGCGGCAGCGTAAAGCTCTTTGACGCGATGCAAAGGCACGACTGCAAAAAAATAGTTTTCAGCTCCTCCGCAACGGTTTACGGAAGCCTCAGCAAACCTCCTTTTAAAGAGGATTCCCCCGTGGGCATGACCACAAACCCCTACGGCACAACTAAGCTGTATATCGAGAAAATCCTTCAGGACCTTTATTACTCAGACAACGAGTTTTCAATATCCATTCTCAGATACTTTAACCCCATCGGCGCCCATGAGAGCGGAGAAATCGGCGAGGACCCCCACGGTATCCCCAACAATGTAATGCCCTATATAGCGCAGGTCGCAACGGGCAAGCTGCCGATTTTCAATATTTTCGGCGACAAGTACCCCACAAGGGACGGCACGGGAGTCAGGGACTATATCCATGTTGTCGACCTCGCCCTCGGTCACCTCAAGGCTATGGACAGGGTATTCTCCAAAACAGGCGTTGATATTTACAACCTCGGCACAGGAAAAGGCTATTCGGTCTTAGAACTTTTAACCGCATTTGAGGAGGCAAGCGGCAAAGAAATTCCCCGCAGAGTCGTGGGACCCCGCGAGGGTGATATTGCCGAATCCTACGCAGACCCGACAAAAGCGGAAAAAGAGTTGGGCTGGAAAGCCGAAAGAGACCTTAAAAAGATGTGCGAAGACACTTGGAGATGGCAGAGCAAGAATCCCAATGGCTATGAGGAGTAAATAAAAGACGGGTGAGAACATGAAAAAGGCATTTTCTTTCCTGGCGCTTTTTCTTACTGTTCTTCTTATCACCACCCACGGTTTTTCTGCCTTAGCGGCAGACGCTCCGGATACTCAGTCCGCAATCACACTCACAGAACCCCGTTTGGGGATTAAGGCTAAGCTCCCGAACGAGGAGGCTTTTAAGGTTTTGCGCCTTGGAGCATATGAGATTGTCGATGGTGTGGACTTTGAAGTCGCCGACAATCTCTTGGGCGATTTTGTGTTCTCACTCTTTAACATAATGTTTATCCGCAATCAAACCGAAGTTTTAGAGCAGCTCGGCAGCCCCGCTCAAATCTTTTTGCCCATTCCCGAAGGCTATAATGCCCAAAAGTGCGCGGTATTTAGGATAACCGACGGCAGGGCGGTCGAAACCGATTTTACCTTAAACGGCTCTGAGCTAAGTTTCACTGCAAACGGCAGCGGCCTTTTCGCCATAGTTGATACAAGCAAAAAGCCGCAGCAGGTACTTCCGGGAGATGTCAATTTCGACGGCAAAATCAGGTCCGACGACGCAAGACTTGTTTTAAGAGCGGTGGCAAAGCTGGAAACGCTGACCCCCTTCAAGGAGCTCGCGGCGGATATTGACAAAAACGGCAAGGTAAATGCCGCCGACGCAAGGAAGATACTAAGAATCTACGCAAAGCTTGAGTAAAAAAAGACCGTCTTAGACGGTTTTTTTTTAAAGCACTTCTTCCAAAATACTGTTAACAATTAGGTTAGATTTTGGTATAATAAATAAGATAAATTTTTACAAAGGACTATTTTTTATAAAAAATAATGAAAGGGTAAATATGACAACATCAGAAATATTCTTAATAGGTCTTAGCGTTTTAAATCTCATAGTGTTAATCTTAATCCTTATCAAAGTCTTTTCAAAAACATCCAACGCGGAGTATCTCACATTAAAGCAGGCTTTGGAGCATTTAATGAGGAGCACCGCGGACGAATTCCAGCGCAGCCGCAACGACAATATAGCTTTCCAGAACATAATGAGGGAGTCCCAGACAGCCCTTCAAAAGCAGATGTACGACTTTACAAACGAGTTCACCCGTCAGATAAGCGAAGCCCAGAACCAGTTTGAAAAAAATGTTCTTGTAAAGCTGGGCGACGCGGAAAAGGCAAATCTCAGGCACTACGCCGACCTTTCAAAACTCCTTTCCAATTCCCTTGAGAATATCAGAGAAAAGAACATAGAGCAGAACGAAAAGCAGGCAAAGATGGTGGAAGCCGCCATTCTCAGAATGCAGGAGAGCAACGAGCAAAAGCTCGAGGCAATGAGAATGACAGTGGACGAAAAGCTTAGCCAAACTCTTACCACAAGGCTCGACTCCTCATTCAAGACCGTTTCCGAGCAGCTTGAAAATGTGTATAAGTCCCTTGGCGAGATGAAGGAGCTTTCAAGCGGCGTTACCGACAATGTCACCGCCCTGAACAGAGTGCTCACCAATGTCAAGGCAAGGGGTACATGGGCGGAGATTCAGCTTGAGTCCATCCTTGACCAGACCATTCCCAATATGTATGTCAAGAACTATCAGTCCGAAACGGGCAAGGGAATGGTTGAGTTCGCGATAAAAATCCCGTCGGGCGAGAATAATTCGGAGATTACCTACCTCCCCGTCGACTCCAAGTTCGCCATGGAGGCATATATAAGGCTCTGCGATGCGGCAGACAGAGCCGACGCCGCAGCCCTCGCCGCAGCCCGCAAACAGCTCGAAGACGCTATTATAAAGTCCGCGAGGGATGTATCAAAATACATTAATCCCCCCAAAACCACCCCGTTTGCGATAATGTACCTCGCCACAGAGGGACTTTACGCGGAAGCAGCCGCCTCAAAGTCAGGTCTGCTTGAAAGGCTGCAAAGGGAATTCAGCGTCATGCTGGCAGGCCCCTCAACAATCACCGCCCTTCTTAACTCCGTCGCCATGGGCTTTAAGACAATCGCCATTAATGAGAAGGCAACCGAGATTTATAAGATTCTCGGCGCGGCGAAGATTCAGTACGAAAAATTCGGCGACATCCTCGTTAAGGCAAAGAAGAAAATTGAGGAGGCCGGCAGAACCCTTGACGAGGCTCAGCACCGCAACACCATAATTCAAAAAAGGCTCTCCAAAGTTGAGGCTTTGGATGTCAAAGAGGCAGAGCTTCTCCTTGAAGAAGGCGCAGAGGACGAAAGCGCCACCGCTTAAACCGCTTGTTAAATCTGGATACAATACCCATATTTAAGGTTTCAAAACATAAACTGGAGGGAATAACATGAAGTACGCTGAACTGATTGGCAAAATGACGCTCCAAGAAAAGGCTGAATTCTGCTCAGGCATAGATTTCTGGCACCTTGCCGGAAACGAAAGACTCGGCATCCCGTCCATCATGGTTACCGACGGACCTCACGGACTGAGAAAAAAGAAGGATAAAAAGGGCAAGGGCGAGCTTTTAAGCTCCGTTCCCGCCGTTTGCTTCCCCACCGCATGCCTTACGGCATGCTCATGGGACCCCGACCTTTTAAGGGAAATGGGCGAGGCTCTGGGCGAGGAATGCCTTGCCGAAAGAGTATCCATTCTTCTGGGCCCCGGCGTCAACATCAAGCGTTCCCCCTTATGCGGCAGAAACTTTGAGTATTTCTCGGAGGACCCCTTCCTTACGGGCAAGCTGGCAGCAGCCTTAATCGAAGGCGTCCAGTCAAAGGGTGTGGGTACATCCTTAAAGCATTTTGCCGCCAACAATCAGGAAACAAGAAGAATGACCATCGATTCGGTTGTTGACGAGCGCGCGCTGAGAGAAATCTACCTTGCGGGCTTTGAGGAGGCTGTAAAAAAGAGCCAGCCCTGGACCGTAATGAACGCCTACAACAAGCTCAACGGCACCTACTGCAGCGAGAACAAGTGGCTGCTTACGGATGTTTTAAGAAACGAGTGGGGCTTTAAGGGCTTTGTCGTCACCGACTGGGGCGCAGAGAATGACAGGGTAGAAGGCCTTAAAGCTGGTCAGGAGCTTGAAATGCCCACTTCAAGCGGACTCGGCGCCAAGAAGATAGTCGAGGCAGTCCAAAACGGAGAGCTTGACGAGGCAGTTCTTGACAGAGCAGTCAACAGAATCCTTCATGTTATATTCAGAGCAAGCAAACACCTCCAGAACACAAGCTATTCCGAGCCGACACATCACGAGCTTGCAAGAAAGATAGCAAGCCAGTCCATGGTTCTTCTCAAAAACGAGGATAAAATCCTCCCGCTCAAAAAGGGCATGACGGTAGCTGTCATCGGCGAAATGGCTCGCTCGCCCAGATATCAGGGCGCAGGCAGCTCGCTTATCAATCCCACAAGGCTTGACAACGCCTTTGACGCGCTTATCGAAAAGGGTCTGAATGTAAAATACGCCCCCGGATATGACAAGTCCAAGGATGAAGTCAACGAAAAGCTGATTGAGGAAGCGTTAAAATGCGCCAAGAACAGTGACGCGGTTCTTATCTTCGCGGGACTTACCGACGCCTTCGACTCCGAGGGCTATGACCGCACCCATATCGACCTGCCCAACAGCCACAACGAGCTGATTGAGGCGGTCGCAGAGGAAAACGACAATGTCATCGTCGTCCTTGCCGGCGGCTCGGCAGTCACAATGCCGTGGCTTTCAAAGGTAAAGGCTGTTCTGCACACATATCTTGCGGGTCAGGCAGGCGGCAAGGCTGCTGCGGACATTCTTGTGGGCGATGTAAACCCCTCAGGCAAGCTGGCTGAGACCTATGCCTACAGTCTTGACGACATTCCCAGCACCGCGAACTTCCCCGGCGCCCACTGCACGGTTGAGTACAGGGAGAGCATATATGTCGGCTACCGCTATTTCGACACCGCCAAAAAGGATGTTCTCTTCCCCTTCGGTTTCGGTTTGTCATATACCGAATTCGAGTATTCAAACATAAAACTCTCCGCCAAGAAGATTAAGGACACCGACACATTGACCGTATCCTTCAAGATAAAGAATATCGGCGATATGGCGGGAGCTGAAATCGCTCAGGTTTATGTAAGCGCGGAGGATTCCGTCGTATTCCGCCCCGAAAAGGAGCTTAAAGGCTTTAAAAAGGTGTTCCTGGAGCCCGGCGAAGAAAAGACGGTTGAAATCGAGCTCGATAAGCGCTCATTTGCCTATTACAATGTTGAGCTCCGCGACTGGCATGCCCCCACAGGCAAGTACAATATCCTTGTCGGCGCATCCAGCCGTGACATCAGGCTCAAAGCTGCGGTACAGCTTACAGAAACAGAGGAAAGACCTCAGCTTAATCTCAAAGACAAAGCACCCTCCTACTACGGCGCGAATGTTCTCTCCGTTCCCGACAGCGAGTTTGAGGCTCTGCTCGGCAGACCCATACCCGAGTCCACTCGCCCCGAAGGAAAGCCCATCGACCTTAACTCCACCCTTGAGGACGCCAACACCACAAAGGCGGGCAGGGTAATCAACAACATTATAAGCAAAGCCCTTTCGGCAATGGGCGAGGACAGCGCCAACGAGAATATGATGAAGGCAATGGCTATGCAGATACCCATCCGCTGCTTTGTGTCAATGAGCATGGGCGTCTTTACTCAGGATATGGCGGACGCTTTCATAGACATTCTCAACGGCGGCAGCGTTCCCAAGGGAATAGGCAAAATGGTACTCTCACTTACCACAGCCATAAAGAATGTCGGAAAGCTGATGAATTCAATATAAATACAAAAAAGGAGGCCTAAAGGCCTCCTTAATTTGTCTTAAAAAGGGGAGCGGCCGTGCCGTTACCTCTTTTTCTTTATTTTCTTTTTTATTACTTTGACGATTTCTCTTGAAATCATATAGGGCCTTGAGCGGTAAATCGCTATGCCGACCTTGCCCATGGGCGTTCTGTACTTATCCAGAGCCTCTGAGGGAATCTTCTTGTCAACCCTGCCCTCGTATCTCAGCTCAAAGGGCTGGGAGTAGGTAACGCCGCCCTCACCCACAAGGCGGAAGCGTACATAGCAGCCTAATTTTTCTTCATGTTCATTTAGGTTTATAGAGGGGCCCGTCTTAATAACCTCGCCGTTCGCAATCCACTCAATCAGTTTGCAGTCGCGGCTTTCGTCCGGCTCTATGGAGATTGTGCCTTCCTCATCATTTACGGTAATCCGCTTTACAACGGGCACAAGACCGCTGGCGTCGTCAATTATATTGTTCGGGTCGGACTTGTCAAAGCGGCTTGAAGCAAAGAAGGTGCCGTTAACCAGAGCTTTCTTAAAGTTCTCCACGGTGTTTTCGGGCATCATGAACAGCTCAAAGGAGCAGCCCACATGGGAGAGATTGTGGGCGTCGTCATTAGCGAATGCCCAGATGTTCCTGCCCGTAGGGATGACCACCTGCAAAAGCTCATCCCAAAAGAGTCTGTCGTTGCGGGTGTCGTTGTCCCTGAGATTAAATATCTCCATGCCGAGGCAGCTTCTGAAGTCCCTGAAAATCTCCGCGAAGTAGGCTATGTATTCCTTATTTCTTGCTATCTCTCTGTCGTTCTTAGCGCCCGTCCAGTCGCCGAGGTGATTTAAGAACGAGTAGCCTCCTGCCTTGTGTATGCCTTCAACAGCCTCTCTGAAGCTGTTCTCTTTTCCTAAAATGCCCTGACCGAATGTGGTGAACAGACCGTTTACATGGTTCTTTGCAAGGACAGCCATATTTACCTCAACGCCGCCCTTTATGTCAAGCATACCCCTGCCGCCCCTGTCGGCGCCGGTTCTCATTTCTTTGTACCTTTCCTCGCTGACGGTTTTTACAGGTCGGTAGAAGTTGAAAATGCCGTTTGTCTTAACAGGCTTATTCCAGCCGTAGCCTATAACTCCGTGGTCGGTCATGGCGAGAATGTCGTAGCCCTTAGCGTAATAAGCCTCAACCATGTCCGCCATGGGAATTTCCGCGTCGCTGTTTGTGGAGTGGGTATGAAGGTTAGCCTTGTAAACGCCCCATGTGTCCCAGTCGACGCTCGCGTATGGATTAACTATGGTGTATTTTGTTTTCTTTACCTCAGATGTAACACCCAAACAAATCGCTCCAGTCACAAATATTGAGATTGTATCGATATTTATTTCAAAATACCCTAAAAGAGCTCTGAGGTCAATAATATAAGCTCATTTATTAAGAGCAATATTTGCATAGCTAATAGACAAAAAGCTTATTTCCTCTTTAAAATACAAAAAGGCTCCCGACTAAGGTCGGAAGCCTTGATATTTTAACCTTTCATCGCAACTTCAACAGCAACAGCGCAAGCAACGGTAGCGCCGACCATCGGGTTGTTGCCCATGCCTATAAGTCCCATCATTTCAACATGAGCGGGAACCGATGAGGAGCCTGCGAACTGAGCGTCGCTGTGCATTCTGCCCATGGTGTCGGTCATTCCGTAGGAAGCGGGGCCTGCGGCCACATTGTCGGGATGCAGCGTTCTGCCTGTGCCGCCGCCCGACGCAACGGAGAAGTACTGTACGCCGTTTTCTGTAGCCCACTTCTTGTATGTACCGGCGACGGGGTGCTGGAAGCGGGTCGGGTTGGTGGAGTTGCCCGTGATGGAGATGTCAACCTTCTCGTGGCGCATGATAGCGACGCCCTCGGAGACATCGTCCGCGCCGTAGCATTTTACCTTTGCTCTCTCGCCCTTGGAGTAGGGGATAGTTTCAACTATCTTCAGCTCGTCGGTATAATAATCATATTCGGTCTTTACATAGGTAAAGCCGTTGATTCTGGAGATAATCATAGCTGCGTCCTTGCCCAGACCGTTAAGGATAACCCTCAAAGGCTCCTTGCGGACTCTGTTAGCGGAACGGGCGATTCCGATTGCGCCTTCCGCAGCCGCAAAGGACTCGTGACCTGCAAGGAAAGCGAAGCACTTGGTTTCGTCAGAAAGCAGCATCTTGCCGAGATTGCCGTGACCGAGACCAACCTTTCTCTGGTCGGCAACGGAGCCGGGGATGCAGAATGCCTGAAGTCCGATTCCGATAGCGGATGCGGCCTCAGCGGCGGTCTTTGCGCCGGACTGAATAGCGACGGCAACGCCGAGTGTATATGCCCAAACAGCGTTTTCAAATGCGATGGGCTGAACGCCCTTTACTTCCTTTTCAACATCAATGCCCTTTGAAAGGCAAAGCTCTCTTGCCTCTGTAAGGCTTGAAAGACCGTACTTTTTAAGGCACTCGTTGATTCTGGGCATGCGCCTTTCCTTGCCCTCAAAGGAGATGGCGTCGTCATTTATGATAGCCTTGCTCATACTGGGAGTGCATGAAGGCCCACTGAATTTATTCTCTGTCATATTCGCTCCTCCTTATTCTTCCCTCGGGTCTATGTAGCGGCATGCTTCGTTAAAGCGGCCGTAGCTGCCCGTATTCTTTTTGAGAGCCTCGTCAGCGGGAACGCCGTGACGAATAGCCTCAAGGAATGTGCCGAGTTTAATAAACTCATAGCCGATAACCTGGTCGTTCTCATCAAGGGCAAGGCGGGTTACATAGCCCTCTGCCATCTCAAGATAGCGAACGCCCTTTTCTTTGGTTGAGTACATTGTGCCGACCTGTGAGCGAAGTCCCTTGCCCAGGTCCTCAAGACCTGCGCCGATGGGAAGTCCGTTCTCTGAGAATGCGGACTGGGTGCGGCCGTACGCAAACTGAAGGAATATCTCCCTCATTGCAACATTTATAGCGTCGCAAACAAGGTCTGTGTTAAGAGCCTCAAGCAGAGTCTTGCCGGGAAGAATCTCCGCTGCCATGGCTGCCGAATGGGTCATGCCCGAGCAGCCTACCGTTTCAACAAGGGCTTCCTCAATAATTCCGTCTTTAACATTAAGTGTAAGCTTGCAGGTGCCCTGCTGGGGAGCGCACCAGCCGACGCCGTGGGAAAGGCCCGAAATGTCTTTTATCTCATATGCCTTAACCCATTTGCCCTCTTCGGGAATCGGCGCGGGACCGTGATGCGGGCCTTTTGCAACCTTGCACATTTTTTCAACCTCATGTGAATAGGTCATTCTTGTACTTCTCCTTTCGAATTTACAATTGGAAAATGCTTCATGCAGCAAACAAAAATATTATATCTAAATGCGACAAAATCCGCAAGTAAAAAAATATATAGCTTTGAAAGTGTAAGTAAGGATATTTCATACAAATTGTCAAAAAACTAACGGTCTTTGCGGATAAATTAAAAACGCCCCCGATTTTGAGGGCGTGAATTCCAATTACGGCTGAACAGTTATTGTCTTTGAGTCGCTTTCGTGCTCTATTGATATGAAGTTGTTGCGCTTAGCGTATGCCCATCTCATCTCAAAGATTTTAGCTGCGCAGTCAAGAGGAACATAAAGCTGCCCGCTGTGACCTCTGAAAACCTTTGCTTTCATTTTTACCTCGCCCTTGTCGGTGAGTGCTATGTCGCTGTCCTCAAAGAAGGTCGCCGTATGCCCGTAAAGACTGCAAGTGACCTTGCCCTTTTCCTTTTTAACCTCGCCGCCGATGTATCCCACAAGGGTCGCGAAAGCGATAAACCACATTCCGTCAACCTGAACGGGAGGAACTGTGACGGAGCAAAGACCAAGATACATACCCTTGTAGTATATCCTCGTCTGATTGAAAACGGGAGCGAGAGCGTAGGGGAGTATCAGGTCCTTCTCTTTGTCGATAACGCACTGGTCGGCTATTCTGCCGTCGTTTAAAAGGGCGGTCAGGGTCATTTTGCTGCCGTCAACCTCAACAATGGTGACCATCTGATTTCTTTCTTCCTGATGATAGAAGGCGGCATGCCAAATCTTTGGAGAGGTGCGTGAGCCGGGCGGGTTGTTGTGAGCGTTGCCCAGCATATAGTGAATGGTGCCCTGTGAGGGTCTGTCAAACAGCTCTTCATTTTTAAGCGGGAAGCTCCTGCAGAAATTATGTATATGACCGCTGAACAGAATGTCCAGCATTTCCATACCCTCACGCATCTGCGGGTAGGCGTCGTAGTTTTCGTTCTCCACTCCGGAGTAGCAGATGGGGAAGTGATATACTCCCACTTTCCAGGTCTTGTCCGTCTTGTTAAGGTCGTCTATAAGCCACTCGTTGACCTCCTCGGGACCGTTTACGCCCAGGACGCAGAAATGCACATTGCCGTAGTCAAAGGCATAGTTTTCGGTTTTCCAGTTCTCGGGGCCGTTGTCGGGATAGGAGCCTTTAAACTGCTTTGCGAAAAACTCCGCGGGCTCAGAGTAGAACCTGCCCTCAGAACCGTGCTCCCTGTAAATTTTAAAGCCCCTGTTGTCGTGATTGCCTATACACATCATGTAGGGGACATACTCGATAATGCCCGTAAGACCGCTGAACATTCCGTTCCACTGAACCTCATGCTGACCGCAGTCGGTGTTGTCGCCGCCTGTGAGAATAAAGCGGGTGTCGGGGTGCTGCTTCAGAATATCTTTAAGGAACTTATTCAGCTCCGAATAATCGGGGCAGTCAAAGGGGCTTGCCTTCTGATGGTCAGCGATGCAGATGAATTTAAACTTTGTAAGGTTTTCGGGCTCTGTGGTAAAGTAATACTCCTCGCTCCTGTGTGTATCATCGCCGCAGGTGTAGTAATACTTTGTGCCGGGCTTTAAGTTTTCGGGCGTAGCCCAGAAAATGTGGCTTATATCAATGTCGCTTTCAAAAAGCCCCATAACCGCGTCGGCTCTTTTAACTTCCGCAGAGCCTTCTTCCCTGTAAAGCACATAGCCGTTTTTTATGTCTGTGCAGGTTCTCCATGTAACCGTCATGGAGGTTTTCGGGTCCTTTGAAAAGCTGAGCATTATATGATCGGGCATTTTCTGTGAGCCCCTGACGGGTTTTTGCTTGATATCTGACATCTGAGAACTCCTTTTCTTGTTTTTGCAAGGAAAGCTATAAATGCAGCCGCCTTTTTCGGGCGGCGGCTTTGTTAGATATTATCTTCACGATAGGAGATTACGATTTCTTTTATTTTTGTTTCGAGCTTTGTGAATTTCACGCCGGCGGCGGTGAACATTCTCTTTGACGCTCTAACGCTTACGGTGTCGGCGTACTTATCCGAGAGGTAAACCACCTCTTTGATGCCGCTTTGGATTATCGCCTTTGCGCATTCGTTGCAGGGGAACAGAGCCACATACAGCTTGCAGCCGCTAAGGTCCCTGCCGCCTGCGTTAAGTATGGCGTTAAGCTCCGCATGGCAGACATAAGGATATTTGGTTTCGTAGTCGTCCTCGCCCGTACGCTCCCACGGGAACTCGTCGTCGTTGCAGCCTGCGGGAAAACCGTTGTAGCCGAGGGACATAATCTTGTTTGCCTGATTTACAATGCAGGCGCCCACCTGAGTGTGCGGGTCTTTGCTTCTTTGAGCGGAAAGAAGGGCAATGCCCATAAAGTATTCGTCCCAGGAAATATAATCCGTTCTCTTTGGCATGTTAAACTCCCCACAAATTTATTTTCCAACGCAAAAGCTCCTGAAAACCTCGTCCACAACAGCCTCCGACGCCTTTCTGCCTGTGAGTACCAGCAGGCTGTTTATGGCAGAGTCTATGCAGACATTCACCGCGTCGCTTGTGACTCCCATTTCGAGAGCCTCAAGAGCGTCCGCAATCGCGTCCAAAGCCCTCTGACAGCAGCTTCTCTGCCTTTCGTTCGCCAGCATGGGAGCGGTTGTGTCAAAGTTTTCGGTGCCCAGCAGTTTTTCAATGGTTTCTCTAAGATTGTCCAGTCCCTTTCCCGTCTTGCAGGAAAGCATAACAAGTTCGGGAATGCTCTTTTTTATTTCTTCAATATCGGTTTTTATTTCAAGGTCTGCCTTGTTTATAACCGCAATCGCCCTTTTGCCCTCCAGAGCCTTTAAGAACTCTCTGTCCTCATCTTTAAGCTCCCTTGAGCCGTCAAACACCGCAAGGATAAGCCCGGCGTCACGCATACGCTTTACGGCAAGTCTAACGCCGATATTCTCAACGGTGTCCTCGGTATCTCTCACGCCCGCAGTATCCGCAAGGCGCAAAAGCACATTGCCGATTTTGACGGTCTCCTCGACCACATCCCTTGTGGTGCCGGGAATGTCGGTAACAATCGAACGCTCCATGCCGCAAAGAAGATTCATGAGAGAGGATTTTCCCACATTTGGAACGCCGCAGATTACGGTTCTGACGCCCTCGGTTATCGCTTGACCCGCCTCAAAGGTGGAGAGCAGCCCCGAAAGAGCCTCCTTTGCCTCCTCAAGGGAGCCTTTAACGGCGTCGAAATCCAGCTCGGGAATATCCTCCTCGGGATAATCGGTCCAGACGGCAAAGCCTGCGGAGATTTTTATGAGGGAGTCGGCGATTTCGTTTATTTTCCTGCCCAAAGCGCCCTCAAGGGCTGTCCTTGCGGCGGACAAAGCTTGCTCGCCGTGGGCGGATATAACGCTCATAACCGCCTCCGCGGCGGTAAGGTCCATTTTGCCGTTTAAAAATGCCCTCTTTGTAAACTCTCCCGGCTCAGCGGGTTCGGCTCCGGCGTTCAAAGCCGCCCTTAATGCCCTTGTCAGTACATAAACTCCGCCGTGGCAGGAGATTTCCACCACATTCTCGCCCGTATAACTCTTGGGCGCGCGGAAAACAAGGGCAACGGCGTCGTCAATTTTTGTCTCGCCGTCAAAAACATCTCCGTAAGCGGCGGTGTAGCCCTTCATTTCTTTAAGGCTCTTTCCGCTGTATGGTCTGAATATCTTGTCGGCAATATTTATGGCATCCTCGCCCGAAATTCTTATAACTCCGAGTCCGCCTGCTGCCAGCGGGGTGGCAATTGCGGCAATAGTGCTCATCCAAAGTTCACCTGTTTTTGTTTAGTAGAGAGGGAATCTCCTGCAGATATCATTTACTGTTTCTCTTGTTTTATCGGCAGTGCCCTCAAAATCAGTGGCGGTGTCGAATATGAGCTGAGCTATGGTCTTCATTTCTTCCTCGCCAAAGCCCCTTGTGGTAACGGCGGGGGTGCCGATTCTGATTCCGCTTGTTACGAACGGCTTTTCGGGGTCGTTGGGGATGGCGTTCTTGTTTACTGTAATGAAAACCTCGTCCAGCCTGTGCTCAAGCTCTTTGCCCGTAATCTTCATGGGTCTGAGGTCAACGAGCATAAGGTGGTTGTCCGTGCCGCCGGATACAAGGTCAAAGCCTTTTTCTAAGAGAGCGCTTGCAAGAACCTTGCTGTTGTTTACGACTCTTTGCTGATACTCTTTAAACTCGGGTCTTAAAGCCTCGCCGAAGCAAACAGCCTTGGCGGCGATTACATGCATGAGGGGACCGCCCTGAGTGCCGGGGAATATGGCCTTGTTTATAGCGGCGCCCAGCTCCTCTTTGCAGAGAATAAGTCCGCCTCTGGGACCTCTTAATGTCTTGTGAGTGGTGGATGTGACAACATCGGCGTAGGGAACGGGGCTGGGGTGCAGACCCGCCGCTACAAGACCGGCGATATGAGCCATGTCCACCATAAAGTAAGCGCCGATTTCCTTTGCGATGTTGGAGATGCGCTCAAAATCTATAATTCTCGGATATGCCGACGCGCCCGCTACAATAAGCTTAGGTCTAATCTCCTTGGCTGTCTTTTCAAGGGCGTCGTAGTCGATAAATCCGTCATCGTTTACGCCGTAAGAATGGAAATTAAAGTACTTGCCCGAAATGTTTACGGGTGAGCCGTGGGTAAGATGTCCGCCGTGAGCAAGGCTCATGCCCAGAACCGTGTCGCCCGGCTGAAGCAGAGCGAAATATACCGCCATATTTGCCTGGGCGCCGGAATGGGGCTGAACATTGGCGTGTTCTGCGCCGAAAAGCTCCTTGGCTCTGTTAATTGCGATATCTTCCACGACATCAACGCACTGGCAGCCGCCGTAATATCTCTTGCCGGGGTAGCCCTCAGCGTACTTGTTTGTAAGAATGCTGCCCATAGCCGCCATAACAGCGGGGGAGACAATGTTTTCCGAGGCAATAAGCTCAATGTTCCTGCGCTGACGGCTGAGCTCAGCCTCCATAGCCTCGGCAACCTGCGGGTCCTCTTTGGCTATTAAATCAAACTGACCGTTATAACAGTGATACATGCTTTCCATCCCTTCATTTTTCAAGGAAAAGGTTTAGCCCATGCCAATTCCTTAATATGTTTGCAATTTCTTCAAATTCTATCACGAATCACTGTTAATTTCAACAAATATTGACCTTTTAAAAAATAAAAAGCCGATGCCGCGGCATCGACTCTTTGTTAAATTTAACCAAATTCTAATCGAACCTTACAATCTCCGTACCGGGGTAGTAGTGGGCAAGAATTTCTCTGTATGTCTTGCCTTTTCTTGCCATATAGTCGGCTCCGTACTGACTCATGCCGACTCCGTGACCGTAGCCCGTTGTCTTAATGGTGAAATTTCCGTCTTTGTAAGTTATCGTAAACGCGGGGCTTCTAAGTCCAAAATATGCCCGAACCTCCGTACCCTTGAGCTTTACTCCGCCGATTGTAATGGATGTTACCGTTCCCGCAGTGGTTTTCTCGGCTTCTCCGACCCATTCCTTTGGGTTGTCTGAGAGCTTTACCGACGGAATTGTCTTTGCAATATTCTTAAACTGCTCTTTTGAAAGCACCGTAACCGAGCTGTAATTCGGAGCGAATACATCTCCCGTGCTGTCAACCGAAACAAGATAGGGAACGCCGCTGCCGCCCCAGATGTTCTTTGCGCTCTCGGTTTTTCCCGAGCTTATGGAATGAAAAAGAGTATTTGCAATCTGTCCGTTGTAGGTCACAACCTCACCGAAAACCTCTTTCACCGCGTTTGCGATCTTTTTGTAGTTTGTGTCAAAATTGTCTCCCCATTTTTCCTTCATCTTGTCAACGGTTATGTAAGCCTGATGTTTTGTGCTGTCGTCGGTAATTGACGCGCCTTTAAGGGCGGGGGAGGGGTTTTCTCTCTCGTTGTATATGTTTCTCAGAGCGTATGTATAGGCAGCCACAGCCTGAGCCTTCAGCGCCTCCTCATGGTAGGAGGCGGGCATTTCACCCGCGACTACTCCGATTATGTAGTCAAGAAAATTCATCGTCACCACATTTCCGCTGGCAACGGCGAGAACCTCAATCTCCTCCGGGGGCTTTGTTTCCTCCGTAACCTTTTCGGTAGTGCTCGTCTCCTCGGTCGTATGCTTTTCCGTGGTTTCCTCCTGCTTTGGGGGATTAATATCTTTTTTGTTTACCGCTGTCAGGGGAGTTAAAGTGAGGATCACGGTGGTTATTAAGCAAAGCACTGCAAATACCTTCATTTTGCTGCCTCCTGTAATGTTTGTCCGCTGCGTGACTAAAATAAAAGGAATAAAAAGCTTTTATGGCTAAATAAATATAAGTAAATCCGCGCGCTTATTGACTTTAAGGCGCCGATATAATAGAATAAGCAATAAATTTAATTTGGAGATGGTCCGATGCACTCATATATTTCCCCCATTTCAAATGAATCCTTGTCTATTCTATGCAAGTCCCTGATGGATAATAACCACATAGACCAGGATGATTTTGAGTTCTACAATGTAAAAAGGGGTCTCAGAAATCAAGACGGTTCAGGCGTTATGGCAGGTCTGACCCGCATTTGCAGTGTTGACGGATATTATATTGCGGACGGCGAAAAGCAGCCCAAAGAAGGCAGGCTTATATATAGAGGCATTAATGTCGAGGAGATAGTTGAAGACTGCGTCAAGAACGACAGGTTCGGCTTTGAGGAGGTCGTATGGCTGCTGCTTTTCGGCAGTCTGCCCACTAAGGAGCGTCTTGACCAGTTCTGCGAAACCCTCTCAAAGTGCAGGGAACTGCCCGCAAATTTTGTAGAGGATGTAATAATGAAGCTTCCGTCGCCCAATATTATGAATAAGCTGGCGCATTCCGTGCTGGCGCTGTACCCCTATGACGAAACCCCCGACGACAACTCAATCCCCAATGTTTTAAGGCAGTCAATTCAGCTCGTGGCTCAAATCCCCATCATCATGTCATACGCTTATCAGGTAAAGCGCAAAAATTACTACCACGAGAGTATGTATATACATCAGGTAAAGCCTGAGCACCGCACCGCTGAGGTTATCCTCAGAGCCATCCGTTCCAACAAGCAGTTTACCGACAAGGAGGCAAAACTCCTTGACCGCTGCCTTATTCTCCACGCCGAGCACGGCGGCGGCAACAACTCCACCTTTGCAACAAGAGTTCTGACCTCAGCCGAGACAGATACCTATTCCGCAATCAGCGCGGGTATCGGCTCACTTAAAGGACACAAGCACGGCGGAGCCAACCTCAAGGTTGCCGAAATGGTCGAGGATATTAAGGAACATGTAAGCGACATCACCGACCCCGGTCAGGTTGCGGACTATATTACAAAGATAGTAAAGAAAGAGGCAGGCGACCGTTCAGGTCTTGTATACGGTATGGGCCATGCCGTATATACCTATTCCGACCCGAGAGCGGTTATCTTAAAAGAGGAGGCAAAGAAATACCTCCCCGAAGCTCCCGAATTTGAAGATGAGCTTAGACTTCTTGAGCTTATCGAAGAGCTCACCCCCGAAATATTCAAGAAACTGAAGGGCAGCAACAAGGTAATCTGCGCTAATGTGGACCTTTATTCCGGCCTTGTATACAAGATGCTCAGAATCCCCAAGGATTTGTTCACACCCCTCTTTACAGTGGCAAGATTGCCCGGCTGGTGCGCTCACAGAATAGAGGAAATTATCACCGGCGGACGCATTATCCGTCCCGCGTACAAGAGCCTGTTTGAGTCCATGGACTATATACCTCTGAACGAGAGACAAGAGGATATAGTCGTAAAGGCAAAAAAGCACGGCCCCAAGAGTAACAGCTTCCTGTACTTGTAAAGCAAATCAGACTGATTCAATCAGCCTTAATCTGAATTAAGGGGAAAGAATAATGAAACTTAAAGGTTCTCAAAACGCCATTCATCCCGACGCGCTGCTGATACTGTTTGCGATAGCTTCCCTTTTCCTTCTTCCGCTTAGAACATATCAGCTCATAAAAATAGTGGACCCGCAAACAGGCTTTTTTACCGACGGCGCAAATCCCACTATAATAATTCTCTATACAATAATTGCGCTGGTAACCTTTATACTTCTTGCAGCGTCATTTCTTTCGGCAAATATCCCCGCGTCAATCCCCCCGTCGGGCAAAAAAAGACCTCTGGGCATCGTTTCCGCAGTCTTTGCGGTATCCTTCCTGGTTGACGCGATAGTGCAGATAACCTCCGTTGTGGTAATGTTCGGCGACAAGACTGAAACCTCACTTCCCACACTCACCGCCCGCAACGCATGGTTCCCCGTAGCACTCCAGGCTTTCTTTGCCCTTGTTTCAACGGTCTACTTCATAGCGGTCGCAATATCGTATATTTCGGGCAAAACCTCATACACAAACAACCGCCTTATGGCTCTTGCCCCGCTTCTGTGGACCTTCTGCAGAATGATTTACCGCTTTATGAGGGCAATCAGTTTTGTAAGGGTCTCCGAGCTTTTACTCGAAATCTGCGCGATAGCGTTCCTTATCATCTTCTTTATGACCTTTGCCCGCATCTCCTCCGATGTCAACCGCAAGGGCACAATGTGGATAATTTTCGGAGCGGGTCTCCCCGCCGCGATGCTCCTGCTGTGCGTATCGGTGCCTAGGATAGTTCTTGTCCTCACGGGCAACAGCAAGATGCTTGTAAATCATTCACCTCTTGAATACGCAGACTTCCCCGCAGCCCTGTTCATAATCGCCTATATCCTGACCGTCCTCCGCTCAGGCTATAAGACAGAGGCAGAGCTTGAGGCTGAAGAGGCTGAAAAGGCTGAAGAGGGCGCAGAAACAGAAGGCGAGGAAGAGCCTAAGGAAGAAACAGAAGAACCCGCCGAGCTTTCCGAAACAGATAAGAAGGAAAGCTCTGAGAATAAAATCCCCTTTGACAGAAGTCAGCTTATTGACGAGCTGAAAGATTAAGGATACTTACAATTTGTCGCAATATGCGGCGGCATAAGAGTGCTGCCGCATAATTCTATGTAAAGCCTAATTAAAATTAAGAGGTGCAACGCCTTGTTTTGGGATAATGTTTTAACTGCGGGAACGCAGGTTTTAATACTTTACATAATAGTCTTTCTGGGTTTTCTGGCTGAAAGGCTGAATGTCTACTCCGAAAAAACCGCAAAGGCAACGACAAACTTCCTCTTTTACTTCATAACTCCCGCGGTTATAATCAACGCCTTTTTGTCAACAGAGTTTACTCGTGAAAAGGCGCTTTCCTACGGCACAGCCTTTCTGTGCGGAGTAGCGACCCATGTGGGAGCTATACTGCTCTCAGCTCCCTTTTTCAGAAGGGGCAAGCACCCCGACAACGCGGTATATAAGTACGCGGCGGTCTACGCAAACATGGGCTACATGGCTCTGCCCCTTGCCGAGGCTGTCGTCGGTCCCGAGGGAGTATTCTACTGCTCAGCGGGCGTCATAACCTTCAACATTTTCTCCTTCACCCACGGCGTGTGGCTAATGGAGAGCGACGACAAGGACAAAAAGTTCAACATTAAATCCTTAATCCTTAACCCCGGCGTTCTTTCCGTCATGGTAGGTCTCCCGTTGTTTTTGTTTTCTGTTAAGCTCCCGATAATAATACAAAAGCCCATTTCCTACATGGCGAGTATGAACACGCCCCTTGCGATGATAATTCTCGGAACATATATCTCAAAGGCGGACTTTAAAACCATATTTAAGGACACAAGGCTTTTCGGCGTGCTTTTCCTCAAACTCATTGCCGTCCCCCTCCTTATGTTCGGAATATTTAAGCTGGCGGGAGTCAGCGGGGCGCTTTTAACCTCGGTGCTTATCTCCGCCTCATCGCCCTCCGCTTCAAATACGGTAATGTTTTCAGCAAAGTACGGAAAAAACACAAGAACCGCATCAAAGATTGTAAGCTTTGTAACCTTCTTCTCAATCCTGACAATGCCCATAATCATCGCATTGTCAAGGCTGTAGCCGCATTTTTAAGCTGCGGGTGATTGAATGTATTCACCGATTTTGAACGCGATACAAGAACACATAAATAAAGGCAGGATCAGCTTTCACACTCCGTCGCACAAGGGAGCGGAAGGCTCTTACCTGTCTTTTTTTGCTGACTTTCTCAAATACGATTTAACCGAAATCCCCGACACAGTCGGACTTTTCGCAAACAGCGGTCCCGTCTATGAGGCCATGGAGCTCGCCGCCAAAGCATTCGGCACCGCCGCCACACTTTTCAGCGCGGGAGGCTGCACCCATGCCATTCAGGCTATGCTGCGTCTTGCCTGCAAAGAGGGCGGCAAAATAATAGCGGGCAGAAATCTCCACCCCGCAGCCGTAAACGCCATGGCTTTGCTCGATATTGACCCCGTTTTCATTCAGCCGGAAATGGAAGGAAAATGCGCCCTCGGCGGCAGAATCAGCCCCGACGCTGTGGAGCGGAAACTTAGCAAAAACAAAGACGCGCAGGTGGTCTACATTACCTCGCCCGACTATTTCGGCATTATGTCCGATATAGCCGCAATCTCGGGCGTGGCAAAAAAATACGGAGTGCCCGTTATCGTAGACAACGCCCACGGCGCGCATCTGCTTTACGCCGCTGATAACCTTCACCCCATTAGACTGGGAGCGGCAATGTCGGCTGACTCCTCACACAAAACCCTGCCCGTTCTGACCGCCGGCGCATGGCTTCAAATCGCAGACGAAAAATATAAAGCGGACGCCCTTGACGCCATGCGGCTCTTTGGCTCCACCAGCCCATCCTTCCCCGTACTCTTATCCCTAGACCTTTGCAGAGCATGGCTGGAGGAAAAGGGGGCAGAGGAATTTAATAAACTCAAAACCCGCCTGGAATCCGTCAAAGCAGCCTTAAACGAAACCCCCTTCATTAAACCCGAGGGTCTTGTCGACCCATATAGAATAGCCTTCGACGCCTCTTGCCTGAATAGGTCTGACGATGAAATCTATGAGTTTTTCCACTCGAGAAATATAGAACCCGAATTTATAAGCAGGGGAGCGGCGGTTTTCATCCCTTCTCCGTTTAATACAGAGAACGAAATCAATACACTGGCAAAGGCAATAACCGAGCTTCAGAGCATACAAAAAGCAAAAGGCAATTCAGATGTTTCATACGCTGCGCCGCATCTTCCTAACAAGGCTATGACAATAAGACAGGCGGTAATGGCAGAGAGCGAATATGTCCCAATAGAAAAGGCAAAGGGCAGAATCGCCGCCGCCGCTGAATTTATCTGCCCGCCCGGCTTTGCCCTCACAATTCCCGGGGAAATAATAGACGACGAATCCGTGGAAAATCTTTATAGAGCAAGTATTTTTAATATTAAAGTTGTAAAATCAGGCGCGGTAAAGTATAATTAAAATACGGACATTCCGTAAAAGCCCGTATGAGGAGGATAATTATGAAGCTGGTTATCGCCATAGTAAGCAATGATGACAGCCATACGGTTTTATCCGCACTGACAAAGGCTAACTTCAGTGTAACAAAGCTCTCCTCGAGCGGCGGCTTTCTTCGTGTCGGCAACACCACCTTAATGATAGGTACGGAGGCCGAAAGGCTGGAAGAGCTAAAGGATTTGTTAAGAGAGTATTGCAGCACCCGTCAGCTGGCAACTGTTTCAATGCCTGCAAGCTATTCGGACGCAATGTTTTCAATGCTCCCCGTTGAGGTAACGGTCGGCGGCGCCACCGTCTTTGTCCTCGATGTGGAAGAGTTTTTAAAGATTTAAGAATGAATACCAAGAGTATAAAACTGTCGGAAGTTAAACTTAAAGATTTATCGGCAGAGGTTGACAGCGGCAGGCTATCCCACGCCGTTCTGATTACAGGAGCGACTGAAAAGATTAGAGCCCAGGTCGCAAGGCTGACAGCCTCAGCCCTGCTGTGTGTCGGAGACAGGGACAAACCCTGCGGTAAGTGCGGCCACTGCGTAAAGTCACTGAAAAATCTTCATCCCGATATCACCGAGATTTCCGGCGAGGACAAAGCAAAGAGCATAAAAAAAGAAAGCGTTTTATTAATACGCCAGCAGGCGCTCATAATGCCCAACGAAGCCTCAGAGAAAATCTTCATTGTCTTTGAGGCGCAGAACATGACGGAAGAAGCTCAGAACGCAATGCTCAAAATCCTTGAGGAGCCTCCCCGTTTCGCCCGCTTTATCCTTACCGCAGCCTCCTCAGAGGGTCTGCTTGAAACAATCCGCTCAAGGGTGCGCACCTTTGATTTGGGCGAGGAATCGCAGGAGTCAAAGCAGAACAAGGCTCAGACAATTGCCTGCGACATAGCAAGAGCGCTTTATTCGGGCAGCGAGTATGACCTTGTATTAGCGGCGGCTCCCATAAAAAAGGACAGGCAGCTTATAAAGAATGTCTGCGATGAACTGACGGGCATCTTTATAGAGGCTCTGAAGCTGCAAAAGAGGGGCTTTGCAAAAACCGAGGGCTATCCTGAAAACGAATCCCAGGCTATGGCGGTAAAAATGTATAAATCCGTAAGCCCGTCGCTTTTACTTAGGTGGACAGGCACCCTGTCCAAGATAGCCGAATTGGCGGAAATGAACGCCAACGAAACCTTGCTTTCAACATTCTTTTGCTCAAGGCTGTCTGAGGATAAAATCGGAATGACCGCAAACGAGAATTAATCCATTAAGGAGACATATATGGCAGAAGTAGTAGGCGTACGATTTAAGGTAGTCGGCAAAATCTATTATTTTGACCCGGCCGGAGTACAGCTCAAAAAGGGCGACAATGTAATAGTGGAAACCGCAAGAGGCATTGAATGCGGCGAAATTGCGATGGAAAACCGCGATGTTGACGAGGACCAGATTGTAAAGCCCTTAAAAAGCATTATAAGAAAGGCAACACCTGAGGACCTTAAAATTGTAGAGGAGAATAAAGAAAAAGAAAAAAGAGCCTTCAAAATCTGTGAGGAGAGAATTCAGGCCCACGGTCTTGAAATGAAGCTCATTGATGTTGAATATACCTTTGACTCAAGCAAAATACTGTTTTTCTATACCGCTCCCACAAGGGTGGACTTCAGGGAGCTTGTAAAGGATTTGGCAAGCATCTTCAGAGCAAGAATTGAGCTCAGGCAGATAGGTGTCAGGGACGAGGCAAAAATGCTCGGAGGCCTTGGCATTTGCGGAAAGCCCTTCTGCTGCAGCCAGTTTTTAAGCGACTTTGAGCCCGTTTCAATAAAGATGGCAAAAGAACAGGGACTTTCACTCAACCCCGTCAAAATCAGCGGCTCCTGCGGAAGACTCATGTGCTGCCTTAAATACGAGCAGGAGGTGTATGAGCACCTTGCAAGACATACTCCGAAGGTCGGCGCCATTGTGGAAACCGCCGACGGCAGGGGAGAGGTCGTGGAGAGCAATCTGCTTACAGGCGTTCTCAAGGTAATTCTTGATTCCAAAAGGGACGCCGCTCCGCAGACCTATCACTGCAAGGATGTAAAGCTCATAATGAACCCGAAGGTTAAGATTGAAAAGGAAGAGCTCGAAGCCCTGAAAGAAATCGCGGAAGAACCGGTGGACGAAACCTTAAGCTAAAAAAGAGCCGCTGTTTAAGCGGCTCTTAATTTATTCCTAATTATACTGTTTCCTCGTCTTTATAGAACCTGCCGTGTTCGCCCAGCTCAAACCTTCCGCCGGCGCCCAGGGCAAAGTGGAGTTTCGCTATGCCCATATCAATTTTATTATATTGGAACTGTCCCGTTGTGGCGTAGATTACATCATTGTAGTAAATAATCTGAACAGGCTGCCTGTTTCTTGCCGAGGGCGCAAGCTCCACAGCCTTCATGCCGTCCCAGAACCACTCGGGCGGCTGCTTGTCATATTGGCACAGCTCATCGTACTTTTTGCTCTTTTCCTTAACCATTGAGAGCACCAATCTCTCTCTGCTGGAAAGCGACTCGGGAGACTTGCCTACGGTAATAACGCATACAAGCTGCTCGCCGGCGAGAATCTCGCAGTTGCAGTTTTGCGCGTCATAGGAGGAGCCTACCCAGCAGGTGCCGAGTCCCAGCTCTGTAGCCACAAGGACAAGATATTCTCCGTAATATCCTACCTTTTCATGCAGCAAAGGGTCGCTGCTGTTTCCGACCATGGCAAAATAATGCTTTACGCCCGAGAACATTCCGTATGTCTTTTTAAAGCTTTTGAATGCTGCCTCTCCGTCAAGCACAAGCTGAATATGAAGCCCGGACTTTCTGTTCAAATACTCAATCGTGTCCTGGAGCTTTTCAATAGAGTCTTTTGGAATCGGTGAGGAGGTATAGCTCCTTCTCGATGTTCTCTCGCGCATAATATCTGAAACTTCCATTGGTTTTCCCTCCGTAGAACCCTGTGTGGTTATGTTACCATAATATAACTTTAATTAGCTTAAATCAATCTTTAATTGATAAAGAATTTTTACAATTTTGACAGTTTTTTATAAAAATAATAACTACGCCTTGGCCAATGCCGCGCCGAGAGCTCTGCAGTTCTCCGCAGCCTCATCGTCGGGCTCGTTGTTTGCTATAACTCCGTCATTAATCAGAGTAAGCCCATAGTCCTCGCAGTCGGCGACCCAGTTTCTCATCCACTCGCCGTCGCCCCAGTCATATGAGCCGAAAAGACCTATGACTTTTCCTTTTAGAAACTCCTTCACCGATGAGAACATAGGCTCAAACTCTGTATCCTCAAGCTCCTCAACTCCCATGGAAGGGCAGCCGAACGCGAGAGCCTTGTAGTTTTGAACCATCTCCTTGGTAAACTCTGCGGCGGTGAAAATATCCGCTCTGCCGCCCGCGGCGACGACGCCTTCGGCTACAAGCTCTGCCATCTTCTCGGTATTGCCCGTGCCGCTCCAATAAACAACAGCAACCCTATTCACAAAATCAGTCCTCTCATAAGGGTTTTTTGCCTTTAACAGCTTAGACCGAAAAGGAAAATTATACCTTTCCGATTCGCCATTTATTTTATCCCTTTACTTTAATAAATTCTGTAACTTTGCTACAGAAAATGAGTATTGATTTTTCTACAATCCGTTTTTAAGTCAAAGGAAAGTCGAATATTGTCCAAATGTAATAGGGGAGCCGGAAGACACACCTTCTTTGTAAATAATACCTTGAATTTGCGTTCTTTACAAACATATTATTGTATGTTATTATTATAATGAATATAAAAGCAGCCTGAATTTGCACTTTTATATAATTTTAAGTCTTACTTTACCTTAACTTTAAATTAGGGGTAGTTGAATATGAAGAAGATTAAATCCTTAATAGCTTTAGCGCTTGTGTTTGCAATGCTTGCGGCATACGCACCCTTTGCCTCCGCGGTAAAGCTTAAACCCGGTCTTGCAGGTAAGCCCAACACAGGCGATGTGGATAACAAAGGCGATGTTACCGCCGCCGACGCCCGTCTTGTTCTGCGTTACTGCGCAAAGCTTGAATCATTTAACTCAGATCAGCTGAAAGCTGCAGATGTTGACATGGACGGGGATGTAACGCCCCTTGATGCCCGTGCCATCCTTCGTATTGCGGCAGGACTTGATATGTCCGTAAATATTGATTTAACATACCGCAGTGAAGCCGACCAGGAAATCAGGGACGCAATTGAAGCTTACAATACAGCTGCAACAAAAATAAAATCAAAAACTGTTCAAAAAAACGCCACAGTTGAACAGACAATCAACACAAAAGCCGATATATCTCTTTCATGGGCATTAAAGCTTTTCCTGCGTTCACTTGGTCAAGACCCGAGCGAGCTTGAACAAGGCTTCACCTATCCCGCCGATCGGAACACCTATTATCTTGACTCAAATGACCTTGTAGAAGCTCTTCCTCCCGAAGGCTCAAACGCTGTGAATATTCCTCTTGATGCCCAGACAATTTACGGCATGCTTAAAACCAATCAGCAATGCACCCTGTTCTTTAATCCTGAAAACTTCAGCAACGACAGCGTCTATACAAAAGCACTTCCCGTAAAAGACTTTGCGAAGCTGAATGACCCCTTTGCTCTGATGGATGACGCCGGCGGCGACGACCTTGGTATGCTGATTAGAATTAAGAGCAAGAGTCTTAAATACAACGGCGGCAGCCTTTTCTACGAGCTGGATTCCGAAGGCAATCTCACGAAGGCTACATATTATTGCCAGGCGGTTGCCACATACAAAATGGAGTTTTTGGAAACCAGTACATTCACAATGGATATGAAGATAACCATAGACATAACTCAGGAATTTATCTTCAGCTAAACAAAAACAAACTTACGGCGGCTTAATAGCCGCCGTTTTTATTTGATGTGTGCGGTGATTGAATTATTTATACTAATGTGCTAAGATTTTGAAGTGACGATTTTGCCGTTTTCCGCGGCGTGTATTCAGGGAGAAAAAATGGCTTTAGTTTCACTGCAAAATCTTGAAATGAGCTTTTTAGACAGGCTGTTGTTTACGGCTTCAAATATTAATGTCTACGAAAACGACCGCATCGGCTTTATTGGCGAAAACGGCAGCGGCAAAACAACCCTTTTCAGGCTCCTCTGCGGCGAGCTTGAGCCCACAAGCGGGCAGGTTATTATTTCAAAGAGCATCAAAATAGGCTACGCCGAACAGCACGCCTGCAGGGATCTTAGCAAAACCGCCTATGAAGAAATGCTGACTGTCTTTTCCCACCTTTCAGAAATGGAAAAGGAGCTAAACGAGCTTCACTCAAAGGTGGACGCCGCCAAAGGCGAGGAACTGTCGCAGCTTATCGCAAAGCAGGACGCCCTTACCGAGCGTTTTCAAAGAGAGGGCGGTCTTACCTATAAAAACATGGCAAGGTCAGCCCTTTTGGGTCTCGGGTTTTCCGAGGAGGAGATAAACAGCCCCGTCGGCAACCTCAGCGGAGGTCAAAGGACAAAAATCAGCCTCGGCAAGCTCCTTCTTTCCGACTCCGACCTTATTCTCCTTGACGAGCCAACTAACCACCTTGATATAAACAGCGTCGAATGGCTTGAAGGCTTTTTGCAGAATTTCAAGGGCGCCTTTATTGTAATCTCCCACGACAGATATTTCCTTGACAGGGTAACCGACAAAACCCTTGAGATATACGGAAAAAAGCTGTATCTCGGCAAAGGGTCTTTTACAAGATATATGGAGCTTAAAGAAGAGCGCCTTTTGTCTGAGCAAAGGGAGTACGAGAAAACCCTAAAGGAAATCAAAAGGCTGGAAGACATAATAGAGCAGCAGAGAAGATTTAACCGCGAGCGAAATTACATTGTAATTGCAAGCCGCGAAAAGCAGATAGAAAGGCTGAAAGAAAATCTCGGCGACCCGCCAGTCCCCCCTTCAAAGGCTATGCGGCTTAAATTCGAGGAGAGAATCGAAAGCCCTAACGAGGTTCTCACAATAAGGGAAATCTCAAAAAGCTATGGCGAGAAAAGACTGTTTTCAAATCTTTCTCTCACCGTCAAAAAGGGCGAAAGGCTGATGATAGTCGGTCCCAACGGCTGTGGAAAATCAACGCTTATAAAAATAATAGCAAAGCATCTAACCCCCGACACCGGCGCGGTTTTCTACGGCCCAAACATAGTCGTGGGCTACTTTGACCAGACTCTCAGCGGGCTTAACGATGAGAACTCCTGCATTGAGGAAGTCTACAATTCCTGCCTTGACAAATCTATCCCAGAGCTTAGAAATTACCTTGCCGCCTTTAATTTCAAGGGCGATGACATAGAAAAAAAGGTAGGCTCTCTCAGCGGCGGCGAAAAGGCAAAGCTGGCGCTATTGAAACTTATGCTAAAGCGCCCGAACCTTCTTATCCTGGATGAGCCTACAAACCATCTTGACATTATGTCAAGGGAGGCTCTGGAGCAGGCTCTCTCCGACTACAGCGGCACCATCATCGCCGTTTCCCACGACCGATATTTCATAAACAGACTCGCCACGAACCTCCTTGCCTTTACAGCTGACGTGGTTAAGGAAATAGACGGCAACTACGACTCATATTTAAGCTTTCAGCAGGGCACGGCCCCCGAATCTTCTAAGCCGGAGAAAAAGGTGAATGAGTATAAAAGACGAAAAGAGGAGGAGAGCCTGAGGCGCAAGCGTCAGACGAGGCTCAAAAAAATAGAAGCGGAGCTGCAGGAAGTATCAAAAGAACTGGAGGAAACAAACACCCTCCTTCAATCCCCCGAAGTCGCCTCAGACTACGAGCGGTTAACGGAGCTGACTGCAAAGCTGTCCGCATTATCGGAAAAGGAAGAAGAACTGCTGGCGGAATATCTCCAACTGGAAGAAATTTTAAGCGAGCAGAATTAATACATCAGCGAACCGGAGGTCAAAATGTCTATCGAAAAAGTAAGAGCATTCTTTAAAAAACACGGCTGCGAGGACAGAGTATTGGAGTTCGATGTCTCCAGCGCGACGGTGGAGCTTGCCGCAAAGGCTCTGGGCTGCCCGCCGGAGAGAATTGCAAAGAGCCTTACCTTTAAGTCCGATGACGGAGTAATTATGGTCGTAGCCGCGGGTGACGCCCGTGTTGATAATAAAAAGTACAAAGCTCAGTTCGGAATCAAGGCAAAAATGCTCAGCGCCGAGGAGGTAGAACAGCTTGTCGGCTATCCCGTCGGCGGCGTCTGCCCCTTTGATGTGAACGACGGCGTAAATGTATACCTCGACCAGTCTTTAAAGCGTTTTGAAACCGTTTATCCCGCCTGCGGCAGCTCCAACAGCGCGATTGAGCTGAATCTTACGGAGCTGGAGTTTTACTCAAACGCTAAGGGCTGGGTGGATGTCTGCAAGCTGTAATAGAAGTTTCTTCAAAAGGAGGAGCTTATGAGTTCTGAATTCGGTTCCCGCCTAACTTCATTAAGGCACGAAAGGGGAGTCAGCCAAAAGGAGGTTGCCGAGGCTCTGGGTGTGTCCCAGGCCCTTCTCTCCCATTACGAAAAGGGAATAAGGGAGTGCGGGCTTGACTTTATCCGCAAAGCCAGCAACTACTATGATGTTACGGCAGATTATCTTCTGGGTTTGAGCGAAAACCGCAGGGGACTCAGCGACCTGTTTGAAAGCAGCGAGCTGCCCTCCGATGAGGACATGAAAATGCAGACCATCTACAGAGCCATAATAAAGCTCGGCGAGATAATGACCGCCAAGGGCGGCAAAAAGGCGGAGAGCGTAAAATGGTACCTTGCCTTCAGCGCCTATCACCTTCTTTCCAAGGCAAGAGAAGCGGGAACCGTGCCCGATGACTGGTTCTCGCTCTCAGAGGACGCGGGCACCAATATCTCAAACGCCATGGCAAACTATTTTTCCGATAGTTTCAAAAAGGAAGAACTGTCGGAGGAGTCAGAGTCCGTTCCCGACATACTCGTGTTTAAAACCCTCATTTCTAACTGCGAAAAGCAGATAAAGAGCATTCTGTCGGAAATATAAACTTAAATCCTATTGATTATTTAAAAAGGTTTACTTATAATAAAGGTAGAATTTGTAAATTAACGGCAAATTGAAGCATGTTGTTAGTTTCTTTTCTGCCTTTTATTTTTTTGCGTTCAAGTTGTCCTTTGCTAACTGCTTCTCCCAAAGTGAAAAATAATGACAAGGTAAAATACTTTACATATTAAAGTTACTGTCAAGGTAAAATACCTTACATATTAATGCAAATACTGGCAAAGATATAATTTGTTTAGATACTTTTAAAAGGGGATGATTAAATGGCAGGAACCTCAATTCAGAGAATAAGGGCAAGGGAAATAATCGACTCAAGAGGAAACCCCACCGTAGAGGCGGATGTAATTCTTGAAAACGGCGTTATCGGAACCGCCGCAGTGCCCTCGGGCGCGTCCACCGGTGCCTTTGAGGCTGTGGAGCTGCGCGACGGCGACAAGGGCAGATTCGGCGGCAAGGGTGTTTCCAAAGCGGTTGACAATGTAAACGGCATTATAAATGACGAGCTTAAAGGCATGTGCGTTTTTAATCAGGCGGACATCGACCTTACCATGATTCAGCTTGACGGCACGGAAAATAAGGGAAGACTGGGAGCAAACGCTATTCTGGCGGTTTCTCTCGCCGCCGCAAAGGCTGCGGCAAACACTCTGGGAATACCGCTTTACCGCTATATCGGCGGCTGCGACGCCAGAACCCTGCCCGTTCCCATGATGAATATTCTCAACGGCGGCGCCCACGCCTCAAACAATGTTGACATTCAGGAATTTATGATAATGCCCATCGGCGCGGACAGCTTTGCCGAGGCATTAAGACGCTGCTGCGAGGTATTCCACAGCCTTAAAAAGGTACTCGACGACCAGGGTCTCGCAACCGGCGTAGGCGACGAGGGCGGCTTTGCCCCGAACCTGGGCAGCGAGGAGGAAGCTCTTGACGCGATTCTCGAAGCCATAAAGAAGGCAGGCTATATGCCCGGCACCGAGTTCAAAATAGCCATTGACGCCGCCTCCACCGAATGGTACAGGGACGACGGCACATACTTTATGCCCAAGAAAAAGAAGAAGCTCACAAGAGACGAGCTGATTTCTTACTGGGAAAGTCTTATCGACAAATACCCGATTATCTCTCTTGAGGACCCCCTGGGCGAAGAGGACTGGGAAGGCTGGCAGGCTATTACCGAGAAACTGGGCTCAAGACTCCAGCTTGTTGGCGACGACCTGTTCGTAACCAACACAAAGAGGCTCAAAAAGGGCATTGAGCTTAACACCGCAAATTCCATTCTCGTAAAGCTCAATCAGATAGGCAGCCTTACCGAAACCATAGACGCTGTAAAGACCGCTCAAAGGGCAAACTACACCGCGGTAATCTCCCACCGCTCTGGCGAAACCGAGGACACCACAATAGCCGACCTTGCCGTGGCTCTTTCCGCGGGACAAATTAAGACCGGCGCGCCTTCGAGAAGCGAGAGGGTCGCAAAGTACAACAGGCTCCTTAGAATAGAGGAGGAAATCGGCAGACCCGCCGTTTACCCCGGCAGGCTGGCATTCTACAATATTGACCTTGACTGATTTATGAATCTTAAAGCGAAACTGCCGTGCTTTTTGCGCGGCAGTTTTGCTTTAATTTTCCGTTGTCGAATATTCAGAATTATTATATAATTTTACCGAAGATGAATCAGAAAATATTTACCTATAAGCAATAATCGGTTATTTTGCAAAAAGCGACTTTTGTGATGCGCAAATTATGAAAATTTTGTTAATTGAATTTGGGATATTTTCAAGATTTTCACAAATCTTGAAAATAATTAATTGACAGTTGTTAGTGTATAAAATAAACTGAAACTAATGGCAATTAAGTCCAAAATTAGGCTCTTTTTTGCCTAAAAAACTATTTAGTTTAACTGCAGAAAAAGGAATGATTGAATGAAGCGACTCAAAAAACCGATGAGTATTATGCTCACGGTTGTCCTGATCCTGTCCTGCTTCTCGGCAGGATTCGTAGGCTTTGCCGCTTCCGCAAGCCAGCTTGCAGCTCTGGCTGAAGCAATTAAAGCAAAGCCCAATGTCTCCACTCTTAGCAGCTACAGCGTTTCCAACAACAGTGTGACGGTGTCCAGTGACACCACGAACGGTATTTGGGACGCGGCTTACAAATTCTATCAAGCCGCCCTGTCTACCGCTGTACTCAACACCGCGGGTAACAGAAACGACAATACCGACAACAATACGGGTCCCGAAGTAATCGCGACGCTGAGGAATCAGCTTAACAGCCCCGATTATTTCACCAGCGAGGAATACGCACAGTACAATGTAAACACACTGATGCAGTACTTTGCCGGTAACCCGTATAACATTAGGGAAGTCGGTTCAACAAGCAGCCTTAACGCGCAGAACTGCACATTTACGGTAAACCGTACTTTAAAGGCTGCCCTTCTGTCCTATGCATCAGTTGACGATGTGCCCAATACCATAAACCTCAGAGCTACATATACTTGGGTACACTCCGTTGCATCGGCATCCGGCGGTTTATTCCAGACATATCGCTGGCATTATCTTACTGCTATCAACTATGCGGAAAGCCAGCCTCAGAACAATGTTAAGGCAGATCTTGACGCATACAGAAGTGTATTCACTCCCGAAACATTGAATATTGACCTCTCCACCCTTACAGACGAGGAAATCGTAGACCTCTATGACGCAGCAGTCGCAGCGCTTGAGAGAGGCAACCGTTTCGACAATGAGATAATGGAGCACTTCGGTCTGCCTACTCTTACAGCCGCAGCAGCATTCGTTGCAAATCTTAAGTACTATGCCGATATTTCAAGGTATAGGCCTGATGTATTATACTTTAATAATGTATTGGCTCTCGACTATTCGGAGTTCACACTTGAGCAGAAGAGAGAGCTGCGCACAGCATCAACCGCAGCATTCAATCGCCTTAATGTTCTGCGCACAGACTCCGCTCTCCAGGCAGTAAGGCAGTTCTTCGAGGCTCACTACGATCTTGACTTTAACGCAATCGACACCTTCCGCAGAGAGCTGAATCACGATATTGAATGCATCGAGCTCCAGCAGTACAAGGATTACTTTGACGATGTAATCGCCAACTTGGTAATCCCCTTTGAGGAAGAGGGCTCACTCTCCAATACCGAGCTCCACGCCCTTGTTAACGAGTTTACAGCAAAGTACAACGCTGTTGTAGGCACCAACGCAAGCGGCGTTCCATACTACACCTCAGAGGCAAAGGTAGCAATCTTCACAGAAGGAACCGATTATGTAGGCGAGTATCTTGCCCTTCTCAATGAGGAGCTTGTAGCAAGAAATCTCCTTGACGAATCGGGTCAGTACTACGAGTACTTCAACGAGTCTCGCCTTGCATCTGATGCCTCTCTTATGGATAAGGCAACAATCATTGCCGAGTTCAATACAGGCTATCAGAAGCTGCAGCAGATTAATGCTTATGACCTTGAGATCCGCATCAGAATCTTCGGCGAGTACTATGACAGAATAGTAGCTTACATAGACAGCCTTGGCTATGAAATCGCAGACAGACTTGAGGCTCAGCTCAATATTGCCGCAGAACGCTACTATGATTACGGCGGAATTAAGCTCATCAACTACAAAGAAGTAAGAGAGCTTATCGGAATGGTTGAGAGAGAGTACTATCCGCCCATTCAGAACACACCGTACAACAACTCCAGCATTCAGAGCAAATACAACTGGTTAGACCCCGCACTTGCGGAGTATAACGACTTTGTCGCAAAGAAGGGTCTTGTCGGACCTAACGGCACAGGCGGACATTACAAGTTAGAGCCTGAACTGCCTGTTCGTGTCGTCAGGGAAGACGATATAATCAGAATAATCAGCCCCGACCATGACTATGTGGTCACAAAGGATAGACTCCTTAATGTAATTGATAAGCTTGATGAATTCCTCAATAGCCAGGAGTTCGGAAAACTTATTGACTACGGCATTGTTGAGGAGACCACCGTTACTACAACCGGTACCACGGCTCCCACAACCACACAGCCCGGCTCCACAGAGCCTGTTGAAACAGAGCCTCCCGTACCTCCCATTAATGTTTCACTGCCCGAAATCAATCAGGCAAGGCTCGCAAGCCTTGGCACCCTTATCAGCTTTAGTTCTACAAGGTCATCTGGCGTAGGCCACAGAATTATCGCTGACAGAGCAGATGTTCTGGTTGCAGTACTGAACTATCTCCTTAACGCTCTTGGCGATGAAACCTTCCTTTCAACCGTTGTTTCCGCTCTTGAAGGTCTCTTCGACGGTGACGATGACGAGGAAGAACCCGCTGAGCCTGAAGAGCCCGGCGAACCCGAGGAGCCCGGCGAACCCGAGGAGCCCGGAAATGTCATTTACATGGTCTTTAAGGATATCTTAAATGACCTGATTAACGGCTTGTTCACACAGGATTCCGTCAACTCCATAGTCGGAACCCTTTATCCCGAACTTGCTAATACCGTTAACGAGCAGCTCGGCGGCACAATGGGTACAATAGCAAGCCTCTTCGGCATTACACCCGCCGCAATGGGACTTAATGTATTCCCCGAGGACCTTGCTGATCAGATTAACACAAGCAAGTATCCCGCCGTCAGAACCGCCCTCAAGGCTGCCGGCAAAGACTGGTCGAAAGTCATGAACGAGGACGGAGATGTTATTCTTGACTGGGGCTTCCCGGAGGGCGACCGTGATGAGTGGATCCAGGCTATGGCAAGCGCATTTGCTGGTGTAACAGCTCTCCTCAAAGCCGCATGGGGCAACAGAGAACATACCTTCAGCAGGAGCATTCTCCTTGCAGGCATCAACCTTAATGTTACAAGGAACAGAGGTTATGACAAGGCTATAATGCCCTTCCTTGAGGCTATCGGAGCTCCCGGTGTAGTTTCAACAGCCACATTCGAAGGCTACTGCAACAACACCACAATAAACTATACCGTAAACCTCAACATGCTCAGGGCTATATTCAACCCGCTCTTTGACTGGATCCAGGTCAACATGGCCAACAACCCGCTCAAGACGATACTTGACTTCCTGCCCAACATGGCTTACGCAATGGAATTCAGTATGTTTGACCAGGGCTTTGCTGACCTCTTCGACACAGTCATTACAATTAAGGGTTCCGGTCTTGCCAGCGGCGTAAACGAGACAATCTATGTCAGCGATATGATTAATCCCGATGATCTCATGGGCGGTCTGGGAATTGAACTTACATCCCTTAACGACATGCTCGGCTCACTCATCAACATGCTCGCCAATAAGGACAGAAATACCGACGGTTGGGTACCTCCTGTTGATGAGAACGGCAACCCGATCCCCGTAGATCCCGGCGCTGTTGAAATTGACGGAACACTGAAAGAGATACTCCAGGGTCTTGCAGAGAATCCGGGCGACGCTATCGCCGCTATCGTTGAGCTCTTCAACCCCGTAAAGTATCCGAACTTAACACTCACTTACCCGCATGCAGAGCTTGCAGGTCTTACACCGCCCGAAAATCAGATTGTAAAGGTCGGCTACTCCAGCTACTGGACAACTGAAAGGGCAGACTTCGTTGCTGACAACCTGAATGAGTTCGTCGACAGCCTGCTCAAGCTCTTAGGCCTTGGCAGCATTCAGGAGCTGCTCGATAAGCTCTTCGGCGAGTCTGTTTACACCAAGAAGAACATGACCAAATTAGCCGAGATGCTGTCAGAGCTCCTTAGCGACGATGACATCGGAGACATCCTTGACATAGTCGCACCGCTGCTCGGTCTTGACTTAGATTCCTTCAAGAATCCCAAGCTCGCTTTAGACTTCGAGGATGGCGACAAGGACGGCTTTGTAGCGGCACTTGTTGAATTCCTTGCTCCCGTAGAGCCGCTTCTCAGGGTACTGCTTGTTGGCGATGACCTGCCGTTACTCAGCCTTACCACAATTTACGGCTACGAGGGTTACCGCACAGGTATTATCCCGATTCTTGAGGCTCTCGGAATTGAGGAAAGCGAAATCCTTGACTTCGAAACCTACAAGGCTCAGGCTGATGAAGACGGCGCTAACCTGCTGCTGAACATCATCAACCCGATCCTCTCACTCATTGACAGGATTTATGAGGCTCCCGTTGAAACATTGTACGAGATTCTGCCCAACATCTTCTACTTCATCAACGCAGACCTCCTCAATGTAAGCCTTATCAACCTCCTGCAGCCCGTATGCGTACTGCTTGACACAGTCCGTCCGATCTACAATGTAAATCTCGGTCTTGATGTAAGCATATCCGAGATGCTGGCAGACCTTGTTGCAGGCCTTGACATCGCAGGCCTCAGAGTCCCGGCACTGCCCGAGCTTGAGACCTTCGCAGCAGGCACTGTAACAACCTACCAGTCCAAGGCCGGCGATGCAGTGGTCGGAGACGCAGTATACATCGAAGGCTACTCAAGAGACTTCCTCACAATCCTGCTCAGATTCCTTGTACAGACCGTATTCTTCAGAGACAACACCGAGATTCTCAAGGCTGCTCTTGAGGACGCAACCGGCCTTGACGGAGCTGGTCTCGCAACCGTCAACACAATGATTGACGCCTTGTCAGCATATGCAAGGAGACCCGAGGGAACAGATTTGGTACTTATGGTACTCTTCTATCTGCTCTCCGGCGGAAACAAGGCAATTGGTCAGATGAACGACTTCTTAGGCGGCTTCAATGCCGAAGTTAAGTACATCTTCGACCTCTTCGCCAACTCCGATTCCGAATTCCTCCGTGACTTTGCAGAAGCTGCTGCTGAACTGCTGAGACAGATCTCCGGCGGAATCTTCGATGATGGCGGTCTTGCATCAAGCGGTCTGATCAGGTTCTTCCAGAGGATTATTGAGTTCTTCAAGAACCTGCTCAAGATATTCAGCTTCATCGGAGCGTAAGCTCTAATAAAGGGCAGGGGAGAGAAATCTCCCCTGCTTTCTTTTTTTCTGCGTTTTTGCCCGACCCCTTTTTATTGACAGTGCTATCCCTTTGGAGTATTATATTCATAGCAATTCACTGAGCATCATCAAAAAGAATTAACTGAGGTGTAATTATGGGCAAATATGTGCTTGCGTTAGACCAGGGAACCACCAGCTCAAGAACCATAGTTTTCAATTCTCAGGGCGAAATCGTTTCGATGGCCCAGTACGAATTCCCCCAGATTTACCCCCAGCCCTCATGGGTTGAACACGACCCTTATGAGATATTAAAAAGCCAGTTCAGATCCCTCAACGACGCCATGATTTCCGGCAACATAAAGTCAACCCACATTGCCGCCATCGGCATTACCAACCAGCGCGAAACAACGGTGCTTTGGGATAAGGAAACAGGCAAGCCCGTTTACAACGCGATAGTATGGCAATGCAGAAGAACCGCCGCCATGTGCGAGCAGCTGAAGGCAGAGGGTCTTGAGGATTACATAAAAGAGCATACGGGACTTTTGCTTGACGCGTATTTTTCCGCCACAAAGATTAAGTGGATTATAGACAATGTACCCCTTGCAAAGCAGCTTATAAAGGAAAAAAGGCTGCTTGCGGGCACAATAGATACATGGCTTATTTGGAATATGACCAAGGGCGCGGTTCATGTAACGGACTATTCCAACGCCGCAAGAACCATGCTCTTTGATATAGACAGACTCTGCTGGGACGAATACCTTTGCGAAAAGCTTGGTATCCCAATGGAGATTTTGCCCAAGGTTATGCCCTCCAGCGCCGTTTACGGCACTGTCGCCGAAGGTGTTCCCGGAATCGAGGCTCTTGCCGGAGTTCCGATTTCCTCCGCAATCGGCGACCAGCAGGCATCCCTTTTCGGTCAGGCTTGCTATGAGGCAGGCGACGCCAAGAACACATACGGCACAGGCTGCTTCCTTCTTATGAACACCGGCGAAAAGCGCATCCGCTCCAAGCACAGGCTTATTTCGGGCATTGCATGGGGCTATGACGGAAAGGTAAATTACTGCCTTGAGGGCAGCGCCTTTAACGCAGGCTCAGTTATTAAGTGGCTCAGGGATGAGCTCAAGCTCATCAAAAACGCCAAGGAGTGCGACACCCTTGCGGAAACAGTGCCTGACTCCAACGGAATTTACCTCGTCCCCGCGTTTACGGGTCTCGGCGCTCCCTATTGGGATATGTACGCAAGAGGCTGCATTGTGGGACTTACAAGAGGAGTCAACAGAGCCCATGTATGCAGAGCCGTTCTTGAGAGCATAGTATTCCAGCTCAAGGACCTTCTCGAGGCCATGAACGCCGACACAGGCATTTCGGTCAATGAGCTGAGGGTTGACGGCGGCGCAAGCGTCAGCGATATAATGATGCAGATTCAGGCAAATATCGCGAACATCAGGGTCAACCGTCCCAAGGTTGTAGAAACCACCGCCCTGGGAGCCGCATACCTCGCAGGACTCGCTGTAGGCTTCTGGAAGGACATGGACGAGATTAGAGATATCCGCAAGTCGGATAGGATTTTCGAGCCCTCAATGGACGACAGAGAGCGAGAAAAGCTCTATGCAGGCTGGAAGAGAGCAGTCGAAAGGTCCATGAGATGGGCAGCCCCCGAAATAGATGAGTAAAGAGATTATAATAAGGATTGAAAAATAGATGGACTATCTTAAAGAATCACTTAAACTCCACGAAAAGCTCAGGGGCAAGATTGAGATTGTATCCCGAGCTCCCGTAAAGTCAAGGGAGGATTTGTCCCTTGCGTACACCCCCGGCGTCGCGGCCGCATGCCTTGAAATTAAGGAACATCCCGAAAAATCCTTTGATCTTACAAGACGCTGGAACACAGTCGCGGTTGTAACCGACGGCACCGCGGTTTTGGGTCTTGGCGACATCGGTCCCGAGGCGGGCATGCCCGTTATGGAGGGCAAATGCGTTCTCTTTAAGGAATTCGGCGGCGTTGACGCCATCCCTCTTTGCATCCGCTCCAAGGATGTGGACGAAATTGTAAAGACCATAGCCCTTCTCAGCGGCAGCTTCGGCGGCATAAACCTTGAGGATATCGCCGCCCCCAGATGCTTTGAAATAGAGCGAAAACTTAAAGAATGCACCGACATTCCGATTTTCCACGACGACCAGCACGGCACCGCAATCGTAACCGTAGCGGCGCTGTTAAACGCTTTAAAGCTTACCGATAAAAAGCTGGAAGACCTCACAGTTGTATTCTCCGGCGCGGGAGCGGCGGGCGTCGCCATTGCAAAGCTTTTTAAATCCCTCGGCATCGAAAATATAATAATGTGCGGCAGAAAGGGCATTATTTCAAGGGGAGACGACAGTCTAAGCGATGCCCATAAAGATCTTGCAAGCTGGACTAATCCGCAGAACTTAAAGGGCACTCTCGCCGACGCCATAAAGGGCGCGGATGTGTTCATCGGCGTTTCCGCCCCCAATGTCCTAACGCCCGAAATGGTAAAAACCATGGCAAAGGACGCAATAGTTTTCGCCATGGCAAACCCCGTTCCCGAAATCATGCCCGACCTTGCCAAAGAGGCCGGCGCCCTTGTTGTGGGCACGGGCAGGAGCGATTTCCCGAACCAGATTAACAATGTCCTCGCATTCCCCGGCGTGTTCAGAGGAGCCTTTGATGTCAAGGCAAGGGATATAAACGAGGAGATGAAATTAGCCGCCGCTATGGCTATTGCGAGCCTTGTTTCCGACGAGGAGCTTAGCCACGACTATATCATCCCCAAGGCATTTGACGAAAGGGTAGCTCCCGCAGTGGCAAAGGCGGTTTCAAAAGCCGCCATAGAGACCGGAGTAGCAAGGATTTAACCTGCAAATTTTGCTATTTTAGCAAATTTTATCGCTAATAAATTACTGATTTTATAAGATTATACGAATATCTGTTTTTGCCCAAAGAATATAGTGTCTTTACTTGACTTTGATGTGGAAAATTGATATATTTATAACAATCTTTTATTTTTATTTTGGAGGCAAAAGGTATGCCAAGAGTTTATAATTTTTCTGCAGGTCCCTCAATGCTGCCTGTTGAGGTATTACAGCGTGCAGCCGACGAAATGCTTGATTATAAAGGCAGCGGACAGTCCGTCATGGAAATGTCCCACAGGTCAAAGGTTTTTGAATCAATCATTAAAGAGGCCGAAGAGCTTGTAAGAGAACTTTTGAATGTTCCCGACAATTACAAGGTTCTTTTCCTTCAGGGCGGTGCATCTACCCAGTTTGCCGCCATTCCTCTTAACTTTATGAACGGTTCAGGCAAAGCCGACTTTATAATCACAGGTCAGTGGGCAAACAAGGCCTACCAGGAGGCCGCAAAATACGGCCAGGCAAGAATAGTTGCATCCTCCAAGGACAAAACCTTCTCATATATCCCCAAGACCAAGAGAGAAGACTTTGACAAAGAGGCAGACTATGTTCATATCTGCTTAAACAACACCATCTACGGAACTAAGTACCACGAAATTCCCGATGTGGGCGACATTCCGCTTATCGCCGACATTTCATCCTGCATTATGTCCGAGCCTCTTGATGTAACCAAGTTCGCAATGCTCTATGCAGGCGCGCAGAAAAACATCGGCCCCGCAGGCCTGACTCTCTGCATCATCAGAGAGGATATGCTCGGCAAGGCAAGGGACATCACTCCCACAATGCTCAACTACACAATCATGGCGGAGAACGACTCCCTCTACAACACACCGCCCTGCTACTCCATATATATCTGCAAGCTGGTTCTCGAGCATCTTAAAGCTACAGGCGGACTCGAGGCAGCAAGAGAGAGAAACATCAAGAAGGCAAAGCTCCTTTACGATTATCTCGATTCCTCAAGCCTCTTTAAGGCTACAGTAGTTCCCGAGGATCGTTCACTTATGAATGTTCCCTTCGTAACCGGCAGCGAGGAGCTTGACGCTAAGTTCGTAAAAGAGGCAACAGCCGCAGGTCTTGTAAACCTCAAGGGTCACCGCACAGTCGGCGGCATGAGAGCCTCCATCTACAACGCAATGCCTTATGAAGGCGTTCAGGCTCTTGTAGATTTTATGAAAAAGTTCGAAGCAGAAAACAAATAATCCCGTATTCCAAATTTCCAGCGGATTATACACTATCTGATATGGGGGATAATCTATGTATAAAGTTTTAACTCTGAATAAAATATCGGCTGAAGGACTTTCCAATTTCGATTCTGCAAAGTATTCCTGCTCAACCGAATTTGATTCTCCCGATGCTATAATTGTTCGCTCCGCCTCAATGCACGAAATGGAGCTGCCCGAATCGGTTCTTGCGGTTGCAAGGGCAGGCGCAGGCGTTAACAATATTCCCGTAAGCGCATACACCGAAAAGGGCGTAGTGGTTTTCAACACTCCCGGCGCAAACGCAAACGCCGTTAAGGAGCTTGTTATCTGCGGTCTTCTGCTCTCGTCAAGAAGAATCGTCCCCGCCATCGAGTGGTGCCAGAGCTTAAAGGGCAAGGGCGACGAGGTCTCTGCTTTAGTCGAAAAGGGCAAGTCTAACTACACAGGTCCCGAAATCAAGGGCAAGACCCTGGGCGTTATCGGTCTCGGCGCCATCGGCGTAATGGTAGCAAACGCAGCGGTAGCTCTCGGCATGAAGGTTGTAGGCTATGACCCCTATCTTACCGATAAGGCAGCCACAAGCCTTGACAAGTCCGTAAAGATTACCGCAAACCTTGACGATGTATTCGCGGAGTCCCATTACATCAGCCTTCATGCTCCGCTTACCGACTCCACAAGAGGAATTGTAAGGGCAGAAACCCTTGAGAAAATGCGTGACGGTGTCAGGATACTCAACTTTGCAAGGAAAGAGCTTGTAGCCGAAAACGACATAATTGAAGCGCTGAATTCAGGCAAGTGCGCTGCTTATGTCACAGATTTCCCCTCCGACTCACAGCTTGGCGTTGACGGAGTTATCCCGATTCCCCACCTGGGCGCATCCACTCCCGAATCCGAGGAGAACTGCGCAGTCATGGCAGTAGAGGAGCTTAAAGCATTCCTTGAAAAGGGTGAGATTATAAACTCCGTAAACTTCCCGAACATTGAGCTTGCCCCGTCTGAAGACGCTAAGGAAAGACTGCTTGTATTGTCCGCTGAAGATGTTTCCGAGAAGATTCTCGGCATCCTCGCAAACAATTCGATTAAGGTCGCCGGCGGAGCCTCCAACGCAAAGAAAGCCGCCGCAGCTCTTATCGAAACCGCAGACGCTATCCCTGAGAATGTCCTTGACGAAATCAAGGCTATCGAGGGAGTTTACAGAGTAAGAGTTATAAAATAATAAAGCCCTCCCGGGGCAAAGCGCCTCGGGAGGTTCTAAAAAAATGGGCTGAGCCAATAGGCTCAGCTTTTTTATTTATTTTCTCACAGTTCGGATATGTAACAGTGCAGATAAAAAGTCTATAAAGGGAAAAAACCACTGCGTAAAGCAGTGATTTTTCCCGTTGGTTGGTATCGTCATCAGCGAATGGAGGGTGACTATCTTAATAATTCGCAAAGCCTTCTTGCGGCTTCTTTTGTATCTTCGGGGCTGCCGAATGTGGAGAACCTGAAATATCCTTCTCCGCATTCTCCAAAGCCCTGACCGGGGGTGCCGACAACCTGAATTTCATTCAGCAGGTAGTCAAAGAACTCCCAGCTTCCCATGCCCTTGGGGCACTCAAGCCAAATATACGGGGAGTTCTTTCCGCCGCAGAACCAAAGTCCGATTTCGTCAAGTGCGTTCATTATAAGCTTTGCGTTGTTTTTATACACGCTTATGTTCTCTTTAATCTGCTGTTGTCCCTCGGGAGTAAAGACAGCGGCTCCGCCCTTTTGCAGGATATAGGATACGCCGTTGGTCTTTGTGGTGCGGTTGCGCACCCACATGTCGTTAAAGCTCATGCCATTGCGCACAAGAGCCTTTGGGATAACGGTATATCCGAGTCTTGTTCCCGTAAATCCCGCTGTTTTTGACAGGGAGCAAATCTCAATGGCGCAGGTCTTTGCGCCCTCAATCTCAAAAACGCTCCTCGGCAGACTATCGTCCTCAATAAACGCCTCATAAGCCGCGTCAAAGAGGATTACTGAGCCGTGCTTATTCGCGAAGTCAACCCACTCTTTGAGCTGACTGCGGCTGAAAACCGCGCCCGTGGGGTTATTGGGCGAACATATGTAGATAATGTCCGCTTTTGCGTCGTCTGTGGGATGGGGCAAAAAGCCGTTTTCCTTGCTTGACGCAAGATGAATAATTTCTCTTCCCGCAATTACATTCGCGTCAACATAAGCAGGGTAGGCGGGCTCGATTACAAGCGCGGAATTTGAGCGGTCAAAAAGGTCAAGAATGTCGCCCAACTCATCGCTTGCGCCGCTTGAAACAAAAACCTCGTCGACTTTAAGCTCAATGCCTCTGTCTGCGTAATGATTTCTTATGGCTTCCCTCAGAAAAGGAGCGCCGACTTCGGGCATATAGCCGTGGAACCTGTCAAAAGACGCCTGGTCATCTACAGCCTCATGTAGGGCTTTGATAACAACATCGCAAAGGGGGCGGGTAATGTCGCCGATGCCAAGACGCAGTACCCTTTTGTCTGGGTTCTGTTCAAGATACCTTCTTACCTTTTGACCTATATTGAAAAAAAGGTACGAATCCTTTAAATTTGCGTAATTCATATTTGGTGTAGTCATTCGATTGTCTCTCCTTCGTAAACAAATTCAGCGGGACCGGTCATCTGAACGCTGTTGTCGGGGGAGATTTGTATTTTCAGGTCGCCGCCGTCAAGGCGAACCGATATTTCATCACCGTATTTGCAGTATTTTGAGGCTATGGCAGCCATCGCGCTGGCGCATGCGCCCGTGCCGCATGCCATTGTAACGCCGCTGCCTCTTTCCAAGACCCTCATTCTAAGTTTGAGCGGGCTTTGAACCTGCACAAACTCCACATTAACTCCGTCGGGGAAGTGCTTGTGCTTTTCAATTTTGGGTCCAAGCTCATAAAGCGGAGCTTTTTCAATGTCATCTACAAAAATCACCGCGTGGGGATTGCCCACATTAACGGGGGTAAGGGTTACGGATTTTCCGTCCACATCGAGAGTTATGGGCTTTTCGGCTGCAGCCTTGCCCATATCCACCGTTACGGATTTAACCTTGCTGCCAACAATCTGAAGATTCAAAGTGCGTATGCCAGATAGGGTCTCAATCCTCAGGGTCGTTTTGTCGGTGTAGCCCTTGTCATAGACATATTTTCCAACGCAGCGAATTCCGTTTCCGCACATTTTCGCCTCGCTGCCGTCGGCATTGAAAATGCGCATCTTAAAGTCCGCGACATTTGATTTTGAAATGTATATAAGACCATCCGAGCCCGCGCCGAAATGTCGGTCGGAAAGCTTTACAGCCAGCTCCGACACATTCTGCGGCACTTCATCGTAAATAAACAGATAGTCATTTCCCAAGCCGTGCATTTTGGTAAAACGCATATCGCCCCTCCTTTACGCTGTGAGATACTAATCTTCTTTTTTAATTCCCGACTGCTTCAGCGCAGCCTCGATAAATCCCTTAAACAGCGGGTGAGGTCTGGTGGGTCGGCTTTTAAACTCGGGGTGATACTGAACGCCCACATGGAAGGGTCGGTCGCTCAGCTCCACCGTTTCAACCAGCCTGTCGTCGGGCGACATGCCGCTGAGTGTAAGTCCATGCTCTTTTAATAGCTCGCGGTATTCGTTGTTAAACTCGTATCTGTGCCTGTGGCGCTCGTTTATAAGAGTTGTGCCGTAGCAGCGTTCCATTGTTGTTCCGGGCTTGATAACGCAGGGATATGAGCCGAGTCTGAGAGTGCCGCCCTTGTCGATATGGTCGCTCTGACCGGGCATAAAGTCTATAACCTTGTGCTTGCACTGCTCGTCAAACTCACCGGAATTCGCGTCCTCAATGCCCGCCACATTCCTTGCGTATTCTATTAACGCCACCTGCATTCCAAGGCAGATTCCGAAGAAAGGTATATGCTTTTCTCTGGCGTACCTTGCAGCCTGAATCATGCCCTCAATGCCCCTGCTGCCAAAGCCTCCGGGAATGATTATTCCGTCAAGCCCGGAGAGCTTTGCTTCGGCAGTTTCTGAGGTTATTTCTTCGGAGTCAATCCAATGAATCTTTACATGGGTATTGTGATAGATGCTCGCATGGTGCAGAGCCTCCGTTACCGAGAGATAAGCGTCGTGAAGACCGATATACTTGCCCACAAGTCCGATGTTGACTGTGTAGAGTCTTGATTTCAGCCTTTCGACCATCTCGGTCCACTCTTTAAGGTCGGGCTCGGGAGCATCTATGTTCAGCTCGCGGCAAACAACCTTTGAGAAGTTTGCCTTTTCGAGCATCAGCGGAACCTCGTAAAGGTTCGGCAGTGTGATGTTTTCTATAACGCAGTCGGGCTTTACATTGCAAAAGAGGGATATTTTTTTGAAGATTGAATCCTCCAATGGCTCGTCACAGCGGAGGACCACAATGTCGGGGTTGAGACCAAGGCTCCTGAGTTCCCTGACAGAGTGCTGGGTGGGCTTGGATTTGTGCTCCCCGGAGCCGCGAAGATACGGCACGAGCGTTACATGGATAAAAAGACTGTTTTCCTTTCCCACCTCAAGGGAGATTTGACGAACAGCCTCAATAAAGGGCTGGGACTCAATATCTCCTATGGTGCCGCCGATTTCTGTTATGACCACATCGGCATTAGTCTTTCTGCCTACTCTGTAGATAAATTCCTTAATCTCGTTCGTGATGTGGGGAATCACCTGAACGGTGGAGCCGAGATATTCGCCCCGCCGCTCTTTATTAAGAACATTCCAGTAAACCTTGCCTGTGGTGAGATTTGAGTATTTATTCAAATCCTCATCAATAAACCGCTCATAATGTCCCAGGTCCAGGTCGGTTTCAGCTCCGTCTTCGGTAACATATACCTCGCCGTGCTGATACGGGCTCATGGTGCCGGGGTCAACATTGATGTAAGGGTCCAGTTTCTGAGCCGCTACCTTTAGCCCCCTTGCCTTTAAGAGCCTTCCCAGGGATGCGGCGGTAATGCCTTTGCCAAGGCCGGATACAACTCCACCCGTTACAAAAATGTATTTTGTCATAATATTTCCTCCGCTGATGTACTGAATCTAAAATAATTTTTGACCAAATCCAACTTTTTTACACTGTTAAATGTAAAGCCTTATTGCTTTATTGAATAAGAATTGTGTCAAGTGTCATTGCTTTACAGTAGAGTCTTTGGCGTAAAGCCCATTTACTTTACGCCAAAGAGCAGATCCGCATAGGTCGGGAACGGCCAGTAGCTCTTAGCTGTCAAGGTCTCGGCCTCATCGCAGGCAAGTCTCAGCTCACCCATGAGCGGCAGAATCTCGTCACGAATTCTATATGCCTTTGTTTCAATGTCTTCCGCGTTGCCAACCGAAACGAGAGCGCTGCTCAGCTCATCTGTCTTTGCCGCAATCCTGTCAAGCAGAGCGGAGAGTTTTATTACAACATTCTTTTCGTAGCTGCATTCAAGGGATGCGTCGAGAGCCTTCTTAGCGGCCGCGCCCCTTGCGATGTCAGCGGTGAACAGCTCAACGGCGGGAGCAATCTGAGTCTTTGCCATGTCAACCATGGTGTTAGCTTCAATGATTACAGTCTTGCAGTAGTTCTCGAGCATAATCTCGCATCTTGATTTAAGCTCTGCCAGGCTGTAAACGCCGTGTTTAATAAGCATGTCAACATTCTTCTTGTCAAGCAGGTGAGGCATGCAGTCGGGAGTTGTGCGGTAGTTGGAGAGACCCCTCTTTTCTGTTGCCTCTTTAATCCAACTCTCGTCATAGCCGTTGCCGTTGAAGATAATTCTCTTGTGAGCCTTGATTGTATCTTTAATAAGGCTGTTGAGCTCTGCCTCAAAGTTGCCTGCCGACTCGAGCCTGTCTGCGAACTGACAGAGGGACTCGGCGACAGCGCTGTTGAGCATGATGTTTGCGCAGGCTATGCTGTTTGAGGAGCCCAGCATTCTGAACTCGAACTTATTGCCTGTAAAGGCAAAGGGCGAGGTCCTGTTTCTGTCGGTTGTGTCGCGATGGAATTTGGGCAGGAAATCGACGCCCAGCTTCATCTCAATCTTCGAGGTGCCGTTATACGGTGTTCCGCTCTCGATAGCGTCAAGAATAGCGGTCAGCTCATCGCCGAGGAAGATTGAAACAACAGCGGGGGGAGCCTCGTTAGCTCCGAGTCTGTGGTCGTTGCCCGCGGTGGCGACGGAGATTCTGAGCAAATCCTGATAATCGTCCACTGCCTTAATGACTGTGCAGAGGAACAGCAGGAACTGGGCGTTCTCATAGGGTGTGTCGCCGGGGGAGAGAAGGTTCTGACCGCTGTCGGTTGCGATGGACCAGTTGTTGTGCTTGCCGCTGCCGTTTACGCCCGCAAAGGGCTTTTCATGCAGCAAGCATACAAGTCCGTGCTTTAAGGCAACCTTCTGCATTATCTCCATTGTGAGCTGGTTGTGGTCTGTCGCTATGTTGGCGGTTGTGTAAATGGGAGCAATCTCGTGCTGTGCGGGAGCAACCTCGTTGTGCTCGGTTTTAGCGAGAATACCCACCTTCCAAAGCTCCTCGTTAAGCTCCTCCATAAAGGCGGCTACACGGGGCTTGATGGCTCCGAAATAATGGTCATCCATCTCCTGACCCTTCGGGGGTCTTGCTCCGAACAGGGTGCGTCCCGTAAAGCGCAGGTCAGGTCTCTTGTCGTACATCTCTTTTGTGACAAGGAAGTACTCCTGCTCGGGACCTACGCATGCGCGGACATGCTTTGCAGAGGTGTTTCCGAACAGACGGAGGATTCTCAAAGCCTGCCTGTTAAGAGCCTCCATGGAGCGCAGCAGCGGAGTCTTTTTATCCAGAGCGTGACCTTCGTATGAGCAGAAAGCTGTGGGTATGCAAAGGGTCTTTCCCTTAATGAACGCGTAGGATGTGGGATCCCATGCGGTGTAGCCTCTTGCCTCAAAGGTGGCGCGAAGTCCGCCGCTGGGGAAGCTGGATGCGTCGGGCTCGCCCTTAATAAGCTCCTTGCCCGAAAACTCCATAATAACTCCGCCGTGGGGATTGGGAGCTATAAAGCTGTCGTGTTTCTCAGCTGTAATACCTGTTAAAGGCTGGAACCAATGGGTAAAGTGGGTGGCGCCTTTCGAGATCGCCCATTCCTTCATCGCATCAGCAACAGCGTTGGCTACGCTGATGTCAAGCTCGCTGCCTTCGTCCATGGTCTTTTTGAGCTTTGCGTAAACATCCGCTGACAGCATTTCCTTCATTACTCTGTCGTCAAAAACCAGGGACCCAAAATAATCTTTAACCGTTTTCATAATCTTTACCCCTTTTCTATAGTAATTTCATTAGTGACTTTATAAAAAGAGAGAGGCGCCTTTAATGCTTTTAACATTAAAGACGCCTTTGCCTTTATTAACTTGTTTTTATACCGCGCCTTGAGCAATCATTGCGTTTGCAACCTTTTCAAAGCCCGCGATATTCGCGCCCGCTACATAGTTGCCCTCAAGGCCGTATTTCTTAGCCGCGTTATCTATGTTGTGGTAAATGTCAATCATAATCTTTTTAAGGTTTTCATCAACCTTTTCAAACGACCAGCTCAGCCTGCCGCTGTTCTGGCACATCTCAAGACCGGATGTGGCAACGCCGCCTGCGTTTGCAGCCTTGCCGGGCAGGAAGTATACGCCGTTTTCAAGGAGGAAATCCACTGCCTCTGCGGTTGTGGGCATATTAGCGCCCTCCGCCACTGCGAAAACGCCGTTATTCACGAGCATTTTTGCATCCTCTAAGTTAAGCTCGTTCTGAGTTGCGCAGGGGAGCGCGATATCAGCCTTTACGCTCCAAACGCCCCTGCCCTCATGGTATTCGGAATTCGGTCTGTACTTTTTGTACTCCGTAAGTCTCTGGCGCTTAACCTCTTTTATCTCCTTTAGAGCGGCAAGGTCAATTCCTTCGGGGTCATATACCCAGCCGTTTGAGTCGGAGCAGGTGAGTACCTTTGCGCCGAGCTGATGCGCCTTTTCAATTGCGTAAATAGCAACATTGCCCGAACCGGAAACAAGGATTTTCTTTCCCTCAAGAGCGATGCCCTTGCATTTGAGCATCTCCTCAAGAATATACAGAAGTCCGTAGCCTGTAGCTTCGGTTCTTACAAGCGAGCCGCCGTAAGAAAGACCTTTTCCCGTAAATACGCCTTCCCATACGCCTTTGAGCCTCTTGTACTGGCCGAACATATAGCCGATTTCTCTTGCTCCCGTGCCGATGTCGCCTGCGGGAACATCCGTGTCGGCGCCGATGTACTTATAAAGCTCGGTTATAAAGCTCTGGCAAAAAGCCATAACCTCGCGGTCCGATTTGCCCTTGGGGTCAAAATTCGAACCGCCCTTGCCGCCGCCCAAAGGCAGACCTGTCAGGGCATTTTTAAATATCTGCTCAAAGCCGAGAAACTTAACAATGCTGAGATTTACCGACGGGTGAAGTCTCAAACCTCCCTTATAGGGACCTATAGCGCTGTTGAACTGAACACGGTAACCGGTGTTGACCTGAACATTTCCGTTATCGTCAATCCATGAAACTCGGAATTCAACATGGCGCTCGGGAATAACAAGCCTTTCAAGCAGAGCCTCGCGTCTGTAAAGAGCTTCGTTTGCGTCAACTACAGGTCTTAGGGAATTCAAAACCTCCTTTACGGCTTGATGGAACTCGGGTTCGTTGGGGCAATCTCTTTCAACCCTCTTAATTACTTCATCAACATAGGACATTCGCTGACAACCTCTTTCTACTTTCCAAGACAAATAAAAATGCGCCCTTAATGGTGCGGAAAACACCACTAAAGACGCCATTGCCTTTAATACCAACCTAAAAAATATTCAATTGTAAGTTACAGTTTAAGCGTCGTTGCTTAAACTCCATTCGCTTCTTACCACAACATTATATGTATTGGAAAAGCCCTTTGTCAAGACCCAAACAGCAATTTTTAGAGAAAGTTGTAATTTTTTTTCTATATATTGTTGCAAAAGAGCCGCAAATCGATTATAATAACTAAAAATGAGCAATGGCGTTCATAACAGCGCTTCACGCGCTTTTATGAGCGCCTTTTTTATTTTACTCGAAAGGAAAGACCCATATGTTGCTTGAAGGTCAAATTCGTATCCCCTCAGGTTGTGCAATTGCCGCAGTAATTTCAAGAGGCGGCAAAAAAATGACCGGCGAGATGATAATTGAGGGAATGAAAAAAATGCACGACCGTTCAAACGGACTTGGTGGCGGCTTTGCCGCTTACGGTATATATCCCGACTATAAGGACTTTTATGCCCTTCATATGTTCTTTGATTCCCGAACTACCAGAAAAAACTGTGAGGCTTTTTTAAAAGAGCGTTTTGAGATAGTGGAGTCTGAGCTTATCCCTACACGCAAAATCCCCGCAATAACAGATGAGCCTATTATCTGGAGGTATTTTGTAGCGCCTTTAAAGTCGGTGCTTAACTCCATGCAGCTTGACGAAAAGGAATTTGTCGTCCGCACCGTAATGCAGATTAACGACGAAATGGACGGCGCTTATGTGTTCTCCAGCGGCAAAAACATGGGTACCTTCAAGGCGATAGGCTATCCCGAGGATGTGGGCGTCTTTTATAAACTTGATGAGTACGAGGGCTATTCCTGGACTGCCCACGGACGCTATCCCACTAACACCCCCGGCTGGTGGGGCGGAGCCCACCCCTTTACCCTTCTTGACTGGTCGGTGGTACACAACGGCGAAATCTCCTCATACGACGCAAACCGCAGATTCATCGAAATGTTCGGCTACAAATGCACGATGAAAACCGATACCGAGGTTATTACCTATATAATGGACTATTTGCTCAGAATTCAGAAGCTGACTTTCAAAGAAGCCGCGAATGTGGTCGCCGCGCCCTTCTGGAGCGAGATTGAGGATTTGGCTGACCCCAAAGAAAAGGAAGAGCTTTATTTCCTCAGAGCAATATTCCCGAGTCTTTTAATCACAGGCCCGTTCTCCATTGTAATGGGTTTCAACGGCGGACTTATGGCTCTTAACGACCGCCTTAAACTTCGTTCATTGGTAGTCGGCGAAAAGGATGACAAGGTTTTCATAGCCAGTGAGGAGGCGGCAATACGCCGTATGGAGCCCGATGCGGAGAATGTCTATTTCCCCGCGGGAGGCGAACCCGTAATAGTACAGATTGAGGACGGTGCTTTTAGATGAGCGTTCAACTTATAAATCCTGAATTCGAGGTTATACGCAACGAAAACCGTTGCATAGCCTGCCGCGTCTGTGAGCGACAATGTGCCAACGAGGTACATAGCTACGACGAGGACAGAAAAATGATGGTGGCGGACGAATCAAAGTGCGTTAATTGTCAGCGCTGCGTCGCCCTTTGCCCCACAAGGGCTTTAAAGATAGTAAAGAATGACTGCGTACTCCGCGAAAACGCAAATTGGAGAAATGACACCATCAGAGAAATCTTCATGCAGGCAAACAGCGGCGGAGTACTCCTTTCATCAATGGGCAATCCCAAAGACTATCCTGTCTACTGGGATAAAATCCTTATAAACGCCTCTCAGGTTACAAACCCGTCAATCGACCCCCTGAGAGAGCCTATGGAAACAAAGGTTTTCCTGGGCAAAAAGCCCGAAAAAATCGAAAGGGACGAAAACGGAAGAATCAAATGCAGCCTTCCGCCCCAGATAGAGCTTTCAATGCCAATTATGTTCTCAGCCATGAGCTACGGCTCAATCAGCTACAACGCCCACGCTTCGCTCGCCAGAGCCGCAAAAGAGCTCGGAATCCTTTACAACACGGGCGAGGGCGGACTGCACGAGGACTTTTACCAATACGGCGACAATACGATAGTTCAAGTGGCATCTGGACGCTTCGGAGTTCATAAGGATTATCTTGAGGCGGGCGTTGCCATAGAAATTAAGATGGGTCAAGGCGCAAAACCGGGCATCGGCGGACATCTCCCCGGAGCCAAAATTGTGGGCGATATTTCCCGCACAAGAATGATTCCCGAGGGCACCGACGCCATTTCTCCCGCGCCCCATCACGATATTTATTCCATCGAGGATTTAAGGCAGCTTGTTTACTCCCTTAAAGAGGCAACCCAGTACAAAAAGCCCGTCATCGTAAAGGTTGCCGCCGTTCACAACATCGTGGCGATTGCCAGCGGCATCGCAAGGAGCGGCGCCGACATTATCGCCATCGACGGTTACAGAGGAGGAACGGGAGCGGCTCCCACACGAATCCGCGATAATGTGGGCATTCCCGTTGAGCTCGCTCTTGCCGCCGTTGACCAGAGGCTCCGCGATGAGGGTATCCGCAACAATGTTTCCCTTGTGGCGGGCGGCAGCATACGCAGCTCCGCCGATGTGGTAAAGGCAATAGCCCTCGGCGCTGACGCGGTGTATATAGCAACTGCGGCGCTGATTGCCCTCGGCTGCCACCTTTGCAGAACCTGCCACAGCGGCAAGTGCAATTGGGGCATCGCAACCCAGCGCCCCGACCTTGTAAAGCGCCTTAATCCCGACATCGGCTGCGAGCGCCTTGTGAATCTCTTAAAGGCATGGCAGCACGAAATCAAAGAAATGATGGGCGGCATGGGCATTAACTCAATCGAGGCATTGAGGGGCAACAGGCACATGCTCAGAGGAATCGGTCTTACCGAGAAAGAACTGGAGATACTCGGAATTTCTCATGCGGGAGAATAGCCTATGAAACGAATCTATGTTAACGAAAATTGGTGTCTTGGCTGTCATCTTTGCGAATACTACTGCGCCTTTGCAAACTCGGGAATGAGCGACATGGCAAAAGCGCTTAAAGATAAGCCCATCTATCCCCGAATCCACATAGAGGGCGACGAGAGAATATCATACGCGGTGTCATGCAGGCACTGCACAGACCCCATATGCGTAAAAAGCTGCATTGCGGGTGCCATTAAGCAGACCGACGGCGTGGTGCAGATTGACAGAGAAAAATGCGTCGGCTGCCTTACCTGCGTTCTTGTCTGCCCCTACGGAGCCCTTTCGCCCGACGAGAACGGCGTAATGCAGAAATGCGAGCTTTGTCTTAAAAACTCTTTCGGCGAGCCCGCATGCGTAAAGGGATGCCCCAACAAGGCAATAGTTTATGAGGAGAGAGGTGAGACCGAATGAAGAATTTCGTAATCATAGGTAACGGCGTTGCCGCGGTCGGCTGCATTGAGGGAATCCGCAGCATTGACAAAGAGAGCAAAATAACCGTTATTTCCGAGGAAAAGCACTTTGTTTACGGCAGACCTCTCATTTCCTATTTTCTCGAGATCAAAACCGACCTTGAGCGCATGAAGTACCGCGACTCAGACTTTTATGAAAAAATGGGCTGCGAGGTGCTTTACGGCAGGAGAGCGGAGAAAATAGACACAGACTCAAAAAGGGTAATCCTTGACAACGGCACGGAGGTTCCATACACCTCATTTTGCGTCGCAGCCGGCTCATCACCCTTTATCCCGCCCTTTGAAGGGCTCGACAGTGTAAAAAAGAAATTCACCTTCCAGACCCTTGACGACGCCTTGGAGCTTGAAAAGGCAATTAATGCTGACTCAAAGGTTCTGATTGTCGGCGCGGGTCTAATAGGTCTTAAATGCGCCGAAGGAATCTACGGCAGAGTGGAGAGCATTACCGTCTGCGACCTTGCCGACCGTATTCTCTCCAGCATTTTTGACGCTGACAGCTCCGAGATGATGAAAAAGCACATCGAGTCAAAGGGAATTAAATTCATTCTCGGCGACACCGTCAGCCGCTTTGAAAAGAATAAAGCTATCATGAAAAGCGGCAAAGAGGTAAAGTTCGATATTCTTGTAATAGCCGTCGGCGTGCGCCCCAACACCGCCCTTGTCAAAGAAATCGGCGGCGAGGTAAACAGAGGCATAATTGTAAACGACCGCATGGAAACGAGCCTCCCTGACATATATTCCGCCGGCGACTGCACAGAGGGAAACGACATAACGGCGGGAGAAAAGAAAGTTTTAGCCCTTTTGCCCAACGCCTATATGCAGGGTCATGCCGCAGGCGTTAACATGGCAGGCGGCGACGAGGTTTTTGACAAGGCTATCCCCATGAACTCAATCGGCTTTTTCGGGCTCCACGCCATGACCGCGGGAGTCAGCGACGGCGAAGTTTACGAAGAAAAAACCGACACCTCCTTAAAGCGTCTGTTTACAAAAGACGACCGTCTTGTAGGATTCATTCTCATCGGCATTACAGAGAGAGCGGGCATTTATACCTCATTAATCAGAGAAAAAACCCCGCTCAGCACATTAAATTTCGACCTTCTCAAAAAAATCGCTACAACCGCCTCATTTGCGCCTGAAATTCGTAGAAAAAAGTTCGGAGGTGTGGTATAATATATGGTAATTAATGTAAGAGAGCTCGGCAATAAAGAGTTAAACGAGCTGCTTTATAAATACAAGGGAGAAATTACACTCGAGGAGTGCTGCGGTCAGCGCTTTATCGGCGCGGGTATGTCCGACAGCTTTATAAGCATAAACGGAGTTCCCGGCAACGCCCTCGGAGCCTATCTTAACGGCTCAAAGATTGTTGTCAACAACAACGCGCAGGACGCCGTGGGCGACACCATGAACGACGGTGAAATCGTAGTCTACGGTGATATCGGCGACACAGCGGGCTATGCCATGCGCGGCGGAAAAATCTTTGTCAAAGGTAATGCAGGCTACAGAGCAGGCATACACATGAAAGAGTACAAAGAGAAAAAGCCGCTTATGGTCATAGGCGGCAGAGCGGGCAGCTTTTTGGGCGAGTATCAGGCAGGCGGCGTTATCGTCGTTTTGGGTCTCACTGAGAGCGAAAAGCCCATTGTCGGCTCCTTCCCCTGCACGGGAATGCACGGCGGCAAAATCTTTTTAAGGTCCGACTGTAAGGATATAAAATTCCCCGACCAGGTAACCGCCAGAAAAGCGGATAAAAAGGACCTTAAAGAGCTGGAAGAATATGTATCCGAATTCTGCGGCCTTTTCGGATATAACTTTAAAGAGGTAATGAATTCTCCCTTTACGTTTGTCACACCCGACAGCAAAAACCCGTACAGGCAGATGTATGTGTATAATTAAATCAAAAGGAAGGTTTTGTTATGAAGTATTCAAAGGAAGAGGTACTCCAGTATGTCAAGGAGGAGGATGTTAAGTTCATCCGCCTTGCCTTCTGCGATGTTTTCGGCAGGCAAAAGAACATTTCAATAATGGCGCATGAGCTTCCCCGCGCCTTTGAATACGGCATTGCCTTTGATGCTTCAGCAATAAACGGTTTCGGCGACGAGGCCCGTTCTGACCTTTTGCTTCATCCCCAGGCGGAAACCCTTATGCTCCTGCCCTGGAGACCTGAGCACGGCAAGGTCGTCAGAATGTTCGCCCATATAACCTATCCCGACAAAAGACCCTTTGAGAGCGATACGAGAAACCTGCTTGTAAAAACCGTTATGAAGGCAGAGGCTGAAGGCTATCGCTTCGCTTTCGGCGTTGAGCAGGAATTCTACCTCTTTAAACTTGACGAAAACGGCAAGCCCACAAAAGAGCCCTATGACGAGGCTGGCTATATGGACATCGCCCCCGACGACAGGGGAGAGAACATCCGCCGTGAAATCTGCCTGACTTTAGAGCAGATGGGCATTCGCCCCGAAAGCTCTCACCACGAGCAGGGTCCCGGTCAGAACGAAATCGACTTCCGCTACTCAGACCCCATCACCGCGGCGGACAACGCGATGACCTTCCAAACCGTTGTCAGAACGGTAGCTCACCGCAACGGGCTTTACGCTGATTTTTCTCCCAAGCCCCTTGCGGACCAGCCGGGCAACGGCTTCCACATAAATATGTCTGTCAAGGCGGACGACGGCTCAAACAATCTCCACTATATGATTGCGGGAATTCTTGAAAAAGCGGACCAGATGACCGCATTCTTAAATCCCACCGAAAATTCCTATAAGCGTTTAGGCGTGCAAAAAGCGCCCGGATATATTTCATGGTCGAGCGAAAACCGCTCCCAGCTTATCCGAATACCCGCTGCGGAGGGAGAATACAATCGAGCAGAACTCCGTTCGCCCGACCCGACGGCAAATCCCTATCTTGCCTTTACTTTAATGATTGAGGCAGGTTTGTACGGCATAAAGAACAGGCTTGACCTGCCGCCGGAGGTCGACTCCAACCTTTACGAAGCAGACGCAAAAATTCTTTCAAAATTAAAGCCGCTGCCCAAGGACCTTGAAACAGCCTGCAAGCTGGCGGCAAAGAGCAGTTTTATTAAACAATGTCTGCCGGAGGCAATTCTCAATTCCTACTTGAGCAGATAATAAAACTTAGGAGGGGAGCAAATGGGCTTAAAGGAACGCTATTACAGCACTCTAGTCGTTTCAGCCTCAGAGAGCTTTAACGCCACAATCTCCGAGCTGCTCCCCGAAGCCCACTGCAGCCCCGTTCATATGGTGTCAAGCATAAGCGAGGCAAAACGGTCCATTGCGGAGAGGGAATATGATTTTGTATTCATCAACGCGCCCCTTCCCGATGAGCACGGAGTGCGCTTTTCAATAGATGTCAGCGCTATTAAAAGCTCTGTAACGGTGCTTTTAGTCCGCTCCGACATCTTTGCCGAAACCCTTGACAGGGTAACGGAGCACGGCGTGTTTGTCCTTTCAAAGCCCACCTCAAGGCAGATGCTGATTCACGCCCTTGAATGGATGACAAGCGCAAGGGAAAAAATCAGGATGCACCAGAGCAAAACCCAGACCCTTGAGGAAAAGATGGAGATAATCCGTCTTGTCAACAGGGCAAAGTTGCTGCTTATCAGCGAAATGCACATGGATGAGGCTCAGGCCCACCGCTATATAGAAAAACAGGCTATGGACAGATGCGTCTCCCGCAAAGTTATAGCGGAAGAGATTATAAGAACATATACAAGCACTCAGGGCTAAAAAAGCGGGTAAAGCTCCGCAAAGACATAAAAAAACAAACCGCAGCTTTTCTGCTGCGGTCTTTTTATTTACAGTACCACTCTCAAAGCGAACTGACCGTCTTTAGCTAAAAACTGGCAGTTGCCGCTGAGTTTCTCCGTTATGTACTTAATGCTCTGTGTTCCCAGCCCATGCCCATCTCCCTTAGCCCGGGGTATGCCGTCTGTCATTTCAACCCTGCCCGCAAAGGGATTTTTGATTGACAAAAGCAGCTTGTCATCATTCATCCTTAAATCCAGCGTAATTCTCCTTTGGTCTTTCTCCAGCGCCGCAACAGCGTTTATTGCGTTCTCTATGCCGTTTGAGAGAATGGAGGTCAGGTCAATGTCGGAGATATGAAGTTTTCCGGGTATCTGTATCGAATGGCAGAGGTTTATCTCTAACTCTTTAAGCTGATTTTCATAAGAGGAGATTATCATATTCACAATTTCATTCTCGCAGTATCTCTGCGTAGCGGTCTTGTCGGCGGACTTGATAATCTCGCTGATATAAGCCTTTGCCTTTTCCGAATCCCCTTGATTTATAAGAACCACGATATTGTTCATAAAATGCCGCATATCGTGCCTGAGTATTGAAACCGCGTGCTCAGAACGCTTAATCGCCTCAATTTCCTTTTCCGACTGTGTCCTTTTCAGCTCCATAAGGCGGTTATACTGCTCAGCCTCGCACTTTTCCTCGTACTCCTTAAAGTACACGATGCTGAAGAAAAGGTAGGCGATGCAAAGTATAAATGGCAGAAACTCGAACACAACCTCAGAGCCGCTGTAAAGCAGGTCAGTGTAAACGGTGGCGATATAGTCAAACAGATAATAAGCCGCGGGGAGAATGCCGAAAATCAAAACCGTCTTTACGGGCTTTGTGAGAATAACGGCTATTGACGAGGCGAAATAGCGGATAATCACATAGCCGATCGCTATGGTCGCAGCGCACCTTACGGCGTAAGAAATCCACATCTTTCCGCTGATTTCAAGAACCAGCAGCCCCAGCCATTTGCTCAGCTGACAGCAAAGATAAGCGGAGAGCACCGCAAAAATGCCGGCGTGTAACCTTCGCTTAAATGCAGGGTGAATAAAAGCACAGAGGGTACATGGGTCATAATGGGGTACATCCACTGGGCGCCTCTGAGCCCCAAGACGCTGTAAAAATAAAACTGCACCGCGTTTATGACAAGGCAGAAAAGCAGCAAAACCCCGATGTTTCTTTTGGTAAAGCTGATGCCGAGAATCGCCGCTGACGCGAATATGCCAAAAAGAAGCAGGGCAGTGTTTGTCAGCATACCCATAAAAAATTCAAGCACGGCGCGACCTCCTAATCCTTAAACATTACAGCGAAATACGCATCTTTAAATGCTTTGCCGTAACCTCTCGCAATCGGGATGCGCCTGCCTGATTTGGTTTTTATCTCGATGCTGTTGAAATTATCCACATTGGGAAGATAAACAAGGTAACTGCGATGGCATTTAAAAAAGCCCTTGGAGCAAGACAGAACCGACTCAAAGGTATATAGCTGCTGAACTACCTCCACAGCCTTTCCGTTTTTCAAAAAGAAGAAAACTCTTTTGTTCTGAGCCTCTATGTATTCGATTTCATGAAGATAGATTTTCTGAAAGCCTCCTGCGGTTTTAAGAGTTAAACTCTCAGACTCGCGATTTATTGAGGCAAGGCAGTCGTCCATAATTTCTTTGAGACTTGAATATGTAATCGGCTTTAAACAGTAGTCGGAAGCCTTTACGGCGTAAGACTGCAAAGCAAACTCGGCAGAGGATGTCAAAAAGATGATTTTTACCGACTTGTCCTTGAGTCTCAGCTCTTTTGCGGTATCCATGCCGCTAAGGAGGGGCATCACAATATCAAGAAAGATGATGTCGTACTTTTCTGAGCAGGTTTCGTTTATTAAAGAATCGCCGTTGTCAAAGCAGTGAAGCTCAGTTTCGTGCCCCGTCTCCGCCGACCATTGTTCAAGCAAGGCTTTTGTATCCAAAGCGCTTCTTGCCTCATCATCGCATATAGCTATTCGCAGCATTTAAATTCTCACTTTATTTAGTATCAAATACAGTTTAGCATATTTTTTTTAATTGTTCAATGAAAAAATACAGCGGCAAAGCCGATGCAAAGAGTTCATTAAGCGTCATCCGAAAAAGAACAATAAAGGATATATTGGGTAATTCAGGCATTGTTTTCTGCATTTCACTCCTAAATTTCTGCAGCTCACGCAAAAACCGTTCAAGGAAGATAAATACGGCTATAATCCTTTAGACGCGTTTTGCCGCGTTTAAAAGAGCAGAGTGCTTAATCTTTAATAATCTTTCCTCCGTTTGCTTTAGAAAAGCATAAGACATTAAAGAAAACGCAATCGTAAATATATTTAAGGAGAAAACTTATGAAAAAAACACTTGCGCTAACACTCGCTATACTTATGGCATTTGCAATGCTGTTGAGCTTTGCGGCATGCGGCGGCACCGACGACGCAGAGGAAACAACCGCCCCCGCAAAGACAGAGCTTGTCACCGCTTCCGTTTACGGACTGTCCTTCAAGGTTCCCGCTGATTTTACTGAGTTCACCGAAAAGCAGCCGGGCGCGAAATCGGCAAACAAAGGCGCGGGAGCCAGCATTGCGGTAACGGACATAATTGACGCGAGCGAACTGCCTTTTGATTCATGGACCGAAGAAAACTACATCTCAGATACCCTTGCTGGCACCACTGACGCAAAAATCCTTGAGTTCAGCAAGGACAAAAAGGTTTCCGGCTATGACGCCCTCTATGTCCATTACACCACCAAGTCTCAGAGCGGCACAGAGCTTGAAGGCTACAACTATGTAATTTACTACCCCCTCCAGGACGGCGGCACCGGCTATCAGAGCATTACTTTCGCGATGGTAAAGAGCGTGGAATCCTCCTTAACGGCTAACATCACAGAAGTTCTGGAGAGCCTCAGCGCCGAATAACATCAAAGAATTAAGCCGACTGCGGACCGCAGTCGGCTTTTCTATGTTTTTCAATGCATTTCGCTCCAAAAATAATGCGTTTCACGAAGGAAGGAAATTTGACCTTATTGTTTCTATTATAATCACTTCGAGATTTTTTGTTTTCAATTTATCTTAGTTTGGAGCAAAGAGAATGAAAGGTAAAAACAGCGTGTTCAAAAAGGGACATGAATTTTTTTCGGCAATCCTCTCACAGCTTTTGAGTGCCGCAAAGAGCTTTAAGTCCCGAAAAAGAAAGATTGCATACGGCTTTTTAAGCCTTGTGCTTGCAGTTTCCATGCTGCCCTTGGGAGCGTTCGGCACACTTGCTGCCGAGGCTGATTATGCGGCCCAAATCGGCACGACGAAATACGAAACCCTTAATGCTGCATTTGACGCAGTAAAGATAAGTCAAACAATCACCCTTTTAAAGGATGTTGTTGTTGACGCTCCGATTAATGTCAGCGGTATAAAGAGTTTTACCTTTGACCTTAACGGCAAAACCGTTGAGAGCAACAAAAGCAAGACTGACACAATAAGCAGCCTCTTTTATTTAAATTTTGACGGCAATTTTGCGATACAAGACTCTAGCTCTAAAAAAGAAGGCAAAATCATAGGCTACCCGAGTTTTAATGCGGATGATTCTGTTTTTTGCGTAAATAAAGGCACTCTTGTTTTAAACGGCGCCGCGATAGAAGCTGTTAATCTGAATAATGACGGAAAACCGAATATCGGCTCTGCCGTACTGCTAAAAAACAGCGGCAAGCTGACAATGTACGACGGCACAATTTCCGCCAATACAAAAAATACGGTTTACGCGTCAGATTCTTCTTCCGCTATTGTTTACGCAGGTCTGGTTGAAAACCTAAACATGAGCGGAAATAACGGTATCGCTATGGATTTCCGTTCAGGCGGCACGCTTGAGCTTAAAGGGGGCACAATTTACTCTAAGAAATACTTTGCCCTTTATATCGCCTACAGCGGCGCGAAAGTAATTGTTTCAGGCGGCACTGTCCGCTCGGAATTTGCCGGCGCAGCGCATATTTTAGGTCAGGGCCTTGAGTTCTTGGTAAGCGGCGGTTCTTTTGAAGGTTACACAGAGAATAACTATGGTTATGCCGTTACTGTCGGCAGCGGCTCGATAGCCGTTTTCACAGGCGGTGAGGTCTGCAATACGGGCAACGGCAGAGCAATCGGCGGTTACACGGATAAAATCTATATCGCCGGCGGCTCTCCGGTGTTCAGAACCTACGACCTGTCAAAAAAAAATATGTCGGCTGTTGAAAACATGAATATTTTCGACCTGACAGATTACTTGGGCGACTGCTATTACAGCTATTACAGCGATGGCAGAACTCTGGAGCAGTACACGGGCGGCTCCGCTGTCAGAAAGTACATAACCTTTAAAGAAGACGGCCACACCCCGATAAAACTCAACCTCGAAACAAACGGCGGCAAATATTTCCACAGCCAGATGCCGAAATATTATTCATCCGAAAAAGGCTATGTTCTGCCCACAGGCAGCAAAATGTTCAAAGAGGGTCATACATTCCTCGGCTGGACCGAGACAAATGCCCCGTCGGATACAAACTACATTACCGAAATCCCCGCGGGCTCCGCATCGGAAAAGACCTATTACGCAAAGTGGCAGATTAATCAGTACAAGCTGACAGTGCGTTTCAGCGGCCCGTCCTGGGCTGTTCTGCCCGCAACCTATGAAACCTATGTCACTTACGGGGACGCCTATTCATACACAGTGCCGCAGGTTACAGGCTGCACCCCTGACAAAACTATAATCGAAGGCACAATGTCCGCCGGCAATTTAATTGTTACGGGTCAATACTCTACCGCCGAGTACAAAATCAGTTTTGTCCTGAACGGCGGCTCATTCGTTCAGGGTACAAGCGTTCCCGCAGCCTTTTATTACCGCAGCACCCTCATAATAGACCTTCCCGCAGCCGATAAACTGACCCGACAAGGCTACACCTTCCTCGGCTGGACTCTTACAAACGACCCGTCAGATACAATCTATGTTTCATCCAATAACAATTTAACGCCTTCCGATATAACCTACTACGCAAAATGGGCTGATGTGGAAGCTCCCACGGGCAATATTCTGTTGTCCAAAAACATATCTTTCAACAACCCGATAATAATCAACAGAAGGTCGGACGATGCAAGTAAAGGCTGGTTATTCGATAGTAATATTAATGCAAGGTTTGCGGCGCAGGATACTTCCGGAGAAAAAGTTGACATTAAATACTTCGTCGGAGTAAACCCGACAGGTTTAACCACACCTTCGGCTGACGACTCGCGCTGGCTGAACTTTAGTAGTATGCTCAGCTTTTTATCCGCCAGCGATTCTTATGTCATTCATGCAAAGCTGACCGACCCTTCAGGAAATGTAAGAATTATCAGTTCTGATATATTTACTCTTTTCGGCAATGTCACATCAAACACTGATTCGATAACTCACAAAAAAGGTTCTCTGAACTATGCGCCCTTCACAATATATAACAAAGCCAGCGCCGGATACCAAGGTCACGCGCTAAAAGAAATCGGAATAGGAGACAGGGTGCTCCAAAAAAATGCGGACTACACTCTTTCCAAAACAAGTGACAATTATGACAGAATTCAGCTGAACGCAAGCTTTCTCAATACTCTTCCTCTCGGCGAGTATACGCTAACCCTCAGCTACAATCATAGAAGATACATATTGGCGGAGCCTTATGAAGGAAGCGATAAGCTCACTGATGTGACTATCAACCTTTCGGTTGAAAAGGGAGCTCCGACAATTGAACTGCAAGTTTCACCCCAGAATCAGACCAGACCGGGAAGTGTAACTCTTTCAGCAGTCCTCCCCGCGGACGCGACAGGCACACTTACATTTAAAGCAGGCACCGATGTTATCGCCACCGTACCCGTAGGTCAGTCCGTTCAGTTTACGCCTGCAGGTTCTTACGATTCCTATGCCTTCACTGTTGAGTATTCGGGCGACAGCAGCTATAACTCCGCCGTGAGCGCCGCAGTTCCATATACATTCCGGAAGGGCATTCAGGCAGAGCTTTCATTTGACGAGAACTTCCCCGCAGTCAAGACATACGGCGACGCTGATTTCACCTTGGGCGCAATCGGCGGTTCGGGCAGCGGCAATATCAGTTTGACGGTGCTTGAAGGTCCCGCCCGGATTATAAACGGAAATAAAGTCAGAATCACAGGCGCGGGTACAGTCACAATAAGAGCCACCAAAGCGGGAGACAACGACTATAACCCCATAACGGTTGATAAATCCTTTACCGTCAACAAGAAAACGGTAACAATTTCTGGCATATCCGTCTCTGACAAGGTCTATGACGGTACCGATGCCGCCGAAATTATCGGCGAGCCCGTTTTGAACGGCGTAGTCAGCGGCGACTCTGTAGGAGTAATGCGCGGCACTGCTTTCTTCCAGAACAAAAATGCAGGCACTTGGACTGTATATTTCACCGATTTCGCCTTAACGGGAACCGACGCGGGAAATTATTTGCTTGCCTCTCAGCCCGCTCCCGTAACCGCAAGAATCACCAAGGCGCCGCTTAACATCAGTGTTGTCATCAAGACAAAGCAGTATAACGGACTTAACGATGCTCAAATCGAGTCAGTTAACCTTTCGGGCTTAATAAGCGGCGACAATGTCGCTGTCGCGGAGCCCTATCCAATTGCGAGATTTACAAGCGTGAATGCCGGCAAAAACATCCCCGTTGTCTTTGAAGAAAGCTTCAGCCTCATAGGCACTCACGCTGATAACTATGAATTAATCCAGCCCACTAATGTAACGGGCAGCATTGAAAACTCATTTGCAGCAGTCAAGGGCATCCACTACACCACCACAACAAACGAAAGGGCCAATTCAGACTTTGTAATAACCGCTATGCCCGGCTACAAGCTGTCAAGAGTCAATAACGCAAACGCCATATGGTATGATTACCTTGTAAACAATGACCAGGGACACTATACAACCCAATTTTATGTAAAGGATGAGGCTTCGGGTCTGATTTCTCAGATTGCATACGAAAGCTGTAAGATCGACAAAGAAGCCCCGACTGCACAAATCTCAGTCTTTTACATTTTTAAAGATATTCCCATAGATAAAAACTTTGGCGAAATCAGTTTTGGTTCTCACTATTTCGATGCGTCCCTTTATATAATAATTCAGAGTATTGACAGCCTTTCAGGCGTAAAGTCTGTAGAGTATTACCTTTCTTCGGATATTCTGACTCTTAATGAGGTAAAGGATGTCACCGACTGGAATGTATATGATGACATGTTCCTGATAAATCCTGACCGCAGGGCAGTGGTCTATGTTAAAGTCACCGACAATGCGGGCAATGCAGACTACTTTGCGTCTAACGGAATTATTATTGACGCCACTGCCCCGACAGTCACAGGAATAGAAGACGGAGCGGTATACTGCGGCAAAGCTGAGTTCAGCGTTTATGATGAAAACTTTGGCGCCATAACGGATAACTCTTATGAGATTACTGCCGCCGACGGAAGATATGTCATTACGGAACCCGGTGAACATTTGATTATCGTATATGACAATGCCGGCAATACAAAGGTTTTGACCATTACAGTAAACGCAGAGCATACTTACGACAGCGACTGCGACGCCGACTGCGGCATCTGCGGCGAGGAGAGAGTGGCTCCCCACAGTTTCAGCGCCGAGTGGAGACATGACGAAACTCATCACTGGCATGAGTGTGCAGGCTGCGGAGCAAAAACCGTTATAGCAGCTCACATACCCGAGGAAGACGACGGCGACTGCACAACGCCCGACCTCTGCTCAGTATGCGGAGCGGTCTTATCCGCCGCAACCGAGCATGACTTTACGGGCGAGTGCCATCACGACGCAGAAGGTCATTGGCACGAGTGCGCAAACGACGGCTGCACTGTTCTCTGCGAAAAGCAGCCCCACGAATGGGATGAAGGCACAGTAATCCTCCAGCCCACTGCGAGAAGTAAGGGCACAATGCTTTACACCTGCCTTGTCTGCGGTGAGACAAGAACAGTAGATATCCCGATGCTCCCGCCCGTTATTACTAAAGGCAAGGGCAGTGTTTGGAATCCCAAGAGCGCAGGCACAATCGTGTTTAAGTCCAGCGCGGCATTCGGCGATTTTGTCGGCGTTAGGTTAAACGGCGAGAGTCTTGACGAGTCAAACTATGAAGCAGCCGAGTCAGAGGACGGTATAGTGGTTACCCTCAAGGAAGAATACCTTAAAACTCTCCCGACAGGCACATACACCATAGGCATTGAGTCGGTCGGCGGAATTGCGACAGCAGAGTTTACGGTCACAGAGCCCGGCAAGACGAATTCACTCCTCGAATCAATAATGAGGCTCTTTGAGTATCTGGCTATGATTCTCGCTTTTGTCAGCTACTTTATCAAGAACTACTACGACCTTTTCATCTAGTTAACTGCGTTTTTAAAAAGCGAAGCCTCCCAAACGGGAGGCTTTGTTTCTGTTAGGGAATAATTTCCTCTTTTGCGCTTGAATACTGACCAAAGTTTGTAATACTATTTTTATAGAAAATAAAATGCTTTGGAGAGATGAAATTGAAGGTACTCGCATTCGGAGAAGTGCTTTGGGATAAATTCGGAAACACAAGGGAAATCGGCGGAGCTCCCTTCAATTTCTGTGCCCATTTAGCCAAGCTTGGTATTAACTCTTACAGCCTCACCGCCATTGGGGATGACGACTTGGGCGAGGAGACATTGAAAATCATTGACAGTTTGGGCGTAAAAACCGATTTTGTCCGAACGGTGCCCTATCCCACAGGCACCTGCATTGTAACCACCGACGAAAACGGCAGACCCGGCTATGACCTTACTCAGCCCGCCGCGTGGGATTATATAGAGCCATATACCGAACTTGTAAACAGGTCGGCGGCAGGGGAGTTTAACCTCTTTTATTTCGGCACCCTTGCTTTAAGAAGCGATACATCCTTTGAGACGCTCAAGTGCCTTGTAAACACAGGCAGCTTTGAGCATATTTTTTGTGATTTGAATTTGAGACAGAGCTTTTATTCCGATGAGATAATAGACTTTGCGCTTAAAACCGCTTCCATTCTCAAAATAAACAGAGAGGAGCTGCGGCATTTAATTAATAACGGTTTTGCGGACGCTGACAATAATGACACCGAAAGAGCACAAAAGTACGCATGCCGCAGCCTTTCCGAAAAGTACGCAATAAAGCTTATCCTTCTTACTCTCGACAAAGACGGCGCTTTAATCTATGACTCGGGAAAGGATAAGTTCCACAGCCCCTCAAAGCCGAAATCCAAGGCGGTGTCCGGCGTGGGGGCGGGGGACAGCTTTTCCGCCTGCTTTATAGCGAACTTCCTAAGCGGCGTTCCCACCGAAGAATGCGCCGAGAGGGCGATTCTCCTCAGCGATTATGTTGTTACAAAATACGGCGCAGTTCCAGATTACCCGCCCGAGCTGATTCGCCTCATAACGCCGTAATTTATCAGCTCCGTACAAAAATCCTTTAGTGAATTTATACAACATTTTTGTTTTTTCCGTTAGACAAAATTGGACACGGGTGTTATAATGTTCGAGTGTTTTTACTATCAGTTTTAGAAAGGATGTAACAATTGGTTCAAGCGCTAGTTTTATTTCTTTTAACCTATGTGCTTTTAATGGCACTGCCGAAATACAGACCCTATATTGCGCTCGCATCAGCCGCGCTTTTTGTCGTACTCGGCATACTGCCCGCAAGCAAGGTTTTTGCCTCGGTTGACTGGAATGTCATAATGATGATAGCGGGCACAATGGGCGTTGTATCGCTGTTTATAGAGTCCAAAATGCCTGCCCTTCTTGCTGATTTGATTATAATGAAGATGCCCAATGTAAAATGGGCGATTATATCCCTTTCCTTGTTCGCAGGCCTTATCTCCGCCTTTGTGGACAATGTGGCGACGGTACTTATGGTTGCTCCCGTTGCTCTGAACATAGCTAAAAAACTTAATATTTCCCCTGTAAAGAGCATAATTTCCATTGCCATAGCCTCTAACCTTCAAGGCGCCGCTACGCTGGTTGGAGATACAACCTCAATTCTTCTTGGCAGCCACATGAATATGGATTTCCTTGATTTTATAGTATATCAAGGCAAGCCGGGCCTTTTCTGGATAGTTCAGATCGGGGGTCTTGCCGCGACGCTTGTATTGTTTTATGTACTGCGCAAGGATAATTACAGCATAGATGTTAAGGACAAAACCAGGGTGGAGGATTACTTCCCTTCCGTTCTGCTTGTTGGCACAGTCGTTTTCCTGATTCTCGCCTCTTTCATCCCCGCTGACAAAAAGCCCGCCATCACAAACGGACTTATCTGCATTGGCTTTATGATTGCGGGCCTGATTCGCGAAACAATTCGCTCAAGGAACCTTGAGGCATTCAAACGCACAATGAAGGAAATCGACTACTTCACGCTCCTTCTCCTTGCGGGTCTGTTCATAGTTATCAGCGGTATTACCGAAGCGGGCGTGGTTACAAAAATCAGCGAGATCTTTGTAAACCTTAGCGGCAGCAATGTATTCCTTATGTACACTCTTTTGGTTTGGGCATCGGTTCTCTTCTCAGCGTTTATCGATAACATTCCCTATATAGCAACCATGCTGCCCGTAACCGCAGGCATTGCAAACCTTATGGGCATAAACGCGACTGTTCTTTATTTCGGACTTATCGTGGGAGCGACACTCGGCGGCAATCTTACACCCATTGGAGCATCCGCGAATATTGCAGGTCTCGGAATCTTAAAGAAAAACGGCTACGAGGTAAAGTCTGCCGAGTTTATGAAAATCAGCGTACCCTTTTCCCTCGCCGCCGTAATGACTGGATATATTCTCGTCTGGATTTTCTATCGCTAAACATAAAAACACCCCATTCGCAAAAACGAATGGGGTTTATTTTTATCCGAACAAAGCAAGCAGTATACCCGCTACCACGGCTGAGCCTATAACTCCCGCAACATTCGGGCCCATGGCGTGCATTAAGAGGAAGTTTCTGGGGTTAGCCTTCTGTCCCTCAATCTGAGAAACTCTTGCAGCCATAGGAACTGCGGACACACCCGCGGAGCCGATTAAGGGGTTAACCTTGCCCTTTGTAAGTACGCACATCAGCTTGCCCAAAAGAATTCCGCCCACAGTACTGAACGCAAAGGCCGCAAGTCCGAGAGCAATAATCTTTATTGTTTCAAGCCTCAGGAATCTCTCAGCGGAGGAGGTAGCTCCAACGGTAACTCCAAGGAAAATGGTTACAATATTAATAAGCGCGTTCTGAGCAGTGTCCGAAAGTCTTTCAACTACGCCCGATTCCCTGAACAGGTTGCCCAGCATCAGCATTCCGATAAGCGGAGCGACCGAGGGCAGCAGAAGAACGCAGAGAATAGTTACAATGATGGGGAAGCATACTTTCTCCAGCTTTGATACTTCCCTCAGCTGTTTCATCTCGATTTTGCGCTCTTTCTCGGTAGTGAGCAGTCTCATTATCGGAGGCTGAATCATCGGGATGAGCGCCATGTAAGAATATGCGGCAATTGCAATTGCGGGCAAAAGGTCAGGGGAGAGCTTTGAGGTAAGGTAAATTGCCGTCGGACCGTCAGCGCCGCCTATGATTCCGATTGATGCGGCGGCTTTCGGGTCAAAGCCCAAAGCAACCGCAATAATGAATGCCACAATAATTCCGAACTGAGCGCCCGCTCCAAGCAGCAAGCTTGAGGGGTTTGCAATCAGCGGACCAAAGTCGGTCATCGCGCCTATTCCCATAAAAATCAGCGACGGATAAATGCCGAGTTTAACACCTTGATACAGATAATACAATAGTCCGCCCGCTTCTTCTCCCATCGGAGCGCCCATAAGTCCCGCCAGCGGCAGGTTGGCAAGCAGCATTCCGAATGAAATGGGCAGTAAAAGCAACGGCTCAAATTTTTTGACTATGGCAAAATACATCAGTACGCATGCGATAAGTATCATAACGCCGTGCTGCCATGTAAGCGCCGCAAATCCGGACATTTCCCAAATCTTTCGTATAGCCTCTATATACATAAATTTGCCTCCTTGTCTCTTTTAGCGCCTGCCCTGAGATTTGGCAGACTAAAGTCAGTATCTACTGAACGAGCTTAATATACTTAAATTCAAGATTTGAAAGAGGGATTCCCGTTTCGTGGCTTACAATCGCCATAATAACGGCAGCGGTAGCGTCATCAACATCTATAAGCTCTACTTGGTTACTCGAATCTTTTGTTTCGGGAGTTTTTACGGTTTGCTGTGAGGTCGCCGCGGGAGGCTCCGGTTTTGCCGCGCTGGAAGTTTTCTTTGCGGCAGAGCCCAAAACTGCGGAAAAGAGCCTAATCAGCAAATTCAAGACAACAAGAACCAAAAAAACGCCTGTAAAACAAAACAGACCAACCATCAGGCTTTCATAAAAAGTCATATTGTTTCCTCCCACCTATAAATTAAGTTTGCCTCCTCCCGATTAAAAACGAGAACGCATAACTTATTTTGCATTAAATATTCTGCAATACTCTATAAAAACAGGGTGAAAGGCCTCATTGCCTCACCCAATGAAAGAAATTATCCCATTTTTTGTTAAATTTATAACACATTTTAGATTAATTGTCAATCCCAATGCAATCAAAATTTAAAAAAAAAATTTTTCTCTATTGACAAATTAACACCTAAGCAACTTTTAATTTTAACTTTTAATAGCGAAACTACTCATAATTTGATTTTTTATGCTGGCCATTATAAAATAGGTTTAATCCTATCAAAAACACTAAAAAATTAAATAATTGACCTTTAACAGAATAATGGTATAATTATGCTGTTGTGTTTCGAGAATTGATGTTCTTCTGTACTGCGCCGCATTCAAGTCAACAGTACAGACAATATTATAGAGACGGATTTATATAAGCGGTGGATTATGCAATATAAAAACAAGGTCGTAAAAAACAGCGCATGGATAATTGCCTGTAAAGTAGCGCAGTCTGTAATTGGCCTTGTCGTTTCAATGTTTACGGCAAGGTATCTCGGTCCCTCCAATTACGGACTGATTAACTATGCCTCCTCTTTGGTAGCGTTTTTCGTGCCTTTAATGTATTTGGGACTTAACTCAATACTTGTGCAGGAAATAGTCATAAAGCCTCAAAAGGAAGGCGAAACCTTGGGTACAGCCCTAACAATGTCCCTAGTCTCAAGCCTTTTTTGCATACTGGGCGTCTTTGCGTTTACGACAATTGTCAATGCGGGCGAAAAAGATACAATCATAGTCTGCGTTCTTTACAGTATACTCTTGATATTCCAGGCTGTTGAAGCGCTGCAGTACTGGTTCCAGGCAAAGCTGATGTCAAAATACACTTCGCTTACAATGTTCGCAGCCTATATAATCACCGCGCTGTATAAGATTTTCCTTCTCGCTTCAAAGAAAAGCATTTACTGGTTTGCTGTTTCAAATGCCCTTGATTTTGCTATTATTGCGGTTGTGCTGCTTTTCATATATAAAAGACTCGGCACACAAAAGCTGTCATTCTCGCCGGATACCGCAAAGCTCCTTTTTTCAAAAAGCAGATACTATATCGTATCAAGCATGATGGTTGTTGTTTTCGGTCAAATAGACCGAGTCATGCTGAAGCTCATGATAGATGAAAAGGCAGTGGGACTCTATTCCGCCGCCGTAGCCTCCGCGGGAGTGACATACTTTGTTTTCGCCGCTATTATCGACTCATTCAGACCCGTGATTTTTGAGAGCAAAAAGGCGGACCACGCTTCATTCGAAAAGAATGTATCAAGGCTTTACTCCATAATCATATACTTTGCCCTTGTGCAGTCCGCAGGTATTGCGCTTTTCGCCGAGCTTGTGGTAAAAATACTTTACGGAGAGCAGTACCTCGCGTCAATTCCCGCCCTGCGCATAATCGTTTGGTATCTTGCTTTTTCCCACATGGGCTCGGTCCGCAACATCTGGATACTCGCGGAGGGCAAATACAAAGTTCTTTGGATTATAAACCTTTGCGGCGCTCTTACAAATATGATTCTAAATCTCATATTCATCCCCCTTTGGGGCATCAACGGAGCGGCGCTCACGGCTTTGATAACGCAGATTTTCACAAACTTTATATTAGGTTATATAATAAAGCCCATAAGACGCAACAACACCCTTTTGTTAAAAGGCTTGAACCCCAATATCTTGATAGAACTGGTTAGGAAGAAGGATGTATAGCTTGAGCGATAAAAAACTTTTCACCTTGAGTGAACTGCAGGATGTCTTATACGATATGCTGAAGGCATTCGCGGAGTTCTGCGATGAAAACGACCTGCGCTACTACCTTTACGGCGGCACCCTTTTGGGAGCAGTGCGCCATCAGGGTTTTATCCCTTGGGATGACGATGTGGATGTGGCTATGCCAAGACCCGATTATGAGCGCTTTATAGAGCTTACCAAGAACTCTCCGTGGGAGTATTACGCGGTCTGCCAGTACACCCAGCCCTTTATAAAGATGGTAGATACCAGAACCGTAATGGAGGAGCGACAGCTTAGAGATGAGCTGGGAATGCAAAGCGCCTTTATAGACATATTCCCCATTGACGGTCTGCCCGAGTCCGGGGAGGAAAGACAAAAGCATTTCAGAAAGCTTGCCATCTTAAAGCAGTGCCTTTATTTCAGCATTTTTGATATTAAAAAAATTAAAAGCAGCAATTTCCTCAAAAGAATTGCTCATACAATGATATATATAGCTTTTTCTAAAATTGACTACAAAAAAATCAGAGACGCCATTGCAGAAGAGGCAAAAAGATATCCTTATGAAACTTCCGAATATGTTTCTGTCGGAATCTGGGGCAAGGCTGAAAGGGATTTGAATAAAAAAGAGGATTTGGAGAAGAGAATCCGACTCAAATTCAGAGATTCTTACCTTTGGTGCCAAGGAAATTACGATGAGAGCTTAAGACTTAAATACGGCGACTATATGCAGCTGCCTCCCGAAGACAAAAGGCAACCGTTCCACGGGATTTATTATTGGAAAAAGGAGAATGATAAAGGATGACCATAGGCTACACAGCAGGCGTTTTTGACTTGTTCCATATAGGTCATCTGAACCTGCTTAAAAACGCAAAGGGGATGTGTGACAAGCTGATTGTGGGAGTAACCGCCGATGAGCTGGTTACATACAAGGGCAAGCGCGCGGTTATTCCTTTCCATGACCGCATAGAGATTGTGCGCAGCATTAAGTATGTTGACGCCGCGGTTGCTCAGTACGACATGGATAAGCTAACCATGTGCAAAAAGCTGGGCGCGTCAATTCTTTTTGTGGGCGACGATTGGTACGGAACCGAAAAGTGGGAGAACTACGAAAAGGAATTTGCCGAGGCCGGCATAAAAATTATATATTTCCCCTATACGCAAGGAGTATCATCCACAAAGATTACCCAGGCGATTAATTTGCTTCGCAGCGAATGAGGTGATACGGTGACTGCCGACAAACGGTTTTGTTCCAGCTCATTTTTAATGTACAGAACAATTACCGATGAAACCAAGACTTTCAAAGAAGGCGTAAAACCCAGACTCTTTAAGCCGGATTTTGAGCGCGAACCTATTGAAAACAGCTTTCAGCTTGAAGAGTCGCTGAAACGGCAAGTAGAAAAAGCAGTCTCAGACGGTAAGGCGGCACTGGCCCTTAGCGGTGGCATTGATTCCGCCATTTTGGCAAGATTTATGCCAAAGAGCTCAACAGCCTATACCTTTAAATGCGTTGTGCCCGGAGTTCAAGTCATTGACGAAACTCTCGCAGCCGCAAGAATTGCAGAGGAGTGCGGCTTGAAGCACAAAATTGTGGAGATTTATTGGGAGGATTTCGAGCAGTATGCGCCGCTTCTCATGGCCCATAAAGGCGCGCCGATTCACTCCATAGAGGTTCAGATTTACAAAGCGGGACTCAAAGCTAAAGAGGACGGCTTTGAAAGGTTGATTTTCGGTGAAAGCGCGGACTGTCTGTACGGCGGTCACGACAAATTGCTTTCAAGGGATTGGACGGTCGGGGAGTTCATAGACCGCTACTCCTATGTAAGACCCTACATGGCATTAAAGGATTTCGTTATGGTAACGGAGCCCGTCGCAAAACATGCCAAGGACGGTTTTGTGGATGTCCATGGATTCAACAGCGATGTTTACTTTAAGGAGAGCGTCGGCTCATATATTAACGCCCTTCAGTCTACGGGCGTCGAATTCTTCAGCCCCTATGTAAATACCTATTTAAACGCAAAGTTCGATATTGAAAGAGTCCGCAGGGGAGACGGCAAGTACCTTGTAAGAGAAGTTTTCAAAAGGCTTTATGAGAATTTTGAAATACCCGAAAAAATCCCCATGCCCAGACCCACTAACGAATGGCTAAAAAACTGGAGCGGTCCCAAACGGGACGAATTCTGGCCAAACTGCACGGTAAACATGACAGGCGACCAAAAATGGCTTGTCCTTTGCCTCGAATGGTTCCTAAACCTTTTAGATGATGGAAAAATATAATCAACCAACAAATTCAGGCGGTAACCCCGCCTTATTTTTTTTCCTTGTTTAATGGCCCAGAACAGTAAATAACACATAACCTCTTTCCGGCATATTTATGTATTAGCAAAAATGAAAGAGGTTATAAATATGGCAAACATCTTACTTTAGGTTCAAAAGAATAATATAGATCCCGTAGATAACAACAATAACATTGTCTTTGATGAAACAGTAGTCACAGAAGGAAATATTTCATATAGCGACTTAAGCGGCGTAGTGACAATAGAGGAGGAAGGGCTGTATCTGGTTGACTGGTATGTGGTTACCCAGTCCGCTCCCGGTGTTACAAGCGTATCTTTCAATCTGGTTACAGGCGATGGCCAGGTTTTTGAATCCAACATGCCCACCAAAACGGGAATAATGAGCGGTCTTGCGATAATCAATGTCGCAGTTCTTCCGTTTACAATTCAGCTTGTCAATCAATCCAATACTACCGTTTACTTCTCAAACGCCGTTGGAGCAAAGGCAAATCTGCGTATAGTCAGACTTGACCATCTTATTCCCGACAACAGCCGCTGCTTCGCTATGGACCAGCTTTCTTTCGTCATGAAGCAGTTGGCTGATGCTTATTCGGGCGAGAATATCAGAATCTTTACCCACATTTTCGGAGTCATCGACAACACCCTTTACGGGTATTATCAGGCTCCCGACACCTCATCATCGCCGCTCCTGCTTATCAGTGACCCGCTCAATGCGTTAAACTTAAACCATCTTGTTGCTTTATACTTTTTTAATGTTCCCTATGATGAATCCATCACCTTCCTTCAGCCCCCGGACCCCTTCCCCCCCAGAACTGCGATACGGACCTTATCAAAAACATTCACGACTTTCTTTCCGTCGGAGACAATATTTCGTTCCTGGCAGGTCCGAATATAAGCGGTTCGGGAGATATTATTAAAAACGAATACGGATTGCTTGTCTTGGGCGATGATACCTCATCGCTCTATTTGCCGACCCCGAATTTGACAGTAATAAGCATTGAGTCAAACGGAGAAGATTTTGCGGGAAGAAGCAGCAAGGGCCACAGACCTTTGATAATCGAAACAAAATAAAAATAGAGCCTGCGTCCATAAACCGCAGGCTCTATTCTCTTACATAATCTGCTGAACCGAAAGTCTCGCTCCAATACCAAAGGATGGTAAGTTGAAGGTACTGTCGGGAACTGAAGTCATTGCCAGAGTCAGATATTCTCCTGCGTTCAGCTCCACAAAATTCGACAGCGAGAAGGTTACCGATTCATTTGCGGACAGGGTTTCTTCCTGGTACATATTTGACATGGAGAAACCGCTGTTTCTGACTCCCAGAGATATGGCGGCGCCAACATTTGGTTTGCCCATGACCATTGCGTCAACGCGGTAAATACCCCGCTGGATTATTGTAATAGCGTTGGGGTTTGTCATGAAATCCACGCCGGAAGAATCGCTTGACTGTAAATCCAATGTCAAAGTAGTCGCTGTATTGCTAAGCGAAACACTGGAAGCGTCCGTCAGAACGGAGCCGAAAGCGGGAGCGTGCGCCGTTACCATCAAGGACGCTTTAACATTTGCGGTGGGAGAATAATACACTCTGCCGGGGCTGTCGTTTCTTAAAAAAACCGTGGTGGGCGGGATATTCACATTAATAATCGCAAAGCCGCTTATTTGACCTGTTTTGCTGATGGAGGTGGGATGGATAGGAAGCTCCGACGGAGGCAAGCGTAAACTGAAGGCCTCTTGCGGAGCCTCCTGTCAGAGTGTCAACCCACCACTGAATTGAGTATCTGCCCGCGCGGTTTAAGCTGATTGTACCCGTGCCGGCATTGTAGCTTATGTCTCCGTTGGTGAATCTTACATTGTTAAACAGTACATTATCAGACGGTTCAATAAATCCGCCTGTGGTAAGATCTATATACAGTGCAATATTATCCATATTAACTCTCCTTAAAAAGAAAAGTGCTAAATCAAGCTGAAAGCCGCAAGGCTCGTCTATATCATTGTATGGCCTTTTCCGTTAAGGGTTCTGTTTGAACTGATTATTAAATCAAAGAAGTCCGAGGAGTATTACTCCTCGGACTAAAACTTACTATATAGCTTTTATGCCTTTTGCGAGCCTTTTTCAATATGTTTTAAGGTTGTCGCCACCAAATCCGTGACCTTCACCATACTCATGCCGAAAACCGATGTTTCCAGCTCTCCGTTAAAGGGTTTTGTCCATTCCTCTCCGATGCTCTCAGCGCCGTTCATTATTCCCACAACAGAGCCGACCGTCGCTCCGTTGCAGTCGGTGTCAAAGCCTGTCTGAACCGCAAGGCAAACAGACTTTGAGAAATCTCCTTTTCCGTACAATAACGCCGCCGTGACGATAACCGCGTTCGGGATGGTATGGCACCAGTCAAAGGGGTCGTTTTCGTTGTACTGCTGATGGATTTTCGCAAAGCACTCCTGCTCGCTGACGCCGTTTTTATAGTCGTCCATAACTTTTGTGACCGCTTCATAAAGCCTGGAGGTCGAAGGTATCTGGGCAAGTCCAACCATAATTACATCCTCAATATTGTCGCATACGGCAGCGCAGGCAATCATTGCCGCCACAAACATTTCGCCGTAGATTCCGTTTTTGGTGTGGGAGATTGAAGCGTCACGCCATGCCATTTCCGCCGCCAATTCGGGATTTCCGGGATTTATATATCCGAAATAATCGCCGCGAATCTGTGCTCCGATAAACTCACGGAACGGATTCTTATACACAGCGGAATACGGAGGAACATAGCCATAGACAAAATTGCGGAATGCCACACGCTCTGCCGTGCAGTAGGCGAGTTTGGGCTGATAGTCCGTCCAGACCCTTGAAACATCATAGGGAGTGAAGTCCCGTCCGTATTTTTCGATAAGCACCTGAGCCAATACAGTGTAATTGGTGTCATCGTCAACGGGAGCGAAAGATATGGTATCGGCATAGCACCTGTCTTTTAATCTGAACGAGAACTTTTCGCACATTTCCTCTGTGATATCGGTAGATTTGATATATCTGCGCATGGGGAAATTGCCCGATTCTTTTAAAATCGGATGGAGTTCGCTCGTTTTAATTCCTTCAATGGGCTTTCCCAAAAGGCAGCCCGAAATCCTGCCAAGCCACGCTCCGTGGATTTTGCTTTCCAGTTCGTCCGCGCTTAAAGCTTTTTGCGAAGCGCAATGGAACTCAGGTCTCAAAAGCTTTATATGCTCCAAATCCGAAGGCTCGTTGTATTTATACTCTTCTGCCTGAGGGCTGTTAAGAATTATATCAAAAATTACATCCGCAATCTGCTCCTTATGCCTGCTTGCGGGCATTTTGGAAACAGCGTTAATCAAATCTTTGTATTTCTCAATATCCTTGCCTTCTTCGACGGATTCCCTGTATTCGCATATCAGCTGTGAAGAATATGACTCCCAGTCATGAATCTTTTCATAGGCAGGCTGCATTTTTTTGTCATATGACAGCTCTTCGACTATCCGCCCGTCGCTTCTTAAAACCAGCGCATCCAATGAGATATTAAAGAATTTCGCGATTTTTATAATGTTATGTATATCGGGCAGCGCCTCGCCGTATTCCCATTTCTGCACCGTCTGTCGGGATACATTAAGTATCTGCGCGAATTTCTCCTGAGTCAAATTAGCGTCCGTCCTAAGCTTTGAAATTGAATGGCCTAAATCCATGTTTTTCAATCCTTTCACATATAAAAAGCGTGATAGCGGCACGAATAATAATCTTTTTTAATTATGCTATTTACATAAGCTTTTTGCAACCATTTATAGTTTGCATTTGATGCAATGAAGAACAGTATGTGGATATCAGCGAGCTCAAAATAATGGTTTCTTTAAAGATAAGCAACAAAAGTTTTTACAATTTATTTCTGTTATTGAAATTCACGGAAAAATATGTCAATATTTTTTCATAATGTTGCTTTAGAGATTATTTTGTTGAGGGAGGGTATTGTCGTGGTAAAAACAAAAAAAGTATTGTCAACCTTGCTGGCTATTTTTTGCTATTGAACTTCATGCCTATTTCCGCATTATCGGCGGAAGAAGTTTGGGACGGCACTTTTCCTGCGGCAGATGAAAACGCCGCGTATTCAGGCGGTTCGGGCTTACAAGAAGATCCGTATCTGATTTCCACTGCCGAAGACTTGGCGCAGCTTTCGGTTAATACAAACGAAATCCCTGACTACACCGTTGATAAATATTTTAAGCAGACTGCGGACATTATTCTTAATAGTCCGGATGTGTTTGCGCGTGATGAAAAAGGTTATATTACAGGGATTGCCGAGGGCAAAACGGCAAATGCTTGGACACCCATCGGCAATCATTTTTATTTTACAAATTCTTTTTGCGGCAACTATGACGGAGCGGGTCATGCGGTTCGCGGTATATATATCGAAACAGAAGTTGATTATCAGGGTTTGTTCGGTTATATCAATAATGGCTCAGTATCACGTCTTGGAATTGAAGATTCATTTATTTTCGGCTGGAGCTGGGTCGGCGGCGTGATTGGATATAACGACGAAGCTTTAGTGAAAAACAGCAATAATACAGGCACAGTTTCGGGAGAGACTTATGTCGGCGGCGTGATTGGATACAGCTCCTTCTCCGTAATAACAAGTCTATATAACTCCGGAGCCGTTTCGGGAAATGAAAGCATCGGCGGTTTGGTCGGATATAATCATCAAACCCTTTTGACAAACAGCTATAACAACGGCGAGATTTACGGAGCAGACAGTATCGGCGGCTTAGTCGGATATAATTTTTACTCCACAGTTAAAAGCTGCTATAACATCGGCTCAGTTTCGGGAGAGACCGGTGTCGGCGGCGTGGTCGGAATTCTCTGGTACGGCTCAACTGTTAAGAGAAGCAATAACAGAGGCACGGTTTTCGGAACTTATGATATAGGCGGATTGGTTGGTTTTAACTGCGCCACAGTAAAATACAGCTATAACACAGGCACGGTTTCCGGCACTGATTTTGTCGGCGGCATTGTAGGATATAACGGTGATTCTTCCGTAGTAACGCAGTGCTATAACATTGGCTCGATTTCGGGAAGCGAATTTGTCGGCGGCGTGGCCGGAAACAACAGTTTCAGCAAAGAATTGTCGGAAAGCTTTAACGCAGGTCCGGTTTCGGGCAATGCAGTAATCGGCGGAGTGGCAGGTTCCAACTCATGGTACTCATCCATGGTAAACTGCTATAACATCGGCAGGGTTTGGGGAACTGAGAGTGTAGGCGGTGTGGTTGGAGAGGTCTCCTATTACGCCACTGTGGAAAACTGCTATTACCTTAACACATGCACAGAGATTTCCAGTGAATTCGGCACAGCTCTTACAGAGGCTCAAATGCAGGAAACTACGGACTTTATAGGTTTTGACTTTGAGAGTGTTTGGATGCTTGACCCGACAACAGAATATTATTATCCCATTTTGCGCAGCATCGGATACATTGTTTCAACCCCTGTGATAGCGGTCACCGGAGTCAGCCTTAACAAAACCGCCCTTCAGCTTAAAGCGGGAGAAAATGAAACACTCATAGCCACAATCCGGCCCACTGACGCAACCAACAAGAATGTGACATGGACCTCCAGCGATACGGATGTGGCTTCGGCACATGACGGATTGGTAACCGCCAAAAAAGCAGGCACAGCCGTAATCACTGTAATAACAGAGGACGGAAACTTCACAGCGGTCTGCGCTGTTACAGTGACACAGCCTGTTACTGGCGTGGAACTTAATAAGTCATCCCTTACCTTGCAAGTCGGCGAGAGCGAGGGTTTGTTAGCTGCTGTCCTTCCTGATGATGCCACAAATAAGCAGGTTGTCTGGACTTCGAGCAACAGCAGTGTTGCGTCCGTAAGCCAAAATGGAGCAGTAACGGCACTGAAGGTCGGAACGGCTGTCATTACCGTCACCACCGCAGACGGCGGATTTACCGCAACCTGCGCCGTCACAGTCGTTCCGAACAAAATTGAGCTTAAACCAGGCTTGGGCTATAAGCTTAATGAAAGCGGAACAATTGTTTATAACATCAAGCCCGAAACAAAAGTAAGCGACCTTGTTAAGAACTTTGCGGGCAGCGGAACTATTGAAGTAAGAAACAAAGACGGAGTGCTGCTGTCAGGTGATAAGTTTGTAGGTACAGGAGCAATAATAAATCTTATCGCGGGCGGCAGGGTAGTCGATACACTAATAGTCGCGGTACTTGGCGATGTTAACGGAGACGGAAAGGTGCTCGCGAACGACGCAAGACTGGTACTAAGACATGTGGCTAAACTCGGTACTCTTACCGAGCTTCAAATGCTCGCGGGAGACACAGACGGCAATAAGAAAATTGAGGCTACAGACGCGCGAATCATCCTCCGTGTAGCCGCAAAACTGCATAAGTTTTAATTCACGCACAAAAACAGGGTCCCCAAAAAGGACCCTGTTTTTATTTAAGACTTAAATGACACTTTGCATAATAAAAAGCCGACAGTCTAAACTGTCGGCTCTTGGTGGAGACGAAGGGGATCGAACCCTCGACCTCTTGAATGCCATTCAAGCGCTCTCCCAGACTGAGCTACGCCCCCATAGCGCATCGCGCAGTGATTATATTAGCATACAGACTCTTTTTAGTCAATACTTTATTTTCTGGTTTTACGGCATAAAAACTTTGGCAGCGGGAGAAGAAAATTATTGAAATAAAAGGTTTAGGAAAAGACAAGTTAAAACCAAAACAATGCTTGACTACACTGTGACGAGATAGTATAATACAAAAAACAGACGGTGAGGCAGGTGGAAGCGCATGAGATTGGGGGACAAAATCTTGTTCGGTCATCCTGCGTTTTCCGATTTTAAATCACCCGTCTTGAGCTCACCGTCACCCCAACACGGTTCATTTCCCGTTTTTAATTTAATAAAAGAAGAAGTTAAGGATTTTTGATTCTATTCAAAAATCCTTTTTTTTTGTGTTCAGGAGGTTTTATGAGGCACTTAATCAGTATCACGGATTTAACAAAGTCTGAAATTGATGAGCTTATTGAACTTGGGCTGAAAATAATTGAGAATCCCAAGGATTACAGCGAGGTATGCCGCGGCAAGAAACTGGCAACCTTGTTCTTTGAGCCCAGCACAAGGACCCGCCTTAGCTTTGAGGCTGCTATGCTTGAGCTTGGCGGTCAGGTCTTGGGATTTTCTTCAGCGGATACAAGCTCCGCCGCTAAGGGCGAGAGCGTGACAGACACCGTAAGAACAGTCGCCTGCTATGCGGACATCATAGCCATGCGTCACAATAAGGAGGGCGCGCCCCTTGCCGCCGCAATGAAGTCCACGGTACCGATAATCAACGCGGGCGACGGCGGTCATCAGCACCCGACCCAGACCCTCACCGACCTTATCACAATCAAGAGGGAAAAGGGATACATCGGAGATATAACCGTCGGCTTCTGCGGTGACCTGCAGTTCGGCAGAACGGTTCACTCTCTTATAAAGGCGCTGCTTATGTACAGCGGAATTAAGTTTGTTCTGATTTCTCCCAATGAGCTGAGAGTCCCGGGATACATCAGAGAGGCCCTCAGGCACCATAATGCCGAATTCGTAGAGATTGAAAGGCTCGAGGAGGTTATAGACGAACTCGATGTTCTTTACATGACCAGAGTTCAGCGCGAAAGATTCTTCAACGAGGCCGATTATGTAAGGCTGAAGGACAGCTACATCTTAACACTGGATAAACTTAAGACCGCAAAGCAGGACCTTTCGATTCTGCATCCGCTGCCGAGGGTCAACGAAATAGCGGTTGAAGTGGACGACGACCCGAGAGCCTGCTATTTCAAACAGGTTCTTAACGGCAAATATATCAGAATGGCATTAATCATGAAACTTCTGGAGTTAGTATGAGCGCATATACGGGATTAGAAATAATAAACATAAATACAAGCAAAAACGAGGTGGGGACAGAAATGTATGTAGACGGCATTAACTGCGGCTTTGTGCTGGACCACATTACCGCAGGCAAGGGCATGGAGATTTACAAGGCTCTTGAGCTTGACAAGCTGGACTGCTCCGTAGCGGTAATTCAAAATGTAAAGAGTTCAAAATACGGACGCAAGGACATTATAAAGATTGACAGCATGATTGACCTTAATTTTGATAATCTGGGCTATATCGACAAGAATATTACCGTCAACACCATAAAAGACGGAAAGCTAATTGACAAAAGGCATATATCTCCGCCCACGATTCTTGTAAATATTCTGCGGTGCAAGAATCCCCGCTGCATTACATCCACCGAGAGGGGAGTAGACCATATTTTCAAGATGAGCGAGGGCGAAGACGGTGTTTACCGCTGCATTTACTGCGAATCTGACCATAAGGAGAAAACATTATAATAATGGATATTAAAGAAATACTAAGTCGTGTTGACCATACAATATTAAAACCCGAAACCGTCTGGGAAGATGTGGACAGGGTGTGCGCCGAGGCGGTTAAGTACTCTGTCGCCAGCGTCTGCATCCCGCCCTCGTTTGTAAGGCGGGCAAGGTATCATTATCCCGAGCTTAACATCTGCACTGTTGTTGGCTTTCCGAACGGCTATAATTCTCCTTTCGCAAAGGAGTTTGAAACAATCCTGGCTGTCAAAGACGGCGCCGATGAAATTGATATGGTTATAAACATCGGGCTTGTCAAAGAAGGCAGATACGATGAGGTTCTCTCGGAAATCCTGCTTATCAGAGAAGCCTGCCATGGCAAGATACTAAAGGTTATAATAGAAACCTGCCTTTTGACCGAGGAAGAAAAAATCGAGATGTGCAAAGTGGTCACAAAGTCGGGAGCCGATTATATCAAAACCTCAACGGGATTTGGATCGGGCGGAGCCACAAGGCGTGACATACTGCTGTTTAAAGAACACATCGGCGACAGCGTTAAGATAAAGGCTGCGGGCGGAATAAAAAGCCTTGAAGACGCAAAGGATTTTATCGTTCTCGGAGCAGACAGACTCGGCACCAGCTCTCTTGTAAAGCTGGCTGAAGGTCTTATTGTCGACAGCTCTTATTAATTTCGAATCGAGGTTTTTATTATGGCAAAATACGAGGCAACTCTGAGGGGCGATTTTAACATCATCCTCAAGGATATTGAAGATAGCGTTATGAGAAAGAGCCTCAGCGCCAGCTTTGAAGACGGCAGCTTTTATCAGGACGGCGACACCGCCTTTGCTTTCAGAGTTTATGAAAGATACAGCTATTTTGGAAACAACAGGGTGAGTCTTAGCATCCTGCTGTTTAAGAAGGGCGATGATATAAAATTCAGCGCCATAACCTCAGGCGGCAGCCAGGCGGTGTTCTTTAAGATAAACACAGTGGGTGAGCAGAATTTCCTCTCGACCATCATAGACACGGTGGAAAAATACAGAATATAATTACAGCCCGACATCGTCGGGCTTATTTATGTTGACTGAAAGGCGCAAAGATGGTATACTCGTCGTTGCTTTGCGCTTTTCAGTACTGTTTTTTGAGGTTATTATGCTAAAACATTTTGTTAAGTCTTTTCTTGGAGGCTTTGTTATTGCAATAGGGGCTGTAGCCTGTCTTTCCGTGGAAAACAAAGCCTTAGGCGCGTTTTTGTTCACCCTTGGAGTATTTTCGGTTTCCAGCTTCGGCTTTTGCTTATTCACAGGCAAGGTTTGCTTTATCCCGAATAAACAATCCTCCTTTATTAAGGATATTATCCTTACATATTTGGGCAATTTTATCGGCACGGTATCATTAGGGCTTGTTCTCCCTTTTACTAAGCTGAGTATCCTTGTTCCCAAAGCTCAGGAGATTGCGGCTCTTAAACTCTCCGATACACTTTTCAGCGCCTTTGTAATGTCCGTGCTCTGCGGAATGATGATTTGCATTTCTGTTTTAGGCTTCAAAACCATAAAAGACGGCACGGGCAAATATATCGCGCTGTTCCTGCCGATTATGGTATATATCCTTGCCGGCTTTGAGAACAGCATAGCAAATCTGTTTTACTATACCTTTGCAGGCGCGTGGGGCAGCCCGGCGCTGATTCATTCGGCAGTCGTCGCCCTCGGCAACCTAATCGGAGGAACTCTGATACCCTTTGCGGCAAAGTACACAGACAACATAAAACTCGGCTGCGAAGAATAAAAACACGACCGCTTAAGGCGGTCTTTTTTTATCTCCAAATGAGTTTTTATGAACCATAACCAAGATAAAGCATAGTATGTACTGAGCTGCTTTGGCTTGACCGACAGGCGGTCAAAGCGGAAATTGTAGGCTGACTTTAAAGGCAAATCGGTCAGTCGTATCCTCAAAATCAGAAAATGATAAAGGGAGATTTCAAAATGTATTACTACTACTATAAAGACGATGTGCCGCTCAAAAAGAAAGATAATTCCCGAAAAGGCGGCAAAGACGATTGTCCGTACTGTTCAAAAGATTTTGATTATAGTAAATTAAGCATCCCGTGTTCCTGCCCCACATGCAGGCAGGCTCAGGCAGATGAGAGAGAAGGCGGCAGATGGTCAAACCACGGCTTTGAAGGTGAGAGAAACGGCAGAGGAAATTCGGGAAACAATCAGGGTTTCTACGGTGAATATGAATTTCCGATGAATGATGACGGCCCCCACACTTTTGAGCTTGAATTCGATGAAGACTTCAGGCCTCAGCATTTCTCGGGAAATAAATTCGAGGGTCCCTTCAGGGATGATTACAGAGACTACGGTTCCGATTATTACGCATACGGCAGACCCGATTGGGGTAAAGACAAAAAGAATGATAAATCCGATCCCAACCTTAAACTCTATCTTAATATAAACATCTGCAAAAAATGCGGAAAATGCTCCTGCGATGTAAAGCCCTTCCCGCCTCATAAGTGTAAGGAGCCTTGCGAGTTTTGCGGATGCGAGCCCTGCCGTTGCGATGTAAAGCCTTGCCCTCCGCCTCCTCCGCCGCATCCTCCTCTTCCTCCCTGCGATAAAAGACCCATTGACTGCTGCCCGGAGCCTGTTTGCTGTGACGATAGCGTAGGTCCTCCGCCGCCTCACGGCAACTTCTGCCACTGCTGCGGCAGTGAGCCTTGCCGCTGCAACAGATTCCCCGGCTATCCGGAAATGGAAAGCGAGCATTTTGATTACTATTGGGATGAGCAGTAGCTTTATTAAACGGACAGATTAGCGTGATTTTGTTATTTCGAGCTCCATATCTGCGGATATGGGGCTCTGTTTTTTATATTTCTTGACAATAATAAGTAAAAAGACTATACTCTAACTGCAAATGCGAATCATGTGCAATTAGAAAATGGACTGTAAAAGTATTATTCCGCTTGAGAGGAATATGGATATGAATTTAAAAAAGATTACCGCTTTAATGATTATACTTCTGCTGATATTTAGCGCCTTCGGCTGCGGCAAACAAACGCCAAAAAGCGGCGAAGGGAATCTTACCGTATACACGAGCTTTTATGTAATGTATGACTTTGCTAAAAAGATTGGCGGAGACAAGGCCGAGGTCATAAATATGGTTCCCGCGGGCACAGAGCCTCACGACTGGGAGCCGAGCGCAGCCGATATTGCGGGACTCGAAAGAGCGGATATTTTCATTTACAACGGCAAGGGGATGGAGCATTGGACGGAGGATGTCCTTAAAACCATCGGCAGCAATAAGCTGATTACTGTTGAAGCATCCGCAGGTATAGAGGATGTCCAAGGCGACCACTCTGACCCCCATGTATGGCTGAGTCCCATGAACGCAAAAAAGCAGATGGAGAATATAAAAGACGCTTTTGCCGAGGCTGACCCCGAAAACGCCGAATACTACGAGGCTAACTTCAGCAAATACTCCGCCGAGCTGGACGCGCTTGACGCCGAGTTTAAAAGCGTAATCGAACCGCTCCCCAGACGAGATATAGTGGTATCCCACGAGGCGTTCGGCTATTTATGCAAGGCTTACGGGCTCAGGCAAATCGCCGTAGAGGGACTTTCCCCCGATTCCGAGCCCGACGCGGCAAGGGTTTCGGATATAATCAGGTTTATTAAAGAGAATAATGTAAAGGTAATCTTCTTTGAAAGTCTGAGTTCCGCAAAGGTCGCCCAGACCATTTCAGCAAACTCGGGCGCGAAAGCAGAAGTTCTAAACTCCCTTGAAGGCTTGACCGATGAGGAGATAAAAAACGGCGAGGACTATTTCTCCGTTATGCGTAAAAACCTTGCCGCCCTCAAAAACGCCCTTGAATGAACTGTAAAGCAATGGGCCTTTTCTTGTAATGGCATTTTACTTTTCAGGTGAAACCTATTTTCTTAATGAACTTCGGAGGATAATTCGTGAATCTTATAGATGTAAAGGATTTGAGCTTTAGCTATGAAAACGAGCCTCTTTTCTCGGACATAAGTTTTTCCGTAAAAGAGGGCGATTGCACTGCTGTCATCGGCTCAAACGGAGCGGGCAAAAGCACATTGATGCGTCTGATTTTGGGCGAGCTGCAGCCGGACAAGGGCTCTGTTTCCCTTTTCGGACAAGATGTAAGGCAGTTTAAGGACTGGCATAAGGTGGGCTATGTAAAGCAGTCGGGCCTTCAGGACGCCATTAACTTCCCCGCCACAGCAAAAGAGATAGTGCTGGCTAACCTCTATTCTCAAATCGGCATGTTCCGCTTTCCCAAAAAGGAGCACAAGGAAAAGGCTATGGCGGCTCTGGAAAGCGTCGGCATGGCGGACTATGCCGACAAAACACTCGGCGAAATGTCGGGCGGTCAAAGGCAAAGGGTAGCTCTTGCCATGCTGCTTGTGGCTGACCCCATGCTGCTTTTGCTTGATGAGCCCGTCAGCGGCGTTGACTCCAAAAATGTAGCGGCGATTTATGAGATACTGACAAGGCTGAATGAAGAACAGGGCAAAACAATACTGATGATTACCCACGATACGGTCAGAGTTTCGGGCTATGTAAACCGAATGCTCTGCATTGAGGACGGCTGCATGATTGAGGAGGGCGTCGGTCACCCCGATGTTTTAGCTCATTATCATCAGCACCACTTTATAAGAACCGAAAGCATAAAAGGCAGGACAGCCGATACCGACTGCTGCCAAAATCACGAGAATTAGGGGTATATTTATGGCGATATTTGAGTTTGAGTTTATGCAGAGAGCCTTTCTTGTGAGTATACTGCTTGCCCTGATTATACCCTGCATCGGCGTAATTGTGGTGCTCAAAAGGCTTTCAATGATAGGCGATTCCTTGGCGCACACATCCCTTGCGGGAGTCGCGGCGGGTCTGATTCTAAACATAAACCCCGTAGCGGGAGCCATCACCGCCTGCATTGCCGCTTCCCTCGGTATCGAATTTATAAGGAAACGCCTGCCCAAATACGCTGAGATGTCGATAGCCATAATAATGTCAGCGGGCATCGGACTTGCGGGCGTGCTTTCGGGCTTTGTAAAGACCGCGAATTTTAACAGCTTCCTTTTTGGCAGCATAGTCGCAATCAGCGATTTTGAGCTAAGGCTTGTAGTAATGGTTTCTCTGCTCGTACTTATTTCCTTTGTTCTTCTTTACAAGGAGCTGTTTTTCATATCCCTTGACGAACGCCTTGCAAGGCTTGCGGGCGTACCCGTCTGGGCGGTAAACTTCATATTCACCATACTTACGGCGGTCACCGTTTCCGTTGCCGCAAGAACCGTTGGAGCCCTAATAGTGTCGTCGCTTATGGTTATCCCTACGGCCTGCGCGATGCAGTACGCAAAGAGCTATAAACGCACCGTCATTTATTCAATCTGCTTTGCGGTTTTGTTTATGATATCGGGACTTTTCATCTCATATTACCTGAGGCTAAAGCCCGGCGGCACGATAGTGCTTATAGGCGTTGTCTGCCTGCTTTTAAGCTTTGCTGTAAAGGGCTTACCGAGGATTTTCAAGAAACACAGGTCCGCAAAAGCTCGCTGAGAAAAATAAAAAGGGAAGTAGCGATATGGAATCAAGCATAAAATGGCCCGAAAATTTTAAGCGCACCAAGGCAAGGGAGGCGATTCTCTCCGTTCTAGAGAATTCCCCCGAACCCTTGTCCGCCGCCGATATTTACTCCAAAATCGACTCCCGGGGCGAGGATGTATGGCTTTCGACAATATACCGCACTCTTGAGCAGCTTGTGGACAGGGGAGTTGCGCTCAAGGCAAGAATCCTCCCCGGAGGCAAGGCTCTATATGAATTAAACCGCGAGAGCCACAAGCATTACGCCGTCTGCCTTGCCTGTAATAAGGTAATACACCTTGAGGAGTGCCCGATAGAGAACTTGAATCTAAGTATTGATGACAGCGGGTTTAAAGTTACGGGACACAATCTCGAGGTTTTCGGCTACTGCGTTGACTGCAAAGACAAAGATAAAGAAAAATAAAAAATCCCTTGTCAAACAAGGGATTTTATTTATTGCTGAAGTTTTATGCCGGGAATTTTTCTTGCCTCCGCTTCCAAGGCCTTTGGGTCGGGGCAGACACGGGACGCTTGATTGAAAAGTTCCTCAAAGTGCTTTTCTTCGCCCATCTTAGTATAGCTGATTCCCAGAAAATACAGAGCAAGGCAGGCGCCATACCCGCAGGATATGATGTAATCTTTGTTCCCTTCACCAAGCAGCAGGCAGTACGAAAAGCCCTCCGCAGCCTCTTTAAACCTGTTGTTTGCAAATAGGCTCAGCGCCTTGTAAAAATGCAAATCCACATAATCGGGGTAAAGCCTTATAGCGTTTCTGATTTCCTTATATACCTTAGCTATTTCACCCATGTTCAGCATAGTCTCAAACCGCAGTTTATAAAGAACAGCGGGTGGCTTTTCGCCTTTCTCTTTATAATTCTTTTCCGCCTGATTCAAAAGGCTCAAAGCCTTATCGTATTCTCCCGCGCAAAAGCTCTCAAAGGCTTTGCAGCAAAACATTGAGCCGTTTTCGCTCAGTATATCGGCGCAGCTTGGCTCTATGCCCTCAAAGGTAAAAGCGTAATTCTTTATAGTAATGTCCTTCATGACTTGAGGACGGTTTTCGCTTATATTGCAGCCAAGCATTTCGGGTATTTTGCCGCAGAATCTAAAATTCTGACCCTTTCTGAAAAGCCTCGGAGAATAAGTTTTAAAAGCTCTTATGGGGGAGTGGGGAGCTCTGCCCAATAGGTGGACTATTCTAACGGAGAACGCCTCCGCGTCGGTGTTCTCCAGCTCTTTTTTTACCTCATCGGGATTGGGCACTGATAAATCCTCATCTCCGAAAAGGAGCAATATCCAGTCGCCGCTTGCCGATTTCGACAAATAATCAATGGCAAATGAGTAGTCTATGGAAGGATCAAAACCATAAACCAAAGCGTCATCCGCAAGGCCGGTATTGCTTTGCATTATGTTTTGTATATTGTCTTTTGAAAAATCGGCGACCAGTATTTCATCGGCTATCAAGGACGCGTCTTTTAAGCTCTTAAACATATTCTTGTAACCTTTTTTTAAAATAAAGCAAAAGCTCAGCGTCATAAGCCCACCCCTTTCTGCCGTCGCGGAATAATCTAATATATCATACTCAAGTGTGGCTAGTTTTGATATATGAAGAAAAAGCTATTTTCAGAACAGAAAAGGGAGCGGCAATTCCGCTCCCTTAAAAATTATAATTCTTATTCAGCTTTCATTCCGATGAGCTCTTTGCCTTTCATCGCCTCAACGGAAAGGGCGATGGAGTCCCTGATTGCGCTCTCTATGTCATCCTCCGTAACGCCCAGCATTTCGGACCACTTTTTATCAATGAAGGCCTCCATGCACATAATGTCCGCAAGGTCAATGGGGTTAAGACCGGGCTCAAGATTCTTTTCTTCATATTCCTTCTTCAGCTTCTTGCCGTACATCTTGAACATCCATTTGGGAATATGAATTATCTTTCTGTTCTTAAAGCCCATTTCCTCATGGACAATCTTCAAAAGCTCATCCCAGGTAAGATTATAGTAGCCTATCGGGTATGCCACGCCGCCTTTTGTCTTTGTGGCGGCTCCCACAATAGCCTGAGAAACCTGCCTTACCGTTACCATGGTGGTGCCGCCCTTCGGGTATAGTGTGACCTTGGGCATGTTGGCTATTTGCTCGACAAGAATTACCCAAACAGGCTTTCTGCCCGGCTGAGTGCCGAAAATATAGGGCAGCTCAAGAACCGCTACATCCATCTTGCCGTCCTCAGCGAATTTGAGGGCGGTCTTTTCCTGCTCAATTCTGCTCCTGATATAAGGATGTTTCTTTGTAAGCTCCATTTCGGGGAACTTCTTTGCGAAATACGAGAAGTAGGAGCCCAGAATGACAGCCTTCTTAACCCCGCATTCCTTTGCGATGGTCATTATCCTGTCAATGGGCTTGATATTGTACTTTACATACTCGTCATAAATCGGGGGCGGCAGCTCAACGCGGTCGTCAATGCCCGCGGCAAAGATAAAGCAGTCGCAGTCCTTGAAAAACTCTCTGTAATCATCGTCGCTGAAATCAAGATAGCTGCCGAAAGTCAGCTCCATTCCCTCGGGGAGCTCTACTCCTTCCGGAACGGGAGGGAGTGCTATTGACTTTACTTTATGGCCTTGTTCAATGAACATTCTTGCGGCGTCGCATCCCAAAAGACCTGTACCGCCAATTAAGAAAATATTCATTTTTTTCTCCTTCTGTTAATTTTTTCTATTTGACTTAATTATATCAGAACTTGTCCGTACAGTAAACAAAAAAATGTCTAAGAGCAAAGTATTTTCTAAAATTTCTCAACTTGCTCTTGCCTTGTTTGTGGCTGTCTTATATACTATATATCGTATCTTAAATAAATATCCCCATAGGTTTTGTATTTTAGTCACAGATTTGGCAAAGATATAATGTATAATTTTTACAACGATTCTGGTAAATCAAAGGCGTGCTAAGCCCCCAATAATTTTTTGCCGAGCCGTTTAGCGTATAATCGTGAATTTCGTTCCCATTCTGAAAAAATCCATATAAATTTTTTGTCCTTTTCTTTATTCTCATGTCGAATTGCACAAACATTGTAACCGTTTTTTTAGGGGCAAAACCATTGACTATTTACAATATATGCGGTAAAATACAGGCACTCATAAAAAACAAACACAATATATAGTATATAGTGGGAGTTAGAAATGATTAAGACTATCATTAAGCGCGACGGTAGAGAGGTTGAATTCTCTATCGATAAAATAGCAAACGCAATATTTAAGGCAGCTCAGTCTGTCGGCGGCAGCAATTATGACCGCGCGATGGAAATTGCTCAGCATGTGGTAAAAAAGCTGGAAGAAAAGGGTCTTGACAAGCCCACGGTTGAGCAGGTTCAGGATGTGGTAGAGCAGGTTCTTATAGAGCAGGGTCACGCAAGAACAGCCAAAAAATACATTCTTTATAGGGCAGAGCGCACAAAGGTCAGGGAAATGAACACCCGCCTTATGAAGATTTATGAGGGTCTGACCTTTGATGAGGCTAAAAAGAACGACTTAAAGCGTGAAAACGCCAACATCGACGGCGACACCGCCATGGGCACCATGCTCAAATACGGCTCCGAGGGCGCGAAGCAGTTCAACGAACTGTTTATTTTAAACCCCGAGCACTCCAGAGCCCACAAGAACGGCGATATTCACATTCACGACCTTGATTTCCTTACCCTTACCACAACCTGCTGCCAAATCGACATTATCAAGCTCTTTGAGGGCGGCTTCTCAACCGGTCACGGCTATTTAAGAGAGCCCAACGATATTGCCAGCTATTCCGCTCTTGCATGTATTGCCATACAGTCCAACCAGAACGACCAGCACGGCGGTCAGAGCATACCCAATTTCGACTACGGCATGGCAAAGGGCGTCGCAAAGACTTACCGCAGAACATATCTGAGAAATCTGGGCAAGGCAATAGACCTTCTTCTTGACAGGGAGGACGGTCAGGATATTGCCAAGGCCGCCTATGAAAAATTAGAGAGCGAGCATCTCTATCCCGTTCTCGCAAACGACAACGGATATGAGGAGAAGCTTAAGGAGATTCTTATCTCCGACCACGGCTTGAATGAAAAGCAGGTAGACAAAATCCTCAAATTCGTGCTTAAATACACGGTTAAAGAGACCGACAGGGCAACCTATCAGGCCATGGAGGCATTGGTTCACAACCTTAACACCATGCACTCAAGGGCAGGCGCGCAGATTCCCTTCTCCTCCATTAACTACGGTATGGACACCTCCCCAGAGGGCAGAATGGTTATAAAGAATGTGCTTCTTGCAACTGAAGCAGGTCTCGGCAACGGAGAAACCCCCGTTTTCCCGATTCATATTTTCAGGGTAAAAGAGGGCGTCAACTACAACGAAGGCGACCCCAACTACGATTTGTTCAAGCTGGCCTGCAGGGTATCCGCAAAGAGGCTCTTCCCCAACTTCTCCTTCATGGATGCCCCCTTCAACAAGCAGTACTATGTTGAGGGCGACTATGACACAGAAGTAGCCTACATGGGATGCCGCACAAGGGTTATTGGCAACTATTACGACAAGACACGCCAAAAGACAGCGGGCAGAGGCAATCTCAGCTTTACATCAATTAACCTGCCGAGAATCGCAATCAATGCCCACGGCAACCTTGAGTGGTTCTTTGAGGAGCTTGACAGAAAGATCGACCTTGTATTTGACCAGCTCCTTGAGCGACTTGAAATCCAGTCGAGAAAAAAGGTTAAGAACTTCCCCTTCCTTATGGGTCAGGGTATTTGGCTTGACTCAGAGAAGCTCGGCATAAACGACGAAATCAGAGAGGTCTTAAAGCACGGCACCCTCTCCCTTGGATTTATCGGTCTTGCCGAAACTCTTAAAGCTCTTGTCGGCGCTCACCACGGCGAAAGCGAAGAGGCAAGGAATCTGGGCTATGAAATCGTTGCCCATATGAGAGAGCGCTGCGACAAGCAGACCGAGAAAACGGGTCTTAACTTCACCCTGCTTGCAACCCCCGCAGAGGGACTTTCGGGCAGATTTGTTAAGATGGACAGGGAGCGCTACGGCGTAATCGAGGGCGTAACCGACAGACCCTACTATACAAACTCCTTCCACATTCCCGTTTACTATCCCATCTCCGCATTTGAAAAGATTAGGATAGAAGCGCCCTTCCACGCTCTTACAAACGCGGGTCACATCACCTATGTGGAGATGGACGGCGACCCGAGCGAGAACCTTGAGGCATTTGAGGCAATCATCAGATGCATGAAGGAGAACAATATCGGCTACGGCTCCATCAACCACCATGTTGACCGCGACCCCGTATGCGGATATATCGGAATCATCGGCGACAAGTGCCCCAGATGCGGCAGACACGACGGCGAGGGCGTTCCCCTTGAAGAATTAAGAAAGCTCCCCGGTTACAACCCGATACTCAACTACAAGGAGCTTATGGCTAACGGCATTAATCCGCTTGAGGAATTTGACAAGGTAACTCATCCGGTAGATTGCTGCGGAAAATAACTTAATTTCCGCGGTATACAGTCAAAGGAGGAATTAGAGTATGTCAGCAAAGCAAAATGTAATTATAGGCGAAGGCGTTCGTTTTGAAAGAATAAGACGCATTACAGGCTACCTTGTAGGAACTCTGGATAACTTTAACGACGCAAAGCTGGCAGAGGTAAAGGACAGAGTAAAGCACACCGTTGACGCAGACAGCGGTAACATGGAGAGAGTATAATCGCCCAGAAAAACGGTTTTGCAAAAGGCACAGGTCATCCTGTGCCTTTTAAGTACAGACCGCAGTAAAGAGAGAGTGACACAATGGAAAACAAGCTCCGTCTTGCAGGCGTTATAAGAGAATCAATCGTTGACGGACCCGGCTGGCGTTTTGTGGTCTTTGCCCAGGGCTGTCCTCACAGATGCAAGGGCTGCCATAACCCCCAGACCCATGATTTTGACGGGGGATATGACACAACGGTTGAAAACATAATTAATGAAGTAAAGAAAAACCCCTATCTTAAAGGCGTGACTTTAAGCGGGGGAGAGCCATTCTGTCAGGCAAAGCCCTTAGCCGTTCTCGCAAAAAAGGCTCATGAACTTGGGCTTGATGTCATCACCTACACTGGCTATACCTATGAAGAGCTTATAGAAGGCGCAAACGAAGAAAACGGCTACATCGAACTGCTTAAGGAAACCGACATTCTTGTCGACGGCAGATTTATTCTTGAAGAGAAGACGCTGGAGCTGAGGTTCCGCGGCTCCAGAAATCAAAGAGTAATCGACCCCAAGGCATCACTTAAAGAGGGCAGGGTAGTTGAAACAGACTTTTAAATAAAAAAGAAAACGCTCCGAAAGGAGCGTTTTTCTTATAATCAATTAATTAAACTTAGCCTTAAACAGCTCTTACTACCTTTCCGGAACGGAGGCAGCGTGTGCAAGCGTTAACCCTTTTGGGTGTTCCGTTAACTATTGCTCTTACCTTTTTAACATTAGGCTTCCAAGTTCTGTTAGAACGCCTGTGTGAGTGGGATAACTGTATACCAAAGGCAACTGCTTTGCCGCAAAATTCACATTTTGCCATTATGGAGTACACCTCCTTACAAATAAATCGACAAATTGACTGCACAAGCTATAATATCAAATCAAAGGCTATATTGCAAGCATTTTTTTATATTTATTTAAAGTTTTCTAAAGATTTACAACGACTATGGCGAGTATTCCGAAGAAAAGCAGAAGAAGCTTGTTTTTGGTCAGCTTTTCACCAAAGCAGAAAGCGGAGCAAAGGGCAATAAGTATTGTCATTCCGCCGTTGATTATGGGATAGAGAATCGACGCTGGAACCGCGACGCTCAGGCACATTATAAGACCGTTGCCCAAAAATGTGGAAAACGCCGCCACAATCGCAAGTAAGTATACGCCGATGTTCTTTAAATATGCGGAAACCTCTTCATTTTCCTCCGCTTTTTCTTTTATCACGGGGGCGGGAGCCAAAAGCGACCTTCGCTTAAACACAAAGAGAAAACCGAAAAACATGGCCGCTGTCAGATAGCCCGTTGACAGGAAAAGCATGCTCTCATCAATGGAGGAGGTAAGCCTGTAATGCTTTTGAAAAACTGCGGAAAGCCCGTTGCAAAGGAAAGCGCCGAGGGCAAAAAGCAGAACCGATTGCGAGCATTTGCCCTTTTCTCCTCTTTTATCCGCAGCCGAAAAATATATGGCTATGCCCATTAAAATGGTACCTATAATCTGTGTAAGCGTAATTCTCTCATTCAGCACAGCCAGAGAGTAAACAATCGGCACTATGAAACTTAGATTTACAATTACGCTGCCGATGACCATTTCGCCCCTTGAAAAACAGACGGAAAGAAGAAGTACCGTTAGAAAGTAGCAAATGCCGAACAGGAATCCGTAGAGAAGGGTAGTGTTTTGCGGTCCGCTAAGATTTCCCGCAGTGTGAAAGCATAGCATTGAGGCCAGCATGGAGAAGACAAACTGAAAGAAATAAAGGGATAAACCTCTATGCTCGTACTTCACCTGAAAGATACGAATCGCAATCTGATTTATTGTAAATGATAAAAGGGTTACACCAATCAAAAGCAGTTTCATATTTTACGCATTCTTTCCTTCGAGCCAGAGCTGTCTGACTTTGTCATAAACTTCATCCGGGAATTCGGGGTTGCCGAACGAAGAAATGGGCAGTAAATCGTCGCCTGCTATTTCGGGATTCGTGCAGGCATTGTCATTTCTGTACTTGTCCCTTTCTTCCTTAAGTCTGAGGTTCGGGACATCAATCGGGATATTTCCATTAAGCACCGAGCGGTATGCAAGTATGCCGCATATGCCCATGTCGACGGCGGTATAGACATTAATGCTCCATTTGCCGTCGGGGTTGCCCAGAATCTTTTCTATAAAGAAGTGAGTGGCGTAGTAGTCGCCGCCCGCGTGTCCGCTGTGCTTTGAGGCAAAATCCGCAGCAATCGTGTTTACTGGGTCGTAATTTTCCCAAGTACCTTTGCAGCGCTCATTTCCCTCAATGTAGACATTAAGGAGCTTGTCGCCCTCCAGTCTTCCGGTCTCCATCATTCCCTTTTGACCGTAAAGCTGGTAGTTTATGCTTGAAGGCTCTCTTTTAAGGTCGCCGTGAATGCTCTTTAAAACCGCGCCGTTTTCAAGGGTTACAATCTCGATTCCCGTTCCTCTGAAGGCACCCAGCTCAATCATGTTTTCGGGGGGAACCGTCTCAAAGCCAACTACCTTTACGGGTCTGAGTCCCGTTGCGGTGAGCAGGGGACCGAGACTGTGTGTGCAGTAAAAGTTTGCGTGCATGCGGTTGCGCCAGTGATTTCTCTCACCGTATGTAATGCGTGGCCATATGGAGGAGCAGTCGTGAATATACTCGCCCTCTCCGTACATGACCTCGCCGATATCTCCTCTTTGATACCTCTGCCACATCTCAAAGGCGTGCTTCATGTAGCAGTAGTTCTCAGCGTAGGCATAAACCATGCCCGTTTCCTCGACCGCCTCAATCAGCTCAACAGCCTGAGCCATTGTTTCGCATGGGAGCACTTCGCTCAGCACATGCATTCCCGCCTTCATGCAGCGGATAGCGTAGGGAGCGTGTTCGTTAGCGTAGTTTGCGAGAACCACAGCGTCCATGTCGTGCTGAATAAATTCATCGAATGTTTTGTAGCAGGTGATACTAAGCCCTGCCTTTTCGGCAGCCTCTTTTGCCTTCATGAGCAAAGGTTCGTACTTGTCACAAACCGCCACCAGCTCAGCGTGCGGGTGATTTAATAGAATCGAAATCATGCTGTGGCCTCTTGCTGCCCCGAATACTCCTATTTTGAGCTTTTTATCCATCGGAACGCCCCCTGTGGTTTGTTTTTTCAACTAAAACTGCGGTCAAAAGTAGTATAGGAATTATTTAAAAAATAGTCAACAATAAACTAAAGCTCAGTGCCAAAGTCACAAACCAATTTTTGACAAATAAAATGCCGATTTCCCCTTTGTCAGACCCCAAAAAAGTATTGCTATTGACGAAAGGGCTTATTGTGATACAATAATATAGTTAAACAAGGTGAGTAGTATTTTTTGCTAAATTCTGAGAAAATTATTTACAGAATACTTTACGGAGGTAGAGATGAACCTTATCGCGCCATCCATTCTTTCATGTGACTTTTCAAGAATAGGCGAGGAAGTAGAAAGCTGCCTAAACTCAGGGGCGGATTTGCTCCATGTTGATGTTATGGACGGCATCTTTGTGCGCAATATTACCATAGGTCCTCCCGTCGTAAAGGCAATAAGAAAGTGCACTCCCTTAAAGCTGGATGTTCACCTTATGATAGACAGACCCTTACGCTATATTCCCGAGTTTTTGGACGCGGGTTCGGATATCATCACATTCCACGCGGAGGCGGACTCACCCGCGGATGAAGTAATCGATTTAATAAAAAAAGCGGGCAAGACTGCGGGCATGGCAGTGTCGCCAAACACCCCGATAGACACAGTCCTGCCTTATCTTGACAGATTAGGTCTTGTTCTCATTATGAGCGTGGAACCCGGCTTTGGCGGCCAGAGCTTTATGCCGTCGGTCTTGCCGAAAGTCACGGCATTGAAAGAGGAAATTGAAAGACGAGGACTTAATATCGATATCGAAATCGACGGCGGAATAAACGACGAGACAATCGCTCAGGCAAAAAAAGCCGGCGCAAATGTCTTTGTTTCCGGCAGCTACATTTTCAAGTCCGAGGACAGAAAAGCTGCAATAGAGAAACTAAGATCAATTGCAAACGGCTTTGATTAATTTGTTTATTTAAAATTAGTATATGCCTATTTCATTTACCGCATAGGGGCCCGAGAGCTTTTTCCAATGCTCTCTTGTCAAACTTACGGTGTCGTGGTTTGATTCCTTTACATCGCAAAACTCGCTTGCAACGGCTTCAATCCGCTTTTTATACGCGGTTTCGGGAAAGAGAAGGAGCCTGTATGTATTGTCTTTGATATACAGCTCGCTTTTGGCGCCGCTTATTTTATCGATGAGAATTCTTGAAAGGTCAATAAGCGCGTTAACATCAGAGAATTCGCAAATAACAGGAGCAACTTCCTTTTTGACAAGCAGCTTTTGAATATTCTTTTCCGAAGGTTTTTGAAGCACCGTAAAGTATATCGTGCAGCCTCCCTTTCCGGAGGGGACAGCTTCGATAAGCATTTTTTCAGAGAGGTTTATTTCTTTGCCGAGGGCTTGCCTTGCTTCATCAAGTATTGTCCACAGAACGCGTCTTGTTTCGATGTTTGAATAATCCAAATCCTCGTATGTAATTTCGAGTTCATCCATATCCTCATCAGACAATTCAACCGCTATTCTGTAATCGTCATGAGCTTCAATTCTCATATAAGCCGCCACCTCTTTGAACAAATTCTTTGATGTTCTTAAAAGACATTTTAAGCTTCTTGTGCACCCTTTGATATACTATTATATTATGCTGACTATTCTGTTTATGCAATAATAAAAAACTGGAAAGCGAAGTGAGAGCCTTGGACAAGCCAAAGGCTTCAGGCAAAAAGAAGGACACTTTTATAATAGATGCTCTTGCCATGCTTGCGGCAATGGCCGTTTTGGCATGGTATTATTACGGTGAAAGGGCTTTGAGACTTATTCTCTTCTCAGCTTTGACAGCCCTTTTGCTGGATTGGTTCGGTAATTCCCTTTTAAATAACAAGCAGGCGGCGGACCCCCTTTACGCGCTGTTTACGGGAGCGGCAATAGCCCTGCTTTTGCCCGCCTCATCTCCTTACTGGCTGCCCGTTATCGGCAGCTCCTTCGCTATTATCGCCGCAAAGCTGCCCTTTGGAGGCAAAGACAATCTGCCCTTTGTGCCGATTGCCGCGGGAATAGCTTTCCTTTGCATTTCATTCCCCCAGATGGTCTTTTCTTATCCCGCTGTAGAGCAGGGCGCAGAGGTCGCGGTTTACGGAAGTCCCAGCTTTGCCCCCTCCGCGTCCATCGCCGAAATGCTGTCAAAGAACAACTCAATCGGAGTCAATGTATTCGGTTATCTCAATATCTTAACGGGCGCTATACCTTCGCCCATGGGCACCGGCTCGCTGCTTTTAATGAGCGGAATCGCCCTTTATATGTATCTTAGAAATCCCAAAATGTTTATATCCGGCGCGGGCTTTATAGCCACCTGCGCTATATTCGCCGTATTGTTCCCGAGGGTCATTACGGGCAGGAGAATTTCCCTGCTTATGGAGCTTTCTTCGGGAATGCTTTTGTTTGCGGCAATCTTCCTTGTTCCCCAAAAGACTCTAAGGCTTAAAAACCCCACCCACAGGCTGCTTTACGGCATGGCAACAGGCGCAGTCTGTATGCTTTTAAGGTATTTCGGAGCCTATGAGGAGGGCGTCTGCTTTGCCGTAATGCTTATGAACGGCGTAATCGCCGCCATGACCTCTCCCAGACCCGTAAAAAGTCGCAAATCTCCCGTTTTGACAGAGGAAAAGCAAACGGAAGACGCCGTAAGCTCCGAAAGGAGTGTTGCCTATGAATAATCAGGACAACAATGTAAAAAAGGGTCTTTTCTACAGAGCCTTTTTCAGAAACCCCGTTCTTGTAGAGCTGGTTGGTATCAGCTCTGTAGCGGCTATTGCCGTCAGCGCTGAAACCGCCATCTATCTTGCCATAGTTACCATGGTGCTGCTGATTGTCGCGGAGGGCATAACCTCTCTGATTTTAAAGCGCCTCCCCGCATGGATTAGAATTGCGGTATATGTCCTTATCGGCACCCTTGTCGTAACCCCCTTTGTGGTAACCATGCAGAAGGTCAGCTCCACAAACTTAAATCTTTTCCTTCCCCTTGCCGCAATAAACTCGATTATAGTTCTGCACTGCGAGCGCGCTGCCGTAAGGCACGGCTTAAAAGGCGCCCTGCGTGACGCCTTTGCCGCTTCCTTCGGCTACGGCGTTGTTGCGGTTGTGACGGGTATTATAAGAGAGTTTTTGGGTGCGGGAACGGTTTTCGGAATTGATACGGGAGCCAAGATTTACCTTTCGGGTATGCTCATGCCCTTCGGCGGCTTCCTTGTGCTCGGCTTCCTTGCCGCAATGCTCAGCAATAACCTTAACAAAATCTACGGAGGAAGAAAGAGCGAAAACGCCTTTGATATGTCCTCCGTGGAGACTCTCAGCGTCTTTGCCCTTATGCTCTCCAACGCAAAAGGCATTTCAAGACAGTTTTCAAGCCTGAAAAGCAGAAACGGCGCAAGAAAACCCGTCAAAATGAAAGCAAAGCAAAAACCCGAGATAATTCCCGATGCCGCCGCAGCAGCTCCCGCGGCAGAAACAGCAAAAGAAGAATCAAGCGGCGGTAACGCCTCAAATAAGAATACCGAAAATGAGCAGTCGGAGAGCGGCAGACAGACTGCTCCTCAGGAAAGAACCGCTCCTCCTAACCCAGCTTCTTATGAAAGAATGTCAAGATACGCGGGCAACGCCAGCACCCTGCCCATTGTCACCACAACCGCAAGGGCAAACTATACCTCCGACTTTGACGAGATACTGAAGGATTTGTCCGAGTTCAACTCAAGAAAGAATCAAAACAAGAACGACAACAATACTCAAGAAACCGACAAGACGGGAGGGGAGTAAATGTCCGCTATTTTCGATATGATTAACATGGCGCTTTATACCTGCCTTATAAGGAATGTCATATTCACGGGCGGATTCGGAGCAACCGAATCGGTCAGAATGGCAGCAAAGCCCAAGTATCTTTTCCACACATCGGGATTTATTGTCTACTTCTCCGTTCTCGTGGCTCTCATTTGCCGTACGCTTGATTTAATTCCCCCCGTCAGGAATTCCAGCGTCGCAGTCCACGCTATCGTTTACACCCTTGTGCTTGTAAGCCTTTATATTACAACCTGTGTAGCTATAAAAACCTTTTTCAATACAGATGAAAAGCTGATAAAAAGGATAGGCGTAGCGGCTTTAAATACCCTTGTTATGTCCGTCCCGTTTATTAACAGGCTTTCATCCTCCTCCGTTCCCGATTCCCTCGGTCTCGGCATAGGCGCGGGACTTGCCTACATTATCGCCGTAAGCCTTATAAATGTGGGACTCAGATACATTTCAAGAAGCCGCACTATCCCAGAGGTCTTTAAAGGCGTCCCCGCGGTGCTTATCTATGTTGCGCTCCTCTCAATGGCTTTCACGGGCATATCGGGAAAACCCCTGTCGCTTTAACAAAAAGTCAATAATTTCTTTACAATCGAAATTAATGGTTTTGCTTGTTAATATCCACAAAATATGCTATTATTTAAAAGATTAAAATATAGGTTTTACACAGATGTTAGGAGGAGCACAGATGTCTAAGCGCATATTAAAAGCGTTGTCCGCAATTGTTGTTATTGCACTTCTCTTTTCGGCATTCAGGGTTAACATTGCTTCTACCAAAATAAGCACTGTCGCTCAGGAATCCGCAGCCGCTGGCGCAGAATCCGAAAAAGTAGCGGCAGATGTAAATGCAGAGGCAGAAGCAAATAAAGAAGAGAAGCCCGAAACGGTAGTAAAGACGCAGTCCCTGCCGATTCAGCCCAAAGAAGGCGTTAAGCAGTACCCCATAATCGTCCTTCCGGGCATCAGCCAGACCATTTCATACCTTGTTGATGAAAACGGCGAAAAGATACTTAACGCCGACGGTCAGGAGCTTAAAGGCGGTCTTCTTATTATCGACACAGCGGGTCTTGTGCAGAAAATCTTTAAGACCGTATTCTTCCCGCTTGTAAAATCCCTTATTTCACAGAAGGACGCAGGACTTTCCCAGGCAATTTATGAGTTAGGACTCGACCTGTTCTCAACCCAGGCATCAAAGCCCGACGGCACAACCGTTAACAGGTTCGCAATAGATGAGTACAATTATCCTCTTTCCGAGTTCTCCGAGGAGGACAGGGATTATTTCTACAGACAGATACCCATGCAGGATTACGCCCAGGCAGTAGGCGAGGAGTACATATATGTATTCTCTTATCCGCTCCTTGGCAATCCCATTGAGAACGGAAAGAAGCTGCATGAGTTCATCCAAATGGTAAAGGAGCAGCAGAACACCGATAAGGTCAACATCGCCAGCGTCAGCATGGGCGGCACCGTTCTCGCATCTTACTTAAACTATGAGGAAGCAGATTATAACGACATCAACTGCATCATCAATGTCGTATCGCTCCTTAACGGCACAGACATAATCGCGGACTTCCTTACAAGAGGCTATGAGGGCTTCAATCTCGAGGACCAGTTCTTCTTCTCCGAGTACCTTCCCGAGGTATTTAAGGAGCTTACAGGTTCACCCGCCCTCGGCTATGTTGCCAACATACTTGTAAGGCTCCTGCCGAGAAAAGTCCTTGAATCAATGATTACGGCCGCTGCCGACGCAGCCTTCGGTCAGCTCATAGTCAACTCACCCCAGTTCTGGGCTATGATACCCAATGACAGATACGACGCCCTGGCAGAAAAGTATCTCCTTGACCCCGAGCGCGTTCTGTTAAAGGAAAAGACCGATGCCTTCCATGAGGCTCAGAGCAATCTCTCCGTTAACCTGCTTAAAGCAAGGGACGAGTACGGAGTAAAGGTAGGCTTTATTGCGGGCTACAACCTGACATATCTTGACGGCGACTACAACTTCTTCGGCGCTGTAAAATCTACATTCAAGAACAGCTCAGACGCCATTATAGATATCGACTCCGCAACACTCGGCGCAACCTTTGCCCCCGCCGGCAAGCAGCTGCCGCAGGATTACATTGATTCGCTTACCGACAAGTCATTTGTTTCACCCGATAAGAATATTGACCTTTCAACCGCTCTCATGCCCGAAACCACATGGGTATTTAAGAATCAGCACCATGAGGTGGGCAGGAACATAACAATTATCCGACTTGCGGTTCAGTTCGTTATCGGAAACCTTGACAATGTATATTCCGACCCCGTAAACTATCCTCAGTTTAATATCGGCAGATACTCAAAAGCCATAACAAACAGCCTGCTCCCGATGGCATACAAGGTCCTCGCTGAGCCTGACGGTTTAAGCGCGGATGTATTGGCAGAGCTTGAAGCCGCCGTTCTGAACGCAGAGCAGGCAATCGAGCAGACAAACGCCTACACAGCGCCCAATACCGAGAAAGCTCAGGAGAGACTGGAGAAAGCACTTGTCGCGGCAGGCGCACTCAAGCCCTCAAAGCAGAATGACACTGCAAACGGCTTAATCACAGCCCTCTTGAAACTGGCAAACGACGCCATAATGCAGTACTACGGCGCAAGGGGCTTCTCGGACCACAAACCCTTCTAACAATATAAAAACGGCACGCGGCGAAAAGCCGCGTGTTTTTTATTCGTTAAATCTTTGACTTTTGCAAAAAGGTAATATATAATATTTGTCTGATGAGTTTTTTCGCCGTAAAAAGCTCATATATTCGCTTTTAAAAGCCATAATAAACTGTTAGTATTAAGAAGTAATTTTATTTTTAGGAGTGTATAATATGCCACTTGTTTCAACAAAGGAAATGCTGAAAAAAGCCTATGAAGGCGGATATGCCGTTGGCGCGTTCAATGTTAACAACATGGAAATTGTGCAGGGCATTACCGAAGCGGCAAAAGAGCTCAATGCTCCGCTGATTCTTCAGGTATCCGCAGGCGCAAGAAAGTATGCGAACCATACTTACCTTACAAAGCTTGTAGAAGCCGCTGTTATCGAAACCGGACTTCCAATAGCTTTGCACCTTGACCACGGCGCAGATTTTGAGATTTGCAAAAGCTGCATAGACGGCGGTTTTACCTCCGTTATGATAGACGGCTCACATCACGACTATGAGGACAATGTCGCCCTTACAAAGAAGGTCGTTGAATATGCCCACGCCCACGGAGTTACCGTTGAGGGCGAGCTGGGTCAGCTTGCTGGCATCGAGGACGATGTTAATGTCTCCGCGGACGACGCCCACTTTACGGACCCCGGTCAGGTTGAGGACTTCGTAACCCGCACAGGCGTTGACTCTCTGGCAATCGCCATCGGCACAAGCCACGGCGCATATAAGTTCAAGCCCGGACAGAAGCCCCAGCTCAGATTCGACATTCTTGACGAGGTCGCAAGAAGGCTGCCCGGATTCCCGATAGTTCTCCACGGCGCAAGCTCTGTTGTTCCCGAGTTTGTTGAGAAGATTAATAAGTACGGCGGCCAAATGCCCGACGCAATCGGCATTCCCGAGGATATGCTCAGAGAAGCCGCAAGAAACGCTGTATGCAAAATCAACATCGACTCCGACCTCAGACTCGCAATGACCGCAGCTATCAGAGAGTATATGGCTCTCCATCCCGACCACTTCGACCCGAGACAGTATCTTGCCCCCGCCCGCGACGCCATCAAGGCAATGGTCGCCCACAAAATCAAGAATGTCCTCGGCTGCGACGGCAAGGCATATTAAATAATAGAAAAACACCCGGCACTCCAAAGCGTCGCCGGGGTGTTTTTATTTAACTCCAAAAATGTTTTGATTTGCAATTTTCAATACTAATCCATTTTGTCTGTTTTCGAGCTTCAGATGCAAATAAAATTAAAAAGCAAAAACCTCGAAACCTTTGTGTGTTAAGGTTTCGAGGTCTTATTAATGGTGGACGCTAACGGGCTCGAACCGCTGACCCTTCGCACGTCAAGCGAATGCTCTACCAACTGAGCTAAGCGTCCGTATCACCTGTGCGAAGTGTATTATAAACTATAGTCGAAAAAAAATCAATAGCCTTTTTAACTTTCTTGTCCTGAAATTTTACCCTATTCGCAAAAGAAAACTAATTTTGCGCAAATTTCTATTGCTGAGCGCAGCGCCTTATGGTAGTATCAATAGTCGTAGGGAGGTTTTCCTCCTTTGTAAAAGGGGTGTGGATGTGGCAGAGTTTAAACATAAAAAATCCGAAATCGTCGCTGTTTTAAACCCTTCTGAGAATAACCCCAGAAACAGCGAGGGCGACTTTATAGAGCTGAAAGACGGGCGAATCCTCTTTGCCTACAGCCGCTACACGGGCAGCCGCAGCGAAGACGACCGTCCCTGCGACATAGCCTGCATTTATTCTCATGACGGCGGCAAGAGCTTTGACATGGCGCCTCGTATCTTAAAAAAAGCGTCGGAGCATAATGTGGAGAACATTATGAGCGTGAGCCTTTTAAGGCTGCAAAACGGCGATTTGGGGCTTTTTTATCTTATAAAGCACAAGGACGCCCTTACCTCCGACTATGTTTTATGCCGCTCCGCCGATGAGGGCGAGACTTTTTACTCTGCCGTCAGCTGCTTTTCGCCCCACAACCCCGAGTACTATGTGGTAAACAACAACAGAGTCCTCAGAACCAAAAGCGGCAGGCTTATAGTCCCCGCGGCACTTCACAGGCGGCACCCGAAAAATATCTACGGCATCGACCCCGCTCTGGCTGTGTTTTCTTATTCAGATGATGACGGCTTTACATGGAAGAGCTTTTCTGGAACTTTGGCGTGTCCCGTTTATCGCTCGGAAACCGGACTTCAGGAGCCGGGCGTGATTGAGCTAAATAACGGCGTTCTTTACGCTTATTTCAGAACCGACCTTATGTGCCAGTACGAGAGCTTTTCCCTTGACGGCGGAAAGTCCTGGACGCTTCCCCAGCCCTCTGCCTTTACTTCTCCCGTTTCTCCCTTAAAAATCGCTCAGAACCCCTATACTGGTCTGTATTATGCGGTATGGAACCCAATCCCCAACTATCAGGGCAGGGATAAAAACCTTCACGAAAACACATCTCTGAGCTGGGGACGCACCCCCTTGGTTATTGCCGAGAGCGAGGACGGCATAAACTTTAGCGATTACTGCATTATCGAGGACGACCCCGAGGCGGGCTTCTGCTATCCCGCAATTTACTTTACGGGGGAGAACTCAATGCTTTTATCTTACTGCAGCGGGGATAAGACCTGTCATTCTTGTCTTTGCCGCACCACAATTCGCAAATTGGAATGGTAGAATGTTTATTAGGAGTGTTTACAATGAGAAATTATGTGTCAATGTTTTGCGATGAATTCAAATACCCCGCAGAGGCTAAGGAGTGTTTTCTTGACGCCTTTGACAAGGTGAGCGCCTGCGAGGAAACGGCAGGGGAGTTTATGGGCCTTGTTGAGGCTTATGACCTCGGCGACGACCTTCTCGACAAGCTCACAAATCTCGCGGAAAAATGCGGCGTCCACAAGTTCACTCTGCATCTTCTGTATTTTATCTGCCTTTCAAAGAGGCTCAGAGAGCTTTACGAAGAAAACAATCTCCCCTATGAGATATATTATGACACAGTTTCAGACTTAAAGTGGAAGCTGATGGAGTGCCATCATGTCGAGGGAGTATGGGGCTCCTTCGTGGCAAATTGGTTCAGGCGTTTTTACAGGCTTGACCGTTTCGCTCTCGGTCGCCTTCAGTTCGAGCCCAGCGAAATTGATTTTGACTACAAAAAGGGCGACAAGGAGCTTAAAAAGGGTGACCTTGTAATCAATATACATATTCCCTCCGCAGGCCCGCTGCACAAGGAGCTTTGCCTTGACGCGTATAAAAGGGCGGCCGAGTTCTACAAGGACCGCTTTAACGGCAAGCCCATCGCATTTGTTTGCAATTCATGGCTTTTGTACCCCAGACACACTGAGTTCCTGCCCGAAAACTCCAATATCTTAAAGTTCATGGAGGACTTTGATATTGTCTGGAGCAAGGAGCAGCCCCATTTCGGCGACTGCTGGAGAATTTTCGGAAAAGCCTACAACGGCGACCCCGATGACCTGCCGCAGGAGACCTCCCTGCAAAGGGCATACGCCTCCTGGCTCAAAAAGGGCAACACAGTGGCAAACGGCTACGGCGTGTTCTTCTACGATGACCTTCCGTTAAACAAATAAATAAAAAATTTCCCCTTGATTTCAGGGGGATTTTTTTATGCCCATCGCCCCTCGGGGCGATTTTTTTTGTTTTGTCTTCATTAGTCATTAGTTCTAACAAAGGACAAGATGTCATAAGAATTATTAAGCAAAGAGCATTTAAAGGTCGGTGAAAAGAGTGGAGGACAAAAACGCCCAAAGATTTGATGAGGCCGCGGCCGTCGCAGCGCCAGAAATTGCCTCGGCTCTTTTGGGACTGCCCGAAAGCATTAAGGTTGACACGCAGGAAATAAGAATCAGAACAGGCAGACCCGTGATGCTTTGCGGACTCTACGGCGTGTGCTTTCTGGAGAAAAGCGGCAGGGTAGCCTTTACCACATACAAGAGCGCTATGGTTGCCACAAAGGAGCAGGTTGCGGCAACGCTTAAAAAGGCGAGCGGCTACTCCCTCTACAGCCATCAGGAAAGCATTGCGAAGGGCTTCATTACCTTTGGCAGCGGTCACAGAATGGGCATCTGCGGAACGGCGGTCGGCACCGACGGCAGAATCTCAAATGTCCGTGACGCCTCATCTTTAAATATCCGAATCGCAAGGGACCACACCGGTTGCTCTGTAAGAATTCTTGACTTGCTATGGAACGGCGGCATAAAGAGCCTAATAATCACAGGCCCTCCCCTTTGCGGCAAGACAACCGTGCTGAGGGATATGGCAAGGCAGCTATCCTCAGGCTACAGGGATAATTACTTCAAGGTCTCGGTTGTGGACGAAAGATTTGAGCTATCAAACTTTACCGACGACGGGGAGAGCCTTGGAATCAACTGCGATGTTCTGCGTGGCTGCAAAAAGGACGAGGGTATTATCCATGTAGTCCGCTCAATGGCTCCGGAAATCGTAATCTGCGACGAAATCGGCAGTTTAAGTGACGCAAAGGCGGTCACCGAGGGTCTGAATTCGGGCGTAAAGTTTATACTCTCTGTCCATTCAAGCGGAAAAGAGGATTTCTTCAAAAGACCGCAAGTCAGGACCCTTCTTTCCACGGGGGAGTTTGAAACGGTGGTTTTCCTTAAAAACGCCATGAACCCCGGTCAGGTCGAGGAGATAGTAAAGGCAGGTGATATCACCGATGAAATATATAGGAATAGCCATGCTGGCTATAACGATATTTGCGGGCGCAAGGGCATATGCCTTGAGTATGTCTAAGAGGGTAAAGGAGCTTGAGGCGGTATCATCTATGATAAAGTTCATGGCGGCTGAAATAAGGTATCTTATGTCCCCCATACAGGATATTATCAAGAACCTTGCGGAAAAACGAGAGCTTTCGCCGCTTACCTTCCTTCAAGTCTGTTCAAACCGTATGGAATCGGGAGAGGATTTCCCCTCGGCTTGGAAAAACGCCGTTGAGGAATACAAAGCCGCAGGGAGTCTGAAAGACGATGATTTAAGGCTCCTTTACTCCTTGGGTGAGGAGATTGGCACCAGCGACGCGCTGGGTCAGGAGCAGGTCTGCCAAATGTATTCCGAGCTTATCTCTCTAAAGCTCGAGGAGGCAAGGGGCTATGAGGCGAAGTACAAGGAGTTTTATTCGGCTTTGGGGATTCTGGGCGGTCTTGCTGTAATAATCATACTCATATAGCAGTACATAAAGAACAGGAAATAAATATCAGTAGGTGATAGGGCTTTATGGAAGTAGATGTAATCTTCAAAATAGCGGCAGTGGGTCTTATAGTGGCAATACTTAACCACATTCTCTCCCGTTCTCAAAAGGAAGAATATACAATGATAACCACTATTGCGGGTCTTATTATCGTGCTTATGATGCTGCTGCCGGGCATTGATGAGCTGTTTAAGTACATAAGATCCGTGTTTAACATCTGATGTTTAAGGTTGCGGCTGTTGCCCTTGTTATTTCCGTTCTTTATGTGCTTTTGTGGGTGCATAAAAGGGAGTTTACCATACTTTTGCAGCTCGGAGCTGTTGTTGTAATTCTGCTTTTGATTCTGCCAGATTTAAAGCAGCTTCTGGATACTTTTCAAAACCTAATTGACATAAGCTCAGTAAAGACCGAGTATGTGGCAATTCTTGCAAAGGCGCTTGGAATCTCTCTCATAACCGAACTTGCGCACGACACCTGCATTGACTGCGGCGAAAGCGCGCTTGCCAACAAGGTGGAGCTTGCGGGCAAAACAGTAGTGCTGACGCTTTCTCTGCCCCTTCTCATCTCGGTCGCAAGGTTCGCCTTGGAGCTTATAGGAAAATAAGGGAAGAGCTATGAAAAACAAAGTCAAAAAGATACTGTGCGGAATAATAATAAGCCTCTTTTTGCTTCCCCTTTTAGGGGCACAGGCGCATGCGGAAAGCTCTGAGATTGATGAATCGGAAGTTTACTCAGAGCAGCTTAAATCCGCAGGGGCGTACGAGCTTTTTAATCTCATCGACGACGACACGAGGGAAATGCTGAAAGAACTGGGAATAGAAGATTTTGACGCTCAGCATATCTTTGATTTGTCGCCGAGAAAGATTATAGACCTTATCTTCTCAATAGTCACAGGATGCTTAAAAGAGCCCCTAAAAGCCGCGTTTTCTTTGGTCGGCATAGTTATCCTGTTTTCTTTAATCAGCTGTTATATCCCGGATCTTGAGGGCAAGGGGAGCATATTCGGATATGTCTTTGTCCTCGCCGGGGCAATGATTATAATCAAGCCAATTTCTCAGTGCATAGGCGGCGCAGTATCGGCTATAAACGCCACATCAAAGGTTATGCTGACCTTGGTGCCGATTTTGACGGGACTTATCGCCGCGGCTGGCAAGGCGGCTTCGGCGCTCAGCTACAACGGCATCGCTTTTACCGCGGCCCAGGTTTCCTCGCAGGTTTGCAACAGTTTTATAACCCCCTTCTCCGGGGTATATATGGCGCTCAGCATGGCGGGCAGCATAAACCCGATTATCAATATCGAAAGCATCGCGAACTTTATAAAGAAGGCGACAACCATAGTCCTCAGCTTTGCGGGCACCATATTCGCGGGTCTTTTGACAATAAGGGGAATACTTGCGGGCTCAGTCGACGCCCTTGCTTTAAAGGGAGCGAAATTCGTAATCGGCACCGCAATTCCCGTTATCGGAAGCTCCATCGGCGACGCTCTCTCGTCCATAATCGGCAGCCTTCAGGTGGTTAAATCCACCGTCGGAGCGGTGGGAATCCTGATAGTCGCCCTTATCAACATCCCCGCGGTAATACACATTCTTTTGTGGATTATATCCTTAAAAGGCGCCGCGTTTGCCTCGGAGATGTTCGGCATTGAGAGCATACAAAAAATGATTGACGGCCTTGCCTCAGGGCTTAGCGTCATATTCGCGATACTCTGCTTTAACGCGGTACTTATGATTGTTTCATTGGGTCTTGTGGTCTCAATCAGCAACGGTTAACGGGAGGAGCAAATGGAAGGAATAAAAGAATGGGCGGTAAACCTCGCAATTTGCTTTATCGCGTCGTCAATCGTCGTGTATCTGATTCCAAAGGGCAAACTGGAAAAGCCTATGAACACCCTTCTTTCTCTGTTTCTTTTGTCAGTGATACTTATGCCCTTTATAGAAAAATCCTTTGACCTTGACGATTTGCCCAAAAGACGGGAAGATTTTGGAATCGACCTTGAGGATAAAGCGGAAACCGTCAGGGATGAAATGAATTACCTAATGGAAAAGCAGGGCAAGGCGGCAGTGGAAATCTTAGTAGGGGAAAAACTTAAAAGTTTGGGACTAAATTACTCCGAAATCGAGGTAATTACGGATATTGCGGAGGACAGCCGCATAATTATTAAGGACATAGTTATTAAGGCAGAACTCACAGAGCCGCAAAAACAACAGGCGGCGGAAGAAATTGAAAAGCTAACGGGCATAAGACCAAAGTTTGAATAAGGCTTTTAAACACTCGGGAACGCAGAAAGGCGGATGCAGCTTGAGTAAACTTTTTGAGAATTTAAAAAAGGACAAAAAGGCGTTATGGATTATGCTGATCGGCGTTGCCGTTATGCTTATTATCATGGGCACCGAGTTTGTGCCCGGCGGCAAATCGAAAAAGAAACATTCTGACGCGGAAAGCCCCTCCATCGGCGACTACGAGTCAATACTTGAAGATAAACTTACCGACCTCCTTGCCTCCGTGTCGGGAGCGGGCAGGACAAAGGTAATGGTTACTTTGGACAGAACGGAAGAGTATGTTTACATATATGACGAAAGCAAAGAAGAGGAGATAAAAGGCGACGGCGGGACTGCCAAATCAAGCACCAAAACCAGCTACATCATCATAGAGGACGGCAAGTCATCCGGCGAAAGCGGACTTAAAAGCGTAATAATCATGCCAAAGGTTAAAGGAGTGGCGGTTGTATGTGAAGGAGGCGACATTCCGAGTGTAAAGCAGCAGATAAACGAGATTGTCACATCTGTCTTTGACATACCTTCAACCAAGGTATCAATAGCAAAAATGAAACAGAAATAGATTGGAGGCAAACTATGGGCAAGATTTTTAAGAAAAAACAACTGGTACTTACGGCATTAGTGGTACTTTTAGGCGTAGCGGTATATATCAACTGGTACTATACAAGACCCGAAAACCAAGTCGATAACAACTTAACCGAATCAACCACCCAGACAGGCAATTTGGGCGAAGCTGAATTTGTGGACGGTCAGACCCCCGAGGGCGAGGAGTACTTTGCCGCAGTAAAGCTCAACCGCAGCACAGCCCATGATGAGGCGCTCGAAACCCTCAAGCTCCTTATTAAGGACGACGCTACACCCGAAGAAGTAGCCGCAGCCGCTGATACAATTGAGAAATTCTCCAACAGACTCAAGAGCGAATCCGACATAGAGCTCCTTGTCAAGGCAAAAACGGGCAGCGAATGTGTGGCAGTCATCAACGAGGACAGAATCGACATTGTGGTTTCCAACTCTGTTCTCAATGACAACACAGTGCTGCAAATCAAAGAAATCGTGATGAACAACAGCGACATACCGCCCGAGAACATAACCATAACCGGCGTCAAATAAAAAAGCGACAGGCTTAGCCTGTCGCTTAAATCTTTTCTTAACTTACAGAACGAGCTTGTAGGAAATAATTGCGGTTGCCTTGTCTACCTTGAATATTGAGGCGCTTGCCTTGTTAATGTTAAGGTAAATATTCATTGAGTAGGTGCCGCCTACGATTTCATAGGTTTTCTTATCAATCTTTACTTCAATAACAGCGTCTTTATAGTCGGCGGTTACGCCCTGCTCAACGCCGCCTTCAAACTTAACTCCGGGAACGCCTGCGGCAATTTCCTTAATGTTTTCAACAATGGGGAAGAATCTGCCTGTAGAACCCTCAAGGCTCTTCTTAGGGTTGATGTCATCCTTGGGCATTATTTTAAGAGTATAGGTGTCGCCGTTATCGGTGACGGAGAAGCTCTTAATGTCATCGGCAAGCACATTTACTTCCTGATCATGATAGGGAATGGGCTTGCTGTCGCTGACTTCGTAATTGCTCTCAATTACGGGACCAAGGATGCCCTTAATGAAGCTAATAATGGCGCCGCTGTCGTTGTTGTTAACAGAAATCTTTGAAAGCTCAACGCTTTCCTTGCCGCGCAGCTTATTAGCCTTCTTTGTTGCGGCGGTTGCCTTGTTGTAGTAGTCGGCAATCTGCTGCTTTGTGCTGGAATTGCTGATTACATCGCCGCTGGGAGAGCTGGGAGCCTCAGTGGGGTTGTTGCCCTGGGACGGAGCCTCGCTTGTGGCCTGAGTTTCGCTTGCGTCTGTGTTCTGCTCGGTTTCGGCAGCGGTTTCGCTCGATTCCTCAGCGGCTGTGGTCTCCTCGGGAGCCGCTGTGGTTGTTTCATCTGTTGCCTTTTTTCCGCATGCCGCAAAGCCTAAAAGAACAGACAGAATAAGTAGAAGTGCTATCAGTTTCCTTTTCATTTTATTTCCTCCTAAGAACATAACACAATAATGTGCACAATGGCATAATATCACATTTTGAAATTTTTGTACAGTATTTCTTATAAACTTAATCAATGCAAATAAAAAAATTGCCGACAAGCAAAGTGCTGTCGGCAATTTAAATTTACCAGTTTAGGAAATCCTTTATGTATTTAAGCGTATTAAAGCCGTACTGAACTCCCAGCTTCGCGTTCTCAATGCCTTCAAATTCTATTGAAACATAGCCGTCGTAGCCTGCGTTTTTAAGAATGGACATGCACTGAAGAACGGGAACTTCGCCGTGGCCGATTATTGCGCCTCTGAGGTAATTGCCGGCTCTTGTTTTGAAAAAGCCGTTCTGCGGCGGCAAAGCGTTGCCGCTCTTTACATGGAAGTCCTTCGCGTGAACATGATAGGCATACGGAGCCAGCCTAGCGACGGCAATCTCGGGAGCCTCGTCGGCGCAAAGGAAGTTGCCTATATCAATAAGTATGCCGAAATTGTCGTGACCTACGCCGTTTACCAGCTTTTCAACCCTTCTGCTGTCCTGGCAGAAGTAGCCGTGGTTTTCCACCATGGTGCGAATGCCCTTTGTTGCGGCATACTCGGTTACGCGCCTGCAGCCTTCAATAAGTGTGGGCAGAGCGTCGTCAAAGCCTCTTTGATGGCGGTTTGCTGCGTCATAGCCTCTTGTGGCGTCGTGGCGCATGCCCGAAACACCCAAAATAGCGGCTATGTCTACTTCTTTTTTAAGCCTTTCCACCTCGGCGTCAAAGTCACCGTCGCTGCCGTTTAAAAAGTCGGCGCCGATAGTGTAGTTTACCATTTCCATGCCCTGCTTTTTAGCCTCATCTCTGAGGGCTGCGGCATACTCCTCCTTTGTAACTCCATCGGGGGGATTAATGCCCGCAATCTCAATTCCCTCGCAGCCGATTTCTTTTGCAAGGGATATGCAGTCAAGCAGAGTGTATTCTCCGCTTTTCATTAGCGATGAAAAGCTGTAGGAGCTAACGCAAATCTTCATATTAAAAATCCTTTCGCGCTTTATTTGGAACCGCTGAGTTCGGATTTGACGGCTTTCGCCTGCAGTCTTACATTTTCGGGAGCAGGTCCGCCGTAGGATGTCCTGTTGTTTACGCAGGTTTCAAGGCTGATTGCTTTGAAAACATCCTCCTCAAAGAGAGGGGAGAACTCTTTAAGCTCCTCAAGGCTTAAATCCTCAAGAACCTTTGAGTTTTCGATGCAGTAAGCAACCAAAGAGCCTGTTATTTTATAGGCGTCGCGGAAGGGGAGGCCCTTGCCCACAAGGTAGTCGGCGCAGTCGGTGGCGTTGATGAATCCGCCCGCGGCCGCTTTTCTCATTTCCTCTTTGTTTACCTTTATGGTTTTGAGCATCGGGGTAAAGGCCATAAGACACAGACTTACCGTATCAAAGGCGTCAAAGATGGCCTCCTTGTCCTCCTGCATATCCTTGTTGTAAGCAAGCGGCAGACCCTTCATAACGGTGAGGAGAGTCATTAGACTGCCGAAAACCCTGCCCGCCTTGCCTCTGACAATCTCCGCGATGTCGGGGTTTTTCTTTTGGGGCATAATGCTTGAGCCGGTAGAGAACGCGTCGTCAAGCTCTATGAACTTAAACTCATGGGAACACCAAAGGATAATCTCCTCAGAGAAGCGTGAGAGGTGAACCATGATAATAGACAAAGCAGAAGCTAGCTCTATGCAGAAATCCCTGTCGGATACGGCGTCAAGGGAGTTTCTTGCGGGAGCGTCAAAGCCCAGCTCCTTTGCGGTCATCTCCCTGTCAATGGGGTATGTGGTACCCGCAAGAGCGCCCGCTCCGAGGGGGCAGACATTCATTCTCTTTTTGGCGTCAATGAGTCTTCCTCTGTCACGAAGCAGCATCTCAGCGTATGCCAGCAGATGGTGCCCGAAGGTAATCGGCTGAGCTCTTTGCAGATGAGTATAGCCGGGCATTATTACATCCGCATAGGTTTCCGCCATGTCGGAGAGCAGGGCGATAAGCTCCTCAAGAAGTTTCAGCAGCCTGTCTGTTTCATTCCTGAGGTTAAGCCTGATATCCACCGCAACCTGGTCGTTTCTGCTCCTTGCGGTGTGGAGTCTCTTGCCCGCGTCACCTATGCGCTGAGTCAACACAGCCTCCACGAAGGAATGAATATCCTCATATTCCTCGCTTATAACTGTTTCGCCTTTTTCTATCTCATCGGAAAGCTGACGCAGGGCAGCGACTATTCTTTCTTTATCCTCATTGGAGATAATGCCCCGCTCAGATAGCATTTTGCTGTGAGCGATGCTGCCTTCAATGTCCTCACGCCACATTCTCTTGTCAATGCCGATAGAGAAGTTTATGGCATCGGTGACCTTATCCGCTTCCTTTGAAAATCTTCCGGCCCAGAGCTTCATTACATTTCTGCCTTTCAAGTAATTTATATCTTTGCCATTGTTTCTCTCAGGAAGTCAACAGCAATCTGAATATCTCTTTCGGGGTTGTCGCCGACTTCGCGCTCAATGGTGAGGAAGCCTGTGTAGCCGATGTCTTTGAGTGCCTTTAAGTAATTGGGGAAGTCAACGCTGCCCGTTCCGAGGGGAACTTCCTCAAATGACGGGCCTGTTACGATTTCGCTCTTAACCATGCCGTAGACAAGTTCGGGGTCCTTATAGAACAGCTGAACGCCGTCTTTTGCATGGGTGTGAACTATGTAATCTTTGAGGGTGTGAACAGCCTTAACGGGGTCGTCGCCTGTTACCATTACAAGGTTTGCGGGGTCAAGGTTTACTGCAACGCCCTTTGAATTGAGTGAATCAAGGAACTGCTTTAAAACTGCGGAGGTTTCGGGACCGGTTTCGATTGCAAAGTGAGCTTCCAGTGAGTCGGCATACTCTGCAAGCTCATGGCAAGCCTCCTGAAGAATCTTATATCTGTCGTGATTCGGGTCAGCGGGAACCACGCCGATGTGGGTTGTAACAACATCGGTTTCAAGGTCCTTGGCAAGGTCAAGGATTCTCTTAGATTTCTCTATCTTTTCAGGGTTCTTATCGGGATGAACAAATCCGCCGCCGCCAAGGTCGCCGCAGAGAGCGGATATTTTGAGTCCGAGGGATTTTACATAATCCAAAAACTCACGCCTTTGAGCGGGGCTTAAATTCTCGGGAGCCATTGCTCCTCTTGTGGAATAAACCTGAACGCCTTGAACACCCATAGCGGCAGCCTTTTTAAGAGCCTCTTTGATGTCGATGCGGAAGCTGTCAACAATAACGCCGATAGGGAAGTTTGCCATTAAAATCACTCCATATATGTATTCGGATATTGGTTAAATTATATACTCTGCGGCTGTACGCAGTCAATAATAAAAGCCCTTATTAAAAGGATTCTTTGGAGCTATACCTAAAGCCGAGGCAGTGCGAAACAATCAAAATGCCGTCTTTTACTTCAATGCTGCTTTCAGTTCCCATAAAGCGGTTGCTGACGCCTATGGGGAACCTTGAATTTATCGTAGCGTTGTTAAGCGGATACTTTAGCCCTTTTAATGTAACGCCGCTTGATATATCAGTATGTGAGAAAACCGAAACATAGCCTTCAGCTTCTTTTCCAAAGCTGAGCTTTCCGTTTTTAACGCCGGTCAGCATAAAATCGGGAGCTGCTATGTATGCGTCGCAGCCCTGCTCAATCAAAAATGCGAGGAGCTGAATATTTGAAAGAGTGTGGTCAAACCTTGCTCCGCCAGTGCAGGCGTAGAGCTCAAAGGTCTTGAAACCTCTTTCAAGCCCGATTTTCGCGGCGGCATAGGTGTCCGTATAGTCCTTGTCGATTTTAAGCCTAATAATCTCATCGGACAAAGATGAGTCCACCTTTTTGTTTAAGGAATCAAAGTCGCCAATCAGAATATCGGGTCGAATATTCAGGCTTTGCAAATGCAAAAGCCCGCCGTCGGCGGCAATTACAATGTCGCCGGCGGAAGGCTTTTTAAAATCAGGCGTAAAATCACCCGCTCCAACAATTATGCACTTTTTATCCATGCTATCAGTCACATTAATCGCTGTCCCTTTCACGCTCTCTTATGAGGAACCTGACGGGAGTGCCCTCAAGTCCGAAAACAGAGCGGATTTCATTCTCAAGATACCTTTGATAGCTGAAGTGGAAAAGCTCCTTGTTGTTTACAAAGCAAACGAATGTGGGCGGTCTTGTGGAGGCTTGAGTAATGTAGAAAATCTTGAGCCTCTTACCCTTGTCGGTGGGCGGCTGAACCTTTGCCTGCGCCTCCGCGAGAACATCGTTCAGCTTACCCGTTGATATTCTTATTGAATTCTGATTGTGAACATACTTGATAAGCGAGAAAAGCCTGTCGATTCTCTGACCCGTTTTTGCGGAAATAAAGATTATCGGAGCGTATGACATGAACGAAAAATCGTTCATCAGCTTTTTGCGGTACTCGTCCATGGTTTTAGAGTCCTTTTCAACAAGGTCCCACTTGTTTACCGCAATAACGCAAGCCTTTCCCTGCTCATGGGCAATTCCCGCGATTTTTGAATCCTGCTCCGTAAAGCCTTCCGTAGCGTCAATGATGATGACGCAGACATCGGCCCTTTCAACCGCCATGACGGCTCTGAGAACGCTGAATTTCTCCAGTCTTTCGTCAATCCTTGACTTTCTGCGTATGCCCGCAGTGTCAATCATAACGAATTTGCCGTGCTTGTTTGTTACGGGAGTATCCGTAGCGTCTCTTGTGGTGCCGGCTATGTCAGATACAATAACCCTGTTTTCGCCGCAGATTGCGTTTATAAGCGAGGACTTGCCCACATTTGGTTTGCCGATAACCGCAACCTTTGTAACCTCGTCGTCCTCATCGTCATCGGCTTCATCGGGCAGGTGCTTTATAACTTCGTCAAGCAAATCGCCCGTGCCGTGTCCGTGGATGGCGGAAACGGGAATGGGGTCGCCGATGCCGAGATTGTAAAACTCATAAAACTCGGGCGGAACATCGCCCACATTATCCACCTTGTTTACGCAGAGTATAACAGGCTTGCCGCTTTTTAAAAGCATGCCGGCGACCTCACTGTCGGTCGCAACGGGGCCTGTTTTAATGTCGGTGACAAAAATAATCGCGTCGGCGCTGTCAATTGCGATTTGCGCCTGCTCACGCATGCTTGAAAGAATTATATCCGATGAATATGGCTCAATGCCGCCGGTGTCAACAAGCATAAACTTGCGGCCAAGCCATTCGCAGTCTCCGTAAATCCTGTCTCTTGTCACTCCGGGGGTGTCGTCAACAATTGCAAGACGCTTTCCGCACAGCTTGTTAAAAAGCGACGACTTGCCGACATTCGGGCGTCCCACAATGGCAACAACTGCTCTTGACATATTTCCACCGCCTCTCGTCAATTGATTAATGCGTCCAGAAAATCAAAGCCGTTATTGTCAATGACCTTTATTTCCGCTCCAAGCTCTTTTTCCAGTTCTTCCTTTGTCACATCGTCAAGGAAAATGAGCTCATCCTTTGATTTAAACATATTGGCGGGCAAAAGCAAAGTGCCCGTAACCTTTCCTTTAAGCTGCTTTATTATATCCTGCCCCGTGACAAGTCCCGAAACAGTTATAGAGTGACCGAAAAAGTCATTCAGAACACAGAATACATCTGCTTTAAGCCCTTTTATTCTGCTTTCCGCTTTGTCGCACAGCTCCCTTATAAGAGGATATGCCGCGACCCCCGTGGCAATCGAAACCTTTTTGGGGGAGGGGAGGGAGTCTGTTTCAAGGTTTTCAAGAGCTTCTAAAAACTCCGATTTAAACAGCGCCCACATTCCCACGCCGTTTTCAAGCTGATGGAATTCACCGTAGTACTCAGCCTTGGGAATTTCCCTCTCAGCCTTGATATAAAACTCGTCAGCCGCAAATGCGAGCCTTTCCTTGCCCTCTGAGATAAGCCTATCGTTAAACTCCTCAACAGTGTCAATGACAGCCGCTGCTTCTTCCTTTGTAAAGGCTCTTAAAGGATAGAGCTTTTCTCTGAACTTTGTAAGCCCTACGGGAACCGCAGATATGCTCTGCACCTGCGGGTAATACTTTGCAAGCTCATTGAGCGAGAAAACCAGCTCGTCGCCGTCGTTTACCTCCGGGCAAAGCACAAGCTGAGCGTTAATCTTAATCCCAGCGTCGGAAAAACGCTTTATGTATTGGAGCACTTTGCCCGAACGGGGGTTTTTCATCATCTTGACCCTCAGCTCGGGATTCATTGTATGCACGGAAATATTTACGGGGCTTATACGCATTTCAATAATGCGCTCTACCTCGTGCTCTGTAAGATTAGTCAGGGTAATGTAGTTTCCGAAAAGAAATGAAAGCCTTGAATCGTCGTCTTTAAAATAAAGGCTCTCCCTCATACCCTTAGGCAGCTGGTCGATAAAGCAGAATATGCACTTGTTCTCGCAGCGCCTGTGCTTATCCATTAAATATGTTTCAAATAATAGACCTAAATCCTCGTCGTCGCTCTTGTAAACACGGGTCAAAAACAAACGACCCTCAGCGGTTTTGTAGCCGATGACGGGGTTTTTGTTCTTTGAATAAAACTGAAAGTCCAGAACATCGTTTATTTGATGACCGTTAATGCTCAAAAGAATGTCGCCCTTTTTAAGCCCCTTTTTGTACGCAGGGGAGTGCTTAACGACATCTTTGATTTCTACAGCCATACGATCACCGACTTTTAAACAATACTAAAAAGGCGGGGAAGGCAAACCTTCTCCACCTCTTATACGCTAAGACAAAGAATTAGTCCTCAACTTTTACAACTTCTCTGCCGTTGTAATAACCGCAGGCGGAGCAAAGTCTGTGAGACCTTTTAAGCTCGCCGCACTTCGGGCATTTTTCGAGTGTAGGAGCAGCCAAAGTCCAGGTATTTGCGCGTCTTTTATCCCTTCTTGCCTTAGAAACTCTGCGTTTAGGAACTGCCATATCTTAAACCTCCCTTACTGTGCTAAGTTTCATTGCTCTAAAAGCTTGGCCAAAGCCTCAAGGCGTGGATCAACAGCCTTTTTGCCGGAGCATGTTTCTTCATTCAAGTTTGTGCCACAGGAGGGGCATATGCCTTTGCAATCGTCCGAACACAGAATTGTCACGGGCATGGAGAGCCAAATGTCCTCTGCCAGCAAATCATCGAGATTAAGCTGATAAGAAGGGATATACAGACGATTGTCATCGTAATCCGGTTCATTCTCAGCCTCATCTTCATTGCCGATTACGAGTATGTGCTCGGAAGGCACAGTCATTGACCTTACTATGTCTGAGGCACATCTGTCGCACGCGGTGGTCAGAGTAAACTCCGACTGCGCGGACAAATAAACAATGCCGGTGCGGTTAAAGATTTTGCCCTTAGCATGAATTAATGAAAAGGGATTTTCCTCATCCGCGGAAAAGTAATCCGACATTGAGAATTCATAGTCAAAGGGCAGACTAAATCCGTCGTTATTAAATACCGATGTCAGATCGACTGTCATGCCCATCACTCCTAAAATGCGTACAGAACTCATTATATAGTCACATATTGCTTTTGTCAACAAAAAAATACATCGAAAGATAGTAAGCCGCGCATTCTTTTTTGTAAAAAGCTAACAAAAGACAAAAGCCCTTTTATGCATACAATTCAATTGATTTTATAAGCGCCTCAGACCTTGCGGAAATAATTCTTAAAATCAAAGTATCGGTCTGTGTCTTTACGGGGCAGATTTTCATATTGCCCACCGTAGTGCCTTCGTAAATACTTATCTTATTATTTGCAAAAGAGCCGTCAATAATCTGAAAACCTTCAATTCTTTGCCCTTTTTCTATTTCTTCTTTAATAACAACATAGGATATTTTCTGCTTGGCGGGCAGTTTTATAATGTATTCGCACTGACTTTTGTCCGCGTTTTTGTCGACTCTTTGTATCTTCGCGTTTTTTGCAAGATTGTTTGAGAAAGTGTTTCTGATTTTCTCCCCCAGCTCTTTAAGCCTTTTAACATCCCTTTCATCAAACCTCCCGTCGGGGGTAGGGGGAATATTCAGATTAAATGTGCAGTTGCCGCCGACCGACCTTATATAAGTATCAAAGAGCTTATCGAGGAAGTGGGGTTCTTCCTCCTTATGATAGAACCATCCCTTGCGGATTGACATATCCACTTCGGAAGGGCAGAACACAAGCCCCTTTGAGTACATTATGTTTGACAAAGAGCCGATATTCTGGTCGCAGTTATACATATAAGAAAGGTCGCCTTGGATGGGGGAGTCAATCCAATGAACTTCTTTGTTTCTGTGGCATAATTCATAGGGCACAACCGCCCATTCGGCATATCTTGAGGAGCCCTGCTCGTTTCCGCACCATCTTATATCGGGACCGAAATCGCTGAATATGGCGGCATTCGGCTGATATTTGTTTATAAGCTCTATATAGCCGTCAAAATCATACACCTGCTTTTTTCCGTTCGGACCCTCTCCGCAGGCTCCGTCAAACCATACATAAAAAATCTCGCCGTACTGAGTGAGAAGCTCCGTCAGCTGAGCTTTGAAATAATCATTGTAAGCGTCGGTGCCGTAAGTGGGAGCGTTCCTGTCCCATGGGGAGAGATAAAAGCCGAACTTTATCCCGCCCTTTGCGCAGGCATCCGCGCATTCCTTTACAACATCGCCCTTGCCGTTTCTAAACGGACTGTTTCTCACGCTGTGCTCGGTATATTTTGATGGCCAAAGGCAAAAGCCGTCGTGGTGCTTTGCGGTCAGCACTATTCCCGTCATGCCCGCGGACTTTACCGCCTCCACCCATTGGTCGCAGTCGAGTTTGGCGGGGTTGAAAATCTCAGGGCTTTCTTTGCCCGTACCCCACTCCATGTCCGTAAAGGTGTTTACTCCAAAGTGGACAAAGGCATAGAAATTATTATTTCTCAGCATATTAAGCTGTTTGCCGTTAGGTCTAACATTCGCGGCGGTTCTTAATAAATCTCGCATATTTTGCTCCCCCTGTCTTAAGAACATTTTACCTCTTTTTATAAAAAGCTCAATATGTTAAACTGAATATAGTATTTATTTGGATTTAAGAGTTAAAATAATTTGGACTTGCTATAATTATAAATATGTTATATAATATCAAAGGCTTGAAAACAAAAAGCGAATAATAACAGCAGCACCCATTTTCTGTCATGCGGCGTGCAGGTCCTGTGCGGCGGAGCGCCGCGAACCATGTCAGGCGGGGAACCGAGCAGCATTAAGCGGTATGCCCGTGCGCCACAGCCCGCCTGTACGCCGTATGACCGAGAGTGGGTGTTCTTTCAATAAAATATAAAAAGGTAAAGGCTGGAATTCCCCCTTTGCCTTTCATTTGCAGGATGGGGAGGGACTTGTTTTGTATAAGGTATTGTACAGAAAGTGGCGTCCATCCTCTTTTTCTGATGTTGTAGGTCAGGAACATATTACTGTTACCTTGGCAAACGAGGTTAAAGAGAATAGATTGGCTCACGCGTATCTGTTTACGGGCTCAAGGGGAACGGGCAAAACCACCTGCGCCAAGATTCTCTCAAAAGCCGTAAACTGCCTTAATCCCAAAGACGGAAACCCCTGCAACGAGTGCGAAATCTGCGTCGGCATCGACAAGGGCACAATTCTTGATATCGCCGAAATCGACGCCGCCAGCAACAGGGGTATTGACGATATAAGAGCTTTGAGGGAAGAAGTATCATTTACTCCCGCAAAGGCAAAATACAGGGTTTATATAATAGACGAAGTGCACATGCTCACAATCGAGGCATTCAACGCGCTTTTAAAAACCCTTGAGGAGCCGCCCTCACATGTAATTTTTATACTTGCCACAACAGAGGTGCACAAGCTCCCGTCAACAATTATTTCCCGCTGCCAGCGTTTTGATTTCAGGCGCATTTCTCCCGTCAGCATCGCAGAAAGACTTGAGTTTATCACAGAGTCGGAAGGCGCCAAAATCACCCGCGACGCGGCTCTGCTTATTGCCAGAATTGCCGATGGTGGTCTTAGAGATGCCATCTCTCTGCTTGACAGATGCATTTCGGTGTCGGCTGACATCACCGCCGATGTTGTTGCAAAAGCCGCGGGAATTGCGGGCAGGGATTATCTGTTTAAAATGGCTGATGCCATCTGCCGCAAGGATGTCGATTCCATCCTTTCAATACTTGACGAACTGCACAATTCATCCCTTGACAGCGACAGACTTGTAACCGAGCTTGTTGCCCACTTTAGGGATATAATGATAGTTAAAACCGTAGAAAACCCCCTTGACCTTATTGTCTGCACGGAGGATGAGCTTAAGACTTTAAAGTCTTTGGCAAACTCCCTTACGGACGAGGCCATTTTCAGAATTATCAATATCCTAACCGAAACAGCTGAAAAGCTGAGAAGAAGCGCTAACAGGCGGGCTTTGGCGGAGCTGGCTTTAATAAAGATTTGCTCCGAAAAGGACGAAAAAGATTTAGACAGCCTGCTTGCAAGAATAGCCGCTCTTGAAAAGGAATTAGCCTCCTTAAAACAGAACGGTTTTGTTTCAGCGCAGCATACAGAGCCCGCCTATAAAGCGGAAAACAAGTTAATACAGAAAAAAGCAGAGGACGCTCATCAAACAGCAGCTCAAACTGTAAATGATGACGCTTTCGGCTTTGAGGAAGAAGATTCCCCCGAGCCTTCGCCCTTTGAGCTTGACAATGAGCCGTCCTTTTTTGATGAGTCGTTTAATAATGAAATTGATACCCCTCCCTTTGATGCGGATATTGCCCCTGCCCCTGAGGAGGAATCTATCCCCTTTGACGAGGGCGGTCAGGATTTGCCTTTCGGAGAGGGTAGCCTAATTGACCTTGAGCCTGACATTTCCGAAATTCCTCAAAACGATGACTTTGCATATGCCGAAACAGACGCGCAGCCGTTTGCGGGGGACTCAGCAAAGACGGCGGAGAAAAACGAAACTTCGGACATTGTTTTAACGCCGGAAATGTGGAATAATATAACTTATGAGATTGGAAGGCAGTGCCCGCCCTTAACGGGTATACTCGGCTCCATCAGCGGTTATATGGAGAATGGAGTGCTTGTTATAAAAATCGGCAACGCCTTGTTCTGCGACCTTTGCTCAACCAAATTCTCGGAGCAGATTCACAAGGCTGTAGAAAAGGCTGCGGGCAAGGCTATAAGAGTAAAATTTATATAATGAGAATATAGTTTTTCGGAGGTAAAAAATGAAAGCCAGAATTCCAAACGCAGCAGGCGCCAACAACATGATGCAGAGAATCCAGAAAATGCAGGAGGAAATGGCGGCTGCTCAAAAAGCGGTTGAGGAATCCGAATTCACCGCAAGCGCAGGCGGCGGTCTTGTTGAAGTGACTGTCAACGGCAAGCATGAGGTTACATCCGTTAAAATAAATCCCGAGGCAATGGACCCCGAGGAGCCCGAAATGCTTGAGGACTTCCTCATTCTCGCCGTAAACGAGGCAATAAACAAAGCTTCAGACGCCATACAGCAGGCTATGGGTCAGATTACGGGCGGACTTAATATCCCCGGCATGCCCTCGCTGTTTTAATTATGAGCTATAATGCGCTGCCGCTTCAGCGGCTTATCGAGCAGTTTGAAAAAATGCCGGGCATCGGCAAAAAAACTGCCCAGCGATTGGCATTTTATATTCTTTCAATCCCTAAGGAAGAAGCCCTTGAGGTTGCTAACGCAATCTACGATGCCTGCGAGAAGATTAAAAGATGCTCCCTGTGCATGAACCTTACAGAGGAGGAGCTTTGCCCTATCTGCCACTCCGATGAAAGGGACAAGAGCGTAATCTGCGTCGTTGAGGACGCTCAGGATTTGCTCGCCATCGAAAAAACAGGGGAGTACAAGGGCGTTTATCATGTTTTAAACGGAGCGATTTCTCCCCTTGACGGCATAGGTCCCGAACAGCTCAGCATCAAGGAGCTTTTAAAACGCCTTGAATCGGGCGTTTCAGAGGTTATCCTCGCCACCAACTCGGACATAGAGGGCGAGGCAACCGCCATGTATATTTCAAAGCTGATAAAGCCCTTCGGCATTAAGGTTACAAGGCTTGCCTACGGTCTGCCAGTGGGCTCCGACCTGCAATATGCCGACGAGCTGACACTTTCAAGAGCCCTTAAAGGTCGACGCACATTTTGATTTTGTTTTCTTTGGCATAAATTAATAAATGCTCGGAGGGAATGCAATGCAAAGCGTCTATGTAATTACATACGACATCGGAACCACAGGTGTAAAAACATGTGTCTTTGAAATCGGCTCGAAAATTACACTCAAAGGCTTTGCCTCGGAAGGCTACGGTCTTTATGTTCTCCCCAACGGCGGTGCCGAGCAAGACCCCGACGAATGGTGGACCGCAATGTGCAATACCACAAAGAAGGCATTAAGCGAGGCGGGAGTCAGCGGAGACGACATAAGCGGTATTTCCTTCTGCTCTCAAATGCAGGGCCTTGTACTCGTAGACAAAGACGGAAAAGCATTGCGCCGCTCCATGAGCTATATGGACCAAAGGGCGGAAGCTGAGCTTAAAGAGGGCATTGCCCACGGACTTCAAATCGCGGGCGCAAATGTATTCAAACTCTTAAAGTCCCTCAAAATAACGGGTGCCGTTGCCGCATCAGTAAAGGACCCGGTCTATAAATATAAATGGGTAGAAAAGAATGAACCCGAAATCTTTAATAAGGTTTATAAATGGCTGGATGTTAAGGAATACTTAATTTGCCGCATGACAGGCGAATTTGTTATGACCCACGACTCAGCCTTCGCTACCCTCCTTTATGATATTAGAAAGGGCAAAAGGTGCTTCAGCGAGGCAATGTGCAAAATGCACGGCGTCAATATTGACCATCTGCCCGAAATTAAGAACTCAACCGACAAGGTAGGCACACTTAAAGCTGACGCCGCAAGGGAGCTTGGTCTTAAAGAGGGAATAGCTGTATTCGGCGGCGGCGGCGACGCTTCGCTTATCGGCGTCGGCGCAGGCTCCGTAAACCTTGGCGATACCCATATTTATTCAGGCACATCAGGCTGGGTATCCACCGTTGTGGATAAGAGCATAGTTGACGCGAACGCCATGATCGCGGCCATAGTGGGCGCTCAGGAGGATAAGTTCAACTACTTTGCCGAGCTTGAAACCGCGGGCAAATGCCTTGAATGGGTAAAGGACCATCTTGCCCTTGACGAAATAGGCATTTACCTTGAAAAGGTTTCGGTCGTGGATTCATACGAAAGCGTTTTTGTAAGCCTTTACGACTATATGTCGAGCGTTATAGACAAGGTTCCCGCAGGCAGCGGGGGAGTTATCTTTACCCCGTGGCTGCACGGCAACCGCTGTCCCTTTGAGGACCCGAACGCAAGGGGCATGTTCTTTAATATGAGCCTTGAAACAGGCAAGTCAGATCTTATCAGAGCCGTCGTTGAGGGCGTATGCATGCATCTCAGATGGTTCCTTGAAACTCAGGAGAAAAAGGTCAAGACCTCCGAGGTCATCCGCTTTGTGGGCGGCGGCGCATTGTCCGATGTGACATGCCAGATTCTCGCCGACTGCACGGGCAGAAAGATCGAAACCATTGAGAATCCCCAGAACGCTGGCGCCGTCGGCGCGGCGGTACTTATCGCGGTGGGTCTGGGACTCATTAATTCCATCTCCGACGCCCGCTCACTCATCCCCGCAACAAAGAGCTTTACCCCCGACAGCACCGTAAAGTCTGTTTACGACAAGCACTTTGAGGTCTTTAAGAGGCTTTACGCGGATAATAAAAAGAATTTTGCTGACTTAAACTCAAAAACCAATTAAGCAGGAAAGGCAAGGAAATAAATGATTGATTTAAATACCACAGCCAAAATAATTCACGAAGGAATTCTTGAGACTTTAAAGTCGCTTTCCTTTGAGCCGGTTTACGAAAAGGGAGCCGACAGAAAAAATCCCCCTCTTAAAAAGAGGGATGAGGCTCATCTTATGCAGTACGAAGGCGAAAAGGGAAAACTCAGAATCCTTTTTTCCGGCAGCAAGGTTTTCCTTCTTGTAGCGGCTCCCGACGCCGAAAGCGAGGACGACTCCGACTACAAAAAGGTTCTTACGGGCTTTGTAGATTATGACGAGTACACCGAAAAGGATATCCGCTCATTGGCAAACGATATTATCGATGAGGTCGAGAACAACTTTGGCGTAAAATCCTTCAGGTCTCAGAATGTCAAAATGCCGACTCCCGTTTCAAGAACTCAAGCAAAGAGCGGCGTTATGAGCTACAATCCCTTGACCCTTGCTAACAGGCTGCTCTCGATGTATCCCGAGCTTAAAGAGCCTTACAAGCAGAACATTCAGGATTACGGCGATTTCCTGCCCGAGGATTTCTTCTTAAACCACGCAAATAAGTATATTCATGAAACCATAGAGCAGAACGACCCGCAGAAGATGAAAAAGCTCTTCGGCATCCTCAACGAGATTTTTGAGGACGGCACGAACGAAACCCAGGGCGTTATAGCCGTAACCATACTCGGCGCAAAATACAACGATCCCGACTTTATGCAGAAGATTGTTGAGTATATGGAAGGCGGTCTCCTTGAGGCTGTTGTAGAAGTCAACAAGTACCTTGAAAAGAACAGGGGAGCGAGACTCAGGCTCGAAAAGCCGCCGATTTACAAGCCCAAAAGGGACAAAAAGGGCGGACTTATGGATTTGCTTTTGGGCGGTCAGCCCCAGCAGTCAGGCAGATAAAATAAAGGAGTGCAACAGCACTCCTTTTAAGTTTTAGAGGCGGTAAGGCTTCTTTTAAGGATGCGCAAAAAAGGCTTAGTCAATGTCCTTGGCATTGGCATAAACGCTTGCACAGAGCTTTCGGTGCCATCCCTTCACGCTTTTTTAAAGGCGGAGGGCTTTCCCGACATTGAAATAGGCATTGACAGAGAAGGCACTGATTTCCCGGGAAAAAACACATACCAGCACCGCCTTGCCGCAATGGAGGTAAAGCACAAAACCAATGATGAATGCCTTGACGCTGTAAAGTTGTATAGAAAAGTTCTTAGTCAAGCAGATGAGAAAGTGGATATAGCAGAAATAGGCTTTGAAACAATACTTGCGGGGCTTTTAAAGTCAAATCCCGATGAGTTTTCGCCCCTTAGCGGCATAGAGCTTATAAAGCAGAAAGTAAACAAGCTGTGGCTTATGGCGGGCAAGTGGGATGACCTTTCTACGGGATATGAGTATAATTTCTCCGCAAATCAAAGGGCAAGAGTCTCAGCGTCATATGTGTGCGACAAATGGCCCACGGAAATAACCTATTTGGGCTTTGAAGTCGGTGAAAAGGTCATAACCGGCGGCTCTCTTTTGGACGGGGATATACTTAAAGATGTTCTCACCGCCTACGGTCACCCGAGCGGCAGGTCATCATGGGACCCCATGCTGGTTTTGCTTGCCTGCATAAATGATGAAGAAAAGGCTGGATATTATATAAAAAGAGGACGCGCAAGCCTTGATATAGCAACTGGCTATAACCACTTTGTTTTTGACGCTAACGGCCCCCACCGCTTTGTAATAAAGAAATTCCCCGACAGCTTCTATGCCGATATGATAAAGAATTAATTAAGAGTGAATAAAAAGAGCATCTGTCAAAAGACAGATGCTTTAATATTTATCAGTGACTTTAAGAAGTTTTAGCGGAAATAATAATTCCATTCGGGCAGATAGTACCCTATAAACTGTTTTTCCAAATATTTTGCTTTTTCCGCCGCTTCCTCATCCTCACCCAAAACCAAAACAAATGTAACAATGTCCTCTAAATGTTTTCTAATCTTGCGGTCTGAAGTGTGAGTCCTTACACCGTCGTTGTCGCTTCGGTAGTCGCCCAGTCTCTTTCTAAGTCCCCCATTATTCCACTCGGTCGCGCGTCCGATATACATAACTTGTCCGCCGATAACATGTTTATATAGCCCCACTTTGTTATTAAAAGGCGCTAAGTTTGCGGTTGAGAGCCTGCCGATACTGACCCATTTCTTATCCCACGCGTCAAGATCGTTTATGTCGGGGCCGGTGTCTTCTTTATCTTCGCTGAGTCTTGTTTTTATCATTTGAAGCCTTAGTATTTGCCCCTCAATATTAGTCCCGCTTCTTTCGGCAGCTTTTAATCTCCGTTCATAGTCTTCGTCCGGTACATCTGTTTTGTTTTTTGAGTTTAAAACATTATAAAATAAATCCCGAATTCCCAAAAATACCTCCCCCTTAAATAGAATTTAAAGTAAATTAAGACGGCACCTAAATAAGATGCCGTCTTAAATCTTTAATAAGGATTATTTAATCTGTCGCCTTCAAATACGCTGTAGCCCAATGCAACCTTCTTAAAGAGCCAGATAAGCGGATTGAAGCGGAACAGAACCAAATCTACAAGGTTTATAAGAGCGCGGAGAGCTGTGGAAATATCCTGTGTTACGGGAACCTCAACGGGCTCAAACTCTTCGCCTTCAACATTCAGTACAAAGGGCTGAGAGTAGCAAATGCCGTTTTCTCCAGTGATGTAGAACCTTACATAGAGATAAGGCTCATCCAAAAGGTTGTCGGAGTGCAAATCAAGAGTTGCCTTACCGTCTGTAATGCCGCCCTCACGGAGAATCACATTGCCGTTTGAAACCCATGTAATCTGGTTAAAGTTTGTTCCCTCAACGGTTATCGTATCATTCTCCTGGTCTACTGTTATGCGGGTAACCATGGGGGTATTGTCAAGGAGATAAAGCTCCTCGTCATAAACCCTCTGCTCGTCAAAGCCGGGGATTTCCTCCATGCCGTTCAGCTCAACGCCGTTTGAATAATGGGATACCGCAAAGCAGTGTCCGTTTACCATGGCGTAGCGCAGACCATCAAGGCTGAGCTCAGGCATCATTACCATTGTGTATGCGTCGTTGATTGACCTTTCGTTGTGGGAGTCGGCGAAAGAGAAGCCCCATGGCACGACGCCGTTCGGAATTGTCTTTTGCAGAATCTGGTCATACAGAATTCTGTCGCAGCGGGTGTGTGCGTCGGTCGCGCTGTTTATGCCCATTCCAACGCATGAACCCTGATTGTCGAGGAAAATTCGGGCGAACTTATTTACATAGTACTCGTCAATCTTTTTGCCCACATGCTTCTCGGTGTCTTTATTGATGTAAACATACTCTCCCACATGAGCGAGCATTGAGATGCCGCCTGCGTTTTTAACTCCGCGGGCAGGAGTTTCGTAGTCTCCGAATACGCCCGCAAGGCCCTGACCGTAGGTTGAGAAATAGCCTGTCAAATGGCAGTCGGCTATGGGAGTCGCCATATTAAGCTCAATGCCAAGGGGCACATCCAGCATGCCGTTTGTCTTGGTTCTGGTGGGAGAGGGAGCGGTGCCGTTAATGTAAGAATAATAAACCTCATCTGAAAGCGGCACAATAGGCTCCATTTTTGTTCTTTCCCTCTTAACCAAACGGATAAGCGGAACTGTGTCGGGCATCTTGTTCCAGCCCTTGTTCAGCGTGCCGTGGTCGGTCAAAGCAACTATGTCGTAGTTTAAGTCATAGTGCTTTTGGACATATTCATCAATCTTCAAAAAGCCGTCGCTTGCGGTTGTGTGAGAATGGGGCTGGAATTTATACGCGCCCCAAGAATCCCAATCGACTTCGGCATATGGGTCGGTGATTATGTAATTCTTAGTGCCCGCGCCAAAGGCGACAAGCGAAACAGCCTGGAATATGAGCGCACTGCAGAGAACAATCGCCATCAGCTTCTTTTTCATCACAGCATCTCCTCTCATGTTATCACAAGAGTTAGTATATAATAGCCAAAAAATAAATGCAAGGACAAAAAATATTATATACTTTTCCGTTTTTTCATAGCTGGAGGCAAAAGTTATTTCGCAAAGAGCTTGCTAATATCTTTTGGAGCAATAATGCCGTCAGGAGTAATAAACGCGGTTATCAGCTCCGCGGGAGTGACATCAAAGGCGGGATTATATACTTTTGCCTTATCGGGCAGCATGCTTTCTTTATAGTGCAGACTTCTGATTTCAGAATCCGCTCTTTCTTCAATAACAATGCCGCCGCCGTCGGGAGTGTCTTTGTCAAAGGTTGAATATGGGGCGCAGACATAAAATGGCACGCCGAAAAACCTTGCGTTAACGGCAAGGGAGAGGGTGCCTATTTTGTTTGCTGTGTCGCCGTTTGCGGCAATCCTGTCGGCGCCGACAAATATTGCGTTTACCTTGCCCTCAGACATTACCTTTGCCGCCATGTTGTCGCAGATAACCGTTGTATCAATTCCCGCGTTTGTCAGCTCAAAGGCGGTAAGTCTTGCCCCTTGCAAGAGCGGGCGGGTTTCGTCGGCAAAAACCTTTATCTTTTTCCCTTGTTCAGCGGCAACATAAACAGGGGAGAGTGCGGTGCCGTATTTAACCGTGGCAAGGCTGCCCGCGTTGCAGTGGGTCAGCACAGTGTCGCCGTCTTTTAAAAGAGCGGCTCCGTGCTCACCGATTTTCCTGCACATCTCAATATCTTCATCAATAATAAAAAGAGCCTCGTTTTTTACTGCTTCTTTAGCCGAATCAATTCCGTCACGAAGGGCATTTTCGAGAGCCTTTTCCATCCTGTCAAGAGCCCAGAAGAGATTTACTGCCGTGGGTCTTGATTCTCTCAGCCTATTCTCAATAAAGTCAGCCTGAGATTTAAATTCCGTTTTATCTGAGGTTTTTATCTTATTTACAAGCACCGAATATCCCACAGCGGCTGCGGCTCCAATTGCGGGTGCGCCCCTGACTCTGAGAGAGCGTATTGCCTCGAAAATATCCTCAAGCTCATCGAGATACAAAAGCCTATACTCCCTTGGCAGGAGAGTCTGATCAACTATTACAAGCAGATTGTTCTCAGTATCATACGCCAAAGTAGCGCCGTTTAAGTCCTTTATCATAATTCACCAACTGTTGTTTCAATAAGTTTTCCGAGCTTTTCGCCGCTTCTTCTGCCTATTTCGTTCACTTCCTCACCCGAAAGGCATTTTCCGCTGATTCCCGCGGCCTTGTTTGTAATAAGTGAAAAACCCAGTACCTCAATGCCTGCGTGAACGGCGGCGATAACCTCAAATACTGTGGACATGCCCACTGCGTCAGCGCCCATAACTCTGAAAGCCCTTATCTCCGCGGGAGTTTCAAAGCTGGGACCCGTAACGCCGATATAAACGCCTTCTCTGAGTTTAATGCCGAGCTGTTCTGCCGCTTCCTTTGCCTTTTCTCTGAGCCGCGGTGCGTAAGCATAAGTCATGTCGGGGAATCTTGTGCCAAAGCAGTCAAGATTCTTTCCGATAAGGGGATTTGTGCCTGTAAGGTTAATATGGTCGGTTATAAGCATTATGTCGCCCACATCAAAGTTTTCATTTATTCCCCCCGCGGCGTTTGTTACGATAAGGGTTTTAACTCCCAGCTCTTTAAAGAGCCTTATGGGAAATACGATATCCTCCTTGCAGTGACCCTCATAATAATGTAATCTGCCCTGCATGCAGATTACATCCTTGCCCGAAAGTTTGCCAAAGGCTAGCCTGCCCTTATGCCCCGGCGCTGTTGAAACGGGGAATGCGGGTATATCCCTGTAATCTAAAAATACAGCATCCTCAAGGTTTTCGGCTATGTGATTCAGACCCGAGCCCAGAATAATTGCTGTATCGGCGTTCGTTTTAACCTTGCCTTCTATATATGTTTTCGCAGCCTTTAAAAGCTCCAGCATATCTTCACTCCTAATTGTCAAGCTCTGAAATAATTCTCTTTACAGACCTTTCAGCCTCGTGCTTTACCTTTTCTATATCAAATGAGTAATACTCGTTGTTGTAATAAAGTATCCTGCCGTCGACCATTGTCATAAGGTTTTCACCGCCCGACAGCGCGTAAACAAGGTTGCTTGCCATGTCAGTGGCAGGGCGCATATTGGGCCACTCTGTGTCAATCATTCTCAAATCCGCCCTGCAGCCTTCCTTAATAACGCCCGTGTCGGGCCTGTTTTGAGCTTTAGCCCCGTTTACGGTGGCAGCCTTCAGACAGTCTTTGTAGCTGACGGCGGCGGCGTCTTCGTAAGCCGCCTTATAGATTATTGACAAAAGGTATAAATCCTTCTGCATATTAAGATTGTTGCTGCTTGCGGCTCCGTCGGTTCCAAGGCAGATGTTGATTCCTTTTTCAAGCATTTTCGGCACGGGTGCAAAGCCGCTTGCCAGCTTCATGTTGCTTGCTGGGTTTAAAGCGGGGGAGACATTGTGCTCCTTTAGAATATCTAAATCTCTGTCTTCCACATAAACGCAGTGGGCGGCGGTTGTCCTTAAATCAAAGAGCCCGCAGTCCGCAAAATACTCGGCGGGAGTTTTGCCGTGGCGGATTTTGCACTCCTCATGCTCCTTTTTTGTTTCAGAAAGGTGAATATGAACGCCCAGATTCCTATCCTTTGCGTATTCAGCGGAATTCCTTACAGCCTTTTCGGTCGATGTATATTCCGCATGCACCGCCAGCTCAAAAATAATATTCTTTGAGTCTTTAAACTCATCCATCAGTTTATCAAGGTCATTCAAAACGGGGAGCTTGTCCGCGTCCTTATCGTCAAAGCAGAATACGGGTACCGACAAATTGCATTTTAGACCCGAATCGCTGACCGCCCTTGCCGTAGCGGCGCCGAACATATACATATCCGAGAACGCCACAATGCCGAATCTCAGCATCTCCGCGGCGGCGAGCATTACTCCGTTATAAACATCCTGCTCAGTGAGCCTCGCCTCAAAGGGAAAAATCTTCTCATTAAGCCACCTGTCCAAAGGTAGGTTCTCCGCATAACCCCTAAGTATCGTCATCGCGGCGTGGGAGTGGAGATTAAAAAAGCCCGGAGCCAGCAGCTTTCCGCTGCCGTCAATTTCGGTTTCGTATTTTTTATCAGGTTTTTTTTCTCCAACAAAATTAATAATCCCATTCTCAACGCCGACATACATATTCTCTTTAACATCAAAAAAATCATTGAGAATACTTATATTCTTAAATAGCACCGATACTTGTCCCAGAGGCACAAGAATTCCCCCTTTTGAATTGTTAAATTATTCTATCACAGCGTTCCTTTAAATTCAATTAAAGCGGGGCGGAGTAAACAAAAAAAGAGCGAAAAGCCGCAGCCTTCCGCTCTTTTTTTTATGCGTTAACGGTTGTTTCTTCTGTTGCTTCTTCTGTCTTGCTTTCCATTCTCTTTTTCATTTTTCTTCTTTCGATTGCCTTATAAATTTGGTCAACTATAAGGCAGCCGAGAAGACCGTAAATAAAGCCCATTACAATGCCGCCAAGAATATCCGTGGGATAGTGAACGAACACATATACTCTTGAGAAGGCAATCAGAGCCGCCAGAACCAAAGCGGGAATTCCGAACTTTTTATTCGCCTTCAAAAGCGGCACAGTGGAAAGGAAGGAGGAGGTTGTATGGCCCGAGGGGAAGGAGAAACCGTCCGGTCTTTTAATTATTTCGGGATAAATAAAATCGGTCCATCCCTCAAAATCAAAGGGACGAGGTCTTGCTATAAGGGGCTTTAAGATATTGTCGTTTACAACAAGGGTTATTATAAGACCCGCAGCCATCATAAAGCCGTATTTGCGATATTTTTTGGTAAATAAGAGAATTAGGGCAATAATAATCCATATGGTGCCGCCGTCGCCCAAAGTGGTTATTACCTTCATTATGGGGTGGAGTATTGACTCGTTCCATATGTACTTTTGGACAAACTGAAATACAGCGTGGTCAAAATTGTAAATAGCCTCCATAATATCCTCCAATTAAAAGAAAATAAAAAGCACAGTTTCATCCATAATAATATATATTCTAATCTTAGTCAATAAGCCTAAAATCTTATGAAAGACGGCATTATAACATCATTGTTTATGCTATTAATTTGTGGTATTATACAAATATTGGATATACTAGTACTTGAAACCAAATCGTTTCATTTGGAGATGATATTTTGCTGAATGACCTTTTAAAGAAGCATATCTCAGGCATACCTGAGCACGCAGAATTAAGAGCGCAGATAAATACAAACAGAGGAGTTTCAATCGTCAGCGGCAACCTTGTGTCCAATGTCCGCTCACAGAGCTCGGGTGTTTGCGCAAGGGTTTACAAAAACGGCGTTTGGGGTTTTGCCGCTAAAGGTGAGTACACGGATGAGGCAATTTCGGATGTGCTCACAGCGGCAAGGAATAACGCCGATTTCCTTAACACCCACGCAGGCAGGGGCAAGCCTCCGCTAGTACCCGTTCAGCCCCCCTTCAACCCCCTCAAAAGAGATTATGTGGATGTTCCCCAAAGCGCGTATATCGACTTTTGCAGGGAGCTTGACGACTATATTACGAATAAATACAAAAACCTTGCGAGCCGCACCGTAATAGCAAGGGCGGACAGTATGGAAAAGCTCCTTTACACAAGCGAAGGTGGCTATTCCCATGCCATAATGCCCCGCGCATATATCTATGTGGTGCTGTCGGCTGAAACCCCCGACGGCGACACCGTCGAGCTTTTTGAGCCGATAGGCGGCGGCGAGGGCTATTTCGATGAGCTTTACAAGAGCCCCGAGGACTGCCACAAGGAAATAGACAAGCTGTATGAGGAGCTAATGCAGAAAAGGGAAGGCATATTCCCCAACGCGGGTCTCCGAGATGTGGTTCTCGACGCGACCCTTGCGGGAATGCTGGCCCACGAAGCGGTAGGTCACACCGTAGAGGCAGACCTTGTCATGGCAGGCTCCGTAGCCTCAAAAACCCTTGGCAGAGAGGTAGCCTCGGATAAAATCACAATGATAGACTTTGCCCATACAGCTTTGGGCAAGCCCGTTCCGCTGCCCGTCTATGTGGACGACGAGGGAACACCTTGCGAAGACGCGGTGCTTATAAAAGACGGCATACTTGTGGGCTATATGCACAACAGAGAGAGCGCAATGTACTATGATGTAAAGCCCACAGGAAACGCAAGGGCGCATAAATTCTCTGACGAACCCCTTATCAGAATGAGAAACACAGCAATTCTGCCCGGCAAGGACAAGCTGTCGGATATGATTGCCTCAATAGACAACGGATATTATCTTACCAGAACCCAGAACGGTCAGGCAGACACCACCGGCGAATTCATGTTCGGCATCACCATGGGCTATGAGATTAAAAACGGAAAACTCGGCAGAGCCTTAAGAGATACCACAATTTCTGGCGTTGCCTTTGAAATGCTAAAAACTGTGGATATGGTGTCAGACGATATGGTCTGGAGTTCATCGGGATACTGCGGCAAAAAGCAGCTTATGCCCGTTTCAATGGGCGGCCCCGCCATCAAGTGCAAGGTTAATATAGGCGGCAGATAAAAGCCATTTTATGAAAGGGATGTCCGTATGACTAATAAAGAAATTGCAGTATTTACTCTTGATGCCCTGAAAAAAGCAGGCGCAGACCATGCCCAGTGCGTCGTTACTACGGGTCTGTCGGAAGAAATAGATGCGGAAAACAGCGAGTTTACCAAGATGATTTCCCTTTTTGACGCGGGAGTCGCCATGAAGGCTATAAAAGACGGCAAAAAGGGTACGATGTTCATAAACTCGCTGAACGAAGAGGATATAATCAAAGCTGCCGAGGAATGCGTAGCGGCCGCCAACGCCTCCGTTGTGGATGACGCTGTGCGCATTGCGGAGCTGACAGAAAACAAGAGCTTTGAAAAAGGCGTATTAAGTCCCGACAAGGAAAAGTTCTTCTTCAGAATCAAGGAATATGTGGACGAGATTAAGAAAACCTATCCGCAGATTGTCTTAGAACAGCTTATAGCCGACTACTCCTGCGCCGAAACCGTCTTTATGAACACAAACGGCGTTGAGTTCAATTACAAGAACGGCTACTATTCACTCACTCCCATGTTCTCAGCCCATGACGGAGAGAAAACCACATCGTTCAATTATTTTGAAATTGCCTTTACTTCACTTGAGGACAGCATCATAGAGCTTGCGGGTCAGAGGGATATATTTGACCAAACCGTAAAGCTGCTTGACGCTGAAGCCTTTACAGGAAAGTTTGAGGGTCAGGCTATTATTGTTCCCTCCTGCCTTGCCGACTTTATCTCAATGGCTGTGGGCAATTTTGTCTCCGACGGCACAATTATTGACGGAACAAGCCCGTGGCGTAATATGCTGGGCCAAAAGGTCGCCTCCGACTGCCTTACACTCTCTGTAAATCCCTTGGACGAGTGCATGGTTGTGGGAGAGAGAATTACCGATGACGGCTATATAAGCGAAAACTATGACATTATAAAGAACGGAGTGCTTGAGTCTTTCTGTCTTTCCGACTATGCGGCAAGAAAGACGGGCGAGAGCAGAGCCAAGAACTCCAGCAGCTGCTATGTGGTCGCCCCCGGAGAGCAGTCTCTTGACGAAATAATCAAGAGCACCGAAAAGGGCATTCTGGTTTGCCGTTTCTCGGGCGGTTCACCCGCAATCAACGGCGACTTTTCAGGCGTCGCCAAAAACAGCTTCCTTATTGAAAACGGCAGAATCTCAAAGCCTATTACAGAAACCATGATAAGCGGCAACATCGCCGCCATGCTGAAGAATATTTCGGGAATTTCAAAGGAAGTTATCTGCGACGGCCACACCAAGCTCCCGTGGATACGCTTTGACGGCATAACCGTTTCGGGCAAGGTTGAATAAAAAGAAACCCCTCGAAAGAGGGGTTTTATTATTAGAGCATCCTTATTATTTCTTCACGCTTGTTTAAGAGCCACTCATCGCTCCTTGGATAATCGGTAAATGAAAGGGGAGCGGCAAGACCTTTTTCAAGAACCTTAATAACCTCATCTCTGCCGATTTTTTTCTCAAGCAGCTTTAAAAGCCTTAAATCCTGGAAACCGTCATAGAAAACCTTGAGTCTCAGAGATGTATAAGGCGTTCCGTCGGGAGCGGGATATACCACATAAGCGTCACCCGATGGGAACGCTCCGCCCGCGTCGGATTCGGTAAAGGGGTTAATCTCCCTGATTGAGTACTGGGAATACCAGAAGTTATATCCCCACTGCAGAAAACCCTCGCAGCTGTATTTGTAAAGCAAAAAGCCCAGAATCTCGTTTCTCTGTGAGGGCATTGCGAAGAATCTGTTGGGCACATAGTTTTTATACTGTCCGCAGCAGTAGTATGTCCACAGCCTCGGAACCTTGCCCACAAAGGGCTCAATATGATTCTCGGCGGGAACGGGGGTCTCCACAAGCCCCTTTTTGTAGAACTCATAATCTGAAAGAGCGTCAAGGGTCCTGTAATCGGGGAAAATCTCTTTAATAAGTTTTGCCGCTCTGCGGTAGTGTACCAAATCCCTCATGTGCGGCTCGTCGGAAACATGAATGAATATCCTGTCTTTAAGATTATTCTCCGCCACAAATTTATTGAAAGCCTCGGCAAACTGTCTTAAAAAGTTCCTGTAGCCCTGACTTTCGGCCTTTGTTTCCCAGCCGAAGAGCTTTACATATTCGCCCTTAAAGCAGCCCATAATTTTCGGCGCGTGCTTTGCGCCCCACTGGGTGAAAAGGTGGGAAATTTCAAAGTATTTAACCCCGTTTCTGTCCGCCATCTCAATCCAGCGTTTGAGTTTTGTAAAGTCAAAGCTGTATTTATAGCCCTTGCGGTAAACATCCACAAGCTGAACCGTGGGACGCTCGCCGCCGACGGCGGTATCAAGGGGTGGGGTGAAAATCGGGGTAAGAAGCAGATTCAAACCGTGCTCCACAGCGGTTTTAACAAAGCTCTCAATAATCTCCCAGTGCCTCTCGCTTAAAACCTCAACGCCGTAATATGTGGCAAGGCAGTCTGAATGGAACCAGTTTGTGAATATAAGCTCCTGCGCGGGCAGCAGCTTGTCAATAATATTTACTTCAACTTCTTCCTCAGCTTTAAGTTCTCCAACCTGAATATTTACTTTTACTATGTAGTTTGCGGGCTTGACGCTTTCATCGGGAACAATCTCAAGCCAAACGCTGTTCCAGCCCTCCGCGGCTGAGAAGGGCGTGTTTTCTTTTATGGGGCAGAGCAAATCGGGATAAAGCCCGCTCTCGCCGTTTCTCAAAACATAATCGTCGTGGTCTGGGTACGCCGCCAGCTTTGAGGGGATGCATTTTACCAGATACGCCTTGATAAAGCCCTTCAGCTCTGAGTCAATGCTGAAAGTAATGCTGTCGTTCGCCTTATTTTGAAAGGCGACCTGAAAAGAACGGCGCTCATTTAAAAGCATTGATAGGGATTTAAAGCCGCTGTCAGTCGGTTTTTCATCATTAAAAACCTTGCTGAGAGAACTTAAAGCTATTAGCTTCATACAAACCTCCGATTTATTTATGGTAAAGCTTTTTGGTCTGATACTGAGGTTCGCAAGTAAGATTTATGCCGAGCCTGCGGTATGTATCCTCGTCAACCTGAGAGAGAATAACTGTAGAGTGAGCCTCGCAGCCTCTGAGATTTGAAAGCTGGTTAAAGGCAATTCTAGCGGCTTCGTTTTCCGCCGCGCTGATAGAAAGGGAAATCAGCACCTCATCGGAATGAAGTCGGGGATTTTGATTGCCCAGCATATCTATCTTTAATTTCTGAATAGGCTTAATAAGTTTGGGGTCAACAAGGTGAACCTCCTTGTCGATTCCGCCCAGTGCCTTGACCGCATTGAGCAGAGCCGCAGCGGCGGCGCCCAAAAGGTCGGAGGTTTTGCCCGTAACAATGCGTCCGTCGGGCAGCTCTATGGCGACGGCGGGCTGATTGTTTGTATTTGCGGAGCGGTTAAGAGCCTCGCCAACAACAATTCTGTCGTCAACCGAAATTCCCGCCTGCTTCATAAGCAGCTCAATTTTCTGAACAGCCATATCGGTGCCCGAGCCCTTGCGCAAATCGCAAAGAGCGGCAAAGTAGCGGCGTATAATCTCATCTTTCGCAGCCTGACTTACTGCTTCGTCATCAATAATACAGTGTCCTGCCATATTGACTCCCATGTCTGTAGGTGATTTATACGGGCTTTTGCCCGCGATTTTATCAAATATGGTGTTAAGTACGGGGAAGACTTCAACATCCCTGTTGTAATTTATGCTTGTAATGCCGTATGCCTCAAGGTGATACGGGTCAATCATGTTTACATCGTTAAGGTCGGCGGTTGCGGCCTCATAAGCAAGGTTTACGGGGTGCTTTAATGGCAGATTCCATATAGGGAAGGTCTCAAATTTTGCGTATCCTGCCTTAACGCCCCTTAAATTCTCATGATAAAGCTGTGAAAGGCATGTTGCCATCTTTCCGCTGCCGGGACCGGGGGCGGTAACCACAACAAGCGGCCTTGTTGTTTCTATGTATTCGTTCCTGCCAAAACCGTTTTCGCTGACTATTGTGCTGATGTCATACGGATAGTCGTCTATGGTGTAATGCAGGAAAACCTTTACCCCAAGCTGCTCCAGCTTAGATTTGTAAAGAATGGTGTTTGGCTGAGAATTGAACTGAGTTATAACAACGCTGCCCACATAAAGACCCATGCCTCGGAACGCGTCGATAAGCCTTAATACATCGAGGTTGTATGAGATGCCGAGGTCGCGGCGGATTTTGTTCTTTTCAATGTCAGTCGCGTTAATTACTATGACAATCTCCAGGTCGTCCTTGATTTCCTGCAGCATCTTAATTTTTGTATCGGGAAGGAAACCGGGCAGAACCCTTGCGGCGTGATAGTCGTCAAACAGCTTGCCGCCGAACTCAAGGTACAGCTTGCCGCCGAAAGTATCAATGCGCCTCATAATCTGCTCCGATTGCTTCTTTATGTAAGCATCGTTGTCAAAACCGATTTTGCGAATCATATGAACCCCCACGAATCTATTTAAAAACAAAAAGATATACCGCATTTACACAGCTAAAGCTGCGATATGTGCGGCTCTCAAAAATCCAAAATCCAAAAGATTGTATCACATAAAAACAATCTTGTTAAGCACAAATCTGCTTTTTATGCAAAGAACAGCTCCAAAGCGTTCTGCCTTAAAATTCTCTCAGCAATATAGACCGCATAGTCAAAGTCGAAGGCTCCGTCCTCAATCATAATCGCAAGAGCCTTTGCAAGAGCATGCTCCATGGCTAAAAGAGCGCCGTAAGCGTCCTCGCTCATCCAAGTGTCGCAGCCCCATGTCATTCTGTGGGTATCGGATACCTCAAGAGCCTTAATGTAGTAATCGACAGCCGCAGTGGTGGAAAGGTAGGGAATCCAGCAGGTGTCGGACCATACATTCTTATAGTTGTGCAGCAGAGCGTAGGTGTCGTCAAACCACGGGAAACCGCCATGGAGAAGATGGAATTTGGTGTCAGGATGAGCCTCAATAAAATCAAGGAGCATAATGGGTCTTGTGTCTCTCAGCTGACCCATGCCCGTGTGAATCTGAACTGGGATACCAAGCTCAGCGGCTGTATCGGCAATAGTGTGCATAACAGCATCGCCGAATGCAATGATTTCTTCATCGCTTGCCTGAGGATTGTTAAGAGCCCTTTGAGCCTTTAATAGATTTGTCTTTTTAAAGGACATGGGTCTTTCGTAGGCTATCGCCACCTTCAAAGCGACGCAGCCTTCCGCCTTTTTATTTGCTATCGCGTTTTTTACCTCAGACAAAAAGTCGGTTATATCGTTAATTTCCTGCTTGGAGAAAAGAGAATAGGCAAAGAAATTATTGGGGTCGGGCTTGTCCTTTAGGTATGCCGAAAAAAAGCTGTCGCATCTAAAGCTTGGGAAAAAGAGTTCAGGACGACCCAAATTGCTGCCGGGGTTGGGCTGACGCTCATTCACAATTTTCTCAAAACGGCAGTTTTCCTTTAAGATTCTTATATGATGCTCATTATCGGCATAAGCCTCTTTAATTTTCCGGTCAAGCTCTTTGAAATTGTCTTTGCTGAGCTTTATGCCGTACAAATCCTCAAAAGCCTTGAAAAGCCAGCGGAAATATGTATTAGAGCAGTTTTTGTTTATATATTCTTCGCAAGCATTAAGATTATCAAAATCAGGAGGAGGGGACATCCAGTTAACATAACTGTTTGACAGAATATCTTTAAGACCCGCTGAGATTAAAAGCTCATCAGGCAAATGGTGCGAATGAGTATTTACTATCGGGATTTCTCTGATTCTTTCTAACAGACTATTGTAAACAGATGTATTCATGCTCTCTAGTTAGCTCCGTTTTCGTTATCTATGAACTCTTTAATTTTTTCAAAAGATTCCTCGCTTATAACATGCTCAATTCGGCAGGCGTCCTTTGAGGCGGTTTCGGGGCTGACGCCGATTTTCTGCAGGAGCTTTGAGATGCACTGATGCCTTTCATAAATATCGGTCGCGGTACTAAGACCCTTTTCGGTAAGAGTGATTCTTCCCGCGCCGTCAATATCTATGTAGCCTTCCTTTTTCAAGAGATTTACAGCCCTGCTGATGCTCGGCTTAGAAAAGCCCATTTCGTTAACTATATCTATAGAGCGGACATCGCCGCCGCGTTTTGTGAGCAGTAGTATGGTTTCCAAATACATCTCGCCGGATTCCTGCATTTTCATAATACTCCTCCTGTTATGCAATTATTGAACCGTATATTTAATCTAAATAAGGCGCTATTTATTGCCATCAACTATTTATTATATAATTTTTATAATATATTGCAAGCAAAATTGCCATAATACATTAAAACTGTCAAAAATAACTCTTTAAATGTAAACTTTCTTTTAACAAAATGTAAAAAAATGCCTTTGTTTTTGTATGATTTCTGTTAGAAAAGCCGAAAATTTTAGCTCAGTGTTTAAATAATTGACATCACTTTAATATAGTGATAAGATGAAAAGCAATAAGTTGAAAGATTATACACATAGTGACTAAAAGCATCAAAAAAGGGAATTAATAGAAAATTTGTTGCCTAAAAGCTAATAATTAACAACTTATCTCAAGATTTTTGTTAAACTGTTCACAATTTATTTCTGAATTTGCAATACTGCCATGTTATATTTCTTTTCACGAATGATAATGGAAAGAATTTTGGAGGATTGCAAATGAGGATCAGACAACAGAGCCTCGGTGACCGCAACATCATCGGCAAAAGAGTTGAACAAAGAAGGAAAGCCATTAAACTTAAGCAAAAGGAACTGCTGGATCAGCTTAAAGTCAGGGGAGTGGATTTAAATTCCTCGGGACTGTCAAAGCTTGAAGGACAGTTAAGGCGGGTAACCGATTACGAGCTAGTCGCCATAGCTGATGCTTTAGGAGTAAGTGTTAATTGGCTTTTAGGCATAGATGATTAACATACATATTAATTCAGCCAATGCATTTACCGAAATACATCAGGGGGGACACTGATTTGCTCGCCAAAAATATTAAACTTTTCAGATTATATAACGGCTACACTCAGCAGCAGGTTGCTGATATTTTAAATGTTGACCGTTCCACATATGCTTACTACGAATCGGGCAAATCGGTACCTGATATTGAGACTATTATAAAGCTTGCAAGGCTCTATAACATCAGCATTGATTTTCTCTTAGGCAATGCGGAATACACCGAAACCAAGAGCGATGAAGAATCGGGCGACAAATTAAAAGACAGTGAGCCCAATTACAACAAGACTTCGGAAACTGCGGACGAGACCTTGGACGAAAGCGGAGGACGCGCTGACTGCGATGTTCTTACAGTAAACGAGCTTGATCACGATGAGCGTCAGCTTATAATGTACTTCAGAAAGCTGAAGAACAAAAAAACCGTCCTGCGTCTTCTTGAGGCTCTTTCTGAAACAGGTGAAATTTAAAAAAGGGTGCCGTAAGGCAGCCCTTTTCTTGTTATTAAAGCCTTTTGTATTTAATGCAATGTATGTAAATAAATGCGCATTCGGGTCGGCAGAAAGCTAAACCAATATAGTTTTTATCGGCATTATCTGAGCAAACTATCTATTGAAAAGAATTTTTTAATATAGTACAATTTAACTGTAAAAACGATACAAGATAATGGGTAAATAGTACATTTCACTAATCAAAATATCGTTTTTATTGATTTTTCTAATCGTTTTACTTTTTTCTTGAAGGAGATTTTTCTGATGGGATTAAGACTAAACTGCGCTTATCTTGACAAATTTGTTAGCTCCGCAGACATAAACTCTATGAAGGACAGAGTGGCAAAGGCTCATGAGCTTCTGCATACCGACGCTGCCGATACTTTAGGCGCCGCTTGGAGAGGCTGGGTAAGACTCCCCGAAAACTATGACAAGGACGAATTCAGAAGAATTAAAGAAGCGGCTGAGAAGATTCAAAAGAATTCAGAGGTTCTGGTTGTCATAGGAATCGGCGGTTCATATCTGGGCGCCAGAGCCGCGATAGAGTTTGTCAAATCAAAGAACTATAATTTAATCAAAAAAGACACTCCCGATATATACTTTGCGGGCAACTCCATTTCCTCCTCAGAGCTTGCCGAGCTTTTAACCATATGCAAAGACAGGGATTTTTCAATAAATGTTATCTCCAAATCGGGCACAACAACTGAGCCCGCAATAGCCTTCAGGCTCTTTAAGGCTCTTATTGAAAAGAAATACGGCAAGGAAGCTAAAGAGCGCATTTTCGTTACCACAGACAAGGAAAAGGGCACTTTAAAATACCTTGCCGACAGAGAGGGCTATCCCACTTTCGTGGTTCCAGACGATATTGGCGGCAGATATTCCGTTCTTACGGCAGTGGGTCTTTTGCCCCTTGCTGTTGCGGGTCTTGACCTTGACGCTCTTATGCAGGGCGCTGCCGACGCCATGACGGAGTATGCTAACCCCAATCTTTCAGAAAACGACTGCTACCGCTATGCGGCTATAAGGAACATCCTTTACGATAAGGGCAAGTCGGTTGAGATGTTTGTAAGCTATGAGCCCGATTTTGCCCTTATGAATGAGTGGCTCAAACAGCTTTTCGGCGAAAGCGAGGGCAAAGACGGCAAGGGTATTTTCCCCGCCTCAGCCATTTATTCAACCGACCTTCATTCCCTCGGACAGTATGTTCAGGACGGCAGAAAGCTTCTCTTTGAAACCGTAGTGGTATTCGATGAGCCCAAGTGCGATATTGAAATACCCTTTGATGAGGAAAACCTTGATTCACTTAATTTCCTCTCCGGCAAGACCCTCTCTTATGTAAACCGCAGAGCTTTTGAGGCAACGGTTCTTGCCCATACCGACGGCGCTGTTCCGAATATCGTAATTGAATGCGGCAAGATGGACGAGTACAATCTCGGCTGCCTTATCTATTTCTTTGAAAAGGCATGCGCCATGTCGGGCTATATGCTGGGCGTAAATCCCTTTGACCAGCCGGGTGTTGAAGATTACAAGAGAAATATGTTCGCTCTCCTTGAAAAGCCGGGCTATGAAGAGCTGTCAAAAGCGCTTCTTGACAGAATCAAATCCGAATGCGCCCTTTAGGACTTTACGAGAAAGGCAGCGGGCGGTCTTGAACTAAGATTGGCGGCAGCAATAATAGCCGAAAAGCCTTTGCCTTTCCGTTGTTAATATTTTTACGAAAGGGAGTAGATTAAAATGATAAGTTTAATTTTTGGTCCCAAAGGCAGCGGTAAGACCAAAAAACTGCTGGACCTCCTTAACATCGCTATTGAATCCAGCGAGGGCAATGTTGTCTGCGTTGAAAAGACAAATGCTCTTAGCCATCAAGTGAATTATCGCGCCAGATTAGTCCTTGCCGATGATTACGATATTGAAGGCTTTGACGCTTTCTACGGCTTCCTCGGCGGACTTTGCGCCGGCGATCATGATATAACCGATATTTTTGTAGACGCTACTTTAAGAATCGGCTCTCGTGATATGAACGAGCTCGCAGCCTTCCTCAAAAAGGTTGCAAAGCTGTCGGAGAAAACCGAAACCAACTTTGTATTCACGGTTTCCGCAGACCCCGCAACGGTTCCCGACGAGATTTTAAAGAGCTACAAGATTCTGTAACGCTGTAACATAAGCTTTGCTGTGCCTGCCCAAAAGGCGGGTACAGCAAAGTAAGTGTTTTTTGGGCGGTTAAAATTATTTGTTAAGCGCCGAATCCAAAAAGGGGATGTATTTATGGAGAATAATCTGCCTATTAGCGGCTCTGCTTCTCTTGCTTTGGATTTTCATGAAATACTGATGTCAAGCGCCTTTTTCTCAAGCGGTCTTGACAAAACCGTTGTCTGCTATGATTTGTTCTACAGGCCGGCTCCCGAAACAGGCGGCTTCTGCATTATGGCGGGACTTGAGCAGATAGTAAAGAATATTCTGAACTTTAAGCCCTCCGAGTCCGACCTTGAATGGCTGAGACAAAAGGGCGTTTCCTCTGAATTTATTGATTTCCTTAAAAACTTTAAATTCAGCTGCGACATTTATTCCGTGCCCGAGGGTACGCCTGTTTTCCCGGGCGAACCCATAATCATGGTAAAGGGCCCCGCCGCTGAGGCAAAGCTAATAGAGTCCCTGCTTATTTCCGCCGTCGGCAAGCAAACGCTGATTGCCACCAAGGCAAACAGGCTTGCAAGGGCAGCCCACGGCAGAAAGGTAGTTGAGTGCGGAGCAAAGCGTGAGAGCGGATTTGATGCGTCTCTGTACGCTTCAAGGGCAGCTTATATCGGTGGCTGCTGCGGCACCACCAACACCGCCGCCGCAAAGGAGTTTAACATCCCCCTTTACGGCAACATGACAAACAGCTGGATTCAGATGTTTGACAATGAGCTTGACGCTTTCTGCGCGTACGCAAGGGCATATCCCGACGACTGCGTACTGCTTATTGATACCTATGATGTTTTGAATTCCGGCATTAAGAATGCCATAGAGGCATTTAGACGCGAGATTCTCCCCAAAGGCAAAAGACCCAAGGCTGTAAGAATAGACAGCGGCGACCTTGCCTATTTGTCTAAGAGAGTAAGGCGCATACTCAACGACGAAGGCTTCCCGGATTGCGACATTATTGTTTCCAACGCTTTGGACGAGCATATTATCAAGGATATGCTCCAGAACGGCGCGAGAGTTGACTGCTTTATGGTAGGCTCAAGGCTTATTTCTTCATCCTCAGCCCCGTCGCTCCCGATAGTTTATAAGCTGGTCGCTGTAGAGAATAACGGACGCCTTGTGCCCAAAATCAAAATCTCCGAAAATGTTTCGAAAATCACAAACCCCGGAGCAAAAACTTTCTGGAGATTTTTTGACAGGGAAACAGGCAAGGCGATTGCGGATTTACTCAGCCTTGAACATGAAATCATAAACGAAAAAGAGCCCTATGAGCTGTTTGACCCCGATTTTGTCTGGAAACGCAAAATAGTTCAGAATTTCGTCGCAAGAAAAATGCTTGTTCCCATTTTCAAAAAGGGCGAGCTTGTATATACACTTCCCAATGCATCGGAAGTAAGAGCATACTGCGCCGACCAGATAGACTCGCTTTGGGAAGAAGTTCTCAGGTTCGAAAATCCTCACAAATACTATGTCGATTTGTCCCAGGAGCTGTGGGATTTAAAGCGGAGCTTAATTTCAAAATACAGCGGGGTCAAATTTGCTGATTAAAGGATGTTGAAGAATGAATAAAAAAAGGAAAAGGCGGCTAAGTTATCTTCCAATATACATCTTAACCTTTGTGCTGACTACCTCGGTCGCCTTTTTGAGCACCTACAACGACTCCAAGGATGTGGCAAACCTCACAAGCCCGCCCTCGGAAACCGAAGAGGCAACAACTGCTCAGCCTCGTCAGGAGATTCTCAGAGCCTCATTTTTGGCTGTGGGCGACAACCTGATTCATTCCAAGCTCTATGAGCAGGCAAAGGAGAGGGCAGGCGGCTCCGGCTATGATTTTAAATACCTCTATCAGAATGTGGCGGAGGATATTAAAAACGCCGATATTGCCTCAATAAATCAGGAGACAATCATCGCTCCCAGCAAACCGCCCTCAACTTACCCGCTGTTTAATTCCCCGCCGGAGCTGGGCAAAGAGGTTGTAAGGCTCGGCTTTGACATTATAAACATTGCCAACAACCACATGCTTGACAAAGGCTCATCGGGACTTAAAGAGGCTATCGAGTTCTGGCGTTCTCAAGACGGCGTTAAAATGACGGGCGCGTATCTGAATGAGAGCGAAATGTATGTCCCCGAAACCATAACCCGAAACGGAATTGTTTTCGGAATCGTGGGAATTACCGATACCACAAACGGATTGTCGCTGCCCGCTAACTCTGAGCTGAGATACTTCTCCGCCGCCGAAACCGACAAGATTCGGAGAAAGATTGAGCTCACCAAAGAAGCGTGTGATGTGGTGGTTGTAAACATCCACTGGGGTAATGAATACTCAACAAAGCCGTCGGAAAATCAAAAATTCCTCGCGAAAAAGCTGATTGAGTGGGGCGCGGATATTGTTATCGGGCATCATCCCCATGTGCTGCAGCCCATAGAGCTTATAAGAAAGATTGACGGCGGCACCGCGGTTGTGGCATACTCTTTGGGCAATTTCGTTTCGATGCAGAACACAGGTCCAACGCTGATTGGCGGCATGCTCAAATTTAATGTAATTGTGGACAAATCCTCAAAATATGTTACTGTTGAGGATGTTAAACTTGAGCCCCTTGTAATGCACCACAAAAAGAGCTACCTGAACGGCAGACTTTATAAGCTGTCCCAGTACAATGACAGCCTTGCAAGGGAGAGCACAGCAACAATCAAAACCCCCGCGTTCAGCATGGACTATATAAAAAAGCATGTAAAAGGCATTATTTCAGAGGAATTTCTCGATATAAGCTAAATGTTAATAAAATCTGAATTTTGAAAAAAGTTGACCATTCGACAATGGTCAATTTTTTTATTTTTTCTGAAAAAATTGGAGTTCTTGAATAGCCCTAAAGCTATAGAATTATCTGGGAATATAAGGTACTATTAAAATCAGTTTTTTAATAAACGGGCAAAGTATAAACGAGTAATTACGGTTTTGGATTCAGTACCCCAAAGGAGTAAAGACCATGGCTAAGAAAACAGTATTTTTAACAGGCGCATCGGGAAATATGGGCTTTGAGGGCTTTAAGCAGCTCTATCAAAACAAAAAAGAGTTTAACATCGTCCTTTTGTTAAGAGACAGCGCAAAGAACAGGGAGATGTTCTCTGACTACCTAAACGACAGCAGCGTAAAGATTGTATGGGGCGACCTTTGCGATTTTGATTCGGTTCTCAAATGCGTAACGGGCGCCGATATCGTTCTGCATGTCGGCGGATTGGTTTCTCCCGCGGCTGACTATTTCCCCTTAAAGACTCAGGAAGTCAATGTAAAGGCTATGCAGAATATCGTTGACGCGGTCAAGGCTCAGCCCGACCCTGACAGCATCAAAGTAGTATATATAGGCACCGTCGCCCAGACCGGCGACCGCAACCCGCCCATTCACTGGGGCAGAACAGGCGACCCGATTAAGATAAGCATTTATGACCACTACGCAATCAGCAAGGTTAAGGCAGAGAGGATTATTGCCGAATCCGGTCTTAAATACTGGGTATCTCTCAGACAGTCGGGAATTCTCTATGCGGGCATTCTCAATAACTACGATCCGATTATGTTCCATGTGCCTATAAGAGGCGTTCTTGAATGGGCAACCATAGAGGATTCCGGCAGACTTCTTTTAAATGTCTGCAAGGACGATGTTCCCGAGGAGTTCTGGCGCAGATTCTACAACATCGGCAGCGGCGACGAGTACAGACTCACCAACTATCAGTTTGAGGAGCTGCTCTTAAAAACCATCGGTCTTTCCGACCCCAAGAAGATTTTTGAGCCGAACTGGTTTGCCCTCAGAAACTTCCACGGACAATGGTATGCAGACTCCGATGTGCTGGAAAACTACCTGCACTTCCGTCACAACATCCCCGTAAAGGAATATTTCAATAATCTCAAAAAGTATGTTCCTTCCTATACAAAGTTCGCAAAGCTCGTTCCTTCCGCCCTCATTAAGAGATTTGCGATGAAGCCTCTTACTAAGAAGCCCATCTACGGCACAATGAACTGGATAGAGGAAAACAATACTGACAGAATCACCGCTTTCTTCGGCTCGAGAGAAGCTTGGGAGAAAATCGGCTCATGGAAGGATATTGACCTGACACCGCCCACTAAAAAGATTACATACCTTGACCATGGCTATGACGAAACAAAGCCCGATTCCGAGCTTGACATTGAGGATATGAAGAAGGCCGCGGAGTTCAGGGGAGGCAAGTGCCTGTCTGAGACCATGAAAAAGGGCGATTTGTTCACTCCTCTCAAGTGGGTATCCGCAAGGGGCAACGAGTTTGAAATGACCCCGAACCTGGTGCTCAAAGGCGGACACTGGTGCCCCGACGAGCTGCCCTGGCCGTGGGACTATGACACCGAGGCAAAAATCAATCCCTTCTTCGCTCAGGTCTGGTATCCCCTCCATGATAAGGATGAGCACAACTATTACACCGAGGCCATATTCAAAGGCATGGCAGGCTTTGAAAACATATAAAAATAACCCCGCAGTTTTGCGGGGTCTTTTTTTGCCCAAATTGCCTATAAAAAAGCCGCCCACTTTCGTGAGCGGCATTTTTTCTTTTAAGCCTTTGTTGAAGCAACAAGCTCAGCAAAGATTTTTACAATTGTTGAACCTGTGTTGGGACCGAGGGAGAGGGTCTCCTCATAATGGCTGTCCTCAAGCCACGGACCGTAGTCGTTGTCGGGGAGGATATAGCCGATAGCGTCGTTAGCCTGACTGCAGATGATAAGCTGACGATAGCCAACCTCATTTGCCATGGGCTCGTGCTCAAAGTCAACGCCGTTCCAAGCTGTGTCGGCCTTCATTGTGCCGCCCCAAGCAAGCTCGGGAGCCAATTCACCGGGCATAAGACCGATTGCGAAGCCGAAGTCCTCGGTGCCGATTTCAATGTATGACATCTCGGATACCATTGCGACATCAAATGCGCCGGAGCCGATTCTTACAGCGGTGTTGTTTACAAGACCTGTTTTGCCTGCTGCAAGGAGGATGCCGTTGTCAACCTTGAGGTAGATTTCCTGAGCTCTGATGTTGAACAGAGGCTCTACTTCATCCCAGTAGTTGCCGCCGTCAAGGATAAGCTCAGCGAGCTTTGCGCCGTATGCCGCTACGGCATCAATCGGAGTTGTGCCGGAAGGCAGGTTCAAAGGCTCTTTTTCGGTTGTCATTGCAAGGTTTGCGCCGAGGAGGAATGCGAAGTTAACTTCCTTATCCTCCTGAGCATATGCCTCTTTCAGACCCTGCTCAAGGTAGTAGATATAGTCTGAAGACGCAATGTCATTGGACTGCGGCAGACCTGTTAGATGGCTGGTGAAGTTTACTATGTATGTTTCTGCCGAGCCGTCGTTCGGTACGAATTTAAAGGTGTTGAGATTGGGGTCGAAAACTATCGGGAGTCTCTTATCCTTAATGTATTCATATGCATTTACAGCGGAGTAATAGAGCTTGCCGGGCTTTAAGTCCTCGAATGCAGCTTTGAGGCACTCAACGGTTTTAGCAACAAGGTTATCCATGTAAACCTTTGATTTGCCGTTCTCTCTGAAAGCGTCTCTGCCGATAAGCACTCTGAGAGGATTGGTGGTGAATGCGGTAGCGATGTCGCCGCCGAGACCCTGAATGTCAACCGCGCTGTGAACATGAGTTGCATGAATGTTGATGCTGACGATATTGTTTTCTTCAGCATACTCTTTAAGCAATGCTCTTACAGCGCGAACATCGGTGTTGGTAAAGCCGGAGCCGTCAAGAACAGCGAAAAGGGCAGTGCCTCTGCCTGAATTGTCATTGATGGCGAAGGCTCTTACTCTGAGGTCGTCATAAACGCCCTTAGCTTTTAAAGGCGGATAGTGGAAATAGCCGCCCATGTAGAAGTTGTTCTTTGTAAAGTCAAGTCCTTCTACAAGGGATGCGGATGCGTAGCCCACATTCCAAACAGCGCCATCGGCGGGCTCTGTCAGGAATTCATCCATTCCGGGATAGAAGTTCTCGGAAACGAAATCCTCTTTGCTAACCCATGATGTGGGAACGGGGAGGAGGGTTACGAAGCCCTTGATTATTGTGTCAACAATTGACTGAACGAGGTTGTAGAACCACTTTTGAACTCTTGAGAATCCTGCCTTGTCCTTTTCGAGAACATCGGCTATGGGGTTGCCGAGAGTGGAAGTTTCAGTTTCGCTTGCAGCCTGAACCGACATAAATGCCGCGGTCGGCGCGTCCTGTGCCTCGTTTTCGGGCTCTGCTGCCGCGGGAGCCTCGACAACGGGAGTTTCTGCTGCTGCATATTGCAAGTCAGCAGCGGGAGTTGCAAACATTGCTGCGAACAAGGTAATAACAAGCGCAACCGAAAAAACCTTTAAAACAGATTTTTTCATAAAATCTCATACTCCTTCATTTTCAATCAGTACAAAATAAATTTAGCATAAATACTACATAATATCAATAGTTAATTGACTTAATTAAGCAAAGCTAACAAATTATTTTTGCTTTGCGGCAGAATAAAAATGATTTATTTTTAATGAAAAATAAAAATGGGCAGAGTATTTTCTCTGCCCGCTTTGCTTTTAAAATGCATCATGCCGAACCTGTTTTTGCCTTTTTTGTGGCGGCTTCGGCAGTGGTTTGGCTTTCACCGGTAGTCTGTTCTGAGGCGGCTTTTGGATTTTTAAAGCCGTGCATAAAGCCGTCAAGCTCAACTGAACAGATGTCTCCGCCTATGACCCTGCCGTCGTAAACCAGCAGATTCGCTCTTATGTAGCCCGGTTTGTTTTCATAGCCCTTGTAATTCGTAATCTCATAGGTCCATCGTTTGACCCTGTAGCCTGCGTAGGGCTTTAAGTTAAGGTCCTGCTCAAGCTGAATCTTGTTGTAGTTTTCGTAGACCTCGTCAAATTCGGCAGGGATGATAACCTCTACAACTTCAATCGGTTCACCGCTAGTTTCCCAGCCGAATTGGGCAAGAAAAGCCTTGCGTTCGTCTTCATTGGCCGCTGAGTAATTAATCGCGCCGCCGGCGGAGGCAGGCTTATCCCTTTTGGCGAAATAAATAAACACAACGCAGGCAATCAGAACAACAGCGATAATTGCAATAAGTTTCAGCTTCAATGATTTTACCGAAAATACAAACATGTCCGCACCTCGCAAATATTTTGCTTCTCACCGAAAGATACCGGTCAACTAACTAATATGCGAGGTCGGACAAAAAAATGTTTGTTTAATTAAAACTTGTTCGATATTTTATGTTCTATTCTTTATGTTCTATTCTTTAGGTAAAACGCCCTTCTTAATGGATGCATTTTTGAGCTGTCTGCGAGCGTTTCTAATCTTCTCAAGGTTGTTTGCGAAATCCCTGTAGCCTTCCTCAAGAATCTCTTCGCTTTCAGCCATTATGTTCTCTACAAATTCGCTGGCGCTGGACCTCATATCCATAGCCCATTTCTGAGCGTTATCTATAATATCGTTGGAGCTGGCTCTTGCTTTCTCGATAATCTCAGCAGCCTGTGCCTTGGCTTCGGTAATTATCTCGTTGGCAACCGCTTTTGCCTTTAGGGTGATTTCATGCTCCGAAACGATTTTCTCAGCGATTTTCTCAGCTTCTTTGATTTTTGCCTCTGCCGCTTCGTTTGCTGCTGCAAGTATGTCCTTGCGCTCCGCTGCTATCCTTCTTGCCTGGGCAAGCTCCTCAGGGGCTTTGAGCCTTATCTCCTTAATGAGAGCTCTGATTTCGTCAGCATTAACTTTAACGGTTCCGCCAATCAGTGACGGTTTGCCTTCGTCAAGCAATTCCTCTATTCTGTCATACATTTGATCGACATTCATTCAAATGCCTCCCTTTCCGATTCTTTTAATTATGTCCTCGCGAATAACTTCCGGAACAAATGTAGAGATGTCGCCGCCGTATCCGCAGACTTCTTTAACAACGCTGGAGCTTAAAAACATATATTCAGAGCTTGAGACCATGAAAATTGTTTCTACATTAGGTCTTAATATCTTATTTGTAAGGGCCTGTTTGAATTCATCCTCAAAATCGGACACAGCCCTGAGTCCCTTTACTATTGCGATGGCGCCGCGGCTTTCAACATATTCCGCGAGCAGACCGTCGTATGAGTCAACAATTACATTCGGCATGTCGGCGGTGCATCTTTTGATAAAATCCATTCTTTCCGCAACGGTAAATGTACCCTTTGGTTTTCTGTAATTGGACATTACAACGACCAAAACCTTGTCGAACATTTTTGCCGTTCGGGAGATAATATCAAGATGACCGAGGGTAATAGGGTCAAAGCTACCGGGGCAAACAGCAATCCTTCTCATTACTTAAAACTCCTTAAACTCTGCGCGATTTATTTGGGTCTGTATACGCTGACAGATGTTTTTGAATATTTATAAGTCCTGTAAAGCTTTAAAGAGCCGAGATCGGTCGGCAGCTCCTCATTAAAGCGGGTCTCGCAAATGATTATGCCGCTTTCGGACATGCACATGGGAAGTCTCTCCAAAGCCGCGGCTGCAAGTCCCTGTGAGTAGGGCGGGTCAACAAACGCGATGTCAAAGAAAGAATCATAGGTTTCAAGGAAGGTAAGGGCGTTGGTGTTTTTAACAACAGCCTTATCATAAAGTCCCGAAACCTCAAGATTTTTCTTAATGACATCAACAGCCGCACGGGAGGAGTCAACAAAAACCGCGCTTTCAGCTCCGCGGCTAAGCGCTTCAATGCCAAGCTGGCCCGAGCCCGCAAAGAGGTCAAGAACCCTTCTTCCCTCAATCTCAAACTGAATAATGCTGAAAATAGCCTCTTTAACTTTTTCGGAGGTAGGTCGGACATCATTGCCCTCTAAGGTAAAAAGGCGTCTGCCTTTTGCAATTCCTGTAATTACTCGCATCATGGTCACCTTGGCTTTTTTGAGCCGGTTCTTCTGCAAATTTTCTGCATAAGTTAAGGTTATTATCCCACTTTTTGTTTGATTTTGTCAAGTTGTCATTGAAATTAAAGTATTAAGATTTTTCAAATTAAATTATTCCATTAAAAAGCAGAATTAATTCTTTTAAGCCTTTAATTTAGCCTTGAATTTAATTAAATTAAAAATAAAACAACAAAAAGGCTGTCGTTTGACAGCCTTTTCGTTTAGACTTTATCGGCGATTAGCAGCAGTGATTGTTACTATCGGCAAGGAGTAAGAGTAAAAGGATGAGAATCAAGCAGCTATTGTTTCCGGATAAGCAATTCATAAATCGTTCCTCCTTTCGTGCTTTCATGAACATGATATGTTAAAGAATAAATTGCGTTACAGTTTAGAGGGACTAAATTATATTTTTTTAATTGAAATTTGTAATTTTAAAGCGATTTTTGCGCTCTTACAATGCTGAATCCAAAAAACTTGACTCAAAAAATGATATTCGGTACAATCCTTTTAAGGTTTTGGCTTAAAATTATTGAAAAAAGCGGTTATGAAATGATTCTTATTGAGGATTGCCTAAAAGAATTTGAGAAAAAAATCAGCGCGGAAATTGAGGCTCAAAAAGTAAGGCAGAAAAGAATAAACGAAATTTTTGCGAACGCCTACAATCTCGATGGAATTGTCAGCACCGAGCCTTCCGAAAAAGATATTGGCATAAAAATGAAGGATATAAGGTCAGCAGTCTCTGACCTTATATCCTATGCTGTTGGCTGCGTTTTTGGCCGCTATTCTTTGGATTTTGAAGGTTTAATTTTTGCGGGCGGGGAGTGGGATGAAGAAAAATATAAAACTTTTCCTCCCGTAAAAGAAAACATAGTAGTTTTGGCGGGCAGAAAATACGGGCTAAAAAATGATTTAAGCCTTTTGGTCTCAGAATTTATAAAAACAGTTTTCGGCGAGGAAATATACGAAGAAAACATGAAATTTATCGCAAAAGCCCTGAGCGGCGATTCTTACATTGGCTCGCCCTTAGCTGTGCTTGACAGCTACTTTTTAAAAGATTTCTACAAAGAGCATGTAAGAGCCTATTCGGGCAGACCAATATACTGGGCTGTTTCAAGCGGCAGGGCAAAAGCGTTTTTCGGGTATATTTATTATCACAGAATTGACCAAGACACAATAAAATACATTAAGGCATTCTCCTTATCCGCCGCGGAAAAGGCGGAAGAGAAGAAAAAAAATGAGCTTTATGCATTTATTGAGCGAATCGACAATATAATTAATCTAAACCCGAGCATCGATTTTGACGCAGGAATAATGTATAATTATAATAACCTGTCTGATTTCTTAGCCGGCTTGGATAGGCAGTTTTAATAAAAATTGGTATTTTTATAAATTATTGTTGACAAAGGAAATTCTGCATGCTATTATCAGTTCACAATTGAATATCAGCTATTAAACCGATGAAGCGGAAGTTAAGCTGACATATGCGCGCCCAGAGAGTGAGCGGTGGTGGGATGCTCATCGAGATGCAGGTCAGTGCAAATGGTCCGCTGAGGGCCGAGTGAAAGGCTGCATGCAGCCGAGTATCGAGGACGTGAGTCTGCGTTAAGGAACGGGGATGTGTTGGCATCCCGCTGAGTGGGTCGCTTCACGGCGGCCAAATAAGGTGGCACCGCAGGTATTTTATGACCTGTCCTTATGAAAGTAAGGATAGGTCTTTTCTTTTTGTCCAACAGCAAAAAGAGAAACTTATCGATTTAAGTACGCGTACACAAATCGGCCAATCAACTCAACAAAATCTTAAAGGAGAGGTACATGATGAAAAAGTTAACAAAGGTTTTTGCAGTTCTCTTGGCAGTTACAATGGTGTTTACTCTTTTTGCTTGCGCTAAAAAGGATTCCGACGGGGAAACAAGCGCAGCCGGCGGCGACGCAAAGAAATTCAAAATCGCTATAATTCAGCCCATGGAGCACCTTTCACTGAACGAAATCCGTGACACAATTGTGGCAGAGCTTAAAGCTCTCGGATACACAGATGACAAAGCAGAAATAATACTTAAGAACGCCAACGGCGATATGTCCCTGCTGCCCTCAATCTACAACAACCTCATCACTGAAAAAGTGGACATTTATGTTCCCATCGCAACCCCCACAGCTCAGGCCGCAAAGGCTGCGGTAAGCGACAAGCCCATTATTTTCTCCGCAGTAAGCGACCCTGTTAAGGCAGGTCTTGTAACAGACATTGAAAAGCCCGCTGAAAACATCACAGGCGTTTCCGACTCAATACCTGTTGACCAGACCCTTGCCTTTGCTAAGGAGCTTGTTCCCTCAATCAAGACAATCGGCTTTATCTACAATGTGGGCGAGGCAAACTCCGTTTCCGCTATTGAGAGAGCAAAGAAATACTGCGACGAGAACGGAATCGCTTACAAGGAGGCAAATGTTGCAGTAACCGGCGACATTCAGCAGGCTGTAGCATCCATCATTGACGAGGTTGACGCCTTCTTCACTCCCGACGACAACACCGTAGCATCCGGCATGAACACCTATGCTCAGGTAGCTCTCGAGAAGAAAAAGCCCATTTTCTGCGGCGCGGACTCAATGGTTAAAGAGGGCGGTCTTGCAACAGTAGGCATTAACTATGTAACTTTAGGCAAGCTGACAGCCAGAATGGTTGACAAGGTTCTCAAGGGCGCGTCCGTACAGGATACTCCCGTAGAGTATGTAAAAGACTATGCAAAGGTTATCAACACCGATGTATGCGAAGAGCTTAACATCACTCTGCCTGCCAATACCGAAGGCTTTGTACTCGTAAAGAGAGAGAACAATAACTAAAAACTTTAAGAAAGCACTCTATCATCAGGGCAGAATTTCTGCCCTGGTGATAGAAATTTTAGATCATCAGAGGTAGTTTTATGGCTTTATTATTAACCGGCGCGATACAGCTTGGAATGATATACGCCATCATGGCTATGGGCGTTTTTATATCGTTCAGGATACTCAATGTCCCCGATCTTACGGTCGAGGGTTCGTTTACTCTTGGCGTCGCTGTATCGGCGGTTGTTGCGACAAAGGGACATCCCGTGCTTGCTCTTTTCTGCGCGCTTCTTGCGGGAGCAGCCGCGGGTTTAGTCACCAGTTTTCTTCATACAAAAATCAGGATTCAAACAATTCTTGCGGGCATACTCACCATGACCTCCCTTTATACAATAAACCTTGCCATAATGGGAGGCAGGGCAAACATCTCCCTTTTTGCCTCCGAAACGGTGCTGACGCTTTTGGAAAAGTCCACAGGACTTTCATCTGGCATGGTTAAGACAATCGTCACCATTGCCGTAACCGCTATTGTATTTGCGCTTTTATCTTTATTCTTTAAGACAAGGTTCGGACTTAAAATCAGGGCAACGGGCGACAATGAGGAGATGGTAAGGGCATCCTCTATAAACGCCAGCGTCACAAAATGCGCAGGACTTATGCTCGGCAATGCCTGCGTAGCCTTGTCGGGCGCAATGCTTTGCCAGTATCAAAAATCCGCCGATATAAGCCTTGGAGCGGGAATGGTAGTTGTAGGACTTGCTTCGGTTATAATCGGCGAGGCTTTGGTCGGCAAGAGAAATGTCATTCTCGGAATTCTCTCGGTGGTAGTCGGCTCAGTCGCGTACCAAATAATAATAGCGATTGCGCTTAAAGTCAGACTGCTGCCCGCATACGGACTCAAACTTATTTCAGCCTGCATAGTCGCGATTTCTCTGACGCTCCCCGTAGTAAGGGACGAAATCAAAAAGGTTAGGAGGGGCAAAAAGAATGTCTGATACGATTTTAAAGCTGTGCAATGTCACAAAAGTGTTCCATCCTAACACCGTAAACGAGAATAGGGCGATAGACAACCTCAGCTTTGAGCTTAAAAAGGGGGATTTCGTAACCATTTTAGGCTCTAACGGCTCGGGTAAGTCTACCATGTTTAATCTGATAGCAGGCTCACTCCTTGCCGACAGCGGCGAAATCTATCTTGAAGGCGAGAATATCACCCTTGTTCCCGATTATATAAGAGCAAGAAAGATAGGCAGAATCTTTCAGGACCCCATGAAGGGCACAGCCCCTTCTTTGACGATAGAAGAAAACCTTGCTCTGGCTTACTCACGGAAGTCAAAGAGCAAGATATTCTCCATAAATAAAGAAGACAGAAAGGTCTTTGTTGAGCTGCTTTCAATGCTGGGTTTGGGACTTGAAAACAGGCTCAAGACCAAAATCGGACTTTTGTCGGGCGGTCAAAGGCAAGCGGTCACCCTGCTAATGAGCACAATCGCAGATCCCTCTCTGCTTCTGCTCGATGAGCACACCGCAGCTCTTGACCCGAATACCGCTGTAAAAATCCTTGAAATAACAAAAGAGCTTGTGGAATACTCCAAAACTTCCACAATGATGATAACCCACGACATCAACGCCGCACTTAGCATAGGCAACAGAACCATAATGATGGATTCGGGCAGAATAATCCTTGACATCAGCGGTGAAGAAAGAAAGAACATGACCGTGGAGTCTCTCTTAAAGCTCTACAAAAAAGAGAGCAAAAAGGAGCTTTCCAACGACAGAATATTGTTCTCCGCAGGAGATATGGGCGAGGAGTAATTCTCCTTGCCATTTTTCTTTCATGATAGTATAATTAAGGAAAATTAAAGCAAACGGAGGCTAAATTATGTCATTACCAGTTGCTATACAGCTTTATACGCTGAGAGACGAAATGGAAAAGGATGTAAAGGGCACCCTTCAGAAGGTTAAGGAATTCGGATACGACGGCGTAGAGTTCGCAGGTCTTTACGGATATTCCGCCGCTGAGATGAAGGCTCTTCTCGAAGAAATAGGCTTAATGCCCGTTTCCGCTCATGTGGCTCTCAAGGATATCCTTGCCGATATGGAAAATGTAATCGCCACATATAAGGAAATCGGCTGTGAATATATAGCTATCCCTTACCTCCCCGGCGACCGCAGACCCGAGGCTGGCGACTTTGACAGCACAATCGCCGATATTCGCAAAATAGGCGAGGAGTGCAAAAAGCAGGGCATAATCCTTCTTTATCACAACCACGACTTTGAGTTCGCGAAGCTTGACGACAAGTATGTTCTCGATGTGCTTTATGATTCAATCCCCGCAGACCTTCTGCAGACTGAGATAGATGTCTGCTGGGTAAATGTCGCCGGCGTCGATCCCGCCGAATATGTTCTTAAATACACAGGACGCTCACCGGTCGTTCACCTTAAAGACTTCGTCATGAAGTCAAGGCAAAAGCCCGCAAAGCTCTATGAGCTTATCGGCATTGAGGATGACGAAAAGACCGAGGAAGAGGATTTCTCCTTCATGCCTGTGGGCTACGGCGTACAGGACATTCCCGGCATCATAAACGCAGCGGAAAAGGCTGGCGCCAAGTGGCTTGTTGTTGAGCAGGACAGACCCGCAAAGAATAACACTCCGCTCGAGTCCGCAAAACTGAGCCGCGACTATCTCAAAACTTTAGGCTATTAAATAAAAATTAAAGCGATAATCCCAACGGATTATCGCCCTTTTTTTGTTTATAAAACCTGCTCCTTTTTGTGCATTCCGGTTATGGAGAAGATGACCCATTCCGCAATGTTTTCCGCGTGGTCGCCGATTCGCTCGTAGTATTTCGCAATCTGCAAAAGGTCAAAGGCAAGCTCGCCCTTTTTTACATCTTCATGTATCAGTTCAATCAGGCTCTTTTTTACCTCAAGATACAGATTATCAACGATATCGTCCGTGGCGATAACCGATTCGGCAAGCACCAAATCCTTCTTTACATACGCCTCAATGCTGTCGGTCACCATCTTTATTGTGGTTCTCGCCATTTCGGGGATGTATTCGTTAAGGTGAAAATCGTCATAATCTTCAGCCATGTAAACGCAAAGCTCCGAAATATCCGCGGCATGGTCGCCGATTCGCTCCATATCGGTAATCATTTTAAGCGCGGTTGAAATCTGCCTTAAATCTTTTGCGACCGGCTGCTGACTAAGGAGAAGTTTTAGGCACATGGACTCAATATCCTTTTCCTTGCTGTCAACCGCGTCATCGCTGCTTATTACATGCTTTGCAGCCTCAATATCTTTATTTATAAGGGCTTTAGTAGCCTGCGCTATGCCTCTTTCAATCATTGCCCCCATCTCAATAAGGCTCTCATGCAGCTCTGCAAGCTGCTGCTCGAATCGGCTCCTCATCATCCAAACCTCCCTGTAATATAATCCTCAGTGCGCCTGTCTTTGGGCATTGTAAACATCTTTTCCGTCGCCGAGTATTCAATAAGCTCACCCATAAGGAAAAATGCCGTGTTGTCGCTGATTCTGAGTGCCTGCTGCATGTTATGGGTGACTATTACTATGCTGTATTTATCTCTGAGGGCGATAATAAGTTCCTCAATCTTTCCCGTTGAGATGGGGTCAAGGGCGCTTGTGGGCTCATCCATTAAAAGCACCTCGGGGGAAACGGCAAGGGCTCTGGCAATGCAAAGCCTTTGCTGCTGACCGCCTGAAAGACCCAGCGCCGACTTTTTAAGGCGGTCCTTAACCTCGTCCCAAATCGCGGCCTTCTTTAAAGACTCCTCTACAATCTCGTCAAGTATATGTTTTTCTTTTATTCCATGGGTCCTCGGACCATAAGCTATATTATCATATATGCTGATGGGGAAGGGATTAGGCTTTTGAAAGACCATTCCCACACGCTTTCTTAAGATATTTACATCCATCTTGTCGTAAATGTTTTCGCCGAAGAGCTTTATTGTACCCTCAATCCTGCAGCCTTCAACAAGGTCATTCATGCGGTTAAGGGTCTTTAAAAATGTTGATTTGCCGCAGCCAGAGGGGCCTATAAAAGCGGTCACCTTTTTATGCTCCAGCTCAATATTTATGTTTTTAAGGGCATGAAAGCTGCCATAGTAAATATTTAAACCTTCAACCGTAAAGCAGTTCATGCTTTACCTCCTATTCTTTTTGCCACCATTGCCGAAACGGTGTTAATCACTACTACAAGAATCAGCAGAACTACCGCCGTAGCGTATGCCTCTCCAGTATGCAAACCCTCGCTTGAAAGGGCGAACATGTGAACGGAGAGGGTTCTTGCGGACTGGAGTAAATCTTTCGGAACCTGAGCCACCGTTCCCGCGGTATATATCAGCGCGGCTGTTTCGCCGACTATTCTGCCGACAGCCAGAATGATTCCCGCAAATATGCCCGGAATCGCGGCGGGGAGAACGACTCTGAAAACCGTCCTCAGCTTTCCCGCGCCGAGACCGAATGAGCCCTCCCTGTATGAGTCGGGAACTGCCTTTAATGCCTCCTCGCTTGAACGGATTATAAGCGGCAGAATCATTATTGACAAGGTAAAAGAGCCTGCCAGAACCGAAAAGCCCCAGCCAAGATATGTGACGAAAAACAAGAGTCCGAAAAGTCCGTAGATAATCGACGGTATGCCCGAAAGGGTTTCCGTTGTAAGCCTTATGAGATTGACAACCTTATTTCCCCGCTTTGCGTATTCCACAAGATAGATTGCCGAGAACACACCCAATGGGACGGAAATCGCTATCGAAATCGCCGTCATAATTAAGGTTGAAATTAGTGCAGGCATTAAGGATACATTTTCGCTTGTGTATTTTAGAGAGAACAATGACGGCTTTAAGTGCGGAACGCCTTTAAACAAAATAAAGGCGATTATGAAAACCAGCACTGAGAATGTAAATATAAACGCGCCGTAGGTCATTGCGGCGAGAAATTTCTCGGTCCTCTTTTGTTTTTTGCTCATTTGTCGGACCTCCTTTTCAGAGCCGAAAAGCTAAGGTTGATAATAAGGATAAACACGAACAATACCACACCCGTAGCAATCAGCGCATCTCTGTGAAGCTCCGACGCATAGCCCATTTCAATAACAATATTTGCGGTCAATGTCCTGACGCCCTTAAACAGAGAGTGGGGGATTCTTGCCTGATTACCCGCAACCATAATTACCGCCATAGTTTCGCCTATGGCCCTGCCAATACCAAGCACAACGGCTGCGAGAAGTCCCGATTTCGCGGCGGGCAGCACTACGGAGAATACGCTTTTGTAGTGCCCCGCGCCGAGGGCGAGAGAGCCTTCGTAATACTGTGTGGGCACAGCCCTCAACGCGCTTTCCGCAAGTCCTATTACTGTCGGCAGAATCATAATTCCTAATAGCAAACTTGCCGTCAGCATGCTGTAGCCCGTTATCGGCACTAAAACCGCCATGCCGAAAAATCCGTAAACGACTGACGGCACGCCCGCAAGCAGGTCAACGGCGGGCTTTACTTTCTTATAGAGTTTTTTTGGGCATACAAAGGCAAGAAACACCGCCGAGAGAATTCCAATCGGCACGCCAATAAGCACTGCGCCGGCGGTAACATAAAGGCTGCCTAAAATCATGGGCAGAATTCCGTATTCCGCGGGGACATCGGAGGGAGCCCATTCTTTTCCCAATAGGAAGTCAAAGAGCCCGATTTTCGCCATTGCGGGTATGCCGTTCACAATCAAAAATAGGCAGATAAGAGCAACGGCAAAAATCGAAGTCAGAGCCGCTATCAGGAAAACTATGCTCATTATCTTTTCCTTAGCCTTGTTCAATCAGTTCCCTCCATCTTGTAATCTCGCCCTTAAATACAGCCTTAACCTGCTCAGAGCTTAAATTGTTTATAGGGTTATTTTTGTTCACTACAATCGCGATTCCGTCAAGGGCAATTGTGTGCTGGTCGAGTACCGCTTTCTCGCTGTCTTTAAGGTGTCTGCTGGACATTCCTATATCGCAGGTGCCGTCAATTACACCCTGAATTCCCGATGAGGAGTCGCTTAGCTGAATCTCAATAATCGCATTAGGATTAATCTCAATGTAAGCCTCCTTCAGCTTTTCCATAACGGGAGTAACGGAGGAGGAACCTGCCACAACGACTTTGCCGCTCGGCATTGAGGAATTAAACTCGGGAGCGTTGTCAACTGCGGAAATATAGCTTTCAGCCGCCACTGCTTGTCCCTCTTTTGACAGCATAAAGTTTATAAAATCCTGAGTTGCTGGGGAAATCTCTTTCTTTGTAACGATTATAAAGGGGCGGGATACGGCGTAAGTGCCATTCTTTACGGTCTCGGCAGTGGGGTAGACCCCGTCTATGCTTATTAGCTTAATGGTCTTATTAACGGAGCCAAGGGACAGATAGCCTATCGAATATCTGTCGGAGGCAATGCCGCTCATCAGCACATCGGTCTGCTTTGCGATAACAGCCTCCTTTGTGGTTCTGTCTTTGCGGGTACCGTTCTCGCCCATTTCGACTATATTAAAAATCTCTGTAAAGGCGGTTCTTGTGCCTGAGCCGTCCTCTCTTGAAAACACCGCGATTTCTTTGTCTGCCTTGAATTCACCCTTGCCGCCGAAACCACATGAAGTGAGCAAAAGCGCAATAAAGCACAGGCAGATTAGCGGAATATGCTTTTTCACTTGTTTCCTCCTTAAACTTTCTGGATAACTTCAATAACCGGGGAGGTCAAAAGTCCCATAGGCTTGATTCTGTATTCGTAGCACCAGTTTTCGCCTGTGTGATACCAGTTGCCGGGTGAAACATAGGTCATAGAGGAGTTTGCGTTGTGCAGAGAAGTAAAGGTGTTGTGCCTGTTGCCAAAGAGGAGAATTTCTATTTTATGCTTTCCACTTTTAACACCGTTAATTCTGAGTTTATAGGGCGAAAATACGATTTTGCCCGCCTCCTCGCCGTCGAAAAATACTTTCAAAAGCGAGCCCCTGTACTGGTTAGCCCTTATAATCAAATCGCAGTCTGGAACCTCAATTTCCGCAAAGTAGCTGAGGTTGCCGCCGTAGAAGGGCAGACCCTGAGATGTAATGTCCGAAAAGCCTATTTTATCGGAGGGCGGCAGAATTGTTTTTGTGCAGCCCTTAACGGACACATCAAATTCACCCAAGAGATAAGCGTATTCGGTCGATATGCGCTGCGTAATGGGCATTGTAATTTCAAGAATGTTGTCGCCCTTTTGAATCGGCGGCAGCTTTATTGTTTTAATGTCTAAATCGGTAAAGTATCCAGTGAACTCAATGGGGAATTCCTCGCCGTTTAGTTTTCCGCTAACAATTTCCTCAACGGCAAGCAGGGGAGCGGCAACAAAATGTACTGAGGGTATATGGTATCTGAAGGTTACAAAGTTTTTAGGCGGCTCATCGGGCAGAACCCACGGCTGAGCTCCGCCGCCGTCCGCGCCGGGGAAGCTGAGAATTTCCCTGCATTTCTTATCAATTCTCAGCATTTCCTCTTTGGGCTGCCATTCGCCGTCGTTCAGCCACCACTCGGCTATATCCAGAACATAGACATTCGGCTCAGCCCTCTTATAGCTGACGGTTTCTTTAAAGTCTATAATGTTTATTACTCTTTCTTCAAATTGAGGAGCCTTTGCTTTTTGAGCTTTCTTGCCCTTTATGAGCCTAATAAGAAGGCTGTCATGACCGTGAATTACCCTTTCAATTACGGTCTTTCCGCCTTTATAAGCGCAGTCTAAATCCGTAATTTCGCCGCTCAAAGTGTCGTAAAGCTGAGGAGTAAATTCGCCTTTTATGCTGATTATAGCGTCAAAGGGTTTTATAACATCGGGGTTATTAGCCTTCATGCCCTGAGCCAAAAGCAGCCACAAAGAATCCCCGTCATCCCTGAGCTGATAAACAAAATTGCCTGTGCTGTCGCCGCTTTTGTTTATGACGAATACTATCTTTTCATCAGCGATAGCTTTTGCGATTGCGTTCTTGCTGAAGGGGATTTTTAATGCCTTTTCGGAAAGTTTCAGCGCCCTGTCGGATTTCTCGCCGTCAACAAGCATCGGCACTTCGCCTGTGAAAATCAGCTTTCCGCCTTTCCGGGAGAAACTCTCAAGGCGGTCAAGGGTGGTGGAGCGTATGGTTTTCATCGGCGGAACTATTACCGCATCATAGGTCATTTCGCCCACGGTAAAGCCCTTTTCGCTGTCTTTGTAAATTTCGGGCAGGGTGGACTCACAGATAAAGTCAAAGTCGTTTTGAGTAAAGAGAAGCCACTCGGTTAAAGCCGCAAAACTATCGTCCAAATCCTCTTTAAGACCCATGCTGGTGAGGTTGTCGGCGTAAATAAGCCAGTAAGACTCAATCGGGTGAATTACTCCCACCTTAACAACAGGCATTCCTCGTGTCATAGCGGTGTTTAGCCTAGCAAAATGGTCTTCTATATAGGGATATTCCTTGTACCAGGGGGATTGATAGCCTATGCATGCGGGATAATCCCTCTTTGCCGAGCCCTTCATGGACATCCAAGTAAGATGGGGAACTCTTAAAGTAACGCCGAGAGCCGCCTGCCAATCGCCCTGGAATTTGTGCCCTCTGAAATCATAATCCCAGCCTGTGACGCCGTAAAGCTCCGACATCATAGCCTCTCTGCCGTACTGATTCTTCGCCGACTGACACTGCTTTGCGGTGTTGTATTCCATGTGCTCGCACAGAATGTCAATGCCGGGAATATGAAAGCTCCTGTAAGCCCTCATTGCCTCGCCGATACTCTTTGTCTGGCTTTCGAGGGTAGGTTCTTCAACCATATGACCCGTAAAGCATATGCCGTTTTCATCGCACCATTTGTATATGTTATCGGCAAAGGCATTGTTGAACCTCTCGCAAAGGTGGTCAAAGAACAGATAGCGCACCTTTGAATAGTCCTGACCAGCGGGATTCCAGAAAATCTCGGGCAGACCTTCTTTTAAGCTGCAGCCCGTTGCCTTTTCAAAGCTCTCGGGTAAATCCGTGGTAAATGCGCAAATCGCGTCCTCGTCCGAAAAAGGCGAGGGGAGGGCTACAAACCTTCTGTATTGCGGCTCATCGCTAAAAATCGCGGGATGTGTAGTGCCGAATTTGTCCCCCACATGCTTTTTGTAAGCCTCATAAGTAACTTTTATAAATTCATCGATTGCCTCTTTGCAGAGTGAGTCTACCTTTGTGAAGAAATTAAATCTCTCGCTTACGGGTGATGTCTCAACATAAGCGTATCTCTTTATGCCTTCAGCCTCATCGTTTTCGTCAATGAGCCTTGCTGATACAAGCTTACCTTCATCGTTCAGCACTATATCATAGCATGCAAAAAGATATGTAAGACCCTTTTCAATAGCTTCTTCTTTCGGGAAAGAGGTGAGCTTTTTTGTTGTGAGTCGCAGGTATTTCTCCCTGTACTTAGGATTCTTAGTAACAAAGCCGCCCGCATAGCCGGAGGGCCATCTGTCCTCATCATAAAGGTAGGCGAGCATTCCCTCTTCTTCAGCCTTTTGCTGGCAGAACTTTATAAAGCCCATGAATTCGTCGGAAAGATAGGGAGTCTGAAGACCCGAGCGGACATGCATATGAAAGCCGCCAAAGCCCATATCCTTTAAATCCTTAATTTCCTTCTCCAAAAGCTCATTTGTGAGCTTGCAGTTCCATGACCAGAAGGGAGCGCCTCTGTATTCGCTTGAAGGCTTAATGAATAAGTCCTCTTTTAACTCTTTTTCTCTTGACTTCGGGTACAGCATTCGACATCACCTCTTTTGTATTATATAACAAAGGAAAGTTATTACAATAACAAATAATAAATTGAGGACAATCTAAATAAATTTGGTTGTTTTTGGCCAAAGCTCCTGTTATAATGTTTTCGAAAGACGAGTTTAAGGAGGGTAAATATGCAAAAGGAGCATATTTTCCGCAGAGCCTTCATGGGCGGCTTTAACAGAGAAGATGTTCTGCGATATATAGAAGAACTAAAGCTCAATGAGTCTTTGCTCATGAGAAAATTTAAGGAAAAGGAAGAGGAGTTCAGCAGAACTCTTCTTGAAAAAGAGGTTCAGTTCAAGGACGCTTTGGCCGCAAAGGACAGGGAACTGAGTGAGGCTAATGAGAAAATCAGCCGCCTTCAGTCCGATATTGCCATAGCCCTAAAAGAATGCGAGAGGCTCAAGGCTGAAAGCGATAAAAAAGAGGCTATCGCTCAGCAGCTTGGAAACGCGATAATCGACGCAAGGAAATACTCAGACCAGCTTATAGAGCGCTCCAAGCAGGAGGCAAAGCGCATTGACGAGGCAACAGCCAAGACAGTTGACACCGTCAGCCAGAAAATTGATGAGCTGGAGCTTGACATCAACAAAACCGCAAGGCAGTTTGCCACAGCATTTAACGCTTTGCTTGATGAGCTTGAGGAGCTTAAAAACTCATTGAGCGGCTTTTCCACAAAAGAGGTAGAGGGTCAGAACCGAATGGAGTCCAAGACCTTTGAGACAATCAAAGACAATGTCTACGACCTTTCAAATTCACTTTAAGGACCTATGGTTATGAATGTTTACCATATAAACACCAATGAGCTGCCGCAGTATGCGGATATTCTCAAGGCGGGCGACAGAGTTAAGCTTAGCGGCACCGTTTACACCGCTCGTGACGCCGCCCATAAAAGAATAATGAGCCTTATGGAAAACGGGGAGGCACTGCCCTTTGACTTAAATGGCGCAGTTATTTACTACGCAGGCCCCACCCCTACAAGGGACGACGGTCAAATAGGCAGCTTCGGCCCCACCACCTCATCAAGAATGGACAAGTTTGCCCCCATGCTTCTTGACAACGGTCTTGCCGCCATGATAGGCAAGGGCGACAGAAGCAAGGAGGTTTATGAGGCAATTAAAAGAAATAAGGCGATATACTTCTGCGCCGTCGGCGGAGCGGGAGCATTGGCCGCAAAAAGCATAAAGTCTACCGAGGAGATCGCCTTTTTTGATTTGGGATGTGAGTCCGTAAAGAAACTCGACTTTAATGAGTTTCCGCTGATTGTGGGTATTGACGCAAACGGCGGCTCGGTTTTTAATACTCAGGATTAGACAAGAAATTTCGGCACTTTTTCTAAATAAAGTTTTAAACTTTAGGAAGCAACATACTCATAGAATAGTACGCACAAGCTGCTGTTCGGAGTGATGCCAATGCTTCCTTTTGATATTGAATCCATACTGTCGGGCGGCGTTTTGTCGGTTATATCTATTCTTCTTATTACAGCTGTCATATTTGTAAACGGCTGGACGGACGCGCCGAATGCAATTGCCACCTGCATATCAACCAGGTCGCTTACGCCCGCAAAGGGAATTTTGCTTGCCGCAATAATGAATTTTGCGGGTGTTTTTATAATGTCTATGATAAACCGCTCCGTTGCGAAAACGGTTTACGGGATAGCAAGCTTCGGCGAGGACTCAAAAATCGCCCTTGCGGCCCTCTCAGCATCACTTTTGTCAATTGTGATTTGGGCGGTTGTCGCTTGGTTTTTCGGCATACCCACAAGTGAAAGCCATGCGCTGATTGCGGGCATCACTGGAGCCTCATTCGCGGTTTTCGGAAGCTTCAAGGGTCTTGGCGCCGCAGAGTGGAAAAAGGTGCTGTGGGGCATTATCCTTTCCGTTTTGATAGGCTTTGGTTTAGGTCTTTTAATCGTTACTCTCACCCGCTTAATTGTTCAGCGTTTTAAGCTAAAGGGCACTACGGGAGTATTTCGGCGCCTGCAGGTTCTGTCGTCCGCGTTTATGGCATTTATGCACGGGGCGCAGGACGGGCAGAAGTTCATCGGAGTTTTTTTGCTCAGCGCCTATATCTCAAATAACAGGGCAAAAGGCGGCGAATTTCATATCCCTATTTGGCTTATGCTTTTTACAGCGCTTGTCATCAGCCTTGGCACCGCGACGGGCGGATACAGAATTATTAAATCCGTCAGTATGGATATGGTGAAACTCAAGGCATATCAGGGTTTTTCCGCCGACCTTGCGGGCTCCGTTTCTCTGCTTTTGTCTTCCTTTGCGGGGCTGCCTGTAAGCACGACTCAGGCTAAAACCTCTGCTATTATGGGCGTGGGGGCGTCAAGGGGGCTAAGATTTGTCAACTGGCGGATTGCGGGCAATATGGTTGCCACATGGCTTTTGACCTTTCCCGGCTGTGCGTTTATCTCATATTTCGTCACCAAGCTGTTTTTTGTTTTGATTGGCAAGTCTTGAATCTAAAGGAAACGGCGGTGATGAAATGAAGAATAGAATTGATTACATAGATAGCCTTACAGATATTATCAAGATATTAAAGCAGGAAGCAGCCGAGATTATAAAATACCTTGAAATGAGCCCCGAGCAGCGTTTTTACAGCTCTGCCAAAGCTCCCGATTGTACTAATAATGTGAGCGACATTACAAGGCAGATTGTAATGCGGCTTTCAAAAGAGCTGATTCTTGAAATCGAGAAGGACGATATCGCATTTTTAGCCCTTGAGCTGAACAGTATTTCCGCTCTTTTGACCGTGTTCAGAAAGCATCTGCTTGGCTCAAGACCTAATATCAAGACCACTGCTTTGTTTAATGAGCTGATTTCAGTTTTGAATGAGCTTGAAAACACTTTCTTAATGCTGCCCAATATAAAAAAGAGCGGCATTAAAATCATAGAGAAATGCTTTGCTTTAACGGAAAATCTAAATCAAAAGCAAAATGAGCTGTTGAACTATGGAGTCATGCCTGATTCCGCGCAGCTGAGCTTAATGAAAATAATCACATCGTTTAAAAATATAACGGAACGAATAATCTATGCGGTTATGCGTGTCGCTTAGCCGCAAAAAGGGGAAAACAATGAATTCGGAAATCTTTTTAAATTTAAGGCGAGAAATCATAAAAAAAGAATTCTCAAGAATGAACGACAGGCAGTTTGAAGCCGTTACCGAAACGGAAGGACCGCTGCTCATCCTTGCTGGCGCGGGCAGCGGCAAAACTACCGTGCTTGTAAACAGAATAGCGAATGTTATTAAATACGGCAGAGCATATAAGTCCGACTACCTTTGTCGAAATGTCACCGATGAAGACATTGGCGCGGCAAAGAGATTATTGGCGGGTGACAAGTCAGCGTATGAGGAAATATCTGACCTCCTTGCGGTAAATCCCGCAAGACCATGGGAGATTCTTGCCATAACATTTACCAATAAAGCCGCCAATGAGCTAAAAGAAAGGCTCGCCAATATGCTGGGGCAGGACGCGGGTGAAATCTGGGCAAGCACCTTCCATTCCGCATGCGGCAGAATTCTCAGAAGAGACGGCGAAAGAATAGACTATTCCAGCCACTTTACAATATACGATACCGACGACTCAAAGCGTCTTATTAAAGAGGTTCAAAGCTATTTGGGAATTGACGATAAGTTCATATCCCATAAGTCAATACTTTCAGCTATCAGCCGAGCCAAGGATTCGCTTATAGGGCCTAATGACTTCATTATGTCCGCGGGCAGCGATTTAAGGCTTCAAAAAATAGGACAAGCCTATGCCGAATATCAAAAGCGGCTTAAAAAAGCCGACGCCATGGACTTTGACGACATGGTTGTAAACACCGTAAAGCTCTTTAAAGAACATCCCGATGTCCTTGAAAAATATTCAAGAAAGTTCAGATATATTTTCGTTGACGAGTATCAGGACACAAACCATGCTCAGTACCTGCTTGTAAGCCTTCTTTCAAAGGCATGGAACAATATCTGCGTTGTGGGCGACGACGACCAGAGTATTTATAAGTTCAGAGGTGCCACAATCGAAAACATACTCAATTTCGAAAAGCACTACAAAGACGCAAAGATTATAAGGCTTGAGCAAAACTACCGCTCCACCCGGAACATACTCAACGCCGCTAACTCCATTATCGCGAACAATATCGGCAGAAAGGGCAAAAGCCTTTGGACTCAAAACGCCGAGGGTGAAAAGGTGACAGTGGTAGTCTGCGCCGATGAAACCGATGAGGGTACCTTTGTAGCAAATGAAATAATAGACAGCTCCGCCGCGGGCAGAAAGTGGAACGACCATGCCGTTTTATACAGAATGAACGCCCAGTCAAACAGCTTTGAGCGGGCGTTCACAAGGGCGGGCATACCTTATAGAATCGTCGGAGGTCTTAGGTTCTACGAAAGAAAAGAAATAAAGGATGTAATAGCCTACCTTGCGGTAATTGTAAACCCCTCCGATGAAATAAGGCTCAGAAGGATAATAAACGAGCCCAAAAGGGGTATAGGCGAGGCAAGTCTTAATAAGGCTGCGGAAATTGCCTCTGCCTTGGGACTCGATTTGTTTTCGGTTATCAGCAATGCAGCGGACTATCCTGCGCTCTCAAAGTCTGCTGGGAAATTCCAGAAGTTTGCGGAACTTATTAATGAACTGAGAGACCAATCTGAAAAAATGCCGCCCCATGAGCTGTTTAGCCTCATGCTCGAAAAGACCGGGTATCTCAAATCCCTTGAAAACGACCCCGAAACCTTTGAGGAGAGATTTGAGAACATTCAGGAGCTTTATTCAAACATAGTAAGATTCCAGGAAGAAAACCCGGGAGCGGGCATCCCCGAGTTCCTTGAGGATGTCGCATTGCTTTCCGATATTGATAATTACAACTCCGAAGCCGACGCTGTTGTAATGATGACCCTTCACTCATCAAAGGGTCTTGAGTTCCCCCTTGTATTCATTGCGGGTATGGAGGAAGGCATATTCCCGGGCAGACAGTCGCTTTATGACCCGAATGAAATTGAGGAGGAAAGACGCCTTGCCTATGTGGGCGTCACAAGGGCTAAAGAGAAGCTGTATCTTACACGGGCGAAAACCAGAATGCTTTTCGGCAACACTACCCACAATCAGCCTTCACCCTTCCTGCTTGAAATCGACCCTGCCTATGTAAATGAGATTAAAACCCAAAGGGCGTCTGGCAGCTCCTCGCTGTTCGGCTCGTCGTACGGTTCGGGCTACTCCTATCAGTCAAGGAGCAGCTATTACTCATCTTCAGACACATCTCAAGGCAGCTCATCCTCTTCTCAGACAAGCCCCGCCCCGCAGAGAGCGGGCAGAACCTTTACGGTTGGCACCGTTTCAAGCGCGCAAAATAAAGAGCCGCTCGACTCATACAGAGCCGGTGACTCGGTTAAGCATAAAAAGTTCGGCGTAGGCGTTGTTGTTAGCGCTGAGCCCGTGGGCAACGATATTCTGCTTGAGGTTGCCTTTATGGAATCGGGCACAAAGAAGCTGATGGCAAGGGCGGCAAGGCTCGAAAAGCTGTAAGCTATTCGGTAAACGGGGTTCTGATTCCTATCAGCATCAGGTTATCGAGCTGCTTAGTCTGATTATATCTGTAAATGCTGAGAATGAGACCGAGAGCTATGTAAACACTAAGGTTTGAGGAGCCTCCCGCGCTGAAAAACGGCAGTGTAATGCCCACAACGGGGAAAAGTTTAAGGCACATACCAATGTTAACAACCGCCTGCGCGGCAAGCATAATGGCGACTCCGTAGCACATGTTTGCCGTCGAATTGTCCCTTGATTTCTTGCCTGTGCCGATTATTCTTGCTATAATTAATGCAATCAGGACAATTGCGGTTACGGCTCCCACAAAGCCTAGCTCTTCACCGATGACCGTAAAAATCATGTCATTATGGTTTTCCGGCACAAGAGAGCCCTGTGTAAATGTTCCCTTGAACAAGCCGCTGCCCCAAAAGCCGCCGTTGCTGATAGCTCTTATGCCCATATCCTGCTGATAAATTGCGGCAGGGTAAAGGTCGGGATAGAAAAGGGCGAGAATCCTTTGCTTTTGAAGGTCTTTAAGGGCGTAAATCCATGCAAGCGGTGAAATCGCCGCGACCAAACCCGCGCCAGCCGCAAAGTATCTGAGTTTTACGCCTGCCATATACATCATGCCGATGAAGATAATAATAAAGATAAGCGCGGAGCCTGCGTCACCAGTAATAATGACAAGAAAAACGGGTATCGCGCCGTGAACGCAAAGGAGAAATAAGGTCTTTATTTTGTCCAGTGTATCCTTCACGCTGTCAAGGTGTATTCCAAAAGTTATGATAAAGCCGACCTTGACAAGCTCCGAAGGCTGCAGATAAAAGCCCGTATCGCCTATAACCAGCCATGAACGGGCGTCGGGTCTTGCGGGCGGCGCCTTGCCCCAAAGCAGTGTCACAATCATAATTCCGATGCAGAAAAATCCTATAAGCGGCCACAGCTTTATTATCAGCTCATAGTCAATGAGCGAGATTATTATGGCAAAAACAATTCCAATCCCCACAGCGATGAGCATGGTTCTGAAATCTCTTGAAATAATAGCCCCTTCGCTTAACGAGGATTTAGTTGCGCTGTAGACCATCAAAAGCCCGTACACCGAGGTTAAAATGCTGAGGCTTATTAGGATTTTGTCTGTTGCTTGTATAAAATCTTTTATGGCGTTAATTATCTTATACATCTGATACCCCTTTTCGGGTTTTATGTTTTTCGACTAAAGACTGCAAAAAGATTATAATGCTTTATGTCCTCATTATCAAGTGGAGAGTAAATTTAGTGAGATTATGAGAGAGTATTTTACAAACAGCGAAAGAGAAACCGAGGAGCTTGCCGCAAGACTTGCGGGCGAGTTTAAAAAGGGCGGCGTTCTTGCCTTTAAAGGAGGCATGGGAATGGGCAAAACCGCCTTTATCCGCGGACTTGTAAAAGGTCTCGGAAACACCGCTTTTGTAAGCAGCCCCACCTTTGCCATAGTCAATGACTACGGCGGCGAGCCTCATGCTTTCCATTTTGATATGTATAGGGTAAGCTCATGGGAGGATTTGTATTCCACAGGCTTTTTTGATTATCTTGCTGAAGGAAATCTACTTTTAATTGAATGGAGCGAAAATATAGAAGAAGCCCTGCCCGAAGATACGATATTTATCGAAATTGAAAAGGGCGAGGGCGATACTCAAAGAATCATCAGAATTTCAGGCAAGGAAGAAGGCAATATCGTTTGAAGGTTTTAGGAATAGAAACATCAGCCGCAGCGGCAAGCGCGGCTGTCGCGGAAAACTCAAAGGTTATTAGCGAAGCCTATATAAATATCGGTCTTACCCACTCTCAGACTCTCATGGAGCTGATTGACGATTGTCTCAGAAGGGCAAACACCAGCATTTCCGAAATTGACGCTATAGCTGTAACCTCAGGCCCCGGTTCCTTTACGGGCGTTAGAATCGGAATTGCGACCGCAAAGGGTCTGGCGGAGCCATTAAACATCCCCTGCATTTCCGTTTCGACTTTGCAGGCAATCGCTTATCCGCTTATGGGAACAGGGTGCATCGCCGCTGCCGTAATGGACGCCCGCTGCAATCAGGTGTATTCCGCGGACTTTTTATGTCAGAATAATATGGAGCGTCTTTGTGTGGATTCGGCCGTGAGCCTTGACGAACTTAAAAGCAGGCTCAGCTCATATAACATCGATTCGTCCATAGTATTTATCGGCGACGGCGCGGAGGTAGCGCATAAATACTTCAATGAGAGATATCCCGAATTTAAAGTCGGTATAGTAGCGGGCACTGTCCGGTTTCAAAGTGCATCCTCAGTCGCAATTATAGGATGCGAGGAATTTGAAAAGGGCAAAACGATTGACGCAAGCGTTTTGGTTCCCATATATTTAAGACCATCTCAGGCGGAAAGAGAACTGAAAAGGAAAACAGCTTTACAGCGTTAAGTGAATTACTTTACAGCAAAATAATTACGGAAAGGTGAGAATCATGATTGCATTGGGCGCGGACCACGGCGGATTTCATCTTAAAGAAGCGGCGAAAGAGTATTTGAAAGAAAAAGGCATTGAGTTTACCGACTTCGGAATCTATGAAGAAAAAAGCGTCGACTATCCCGACATAGCAAAGACCGTCTGCGAGGCAATTCAAAGCGGCAAGTGCCGGTATGGAATTTTGTTCTGCGGAACGGGCATCGGAATGTCTATAGCCGCAAACAAGCATAAGGGCATTCGCGCGGCATGCTGCTCCGACTACTTCAGCGCCAAGTACACAAGAATGCACAACGACGCAAATGTCCTTTGCCTCGGCGGCAGGGTAGTGGGCACAGGTCTTGCTATTGAACTTATTGACGCATTCTTAAACAGCGAGTTTGAAGCGGGCAGGCATGCTAAGAGGCTCGAAAAAATAGCCGAAATAGAAAATTCAATCGGAGGATAAAATGGAGGACTTCTTAGCTCAGGCAAAACAGGTTCAGTGGTTCCCCGGTCACATGGCAAAAACCTTAAGGCAGCTCAAAGAGCTTATGCCTAAGGTTGATATTGTAATTGAGATTACTGACGCCAGAATACCCGAAAGCAGCAGGAACCCAGAGCTTCCTTCATTAACCGGCAATAAACCACATATTATTCTCCTTAACAAATCGGACCTTGCCGACCCCGAAATCAATAAAAAATGGATTGACTATTATAAAAAGCAGGGTATCAACGCCGTCCTTACCGACTGCAAAAGCGGGGGCGGCTTAAAGCAGTTTATGACGGTTTTGAGAAGCGTTTCAGCTCCCATAAAGGAGCGCAACGCTCAAAAGGGCATGCCCGGCAAAACCATAACCGTGCTTGTCGCAGGCATTCCCAATACGGGAAAGTCCTCATTCATAAACAGAATGGCAGGCAAGGCAAAGGCAAAGGTTGAGGACAGGGCAGGCGTTACAAGGCAGAATCAGCGCTACACAATCGACAAAGGCATTGATATGATTGACACTCCCGGTCTTTTATGGCCGAAATTCGAGGACCCCGCCGTCGGCGACAAGCTAGCATTTACGGGCGGAATTAAGGATACAATCCTTGACATCGAAACCCTTGCCGCAAGGCTCTTGACTGTTTTGGCTGAAATCTGCCCCGAAAAGCTCACCGCAAGATATAAACTGGAAGATACCTCCGGTCACTCAGGCTTTGAGCTTTTAGAAATGCTGGGCAGAAAAAGAGGTATGCTGCTGAGCGGAAACGAGGTTGACACCGAAAGGGCGGCAAATACTTTACTCGACGAGTTCAGGGGCGGTAAGCTGGGCAGGATTTCACTTGAAGTGCCGACGGATTCCATGGAGGACGAAAATGATAAGCCTTGATATTGAAAACTCACTGAGAAGCGAAGGATATAACATCATCTGCGGAGTTGACGAAGCGGGAAGGGGCCCACTTGCAGGCCCTGTTTTTGCTGCCGCAGTAATTCTGCCTGAAGACTGCCCCGATATAGGCATAAACGATTCCAAGAAGCTGACCGAAAAGAAAAGGGAGCTTTTGTTTGACAAAATAACCGAAATCGCCCTTGACTATTCGATCGCGATAGTCAGCGAAAAGGAAATTGATGAAATAAACATCCTGAATGCCGCAATGCTTGCAATGAGAAAGGCTGTCGCCGGGCTAAAGATTAAACCCGATTTTGTTTTGATTGACGGCAACCGCCTCCCCGAAACGGGTTATCCCGAAAGATACATAGTAAAAGGCGATTCACTTTCAATGTCCATAGCCGCCGCGTCCATTCTGGCAAAAGTCAGCCGAGACCGCTATATGCTGTCATTGGATGAGCAATATCCCGAATACTGTTTTAACAAGCATAAGGGATACGGCACCGCTCTGCACTATCAGATGCTCGAAAAATACGGCATTTCTCCCGTTCACCGCAGGTCATTTCTAAAGAATCTCGCTAAGCACAATGGATGACAGAAGATTAAAGGGCGTTTTGGGAGAGCAGATAGCGGCAAGGTTTTTAAGGGAAAAGGGCTATGAGATAATCGCTGCAAACTTTAAATCCAAATGCGGGGAAATTGACATCATCGCAAAAAAGGCTGAGCTTATTGTCTTTGCGGAGGTTAAAACTCGGCAAAAAGACACCTTGATTGCTCCCTATTTGTCTGTTAACCAAGAAAAGCGAAGAAAGATAATTCTGACCGCTCAAGTCTTTTTAAAGCTGAACCCCCGATACTCAAAGTGCAGCTACAGGTTTGACATTATAGAAATCTTCCTAGACGGACAAAGGTTTTTGAACTTAAATCATTTGGAAAACGCCTACACTCCTCAAAAATATAAAAAGCTGGATTACTGAGGTGGTAATTTGAATTTTTTTGACCTTCACTGCGATACGATAACCGAGCTGCACAAAAAGGGAGAGTCCTTAAAAAATAACAGCCTTCACATATCCCTTGAGAAGGCAGATTGCTTTGATGCTTACAAGCAGGTCTTTGCCATATTCATTCCCGACACTTTAAGGGGCAAGACTGCGGCAGACTATTTTGATGAGGTCTGCGATTTTTATTATGAGCAGCTCTCGGAAAACAAGGATTCTATATCTCCATACATAGATTTTGAAAACCAATCCAAGTACAAAGCGATTTTGGCGGTTGAAGGAGCCGCAGCCGCGGCTGGCACCATAGAAGGGCTGCATCATCTGTATAACAGGGGTGTAAAGCTGATAACCCTTACATGGAACGCCGACAACGAGGTGGCGAGCGGCTGTTTTTCGGAGACTGACAACGGCTTTACCCCTTTCGGCAAAGAGTTTGTTAAGGAGATGGAGCGGCTTAAAATTGCCGTTGATGTTTCCCACCTTTCCGATAAGAGCTTTTGGCATCTGGCGGAATTCGCGGAAAAACCCTTTATAGCAAGCCATTCCTGCTGCAGAATTGTTGATAATCCGTACGCTAAGCGGAGAAATCTCACAGATGAGCAGATAAAGCATATAATCGGCATCGGCGGAATTATAGGAATTAATTTCTGCGTAAGTTTTCTCGGCTGTGACGAAAAAAGCGGATTTGACGAGGTTTACAGGCATATTTACCATGCTCTGAGCCTTGGAGGAGAAAAGACTGTCTGCATCGGCAGCGACTTTGACGGCTGCAATGTTCCCGATGATTTAAACAGCCTCAATAAAATCCCCGAGCTTTATTCCTACCTTATATCAAGAGGAATAAAGCAAGATACCCTTGATGACATCTTCCATAACAACGCGGAAAGATTTTTTAAAAAATTGCTTGCATAAAAAGACCCTCTCCGAAATCTTTTGGAGAGGGATTTATTTTGCGTACTTTTTTGACTGCTCTACGGCAATTTTATCGCATCTTTCATTCTCGGGGTGACCAGCATGACCTCTGAGCCATATGATTTTTACATCATGCTGAGCTATCAGATTTAAAAGCTGTTCCCACAAATCAGGGTTCAAAGCGGGTGAATTGTCGCCTTTTTTCCAGCCTTTTTTCCTCCAGCTTTCAGCCCAGCCTTTTGTAATGGCGTCGGCAACATATTTTGAGTCGGTATAGATTTCAACGGCGCATCTGCGTTTTAGAGCTTTTAGCCCTTCAATAACGGCGGTCAGCTCCATGCGGTTGTTGGTGGTGCTTTTCTCGCCGCCGCAAAGCACCTTTTCGTGCTCACGGTACTTTAATATCGCGCACCATCCCCCGGGACCCGGGTTCATGGAGCAGGCTCCGTCTGTATATAATCTGACTATGCTATCCATTTCATTGCCTTTCTTTTATTACTTTGACAAAAATAATTCTATCATATTAAAGCTCGAATTCAAGTATATTTTGGTTATGTTTGATTAATTTCCAATCTCCTTGGCAATAATATCAAAGGAAAATATCGGCCTTATTGGCTTTGCTAAGGAGAGAATAAATGAAAGCTGTTATTATGGCAGGCGGGGAGGGCACTCGTTTAAGACCTCTGACCTGCAACCTTCCCAAACCTATGGCTCGTGTATTCGGCAGACCCGTTCTTGACTACATTGTGGATTTGCTCAGCGTACAGGGCTTTGACGAGGCTATTGTCACGCTGAAATATATGCCCGAATACATCAATGACTATATTGAGGATAATAATGGCTCAAAAATGAAGCTGAAAGGCATAGTGGAGGAGGGGGCACTGGGCACCGCGGGAAGCGTCAGGAATGCCGCCTCCGATTTCACCGAGCCTTTCCTTGTCATCAGCGGCGACGCTATTTGCGATTTTAATCTCAGAGACGCCTACAATAATCATATTGAGAACAATGCCCTGTTTACTGTTGTGGGCACAAGGGTTTCCGACCCGAGGGAATACGGTCTTATTAACGCCAGCAAGGACGGCAAGATTTTAAGTTTTAACGAAAAGCCCGGCTGGGGTCAGATTACCACAAACCTTGCTAATACGGGAATTTATATTATTAATCCCGAAGTGCTGAAACTCATACCCGAAGGCGAGTTTTTCGACTTTGCCTCCGATTTGTTCCCCCTTATGCTCTCAAAGGGTATGGAGCTGCGCGTCTATGAGGCGGGCGGCTACTGGTGCGATATAGGCGATGTTGAGGCATATAAATACTGCCACTTTGATATAATGAGCGGCAAGACGGGCATCATCCTGCCCTATACCGCAAAAGGCATTTATACCCGCGAAGTGCTGCCCGAAGGCGATTATACCCTTGTTCCCCCTGTGTATATAGGCAGGGATGTGACCATCGGCGACAAGGCGGTTATAGGCCCTAATACCGTTATTGACGACGGCTGCAATATCGGCGCGGGCGCTGAGGTTAAGTCCTCGGTTGTACTGAATTCCGTCCATATTGCCGCGAACGCATATCTTAATTCCTCGGTCGTATGCGAAGGCGCTGTGATAAAGAGCGGCGCAAGGCTGTTTGAAAATACCGTCATCGGAGCTAATGCCGTTATCGGCGAGAATGCGATAATTAAGAATAATGTACGAATTTGGCCCGAAAAGCAGGTTGGCGAAGGCGCAGAAGTCATTGACAATATAAGAGACGGTAATGTCACCAGAGATGTTTTCGGAGACGAGGGTATTGGCGGCATAACCTTCTCTGAGCTCAGCTGCGAAAAGGCGGCAAGACTCGGCTGCGCCGTTGGCAGCTCCAAGAACGGCAGAAGGGTATGCATTGCACACGACGGAAAGGCCGCGTCCCTTGCAATTGAAAAGGCTATTACAGCGGGGCTTATGTCGACAGGCGCAAGGGTTCTGGGGTTCGGTGACTCCTTTGTTTCGGAGCTTAAATTCTTTACAGGCTACTGTGACCTGAAATCGGGCATTTTTATCCGCACGGAGAACGACTATACCGAAATAATGCTCTTTGGCGAGCTGGGTCTGCCCCTTACAAGAAAGGCGGAGAGGGAAATCAGCGACAAATACAGGCGCTGCGATTTTATCCGCTGCACTCAGGACAGCTGCGCCGATGTGGTTGATATATCCGCCATTAAAGGCAGTTATCGCAGGGAGCTTGAAAAAAGCGCCTTCTCAAGCCTTGACGGTGTCGGCGCCAAGGTAAGCTCTGACAACGAAAAAATAAAGCTCGTTATAAACAACTGCCTGAATAATTTAAAACTTTCAGAGAAAGACTATCCTGTGTTTATTATCGATTCTACGGGTACAGAAGTTTACGCGAAGGATGAAAACGGCGAGGAGATTTCATACGAAACACTTCTCTGCCTTGCTGCATATGATGAGCTGTCACAGGGAAAGGATATCGTTATTTCCTCCGAGGCTCCCATGGTGATAGACACTCTCGCAAAGGATTTCGGCGTAAATGTAAGGCGTTATATAAGCAGCTCGCCCGAATTCGAGGACGAAGAAATGCGCGCTACCGCCGAGAAGAACAAATGGGGATATGACGCTCTGTTCCTGACAGTAAAAATCCTTTCAATGATGAAAAAAGAAGAAAGGTCTTTGTCGGAGCTTATAAAATACCTGCCTAAGTTTATGATAATTAAGAAGGCGATTCCGCTTAACTTCTCGCCTTCTAAGCTTACCGAGGTTTTCGCGAAGTCCGGAGGAGCAATTCCTATTACCGCGGACGGAAAAACTATAAAAATTGAGGCCGGCAAGGGCAGAGCGGTGCTTGCTCCCACAAGAACGGGAAAGATGCTTAAAGTCTACTCCGAGGGGCACGATACCGAGATAGCGGGCGAACTTGCCTTTGAGATAGAAAAAATAATAAACAGTGCCAATATTGACATCAAATAGCATAAATAGTACAATTTATACGGTATGCTGGGCAAAGCATACCTACATAATGTGCTGTAAATAAAAATAGAATTGCAGCTTAAAATATATTCGATTTAATTTTTATTTGAACATTGAGTCTTGAGCAGAGTCAAGACTTTTTAATAAACAACAGCCAAACACATTTGAATGAAAATCCCTTTCTTGAGGGGTTAGTTGTCTGTTGCTAAAATTTTGAGAACCCGGCATAGTTTAATGCGTGGGGGAGCTGAGTATTCCCGTCAAATGTGTTTTGGGCTAAGATAAGGAGATAATATGCAAACAACCAAAATCAAAAAGACAACCACATCCAAAAAACAAAGCGATATGCCGCTTTATTCAAAACGCAGTCCCGCGAGAAAGAAAGCGACATCCGAAAAGGGTAAGCCCGTTAAAATCGCTTTTCTCGGCGGACTTAACGAAATAGGAAAAAACATGACTCTCATAGAGTACGATGATGATATTATCATCATAGACTGCGGTCTCGCGTTCCCAGACAGCGATATGCTCGGCGTTGACCTTGTCATTCCCGATTTCACATATGTCGAGCGCAACGCCGACAAGCTCAAAGGTGTTCTCATTACACACGGACATGAGGACCATATCGGAGGACTTGCGTTCCTTCTCAAAACCGTAAAGGTTCCCGTTTACGCGACAAAGCTGTCTATTGGTCTTATCGAAGGTAAACTCAAAGAGCATAAGATTCTTGAAGACGCGAAGCTCAATGTAATAAAGCCAGGTCAGAAGTTTAAACTGGGCAAGTTTGAAATTGAGGCGATTCATGTAAACCATTCGATTCCCGACTCGGTTTCATACGCCATCAAGTGCGACGCGGGCACAATTCTGCATACAGGCGACTTTAAAATAGACACTACGCCGATTGACGGCGAGGTTATTGACCTTTCCCGCTTTGCCGAGCTTGGCAAGGAGGGTGTGCTTTGTATGCTTTCCGACTCCACAAACGCGGAGCGTGAAGGCTATTCCGCAAGCGAAAGCAAGGTCGGCGACTCTTTCGGAAATCTTTTCTCTAAGGCTGGAAAGAGAAGGCTTATTATCGCCACCTTCGCGTCCAATATTCACAGGATTCAGCAGATAATCGATGTCGCGCACAAAACTGGCAGAAAGGTTGCCCTCTCTGGACGCAGCATTGAGTATGTCGTTAAAATCAGCACAGAGTTGGGTTATCTCAATATCCCCGAAGGTTTGCTTATCGGCATTGAGAAAATCAACAACTACAACGACGACCAGCTTGTAATAATCACCACGGGCAGCCAGGGCGAGCCTATGTCCGCTCTGACAAGAATGGCTATGTCCGAGCACAGAAAAGTTGATATAGGCGCGAACGACTATGTCATTATTTCCGCAACGCCCATTCCCGGCAACGAAAAGACTGTAAGCAAGGTTATAAACGAGCTAATTAAGCTCGGCGCTGAGGTTATTTACGAAAAAATGCACGAGGTGCATGTTTCTGGCCACGCTTATCAGGAAGAGCTTAAACTCATGATGGCTCTTGTAAAGCCCAAATACTTTATACCTATCCACGGTGAGCAAAAGCATCTCAGAAAACATGCGGCTCTTGCGGAGCTTATCGGAATCCCCAGCGAAAACATTGTCATTGCCGACATCGGCTCTCAGGTTGAGTTCCTGGGCGACTCTATGCGAGTATCCACAGGTATTCCCGCTGGCAGAGTATTCGTCGACGGCTACGGCGTCGGCGATGTGGGCAGCATTGTGCTTCGCGACAGAAAGCTTCTTTCTCAGGACGGCATAATAGTTATTTCTTTCGTTATAGATTCGGTTTCAAGAGAAATAATTTCTCCCCCCGAAATCACATCAAGAGGCTTTGTATATGTAAGAGAGTCCGAGCAGCTGTTCAGTGCCGCCAGCGAGCAGGCTCTGCACATCGCGCAGAGAGTGCTTGACAACGATTCCTATGACCTTAATGCCGTTCGCACAAGGGTCAGGGACGACATCGCTAAGTTCATGTACGAAAAAACCAAGCGCAGCCCGATGGTCCTGCCAGTTATTCTTGAGGTTTAATTCACAGCTTTTTTAAAGCAGATGATGACTAATAGGGTTTTTTATGATACACTAAGTTAATAAATACTAAAATTACCCTATGTAGCTTTTTAAAGTTACAGAAAGGATTTGATATTATGCAGGTTATTTTGACTCAGGACATTAAAAACCTCGGCAAAAAGGGCGAGATGGTAAATGTTTCGGATGGTTATGCCCGCAACTATTTATTCCCCAGAAAGCTCGCAACCGAGGTTAACGCTCAGGCTCTGACTGAGCTTAAAAACAGAGAGGCGGCAAAGCAGCACAAGATAGACACAGAGATTGCCAACGCCAGAGCAAATGCCGAGAAGCTGGAAGGCAAGACTGTAAAGATCACCGCAAAAGCGGGTCAGAGCGGCAAGCTCTTCGGCTCGGTAACTTCAAAGGAAATCGCCGAGGCAATAAAAGAGCAAATCGGCATTGAAATTGACCGCAGGAAAATCAGCGTAGCCGAAATCAAGGCTTACGGTACATACCCCTGCGAGATAAAGCTTTATACAGGCATTTCCGCCACTATGTATGTTGCTGTGGGAGAATAGCATCTTAACCTTTATTTCAACGGGGTGCTAAGTTAAAACAATGATTGATTCCGTTTCTATCGACAATAACGCATTACCATACAGCTTGGAGGCTGAGCAGGCAGTGCTCGGCGCTCTTTTGCTCGACCCGCCTTCTCTAAGCAAGGTGGCAATGTTTTTAAAGCCCGAGCATTTTTATCTGGAGCACCATAAAAAGATTTATTCCACAATAATAAATCTTGACGCTGCCAAGGGCGGCAAGTTTGATGTATTGCTTGTTCTCGAGGCTTTAAAGGCTGAGAATATCTACTCAGACGAGGCTGGAAAGGCGTATCTCCTGCAGCTATCCCAGTCGGTTCCCTCCGCAGCGAATGTTGAAGCCTACGCGAAGATAGTCAAAGAAAAATACTACATAAGAACGCTTGTAAAGGTTTCCGAGGAGATTATTAAAACCGCAACCAGCGGCGAAGAAAGCGCCGATGTTCTCCTTGACAATGCTGAGCAGAGAATTTACGACATAAGGCAGGGCAGGGGCGTAGTCGGCCCCTCAAGGTTCAGCGAAGTCATAGGTCTTGTTTATGAAAAGCTCTATCAGCTCTCCTCCGACGAAAGGCACCTTTATGCGGGGCTTTCCACAGGTTTCAGCGACCTTGACAGGGTTATTACGGGACTTAATAAGTCGGACCTTATACTTATAGGCGCCCGCCCCGCAATGGGTAAGACAAGCTTTGCGCTGAATCTTGCGAGAAATGTTGCTGTAAAGGGCAATAAAAAGGTTGTTTTCTTCAGTCTTGAAATGTCCAAGGAGCAGCTTGCCCAAAGGGTCCTTGCCATGGAGGCTAGAATCAGGAGCCACAAAATGCGCACGGGCAACTTCACTCCCAAAGAGTGGGAGCAGCTTGCCTCCGCGGCGGCTTTCCTAAGTAATTGTGAATTGTACTTTGACGATACATCCAACATAACCGTGCCCGAAATGAAGGCAAGAATCAGGCGTCTTAAAGATGTTGACTGCGTATTCATCGACTACCTACAGCTTATGCAGTCCAGCAAGAGAACAGAGAACAGAGTGCAGGAGGTTTCCGAAATTACAAGGAGCCTCAAGCTCATGGCTAAGGATTTGAATATCCCTGTGGTAACCTGCGCTCAGCTGGCAAGAGCTACGGAGGCAAGGGGCAGATCCAAAAAGCCTCAGCTCTCCGACCTAAGAGAATCTGGCTCAATTGAGCAGGACGCCGATATAGTCATCATGCTTTATCGTGAGGACTATTATCAGAAGATGGAGGGCGAAACGGAAGTATCGGATATAAACAAGGCAGAGCTTTTGATTCAAAAGAACAGGCACGGCCCCACCGATACCGTAGAGCTTGCGTGGAATCCCGAATATACACTGTTTACTTCTATAGAAAGAGAAAGAGAGGACGAATAGCCTCTCTTTATATTTAATTCCACAGTTTGCAAAGGGTAAAAATGACGGAAAAGGTTCTTAGATTCATAAAAGATAATATGCTCCTCAAGAGCGGCGACAGCGTAATTGTCGCCGTATCGGGAGGGGCTGATTCTATTGCCCTTTTGCATCTATTGAAGCAGAACGAGAAAAGGCTCGGCATCGAGGTTTCCGCCGCCCATGTTAACCACGGCATCAGAGGCGACGAGGCAAAAAGAGACGAGAACTTTGTAATAGAGTTTTGCGAAAAGCGCTCGATTCCTCTGAAGGTTTTCCATGAAGACATTCCCTCCCTCGCTAAAAAGCTTAAGATAGGGGAGGAGGAATGCGGCAGGAAAAGAAGATATGAGCTTTTATGCGGCATTGACGATTTTTCGCTTATTGCCACCGCCCACAATCTTAATGACAACCTTGAAACGGTGCTTTTGAATTTAACAAGAGGCACAGCCTTGACGGGGCTTTGCGGAATCCCCGTTAAGAGAGGCAGAATAATCCGCCCTTTGCTTAACTGCACAAGGGAAGAAATTGAAGCCTACTGCAAAGAAAACTCCCTTGAATATGTAACAGACAGCACAAATGATGACGCAAAATATTCAAGGAATAAAATTAGAAAATTTGTTATTCCTAAACTTCAGGATATTAACCCATCTATTTTAGAAAACTTCGCTGAGTTTCTGGAAAACATTAAACGGGATGAGGTGTATTTAAACGAACAGGCACAGCGCCTCTTGTCCGAAGCTGTTGAAAATGGTAAATTTAAGTCGGAGGCTTTCAAAAAAGCCCACCCCGCGGTAAGATACAGGGCAATTAAAGCTGTCATTTCCAACTATATCTCCGGCGGAATCGAAAAACGCCATATAGAAAAAGCGGATGAACTTCTAAGTAAATGCGGCAGCTTTGACCTTTGCGAAACCCACAGGGTAACCTCTGACGGCAAATATCTTTTCGTTGAGGAAAAGGCAAGTCTTAAGTCCGCAAAGCCGCCGGAGCCGATAGCAATTAACAAGACTGATATTACCGAAAAAGAAACCGAATTTAAATTTGCGGATTTTATAATCACGCTCAGACTTATTAGCAAAACAGAAATAGATTCGTTGCAAAAAATTAATAATGAGGTCTGTTATAATCTGTTAGATTATGATAAAATGACATCTGCTATCGTCATTCGCGGCAGAAAATCGGGAGACAGGCTCAGAATCAAAGAAAGAGGTTTATCCAAAACCCTCAAAAAGCTCTATTCCGAAAATAAACTGCCACAATCTTTGCGGGAAATTAATCCTATTATTGCGGATGATGAGGGCGTAGTCTTTGTAAACGGCTTCGGAGCCGACGAAAGGTGCGCCGCGGATAATAACAGCAAAAAAATCATACTTGTTTCTGTAAGGAGAAAATAATATGCAGGTTGAAAATATCATGCTTAAAGATATTGACAGAATACTTCTCAGCAAGGAAGAGCTTGACGAAGCCGTTAAAAGGCTCGGAAGGCAGATTTCAGAGGATTATAGAGAGAGAAACCTGCTGCTTGTCAGCGTTCTTAAAGGCTCTGTAGTTTTCATGGCAGACCTTATGCGTGCTATAGATATACCCTGCCGCATAGACTTTATGTGTGTTTCCAGCTACGGCAGCGGCACCAAGACCTCGGGCACTGTTAGAATTCTCAAGGATTTAGACATTGACATAGAGGGTTATGATTTGCTGCTTGTTGAGGATATTCTGGACAGCGGCAAAACTCTCAGCTACATTACCGAGATTCTGCTTGCAAGGAATCCCAAGAGCATAAGAATCTGCACCCTTCTTGACAAGCCCGACAGAAGGCAGGTTGACCTCACCGCCGAATACACGGGCTACACAATTCCCGACGAGTTTGTCGTCGGCTACGGTCTCGATTACGATGAAAAGTACAGGAACCTTCCTTTTGTGGGAGTGTTAAAGCGCTCTGTTTACGAAAAATAAAAAATTTATATTAATATTAATTTAAGCGGGGAAAGATAAGTTTAGATTAAACCCGCTGCAGGAGTGATAATGCTTTTGAAAAATATTAAGTGGAAACAATTACTTCCGTATGTGATAATACCGGTTTTTCTTATTATCATGCTTACCACCATGCTGTCAAGAACGACGCAGAAAAAGACCGAGTATTATCAGCTCGTTAATATGTTCCTTAACGATGAGATTGCCGAGTACTCACTTAATCTCACCAGCGGCGATATGAAATACAAGACAAGGAAAGAGCCGAATATTGAGCGCTCCTACACCGTTCCCAATGTCACAATGTTCATTGAGGATGTCCACAAATATGTTGTGGAGCACAATAAGGAGCGGCCCGAAAGCGAGCAGGTTAAGTTCGACTATATAGCGGGAACCTCCGGCGCGTGGATAATAAATCTTGTGCCGATTCTAGCGTTCTGCGTGATACTTCTTTTCGGTATTTTCTTTGTATCCAAGCGAATGGATCAGACCATCGCCAACGAATCCTCAAGGGCTCTCAGCTTCGGCAAGGCAAGGGTAAAGCTTGGCAAGGACGATAAGCGAAAGACCACCTTTGCCGATGTCGCGGGCGCTGAGGAAGAAAAGGAAGAACTTGTTGAAATAGTTGAATTCTTAAAGGACCCCGGCCGTTTCAGCCAGCTTGGAGCAAGAATACCTAAGGGCGTTCTGCTCGTGGGACCTCCCGGAACGGGTAAAACTTTGCTTTCAAGGGCTGTCGCGGGCGAGGCTAATGTGCCTTTCTACTCAATTTCAGGCTCCGATTTCCTTGAAATGTATGTCGGTGTCGGTGCTGCCAGAGTAAGAGACCTGTTTAATCAGGCAAAGAAGTCAGCTCCCTGCATAGTCTTCATTGACGAAATCGACGCCGTCGGTCGCCACAGAGGCGCAGGTATGGGCGGCGGACACGATGAAAGAGAGCAGACTTTAAACCAGCTGCTTGTTGAAATGGACGGCTTTGTTGAGAATGAAGGCGTCATTGTGCTTGCTGCCACAAACCGTCCCGACATTCTCGACCCCGCTCTTTTAAGACCTGGCAGATTTGACCGTCAGATTACCGTCGGCTATCCCGACGCCAAGGGCAGAGAGGAAATTTTAAGGGTTCACTCCCGCAAGAAGCCTCTTGCTCCCGATGTTGACTTAGGCGTTATCGCAAGGTCAACCGTCGGCTTTACGGGCGCCGACCTTGAGAATCTCCTTAACGAAGCGGCTCTGCTTGCGGCAAGGCGCAAAAAGAGAGCCATCACCATGGCGGAAATTGAAGAAGCAACCGTCAAGGTGCTTGTAGGCGCCGAAAAACGCTCCAAAAAGCAGAGCGAAAAGGACAGAAAGCTCACCGCCTACCACGAGGCAGGTCACGCCGTTGTTTCATACTTCCTTGAAACTCAGGACCCCGTTCATCAAATTTCAATCATCGCAAGGGGCATGGCAGGCGGCTATACCATGTCGGTTCCCAAGGAGGATAGGTCTTACACCTCCAAGAGCTCAATGATTGAGGATATTGTCGAACTGCTTGGCGGCAGAATTGCTGAGGCTCTTATTATCGGCGACATATCTACAGGCGCCTCCAACGACATCGAAAGAGCAACCGACATCGCCCGCAAGATGGTTACAAGGTACGGAATGAGCGAAACCCTCGGTCCGATTGCCTTCGGCACGGGTCATGACGAGGTTTTCCTGGGCAAAGAGTACGGTACAATCAGAAACTACTCAGAGCTTACCGCATCTGAGATTGATAACGAAATTAACAGAATCATCACCAATGCTTACAACAGGGGCAAGGAGATTCTGTCTGACAATGTTCACAAGCTGCACCTTGTTGCGAACGCCCTTCTTGAGTTTGAGAAAATCAGCGGCGAGGACTTTAAGAGACTCATGGACGCAAAGAACGAGGAAGAAGAAAACGAAGTGCTTGAATCCATGAGAACCGCTCCTAAGGGCAGCACGGGCACTACCCTCTACTCCTATCACACAAAGAAGGCTAAGGAAGAAGAGCTCTTAAAGCAGTTTAAGGATGAAGTGACAAACACTGAAAAAGAAGCCGCCGAACCCGAAACTGCTAAAGATACAGAGCCAGCGCCCGAAAACGCTGCGGAATCGGAGAAGGAAGACGCTGAGGACAGCGAAGAAAAATAAGGTTTTAAAGCTTACAGGCGAGGAATTTCTTCGCCTGTTTTTTAAAGGGGGATTTTAATGACCGGCAAAGAAATGTTCGGAAAAGCAAAATGGTTCTCGCCAAGCTCGGATTATTCTCAGCCCATATTCGCGGATACCTTTGAGGCTCCCGATTTTGACATGGCGGAGCTTATTATATGCGGGCTCGGTTTTTTTAAGGCATACATAAACGGAAGAAGTGTCAGCAGCGATTTGTTCGTCCCCGCATGGACCGACTATAACCATGTGGACCGATATATTAACGGCGAGCTTTATAAGGATGGATTCAGACATTCAATTAATGTCCTTAAATATGATGTTTCGCTGCATATAAAACCCCAAAACAATATAATCGCCGTACTCGTAGGTCCCGGCTGGTATGTAAAGTACAATTTCGGCAAGGTAAAGCTCTGCTTTAAAATTGACTTTTATAAAGACGGCAAGCTGCAGGGCAGCTTTTACTCAAACGACACTGTAAAATGGACCAAAAGCCACATAACAGAATCACAAATTATAAGACACGAAATTCAGGATTTCAATGTCGCCCCCGAGGGTTTTATTGAGAATCTGACTCCCGACAGCCTCAGCGATGACAGATGGCAAAAAGCCGTAGAAATAGAAGCTCCCGAATCGGATTATGTATTCCAAACTACCCCCGCGGACAAAGTTATAAGGACTTTATCTCCTAAACTCGTCAGGGACTTTGGAGATATAAAAGTCTATGATGTGGGACAGAACATTTCGGGCAGGGTAAAGATTGATATTTCGGGTCTTAAAGAAGGAGAGTCTGCTTTGATTGTTTACTCAGAGCTTATAAATGAAGATGGCGAGATAGACTTTGCGACCCACAGCTGGGGCAAACCTCAGGCAAACGAATTTATTTCCGACGGAAAGGCTAAGATCGCAGCTGCCGAATTCTCCTGGTTCGGCTTTAGATATTTCTCCCTTACATCAAACGCGAAGCCTATTGTCTGCGATGTAATACACGCCGATGTTCCCGTAACAAGCGGCTTTATGTCAAGCAGTTATGCTCTCAACTGGCTGTATGATGCTTTCATAAATACTCAGCTTACCAATATGCATGCTGGTATCCCCTCAGACTGCCCCCACAGAGAGGGCAGGGGATATACCGGTGACGGACAGCTTGTTTCCGGCTGCGGACTTCTGCTGTTTGACAGCAAGGAGTTCTATAAAAAATGGCTCAGGGATATTGCCGATTGTCAGGACGAAACAACGGGTCATGTCCAGTACACTGCTCCCTTTGTTCAGTCGGGCGGCGGTCCCGGCGGCTGGGGCGGCGCAATTGCCATTGTGCCGTATAATTATTATCTGAGATTCGGCGATTTGAGCGTACTGAAAGAGTTTTTCCCGAGAATGCTCAAATATTTTAAGTATCTCGATGACCACAGCGAAAACGACCTTGTGGTAAGTGACGAGCCCTGGGCATGGTGCCTCGGCGACTGGTGCACTCCCGATGAAATTAAAATCCCCGCGCCCTTTGTGAACAACTATTTCTATGTAAAAACCCTTGAAATAGCCATAAAGACCGCAAAGCTCATCGGCAAGGAAGAATATATCCCAGAGCTCAGTGAAAAGCTCAATATTAAAAAGGCGGCTACTGTAAAGCATTATTTCAATGAATCCACCGGGGATTTTGCGGATAATATTCAGGGCGCGAACGCCTTTGCCGTTGATATCGGGCTCGGCGATGAAAGGACATTCCAAAGAATGGCGGAGAATTACAAAAAGCTTGGAATGTACGACACAGGCATTTTCGGCACCGATATTGTAACAAGGGTTCTTTTCGAGAGGGGACAAGGTCAGCTGGCGTTTGACCTTTTGACCTCTGAAAAAGAAATCTCTTTCAGCACTCAAATGAAAAAAGGCGCCACAACAATTTGGGAGTACTGGACTCATAAAAAGTCCAACAATCACCCCATGTTCGGCGCGGTTGTAAAGTACCTTTTCGATTATCTCTTGGGCATTAGGCAAAAGGCAGAAACGGCAGGCTGCAAAGATATAATCATTTCACCTGTATTTGTTAATGGTCTTGATTTTGTCAGCGGCTATATAACACTCGACACAGGTAAGCTGGAAGTAACAATCAGCAAAAACGAGAAGAAAGCCGATGTTACGGTTTTTGTGCCCGACGGCATAAAGGCGACTTTGCTTGACGGCGATAAAGCTTTAGAGCTGAAGGCAGGAACAAACAAATATCAGTATAAACTTTAGTCTAACGGAGAGGTTATGGGTAAAATACTTGTTGTGGGCGGCGGACCTGCGGGCTTTATGGCCGCGATTTCCGCCGCAAGATACGGTGATGAAGTTTTTCTTCTTGAGAAAAATAATCGATATATGAAAAAGCTCCTTATTACGGGAAAGGGCAGGTGCAATGTAACAAACTATCAAACCCTGCTCAATGAGCTGATTGAAGCCGTTCCCGTGAACGGACGCTTTCTCTTCAGCGCATTTTCAAAATTTATGCCCACAGACACAATGGACTTTTTTGAAGATATGGGCGTTCCGCTGAAAGTGGAAAGGGGAAACAGGGTTTTCCCCGAATCGGACAAGTCCTCGGATATTGCCGACGCACTCTATAACAAAGCAAAGAAATTGGGCGTAAATTTCCTTCAGGGCAGGGCTGTAAAGCTCATTTTGGAAGACGGCGAATTAACGGGCGTTAAGACCGAAAATGAAACAATAAAAGCCGATAGGGTTATTATCGCAACCGGCGGCTTGTCTTACCCGCAAACAGGCTCTACGGGCGACGGCTATAAGCTGGCTAAAGAGGCCGGTCATACAATCGTGCCGTTAAAGCCCGCCCTTGTACCCATTGAAACAAAAGAGGACTGGTGCAGGGATTTAATGGGGCTTACCTTAAAAAACATCGCCATTTCAGTTGTTGACTCAGACACCTACCGCGAGGTTTTCAATGACTTTGGCGAGATGCTTTTTAGCCATTTCGGAGTATCTGGTCCCGTTATTCTCAGCGCAAGCTCTCATATGAAGGACGCTGTAGAGGGCAAATACAAGATTATTATTGATTTAAAGCCCGCTCTGAATTATGATAAGCTTGATAACAGAATTTTACGGGATTTAGCCGAATTTGCAAATAAGGGAATGTCAAACGCCCTTGCAAAGCTCTTGCCCAAGGCTTTAATTCCCGTTGTGTTAAGGCTCTCCGAGATTCCCCACGACTTAAAGGCAAATCAGCTCAGAAAAGAGCAGAGGGCAGTGCTTGTAAATACTATCAAGAACTTGACGGTTACATTTAAAAAGTTCAGGCCAATAGAGGAAGCGATTGTGACATCGGGCGGAGTTTCGGTCAAAGAGATTAATCCTAAAACGATGGAATCTAAATTAATTAAGGGTCTGTATTTTGCGGGCGAGATTATAGATGTGAACGCATATACGGGCGGATATAACCTCCAGATTGCCTTTTCAACAGGCTACCTTGCGGGTGAATCCGCCGCGGAATCACTGAGAAACTGAAAGAGGGATAAGATGATTAACATAGCTATTGACGGCCCTTCTGGAGCGGGCAAAAGCACCGTTGCAAAGGCGGTAGCTAAAAAGCTTGGATTTATCTATGTTGACACGGGCGCTTTGTATAGGGCAATTGGCGTTAATGCCCTGAGGCTCGGTTATGACACAACCGACAGGGAAAAGGTTGTAAGCACCTTAAAAGATGTAAAGCTCGATTTGCGGTATATTAACGGCGAGCAGAGGGTTATCTTAAACGGCGAGGATGTTTCCGAGGCGATAAGACTGCCCGAAGCATCCATGGCGGCGTCTAATGTGTCCGCCATTCCCGAGGTCCGTCAGTTTCTTTTCGATTTGCAGCGCAGCCTTGCCGCCGAAAATAACTGCATTATGGACGGCAGGGACATAGGCACGGTAGTTCTCCCCAATGCGGATTTAAAGCTCTTTTTAACCGCCTCTCCCGAGGAAAGGGCAATGAGGCGTCACAGGGAGTTAATCCAAAGGGGTACTCCAGTCGACTATGAGGTTCTCCTTGAGGAGATAAAGCAAAGGGACTATAACGACTCCCACAGGGCGATTGCTCCCTTAAAGCCCGCGGATGACGCTATTATTGTTGATACATCGGGCAATACCCTTGAGGAGTCCATTGAAAATGTATTGGCATTAATTAAAGAAAAACTCGGAATAGATACTGAGAATTAGGTGATTTATACGGCTGAGATTAAGGTTGCCAAAACCGCAGGATTTTGCTTTGGCGTTGACAGAGCGGTAAACAAGGTAAATGAGCTTTTAGAGGCAGGTCAGAAGGTTTGTACCTTGGGGCCTTTGATTCATAATCCTCAGTTTATAAAGAGCCTAACGGAAAAAGGCGTTGTTGTGGCCGAATCTCCCGATGATTGCCCCGAGGGCTACACTCTTGTTGTCAGAACACACGGCATCACAAAAGAAACAGCGGATAGAATAAAGGAGCTAAGTATCAGTTTTGTCGACGCCACCTGCCCCTATGTTTCCAAGATTCATAAACTAGCCGAAAAGCACTATGAGAAAAGCGCGGTTATTATAGTCTGCGGCGACAGCAGCCATCCCGAGGTCAAGGGAATAGTCAGCCACTGCAAAGACAGAAGTTATGTAGTAAGCAGCGAAAGTCAGATTGAAGATGTAATTTCCGACATTAAAAAGAGGTTCGGAGAGCAATTTTCTGACATAGTTTTGTTAAGTCAAACAACTTTTAGCGTCGAAGAATTCAAAAAATGTGTAAAAAAGCTGAAAATACTATGTACAAATCCAATAATTTTTGATACAATATGCAGTGCTACTGCTGAAAGACAAGCCGAAGCTGTCAGTTTGGCTAAAACCTGTGACATGATGGTTGTTATCGGCGGTCGCAACAGCTCCAACACTCAAAAGCTAAAAGACGCTTGCGAAAAATATTGTCCTACTTATCTGGTTGAGTCGTATGAAGAGCTGAAAAACATCGACTTTGGCAAGGCTGAATGCATTGGTGTTACGGCGGGAGCCTCTACTCCCGCCTGCAATATAAAGGAGGTACTTAAATACATGTCCGACATGGTAAATGACCGCGACAATCTTGAAGCGCTGGCAGCAGAGGAGATTGCTGAGAATTCGGATTACATTTCCGAAGATGAGAAGCTTTTCGCAGAAGCTCTCGAAAAAATGGATAACGATAATTTCAACCCGAAGGTAATCGGTACAGTTCAGAGAATTACTCCTACCGAAATTCATGTTGATATAGAAGGCCGCAAGCAGACAGGTATTGTGCCTGTTGAAGAATACAGCTCAGACCCGAACGCCGACCCCTCAAAGGAGCTTAAAGTAGGTGACCAGCTTGAGCTTATTATCATGAAGACAAACGATGTGGAAGGCACAATAATGCTTTCAAAGCGCCGTCTTGACGCTTCTAAGCATTGGGAAGCCATTGTGGACGCCCATAAGAACGGAACTGTTGTTACCGGCAAAGTGGTTGAAGTTATCAGCAAGGGTGCAGTAGCATTTTCAAAGGGAATTCGTGTATTCATCCCCGCATCACTTGCAACAGCTTCAAGAAAAGACCGCATTGAAGACCTGCTTGACACTGAGGTTGAATTCATAATTATCGATATCGACAAACGCCGCAAGCGCGCAGTCGGCTCCATTAAGGATGTACTCCGCAAGAAGAAGGCAGAAGCCGCAGAAAAATTCTGGGCAACCGCAAAAGTGGGCGATGTTCTCAAGGGCACCGTCAAATCCCTTACATCCTTTGCGGCTTTCGTTGACCTTGGCGGCGTTGACGGCATGATTCATAAGTCCGAGCTTTCATGGAACCGTGTAGGACATCCTTCCGAAGTTGTTAAAGAGGGCGACGAGGTAGAGGTTTACATCAAAGCTCTTGACAGCGAAAAGAAGAAGATTTCTCTCAGCTACAGAAAGCCCGAGGACAATCCGTGGGAGATTCTCAAGAAGCAGTATCCTGTCGGCACAGTTCTTGATGTAACAATCACAGGACTTACAACCTTCGGCGCATTCGCACAGGTAATGCCCGGAATAGAGGGACTTATCCATATTTCCCAGATTTCCAATGAGCGTATAGCAAAGCCCCAGGATGTTCTTTCAATCGGCGATCAGGTCAAAGTCATGGTAACGGGCATTGACGCTGAGAAGAAGAGACTCAGCCTCTCCATGAGCGCACTTCTTGAGCCCCCTGCAAAGGAAGAAGCTGAAGAGCCCGAGCAGGATGAGCCTGTAGCTGTATCAATTGACGAACTTCTTGCATCTGCCGAGAATAAAGAGGCAGAGTAAGTTAAATCTGTTGAATTCCGCCGCAACTGACCTTTTTGCAGAAGGCTCTTGCGGCTTTTTTTTATTAATGCTAAACTGGAAATACGAAATTTTTGTTGTTTTGTGGAGGTGCTCAATGAAAGAAAAGCCATTTTGCCTGCCCGATGATAATTACGACACTCTACCTTCACCCCGTCAGCAAAAAGAAAAAATATTAAAAGAAAATCTTCCCTTCTGGGATAAGCTCACCGCGCAGGATTTGGAGCTGATTTACAACCACTCCACGCTGGTAAAGTTCCATAAGGGACTGAGAATTCATGCAGGCGATGAAAACTGCGTCGGAGTCATAATAATTACAAAGGGTGCTTTGAGCACATCATTGCTTTCTGATGAGGGCAGGGAAATTGTGCTTTTTAAGCTTTATAAGGGCGATATTTGCGTACTTTCTTCATCGTGCATAATGGAGCCCATTACCTTTGATGTGAACATTGAAGTTGATGAGGATATGGAAGGTCTTGTAATAAACTCGGATGCCTATAAAAAGCTCTGCGACAGCAATGTTTATGTAGACTGCTTTACATATAAGCTGGTTGCGGAAAACTTTTCAAGCGTAATGTGGGCGATTCATCAAATTCTCTTTATGCGCTTTGATAAAAGGCTTGCCGTTTTCCTTGTTGATGAAGCCGCAAGAACGGGCTCAAATATAATTAATCTAACACACGAGCAAATCGCTAAATATACAGGCAGCGCAAGAGAAGTAGTTTCCCGAATGCTTAAAAGATTTGCTGAAGACAATATCGTAAATCTCTCAAGAGGAGAAATCCAAATCGTCAATAAACGGGCGCTGCTTGACATTATTGATATGTAATAACCAAAACTTAGGGGCAGCTTTTATGCTGCCCCCAAATTTTATCCTATGAACATCTGTGTCCAGTAATTGCCGTCGGCAACATAACCGACGCCGATTTGCTTAAAGGATGCGTTCAGGATATTTGCCTTGTGACCGGGTGAGTTCCACCAAGCTTCAACAACCGCAGCAGGAGTCTTTTGTCCCTTCGCGATGTTTTCGCCCGCGGTGGAGTACTTAATGTTAAACTTCTTCATCATTTCAAAGGGGCTTCCGTAAGTCGGGCTCTGATGAGCAAAGTACTTTCTGTCATGCATATCCTGAGACTTGTATCTTGCAACCCTTGACAGCTCCCAGTTTGTCTTCAAGGCGCTTAAACCGTTCTGAGTTCTCTTAAGGTTCGTGAGTCTTATAACCTCTGCTTCGTAGTCCAGAATGCCCTGGTCCAGTAAGGGAACTTCGATTATCTGCTTAGGATATATAAGGTCAGGATTAGGGATTTGCGGGTTTGCGGCAATTATTTCGCTGAGACCTACCTGATATTTTTTTGCTATCAGCCAAAGTGATTCGCCTTTAATAACTGTATGGGGAACCGCGCTCGCAGTCAAGCTGAAAAGAGGCAGGGCAGACAGTATCAACGCAAGTACCAAAACAACAAATCTCTTTTTGTTCTTTTTCATATTTCATCCTTCCAGTTTATTTAAATTTTTTAGACTGTCCGTCCATGATTATTTTTTTCGGCAATATTCATATTAAGCAATGTAATTTTTACGGGGAAAATTAAATCTAATAGGAAAATAAAAGAAAAAATCTATCTCTGAAGAGATAGATTTTTTAAATCTCAAAATCTTTTTGGTCGAATTTAGGAAGGCGCGGAATCCGTTTAGGAATTCTTTTTAAATGGTCATATTTAAATTTTTTGCAATATGAATCCAAGGTCATTACACCCATATAAGGGCAAAGAATCATATCGGAATCTTTAAGGTTTCTGCCGTTTTGGCAGTATGAGCAGCGGGCTTCATAATTTGAATTAAAGAAATTTAGCTTCATATTCGCCACCTGAATTTGCTTTTTAATAAGTTTACCACAGTATAAAGGCGGCGGCAAGAATTATTATGCTTTTAATCGCTTATGTTTAACAGTTATTCCGTTTTGAAAGCTTGTGTCAAGGATTAAAACCGCGCACATAAACAAGAGAGCGATGCTTGCGGGCACAGAAGTGGAATAAAGCGCAAATTTGGGGTACTGACTTGGACCAAAGACTGCGGTTGTAATGGGGAATACGGTAAAGAGAATTTTTGCGATTATGCCCGCAATCGTGCCATGCACAAGTCTTGATATTAAAAATGAGGAAAACTTTACGCCGCACTGGAGTACATCGCTTAAAACCTGAAAATGAACGCAAAGCCCGCCAAATGCTACGATGAAAGCTATCAAAGCCGCGTTGCCCGTTGATGCTGCGGCATTGGTGCCCGCAGTTACCTCAGCGATATATTTAATAAACTGCAAAGCCTCTTTGCCCTTGAGTACCTCGTTCAAAGCCTCTGTCATGGCGGAAAAGAATATGACCCACGCAGAAATTGAAATTATTCCCGATGTTGCTTTAACTACAGCATTTGTCAGAGCTGTAAAGATATCCTGCTTTACGGGTGATTGCGCGTCTAAAATTTGTTCGTCACTGTAAAGCTCATTATCTTTGCGTTTTGTTTTATTTGCAAGCTCTTTTCCTTTACGGCTTGCGAGTTTGAAAAGGTTTAAATAAATGCCCATCAAAAGCATCGCAAGACCCGTTGAAATGAATAGCAAATATCCTGCCTTTCTTGAACCCAAAATCGCAGTGCCGACGGCAGCTATGGAGAAGGCGGGCCCCGAGTTTATGGCGAAAAGAATTAAATTTTTTGCCTCTTTTTTTGTAATGCTGCCGTTTTTGTAAAGCTGTCCGCTCATTTTGGCTCCGATGGGATAGCCGCCCACCATAGACATCAGAACAACCGTTCCTCCAGCCGGAGAAAGTCCGAAAAGGTATTTTGCCGGATACTTAAATACCTTTCCCAAAATTTCTGCGCCCCCGCTTTCAACCAGAAAAGAAGATATGACCATAAAGGGGAACAGCGAGGGGATAATTATCGAGCCGCAAATGCTAAGACCGTTGCTCACTCCTTTTCTTGTAATCTCCGGCATTGCAATTGTCGCGGCGGCAGCCAGCAGCACTGCCGCAAGTGATATAATGCTCGTCAGATTCTGTTTTAGCGTTTCTCTTGCTTTTTGCATTTTTGCTTTAGTTTTATCTTGTCTCATCATACTACCATGTATATGGCTTGTTTGTACTTTTTATAAAGACAGTTTCATATATTTTTTAACATAAGAAATCTTTATTCCGTGAGGTCGTAATATGGCTAAAAGCAGGAAAAAGGGCAAAGACAAGCAGCCGAAAACATCTTTAATGACAAAGCTCGCTACAGAGCTTGAAGTGCCTTCCGAGATTCTTCCCGGAGTTTTCCGCATTGAGCTTCAGGAAACCCGAGAGGCAACGGTAGACGGCTGCAAAGGCATTTTAGAGTATAAGGACGAACGGATAAAGCTTAAACTCAGCAACAAAACAGTGACCTTTGCTGGGCTGAATTTAGAGATTAAGACCTTTACAAATGAAAGAGTAATTATCAGCGGATATATAGCGGGAATAGATTTTTCTGAATAAATATGGAGGAATTATCTTGGCGGTATTAAGGATTTTAAGATATATATTCGGATATGTGCATTTCAGAGCTTACGGCGGATTCGCCGAGCGTTTTATTAATCTTAGCGCAAAGGACAAAATCCCCATCTGGGATGTTAAGTATTTCGACGGCGGAATTACTGCCTACACCATGGCAGCGGCTGAGAAAACCATTTCATCCGCGGCCGAAAAATCGGGAATGATATTCGAGCCCATAGAAAAAAAGGGTGTTCCCTACTTTATTAAGCGCTACAGATTCAGGTTCGGCGTTGCAATCGGTCTTTTTCTGACCTTAATTTTTTCAATTATACTATCATCAATGATTTGGTATGTAAAAGTCGAGGGCAACGAGGAACTTACCGAAGAAGAAATAATAACCGAGCTTGAGGCTTTGGGTCTAAAGCCAGGAGTTTTTAAAAAGGGCATTGATGTAAAAGAGCTGCAAATGACAATGCTTTATAAGCTCGACGAGCTTTCGTGGATTTCTGTAAATATAAACGGCAGCACAGCCATAGTGGAGGTTAGGGAGAGAAACAAGGCACCCGAAATAATTGACAGAGGGCAGCCCTCCAATATTGTGGCGGGCCATGACGGTCAGATTATCAAACTGGAGGTTTATCAGGGCGACGGCATGGTAGAAGAAGGCTCAGCCGTCGTAAAGGGCGATTTGCTGATTTCCGGCGTTGAAACCCTTAAAGACGGCAAAGTTCTTTTCCACAGAGCGAGAGGCAGCGCCATAGCCAGAACCGAAAGGAATATTGTTTCAATAACCAACAACGGCTTTCCCGCCAAAAAACGCACATCGCAAAAACTTAAATACTCCGTATATTTCTTCGGAATCATCATTCCGCTTGCGCCGTCTGTGGAGGCGGACGAATGGTACAAAACAAATCATATGCTGATGTCAGATCAAACAATCATACCCGTGGGAATAATTAGAGAAAGATTTACATCTTATTCAAGCGGCACTTTGAAACTTACAAACGAGCAGCTTCGCCTTGTAACCATTCTGGATTTTTACAAGGACCAAAAAGAAAAGCTCGCAAATGTCAAGGAAATGAAAAGCTCAAAGTTCGGTATCGAGTCGAAAAGCGATTCCTGCAAGCTGACAGCAAATTACTTTCTAATTGAAGAAATTGGTGTTGAAAAATTTTTTGAAGTGGAGGATAATCGAAAAAACAGTAACAATTAAATAAAAATTTCTCTTAGATTTCATATATTTTGACCGCTTTTCTTGATAATGCGCCGGTTTTATGCTATCATAACTTCGTGTTTTGTAGTCTTTTGATGTAATATTTGCATAATCTTGACGCATACTAAAAGGCGGAAATCTCCTTAGAGATTTCGGCATTATATTTGATTAAAGGGAAGATTTAATGTTCGAACAGACAATTAGTATTGACAGGCTTGACCATGCCGTCAGCCTTTTCGGCAGCTTTGACCAGCATATCAGAACTCTTGAAAAGGAGTTCGCGGTTTCAGTCGTAAACCGCGGCTCAGAGCTTAAAGTAACAGGCGAGCCCGAAGATGTTGGGCTTGCTGTCAGAGTTATCGGCGGGCTTTTGACCTTAATCAACAAGGGCGAGCACCTTTCTGACCAGAGCGTAAGATATGTTATTTCCCTTGTAAGGCAAGGCTCAGAGGACAAGCTGTCCACAATGACTCAGGACTGCATCTGCATTACTTCCAGAGGCAAGCCTGTAAAACCCAAGACCTTAGGACAGAAGAAGTATATTGAGGCTATAAAGAATAACACAATAGTTTTCGGAGTCGGGCCCGCAGGTACGGGCAAGACTTATCTTGCCGTTGCCATGGCGGTAACCGCTTTCAGGGCTAAAGAGGTCAACAGAATTGTGCTTACTCGCCCCGCGGTTGAGGCAGGCGAGAATCTCGGATTTTTGCCCGGCGACCTTCAGCACAAGGTTGACCCCTATCTGCGCCCCTTGTATGACGCGCTTTTTGACATGCTCGGCGCGGAGAATTTCCAAAAATTCCAGGAGAGGGGAAATATAGAGGTTGCGCCTCTTGCATACATGCGCGGCAGAACTCTTGACGACAGTTTTATAATACTTGATGAGGCGCAAAACACCACAAGGGAACAGATGAAGATGTTCCTTACCCGTCTCGGATTTAACTCCAAAATTGTTGTTACAGGCGATATTACACAGATAGACCTTCCGGAGGGCAAGCGCTCCGGTCTTATCGATGTCTTGAAAATATTGAAGGGTATTGATGATATTCAGCAGGTTTTCTTTACCGAACACGATGTTGTAAGACACAAACTGGTTCAGGATATTATCAGGGCCTACGAGAAAAGCGAGGAGGGCAAAAAACAACATGGCCGGAAAAGTTAAAGTAATTATAACTGATGACCAGAAGGATATAAGAATACCTACCGGCATTAGAATGCTTATAAGGCGTTGCTGCAACGCCGTTCTAAAGCTGGAAAACTTTGAAGGCGGTGCTGAAATCAGCGTCCGCTTTGTAAATGATGAGGAGATACATAGGCTAAATAAGGAATTCCGCAATGTGGACGCCCCGACCGATGTTCTCTCATTCCCGTTAAAGAACGGCGACGACTACGATATAAACTACGACACAGGGCTTAAAATGCTCGGCGATATAGTAATTTCAATCGAAAGAGCGGTAGATCAGGCAAAGGAGTATAACCATTCTCTGCAGAGAGAAATTGCTTATCTTACCGTTCACTCAATGCTTCATCTTCTCGGCTACGACCATGAAGGCGGCGGACTTCCCGCTGTCCGCATGAGGGAGAAGGAAGAAACCGTTCTTACTCAGATTGGTCTGCCCAGAAATTCGAGCTACTACATGGATGAATAAAGGAGAGAAAATGCCTAAGACCGCATTTATTTCAATAATAGGACGCCCCAATGTGGGCAAGTCCTCCATACTTAACGCGCTTATCGGACAAAAAATTGCAATAGTGACACCCAAGCCCCAAACCACAAGAACGAGAATCATGGGTGTTCTGACTAAGGGCGAGACCCAGCTTGTCTTTACCGACACTCCGGGCTTTCATCGCCCGAAAAATTTGTTGGGCGAAAAAATGGTAAAGGCAGTGGGCGAGACTATTTCCGCCGTTGATGTCTGCATGCTTGTCGTGGAGCCCGAGAATCAGATTCACCCCGCTGAGGAGGAACTGCTTTCCAAAATCAAGAAGCAGGAGATTCCCGCAATTCTTGTTATTAACAAAATTGATACTCTTAAAAACAAGGCTGAGATTCTCGCAACCATCGACCTTTTCAGAAATGAGTACGACTTTATCGCGATAGTTCCCGTCAGCGCCCTTGACGGCGACGGACTTGATGATTTGCTGAATGTCCTTTGCGAGCAGGCATACGAGTCGCCACATTTCTTCCCCGACGATGCCCTTACCGACCAGCCCGAAAGGGTAATCGCCGCGGAGATGATAAGAGAAAAGCTTCTTATGCTCCTTGATAAGGAAATCCCTCACGGCACAGCTGTCAGTATTGAGCGGTTCAGCGAAAGGGAGGACGGCAGCGGAATACTTGACATAGAAGCGGAAATCTACTGCGAGCGCAATACACATAAGGGAATCATCATCGGTAAAAACGGCTCAAAGCTAAAGGAAATCTCCACCCTTGCCAGAAAGGATATGGAGAATTTCTTCGGCTGCAAGGTCTTTTTAACAACATATGTAAAGGTCAAAGAGGGCTGGCGAAACAAAGGCGGTCTTATCCGCAACTTTGGTCTTGATCAGAGCTGAAGGATATGATATTCACCACAGATGCGGTTGTTATCAGAGAGCGTCAATCGGGCGAGGCGGACAGGCTTTTAACTCTGCTTACAAGGGATAGGGGAGTCATAAACGCCTTCGCCAAGGGCGCGTGCCGCCCAAAGAATAAGCTGCACAGTTCAACGCAGCTTTTTTCTTATGCTTCTTTTACCCTATATGAAGGAAAAAGCATTTCCGTAAACGAGGCGGCGCAGAAGGAGCTGTTTTTCGGGCTCAGAGAAGATATTGAAAAGCTGTCACTAGCCCAGTATTTTTGCGAGGTAATGTGCCTTTCGGTTCCGTCCAATACATATTCGGACGATTACTTAAGGCTCCTTTTAAACAGCCTGTATTTTCTGGCGGAAGGCGTTTTGCCCGCAAAGATGCTTAAATCAGTGTTTGAGCTGAGGACTGCCGTAATTGAAGGCTATATGCCCGAGCTTTCTTCTTGCGCAAATTGCGGAGCGGATACGGGTCAAATGTATTTTGATATTGAAAACGGCAGCTTAATCTGCTCAGAATGCAAAGTGACTTCAAAGAAGCTAAAGCCTCTCACCGGCGCGGTTCTTGCTGCCATGAGGCACATCTCGAATGCCTCTTTTAAGGATTTATTTAGGTATTCCCTCAGCGGCGAAAGTCTCAACGCTCTTTCCGATATTACCGAATCATATTTTCTCTACCACATGCCCTATACCTTTAAGACACTTGATTTTTATAAGTCAATAGCTACATAAAAAGCTGATGAGAAATGTCGCATCGGCTTAATTTTGTATTTCTGAATTGTATTGATTAAATCATCGGCATATTATACAATAATGTATAATATTGGAATTGATTTTTAGGGGCGGATAATATGGCTGAAAGATATTATCTCGGCGCTGACGGCGGCGGCACAAAGACAACGGTCAGAGTTTCGGACAGCAAAGGCAAGATAGTAGCCGAGGTTGTCGGCGGTTCCATCAATTTCTATTCAGAGGGAATGGAAAGAGCCAGAGAAAACATGGCGAATATTATTGCCGAGCTTAAAGTCAATAATCCCGACATTGAAATATATTCGGCATTTATAGGAATGTCTGCCCTATACAAAAGAGCCACCGAAAAGGAATGCGCCGACTTTTTCACAGGCGTAATCGACGCGCCCTATGCATTTATGGACAGCGACCTATTTATAGCTCTTGAGGCTATGGGCTTAGAGGGCGAGTGCGCCGTAATGATTTGCGGAACGGGCTCCATGATTGCGGGCAGAAAAAAAGACGGCTCAATCATTGTAAAAGGCGGCTATGGATACATACTCGGCGATGAAGGTAGCGGATACAATTTAGGTCTTGCGGGAATTAAAAGGGGAGTCGCCGCGTTTGAAGGCGCGAAATCCCCCACCGCTTTGGTTGACGCGATTCGAGAATACTATAAGGTCGAGGACCTGCACGAGCTTATTGATATTTTCTACGACCCGCCCATGGAGAGAAGCGCCATAGCCGACTTTGCGAGAGTAGTCTTTAAATGCGCCGAAAGCGGCGACGAGGCGGCTATTGAACTTGTAAAATTCGAGGCGGAGGAGGCGGCTTTAACCGCGGCAGCCCTTTTAAGGGAATTCGATGAGCCAATAAGTCTCGGAGTCTACGGCGGCATGTTCCAGCATCATAAGATTTACACCGATTTCTTTACTGATAAGCTAAACTCAATAATCGCAACAAAGGAAATAAAGCTATTGCCCATGCCCCCCGTCAACGGTGCCATACTTGCGGCGTTAAGAGAAAGCGGTACAGAGATTACCGATGAAATATTAAATAATTTAAAGGAGGCTAAATAATGGTTTTCCCCGCACCGCAAAAAATTGAGGCGTCAAAATACATTTCATGCAAAGAAGAGCCTATTATAAATCTTATAGCCCCTAAAGACATAATGGAAAAGAGAACAGCCTTCGGTTCTGCCTTTTCAAGCTCCGGCAATGTGGTTGTAACCGCGGAGGTTATAGACTCGAGAGAATACTCTTATGTGAACGAGATTGCTAAATACACAAAGGAAAAATACATCCTCAACATCACAGGCGATGAAAGCATGATAGAAATCAAAGCCTGTTCTTCTTCAAAAAGAGGGCTTTGGTACGCGCTGAATACCATTGAAAAGCTTGTGGAGAAAAACAGCTTCCCCATCGGTCAAATCGTGGATTACCCGCTTTTCCAAATGCGCGGTCTGATTGAGGGATTCTACGGCAATCCCTGGAGCTTCAGCGCAAGGCGTGAGCTTATAGCACTTGCCTCCAGAAACAATATGAATACCTACTTCTATGCTCCCAAGGATGACTCATACCACCGCAGACGCTGGAGAGAGCTTTATCCGGAGGAGGAGCTGTCGCAGCTAGCCGACCTTGTAAAGTTTACCGACGATGTTTGCATGGATTTTCATTACTGCATAGCTCCCGGTCTTTCAATGTGCTATTCATCAGAGGACGATTTCGAGTACCTTAAAAAGAAGACTGAACAGCTTTACTCTATCGGCATCAGGAAATTCGGACTTCTCCTTGACGATATACCGGAAAAGCTTGCGCATGAAGATGACGCAAAGCTTTACGGCGAAACCGTAAACGCCCATATTGACCTTATTAACAGGTATTATAACTACCTTCTTGAGCTTGACGGCAGCATTGAGCTTACAATTTGCCCGACGCAGTATCACGGCAAGGGCAACGAATACTATATCTCCAAGCTGGGTCAGGCAATCCCGCCGATGGTCAATATCTTCTGGACAGGTCTCGACATCTGCTCAAGGGAGATTACAACCTACGAGGCAATAAGGTTTATTGACAATACAAAGCATATGCCTTTGTACTGGGATAACTATCCCGTCAACGACGCGGAAATGATGAACGAAATGCACATAGGTCCGCTGATTGGCAGAGAAAAGGACCTTTACAAGGTATCAAGGGGTCTTATCGCAAACTGCATGGAATATGCCCAGTGCACCAAAATACCCCTCATGACTATTGCCGATTACCTCTGGAATCCCGAAAAATACGACTCCGACAAATCCTTTATGAACGCTATTGAGGCAAATATCGAGGAAGAGGGCAGGGAGCATTTCGTAATCTTTGCCGACCATCTTAAAACCTCTTGCCTTAAAGACAACAATTCTTATATTATGGAGCAGTCGCTTTCTAAAGCCGCCGCAATGCTGTCGGGCGGAGATTTTCTGGGAGCTTTCGCGGAGGTAGAGGCTTACGGCGAAAAACTCTTTGCCGCGGCAGAGTATTTAAAGAATAAGAATGATGGCATATACGCTGAGCTTAAACGCTGGAAAGATAAATTCATTTTCTGCGCCGAAATATTTGAGCAGGCGGTCGAATACATGAATTCCGGCGATGAGGAAGTCGGAAAGAAGATTGCGGAGATGAACAAAAAATACAACTCGGAAGCAACCGTTCTTACGGGCTTTGCTTTCAGAGCGTTTATAGAGCTTATACTTGCAGGACTGGATATCTAAATTTGAGGAGGACAGTTTAATGGCAAAAATTATAGGAGAGTCAATACCCAATATTCCGTGGCAGGAAAGACCCGCCGGCAGCAGCGAAATTGCATGGAGATATGACGGAAATCCAATTATAAAGCGTGACGCGATTCCCGGCTCGAACAGCATCTTCAACAGCGCCGTTGTAAAGTTTAAAGACGGCTTTGCAGGCGTTTTCAGAGTTGACGATACAACCCGCAAGCAGACTCTGCACAGAGGCTTCAGCAAGGACGGCATCAACTGGGATATTGACGAGAAGTGCATTGAGTTTGTCTGCGACGATCCTGAGATTTCAGAATTTGTTTACGGCTACGACCCGAGAGTTTGCTTTATAGAGGACAGATATTATGTAACATGGTGCAACTGCTATCACGGTCCCACAATCGGCGTTGCGTATACCTTTGATTTCGAAACCTTTTATCAGCTTGAGAACGCATATCTGCCCTTTAACCGCAACGGCGTAATGTTCCCGAGGAAAATAAACGGCAATTACTTTATGCTCAGTCGTCCCAGCGACAACGGTCACACACCTTTTGGCGACATCTTCATTAGCCAAAGCCCCGATATGTGCTATTGGGGTAAGCACAGGCATGTTATGTCGCCGAAAGAAAACTGGGAGGCAACCAAAATCGGCGCGGGTCCCATTCCCATTGAGCTTGACGAAGGCTGGCTGCTGATTTACCATGGCGTTCTTACCTCCTGCAACGGCTTTGTTTACAGCATGGGCGCCGCAATCCTTGATAAGGACGAGCCGTGGAAGGTATTATATCGCGCAAAGCCCTATATCTTAAATCCCAGAACCGACTATGAATGTGTTGGCGATGTGCCCAATGTAACCTTCCCTTGCGCCGCTCTTGCGGACGCTGATACGGGCAGAATAGCTATTTATTACGGCTGTGCTGACACAACCGTTGGCCTTGCCTTTACACAGGTTGACGAGCTTGTTGACTTCATTAAGAAGAATAACGGATAATAAAAAAAGCAGAGGCATTTTTGCCTCTGCTTTGATAAGTACTTAAATTAATTAGCCGACTTTTACGCCGTCCTTAATCTTGATTTTTCCGACCAGCGGAGCTTTCAGATAGCCGGACATCTTGTCGCCGTCGAACTCAAGGAATGCTTCGATTTCCTTGCCGGGCAGGAGAGAAACCTCACCTTTGCCTTTAAGCGTATTTCCATCTTCAACTATGTCATAGAAGCGGAAATCCGGAAGTTCCATGTCTGCGTTGAGGTCAATGTCGAAATCATACTCGCCGTTGTTGTCCTTAATCTCAAGTATGACATCGCCTTTGAAGAACATGTGATCGACACGAGCTTTCCATTTGCCTAAACCTATCATTTTACTATCTCCTTTTTTACAGCCGAAGCTGGAATAGCCAATACTTTGGTTGGACATATATTACCATTATTTAGTAAGAGAGTCAAGCGGGATAGAAATCAAATTTAGCAGTTTATAAGATATAAACTGATTTTTATTAATACTTTTGTTTAATATGCTTAATGTAAGAGGTGGAATATGTCGCTGATGGAATTAAAGAGCGGTTCCGATATCAGAGGTACCGCAGTGGGAGAAAAGAATCAATTAACCGATGAGGTTGTAAGAAAACTAGCCCTGGCATTCTCTGTTCTTTTGTCCGAAAAGACTGGAAAAGAAACCGCATCTCTTAGCATAGCGATAGGTCATGATGTAAGAATCTCATCCGAAAGGATAAAGAACGCCGCGGTCGCAGCTTTTACCGATAGGGGAGTCACCGTTTATGACTGCGGTCTTTCATCCACTCCCGCCATGTTTATGACGACTTTAAAGCTGCCCATTGACGGAGCGGTGCAGATTACAGCAAGCCACCACCCCTATGACAAAAACGGTCTTAAATACTTTACAAAAGAAGGCGGACTTTCGGGAAAGGATATTGAAAGAATAATAAAAACCGCTGAAAGTTTGCCCGAAACTATGGTAAAGGCGGAAGGCAAAATCATAAAAACCGATTTTATGAAGGATTATGCCGCAGACCTTAGAAAGATGATTATAGCTGGTCTGCCGGGCGGAGGAGATAAGCCGCTGAGCGGTCTTAAAATCGTTGTTGACGCCGGCAACGGAGTGGGCGGCTTTTATGCCTATGATGTGCTGGAGCCTCTTGGCGCGGATATTTCGGGCAGTCAGTTCTTAGAGCCCGACGGATATTTCCCGAACCATACTCCCAACCCCGAAAACGCCGACGCGATAAAAGGCGTCAGCGAAGCGACTGTTAAGGCAAAGGCTGATTTGGGCATAATTTTTGACACGGATGTTGACAGAGCGGCATGTGTAGACGAAAGCGGTGAGGAGATTAACAGAAACCGCCTTGTTGCTCTTGCCTCTGCAATTGCTCTGAAAGACAACGAAGGCGGCACGATTGTAACCGACAGCGTAACCTCAGACGGCCTAAAGAAATTTATTGAGAATAAGCTGAAGGGAAAGCACCACAGATTCAAAAGGGGCTACAAAAATGTAATTGATGAAGCGATAAGGCTTAACAATGAAGGCATAAACGCGCCCCTTGCGATTGAAACCTCAGGTCATGCCGCATTCAGAGAAAACTATTTCCTTGACGACGGCGCGTATCTAATTACAAAAATCATTATCCTTATGTCCTCGCTAAAAAAGGAAGGAAAGACTTTACTTAGCGTCATCTCCGACCTTGAAGAGCCCGCTGAGGCAAAGGAAATAAGGATAGGAATCAAAGAATCTGACTTTAAATCCTATGGCGAAAAGGTAATTTCTGACCTTATTGCCCTCGCTGAGAAAAACGCAAACTGGAAATTGGCTGACGATAATTACGAGGGTGTAAGAGTTTCCGTAAACGGCGGAGAAGGCTGGTTCCTCTTGAGACTCAGCGTCCATGACCCGCTGCTTGTATTAAATCTTGAAAGCGCAAAAGAGGGCTGTATTCCGAAATATGCAGAAGAAATAAAGACATTCTTTGAGCAATATCCGTCATTGGATTTAAGTAAGTTCTAAGTTTTGAAACTAAACCGACGCCTCCCTATTAAGGGAGGCGTCTTTGTTATTTCCGGTTTATCGGAAATCCTTATTTAAGGCCCTGTTCGTAAGCCTGAATCATCTTTTTGACCATCTGGCCACCAATGGAGCCAGCCTGTCTTGCTGTAAGGTCGCCGTTGTAACCCTGCTTAAGAGTTACGCCAACTTCGCCGGCAGCTTCCATCTTGAAACGATTGAGAGCTTCACGAGCTTCAGGTACTAAACTTGATCTACCGCTTCTTGCCATCGTATTACAACTCCTTTAAATCTATTGCGTTTGCAATCATATTATTGACCCTGATTCTTTCAAATATTTCTGAAAATTTTTGGCTTGATTTTTAGAACTGTTTTAAAATCATCCGTAGATTTCTGTATGCGGCTTATAAGCTCAATTTTATTGAGCTTCGTAAACATTATTAATTTTTTTTGGCTTAGTATTCATTTCGAGAAAAATTGATGCCTTGGAAAATATGAATAAGATGTAAATAATTGGTGAAATCATTGAAAGTATAAATGTAAAATGTTACTATAATTTCAAGAGAATGGTAATAAATGGCCGACTATTCGGGATTTTTATCAGTTCTTTGTAAACAATTAGCATTAAGCTAATAAAAATAAACAGGTGTAGGAGGCTATTTATGAAACTCAAAAGGTTAATTGTTGTCTGTTTCTGTATTGCGCTGCTTATGATACCGCTCATTGTATCAAACGCAGCTGAAACGGTATTTGACCCGTCCAAAGAGTTTTGCTTAATCGGTGATGCCAATCTGGACGGAAGCGTAAATTCCGAAGATGCCCGCCTCATATTAAGGTATGTGGCTCGGTTCTCCGACCTGACTGAAGAGCAGAAGGCTCTTGCGGATGTTGACGGAAACGGAACAGTAAATGCATTTGATGCTCGTCAGGTTTTAAGATTTGTCGCAAAGCTTGATCCGCAGCCTAAACATCATGTTGTTCATCAGGAAGCCGTAGCAGCCACCTGCGTAAGCTCCGGTCTTACCGAGGGCTCTTACTGCGATATTTGCGGTAAAGTATTCTTAAAGCAGGAGACCATTCCGGCTCACGGTTTACATACAATCGCAGTTGATGAGTATGTTGCTCCCACCTGCACAGAGCCAGGACTCAGCAAAGGCTATCATTGCTTGGTCTGCAACACCGTTATTGACGCACGGGTTGAAATTCCCGCCCGCGGTCACAAGTTTGGCGACTGGCAGGTAGTCAACGCCGCTACATGCGTCGCTGAGGGGCTTGAGAAGAGGACCTGCTCTGTTTGTGAGTTTTTCGAAACCCGTGCAATTCCCGCTCATGGCCTGCATACTGTTGAAATCATTAAAGCCAAAGGGCCGACCTGCACAGAGGATGGCCATACTCTCGGAGTTTATTGCTCCGTTTGCGAAAAGACCTTTATTGAATCTGAGAAAATTAACGCTCTTGGTCACTTATATGAAGTTGTTCCCGCAGTTCCCGCAACCTGGACAAAAACAGGCCTTACCGAGTATACACAATGTTCCCGCTGCGGCGATAAAAAAAGCTATCCCGAAATCACCCCCACAAAACTCTGTACCACTGTAAATGCAGCCAACTTATGGGCTCGAGATAATAACCTCGACTCCTTCATTGAAGTAATTGCTGTAGATGACCAGTTTACTGTAAATATCAATGTTGACGGCATCTGGTCTTACTCCGGCGAAGATTTCAGCTCATTCGACGGTCTTATGACCTTTGTCGGTGAGTTTATAAAGACAAATTTCGGAACCGATGATGTAAAGATTAACGGTCATAGCGTTTATGTAAACGGCAAGCTCAGCACTCCTGCAATTAAGAAGGTACTCTTTGATGTAGGAGCAGGCTTCTTCTTAAAAATCGCAAATCTCAACGACAGCGGCGTTTACGGCGTCTATGATGTTGAAATAGCCGGCGAAGAGATTACCCTTACCGTCAAGTTCGTAGGTTCCGATGAGAATCTTAATAAGGTAAAGCAGTTCGCACAGGTAATAGCCGACCATATTTATGCCGACACTTCTGGCCATGACCTGGTAATAGGCATTGATCTTCCCGACGCTCTCAGAAATTACATACTGAGCAAAGTCGATGAAGGCCAGAATCCGCTGGAGGTTATGCATTACATTAACATAAACAGCGGTCTTAACCTGATGGCAGGTCTTGATGTAAGCGAAGTATTCGGCAGCAATGTAAGCGCCGTAAACAAGGCTCTCAAGTTCTTCTGCGATCTGAGCGGATTTGCTAACAAGGTAGTCGGCAAGATTGAAAAAGCAACCGTAACACTTGCGGACGGCACTGAAGTAAATCTGTTCAAGGATAACGCTGAATTCAACTATGACCTCACCCTTTATGAAAACGGCGATTACTACAAAGCCTTTATGACTGGTATTGTTGATATGCTGTCCGATGAGCTTAAAAATTGCAAAGTCGGCGACTTCGCCTGCGAATACGGCACCTATGTTGTTCCCGTTAATATTACCGTAAATATCGCAAATCTCGGCGATGTTGCTGCTGTTAACACGGTTGAAGAAACCATAATATTTAGAATTCATTTCATTGACATCGAATATTAATTATTTCTCGGATTAACGGATGGCTGCCGGACATTGGAATACAATGTCCGGCAGCAAAGCGAAAGGATGATTTCCTTGAAAAAAAACCTTTGGGTTAAAATCACAGTTTTTCTGCTGCTGATTCTTACGATGTCATTCAGCGTCCATTCCGAAGAAATTAGTATATCTCCCGAAACCGCTGCTTTCTCGGAATTGGACCTTCAAACAAATGACAGGATTGGTGACGGAATAATAGTCAGCAGTGATGAAGAATACTGCGGCTGCTGTCATTCCCATCAGCACGATTCAGATAATTTCTTCGCAAAAATCTCTTGCTTTTTCTGCAGATTCAAATCTTTCTTCACAGGTCTTTTCGGCAGGAAAGAAAATAATGCCGAGCACAAATATAAAATTATAAGCTACCTGAGCCCAAGCTGCACTCACGACGGTAAACTCGTTTTAAAGTGCGCCGTATGCTCAGCGTCTTATACACAAGATTATGATAAAACAGATCACAGCTTGGAGCCTATCCCCGCAGTCGCTCCGACCTGCATAGAAACGGGACTTACTGAAGGCTCCCGCTGCGGCATGTGCGGTGAGGTTTTCGTAGAGCAGGAAACAGTCCCCGCGCTCGGTCATTCTCCCGTTTTGGACCCCGCTATTGAGCCGACTTGCGACACTAACGGACTTACCGAAGGCAGTCACTGCTCAGTATGCGGTGAGATTCTTATTAAGCAGGAGAGTATCCCCGCACTCGGTCATACATTTACCTGGGAGTACGACGGCGATATACATACAGGTACCTGCAGTGTCTGCGGCGGAGTGGAGAGTCATATAGGAGATTATGAAGAAATAGAAACTCCATACACAGGTACCATCGACGGCTGCGCAACCTTTAAATGCAAATACTGCGACCATACTTATACCGAAGACTATGTAGCCAAAGCCGGAAATACTCTTTATACAAGCCTTGAGGCAGCTCTCCAGGCTGCAAATAGCGGAGATAAGGTAATTCTTCTTAAAGACTATACCATGACAAGAGACGCTGAAGTTAAAAGCGGTGTTTTGCTTTTAATCCCTTGCATGGATAATGACATCGGCTATACTTCATCGGGCTATAATCCCGACGGAACAACCACAGCCAATTACACCAAAGAAGATGTGCTTTATCGAACGCTTACAATAGCCGATGGTGCCGAGATTACCGTAAACGGCACTATGCTTATAAATGCCGTAACCGGAAGAAAGGTTGCCGGCAGCTACACCACATATGATATTACCGGCGGTTATGCGCTTGTAAATCTTGACGGCGATATTGTGGTTAACAGCTCAGGAGTGCTTGACTGCTCGGGCAGGGTAGAGGGCGATGGTCAAGTCACCTTAAAGAGCGGAGCTACCATGTATGAAACTTATTCAATAGTCAGATGGCGCGGCGGCTCATATTCTAAGAATCATACTTTTGATAACAAAAGAGTCTATCCGATTTACGAGAGCGAAATGAACACAATGCGCACCGCTTTAAGAATTGAAAGCGGAGCTTCGCTTTACGGAACTGTAAAGGTATATACAAGCGAATACGACCTTGGCTTTATTGTAATTCCTGCATCATATAATTATCATCGCTTCCTGATTATCGGCAGCGGCAGCACAACGGGCAGCGCGAACGGATTATACAGGCTCCACGACGGTGCTTACTGCATCAGAACAGTTGAGTGGGACGACAGCCTGAATACCAAATTCAATACCACAATTACGCCGGGCGGATATCGTGATGTATATAAGTTCTTCGGCGGTATGTCTTTCTGCGCATCATCTCTTATGTTGAATATCGGCGGCTTTAATCTAACCCTGCTCAGCGACCGATGCGGATACTTCACCGTTGACGGTGATGCCCGATATGAGTTCTATGACGGCGAGTACAACCTTTTAAGGAAATTTGAGTTCCTGCCCGGATTCCAGATGTATGCGGGAAACGGCGCTGTCATCAATGTCCAGAGCACAGGCGGACTATTATTTGCCGACAGCGGTTTCTATACCAGTGATTCCAAATTTACCAATGTTGGAAGGTATCCTTCAGGCAGAGCGGGCGCTTATCTGCAGCTTTCCGACGGAGCAGTACTGAATGTAGCCTCGGGCGGAGAAATTGCTGGCAAGGTAATATACAGCCCCGATTGTACTATTAATATTAATTCGTCCGCCAAGACAAGCGTAAGCACAAATGTCCCGACAAGCGCATCGGCTTATGAAGTTTATACCGCTGTATACCAGCCTATATTAAACTAAGCCTTTTGTTGGGAACCTAATGCTCCTTTTTGTCCTCCTTTTTAGAAAGACCGCCTTTTATTAAGGCGGTCTTTCCCTTCAAAAAAGGGCAGGCTTTTTGCCTGCCCTTAAATTCTTTGGTTTAATAAGCAATACCCCAATAGAGAAGGTGCTTTGCCTCTTTGCCGCAGCATACGCATTTGTCGGAGATTCGCTCCTGCTCGAAGGGTATGCATCTTGAAGCGACGCCTGTCTGCTCCTTAACGGAGTCCTCGCAAGCCTCATCGCCGCACCACATTGCCTTAATAAAGCCTTCGCCCTTTTCGGCGAGAACCTGCTTAATCTCGTCAATCGACTTGCAGTCATAGGTGCGTTTCTGCATGTTCTCATATGCCTTATTGTAAATGTTTTCGGCATATACCTTGAGGATTTCTTCAATTTGGCTTTCAAGGTTATCGAAGGGTACAAAGTATTTTTCTCTGTTGTCGCGCCTTACAAGTACGCACTGATTGTTTTCTATGTCCTTCGGACCGATTTCAAGTCTGAGCGGTACACCCTTCATCTCATACTCAGCAAACTTCCAGCCGGGGGTGTTGTCAGAGTCGTCAAGCTTTACTCTGAATTTCTTCTTAAGCTGTTCGGCGATTTCGTTTGCTTTTTCGAGTACGCCGGGCTTGTGCTGAGCAATAGGAACAATGATAACCTGAATCGGGGCGACTGCGGGCGGGAGGACAAGACCGTTGTCATCGCCGTGAGTCATGATTATGCCGCCGATAAGCCTTGTTGTAACGCCCCATGAAGTCTGATATACATAAGAGAGTTTATTGTCCTTGTCTGCAAATGTAATGCCGAATGCCCTTGCAAAGCCGTCGCCAAAGTAATGGGATGTGCCTGCCTGAAGTGCCTTTCCGTCGTGCATAAGAGCCTCGATCGCATAGGTCATCTCAGCGCCCGCGAACTTGTCGCTGTCGGTCTTTCTTCCCTTAACAACAGGCATGCATAGGGTTTCCTTGCAGAAATCGGCGTAAACATTCAGCATCCTCTCGGTTTCGGCAATAGCCTCTTCGGGAGTTGCGTGGGCGGTGTGTCCTTCCTGCCATAAAAACTCTCTTGAGCGCAGGAAGGGCCTTGTTGTCTTTTCCCAGCGAACAACGCTGCACCACTGATTGTAGAGTTTCGGCAAATCTCTGTAAGATTGAATTATATTTGCATAATGCTCGCAGAAAAGAGTTTCGGAGGTGGGTCTTACGCAAAGTCTTTCAGCAAGCTCCTCCTGTCCGCCGTGGGTTACCCATGCGACCTCGGGAGCAAAGCCTTCAACATGGTCCTTTTCCTTCTGCAAAAGGCTTTCGGGAATAAACATAGGCATGTAGACATTTTCATGTCCCGTTTCCTTAAAGCGTCTGTCAAGGTCCTTTTGAATAAGCTCCCATATAGCATAGCCGTATGGCCTTATAATCATGCAGCCCTTAACGCTTGAGTATTCGATAAGCTCTGCCTTTTTAACAATATCCGTGTACCATTTGGCAAAGTCGGTATCCATGGGAGTGATACTCTCGACCATTTTCTTGTTGTCTGCCATCAGATAGCCTCCTCTGAATTACATAAGCAATAACATTATAGCACTAATAAACTAAATTATATAATAAAAAATCCCAAGCCGCAAGGCAAAATAAAAGGCGTTTTTAAACGCCTGATTGGGATTCGGTTAGTTTTCCTCTAAATATTTGACGACATCCGCAACGGTGGTGAAGTTTTCAAATTCTTCGTCGGGAACCACGATATTGAACTCATCTTCAAAAGCCTTTACAAGCTCAACGAGGTCGATGCTGTCGTCAACGATATCCATTAATACTGAGTCGAGGGTGATATCTTCTTCGTCAAGACCTAACTGATCGCAAATGATTGAAACAACCTTTTCATAAATCATATTATCGACTCCTAACTTTCACCATTTAATACTACAAAGCAATATTAGATAGTTTGAGCGTTTTTGTCAATACCTCAATGGAAAGGGAAATACATTTACAGCTTAATTGATTTCCATTTGCCGCTTGAGAAGCGAAGACCCACAGCGGTAAGGCGAATGAGCTGGTCTATGGCAAGACTGAGCCATGCTCCGATAAGACCCATTCCAACAATGTAGCAAAGGATATAGGTAATTAGCGGTCTTATTATTGCGATGCTGACAAGGGAAGATACCGCAATAAACCTTGTATCTCCGGCGCCTTTAAGGCTGCCCGTAAAGATAACCTGCGAAATCTGCGCGGGAGCAATAAAGGAGACAATAATCATTATTTGCGCGCCGAGCGATATTATCGATTCGGAATCGGAAAAAAGCGACATAATGCCGTATCTTCCGAAAATAAAAATCAAAGAAAGCACCATGCCCAAAACAAAGCCGACCCTTTGAGTCGCTTTGCCGTAAACCAGCGAAATGTCGCTGCGCTTTTGGCCGAGGGTCCTGCCAACAAGGGAGGATGCGGCAATTCCGAGTCCGTCTCCGAGGCTGAACGAAAGGTTTATTATGCTCATGCAAATCTGGTGTGTTGCCATGCTCTCAGTGCCGAGGGTGGCGACCAGTTTTGCGTAAACAAAAAAGCCGATTCTGACAAAAAGCTGCTCGACCGCTGCGCCGCTTGAAACCTTTGTGATAGGGGAGAGTATATCCTTAGAAAGCTTAAATATATGGCTAAGCTGCAAATGAAGATAACCGGGTCTTACCGTTACCGAGTAAACCGACATAATGAATGACAGGATATTGCCTATCAGCGTCGCAATTGCCGCTCCCGTAACGCCGAGTTTTGGGAAAAACCAAACGCCGTTAATAAGAAGGTAGTTGAATACTATATTAACCAAATTTGCGGTAAGGTTGGTCACCATTGAAATTTTGGTGTTCCCGCAGCCTCTGTGCGCCGCGTTTATCATAAGGCCAACGGATGTGAAAACGGTGCCGAGCATTATGATTCTGAAATAGGGCACCGCAAGGTGAATTGTATCATCCTGCGCGCCCATGAAAAGAAGAAAATCCTCGCTGAGATAATAAGAAACCACAAAAAGAATGACACCCAAAATCGAACTCAGGAAAACCGCCTGCGACATGGTTTTGTTCGCGGCTTCTCTGTTTTCCTCGCCCCTGCGCCTGCTGACTACAGCAGTGACGCCCACATTCAGCGCGGAGAAAACAGCAAAGAAGATATTCCTCGGCTGAGTAGTTAGACCAACGGCGGCAACCGCTTCGTGTCCCAAAGTGCTGACCATTACGGTATCTATAAAGGAAATCATGCTTATAAGCAGTGTTTCCAGAGTAGAGGCCCAGGCTATTCTGTAAAGCCTTGTATAAGCCTCTTTTGCGCTTATTCGGTTGCCTTTCCACTGACCTTTAATAAGATAGTGGGGGTCATAGAACCTTTTCGTGAGTGTTTTTACAGACATTGCTAACGCCTTTCGGTATTTTTATTATCAGTTTCTAATCTTCATGGAAATATCGAATGCTTTGACCGAATGAGTAATGGCTCCCATGGAGATTATGTCAACTCCCGTTTCGGCAACTTCTTTTATATTGTCAAGGGTGATATTTCCCGATGCTTCGGTTTTTGCTCTGCCGCCTATAAGTTTTACGGCTTCTTTCATTTCATCGACGGTCATATTGTCGAGCATAATAATATCCGCACCCGCGTCAAGGGCTTCTTTTACCTCTGCAAGATTGCGGGTTTCGACCTCGATTGTAACGGTATGGCCTATATGCTGTCTTACGGTCTTTACTGTTTTTGAAATTCCGCCGCCCGCGTCAATGTGATTGTCTTTAAGCATAACTGCGTCGGACAAATTGTACCTATGGTTCTTGCCGCCGCCGCAGGTAACGGCATATTTTTGAAGGGGCCTGAGCCCCGGCAGGGTTTTCCTTGTGTCTGCAATTGTGGCATTGGTGTGAGAAACAGCCTCGACAGCCTTTGAAACTGCCGTAGCTATGCCCGACATGTGCTGAAGGATATTAAGGGCGGTTCTCTCGCCTTTAAGCAGCATGGCGGTTTTGCCTTCAATAGTCGCTATTTCGGTTCCCTTTGTTATTTTATCGCCATCTTTGCAGATTTTATTAATGACAACATCCTTGTCAAGCAGCTCAAATACCCTGAGAGCTACATCAATGCCCGCAAGAACACCGTCCGCCTTTGAAACAAAATAGGCGGTTGACTTCATATCATCGGTGAAAATATAGGCGCTTGATATATCAATATAGTTTATGTCTTCATCTAAGGCTTTGTAAATCAGGTTGTCTATATAGTGCTGAGAAAGAATCATAAGTTTTCAACCTCGCTAAGAATTATGGTTGCCACGGTGGCAAGGCTGAGCGCCTCAAGATAATCTATGGTTTTTGCGAATTTGGCGCTTTTAAGCCGTTTGAGAATATTCTCCGCCTGCTGGAGTCCCGTTCTGATTTTGTCGGGATTGGGGAGCACGAAATAAGACCTTTGCATTATTGACCGTATTTCATCCGCAGTGCCGGGAGGCAGTGGTGCGCCGGTGTAGTCGACATTGAAGGAATGCTCTGTAACCTTCGGAGTGCCGTTCGCCATATACCGCTTTATATCCTGCGCGGCTCTGCGGGAGAAAACCAGTGCCTCCAAAAGGGAGTTGCTCGCAAGCCTGTTTTTGCCGTGGACTCCTGTGTTTGCGCATTCGCCAGCGGCATAAAGGCGGGGAACGGTTGTCTTAGAATCGAGGTCAACCTCAATTCCGCCCATTAGGTAATGCTGGCATGGGAATACGGGAATCAAATCCTTTGATATGTCAACCCCATATTTCAAGCAGCCCGCATAGATGGCGGGGAAACGCTCCATCAAGTATTCCTTAGATTTATGCCTAATATCAAGATAGAACTCGTTGCTGCCTGTCCTTCTGCTTTCAAGAATAATGGACTTTGAAACCACATCTCTCGGTGCAAGCTCCAGCCTGTCGTCATACCTGTGCATAAAGCGCTCAAGATTGCAGTTTAAAAGATATGCGCCCTCTCCCCTGACCGACTCGCTGATGAGAAACCTTTCGCCGTCGTCTGAGTTAAAGGCGGTGGGGTGGAACTGAATGTAGCTTAAATTCTTTATTCTGGCACCCAGCTCATAGGCAATTCTGATGCCGTCGCCGGTTGCGGTTTTGGGGTTCGTGGTGTACTGATAGACCCTGCCTATTCCGCCGGTGCAGAGAATACAGTAGCTGCAGAAAATGCTCTCATATGAGCCGTTTATAAGAATATCGGCACGAAAGCCGCTTTTTACCTTAGTCAAATCGCAGAGATAAGCGTTTTCGGCAAGCTCAATGTTTTCCTTTTCTTCGACCTTTTTCAATAGACCCCTTACTATTTCAGCGCCCGTGCTGTCCTTATAGTGGAGAATTCGCCTTCTGGAATGACCGCCCTCCAAGGTAAGGTCAAGCTCGCCGTTTTCATTTTTATCAAAGTTTACGCCCCACTCAATGAGCCGTCTTACATCATTGGGACCCTCTCTTACAAGTATGTCAACGGCCTCAATGTCATTGCACCTAAGACCCGCAATCATTGTGTCCTCAATGTGCTGCTCAAAGCTGTCATCCTTAAAGGATAAAACAGCTGCAACCCCGCCTTGGGCGAGATTGCTGTTGGAGACCGTTTTTCCGTATTTTGAAAGAAGTAATACATCAGTGTCGTCATCAAAATGCAAAGCACCGTACATTCCTGCGACGCCGCTGCCGACTATTAAAACATCATAAATTGTCTTTTTTAACTGTCGTTTACTTTGCATAAAGCACACTCTTTCAATACAAAATGTACCGATTATTTAAATAGCTTCAAAAAGCTCTTTCTCCACTTTTTAAGATATGCCGTTATCAGTTTTGTAAGCATAAGGTCGTACATAAAGAAAAGGACATTAAGCTCTAAAAGGACAAATATCAAATAAGTCTTAGTCATAGTTTCGACAGGAAGTTTAAAAATATATACAATTATAGCATAAGAGAGAATCATTGAAGAATTAAATATCAGAAATTTAAGAAAATACTCGAAAGCCGCGTGGAATCTCTTTTCTATAATCGCTTTCAGTATTGGATAAATTCCGAAGAACATTAAGTACACAACCGCCGCCTCTTTGTCGGAGAGCACAAACAGCGAAATTATGCTGACCGTAATATAAACATACACTGCCCACTTTTTGCCTATTTCTATGACAATAAGCATTAAAAGCGCACCCGACACAATGGGCAGGGCATAGGTTAAAAAGGGGAGTATGGAGGTCATCAGCATTAGTGCAAGGGAAAGGGCAGAGATAATACCCCCCAGCGCGATTTTTGAGTTTTGCTTCATTTAATTTGCCTCCGAGAATATTTAGCAGCAGGGTATTAGGTCGTCGCCCATGCATTCGCAGCAGCAGTCGGCGCACAAAAGAGAGCAGCATAAATCGCCCGCGTCGCATGAGGAGGAGTCTGATTCCTTGTAGGGAATATCCCTTGAGCCTCTCATGTTCTCATATGCCTCTTTATATTTAGGATTGCTTTTGTCCTTTTTGTGGGCGGTTTTGTACGCGTTCTCCGCAGAGTCATACCAGCCGAGGAAATAATAGGTTTTGCCCCTGAGATAATACCACTCGGCGTCCCTTAAATACTCCGGAATTGCGTCAAGGCGGCTTTCGGCTTCGTAATACTTGCCTTCGTCAAGCAGCCTATATATGTCGGTATATTGATTATTTGAACCGTAGCTTTGATACTGATTGCCGCTAGCGTAGTATGAGGAATTGGAGCTTCGCAGTCTTATGATTTCATCATAAGCCCAGTTTAATTCTTCCAGCTTTTGCTTTGCGATATCGCATAGCGGTGGGTCTGCGTACTTATCTTCCTCGAACTTTCTCGCAAGGTATATGTACGCGTTTTTAAGCTCTTCGATGCTTGCGGATTCGGGTATGCCGAGCACTTCATAGGGGTTTCTCTTCATTGATTTTCCTCCCGTGATATACTCTTGAGATTTCAGAAAACAGACCGTCGTAAACTATATTGTCCAGCACCGCCGAAAAGCGCTTTTTTTCAATCTGCTTATAAGCGAGTATTGCCTGATTTGCTGTTTGAATCAAATCGCTTTTAGCCTTGTCTCTTATCTTTTCCAAATCGGGCATATTGAAATTGCCGCATACGCAGTAAGGGTTAAAGTTCCCTCTTTTAATATCGTCCTTTAAATCGTCAAGGGCGTCAATGAGATATACCCATCTGCCTATGTTATATCCAAAGCGTGACGCCGCATTCTTCTGCGAATCATCTTCAATGCGTCGGGCAATAAGTTGTGAGATTGCTTTTGCCGATGAATCGGCGGACAAGTCTATAATGCTGCGGCTCTCATCTTTTGCGTTAGACTTTTCAATTTCCTTTTGATTTTTTACCGCAGTTTCAATTATCTCAAAGATTTCGGGATTTAGCTTCCTTGCTCTTCTCACCGAAAGCAAAGCAAATGGCAGTATTATTAACGCTGCCGCTTTTTTCTTAAATCCCTTGTCCGCTAAATTGTCCTTTAATTTATAGTATGACATTATGACGGTCGCATCGGCCGCGTCTGAAATCTCTGCGGAGGAAACAGCGCTGAAATTGCACTTTTTAAGGGGATTGAAGGGGCATCTGCCTTTTTTGAAGTTAAGAGCAGAGTCGGAAACAGAGAGGCTGAACAACGCTAAAAAGGCTAAATCGTAGTTTAAAAAGGCTCTTGCGAAAACTGAGTAGCGTTTTCCAAGCTCCCTGCAAAGAGAGCAGTAAACCGCCCTGTAGGCCTCATAATCTTTGAATTTCAGTTCAGCCTTGTTTATGCGCACATACCCGAACAATCTGCTTCCTCCAATAGCTTTGAGCCTATTGTATCACAAAAAACACTAATAGGCTATTTTTGACAAAATATTATCACTTTTCGCCGAAAACTCTCTGAGCGTATATTACGCCTGACATTGCGTCCCTGCCGTAAAAGTCCGCGCCGATTTCCTTTGCGTATTCCGCTGTCAAAACAGCTCCGCCGACCATAATTCTGCAATCGGGTGCTTTTTCCTTAATCAGCTTAATCGTACTTGCCATGCTTTCAACCGTTGTAGTCATTAGAGCGCTGAGTCCCACCAGCTTTATGTTTTGCTGCAGGATTTCCTCCAAAATTCTCTCGGGGCTTACATCTTTACCAAGGTCAATGACATTAAAACCGTAGTTTTCGAGCATGACCTTTAAGATGTTCTTTCCGATGTCGTGAATATCGCCTTTAACCGTCGCAAGCAGGACATCGCCCTTTGAGTTTTCTCCTGCGCCGCCGGACAAGCCATCTTTTATTGCGTTGAACGCTGATTTGGCAGACTCCGCGGACTTCATAAGCTGGGGCAGGAAGATACTCTTTGTCTCAAACGCCTTGCCCACATAGTCCAGAGCTTTTACAAGGATATTTTCAACAATATACTCTGATGAAGCATTTTTAAGCAGCTCTTTTGTCTGCTGATAAGCAGAATTTGCCTCACCGTTTACAATAGCCTTAAAGAGAGGATTTTTTGATTCATTATCATCCGCAATCACTGTGTTTTGTATGGGGCTGCTTTGGTTTATGTACTCGACCTTTCTGGAGCTGAGCCTTTCAATATATTTTTCGCAATGCTCATCAAGCCCCGCCAAAGCAAGGTAGGAGTAGTAAGTATCCATCATGACCACGCTTGAGGGGTTGACGATTGCAAGGTCGAGACCATGACTTAAAGCGGCGGCAAAGAAAGCGGAAGTTATAACTTCTCTGCTCGGAAGACCGAATGAAATATTTGAAACCCCCAAAGAAACCTTTGCGCCAAGTTCCTTCTTTATAAGCTCCATTGCCTTTAAAGTTGTGCGGGCGGCGTTTTTGTCGGAGCTTACCGCCATAGCAAGGGGGTCAAATATAATATCGCTCAAAGGTATGCCGTAGCTTTTTGCGTTTTCGGCTATCCTTTTTGCAATTTCAAGGCGACCCTCTGCGGTTTCGGGAATTCCGTTGTCGTCAAGGGTGAGAGCGATAACAACTCCGCCGTATTTGACCACAAGGGGGAAAATGCTGTGCATTGATTGCTCAGAGCCGTTTACGGAGTTAACGAGTGGCTTGCCGTTATAGTACCTCATTACCTTTTCCATTACGGCGGGGTTTGAGGTGTCAATCTGCAGGGGAAGGGGATTTGAGCTTTGCAGTGCCTTTATGGCAAGCAGCATCATTTCTTCCTCATCAATGCCCGGCATACCCACATTCACATCGAGTATATGGGCGCCGTTTTCTTTCTGAGAAATGCCCTCTGAGACTATATAATCAAGATTCTTTTCTTTTAAAGCCTGCTTTAAAAGTTTTTTGCCAGTGGGATTTATTCTCTCGCCGATTATAAGCGGTATGTCGTCAATCTCCTGAGCCTTTGCGTATGAAGAGACCACTGTTCTGTGTCTGTTGCTGAGCTTTTTAGGCTCTATTCCCTCGCAAGCCTTTACAAGAGCCTTAATATGCTCGGGCGTGGTGCCGCAGCATCCGCCGAGGATTCTTACGCCTTCCTTTAAAAACTCAGCCTGAAACTCAGCGAACTCCACGGGGCTTATGTTATATCTTGTTTTGCCTCCTTCTGTAACAGGCAAACCTGCGTTGGGCTGAACAATTATCGGAGTAGTCGCAAATTCGGTAAACTCGGGCAAAAGCCTTTTGACCACATCGGGACCAAAGCCGCAGTTAATGCCGAGGGCGTCAACCTTTAAGCCTTCAAGAAGTGTAATGCCCGCCTTAATGTTGCCGCCTGTGAGCAGTCTGCCGTCTTTATCAAAGGAGAAGGTAGCTATAATGGGAAGGTCGGAAGCTTCCTTTGCGCCCAAGACCGCAGCCTTCATCTCATAGGTATCTGTCATGGTCTCAATTATAATTAAATCCGCCCCTGCTTTTTCGGCGATAGAGGCAGCCTCTGTATAAGCGGCAACTGCGTCATCGAATTTCAGCTCTCCCATGGGCTCCAACAGCTTGCCAGTAGGTCCCATTCCGAAAGCAACGAGCGCGTTTTTGCCGCTTTTCTCTACAGCGCTTTTCGCGTTTTTTATGGCGGCTGTAATTACTTCACTCAGAGTATACATGTCCGAATGCAGCTTAATCGCATTTGCTCCGAAGGTATTGGTTGTAATAATGTCGGAGCCGGCGTTCAGATAGCTCAAATGAATGTCGATTAACGCTTCAGGCGCGGTAATATTCAAAAACTCGGGCGGTTCGTCGGTGGTAACGCCCTTTGCTATAAGGAGAGAACCCAGACCACCGTCAAAAAATATTACATCCTTGTTAAGCTTTTCAAATAAAGTCATAATCTTCTCCTATTTTTAACCCTTGATTATGCTCGAAATGCTTCTCATTATTTCCTCGGCAATATCGGGCTTGTTCATTGTGTAAATGTGAATGCCCTTTACTCCGTTTGCAATAAGGTCGATTATCTGATTTACTGCGTAGGCGATTCCGGCCTGCTTCATAGCCTCGGGCTTGTCGCCGAATTTGTCAATTAGGATATTAAGCTCTGAGTTCAGAGACGCGCCAGACAGCTTTGTCATCCTCTTAATCTGCTTTGCGTTTGTAACGGGCATTATGCCTGCCATTACAGGTATTTCGATTCCCTTTGAAAGAAGGTTATATAAAAAGCCGTAAAGTACGCTGTTGTCAAAGAAAAGTTGGGTTATAAGAAAGTCGCAGCCGCACTCAACCTTGCGCTTTAGATTTTCAATGTCCTCACTTTTTGAATGGCTTTCGGGGTGACCCTCGGGGTAGCATGCGGCGCCTATGCAGAAATCGCCGGACTTTTTAAGCTCCTCTACAAGCTGATAGGCGTATTTATAATGACCGGGGTTCGGGAAGTTTCCATCCGAGGGCAAATCGCCTCTGAGGGCAAGAACATTATAAATCTGATTTGCCTTCAGTTCCTCAATCACCTTTGCTATTTCTTCTTTGGTTGAGGAAACGCATGTCAGATGCGACAGAGCGGTGGTATTAAGCTCATTTTCCACAAAGGAGGCTATCTTAACCGTGTTTGCGGAGGTGCCGCCTCCCGCGCCGTATGTAACGCTGATAAAGTCGGGATTATATTTAGAAAGCTCCTTTGCCGTGTCCATCACAGGCCCCAAAGGAGCGTCGAGCTTTGGCGGAAATATTTCAAATGAAACGGTAATGTCTTTGGATTTTATAATATCCGAAATAAATTTCATCTTTTTCACCTAACAGCTTATATTTATACAAACAAATGTATGAATTGTAAATTTAATACAAAAATTATAGCATATAAATATGCAAAAATCAAACAACTAAGGCTTTTCTTTTTTGCTGTTACTTGATATTAAAGAGCTTTTGAAGTATATTCATATTAATAAACTGTTTAACGGAAGAAATATGAATACTAATATCAGACTTATTTTGAAAGCTAAAGAAATATTAAGGAATACCACTCCGCTCCCGTTTGACTGCGGCACGCTGTGTGAAAACCTTTGCTGCAAGGGCTCTGAGGATGTGGGTATGCTCCTTTTCCCCGATGAAGAGCATTTATACATAAACAGCGGGAATTTTGAGATAATTGACGGCAAAATTATAGTTTGTAAAGGGCACTGCGATAGAGATGAAAGACCCCTTTCATGTATGCTGTATCCTCTTTTCCCTGTTATCAGCGAAGAAAGCGGCAAAACAAGAATCAGGCTTATACCTGATATACGAGGGAGCATAATCTGTCCGCTGACAGCTGAGGAAAACCTGGTAACAAGGGATTTTGAAAGGGCGGTCAGAAGGGCAGTGCGCTGCCTTATCGTAAGCCCAGAACATAGAAGGTTTATTGATAATATCAGCGAAGAGTTGAGCGAAATATATACTCTAAGAAATCTGCTTATCAAATAGCATAAAAAAAGGAAGTTTTATGTCAAGGTATATTGATTTGCACACACATTCAAATAAATCCGACGGCACTATGAGCCCCGCGGAGCTTGTGCGCCATGCGAAGGAAAACGGTCTTGCGGCGATTGCTCTAACCGACCATGACACGATTGACGGTCTTGACGAAGCTCTTTCAGAAGGCGAAAGAATGGGTCTTGAGGTCGTACCCGGTATTGAGCTGTCCGTAATGTCTGATACCGAAACTCATATTTTAGGCTTGTTTATAGACCCCAAAAGCACCGCTCTTGATAGAGCCATGAAAAGGATAATAGACAGCAGAAACGAGCGAAACCGCGAAACAAGCAGACTCTTAAAAAAGCTAGGCTTTGATGTTTCCGTTGAGGAAGCGCAGGAATTAGCAACAGGCGGCATTGTGGGCAGGATTCACTTTGCTAAGATTATGGTTCAAAAGGGTTACTGCAAAACCGTAAAAGAGGCTTTTGACGAATACCTTGCCACAGGCAAGCCCGCTTTCTGCAACCGTCAAGGCATTACCGCCAAAGAGGCAATTGAGATTATCAGGGATTCGGGCGGCTATTCTTTCGCCGCGCATCTTCACCTTATGAGAAGAGATGACGACAATCTAAAGGCGTATATCAAGGAGCTTAAAGACTACGGTCTTGACGGAATAGAAGCATACTATACCGATTACACCGATGAAATGCATTAGAAATATATGAATCTAGCAAAGGAGCTAAATCTCAAAATCTGCGGCGGCACGGATTTTCACGCAGGAACAAAGCCCCATATTGCCATTGGCAAAGGGCTTGGCAATTTGAAGATTCCATATGAGGTTTTAGAGCAGATAAAAGCATAAATGAGGTGTTTTTATGGGCAAGGACAGCACGCTTTTATATTACGACAGACCTGCCGATAAGTGGACGGAGGCTCTGCCTTTGGGAAACGGAAAACTGGGGGCTATGGTTTTCGGGAGAGTAAAGGATGAGAGAATCTCTTTAAACCTTGACGAGCTGTGGTCGGGCTATCCGAATGACGCTTACAATGAGAAGGCCTATTCCGCATTTATAAAAGCCCGAGATTATGTTTTAAACGGTAAGTACAATGAAGCACAGGAGCTTTTGGAGTCGGATTTTCAGTATAAGTTTTCTCAAGCATATATGCCCCTGGGCGACCTAAATTTAGAGTTTTTGCACGGCGACAAAGGCTTAAACGCTTATTCGAGAAGTCTTGATTTGGAAAAGGCTGTAGCTGATATAAGATATGAAGTAAACGGAGTGAATTACTGCCGTACTGTCTTTGCCTCATACATAGAAAACGCAGTATTTATAAAGATTTCTGCAGATAAAAAGGGCTCAGTGAGCTTTAACGCAAGGCTTACATCACCCTTAAAGAGTGTGTCTTTTGCAGAAGACGACACACTGATTCTGGACGGCGAGTGCCCGAAAGACAGCGCAGTGAATGACAAGGAAAAGAAATTCCCTGTTTACTCTGATGTGCCTTCCGAGCAGGGAATCCGGTTCCGCGGAAGTTTAAAGGCTAAAACTGTCGGCGGAAGCGTTGAGTATTATCAAGATACCTTAAAAATCAGAAACGCAGACAGCGCTGTGCTTATTTTCACTGCGGACAGCAGTTTTAACGGTTTTGACAAGCACCCTTGTCTTGAGGGTAAAGAATACAAAGAGCCTTTGCGCAAGAGAATAAACACTGTTTGCGATAAAGACTATGATACTGTTTTAGCTGAGCATATCAGCGATTTCAGTGCCTTATTCAATAGAACTGAACTGGATTTGGGCTCTGACAATAAAGAGAATATCCCCACAGACAAGCGCCTTGCTCTGTTTGCCATGGGCGAGAGAGACATGGGGCTCTATGCTCTGCTTTTCAATTTCGGAAAATACCTTCTTATCTCAGGTTCAAGAGTTGGTTCTCAACCTTTGAATCTGCAGGGAATTTGGAATGATAAAATTGATCCCCCGTGGAATTCCAACTACACAGTAAATATAAATACCGAAATGAACTATTATCCGGTTCTTGCATGCCGTCTGCCCGAGCTGCATATGCCTCTAATTGAGATGATAAAGGAGCTGTCCAAAGCGGGAGAGAGTACCGCAAGGGAATACTATAACGCTCCCGGATTTGTGGTGCATCATAATGTGGACCTTTGGCGCCATACTAAGCCCGTGCCCGGCAGCGCTGAATGGTCTTTCTGGCCAATGGGCTCAGGCTGGCTGTGCAGGCACCTTTATGAGCACTATGAATATACGAAAGACTTGGAGTTTTTAAGGTCGACCGCTTATCCCATAATGAAAAAAGCGGCTGAGTTTTATCTCAGTGTTCTCATTGAGGATAAAGACGGCAAACTGATTTTCGCTCCATCCACCTCTCCCGAAAACAGCTTTGTTTATAATAAAAAGGTTTGCTCTGTTTCCAAAACCTCCGCAATGACCATGATAATTATAAGAGAGCTTTTTGAGAATGTTATTAAGAGCAGCAAGCTGTTAGACGAACACGATGAATTTGTTGCAAGCATTGAGGAGGCCGCTCCCAGACTCGCCGGCTTGATTATAGAGGACAAGGGTGCTATACTTGAGTGGAATGAGCCGTTAAAGGAAAAAGATGAAAATCACAGACATGTTTCCCACTTGTATGCCCTGCACCCCGCAAGGTATATAAATCCCCTTAATACCCCAGAGCTTGCAAGGGCAGCAAGGAAAACCCTTGAAATAAGAGGCGATGAGGGTACGGGCTGGAGCCTTGCGTGGAAGATAAATTTCTGGGCACGCCTTTGGGACGGAAATCACGCACTAAAGCTTATTGATATGCTTTTAAGACCCGTGGAAAACCCGTATTACAGCGGAAAGGTACGGGGTGGGGTGTATCCCAATATGTTTGACGCCCATCCTCCGTTCCAGATAGATGGCAATTTCGGCGCTGTCAGCGGCATTGCGGAAATGCTTATGCAGTCCGATGAGAATGAAATCTACCTTTTGCCCGCTCTTCCCGACAAGTGGAAAGACGGCTCAGTCAAAGGTCTTATCGCAAAGGGAAACATTAAAGTCGATATAGAGTGGAAAAACAACGAGCTACATAAGTATAAGCTCGAAGGCGATACTAAAGACACTAAGGTTTACTATAAAGGCGCCTTGCTAAATCGGTAACGGAAAAGAGGTGTATGTTTTGCGAATCTCAACAAAGGGCAGATACGCTCTTGCCGCTATGACGCTCATGGCTCAAAAGGCGGATTCGGAGGAGATTTTCCCCGTTCTCAAGATTTCTGAGGCCTTGGGCGTTTCAAAAATATATCTTGAGCAGGTGTTCTCGCTTTTGAAAAGAGACGGGCTAGTAAACTCTATAAAGGGCGCGCAGGGCGGCTATCAGCTCAGCAGACCTGCCGAGGAGATTAGTGTATATGACATTTTGTCGGTTGCGGAGCTTTCAATGTTTGAAAAAACAGAGGAATCGGTCAAAGAAAAGGCTCCTGACATAGAATCCGCAATGTCCGAATTGGTGTTTGACAGGATTGACGCTGTTCTTGCCGAGATACTTAAGGAAATCAGTTTGGCGGACCTGGCAAAACATGCGAACGATTACGGACTTAACGGGGAATACATGTTCTTTATTTAAGAACTCATTTAAAAGGAATGACAAGCTTGAAGAAAATCGCAATTTTCCAAACAGACCTTTTGGTCGGCGGAATTCAAAAGTCACTGCTAAACTTTCTTAATAGGTTCGGCGGTAAGGATTATCTTATTGATGTCTATTTGTTCAATGAGGAAAAGTTTTATGATGTCGCGAAGCTCCCTGAGAATATAAGGTTTATATATTTAAAGCCCTTTAATTACTTTAACAGGCTCGTATATTTTGATATTCTCAGGAGATTCAAGAAATATGATATAAAAGAGCAGTACGATATAGCAATCGATTTTAACAGCTACAGCAACGAGTGCGCCATAGGAGCTTTGTGCGCAAAGGCCAATAAGCGCATTATATGGATACATAATGATGTGCGCATTAAGATGAGCGAGGAGCCGAAATACAGACTTCTCTTTCATTTTTTTAAAGGCAAATTCAAATACTTTGACGCCTTTGCCGCTGTTTCCGACGGTATAATTGAGCCCTTTTCATTAGAAACAGGCATTGAAAAAGAGCGTATTTTCACGGTAAATAACTTTATTGACACCGATGAAATCTTCAGAAAAAGCGAAGAAAGAATTGACTTTACTGTTGATTCATCAAAGTACAATCTTGCGTCCATGGGCAGGCTATGCCATCAAAAGGGCTTTGATTTACTGCTTAATAAGTTCAAAGATGTAATCGCCACCCGAAAGGACATGCATTTATACATTATCGGCGACGGTCCCGACAGGGAGAGTCTTGAAAGACAGACTAAAGAAAACGGTCTTACGGATTTCGTTACCTTTCTCGGAAATCAAAAAAACCCCTTTCCGTACTTAAATCAAATGGACGGCTTTGTCCTTGATTCAAGATACGAAGGTCAGGGTATAGTCATTTGGGAGGCAAAGGCACTCGGCCTTGAAATATTTATCCCGAAGCATCTTGAGAAATACAACAAAAACATTGAAGGCTATGAGGATTTAACCTCCGCGATAATCAATGCGAAGAAAAGGGAGAAGCAAAGGGACCCCTTAATCGAATACAACGAGGATATAATGAAAAGCCTTGAGGCTCTTTTTAACTAATTCTCTGTTCTCTTACAGGAGGAAATTTGATGCCCCTACTCAGCGTAATAATGCCCGCGTACAACGCGGCGGCATATATAGAAAAAGCCATTGACAGCGTTCTCTCTCAGTCCTTTAAAGACTTTGAGCTGATTGTTGTCAATGACGGCTCTGCCGACAATACACTCGATATTATAAACTCTTATAAAGATGAAAGGCTGAAGGTTTATGCCAAGCCCAACTCCGGACCCGCCGACACAAGGAATTGGGGAATTGAGAGATCTTCCGGAGAGTTTATAATGTTTATTGACAGCGACGACAGCTTTTCGGAAGGCGCGTTTGAAACAATCGCCCGCCACTGCGGAGAGGGCAGCTTTGATATGCTGATTTTCGGCTTTGTTCAGCACAATGTGGAGACGGGCAGCAGCTTTAAATACTTCCTTCCCGATATGGAAGCTGCCGTAAAGCAGGATTTAAAGGACAAGTTCGGCGACCTATATGTCAGCAATCTTTTGAACTCCGTATGGAATAAGGTTTTCAGAGCTGAAACCTTGAAGGAGAATTCCATTAAGTTCTGTGATTACTTATACGGAGAGGACAGGCTATTTGTTTTTGATTTTCTCCGCCATTGCGACAGAATAAAAGTCATTAGCGACTGTCTTTACAACTACATAATGATGAACAAGAACAGCCTTGTTTCAAGATATTACGATAAAAAGTTTGAGGCATGCTGTGCGATAAACAAGGCTATATATGCACTCCAGGAGGTTACGGGCAGCTTTTCGGAAGAGACACTGAACAATATCAGATACATGTTCCTGAAAAGCGTCATTTCCTGCATTACAAACATTTATCATCCATCCTGCAAGAAAACTGCGTCAGAGAAAAGGGGAGAGCTTAAAGAAATCATTAATCATTCGGATGTTGTAAATGCGCTAACTGAGTATAAAAGCTCTGATATCGTTATGGATATGCTTGTCATAATTCTCAAGAGCAAAAGCATACCCCTTATTTCCATGGCGTCGAAAGGTATTATTTTTACAAGCAAAAATCTAAGCGCCCCCTTTGTAAAGCTAAAGAATTATAAAATACTTAAAAGCAGAGCAGAGTAGCAGGCAACTAAAAAAGTCCACCTGAAAAGGTGGACTTTGTTTTCTATGTAATTAATTACTCAGAGATTTTGGAATTGAGTGCGTTTATGCAGCTCTTGCATACCTTAATGCCCTGATGTTCAACTACATCGTCAAGGCTCTTGCAGAAAATGCATGACGGCATGTATTTCTTAAGAATTATCTTATCGTCATCGACGAATATCTCAAGAAAATCTTCAGAATCTTTTATATTCATGTTCCTTCTTAATTCCATCGGAACAACGATTCTGCCTGCGTCGTCAATGCGTCTGACGATACCGGTAGATTTCATATTTTCCTCCTCCTTGCATTTATTGGTGACTACAAACTAAAGATACCAAATAAGATATTATATGTCAATATTTTTAAGAAAAAATGTTCAAAAAAATTCATTTTTTTCAATCAAAAATAAAAATCCCGAATTGACTGTCGAATAATGTCGACAAATGCAGTCCGGGAAAAAAGGCCACTGAAAATCTAATAAAATCAAGCGATTAGAAGATGTTGTATGTGAGGCCACTGTTTCAAATTTGCTGTCGAATAATGTCAGCAAAAAAATTAAATTTAAAATAGCCATTGCGAACGAACTTGCAAATCGACAAAATACGACATCAAAGTGGCGTCAAAATTCTTCCCCTGGGCATATAGAGTGTCTCAATTTCACTCCAGTGAATTATACCATTTAATTACATTGCAGTCAATGTAAAAAAATTTATATAATGACAAATTTTGCTATTAATTTTTTAGAAAATTGTGCAAATTTACGAGTTCGGCGCAAGCGTTGTTGGAACTTGAAAAAAAGCAAAAACTCTTGCCTGTCATACTTGTCTAAAAACAGAATATAAATGTAGCATGATTAGTTATGTTTGGCTGTCGCTGATTGTATTTTCATTTATTGCTGCAATAATAAACGGTACATTTTATGAATTGTCCGCTTCAATTATCAGCAGCGGTACGGACGCGGTTCAGCTTTGCATTAAGCTGCTGGGGATGCTCTGCCTTTGGAGCGGTCTGATGAACATTGCCGAGAAATCAGGGCTTACAAATCTTATATCAAAGCTGTTTTCGCCGCTGTTTTCTCTTCTCTTTCCGCGCCTCAAAAATAATAAGCATATAATGGGCCCGGTGTCAATGAATATTACGGCAAATTTATTGGGACTTGGAAATGCCGCAACGCCTTTGGGAATTGAGGCTATGAAGAGAATGAAGGAGGTAAGTCCTCTAGACCGAACGGCAAGCAATGAGATGATTAGATTCGTCGTGCTTAATACTGCCGCAATACATATTTTCCCGACCACCGTTGCGGTATTAAGGCAATCATACGGCTCCGCAAATCCCTTTGACATTGTCATACCTGCTTGGATTTCATCGATGGTAACTCTTAGCTGCGGGCTTTTAATGACACGCCTTTTGGAGAGAGAAAGATGGAAAAGATAAGCAATTTAATACTTCCTGTAATTGTGGTTGTAATAGTTGTATTCGGCGCTGTTAAGAAGATTAATGTATTTGACTGCTTTATTGAGGGAGCGAAAAAGGGTCTTGTGACCTTTACTAATATATTGCCAGTGTTGACAGCGCTGATTGTGGCAGTGGGCATGATGAGAGGTTCCGGGGGGCTGGACCTTATTACAAAAATATTCTCGCCGATTGCAAAGCTGCTTGGCATACCGATTCAGGTGCTGCCCCTGTGCATTATTAGCCCAATATCGGGCAGCGGCTCAATTGCAGTCTTTGAGGATATTCTCAGAAACTACGGACCCGATTCAATAGCGGGCAGGGTAGCCTCCGTTATTGCGGGCTCCAGCGAAACCACCCTTTATACCACAACCGTATATTACGGCTCAGTTGGGATAACGCGCACCCGCCACACTATTCCCAGCGCTTTGATTGCGGACCTGGTGAACTTCGTTATTTCCTCATTAATTGTAAAGATTACCTTCGCCTGAGCGGGATTTTTTGGAGTTAATGACGGCGTCTTATTTGTGCAATCTGCACAATCGCTGCTTCCGTTCCAGTTTCTGGTAATTCGTTAAATTTTAAAATTTTGTATAGAATGCACAAATGGAGCGATTTTTGAGCTCGCAACACAAATATCTAAATTTGCAAATCGAGAATACTTATCTATCATAGAAAGCTCAGAGTTTCAACGAATTTTTGAGCTTTTTTCTTTTTTGCAGCACAATTCAGATCAGTATTCTCTATGCCTTTACAGTGCTAATGCGTTAATGTGTTTTTGTTCAAAACGCAGAAAAGGCTTATCTTGCCTTAATTCAATTGATTTTTAACTTGAATTCAAATATAATGTTGCTGTCGAAATTCGAAGTGTTTTGCAGTTTCTGTTGGAGGCCTTAAATGGACAAGCTGAAAGAAAAAATCTTGACTGAAGGAAAGGTCCTTCCGGGAAATATCCTAAAAGTTGATATGTTTCTTAACCATCAAGTTGATTATCAGCTTTTAAAAGAGGCGGGCCTCGAGTTTTATAACTTCTTTAAAGATTGCGGAGTAAATAAGATTCTGACTATTGAAGCTTCAGGAATTGCGGTGGCATGTGCTGTTGCCGACGCGTTTAAAGTACCCTTTGTGTTCGCAAAGAAGGGCAGCCATTCAAATGTAGGCAGCAATGTTTACACCTCTGAAGTTTTCTCTTATACAAAAGGAAAGTCTTATACCCTTACGGTTTCAAAGGATTACATAAATAAAGACGATAGAATCCTTATTGTTGATGATTTTCTCGCAAACGGAGAGGCAGTTCTCGGTTTAAAAAGAATTATTGATGAAGCGGGAGGTGAGCTGTGCGGTGTCGGCATAATAATTGAAAAGCGTTTCCAGAACGGATACAAAAAGCTCGTGGATGCCGGCATAAAACTTAAGTCCTTAGCAGTCATCGAGTCAATGAATGATGGAAACATTGTTTTTGGCTGATTGACTGTTGGAATACAAATATAACGGAGGAATGTAAATTGAAGAAGTCGGTTAGGATTATTGCTCTTATCCTTGCGCTTGCAACCGTATTTGCCCTTGTTGGCTGCGGCAAGCAGACAGGCGGAGAAGGCGAAACTCAGGACACAACCCTTGCTGAGGGCCAGACCTTTGCTCCCATTCCCGCTGACAAGATTAAGATTGGCGTAGTTCACATTACAAGCAAGGACGATACATCAGGCTATACATATGCTCATCAGAAGGGCATCGAAGAAATGGCCGCAGCTCTTGGACTTAAGAGCGAACAGATTGTCATCAGAGACAATGTTGACGACAACGATGTAGAGGCTACAAAAGCTGCTCTTCAGGACCTTGTTGACGCTGGCTGCGATGTAATCTTCGCAACAAGCTACAACTACATGGACGCTGTTGAAGAATATGCTGAGAAATATCCGGATATCATATTCTCACACTGCTCAGGCTATAAGAGCAACGGCAAGAACTTCAACAACTATTTCGGCAGAATTTATGAGGCTCGTTACCTTTCCGGTATAGCTGCAGGTCTCAAGGCTAAGGAGCTTGGCGTTCCGATTGTTGGCTTCGTTGGCGCTAAGGGATCTGACAACTCCGAAGTAACCGGCGGTATCAACGCATTTGCTCTCGGCGTACAGTCTGTTTATCCCGAGTGCGAAGTTCTTGTAAAGATTACAGGCGAGTGGTATGATCCCGCTGCTGAAGGCATTGCTGCTAAGGCTCTTATCGACGCAGGCGCAGTAGTTCTTGCTCAGCACTGCGACTCCGACACCGTTCAGACTACAGCTGCTCAGGCTGGCAGGTTCGGTGTTGGCTACAACTCCGATATGACTCCTTCCGCTCCCAACAATCACCTCACAGCTCCCATCTGGAACTGGGGCGTATACTACACTCAGACTGTTGAAGCTATCATCAAGGGTGAATGGAAGTGCGAGAACTACTATGAGGGTTACAATGTAAACCTTGTAGGTCTTTCACCTCTCAATGAGAAGGCTATAGCTCCCGGAACCAAGGAAGCTGTTGAAGAGGCTCAGAAGAAGATTGCAAGCGGCGAGCTCTTCGTATTCAGCGGCCCGCTCTATGACAATCAGGGCAACCAGATTCTCAAGGAAGGCGAGAAGCTCACAGACGAGCAGATCACCGGCGAAATCAACTACTACATCAAGGGCGTAAGAGTTCTGTAAGCCTAATTAGCATTAATAAGGGACACATCGTTCGGTGTGTCCCTGTTTTTTAGTTATCCTAATTTCTGTTTTTTCCGCAAGACCGGTTTCTTCAGAAAATTATTTAATTTAATAGACAAAAAAGGACATAATCCATTATAATAATTCTATTAGTGGCAAGACACCATAGAGCTATATCTTTAGAGAGGGGAAAGGTTTTGACAAACACTACCTACGCCATTGAGTTAAAGAACATATGCAAAAACTTCGGCAGTGTTGCGGCTAACAAAAATGTTTCGCTGAATGTTAAATACGGCGAAATACTTGCCTTGCTCGGCGAAAACGGCTCAGGCAAAACCACGCTGATGAACATGCTCTCGGGCATATATCATCCCGACAGCGGCGAGATTTGGATTGACGGAAAGCATACTGTCATCAATTCACCCAAAGACTCATTTAAACTTAAAATCGGTATGATTCATCAGCACTTTAAACTCGTTGATGTTTTTACCGCTGCCGAAAATATAATAATGGGCACTGAGGGCTTTGTCGGCAGCAGCAAAAAGGCGGCTGAAAAGATAAAAGAAATCGCCGACGGCTTCGGTTTTTCAATAGACCCCAACAAAAAGGTTTACGATATGTCTGTTGGCGAAAAGCAGACTGTCGAGATTATAAAGGTATTATACAGAGGTGCCCGCATACTTATTCTGGACGAGCCTACGGCAGTTCTGACCCCTCAAGAAACCGAAAAGCTGTTTAAGGTCCTTGACAATATGCGCAAGGACGGGTGCGCTATTATCATAATCACTCATAAATTGAATGAGGTTATGGCAATAAGCGACCGTGTAACGGTTCTCAGAAAGGGCGAGACCGTAGCGACCGTTGACACCAAAACAACGGATATCAGGAAACTTACTGAGCTTATGGTCGGCCGCCCCGTTGAACTGAAGATTGACAGGCCCGAAACCGAAAGGTCTGCTGAGCCTATGTTCTTCGTAAAAGACCTTTGCGTCAGAAACGAAGAAGATGTTTTGGCTCTTAAAAATGTCTCCTTTGAGCTCTATGGCGGCGAAATTCTCGGTGTCGCGGGCGTTGCCGGCAGCGGACAGCGAGAGCTTTGCGAAACTATAGCGGGACTTATGCAGGCGGAAAGCGGAGAAATCACATATAAAGGTGAAAATATTCTCCACAAATCTCCCGCGGAGATTATTGACCTCGGAATTTCAATGAGCTTTATTCCCGAGGACAGGCTCGGAATGGGTCTTGTAGCCTCAATGGATATTGCTGACAATATGCTCCTTAAATCCTACAAAAAGAGCAAGGGGCTTGTAATAAACAGAAAGCCTTCAAGGGAGCTTGCCGAAAAGCTGGTTAAGCGGCTCGAAATCGTAACTCCCAGCATAAAAACACCCGTCAGCAGGCTTTCTGGCGGCAATGTTCAGAAGGTGCTCATAGGCAGAGAAATCGAGAGCAATCCGAATATTCTCATTACCGCCTATCCCGTAAGAGGACTTGACATTAACTCCTCGTTTACGATTTACAATCTCCTTAATGAGCAGAAGGCAAAAGGCGTTGCCGTTCTGTATATAGGCGAGGACCTTGATGTTATTCTTGAGCTTTGCGACAGAGTTATGGTTTTGTGTCACGGTGAGGTTATGGGCATAGTTGACCCCAGAAAGGTTACAAAAGAAGATATTGGTCTAATGATGCTTGGCAATAAACTGGAGAAAGAAGGAGGTGCCGAAAATGAGTAATGGTTCAAAGGTAAGCACAGGCAGAGAGCCGCTTATCAGAATAGTAAAGCGTGAATATAACAATAAGCTTATCCCCGGCCTTATTCGCGCGGGCGCCTTGATTCTTTCGATTATTGCGGGCGGTTTGTTCATTTGGGCAATGGGCTTCAATCCCTTTGAGGCATATAAGTCCATAATCAGAGGCGCGCTTGTGGGTTCAGCAAGAGACCCGATGTCATCAATCCGCTCCACAATAGACATTTTCGTTCCCTTGTGCGTAACAGCCCTAGGACTTTCATGCGCATTCAAGATGAAGTTCTGGAATATAGGCGGCGAGGGTCAGATTATTATGGGCGGAGTTTTCGCTACATTCTTTGCCCTTAATTACCCTCAGATTCCGAGACCCTTAATGCTTCTCATAATGCTCATAGCCGGCGCAGTGGGCGGTGCTTTGATGGCTCTTATCCCCGCGTTGTTCAAGGTAAAATTCGGCACCAATGAAACACTGTTTACCTTGATGCTGAACTATATAGCAATTTACATCGTCAAATACCTAATCGCGGGTCCGTGGCAGAGAACGCCCGGCTTTGCAAGCATAGGAAAACTGGATAAAAACACTTATCTCTATGAGATAAACAGACAGAACATAGGCTGGATTGCCGTTATAATAGTTGTATTGTTCGTTTACTTCTATCTTTATAAGACCAAAAGCGGCTATGAAGTCAGCGTAGTAGGCGAAAGCCAGGCAACCGCAAGATACGCAGGCATGAACATCCGCAAGATTATAATAAAGACAATGCTCATAAGCGGCGCAATCTGCGGCATAGTCGGCATGATTAAGGTTTCATCCAACCACACTCTCACAGAGGGCATAGGCGGCGGCGTAGGCTTTGCCGCAATTACCGTCGCGTGGCTCTCGCAGCTCAATCCCTTTATAATCCCGATTGTTTCAGCAATCATCAGCATACTGCAAAAAGGCAGCACCGTAATGCAGATGAATATGGGAATATCCTCATATGCCGCCGATGTTCTGCAGGGTATAATACTGTTCTGCTTCCTCGGCAGTGAGTTCTTTGTAAGATATTCGCTTGTATTTAACCTCAGAATAAAGGAGGCAAAATAATGGATACCTTATTTAATTTCCTCTATGCTTCCATTATTGCGTCAACGCCGTTGCTTTTCGGCACCGTGGGCGAGATTCTCTCCGAAAAGGTGGGAAATATGAACCTCGGTGTTGAGGGTATGATGTGGCTCGGCGCGTTTGCCGGCTTCTATGCGGCATATAAGACAGAGAGTTTTCTTATTTCTCTCCTTGCCTCCTTCGGACTTGCCGCTGTCGGCGCTTTGATTTACGCATTCCTTACCGTTACTCTCAAGGCAAATCAGAATGTTACGGGTCTTACGCTTACAACTTTTGGCATAGGTTTATCCCTTGTTTTCGGCAAGGCTATGATTACAGCCGCAGGCGGCGCACCCAAAACCTCGGATGTTTTCAATGCAAAGGTCGCAGCAATAAATATTCCCGTACTTTCCGACATTCCCTATATCGGCAAAATCATCTTTGGCCTTAATCCTTATGTTTATATTGCGGTTGCAATCGCCATCATCCTTTATGTCTACCTTATGAAAACCAAAATGGGACTTAACCTCAGGGCTATTGGCGAAAACCCCGCCGCAGCTGACGCCTCGGGCATCAATGTAAACCTTATGAAATATATTAACATTATCATAGGCGGCGGTATTTGCGGTATCGGCGGAGCTTATATGTCATTGGTAATGGTTAACGGCAGTTGGCAGGATTCGGGCGTTGTTAACGGTTACGGCTGGATTGCTGTTGCTCTTGTTATCTTCTCAAGCTGGAATCCCGCAAAGGCAATCCTCGGCTCGCTGATTTTCGGCATGTTCAGCTCGCTGAGATACTATGTTCCCTCTGATATTATCGTTATCCCGACAGCCTTCTATCAGATGCTGCCGTTTGTGGTAACAACCATTGTTCTGATTGTAACTTCAATCAAAAAGAACAAAGAGAACACTCAGCCCGCCGCATGCGGTATTAACTACTTCAGAGAAGAAAGATAAGCAAAAATCCCACACTTTTACAGTGTGGGATTTTATTTTTCTTTTTTTGTGATATAATGTTTCTACAGACTACTTTGGGAGGAAATAAAATGAGCAAATACTCTGAAATTTTGGCAAAGCAAAGAGAATTCTTTGACACCGGACAAACCCTGGACCCATTTTTCAGAAAAAAGCAGCTGCAACTTCTTAAAAGGGCGATTAAGCAAAACGAACAAGCCATAAATGAAGCATTAAGACTTGACCTTAACAAAGCGCCCTTAGAGGCATATACAACCGAGGTCGGTTTTATTCTTCAGGAACTCGGCTATATGATAAACAGTGTTTTAAGGCTTGCGGCTCCCAAAATGGTATTATCCCCGCTTATACATTTCCCGTCGAGCACAATGGTTTACAATGAGCCTTACGGCTCGGTACTGATAATTGCTCCGTGGAATTATCCTCTCCAGCTTGCCTTTGCGCCGCTGATCGGAGCAATCGCGGCAGGAAACTGCGCAGTAATCAAAACATCACAGTACGCTCCAAACTGCTCCAAAATAATCGCTAAGATAATCAGTGAAACCTATGACCCCGCCTATATTACGGTCGTGGAAGGTGAGCCCGGAGCATCCGAAGCCATTTTGGAAGAGAAGTTTGACTATATTTTCTTTACCGGCAGTGTTGAGGTCGGCAAGAGCGTTATGGCAGCCGCAGCTAAGAATCTTACGCCCGTAACCCTTGAGCTTGGCGGAAAGAGTCCTTGCATCGTAACTGAAAATGCCAATATAAAACTTGCCGCAAAGAGAATAGTATGGGGCAAATTCTTAAATTCGGGTCAGACCTGCATAGCCCCCGACTATATTCTTGTTTCCGAAAAGATTAAGGACGAGCTTATAACTCAGCTTAAAAGGTTTATTGAAAAGCAGTACACAAGCGACCCGCTGACTTACGCCGATTATCCGAAGATTGTTAACGAGCGCCACTTTAACAGGCTTTTAAGGCTCATAGAAGGGGAGAAGATTATTTCTGGCGGCAAGTCCGACAGGGATAAGCTTAAAATCGAACCGACGCTCCTTGATGAACCCGCTGCGGATTCGCCAGTCATGAGCGAGGAAATCTTCGGACCCATTCTTCCGATTATCTCCTTTGATACAATAGAGAACGCGGCAAAGTATATTAAAAAACGCCCGAAGCCCCTTGCGCTGTATGTATTCTCAGAGTGCAAAGATGAGCAAAAATATTTTGTTAAGAATGTTTCATTCGGCGGCGGAACAATTAATGATACAATAATTCACATCAGCACATCTGCCGCAGGATTCGGCGGAGTAGGGGACAGCGGAATGGGCAAATACCACGGCAAGGCCAGCTTTGAAACCTTCTCCCACAGCAAGACGGTAATGAAAAAGGGCAACTGGCTCGACTTCCCCTACAGGTACCACCCCTTCAGCGATTTCAACCTTAAGGTCGTCAAATTCTTTATGCACTAAAAATTAAAGCCCGCATTCAGCGGGCTTTTTATTTGTTCTTTTAGTCGCTGCTTCCCAGGCTGATTTTGAGTGTAATCTCAGCGGGGGCGGTTACCTCGCTGCCTGAGGGCAGGGACTGGGATATTACAAAATCCTTCGGCACGCTTGAGTTGTACTCATAAACGAAATTGAATTTGAATACATCCTTCCATTCAGGATTTGTGATGATGGAATTAACGCTTTCGTTTATGAACAGCGGCACTGTTACGGTTACGGGCTTGGTTTCAAGCTCCTGCCATACCACTACGATTACTTCATCACCGATTTTAACCTCGGTATTTATGCCCGGTATTGTTTCGGCAACGGTGCCGCCAATCTTACTGCCGTCGTTGACCTTTACATCACGCACGCAAACGAGCCCCAAATCCTCCAAAATGGTTTTGGCTTGCTCAAAGGGCAGGTTAGTCACATCGGGAATTTTTACGGTTGAAACGCCAAGACTTACTGTGAGCACAATCTTTGTGCCTATTGCCACCTGAGTGTTTGCGGCGATGCTCTGGGCTATAATGAAGTCTTTGGGAACAACATCGGAATGCTCTTCTTTCCACTCGATTACAAAGTTCTTCTTTATATCCTGGGATGCTTCTACACTGCTCTTTGTCATATCGACAAAGTTCGGCACAATTACCATGCCTGACGGAGCAGTGCTTTCGGTGCCGGTTGTGGTTTCAATAACCGTGTTGTTTGGCTCTGTGGTAAGACCCAGGCGGTCACGAAATACGGTGAGCGCAAGTATTATTCCAATCGCGGCGAGAGCAAGGAGTACGATGATGACAGTCAGTACCACAACACTCGTTTTGGATTTGTCAGGCTTACCCCTTACGGGTTCCCTAACCGGAGCAGTCGGAGCAGGGGAGGGGGGTGTTTCGTCAAAATACGAGCTTGCGCTTGCCGCAACGGCGGTGGGGGAGGCGGAAAGCTCCGCTCTCAGTTCTTCAACCGTACGGGTTCTGTCCTCAGGAGAAATCTGAAGCGCGTTAATAAGCGAATTAATTACATAAGCAGGCAGCTGTTCCGCAAACTTTGCGGGAATCATAAGGGTATCATTCTCAACCCTTGACGGAGCGTCAATGGGAGTGCTGCCGATTAAAGCTCTGTAAAGCACAGCGGCAAAAGAGTAGATGTCGGTCCAGGGACCCTGCTTTGCGTCTGTTCCGGCGTACTGCTCAATGGGAGCGTAACCGGAGAAGATTTCGGGAGTTAAGGGGCCCTGCATTGACCTTGCCTGCCAGATGCTGAATCCCGAAAGAATCAGCTTTCCGTCATCCTGATTTACAAGAATTGTTGACGGTGATATGCCCCTGTGGATGATGCCGGCTGAATGAAGGGTGCCTAGGGTAGAAAGCACGGGCAGGAAAAGCGTACGCGCTTGTTTCCATGTAATATAGCCGATACTGCTTCTTAAAAGGTAATCCCTTAATGTGATGCCGTCGATATAATCAGAAATGATATAAGAAGTGCCGTTGGCGTCAACAATATCGTAAACGGACTGAATTGCCGAAAGACCTCTGAGTCTCGCAATCTGACGCCAGAGAGCAAGGAAGCTCTGATGGCAGTCTTCAAAAACCATTTCTTTGCCTGACATAGGCATAAGGTTTATGTTATTTGTGGACCTGAAAGCCGCGCCCTGCGGGAAGAATTCTCTTATAAAAATTCTGTTGTTCTTTTCAAGGTCAAGGCCTATATAAGTTACACCGTCTCCGTTATAATCCTGAACCTTGCCGACAAGATATTTATTATCAATAACTGTGCGCAGAGGCAAATACGGTGATGGCTGTACATATGAACGCTCTGTATGGCAATTCAAGCATGTTGATGAGTCGCCAAGCGGCTGCATGCAACCAATACATAGATTGCCGGTGTTGTAGTACATATATCCACCTCAAAATATTGTTTAGAATGCATCAAATAAGGGGCAATTTTCGTCTAATGTATATTATCACAACTTAAAAACCTTGGCAAGATATGCAAATGAGCTGTAACATTTTGTGATACTCATGTAACCAATTTTCTATTATTTTCCATTCTTATTGCTTTTATCTTTTTTGAAGTCCGAAAGGGGATTGGCGTTTACCGCCTCCTTTATATGCTTGTCAATTACATGGGTATATATTTCAGTGGTTGAAATATTGTCGTGACCTAATATTTCCTTTAAGACCAAAATGTCGACATTTCCGTGCTGATACATTAAAGTCGCGGCGGTATGCCTTAATTTATGAGTTGAAAAACCGTGACCGCCGAGACCGCTTTTTTCAATAAAGGTTTTTACAATATACTGAACGGTTTTGGGGCTGATTCTTTTAAGGCGGTTGCTTAAAAACAGTGCCTCTCTGTCAATTACGCCGTCCTTCGGGCGGACCTTCATATAGTCGTTTATAGCTTGAATGCAGGCATCGTTAAGATATACGGTGCGCTCCTTTGAGCCTTTGCCCCTGACACGCATCGTATTGTCAGACCTTATATCGGTATAATTTAGTGAAACCAATTCGGAAAGGCGAAGTCCGCAGTTTAAGAAAAGAGTAATAATACAGAAATCTCTTTCTTTATTTTTTCCGTCAATTGAGTTTAATAATTCAATGCTTTGGTCAAGTGTGAGATATTTGGGAAGCGTTTTCGAGAGCTTGGGGCTGTCAAGCTCGGCCATTGGGTTTTCTCTAATTAGTTTTTTGGTGACATGAAGGTATTTATAAAAGGCCCTTATTGACGCAACCTTTCTTGCTCTTGTTTTTGCGGAATTTCCGCGCTCGTCCTTGCAGTAAGACAAAAATGCGTAAGCGTCCGTAAGTGTGATGTTGCTGAAGAAATCAATGTCACAGTCTTTCATATCGATTGATTCAAGCTCATCCAAAGAGATTCCTTCGCGCTCAGCCTTTACAAAGCGTATAAAGGTTCTAAGGTCAAAGGCGTATTCGCTGACCGTGGAGTTTGACATATTCTTAATTGAGCCTATGTACCTTAAGAATTCTACAACAAGAGGCGGAAGGGCATTTAAATCGCTTTTCTTCATTTTTCACTTCACCTGTTTGAAACTACTAATTATACAAAATAAAGATTTTGTATAATTTAGGGCATGGGGAATCAGAATTTTTGAGTTCAATAAGTCTTTGAGCTTTGCGGCTTTAAAGCTGCCGACTTAAAACATTATATATTATAATATATTTAAAGCTGTCCTTAAAATTGACAAGTCTTAAAATTTCTTATAACAATGGCCCGAGCAAAAGCTCGGGCTATGTATTTATTTAATCATTTCTTTAAACATTTCTGTCAGCTTATAAAGCTGTTCAATTTCTTTTCTTTGGCTTTCTGTAAATTTGGTCGCATCCTTTGATCTTGTGTGAATTCCCATATCAATGCCTGTCAGTTTTAAATGATACTTGGCGTTTACGGGATAAAGCTGATATTCAGCAACGGACGCAAATCCGACAAAATTCTGTATTTTTTCGGCTTTTTCGGGATTTGACTCATAGATTTCGCAAAGCTCAGCGTAAAGCTCCGGATGGAAATTTGCCATAACGCCCGAGAAGCCTGCGCAGCCAAGTCTCAAGCTCTCAAGCAGCGTTGCCGAGTTTGCGTTGAAGATCCTGAGGTTTGTACCTTTTACGGCGTCCAGCTTTGCCTTAATCATTTCTATGCTGCAGCATGTGTCTTTAAGGAACTGATATCTGGGATTTTTTGACATCTCTTTGAGGAGATAAGGAGAAAGAATCCTTTTATAAGGATAAGGACATTCGTATACGCCGAGACCAATATCTTCAGGCAGCGCGTTTGCGACCTTTGTCATTCTCTCTAAAAGAACATCGTCCGATTCCTCGGGCGCGGCAAACCTGTTGGAAATAAAGACATAAGCGTCGATTCCCACATCGCAGATTGCCTTTGCTTCTTCTATCTGAGTTTCAATATCGTCGGCGGTGTGACCAGATGCGATTATTGAAACACCTTTGGGAGCCTTGTCTACGATGAACTTTAAAAGCTCCAGTTTTTCCTCAAAGCTGAGGAAGAAAATCTCGCTGGACTGGCAGATTGCAAATATACCCGCAACGCCTCTGTCCGCATACCATTGAATGAGCTGTTCAACAGCGTTGTAATCTATCTTGTTGTCATCTGTAAAGGGCGTAATCATCGTGGGATATACGCCGTTGGGGATTATCTTCATTTTGCTCTCCTTCGCTTTTTAAAATTTAAAACCTTTAACCTGATTTCTGATTTCCTTCATAACCTTGCTGACATTCAGAGCGATTTGTTTAGCGTGCTCGTACTCGTCCTTATGCTTTTCTGGCTCCGTTATGAAATTATAAAAGCTACGGGCTTCGTTTTCCATAAGCGTATGCCTTGTGCTGTCGCCGAAAGTAAGAGTCTTTTCACCCGCTTTATTTACCTTATAAATATCGGTAAGCTGAGATATTGAGCCGACCTCAACAGAGCCTTCGTCGCCGTTGATGTATGAAGGAGTTCTGCTTTGAGAAACCTTTGAATAGTTTAAAGTAACCAGTTTGTCGGGATACTCAAAAATCGCCGAACCGCAGGCATCCGCGCCTGTTCTCATGAATTTGCCTGTGGCATAAATCTTTTCGGGAATTCCAAACAACTCAAGCGCAAAATAGACATTATAAACGCCTATGTCCATAAGACAGCCTGTGCCAAGGTCGGGATTGAAAATATTCGGGGTCTCCCCTCTCAGATACGCCGGATATTTCGACGAAAGCTGACAAAAATCGATATGAGCTGTTGTGACCTTTCCTATCTCCCCTATCGCCTGCTTAAGAAGTTTCAAAGCGGGAGAATGGAGCATCATTATAGCCTCCATATAAACAAGGCCTTTTTTGTCGGCGAGGCTAATCAGCTCTTCTACTTCCACAGGATTTATGGCAATGGGTTTTTCGCAGATTACATGCTTGCCCGCGTTTAGCATCATGCGGCTTTGCTCATAATGCAGAGAATTCGGGCTCGCTATATAAACTCCTTCAATCTCTTTGCAGCTTGCCATTTCCTCAAGGGATGAAAAATACTTCTTTGCTCCGTGCTTTTCGGCAAAAGCTTTAGCCTTTTCTTCATCCCTCGAATATACCGCGTAAAGATCGGTATCGGGTACTGAGTTTGCTCCGTCAATGTAGCTTTCGGTTATCCAGGATGTTCCTATGGTTGCGTATCTCAAGTCAGACTCCCCTATTATATATCCATTTTCCAGTAAGCGATTCTCTCACGGTTGTGGGTGTATGTCATATGGAGCGAACCGTCTTTGTATGTAATTGCGGGATAAGAGAATTCGCCCGGGTCATCGGTTTCAAGGTCCATAATGTTCTCCCAGGTGTCTCCGTTATCAGTGGAAACGGCCAATGTCAGCGGATTGCGCTTGCCCCAGTTGTCCGCGACATTGTTGTAAAGGAGGAAAATTCGTCCGGCGGGAACCTTTACAAGGTCAATGCCGCTGTTGTTGTTGGGCAGAGATGTGGGATATGCCTTGCACCATGTTCTGCCGTAGTTTGTTGAGTCGCTGCGATAAATCTTGCCCTTATCTGTGCGCATAAGAGCGTGAACATGTCCTTCAGGGCCTTCCCACAATGTAGGCTGAATCATGCCGACAACGCCGAATGTGGTGCGGGGTCTTACTATAAAGGGAGACATTGTCCATGTGCGGCCGTCGTCCTCGGAAATGTCGATAAAGCATCTCCACATACGCTTTTGCTCTGTGGATGCGGGGCCAAGCAGAGTGCCGTTTGAAAGTCTTAAGCACTTATTCTTAACGGGACCTCTGCCGTCAATCTTCTCGCCGGGAACAAGAACCTGCTGCTTTGTCCAGGTCTTGCCGTTGTCTGTTGAAATTGAGTAATAGGTCTGCCATACAGCGACCTTTTTGCCCACTTTAAAATACAGACAAATGCTTCCGTCTTGCCTTAAATGAAGAACAGGGTTCCAGTGAGGTATATTATCGGAATCGGAAACCTGAATAGGCTTTTCCCAGCCGTTTTCGGTCCTTCTTGATACCCAGATTACCACATCGTCCTTGCCTTCAGCCGTTCCGCCGAACCATGCGGCGAGAACAGTGCCGTCATCCAGAGGAAGAACTGTGGATGCGTGGCATGAAGGTGTGGGAGCCGTGTCAAAGTCAAATACGAATTCTTTTTTATAGTTTTTTATCAAATTGTTCCCTCCCGAATTTTTTGCTCTTTTTGATTTTACTATTATATTTCTCTATGTCAACATATTATTATTTTTTGTCCTAAACCACATTATATGGTATATTTGTCCGAAAAATAGAATATAGATTAGTGGTGATAAATTATGGGAGTTAAGCTGTTTTATCTTTTGTTTGCATTGGGCGGTCTTGCAATTATAATTGCCTCCATCAGAACAGGTCATTTTTTAAAGAGTCTAATCTTAACCGCCGTTCAGGGTATAGCGGCGCTCTTTGCGGTAAATTTTATAGGCTCGTTCTTCGGCGTACATATTAACTTAAATCCTTTTTCGCTGATTGTATCCTCGGTTGCGGGTACAGCGGGCGTAATTCTCCTTTTGCTGCTTAACTCATTAGCCTTAAAAACCTAAAAGCGCAAAACAAAGAGCCCAGATGTTTTGCATCGCGGCTTTTCTTTTATATTTATTCTCCTATTCTCCCGCAAGGCGGCGAATGTATCTTTTAAAGAAGGCGACTCCATCCTCAACACAGTCAATCGGCAGCCTTTCGTTTGTACCATGGGTGGTAAGCAGCAAATCGGTGCTGAAAACAAAGGGAGAAAGCCTGTAAATATTCTTAGCAACTCCTTCGTATCTGCAAGCGTCTGTGCCGCCCATTACAAGATAGGGTGCCACAAGGTTTTTGTTATTCATCCTGTAGAAGATGTCCTCAATAGCCTTGAAGGCTTCGCTGTCGGTGGGAGATATTGCGGAAGGCTCCTTGCTTTCAATCAGCCTTATGTTAACATTTTTATTCTTTATAACCTTTATGAGATGCTTTTCCACATCTTTAACTGAGGAGCCGGGCATGATTCTGAAGTTTGCGACTATCTTCGCTGTCTGAGGCAGAACATTGGGCGCGGGGCTGCCCGATGCCATTGTTACGGCTGTAGTGGTCCTAATCATTGAAGCGGCAGCGGGGATTCTTTTCATAACTGCCTTTACAACAGGCCACAAAAGCCACAGATTGCAGGTGAATATCCTTCCGGGATAGGTCATCTGCTTTCCTATGCGGATGAACAGTTCCTTAATATAGGGAGTGAGCTTTGCCTTGAACTGATGATTCTCAATATCCTTAATGATATTGGCCATCTCGCCGAGTGCTGTATGATTCGGGGGCTGGGAGGAGTGTCCGCCCTTCGCGCTGACGGAGATTTCAAAGTCGGCATAGCCTTTTTCAGCAATGCCTACGCCTGCAATGTTAATGTCTAAAAGACCCTTTATTTTTGCGGGGATTATGGCTCCGCCCTCGTCAATTACGGATTCGAGCTCAACTCCCCTCTCTTTAAGCAGCCTAGCCATTGTAATGGCTCCCGAATTGTCGCTGAGCATAATTTCTTCATCATGACCAAAGCACAGATAGACATCTCTTTCGGGCTGGAATCCTTCTTCAAGCAGGGTTTCTATGCTCTCCATAACGCCGATGAGATGGTTTTTCATATCAATGGCGCCGCGCCCCCAAATATAGCCTTCTGCGACAGTGCCTTCAAAGGGAGGATATTTCCAGTCCTTTTCGGTGCCTTCGGTAACGGGAACAACATCCTGATGTGAAAGAAGGGCAATGGGCTTTAAGTTAGGATTCTTGCCCTGCCATTTATACAGAAGGCTCGCTTTGCTTACAACTTCCTTCTGCAAAGTTTTATGTATAAAGGGATATCTCTCCTCAAGGAAAGCGTGGAATTTCTCAAACTCCGACCAATCCACTTTTTCGGGGTTGCGGTTACAGATGGTTTTAATCTTTATAGCGTCGGAGAGATTCTTTACGAATCTATCCACATCAACCTTTTCGGGCGGGAGGGGTTCAGAGTCCCTCTTTTTCGGTCTGAAAAACGCAGCTCTAATGAGGGTTATGACAATAAACGCTGCAAGCAAAATAAGTAGCGCAATAAAAAACTCCTTCATAGCAAAACCTCCGATCAGTTAAGTTTATTCTAACATCCGCATTATAAATGTCAATAAATTATATAAAGAAATGGCACATTCTATTTTTGGGCATAAAAAAAGCCCCCGCTATGCCGGAAAACGGTAGATAATAACCTGCTATTTGGCAGGTGGGTGCTTACCCTTCTGCTTCACGCTTCCTTCGTCCATATTGCTATGGGAGGCCTGCAATCCACAGATGGAGATCAGCTCCCTTTAAGTGTGTGTTGGGTTATATTTACCGTATTTATCGAACAAAGCAGGGAGGTCAGATAAATACTGAACTCAAGATTATTCTTCCTCAGATTCTTTTTCTAATTCATAAAACTCTATGAGTCTGTCTTCAAAAATATTTCCAACGGTTTCGAATTCTTCCTCATCTTCAATCGGGCAGAGATAGATTTCGCCGTCTTCTTCCTCAACCTTGAGGATTATAAGCTCGCCGGAGTCCTCCAAAGACTCTTCGGGGTCATCGTAAACGGGTATTAGCGCTACATATTTGCCTTCGTCGGTCTCGATTCTGTCAAGTTCCTCGAAGACATGCTCTCGTCCCTCTTCATCTATAACGCTGACGATATCGGGACCATATTCATCGGACATATAAACAACTCCTTAACTTCTCTTGATGTTATTTTACAATGCTTTCTGTTTAGTGTCAACTGTTAAACACTGTATAAAAAGCTATGCGTTACAAGCTCTTGTCCCTGTTTAATGAGGCATTAAATGCTTTGGAAACAATTTCCTGAAATGAATTTTCTTTAAGGGATTTAATGCCCTCTATCGTTGTTCCTCCCGGTGAGCAAACACGGTCAATCATAGTTTCGGGAGATTCAGAGACCGATGAAAGGAGCTTTGCGCTGCCCAAAACCACCTGAACAGCGGTTTTATATGCCAAATCTTCGGGCAAGCCTGCCTCTTTTGCCGCGTCGCAAAGGCTTTTGATATAAAGGAAGGTATAAGCGGGGGCGCATCCCGCAAGAACACCGAATACGGGGAAATACTCCTCATCCAGAGCTATTGCCTTGCCGAAGCTGAGAGCTATCTTTTCTACAACGGAAAGGAAGTCGGCATCGGCATTTTTATTGCCGCAGAACGCGGATATGGACTCGGAAACCTTAGCGTTTAGATTCGGGAAAATCCTTGCTATTTTTGCCTCGTAATTTAAGCAGGACTGAATAAACTCAGTCGTTTTGCCTGCCGCTATAGAAATTATTGACGGTTTTTTTTCCTCTAATACCGCGGAAAGCTCGGTTAGAAGATTTTGCATAATCTGCGGCTTTACGGCAAGCATTAGAATATCGGCTGCCTTTACGGCGCTTTCAGCGCTGTCTGCCGCGGCGGCTCCGACGCTTTCTGCGAAACTGTTCATTTTCTCGGTGTCAACATCAAAAAGCACCACATTTTCGGGTTCCAATACTCCCCTGTTTATAATTCCTTGGATTATCGGCTGTGCCATGTTGCCAACGCCCAAAAAAGCAATTTTCATACTCTCATCCCCATTATGTATTCGCAATTAAAAACAAAACTTAGCCTTTGCATTTTAAATCATAATAATTATACATGCTGTATAGCAAAGACTTTGTAACACTATTAAAATTTTTGTAACACTATTAAAATTAATTATATCATGTTTTAATATACTATCAAGAAAATAAAAGCTTTTATTTGTACAAAAAATCTATTGAATGGCAAAAAAATGCAGTGTATAATCATTATATAATTTTTATTAAAATGTGTATAGTCTATGTATATTCCGTTACTTTAAGGAGTGAGCATTGTGCTCTTAGTAGTCGATGCCGGAAACACCAACATTACAATAGGTGTTTATGACGGCGACAAGCTGCTGTCTGTATCAAGGCTTTATACGGACAGAGGCAAAACAAAAGACCAGTATGCTGTTGAAATTTTGGAGATTATGAAGCTGAACGGCATAAATATGCCAGAGTTTACTGGCGCAATAGTCAGCTCAGTTGTACCCGAAATCACAAGAATATTGATTAAAGCTATAAAGCAGATTACAGGTCTTGATGCCGTCTGTGTAAGCGTCGAAAACAGCGCAGGTCTTATTATAGATATCGACTCCCCTACCCAGCTTGGAGCGGATTTGATAGCTACCGCCGTTGCCGCGAGAGAAAAATATCCCCTCCCTTGTGTGGTTATAGACCTCGGCACTGCTACGAAGATAAGCCTTGTCGATGAGGGCGGAATTTTCAGAGGCTGTGCGATTGCCGCGGGCGTCGGAATCTCCTTAAAAGCTTTGGCTGCTGAGACTTCTCAGCTCCCCGCCATCAGCCTTGACGCTCCCGAATCCGCAATCGGCAAGAACACTATTACCGCCATGCAGTCGGGAACTGTTCTCGGCACCGCGTATATGATTGACGGTCTTGCCGTAAGGTTCCAAAACGAAATCGGTGAAAAGGTAAGTATTGTAGCAACGGGCGGTTATTCTTCGGACATCGTTCCCCACTGCGAGAAAGACATTTTACTCGACCCAACCCTTCTTCTTGAGGGTTTAAAGATAATATATGAAAGCAGTATAAATAGTTAAGAAGGTAGGTTGTTGCAATGAAGAATAAAAACAAATTGTTCTATCTTGTTGCCACTTCGATTATTTCTGCGGTTGTTCTCGCCATGACCTTTATCCCCAATACCGGCTACATAACAATTATTCCTAACAGTATTGAAATAACAACATTACATATCATCGTATGTATAGGCGCCTTTGCGCTGGGTCCCAAGTACGGAGCAGTTATCGGCGCTGTATGGGGCATTTCCAATATGCTCAGAGCTTTTACAAGCCCCCTGTTCATACTCTTTACAAACCCGCTGATTTCGGTCGTTCCTAGAATTCTTGTAGGTCTATTCGCAGGTCTTGTCTCAAGCGCGCTTTTAAAGAAAACAAAGCTGCCCTTGACAGTTGTCGGCGTAATTACCGCTATTGTGGGCACGCTTACAAACACCGTGCTTGTTCTTTCCGCGCTTCACATCTTCGGCGATATGCTTGAGAGCTACAAAGAGATGTATAAAATATTCCAGTCAATTATCTCAACCATAATCAGCGTAAATGCCACAATTGAGATAGTAGCCGCAATCATCATTGTTCCCGCCGTGGGTGTTGCTATCTTCAAGGCAATGAAAAACTACGGCATTGAGATTAAGAGAAAAGCATAACAATTTCCAAGGAAATTAAAATCCTCCGACATTCAGTCGGAGGATTCTTTTTTAGATTACGCAATTGTACTTCGGGTCAATGGTTACGCGCAGGGAGTACTTTCCCTTTAAAGCTCTTACCAAGTCCTCGTTTGTCTTGATAGGCTCCGGGAAGCTGATTCCCCCGTATGCAAGGTCTTTAAGCTGGTGGAAATCGGAGCCCGAAACTCCCCTTAAACCATACTTGTTTGCCCACATCATGGAGAATTCATTGTTTGAATTGCTTCCCGGGCAGCCGTTGTAAACCTCGATTCCGTCAAGAAGTTCGGGTTTTGTGACGGTCATATACTTTCTGAAGGGATGAGCCTGATATACAAGGCAGCCGTTTGCGTGAGCCAGTTCAACAAACTCCTCAAGGGATAAATCAAGGAGATAGCCGGCTTTAATAAGGAATTCCTCCGTTACCCCGTAAACAAGATAGTCATTGTCATTTTCGTTAAGAGAAAGCTCCATGCCGAGAAGCACGGTGAAATCATCGCCCGCAGCCTTTAAAGCCGCCCTGTAGCCTTTCAGGTAAATCTCTACTTGGTCTTTGTAGGGTATATCCCGCGGAATCTTTCTTTTGAATGTGCCTGAGCTGTAGTGGTCGGTAACGACAATTCCGTCATAGCCGGCCTCTTTGTATAAGCGAACAGCGTCTGCGGCGGAAACCCTCCCGCAGTTGCTGGATTCGCTTGTGTGAAGGTGCATTTCCATTAAGAATGGTTTCAAAATATCAAGACCTCTCGTAGATTAGAAAATTATTTGCGGTTAAAGTCGATATTGTCCTTGAGAATAACATCGTGGGCTCCGCCCTCAACAATGCTTGTAGATGAAACAAGGGTAAGGATAGCCTTTTCGTGCAGCTCAGGGATTGAAAGAGCTCCGCAGTTGCACATTGTTGCCTTAACCTTGTTTAAAGTAATGGTAACATTGTCTTTTAGAGAACCTGCGTACGGCACATAGGAGTCAACGCCCTCCTCAAAGGAAAGTCTGGGCGCTCCGCCATGGTCGTAGCGCTGCCAGTTCCTTGCTCTGTTGGAGCCTTCGCCCCAGTACTCCTTATAATATGTGCCGCCTATGCTTACCTTATTGGTCGGGCTCTCGTCAAATCTTGCGAAATATCTGCCCAGCATTACAAAGTCGGCGCCCATTGCAAGGGCAAGGGTAATATGGTAGTCGTGAACAATGCCGCCGTCGGAGCAAAGGGGGATATAAATGCCCGTTCTTTCAAAGTATTCGTCCCTTGCCTCGACAACATCGATAAGAGCAGTAGCTTGTCCTCTGCCTATGCCCTTCTGCTCTCTCGTAATGCAGATGGAACCGCCGCCTATGCCGACCTTAATAAAGTCCGCGCCAGCCTCGGCAAGGAAGTAAAAGCCGTTTTTGTCAATTACATTGCCTGCTCCTACTTTTACAGTGTCGCCGTAATTCTCCCTAATCCATGAAAGTGTGTTCTTCTGCCATGCGCTGAAGCCCTCGGAGGAGTCAATGCACAGAACATCCGCGCCAGCCTCAATAAGAGCGGGAACCCTTTCCTTGTAGTCCCTTGTATTGATACCTGCGCCCACCACATACCTTTTCTTTGAGTCAAGAAGTTCGTGGGGGTTCTCCTTATGGAAGTCGTAGTCCTTTCTGAATACAAGATATAAAAGGCGCTGGTCGTCATCCACAATGGGCAGGACATTCAGCTTATGGTCCCAGATTATATCGTTGGCAGCCTTTAATGTGGTGTTCTTGTCGGCATATACCAAGGACTCAAAGGGAGTCATAAAGGTGTGAACCTTAGTGGACAAATCCATTCTTGACACTCTGTAGTCTCTGCTTGTAACAAGACCCAGGAGCTTTCCGTTGCATGTACCGTCATGGGTAACGGCAACGGTGGAATGACCTGTTTTCTCCTTCAAAGCGAGAATATCCGCAAGGGTGGCGTCGGGGGTGATATTGGAGTCGCTGACAACAAAGCCCGCCTTGTGAGCCTTAACCCTTGCCACCATCTGAGCCTGCTCCTCTATGGGCTGAGAGCAGTAGATGAATGAAATTCCGCCCTCTTTGGCAAGGGCAATGGCGAGTTTTTCGCCTGATACGGACTGCATAATTGCCGATACCAAGGGGATATTCATTGAAAGCGCGGGCTCCTCGCCCTTTTTATACTTTACGACAGGTGTCCTGAGACTTACATTTGAAGGAATGCATTCTTCCGAGGAGTAGCCTGGAATCAAAAGATATTCGCTGAAGGTATGTGAGGGTTCCTTGTAATAAAAAGCCATATTTCTCTCCTTTGCTTTAGATATTGTAGTATTTGTAAGCTGAGTCGAATAATCCTATATCATAGTTGCCGGGTACATTTTTATAAAGACCGTCGCCTATGCGCTCAGAGTGACCCATTTTGCCGAATACCCTGCCGTCAGGTGAAAGTATACCCTCTACGGCATGGAATGAGCCGTTGGGATTAAACCTTATGTCATAGGTAGGCTCACTGTCAAGGTCAACATACTGGGTAGCAATCTGACCATTTGCGGCAAGCTCGCTCATCAGCTCGTCGGAGCAGATAAACCTGCCCTCGCCGTGGGAGATAGGAACGCTGTAAATGTTGCCTACATTGGTATTCATAAGCCAAGGCGAGTTGTTGGAGGCGATGACGGTTCTTACTATCATTGACTGATGTCTGCCGATTGTATTAAATGTCAGGGTCGGGAATGAGGCGTCGGCCTCAAGAATATCGCCAAAGGGCACAAGACCGAGCTTTATAAGCGCCTGGAAGCCGTTGCATATGCCGCACATAAGACCATCGCGAATCTTTAAAAGCTCCCTTACCTTTTCGGTAATAAGCGGATTTCTGAAGAATGCGGTGATGAATTTGCCTGAGCCGTCGGGCTCGTCGCCGCCCGAGAATCCGCCGGGGATAAATATAATCTGAGAGGATTCAATTCTCTTTGCAAACTCTGTAATGGACTCCGCAACATCCGCGCTGTTAAGGTTTTTGATTATAAATATTTCAGTCTCGAGACCCGCTTTTTCCGCAGCCCTCATTGTGTCATATTCGCAGTTGGTGCCAGGGAAAACGGGTATCAGCATTTTAGGTCTTGAAACTTTGGTCTTTGCCGCAAAGAGTTTATCATTCTTAAACTCAAATCTCTGCGGCTTTTCGCTTGTCTCGGTTTTGGGTTTTGTGGGGAATACGCTTTCAAGTTTATTCTCGTAGATTTCCTGAATTTCGGTAAGGGATACACTCTCGTCTTTAAATCTTAATGTGTACTCCCCTGTTACTTCACCCAGAAGAATCGCGTCTGTCAGTTTTTCAGGGCTTTCAACAATAATAGAGCCGTAAGCGTATGAGATAAGCTGCTTAAGGTCTATTGTATCAGAGAATCTAAAGCCCAGTCTGTTACCAAAGCACATTTTCATTATGTCCGCCAAAATGCCGCCATATGTGGGAGCAGATGCGGAAATTACGGTTTTTGAGGAAATGAGCTTGTGAACTCTCTGGAATACCGCTTTAAGGCTTTCAGCCACAGGCAAGCCGTTTTTGGAGTATTCGGGAGAGATTAAATATACTTTATTTCCTGCCTTTTTAAACTCGGGAGAAATAATGTTGTCCGTCTTTGCCACGCTTATAGCGAATGAGACGAGTGTGGGCGGAACATCAAGGTTTTCGAATGTACCGCTCATTGAGTCTTTGCCGCCGACTGATGCAATCTTAAGGTCAGTCTGAGCCTTTAAAGCTCCGAGCAAAGCGGCAAGGGGCATGCCCCATCTTTCGGGGTCGCTGCCCGGGCGGGGGAAATACTCCTGGAAGGTAAGATAGCAGTCATCAAGCGGGGCGCCGGCGGAAATAAGCTTTGCTACAGACTCAACAACTGCAAGATATGCGCTGTGGTAGGGCGATTTCTCCGCTATAAAGGGATTATAGCCCCACGACATTACCGAACATGTATTAGTATTGCCGTTTAGCACAGGAATTTTAGCTGCCATTGCCATTGGAGGAGTCATCTGATATTTTCCGCCGAAAGGCATAAGCACCGTTCCCGCGCCGATGGTGGAGTCAAAACGCTCCGATAAGCCCTTCTTTGAGCAAACATTAAGGTCGCCCGCCAGTTCTTTTATTGCGGTAGTGAAATCTGTGGCGGCTTTAATATTATTCCAATCTGCCGGGGTTTTGACCTTTACTTTAGTATGCTTTTCCGCGCCGTTGGAGTTAAGGAAATCGCGGGATATATCAACAATTACCCTGCCGTTCCACTCCATGACAAGGCGGTTGTTGTCAGTGACCTCAGCGATAACCGTTGCCTCAAGGTTTTCCTCATTGGCGAAGGCTATAAACTTCTCAGCGTCCTTTTCCTCAACGACAACGGCCATTCTTTCCTGAGATTCGCTTATGGCAAGCTCAGTGCCGTCAAGACCTTCGTACTTCTTTTTAACCTTGTTGAGATTTATTCTAAGGCTGTCCGCAATCTCTCCGACGGCAACTGAAACGCCGCCTGCGCCGAAGTCATTGCAGCGCTTAATAAGGCGCACAACCTCGGGATTTCTGAAAAGCCTTTGGAGCTTTCTCTCCTCGGGGGCGTTGCCCTTTTGAACCTCTGCTCCGCTCTTTTCGATTGATGATGAGTCATGGGACTTTGAAGAGCCTGTTGCTCCGCCGCAGCCGTCTCTGCCGGTCCTGCCGCCCACAAGGATAACCAAATCGCCTTTTGCGGGCACCTCGCGCCTTACATTTTTCTTAGGCACAGCGCCTACTACAGCGCCGATTTCAAGCCGTTTGGCTACATAGCCTTCATGGTATATTTCATCAACCAAGCCCGTCGCAAGGCCAATCTGATTGCCGTAGGAGCTATAGCCATCGGCGGCGGTTGTAACAATCTTGCGCTGGGGCAGCTTTCCTTCAATGGTTTCTGACAGCGGTTTTAAAGGGTTGCCCGCGCCGGTAACTCTCATCGCCTGATATACATATGCCCTGCCCGACAGCGGGTCCCTTATTGCTCCGCCTATGCATGTGGCGGCGCCGCCAAAGGGCTCTATCTCGGTCGGGTGGTTGTGGGTTTCATTCTTGAAAAGAAGAAGCCATTCTTCATTTTCACCGTCTATGTCAACATCGATTTTGACCGTGCAGGCGTTGATTTCATCAGACTCATCGAGCTTTTCAAGCAGTCCCTGCTTTTTAAGATATCTTGCGCCGATGGTGGCGATATCCATAAGATTGATTTTCTTATCCGCTCTGCCCGTTTCGGCTCTCAGAGTCAAATATAAATCATAAGCCGATTTTATTTCGGCGTCGTCAATTTCTACACTGTCAATGGTAGTCAGGAATGTGGTGTGCCTGCAATGGTCGGACCAATATGTATCAAGAACCCTAAGCTCAGTAATTGTGGGATTTCTGCCTTCGGACTTAAAGTATTCAATGCAGAATTTAAGGTCGTCCTCATCCATCGCAAGGGCGTATTTTTTTACAAATTCCTTTATATCCTCGTCCTTTAAATCAATAAAGCCGTCCAGGGTTTCAACGGTTTGTGGGATATCGTAGTCGAGGTTTAATGTTTGGGGTAATTCGAGAGCTGCCTCCCTGCTTTCAACAGGGTTTATAAGGTGTTTTTTTATTGCGCCGATTTCGCTTTCGGTCAACTCTCCGAAAAGAGCGTAAACCTTTGCTGTCCTTACAAGCGGACGGTCCTTTTGAGAAATAAGCTGAATGCACTGAGCGGCGGAGTCAGCCCTCTGGTCATACTGACCGGGCAGGAACTCTACCGCAAAAATATAAGCGTCTTCAAGATTCGGGAGCTCGTAATACACATCATCCACCATGGGTTCTGAGAACACGGCGGAAATTGCGTCGTCAAAAAGCTCCTTAGAAATATTCTCAACATCATATCTGTTGAAGATTCTGATATTTTTAAGCGAAGTAACGCCGAGATTGGTTCTGATGTCATTCAAGAGGGCCGCCGCCTCATGGGCAAGGCCTTTCTTTTTCTCAACATAAACTCTGTAAACCATTTATATCTCCTGACCGACTTTATTTTTTATTGATAATTTCAAGAGCCTTTTGGCCTATATCTTTTCTGTAAAAGCAGTTTGTAAAGCTGATAAGCGAGCAGGCTTTATATGCGTCGATGATAGCCTGCTTTAATGTATCGGCAACCGCGGTAACACCCAGAACCCTGCCTGAGCTTGTAACGAGCTTTCCGTTCCGAAGTTTTGTACCCGCCTGGAAAATACTGATATTCTCCGGCAAGGATTTTTCATCGATTTCGATTTCAAAGCCCGTTTCGTACTTTTCGGGGTAGCCGCCAGATGCTATTACCACGCAGCAGGCGCTCTTGTCATAAAACTCAACATCTATTGAGTCAAGGCATTCATTTTCCGTCGCAAGCATAATGCTGAGCAAATCGGTTTTTAAAAGCGGCAGCACAACCTGAGTTTCGGGGTCGCCGAACCTGCAGTTATACTCAATAACTTTAGGTCCGTCCTTTGTTATCATAAGCCCGAAATACAGGCATCCTTTAAACTTGCTGTCCTCTGCATTAAGAGCGTTTATTGTGGGGATAAAGATTTTTTCCATGCATTCTTTTGCGACTTCTTCGGTAAAGTAAGGATTCGGGGCTATTGTGCCCATGCCGCCCGTATTAAATCCCTTATCACCGTCAAGAGCTCTCTTGTGGTCCATGGAAGAAACCATGGGGATAATGGTTTTGCCGTCGGTAAAGCAAAGCACCGACACCTCGGGACCTGTAAGGTACTCCTCTATTACGATTTTGTTGCCGCTTTCGCCGAAAATCTTATTTAGCATTATCTCTTTAATTGCCTTTTCGGCTGTATCTCTGTCGGGACAGATAAATACGCCTTTGCCGAGAGCTAAGCCGTCCGCCTTAACAACAACAGGGAACTCGGTTGCATTAAGGAACCCAAGAGCTTCGTCAGCGCTTTCAAACACCGAATACTTGGCGGTGGGGATGCCGTACTTCTGCATAAGATTTTTGGCAAAAACTTTGCTGCCCTCAATCCTTGCGGCTTTTTTATTCGGTCCAAAGCAGGGAATACCCTTTTCATGCAGCTTGTCCACAGCTCCCAAAACCAGCGGGTCGTCGAGAGCCACAACCGCAAAGTCAATTTTGTTCTTTTCGGCAAAGTCGGCTATTTTGTCAATATCCTTAGCGGATATTTCGGGGACGCATACAGCGTCGCTTGCGATGCCGCCGTTGCCTGGGACAGCAAAGATATTTAAGTCGGGTCTGCCTTCTTTCAGTTTCTTTATAATCGCATGCTCTCTGCCGCCAGAGCCTACTACAAGTATGTTCATATTTACCTCACACGCCGTATTAATGATGGAAGAGTCTAAGACCAGTAAACGCCATTACCATGCCGTATTTGTCGCAGGCTTCAATGACTGCGCTGTCATTGACGGAGCCTCCCGGCTGAGCAACGAAGGATACGCCGCTGCGGTATGCCCTCTCTATATTGTCTGAGAAGGGGAAGAAGGCGTCGCTGCCGAGGGATACGCCCTTTAATGAGTCAAGGTAGCTGCGCTTTTCTTCAGATGTCAGCTCCTCGGGGCATTCGGCAAAGTAGTTTCTCCAGTCGCTGTTTTTAAGGATTGAAGAAAGTCCTTCGGTGATATAAATATCGATTAGATTATCCCTGTCTGCTCTTTTAAGGGTGGGCAGGAATTTAAGATTTTGAACCTTTTCATGCCTTCTCAGCTGCCATACATCAGCCTTATCGCCAGCCAGGCGGGTGCAGTGGATTCTTGACTGCTGACCTGCGCCGACGCCGATGGTCTGACCTCCGAATGCATAGCAAACCGAATTTGACTGGGTGTATTTAAGGGTTATAAGAGCAATCAGCAAATCGGTTTTGGCGCTGTCGGGTATGTTTTTATTCTTGGTGACGATGTTTTCAAGAAGTGATTTATCAATAACAGAATTGTTTCTGCCCTGCAGGAATTTGATGCCGTAAACCTGCTTTACCTCAAGCTCCTCGGGAACATAATTCGGGTCAATCTTAATAATCGCATAGGTTCCGCGCTTTTTCGCCTTTAGGATTTCAAGAGCTTCGTCTGTGTAGTCGGGTGCGATTATGCCGTCGGAAACCTCGCTTTTTAGGAGTTTTGCGGTGGTAAGGTCGCAGGTATCGCTCAACGCGACAATATCGCCGAAGGAGGACATTCTGTCGGTGCCCCTTGCCCTTGCATACGCGCAGGCTATGGGAGAATCGTTTAAGCCCTCCAAATCCTCGCAGAAATACATCTTCTTTAAGGTGTCGTCAAGGGGGAGACCCACAGCAGCGCCCGCGGGGCTTACATGCTTAAATGACGCCGCAGCGGGAAGTCCCGTTGCTTCTTTAAGCTCCTTTACAAGCTGATAGCCGTTAAGTGTGTCTAGGAAGTTTATGTATCCTGGGGTGCCGTTAAGCACTTCAAGCGGAAGTTTTCCGCTGTCCACATAAATCTTTGACGGCTTTTGATGAGGATTGCAGCCGTATTTAAGCTCTATAAAGTCCATACAAACCCGCCCTTTATTTTAAGTGTTTATTCACAATTCTTGTTTCGCTAAAGCCTGTATAAATGCCGATGTATCTTACAAACAGGGATATTTTGTTCTCTTCGTTCAGCGAGCTCCAAATATCCTTGGTTGTTTCGTCAATATCATTAGAAAGCTCAACAAACCAGGGCTCACCCTCAAAGCTCCTTAAAGGTGTGGAGTCGCCCATGTATGTATGAATAAAGCGGCCGCCGCCAAGTCCCCCGTCATACGAGTACACAAATCTATTGCAGGAGGCAGCGTTTCCGTCGGCGCTTTTTAAAATGCTGAGCTTAAATTCTGCGCCTTCGTTAATATGCATTATTCCGCTGATTCTGGGGGTATAGTTGGGAGTATCTGGCTCAAAGCACCTGATATTAAGGGCTTCTTCAAAGGTTCGGCCGTTTGAGAGATAGTCGTAAATAGTATCGGTCTGGTCGCCGTTGGTAACGATTATGGTATTGCCAAGTACCTTTAAGGGATAGTAATGGGTAAGAGAAGTATCCTGAATTTTGGACTCGTCGAAAGCCTTGATATTGATATTATCGCCTTCAGCGACAAAGATTCTGTTTCTGCTGTTTTCGCTTCTGCCCATAATGAAATATGCGCAAACGGCATATGCTCTGTCTTCGCTGAGGCCCAAAATAATTCCTCTGCCCCAATATGGGTTTTGAGGTAAAAGATCTTTTAGTTTAAGCTTTTCCATCTCTTTTGCCTTCCTATCAGTCTTTTTGTTTTAATTTGTAGCACACTTCTTCCGCGGCCTCGGGTAAAATAATCCATTCCGCTTCCCTCATTACTCTTTGCTGCAGGGTTTCGGGAGTGTCGCCATCAAGCACTTCAACAGCCTTTTGTTTGATGATTTTACCTCCGTCGGGGATTTCGTTCACAAAATGCACTGTCGCGCCCGTTACCTTCACTCCGTAGTCCAAAGCGGCTTTATGAACTTTAAGGCCGTAGAATCCCTTGCCGCAAAATGAAGGAATAAGGGAGGGATGAACATTGATTATTCGGTTTTCAAACTGCTTTATAAATCGCTCTGAGAGTATGCGCAAAAAACCCGCAAGGATAATAAGCTCTATTTCGTTTTTATTTAATGCTTCGATTAAAGCGGTTTCAAAATAGAAAGCATTGTCATATGCGTTTCGGTCAATTGTCACCGCTTCTACATTACGCTTTCTTGCTCTTTCAAGAGCGTAGGCTTCGGGTCTGTCGGAGATGACAAGCACTATTTCGCCGGATTTCAGAATACCCTTATCTTCAGCGTCAAACAGAGCTTGAAGATTTGTTCCGCCGCCCGATACCAAGACGGCAATCTTTATTCTTCTGTTATCGTTCAGCATAGGTCAACTCCGCTACCTTTTACGGTTTCGCCGATTATGTATGCGTCCTCCCCTGCTTCTTTAAGGATTTCGAGGGCTTTGTCGGCGTCTTTCTTTGCTACAATCACGCACATGCCAATGCCCATATTGAATATATTGAACATATCCCTTTCGGGCACTGCGCCCTCCTCCTGAAGAAGTTTGAATATCGGCGGGACTTTTATAACAGACTTTTCTATCTTTGCCATAATGCCGTCGGGCAAAGCTCTGGGAATATTCTCATAAAATCCGCCGCCTGTAATGTGAGCCACAGACTTTACATTAACCTTTTCGATAAGGCTTAAAACGGGTTTTACATATATCTTTGTGGGAGCCAAAAGCGCGTCGCCCAAAATGCTGTCGGTGTACTGGGAATAGGAGGTTAAGTCTAGACCGGCATCTCCGATAATTTTTCTGACGAGTGAGAAGCCGTTGGAGTGGATTCCCGATGAAGGAAGTCCGATTATTACATCACCGACTTTGACTTTTGAGCTGTCTAGCATCTTCTTTTTGTCAACAATTCCGACGGCAAAGCCCGCAAGGTCATATTCGCCGTCACGGTAAAAGCCGGGCATCTCCGCTGTTTCGCCGCCAATCAGAGCGCAGCCTGCCTGAACGCAGCCCTCTGCTACTCCTGCTACGATTCGTTCAATTTTTTCGGGATAGTTTTTTCCTACTGCCAAGTAGTCAAGGAAGAACAATGGTCTCGCGCCAGAGCATACAATGTCGTTTACGCACATGGCAACGCAGTCTATGCCTATGGTGTCGTGCTTATCAAGAGTAAAGGCGAGCTTAAGCTTTGTGCCTACACCGTCGGTGCCTGATACGAGGATGGGATTTTCGTATCCGCTTAAATCAAGCTCAAACAGGCCGCCAAAGCCGCCTATATCCGAGGCAACGCCCTTAATGTGAGTTCTTGCAATATGCTTTTTTATAAGCTCTACGGCGCGGTAGCCAGCGGTAATGTCTACGCCCGCTTTTTTGTAAGACTCGCTGTGGCTCTTCATTTAACTCCTGTCCTTTCATTGTATTTCGTCTATTTTCTTTTGAATTTCCTTATCCTTTCTCAGAACCTCAAGCTCGCTGTTGAGTTTATTGCTCATCAGTTGTTTTGCGAGAGTTTCATCAAAAACCGAAAGAATCTGCACAGCCAAAATTGCGGCATTTGCGGCGCCGTCAATTGCAACGGTTGCGACCGGAACGCCCGAAGGCATTTGTACGGTCGACAACAGCGCGTCAAGCCCGTCAAGTGTGGAGGATTTAACGGGAATGCCTATTACGGGCAAAGTTGTGTTAGCGGCGCAGGCTCCCGCAAGATGAGCAGCCTTTCCCGCTGCGGCGATGATTACGCCAAAACCGTTTTCTCTTGCGGATTTAACATAATTTCTTACTGCGTCGGGACATCTGTGGGCGGACAGTACCCTTACTTCAAAGGGTACGCCATAGTCCTGAAGAACCTTAATTGCAGGCTCTACTACTGGGAAATCCGAGTCGCTTCCCATAATAATTGCTACCTTTTTCATATTCACACCCCAATTTTTAGGTTAAGCGTTAATCCAGCTTTCATCAGCAGGGTTGTCCCTGAACTTTTTTATTCTCTCTTTGTCGGTTTCGCTAATATAGCCGGTTTCTACTGCAACCTCAAGCAGAGCGTCAAGGTTAGAAAGAGAAACATTCTTCACATTTGCCTCTTTAAGACGGTCAATGCCCTTTTGCATACCGTAAGTGAAAATGCTTGCGATGCCAAGCACCTCAGCGCCCGCGTCTCTGAGAACATTTACAACCTCAATTACGCTGCCGCCTGTAGAAATCAAATCCTCTATTACGACTACCTTCTGACCTTTTTCAAGTCTGCCCTCAATCTGATTTCCCCTGCCGTGGTCTTTTGCACCTGAGCGCACATAGCCCATGGGGAGACCCAAAATCTCGGCAGTTAAAGCGGCGTGTGCAATTCCCGCGGTGGAGGTGCCCATAAGGGCCTCGCATTCGGGATAATGAGTTTTCACTATCTCGGCAAGACCCGCCTCGACTTCCCTTCTGACTTTTACATCGGAAAGTGTCAGCCTGTTGTCGCAGTAAATGGGGCTTTTTATTCCGCTTGCCCAGATGAAAGGCTCTTCGGGGCGCAGGAAAACAGCCTTAATTGAAAGCAGTGCCTTAGCTATTGATTTATCGAGAGAATTGTAGTTTGCCATGTCTTCCTCCAATTAATTTACATTAATTTACAAATTCTTCTACGCATCTTTTGTATGCTGCAACAGGGTCATCGGCGGCTGTGATGGGTCTGCCCACAACTATAAATGTCGCGCCAAGCTCTTTAGCCTTTGCGGGAGTTGTTACCCTAACCTGGTCGCCCACATCGCCGTCGGCAAATCTGATGCCGGGGGTGACCCTTATAAAATCCTCACCGCAGGCTTTTGCTACTATGCCGGCTTCAAGTGGCGAGCATACAACGCCGTCCAGACCCGAGTTTTTGGCGTTGAGAGCATAGTGAGCCACAGTTTCTTCCATAGTGGCGTTAATCAAAAGCTCCTTCTGCATACGCTCCTCGCTGGTGGAAGTAAGCTGAGTAACGGCGATTAAGAGGGGTCTTGTGCCGTCGGGGCGGGTAAGCCCCTCAAGAGCTGCCTTCATCATCTCAGATGTGCCAGCGACGTGAAGATTTACTATATCCACATCGAGAGCAGACAGAACAGCCATGCTCTTTTTAACGGTTGTGGGAATATCGTGCAGCTTTAAGTCAAGGAAAATTTTATATCCGCGCTTTTTGATTTCACGAACAATTGCGGGACCCTCTGCATAAAAAAGCTCCATGCCGATTTTTACAAAGGGCTTTACATCGGTAAACTTGTCAAGGAAGCTGTAAACAGCCTCTGCGCTGTTAAAGTCACAGGCAATAATTACATCTCTTTTCATACGCACCTCTAAAAATCGGGTTTTAATTCGGAAAGGGAGCTGATTCCAAGCTCTTGCATTTTAATTGGCAGTTCTTCAATAATTTTTTTACAGATAAAGGGGTCAACAAGGTTTGCGGAGCCGATTTGTACGGCGGAGGCTCCCGCCATCATCATTTCGATAACATCCGACGCGCTCGAAATGCCGCCCATGCCGATAATCGGAACGCTGACTGCCTTGTAGACCTGATAGACCATCCTTAAAGCTACGGGGAAAACTGCGGGACCCGAAAGACCTCCGACCACATTTGCGAGGACGGGCTTTCTTTTCTTAATGTCAATTCGCATACCGAGAAGGGTGTTTATAAGTGAGAATCCGTCCGCGCCAGCTGCCTCGCAGGCTCTCGCTATTGCGGCTATGTCGGTTACATTGGGGCTGAGCTTGATATAAACGGGCTTTGTGGTGACTTCTTTTACAGCTTTTGTAACCTCTGCAGCGCTTTCGGGGCTGGTGCCAAAGCTCATTCCTCCGTGCTTTACATTGGGGCAGCTTATATTAACTTCAATGATTCCAACCTGCTCAACCTTGTCTATCTTTTCGCAGGCGAATGCGTAGTCTTCTATTGAAAAGCCCGAAATATTGGCTATAAGCGGCTTATGGAAGTACTTGCTGAGCTTAGGTATTTCCTCATTGATTACCGCGTCAATGCCCGGATTTTGAAGACCTACGGAATTTAAAAGTCCAGAAGGGCATTCGGCAATTCTGGGGGTGGGGTTTCCGAAACGGGGCTCCCTTGTTGTGCCCTTAAAGGAAATTGAGCCTAAGATATTTAGGTCATAGAGGTCCTTAAATTCTTCGCCGAATCCGAATGTGCCGCTGGCGGGGATAATGGGATTGTCGAGCTCAACGCCGGAAAGATTTACTTTCATATTTACTTCCATAGTAAATCCTCCTTAAAGAACACTGGACCGTCGTGGCAAACTCTTTTGATTCCTTTTGCTGTATTTATACTGCAGCCCATGCATGCGCCAAAACCGCAGCCCATTCTTTCTTCGAGACTGAGCTGTCCCGAACATTCAAGCTCAGAGCAAAGAGCCTTTAGCATGGGATTCGGACCGCAGGCATAAAAGTAATCACATTCGATATTGTTCTCTTTTATGGCGTCGGTCACAAAACCCTTTGTTCCCATAGTGCCGTCAACGGTTGCTACATAGGCTTTAAGTCCGAGAGATTCGAACTCATCTTTATAGAAAACATCCTTTGCGCTTGCAAAGCCAAGAACGACATTTGGTTTAAGGCCGTTTTCAATCAGCTTTTTTGCAAGTCCGTAAAGGGGCGGAACACCTACTCCGCCGCCTACAAGCAAAGGCTTATCAGTTTCTATCACCGTAAAGCCGTTGCCAAGACCGCTGAGGATGTCCATCTTTTCGCCTTTTTTAATTCGGCTCAGAATCTCCGTTCCTTCACCGAAAACCTTAAATATAAGAATTAAACTCTCGCTGTCCCAGTCGCAAACCGAAATGGGGCGTCTTAAATACTTGCCTATTACTCTTATATTTACAAACTGACCGGGGCGGACAATTTCCGTGGTATCCCCTGTTAGCTTCAGTTCATATACCTTGTCCGCTATTGCGCGGATATTCTCTGCTTCAAACAATAACTGCCTCATTACTTCACCGTTTATCTGCTTTTTTATATACAATTTTGCCGTCCACAAGGGTCATTACGCACTCGCCGTTTACAGTCATGCCCGCAAATGGTGTGCTGCGTCCCTTGCTTTTAAAGGTATCTGGGTTGATTTTGTATTCTGTATTCAAATCAAGCACCGCAATATCCGCCGCCTGACCCTCAGCAATGCCGTTAATCGATGAATCAGGTAATCTGAAAATCTTGCGAGGCTTTATTGCCATGATTTCTATCAGTTTTTCAAGGGAGATGATTTCCTCTTTAACAAACTTTGTGTACATAACGGGGAAGGCGGTTTCAAGACCGACTATACCCATAAGGCTGTCCTTTAGACCCTTAGATTTCTCCTCTGCGCTGTGGGGGGCATGGTCGGTGGCGATTATATCAATCGTTCCGTCGATTATTCCTTCTATAAGAGCTTTTCTGTCCTCGGCAGAGCGGATAGGAGGATTCATCTTGAATCTGCCGTCGTCCTCTAAATCCTCATCAGTGAAAACAAGGTAGTGGGGCGCGGTTTCAGCTGTTATTCTGACTCCCCTTTTCTTTGCCTGTCTGATTAGCTCAACGCTTTCTTTTGTGGAAACATGGCAGACATGATAATGAAAGCCGTACTTTTCGGCGTATTCTATATCTCTTTTTAGTGGCAGCCATTCACTCTCCGATACAATACCCTTATGACCGTTCCTTTTGGCGTATTCTCCAGCGTGAATATAGCCGCCGTTTACCAAAGTCTCGTCCTCGCAGTGGGCGGCGATGATAATATTCTCAGCCTTTGCGGTCTTTGCTACCAGCTCGAGAGTTTCAGGGTCATTTACGCCCGTTCCGTCATCGGTAAACGCGCAGGCGTACTTTTTAAGCTCGTGGAAGTCGGTAATTTCGCCTCTGCCTGTTCTGCCCTTCGTAATTGAGGCGTAGGGATAGCATTTTACAAGGGCGTCTTTGCTTATAATATCAAGCTGCAGCTTAATATTTTCCATGGTGTCGGGCACTGGATTAAGATTCGGCATAAGGCATAAGGCGGTGTATCCCCCTTTTGCAGCCGCCGCGGTGCCGCTTGCAATTGTCTCTTTGTAAGAAAATCCCGGCTCTCGTAGATGCACATGCACATCGACAAAGCCGGGAATTATATACATATTTGAACAGTCAATTATCTCAGCATCCGCAAACTCGCATGTTTGGATGCCGAGTGAAATTATTTTGCCGCCTGAGATTCGAACATTGCTTTTTACAAAACCCCCATCTGCAAAAACGAAACCGTTCGCAAGAACAAGGTTCAACGCTCTCCCCCCTGAATCACCGCCTGTATAAATTATACAACAAGTAAAATAATTGTCAAACAAAATCAAGATGTGTAAATCTATGATTTTATCGGACAATTATTTTTAATTTTGTATATTCTTACCTATTAAGCTGAATAAAAATCGACAAAATTCGAGAATAAGTTAACTAATCAACAAATTGTACAGTTCTTCAACCGACTCCACAATATAGTCGGCTTTAGCCTCCTTAAACTCTTCCATGCTGCCGTAACCGAATAAAACCGCTATGCAGGGCATGCCAAAATGATGAGCGCCTTCAATATCGTATTTTCTGTCGCCAACCATAACGCTGGAAGACAAATCCTTTAAGCCGACATTTTCACAGATATGCTCTATAACCTCTGTTTTTTGCGAGCGCGTGCCGTCAAGCTCACAGCCCGAAACAAAATCAAAGTATTTTGCGATATCAAAATGCTCCAAAATCTTTTTGGCGTAATACTGGGGCTTGCTTGTGGCAAGATAAATCTTTTTAGATTTAGCTTTTAAACCTGAGAGCATTTCGGGAATTCCGTCAAAAAGCCTGTTTTCAAAGATACCTTTATCGGAAAAGTATTCCCTGTATTTTTGAATTGCAAGCTCCGCGGAGTTTTCATCAAAACCGTATTCGGTAATAAAGGTTTTATGAAGCGGCGGACCGATATGTCGCTCCAGAGCCTTTTTTGAAGGATAATCTATTTTATAATAATCCAGCACATAAGCTATTGAATTAGTGATTCCCTCAGCGGGGTCGGTAAGAGTGCCGTCCAAATCGAAGAATATATGTTCAAAGCGTCCCATTAATCTTTTACCTTTCCGTTTAGCTTCATTCCAAAGTAGCCGATTGCCACAGCGGCAGCCATGGCGGCTATGTCAATTGCGGTGCCGATTCCGCCTCTAAAGCCCGGGAATGCCGCGACCATAGAGCCGAGCAAAAAGCCGAAAACCGAATAATAAGCAACGCCGTGATAGCGCTTAAAGAGTATGTCAACGAGCTTTATTGCGATTATAGAGGTTATGGCAAAGCTCAAACCCAGAGCAAAAATCGAAGCCCAGTCAAAGGATGCAAGGAAAGCTCCAAAGCCTTTAAAACCGCCTTTTATGAAGGAAAAAACATTGTCCACCCAGGAATTGATCGTAGACAACAGCCCGTTGTAAATTCCCATAGCCATAAGTATAAAAGATGAGCTGATGCCGGGGATAATTATGCCGAGAGACATTATAATTCCGCAGACAATGAACATCGGGAGAGTAAGCTCGGCGGCCGCATTATGGAAAGCGGGCTGAGAGAGAATTTTCTCAATAACCATAACAAGGGCAAAGGTTAGAACGGTGGGTATCGCATAAATCTTTTTAAAGCCCTCGGAATTTGCTTCCTTAATAAACGCGGGGATACTGCCGATAACAAGACCCAGGAAGATAAAAATCAGGGTCGTTTCGTAAGATTGAATAATCTGCTCAAGAATTCTGCTGAAAATAAGCACGCCCGAAACGGCTCCTATGCCGATGGGCAGAAGGTAGAAAAAGCTTTTCCTGAAGTTTTTATGTATTGTGACAATTGCGTTGACAGAAGGCTCATAGATTCCCGCGGCGGCAGCAATGACTCCCCCGCTGAGCCCGGGGGTGATAAATGCAACGCCTATAATAAACGCGAAAATCAGGCGTTTAAAAAACCCCTTAAAAGGCTTAAACTCCGCATTATTTTCCTTGTGTGTGATACTGTCAGTTTTAGTACTCAAATTATCATCCTTTCGGCTTCTTTGAGAGGCCTGTTCTGCCTCGGAAGAACTGCATTGTTATCCGAAGGCGGAGCGTCATATAGAACTCCGTCTTTTATGGTGTAGAGAATCTCTTTTATTTTGCCGTAGTATTTGCTTCTTTTGGTCAGCAGCAGTATTCTGTCAAAAAGCGCTTCAACCGCTGTGTATATAGGAGTTCCGGGATAATAGGGCTCATCGCCGCAGTACAGGTTTTGGAAAATATCTATGATTACATTCTTTACTAAAAGGTTTTCTATTGACTTATCAATCTTGGAGCTAATAAAAAACATCTTTCCGAGCTGACCTACGGTGAGTTTATTAATAAACCTTCCGAACAAAGTAATGGGAACTCTCAGCTTTAATATGCTCTCTGGTTTTACGCTGATGCCCACGGCAAGCTGAGCCAGCTTTTCAATGTCGTTTGCCGCGGCGTCCAAAGCCTCATTAAGAAGACTGCTGAAGTTGTTTTTAAGATATTCTTGAGGCTCGACTCCGTCAAAGTCCCATTTGAAATCGGTGACATTGATTGTTTCGACTCTCATTGCCTCATCGTCAAGTGTGACAACCCTAATGGGATTCGGATAGCCCACAAGGGAGCCTGTGTTAATATCGTAAAACCTGTTGCCGTTTTTGGAGAGTTTAACGGAGATATTCTGCATATGAGAATGGCCTGTAAAGATAAACTCAAGTCCTGCATCGGCAAAAAGGTCCGAGATTTTGTCTCCGTCGGTCAGCATATCCCTTTTTGCAATCAGCTCATAAATCGGCGACGGCGGAAGAACGGGATGATGGGTCATGGCAAAAATTGTGTCCCCTGCCCTTCTTGCGTCGGCTATCTGAGCTAAAATCCACTTTAATGTCTTATCCGAAAAACCGTTTCTGCCTTTTCCGTTGCTGTCGTCATTAAGGCACAAAAGCCTGTAGCTTTCTGCGAGCTTTACGCAGTAGGAGGTGGATTCTTCGTCTTCTGAGATAGCTTCATTCCTTCCAAAGGGGTAATAGAGCTTAGCGAGATACTCCCTCGGAGTGGTCTCGGCAAGTCTGTCGGAGCCTTTGTATTTGACTGAAGGCTCCTTGCCGAAATCGTGGGTCGCAGTGATAACGAAAACTCTTTTGCCCGCGTTTTTTAGCCTGTAAAGCTTCGCAATCATTTCCTTATGGCTTTCAAGCTCGCCGTTGTATGTAAGGTCGCCTGCAATCAGCACTATGTTTATATCCTTGTTTTTAGCCATAAGGTTAAAAGCTGAATCAATTATGGCGCCTGATTCAGCAATAAACTTTTGGTCGGGCTTCAACAGTCGCTTGTCGTCCTCAAAGCAAGAGGCATAAAGATGCAAATCTGACACAAGGAAGAACTTTAAAGCAGCGGACAAAATAATCACCCCTTTTTATGAGCGCATTACCACATTCTTTTCGCCCAAAATGTATTTCAGCTCACTGAGCATCGTGGGATTAATGAGCACTCTTTTGCCTGAGTTTACATAGACCTTAGTATCCGCAAAGTAATAGTAAACTGGCAAATCGCCTGCGAATATGTCAACCAGTGATGAGGCTTTGATAAATTCAGGGGCGGTTTTGCTGCTTAGTCTGAGGAAAAGACCCTTTCTGCAGCCGCCGTTGCCGTTGCCATTGCCGTTTGTGGGCATGCAAAGCTCTTTATTCTGCTGAACCGTTGTATTAGACTCCTCGGAACCTTTAATTGTCCCGTTTGCGGCAGGCTCCGTACTTATTTCGGGAGTTTTCAGAGATGAGAAAATGGGAGTGTATTCGGGCGGAGGCGGAGCGCTGCTTTGCCTGCAGGCTCTTACGACAGTTTCGCCGTCTACAATCTTGTCGCAGATAATCTTAGTCTTTTCATCCTCGCGCACAGACAGCCTGCCTGTTACCATAACAACGCTGTCCTCAACAAGGAGCGACGCGTACTGCTCATAAATTTTTGCAAAGACAATGACCTCAATTGTGCCGTCCATGTCCTCCAGCTTAAAGAAGGCCATTGTTTTATCGTCTTTGGTGATTTTCCTTGTAACGCCCGAGATAATGCCGAGAATCGTGACCTCCTGGCCGTCATGGGGAGGCACAGCGCCGATAGCGTCGGGGTCGGTAAGAGCAATGGTGCGGGCAGAGTTAATCTTCTTTGAGACATCCTTATATTCAGCCATCGGGTGGCCTGAAAGATAAAGTCCGGTTGTTGCCTTTTCAAGAGCCAGAAGCTCTCTTTCGGGCATTTCCTCCAGGTCCTTCGGAACGGGCTCGGATGCCTCCGACAGCTCTTGGCTTAAATCAAAGAAGGAAATTTGACCCTCTACATTCTTCTTTTTCTCGCTGTCCAGTGAGGCAATTACATCCTCAATCATTTCGAGCATCTGCCTGCGGTTAAGTCCCAGACCGTCAAGGGCGCCGCATTTTATAAGGCTTTCAATTGCCCTACGGTTGAACTCCTTGCCGTAAACCCTCTTGCAGAAGGAGTAGAAGGATTTATACGGTCCGTTCTTCTCACGCTCTTCAAGTATAAGATTAATAAAGCCTCTGCCGAGATTCTTTACCGCCAAAAGTCCGAATCGAATTGCGTCGTTTGTAACGGTAAAGCCCTCAAGGCTTTCATTTACGCTGGGCGGAAGTACCTTGATGCCAAGGTTATGACACTCGCCTATATATGCCGCTACCTTATCCGTATTGTCGAGGACGCTGGTAAGGATAGCGGCCATAAACTCTCTGGGATAGTGGCATTTAAGGTATGCGGTCTGGTAAGAAACATAGGCATAGGCCGCCGAATGGGATTTGTTAAAGGCGTACTGAGCAAAGGACGACATATCGTCGAAGATTTTGTTAGCAGCCTCTTCCGAAATGCCGTTCTTTATGCAGCCGGGGCAGGCATAGGTTCCGTCCTCGTTTTTAAGTCCGTAAAGGAAGTGCTCCTTCTCTTTTGCGAGAACATCCGCCTTTTTCTTTGCGACGGCTCTGCGCACAAGGTCGGAGCGACCGAGGGAATATCCCGCAAGCTCGCGGAATATCTGCATAACCTGCTCCTGGTAAACTATAACGCCGCAGGTAACATCGAGAATATTTTTAAGCTGCGGAGCGAGATACACAATTTTGTCGGGATGCTGTCTGTTGCTGAGGTACTGAGGGATAAAGTCCATCGGGCCGGGGCGATACAGAGCGATTACGGCTATGATATCTTCTATATTCCTCGGCTTCATGTTTATCATAAGGGACCTTATGCCTGCGGACTCGCACTGGAATACGCCGAAGGTGCTGCCTTCGGAAAGCATATCAAAGGTTGCCTTGTCTTCAAGGTCAATATTGTTAATGCTGAAGTTCGGCTCCTTGCGCCTTATCATTTTTTCGGCGTCGCTGATAACCGTCAGGGTTCTGAGTCCCAGGAAGTCCATCTTCAAAAGTCCCAATTGCTCAATGGTGGTCATCGGGAACTGGGTGACTATTGAATCGTCGTTTCTCGCAAGAGGCACATATTCGTCAACGGGAAGGTTACTGATAACAACACCCGCTGCGTGCTTTGAGGTGTGCCTTGGCATACCCTCAATTTTTCTTGCGTAGTCGATTAGCTCTTTTACCTGAGGGTCGGTTTCGTACAGGTTCAATAAATCCTGAGATTTTTTGAGAGCCGCGTCAATGGTGATATTCAGCTCATTGGGGATGAGCTTTGCTACCTTGTCAACCGCAACATAGGGCATGCCCAGAACTCTGCCTACATCTCGAATAGCGGCTTTTGCTTTAAGAGTACCGAAGGTTACTATCTGGGCAACATGGTCCGCGCCGTATTTTCTGACGACATAGTCAATAACCTCAGACCTGCGTTCATAGCAGAAGTCAACATCGAAGTCGGGCATGCTGACACGCTCAGGGTTAAGGAAGCGCTCAAACAGCAGGTTATGGCGCATCGGGTCAATGCCCGTAATGCCCACGCAGTAAGCGGCAATACTGCCCGCGCCTGAACCTCGTCCGGGACCCACGGGGATACCCTGAGTCTTTGCGTAATGTATAAAGTCACGGACTATAAGGAAGTAGTCGATATAGCCCATCTTGTTGATTATTTCTATCTCATAGTCAAGGCGTTCTTTGTATTCGGGCGGAGCGTTATCCCCGTAATTCTTCTTAAAGCCTTCATAGCAGAGCTGCCTGAAGTATTCGCAGTGGTCCATTCCGTTCGGAACCTCAAAATGAGGCAGCTTGGTTTGACCGAACTCAAACTCAACATTGCAGCGTTCGGCTATGTTATTGGTATTTTCAAGAGCTTCGGGGACTTCGGGGAACAAAGCTGCCATCTCATCGCCCGATTTTAGATAGAACTCTTCGGTCGAGAACTCAAGTCCCGTATCCTCATTAATTGTCTTGTCTGTCTGAAGGCAGATTAAGAGCTTTTGTACCCTTGCGTCTTCCTTTAATATATAGTGACTGTCGTTGGTGCAGACAAGGGGGATATCGGTTTCTCTGGAAAGCCTTATAATATCGGGATTAATCTTTATTTGCTCCTCAAGACCGTGGTCCTGAAGCTCAAGGAAGAAATTATCCTTGCCGAATACATTTTTGTACCAGAGGGCGATTTCCTTAGCCTTTTCATAATTTCCCTCAAGCAGAGCCTGAGGAATCTCGCCCGCAAGGCAGGCGGAAAGGGCTATAATGCCCTCATTGTACTTTTGCAAAAGCTCCTTATCTACTCTGGGCTTTGTGTAGAAACCGTTTATCCACGCGTCGGACACCATTTTGATAAGGTTTTTGTAGCCCGTATTGTTTTCGCAAAGAAGGACAAGATGGTATCTTACATTGTCGATACCGTGAACCTTGTCAAACCTGCTTCTTTCAGCCACATATACCTCGCATCCGATAATGGGCTTTATGCCGACTTCTTTTGCGGCGAGATAAAAGTCAATAACGCCGTACATCGCTCCGTGGTCGGTTATCGCAAGGGCTGTTTGACCAAGCTCTTTAGCCCGCTGAACGAGCGGCTTTATGCGGGCAGCTCCGTCCAGCAGGCTGTATTCGGTATGAACATGCAAGTGGGTAAAGGGTGTCAACTTGTCCTTCCTCCGAGATTAGCTTAGTTTTGTGAAAGAACTTCTCTCTTTATGGCTTTAAGGCGCTTCATTACATCATTTACGCCTCTGCCGAAGTAATCGTGGAGAATCTTGTACTCCTCGAACAGCTTGTTATAAATCTTTACATTTTCAGGATTGGGTCTGTATTCAATATCAAGAACCTTGCCCATAGTCTTTGCGGCGGTGAGAACATCGTCATAGCCGCCGTTTGCCTTGCCTGCTGCAACAGCGCCGAAAATCGCGGAGCCCAACGCGCCGCCCTGGTCGCTGCTGACTATCTTAATGGGCATATTTATTATATCTGCATAAATCTGCATTGTCATCGGGTCTTTTTTGGCAATGCCGCCCGCGGCGTAGAACTCATTTATTGTAATGCCGCCGTTTTTGAAGGTGTCAACAATAATCCTTGTGCCGTAGGCTGTTGCCTCAATTAAAGCCCTATACATATCCTCTGGCTTTGTGGAAAGGGTCATGCCGAGCATTACGCCGCTGAGGTCGCCGTCGATGAGAACGGAGCGGTTGCCGTTCCACCAGTCAAGAGCGACAAGACCGTGCTCGCCCGGCTTTTGCTTTTCGGCTTTGCTGCGGAGGTATTGGTGAATGTTGAGACCCAGTTTTTCAGCTTCGTCAAAATATGCCTTGGGAACGCAGTTTTCAACGAACCACTGGAAATGGTCGCCCACGCATGCCTGACCTGCCTCATAGCCGAAGAATCCGGGGAGGATACCGTCCTCAACTACGCCAGAAATTCCCTCTACGGGTGTGCCCTCATCGGAAAGGAGCATGTGGCAGGTGGATGTGCCCATGATGGCTACCAGTTTGCCAGGCTCGGCAACGCCTGCGGCGGGTACAAATACATGTGCGTCAATAATAGCGACAGCAACCGCAATGCCGGGCTTAAGACCGAGCTTATTTGCCATTTCGGCAGTCAGCTCGCCTGCTTTTGTGCCTGTGGGAGAAATATCCCTGGACCATTTTTCATCTATGAAGTTCTCAAGTCTGGGGTCAAGAGCCTTGAAGAAATCCTTTGACGGGAATCCCTTTTGCTTGTTCCAATTGCACTTATAACCGGCAAAGCAGGAGCTTCTGTTCTCTTTGCCTATGAGCTGCCACACAATCCAGTCGCCTGCTTCAATGAATAAATCCGCGGCATCGTAAATCTCCGGAGCCTCGTCAAGAATCTGCCATACCTTGGGGATAGCCCATTCGGAAGAAATCTTGCCACCGTAGTTTTTAAGCCACTCCTCGCCTCTTTCCTCGGCGATTTCGTTAAGCTTGTTTGCCTTATCCTGAGCGGCGTGGTGCTTCCAGAGCTTAACATAAGCGTGGGGGTTGTTTTTGTATTCATCAATAAAGCACAAGGGCGTGCCGTCTTTTTTTACGGGAAGTATAGTGCAGGCTGTAAAATCAACGCCAAGACCGATAATGTCATCGGGTGAAACGCCTGAGAGCTTTACTGCCTCGGGTACTGCTTTGTAAAGAACATCCAGATAGTCCTGCGGGTGCTGCAAAGCCCAGTCAAGACCGAGCTTTGTGCCGTTAGGCAGTGTTTCGGACATAACCGCGTGGGGGTAATCCAAAACATAGGACGCAACCTCTTCGCCTGTCTCAACATTAGCAACAAGAACTCTGCCCGAAAGGGTACCGTAGTCAATGCCGATTGTGTATTTAGACATTCCAATTCCTCCGATAGCCATTTAATCATCATAATATTTACTATAAACAATAATAAGGCATACGTGCGTCTTTTTCAAGTTGCATTATTGATAATTAATCAATGCCTGTTAGCTACTTAATATAAAAAATTTCAACAATGGAAAAATATTTGTACATATTGACTTATATCTCTTGTTTTCGAAACACGGTTATGGTAATATTTCACCGAGGTGATAGAATGAAAGTAACTGCAGTAATAGTTGCACTACTTACGCTTTTGCAAAACTTCTTTACCATGATCGGTTTTTTCCCGCTGAAGCAAACCGAAATCGACTACGGCGGAATTCCTTACGAGGAGCCAGTTATTGTGGAACCTATGACAATCATTAAAGACGGTGCCAGCGAGTACCGAATTGTTCTGTCCGACAGCGCATCCGTTTCGGAAAGAACGGCAGCCGAAGAGCTCCAGTATTATTTAAGGGAGATCAGTGGCGTAACACTGCCTATCGTTTCCGACTCAACGGAGCCTCAGGGTAAGGAAATTTGCCTTGGACAAACCTCAAGAGAGGGCGTTTTCTACACTGTTGACCGCAGCGACCTTGGCGACGAAGGCTTTATACTTAAGGTCTTTGACGAAAGGCTCGTAATCGCAGGCGGCGCCTTAAGGGGAACGCTTTACGGAGTCTACACCTTCCTTGAGGAAAGATTAGGCGTCAGATGGTTCACCCCCGATTTGACCGTTATCCCCGAGGCTAGCGAAGTAATTATCGACAAGCAGCTTGAGGACAAGCAGGTCCCCGTATTTGAGTACAGGGATGACTATTGGCTCTCCGCTTACGACGGCAACTGGAAGCCGAAGCAGAAGCTCAATTCCTGCGTAAACGGCGTTATTGATGAAAAGTTTGGCGGCGGCATCTCTTATGCCTACTTTGCCCATTCCATGGAGTGGCTTGTGCCCGCAGAGCTTTATGATGAGCATCCCGAGTATTTCTCCTACAGAAAGGATGAAGGCAAGAGAACTCTTGACCAGCGCTGCCTTACAAATCCCGATGTTCTCGCTATTACAATAGAGAACGCAAGGAGAGTTTTGCAGTCTAATCCCAACGCAAAGATAATCTCCATCACTCAGAACGACAATCAGGATTATTGCCAGTGCGCAAACTGCCAGGCTATGGACAATCTGTACGGCGGTCCTTCCGGCACTAATATCTGGTTTGTAAATCACGTAGCGGAAGCACTTGAGGACGAGTTCCCGAATGTTCAGTTCGATACATTCGCATATCAGTACACCCGTTCTGCTCCCACTGGCATCGTTCCGAGACATAATGTTATTGTCCGTCTCTGCTCCATTGAGTGCTGCTTCGCTCATCCCCTTGAAAAGTGCGGCGCTGAGCGCGGCGACAATATTATAGAGAAGTCAATGGATCAGCCCTCCTCCTTCGCAAGGGATATCAAGAACTGGAGCGAAATCAGCGAGAACCTCTATGTTTGGGACTACACAACCAACTTCAGAGAGTATCTCCTCCCCTTCCCCAACTTCCATGTTCTCTCCCCCAACATGCAGTTCTTCATGAACCACAATGTTAAGGGCGTATTTGAGCAGGGCAACCATACAGGCGGCAAGAGCGGCGAATTCGGCGAGCTGAGAGCTTACATAATCGCTAAGCTCCTCTGGAACCCCTATGCCGATGTTGAGTATCATATGATGGACTTCATGCGTCATTACTATGGCGTGGAAGCCGCTGAGTACATTAAAGAGTACATTGACTTCATCACCAATAAGAATACTCAGCTTTCACACCTCTTCATCTTCAACAGGTCGGATGAGATGTTCCATATGACAGCTTCCGAGCGCAAAATGGTTGAAAAGCTCTGGGAGAATGCTCTTAACTCCGATATTACCGAGCAGCAGAGAGAGAATATCGAGCGCTCCTACCTCTCCTACAGGTATTACAAAGCTACAAAGCTTTATGATGAATTCTCGTTGCTGAGCTTTACAAGAATGGAAGAAAACAAAAAGCTCCATGCTGATATGAAGCGTCTTGGTATCAAGCGTCTTACAGAGTGGCATGACCTGCCCGACAATCCCTGGTTCCTCCTCCCGCCCAATGAGTGGCAATAAATAAAAGTTTAAGCCTCCCGAAAAGGGAGGCTTTTTTCTGTTTCTAACTCTCAGCAAAAAGCCCGCAGAGCGGGCATTTGTTATTTTTTCTGCTGGTTTAACTCACAGCCGCCGCAGTACATATTGCCATCACTGCAGCCCGGGCAGCCTGCGCAGCCGCCCTGCTTGCGCTGACGGCGGATTCTAACCACCGCAAGGACAAGCAGCGCAAGAACAATTAATGAAACAACTATTGTACCGAGGTTATTGATAATATATTCGAGCATAGTATCACTCCATTCTGAAGGCAAAGCCTTCTCAGCCCGCGGAGCTTAGCTCCTTGCCTTTTTTGCGCTAACATACGGATTGGGTCTGAATATCATGTAGAGCACGAACAGTAATGCGATGATTGCCAATACCGAGCCCGCGCCGAAAGTAAGTGTTCCGGAAATAAGTCCGCCAAGCTGATAAATCATAAGCGAGAAAATGTATGCCAAAAGGGTCTGATAGCCTACCGCAATCAATGTCCATTTTCCTGAAGCCATTTCCCTTCTGATAGCTCCGATAGCCGCAAAGCAGGGAGCGCAAAGCATATTGAAGATAAGGAATGAAATGCCTGCGAAAACATTCGGGAAAAGCTCCGCAACCTTGTTTACAAGTGTCGGGTCGCTTTCGGCAATGTCGGCTCCGAGACCGAAGAAAATTCCGAATGTGGCGACAACATTTTCTTTTGCGACGAGACCCGAGAATGTTGAAACCGTTGCCTCCCATGAGCCGAAACCAAGGGGCGCGAATATGGGAGCAATTGCGCCGCCGATAATACCTAAAAAGCTGTCGCTGCCTTCAACCATTCCGAACGAGCCGTTCGCTATTCCAAAGTTTGTAAGGAACCAGATTGCCGCACTTGATACGAAGATTATCGTTCCCGCCTTCTTTATAAACGAGCTGCCTCTTTCCCACATGTGGGCGATAACGCTCTTAAATGCGGGCAAATGGTACTGGGGAAGCTCCATTACAAAGGGCGAAGGGTCACCAGCAAAGAGCTTAGTTTTCTTGAGGGCTATGCCCGATACTATAACAGCGAAAATGCCGATAAAGTAAACCGCGGGAGCAACAAAACCTGCGTATTCCGGGAGCATTGAGGCCGCTATAAGTCCGATGACTGGAATCTTTGCGCCGCAGGGAATAAAGGTGCAAACGATGGTGGTAAGCCTGCGGTCTTTTTCGTTCTCAATTGTTTTGGTAGCCATTACACCGGGAACTCCGCATCCCGAGCTTATAAGCAGTGGGATAAAACTCTTTCCCGAAAGTCCGAACTTGCGAAAAATTCTGTCCATGATAAACGCAATTCTTGCCATATAGCCGCAGTCTTCAAGGAGTGAAAGGAAGAAGAAAAGAAGGAACATCTGCGGAACAAAGCCGAGAACCGCGCCGACGCCCGAGATAATGCCGTCTACAATAAGGCTTTGGAGCCACTCGGCAGCGCCGATTTTTTGGAGCAAGGCGGTTGCTCCGCCCATAACCCATTCACCGAAGAATACATTGTTGGTCCAATCGGTAATTAGAGTTCCCACTGTGGAAACGGATATAAAGTAAATTATGAAAACCACAAGGGCAAATATAGGAAGAGCCAGAACTCTGTTAGTGACTATCCTGTCGATTTTATCCGAGGTTGTCATGCCCGGGCTCTTTTTCTTGACCGCAATTTTTACAACCTTTTCGATAAACTCGTATCTTTCATTCGTGATAATGCTTTCGGCGTCGTCATCGAATTTCTTTTCAATATCGGATATTATTTTTTCGATTTTCTCTAAGTCATTTTTAGAAAGCTGGAGCTTTTCAAGAACCTTGCTGTCGCGCTCAAAAAGCTTAATTGTGTACCATCTTATAAGCTCCGGGGCAATATCTTCTCTGTTCTTTATAAAGTCGCTTATCTGGCTGAGAGCGAACTCAACCTCAGCCCCGAATTTATGAATGGGCTGCATTGCCTTTTGCGACTTTGCGATTTTGATTGCTTTGTTAGCAACCTCCATTACGCCCGTTCCCCTAAGTGCAGAAACCTCGACAATTTCGCAGCCTATCTCTTTTGAGAGCTTTTCAATATTGATAGTGTCGCCGGATTTTCTCAATAAATCTATCATATTAAGAGCGATAACCATCGGGATGCCAAGCTCGGCAAGCTGAGTTGTCAGGTATAGGTTACGCTCGATATTAGTCGCGTCTACAAGATTTATAATTACATCGGGTTTTTCGTTAATAAGGAAGTCTCTTGTAACAACCTCTTCAAGAGTATAGGGAGACAGAGAGTATATTCCCGGCAGGTCAACGATGTTTACATCCTTGTTGCCCTTTAGTCTGCCTTCCTTCTTCTCGACAGTTACTCCGGGCCAGTTTCCCACATATTGGTTAGAGCCTGTAAGAGTGTTAAAAAGCGTGGTTTTACCGCTGTTCGGGTTTCCCGCAAGTGCTACTTTAATGTTCATAAATTCCTCCTGCTTTATGCCTGTTCGACGATTATGTTTTCAGCCTCGCTTTTTCTTAAAGAAAGCTCGTAGCCTCGTACAGTAACTTCAAGCGGGTCACCGAAAGGGGCAACTTTTCTTATATAAATTCGGGTGCCCTTAGTAATGCCCATATCCATAATTCTGCGTTTTAAGGGGCCGTCACCCTTGAGTTTTACCACCCTAACGGTACTGCCTATTTTGCTCTCTTTCAAGGTCTGCATATTGTTTCCTCCTGTATTAACCCCACACGGATTGTTTACATCTGTAATTGTGTTAAATAATGGTACAGTTTTACAAAAATATTGACAGATTTTTAACTTGATTAGCAGAGGCTAACTCATTAGCCGCATTAAGTTTACTACTGCTAACTAATATTGTCAATACTTGTTATGTAGATTTTTTGACAATTTGCCCTGTCCTATTTGTATGATTTTTTTTCAGAATTTATGGGTCAAATTTTTTAATTCATTAAATTATATGCGGGAAATTTCGAGGAGTTACCCTCTGCTAACTCTGATTTTATTATAGCACCCAAAATTAAAATATCAAGCCCCAAACGCTATAATTACAGGGATTTCTTGACTAAAGCCGACCGGATAGTGTAACATAATATAAGATTTGATTACTAAATATTGTTATTTAGCGGCTGTCATACCCCTTATATAGATTTAACGGAGGCAGAAATGCAGAAAAAGGTTCAGTACGGTAACGAAAGCATATCTCAGCTTAAAGGCGCCGACAGAGTCAGAAAACGCCCGGGAGTAATTTTCGGCTCCGACGGGCTTGAAGGCTGTCAGCATTCGGTTTTTGAGATTATCTCCAACTCAATAGATGAAGCAAGGTCCGGCTTTGGAACCAAAATTATAGTTACAAGATTTCTTGACCACTCTATTGAAGTTCAGGATTTCGGCAGAGGCATACCCGTCGACTATAACACCAGAGAAGGCTGTTATAACTGGCAGCTTTTATTTTGCGAGCTTTACGCCGGCGGAAAGTACGACACAAACAGCGGAAACTATGAATACTCTTTAGGACTTAACGGTCTTGGTCTCTGCGCTACTCAGTATGCGTCGGAGTACATGGAAGCTGAAATTTTCACGGGCGGCTTCAGGTACTTCCTTCAGTTCGCAAAGGGCAATCCCGTTGGCGATATGATTAAAGAGCCTTATTCTGGTAAGCAAACGGGAACAAGAATTAAGTGGCGTCCCGACCTTGAGGTCTTTACCGATATTAATATTCCCCTCGAATATTTCCAGGAGACCTTAAAGCGCCAGTCGGTTGTAAACCCCGGAATAACATTTATTCTTAAGGACGAAATCTCAAATGGCAAGTTCCAGACCTATGAGTATTACTACAAAAACGGCATTGAGGATTATGTCAGAGAGATTGCGAACGGTCAGGAGTTTTCAAGCATTCAGACTTGGCAGGCTGAGCGTATTGGCCGTGACAGACCGGACAAGCCTGAATACAAGGTAAAGATAAATGTTTCGCTCTGCTTTTCCAACAAAGTAAAACTAAAGGAGTACTATCATAACTCCAGCTATCTTGAGTACGGCGGCGCGCCCGAAAAGGCTGTTCGAAGCGCCCTTGTTTCAAAGATTGACGGCTATCTAAAGCAGAACGGCAAATACACAAAGACCGACAGCAAAATTAGCTTTCAGGATATTGAGGACTGCTTAATTCTCGTTATTTCATCTTTCTCAACTCAGACTTCATACGAAAACCAAACCAAAAAGGCCATTACAAACAAGTTTATACAAGAGGCTATAACTGATTTCTTAAAGCATCAGTTTGATGTATATTTCATTGAAAATCCCCTTGAAGCGGAGAAAATCTGCGATCAGGTTCTTATTAATATGCGCTCAAGGGTCAGAGCGGAAGCCACAAGGCAAAACCTTAAGAAGACACTCGCCACGGGCAACGACCTTACTAGCAGAGTTGAGAAATTCGTTGACTGCCGTAGCAAGGATGTTTCCGAAAGGGAGCTTTTCATTGTAGAGGGTGACTCGGCTCTCGGCGCCTGCAAACAGGCAAGGGACTCAAGATTCCAGGCTATCATCCCCGTAAGGGGCAAAATCCTAAACTGCCTAAAAGCCGATTACGCCAAGATTTTCAAGAATGAGATTATAACCGACCTTATTAAGGTTCTCGGCTGCGGCGTGGAGGTCAGCTCCAAGTCTAAGGAACTCTCCTCCTTCAATCTCGACAATCTCCGCTGGAACAAGGTCATTATTTGCACCGATGCGGATGTTGACGGATTCCAGATTAGGACACTGATTCTCACCATGTTCTACAGGCTCATGCCCTCGCTTATCAACGCTGGCAAGGTTTATATAGCGGAAACTCCCCTTTACGAGATTACATCGGGCGGTCAGACATGGTTTGCCTATAACGAGGCTGAAAAAGCCGACGCGCTCAAAGAAATCGGCAACGCCAAGTTCACCATTCAGAGGTCAAAGGGTCTTGGCGAAAATGACGCCGACATGATGTGGCTCACCACCATGAACCCCGAAACCCGCAGGCTCATCAGAGTTGAGCCCGATTCCAACCCTGCCCAAATCGAGGAGGTTTTCGAGCTTATGCTCGGTGACAACCTCCAGGGCAGAAAGGATTATATCGCTGAGCACGGTCATGAATATATAGACTTGGTTGATGTTTACTAAATCATATTTAATCAGTTTCAGATTATTTTGGAGTGATATATTAAATGGCTTCAAAAGCTAAAAAGGGCACCGAAGCGCCTAAAGATACACCGGAACTGGAGAGAGCTCATATTCTCGGCGCTGGGGAAATAGAAGTTCAGCCAATTACCGAAACCATTGAAACCAACTATATGCCCTACGCCATGAGCGTTATTATGTCAAGAGCCATTCCCGAAATTGACGGTTTTAAGCCCTCCCACCGCAAGCTCTTATATACAATGTATAAGATGGGGCTTTTAAGCGGTCCGAGGACCAAATCCGCCAATATCGTAGGCCGTACAATGCAGCTGAACCCCCACGGCGACGCCGCTATTTATGAGGCAATGGTAAGGCTCACAAAGGGCAACGAGACACTTTTGCACCCATTTATAGATTCAAAGGGCAACTTCGGCAAGGCTTATTCGAGGAATATGGCTTACGCCGCTTCCCGTTACACAGAGGCCCGTCTTGAGCCGATTGCCGCGGAGCTTTTCAGGGATATTGAAAAGGACACCGTTGACTTTGTGGACAACTATGACAGCACAATGAAGGAGCCCACTCTCCTGCCCGTCACCTTCCCCAATATACTTGTAAATCCAAATACGGGAATCGCCGTCGGCATGGCAAGTAATATCTGCTCCTTCAATTTAAGAGAAGTTTGCGAGACCACCATTGCCCTTATTAACAACCCGAATCACGATATTTCCGATACTCTCAATGCTCCCGACTTCCCCGGAGGCGGTCAGCTCATATACGACAAGGACGCCCTCCATGAGATTTACGAAACAGGCAAAGGTTCTGTAAAGGTCAGAGCGAAATACACCTATGATAAGAAAAACAACTGCATAGACATATATGAAATCCCGCCAACCACCACCTGCGAGGCTATAATTGAAAAGATTGTGGAACTTGTAAAGGCGGGCAAGCTAAAGGAAATCAGCGATGTCAGGGATGAAACCGACAAAACGGGTCTTAAAATCACAATTGACCTTAAAAGAGGCGTTGACCCTGATAAATTAATGGCTCAGCTGTTTAAAAGAACTCCCCTTGAGGACAGTTTCTCCTGCAACTTCAATGTGCTCATAGCAGGCAAGCCGATGCTTTTAGGTGTTAAGGAGCTTCTTGAAGAGTGGCTTGCCTTTAGAGAAGAGGCAGTCAGGCGCAGGGTCTATTTTGACCTATCAAAGGCAAAGGACAGGCTGCACCTGCTCAAAGGCTTAAAGAAAATTCTCCTTGATATTGACAAGGCAATTAAGATTATACGCGACACCGAAAACGAACAGGATGTCGTTCCAAATTTGATGATTGGATTCGGCATTGACGAGGTTCAGGCAGAGTATGTAGCCGAGATTAAGCTGAGGCACCTTAACAGGGAGTATATCTTAAAACGCCTTGAAGACATTGAAAAGCTCACCAAAGATATTGCCGAAATGGAGCTTATTCTCTCAGACAAAAAGAGAATAAGAGCAATTATCGCCGATGAGCTAAAAGATGTAATTAAGAAATACGGCAAAGACAGGCGCACTGAGATTATTACCGCCGCCGAAGTCACTGACGCCGAGGACGAAGAAGAGGATATTCCCAGCTACCCCGTACACCTCTTCTTTACAAGAGAAGGCTATTTCAAGAAGATTACTCCCCAGTCGCTGCGCATGAGCGGCGAGCATAAGCTCAAAGAGGGCGACGAAATCATTGCCGAAATTGAATCCGATAACACCGCTGAGCTTTTGTTCTTTACCGACAAAGCTCAGGTTTACAAGGCTAAGGCATCCGACTTTGAGGATACAAAGGCAAGCGTTCTGGGCGACTTTGTGCCCGCGGCTCTGGGTATGGACGAGGGCGAATCGGCAATCTATATGGCCGTTACAAAGGATTTTGCGGGCTATATGGTCTTCTTCTTTGAGAACGGCAAGGTCGCTAAAATCGAAATGTCCTCTTATGAAACCAAGCTTAACAGAAAGAAGCTCATTAAGGCATATTCGGACAAGAGCCCGCTTGTTGCCGCCGCTTATATCAGGGAGGATACTGAATTCTTACTCACCTCCACCGCGGGCAGGAATCTGCTTGTAAATACAGGAGCCATCAGCCCCAAGACAACAAAGGACTCTCAGGGCGTTTCCGCAATGACTCTGAAAAAAGGACACAGGCTGGCATCTGTTAAGCAGTATAATGAAGGAATGTTTAAGAATCCCGCGAGATACAGAACAAAAACGCTCCCTGCGGCAGGAATGCTGCTCGCAAAAGAAGACACGGGCGAGCAAATGACAATGTAAGTGGGTCTAAAGCAGAGAGCGAAAGCTCTCTGCTTTTTTGTTTACACAATTCCTCAAAATAGTTCTTAATTCTTTTCAGTATAATTAAAAACTTCTTAATATGTATTTAATACTCTTATTTCATAATTTCTATGAAACAAATTTAAGGATGCGTTGTATGAGAAAAAAACAAGCCTTGCTTATTCTTAATATTATTTGGTGGCTATTGGGCGGTATTATCATTCTTTGCATTGCAGTAATTAACCCCGGGCTGTTTTATATCTTCAATGCAACAAACAAATTACTGGCTTCGGGGCTTATGAGGCTTTATTCAGTAATTGTTGTGCCCATAATGATCTACGCGGGAATTATGTATTTAAGAGCTCATATAGCTAAAAGTCCGCATCTTTTTGATTCCGCCCGCAAGTATATAAGTCTCAGCCTCATAATTTCTCTGATTGCAACCTTGGGCTCGCTGCTTATCTTCGCATCTTTCGCTGTTTTTGCCATTTTGTTTTCGGCTTTGGGATTCTTTGCTGCGATGCTCCCCGTTGTTTGCGTATCGGCAATCGGAGCGCTCTGGAGCTTTATCGGTTTTATGCTTGAGAAAAAACTCAGAAGAATATAAAAAACCTGCGTATAAAATCGCAGGTTTTTCTTTTAGTACAAAGCCTTGAATTAGGCTTTATTTTTTTGCTGTTGTATTCTTTGGAGGATTTGCCTGCTTCGGCTTATGAAGCTCGGGATTATATCTGTACAGCACTATAACGCCGCCGATGACCTGAATAACATCGGCGTTTAAAGCTTTAGCCAGCTCATCGGCCGCTTCTCTCGGTGAAATCGGCGTGGTCTCAAGATGCACCTTAATCTTAATAAGCTCATGTGCGGTAATGGCGTCATCAACCTGCTTAATCAGCGCATCTGAAATGCCAGATTTGCCGATTTGAATATATGATTCCAATGAGTTTGCTTTTGCTCTTAATGCTGCTCTTTCTTTACCTGTCATAGCATACCTTCCGTTATTTTATAATGAAAACTGCTCTTTTAGTCTTAATCTAAGGCCTCTCAGCGACTTGCCCCTGTGGCTTACGGCGTCCTTTTCTTCGGGAGAAAGCTCCGCAAAGCTCCTGCCCTCGTAATAGAAAATCGGGTCATATCCGAAGCCGTTGCTGCCTTTGGGTTCAAAGCCTATTTTGCCTTCGCATACTCCCCTGACGAAAATCTTTTTACCGTCGGGGAAAGCGCAGCAAATCGCGCTTACAAACCTTGCGGTGCGGTGCTCCTCAGGGACATTTTCCATTTCTTTAAGCAGCACCTTAATTTTTTCTGAGTAGGGAGTATCCTCGCCCGCATACCTTGCGCTGTAGATGCCAGGTCTGCCCTCTAAAGCGTCAACCACAAGACCCGAATCATCGGCAATGCAAGGCAAACCGGAAGCTTCGCAGCCGCTGACAGCCTTGAGCTCGGCGTTCTCCTCAAATGTGCTGCCGTTCTCTTCTACCTCCGGTAATACTATTCCCAAATCCTCGGCAGTATAAACCTCTATACCCAAGGGAGAAAGAATTCTGCGCAGTTCATCTCTCTTTTTCAGGTTATGGCTTGCGATTAAAAACTTCAAGGCTTTTCCTCCTAAAGCTTACTTTTTAGAAAAAATGCCAAACAGACCTTTTCTGCGCTTTTTATCCTCTTTTACTTCTTCCTCTTCTACCACTGACTCTTCGCTCTGTGTATATTCGTCATTTCCTTCAGAATCTGCTGTGTCAATGTCAGCGGGTTCTTCTTCGACTGCTGCAGCGGGTTCGTCCTCGGGAATGTCCTTATCATCAGCCCCTGCTTCTTCAGGTATTTCTTCAGCTTCCGCAGTATAAATCGCCGAATCCTCATAATTTTCAGCCTCCGCCAATGCGTAATCCTCTGGGAATTCGCTCTCGGTAACACTTTCAAACAATCCCTCGGCAAATGCCTTGGGGTCAAAGGGCTGCAAATCATCTATCTTTTCGCCGACGCCGACGAATTTAACGGGTATTTTCAGCTCGTTTTTAATGGAAAGAACAACGCCGCCTCTTGCGGTACCGTCAAGCTTTGTGAGGATTATTCCCGTAAGCTCCGCGACAGACATAAACTCCCTTGCCTGATTTACGGCGTTTTGACCTGTAGTCGCGTCAAGAACAAGAAGTACCTCTCTGTCGGAATAAGGAAGTTCCCTGTCAATGACCCTGTATATCTTGGCAAGCTCGTCCATTAGGTTCTTTTTATTGTGCAGTCTGCCCGCGGTGTCGCAGATAATGATATCCGCTTCCCTTGCCTTTGCGGCGGAAATCGTATCGAATATAACCGCGGCGGGGTCGGCGCCTTCTTTGTGCTTTACGATGTCAACACCTGCCCTGTCTGCCCAGACCTGAAGCTGGTCTATTGCGGCGGCTCTGAAGGTATCGGCAGCGGCTAAAATGACCTTTTTGCCTTGAGCCTTATACATAGCTGCCATTTTGCCGATTGTTGTTGTCTTGCCCACGCCGTTTACGCCGATTACAAGGATAATTGAAGGAACCGTGACAAGTCCCATATCCTCGCCGCCTTCAAGCATTTCGGCAACGATGGATTTTATTTCATCTTTTATCTGCTGCGGATTATCAAGCCTTTTCTTTTTGGCTCTTTCTCTGAGGTTCTGTGTAATCTCAACCGCGGTTGTGACTCCCACATCGCCCATAACAAGTATTTCTTCAAGCTCTGTATATAAATCCTCGCTTAAAGTATCAAAGGAATCTAATAAATCATCAATCGCGCCCGACATTTTGTCTCGGGTCTTTTTTAGTCCGAAATTAATCTTGCTGAAAATACCCACCAAACCACACCTTTTAAATCTGATTACTTAATTATAGCATACAAATATTTGCCATACAATATTCAGAAATCACTCAAGACCGAGGCTTTTTGCCATTTCCGCTGTTTTCAGCTCAAGGAGCTTTGAAACGCCCTCCTCCTGCATTGTAACGCCGTAGAGCAAATCAGCCTCTTCCATGGTGCCGCGCCTGTGAGTTATGAGGATAAACTGAGTTTTATCGCAAATGCTTCTGACATAGCTCGCAAAGCGGATGACATTTATGTCGTCAAGAGCGGCGTCAACCTCATCGAAGATGCAGAAGGGAGAAGGAGAAACCTTAAGCATAGCAAAGAGGAGCGACACTGCGCAAAGACCTTTTTCACCGCCGGAAAGCAGGGAAAGGCTTTTGACCGATTTGCCCGGCGGCTGCGCGGTGATTTCAATGCCGCACTCCAGCATATTCTCCTCATCCTCAAGAATGAGCTTTGCGTCGCCGCCCCCGAAAAGCTGCTTGAACGCTTCGGCAAAGTGCATATTGATAAGGTCAAACTTCTCCTTAAAGATTTCGGTCATCTTCTGCGTTAAATCATAAATCAGTCTGCCCAGCTCATCCTTTGATTTTTCAACATCCTTAATCTGAGTGCTTAAAAACTCATAGCGCTCGGAAACTTCCTTGTATTCTTCGATTGCGGCTAAATTTACATTTCCGAGAGCCTTAATCTGCGACTTCAGTTCTGAAAGCCTGCGGGATGCGGCTTGCGGAGAATCAATTTTTATCTCAAGACGCTCCGCCTCTCTCTTTGTAAGACCGTATTCCTCAAAGAGCTTGTTTTCAAGGTCGGCCTGCTCTTTTGTGAGTGAGTCGATTCGCTCCTGAAGTCTTATCAGCTCGCCTGAGATGTTTTCCTTTTCAGCGGTCTTTTGCCTTTCAAGAGCTCTTAGGCTGTAAACTTCCTTTTCGGCGTTCTCCCTTTCCTCAATCAGTTTGTCCATTTCAGCCTTGATTGAGGTGATTTTCGCTTTAAGTTCAAGGGCGTTTGCCTCATAGGTTTCAATGCTGTTTTTAAGCTCCGACTCTTTAACCTTGAGTTCGTTTATTTCCCAGTACAAGCCCTCTGCCTTTTCGTCATGGGCGGTTATACGGCATTCTATATCTGCAGCGGCATTTGCCTTGGAGTTCAGTTCATTATTTAAAGCCGCAAGGTCAATATTGATTGCCGCAATTCTCTCGTCAATCGCCCTGCTTGCGCTTATAAGGTTTTCTCTATCGGAGGATATAAGGTTAATTTTCTCCTGGATACCAACCTTTTCGGCATTGAGCCTTTCTATTTCACACTTTGCCTTTAAAGCAATATCGTTAGAAATCTTGAGCCTTTGCTCAAGACGCTGAAGCTCCTGCTCAGTTGCTTCAAGAGCTGAAACAGCGTCATTGTACTTTGATTCCGTAATGGACAGCTGATTTTCGCTGTAAATCAAAGCCTCTTTTGCTCTGAGCTGCTCTCCTTGAGCACCTTCAAAGGCGGCAACCTCGCGGGCATAAAGTTCCTGAGCCTGCTTTGCTTCTTGCTTTAGAGCCTCAAGGTTTTTCTCTATCTCAGCAAGCCTTGATTTAAGGCTTTCCATCTCATTGCTGCGGCTTAAGAATCCGCCGCTTCTAATCTTTGAGCCGCCCGTCATGGAGCCGCCTGCGTTTATTACCTGACCGTCAAGGGTGACGATTTTAAAGCGGTGAGAATACTTTCTTGCCATCTCAATGGCAGAGTCGATATCCTCAACCACAACGGTTCTGCCAAGCTGAGAAACTATGATTTCCCCATAGATTTTGTCATATTCCACAAGCTCGCTGGCAATAGCGATAAAGCCTCTTGAGTTTTCGAGACCTTTTTCCTCAAGAGTTCTGCCTTTGATTGATGTAAGCGGGAAGAAGGTTACTCTGCCTTCGCCCGATTCCTTAAGATAATTTATAGCCTTCTTAGCGTCGTTTTCATTATCTGTGACTATGTTCTGAAGGGCGGCGCCAAGTGCGGTTTCAATCGCGGTTTCATATTCGCTTTCAACCTTAATAAGCTGCGAAAGCGGTCCGTGAATGCCTGTCAGGAACCCATCATGCGCCCTTTTCATGACAGCCTTAACGCTGCCCGCATAGCCCTCCATATTCTTTTCCATATCGGAAAGAAGCTTTATGCGGGAACGATATCTGTCAGCCTTTAATTGCTCGTCTGAGAGCTTTTTATTGGCATTCTCGGCAGCTGCAGAGGCGTTTCTGACCTTTATCGCATAGCCCTTTACGGTATTTTCGGCAGATTCAAGGTTTTCGATGCACTCCTCTTTAGCCGCTTTTGCCTTTTTCAGCTCTTCCTCAAGATTCTTAATTTGCTGCTTTTTATCATTTATAGATTCAATCAGTTCTTGTTTGCGCTTATTTATCTCCTCAGCGGAGGAAAGAGCAGAGCTTTCGGCAATCCTCTGCTCGGAAAGATTTCTTTCAATCTCTGTAAGCTGATTGGTAAGAGCGTTAAACTGCTGAGTAAAGCTGTCGTCCTTATCTTTTAAGGTAAGCAGCTCTGAGGTAATGCTGCTTATTTCACTCTTTTTCTTTTCAATCTCGGCTTTAAGCTCCTCAATTTGACTTAAAAGCTCTGTTTTTTGTTCCGTAAGAACTTCTTTTGTTATGTTCTCTTGGCTTAGCTCTTTGCCCAATCTCTCCCTTGAGGATTCCAAATGGAAAAGGGAGTTTTTCGCGACCGCAGCCTGAGATTCAAAGGAGGTTATAGCCTCCTCAAACTTTGAAATGGACTTTTGAAGCTCGTCCAGCTTTAAAGTTATCTCCTTTGTCTTGCTGTCAGCCTCTTCGCTGCGTCTTATGATATTTTCAAGCTCTGCAAGTATTTCCTCATGCTGAGCTTTTGCGATTTGCTCTTTGTCGGAATACTCTTTAAGCTGCCTTGAGGATTTTTCTATGATATTAAGCCATATGCCGATTTCGATTTCTCGCTTTTCTTCGGCAAGGCGCAGGAATTTCTTTGCCTTTTCGCTTTGAGTCTTTAAGGGACCCACCCTTGACTCAAGCTCTAAAAGAATATCTCTGAGTCTTACAAGGTTCTCCTCAGTCTGCTCGAGCTTCCTCTGGGCCTCCTCGCGGCGGTGCCGATATAAAGAAATGCCCGCCGCCTCCTCAAACATATCCCGGCGCTCAGAGGATTTTGCGGAAACAAGACTCTCTATTCTGCCCTGACCAACAATTGAATAGCCGTCGGGACCGAGACCCGTGTCCATGAAAAGCTGATGAATATCTTTAAGCCTTACGATATTGCCGTTAATTCTGTATTCGCTCTCGCCTGAGCGGTAGTATTTCCTCGATACGATAATCTCGCTGCCGAGTTTCTCACCGTCTAAAATATCGGACTTAATGGCATTGTCGGAATTGTCAAGCCTTAATACAACCTCAGCATAGCCCTGAGGACGCCGTTTTGCGGTACCGCCGAAAACAACATCCTCCATTTTATTTCCTCTCAGGGATTTTGTAGACTGCTCGCCAAGGACCCACTTAACGGCGTCGGCTATATTGCTCTTGCCTGAGCCGTTAGGGCCAACAACAGCGGTAATGCCCTTTTCAAAGCGCATTACAGTCTTGTCAGGAAAGGATTTAAAGCCTTGCATTTCGATTGATTTTAAGTACATACTCAAGTCCTTTACTGCTAAACTAACGGGAGATTTTTATTTCATACGGAATTATGTCTTCTGAGCCTAAAACACGGCACTCGTAGCCCATTTCAGCAAGTTTTATTAAGTTTTCTCGCCTCTGCCCTATCATCTTTGATATTTCGGATTTATTAACGATAAGCTGATATTTACCTTTAGGGTAATCCTTTAGCATATCAGCCGCTTTTTTAAAGTAGACTCTGCTTTCGCAAAGCTCACCAAAGGCAGGATAATATGGACCCGCAATATAATCGGGCTCCACTCCCCCGCCGGAATGAAGTCCGAGCCTTATAACCTTAATATTTGCCGCATTAAACTTAAGCAGAAGCTGAGCGCAAATCTCTATTGCTTCGCCCAGTGTCTGCGGCTCGTACAATTTCTTATAATACAGCTCCGCAAGCATGGTGTTTTTAAGGACAATTGTCGGGTATATCCGCACGGTAGCGGGACGAAGCTTTATAAACTCATCGGCTGTATAAAGAGTGCCTTCATCTGTGTCGGCGTACATGCCAGTCATCATTTGGAGCCCAAGCTCAAAGCCATAGCTTTTTATAAGCTCCGAGGCCCTGCGGGTATCCTCGGACAAATGGCCTCTGCAGTTTGCCTTTAATACCTTGTCCACCATGCTCTGAGCGCCAAGCTCAATTGCGGTGACACCATACTCTTTTAAGAGCATTAGAATCTCATCATCTATAAAATCGGGGCGTGTTGAGATTCTGATGCCCTTAAAGCTGCCGTTTTCTATGTAGGGCTTTGCGGCATCTAAAAGCTCTTTTCTGTAATCCTTGTCAATAGCGGTAAAGCTACCGCCAAAAAAAGCAATTTCGCCGCCTGTTGTGTCCTTGCCGCTGCCGATGGCGGTTTCGGCGGCAAGCGCTACATCAGCGGCTGTAAGCCTTTCAGTTTTGCCTGATATTGCCTTTTGGTTGCAGAACATGCAGTCGTTCGGGCAGCCCTCATGGGGCACAAAAAGCGCCACATTTATATGCTTGTCCTGTTTACGGCTTGCCATATTACAGCCCCATAAGGCTCAAAGCCTCTTTGGCGGCAAGCTGTTCAGCCTGCTTTTTGCTTCTGCCTTTGCCCCTGCCTATTACATTTGCGTTGAGTCTTACTTCAACCTCAAAGCATTTCGCGTGGTCGGGACCCGATTCGTTGACCAGTACATATTCAAGCAGTTCACCGGGATTCTTTTGAACGATTTCCTGCAGAATCGTCTTTGCGTCGTTAATTACATAGTATTCGGCAGAGAAATCCTCCAAAAACTGAGTAACGAACTTCTTTGCGTTTTCTATGCCGCCGTCAAGATAAATTGCGGCGATTAACGCCTCAAAGGCGTCTGCAAGTATTGAGGGACGCTCCTTGCCGTTTGAGTTAATTTCGCCTTTGCCCAAAAGGAGATATTCCCCCAGACCGATTTTGTTGGCAAAGCCTGAGAGAGCCTTTTCGCAAACGGCGGCAGCGCGGAGCTTAGTTAGCTCGCCCTCGGGCAAATCCTTTTCGCGGCTGAAGAAAAACTCAGCGGTGATAAAGCCGAGCACGGAGTCGCCCAAAAATTCAAGCCTCTCGTTTGACTCGTTTTTGCCGCCGCTTTCGTTCGCATATGAGGAATGTGTGAGAGCCCGTATTAAAAGGCTCTCATCTTTAAACTCATATCCTATTTTTTTAATTAAATCATTCATTGTAATCTCTTCTTCCTGCTATGCGGAGAGCTCCACAGCAGTCCTGATGAGCGACACAAGGTCCTCTACGGTTTCTATATCTTTGATTTCATCCTCATGGATTTCGATGTCGAATTCGTCCTCAAGGATTGTTGCAAGGTCGATAAGGTCGATTTCGTCGGCACCCAGTTCTTCAAAAGTCATTTCCTCGCTGATGTCCTCTTCGGGAACATTAAAATGCTCAGCTAAAATAGGTGCAACTCTCTCGAATATCATTAAAAATCACTCCTGATTTGAATTAGTATTTGTTTTGGGAAGATTGTTTTCAATTTCAGATATTACATTATTTTCGGCAAACATTTTTGCCTGTCTGATTGCGTTTTTGAATGCCCTGGCGTCGGATGAGCCGTGAGCTTTGATAACGGGCTTGCAGATGCCCATAAGCGGAGCTCCGCCGAATTCTTTGTAATCCATTTTGCTCTTAAACTCATCAATTCCGCTCTTTACAAGCAGAGCCGAGAGCATGGTGAGGGCGTTTTTCTTGAACATAGCTTTTATCATGCCTGCCAAAGCGCCGGCAGCGCCCTCATAGGTCTTTAATATTATATTTCCTGTGAATCCGTCTGCTACTATTACATCAGCCTTTCCGTAAGGTATGTCGCGCGCCTCTATATTGCCGATGAAGTTATAGTTTGACTCCTTCATGAGCTTATATGCGTCCTGATAGAGCTTTGTTCCCTTTGTTTCTTCCTCACCTATGTTAGCAAGGGCAACGCGGGGATTTGAAACATTCATTATCCTTCGCATGTAAATGTCGCCCATAATGGCAAACTGGTTTAGGAATTCGGACGTGCATTCAACATTCGCGCCGGCGTCAAGGAGTATAAAGGGGTTTTCAGCGGAGGGCATCAGTGTTCCTATAGCGGCTCTTTTGATGCCTTTAATTCTTTTTACTATGAATGTACCGCCTACAACCAGTGCTCCCGTGCTGCCTGCGGATACAAACGCGTCGCCTTTGCCGTCGGCAAGCAGAGAAAGTCCCACTGCCATAGATGAATCCTGCTTTGACTTAATTACAGAGGTAGGAGAATCGTATGCGGTAATTATTGAACCCGACTCCACTATCTCCATGCCGCTGATGTCAATATCGTTTTCCTTGGCAGCCTTTTCAATCTCTGCCTTATTTCCGACAAGAATTATGTCAACGGAGTATTCATCCTTTGCTAAGCGAGAACCTTTTAGTATTTCTATCGGCGCATTGTCGCCGCCGAAAGCGTCAACTATAACCTTCATAGCCCTACTCCCTATTATTCATTGAAAATTATGCGGATATGCAGTAACTTATTACAGCTTGTTTTATTAATCCATATTTATTCCGCTGAGAATCTTAAGGCTTCTTTCGGCCAATGCCCTGTACCTTTCCTTTTTGTCCCGAATTTGAACGGGCAAGGGAGGCAAAAGACCGAAGCTTGCGCCCATCGGCTGGAAATCGGACGAGGTGCTGCGCACAGTATAGTTTATCAAAGCACCCATCATAGTTTCAAGAGGTAGACTTAAATGAGTTTTGCCGTTTAAGTAATTTGCCGCGTTTATGCCCGCAACTATGCCGCACGCGGCAGACTCCATATAACCCTCCACTCCCGTAATCTGACCGGCCGCAAAGACATTCGTCGCGGATTTAAAGGAGAGATTTTCATTTAATGCCTTGGGCGAGTTTATAAAGGTATTCCTGTGCATTACGCCGTACCTTACAAACTCGGCGTTTTTAAGGGCGGGTATTAATGAAAAAACCCTTTTCTGCTCGCCGAACTTGAGATTTGTCTGGAAACCAACAAGATTGTACATGGTACCCTCTGCGTTTTCCTTTCTGAGCTGAAGAACAGCCCAGGGTCTTTGACCGGTCTTAGGGTCCCTGAGACCTACGGGCTTCATGGGCCCAAAGCGGATTGTGTCGGGTCCGCGCTTTGCCAAAACCTCAATGGGCATGCAGCCTTCAAAAACCTCTTTATTTAAATCCACCGAATGAAGCTCGGCGGTTTCGGCATTTATAAGCTCATTGTAAAAAGTCTCGTATTCCTCTTTATTTAATGGGCAGTTAATATAGTCGGTATCGCCGCCTCTGTCATAGCGGGAGGCATAGAAAGCGCTGTTCATGTCTATGCTTTCGGCTGTGACAATTGGCGCAGCGGCGTCGTAAAAGCTGAGAAAACCACCAGCCAGCTTTTCCAGCTCTTTAGACAGAGCATCGGACACTAGCGGACCCGCGGCAACGATTACCGCGTCAGCCTCAGGAATAGAGGTTACCTCATCGCGGATTACCTCGATATTCTCATCGCTTTCGATTTCCTCAGTGACGAGCTTTGAGAACAAATCCCTGTCCACTGCCAAGGCGCCGCCCGCGGGAACCTGAGATTTGTAGGCGAATTTAAGGGAGATTGAGCCGAAATGCTCCATTTCCTTCTTTAAAAGCCCTGCGGCGGTCTCTAAACGCATAGCCTTGAAAGAATTTGAGCATACAAGCTCGGCAAAGTTTTCGGAAGTATGGGCGGGTGAAAATTTTTTCGGCTTCATTTCATAAAGTTTTACCTTTATGCCTCTCTTTGATAGCTGCTTTGCAGCCTCACAGCCTGCAAAACCCGCTCCTATTACCACCGCTGTTTTAGCGTTACTCATCGGATTCCTCAGATTTTTCCTTTTTCTTGCGCTGAGCCTTCTGCTCATATCCGCAGCCTTCCTTGTGGCACTTTATAACTCCGCCCCTTGCCTTAAAGAGGGATGAGCCGCACTGGGGGCACTTTTCCTCAAGAGGCTGGTCCCAGGTCATAAAGTTGCAGTCGGGATAATTGCTGCATCCATAGAAGGCGTGACCGCTTTTCGATCTTTTTGTTATAACATCACCGCCGCACTTGGGGCAGGTGGCTGCTGTCTTTTGAACATAGGGCTTAGTGTTTTTGCATTCGGGATAGCCGGGGCATGCAAGGAATTTGCCAAAGCGTCCGACTTTGACAACCATATTCCGTCCGCACTTTTCGCAGACAATGTCGGTCTTGTCCTCTTCAAGCTGGATTTTTACGCCCACAAGCTCCTGCTTTGCCTTAGTAAGGGTCTGCTCAAACTCGCCGTAGAAGCCGTGGAGCATTTCGATATAGTCGGTTTTGCCTTCTTCCACATCGTCCAGCTTGGACTCCATTCCCGCGGTAAACTTAGTATTTACTATCTTCGGGAACCATTCTTTTAACAGATTTGTCGTGGCAATTCCAAGCTCTGTGGGCTTTAATGACTTGCCCTCTTTGACCACATATCCCCTGTTTACGATTGTGTGTAGAATGGTGGCATATGTGCTGGGTCTGCCGACTCCTGTTTCTTCAAGAGTCTTAATTAGTGATGCCTCTGTATATCTTGCGGGAGGCTGGGTGAAGTGCTGCTGCGGGATAAGCTCTTTAAGCTTTAGCACATCACCCTTTGTGACGGGAGGAATTATCTTATCCTCTTCATCATCCTCAGAAACCTCGTCGTAAAGAACGGTAAAACCGTCAAAGCGGATTGTATAGCCGCTGATAGAAAACAGGCAGTAGCGTTCGTTTGAGCTATCCGCCTCACTTGCGGCCTTAATTTCGACCTTAACGGTATCCTGAATGCAGTCCGCCATAAGGCTTGCGATAAAACGCTTCCAGATAAGCGAATACAGCTTATACTGGTCGGCAGTGAGTGAATCCTTTACTCTATCGGGTGTAAGCTCAGCTTGAGTGGGCCTTATGGCCTCATGACTGTCCTGAGCTCCCGCCCTGGTTTTGAAAACCCTATTCTTTTCAGGGATGTAGTTTTCGCCGTAGGTATTTCTAATAAAGTTAATTCCGTCGTTTCTCGCCTGATCTGAGATTCTAAGAGAGTCGGTTCTCATATAGGTAATAAGACCCGTAACTCCGATGCCCTTAACCTCAATTCCTTCGTACAGCTCCTGAGCAAGTTTCATTGTCTTTTGAGCGGAGAAACCGAAACGCTTAGATGCCTCCTGCTGCATGGTGGAGGTAATAAAGGGCGGGGCGGGCTGCCTGCGGCGGACGCCCTTTTTGACATCCGATACAGTGAATACAGCTCCGTCAAGACGCTTTAAATACTCGTCCGCCTGCTCTTTAGTGGCGATTTTAACTTTGCCTGTTTGATCACCGACAAAAGCGGCTTTAAAAACCTTGCGTCCGGGAGGGGCTGTGAGCTTTGCGTCAATTGACCAGTATTCTTCGGGAACAAAGGCGTTAATTTCTTCTTCCCTGTCAACAATGAGCCTTACGGCAACGCTCTGAACTCGTCCTGCGGAAAGTCCCCTTCTGATTTTTTGAGAGATAAAGGGGCTGAGGCTATAGCCCACAAGACGGTCAAGAATTCTTCTTGCCTGCTGAGCGTTGACCAGATTGCGGTCAATCTTAGTAGGCGACGCAATGCCTTTTTTTACGCTTTGCTCGTTGATTTCGTTAAACCTGACCCTGAGCTCATCCTCAGGCTTAATCTTTAACAAAGTAGCAAGATGCCAAGAGATTGCCTCGCCCTCGCGGTCAGGGTCCGTAGCGAGATAAATATGCTCGCTTTTTGCGGCAAGGTCTTTAAGCTGCTTAATAACAGGGCGCTTGCCCTTGATGATTGTATATTTCGGAGCGAAATTATTCTTAACATCAACGCTTAAGGTTGACGGATAAAGATCTCTCACATGTCCCATTGAAGCCACAACTTCAAAATCGGGACCCAAATACTTCTTTATGGTTTTCGCCTTGGCGGGCGACTCCACGATTACAAGATTAGACATATATCAACCGTCCTATAAAAAGAGTTAGTCATACAGAAAACAAACCGCCAGGGAAGACTTTAACCGCGCCTGAGAACTCAAGCTCCGTCAAAGCCGTCAGTACCTCTGAGGAGGGAAAACTGCTTTTGCTGAGTATTTCTTCCGTGCTAATCGGAGTATCGCTTAAAAATCCGAAAATCTGCATCGCGCATTCAGACAGTCCTTCTGGTGCTGTCGGCTTAGACTGGGGATTTTCTTTTGCGGCGGATTCAAAGGTAATCTGCGCAGATTTTTGCTGTTTTTCCGCCGTTCTGTTTATTTTCACAGATTTTCTTGCAGCAGTATTAGATTCATATGAGACTTTTGGAATATCTGTGCTTACGGAGTTATCTATAATAAGCTCCCCTGTGTTTTCAAGGTTTAGCCTGTCCGCAAATTCAAAAACATATTCCTCGAGCACATCAAGCGCTGAAAAGACAGGCTTTGCGCCTTCACGAAGGAGCCTGTTTGTCCCTTTAAAGTTTGAGCTGACAATATCGCCGGGAACCGCAAATACATCTCTGCCTTGCTCTAAAGCAAGTCGGGCAGTAATTAAAGAGCCGCTTTTTTCGCCCGCCTCGATAACAACCGTTCCTAGGCTCATGGCGGAAATAAGCCTGTTTCTAATGGGGAAAGCAAATCTTGTGGGCTCCGTTTGAGGAGTGTATTCGCTAACAACCGCGCCGTTTTTTGCAATAAGCTTCCTCAGCTCCAAATTCTCAATTAAATAATTGCTTTTAAGCCCGCAGCCGAGGAAAGCAACTGTTTTGCCCTTTGCGTTAAGCGCGCCGATATGAGCGCAGCTGTCGATTCCCTTTGCGCCGCCGCTGACAATCAGCGCACCTGCCTTTGATAAAGAAGCGGCAAGAGCTGTGGCAATTTTTTTTCCGTAAACGCTGGCATAGCGAGTGCCAACAATAGAAATCGGAACCTGATGCTTTAAAACCTCGGGGTCTCCCCACACATAAAGCACAAGGGGGAAATTGGTGAGGTTTTTAAAGCCGTCGGGATAGTATTCATCGTCGGGAGTTATTATATGCCAACCATTTTCTTCACATTCCTTGATTACGGAATAGGTCTCAGACGGGCTTTTTTTAAGGAGCCTTGATATGGTATCGGCATTAAAAACGCCTGAAAGCCGCCAATCCCTGCTTCCGGCATAATAAATTTTCTCAGGCGAGCCGTATTGGGCAAGGATTTCATCTACCCTTGCGCCTGCGCCAAGGGCATACTGAAGCCATATCCAGTACTCCTTTGGGCTCACCTGACCATCTCCCACATTATTATTGCGGCAGCAGAATAAGCGTTTAAGGATTCCGCTCTGCCCTTCATAGGCACTGTAATTCTGTCGGTGCAGACGCTGAGCACCGCGTCGGATAATCCGTTTGCCTCATTTCCGATAACACATACACAAGGCTTATTAAAGTCAACCGCTGTGACGGGCAGAGCATCGCTGTCGGGAACCGCGCCATATACTGAAAAGCCCTTTTCTTTTAAACCGGTTAAATAAGCGGGAAGATTGTCCACGCTGATAACGGGCAGACGCAAAAGCGAGCCCATAGCAGCCCGCTGCGCCTTTGGATTATATATGTCGCAGCCGCCTCCGACAATAATGCCGCTGATTCCGAGAGCCTCAGCGGTCCTTGCGATTGCCCCCAAATTAGAGGGGTTTTGAACGCTATCTGACGCAATATATTTGCCGTTGACTTCTATTTTATTACAGGGGGCTTCTTTGTCAAGCATTTTACAAATACAAAAAACGCCCTGAGGCGACGCAGTATCGGACATTTTGTCAGAAATTTCGTCAGTTATCAAGAATGTTTTTGCGGCACTTATAAGCCCTGAAAGCTCATTCTTATACTGATTCAGAGCTTTATTTGTCACAAATACTTCGACAATTTCCGTGCCGCTCAAAAAAGCGTCAACACAGAGCCTTAGACTCTCAAGCACAAATTGACCGTGCTCGCGCCTGTAAGAGGCGTCTGAGCGCAGCTTGACAAAATGCTTTATTTTCGGATTTGTCTTTGAAGTAAGCTCCGTCATATTAATCCCTTTTAATTTCTTTTTGATTATGGAAAGTATAATTCAAAAACATGGAAAAATCAACAAGCAGAAAAAAAGGGAATACCAATAATGGCATTCCCTTAGCTTTTCAAAATATTACATTGATTAGCTTACTGCAAAGCTGCCTTTGCTTTCTCGGTAAGAGCGGTGAAAGCCTCAGGGTCGGAAACGGCGATTTCGGAAAGCATCTTTCTGTTAAGATTGATGTTAGCCTTCTTAAGACCGTTGATAAAGGTAGAATAATTCATACCGTTGAGCTTGCAAGCTGCTGAAATTCTTGTAATCCAAAGTCTGCGGAAATCACGCTTCTTAAGCCTTCTGCCTACATAAGCGTAGTTGCCGGACTTCATAACTGCCTGCTTCGCAGTTCTGAACAGCTTGCTCTTGGAGCCGTAGTAGCCCTTTGCAAGCTTTAATACTTTATTTCTTCTCTTACGAGTTGCTAATGCACCTTTTACTCGAGCCATGTTAGTACCTCCTTGAATTTGAAGCCTTTAAAAGGATTGCCGATTTATACGGAAACCTTATTTATAAGGAATAAGACGCTTAATCTGCTTTACATTGGTTGTGTCAGCAACGGTAGTCTTGCGCAGTCCCCTCTTACGCTTTGTAGACTTCTTGGTAAGAATATGAGACTTATTGGCATGAGCTCTGATGGGCTTGCCATTCTTTGAAAGCTTAAAACGCTTTTTAGCTCCGCTGTTTGTTTTAATCTTAGGCATTTTTGTTTCCTCCTGTATAGAAATTCTGAATTTGCGAACCTGAAGACGAAATAACCGGAACGCCGGGTCATCGTATCAGTAACCCTGCAATTACTTGCCGGGCTTTGCTGCAACAAGGAACATTATCATATTGCGGCCGTCGATATTGGGCTGCTTTTCTATTGTACAAATGTCTCCGCACATAGAAGCGAACTGCTGCATAATATCCACGCCGCGTTCGGGGTGAGCCATTTCTCTGCCTCTGAAGCGTATTACGACCTTTACTTTATTGCCAGCTTTGAGGAATCTAATTGCGTGACCGACTTTTGTTTCAAGGTCATGCTTGTCGATATTGAGAGACAGCTGCACTTCTTTAATCTCAATGGAATGCTGATTCTTTTTGGCTTCCTTTTCACGCTTTGCCTGCTCAAAGCGATATTTGCCGTAGTCCATTATTTTGCAGACAGGCGGCTTTGCTTGAGGCGCAATCTTAACCAAGTCAAGATCGTAGCTTGCGGCGATTTTCAAAGCCTCTTCAATCAGCATAATACCAAGCTGTTCGCCGTTTTCGGAAACAACTCTGACTTCCTTGTCTCGGATTTCCCGATTGATTTGCATTTGTTTGTTACTGATACTTAAACACCTCCGATTAATTAAAAAGAGTGCGGAATCACCCGCACTCAAAACTGCAAAACAAGCAGCATAAAAGCTGCACTGCTTTAAAGTATTGACCCTGCGGAGAACTCCTTAAGGTGAGAGGAAATATTAATTTCACTCTGCTTTGTTGTACAGATAGTTTAACAGCTTGCAAAATATTTGTCAAGCTATTTTTTCACATAAAATTATATGCACAAATTTTAAATTATGCAACCAAATTTAATCGTCAAGGCTGACATCGAGAACTCTTGCGAGGTTCTCGCCCAGAACTCCCCTCTTTGCCTCCTCGGGAATATCGAGGTTAATTATTCTCTCGATTGCCTTCATTGTGTATTCCTCGCGGTTGTAGGGGAAATCAAGACCGAATATGCTGTACTCATTGCCGGTCTGGTATATGACGGTTCTTAATTCCTCGTCGCTTATAGTCCAGCTCGAAGGAGGATTGTTGTCGGGCGGGGTTATGCTTGTCCAGCCAGCGTAAACTCTGGGAATAGGTCTTTTTGTGTTGCACATGACTGCAAGGGCGTCTTTGAAGAAGTGGTAGCCGCCTATATGTTCAAGGCTGAACTGAAGCATAGGATAGTCAAATGCTACCTCATCGAACAAAATGGGGTGATAATCGGATATTCTGTGCCAGTGAATGCCTGTGTGGAAGCTGAGGAAAAGACCCTTTTCCTGAGCAACCTCGTACATTCTGCGGGCCTTTTCGCCAACAATGCTTATTTCCTGTGCGGCGGGGTGAACCTTAATTCCCTTAAAGCCCAGCTCGGCAATACGCTCAACCTGCTTTTCGATGTCGTCCCTGTCAAAGTCGATGGTGCCAAAGCCTACGAGTCTCGGCTCATTTTCAATTTCCTTGGCAAGCCATTCGACGGGGTCTATGTTTGGGTCCGAAGTCTGACCCTTAAAAGGGGCAAAGCATACTGCCTTGCTGATTCCGCAGTTATCCATGAGCTTTAAAAGCTCCTGAACGGTTCCGTTTGGTCTTCTTTCAGCGTCAAAAACATGGGCATGGTTTGCAAAAATCTTGTATTCCATAGAGTCTCCTTTATGCTAAAGCTATTTATTTGCAATTACTGCCTTCTTGAGCTTTCTTTGAGTACTTTGCCTTGTAGATAAACCTCATCAGCAAAGCCTCATGGGGCGCGATTACATTATTCTTGCCGAAGAGCTTTGAGGCGATATACGCCTTGGCGTTCTTTTCGGCAACCATTTCAACCGCCTGAGCGTCGCTATTATTGCCCGCCACGCAGAGCATGCCGTTGTCTTTAAGCAGTACGCTGTTTCTGCCCTTTAGCTTTTTTACTACCTTCTTAGAGGTTTTTAAAGCGTCATTCGGGTCAAACTCAGCGGACCTTGCCGATATACCCGCAATCTGGGCAAAGTCATCAAGGAAGGGTTTAAGGACCTTGCAGCACTTGGACACGGCAAGTATCTCAGGCTTTTTGGAGTGAACAATGGCGTTTACATCCTTGCGCTTATTAAATACAGCAAGGTGCAGATAAATCTCGGGCGGATAGTCGGAATTGGGAGCGACCGCCTTTTCTGTTACCGTATTTACCCTGATAATATCTCCGCCGTTTACGGGTGAGAGCTTTATAAACTCCCCTTCCCTTTCGGAATTATAAGGCCTTATTTCTTTAGCCTTTTCAGCGCTTAAAGCCGATTTTTCGGCTATATACTCATTTAAAGATTCAAAGGTTTCAGCGATTTTGCCCGTAACCAGACTGAACCTGCGGCGTACATAATCCTCGCAGACCTTTTCAAGCTCCTCTGCAACCTTAAAGGCGTCCTCATAATCCACGCCCATGCATACTGCGCCGTGGTTAGCAAGAAGTATTGCCTTTGAATCTGAGCGTTTAAGTGTCTCGGTTACGCCGTCACGCAGCTTTTTTGTGCTCGGCAGACCGTAGGATGAAACGGGAATATGGTCGCCGATTATCGCAGCGCTCTTTTCGGGCACAAAGTTAATGTCCGACCTTAAAACGCTTATCATTGAGGCATTAAGCTGATGGGTATGAATGACGAAATTTATGTCGGGTCGGTGCTTGTAAACCTCGGCATGAACGCCCTTTTCTGAGGAGGGCTTAATATCTCCTTCATATGAAAGGTCATCGATTTTGACAAGCACGATGTCGTCGGGAGTTAGGGTATTATATGCCCTGCCGCTCGGGGTGATAGCAAAATGGGTGTCGCTGACGCGGCAGCTGACATTGCCCCAGGTTCTCGCTATAAGACCTGTTTCCAGGAGTCTGAGACCTGCTTTGACTATCAGCTTTTTGGCTTCCATTATATCAGTCATGAAAATCACCTTGATATTATAAATTAGAAAAAAACTTCAAGTAAAGGGGTTGGTTTGCGCCAACCCCTTTAAAAGGTTTATTTCTTCATTGCGACATTTGCAAATACCTTGTCAAATCTCTTAAGGGCTTCGTCAATCAGTTCGGGAGTATATGCGGCGCTTGTGTAAAGCCTGCTGCCGGCAAGAGTTACAAGACCCTCAGCCATATACGCGGCGCCCATGTGCTCCATTTCCTTCTTGCGGATGCTTGTTTCGGAAAGTACATGCGGAATCTCCCACGGACGCATCCAGTTGATTGCAAAGTGCATGGTGCCGACTGTTTCAAGGTGGCAGATTGAACCCTGGTTGAATGCCACGAAGGGCAGACCGTACTTCTTAATGAGCTTCTGGAGACCCTGAGTGAGTCTGTCTCCCATTAATCCTGCCTTGTAGCATGCGTTGGTCTGCTCGATTGCTTCAAGGGCGAAGTAGCCGGCAACGCAGGAAATAGGTGTCGCTGCCATTGTGCCGCCGACGAGAGCCTTCTTTATCTTTGTTGAGCCGTCGAGACCCGCGCCGAGATACTTCATATATTCCTTCTTGCCGCCGAGACCGCCTGCTCCCGGATAGCCGCCTGCTATTGCTTTGCCGAAAATCGTAAGGTCGGGCGATACGCCAAAATAGCCCTGAGCGCAGGACATACCGATTCTAAATCCTGTTACAACCTCGTCGAATACAAGCAATGCGCCGTACTTGCGGCATAGACGCTCAACGCCTTTGTTGAAATCAAAATCAACGGGTCTTGTGCCGCTTTCGGGACCTACGGGCTCAATAAAGACCGCTGCGGTGCCGCCTCTGAGCATATTGAAACGCAGCTTTCTCTCAAGGTCGTCAAGGTCATTGGGGAAGAATTCCTGAGTATATTTGAATGTGTGGAGCGGAACACCGTTTGCCTGTGTAAACTTTGAGCCGGGGATTCTGATGCCGTAGGCAAGCTGGTCGCTCCAGCCGTGATATGCTCCGCCCATCTTGATTATGTTCTTCTTCTTTGTGGCAAGCCTTGCTACTCTGGCTGCTGCCATGCAGGCTTCGGTACCGGAGCCGAGCATGCGGAACATCTGAACGGTTTCAACATTGTCGGAAATCTTCTTAGCGAGCTTATACTCAAACTCATGGAAAAGTCCTGTTGAAGGACCGCAGGTCTTGAGCAAATCAATAACCTGCTCTCTTACTTCAGGAGGATTGGAACCGAGGACGGTAGGGCCGCCTGCCTGCAAAAAGTCAAGATACTCATTGCCGTCTATGTCATAAAGCTTTGCGCCCTCTGCCTTAGTAAAAACAAGAGGGAAAGGATAGTTGAACGCAAGGTTGTGCTGAACGCCGCCGGGGATAATCTCTTTTGCCTTTTCAATCATCTCTTTGGACTTTTTGCACTTTTTCTCGTAGTACTCCTCTTCGTAGGCCTTCAATGCTTCCGGCTTGATTGTATAAATCGGCTTCTTTATAAGCTCATCAAGCTGTTTGGTAATCTCAGCCGCATTGGGATAGGTGGTTATCGCAAACTTGTTTTCCATTGTCTAAACCTCCTGAGCGTGATTTATGAAAATAGATTAATGAAACGGATAAGAAATAAGCCTCGAAATGCTCTGCGCAATCAAGACAATTATAGCATTTATACAAATAATGTCAATCAAACCAAAGATTATCCACAACTAATTAACAAAAAGATAATCTATTATTTACAATTGTATTTATACAAAATTTACTTAATTTGCTAAAAAAATGTGTATTTTGATAATTCTCGCAAAAAGTGAAAGAAATTGTTCTCTTCTTGAGTTTTTATGTTATAATCTCATAGTACTTGGAAAAACAAAAATCGGAGGGAAATCAATGCGTGTCGTTATCCTTGAAAATGCATCAGACATCGCCGTTCAGGCAGGCAATATATTTGTGGAGCTTTTGACGGACAAGCCGAATGCAGTTCTCGGACTTGCAACCGGCGCAACACCTGTTCCGACCTACAAATACCTTATTGACTGCTATAAGCAGGGCAAGGTCAGCTTTAAAGACGCTGTTTCATTCAATCTTGACGAGTATGTGGGCCTTGACAGAAACAATGTCAACAGCTACTACTACTTTATGATGGAAAACCTCTTTAACCATGTTGACATGAGAAAGGACAAGGTTCATGTCCCCAACGGCGTTGCAGAAAACCTTGAGGAAGAATGCGCCCGTTATGACGCTATGATTGAGGAGCACGGCGGAATTGATGTTCAGCTCCTCGGCATCGGCACCAACGGTCATATCGGCTTTAACGAGCCTTCCGACGCATTCAGCGACGGAACTTATATTACGGACCTTGCACAGAGCACGATTGAATCCAACAAGATTTACTTTACAAACGGCGATATGCCCACAAAGGCAATTACTATGGGAATCGGCTCCATTATGAAGGCAAAGAAGATAATCCTGATAGCCACAGGCATATCAAAAGCTAAGGCAATCAAGGCTATGATCGAAGGAGAGGTCACACCTGCCTGCCCTGCTTCAATTCTTCAAAAGCATGATGACGCGGTTATCTTCCTTGACAAAGACGCTGCTTCCCTCCTGGCATAGTATTAAAAATAATTTCAGCCCTGTACTTTCATACAGGGCTGTTTTTTATTTATTAATTTCGCCGCGAATTTTTAGTGCGGGCAAGGGATTGTTGCATGTGGCAAGAGTTGAGCCGCACTCAATCATGTGACGCACGCCATCCTCATCGTCGGGGCTCCAGCACCATGGGTCAATTCCCGCTTTTTTGTAGCTGTCGCAAAGCTCTTTTGTAAGGTCCTTCATCGCAATGCCTACGCTGTAAAAATGCCGCCTTGCGCTTTCCTCAAAATTCTTCATATAGCTGTCGGGGAAACCCTGCACTTTAACGCCGTATTTCTCGTGGGTATAGGTAGTAATCTTTGCGTCAAAGCAGGTTATTACAAATCTTTCGTCAAAGCCGTACTTAAACAGAAGGTCTATGGTCTTATCCACAACATCAAATTCATAGTCCTTAATCTCAACATTAAGAAGAAGGCTTGTCCCCTTAACAGAATCAAAAAGCTCTGTAAGGCTCGGAACCCTGTTGCCCTTAAATTCTTCGCCGAAGCGTACGCCCGCATCGAGTTTTCTAAGCTCAGCGAAAGTGAAATCACGAACCAAGCCGCTGCCGTCGGTGGTTCTGTCCACCGTTTCATCGTGCATGAGAATAAGCTCACCGTCTTTAGTGGCTCTAACATCGAACTCAATGCCGTCGACGCCCATTTCATAAGCCTTTTGGAATGAGAGCATGGTGTTTTCGGGGTATAAAGCCTTAACGCCCCGGTGTCCGAAAACATAAAAATTCTTTTCATTCTGATTCCACATAAAGTTACTCCTCAAATTTATACTTCATCGCAAAATAAAGCCATAAAACCGTGTATCTGTCCTTTAAATCCTTTGCAAAGAAAACAGCATTCCTAATTTTTTCTGGTGAATATACGCTGTTAAACTCACTGAATGAGATTCCCGCGCTGTTTAACAAGTCAAGCATATATTCGGAACTTGGGGCTTTATTAAAAACGGAGATTATTTCTTCCCACTTCTCTTTATAAATGCTCGCAAAGTCCCTTTTATAGTAGCCCGTTTTGTCCTGCAAATCAATAACTCCGTCTGCTGCCTTTGAATAAATCGACCTGACTGCCCTCTCCCACTTTTCTCTGTCAAACTTGAAACCGCTTTCAAATTCTTGAATTTCAATAATTTCTTCTCTCAATCTTTGAGTAATGACCGCAGAGCCTGCTACGCAGATGCCATGTGGAAGATAAGGCTCATTGTTCAAAAGACCAACAACCTCAAAGAAATGGGACAAATGATGCTCGCTGCCAGACGCGGGGCGGGAATTGCCCACATAAGCCATTGCTATGCCCACAATTACAAGGCTCTCAAAAAGGAGCTTTATATCCTCCTCCCGCCTATCTTTAAGTCGGGGCCCTATCTCAGCTGTTTTTTGAAGCACGGAGTAAACCATATCGTATACGGTCTCGCAAAAATACTCTCCGTTTACTATCTTGCTTAAAAGCCAGTCATTCAGCGCGGAATACTTGCCGATAGTATCGCCAAAGCCTGCCTGAATCATCTCATAGGGGGCATTTTTTAATACATCAAGGTCAGCGATTATAAATTTAGGCGAATGGGCGGCGTAAGTTATCTTCATATTTCCCTCAATCACAGCGGAGACGGATGATGCGTAGCCGTCCATTGAGGGCGCTGTGGCAACAATGCAGTAAGGTCTTGACCGCCTGTAGCTTATAAGCTTGCATAAATCGTTTATAACCCCTGAACCTACCGCAATAATTATATCTGTTTCGGACTTTACGCTGTCATTCAAAGCCTTTATGGCGTTTTCATCAGGCACAAGCAGCGGCACGCCCGGGTATATCAGCTCATCTTTTACCGCGTCACCTAAGATAGCTTTTACCCTTTCGCCGCAGATTTCATAGGTGTTAGTGTCCGCCACAAGCAAAATATTTGAGTAGGAGCTCAAAAGCCTTTTAAGCTCCTTAATAGCGTCTTTTTTAATTATTATCTTTTCAATATCGCATTTGTGCGCTTTTCCGCATGGGCAATTGTCAATGCCATTCAGCAGTTTTTCAAAATCCATAATAATCACTTTCCATTAGGTTTAATTACAGTTTACTCCCGTCTTAATTTAAATTCAATAAGGCTGAATATACAATTTAGTTTTGATAATAATACTTTTGTACAAGGTGAGATTCACCGCAATAAAAACACAAGGAGAGTTGAATATGGCAAATCTTACTGCTGAAGAATTAAAAGCACTTGAAGATCAGCTGAATATGGAACAGCTGCTTATTAAGAAATACCGAAGCTACGCAAGCATGACCGCAGACCCGCAGATTAAGCAGACCTGCGAGAATATCGCAAATATGCACAAGCAGCATTTTGACAAGCTGATGGGCCATCTCTGCTGCTAAAAAAATTAAGAAAGGATGAGTATTTTGAATAATATCCCGATGACCGACCAGGAAATCATGACCGATGTTTTGGTTTCTCAGAAGCATATTACAGGCGTTTATAACACCTTTGCCAATGAGTGCAAGAACAAGCAGCTTAAAGACGACATGATGTGCATTCTTAACGAGGAGCACACAATTCAGCACAATGTGTTCACCGAGATGGAAAAGCGCGGATGGTATGCGCCTCCCGCTGCTGAACAGCAGAAGATTAACGAAGCAAAGACAAAGTTCCAGAATATCTCCACAAGCCTCTAAATTTATTCTGAATTAAAAAACAGCTCTGAATCCAGAGCTGTTTTTTATTGTTTTATTTAGTCATTAGCGTGGATTATCGCGTAGGCAATATCGGGAACATCGGATATTATCGCGTCCGCGCCTTTTTCGTTAAGCGCCTTTATTTGCTCCTTGTCATTTACGGTCCAGTACTGAACCGCAATGTCGTGGGAGTGGGCGTAGTTTATAAATCGGGTTGTGCTTAAATTGAGCATCGCAGCCTTTGGCGGGATTTGAAGCGCGTCAAATTTAATCTTCTCAGGATTCTTTTTGATGCCAAAAAGCGAGGAGAAATAGAAAGATATAACCTCAATAATGCTGGCTGAGCGAATCATATCGGGATAAGCTTCGTCTATGTACTTTGTAACTTCGCCATGGAAGGTGCCGACGATTGTTTTTTCTATAAGATTCCTCGATTTAAGAACCTTGTATAGTTCATCCGCAGCTTTCTTTCCAAGCTCGCCCGAATCCTTAATTTCAATAATAAAGTGATAATCACCGTTAGCGCAAAGGTAATCGAGCACATCTTCGAGCCTAATAATTCTTAAATCGTCGGGAATGTCTTTTCCTCTAAGACCTTTATAGGGCTGCTTGCCGTTGTCGTCTTTAAACGACTCACCCATATTCAGCTCTCTGAGCTCCGCATAGGTCTTTGCGGAGGGCTTTACATCCTTTTCTCCGAAATGCTCCTCGGCGTTGCTTGTTCTGTCGAGGGTGTCGTCGTGAAGTAGAACAAGGACATTGTCTGCGGTTAAATGGAGGTCAAACTCAAAAATGTCGGTGTTAAAGGTGTCGCTCTCAACACAGCTCTTAAAGGCTAAGAATGTATTTTCGGGGAAAATTCCGCCGCCTGAGCGGTGGGCGGAAACCATTGCCTGCCCTGTGGGAGTAATGTACTTATTCTTGCCGTTGTAGGCAGCTACGGGAACCGAGGTTTCTCTCGAAGTGAAATAGGAAAAAATGAGCAAAGCCGCTGCGATTACAAGTAAAGCAATAATCACGGTTTTAAACGCCTTCTTTCCCTTGGATTTGGCTTCTACAGTCAATTAAAGCACCTCCGATTTTAAGCTCTCATAACTTTATTCCTGAACCTTATGCCACTTTACACCTTGGGGTGTATCTTCAAGCACGATGCCCATTTCCCTGAGCTTGTTTCTGATTTCGTCAGCCTTAGCCCAGTTCTTCTCCTTTCGTGCCTGAGTTCTTTCTTCAATCATCGCGTTGATTGTATCTATCAGCGGGTCAGTCTCGGCGGCCTTTTCTGCCTTTTCGTAAAGGAGACCGAGAATGTCGCACAGTTCCTTGAAAGCGTCGGAGGCAAGATTTAGTACATCCTTAGCGGCACCGACAGCCAAAACCTCTTTGTTGATGTATCTTACCATCTCAAACAGAGCGCCGAGGGCGTCAGCGGTGTTAAAATCGTCCTCCATTGAGTCAATAAACTTCTGACGATATTCATTCAGAGCGGCTTTGACTTCCGAAATTTTTGCTTCATCGGATTTTTCAGTCTCAGCGTTTTCAATGGCGAAATCAAGGTTCTCGCGGCAGTTGTAAAGCCTTGAGAGAGCGGCTGTGCACTGCTCTATTGCCTCTTTGCTGTAGTTTATGGGGCTTCTGTAATGGGATGAAATCATAAGGTATCTGATAGGCTCATAGCCGTATTTTTCGGCGACATCCCTTACGGTAAAGAAATTGCCCAGAGACTTTGACATTTTTACATTGTCAACATTTATATAGCCGTTGTGGAGCCAGTAGCGGGCAAAGGGAACGCCGTTGCAGCATTCGCTTTGGGCTATCTCATTTTCATGGTGGGGAAAAATAAGGTCCTGACCGCCGCAGTGAATATCAATGGTCTGACCGAGATATTTCCTTGCCATTGCAGAGCATTCAATATGCCAGCCGGGTCTGCCCTTGCCCCAGGGTGAATCCCATGCGGGCTCACCGGGCTTTGCTGCTTTCCAAAGGGCAAAGTCCATAGGCTCAGCCTTTTTCTCGCCGACGCTTATTCTTGCGCCAGCCTCAAGCTCCTCAAGGGGCTGATGTGAGAGCTTTCCGTATTCCTCGAACTTGTTTGTGCTGAAATATACATCGCCCTCAACCTCGTAGGCATAGCCCTTTTCGATAAGGGTTTCGATAATAGAAATAATCTCATCGATGTTCTCCGTTACCTTGGGGTGAACATCGGCGGTCATAATGTTAAGCCCTTTTGCGTCTTTTTTGTATTCCTCAATGAATTTCTCGGAAACCTCAATGGACTCAACGCCCATTTCGTTTGCCTTGTTTATTATCTTGTCGTCTATATCGGTAAAGTTCTGAACAAAGGTAACATTGTAGCCTGAGAATATAAAATAACGCCTTAAAACATCGAATACGCAAAGAGGGCGGGCATTGCCTATATGGATATAATTATACACGGTAGGACCGCAGGCATAGATTTTAACCTTGCCTTCCTCAAGAGGGATAAACTCTTCTTTTTGCCTTGTCAGCGTATTATAAAGCTTCATATTGAATCTCCTGTTCAGCATTGCTCTTCCATTTTTTCACTCATCGCGTCAATGGCTTTTCTGAGGCAAGTAATTCTTGCTTCAAGACGCTCGATTTCTTGAGCGATGGGGTCCTTGAGGTTGCGCGGGTCGCTGTCGTCTACCCTCTTGCCGTCACGCTTGACAATACGAGCGGGAACACCGACGGCGGTAGAATTCGGCGGAATGTCTTTAAGCACAACAGCGCCTGCGGCAATATTAGTATTATCCCCAATCTTTATGGGACCCAATACCTTGGCACCGGCACCAATCATAACATTGTTGCCGATGGTGGGATGACGCTTTCCCGTATCCTTGCCCGTTCCACCAAGGGTCACACCCTGATATAGAGTTACATCGTCGCCGATTTCGGTTGTTTCGCCAATAACAACACCGCAGCCGTGGTCGATGAAAAACCTTCGGCCGATTTTGGCTGCGGGATGAATCTCAATGCCTGTTTTTCTCGCCGCGCGCTGAGAAATCCATCTGGCGATAAAGAACATTCCTCTGTTATAAAACCAGTGAGCCCTGCGGTGGGCGCGAATAGCCTTGAGACCCGGATATAAAAGCAGAACCTCAACAGCAGACCTTGCTGCGGGGTCTCTTTCTTTGACACAGCATATATCTTCTCGCAAACGATCGAACATAGAACACTCCGTTAAAATAGTATCGTACTTATGATTATACTACAAAATTTACTAAAATAAACCTTAATTTGCAAGCCTTATTAAATTTTGTTTATTTATAAAAACGCAAAGGGGTATCCTATTGGATACCCCCGCAAAACATATAAATTCAGCCGATCCGCCTTTTGGCGGGTCTTGTGTTTGCCGAGAAAATACCGCCTATCGCGCCCGCAACCATGGCCGCAAGGCAAACAAGATATAAAAGTAATCTTGTGCTGCCGTTATTAACTATGAGCGAACAAACAATTGTTGCAATTACAATCGGCAGAGATGCTAAAAATCCCGCGAACATTCCTCTGAGATTCAGCCTCTTTGCGGCATAGAAACCTGAAATAAACGATGAGGCAAGCATGGATACGGTTAAGAATACAGGCAGAATCTTAAAGGAAACATTTGACTTTACCATAGAAAACGCAAAAAGAAGCAGGAAAAGAATAAATACAACAATAGAAAAACCAATGCAGGATAAAGGATTTATAAGAGAGCGCAGCCGTGTATTTTTAATTTTATTGTCGCTTTTTTTGATTTTCTTGGGCTTTTTGGCTTTTTTCATCCGCATCATCCCTTTCAAAACCTAGTCTAATCAGTCAAAAATATGCGGACAAATTACAATTTATTACTAAGCATAAAAAAAGAGCACCCACAAAAGTGAGTGCTGTCTATATTTAAAAATGGTGATTCAGCGGAGATTCGAACTCCGGACACCCTGCTTAAAAGGCAGGTGCTCTGCCTGCTGAGCTACTGAATCACGCTGAAATTAATCAGCTGAACAATGTGATTAATACAGAGGCTATAAGTGCCAGACTGAAGAAACAGATAGCTACAATCTTTGTTATTTGAGCGAGCTTTGCCTCTGCGGAGCGCCTCTTATTCTTGCCGAGGAATGAATCAGCGGCGCCGGTGATTGCTCCTGACAAACCGGCCTCACGGTTCTGCTGAAGAAGAATAACAACAGTCAGCAGTGCCGAAAGAATTATTAAAAATATGCTAATAATGATTTGATATGCTGGCACAATATCAACTCCTCATTCTTTTAGCAAGAGGGTTCTTTTCCGTCGTGCTTAAAGGACTTCCTTTACAGCGCCCGATTAGTTTATCACAGCTAAACGCAAAAATCAAGTATCTTTTATATTTTTTCAATATTTTTTGTGTTTATCACATTTAGAATTGTAAAACTGTCTGCTATTTGGCTAATATGCATTAAAAGAAAATGCGATTTAGACCTTCCTCATGCGTTTACTTTATGCTTGCTATTAAATCTTTTGCTTTTTCTTTAATCTTTTCAAAATCCTGATTTATAAGCAAATTTTCAGACTCTGAAAGCAGGAGGTCTTCGCCTCTTACAAGGCTGTCAAAGCTTTCGGGGTCATTTACATACCAGTCAATTATAGTGGGCGACTGGGGATTTTCGATAACAACCTGAACTTCTTCCACCATGTATATTGGGGCTTCTTCCGCTGAATAGCGGTAATTAACCTCAGCCACTACAATGCATACGAGCCTGTTGTCTTGAATTTCGTAGTCGAACACATTAAATGCGCCGCCTGCGTATTTTTTATCCTTTTCGTTTTTCTTTTCGAGCTTTGTTTCGTAATCAAATTTAAGCTTTAAATATTCCCTGAGATTTGCCGACATGGGAAGCGGCAGATTAGGCAGCCTGCTTTTGTCAGCGAGTACAGCCTTATAATAATCCTTAACGCAGCTTTCGACATAAGACAAATAGGGCTTCATATCCTCATCATTGGCTTTGTCGAATTCGCTTACCTTAAAATCGCTTTCTCTCTTTGTGGTGGTTTCATCCTTTCCAGATTTGGAACAGGAACAGAAACCAAAGAGCAAAGAAAGCAAAAGTATGCTGACTATAATCTGTTTATGTACGCTGCCCATAAGCCACTCCCCTTTTATTTATTTAAGGAAATCGGTATTGATATTAACCTTGTATGGCCCACTCAGAGAGCTGATATCATCCGCGCTCATGGTCTGACGCTTGCCGCCGCAGGAAAGCACTTTGACAAGAATCTCAGCGGCCTTTTCAACAGTGTACATAAGACCGAAGGTTTCGTCAAAGTCGGCTCCCGAGCAGAACACGCCGTGATGCGCCCAGATAATAACATCGTGCACCTTTATCAGCTCTGCGGTTTTAAGCGCGATATCTGCGCTGCCGGGAACCATCCACGGCAGAACGCCCACGCCTCGCGGGAATACAATTGGGCACTCGGTCATCATTTCCCACAGTTCCCTTGAGAAAACCTTTGAATCAAGGGGCAGAACGAATGTAAGCGCAATGGTATTCGCTGGATGGGAATGCATTATAACCCTATGCAAACCATTTGTCTTTTCCTTTTTTATGCTGTGATTTATAAGGTGGGTCGGAAGCTCGCTTGTGGGAACGCCACCGGAAGCTAAGCCCCATACAATTCTGTATGCGCTGCCGCTTTCGTCGATCTCGATTATGGCGACATTGTTCTCTATATCCGCCTTGACATTTTGAAAGTACTTTCCGCTGCCTGTTACAAGGAAAAATTCATTCTTAAGGTTTTCTACAGTGACGCCGATAGGCTTAAACTCACCGTCGAATGAAAGCTGAGAAAGATAAGGCTTTAATTCCTCATCTTTAATGCGGTATGAGAGGTTTCCGCCGTTTCTCTCATGCCAGCCTTTGTTATACGCGTCATCGCACAGCTTTGCAAACGCCTTTACAAAGCCTGCATCAATTATGCTGCTCATATTTGCTCCTTAATTCCTCAAAGATTTACTGCCTTTTGCTTAATACATTCTTTTCGTATTCTTCTACTGCCTTATACCATTCATTCCTGACGGGGACATTGTTCATTTCGCAGAAGCGGTTCCAAACATCGGAGAAGGGCATGGTTTTAAACTCCTCATTCATCATGAGCATGCGGGTAAAGTCACCCTTTTCCTGCAATAACTTCATCTCTTTAAGAGGCATAAGCAAAGCGTAAAGCAGAGCTTTTTGCATATTTCTCATGCCTATAACCCAAGCCGCGATGCGATTTATGCTTGCGTCAAAGAAGTCAAGACCGATTAAGACTCTGTCTAGGGCGTGGTTTGCGACAATTTCCTTCGCGATCTCGATTAACTCGTTATCCAGAGTTACCACATGGTCGCTGTCCCATCTGACTCCCCTTGTGACATGAAGGGCTATTTTGTCGTGGAAAAGCAGAAGCGACGACAGCTTATCGGAGATAACCTCGGTCGGATGGAAATGACCGCTGTCAAGCAGGCAAAGCACATCATTTTTGGAGGCATAGCTTAAATAAAACTCGTGTGAGCCTACCGTATAGGACTCAACGCCTATGCCGAAAAGCTTTGACTCTACGCTGTCATAAAGATAATCTCTTGAGTATTTTTCCGAAAAAATCTCATCAAGGGATTCCTTAAGCCTTTCCCTCGGACCCTTTCTGTCTGCGGGAGTCTCCTTATATCCGTCGGGAATCCAGATATTGTTAAGGCAAGGCTGGCCAAGCTCTTTGCCAAAGTACTCGCCTACTTTGCGCATTGCTTTGCAGTGCTCAATCCAGAAATCCCTGATTTTCTTATCGGGATGAGAAAGAGTCAGGGTGTCGGACGCGTATTCATGGGCGAAAAGAGTGGGGTTAATGTCAAGCCCCAGTCCCCTCTCCTTTGCGAACTCAACCCATTTTTCAAAATGAACGGGCTGGAGCTTGTTGCGGGGGACCTTTTCGCCGTTTGTTACAGCATAGATAGCGTGAAGGTTCAGCTTGTGCTTTCCGGGAATAAGGGAGAAGGCCATGTCTATGTCGGACATTAGCTCTTCGGGAGTCCTTGCTTTACCCGGGTAATTGCCCGTGGCGGCAATACCGCCGGAAAGCTCGCCCGCGCCCTCAAAGCCCGAGACATCATCGCCCTGCCAGCAGTGCATGGAGATTTTAACTTTCTGCAAAGTCTCTAACGCCTTGTCGGTGTCTACGCCCAAATCGGCATATACCTTTTTGGCGTGATTATATCTGTCGCCAGCCATATTGCCTCCGATTATCTATTTTTTTTAAGTTCTATTGCAGCCTTTGCCTTTGCTACAATGTTTTCTGCGTTAAGTCCGTAGATTTCAAGCAGCTCAAGAGCGGGACCTGAGCGTCCGTAAACATCTTCTACGCCGACCCTGAGAACGGGGACGGGAACTGTCTCGCTGACAGCCTCAGCAACAGCGCCGCCGAGTCCGCCGATTATGCTGTGCTCCTCAGCGGTGACGATTGCTCCAGTCTTCTTTGCTGCCTCAATAACAATGTCTTTATCCAAAGGCTTGATTGTGGGCATATTGATAACAGCGGCGGAAATGCCCGAAGCGGAAAGGAGCTCCGCGGCCTTTAACGCGCGCTCTACCATAAGACCTGTCGCGATGATTGTAACATCGGTACCTTCTCTTAGCAGAACGCCCTTGCCGATTTCGAATTTATAATTCTCGTCAAAAATCCTCGGAACGGGAAGTCTACCGAATCTAAGATATACGGGGCCTTCAATTTCAGCGGCGGCAAATACGGCGGCCTTTGCCTCAACATCGTCTGCGGGATTAATGATTGTCATACCGGGGATGGTGCGCATAAGGGCAATATCCTCGCAGCACTGATGGCTTGCGCCGTCCTCGCCGACTGAAATGCCAGCGTGAGTTGCGCCGATTTTAACATTAAGATGCGGATAACCTATTGTATTTCTGATTTGCTCAAAGGCTCTGCCTGCCGCGAACATCGCAAATGTGCTCGCGAAAACCGTATATCCGATGGTGGAAAGACCGGCGGCAATGCCCATCATATTGCATTCGGAAATGCCGCAGTTATAAAAGCTCTCAGGATATGCCTTTTTAAAAGTACCTGTCTTTGTTGCGGCAGAAAGGTCAGCGTCAAGAACCAATACCGAATCGTTTACCTTTTTTAATTCAACAAGCGCGGCGCCGTAGGCTTCTCTTGTTGCAACTTTAATTACATCAGACATTAGCACTTTCCTCCAGCTTTTGAAGTTTTGTTTTGAGTTCATTCATCGCAAGCTCATATTCCTCAGCATTGGGCGCCTTGCCGTGCCAGTCGCAGCTGTTCTCCATGAAGGAAACGCCCTTGCCTTTAACTGTCTTTGCAATTATTGCTGTAGGACGGCCCTTTGTTGCCTTTGCAATATTTATCGCAGACTCAATTTCGTCGAAATTGTGACCGTCTATTTCAATGACATTGAATCCGAATGATACGAATTTTTCAGGAATCGGATAGGGTGAGTTAACCTCATCAACGGTTCCGTCAATCTGCAGGTTGTTGTTGTCTACAAAGATAGTGAGATTCTCAAGCCCCTTTGCGGCGGCAAACATAGCTGCCTCCCAGACCTGACCCTCACCAAGCTCGCCGTCACCAAGCGCTGCGTAAACTCTGAAATTCTTGCCCGCATGCTTTCCGCCAAGAGCCATTCCTACTGCGGCGGAAATGCCCTGACCGAGAGAGCCTGTGCTCATATCAACACCGGGAGTGGACTTCATGCTGGGATGACCCTGAAGGTCGGAGTCAGCCTTTCTTAAAGTCTTTAAGTGCTCAACAGGGAAAAATCCCCTGTGGGCAAGGGCTGAGTAAAGACCGGGTGCGGCATGTCCTTTTGAGAGAACAAATCTGTCCCTGTCCTCCCACTTGGGATTCTTGGGGTCGATATTCATTTCCTTAAAATAAAGGTAGGTTAAAATGTCGGTGAGCGAAAGAGAACCGCCGGGGTGACCCGATTTGGCGTTAAAAGTGCCTTCAATTACGCCCATTCTTATTTTTAAAGCGGTGATTTCCAGCTGTCTTTTTTCTTTGATATCCACTTTAAATGCACTCCTTAATTAGATTTCGGATGGGGTTAGCCTGTTTAAAAAGCCTGTGAAATAATCGGGAAGCCCCGAATCAAATTCAAGGTACTCACCCGTTATCGGATGAACAAAACCAATAACCGTAGCATTAAGGCACTGCCCGTTTAAGAAAGGCAGCTTTGACTTAGAGGGTCCGTAAACCGTGTCGCCCGCTACGGGGTGACCGATATATGCCGCGTGAACCCTAATCTGATGAGTTCTGCCCGTTTTCAATTCAAACCTAACATGGGTATAACCTTCATAATAATTAACTACATTATAAAGAGTTATCGCAGGCTTTGGATTCAGCCCGTTTACCGCGCGCTTTTTTCTGTCCTTGGGGCTTCTGCCAATGGGGACATTTATAGTGCCGCTTGTGTTTTTTAGCCTTCCGATAACAACAGCGTCATAAATCCTTTTAAAGCTGTGCTCTTTAATCTGCTTTGCAAGTCCGTTATGAGCACTGTCGGTCTTGGCTACAATTAAAAGCCCGCTTGTGTCCTTGTCAATTCTATGCACTATACCCGGGCGAATAACACCGTTAATGCTTGAAAGCCTGCCCTTGCAGTGGTGCAAAAGAGCGTTTACAAGGGTGCCGTCGGGATTGCCGGCGGCGGGGTGAACAACCATGCCCTTTGGCTTATTGACCACAAGCAGGTGCTCGTCCTCGTAAATAATGTCAAGGGGAATGTCCTGGGGAGAAAGCTCAAGTTCCTGCGGTTCGGGCACATCTAAGCTTATGCAGTCACCGCTTTTAACTTTAACGCACTTTGAAATAAGCTTATTATTGACGCTGACTTTGCCATCGTCAATCAGCTTTTGAATATATGACCTTGACAGCTCGGGCTGAGTCAAAGCCAAAAATTTGTCTATTCTTTCTCCCTCATATTCAGAGCTGACAATGAGTTCTATTTTGTTCATGCCGTCTCATCCGATGTTTTCTCGGAAACAGATTCGCTTTCTTCGCTTTCATCAGCCTTTTCGCTGATTTCTCCAGTTTCTGCGGGAAGGGCGTTTTCCTCAGAAACTGCGCTTTCGGCGTGAGGCAATTCTTTTTTGGAGTTTTTAAACTCTTTGAAAATGTCATAAAGCAAAAAGCCAATCAGAAGGAATGAACCTACAGTTACAAGGCAGTCGGCAAAATTGAATACGGGAAAATCTATGAATGCGGGCAGAGCCTGAATATAATCCACAACATGACCGTTGAGGGCTCTGTCTACAAGATTTCCGAGACCGCCTGAGATTATTAAGATAAGGCTGACAATCTCAATCTTGCTTTTAATCTTTGCCGAAACTAAGTAAATAATCAGTCCTAAAAGAATAACCCCGGTAAAGTAAATAAGAAATTGGGAGGAACCTCTGAGTATGCCAAAGGCGGCGCCGGGATTGTGAACATAGGTAAAATGCAGAATACCGTCAATGAACGGTATGGTGTCTATGGGGCGCAGATATGTTTTGGCAAAGTATTTGATAATTAAATCAATCGCAACAAGAACAATTATAATAGGTAAATAAGTAAGTAACGCTTTCAGTCTGCTTTTATTTTTTTGCAAAATCAGCCCTCCAAAGTTTTTAGGCTACTCAAAAATGCTGAAATCAATTTCAAAGCCTTTTATATTTTCTGTTTTTTCCTCGACATCTTCTTCTGCTGTATCGGGCTCGGCAAACAGCTCTGAGGGCTTTGCGTCGGAAAGATCATCCCAGCTGTCATCCTCTGTGTCAAGGTCAAGGTCGTCGTCATCAAAAATGCTTGTATCAAGCTCAAAGCCCAGATCGTAATCCTCGTCTTCGACAGCTTCCTCAGCATCAACAATTGCCTCGTTTTCAAGGTCGAGCGATGCAACAGCTGACTTCTTCATGTCTCTGATTTTATTGAAAATCTGAACATAAGACTCGGATAAATCCTCAGTATTGTCAAAGTAGCTCTCTTCTGTCGGCTGCTCTGATTCTTCCGTTTCTTCCTGAGCTTCTGTAATTGTTGTTTCAACTTCAATTTCTGCCTGCTTAGACTCTGCGGAATCGACGGACAAGTCATCCCAGTCGTCATCAAAGCTGTCGTCGATTTCAAAGCCTTCTTTTTCCTCAGAAGTTTCTACAATCGTAACTTCGCTTTGAGGTTCTTCAATCTCAGACTCGACGATTTCCGTTTCTTCAACTATCGCGCTAGTATCAAGATCAAAGCCTGAAATATCCTGCCAGTCGTCCTCTTCGTCAACGGACTCGATAGTTTCGGCGACAGCCTCTTCATCGTTCACAAGGACTTCGGCGTCTAAAGATTCAGAAACAGCTTCTTCGTCAATTTCAAAGGCTTCGGGTTCTGTTTCTTCTATGGCTTCGACTTCCTCAGAAGTATCCACAGAAATCTCTTCTGCTGCGCCAAGGTCGTCCCAGTCGTCATCAGACTCATGAGCCTCTGCTGACTCCTCTACTTCTGCGGCTTCTTCGGCAGCCTCAGTTTCGGGAGCTTCTTTAGCCTCTGCGGTCTCTGACTCAGCGTCTTCTTCTATATCGGATATTTTAACGCCTTCTTCTGATTCTTCGTTTAAGGCGGTTATTTCATCGCTTACGGCTTTGGAATCAAATGCCTTGAATCCAAAGTACATAAGAATATCGTCGGCTGTTTTATCAGTGAAATCAACCGAATCAATATCCTCTATAACGGGGACCTCGTAATGCTCTCCTTCAGCGTTAAGAAGTCCTTCGTATTCGGGAGCGATATTCTTTAAATGCTCATCCATGCTCAGCTTCATGGCTTCGCTGAGAACCTTGCAGTTGCCTTTAATCTTATTGTAGGTCTCTTCCATGTGCTGGAGCTTGGGGAGGATATCCTCAAGCCTCATTTTGGCTGCCATTGTTATTGAGTCAGACTCATTTTTGGCAGAAACAAGCAGCTCCGCCGCCATATCCTTTGTGGATGCCATTAAATCCTCGGCGGCAGTCTCAGTGGTGTGCTTTAATTCCTCGGCCTTTGCCTCTGCCTCAGCCACAATGCTTTCTGCCTTGGCAGCGGCCTCATTAAGAATGCTCTCGGCCTTAGCATTTGCTTCAGAGATAACACTCTCTGCCTGTGCGTTAGCTTCAGACACAACACTTTCAGCTTGTGCGTTTGCTTCGGAAAGAATTCTTTCGGCCTCGGCATTTGCGTTATTGATTATCTCCTCAGCCTTTGCCCTAGCCTCGGCTTCCATATTCTCAGACTTTTCAAGAACTGATGCCAAAAGTGCGTCGGACTTGTTTCTGGCGCTCTCTATGTATGTCTGGGCGTTGTCCTTTAACGCGGCGATTTCCTTTTCGGCGTTTTCTCTTTCTATCCTTGAAAGCTCCTCAGCCTTGGCCTTTGCGGTTTCAAGAAGGTTCTCGGCGGACTTCTTTGCTTCCTCAATTATACGCTCGGCTTCTTCTACGGCTTTAGCCCTAATTTCCTGAGCCTCTGTGCTGTTTTGAAGGATGAGCTCCTCTTTCTCTTTTATTGAAGCAAGGGATGAGCTTTCAATCTCCTTAGCCTTATCGGCAGCGGCGTTAAGAAGCTGCCTTGCGGTTTCCTCTGCCTGGCTGAGCTTCTCGTTCGCGCTTTCTTCGGCGGACTTTATAATCTCCTTAGCCCTGTTTTGAGCGTCAATCTTAATTAAAGACGCCTCGCGCCTTGCCTGGTCAAGTGTTGTGGAAATGCTTGCCCTTGCGTCTGCCATGAGCTTTTCGGCAGAGCGCTGAGCAGCGGCAAGAGATTTCTTTATAATATCCTCTTCACGGCGATATTCCTCAATCCTGGTTGCAAGGATGCTTATTTTGCGAAGGAGCTCGCCGTTCTCTTGGAACATTTGGGCATAAGAGCGAGAAACCTCCTCAAGGAAGGCATCGACTTCACTCTTGCTGTAGGCTTGACCGTCTATCAAATTAAAGCTCTGAGACTTTATCTTATCAGGAGTGAGCATTTATATTACCGTCCATTTCTCCCTAATACGGAAAGTATAGTTTATGAGCTTATATGAAGAAGACTCCGTTGCTTTCAAGCTCGTCAAGTAAATCACCCATTACATCCACGTTGTAAGGGGTAATTATAAATGTGCTGTTGGCGATTCTCTTGAGCTGACCTCCGTTTGCGTATGCAACGCCGCTGAGGAAGTCGACAAGACGCCTTGCAACATCGCGGCTTGCGGACTCGAGATTGAGAACTACCGTTCTCTTTTCATTAAGATTGTCGGCAATGGCTCGTCCATCCTCAAAGCGTTCGGGCTTTGTGAGCACAACCTGCAGCTTTGCGGTTGTGTGAATGTCCACAATCTTATTGGAGCCTGACTTTACCGATGTCGCGGGCTTGGACTCAGCGCGCAGAATGCTCTTTCTGGGCTGGGGTTCTTCTTCCTCTTCCGGGGAATATACTAAAAGGTCATTAGACTCAACATCGTCATAATATTCGTCTTCGTCAATATTGACAATCTTTTTAAGCTTATCCACTAATCCCATACATTATCCTCCCCTAATATATTCTTGCTCCGAACAGGGCGGAGCCGATTCGTACTAAGTTGGAGCCGCATTTTATTGCAGCTTCGTAGTCTTGAGACATACCTGCGGACAATATTTGCATGTCTACATTATCTATTTTTTTATCTTTAATGTCAATAAACAGTTTGCTAATTGCATCAAAATACGCCATTGCTTCCTTTTCGCTGTCGCAAACGGGAGGAATGCACATAAGACCCTTTATTTTAATGCCCTCTAGCTCTGCAATTTCGTAAATTCCGTCAATCACTTCATCGGGGTCAAAGCCTGTTTTGCTTTCTTCCCTGCCTATGTTTACTTCAACAAGCACAGGCATTGTGACGCCCGCTTTGACTGCCTGCTTTGAGATTTCCTTAGCCAGTTTCACCGAGTCAAGGCTTTCAATCATATCTACCTTATCAATTATCTTTGATACCTTATTTGTCTGCAAATGTCCTATGATATGAACCTCTGGCTTTTTTTCGTTTTTCATTATTTCTTCTTCCTTGCTCAGGTACTCCTGAACACGGTTTTCGCCTATCAAATCAATGCCGAGGTTTATTGCGTGTTTTATATATATGGGCTCTACGGTTTTGGTTACGGCCATAAGCCTTATTTCATCGGGATTTCTGTTTACCGAAAGAGCTGCCTTTTCTATATTGGCTTTTATGACCTTATAGTTCTCTTCTATTATTCTCAATCTATCGTCAAGAAATGACCTTTCCTGCATAAAGATTTTTACCCTCCACAATTATTTCATCGTATAATCTCAGATGCCCTTCGGGATTTTCGGGCGTGGTAGCTATTGAAATATCGTCATCGGAATAGGTAATGTTGATTTTTCTGAAGGTTACGAGGTTTCCTCTGAGAATATAAACTCCCTTTTCACCGTCAACGATTCTTATAGCTGAATTGGGAACAGCGTAGCCCTCATGCTTTTCGAGCCTTATCTCAGCCCTTTCGATTCTGAGCTGTGAAAGCTCCTCGCTCATCTGCCTTGAAGTAAAGATAACGGGCGTTTTTCCGTCTTTTGTTTCGCTGATTTTCGCGACTTTAACCTTTATTTCACCCACGGATGAGCTGGGGAAATTAATCGATACGGTGGAGCCGACCTTAAGGTCAGCCGCAAGCTCCGCCTTTAAAACCGCAGCTATGTAAAAATCGTAGCCGCTAATGAGTTTGCCTCTTACATTTGACGGAACCTGCTCAGGCTCTTTTTTTATCAGCTCTTCGATTTCTTCGCAGCTGAGCTCCAGCGCTTTTTCAAAGGGAACCGCGTTTTCATAGCCGTCGGCGGTGGAAACATAGTATCCGGGACCGGTAGCAGAAACAAATTTCGTGTCATGGCGGGAGGAGGATAAGGCGCTGAGCCTTGATTTAAGTTCACTGAGCTTCTGAGAGTAATCCACCTGTTCACCCGTTGCCCTTTGCCTTGCGGTGATGGTTTCTCTTACCCTGTCTATTTGCGCCTTTAAGTCGCTGAGCTTTCCGCTTTCCGCGGCAGTTATGTAATTTAGAACGCTTTGCTTAATATTGGAGTTTAGCTGTGTTAGGTCGCTTTGAAAATTAATATCCGACTTTGACAGGGCTTCATAATAAGCTATCTCATTCTTAATTTGTCTTTCTTCTATAAAGCTTTTGGCGTCGGCATCGTTTGAGAAAATCGCGGCAACATTGTCGCCGCCCGTAACCCTTGTGCCGTCTTTGACAAGGGGGACGACGCTGCCGTTCGCGTCATATACTATGTATTTTTCATCCCTGATAACAAAGATGTCTACTACAGCGGATTTATAAACCGTCTTTGTAAGCGCGGTTGTGGTTTTGACGGGAACCGAATATATTTTATAGATTTGAGCGGCGGCGTAAATTATTAAAATCAGTGCCGCGGCGCCGATTCCCGCGAGCTTGAAAACGGAGCTGTTTATAAAGTTTATCTTTACTACTTTGCTTTTCGGCTTTCTGCGCGCTCTATTCAAGATTTTCCCTCCGTTCTGTCTGAGATTATCGATAACCGATCAAGAATTTTGACTGCTTTTGCAACTGACAAGAAAATCCTTTGACATTTTTATTGCGTCTGCTGCCACGCTGTCAAAGCTGTCGTGGCAGTCTACATAAAACCAGTTGATTTCTTTATTCTTCCTGAACCAAGTTAGCTGGCGCTTAGCGTATCTGCGGGTTTCTCTTTTAAGATTATCAACAGCTTCTTCCAAAGTCATTTCGCCGTTAATATAGGGCAAAAGCTCTTTGTGACCTATTGCCCTGCAAGCGGTTGTAGCGTCCGATAATTCCTTGTATCTGGCCGCTTCTTCCAAAAGACCTTTTTCAAGCATTATATCAACACGCCTGTTTATTCTGTCATAAAGCAGGGCTCTGTTTTTGAAATCAAGACCGAGATATAAGACATTATAGGGCGAGCCTTCATCGGTTTCTTGCTTTTCGCTCATGGGTCTGCCAGTTAGGTAGTAAACCTCCAGGGCCCTTATAATTCTGCCTCGGTTATTTATATGGAGCTTGTCCGCCGTTTCTTTGTCCACACGCTTTAGTTCTTCAAAAAGGGCTTCAATGCCTTCTTCTTTTTCACGCTCTTCAAGGGCTTTCCTTACTGTCATATCATGCTCTTTAAGCGTATAGATATGGGGCTTAAGAAGGGTATCAACATATAGCCCCGTGCCGCCTGCGACTATCGGCACCTTTCCTCTTTTGTTTATATCGGCGATGTATTCCGATGCCTTTTCGGCGTAGAGAGCGGCGCTGTAGCGGACGGATGTGTCCACAAGGTCCATCATGTAGTGGGGTATGCCCTGACGCTCCTCGGCGGTAGGCTTTGCGGTGGCAATATCCATTCCCTTGTAAACCTGCATAGAATCCGCGGAGACAATCTCACCGTCAAGAGCCTTTGCAAGCTCAATTGCAAGCGCGGTTTTGCCTGATGCCGTGGGTCCCACAACTGCAATTACAGGAATTAAGTTCACCTTTTCACCGCCCTACTGAATTCTGCCAAAAAGCTTTTCAAGCTCATTTTTTGTAAGCTCAATCATTACAGGTCTGCCGTGGGGGCAGTACCTAATGTTATTGTCATTTAATACCCTATCAACGATTTCAGCCATTTCGTATTTGGAGATACTCTTGCCCGACTTGATTGCCGACTTGCAGGCTGCGGAATGATAAATCTTATCAATCTTTTCCGAACTTATCATATTGGGGCTCGAGGCAAGATTATCGGCAATTTCCTCAAAAAGCTCCCTAATATCCGCTGACAAAAGATCAACGGGACATGAGCGAACAAGCACACTGCCATCGCCGAAATCGGACACATCAAAGCCGGCTTTCTTTAAAAGCTCAAGATTATCTATTACAGCATTGTACTCTCTGGGACCCAAATCAATCTTGACGGGGCTCATGAGAAGCTGGGATGAATAGCCGAAAAGGTTTTCTTTTAGCTTATTATATATCATTCTTTCATGGGCTGCGTGCTTATCTATCAGCAGCAGCTTGCCTTTCATCTCAGCGATAATATAGGTATTAAACGCCTCGCCAATGATTACGGGAGTATCTTTAATTTCTGCCTTTTTTTCGGGTGCTGGGCCATTTTCGTTTTTGGTTTCCACCTGCTTTGAGGCAGACTCAAACTTTTGAGTTAAATCAATTAAAGGCTCATCTGTAATATCTTCGGATATTTCAAATCTAAGGTTTTCTTTATTGGAATCGATTTTCGCTTTTGTATTGCTCTTTAATAAAAATTCGTCGGGGTTATTATAGCCTTTATAATCAAGAGCTATGGTTGGAGTTCTAAGTCTCAGAGTTTTATCAAGACTGTCCTCAGGGTTTTTTTCCTCAATTCGCTTTTCTATCTCAGCCATCTTTGCTAAAGTTTCGGTTTTCTCTTTAGCGGCGCGGCTGAACAAGTCCTCTCCTTCTTCCGCCTTGCTTTCATTTATAAAGTTTGCCTTATAAGCGTTTTTATTCTTTGCCGCAATATCGCCCGACAAAGCTACGGAAGACGGAGCGTCAAACTTTGCAAGTGAGCTTTGCGCGGCGTGGAAAATAAGGGAGAATATCCGCTTTTCATCGGAAAAGCGAACCTCGGTTTTTGCGGGATGGACATTTACATCAACTGTTTCGGGAGGGATTGAAATATTAATTACGCAGGCGGGGAATTTGCCTACCATAATGGAATTCTTATACGCCGTATCAAGGGCGGAGGCTCCAACGGGGATTTTTACAAACCTGCCGTTTATGTAAAAATACTGCTGATTCCTGTTTACCCTCGAAAACGAAGGCAGAGAGATATAGCCCTCAGCGGAAAGCCCCTCAAAGCTGTAGGACAAAGGAATTAAGGTATCGGCGAATTCCTTGCCGAGCGCGGAATGAATTGCGGAAATCAGCTTTCCGTCACCGGGGGTAAAGAGAACCTGCTTACCGTCTTTAATGAGCCTGAAACTTATATGCGGGTGGGAAAGAGCGATTTTAAGGCAAATATCTTGCACATAGCCCGCCTCGGTGGCGTCTTTTTTTAGGAACTTCATCCTTGCGGGCGTGTTATAAAATAAATCCCTTACAATTATTGTAGTGCCAACGGGGCAGCCGGCGTCGTCAATTGAAACTTCCTGCCCGCCCTCAATAACATAGGCGGTGCCGACTGGAGAATCGGCAGTTCTCGTCAACATATTCACCCTTGAAACAGCGGCGATTGATGCCAATGCCTCTCCCCTGAATCCCAATGTAAATATGGAATTAAGGTCCGTACTCTCCTTGATTTTGCTGGTTGCGTGACTTAAAAAGGCGGTTCTTACATCCTCCCTATCGATTCCGCAGCCGTTGTCGGTAACCCTTATGTATTTAATTCCGCCGCTGTTTATCTCGACGGTAATCTTATCGGCTCCCGAGTCAATGGCGTTTTCGAGCAGCTCTTTCACCACGGAAGCGGGCTTTTCCACAACTTCGCCCGCGGCAATAAGCTCCGCCACGCTTTTGGGGAGAACATTTATTTTAGGCATTCTCTCACCGCCTTTCTGGGAAGTTTAAATCAGTTAAGCCTTTTAATGATACCGTGAAGTATTGTCATAGCCTCAATTGGCGTAAGAACATTTATGTCAAGATTTTTAATTTCATCAATAATAGCAAGGTTTGCGTTGTCTGCAAAAGTATTGCCGAGGCTCAGCTGGTTGCTGTCAGACTGAACGGATTTCGGCACATAGTGATAATGACCCTTGTTTGACTCAATGTCGTCAAGGATTTCTTTGGCTCTGTCGGCAACCTTCTTGGGAACGCCCGCAAGACGCGCAACCTCAATGCCGTAGCTGCCGTCGGAGGCTCCCCTGACTATGCGTCTGAGGAAAATAATATCATCCCCGCGCTTTTTTGCGGTGATATAGTAGTTCTTTACGCCGCTTATCTCGTCTTCAAGCTGCGCCAGCTCGTGATAATGGGTGGCGAAAAGAGTCCTTGCGCCGATGTTCTTTTTGTCGGTTATGTACTCAAGCAAAGCCCTCGCTATGCTCATTCCGTCATAGGTGGAAGTTCCCCTGCCCACCTCGTCGAGAATTATTAGGCTCTTTCTTGTAGCGTTTTTTATTATGAATGCGACCTCGGACATCTCCGACATAAAGGTGGACTGACCCATTGAAAGGTCGTCGGATGCGCCGATTCTTGTGAAAATGCCGTCCACAATGCCAATAACAGCAGATTCAGCGGGAACAAAGCTGCCTATCTGCGCCATAATTGTGATGAGCGCAATTTGACGCATATATGTGGACTTACCCGCCATATTGGGACCTGTAATGATTACGGTTCTGTTGTCTTCGCAATCAAGGAGAGCGTCGTTCGGCACAAAGGGCTCGTCTGTAAATTTCTCAACTACCGGGTGCCTGCCGTTTTTAATTTCAAGCCTGTCGGAAAGGTCGACTATCGGACGGGTATAACCGTTTTGAGATGCCGCATAGGCAAGGGAGCAAAGTGAATCCAGCTTAGCAATAGCCGATGCCGTACGCCTGATTCTGTACTGCTGGTCGGCGGTCTTTGCTCTTATAGCGGCAAAAATCTCATACTCAAGCTTTGCGATTCTCTCCTGAGAGCCCAAGACCTTGCTTTCAAGCTCTTTAAGCTCGGGGGTTATGTATCTCTCGCAGTTTGAGAGAGTCTGCTTTCTTATGTAGTGCTCTGGGACAAGCTCTTTATATGAATTTAAAACCTCTATGTAATATCCGAAAACTCTGTTGTAGCCTATCTTCAGTTTCTTAATGCCCGTCTTTTGCTGCTCCTCTTCCTCCAGCTTAACAAGGAAGCTCTTGCCGCCGGATACAATGGAGCGCAACTCGTCCAATTCTGCGTTAAAGCCGTCCTTTATAAGCCCGCCTTCCCTTACCGTAAAGGGCGGTTCGTCTATAATCGCGGTTTCAATAAGCTCATAAACATCGCTTAAAAGGTCAATGTCCCTTTCAATTTCATTTAGCATCTTGCTGCTAAATCCTTTAAGCGCGGCTTTAAGCTCGGGCAAAGCTTTTATAGTGTTTGAAAGAACCTTGAGCTCTCTGGCGTTTGCGGTTTCGTAAACTATTCGGGTGATGATTCTTTCAATATCGCTGATGCCAGACAGCAAATCTTTAATGGACATAAGCCTTATTGTGTCTGAATAAAGCTCGTCCACGGCGTTTAGGCGCATTGAGATTTCAGGCAAGGTCACCAATGGATTTTCTACCCACTGGCGAAGCATTCTTTTGCCCATGGCGGTTTTTGTGGAGTCAAGAACCCAAAGAAGGGAGCCTTTTACCTCTCTCCTTCTTTCGCTTTGAGTCAGCTCCAAAGTGCGCCTTGCGTTCTCGTCAAGCGCCATATACTTTGAGTCGTTGTAAACCTTTATTTCCTCAATGTTTGAAACATTGTTCTTCTGCGTTTCGTACAAATATGCCATCAGCGCGCCGACGGCTGAGATAAGCATTTTCTTTTCAAAGATTTCATCGTCCAGCTTGGTAAAATGCTCTTTGATGATTTTTGACGATGCTTCAAAATCAAACCTTTCATCATCAAAGGTGTCAACGGCAAGGGTAATCTTATTCTTCAAAAAATCAAAGATGGTTTTTCTCTTTGAGGACTCTCTGTTAGCTATAAGCTCGGCGGGGGTAAACCTTGCGATTTCGTTAATTACAAGGTTATCTACGAATTTGCCTTGAAGCTCCGCCGCCTGCAGATCGCCTGTGGAGATATCTGCAAAAGCAACGCCAGCCGCATTATTCTCTACAAAAATGCAGCCTATGTAGTTGTTTTTGCCCTCGTCAAGCATGCTGCTTTCCGTAACGGTACCGGGGGTTATAACCCTTACAACCTCTCGGCGAACAATACCCTTTGCTGTGGCGGGGTCCTCCACCTGCTCGCAAATAGCAACCTTGTAGCCCTTTGCAACAAGTCGGGCTATATATGATTCAGCGCTGTGGAAGGGAACTCCGCACATGGGAGCTCTTTCGTCTTGTCCGCAGTCGCGGCCTGTCAATACAAGTTCAAGCTCTCTGGACGCGGTAACAGCGTCGTCAAAGAACATTTCGTAAAAATCGCCAAGTCTAAAAAACAGCAAGGCATCTTTATACTGTTCTTTTATCTTGAGATACTGAGTCATCATCGGAGAAAAGTCTGCCATCAGGACACCCCACTGAGTTTAGTAAAACAAAACATCCATATCAGTTTTAAGGCAATGCAAAGTTTTTAGCTTTACATTGCCTTATTTTCAAGTACGCCAATTAGCAGCCCTGGCAGGAGGAGCAGGAGCCATGGCAGCCCGCACCCTCATTCATCTGGGGCTCGCAGGTTTCCGGGTCCTCGCCGTTTACGCACATAGCAAGAATCTGCATGATATAGTTCATGAGTTCGTCAAGGTCGCGCCTTGTATTCTCATAATTAATCATGTTGGGATTCTGCATGATTTCGCTGTAAAGGCTTCTGAACTCGTCGTCATACTGAGCCAGTTTGTTCTCGTCGGGCTCAGGCTGCTCTGCCTCATGCTGATAAGAAAGCTGAACCAGATTCAGCTTGCCTATAAGGTCATTGAGCCCTTCGTCTTCCTCGTTTGCCTTTCTTGCAGCCTGGAACGCAAGGTATCTTTCATCCTGCTGAATGGCTGCGCCAAGTTGTCTTGTAAGTTTGATTAAATCCATTTCTTTACTCCTTTTGTTGGTTTATATAACGCATAAAGCGAAATATTCAGTTGTCAAGTGTTTCTCTTTACACCGTTAAGGAATCATCTCGCCTTTAATATTAAGATTTTCTACCTTGTTTACCTTAACCTTTACAAAGTTTCCTATCAGGCTCTCATCACCCAGGAAATCGATGTTCATATTGCCCTCAGTTCTGCCTGTGATGCAGCCGTCAAGGTCCTTTGTTTTGTTTTCGGCGAGCACTTTATAAGTTTTTCCGACCATGGACTGTCTTATTTCCGCGGAAATTCTTTCCTGTACTTTAAGAAGCTCGTTAAACCATCTGCCCTTTTCCTCTCGGCTGACGGGGTCGGGCAGCTTTTCGGCGGCGGTTCCCTTGCGCTTTGAATATATGAAGGTAAACAAGGAGGAGAACTTTACACGCTCAACAAGATCTAAGGTCTGTGTAAAGTCTTCATACTGTTCACCCGGGAAGCCGACGATTACATCGCTTGTAATTGCAAGCTCAGGCATAAGCTCCCTTGCAAGTGTGGTCAGCTCAAGATAGTGCTCCCTTGTGTATTTTCTGTTCATCGCTTTAAGAATGCGGTTTGAACCGGACTGGAAGGGCAAATGCAGATGCTTTGCTACCTTTTCGCTCTCAGCCATTACCTTTAACAGCTCGGGAGTGCAGTCTTTAGGGTGAGAGGTCATAAATCTTATGATAAACTCACCTTCAAGGGCGTTAATTCTGCGAAGCAGCTCGGGGAAATCCATATTAAAGGGAGAATTCTTACCGTAGGAATTTACATTCTGACCAAGGAGCGTAATATCCTTAGCTCCCGACTTTATAAGCTCCTTTGCCTCATTTATAACATCCTCCGGGTCGCGGCTCCTCTCCCTGCCTCTGACAAGCGGCACCACGCAGTAGCTGCAGAAATTGTTGCAGCCGTACATAATGGGAAGCCAGCCCTTGTAGCTGATATCCCTGTAAACGGGAAGACCCTCTACAATCTCCGCCTCGGGATTGTCTGTGATTTCAAATACCCTTTCCCTTGTTGCAAGGACCTTGTAAATAAACTCAGGCAGTCTTTGCATGTGGTAGGTTCCGAAAACAATATCTACATAAGGGTAGCTTTTTTTGATTTTTTCCGCCACATGCTTCTGCTGCATCATACAGCCGCAAAGGACAATGATCAAATCGGGCTTTTCAGCCTTCAGCTTTTTTAAATTGCCAACATTACCGAAAACTCTGTCCTCTGCGTGCTCCCTGACAGAGCAGGTGTTGAAAAGTATTAAATTTGCTTCATTAACATCATCAGTAAATTCATAGCCTATCTCCGAAAGCATACCCTTCATGCGCTCGCTGTCGGCAAGATTGCCCTGACAGCCAAAGGTGTGGACAAATGCCTTGGGAGAATATACGGGATAATTTGTATCTAAAAGCGTCTTTATAAGACGGGAATATTCGTTACCGCTAAATGTGCTCAATTTATCCTCCGATTCAACTAAACTTAAGCATATATTGTGTTTAATATACTATCTTAGTTTAATATAAATTTGAAAAAAAGTAAACTGATTAAATCCATTTGCCTTAAATTAAGTTTATCGGCTGCCCCAAAAACGGCAGCCGATTTATTATTCGTTTTCTTCTTCCTCTTTTCCGATATTCGCAAAGCGCTTAATCTTATGGGTCGTGGTCTTTACAAACTCGGATTCCCTGATGTCAAAGCTCTTGATGTTTTTATACTTGGGAAGTTTTTTGTTTACTTCCTTAATAACATCCTGAATAACTTTGGTAATCTGCTCTTTAGTTACACTCTGAAGCTTGAGCTTCTCCTTAATTGCTTCAATATCGGGGAAAATCTTCGCTCTGACAGTTGTATCTCCGTCTTCGTCCCCGTCATCGGCTACCACCATAGACTCGGCAATTAAGGGATTTGTGTTGAGGTGGTACTCAACCTCCTCGGGATATATATTCTTGCCCGTTTTTGTGACAATAACATTCTTGCTGCGGCCCGCAATTCGGTAATGACCGTTTTCGTCAACGGTGCCGAGGTCGCCTGTCTTGAACCAGCCGTCTTCAAATACCTCTGCGGTCGCTTTTTCATTTTCATAATAGCCCAGCATTACCATCGGGCCTTTAATTGCGATTTCGCCAACTCCGTCGCTGTCGGGGTTAAGTATTTTAACCTCAACGCCGGGCAGAGGCACGCCGACGGAATCGGGCAGCTGCAGACGGTCATTGTTGCCTATTACAAGGGGCGAACACTCGGTAAGACCGTAGCCTATATATACGGGAATGCCGAAAGCCTGAAAATCCTTAACAACCGTAGGACTTATAGGCGCGGCTCCCGTAATAATCATTCTCAGCTCGCCGCCGAAGTTTTTTTGTATCTCGCCGAAAATCTTTTCTCTGATATTTATGCCGAAAGCAGCGCCAAAGCTGGAAATCGCCTTTCCGAAGGTAAGAGCCAGCTTGCCGCCGTGCTTGCTTGAGGCGGCTTTGATTATCCGCTTATGTATTTTTTCGAGCATAAGCGGAACTGTCAGGAACAGCGTGGGCTTGAATTCCTGCATGTTTTGTACGATATATCTGAGTCCCTCGGAGAAAGCCACATTTCCGCCCGAATACATCATCATCAAGAATCCCAGTGAGCACTGGTAGGTATGATGCAGCGGGAGAACCGTCAGCAGCTTGTCCGTGGGGTTAATCTTTACAACACCCGCAAGCGCCATGATGTCCGAGCAAATGTTGTACTGGCTCAGCATTACGCCCTTTGATGTGCCCGTAGTGCCCGATGTAAAAAGCAGTACACTCATCGAATTCGGGTCGGGTACAATTCTCTCGTAAGCCTCCAAATCCTGCGGTGATGCTTTGCCCTTTTCTTTAAGACTCTTAAAGGAATACTGTATCTTGGCGGGATCGAGAACCTGCTTTGTGGAGCCTTCGTTTTTTTCTTTTTCCTTTGTGATAATGATTAAATCTTCGCTCAGTTTGTCCTTATTCTCAATAAGAAGCTGAGTTTTTGCCTCGTCCGCAATAATTGCCTTTGATTTTGAAACGGAGATTATTGAAGCAATATCCTCAAAGGACAAATCCTTGTCGATGGGAACAATTACTCCCCCGCCGCAGGTAACGGCAAGGTATGAAACGCACCATTCGTATGAGTTTTCGCCGATTAATGATACTCTGCTGCCCTCAAGTCCGAAAAGACTGTTAAGGGCGGCGCCGAAAGCAAAAACATCGTTTTTAAACTCGTTGTAAGTAACATCCACATATTCACCGTTTTTCTTTAAAGAAAAAGCGGGTCTTGCACCGAAAAGTTCGGCGCTTTGATTCAGCAAATCCTTAAAATCTCGAATTTCTCTGACCGGATAAAAAGCGTTTTCCATTTACTATCCCTGCCTTTTTATTTTTTTGGAGGGAACAAACCTAAATTTAATAACCGAGATGATTTTTTAAATTATTTACGGCAGAGTCAACTTCCTGCTGAGTGCATTGAGTTAAAAGAAGCTTAGCAGCTTCGTCAACTGCTTGATAGAGCTCTGAGTCCGGGTTTGCTCCGGTTTGATTTATTACTGAGTGTCCTATATTTACAAGCCTTGAAAGCTCTTTTTTATTTATGATTGTGATTTTAAGCGGGATTTTTACAATGCTCTCGGTTGCAAGCAGCTCGCTGACACCGCTTAAAAGCCTAATTTCAATGTATGGCTCGGTATCGAAAATATCTGGAACTGTGAAGGGAGCGGAAAGGCTCCATTTTAAAGCCTTGGGCTCGCCGTCATCCCCGACCGGGAGAATGGCATCCTCGGGGAAATCCTTGTCCCCTTCGACCGAAGTCCAGACAGCGTAGTCGTGATTTAAGCCCTTAATTGAGGTGCTGACGATTTTTGCGTAAAACTCTGGCTCGGTTTTTTTGACGGATAGAGTGAGGCTGATATTTTCCTTCTGCCCATCCTGAAGCTTGTCTATATTAAATGAGGTTTTTTCAGCGGTGATATTCACCCTGCCGACATAATTGCTTTCAAATTTGCCGTCGCTTGAGCCGGGGCGGTTTCCTAAGACCGCAAATGTAATCGCGGCTAAGGTCATAATAAGCGCCACTGAAACCAAAATGGCAACTAGTCCTTTTTTCGTATTTAGCATTTAACCGCCTCCAGAGAGCATTTTCCGCTGATTTTAATATACAATGCCGTCGATACATAGTCAAGCAAATAGGTTCCAATTTTTTCTATTTACTTAGCTTTCTCTCTGCATAAAAAATCCGACAGCATCTGTCTGTATAAATCGTAACCGTAAATTGAGTTTATTAGTTTAATTAAGCTCGATGTTGAAAGATGTGCGGGCAGTCCCAAAAATTTGAGGAATTCTTCTCTGAGTTTCTTTGAGCCGTCTTTACCGCAAAGCCCGTCGGACATTAAATCAAAGGCAGTGATTTCTTTATGAGGGCTAAGCTGCGCATTACCCTCGTTTTCAATTCCCGTCCTTTTAAGTGCGTTTACAATAATTTCGTCTGGAATTCCCTCAAGCCCCAACTTGCCTTCTGCTGATGGGGCCGTTTTTCTTTTCTCCTTGCCGAAAACATCGGGAATATAAGCGTGGAGAAAAGTGCCCTTTGGAACGATGCTTGCGACAAAGGCTCTTATCTTAAAGCCCGCTGCGTCACTATCGGTAAAAATAATAATGCCCTTTTCTTCAGCGATGCGCTTAATTAGTTTTTGCAGTTCCTTGTCTTTAAATACTCTAAACCCGTCGGTTTCGATAATTAAGGCATCGACAATACCGCTGAGCTTTATCTTATCGTATTTTCCTTCAACAATAATAGCCCTGTCAGTTTTTAACATAAAACACCTTAATTTATAGTAAGGAGCGACGCCACCAAAGACTCAATTACAATAAAGCTGTCCGCTCCGGTTGACTTTATTTTGCTGTCCGCCTCAGTAAGATTTTCCAAAGCTTTTCTGATGCTTTTCATGCCTATTTTTCCCGCTGCTTTCATGGCTTTTTCGAGTCTGAACGCCGTGTTTTTATAATCATAGGCGGAAATTATATTGGAAAGCCCTGCCCTCTCCTTATCAGCAACCTTTGCTCTGTATAAATCCGCAAAATAGGAAGATAAAGTGCCGATTATCATTTGCGGAGAAACCTTGTCCAGCTTTAAAGCGGAGAGAATCCGGTATGCTTTGTCGGAATTCTTTTCTATTATTGCGGCGGAGAGGTCAAAGATTGAAGCCTCAACACTTTTAACCGCGACTTTATCAATAATCTCCTTAGTAATGCCATCTTTGCCCGCAAAGGCGGCAAGCTTTGTCAGCTCATTCATTAAGACGAGCAAATCGTCCCCAACTATTTCAACAAGGTACGCGGCCGCCTCTTTGGTGATTGACGAACCTCTTGACTTTGCGCCGTTCATTATAAGAGTTACGATTGAATTTGTCTGACGCTTGCTTAAACACGCCGCAATGCCTGCTTTTGAAAAGGCGCCGACCATATCTTTAACAGCAGCGTTTCGCTTTTCCTCCTCCGCGCCTTCTTCCGCTTTTACAATAAGAGTGCAAAAGTCGGGAATTTCAGATATTAACCTTTTAATATCCTCTACAGCGTCTTTTTTTAATGCGGCGAGTTTCATGCCCTTAATAAAAACGCACGAGCGCTCGCTCATAAGAGGATAAGCGGTGGCGCAGTCCCAGACTGAGGAGATGTCCATTTCATCCGCCTCAAATCCATGGAGATTGAACGCGCTGAATGCGGGGTCAACCGCTCTATCTCTGATAAAAGCGGAGTAATAGTCCTTTAAATAATCATCTTCCCCGTATATTAAAAAGACATTAACATTTGAAGGCTCTTTTAAATAGTTTTTCAGCCGGGTTTCATCAAATAGCGGCATGTCAATCCCCCGTTTTAATGCTAAAGGCTTTGTTTTTTATGCTGATCTCAACACCCGAATCGCTGGCAGTTAAGAGAACAGGATTTTTGCTGTTTTTCTCAAACTTTTTTTCGCTTCCGATTTTGTAGCTGTCCGCGCTGATAATTACCCGCTCGAAAACCTTGTTTCTTAAAGATTCGGGATAGGCTGACCTTGCAATCAGAATATCAGCGTCAGAAAAACTTTCAAATCCCGTAAAATCGCTTGAAGGGGTAAAACAAATCAGAACTGCCTTTCCTGCAAAGCTTATTCGAGCGCAGCTTAGTGAATCGTTATTAATATATTCTAACACAACCGAGCCCCAAAGGACAATCTTTGCGGTGTCGCTTTGCTGTGAGTCGATATTTTTATTGTGCATAAAAAGCACGGGGTCAACAGACTTTGAGGCTATTAAAGTCTTTGGAGTATGCTCTTTTATCACCTTTGGAGCAAAACCGATTTCAGTTTCTTTGTCACGGGGAAGTACGAGAAGGTCCAAGGAATATATATTCTCCCTGTAAAGCCTGCCGTTTATCTCGTAAGGAACATTGTATTCCCCCCCGCAGCCTATTATTGCGGCTCTGCCGTTTAAAGTCAGAATTACAGCTGTGGAATTCCCCGCATCGGGCACATATATTTTGAGTTTATTAAAATCCGAAAAATAGCTTATATTCACGCCCAAGAGCAAAACCATTATTGATGCTAAAAAGGCTCTTAGGATATTCCGCATATTTTTATTTTTCTTATCAAGCAAAGACAGGTTCTTTTCTCTGTCTAAGAGTTTTAAGAATAATAAGCATATAGGAAAAGCTGAAGCCGCAGCTGCCAAAACGCCTTTGCTGATATTTATATAGGCAAAGGGCAGCTTTGCAAATAGACTATTAATCAAAATAAAACAATCCAAAAGGAAACTTGCGATATAGTAAAGCGCGCTTGATAAAAATTTAATGGGACTTGAGATAATCGCCAGACCGCAGAAAAGCATTGCTGCCTCTGTGGGCAGTATGGATATTATATTGCTTAAAGGCGCAATGAAAGAAATGCCGCCGAAAGCCAAAACAGAAACGGGCATGGTAAACAACACCGCCGCAAGGCTAATACAAAAGGCGGTGACAATGCCCGACACAAGCCTTTTAAGGCTTTTTAGTTTAATCTTAATTTTGCCTGCAAATTCGTTAGTCCTTCCCGCTGCCAGCAAAATTCCCAATGTGGCGAAAAAAGAGAGTAGGAAGGACAAATCTGCTGCCGTATAAGGATTAATAAAGCAAATAACAAAGGTGGCAAAGCCGAGGGAATTAATCGGTTCAGAGTTTTTATTAAAAATCTCGCCGAGATAGAAAAGGGACAGCATAATCCCTGCCCTGATTGCCGCGGAGGAAAAGCCTGTAACGGCAACCACAAAAAACACAAATGCAATAGACACAATTCCCGAAAGGGTTCTTCTTTTCAGCCTTGTCAACAACTGATAGGCAAACATGGACCATAAGCTGACATGAAGACCCGATACCGAAAGAATATGAGCGGCACCAGTTTTTCGAACTTCATTTAAAAGCCCGGAGTCTATTCCCGAGGTATCTCCCAGCATAATGCCTGTCATCAAGCCTTCGGTTTCCTCGGGAAAATTAGTTTTTATGATGTCTTTTATGTATTCCCTTGCTTTCGAAATTGAAGTGAAAAGCGTCTTAGTTTTTGCGGGCTTTACAGTGATTTCTCCATATGTATAGGCGCCGAGGAAAAGGGAATCAGCTTTATAGGACCTTTTCGCTGTGTCGCTTCCGCCGAGTTTGTAAACCGAATCCGCCTTGAATTTCACCATATCGTTGACTTCGGCATATATGGGCGTTCTGCTGTAAAGCCTTAGATTAACTCTCTTTTCTTCATTGTCTATCAGCTCGGTCTTTATAATATAATAATTCCTGCCGCCGCTTTGCTCGTAATTTACCACTCTGCCGACAATTTCTTTATTGCTCCCGACTGATTCCAGAGCCTTGTTGTATTTAAGCTCGGCAACGGAAACAGTCAGAAGAATGGCAGAGGAAAAGCATAAAAACACAGCGGCAAGAGTTCTGAGTCTTTCATTTTTAAAGCACAGCAATGTGAAGGCTAAAGAAAACAGCAAAGAAACAAAAAGAAGCATTACCGATTGCTTAAAGGTCATAAAGCAACCGATAAAGCTCGCTGTAAAAAATGAAAAACCTATCAGCGCAAAGGGCCTGTTTATCCTGTTCTCCCCTTTCGCAGTTTGCTTTTAAAGGTAAAGGTTTTCAAAAATAATTGCAATAAAAAGTTAAACTCTGATTCAATCGAATAACGGCAGCGGCTCAAGGAAAATAATGTCCTGCCTCTCGGCTGCCTCGCCTTCGGCAAGCACTGCGGCGCATGCGGCAATTTCGGCGCCGAAACGCTTTGCAAGTTCGATTACCGCATTTAATGAATTGCCTGTGCTTATAACATCGTCCACAATCAGAACCTTTTTGCCACGCATTAACTCTCCGTCACTTTGATCAATCCAAAGCTGCTGATTGTTTTCAGTGGTTATGGATTTAACCTCGACTCTTACGGGGTCGTGCATATAGAGCTTTTTGCCCTTTCTTGCGACAAGATAGGGCTTACCCGACTGCCTTGCCATCTCATAAGCAAGGGGTATGCTCTTAGCTTCGGGAGTGAGGATAATATCAAACTCGGGGCACTTTGCCAAAAGCTCTTTTGCGGCAGCAATAGTCAGCTCCACATCATTGAACATTATAAAAGCCGCGATTGAAAGATTATCGTTTATTCTGCAGATAGGCAGCTCTCTTTCAAGCCCTGCTATAGTCATTTTGTATTTTTCCATACTAAGTCCTCTCTGAGAATATTAATGCTGTGCCGGCTTATTTACCGGCACAGCTTATTTTTATTAGCCCGGAGGCCAGGAAAAGGAACGGCCGCCAAGCAAATGGAAGTGCAGATGCATTACAGACTGACCGGCAGAGGCGCCGCAGTTGGTTACGACTCTAAAGCCGCTCTCTTTAACTCCCATCTGTTCGGCAATTTTGGGGATTACCTCAAAAATCTTGGCAACATATGCGCTGTTTTCCCCGTTTATTTCGGCAGCAGAAACGATATGCTCCTTGGGGATTAAAAGAATATGGACAGGCGCTCTGGGGGATATGTCCTCAAACGCAAGGACATGTTCGTCTTCATAGACCTTTTTTGAAGGGATTTCCCCTGCAATTATTTTGCAAAAAATGCAGTCCACGCTCAAACCTCCTGTCATTTATTTATTAAGCATAGCCTTGAGAGCTTCTTCCGCAGAATCCAAAGCCTCATCAACTTTTGAAATATCCTTGCCGCCTGCCATGGCGCTTTCGGGCTTTCCGCCTCCCCTGCCGCCTGCCACAGCCGCGACAGCTTTTACAAGGTTGCCCGCATGTGCTCCTGCCTTAATGGCTGCGCTTCCGCAAACTGCGCAGAAGGTGCAGGTACCTTTTTCGGACTGAGTTGCCGCGATTACAGCGACCACATCGTCACCGCTTTCCTTGATTCTGTCAGCGGCGGCTCTTGCTTCGTCTGCGGCTGCCTCGCCGATATTAGCGGTTATGAGCTTAATACCGTCGATTTCAGCGCGGACTTTAAGCTCTGAGCTTAATTTCGCGGCAGCAATCTCAGCCTTTAATGCTGCAATCTCCTTATCCTTTTGTTTAAGCTCCTTATTGAGCTGAGCGGCCTTTTCGGTTATCTCATAAACATCGCCGCACTTTAAAATCTCGGCGGTTTCGTAAAGCACTGCGGTATTCTTTCTAATGTATTCAAGCAGGTTAAGTCCCGTAAGAGCTTCGATTCTGCGAACGCCTGCGGCTACGGAGGTTTCGGAAATTATCTTAAACATACCGATTTCGCCCGTGTTGGAAACATGGGTTCCGCCGCAGAGCTCGGATGAGAAATCGCCTGCCGATACGACTCTTACAACATCGGAGTATTTTTCGCCAAAGAGAGCGACAGCGCCCTTTGCCTTTGCCTCATCAAGTCCCATAAGCTCGGTTTTGACATCCTGAGCTGACATTATTGCTTGGTTTACCATTTCCTCAACTTTGTTTATTTCTTCGGAGGTCAAAGCGGAAAAATGGGTAAAGTCAAAGCGCATAAGCTCGGGAGTTACACTCTGACCAGCCTGCTCGACATGCTGACCCAAAACTTTTTTAAGCGCGGCGTGAAGGAGATGGGCAGAAGTGTGATTTTTCTTAACCTCCTCTCTGGACTTTTTGCAGACGCTTGCACTGACTTTTGCGCCAGTGGAAACAGAAACACCCTCAGAAATATATCCCTTATGGATATAAACATTCTTTGCGGTCTTAATTGTATCGGTAACGGTGAACTCAAAGCCGTCGCCTGTGATTTTTCCAATATCGCCGCACTGACCGCCGCCCAATGCGTAGAAGGGAGTTTTCTCAAGAACGATTGCGGTTTCTTCTGAGTCTTTCTCGATTGTCTCCACTATCTCGCCGTTAGAGAGAAGGGCAATAATTTTGGTATCTGCCGAATCGGTGTCGTATCCCACAAACTCGGTTTCGGGATAGTCCTTTAATGCGGCTGCGGAATCCTTCCAAGCGTCGGCTCCGCTGAACTTTCTTGCCTCCCTTGCCTTCTGCCTGTGAAGCTGCATAAGCTCCTCAAACCTAGCTTTGTCAAGGGTCTTGCCCTGCTCGTTAACGATTTCTTCAGTTAGGTCAATCGGGAAACCGAAAGTGTCGGAGAGCTTAAAGGCGTCGTCGCCGCTGAGGCTGTCCTTGCCCTCTAGCATTTCAAAGAGCAGTTTCATGCCGGCGTCTATTGTCTTTAAGAAGTTTTCCTCTTCATGGGTGATTATATTAATGATGAAATCGTGCTTTTCGGCTAAATCCGGATATGCGCCGGAGCTGAACTTGATTACGCTTTCAGCGACTTCGGCAAGGAAAGGTTTTTCAATGCCAAGAAGCCTGCCGTGCCTTGCGGCTCTTCTTAAAAGGCGTCTCAAAACATAGCCTCTGCCTTCGTTTGAGGGCATAATGCCATCGCCGACCATCATAACCGTGCTGCGGATATGGTCGGTTATAACTCTTAATGAAACATCCATTTTCGGGTCCTCATGGTATTTGACGCCAGCAATACTGCTTATGTGCTCCATTATGCCCTTAACGGTGTCGACCTCAAAGAGATTCGGAGCGCCCTGAATAATGCAGGCAATTCTTTCAAGACCCATGCCCGTATCAATATTCGGATGAGCAAGGGGCGTATAGTTGCCTTCGCTGTCCTTTTCAAACTGGGTAAAGACAAGGTTCCAGAATTCAACATAGCGGTCGCAGTCGCAGCCAACGCCGCAGTCGGGAGAACCGCAGCCGAACTCCTCGCCCATGTCGAAGTAAATCTCGGAGCAGGGTCCGCAGGGACCTGAATCCAGCTCCCAGAAGTTGTCCTCCTTGCCCATTCTCTTTATATGAGTTTCGTCGATGCCGATTTCTTTTGTCCAGATATCATAAGCCTCGTCATCTTCGAGATAAACCGTGGCGTAAAGCCTGTCCACAGGAATTTCAAGAACCTTTGTGCAGAACTCCCATGCCCAGGAGATAGCCTCTCTTTTGAAATAATCGCCGAAAGAGAAGTTGCCGAGCATTTCAAAGAAGGTACCGTGCCTTGCGGTTTTACCTACGCGCTCAATATCGGGAGTCCTTATGCATTTCTGGCAGGTGGTAACCCTCTTGCTGGGAGGGGTAACTTCGCCCGTAAAGTATTTTTTCATAGGAGCCATGCCCGCATTGATTAGCAGCAGGCTCTTATCACCTTCGGGAACCAATGAAAAGCTGGGAAGCCTTAAATGTCCCTTGCTTTCAAAAAAGCTCAGATATTTTTCTCTGATTTCGTTAAGTCCGGTCCACTGCATTAAAAATTTCCTCCAAAGTTATATAAAATCAAAAAATAAGCGCCTTTTACAAATTGGGACGACTTAAAGCCGCGGTACCACCCAAATTGCGCAAAGCGCCACTCAAATTCCTTAACGCGGAAAACGCTTCGGATTAACGAAGAGGCTATAAGCCGGCTCACCGCTTTTCGGCAGGGCGTCGCACCAAAAGCCCCTCTCTTGAGCCGAAATACACGGTTTCTGCTTAATCATCGCCTAAATATTTACTTGACTGAACAATTATATTATCTGATTAAAAAATTGTCAATTACTGAACCAAAACTGTTCGCTTGACAGTTTTGCCTACATCAAGAGGATTGCCATTTTCATTTCTTCTAATCGTTAACTTGCTAAAACTGCCCGTGAAGCTATTAGCTATAATACTACCATATATTTCTATAGATCCTCCCATATGAACATTGCCCTTAGGAGCGTAAATTATTCCTGTGACATTAGTTTTGGAGAGACTAATGCTTATATTTCCATTAATGGCATAGAATGCAATATCTAATTGTGTATTATTATTTGCATATCCACTATAATTCAAATTGTTTTCTGCAAAAACATAGACGGAACCCTCTAACGCAGTATAACAGTTAAAATTCTTTCCTGCATAAATAACACCTTTAGCTATTGTACAATTACTGTTTACCGTAATATCGTCTTTGCTTAGGATAGTTATGTTGTTCGAAATAAGACGAGTATAAACATTAATTTGTTTAGCGGAATATAAAAGACCATCATGTTCAGCTGAATTACCGGTAAAAGAAATTGTACCTTGGCATATTATGTCAGCTTTACCTTTATATAAATTTGCTGATAGATTGCCGTCACAGTATATTACACCTGGAATATTAGAGGAAGGTCCGTAAAAATTAAAAGATTGACTGATGTTCATATTACCTTTGCATACTATTTTGCCCGTTGCATTAAGACCGGCATTGGTTCTAAAATTTCCTGCAACATAAATATCGCCGTCAAAGGTGTATGGACCGCCGCCACTGATGGTAAGGTCGCCGTCAACAATAAGAGTGCCTTTTCCGAAAAGTCCTCCGCCTATGTTCAAGTCACCGTCAACGCACAGTAAATCATTGGGGGAATTCATAATAAGTTTGCCCTGGAAGGAGGCGGAGCCTTTTACATAGATTTCACCTATGATTGTTGTGGAACCCCAAGCTTTTATATTAAGTGGCCCGCTGTACTCAGTTTTGCCCTCAAGTGTAATATTCTGCTGATTCAGACTGTTAACATATGCAGGCGAAACATATCCGCGAATGCCCCTTATCTTATTTGCCGCATAACCAAAGTTGGATTCTGCCGTTTCTGTCGGGAAAGGTGGAACATACTTAGCAATAGAGTCTGAAAAATCAGGCATTGGAATATAACTGGCATTTGGATTAATTGAGCCAGCCCTAAAGCCACCGTTGTATGAGCTGCCAGGAACAACAGCGCTTACTTCACCATGAATAACTCCATTACTTGGACTGAAAAAAAACTTGTTATTTGTATGAACACTGCCAAAAATTTCAAATTGACTGTCGAGGAAAAGACGATCATCTCTCGAGCCTGAGAACAACAGGTAGTCAAAGCTTTGTTGCCCTTGCTTTACTTCCTTCGTTTGGGCCGCAGCTACAGCGACACTTTTTATAGTATCTACATTGAATATCCTTGCAAAAGAAGTTTTGGTCTCGACTGATGAGGATACCCTTACTATGGTATCGTTTTGCAGAAAATCTACTATTATCTCATCATCACTTTTAACTTCTATGCCGTTCTTTCTTACATACTCAATTGCGGTTCGTCTTGCGGCTTCTTTGTCGGGGAGCTTTTGAGCGGCAGCAAGAGCAGCGCTGTCAAGAGCCGTTTGAAGCTCGGAGCGGTGATAGTATACCATTCCGTAGTCAACGGCAAGAGCTGTAAATGACATAAGAACAACCATGGAGATTGCCACAAATATTACGGCAACTCCGCTTTCTTCTTTCCAAAAACTGCGCAGCCTCTTTTTCATGTTAAACCTCCCCTTATATTCTTTAAGGTTTACTCTTGCCCTGTGTCTTCCTTTTCGAGGTCCTTAAAGGTTTCAATAGCGTGGCTAAATTGTGTTCTAAGTTCGTTAAGAAGCATCTCGGACTGTTTGAGATGGTAGGAATGGACCTGTATGAGTTTAATAAGGTTCAGCCTTTCATTAGCGGCTGCGGTTTCGTATTCGTTTTTCTTCTGGGCGAATTCGTACATCTGAACTCTGAGATTCTCTCTGAGAGCGGATATTTCCTTCTCGAGATTGTCATTCTGCTGTTCAAGAGAAGCGATTCTGATTCTGAGGTCTGCCAAGGTTGACTGCAGCTTTTCGTTTTCGTCCGTCTTTTTGCTCAGCTCAACGGATACGGAGCTTAGCTCAGCTTCAGCAACCGAAAGCCTTGCGTTGACCGCCGAGTAATCAACCTTGAGCTTTTCAAAAGCTTCAAGCTGAAGATTGCTTTCGCTTATGACGCCGCTAAGACGCTGATTTTCTTCTTTGAGCTTTTCGATTTGAGCGTTGAGCGATTCGATTTTTTTCTGTAAGTTTTCCTTTTCAATTGCGCTCTGTGCAAGACCTGCTTCGAATTCTTTTAAGCGTCTGCTGTCTTCTAACAGCTGATTGTATTTTGAAGATAATTCGTTGTATTTCTTCTGCAGCTCGTTGCTGTCGTTTTGGCTTGCAAGCTCTTTAAGAGCTTCTTTCATTTTTTCTTCGGCAAGAACTGCGCGCTCCTCGGCCAGCCTGAGTTTAGTGTGGGCTTTGTTCAGCTCCTCCTCGGCGCGCCTTTGAGCGTCTTTTGCCTTGCTGAGCTGCTCGGACATTATCTTTGAGTTTCTTTCGGCTTCAAGCGCCATAGCCTTTGCCTCAGCGGCTGCTCTTGAGGCTTCCTCGGCTTCTCTGCGGGCCTTTTCCTCAGCCTGCTGAGCTAAAGCCAACTCCTCATCAAAGGCTTTTTGAGAGGCCATAAGCCTTTCTTCGGCCGCCTCTGCCCTTTTAACCGCGTCCTGGTTCTGAATTTTGAGCCAATCGCGCTCACGGGAAATTAGGGTTATATTATTCTTTAACTCTTCAAGCCTACCGGCATACATTTGGCAGGTATTGTTGTAATTCTCAAATTGTTCGTCAATATAAGCATAAACTTCGTCGGGGTCAAGTCCGCCGAAGAGTGCTTTTTTAAAAGTAACAGAAGTCCTGATGGGGCATGATAAACCGTCATCAAGATTAAGTACGGAGTTTTGACCGTCTGCTTTGTTTACAGACACGGTTTCTTTTTGGTTGCCGTCTTTATTGGCGTCAACCGATAATCTATCATCAGGATTCTGATACATCTATTGTCCCCCTAAGCAGCAATGTTTACAAAATCTTACTAAAATTATAAGTCAGGTTTATGCAAAAGTCAACACATCATCAACTGCAATGCCAAGCCTGTCGGCTTCTCCGGCATTCAGTTCAAGAACGCATTTAGCCTCTCTTATTCTTCTGACGCTGACACCGGGCTGAACATTTCTGTCAATGAAAACTACCTTGAAATCTCTGTTGAGATAGACCACATCTATACTGAATTTCATGAAGTATGTATGAATTTGACAGCAGGGATAAATCAGCAACCCTGTGTCATTAGGCAGCGATTCTCTGAACATCAGCCCCTTAAGTCTTGTAAAAAAGGTATTTGCGAATTCAACATTTCTTACAAGGGTTCTGCCGTCTGCCGCGTATGCTCTTAGAGTTTTCAAGCCTCTCACCTGCTTATTAAGAATGAATCCATAATTGTTAATACAGATGGTCCTAATATGATAATGAAAATAACGGGGAAAATGAATCCAACCATGGGGAGCATCATCTTGATAGGCGCCTTCATGCCCTTTTCTCTTGCCATCTGGCGGCGGGTTTCTCTAAGCTGCTCTGACTGAACCTTCATAACATTGTTGATGGGGATACCCAGCTGGTCTGCCTGAGCGAGGGCTGCCGTAAAAGTTTTAAGCTCAGGAATATTTGTGTTGTCTCCCAAGGACCTTAATGCCTCTCTCCTCGGCTTTCCCATTTGGATTTCTCTGTATAGTATCTTCAATTCGTTTATAAACGGACCTTCCAGCTTTTCTGCAACTTTTATGAGCGCGGCGTCAAAGCTGAGACCCGCCTCAATACAAACGCCGAGCAAGTCAAGCGCGTCGGGGAGCTGATTCCTGATTGCCTCCTGATAGCTTGTAACCTTTGAGCGCAGTATATATGTGGGAATAATCATGCCAATCAGCAAGCCCATTGCGGTAATAAGGAGCCTGTTAGTCATTGTGGTTTTAATAATCAGTGATACAATCAGCGCAATTATGGTAAGGATAATTGCTCCGATATTCTTTAAAAACATAAAGTCCGGAGCGGACATATTAACGCCCGCAAGACGCAAAAGCCTTTCGACCTGTTCGTATTTTGCGCTCGAAGCATCTCCTTGGTTTTTGCCTACTGAAATCTTCGGCATCTTGTTGCGCAGATTCTTCAGGCGCGGAGCAATAAAGCGCTCAAAGAAGGATTTATCCAATTCCTCAAAAACAGGCATCTTATTTATTCCGTCTATATATTCAATTCTTCTCTGCTTTATATCCTGCTGCTGACCGAAAACGCCGAGGATAGACAGGGAAACAAAGAATGCGAGAATCGAATACAATATTACCAGTATTTCCATAATAGACCTGCCTTTCGTAAGGGCAAAAAGCCTTAGTATTTAATGTTGATTATCTTCTTAATAAACAAAGCGCCGATCATTTCCATAACAGCGGCGATGCCAATCATTATCTGACCTCTGGGGTCTGTAAACAATGTAGTTATATAATCGGGAGCAACAACCATAAGTATTCCCGTAAGACCGACGGGAAGCAAACCGACTACAAGACCCGACATTCTGCCCTGGGCGGTAATTGCCTTGATTTCCTTCTTGATTCTCATTCTCTCTTTGATTGTGTTGGCCAAGGTTTCAAGAATTTCGGAAAGGTTACCGCCTGTCTGCCTTTGGATGTTAACAGCTGAAATAGCAATAAGCAGGTCGGCGCTCTTGAGCCTTTCAACCATATTGTTAAGGGCGACTTCAAGCGGGTTGCCGTATTTGACCTCAATCAAAACGCGGGAGAATTCGGAGCTTATCGGCGGACTCATTTCGTTTACGATGGTTTCAAGAGACTGCTGGAAGCTAAGACCGGAGCGCAAACAGTTGGTGATAACCATAAGAGCGTCGCCCAGCTGGCTGTCAAATTCCGCAACTCTCTTTTTCTTCTTTTGTGACAAATAGATTACGGGAGCAATGGCTCCGAGAAACGCAAGTGTTGCGGCGGGCATTATTTTCTGTCCGAAAAGCGCGGCAATACCGGAAGGAACGAAAACAAGGAGAATCCATATAAGCGCAAACTCCTCAGGTCTCATGGCGATGCCCGCAAGAACAAGCTCATTGAGTATCCTGTCAACAAACTTGCGCTGTCCCGTGGCTCCCCTTTTGCCGAGGCGCTCCTCTATCGACTCAGACTTTCTTTCCCTTTCAAGCTCTATGGCGTCAAATATCGTGTTCTGCCTGCCTCTGATTTTCAAAAGTCGCCTTAATACAGCCCTTTTATCTTTTGTAAAGTAATTATAGAAGATAACTACTCCCACAAAGACGGTGAAGCCCATCAGAACAGCGAATATAAGGCTCCTAATCTGTAAACCAGTCACTGTTTACATTCACTCCGTTCGACTTAATTTTTTCTATACAGTGAGGTCTTGCGCCTGTTGCTCTGAATCTGCCGATGAACTTGCCGTCGGCGTCAAGCTTACCATCCGTTTCATATACAAAGATGTCCTGCATGCTTACGATGTCGCCTTCCATACCGACAATTTCGCTTATGGAGGTGACTTTTCTTGTACCGTCTCTGAGACGGCTCTGCTGAATGATAATGTCGATAGCGGACGCGATCTGGTCGCGGATTGCCTTCATGGGCAGATCCATACCTGACATCATAACCATTGTTTCGATACGGGCTATTGAGTCTCTCGGGGAGTTGGCGTGGATGGTGGTGAGAGAGCCGTCGTGACCCGTATTCATAGCCTGAAGCATGTCAAGAGTTTCTTCCGCGCGAACCTCACCGACGATGATTCGGTCAGGTCTCATACGCAGCGCGTTCTTAACAAGGCTTCTGATTGTAATGGCGCCCTTGCCTTCGATGTTGGCGGGTCTCGCCTCAAGAGTTATAACATGGTCCTGCTTGAGCTGTAGCTCTGCCGCGTCCTCTATGGTGATAATACGCTCATCCGACGGGATAAATGAGGACAAGACATTGAGCAGCGTCGTTTTACCGCTGCCGGTACCGCCGGATACGACTATGTTTAGCTTTCCTCTTACGCAGGCCTCAAGGAAAGCCAGCATATTGTGATTTAATGAACCGAATTTAATAAGCTGCTGAGCTGTAATCGGGTTTTTACCGAACTTTCTTATGGTAACTACGGGACCAATGAGTGACAGCGGAGGAATGATGACATTAACACGGGAGCCGTCGGGCAAACGGGCGTCTGCCATAGGCGTTGCCTCGTCGACATGTCTGCCGACATTGGATACTATCCTGTCAATAACGCTCATAAGATGCTGTTCATCTCTGAATTTAAGTCCCGTGAGCTGTAATTTGCCTCGGCTTTCAATGTAAATCTTGTCGGGACCGTTAATCATGATTTCCGAGATTCTCTGGTCCTCCAAAAGCTCCTCAATGGGACCGTAGCCCATAACATCGTTGTAGATTTCAACAACAATCTTGGGTCTGTCGATTCTCGGAATGCCGTTGGCTTCATCGTTTACATGCTCCTCAATGAGGCGCATCATTGTATCTTTGTCAACGGTGCCGAGGTTCTGTTTATTCATTGAGTTTATTAAATCTCGGTGAATTTTCTGCTTAACCGCAGCATAGGGGTCGGGGGGCAAAGCGGATACGGTTTCTTTGCTGTTATTAGTTTCTCTGGCTTGATTGCCGCTTCTGTCCAGTTTTTCAAGTAAGCTCATAGTGAATCCTTCCTTACATTGCCATGCAATTTAATTTCGAGATAACTCAAAGTTAAATTACATTAGCATTCCCTTTTCAGGCTTTCTTAAAAAGGGAAAAACGCTTTTTGGGCTGAATCATATCAATTGGCAAAATGCCGGTGTGCTTTTGAATTATTTTGTTAGCAAGGTTACCGATTTCTTTTGAAATAAGAGACTTGCTGTGAGCAACGAAAATCGGCAGACCCTTGTTTATGCTTGCCGTCGCTGCTTTTACATCGTGGGGTACGGAAGCAATAACGGACATATTGAACATCTTTTCAAAGTCCCTGACGCTTATAAGACCCTGCAGATTCTTGTTTATAACTATCTCTACCTTATCCTTGAGATGCAGCTTTTCAAGAATAGTAATGCATGCCTTCGCGTTTCTGAGTGAGAGAATGTCGTTGTTGTAAACCATCAGAATGTCGTTGCTGTTTTCAAGCGCGGCGATGGAATAGTCGTTGAATGAGGGGGGCAGGTCGACAATGATATACTCAAAGTACGGCCTTGCTATATCTATAATCCTCTCAATATCCTCACCTGTGATGTATTCCGCGAACTCGGGGCTGTCTGGTCCGCAAAGCACGGTTACGCCGGTATTGTGCACAATCGAAAAACTGTTGATATTCTCAATTGTGACACCGTTGCGGTCCTGAACCAGCTCAACGATAGTGTCTTTGGGCTCAATATCCATGGCGAGGGCTACATCGCCAAACTGCAGGTCTGCGTCAATCAGGAATACCCTCTTGCCAGCCTTGGAAAGAGCCGCCGCAAGGTTTATGGCAACCGTGGTTTTGCCCGTTCCGCCCTTGCCGCTGAAAACACTTATAACCTTAGAGCGGACCCTTTTGCTGGCGTTCTTATCCATATTGCGCTCAAGCTCAAGGGAGTAAATCTTGCTGATTATATCCTCAAGCTCTGCGGGCTGAGTATCAAGGGTCAGAACCCTTCTAAAGCCGTACTGAGCCGCTTTGTTGACCAAATCGACATCAATCCGGTCGTTCATCAAAAGGGCAAAGCAGTTCTGTACGGTTGAAAGAACATGCTGAACAAAGTTGAAAACATGGTCCTCAACCGGGCCCTTTACAGCAACGATGATAACATCGGGGTAAAGACCGGAGAGCTTAATAAGTCCGGCGTCGTTAAAATCCGCAAAGCCGGCAATGACCATGCGCTCGGAGTTTATGCTGTTTTTGACCTGAATTCTTAAATCCAAATCAGTTGAAAGTACAACTATATTTAGCTTCTCCATATCGGTTCCTTTCGATTAGCAGGTTTTTTATATTAAACCTAAAACTTGCTTTAAGCGGCCTCGGAGGTCTCTTCAGTTGCGGGAGGAGCTGTGGTTGGCGGAGCGGTCGTTGTTTCACCCTCATTTTCGCCGAAGGCGGTAAGAGCAAGCTTGATTGTGCCCTGATTCATGGCAGATGCGAGCTTAAGCACCTGCTCTTTATTGAGTCTTAATGTGACCTCAGTATAAGAGGTTATCTTAGTGCCGTTTGCGGCAGATAAGTCTTCCTGCTGATAGTTTGAAACTCTCAGTATGCGGACGCCTTCAAGAAGCAGTGAGGTTTTCATATCATCCGCCTCATAAACGCTGCCGTTTACATCCGTCTGACCTATATCGTTGGGATGCACCTTTTCTACAAGATAGACATCCACATAGTCATATTCTCTGGGATAATAGCTTACCGCATCAATTAAGGTAACCGGAACGGATAATGCATATTCACCCGGAGACAATTCGAGCGAAAGTTTACCTTTATTCTGGTCGGGTCCTCCTATGGGACTTGGTTTAAGTATTGAGGCTCTGACAACCTGTTCACCCTTAGGAATTGTGTACATTGCATAGCTGCCTTCCACATCCTCTATTCTTGACAGAAAGCCGGGTTTAGCCTCTGCCAAGGGTTTTTTAACAACTTCCAGCATATCTGCGGTTATGGGTGTGTTTTCTTTGATTTCCACAGCGGCTACAACAACATCTACCATTTCATCGGTAGTCTTCTTGCCGCTGACTGACCTGAAGATGAAAAATGTCGCAAGGCCTGTAATAAGCGCTATAACGGTTGCTATAAGATAAACTTTTTTCATGGATTACTTTACATCCCTTCAAGAGCTTTTGAATTTATATGTTAAAGCATTTGCTTAGCTTTCCGCTTTCATAACGACCGTAGAAACAAGCTGTCTTGTGGGTCCGCCCGATATTATAACAAGAACGGGCGTTAAGGCATTCATTTCCGCGGTCAGGGTCACAACCACATCACCTTCAAGAGGGTTAGTGGGGTTTGTAAAGGTAACCTGTGTATTAATACCTTTTTTGAAAAGCCCTCGTGATTCCTGCTCCGCTTTTTCGTCCACAGCGGATACCAAATCGGACTTTGTGGCATTGACTACAGCGTACCTTGCTGCGTCGCGGCAGGCATTGTTTAAGGTAAGCTGATTATAAAAAAGCCAGCCGAAATCTATGATTCCGCACACAATAAGCAAAATAAGCGGCAGCACAAGAGCGAATTCAACAATCGACTGCCCTTTTTCTCGTTTAAGAAAACTCTTTCTCATATTCACCACCGCTTTACAAACAATATTAAGTTTTGCGTAAGGATAATGAAACAAAGACGCAGGAAAATCCTGCGTCTTTAATTTCATCCCGCAGGGAATAATATTCCACCGCTAACAGGACGGGTCTAAGACCCATAATGTGCTGATTTAATTTGCCTTTGAGCAATAATTATTAGCGCATTATTAGCCGCCGGGGTTGGGGTTGGGGTTGTTGGTCCAGTTTGTGGACTCAAGATTGTCAGCAGCCTCTTTGAAGAGGTCAGCAACTTTCTGTCCAACGGCAATGAGAGCGACAATAACAACGATAGCGATGAGGGCGATGATAAGGCCGTACTCTACCATTGCCTGGCCTTCTTCGTCGCGAAGCCAATTCATTAACATAATCTTTCCTCCTTTTTATTTTTATTATTTTATTATGTTTATAATTTAACCCGCTTTATGCGGAATTAAATCCAAAGTAATTGATGTATTATCTGGTAAGCAGTGAAGTAAAGGATGTAAGCATGTGCACCACCGCGCCGAGTGCCAGATAAGGACCTAAAGCAATCTTTGATTTGATTGAGCCTTTTTTTGTGGCTTTGAGATAAATCAAAACAATTAACAACGCTACGCCCATCGCGAAAGAGGCCTCGATAAAGCCCAAAAATCCGAAGCAGTAGCCGATTACCGCACAGAACTTAACATCGCCGGCTCCAATATAAACATGGAAAACAGAAGGGATATCAAAAATAATAAGAGCCAATGCAAAACCGACTATAGAGCTGACAATAAGGTTTTTGATGCTGCCGCCGTTTATTATTGCATAAATTATGGAAGCAGTGCGGACAATAAGTAGGGATAAAAGCAGCTCATTGGGTATCCTTTTAACAAGCTGGTCAACAACAGCAATGTTGATGATTAATAATAGGTAAAGGGAATACTCTATTTTGACTTCGATAGGGTTATTTGTTAGGAAGATTAACGCCCCGGGAATCGCAAGCACAAGCATTATAAGAATCAATGCCTTGGGGGTTTTGATTTTCTCCATGGCGGAGGCGAATTCAGCTTCCCTTTGAAGTCTTACCTCTTCGCTGTAGCCGAAGGTGGCTATCTTTTTTGAGCGAACGGTTATTTGCCTGTCAGCCATGGCTCTTACCACGGGGGAAAGAATTAAGAAGGCAATTAAAGCTATAACAGATTCAATCAAATTAAGTGCCTCCGGCTGTAAAATATACTCAACTGCGTAAATTCCTTGTGAAATATACAAATTTTCATAAATTTCCTTGGGCTGTTATTAAATTATCACACGATTGGACAAGTGTCAATAGAAAATTTATGATTTTTCTTAAAAATTGACCAAAAAGTGCATAAAATTTTAGGGATAAATCTCCTTTATTTACAAAAGACCGCCAAAGAGCACTAAATTGCGGTAATCGGGTCACAAAAAAGCGGATTTTGACGCAATTTTTTTAGACAAGCTCTTTCAAGCACCTGGTTATAATGATATTTATAAAGCGGGAATTTTATTATTGTTCTGCCGTATAAGTATAAAGCCGAATTGATAAAAAAGTTTGGTTCAACTGCTTGTACTGCCAATATATTCCGATTAAGCTTATTTAATTCCTCATCGCAAGAATTTTGCCCTATATGCTCTTATTGACTTTATTCGTCAGTTAATTGTATAATATCTTAAATGAATTTTAAGGAAATTTTTTCTTTTGACGCCAGACATCTTATTATTTTAATGTAATAGGAGTTTTAATATGTCTAAGTTTTCTCCACGCAGATTTAAAGGCGCAGCCATATTCCTCGCAAAAGCGCTGCTGATGATTGGATCTGTGTTCCTTTTTTTGATGACGCTAATTTATTTCTATCGTGAAGCGATGTTCCCCGCAAGAGGCAACTATGTGCTGGCTTTTCTGTATGCCTGCATTCTGATGACCCTTTCCACAACCTATGAATGCTTTAAGATAGGCATAAGCAGAATAAAGGAGCTTGTTCTCTCATTCGCTATCGCAGCGGGACTTACCAATTTCTTCACATACCTTATACTTTCACTGATTGAGTCAAAGCTCCTCTCCCCCGTTGCATTGATCGGTCTTACTCTCGCGCAGATTATCTACGGAATTGTGATTTACACCTGCGCAAACAAGATTTATTTTGTAATCTTCCCCATAAGCAGCTGCGTTTTTGTAAGCTCAGGCTCGGAATACGAGCAGGAAATTTTGAATAAGCTCCAGACCAACAGAAGCCGTGTTCATATTCACAAGGTCATTAATCAGGACGCGGGTATTGAGGCTATTCAAAATGAAATGAACAAATACAACACAATAATGATAGGCGACATTGATGCGGAACTCAAGAATTTCATGATTAAATACTGCTTTGAAAAGAACAAGTCAATGTATATTCTGCCTTCGGTGCAGGATATTGTGGTAAACGCATCGACAGAGTATCAGTTCGGCGACACGGTTATGTTCTACTCAAAGAGCCGCTCAATGTCCATAGAACAGCTCGCAATAAAGAGGCTTATGGACCTAGCGATTTCTATTGTTGGTCTGATACTCGCCTCCCCCATTATGCTTATTATTGCGCTTCTTATCAAGCTCTACGACGGCGGTCCCGTATTCTTTAAGCAGGAAAGATATACAAGAAACGAAAAGGTATTCACCCTTATTAAGTTCAGAAGCATGATAGTCGACGCCGAAAAGGACGGCGCGGCATTTACCGTAAACAACGACTCGAGAATTACGCCCATAGGCAGATTTATCAGAGCCACAAGACTGGACGAGCTGCCGCAGCTTATAAATATACTCAAGGGCGATATGTCCTTTGTAGGTCCCAGACCCGAAAGAATAGAGAATGTTGAAAACTACTCCCAGAAGATGCCCGACTTTAAATACCGCATGAAGGTCAAGGCAGGTCTTACGGGCTATGCCCAGATATTCGGCAAATACAACACCAGCTGCGAAGACAAGGCCCGAATGGACATGCTCTATATTCAGAATTACTCGCTGTTCCTTGACCTCAAGATAATCTTCTATACTTTTAAGGTTATCTTTATGAAGGAAAGCACCGAGGGCTTTGCGACCAGTGGTTTTGAGAATAAAAAGACCGAGGCTGAGAAGCTCCCCGCGGCGGAAGATAAGGCTGCCGAAAAGGACAAAAGAATTCAGCTTGATGTAAATGATTATATTCCCGAAAATCTTGACAGAAAGAATTTTGCGGGAAACAACTAAAATACAGAGGTGATTCACTCACCTCTTTTTTTGTAAAATCGGAGGCTCAAGATGTACTTTAAACCCACTAAAGAAATGATAGAAAAGGCGGCATTGATAAAATCCGTCACAGCAAATATAAACGCCAAAAAAACTCATAAATTTAAAATAGATGTTCCGCTTGACTTTAACAAGGGCATTGCCGACGGATATGAAATGTCCTCCCCCGACGGTCAAATCAAGGCAAGGCTGTATTTCAAAAACGGTCTACGGTATGAGGTCATTTTTGGCGGCAGGACTGTTATTGAGCCATCCGAAATGGGTATTGAGATAAAGAATCATAAGCTGGGTCAGAATGTCTTTGTAGGTCAGCCCGAAATCCATGAGCACGACGCCGAATACACGGTCAGGGGCAAGCATAATAAGACAAGGGATTTACATAGAGCATACAGATTCCCCGTTCATCATTTCCCCACAGGGCTTAAATACATAGTTGAGTTTAGGCTATGGAACGACGGCGCTGGATTCAGATTCGAGTTTCCTAAGGGCTCAAGGATGCTGATTTTCTGGGAAAACACCGAAATAAATGTGGTAAGGGATTCTGTTTGCTTATATCAGACCGATGTTAAAAAGCTGCAAAGCAAGACACTCAGGGCTGAAATTAAGGATTTACCAGAGGATTTAAGGATTGCGTATCTTACCACATTTGAGCTAAGCGGCGTCGGGTATATGATTCTGACAGAATCAAACCTTATAAACTACCCCGGCGCGGCTTTAATGCATGAAAGTTCAGGCAAATTCAAAATTGATTTTTGGGACTCTGGCAAGTTCTTTGTAAAAGACTGCGCAACTCCCTGGAGAATCGCTATTCTCGCCCACGACCTTAACACACTTGTTAACAACGAGGTTGTAAAGCATGCGGCAGACCCACCGTCGCCCGAACTGGAAAATGCCGACTGGATTAAACCGGGCAAAGCCGCATGGTCATACTTCCACGACAAGGCGACAAGCAGGAGCTACGAAACAATACTCGAGTTTAATAAGCAACTTGATGATTTGGGATATGATTTTTCGCTTATAGATTCCGGCTGGAGGAAATGGTCTCTAACCGAAAGCACAGCTATAAGAAAAGTTAAAAATGTTATAAAGCAAAAGCCCGAAAGCGTTGATATTTGGGTTTGGAAATCCATTGAAATGGGTCCTTTTATTCCTCTTTACAGGCAGTGGCTTTTAAAGAAACTTCAGTCAATCGGCGTTGTGGGCGTAAAGTTGGACCACATTGAAACCGAAACTCAGTGGACGATAAATGTTTACCGCCGATTTTTGGAGGACGCGGCAAAACATAAACTGATGGTAATATACCACAACCCCAATAAGCCTACGGGTCTTACAAGGACTTATCCCAACATGCTGTCAAGGGAGGCTGTCAGGGGTCTGCAGTGCGCGGCGGATGCGGATGACAACACAATCATACCCTTTACAAGATTTGCGATTGACGGAGCGGATTATACGCCCTTCTGTCCGTCTCTGCCCGACAGGTGCACAAACACAACGGTTAGCCACGCATTGGCAAATCTCATTGTTTTTACATCGCCCTTTATGACGATTGCCGAGCACCCAAAGAATTTAAAGGGCACCGTTTATCAGGATTTCTTTAAGACAATCCCCGTCTGCTGGGACGAAACCATTGTTCTGCCTCAAAGCGAACTCGGCCGCCTTGCCGCTTTTGCGAGAAGGCATGAGGATTTATGGTACATTGGAGTGCAGGCGGGTAACATTGAGGACTTTGAGTTTTCTTTCACTCCGCACTTTTTGGATGATGGCAAGGAGTATAAACTTGAGATGTTTACTGACAGTGAGGAAAAAGACTCAAAGGATACAGTCAGATGCGAACGGATTGTCACAAAAGATGATACAATAAAGGTCAATATTAAAACCGCGGGCGGCTTTGCCGGCAGATTTATACCGATTAATCAATAACTTTGGAAAGAGGGAATTCTATGCTGAAAACAAAACATGAAAAGGGCATAATAATCAGCTTTTATGCAATCGCCGCTGTTTTTATGCTGGTGGCGTCATTCTTTGATTTACAGATAAATCAGCTGCTTTATTATCCCAACAATCCTTTTGGCGTTTTTCTTGACAGAATCGGCGAGCTGCCGCCGTATGTAGCTGTCGCTTTGGCACTTACGGCTCTCTTTAGATTCCCGCCGAAACTAAAGAAGTGGGCAACCGCACTATTGAAGGCTATATTCGGCATTGCCTCAGTCGCCGTTTGGATTTACATATTTATTGACTTCGGCGACAAGTGGATCATTGAGGATGAAAACAGGCTGATTTTTGAGATTATCTTCGGACTTATCACAGGATTCTTAAGCCTTTACCTTTCAAAATATCTGCCCGAAAAGCACATGAGCGCGTTCAGAAACCTGGCAGTGTTCTTTATTCTCATCGCTCTCCTCACCTCCTGGCCCACAAGCGTCTTAAAGGACATCTGGGGCAGAATCAGATTCAGAGACCTTGTCGCGGCAGGCAGCTACGACGGCTTTACCCCCTGGTACATAATCGCAGGCAAGGACGGCCGCTCCTTCCCGTCGGGTCATACCACTGGAGCCGCAGCAACATTTATGCTTATGGGTATTTCATACTTCTTCCCGTCACAGAAGGAAAATGAGCTTAAATACTATATAGCCGCCATGGTATTTACATTTGCAGTAGGCTTCTCAAGAATCACCCGTGGTGCGCATTATCTTTCGGACATTACATTTGCCGCAATCATTGTCTTTACTTTATTCCTGATTATCCGCTATTTATATGTCAAAAGACCTTTCGGAAGCTCTAAAAAGGCAGATACCAAAAATTAAGTAACTTAGAGGCATTTAAAGCATAAAAACTGCTCAGCCATCCCATACTTTTAAGTAGGCGCTAACAGAACTTAAAAGGGGGTGTGCTGAGCTTGTTTTCTAAATATAAGCTTAGGGCTAAGGGGCTAATAACGGGCAGGGTTTTCAGTTACTTTGTACTTATTATGACAGCCTTTCTATTATCACTATTATGCCTTGGCGCCGTTTGTCTGCTGGCGCTTTCCGCATTTCATCCTTTTGTCAGCAGCTTATTTAATATGGCGGACTCCGCTCCCCTCTATCCTGTTTTGTATTACTCAATAGGCTTTGGAGCCGTTATTTGCCTTGCGTTTTTGCAGACATACACAAGATATGTAACCGACAAAATCTTCTTTTTAAAGGCGTCTGAGTCAAGCACCAAAGGCGCATACAGAATAAAGGGAAAAACACTTCTGCCCAAATCTTTTCTGCTTGGAGTTTTGATTGTAACGCTTAAAACGCTTTGGTTTCTGGTTTTGCAGATACCCTTTTTAGCCCTCGCTTCTTATTTTGCGTATCTGCTTTTTAAGGGACTGCCGCGCAATATTATTTATGTTTTTGTTACGGGCTGCTTAGTGCTCTTTGTAATCGGGCTATTCTTTTGGTTTTGCATTGTTCAGCGTTACGCGGCAGCGAGGTATTTTTTTGTGGCCCGCAAAAATCCCAGCGCCTTTGGCTCAATAAAGCAAAGCACAGATACAATGCGTGGCAGGAGCCTTAAAACGGCAGTTTTTAAACTCAGCATGCTGCCGTGGATTGCGACATGTCTTGCTGTTATCCCGATACCCTATGTGCTGACCTACTGCAAAATGTCGTCTGCGGTGCTTATCAATGAGTTTATGTGCAGACTAAAAGCAAAACCGGGTCCCGCAATTGTACTGGGAGTTAAATAAGGTTATACAAATTCTTATTTACCCATAAATCCGTGGATTTACGGGTTTTCTTATGCATCAGCATGCCTTGCATATTTGTCTTTATTATGATAATATTTTTGGGATAAATTAGTTAACAGGATTTAACATAAATTTTCGGAGGCGGCATGTTAAGCAAAATTAAGTCCTCGCTGACACTTGAAAATATAATCGTACGAGCCCTGACAAGCTACTGCGTAATGAATATTGCGATCATCATTATTTACGGAGATGATTTTCTCAGCAAGAGCTATATTGGCAGGGTTAATTTTATTTTTGCTTGCTTAATTCTCGTATTGTCTTTTCTTTTTCTTTCAGCTTTTGACCTTCTTTTTACCGACAGAGAAATCAGCAAGATTTTCAGAAAAAGCCACCTGACTATAGCCGCAATGGCGTTTTTTGAGCTTGTTGCCGCAGTAACTGGCAGTTTTTATTTATTTTTGATTTTCCTGCCTTTCCTTGCCGCTCTAACAAGATATGTTCTGCCCGAAAGTGAAAAAGAGCTTAAAATTCTGTCTTCTGTAAAATTGAAACATGTTAAAGCAACCTTCGGTATTTTAGGTCTTGCATTTTTCCTTTTCACCGGACTTTATACGGCGTTCAGATACTGGAGCTACAATTCACCCTGTTTTGATTTCGGTATCTGGGCACAGATGTTCCATAACATGAAAACAACGGGTCTGCCGATAACCACATGTGAAAGATATATGGAGCTTTCGCATTTTGCGGTGCATTTCTCGCCCATATACTATCTGATGCTGCCCATATACTTTATCTTCCCCGACCCCGCGACGCTTCAGTTTTTGCAGGCGGCTGTTATTGCAAGCGGTCTTATCCCCGTATATCTCTTAGCAAAGCATTTTAAGCTGTCCCCTGCTTTAACGGCGGTAGCGGGAATCTGCTTTGCTTTCTTCCCCGCATTAAGCGCGGGCTGCTCCTATGATTTGCACGAAAACTGCTTTTTGGTGCCGCTTATTCTATGGCTATTGTACTTTGTGGAAAAGAATAAGTTTGTGCCCATGCTCGTATTCTCGGTGCTTACCTGCCTTGTAAAAGAGGACGCGCCCGTTTATGTTGCCTTTATTGCCATATACGCAATATTCTCGAACTGGCAGAAAAATGGTGAGTATAAGTTTATAAAACTCAAAGGCTTTGGTTTGCTCGTGTTGTCGGCGGTTTACTTTTTTGCCGCTATTAAACTCCTTGAAAAGTACGGCGAAGGGGCTATGTTCTACCGCTATGAAAACTACGCGGTTGACGGCAGCGACAGCATTGTGGGCCTTATTAAAACCGCTCTCGCAAATCCCGCGTACATTTTTGCACAGAGCCTTAATGAAGATAAGCTCCCCTTTGCGCTTACCATGCTCGCTCCCCTTGCCTTTGTGCCTTTGATGAATCTTGATGTCTTTGCGTTAATCCTTATCGGCCCCTTCCTGCTTGTAAATCTCATGAGCAATTACCCTTATCAGTATTCAATTGCCTTCCAATATGTTTTCGGCGTTGCGGCGATACTGATATATTTGTTTATTAAGAATCTGGCGTCATTAAAGAAAGAGCTTAAATATTTTGCAGCCCTGTTCTCCGTTTTTGCATGCATAGTCGCATTCTCCTACACATCCGTTCCCTATGTTGAAAATATTATCAATTATTCAGAGAATAAGGCAGAAATTAAGATTATAAACGAAACACTCGAAATAATTCCAAGGGACTCTATAGTATGCTCAAACACAATGTTTGTGGCGCACCTTTATGATGTTAAGGAGATTTACGAATTAAAGACCGATTTTGACTTTGGCGCTCCCCGCAGCATTATAGGTTTTGACCCCGCTACGCTGCCGAGAGACAGGAAAACCGGAGCAATTCAGAAAAATAAGCTTTACAGAATTGCCGATTATATAGTTCTTGATTTGAGATTCACAAAGAACAGAGAAGACTGCAAAACTCTTATTGATATCGGTTATGAACCAAACATTTATGACAGCAAAACAATCGCCGTTCTGAGAAACCCCAACAGCACAAAACCCAGACTCGGAACGGTCGAAAGCCTTGACGACCTTGTAGTGCCGACTCATTGAATAGGAACAGTCACACTTAAATTCAGGTCGTAAGGGCTCGGCTTCGGAGGTAAGCTAAAATGGCGTTTTGGTTAATGAGACAATTCTCGATAGAAAAGATAGTTAAAAGGCTTATAAGCTCATTTAGCATAGTTTATTTTGCCTATGTGTTTATAAAGACTGTGGACTTTAATAAGCCGGGCTATCTTTCGGGTTTTAAGTACGGAATATTCGCTCTTATTGTTTTGGGAGTATTCCTGCTTCAAACCATTGTATTCTCATTTATTAAATACAAAAATGCCGACACATTCTTCTTGTTCGGCAGCGTGATGCTCCTGTTCTCGTATCTTTTGTATGAGTATTCGAGTATTTATCTTTACATTATCCTCGCTTTGATTTTTGCTCTTGCGGTAAAGTATTATCTTTATGACAACGATTTCAACCCCGAAATACCCAAAACCTTTATGAAGGGCTGTATTATTGGGCTTAGCATATTTTTCGTGGTATTTGTGGGCGGGCTGTCGGTTTTAAGGCACCTAAACTATAAAAGCAACTGCTTTGACTTCGGCATCTTCGCTCAGATGTATCACAATATGAAAACAACGGGTCTGCCCATAACCACATGCGAAAGATATTCAATTCTTTCTCATTTCAAGGTTCATATCTCTCCCATTTTCTATTTGCTATTACCCATTTACTTTATCTTTCCATTTGCTGAAACTCTGCTTATCGCTCAGTCTCTGCTAATTATCAGCGGTCTTATTCCGCTTGTTCTCCTTTGCAGGCATTATAAGCTTTCAAATACCGTTACATTCCTTGTGGCCGCCTGCTACACATTTTATCCAGCATTTATGGGCGGAGCGTTCTTTGACTTTCATGAAAACAAATTCCTCCCGCCGATTATATTGTTCCTTATGTATTTCATTGAAAAGAACAATCTGTGGGGAATTATATCCTGCTCAGCGCTTACCCTGCTTGTCAAAGAGGACGCGCCGCTGTATGTGGCGTTTATCGCAATTTATATGATGGCGGAAAAGAAGAAGTATTTAAGAGGAGCAGTACTTTTTGCGGTTTCCGTTATCTACTTTGCAGCTGCGGTGTATTATCTGCAAAACTTCGGCGACGGAGCCATGACCGACAGGTACAACAACTATGTGACTGAAGGTTCGGGCATTGTGGGTCTTGTAAAGTCTTCAATTCTTAACCCCGCGTTTGTGCTATCTCAGGCCGTAACAGAGGATAAGCTTACTTTCATAATTCAAATGCTGGGTCCCTTGGCCTTTATACCCTTTGTGAACAGGAAATTTACTCTTTATATTCTTCTGGGCCCCTTTTTGGTTATGAACCTGCTTGCGGGATATTGGCCTCAGGCGTCAATCAGTCATCAGTATATATACGGCTCAGGATGCCTGCTCTTTTATATTTTTATAGTATCCTTGTCCCACTATAAACCGAACACAAGAGCCGCGGTCGCGGTGTTCTGCGCTGTATCCTCTCTTATGCTTTTCTCAGGCACAAAGGCTGTTAAAGTCAACATACTTTTCGATTATCTCGAGAACCGTGAAAAGCATGCGATAATAGAGGAATGCCTTAACCTTGTGCCCGAAAACGCAAGTGTAACCGCAAACGGCTATCTTGTTCCGCACCTTTATAAAAGGGAAAAGATATATCAGTTTGCATATTCTCAAGAGTTCCTGGAAAGACTTTATGCCGACGGCGAGGACTTTGTGATTGACGACAAATCCTTAATCAACGGCAGCCCTGACCAGGAATTCATCGAAACCAAAGACAGATACCTTGATACCGAATACACCGTTCTGCTGCTTGACACAAATATAGGCAGAAGATGCTTTTTAAAACTCGAAGAATCCGGCTTTGAAACGGTGTTCTATCGTCAGGATGTTATAGTGCTTCTCAAAAATCCCTATTATGTTCCGCATTGATTTCTCTCAAATCTCCCATAAAAAAGCCCCCGAGCAATCTCGGGGGTTTCTTCTTTAGTCGACAGTTCCGCCGCCTACGACAGTGTCGCCGTCGTAAAGCACAAGCGCCTGACCCTTTGTTATAGCCCTTTGGGGTTCATCAAAGACCACATGAAGCTTATCTTCGCCTATCTGCTCTACAAAGCACGGCTGCTCGGGGTGCTTATATCTTATCTTTGCCGTAAGGCGGACTCTGCCTTGTATCGAATCGCAGGCTATAAGATTTATGTCGGAGGCGGTAAGTTCCTTTTCAAAAAGCCCGCTGTTTTCGCAGAGCTTAACCGTATTTGTCACAGGGTCCTTATCGCAGACATACATGGGCTTTTTTAGCGACAATCCAAGACCCTTGCGCTGACCTATGGTGTATCTGATTATTCCGTTATGCTCGCCCAGAATATTGCCGTTTTCGTCCACAAAGTAGCCCTTTGGGCTCTTAATGCCCGTATAACCTTCAATAAATGCGGCGTAGTCGGAATCCGGCACAAAGCATATGTCCTGACTGTCACGCTTTTTGGCGTTTACAAAGCCGTTTTCTTCGGCAATTCGCCTTACCTCATCCTTTGTAAGCTCGCCCAAAGGGAATTCGGTTCTTGCAAGCTGCTCCTGAGTCATGGCATAGAGTACATAGCTTTGCTCCTTTGTTTTGTCAAATGCCTTTTTAAGAAGGTATCTTTTGGAGCCGCTGTCGTACTCAATTCTTGCGTAATGCCCAGTTGCCATGACATCAAAGCCGATTTCTATGGTTCTGTGAATCAGCTTCTGGAACTTTATAAATCTGTTGCAGTCAATGCAAGGGTTCGGGGTCGCGCCCTTTAAGTATGAATCGACAAACCTCTTTATGACTGTATCCTTAAACTCATCGGAGAAGTTAAAAACATAATGGGGAATACCCAAAGCGTATGCCACCTGCTTTGCGTCCTGAACATCGTCAAAGGAGCAGCAGGTTCTTTCATTGCAGCGGTTGATGTCATCGTCGTTAAAGAGCTTTAAAGTTACGCCAATGCACTCGTAGCCCTTATTTTTCATCAGCAAAGCAGCGACAGAGCTGTCAACTCCGCCGCTCATTGCTATAACCGCCTTTTTGGTTGTGTTTTTTGTATCAGCCAAGCTCAATCATCCTGTCTATGCACTTGCGGGCATCTCGAATAACATCCTCTGAAAGCTCAATGACTTCTCCGCCCGTGCCTTCAAGGCAGTTAAGCACATCGATGAGAGTCGTTGCCTTCATATTGGGGCAAAGGATTTTCTTTGAGAGGTAATAGAACTTTTTGTCGGGGCACTCGTACTGAAGGTGCTCGGTTATGCTCATTTCGGTGCCTATGATGAATTCTTTTGCGTCGGACTTTTTGGCATATTCCATTATTCCCGAAGTGGAACCAACATAATCAGCCATTGCAACAACCTCGGGGATACACTCGGGGTGAACCAGCAGAAGGGCATCGGGGTGAGCCGCCTTTGCTATCTCCACATCCTGCTTTGTTACCGCTGCGTGAACGGGGCAGCCGCCCTGCAAAAGCTTAATTTCTTTTTCGGGAACCTGCTGAGCAACATAGTGACCTAAGTTGCAGTCGGGCAGGAACAAAATCTTATCGTTATCTATCTTCTTAACAATCTTAACCGCTGAGGAAGATGTAACGCAGACATCGCAAACGGTTTTAAGCTCGGCGGTTGTGTTGATGTACGCGACCACGGTATAGCCGGGAAGGCTCTCTTTAACCGCTGAAATAAGCTCCTTGTCCATCTGCTCCGCCATGGGACAGCCAGCTATGGGATTTGCGAGATAAACCGTCTTTTCTGGAGAAAGTATTTTTACGGTTTCCGCCATAAATCTGACGCCGCACATTATAACAACAGGATTCTTTGCCTTGCTTGCCATTACACTGAGCTGGAAGGAGTCGCCCGTAAAATCGGCAACTTCGATTATCTCCCTACCCTGATAGCTGTGAGCAAGAATAAGAGCATCCTTTTCCTTTTTTAATGCTAAAATTCTCTCTTGTATATCTCTAATCATTTAGCTCCTCCGATTAGCGTTCTTTGACGAAATAATAGTGAATATCATCCTGAGTTTATAATATTACAATTATGTCGAAAAAGCAATAAGCCCAAGGCACAAGGTTCTTTTTAAAAGCAGCATTTATTTGTATAAAAAGAACAGTCAAAATTATTATTGGCGTCAGATGGGGTTTAATTCGCCGCTTTAGCAAAGTATACAATAATATCAGCATAAATAATAGTATTTACCAAAATTGCTTTAGACTGGTTGACACTTAAAGCAGGGTATTATACTATCTAAATGATTAATTCACAATGGAAAATTGTGTTTTGCCGGCCTATAAGGAAACTGAGAAAGGAGCTTGACATGATAACACCTATAAAGCTTGAAACCCACCTTAACAGGTTTTGCACTTTTTATGAGCTGAACAATAAGGCAATTCCCGAAGCTCTGTTTAAGACAAAGTCTGAAAAACCCGACCTTTCGGACATTCATTACCCCCTGCCCGCAAGAAAAGATGATTATACCTGCTATGCCGTGACAGACGACGGAGCTTTATGGCTCGGCGCCGATAACGGTGTTGCAAGGTATTTCCCCAAAGCAGAGAGGAAGGATGACATCGTTCTTCACTTTTCCGCTCCCCGCTACCTTTATGACAACAATGTAAAAGCTATTATGGCGGACGGCAACGCCGTTTGGGTGCTGACCGAAACGGGAGCGGTTAGAATCGAAATGCGTCCACTCTCCCCCAGAGAAAAAGCAAACATTCTGCTTGAAGAAACCCTTAAATATGTTGACAGAAGAGGCATGGTAAGCCAAAAGAAACTACAGGTTCCCAGAGACCTCGACTCCATAGTCAGCTACGGCCACTCCGACAATGACGGCTGCTTTACAGCAGGCTTTGCCATCGGTGAAATCCTGCACTATGCGGTTCTTAAAAGAGAAAAGGGCGAGGATGACCCCGAAACTCAGAGAATCAGAAAGATTGCCACAAGGGCCAGCGAAGCCTGCCTGTTGCTTATGAACATCTCAGGCAGGGGAAACGGCTTTGTTGCAAGGTCATATCTTACTCCCGACGAGCCAGTGCCGGATGACGGTCTTTTCTACAGAAAGAGCGGCGGCAAGGCGGTTTGCCTTGAAACAAGGGCAAGCAAGAAAAGAGGCATCGCCGGCTTGGAGATTGACGCCAGCACTCCCGTTCCCGACAGGCTCGCAGCCCTTTACAGAGAAAGGGGCTACTCCGACGACGGAATTGTTTACAAGGGCGATACCAGCAGCGACGAGATGACGCTGCACTTCCTGCACCTTTATTTTGCTCACAAGTTCCTTGCTCCCGGCGACCCCGAACTCGGCGAGCTTATTAAGAGCTCCATTAAAGCCACTATGAAGCATATAATCGACCACGGCAACGAGCTGCACGAATGTGACGGCAAGCCCACCACATGGGCAAAATGGAGCCTTGAATACTTTAACTCCCCCTTCGGCTGGTCAGACGCCTGCCTTAACGCAGGTCAAATCCTTATGTACCTGCTTGTCACCATGGAGATTACAGGCGAACAGGGCATTTGGAGAGAGCATTATGACAAGCTGGTATCCTTAGGCTATGCTGACCTTACCACAAAGCACCACGAGCGTTTCTATCAGGTCAGCCTTATGATGAACCTTGACTGCGCCGAGGAGCTTATGTACGGCGACAATATGCTGGCAACAGCCACTTTCTGGGGACTTTTGATGCTCGAAAAAGATAAAGAGCTCAGAGAAAAGTACAAGAAAGGCTTTGAGAGCTGGAGAGGCGAAATCGCAAGAGAATACAACCCCGGCTATGACTTCCCCTTTAAGCTCGTATGCCCCGACGCGGAGCTTGACCCCGAAAGGATTAAGACATGGTTCTACCGCTTCCACCACAGCAGGCTTGCAGCGGGCGTCAGCATGACAAAGAGGTTCGATATTCCCGTCAGGAAAAGACGCGGCGGATATCTTGAGATTTCCGCTCTCTGTCCTCCCGATGAAACCTTTATCGCAAAATACGACCGAAACCCGAGGCAATTCAGGGATGAGGACTCAGGCGGCGTAATGTGCGTTGAAAGCTGCTATGTCTACACCTTTGCTTACTGGATAGGCATTTACTACGGACTTATCTCAGACTAAATACAGATATAAGGAGAATACTTATGGATAAAGGTACAATCCATCTTATAGGCAATGCCCATCTTGACCCCACATGGCTTTGGCAGTGGCAGATAGGCTGCGGCGAGGTTCTGCAGACTTTCCGCTCTGCCCTTGACAGACTGAACGAATATCCGGATTTTGTATTTACCTGCTCCTCCGCCTGCTACTACAAATGGGTAGAAGAAATTGCCCCGGATATGTTTGAAGAAATCAAGCAAAGGATTAAAGAGGGCCGCTGGGTACCAGTCAACGGCTGGTGGGTTCAGCCCGACTGCAACATGCCCTCGGGAGAGAGCTTCGCAAGGCACGCTCTTTACAGCCAGCTTTATTACTATGAGAAATTCGGCGTTACCTGCAGGACAGGCTATAATGTAGACTCATTCGGCCACAACTGGATGCTCCCGCAGCTGCTTAAGAAGGGCGGCATGGACTTTTATGTAATGATGCGCCCGCATCCGCATGAAAACCCCGATATTCCAAAGGGCGCGTTCTGGTGGGACAGCCCCGACGGCTCAAGGGTTTTAACCTTCAGAATCCCCACAAGCTATGCCGAAAACGGACAAAAGGCAATAGACAGGACCATAGAGGTTCTTGAAGAGATTATTGAAAAGAACAATCACCCCGCCATGCTGTTCTACGGCGTGGGCAACCACGGCGGCGGACCGACAAGGGGCGATATTGAATACCTCAAGTCCATATCAAACAGAGATGGCAGAGCAAGACTTGAGTTCTCCAATCCCGACGACTATTTCAATGAGATGCTCCAGAACTACCTTGAGCTGCCCGTTTGGAGAGATGAGCTGCAGCACCACGCAAGCGGCTGCTATTCCGCAACATCCGTTATAAAGCAGCTTAACAGAAAGGCTGAGAATCTCCTTACCGCCGCTGAAAAGTGGAGCACCGTAGCTTACAAAACAGCAGGCATGCCCGCTCAGAACAAGGAGTTCGGCGACGCTTGGAAGGAAGTACTGTATAACCAATTCCACGACATTCTCTGCGGCTGCTCCATCATGGAGGCTTACGAGGACGCCAAGATTCAGCTTGGCGCCGCAATGGATAAAGGTTCAAAGGCTTTGAACCATGCGCAGCTTAGAATCGCAAGACAGGTTGATACTTGGATTGACGGCGTTTCCGACCCTGTTTACTGCGAGGTCAGAAACAAGGGCGCAGAGCGCAGATTCCCCCGCCCCGTAATCATCTTCAACCCTCATTCTTGGGATATCGAAACCCCGGTTCGCATTCTTGAATGCTCTGAGTATGTAAAGGACTCTGAGGGCAACGAGGTTCATTTCCAGAACATCCGCTCATCCCGTTCTAACGACACTCACCTTGACACTCTGTTTGTCGCTAAGGTTCCCGCACTGGGCTATGCAACCTACTGGCTCAAGTATCCCGAGAATAATATCTCCATAACGGTTCCCGAGTTTGTGGATTCCACAATCAATACCGAAGAGGACAACAAGACCATAACCATCGAAAACGAGTATGTCCGCGTTGAGTTCGATAAGGCTACGGGTACCATCTCAGAGCTTATTAACCTTGAAAGCGGCTACAATTACGCAAACAAGGGCAATATGGCTGTTCCCACCGTTATTGATGACCATAAGACGGACACTTGGGCGCACAATATCTTCAAGTTCCACGATGTAAAGGGCGTTATGAGCCTTGTTTCGATTGAGCTTGTTGAAAAAGGTCCCGTTCGCGCTCTTGTACGCACAAAGCACAGGTTCAACGATTCGTATCTGTATCAGGAGTTCAGCCTCGCAGAGGGTCAGAAGACTATAAGAGTCAAGTGCAAGGCTATTTGGCAAGAGGAGTTTACAATGCTTAAAATGGCCTTCCCAACCGCGGGCAGGAATGAGATTTCCACCTATGAGATTCCCTGCGGATATATTAAGAGACCCTGCAACGGCGAGGAGGAGCCCGCACTGCAGTGGGCAGACCTTACCGTTACCGATGCAGAAGGCATAAGGCGCGGCATTTCCATAATGAGCGATTCCAAGTACAGCTATGACTGCCCCGGCACTGAACTCAGACTCACCTGCCTTAGAAATGTAATCTTTGCCGACCATTATTCATATCGTCCGCCCGCATTGTTCAACTTCACAGACGAGGGTCTGCAGAGATTCGAGTACGGCATTTATCTGCACGACGGCGAGGCTGAGGAATCCAACATAGTAAAAGAAGCCGCTCTCTTTAACTGCCGTCCCACCTATGTGCCCGAAAGCTACCATAAGGGCACCGCTCCTCAGGTTCAGAGCTTCATAAACATAGACGCAGACAATGTAATTGTCACAGCAATTAAGCTCTGCGAGGACGGTTCGGGAGATACTATAATAAGGCTTTACGAAATCTCCGGAAAGAATGTAAAGGCCGCTATTGTATGCGAAACTCTTGGAGCCTCGTTCTTCTCCGACTTTAAAAAGCACGAAATCAAGACCTTCAGAATCTCCAAAGACGGCAAGGTTTCTGAGGTAAACTTCCTTGAAGGAATTGTAGACTAAAGAGCAAGACTCCTGCCGTAAGCGGCAGGAGTCTTTAAAAAATGGAGGCAAAATGAGAAAAGGCTGGCTTGTTGTAAACAGCTTTACCAACTGGGACAAGTTCAAGGAGCTGTACTCCATGCTCTGCGACGCGGCAAGGCTGCACAGTATTAATCTTAAGGTTAAGCCCTCCTATACCCTATTATGCGATATTACAAGGGGCAGCTTTATAATAGAGCAAGGCGAAAAGCCCGACTTTATTATCTTTTGGGATAAGGATATAATCCTCGCAAAGGCACTCGAGCAAATGGGTTTTAGGCTCTTTAACTCGGCTGAGGCTATTGAGCTGTGCGACGATAAAGCGCTGACCCATCTCAAACTTAGCAAAGCGGGCATAAGGCAGCCGAAAACCGTTTCCGCTCCAAAGGCTTACCCCTCCACCAAATACAACGATTTAAGCTTTGTAAGGCTAGCCGCTGAGGAGCTTGGCTTTCCGCTTATCATTAAAGAGCGCAGCGGCTCATTCGGCTTTCAGGTGCATTTGGCAAATAATCTTTCTGAGGCTGAAGAAATAGTAAAAAGCCTTGAATGGAAGCCGCTTATATTGCAGGAAATGATTAAGTCAAGCCGAGGCAGGGATATAAGAATAAATGTTGTCGACGGCAAGGTAGAGTCCGCCATGCTGAGATACAGCACTAACGGGGATTTCAGGTCTAACCTTACCCTTGGCGGCAAAGCCGAAAAATATGATTTAAATAAAGAACAGAAAAAGGCGGCGCTCGACGCAGTTAAGTCTTTGGGGCTTGATTTTGCGGGCGTGGATATGCTTTTTGGCGAAAGCGGCGAGCCTATTATTTGTGAGGTAAACTCCAACGCCCATTTTAAAACCACTCTGCAGTACACTGGCGTGAACATCGCGGAGAAGATTATAGAAATGATTGTTATAAGGATTTACGCTCATGACTAAGGGTTTGCTTATCTACGACAGAGAAGGCGCAAAGCGGAATAAAGTCTTTATAGACATGCTGATAGACAGATTCGGCAAAAGAGGCATAGAGCTTTGCCTTGTTATATTTGAGGAAATGTGCTTTGGGATAGACTCTGAAAAGCCCTTTGTTAGTTTAAAGGATGCGGATATTAAGGATTTCAGCTTTGCCGTTTGCAGATGCATAAATCCCCTGCTGTCACGCCATCTTGAGCTATTGGGGCTTAAAGTATTTAATAATTCCGAAATCTCAAGAATATGTAATAGTAAGAACATGACATATTCTGTAGCTTCTGAGCTCGGCATCCCCGTTCCCATCACTTATTTCGGAAAGAGAGGAACGGTTTTAGAGTTTAATGACAGCGACTTTCCTCTTATCGTAAAGTCCGATTCGGGTCACGGCGGCGCTGAGGTTTTTTGGGCGAACAATATGCATAAGCTGACCGATGCTGTAAAGCGGATTGACGCCGACTATGTTGTGCAAAAGCCCGTATCCGAGCTCGGCAAGGATTTGAGAATCTATGTTGTGGGCAAAACCATAGTCGGCGCGGTGCTCAGGACTTCAGAAAAGGATTTCAGAAGCAATTTCTCACTCGGCGGCTCGGCAAAACTCGTTACACCTCAGGATAATGAGCTGAAAATTGCAAAAAAGCTCATAGACCGCTTTGACTTCGGCATGGTTGGCATTGATATAATTTACGACAACGGCAAACCTCTCCTAAATGAAATTGAGGATGTTGTGGGCTCAAGAATGCTGTACGCAAGCTCCGACATTGATATTGCGGATTTGTACGCAGAGCATATAGCGAATACATTGGCTGTCAGCACTAATAAGGGGGATAATCTATGATAAAGTACCCGAGAGTAAAAAACGGCATTATAAGCCGCACTGAGGGCAATATTTTTTCATATCACGGCTGGGGTTCTGTTTGCAAGGCTACGAACGGAGAGCTGCTTGCGGTCTGCTCCGCGTTCAGAATGAAGCATGTCTGCCCATTCGGCAAAACCGCTCTTTACAGGAGCACGGACAACGGTCTTACTTGGTCAGCGCCGACTATCATTAACGATACCCTGCTTGACGACAGGGACGCGGGCATAATTTCCCTTGGCGGCGACAGGCTGCTTGTAACCTGGTTTATTCATCCTCCGATGGTCTATACAAGAAAATACCGCGAATCCATACTTAACGACTGCAATGAGCTGGAAAAGCCAATTACAGAGGCGCATTTAAACTACTGGGAGGCAAAATACACCGACCCGACTTTGGGCGGCTCATTTATAAGAATATCCGAGGATTTGGGCAGGACATGGGGCGAAACAATCAGGATACCCATATCCGCTCCCCACGGACCTACAATGAGGTCTGACGGCAGCCTGATTTACTTCGGCAAGGAGCTATACTCTTTCGGCGCGGAAAAAGAACATGCCCTTGCGGTCTATGTTTCTGACAATGAGGGCAAGAGATGGAAAAGACTATCTTATATCGAAAACCCCGAAGGCTTTAAGGGATGCCATGTTCATGAGCCGCATATAATTGAGCTTAAAGACGGCACGCATCTGGGAGCAATAAGAGTTGAGGGCGATGTGGTGCCCTATCGCTTTACGGTATATACAACCAAATCAAAAGACGGGGGCAAAACTTGGTCGCCACTGAAGCCAACAGAAATTGAAGGCTCTCCCCCGCATTTGTTCCAGCATTCATCGGGAGCGGTTCTCCTTAGCGTCGGCCACAGAAGCAAGCCTTACGGTCAAAAGGTTTATGTAAGCTACGACGGCGGCGACAGCTTTGAGGATGTATATATCATAAGGGACGATGCCCCCGATGACGATCTGGGCTACCCCGCCACAATCGAGCTGGACGACGGCTCGCTGATTACCGTCTATTATCAGCGCTACCACAGCGACATTAAAACCTCCTTCCTCTACTCCAAATGGAGGCTGGATGATATAAGATAAAAAAAGGGAGCAGATTTAATCTGCTCCTTTATGTTATTTGCCTTCTCTTTTCTCTTTGAGCCTTGCCGCGACGGTGATGGGCAGACCAAAGAGATTGATAAAGCCTTCAGCGTCTTTTTGATTGTAGACATGGTCCTTATCAAAGGTTGCGACCTCTGCGTCATAGAGTGAGTAGGGAGAGGTTGTGCCCGCGTTAATGATGTTGCCCTTGTAGAGCTTGAGCATTACTTCGCCCGTTACGGTCTCCTGAGTCTTGTCAACAAAGGCCGCAAGGGCTTCTCTAAGTGGTGTGAACCACTGACCGTAGTAAACAAGCTCGGCATACTTTATTGCAATTTGCTCCTTAAAGTGGCTTGTTTCCCTATCAAGGCAAAGGCTTTCGAGAACCTTATGTGCGCGGTAAAGAATCGTGCCGCCGGGGGTCTCGTATACTCCCCTTGACTTCATTCCCACAAGGCGGTTTTCCACAAGGTCAACAAGACCGATGCCGTTCCTGCCGCCGATTTCGTTGCACTTTTCGATTAGCTCAACGGGTGACAGTCTCTCTCCGTTTACGCTGACGGGAACGCCTTTTTCAAAGCCGATTGTGATATACTCGGGCTTGTCGGGAGCCTGCTCGGGCGATACGCACATTTCAAGGAAGCCTTCCTTGTTGTACTGAGGCTCGTTAGCGGGGTCCTCAAGGTCAAGACCTTCGTGTGAAAGGTGCCAGATATTCTTATCCTTTGAATAGTTGGTCTCCCTGCTAATCTTTAAGGGAACATTGTGCTTTTCGGCGTATTCGATTTCTTCCTCGCGGGACTTGATATCCCAGATTCTCCACGGAGCGATTATCTTCATATCGGGAGCAAAGGCTTTAATTGTAAGCTCAAAACGAACCTGGTCGTTGCCCTTGCCTGTGCAGCCGTGGCAGATGGCGTCCGCGCCCTCTTTTTTTGCGATTTCGACAATTCTCTTTGCGATTATCGGGCGGGCAAAGGCTGTGCCGAGGAGATACTCTCCCTCATAAACAGCGCCCGCTTTAAGGGTGGGGAAGATATAATTTTCTACAAACTCCTGCTTTAAATCCTCTATATACAGCTTTGAGGCTCCGGTTTTAATTGCTTTTTCCTCAAGACCGTCAAGCTCGGAACCCTGGCCCACATCGGCGGAAACCGCTATAACCTCGCAGTTGTCATAGTTTTCTTTAAGCCAAGGGATTATAATTGAGGTGTCAAGACCGCCAGAGTAGGCAAGAACAACTTTTTTAATTTCTTTCTTCTCCATATTACCGCCCTCTATTATGTATTTGTTAAGAGCTGTGAGTACAGCTCTTAACTTATTTAGTCTTTAAAGAACTCATAGAATGCTCTGTATGCAGCGTAAAGGTCAAGCTTTGAGACAATCTCATAGGGTGAATGCATTGAAAGTACGGGTACGCCGACATCCACAACATCAATGTCGAGGTTAGCAACATACTTGGCAACCGTTCCGCCGCCGCCCTCGTCTACCTTGCCAAGCTCGCCGATCTGCCAGGGGATTCCCGCTCTTTCAAACAGGGAGATTACCTTGCCCATGAACTCGGCTGATGCGTCTGATGTGCCGCCCTTGCCTCTTGAGCCCGTGTACTTTGTGAGAACCACTCCCCTGTTCAGGTACGCGGAATTGTTGCGCTCCATAACCTCGGGGTAAGTCGGGTCAAAGCCTGCGTTTACATCGGCTGAGAGACACTCAGACTTGGAAAGGACTCTGTAGCCGGGGACACCCTCCATAGCGGCAAGGTCGTAGATAAAGTATTTAAGATACGCGGAATTAAGGCCCGTATTGCCGTCGCTGCCTGTTTCTTCTTTGTCGGTAAGGACAGTCATGATAGTATGCTCGGGCTCCTTTGAGTCAAGGATAGCCATAAGCGCGGGATATGCGCAGACTCTGTCGTCATGACCGTAGGCGCCAATCATACTGCGGTCAAATCCGATGTCGGAGGGGTCAAACGCAGGGACAATTTCGAGCTCCGCGCGTCTGAAATCAACCTCAGTGATTCCGTACTTTTCGTTGAGGATTTTCATAATATTGAGTTTTACGGCGTCGCCGCCCTCTGCGTCTTTAAGGGGCAGGCTGCCAACTACAATGTTCAAATCCTCACCCTTTATAGCCTCGCCCAGTTTTTTCTGGGACTGAGCCTGACCAAGATGGGGCAGAAGGTCTGTTATTACAAACTTTGGCTCGCCCTCTGCCTCGCCTATTGTTATCTCAACCTTTTCTCCGTTTGCCTTAATGACTACGCCGTGCAGAGAAAGTGGTATTGCGGTCCACTGATATTTTTTGATTCCGCCGTAATAGTGGGTTTTGAAAAGCGCAAGCTCGCTGTCTTCATACAACGGATTGGGCTTTAAGTCAATTCTGGGAGAATCGATGTGAGCGGCGCTGATTCTGACGCCCTCTTTGATGCTCTTTTTGCCGATGACGGCGAGAATGACCGCCTTGCCTCTGTTGTTGTATATGACCTTATCGCCGGGCTTGTACTTTTTGTCGGGCACAAAAGGCTCAAAACCCTTTTCGTATGCCATCTTTTCTATTTCCTTAACAGCCTCGCGCTCGGTCTTTGCCTTTTTCATAAAGGACATATATCCTTTGCTGAATTCAAAGGCTTTATTTATTTCATCATCGCTTACTACCTTTGCCATGTGCTTGTTTTGAACCAGCAATTCTTCTCTCAGCTTGTCTGCAGCTGATTTTTCTTTAGACATACAGAGCCTCCGTTCTTTTAAAATTCATATATTTTCTTATATCTTTCGTAGGCAGACATAACTTTATTCACATAGTGCCTTGTTTGTGGAATCGGGATTTCGGGTATTGTTTTACCGTCGGGGGAAATGGCTGAGTCTCTGAGCCATGAGTTTACCTTGCCGCGGCCTGCGTGATATGCCGCAATGGCGGTTTCAAGCTCGCCGAATTCCTCAAGCAGCATATTAAGGAAGAAAGTACCGTACTTAATTGAGGTTTCGGGGTCGAAAAGCATCTCGGTATCAAGCTTTTCGCCCGTTTTTGTCTGGAGCCATTTAAAGGTGTCGGGGGTCATCTGCATAAGACCCCTTGCGCCCGCGTAGGAAACCGCGCTGGCGTTAAAGCTGCTTTCGGTTCTGATTACCGCATAAATAAGGGCTTTGTCGACTCCGTAATCCGCTGCATATTTTTCCACTAATTCTGTATGTTTAAGCGGATATTCTCTCATCTGACGCCTATTATACCACCATGGATAAAGGATTGCAATAAGCAAAGCAAGAATAATTATGCATAATAATGCATAAACATAGAGCATTTTTTTATTTTTTATTGTTAATATCTTCATTTCATCACCTAAAGCGCTGTTTTAAATACCGAGATATTTAAACAGCGGCTGAAGCTCATAGTTTATATCGTAGGGTTCGTGGTTTCTGATTACGAAATCCGCCCTTTCGGTATAGTAGCTTTCTTCCTTTTGAACATTCATTTTTAGCTCTATCGCTTTTTCATCAAGGTTGTCCCTTGCGGCTACCCTCTTTTTGCGCTCTTCTTTGGGGGCGACAACGGCGACGCTTGCGCTGCACAGCATATTTGCGCCGCTTTCAAAAAGAAGAGCCGCCTCTATTACCGCGTTCTTGCCTTCCTTTATCGCTTTCGTGGCGCGGCTGAGAGCTACTTTAAGAATCTCTGGGTGGGTTATGGAATTAAGTTTCAGCTGATTTTCTTTTGAAGAAAATGCGACCTCGGCAAGCCTAGGCCTGTTAAGGCTGCCGTCTTCATTCAGAATATCATTGCCAAATTCCTTTGCCAGTACGGATAGAACTGGTGAACCCGGCTCGACAATTTCACGGGCGATTTTGTCGCAGTCAACTATGACGCAGCCCTTTTCGCTCAAAATGCGGGCAACCGTACTCTTTCCCGCTCCTATTGGACCCGTAAGACCTATTATCTTTGCCATAAAAAACCTGCCTGTAAAGCTTTCTCTAAATCCACCACATTAAAGCCTGCCGCCCTGAAAAGTCTGTTGCAGACGGCAAGGCCTACGCCCTCCTTTGAAGGACAGCGGGCGAAAACTCTTTTCGCTCCCATATCGTCAAGCTGCCTTAAAGCGCCGTAGAGCCTTTGAGCCTGAGCGAGGCTGTCGTTTTCAGCTCCGTAGCTTACGGCATTAATGGGGAGCTTATCCTCCTCGCCGTCAAAGCAAAGGGCGAAATCGCCATCTTTACGCTCATTGTTTATATAGTCAAGGTATTCTTTAAAGCTGCCTTTCAGAACAATGACCTGTGCTTTGGGGGAATAGTGGCGATATTTCATGCCGGGAGAAGAAACCTTTGCGTCTTCCGCAAGGGGCTTCAATACGCTCTCGTCAATCTCCACCGCTCCCACGACGGATTTTATATCCTCCGCCGTAACGGCACCCGGGCGGAGAATTTTCGGAACATCGCCCGTTAAACTCAGAACGGTGGACTCTACCCCAAATCTACAATTTCCCCCGTCGATAATAAGCTCTATTCTGCCCGTCATGTCGTCTATAACATGCTCCGCGCTTGTGGGGCTTGGAAAGCCCGAAATATTTGCTGAGGGCGCCGCTAAAGGCAGTTTAGACTCTCTTATGACATCGAGGGCGATTTTACTGTCAGGCATCCTAATCGCCACTGTGGAGAGCCCTGCGCTGACCTCTTTCGCAACCTTGCCGTTGCTTTTGAGAATCATTGTAAAGGGACCCGGCCAGAATTTTTCGGCAAGGAGTTTTGCCTCAATGGGCACATCGTCGCTCAGTTTATAAACATCCTCAAAGTCAGCAATGTGGACTATAAGGGGATTATCCTGCGGTCTGCCCTTTGCATCAAAGATTTTTCTTACAGCCTCGCCGCTCAGAGCGTTAGCGAATAGACCGTAAACGGTTTCAGTGGGAAGAGCGGCAACTGAGCCTCTTTTTACGGTTTCTGCCGCCTTTTCTATTATTCTTTTATATTCAGCGTCGGAAACATTTATGGCGCTTAAAACCTCTGTTTTTAGCATTATGATTCCTCTAATTTTCCTGCATTTGCAGTTTTTCAGCGGTGTCGGCGGTGATAAGGGCGTCGATTAATTCATCAAGGTCGCCGTTAAGAACCTCCTCAAGACGGTAGAGAGTAAGACCGATTCTGTGGTCGCTTACCCTGCCCTGAGGATAGTTGTAGGTTCTGATTCTTTCGCTTCTGTCGCCCGTGCCGACCTGAGTTTTTCTCTGACCTGCGATTTCCTCGGTCTGCTTTCTTCTCTCCTCCTCAAGAATCCTTGAGCGGAGAATCCTCATTGCCTTTTCTCTGTTCTTATGCTGGCTTCTTTCGTCCTGACACTCAACTACGGTGCCTGTGGGAATATGGGTAATCCTTATTGCGGATTCGGTCTTGTTAACATGCTGACCACCTGCGCCGCTTGACCTGAAGGTGTCAATCTGAAGGTCGGCGGGGTTAATCTCTATGTCAACTTCCTCAGCCTCGGGCAGAACTGCTACGGTAACGGTTGAGGTATGGATACGGCCCTGAGATTCGGTCTCGGGAACTCTTTGGACCCTGTGGACGCCGCTTTCAAACTTAAAGCGGGAATATGCGCCCTCGCCGCTGACCATGAATATTATTTCCTTGTAACCGCCAAGACCTGTTTCGTTGGCGTTGAGGACCTCGATTTTGAAACCCTTAGCCTCGGCATACATGGAGTACATTCTGAAAAGAACACCCGCAAAGAGAGCGCTCTCCTCGCCGCCAGCGCCGCCTCTGATTTCCACGATAACATTTTTGTCATCGTTGGGGTCTTTGGGCAAGAGAAGAATCTTTAATTCTTCATTGCAGCGCTCAAGAGCTTCTTTGGAGTTTTTATACTCCTCCTCCACCATCTCGCGGAAATCCTTGTCAAGACCTTTGCTTTGCAGCAGTTCTGCCGCTTCGTCAAAGGTCTTTTTGTATTCCTTATACTCTCTGTATTTTTCAACTATGGGTAAAAGCTGCTTTCTTTCCTTCATCAGCTTTGTATATTGCTCAATGTCCGTCGCGATATCGGGACTGCAGAGCTTTTCGTCCAATTCTTCAAATCGCTTTTCAACATTCTCAAGCCTGTCAAGCATAAATTATCTCCTGCTTCATAGTATTTTACTGTCATATTATTTCTTATCTTTAGCAAAACTTAGCTGAGGTTAGCCCGGATTTATTGTATCCTGCGCTTTTATTATCTGCTTTACCGCCTTTTCTGCCTTGGAGCGCGGTATCATAAACTCCCTGCTGCAGCTAAGGCACTTTAGCTTAAAGTCCATCCCGATTCTGAGAACATAAAAACTATTGCCTCCGCAGGGATGATTCTTTTTCAGCACAAGCGTATCCCCGACTTTTATGTCCATTTTTCCTCCAAATGCGAAATGTTTTAGCAATAATTTCATTCAGATATTGTATCATACTTTTCCACTAAGATAAATACTTATTAATTAATGTATAAAGTTTTTGTCTGAGCTAAATCAAGGGACTTACCATCTGTTGAAGGGACGGTTACAAATATGAGAAAATACTTGCCCGAAGGCAGCCTTATCAATACTGCTGAAAACAAGGCGGCTATGGAAAACGAAGAAGCATTAAAAAGAGCTATGCTCTCGGGAACTATTTTAGAAGCAAGAGCTGTGCTTTGTGACAAGGAACACAACCTGCATGTTAACTTGGGATGCATGAGAGGCATTATTCCCAGAAAAGAGGCTGCGCTCGGCATTGAGGAGGGCACAGTAAGGGATATTGCCATTATCTCAAGGGTAAACAAGCCCGTTATGTTTAAGGTGCTTGAGATTGAGGAGAACAGCTTTGGCACTAAAACGGCTATTTTAAGCCGCCGAGTGGTTCAGGAGGAGTTTAAGGAATACTACACCAAAGAATGGTCCGTAGGCGATATAATCGACGCCAAGGTTACTCATATGGAGAGCTTCGGCGCCTTTTGCGATATAGGTGCGGGAATCAGCGCGCTGATGCCCGTTGACAGCATATCGGTATCAAGAATTCCCCACCCGAATGTAAGGTTCTCGGTAAATCAAAACATAAAGGCGATTATCAAGAGCTTTGACAGTGAAGGCAGGGTGAATCTCTCCCACAAAGAGCTGCTTGGAACATGGCTTGAAAACGCCTCCATGTTCTCTGTGGGAGAAACGGTGCCGGGAATTATAAGGTCAGTTGAAAACTACGGCATTTTCATTGAGCTTACGCCAAACCTCGCTGGGCTTGCCGAGTATACGGAGGGCGTAAAAGAGGGCGAATGGGCAAGCGTCTTTATAAAAAGCATTATCCCCGAAAAAATGAAAATTAAGCTGATTATAGTTGACAGCTTTGAGGCTGACTATCCTCCCTTGCCGATTAAATACTTCTACACAGAAGATAAAATAAAGCACTTTTTATACTCCCCGCCCGGCTGCGAAAAGGTTATTGAAACATATTTTGAGTAGTCTACATAAATTAAACCCCATTTTCCTTTTGGAGAATGGGGTTCATTTTTAATAATCATCAGGCAGGTCAATGGTGCCGTACTGAGCTTCGTATTCGGCAATCCTCTTTTTTATAAGCTGTTCAAGCTCTTTATTTTTGGTTCTGCCTTCGCTGCCTGCAATATATCCAAGCTTATACAGCAAGGAACGATTAACTCTTAAAGTATATCGCGCAAGATTATTGCTCATCTAATGTCAACCTCCCGTAAAAGAAGTATTGACATTAGTTTGCCTTCATATAACCGAAAAACATAAGGAAATAATTTCATAAAATCCTTTATTCGACGCTCGACTCTACCTCGGTATCTGTTTGCTCCGATGAGGTCGGGTCATCAGTATCGGTCGTTTCTGCGCTAATGTCAGACGCAGAGGGTTCAGTGTAAAACTCGTTTTCAAAGTTTAAAGCGGTTGTCGGCTCAGGCTCTTTTTTTGAAAGCATCATGGCGGTGGAAATAAGGACGAAAGAAACGCAGAACACAATCACAGCCCCGACCGCAAGCAGCCATTTTGCCCGAAGGCTCATCGGTTCTTTTCTTAAAAAGTCGTTGTCCCTAAAGCCTTCTTCATTTACGGCGGGCGGGAAAAATTTTGAAAACCGATAAAAGCCTTTGGTATGAGATGCTTTCGGAGCTTTGATTTCGATTAAGCTGTCTATACTTTCTTTTACTTTATCCTTTTTATCTTTGCCCATTGAACATCTCCGTCAGTTTAATCAGAAGCCGCGGCCGCCACCGCCGTGGGAGCGTCCCGCCGATGAAGTATGAGATATGGAGCCGCCAAAGCTCATGCCCGTGCCAGTGCCCTTATGGGATGACCCGCCTTTGCTGTCTGTGTGCGTCTTAATCGGCGTTGTTACCACATGGCGTCCCACAAGCACATCGGACTGATGCCTTATATTGAGCCTCGCTCTGTGCATATTAGCGTCGCCCGACTTGCCGATGGTTTTATAGCTTACAAAAGTATAGATAACGATTGCGCCAAATGTAATAAGAGCGGCAAAGAATGCTGCGATAATGAAATCGAGCCTTATGCCTAAGAAATATTGGTCTTTTAAAGTGGGGTTTCTCGGAACAATTAAATCTTCATCGAAATCAGGAAAACCCGGATAGTATCCATAGTCCTCTTTAGGTCTTTCAACATCTATAGAGCCTGAGATTATGCCTATGGAGATATCTACAAAGCTTTCGGCGGCCTCATAAAAGCTGCCGTTTTTTGCGTAAAACTGAGCAGAGTCAAGGAGATAATCAAGATTACCGCCGCTGATTTTGTCAATAAAGGTACCTGTGGTGGATACCCAAAGCTCACGATTGTCCATATCTATAAGAAATAAGGCGCTGTCAGCGGGAAAACCTTTTTTATCTATCAGCTCGTCGTGGTAATCGTCCGCATAATCCATGGCGGTTTTGCCTTTAGCGTCATTGATTGTCAGGATGAAAAGATACGGCGCATCATCCGCGGAATTCTTAATAGCTTCATTCAGGATGTTTATCTCCGAATTGCTAAAAAGTCCCGCATTGTCAACAACATAGAAATCTAAGGTATCGGCAAATGAAAGTATTGAGAAATTCAGGATAACAACCAAAGCCATACTCAGAGTAATAATTAAAAATTTGATATTGTTACGGGCTTTGTTTTTCATGCGGCAAATCCTCCGTAAATCAGGATTGCTGCCAATACAGCAAGCGCCGATACCGCCGCTGTGGTAAACAGCTTCAGCTTGTCAACAGGCAGCTCGCCGTAGAGCTTGCCCGTCTGACCGTTTATGGCGTAGCGGTACAGCTTTCCCCTGTAATTGTAGGTCATGACCCAAAGGGGGAAGAGGAAATACTCCCAGTGGTCCTTCAAGTCGTTTATCTTCATTTCAAAGGAGGTGATTGCGCCGCCTGCGTTTATTGAGCCCTTGAATTGGTTTTCGGCTATATCTCTCAGCTTTTTCTCAATCTCGCCATAGAGGTCGGCTTTGCCAAGCTGCCTTTTCTCCGCCTGAAAGCCCGAAAGATACATCATCGCGAAATCTACAGATTTTGACTCATCAAATGGGCAGACATATTTAAGAAGGTTCCTGTCGCCGTCTTTATAGGCGGAAAAGGCTATTCCCTCAACATCAAGGTCGCCTTTTCTTTCATGACGATAGTCGGAGATTTCGGTGTATTGGAAATTGCCAGCGATCCATGTTCTTGTTGTTTTGGATTTTGCGGTCGCTTGGCCGAATATCTTTGCGTCAACAATGTAATAAGGGTAATACACGCCCGTAACGCTCTCAAAGGTGCCTTCTGTCAGGAACTCCTTGGGGAGCATTCTTTTTTTGGCGCAAAAGTCCTTAAATCGCTTAATCGCTTCATCCTTAGAGATGGCAAAGGGAATAAGCCTGTCGGGTCTGAACTCTCGGCTCAGCTTGCCTGAAAGAATAACGGGGTTATGGCAGTAATAACACTGAGTCGCCGCTGTGCTCTCGGCTGTGATTATCTCCGCGCCGCAGCTCGGGCAGGAGTATGTGACCGCTTCTTTTTCAAAAAGCTCGGCATCTTCTGTTATTTGAGTTTTAGGCGCGGCAGAAACCGTTTCCGCTGCGCCTGAGTTGCCTGCTTCAACTTCACTTTTATTAAAGCGGGACTGACAAAAATCGCAATAAAAATCATTTTCGCGCGGTCTGAATACAAGCGGACCGTCGCAGTTAGGGCATTTATATGAAACTACTGCCATGATATCCCCCTATTGAAATGACGCTATGAATTCTGTTCGTTAGGTTTGCCGCAGTTGGGGCAGAATTTGATTTTCTGCGCGATACCCTTTACCTCATAGCCGCAGTTTGAGCATTTGAAGTCGTTAGTCGGTCTCGGCTTGCCGCAGTTAATGCAGAAGTTGCCGCCGTTCTCAGTGCCGCATGAGCAAACCCAGCCGCCTCCGTTCGGGCGCGCTTTGCCGCAGTTCTGGCAGAACTTGCCCTCGTTTTCTGCTTTGCATTCGGGGCAAATCCACATATTCGCGCTCTTTGCGCTTTCTCTTTCCATCTGAGCCTGATTGGAACGGGATGCCTCACCCACAAAACCGCCTCCTGCCTGCATACCGATGCCTACGCCCAAGAAGCCTGCCATTGCGCCGGACTGGTTGGAGCCCGCAGCCTCGATACCCCTTGCAACGGAGCCCTGAACAAAGCCCTCTCTGATTGTGGGATCTGACATCATTGCGCCGCGGTTCCTCATGTTGATGAGCTTCATGGACTCCTCGTCATAGCTGATTGAAGCTATGCCCACAGACTGGACCTCAAAGCCTCTGGTTGCCTTCCAGTCCTCATCAAGAACCTCGCTCATGTACTTGCTGATTTCCATGCTCTTAGATGTGACATAGGAAATCTTTTGACCCTCGGCGGACATTCTGTTGATGGCAGCCTGGAACGCGGTAAGGAACTCGGAGAGATACTGCTCGTTAATATCCTGAATATCGACCCTGTCTTTATTTCTCGGAATAGCCTCATAGAAGAACTTTATGGGGTCGGTTATGCGTATGGAATATGTTCCGTGTGCTCTGAGGAAAAGCTCGGAATTGTAGAAAGTGTCAAAATAGTTAATGGGGTTCTTTGTGCCGAACTTAATGCCTTTAATCTCCTGCAGATTTATAAAGTAAACAACCTGCGCGGAGGGCTGTGTTCCGCCGTATTCTACTCTTCTGAAGGTTTCCTTTACGCTTTCTGAAAGCTCGCCGTTGAAAAGCGACGGAAGTGTGGAATTGTCAACCCTGTAATAGCCCTCCTCGGCTGTATAGTCCACAACCTTGCCGCCCTCAAGGAGCATCATAAACTGATTGGGATAGACATGGATTATGGAGCCGTTTGATACGGCTTTGGGCTCGCCTTTAATATTTCTGTTGCGCTTTGAATCTCTGCGGACAGCGACGCCTTTTGTCATAACCGTATTGTCGCCCATATTGTCGGCTTCAAACACCTCAAGCCAAGAATCCGCAAGCCCTCCGCCGATTGCGCTTGTCAAGACTTTAATTATACCCATGACAACACCTCATAAAAATAGTATTTATTTTGATTAGAATAAAGAACAAAACTACTGGGCGTTAACCTTTAAAATATATGTCGCGCTGTTGTAGTATTCGGCCGTATCGACTTTTACATAGTACTTGCCTGCGGGGAGGACTGCCTCCTCCGTTGAGACAACGGCGTCGCCCCATCTGGATGTAACTGATTTTATTACCCTGCCGTCCTTGTCGACAAGCTGAATAAGCCAGCCCTTGTTAAGATAAGGCTTTATTGCGTTGTGAGAGAAGCTGACAGATACTCTGCTCTCCCCTGTCAGCTCAAAGCTGTACCAGTCGGTATCAAAGTCGATTCCGATTTCAACAAGGGAGCCTCTGTAATCCCTGTTAACGCTTATGGGATTTGCCTTTGCCATTGTATCGTTTTTCTCAGCTTCCCAATAATAGGTGGCGTCAAAATCTAAGGAAATTGTGTACGGGGCGGTATTGAGGGTTCTGTTTTCGGAGTCGATAACCACATAATACTCGCCCGCTGCAAGTCCGATTCTGGGGGACTCTATTTTTGCGGTGCTGAGCTTTGCGACAGCGGAATACAGAACCTCGCCGTCTTTATTTATGAGCGTGATATTCCAGCCGTCTTTCTGGTCGTTTATTGGCTCCTTTTCAAAGAGCAGAACAACTGAACCGTCCATGGGCAGAGTCACTTTAAAGAAGTCCTTGTCGGTTCTGCCGCTTCTTTCGGAAATTGAGCCCTTATACTGCTTGCCCGTTTCAATGGGCATCGCGGTTTCAATACTGTCGTTATATTCGCTCTCAGCAAGATTTGACTGCTCAAAGCTTACGGTTAAAGTGTACTCTGCTTCGGAGTGAATATGCTGAGAAATATTTACAAAATAGTAGCCCTCGTCAAGACCGATAAGACCGCTTCTGACAAGCGTGTCGTTGAAATTGGATTTTGCGTAGTAAAGCTCATTCTCCCACTGGTCATAGAGATAGATTTTCCATCCGACCTGGGGGAGCTTTAAATCCTCATGCTCAAAGGAGATTCTCACAAAGCCCTTTTTGTCGACCCTGAACATAAACCAGTCGGAGTCGGGCTGCTCGCCCTCATTCATAACTCCCTTAATGGGCTTATTGAGGGTTATTTCGTTATATCTTGTAATGGTGTCGTTATAGCCTGCCTCATAATCAAAGGTGGCTGTGAAATCTGCTTTTATGTAAAACTCAGTCGGAGAAAAAGCCGTACCCGAGCTTACAACTATAATGTAATTTCCGGGGTAAACGCCGATTTTTTCGGATGTTGCGACATCTGTATCCTTTAAAGTGGAGCTTACTCTGCCGAGGGGGCGGTATTTAATCTCGCCGCCAATGCCCGTGGAGTTATACTCCTCATAAAGCACCGCGTTCCATGCGTTTGCGGGCGCGCTGGGGAGGCTGTGCGAAAGCTCCAGCACAATATATCCTCTCTGGCTGATTTCCAGGCTGTAAACCATATTGTCCGACTTGGAAGCCAGCATGCCCTTGATTTTGTTGCCCGTCTTAATGGGCAGCGGGTCGCTGAAATTTGCGATGGAAGAGCCTACCTTTTGAATGGGAGTAAGTACGGGATTTGAAGTATTATCTGAATTTGAAGAATCGGTGTTTACAAAAGGCGCAGTGCTTTTTGCAATGCTTTCCGTCTTTTGAGTAGCCGCGACCGTTGCTGACCCTACCAGCGTATCGGTAAGCTCAGCGGGCTTCGACAAATCAAGAAAAGCGTCTTCGATATTTAAAACTGGCGCGGAATTTGAAAATGCGCGGCTTTCAGCGCCGTAAAATGCGGCAAAATTAAAGCTGCCCACAGCCGTAATAAGTAAAACAGCCGCAGATAGAACCTTTAACATCCTTTTGAATTTTGATATGTAAGCCTTTTGCATTTTACAAATCCTCTTGCAATAAACTCGAATACATTTCGACAAATTAAGTTTATCACAGTTTATTTCTTCGTTCAATATTTACAGTGAATGCGTTTTATAAATTTTTTGCCATTAGTGTTAAAACCTGCAACAAAAAACTTGCCCCTATCGGAGCAAGTTTCTTTATTAAATACTGAATTCGTGGAATGTTATATAGTTGCTGTCGTGGAAGTTAGCGCACTTATTAAAGGCGGTTCTGCTAACTACTATCAGCTTATCGCCCTCAATAAAAGCGGTGGGATATTGAAAGGCTGTAAAATCGGATGAAAGGTGGCTGTAATTAATTAAATCCTTAACTATGGTCCAGTGAATCAAATCGTCTGAATGGGCAAGGGAGAGGACATTGCGCCGCGGTGCGCGGTTGCCGCATGCAAAGTAACCCTTTTCTGTTTTCATTATCTCAAACTTTGTATGGGCAAATGGGAAATCAATAAATGACACAAATTCGGGAGCCTTTTCGGGGTTTTGTTCATCTGCTTTCAGCATTAAAGCCTTTCCTTCGGCGTATCTGAGGATATTCACAATGCCGCCGTAGGGGGTTTCAACAATATTGCCCTCTATCGCTGCTGGGCAGTGGCCTTTAAGCGCGCCCTCCCAGTTAAGGTCAAAAATCGCCGGGGCAGAGATTGTCCAGTTTTCCGCCTTTAAAAGGTCGGCGTTTTCGTCAATGGAAATGACGACATTGGCGTATCTTTTTTTATGCCAGCAGCCGTACTCCACAGCGGAGTAAAGCCTGCCTCTAATATTTACAACGGATACGGGCGCCTTGTGAAAACCGCTCTCCTCGCAGTGTGATGAGCCTCTTGCAAGGACCGTCGGGGCTGTCCAGGTCCTGCCCAAATCATCGGAGCGTCCGATAAGCAAATCGCCGTATTCCGTAGAGGTAGAGAGCATATATAAAGCTCCCTTGTGGACAAATAATCTTCCCCAAAAGCAGGGCATTAACTCCGCAATATTGCTCCATGTTTTTCCGTTGTCATCGGAGCGGAAAATAAGGCTTAAATTCTGCGGCGCTCTGGATTTAAAAAGGTCGCAGGAGGCTATGAGGGTGCTTGGCCCAACCCTAACGATTGACGGGCTGCAAAGGTACCTGCCCGAAAACTCGTATGCGGAATCTTCTGGGTGAAGATAGTTTATAACATTTCCCGGGACATAGCCTGTTTCAAAAAGTCTTACGCTGCTTTTCCTGCCCAGCTTGTCCTGAACATAAAACTCATATTCTGCGCCTTGTTCAAGAGAAGTCAACTCAACCCTGCTTGCGTCAATGTTTTGTTCCTTAAACTCCCCTTCTCCCCTTTTTCTGTAGAAAACTTTTGCGCCGTTCTCCCCCGCGCCGCTTTGCCACTGGAATGTGAGGGCGTTTTCGGAGGGTGCAAGCATGGAGATATAAGGCTCGCCTTTTCTATAGATTTCATTATAGGGAACATAAGGGTGATAGTCCCAGCCTGTAATGCCATTCATGATTTTCCTTACCTTTCTGTTAGAAACCGTCTGTAAAGAAGGTATTTCTCTTTGGGAATGCCTTTAAAAAGTCCTCATTCTCGTTTACGACTTCAATATGCGAGTCATATGACAGCGCCTCAAATCCGCCGCTGACGCCGCCGACAATATATCGGGAAATTGCGATTGAATCCATAATAAAATCGGGCTTTCCGCTTTCTGAAACGCTGATTTCCGCTGCGGAGTTTTCGTATTTTACGCTGTAGACGCCCTTAGTAATCTCGTCGGTGCTCTCAAATACAAAGCTGCCTTTTTCTTTTGGATAGACATTCAGCTCCAGCACCTTTTTAAGGTTAAAGACTCTGACCGAACCGTTGTTTATTAGCTTTCTCGTTACCATGGAGAGGTTTGTCAGCAGCGGATAAATAGGAGTGTCTTGGGGCAGGTTGTGGAATACAATCGTCTTGTAATTGCCGTCAAATACTCTTAAAAAGCCCAAGATGCCCAGCATTCCTTCTTTATCTATAAAGCCGATTTCCTGAACGATTACTTTGCTTTCGGCTCTGTTGAACTCGCAGTTTACATATGCCTTAAACTCGCCCTTGTCATTCTTCCAAAGGTATGTAAACTTTAAGTCCTTGGGGTAGTTGGTATTGAAATACTTATCGCTGTTTCTCATAAAAGTAAGGCTGTATTTTCTCGCTATCTTATTGTAGAGCTCATAGAGAGCCTCGCTTTGAGAGCCGTCGTAGAGCACCGCGCCGGAGCATCTGGGAATCTGCTCAAGGCATCTGAAATCCGCTTCCAGATACATTTTGTTTGAGATTGCCGAGTATCCGAACTTTTGATAATACTCCTCGGAGAAGGGGTAAAGGATTGAAATATCCCAGCCCTGCTTCGGAGCATCCTCAAAAAGGTAATTAAACATGGCTCTTACGGCTCCGCCGCGTCTGAATTCAGGCTTTGAGGCAACTCCGCCCACGCCCGCGCAGCCCAAAGTTCCTTTGCCGAAATAATTCTTATAATCGTACACCTCAAGACAAGCCATCATAACGCCTTCATCGTTAAAGGCGCCCAGCATATAATCGTGTTCCAGTTTTTCAACTTTTTCAGGGTCAAAGGCGTAAATAAACGCTGAGGACGCTACGCTTTCCTGTGCCAGTGCGTCGCTGTCGGTAAGTCTTCTAACTATCATAGTCCACTCCCCAATTCTGTAATAGTTATTTATATCATTATATCAAAGCGGGATTAAACTTCAAACAATAATTTTAAAGGGCATAAAAAGACCCCAATTGCATGGGTGCAATTGGGGTGTTATATTACTCAGCTATCTTAATCTGATTGCCGATTACAGCGCTGCCCTCGGGGAAGGCGTTGTTTGCAAGCATTTCATTAAGGTCAAGGGCGCCTGCTTTTCTGTCAACGCCGATTTGGACACCGGCGAAAGTATTGTTTGTGAAAATTGCTTTTGCGTCATTTGTGACGGGTGCTATGAAGTTTACACCGTAGCTGATAAGCTCGGGACTTGCGTTCGTAGCGTCGACCACATTGTTCTCATAGACAACCTCGGGTGCTGCGCCTGTGTTCCAAGCTCCGCCAACGCCGAAGGACTGAATGAGGAAGCTCTCCCATCTTACATAGGTTGTGGGCGGTGTGGTCATGTTTTCAGGAACGGCCACTGCGTTGATAACATTATTCTTGTACTCCCACTTGCCGGAGCCAAGATATGCTGTGTTGTGCCAGAAGCCAAGCACGAAGGTGTTGACTATGTTGTTCTCAACAAGTCCGCCGCCTGCGTTGTGGTAGGGCTGAATGATGATGCCGGAAGCGTTGTCAACCACATTGCCTCTGATTGTGCAGGAAACGCCCTGGAGCTGAACATTGTAGTATGAGGACGGAGAATCTTTAAAAAGGTTGTTCTCAAGAAGGAGATTGTTTACATACTCTGAGTGATAGTCCCAAGTGCCGTTACTATAATTGTAAACGGCGCTGGAAACATAGAGCTGAACATAGTTAAATCCGTCGAAGACATTATTTTTAATCTGCAAATCGGAACCGTGTGCATACATTGCTCTGACAAGCTGAGAGGGCGATGCGTAGCCGCCGTCGTAGAAATAGAAACCGTCGAAAACAACGCCGGAAGCGCTGTTGTTAACAAGAGTTACGGATGAGCCTGTAATGTGGCTCTCGTCAAATGTAAGAACAGTCTCAGCGCCGCGCTGAGTGTTGGCGGAAATGCCTGCGTTTGCTCCAAGGAAGGAAACTCTCTTGCTGATTACAAGTCGTTCTTTGTAAACTCCGGGAGCGACAGCAATAACCTGACCTTCCTCAGCATCAAGATATGCATCATAAATGCTTTCATTTTCTTTTACAACGATGTCGCCGACAACGATGTGCTTAGCAGCGGTTTTGCCGCCGTCCTCTGTTGTGGCTGTAATTGTTGCTGTGCCTGTTCCAACGGCTGTTACAACGCCGTTTTCGTCAACGGTTGCGACGCTCTCGTCGCTGGAAGAATATGTAACATTTTATTAATCTAATATTTAGGCAAACAAAAAAGCGGTTCATTACGAACCGCTTAATTTGTTTTAGATTTAATTAATCACCGACTTCGATAACAACGCCGGAGCCAACTGTACGGCCGCCTTCACGGATAGCGAAGCGGAGACCTTCCTCGATAGCGATGGGTGAAATAAGCTCAACGCTCATAACGACGTTGTCACCAGGCATGCACATTTCAACGCCTTCGGGGAGCTGAATTACGCCGGTAACATCAGTTGTTCTGAAATAGAACTGGGGACGATAGTTGGAGAAGAAGGGCTTATGACGGCCGCCTTCATCCTTGGTAAGAACGTAAACCTGACCCTTGAACTTGGTGTGAGGCTTAATGGAGCCGGGCTTTGCAAGAACTTGTCCGCGCTCGATTTCGTTTCTCTGAACACCGCGGAGGAGTGCGCCGATGTTGTCGCCAGCCTCTGCATAGTCAAGGATCTTACGGAACATTTCGATACCGGTAACAACAACTTTTCTGCTCTCATCAGCAAGACCAACGATCTCAACTTCCTCACCGATCTTGAGCTGTCCGCGCTCAACTCTACCTGTAGCAACTGTGCCGCGGCCTGTGATTGTGAAGACGTCTTCAACAGGCATAAGGAAGGGCATGTCGGATTTACGGTCAGGTGTCGGGATATAGCTGTCAACAGCGTCCATAAGCTCATAGATGGGCTTGAGCTCGGGAGCGTTGGGGTCATTGCCGTTGTACTCAAGAGCCTGGAGAGCTGAACCTCTGATGATGGGTGTATCATCGCCGGGGAACTCATAAGCGTCGAGAGTCTCGCGGATTTCCATCTCTACGAGGTCAAGAAGCTCGGGGTCGTCAACCTGGTCAACCTTGTTCATGAAAACAACGATGTAGGGAACGCCAACCTGACGAGCAAGGAGAAGGTGCTCTTTTGTCTGTGCCATCGGGCCGTCTGTAGCTGCGATAACAAGGATAGCGCCGTCCATCTGAGCTGCGCCGGTGATCATGTTCTTAATGTAGTCAGCGTGGCCGGGGCAGTCAACATGAGCATAGTGACGGGTTTCGGTCTGATACTCAACATGTGAAGTGTTGATTGTGATACCGCGCTCTTTCTCCTCGGGAGCCTTGTCGATGTTGGCATAGTCAACGAACTGGGAGGTACCCTTAAGAGAAAGTGCCTTTGTGATAGCAGCTGTTAATGTTGTCTTACCATGGTCAACATGGCCGATGGTGCCGATATTTACATGGGGTTTCGTTCTGTCAAATTTAGCTTTTGCCATTTTCGAATTTCCTCCTTAAGGTAAAGTCGTTAATCCTATTATTCGCTATTCTATCAATAAAAACCATTAATTTCAAGTACTTTATTACTTGATTTGCATTTATTTATGAATTCTTGAACCTTTCACCGATGATTGATTCAGCGATGGATTTGGGCACTTCTGTGTAGTGGCTCGGCTCCAATACATACTGTCCTCTGCCCTGCGTCTTTGAACGCAAATCGGTTGCATAGCCGAACATGGATGAAAGCGGAACGAACGCATGAACATGAGTTGCTCCCACTCTTGTTTCCATCTCGCGCATCTCACCGCGGCGGGCATTGATGTCGCCGATAACATCGCCGATATACTCATCGGGAACAATGACGGTAATCTTCATGATGGGCTCCATGAGAACAGGGCCTGCCTTCTTCATGGCATCTTTGAATGCCATTGAAGCGGCAATCTTGAATGCCATTTCGGAGGAGTCGACTTCATGGTAAGAACCGTCGAAAAGCGTGACCTTAACATCAACTACATTGTAGCCTGCGAGGACGCCCGTCTGCATCGCTCCCTTAATGCCTTCCTCAACTGCGGGGATATACTCCTTGGGAATTACGCCGCCCACAATCGCGTTGACAAACTCAAAGCCTTTGCCCGGGTTGGGCTCAATCTTGATCTTAACATGGCCGTACTGACCGTGACCGCCTGTCTGCCTTGCATACTTGGTATCGGAAATAGCTTCTTTGGTGATTGTTTCTCTGTATGCGACCTGGGGTCTGCCAACATTGGCCTCGACCTTGAACTCGCGCAGCATACGGTCGACAATAATCTCAAGATGAAGCTCGCCCATGCCAGCGATGATTGTCTGACCTGTTTCGGGGTCGGTGTAGTATTTGAAAGTCGGGTCTTCCTCAGAGAGCTTCTGCAGCGCGATGCCCATTTTCTCCTGGCCTGCCTTTGTCTTAGGCTCAATGGCGACGCGGATAACGGGCTCGGGGAACTCCATGGACTCAAGGATGATCGGGTGGCGCTCATCGCAAAGGGTGTCGCCCGTTGTGGTGAACTTAACGCCTACAACCGCGGCGATGTCACCTGCGTAGCATGCCTCTATGTCCTGTCTGTGGTTGGAGTGCATCTGCAGGATTCTGCCCATTCTTTCGTTTTTGCCCTTGGTTGAGTTGTAAACAGTGCTGCCCGATGTTACTGAACCCGAATATACGCGGAAGAAGCAAAGCCTTCCTACATAGGGGTCGGTAGCAATCTTGAAAGCAAGCGCTGAGAAGGGCTCGTTGTCGGAGGAATGCCTTACCTCTTCCTCCTGGGTGTCGGGGTTGATGCCCCTGATTGACTCAACATCTGTCGGAGCGGGCAGATAATCGACTATCGCGTCAAGGAGCTTCTGTACGCCCTTGTTCTTGTAGGATGTACCGCAAACCACGGGCACCATGTCATTATTAATGGTAGCCTTTCTGATGCATGCCTTGATTTCTTCAATAGTGAGCTCTTCTCCCGAAAGGTACTTTTCGAGGAGTTCGTCGTCCTGCTCTGCCACATGCTCTAAAAGCTCAATCCTGTACTTATCTGCGAGCTCTTTATAATCTTCGGGGATTTCCTCAACTTTGATATTAAGGCCCAAATCGTCATAGTATACGGTAGCGTTCATTTCAACGAGGTCTATTACGCCTCTGAAACTGCTTTCAGAACCTATGGGAAGCTGAATTGGAACGGCGTTGCACTTAAGCCTTTCCTTCATCATGTCGACAACTTTATAGAAATCTGCTCCCATGATGTCCATCTTATTTACATACGCCAGTCTCGGAACCTTGTATCTGTCCGCCTGACGCCAAACAGTTTCAGACTGAGGCTCGACTCCGCCCTTGGCACATAAGACCGTTACAGAGCCGTCAAGGACACGAAGGGACCTTTCGACCTCAACTGTGAAGTCAACATGGCCTGGTGTGTCTATGATATTGATTCTGTGACCTTTCCAAAAGCATGTGGTAGCGGCAGAAGTGATGGTAATACCTCTCTCCTGCTCCTGAGCCATCCAGTCCATAGTGGCGGAACCATCGTGGGTCTCGCCCATCTTATGGTTAACGCCAGTATAGAAAAGGATTCTTTCGGTTGTGGTCGTTTTTCCGGCATCAATATGTGCCATTATTCCAATGTTTCGTGTTAAATCCAGCGGAACCTGCCTTGGCATAAAAACCTCCAAATATACTTATAAATAGCGTGATTACCAGCGGTAGTGAGCAAAAGCCTTGTTGGCCTCGGCCATCTTGTGGGTGTCTTCACGCTTCTTGAATGCGCCGCCCGTTGAGTTAACGGCATCCATGATTTCGTGAGCAAGTCTTTCCTTCATGGTGCGTTCAGAACGCTGGCGGGCATAAGTTACGATCCACCTGAGACCCAGTGTCTGACGCCTCTCCGGACGAACATCCATCGGTACTTGATAGGTAGCACCGCCTACGCGGCGAGCCTTAACCTCAAGCAGCGGCATGACATTCTCCATAGCGGCCTCAAAGACCTCAAGCGGCTCCTTGCCTGTCTTTTCTCTGATGATGTCAAAGGCGCCGTAAACTATCTTCTGAGCAACGCCTTTCTTGCCATCATACATAACATTGTTGATGAGCTTTGTTACAAGTTTGGAATTGTAAAGCGGATCAGGCAAAACATCTCGTTTTGCAACCTTGCCTCTTCTTGGCACTTCGCTTCCCTCCTTCATAATGAAATGATATCACAGGTACTCGAGTGACATACTTCTCGTCGGCGCCAATGCAGTTTAACTTACAAAGAGGACTTGTAATATATTATAAACACGCATTGGTGAATTTAATTCAGCCTGCAAGAAGAATTGTCCCGATAATGCGGCTATTTCTTAGCCTTTGCCTTTTTGGTGCCGTACTTGGAACGACCCTGCATTCTGCCGTTAACACCCTGAGCATCGTATGTGCCGCGGATGATGTGATAGCGAACGCCGGGGAGGTCCTTAACACGGCCGCCCCTGATAAGCACTACGCTGTGCTCCTGAAGGTTGTGACCTTCACCGGGAATATAAGCCGTAACTTCTATTCCGTTGGTGAGCCTTACTCTGGCGATCTTTCTGAGAGCTGAGTTAGGCTTCCTGGGAGTATCGGTCTTAACTACTGTGCAGACACCTCTCTTCTGGGGAGAGTTCTGGTCAAGAAGAATGTTCTTCTGAGAGTTAAGACTCTTGCCGAGTGCCGGGGACTTGGACTTTTTCTCCACGGATTGTCTACCGTGACGAACCAGCTGATTAAAGGTTGGCAAACCTTGCACCTCCTTGCGTGATTTAATATATTTCAAGGCATAACCTTAAAACCGAAATGATTAAGATAGGTGACATTTTTTGCAAACTTCTTCTGCACAATACAAAATCTTATCACAAGAATGCAAATGATGTCAACTACATTCTTTAGAATTCGCATATTGTCTAAAATGCTGGAAGTTACTTACACAAAAACCATTAAAGTAACTATAATTATTCCCTAAAATCAAAAAAATAAACTAAGCAAATTTATATTTTAAACGCATTTTCACAATTGCAGCGAGAAGCGGAATGCTCCTCGCTGCAAAATTATTAAATTAATGTTATCTTAGGTCGGCAAGATCCGCAAGGCTTGTGAGCCTTATAGTTTCGGAAGACCCTTCGGAGGAAGCGGAGCTTTCCTCATCGGCAGTCTTCTTATGCTGCGGAACGACCTTTACATCGCCGTAGCATTTCATGCCGGTACCCGAAGGCAGGAGCTTACCGATGATGACATTCTCCTTAAGACCGAGCAGCGGGTCTGTCTTGCCCTTGATAGCGGCATCGGTAAGAACCCTTGTGGTCTCCTGGAAGGATGCTGCGGAGAGGAAGGATTCGGTAGCAAGCGATGCCTTTGTGATACCAAGGAGAACCGGCTGACCGATTGCGGGCTTAAGGTCCTCGCCTGTTTCGGCGGCTCTTCTCTCAACGGCTGCGTTTGCCTCGTAGAACTCTCTGCGCTCGACTGTGGCGCCGGGCAGGAGGTCTGTTGAGCCAGGGTCAACAACCTTAATCTTTCTCATCATCTGACGGACGATAACCTCGATGTGCTTGTCGTTAATCTCAACGCCCTGGAGTCTGTAAACGCTCTGTACCTCTTGGATGAGGTAGTTGTGAACAGCCTGAACGCCGAGAACTTCAAGCAGGTCGTGAGGATTGATGGAGCCTTCTGTGATTACATCGCCCTTCTTAATGTGCTGACCTTCTTCAACACACTTTCTGTAGCCGTAAGGAATGAGGTATTTCTCCTGCTCTTCCATATTGGTTACGACCACATACTCTGCCCTCTTTACCTCTTCGAATGATACAACGCCGTCGATTCTTGAAATGATAGCAAGGTTCTTCGGCTTTCTTGCCTCGAACAGCTCTTCAACACGCGGCAGACCCTGTGTAATGTCGTCTGTTGAAACAACGCCGCCGGTGTGGAATGTTCTCATTGTGAGCTGTGTACCGGGCTCGCCGATTGACTGTGCGGCGATAATGCCGACTGCCTCGCCGACTGTTACAGTTTCGCCCGTTGCAAGGTTGGTACCGTAGCATTTTATGCAGACACCATGTTCGGAGTTGCAGGTAAGAAGTGATCTGATTGTAACTTCTTCGATGCCTGCTTCGACGATTCTCTTAGCGTCGTCGTCTGTCATCGGTCTGTCGTTGCCCATGAGCAGCTCGCCCGTTTCGGGGTGAATCAGCGGCTCAAGGAGGAAGCGGCCGACAAGACGCTCTTCAAGGCTCTCAATTACTTCGCCTTCCTCGCCTGTTATTGCTCTGACGGTAAGGCCTTCCTTGCAGCCGCAGTCGTACTCGCGGATAATAACATCCTGAGCGACATCGACAAGTCGTCTGGTAAGGTAACCTGAGTCAGCCGTTCTGAGAGCTGTGTCTGCGAGACCCTTACGGGCGCCGCGGGAGGAAATGAAGTATTCGAGAACATTAAGTCCTTCACGGTAGTTGGACCTGATGGGGATTTCAATTGTACGGCCTGCGGTGTTTGCGATAAGACCGCGCATACCCGCAAGCTGGCTGAGCTGGCTTGTGGAGCCGCGGGCGCCGGAGTTAACCATCATGAACAGCGGGTTGTACTGGTCAAGGCTGGTGGTAAGCTCTGCGGTAACCTTCTTTGTGCAGGTCTCCCAAACCTTAATTGTAAGCCTGTAGCGGTCAAGCTCGCTGCATTCACCCATGAGGTAGCTCTGGTTGATTCTTTCAACCTCGCGCTCAGCCTCTGCTATATAATCCTTCTTCTTTGCGGGAATAACCGCGTCGCTGACAGCAACGGTAATTCCGCTCTTGGTTGAGAATTTGTAGCCTAAAGCCTTAATCTTGTCAAGAACTGCGGCGGATTCGGACATGCCGTGAACCTTGATGCACCTGTCGACTATCTTGCTGAGCATCTTCTTGTCAACAACAAAGTCGATTTCAAGGTCGAACATCTTTTCGGGGTCGCTTCTGTCAACAAAGCCGAGGTCCTGCGGAATGGGCTCATTGAACAGAACTCTGCCGAGAGATGTGTTTATAAAGCCTGTGCGGATTTCTCCGTCGATTTCTTTTGTAACTCTTATCTTAACTCGGGCATGAAGGTCAAGCTCGCCCTCTTCATAGGCCATTATTGCCTCTTCAACATCCTTGAATACCTTGCCCTCGCCCTTTACGCCTTCTTTAATAAGCGTAAGGTAGTATGAGCCGAGAACCATGTCCTGAGAAGGAACGGTAACGGGCTTACCGTCGGAGGGCTTGAGCAGGTTGTTGGATGCAAGCATGAGGAAGCGTGCCTCTGCCTGAGCCTCTGCGGAAAGAGGAACATGAACGGGCATCTGGTCGCCGTCGAAGTCGGCGTTGAATGCCGTACATACCAGCGGGTGGAGCTTGATTGCCCTGCCCTCTACGAGTACGGGCTCAAATGCCTGGATACCGAGTCTGTGGAGCGTAGGTGCGCGGTTGAGGAGAACGGGATGGTCCTTGATGATGTTCTCAAGCGCGTCCCAAACCTCCGCGCCGCCTCTTTCAACCATCTTGCGCGCGCTCTTGATATTCTTTGATATATCAAGCTCAACGAGCCTCTTCATAACAAAGGGCTTAAAGAGCTCAAGAGCCATCTCTTTGGGCAGACCGCACTGATAAATCTTAAGCTCGGGACCTACAACGATAACGGAACGGCCTGAGTAGTCGACGCGCTTACCGAGGAGGTTCTGCCTGAAGCGGCCCTGCTTACCTTTAAGCATATCCGAAAGGGATTTTAAAGGTCTGTTGTTGGGGCCTGTTACGGGCTTGCCGTGTCTGCCGTTGTCGATAAGGGCGTCAACGGCCTCCTGCAGCATTCTCTTTTCGTTCCTGACTATAATGTCGGGAGCTCCAAGCTCAAGGAGCTTTTTAAGACGGTTGTTTCTGTTGATTACTCGCCTGTAAAGGTCGTTAAGGTCGGAGGTCGCGAAGCGTCCGCCTTCAAGCTGAACCATGGGGCGAAGGTCGGGCGGAATAACGGGGATGACATCGAGAATCATCCACTCGGGACGGTTGCCCGACTGCTTAAATGCCTCAACAACCTCAAGACGCTTTAAGAGGCGCGCTCTTTTCTGTCCGGTTGCGGTTTCAAGCTCTTCTCTGAGCTCTTCGGACAGTTTGTAAACATCGATTTCGCAGAGAAGCTCTTTTATAGCCTCGGCGCCCATTCCTGCGCGGAAAGAGCCCTCGTCGTACTTCTCTACCATATCTTCATATTCTTTATCGTCGATAATCTGATATTTCTGAAGGGGTGTGTCACCCGGATCGATAACTATATATTTTGCGAAATACAGTACCTTTTCAAGCTCTCTGGGAGAAATGTCAAGGATAAGACCCATTCTTGACGGGATACCCTTGAAGTACCAGATGTGGGATACGGGAGCAGCCAGCTCGATGTGTCCCATTCTCTCGCGGCGGACCTTGCTCTTTGTAATCTTAACGCCGCAGCGTTCGCAGACCTTGCCTTTATAGCGGATTCTCTTATACTTTCCGCAATGGCACTCCCAGTCCTTGCTGGGGCCGAAAATTCTTTCGCAGAAAAGTCCGTCCCTTTCAGGCTTTAAGGTTCTGTAATTTATAGTTTCCGGCTTTTTAACTTCGCCGTATGACCAGCCTCTGATGACATCGGGAGATGCGAGACCGATTTTTATAGATTCAAAATTGAGTTCATTGTAATTGCTCTCGTTAAGCATTTGACCGCTCCTTTTTAATTTAAAGTGTTACGGTTCTTTTGCCGAGCCGTAAAGGTCTCAGAGGGGGCAATATCAGCCCCCGAAACCAATTACAGCAAATCGCTGTCATCAAGATCGGAATCGATATCATCGAGTGAAAGGTCGAAATCATCCGGGAGGACTTCGTCTTCGTCGCCTATAAGGTCGGCGTCCACATCATGATAATCCTCGTCCTCAAGGCTGTCATCCGTGATATCATCAGGCTCCATGAATTCGTCGTCAGAGTCGACCACATCTTCGTCCGAATCTTCATCGTCATCGTCGAACCTGTCGACATCAATAATTGAGGTATTGTCATAACCGCTGACCATGAAGTCCAGAGCGTCTCTGTCGTCAGGCTTAATGGGTGAGCCAACATCAAAGCCAGAGGTGATGGAGCCTTCTTCATCGTCATAGTCCTGCTTCAGGTCTATTACATTGTTCTCTTCGTCAAGAACGCTGACATCAAGGCAGAGAGACTGAAGCTCCTTGACAAGAACCTTGAATGACTCGGGGATACCGGGCTTCGGAACATTTTCGCCCTTTACGATAGCCTCATAGGTCTTTACGCGGCCGACAACATCGTCGGACTTAACTGTGAGGATTTCCTGAAGTGTATAAGCGGCGCCGTAAGCCTCAAGAGCCCAAACTTCCATCTCACCGAAACGCTGGCCGCCGAACTGGGCTTTACCGCCGAGGGGCTGCTGGGTAACCAGTGAGTAGGGACCTGTGGACCTGGCGTGAATCTTGTCGTCAACCAGGTGGAGGAGTTTAAGGAAGTACATTGTGCCTATGGTGACCGGGTTGTCAAACTTTTCACCCGTTCTGCCGTCATACAGTTCAATCTTACCGTCTGGGCTGAGACCCGCCTCTTTAAGGGCATCGACGATGTCATTTTCGTTCGCGCCGTCGAATACAGGGGTCATGACATGCCAGCCGAGAGCCCTTGCGGCGTAGCCCAAGTGAACCTCAAGAACCTGACCGATGTTCATTCGGGACGGAACGCCGAGGGGGTTAAGAACTATATCAAGCGGTGTGCCGTCGGGCAGGAAGGGCATATCCTCTTCGGGGAGGATTCTTGAAACAACGCCCTTGTTACCGTGGCGTCCTGCCATCTTGTCACCAACTGAAATCTTTCGCTTCTGTGCGACATAAACACGAACTACCTTATTTACGCCGGGCGCGAGCTCGTCGCTGTTTGCCCTTGTAAAGACTTCGACATCCACAACAACGCCGTATTCGCCGTGGGGCACTCTGAGGGAGGTGTCTCTGACTTCTCTTGCCTTTTCGCCGAAAATCGCTCTAAGGAGTCTTTCCTCGGGGGTAAGCTCGGTTTCTCCTTTGGGAGTTACCTTGCCGACAAGAATGTCGCCAGAGTGAACCTCCGCGCCTATGCGGATAATGCCGTTTTCGTCAAGGTCTTTAAGGGCGTCTTCACCAACATTGGGAATATCCCTTGTGATTTCCTCGGGACCGAGCTTTGTGTCTCGTGCCTCGGTCTGATATTCCTCAATATGAATGGAGGTGAATACATCTTCTCTTACTATTTTTTCACTGATGAGGATAGCGTCCTCGTAGTTGTAGCCTTCCCATGTCATGAAGCCGACAAGGACATTCTTGCCGAGGGAAATCTCGCCGTGGTCGGTTGCGGGACCGTCTGCGATGACTTCGTTTGCTTCAACATGCTGACCGACCTCGACAATCGGCTTCTGGTTGATACAGGTGCCGTAGTTGGAGCGCAGGAACTTGATAAGCTCATAGGTATCGGTGCCGCCGTCGTCGGCTGCAATCTCGATTCTGGTTGAAGATACCTTTGTAACAACACCCGCGCGCTTTGCGAGCACGACAACGCCGGAGTCGATAGCTGCCTTATACTCCATGCCTGTGCCGACAAGCGGAGCCTCTGTTCTGAGAAGCGGTACAGCCTGCCTCTGCATGTTGGAGCCCATGAGAGCACGGTTTGCGTCGTCGTTCTCAAGGAAGGGAATCATTGCTGTAGCAACGGAAACTACCATCTTGGGCGAGACATCCATGAAATCAGCCTCGGAGGCGTCAACTTCTCTGAACTCATCCCTGTAGCGTACCGTTACCTTGCTGTTTAAGAATCTTCCGTTTTCATCAAGAGGCTCGTTTGCCTGGGCAATGCAGTACTCATCCTCGACATCGGCGGTCATATAGACTACCTCGTCAAGAACTACGCCTGTCTTTTTGTCAACCTTTCTGAAGGGAGCCTCTATAAAGCCGTATTTATTGATTCTTGCGAAGGTTGCAAGATAGGAAATAAGACCGATGTTCGGACCTTCAGGAGTTTCGATAGGACACATACGGCCGTAGTGGCTGTAGTGAACATCTCGAACCTCGAATCCCGCTCTGTCTCTTGAAAGACCGCCGGGGCCGAGGGCTGAAAGCCTTCTCTTGTGCGTGAGCTCCGCAAGCGGGTTGGTCTGGTCCATGAACTGTGAAAGGGGCGATGAACCAAAGAACTCCTTTATTGCGGCAACTACGGGTCTTATATTGATAAGAGCCTGAGGAGTAATCTTATCCATCTCCTGTGCCTGTAAGGTCATTCTCTCCCTTACGACACGCTCCATTCTTGTAAAGCCGATTCTGAACTGATTCTGCAAAAGCTCACCTACGCTGCGGACGCGGCGGTTGCCGAGGTGGTCGATATCGTCCACATGGCCTACGCCGTGGGCAAGGCAGTTGAGATAGTTAATGGACGCGAATATATCGTCAACTGTAATGTGCTTGGGGATAAGGTCGTCGCAGCGGGCCTGCATTTCCTCAAGCAGGGCGTTCTTGTCGTCGCCGCACTTTTCAAGGACTTCCATAAGAACCTTGAAGGAAACATTCTCGTTAATGCCTATGGCTTCAAGCTCTTCTTCGGTGATGCTTTCGGGCATATAAGGCAGCGGGTCTACCATGCCGTTTGAAATAACCTTTACCGAAACGCCGTCAGCGTCGACATAAGCGACGGAAACGCCGGCCTGCTCAATCTCCATGGCCTTTTCGCGGCTGATTTTGTCGCCTTTCATGGCAAGAATTTCGCCGGTTAATGGGTCAACAATATTCTCAGCCAAAACACGGCCTTTGAGCCTGTCGGAGATGGCAAGCTTTTTGTTGTACTTATATCTGCCCACTCTTGAAAGGTCATATCTGTGCTCATTAAAGAACAGGTTATCGATATGAGCCTTAGCGGTATCTATTGTGGGAGGCTCGCCGGGCCTGAGCTTTTTGTAAACCTCAAGCAGCGCCTCTTCGGTATTCTGAGTCGGGTCTTTGTCGAGTGTGGCTTTGATTCTCTCGTCATAGCCGAAGAACTCGTCAATTTCCGCATTGGATGAAAGACCCAAAGCTCTGATAAATGTTGTGATATAGATTTTTCTGTTCTTGTCTATGCGCACATAAAAGAGGTCGTTCTGGTCGGACTCGTACTCGAGCCATGCGCCTCTGTTGGGGATAACGGTCGTGGTAAACAGCTTTTTGCCTGTTTTGTCACGGCTCATTTCATAATATATACCGGGTGAACGGACAAGCTGGGAAATTATTACGCGCTCTGCGCCGTTGATAACGAATGTTCCGCTCTCGGTCATTATAGGAAAGTCGCCCATATAGACTTCGCTTTCCTTAATCTCTCCCGTTTCCTTATTTAAAAGGCGGGCGGTAACGCGCAGAGGTGCTGCGTATGTGGCGTCTCTTTCTTTACACTCCTTGACGGTGTACTTTGGCGGATCGTCCATACGATAATCTACAAAGGTCAGTACAAGGTTGCCAGAATAGTCGGTTATTTCGCCGATGTCGCGAAATACCTCGCTCAATCCCACATCGAGAAACCACTTGTATGAATTCTTCTGTACTTCAATAAGGTTAGGCATCTCCATAACCTCATTGATGCGTCCGAAGCTCATACGGGTTCTCTTGCCTCTTTTAACAGGCTTAACATTCACCAAGGACAATCACTCCGTTCTTTCTCCGTTATGGACTCTCTTAGCTGCATCAGTATGAAAATCAAAGAAGTATAAAGCTGAAGGTGCCTTTAGCAAAACTTGTCCGCTTTAGGAATGTATTTAAAAAGGAAAAATATTTTTAAATACATTCTTTAAATAAAGGCTTGATTTTCATATCAAATACGGTTATAATTGAGCTAGCAGCATGCAATGGAGCATGGCACTCCATTATGATGCAGTATAACATATTACACCAGTAGGTTATATTTGTCAAGCATATTTTACAATATAATGTAATATTTTATTCAATAATCTAAAAGCATTGATATTCTAAGCGTCAATGCTTTTTTTAATTTTTAAAACTTCATCAAAAAGACCGACATTTTGAGGGTAAGCAACGAGTTGGTAACTAATTGGAAACAAAAAAATCCCCCACTTTGTAAAAATAAGTGGGGTTTTTTAAGTTTAAATTGAAAAATTTAAGCTGCCTATCAGATTTCGGCCAATCAATTGCTTAGCGCGCCCAACTGGACAGAGCGGTCTTTTCATCCATCATGGCCTTCCCGCCTTGCAACTAATATGGTTTTCTCTCTGAACTTCTGGGATTAAGTATAGTATACTTGGAGTTTTTTGAAAGAACACTTCAAACTCTTAATTTAACGCCTTCTGTTCTCCACTCTTCAAAAGGAATCGCAAGTTTTATTTGCCTCATTGATTTTTAGGTCATTAATGTTTATAATATCGCTAAGGAAGAATAATAGATAAAAATTCCTTGACAATATTGACAGGTGAATATATAATTTAATCCTGTCAAAGTATGACGCACGCAATCTGTGTTTTTTGATTGCGTTATCCTTGCTCCGAGTAAAATCGGGGCCGAAGTCCAAAAGGAGGTGCGAATATGGCAAAGAACAAGTACGAGTCCGTCATCGTGTTTTCCGCAAAGAACGGTGAAGAGTCCATAAAGGAGCTTGTTGAAAAGTTCAAGGCTCTTATCGAGGAAAACGGTACACTCGAAAGTGTTGATGAGTGGGGTCTTCGTAAGCTGGCTTACCCGATTCAGTTTCAGAACGAAGGTTACTATGTACTCTACAACTTTGAGTCCGAGGCTGCGTTCCCCGCAGAGCTTGACCGCGTTGTCAAGATTACTGACGGCGTTCTGCGTTCACTGATTGTAAAAAAATCATAAGGATGAAGCAATATGTTGAATAATGTTACTCTGATGGGCAGACTTGTCGCAGATCCCGAGCTTAGAACAACTCCTAACGGCATTTCCGTTACTTCGTTCGTAATTGCGGTTGACAGATCCTATGCGAGAACGAATGAAGAGCGTCAGACCGATTTTATCGACTTGGTAGCATGGCGTTCAACAGCCGAGTTTATTACCAAGTACTTTAAAAAAGGTTCGATGATAGCCGTTAAGGGTTCGCTTCAGACCCGCTTGTACGAAGACAAAAACGGCAATAAACGCAAGGCTGTTGAGGTTGTTGTGGACAACGCCTATTTCTGCGGCTCCAAGGCCTCCGGCAATACGGAATACACTGCGCCTTCGGCACCTGCCCCGTCATATCAGAGTGGCGACGCAGACGATTTTACTGAGGTCCTTCCCGCCGAGGACGATTTACCATTCTGATTCTAAATTAAGGAGGATAGCTATGGCTTACGATAAGGCTGACAAGCGCGCAGGCAACAGAAAAGGCAGAAGAAAGGTCTGCACTTTCTGCGTTGAGAAGACTGAGCATATAGATTATAAAGATGTTGCAAAGCTCCGCAGGTTCATCTCCGAGAGAGCAAAGATACTCCCCAGAAGAACAACCGGCACATGCGCAAAGCATCAGAGAGAGCTTACAACAGCTATTAAGCGCGCAAGACATCTTGCATTACTGCCCTATATCAGCGACTAATGAAATTAAGGCGAACGGCAAAACCGTTCGCCTTTTTTATTTGCTGCTAAAAAAGAAAGCCCTGACGCGTGGTCAGGGCTGTTTGATTTTTTTGTTAAGTAGTTGTGAGTCCGAAACTTACCGATAATGCCTGGTTGATGCGGCGCATATCTTCTTCAGGCAGCGCGCCCATTTTTTCCTTGAGTCTTCTCTTGTCAAGTGTTCTGACCTGTTCTAAGAGCACTATTGAGTCTTTTGCGAGTCCGCAGTTGCTTGCGCTAACTTTTATATGTGTCGGAAGATTGCTCTTATATTTCTGACTTGTAATGGCGGCTGCTATTACCGTGGGGCTGTATTTGTTGCCTATGTCGTTCTGAACTATTACGACAGGCCTGAGACCGCCTTGTTCTGAACCAACGACAGGACTTAAATCAGCGTAGTAGATCTCTCCTCGCTTTACAGTCATTTTATCACTCCCCGATTAATTTTCCTGTCAAAAGTATTTTTGCCAGATGTCATTAAAAATAAACATCCCGTCTTAAATTTGTGGTGAGTAATCCAAGACTGAGTCAAGCCAATAACAGTATATTAGCCTTTTAGAAAATTCGTACTACCCTCACCCTCCTTGAATTTAAATTTAGATTGCATTATAGTGTCGGTATTTTTTTCTGTTTTTATTCATCGGAGAGCAAAACAAAAAAGCCCGCTTTAAAGCGGACTTATAAGTTATATTTGTTATAATTCGATTAATTCTTTGGGGGATGAGGTTAAGTTAATAATGCCGTCATCTGTGATATATGCCATGTCCTCGATTCTGACGCCGAACTTTCCGGGAATATAAATGCCCGGCTCTACGGTTACCACATTTCCCGATTTAAGAACATCGTTCACAAGGGAGGAAAGCCTTGGCTCCTCATGGATTTCGAGCCCTACCCCGTGACCTGTGCTGTGGCTGAAAAAGTCGCCGTAGCCCGCCTTTTCTATAACGCTTCTGGCCGCCTTGTCGGCATCGGAGCATTTAACTCCCGCTCTTAGCATTGAAAGGCATTCGTTCTGAGCCTTGAGAACGGTATTGTAAACCTTCTTTTGCTCACTGTTTGCCTTGCCCAGAACTACGGTGCGGGTCATGTCGCTGTGGTAGCCCTCGCAAACCGCTCCGAAATCAAGGGTTATCATATCTCCCTTTTGGAGTTTTTTGTCTGAAGGTACTCCGTGAGGCATTGAGGAATTGGCGCCGCTGACCGCTATGGTCTTAAAGGACAGCTCCTCAGCGCCCGCTTTGAGCATATAAAAATCAAGCTCAAGAGCAAGCTCCCTTTCGGTAACCCCCTCTTTGATTACGGTGAGAATGTGCTGAAAAGCGTCTTCGGCTGTTTTTTGAGCGGCTTTAATGAATTCCAGTTCCTTGGCGGTTTTGACTCGTCTTAGCCCGTCAAGACCCAAATCCAAGGTTTTGTCGGCGAAAAACTCAAACTCGGGCAGTCTCTCTTTCAGCCGTTCATACTGAGCCACCGTCAGCTTTGAGCCTTCAACGGCAATGCGCTTTGCGCCTATTTTATTAAAGTATTCCCTTATCTGCTCATATGGCTTTACCGCCTCTACGCAGTCGCAGACCGTAACGGTTTTTTGGGCTGCCTCGATGTATCTGCCGTCGGTGAAAAATACGCTTCCCTTTTCGGAAACGATAAGAAAACCGTCGGATGAATCAAAGCTGGTAAAGTACCTGCGGTTTACCGGAGAAATAATTAAGGCGGCGTCATACTGCGGGGTAATAACCTCCAAAAGCTTATTAATCAAAGACGCTCACCTCAAACTTTTCTTTATGCTTTTTCATAAACTCGCGTTCTCTTTTTCTGAGCCGCTTATGATAAAAATACATAATCTTCTCTGTCATAAAGGGCTTTACATAGACGGAAATGGCTCCCGCGGCGTTCGCTCCCGCAATATCCTTATCCAGCTTGTCGCCTATCATGATAAGCTCCGAAACATTAATGCCGAGCATTTCGGCTGCCTTTTTAAAACTGTCGGGCCTCGGCTTACCTGCTTTGCCTATTGCCATGATGCCGAGCCTTTTGGAAATAATCCTTGAGCGGAGCCTATATGTATTGGATATGATAAAAAGCGGTATCCCCGCTTTCTTCATACTCTCAATCCACTCCGCCGCGCCCTCAAGCAAGCGATAGCCGCCGTCATATACAATAGTATTGTCAAGGTCAAAGGCGACAGCCTTTGCCCCCATTTTTTTTACCATTTCCGGCGTTATGTCGGTTATTCTGTTAAAAACATATTTGGGGATAAGATTGAACATAGCCTCTTTCCCTTTTGCGTTAAAATGAGAAAAACGAGCGGACTCAACAGCCCGCCCACTCAATTACTTACGCCTGCGCTTACGAGCTGCCTCCGACTTCTTCTTGCGTCTTACCGAAGGTTTTTCGTAATGCTCTCTCTTACGAAGCTCTTGTATAACGCCGTCACGGGAGGTCTGGCGTTTAAAGCGTCTGAGTGCGCTGTCAAACGACTCATTCTCTTTAACTTTTACTTGACTCATCTATATTCCCTCCTTTTCAACGAGGAGTAATCCATAATGTTTACAATACCGTTACATTATACAACAGCGTTTTTTGACTGTCAACACGATTATATGACAATATTTAAAATTTAATGGGGCTAATATTTTGTACGCTTTTACCTTTATATTATCACATTCAGATTATACTATACCCAAGCAAAAATAAAAATATTTTATAATTGACAATATTGTGCGTCACACAGTATAATGTTACTGAGGTGATCCAGTGGACAGAGAGGAACGATTGAACGCCCTGATTACTGAACTTAGAAGAGGCACGCTTACTCTTACGGTTTTGGGCGCTCTTAAACATGAGCATTACGGCTACTCTCTTTTGCAATTTTTGCAGAGCAGAGATATAAATTTGGAAGCGAATACCCTTTATCCAATGCTGAGAAGGCTTGAGGAACAAGGACTCCTCGCCAGCAGATGGGACACAAGCGCGAACAGACCGAGAAAGTATTATATTCTCAGCAAAGAGGGCTATTCTGTTTATTTGGAGCTGCTCAGTGAATGGAAGAGGATGCAAAGGAGCCTTTATTCTATTTGCGAAGGGGACTTGAACTATGAATGAATTGATTGAGAGATATATACACGATGTAATACGGCGTTTGCCCGAAAAGGACAGAGCGGAGATTGAAAGGGAGCTGAGGGCGAACATCTACGATATGCTGCCCGAAAACTACACTGAAGAAGATGTGGTCAGAGTGCTCAAAGAGATGGGCGACCCCGCGTCCCTTGCGGAAAAATACAGGGTAAATCCCCGATATCTCATCTCCCCCGCCAGCTTTGACAGCTATGTTTATTTTTTAAAACTGATTATTCCGATTGTCGCCGGTGTCCTTTTTGTGCTCAGCGTTATTTCGGAATCGGTTGACCTGCTTAAGACAGGCGGCACAGACGCGATAAGTCTTATCGCAAGTTCCTTTGCCCACGGAATCGAGGCGGCTGTTGCGGGCGCCGTTCAGGCAGGCATTTGGATTACAATCGGTTTCTTCATTTACGAGAGGGTTAACGGAAAGGATATTAACATTAAAGGTGAATGGAATCCGCACAACCTCCCCCCGATTGTAAAGCAGACCAACAAGACCATTCCCCTATCCGACAGCATTGCGGAGCTTGTGCTGACTATCGTCGGCGCGATTATCGGCATAGGATTTTTCAGCGGGCTGATTTTCGCGGGGAACTTTATTGTCATTAAGGGAATTAAGGTAAACAACATATTCTCGCCCGAGTTTTCGGACGCGGTGATACCCATAATCATACTTACGGCGATTCTCGGAATTATTAAGCACAGCGTGAGAATCATATTCAGGAAATGGAACCTTGCGGTTTGCTTGGCAACGGTGCTTACCGCGCTTGTTGGCATGGTCGCGTCGGTTCATCTGCTTATTACCTACCCTGTTTTCAGCGCTGAATTAATTGAGCTTTTGAACACGCTGGGACTTAATACATTGAAAAACGCTCCGATTTTGGCGGACAGAGGAATTTATATAATCATTGACATTATTGTGATAATCATTATTGTTTCTACCGTATCGGAAGTAATATCGGCATTTGTAAAGACATTGAAGCCCGAAAAGTATATAAAATAAAACAAGCCCCATAGCCTTTGCTATGGGGTTTACTGCGCATAAAAAAAGAATTTACAAGGCATTTACCTGTAAATTCCGTAACTGGAGCGGGTGATGGGAATCGAACCCACACGACCAGCTTGGAAGGCTGGGGTTCTACCATTGAACTACACCCGCATTCGCGACATTCGGAATTATAGCACAAGTCAATTTTACAGTCAAGGGGTTTGCTTTAAGAATATTTAGATTTTTATCTTGCCTAAAGCTGCCAAAACCTTTTGTTTTCTCGTTAACACAAATAAAAAGGCACCGCGCTTTATGTACGGTGCCTCAATTTTATTTAGTCTGCCTTTTGATAAATCCTTACATAGTCGACAATAAACTCTGTTGTAAAGTCCTTGCTGTGATTTATCTCCTGCGGCACGCAGAGAGAAACTATAACCTGCTCGGGAACCTTTGATGTGCCGTCAGCAAAGGAGGTGCGGGCGGTTTCAACACCGTTTACATAGAAGATGTACTCGTTTTCGTCCCACTTAAGACCGTAGGTGTTGTACTCCTCGTAAATGTTGTTTCCGTAGAACTTGCCTACCGCCAGTTTGTTAAGACCCGTTCCGTTTGTCGGGTCGCCAGTCATTCCGCTGACCCATATTGTCTGGTGAATTCCGTTTCTCTCCAAGAAGCTTGAGTTATAAGACATTGCCTCCATAATGTCTATTTCGGCTCCGCCCACTCCGCCTCTGGAAATCTCGGGGTTGTAGGAATAGTTAGACTGCAGCCAGAAGGCGCTCCAGAAGCCGCCGCCGGGATTGCATATGCAGCGGATTTCAAAGTAGCCGAACTTATAATCGTCTTTTACCTTGACCATGCCGGCGTACCAGCCGGGACCGAATTTGCCGTTTTCAAGGTACTCGCCTTTAATAATCATATTGCCGTTTTCGACCCTGACCTGATGGTCGGCGGAGAAACCTCCGCTCTCCCTGCCCTCTCCCCTGTGGGTCCACTTTGTCAAATCCAAAGCGTCGCCTTCGAACTCGTCCTCAAAGACAAGCTCATAGCCCGTAAGGTCCAATTCAGGGCCGCTCGGAGTCATGGGCAGGTCGAAAAACAGACACCCAAGAACCTCCGCGAGTACCACTAAAGATGCTATTAGGTTTTTGCCGTTAATAATGTCCCATAATGCCTTTTTACCTTTGTTAAGAGCCTGAACCTGCCGCCAGGCAAGTTTTTCAAGCAGCATAGCTATGCCCCTCTCCCGTTTGTTTTGTAATATTATACCATCGGGAAACTTGAGGGTCAAGAAAAAAACACGGACTTTTGTAGTTTTTTTCTAAGTTATGAGCCGGATTTTGAGTATTTTTTGTAAAAAGCGATGTTTTTATTCCTGTCGCAGACGGCGAGGAAAACTTCTGACGCCGATTTTATGTTATGCTCATCCATCTTTTTTGAAAGCCAAGTTAAATCAAGCCCCAATTGCTTTAGGTTCTTTTCCATAACGCGTCCGTCCATAATTATTTCGGCAAAGAGGCTTTCCTGAGGCACCTTAATCTGCAAATCATCGGGCGTCACAGAACGGTGGGAGCTGAAGGGCAGAATAGTCAGTTTACCGTTACTCTCAAACAATGCGGTGTGAATGTTTCTAATATCAAAATAGCCCTTCTCCCTGCACATCATAAGGAATTCATTAAGGTCCAGCTTTGCTTTTTTAAGATTCTCTCTAATGAGCTTGCCGTTGTCAATGAGCTTTACGGACGCGCCGTTTAAGTACTCCCTCGCCTTGGGTATTTTTCTTGTAACGACACCTATAATAATCGTCGCAAGAGCGTAAATAACCATCGCAACAGTCGACTTCCACGGGGCTTCAAGGTCTGTCGCGAGCTCCGCGGCGATTGAGCCTATTGTAATTCCGGTTATATAGTCGAAAAAATCAAGCTGAGAAACCTGCTTATGTCCCATCAGCTTTGTAAGGATAAACAGGGCTATAAAAGAAAATACGCTTGTCGGAATTACCTGTAGAATATCCATACCGCACCTTAATAGAAAGTTCTTTACGGCTATTATTTGCATACTGCTGTGTTTAATTCATTTAAGGCACTGAAGGCTCGGCGGCTTGGAATATTTAAGTCTATTAGGCAAAAGATATTAGCGAAATCTATATAGAGGGGTTCGGCAGATGTTAATAGTTGTAATTAGGGCTTTGGTCATCTTTGTTATACTCAATATCCTTTTAAGGATTATGGGAAAAAGGCAAATAGGACAGCTTCAGCCCATTGAGCTTGTAATTACGATACTTCTTTCAGAAATATCTGTTCAGCCACTGACGCAGTACGAGGCTTCATTCGTAACGCCCATAATCACTCTTGTTATTCTTGTAAGCCTAGAGATTATAGCCTCTACCCTTTGCATGAAAAGCGTAACATTCAGAAATCTTATGCAGGGCAACTCGCTTATTATCATAAGAAACGGCGTTTTGGACCAGGCGCAGATAAAGCGGCTGAGATTTACCCTTGACGATATTCTTGAGGCGCTGAGAAAAAAGGATGTTTTCAGAATAGAAGATGTGCAGTACGCGATTGCCGAAACCGATGGCAGCCTAAGCGTATTGCTCAAACCCGAAAAAAGAAGCTTTACAAAAGAGGACGGCAAAATTAACGCTCCGGATTACGGCATACCATCCGTTGTTGTATCCGACGGCAAGATAATTCAGTCCGACTTTAAGGAATGCGGCATGACATATGAAAAGCTGGTTCAAAAACTGAATTCCTTAGGCAAAAGACCTGAAGACATTATGCTTATGACCATAGACAAGGCGGGCAATGTATTTGTAATTGACAAGGAGAAGAATATATGAAAAGGTTTTATATTTCTCTCGCCATGCTTGCGTCTGTCATCGCCTTCAGCATATACGGCCATGTGACTCTTTACAGGAATTTTGAAAGGATAAACGAGGACTTAAAGCAGTGCGTTGAAGCTCTTGAGAAAGAGGATGAACAAGGAGTTTTTGAGCATTTAAGCAAAGCTGAAAAGACATGGGACGAAAGCAAGTGGCTCATCGGCTCCGTTTACAGCCATCAGACTAAAATCGAGATGAGGCATTTGTTCCTTTTGATTCGCGAGCTTGCTGAGTCGGGAGACAAAGAGAACTTTAAAGAGAAAACGGAAGAAATGATTGCTTATATTCAAACTTCCATTGACAGCATTGCGGTAAGACTTTATAATATTTTTTAAATTCTCACTTAGAAAACAAACGGAAAATTTAAGATAAATAATAAAATTACCACTTGCATTTTATAAATATATTTTTTATAATATAAAAGCTGTTCGACACAGCGCGGCAGTTTAATACCAATGCGGAGAAGTCGCCTAGTCTGGTCGAGGGCGCGCGATTGGAAATCGCGTAGGCGTCAAAAGCGCCTCGGGAGTTCGAATCTCCCCTTCTCCGCCACTTTAAACTGAATAATTAAAGTTAATTCACTAACTGGAGAAGTACTCAAGATGGTGAAGAGGCGCCCCTGCTAAGGGTGTAGGTCGGGTCACACCGGCGCGAGGGTTCAAGTCCCTCCTTCTCCGCCATAAAAAACATCAGCATTGATTTAATGCTGATGTTTTTCTTTTTGCTGAGCTTGGCTGCAAGAAGGATTACAGAAAGGATTTATATAGGTTTTGCTTATCTTATCTTTTTGGTTTCTATATTGCTGAAGCAAGTTATATACGGAACATTACCGGTATAAAGGCTCACAGTTATAGTATTTAAAAATTGTTGACATTTCTTAAATTTAAATTTAAGGCTGCAAATTAAATCAGCTTTTCTGCCCATCCGCAGTTTATATAACTCCTGAATTTGTTCGCAAATAAAAAACGGAGGTAAAGCTGAATTGCTTATACCTCCATACAGTGCTTTTTCACTTTTTTAACCAAGCGCGACATCAAGAATCATCATCAATGTAAATCCCAGCGCGACGCCGATTGTACCGACATTGCTGTGCTCGCCGTCCTGAGCTTCAGGAATCAATTCCTCAACAACAACATAAATCATTGCTCCGGCGGCGAAAGCCAGGATATACGGAAGAACAGATGTAACAAGCGAGGTCAGGAAAATAGTCAAAATCGCGCCGATGGGTTCTACGACACCGGAAAGAAAACCGTATGAAAAAGCCTTGCGCTTAGAGATTCCGGTGGCGACCAGCGGCATAGAGATAATTGCGCCTTCAGGAAAGTTCTGAATCGCAATACCTATCGAAAGCGCAAGTGCGGCTGCTGCCGAAATGTTAGCGTTGCCGGAAGAGAATCCCGCAAGTACAACACCGACTGCCATTCCTTCGGGTATATTATGTAATGTAACCGCGAGAATGAGCATCAGTGCTTTGCTGAGTTTGGATTTGTGTCCTTCAGCTTTGTCCGTATTAATGTGAAGGTGCGGGATTAGGGTATCCATTAAAAGGAGAAAACCAATGCCAATAAGAAATCCGACGGCACACGGAATCCAAGCTACGCCGCCCTGCTCTTCCGTCATTTCAATAGCGGGAATAAGAAGCGACCAAACGGACGCCGCTATCATCACGCCTGACGCGAATCCGAGCAAAGCTTTTTGTACTTTTGGCTTCATTTCATTTTTCAGAAAAAAGACCATAGCCGCACCGAGGGTTGTTCCGATAAGGGGAAGCAGCAGTCCAGCTACAAGTATCATTGTGTCACTCATAGGGTCATCCTTTCATGTTTAAATCATGGTGGGCTTTTTACTGCCCGAGCGTGTCAGGCAAGTTTCCATCGTCATTTGTTCATTCATTTTTATATTATATTACTATTTGCGTCATTTCGACAATACTTTTGCCTTTAATGAAGTAAAAGGTATCCTTTAATTGGGTTTTTTTTTGCTTTCTCCCGCCTATTCATAATTTATTAAAATTTTATTTGACAATATACACCAGCGGCTGTATATTCAAATTGGGAAAATTAAACGCCCGTTTTTAGGAGGATACATATGAAAAAGGCAAAGAAACTCATTTCTGTCTTGCTCATACTTTCAATGCTGCTTCCTCTGTGCTTTACCGCTAACGCGGCAACCGTAACCCAGCTGCCATTTCCCGACAGCGCATTTTTTGAAATAGGCGATTACTCCATACATTACAGATTCAGACCCTCTGCCGCATCAGAGCATAAAGGCAGATTTGTATTCCTGCACGGCTTTTTAGGCTCTACCGTATCATGGAAACCCTTGTCCGACCGTCTTATTCAAGAGGGCTACGACTGCCTGCTTGTGGACCTGCCCAGCTTCGGCTACAGCACAAGGGAAACAGCGCAGGTTCATCCTATCCCCAGGGAGGAGATTGTTGCTTCGCTTATGCAGGAACTCGCTCCCGCAGAGAAATGGTATGTTGCCGGTCACTCAATGGGCACCACAGTCGCCATGAATATTGCCTGCCGGTATCCCGAGCTTGTTGAAGCGTTACTGCTCTACGCCGCCACCAGCGACACCAAGACCAAATTTACGAACCTCCCCGACCCCGTACTTCAGGTCTATGGCGGAGTCTATAATGTGATATTTAAGATGATAATTACTCTGGCATCAAATCCTGTTTTCGGCAAAATTATAATGAGGAATGCTCTATATGATGCCAACAGGGATTTTGAGACAAGGCAGAAATACCTTGAGCCGTTAAAGCTTGAAAACACCGGCATGGGAATCCTCTTTATGAGAAAACGCTCAACGCCGCTGGATTTTGAGCAGTTAAAGCAGCTTGAGATGCCTGTAATGCTCTGTGTCGCAAGCGATGATGAATTTGTTCCGAATGATTCGGAGAATGCGATAAGACTCAGAAATTCCTTGCCCGCTCATACGGTCTATTATGTTATGCCCGATTCGACTCATTCATTAATCGAATCCAAAGCTGACGAAACCTTTGCGGTGACATTTGATTTCATAAACGGCATACTGCATTAATACATAAAACAATAAGCTCACCTTTCCGTGAACGCAAAATCGGCATAGCTTTGGTTAACGGCTATGCCGATTTTCTATTTGTTGTTCTAAAAATACTTATTGTTAATAAGCTTATCTTGCCATATAATCAAATAGTAATCTCTGCCAAAAGGAGAAATGAAATGGCAAAGCAGGCACGAATGATTATACATAAAGAGTATAAAAAGGGAGATATAGACCCTAAGATTTACGGCTCCTTTATTGAACATCTCGGCAGGGCCGTCTATAGCGGAATATATGAGCCGGGGCATCCGACAGCCGATGAAAACAGCTTCAGGCAGGATGTGCTGGAGCTTGTAAAAAAGCTGAAGGTTCCCGCAGTGCGTTACCCAGGCGGCAATTTTGTTTCGGGCTACCGCTGGGAGGACGGCACGGGAGATAAAAAGAACCGCCCAGTCTGCGCGGACCTTGCTTGGCATACCATTGAAACCAATTATGTTGGAATTGATGAATTTCAGGCATGGGCCAAGAAAGCGGAAACAGAAATTATTATGGCTGTAAACCTCGGCACAAGAGGACCCGAAGACGCCCGCAATCTGGTGGAGTATTGCAACGGCACAATGCCTACACAGTATGCCGAAATGAGAAGGAAAAACGGATTTGAGGAGCCTTTCGCCATTAAATATTGGTGCTTAGGCAATGAAATGGACGGGCACTGGCAAATCTGCCACAAAACCGCTGCGGAATATGGCAGGATTGCTTTAGAAGCGGGAAAGCTTATGAAAATGATTGACCCTGACATTAAACTTGTGCTCTGCGGCAGCTCCAATTACAACATGAGCACCTTCGGCGACTGGGAATGGACGGTTCTGAATGAGGCGTACAGCGTCGTCGACTATATTTCGCTGCATCAGTATTACTCCCGTTCCGAATTTAAATCAACCGAGGATTTCTTGGGCAGAGCTTCTCACATGGACTCATTTATAAAAGGCGTTGCCGCCATTTGCGACGCTGTTCAGGCAAAAAAGCACTCAAAGAAGAAAATCCACCTCTCCTTTGATGAATGGAATGTTTGGGACCAGAGGGTTTGGGGCGGCGACCCCGAGCCGGGTGAGCCCTGGCAGCAAAAGCCGCATAAACTGGAGCAGATTTATAATTTTGAAGACGCTTTGCTGGTCGGCACTATGCTCTCTACTCTCCAGAACAACTGCGACAGGGTGAAAATCGCCTGCATGGCGCAGCTTGTAAATGTTATCGCCCCCATTATGACTGAGGAGGGCGGCAAAGCATGGGTGCAAACTATTTTCTATCCCTATTATTACGCATCCGTTTTCGGCCGCGGCGAATGTCTTGACGCAAAGGTGTACTCTGACAGTTACCGCACTTCCGACGGATATAATGTTCCTTATGTCAACGCTTCGGTGGTTTTGTCTGAGAAGAAGGACAAAATCTATGTCTTTGCAAGCAATCTCTCTTTGGAAGAGGATATGGAATTAACCCTTAGCTTTGAGGCTTTTGGTGAAATAACCCCAATCTCAAAAACAGAGCTTTACTGTGATGATTTAAAGGCTGTGAACACCAAAGACTTTGAAGCGGTATCTCCAACAACCGTTCAGCTTTACGGAAAGAGTGATACTTCGCATACCTTGAGTCTAAAAAAGCATTCATGGAATATGTTTGAATTTAAGATTCAATAAATAAGCAAACCCGTTAGCCTGACATTTGGCTGACGGGTTCTTTTGCGGTATCGACTGTTCGTGAGGTACTTTTGCTTATCTGACAGTTAGTAAATATAAAAGCAGCTTAGCAAATCTGCCGTTTATTTTCTTATAAGTTCTATGCCCTTTTTTAAAGTATCTTCATCAATTGCGCCTATCGCTTTAGTTACTATATATCCGTCTTTATCAATAAACAGCGTCATGGGGATGGATGTAATGCCGTAGGCTTTGGCAGCTTCCTGATACATATCGAAATACACGGGGAATCTGTAGCCTCGGCTTGTTATAAACTCTAAGCCCTTTTCCCTCGTTTCCCTGTTTCCGTCAACAAGGTCAACCATCATAAAGGCGACGGCGGTGCCGTATTCTTCGTAAACCTTATTGAACTCCGGCATTTCCTTTTTGCACGGAGAACACCAGCTTGCCCAGAAGTTTACCACTACGGGTCTGCCAAGCATATCGGACAGCTTTACATATTTGCCGTCAATGTTTACAACCATAAAATCTTCGGCTTTTTTAAGATTGCCTTTACCCTCTTTTGTCTCCGCCCCGATTTGAATAAGGTCCTGATCCGGGGCGTATTCCCTCGTCAGCTCATTGTACAAAAATGCGCTCATGGCGATAATCAGAGCAAAGAAAACGATTAATAGAACAGTGTTTGTTTTTTTACTCATTTTCAGTCTCCTTTAAAAAGTCAGCAGAGAAAGAAATCTGCCCATAATTCCTGTAGCCATCAAAATGCCTACAATTATTAACAGCACGCCCGACAGCGTGTTAATAACCTTATAGTTCTTCTTTATAAAGTCAAATGCCGTTTTAAGTCTGTCGAGAAGTATAGCGCTCATGATAAAAGGAAGACCGAGACCTAAAGAAAAAGCAAGCAGCATTGTGATTCCTTTAAAGGCAGAGCCGCTGACAGCAGCCATCATAAGAGCAGAGCCAAGGAACGCTCCGACGCACGGAGTCCATCCGATTGAAAAGATTATACCAAAAAGAAGGCTTGAGAAAAATCCCAGCTCTTTAATCTCTCTGTCTTTTCCTCCGCTGCGGTTTAATAATCCTATTTTCAGAACTCCCAAAAAATTAAGACCTAAAACAATTACTATAAGACCTGTGACTATATTTACAACCGTCGAATAGCTTTGAAGCAGCCTGCCTACAGTGCCCGCAAAGGCGCCCATGGCGATGAACATTGCGGAAAAGCCAGAAACGAAGCCTATTGAGTTAATAAGGGCTTTTTTGCCCGCCGCCTGCCCTGCCGCGAAATATGAAACATATACGGGCAGCAGCGGCAAAATGCAGGGTGATATGAATGTTATTATGCCCTCCAAAAACAACAGCAGATACTGCATAATTTGTCTCCCTTTTATGTCCGAACCTCGACAGAACTCACTATGCAAATGCAATCTCAGTTACAATAGTGCTTTTTTAATACATTTATTATTTCCTCGACCCTGTGGTCGGCAATCCAATAAGTTATGTTCTGTCCGGACTTTTCAAAATCCAAGATAGAGTGAGTTTTTAATATCGCAAGGTGCTGTGACAACGCCGACTGGGTAATGTTCGGTACCTTTTCGGAGATTCTGCTTACGGTTTTGGGCCCCTCCATAAGGGCGCACAGAATCATAAGACGGTTATCGTTGGCAAGCACCTTCAAAAGCTCTGCAATTTGTTTTGCTTTTTTCTGCACTAACTGACTCCCCTTTGTTTTTAATCTTACATATACCTTGTGTCATAGTTCCCATAGGACAATAGACGCACCAGGTACGCGGTTTGAAAATTATCATTGTGACTAAACCTAAAACTGTTGAAGTAAGCATTACAGAGTAAAATCCGAAGGCAAACTGAGCGACTACCGCGGGGACGAAGGAAACATCTGACCAATTCCACGGCAGCTTAAAGAGCCAAAGCAAGGTAACGGCTTGTTTTAGCGGCGCACCCGCAAAAACAAGATATGTGGAATAAATCATCATAAAAAACATACTTAAAAAGAAAACTAAAAAGCCGTACCTAAAAATAGATGACCTGAGAAATTTGGGCGGATCTTTTTTAAAGGAAATTCCGAGCTTATCCCCCAATATCGTGAAAAGCTGTCCCCGTCCGCAGTATTTGTTGCAGTAAGATTTATCTCCTCTTATTATGGCAATCATTAGCGGAACTGTAAAGCATAATAATCCAATATATGCAAACAAAATGTTAAAAAATCCTAAAAAAAGGTAAACAAGTGAGAAAATCCACAGGTAATCGTACCATCTTTTGGTTCTCATTTGGGATTTTGCCTTAGGTTTTTGTGTTCTTCTCTCCCGCCCCTCTATGGAGATTACAGCGGCCGGACACGCCTTTGCGCATTTTCCGCAGCCAATGCAGATTTCTTCATCCACCACTGCGGTAATTCCTTTATTAATCGAAATCGCGTTCATCGGGCAGACCTTTAAGCAGGTGCCGCAGGCTACACAGTCTTTTGAAACATGAGCGTACTTTATACTTGACATATTCCACCTCAGTTCAATATATTAGTATATTCTTAAATACTAATATATAGTTATGCCAAAAGCATGTCAAGTGTTCAACCAAATATTGCAAAGAATACTTGAAAATAAAAAATCGGGCATAATAAGCTCAAAGGAGTGTTTTTATGAACGGTAATGCAGAGCTTTTAAACTTTATTTATCAGAACTCTCAGATGGGCGTTAATACCTTGAGCCAGCTTATGGATATAGCTGAAGATGAGGAGTTCAGAAAGCATCTTCAGCAGCAGTACGAGGAGTACAAGGACATTCACGAAAAGGCAAAGCAGGCTCTTAATGAAAACGGCTATGACGAAAAGGGAATAAGCGCCCTTGACAAGATTAAGACCTATATTATGGTCAACATTCAGACCCTGACTGACAAATCCTCATCCCACATCGCTGAAATGCTTATGGTGGGCAGCAATATGGGTATTATTAATGCCATCAAGAACCTTAAGAAATACAGCTATGCAGAACAAAGCATTAAAAGCCTTATGGAAAGGCTTTTAAAACTCGAAGAAAACAATGTTCAGCAGCTGAAAAACTTCCTATAAAAAAGCCGCCCCTTAGGAGCGGTTTTTTTATACCCATTTTCGCGCTCCCACAATGTGAAGAAAGCGCATACCATCCGCGCCGACATAGCTGTCAAGCGGTCTGTTGAGGGCATCGTATGTATGGGCGGAAATCAGAATATTGCCGTTATTGTTTGACATCACCACAAGCGAATGATAGTAGGTTCCTGAGCTGTCTCTTAGCTGAATTATATCGCCTTTTTGAATGTGCTCCCTGTCGGTTTCGACGCAGTAGGGACCGACTTCTTTGTTGTTTATAAGGAATTTATACAGATACTGAACAGAGCTCCAAGCAGGGCTTCTGTTATTAAGATTAATGTAATACCAGCCGTAAATCGGCGTATAATTCATTACTCTGCAGCCTGCGTAAATGCACTGGGAAACGAAATTTGTGCAGTCGCCGCCCATGCCGTCAAAGTTAGCGTAGCGGGGATTTCTGCTCAGCGCCCATTTTGCCGCGTACTCCACCACCGCGTCTCTGTTATAAGGAACTGATACAAGCATAATATCACATCATTCGAATATTTTTTCTCGTTATATTCTATGACGCGAAAAAAACAAGGCTACAAAAAAGGCGCAGGATTTAACCTGCGCCTTGCTGTTTTTATTTCTTTAGTTTCTGTTCTTGAACATATCGAAGATATCGGTAAGGTCGTCATCGGAGCCGAATGCGTCGCCTTCCGCCTCTTCGGAGCCTGCAGCCTTAATTGCGTTGCCGTCCTTGCCAAAGCCTGTTGCGATGACTGTGACGATAACCTCGTCGTCAAGGTCGGGATTAATGGCAACACCGAAGATGATGTTGGCATCCTTGTCTGCCGCGTTGGAGATTGTTGTTGCCGCAGCGTCAACATCGTCAAGAGTGATGTCGGGCGAAGCGGTGATATTGATGATAACACCCTTTGCGCCCTGGATTGTTGTTTCAAGCAGAGGACTGGAGATAGCAGCGCTGGCTGCCTGAACTGCCTTGTCCTTGCCGCTTGCCTTGCCAACACCCATGTGAGCGTGACCTGCGTCCTTCATGACGGAGGTTACATCGGCAAAGTCAAGGTTGATAAGGCCCGGAATCTTAATAAGCTCTGAAATGCTCTGAACGCCCTGCCTTAAAACATCGTCGGCAATTTCAAAGGCGTTGAGGAATGTGAGCTTCTGGTCGGTAACCAGCTTAAGTCTCTCGTTGGGGATAACGATAAGGCTGTCCACATGCTGAGCAAGCTCGGAGATGCCTGCCTCTGCCTGCTGCATGCGGCGACGACCCTCAAACTCGAAGGGCTTTGTAACTATGCCGACTGTAAGTATACCCTTATCCTTAGCCATGCGGGCAACAACGGGAGCAGCGCCTGTGCCTGTGCCGCCGCCCATGCCTGCTGTGATAAATACCATATCTGTACCGGCAAGAGCCTCTTCAATAAGGTCAGAGCTCTCCTCAGCGGCCTTTTTGCCAACCTCGGGACGAGCGCCTGCGCCCTGACCGCTTGTTGTCTTCTCGCCTATCTGAATTTTATGTGTAGCTTTCGAATTGGAAAGAACCTGCTTGTCCGTGTTAATAGCGATAAATTCAACACCCTGAACATTCGCGTTAATCATGCGATTAATAGCATTTCCGCCGCCGCCGCCAACGCCGATAACCTTTATTTTGGTCACTTCTTCAAACTCATTAGATATCTCAAAAGCCATTTTACATCCTCCGTTGATATGATATGAGGCTTACACCCTTATTACATACAATTAAACACAGATATAATAACATTTATTTTCGTAAATTTCAACATTTGAAACTATATTTAACACAAATTTAGCAAAACTTTGTATTAAACATAAATTTTTATACAGTTTTTTCCTGACGGTATATTACCATATTCGAATGTTAATTTCAAACACTTTCAGTCTGCTTTTCCGATGTGCTTTCACTCTCGCTTTCCGGCTCTTTTGAGGGCTCCGGCTGTGTTTCGGCAGAGGTTGTAATATCACGCACATGAGCCTCACGCAAGATTCTCAGGTCAATGTAAATCGGGTTTACAATGTTCTTTTCCTTTTCGGCGGCAATTACGGACTTCGCAAAACTGAGCTTCTTGTCAACATCGTTTATGCTGCCCAAATCCAGCCTGATAATGTCCTCTATCCAGACCCGCAGGTCAACGGTATCGGTCAAATCAATCTCGGTGATTTTCTCTAAACCGTTTGTTTCGATTGAGGTCAGAAGCTGAATTAAAAGCTCATAGCCGCCATCTTCGTTAAACTCAGCAATACTGCCCAGCTCGGGTTCTTTGAGGGTTAGGCCTCTGACCAGAGCCGCGGGGTCGGGCGGAATTGCCATACCTGTGGTGCCGAGGATTTTGGCGTTCTTGCTTAACAGGTAGTATGTATCTCCTGCCTCGACAGCCAAGGCAGGTACGGCGTCCGTCGTTTGAATAATTATTTTGTTGGGGAGAGAAATTTTGGTTTTCGCTGATTCGATATATGGCAAATCCTTTTCTATTTTTGCGGATACATTTTTTAAAGACTGCAAAAACATATTCTCGCCGAGCTTTATTCCCGATGCCTCAATAATTTCAGCCTCGGAATAATAAAGGCTGTCGGTGGTTGCTGTGATGACTTCGATATGGAAAAAGACAGTCAGGGACAAAACAATTCCCGCGCCGGCTACAAAAAGGGCAAGGAATATGTAAATCATTCTATCCCTGCGCCTTTTCTTCTTGCGGCGTTTTTCGTTATCCCTTATTACTCTTTCGGTGTTTGAAAGCTGTCTGTCGGGAACGCTGTTTTTTCTTTGTCCTTTCATATTTTTCTGTCCTTTCTTATAAGAGGGCAGCTAATAAGAATTGTTTTCATCATTCAACTCGTTTTATATTGGCACCCATTGAGCTTAAAACATCCTCAAGACCGTCGTAGCCTCTGTCAATATGATTGATGGCGTCAACAACGGTGGTACCCTTAGCAGAGAGGCCCGCAAGAACAAGCGCGCAGCCTCCTCTGAGGTCGGGAGACACAACCTCTGCGCCGGTAAGACGGTCAACTCCTTCTACAACGGCGGTTCTGCCGTCAACCATAATTTTGGCGCCCAAGCGCGCAAGCTGACCCACATGCTTGAATCTGTTTTCAAATATGGTTTCGATTATTACGCTTGTGCCCTTTGCCACTGAGGTAAGCGCCATCACAGGTGCTTGCAAATCGGTCGGGAAACCCGGATAGGGCATGGTCCTTATTGTCTTTACCCTTTGGAGTCTGGAAGGCGCGACAAGGGTAAGATTTCTGCCGTTTATGCTGATGTCGCAGCCCATCTCCTCAAAAACAGAGATTACCGAACCGAGATGCGAGGGAATAATATTGCGAAGTGTTACACTGCCTTGCGTTATGGCGGCGGCTCCCATGTAGGTCGCGGCGGCTATTCTGTCGGGGATGACGGTGTGCTCTGTACCCGATAGGGATTTTACGCCCTCTATTACAACCGTGCTCTCGCCCGCGCCTGAAATCCTTGCGCCGCAGCCGTTGAGGAAATCCGCCAAATCGCTGATTTCCGGCTCCCTTGCTGCGTTGATTATTACCGTTGTTCCCACTGCGGTTGAGGCGGCGAGAATAATATTCTCCGTTGCGCCGACGCTCGGGAACGACAGCGTAATTGTGGCAGCCTTTAATCCGTTTTTCGCAGTGAATTCAAGCCTTCCGTGGCCTTCTTCAAGCTCGACGCCGAATTTCTCCATAGCGTCAAGATGCAGGTTTATAGGTCTGAGACCTATTTCGCATCCGCCGGGAGTAGAGATATTCGCCTTGCCGAGTCTTCCCAGTACGGCTCCCAAAAAGATAATCGAGGAGCGCATCTCGTGCATCAGGTTTTCGGGAATGTCGTAGCGGGTGATATCTGTGCTGTCCACTATCACCGTAGAGCCTTCCCTTTTTACCTTGCAGCCGAGATGTTCTAAAATATTGATTGTCGCAGCAATATCCAACAGCCGGGGACAGTTATGTATAACCGATACTCCCTTACACAGAACTGTCGCGGCCAAAATGGGAAGCGCACTGTTTTTTGAGCCTTGAACATCAATTTCGCCACGGAGCTTTCTTTGACCTTCTATAATATATTTCCCCATCTTATACACCCTTTCTGATGAAAGAAACGATCGTCTGCTTTCATATTATGAAGAAAGGGATGTTCTGGTGAAATTTCAAGTCCAGTTTTTAAAGGTTTGGTTTTAAGACTTTAAATCTGGCCTTTTGACGGGGAAGTTTACGAAAAAATTGATATTAGGCTTGTCCAAAATTCAAGCGGAAAAAAATTATTTTTCCACGAGCTTTAAAATTTCGTCGCAGATACGCTCTGTGGCGTCGGTTACAGCCATCTTTTTGGCGTTGGCGCCGAGCTCATCTCGTCTTTCTTTGTCCTGAACCAGCTCTTTTATGAACTGGACAAATTTCTTCGCGTCGAGGTCTTTTTCCTCAAAGAGAACCGCGGCGTTTTTGTCGGCAAGAGCCTTTGCGTTGTAATACTGGTGATTTTCCGAGACATTGGGAGAGGGAATAAGTATTGCCGCCTTGCCGAGCGCCTGAATTTCCGCTATGGCGCTGGCTCCCGCCCTTGATACGACTATATCCGCTGCGGACAGGCAGACATCCATATTGTAAATGTACTCTCTTACATCTATGTTTGGGGAATTGTCTATGTCGATTCCCCTTTCTTTCAGCTTTTCGGGGAACCAATGACCGTACTGACCGTGACCGTGTATAAATCTTAAATTCTTTTCCTTATGAAGCTCGGTAATAACCTCAAGCATAAGCTCATTTATGGTTCTGGCGCCGAGGCTGCCGCCTGTGGAAAAAATCAGAATCTCATTGGGCTTAATATGCAGCTCAGCGCGTGAGAAATCCTTGTTCGCGCAAAGAATCGCTCCCCTGACGGGAAGACCCGTTACAACGGGGGGATTTTTGCATTTTAATCTCTCCGCCGCCTCGGGAACGGCGGTCATAACAGTATCCGCATACTTCGCGAGAGTCTTGTTTGTAATGCCGGGGAAGGCGTTCTGCTCATGTATTGCGGTCTTAATGCCCATTTTGGCGGCGGTTCTTACGACCGGGCCGCTTACATAGCCGCCAAAGCCTATTACAGCGTCGGGCTTAAACTCTTTGAGTATCTTTTTTACCTGCGAGCCCGAGGTAATAAGCCTTTTTAAGGTGATTATGTTTCTCTTTATGTTCTGCGGCGTGAGTTTTCTTTGAAAGCCGCTGATTTCGATAGTCTTAAAATCAAAGCCCGCGTCGGGGACGAGCTTTGCTTCCATTTTGTCTTTTGTGCCTATAAAAAGAATATCCGCATCGGGGAATCTCCTTCTAATCTCACCCGCTGCGGCAAGCGCGGGGTTAATATGACCGCCTGTACCTCCTGCGGCAAATACAACTCTCATTTTGCATCTCCTTAAAATGCAGGATTAGTTATTTTTCTTGAGTGAGGTATATCTCGAAACCGATAGAATCATACCCATTTCAGCGAGTAGAATCAGCAGCGACGAACCGCCGTAGCTGAAGAAGGGAAGGCTTATTCCCGTATTGGGTATGCTGTCGGTGGCAACTGCGATATTGAGAACCGTCTGAAGTCCTACCTGGAATACAATGCCCATTGAAAGCAGCGCGCCGAATCTGCTCTTTGATTTAAGTCCGATAACGACGCCTCTCCAAACGAGAACCGCGAAAAGGAAGAGTATAATAACGGCTCCAACAAAGCCCAGCTCTTCGCAGACAATGGAGAAAATCATGTCGTTCTGCGGCTCTGAAACATACATATATTTCTGCTTGGAATTTCCGAGACCCGCTCCGAAAAAGCCGCCGGAGCCAATGGCGTAAAGCGCCTGATTTACCTGCCATCTTGCGCCCGTGGGCTCAAAGTCCTTGTCGAGCCATGCCACAATTCGCTCCGTCATGTATTCTTGCAAGATATTGGGTCTAAGGCTCGGGAACATTACAAAGACGGCGACCACAAAGGCGACAAGGAGAAATCCCGCAATAAACCAGCGCCTGTCAAAGCCGCCGAGATACAGCATTATAAGTCCTATGCAAAGCATTAGAATTGTGCCCGAAAGGTGATTTTCGAGGAATACGAGCACGGCGAAAACAAGGATAATTCCGCCGTACAAAACAAGGGACGCAAAGGACTCGGTTATTCTGATTCTGCCGTTTGTTATGCGGTTAAGAGAATGGGCAAACGGTGCTTTTATAAGCTCTTTTGAGTTAATCTTCTTATAGTTCTTATCGAACTGCCATGCGCAGAACATTATAAGTCCCAGTTTCGCTATTTCCGAAGGCTGTATGGTAAAGCCCGAAAGTCCGGGTATTGTCAGCCATCTGTGGTGACCTTCCTTAACCGCGGGGGTAAAGAGAACCAAAACCAATAGGAACAGGGACATGAAGAATCCGATTAATGCCGCGAGTCTGAAGTATTCGAACCTTACTCTTGACAGCACAATCATTATCACAAAGCCCATTACGGCAAAGATAAGCTGCCTGTAGAAAAAGTGGGTGGAATTTTTATATTTTTGCAGAGCGTAAGGATAGCTTGCAGAAAAGAGCATTACAAGACCTATAACCAAAAGAAGCGTTACGGTAATAAAGAATACAAGGTCGAAGCTGCCCTCGGCAACCGCCATTCTGATTAGGCTTTTTCTTCTGCGCTTTACTGCTTTTTCTGCCAAGCCGACCACCCCTAAAGGCTTATTTTCGTTTAAGTATATAACAAAACGCTACTTAATTCTGCCGAACCATGTAATAAGAATTGAGAAAAGTCCGCCAAGGGCTCCTATAAGGCTGAAAACCTTTACAATCTTGACCTCGCTCCAGCCGCTTTTTTCAAAGTGGTGGTGAATGGGAGCCATCTTGAATATGCGCTTTCCGCCGGTGAGTCTGAAGTAAACAATCTGAATGACATCGGAAAGGAACTCGATAACATAAATAATTCCAACCGTAAGCAAGAGCCACGGGGCGTCAAGTGCGTAGGATATGGCGATTACCATACCGCCGAGGAAAAGGGAGCCGACATCGCCCATCATAACCTTTGCGGGATGCCAGTTCCAGATAAGATAGCCGATGAGAGAACCGAAAAGCGCGCTGGAAATAAGGCTTACGCCGAACATTCCTCTGAGTACCGCGATTACGGCAAAGCTGACACATGCAACAGCTGTAACGGAGGCGCAAAGTCCGTCAATTCCGTCGGTAAAGTTAACCGCGTTTACTGTGCAGTAGATTGCGAGAACGCCCAAAATCCAGTAGAAAATTCCGATGTCCCTGACTCCCACAAAGGGAATATAAATATAGGTCGCTCCGACTGAGCTTAAAGTATAGAGATATAAACCCATGATTATAACCTGGGCAATGCTCTTTTGCATTATTGTAAGACCCAGATTCCTGCCCCTTTTGACCTTGATATAGTCATCTGCAAAGCCGACAAGGGCAAAGGCTATCGCCATCAAAAGTCCGCCGAAAATTTTTACCTTTACGGTATTCGGCACAACGGCGTCGCCCGAGATTATATCGTCTCCCATAAATCTATAGGTCAGAACGGTAACTATAAGGGAGGCGATTACTCCCGCTATAAAGAGTATGCCGCCCATGGTGGGGGTACCCTGCTTTTTCTTGTGCCATGAGGGACCTATATCAAGAATTGTCTGACCGAATTTAAGCTTATGGAGCCATGGGATTACCACATAGCCGAGGGCATAGGCTGTGCCAAAGCCCACGAGCGCTGATAAAATCAGAGCGAACCACTTATTCATTATATCCTGTCCTTTCCGAACTTATGCCATAGGCAAATGCAGATTGGTAATTATTTGTTTACTCTCCGAGTAAATCATACAGCTTGTTCAGTACATTTTCCAGCTTCATTCCCCTGCTGCCTTTTACGAGCACTCCGTCATTTGAACGAAGGATACTATAAAGCTTTTCCGCAAGGGCATCGTGGCTGTCAAAAGTATAAACCTCACTGACGCCGGAATCAATAGCTGTTCTTGCTGTATTCTTTGAAAGCTCGCCGTATGTGAACAGAATATCCACATTATTGTCCTTAGCCGATTTGCCGATTGATTCATGAGCCGATACCGCAATATCGCCAAGCTCCAGCATGTCGCCAAGAACGGCGATTCTTCTTTTTACAGTCATATTTTTAAGGACGCTGAGTGACGCGTTGACCGAATCGGGGCTTGCGTTGTAGCAGTCTTCTATAAAGGTTATGCCCTTTACGACTTTTACACGCTGGCGCATACCGCTGGGCTCGTAAAGCTGAAGAGCTTTACACATATCTTCAACCGGAATGTCAAAGACCTTTCCAGCCGCTAAAGCAAGAAGAGCGTTTATAATATTGTGCCTGCCGGCTGCGGGGAGCTTTACACTGCCCTTTTCGCCCAGGACATTTACCTGGAAATATGAGCCCTCTGCGGTTTCAATAATATTATTCGCATAGACATCGGCTTTTTTCTCCATGGAGCACCTGATTAGTCTAAAGCCTTTAATATCAAGACCTGAGAGCATATCGTTGTCCGCATTGATGATAAGCGGGCTGCCCTCTTTAAGACCGTCAAGGATTTCGAGCTTTGCTTTGAGGATATTCTCCCTTGAGCCGAGGTTTTCTATATGTGTAACGCCCACATTGGTTATTATTGCCGCGTCGGAGGCTGCTATTTTGCTGAGGAGTGAAATCTCCCCCGCATGGTTCATACCCATCTCCACAACGGCGGCCTGATGACAAGCATCAATACTTAACAGCGTTGCGGGAACGCCTATATCATTATTGAGGTTACCTTGAGTCTTGAAGGTATTATACTTTGCGGAAAAGCAAAGGTAGGTAAAGTCCTTTGTTGTGGTTTTTCCCACGCTTCCTGTAATGCCTACTACCTTTACACCTGTTTTTTGTCTGTAATAGGCTGCGAGCTTTTGATATGCGGCTTTGGTGTCGTCCACAAGGATATAAGGAACATCCGCATCCGGCGCTTTTCGGCACAAAACCGCTGCGGCACCTTCTTTTACCGCGGCACCGATAAAGTCGTGACCGTCAAAATTCTCACCTTCAATAGCTACAAACAGACCGCCTTTTACCGGCTTTCTGCTGTCGGTGAAAACTCCGTCAATGGTTATATCTTTTTCCGCTTTGCCGCCAACGGCTTTTGCTATTTCCTTAGTGCCGAGTTTAATCAAAGGATTTCCTCCAGTACTTTTTATTTCATTTCTTCAAGCAGTTCTTTTACAACCTCACGCTCATCGTAGTGAATGGTTTTGTCTTTTAATATCTGATAGGTTTCCTGACCTTTGCCCGCAAGAAGAACTATATCCCCTGCCTTTGCCTCCTTTAAGGCGATGGCGGTCGCTTTTCTTCTGTCAGGCTCCACGAAAACTTTAGCCTTTGTATTCTTAATGCCTTCCAGAATATCATCTATTATCTTCTGCGGGTCCTCGGTTCTGGGATTGTCGGATGTGACCACCACAACATCGGAGAGCTGGCTTGCCACATCGCCCATGATCGGACGCTTTGTCTTGTCTCTGTCTCCGCCGCAGCCGAAAAGAGTGATTATTCTGCCCGCGGCAATCTGCCTAAGCGCAGTAATAACATTTACAAGTCCGTCGGGTGTGTGGGCATAGTCAATAATTACGGTAAAGTCGGTATTTGTGGGCACGATTTCTACTCTGCCCTTTACGCCCTCAGCCTTTTCAAGAGCTTCAAGAACTTCTTTCATGCCGAAGCCCAATTCGACAAGGGTCACCGCCGCGGCCATTGAATTGTAAACGGAGAACTTGCCGGGGATGCCCACATGAGCCCTGCCAATGTCTCCTTTTGTTACAAGCTCATATGAAACGGCGGTCTGGCGATACTGTATGTTCTTTGCGGTAAAATCCGCAGCGTCGTCCTCTATTGAGTAAGTGACCACCTTTGAATTTGAGCCTTCCGCCATGTGTTTATAGTAACTGTCGTCCATGTTAAGCACGGAAATATCGCACATTCTAAAGAGTTTTTGCTTCGCGTCTGCGTAAGCCTCAAAACTGCCGTGATAATCCAGATGGTCCTGAGTGAGATTTGTGAACACAGCGGCTCTGAAATGGCAGCCCTCTACCCTCTCCTGAGCGAGAGCCTGAGAAGAAACCTCCATCACGCAGTATTCGCAGTTTTCGTCCGCCATTCTGCGGAACAGCGACTGCAACTCAAAGGGTTCGGGAGTTGTGAGAACTGCTTCAAGCTCTGTGTCGCCAATCATATTCTTAACGGTGCCGATTAGACCCGCTTTAATGCCCAGTTTATCCATAATGGATTTAATTAGGATAGCGGTTGTGCTCTTGCCGTTGGTGCCTGTAATGCCAATGAGCTTTAAATCTTCGGAGGGATTTGAAAAAAAGGCCGAGCACATAAGGGAATAGGCTTTTCTGGTATTGTCGCAAATAACCTGCCTGTCAAGACCTAAGTCACGCTCAACAATTACCGCAGCCGCGCCCTTTTGGAGAGCCTCTGCGGCAACATTATGGGCGTCAAACTTATTGCCCTTAATGCAGACAAAGGCGCAGCCCTCTGTGATTTTATTGGAGTTGTCGGTAACAGCGGTTATTTCGGTATCCTTATAATCTGACAAGACATTTACCTTTTTAAGCAGTTCGGATAGCTTCAAATGAGTCCCTCCAATGCCTTTTATTCGTCCGAGTCTGAAACATCGACATTTGACTTAAAGTAAACCGTTACAACGGTGCCGAGGGGAACCTTTTCGCCGGGGGCTATGCTTTGCCTGTAAGCGAAAACCTCTCCGCTGTTAAGTGAGCTGCCCGCAATCTTGACATTGAGTCCGTTATTAATGGCAGCCTTGTTTGCCGCAGATACCGTCATGCCCTTAAAGTCGGGAACAACAGCCTCCTGAGATGTGTTCTTTGACTCTGTGTAAAGCACAACCACGCCCTTTTTGGGTATTGCTCTGTCGGATTCGGGCGACTGTGCCACTACCGTATCGCCGCTGCCTATAACTCTTGCGGTAAAGCCCGCTCTGGTGATTTCGTTCTTTGCTTCGTTAACGCTCTTTGAAACCACATTCGGGGCGTAGCTTACAAGCAGGGCAAGCTCGTTGTCGGAGTACTGGGGCTCTATATTGAGGTAAGGCAGAACCTGGTCAAAGATTTCGCCGGCTACGGGAGCCGCAACCGCGCCGCCGCCGTGCTCGCCAACAGGTTCGTCTATAGCCACAAGCACAGCGACCTTCGGGTCATTTGCGGGGGCAAAGCCTACAAAGGATGCGACATAAGCGCCGTCTTTGCCGAGCTTCTGGGATGTACCCGTTTTGCCTGCCACATGGTAGCCGGCAACATAGGCGTTTTTACCTGTTCCCGATGTTACAACCGCCTCCAAATGCTCTCTTATGATGGCGGCTGTTTTCTCTGAGATTACCTGACGCTTGACTATGGGGCTAATCTCTTTAATAACCTTTCCTTCAGCGTCGATTTCCTTTGCGACCACATAGGGCTGCATCAGCTTTCCGCCGTTTGCGACCGCTGATATTGCGGTAATCATCTGTATGGGAGTGACCTGGAACGACTGACCGAAGGAATAGCTTGAAAGCTGAGATATACCAAAGTTCTTTTTGGAGTGATATGTTACGCCCTCATTGGGAGCCGCCTCGCCGGGCAGGTCAATGCCCGTCTTTTCGGTAAGACCGAAGGCTTCAAAATACTCGTAGTATTTTTCGGTGCCGACCAGCTTAGCAATTGTAACCGCAAAGGGGTTGCAGGAGTTTTTAAGAAGGTCGGGCAGCCTTTGCGAGCCGTGACCGCCGTGCTTCCAGCACCTAATGATTCTGTCCGCTACCGCGATTGAGCCTGTGCAGGTATAGCCGAAATTGTTGTTAACAAGACCTTCCTCAACCGCAGCAGAGACCGTCACAACCTTGAAAACTGAGCCCGGCTCATAGCTGTCGCTTATGGTCCTGTTTCTCCACTGGGCGTATTTGGCGTTTAATAGAGCCTCGTTTCTCTCTTTTTCGTCCTGAATGCTCTCAATTTGCTTTCTTACATTTTCATCTAATATAAGGTCGGGATTGTTGGGGTCAAAGTCGGGCAGGTTTGCCATTGCGAGAATCGCGCCCGTCTTGACATCCATAACAATGCCGTAAACATTCTTTGCCTTTGTTTCCTGCAAAGAGTGATTGAGTGCGCTTTCAAGGTAGTACTGAACGACTTCGTCTATTGTCAGAACAAGATTTGTGCCGGGGATAGCGTCATATGTTGACTCATACTGATTGGGCATGGCCTCAAGTCTGCCGTCTTTTGCGGTGACTACCCTGCCCGCGGTGCCTGTAAGAATGTCGTTATAAAGATATTCAAGCCCTGCTCTGCCAATATCGTCTTTACCCGTAAAACCGAGCACGGTGGCAGCAAAGCCTGAATAGGGATAATATCTCTTTGTGTCCGGGTCTATGTTTACTATGCCGGTCAATTTGTTTTGCTGAATGAACTTTAAGACTTCCTCCATTACCGGCTTTTCGATTTGACCCTTTATAAGCTCGTAGCCCACATGGGTTCTTTCGGCCTTCTTTTTGATTGTTTCGGGGTTTACTTCAAGTATCTGCGAAAGACCGTCGATAACGAGCTGTTTTGTGGCTTCGGTTTTGATTTTTGAAGGATTTATGTAAACCAGCCAAACTGACGCGCTTTGGGCAAGCACCTTCATATTCCTGTCATATATGGTGCCGCGCTGGGCTTTTATTACCGTATCGCTGAGCTGCTGAGCCTCCGCCTTCGCTTTGTATTCCTCTCCCTTAACAAGCTGCAGATAGGCAAGACGCCCGCTTAAAGAAAGAAAACCTGCAACTACCAACAGTGCAAGTATAATTAATCCTCTTGTTGCAAGGAGCTTTTGAGTTTTCAAAAAACACACTCTCCTTAAAGAACCTCCGCCGCAGGCTTGGAAGCTCGGCGGCAGAGGTTATTTTCCTTTTTGAATGCAAGTCTTACAACCCCTGCATTATAATTATTGCAGAATTAAAAAATATATGCCAAAAGCTGGCGGAAAATTGAGGGCTCCTCGTTTAACTCTTTGCCGCCCGATACTACAACCTCGTCGCCTTTGGACAGATTTATGTAAGACTCTCTGCCGGGCTCCATTTTCATCATGCCCAGCACATTCTCCGCGTACTCGTCCACATTCTTAACCGATACTATGGAATCTATAGCCATCTGAAGCCTGACCGCTTCGCTTTTTTCAACAGCCAGCTTCTGCTCTAATTTTGTTATCTCCTTAGTGGTTTCGTCAAGTACAACATTGCAGTAAATTTTTACCGACAGCATTGAAAACAACAACGCCATAACCGCAAATACCTTTACGCTCTTTTGCATATTGGCGCGCATTTGCAGCTTTATTGCTTTTTTTGTGTCGGTCTTTTTCTGCACCTTGGGGTAGACCTTGAGGTGCGGGTGCTCCTTTGTCTTTTTCTGAGGAGCTCTTTTGGGGGCTGCGCTGCTTGTTACCTTTTTCTCGTATGGCTCAAACAATGAAAAATCATATGCTTCTGTTCCATAGTATGAAGGCATTGTCAGTCCCTCTTTCTTAAGATTTTCTATTCTTTAGGCAGTTTTCTTACTGCTCTGAGTCTTGCGCTTCTGCTTCTGTTGTTTTCAGCGATTTCCGCATCGCTGGGCTCAATCGATTTAAATGGCAGTTCCCCTTGCGGAACCTTGCCGCAAACGCAGACGGGGAAATCCTTTGGGCACTCACAGCCCTTGCAGTATGAAGCGAATATCTGCTTTACTATTCTGTCCTCAAGGGAGTGGAAGGTTATAACCGCCAAAATTCCGTTACCATTGAGGACGCTGAACATATTGTCTATTGCCTCGGGGAGCAGCTCAAGCTCCCTGTTTACTTCGATTCTGAGCGCCTGGAAGGTTCTTCTTGCCGGGTGACCGCCCTCTCTGCGGGCTCTTGCGGGAATTGAGTACTTTATAATTTCCGCAAGCTCGGAGGTGGTTTCGATGGGCTTTTTTGCTCTTTCTTTTACGATGTTCGCGGCTATGCTCTTTGCGAACTTTTCCTCGCCGTATCTGAAGATTATGTCTCTTAGCTGACTTTCGGAATATCCGTTCACCACATCTCTTGCGGAAAGCCCCGACTTGTCCATTCTCATGTCAAGGGGCGCGTCTTTATGAAATGAAAAGCCTCTTTCGTCGTTGTCAAGCTGGTATGAGCTCACGCCGAGGTCCGCGAGAATTCCGTCCACGCCGTCGATATTAAGCTCTGAGAGAACTTGTTTTATATCCGAAAAGTTTTTGTTGACTATCGTGACCCTGTCATCGCCCTTAAAGCGTTCGGTCAAGACGGAAACAGCGTCGGGGTCGCGGTCAATGGCAATTAGTCTGCCGTTTTTAAGCCTTCTCAGTATTTCGGCGCTGTGACCGCCGCCGCCTGCCGTGGCGTCAACATAGATACCGTTTTCTTTGATTTCAAGGGCGTCAACCGATTCGGCAAGCAAAACCGATTTGTGAACGAATTCCATTTGACTCCTCGCTTTGCTTTAGTAAATAATCTCGGGATAAATATCGTCGGTCATTTCCTCAGAGGATGCCATAGCCTCGTTGTTCCATCTGTCTAAATCCCAAATCTCGATTCGGTCGGTCATGCCAAATATTATTACATCTTTTTTAAGGCCCGCGTGGTCAACAAGGAATTGGCTTAATGTTATTCTGCCCTGCTTGTCCGGCTCAACGGTGAGAACGCCGTAGAACGCGCGCCTTTGCCTTTTTCTGTCCTCTATGGTGGCGGACTGCCCTTTAATCTGATTTGCTATGCTTTCCCATTTTTCGTTGGTAAATATAAAGAGGCAGCCGTCGGGGGCGGGATATACGATGAAGGAGTCGCCGAGTGCTTCACGGAAACGGGCGGGGATGAATATGCGGTTCTTAGAATCTATTGTGTGCTTAAAATCGCCCTGAAAAAGCATTCTCGAATCCTCCTTTCATCAAAATTTCGGGTGAGTGATGATTTTATGCCCCTATTTTAGTAATTTTTAAACTTTTTGCTCCACTTCTCACCACTTGTCTAACATTATATATTGCAAAACCATTAATTGCAAGGCTTTTAGGCAAACTAAATAAAAAAAATTGTCGCAAAATTGTGCCTGAACGAGCAATAATCCACAATATATATGACCATTTTTTGATTTAAGCCGGCAGGGAAGAATTTTTGACCGAATTGTCTAAAAAATTTAAAAAATTTTGTGAGTGAGCGCTAAAAAAATAAGAATTGCTCTGATGAGTTTGAACAAAAAGTGTTGATTTATCGGATTGCCTGTGTTATTATTTGGGTAGCAGAATTTGGCTAAAGATCCGGAAGAGAGGTGAATTTGATGGATCAACTTATGGCTTTCCTCGAGAAGCTGATTCAGTTCCTCATCGATATTCTTTACAGCTTGGGCATTGAGCTGGACTATGACAAGCTCTTCCCCACCGAACCCACCTCTGAGGAATAATTTTGGGCACCCAAAGCAAAAGAGGATACGCCGTATCCTCTTTTTTTGCTCTGATTTTTGCTATTATCCTGTATTTTTGCGCTTAAAGCTCAAAAAAACTGTTTGCAAATAGAATTAAAGCTATTGATTTACGCTTTAGAATGTGATATTATGTCTTTCGCGCGGTTTGCATTGCACCAGCTTTCGCTGTGCGCATATAATTTAATACACACTTCGGGGTGTGGCGAAGTTTGGTATCGCGCTTGGTTCGGGACCAAGAGGCCCCGGGTTCAAATCCCGGCACTCCGACCAGAAAACCCGTCAGTCTTTAAGTTTAGGCTGACGGGTTTTAATGTTTCATATCCTATTGTTTTCCGCGGCTTTGAATAAGTATCGAAATATTTGGGAAAAGTTTGAATGACTGATATTTTTATGCTGCGGGGAAAGAAAATGATACCTTTTAATTTCACTTATTACAGGCCGATTCTTTAGAGGAAGCGGTTCGGATTCATTCAGAGCTTACTTCAAAAGGTCTAAGCGCAGTTTATTATTCGGGAGGCAGCGAAATCATCACTATGTGCCGCGCGGGAAGCATAAGACCCGACGCTGTGATAGATATTAAAGAAATCCCCGAATTAAAAAGTCTTGCCATGGATGAAAGCTGTCTTCGCATTGGCTCCGCATGCACTTTGTATAAGATTAAGCAGTCAAAGGCATATCCCCTTTTGGCTCTTGCATGCGGAAGGATTGCGGACCATACAAATCAGTGCAGAATCACCCTCGGCGGCAATATCTGCGGCACTATTATATATAAGGAAACAGTTCCGCCTCTGCTTTTATCGGATGCGGAGGTTACTCTTTTAGGTCCAGAGGGAAAAAGGACAGTTCCCTTCTCCGATGTTTTTGACGGAAGAATACATCTCCTGCCCAGTGAGCTTTTGGTGTCGGCGCAAATTCCGAAATGGGCTCTTTCGGCACAGCATTTTCATATAAAACTTACCGCGCAGGAGAAAATAGACTACCCTCTTGTATCCATAGCGGCACTTATAAAAGATAACTTTCTGAGAATTGCCTTTTCGGGGGTTTGCTCCTTTCCCTTCCGCAGTCAACAGATTGAGCTTGTGTTAAACAACAAATCTTTGTCCATATCCGAAAGGGCGGAAAGGGCAGCGTCGCTGATACCCGAGGAATACAGCGACAGAGCAGGCTCAGCGGAATATAGAAGGTTCGTTTTTAAGAATGCAATAGAAGAGCTTTTGGAGGAGTGGGAAAATGGTTAAGTACGAGGACAAGGTGGTCGTGACGCTCGACATTAACGGCGAGGTTCACAAAGCGGCTGTCAGACCCTCCGATGTGCTTCTTGATGTGCTTCGTCAAAAGCTCGGTCTTACGGCGGCAAAACCTGGGTGCAAAAACGGCGACTGCGGAACCTGCACAATTATAATTGACGGCCTGCCCGCAAAGTCCTGTCTTGTGCTCGCGGTCGAGGCGGAGAATCACAAAATCCAAACCGTAGAGGGGCTGCGCGGTCAGTCACCCGCTCAAAGGGCATTTGTGGACGCAAACGCTTTTCAGTGCGGCTACTGCACAAGCGGTTTTTTGATGGTCTGCGAGGCTTTAAGGCAGAACTACCCCACTTATCCAGATGAGCATATTGTAGAGGAATGGCTGCAGTCCAATCTCTGCCGCTGCACAAGCTACAAAGAAATAAGGAACGCGGTAAGGCTGATGTACGAATATAAGACTTAAAAAGCTCCGATTTTTCGAAATATATGCGAATCCCTCGCGGAAATCTCTTATTTCTGAGAAAATTAAAGAAAATTCTTGCAAATAATAAAATGTCGTGTTATACTTTCAAGGCAAAACACACGCAGTCTGATTATCTTGTTGTGCATATCTATGTCGCAAGGTAAGTTGAGGGCTGCGGCGGCAAAACAAAAGGAGGCTAATTAATGGCAGTAGTATCAATGAAGCAGTTGCTCGAGGCCGGCGTTCACTTCGGGCATCAGACAAGAAGATGGAACCCCAAAATGGCTAAGTACATCTTCACAGAGCGCAACGGAATCTATATCATCGACCTTCAGAAGACAGTTAAGAAGCTCGAAGAGGCTTATGCATTCGTTCGCGAAATCGCCGCAAACGGTGAAGAAATTCTCTTTGTAGGCACAAAGAAGCAGGCCCAGGAATCCATTAAGGAAGAAGCCGAAAGATGCAATATGCCCTATGTTAACGCTCGCTGGCTGGGCGGTATGCTTACAAACTTCAATACAATTAAACTGCGCATAAAGAGACTCGCTCAGCTTAAGGCTATGGAAGAGAACGGCACATTCGACCTTCTCCCCAAAAAGGAAGTTGTTAAGCTGAAGCTGCAAATAGAGAAGCTTGAGAAATTCCTTGGCGGCATCACAGAAATGCGCCGCATGCCCGCTGCTATGTTCGTGGTTGACCCCCGCAAGGAGAAAATCGCAGTAGCAGAAGCAAGGAAGCTCGGCATTCCGATTATAGCTATTGTTGACACAAACTGCGACCCCGACCTTATCGACTATGTAATCCCCGGCAACGATGACGCTATCAGAGCTGTTAAGCTCATCGCAGGCGCTATTGCCGACGCGGTTCTTGAAGGCCGCCAGGGCGAACAGTTTGCTCCCGCAGCAGAAGGCGACGAGAACGCTGAAGAGGCTGCTGAAGCTGTAGAAGCTGCCGAGGCTGAAGAGGCTGTCGAAGCTGCAGACGCAGAGTAATTTACTGAAATTCAAGCCCGTACCAAAGTGCGGGCTTTATTTTGAATCAGAAGTTTCAAAGATTTTCCGACTGCCCTAAATGTAGCTCGGTTAAATAATAGAATGAACAGGAGGATTTACCATGTCGTTCACCGCAAAAGATGTTCAGGCATTAAGAGAGAAAACAGGCGTTGGCATGATGGAGTGCAAAAAGGCTCTTGTTGAGGCCAACGGCGATATGGACAAGGCAATTGACATTCTTAGAGAAAAGGGACTTGCAGCCGCTAACAAGAAGGCAGGCAGAATCGCTGCCGAAGGCGTAGTTCTTGCTTATAGAGATAATGATTTAGGCGTCAGCGTTCTTGTTGAGGTTAACAGCGAGACCGACTTCGTAGCAAAGAACGAGGAATTCAGAGCTTTCGTTCTTGATGTCGCTAAGACAATCGCTAAGACCAACCCCGCTGATGTTGAGACTCTCCTCGCAACAAATCTTGTCGGTTCCGACCGTACAGTTCAGGAGCATGTTCAGGATAAGGTTCTTTCAATCGGTGAGAACATTAAGGTTCGCCGCTTTGTAAGAGTTGAGGGCAACACAGTTGAGTATATCCACGGCGGCGGCACAGTTGGCGTTATCGTTGTTCTTGAAGCTGACAAAGAGACAGCTGCTAAGGAAGAAGTCATCGCTATGGGCAAGGATGTCGCAATGCAGATTGCCGCTATGAGCCCGCTGTATCTTAAAGAGTCCGATGTTCCCGCCGATGTTATCGAGCATGAAAAGGGCATCCTTATGGCTCAGATTAAGGCTGACGAGAAGATGGCCAACAAGCCCGAGAAGGTTATCGAGGGCATCGTTAAGGGCAAGCTCTCCAAGTACTTTAAGGAGACCTGCCTCTTAGAGCAGCAGTTTGTTAAGGACGAGGATATCACCGTCGCTCAGTATATCGAGTCCGTCGCAAAGCAGGTTGGCGCTCCCGTTGCAGTATCTGCCTTCTATCGCTATGCTAAGGGCGAGGGCATCCAGAAGAAAGAGGACAACTTCGCTGAGGAAGTTTCCAGCATGATTAAATAAGAAATCAAAAATTAGGAGCTGTGATTTTTCACAGCTCTTTTTTTATGCATAAAAAATCGCCTGACTTATATCAGGCGGTTTATTCTTTAGTAGATATTCCATTTACCAAAGGGCACTACCCTTTTGAGGGCTTTGCCGAGGATATATCTTTCATCTATAAAGCCCACAAGGCTTGAGCGGCTGTCTGTGGAGTTGTTTCTGTTGTCACCCATGCAGAAAAGATAACCATACGGGACCACAACGGGGAAATCTATCTGGGAAACGGTTGGATTGGTTGTGGGAGTTGAAATATAGGGCTCGTCTAAAGCCTTGCTGTCCACATAAACGGTTCCGGTTTCGTTGTCTATATCCACCGTCTGGCCGCCGACAGCTATTACCCTTTTGATAAGCGGCTCTTTAAAGTATGTGGGCTGGGCAATGACAACAATGTCGCCGTATTTGGGCTCTGTGTATGTGGTGGTGACAAGAAGCCAGTCGCCGTGGGAAAGGGTTGTGTCCATTGAGTGCCCCGAAACGCCCACAAGGCGGAAAGCAAAGGTGAAAATTATCGCTATTATGATAATTGACGATACGAGGACGGAGGCGACCTCATACGCCATATCCACTATCTTATCCTTCATAAATCAATGCCCTTTCTGTCCGATGAAGAAAGTAATCTCTGGAGTGAGCCTTACAAGAACTTTGCCCAAAATGCGGTTTTCATCCACGCAGCCGACCAGAGAGGACCTGCTGTCAAGGGAGTGGTTTCTGTTGTCCCCCAGCACAAATACGCAGTTTTCGGGAACGGTAAGAGGAAAGCTCACATCAAAAGAGCGTTGGGTCGGGGTTGAAACATAAGGCTCATCGAGGATTTTGCCGTTTACCGAAACGGTGTTATTGTGGAAGTCTATATCTATAACATCGTTTTCTTTGCCTATTATCCTTTTTACAATCGGGGGCTCGTTAGTATTTTCCCTGCTGATAATGACAATATCGCCGTATTCGGGCTCAAAATAAAGGCTCGAAATACACAGCCAGTCGCCGTCGGAAAGGGTGTTCAGCATGGAATCGCCGTCAACATCCACCATTCTGAACAAAAAAGTAAAGACTATAAAAACCGTAAAAAGGGCGCCCGATATTGAGCCGAAAAAGTCGTAAACATAAAGCCAAAAGCGGCCGGGAGGCTTTTGCTGCGGCTCTGATTCTTCGTAGTCGAACTCTATAATATAGTCTTCACGCCGACGCAAAATATCGCCCCCTTACAAAGATTCCATAAAATTATAAATCTATTGGACTTAATTTGCAATAGCCTAAAAAAGCAAAAAAGGGACATCAAGTGCCCCTTCAGTGCTTGCAAGCAAAATTTAGATCTGCTCTTTAATCTTAGCAGCCTTACCGACGCGGTCACGCAGATAGTAGAGCTTAGCTCTGCGAACACGGCCGCGGCGTACAACCTCAACATTGGCTACATTGGGTGAATGGAGAGGGAATACTCTTTCAACGCCTACGCCGTAGGAAACGCGTCTGACGGTAAAGGTCTCGGAAACTCCGCTGCCCTTGCGCGCAATTACTGTGCCTTCAAAGGCCTGAATTCTTTCACGCTCACCCTCACGGATTTTAACATGAACTCTTACAGTATCGCCGACAGCGAACTCAGGAACATTTTCCTTAAGCTGACCTGCTTCAATGATTTTAAGTGCGTCCATAATAACCTCCTATTAATTCGACCGTTCTTGCAAATGCAGCGGAACGCCTGTTCAAAAGCGGAGAGCTTTTGACTCCGTTTGTCGCAATATCCGCAAACGAACGCTGAAATATAATATCACATATTACAATGTGTTGCAATAGTTATTTTTATTATTTGCTAAAGATTTGAAGATTTTCGAGGAATTTGAAAGATTTTTTGTTATTTCCAGAACTCAAATATTCTGCCGAAGGAGAAAAGAAGTCTGAGAATTTCATCCGAGGGTTTGTTGTAAACCTGCCATGACCAAAGCTCGGTGGTTACAAGTATTACCGATACGACAACCGAAAATACGAAAAGCTGAGTTAAGATTTTCTTTACGCCTTTGTTCTGCAGTCTATTATAAATTGTAAACATTATCGCGAAGGCGCAAACAAGAATCTGCCAGTTAAAGTCGGCGCCGTATCTTACTCCGTAGCCGCTCTCCCAAATTGAGGCTATGATTATAAAGGGCGCGGCGATTCCGAGCGCGAACAAGAGAGCGGTGTAAAGCTTTTTGTTCTTTGAATCGGAATTCTTATACGCCTTTCTCCAATAGCCTAAAGACAGAACGGGCATAGCCTTAAAGATTAGACCGATTGCCGTATTGGTGGCAACGAAATAATATCCGTTGGGCGAAAAGGTCTGAACCCTTGACACAAAGAACGGGAAGTCGGGGCTGAACTCCGGGAAGGCAAAGAGGAAGTTGAAGAAGCCAATTGCCGCAAGGTGAACATGAAACTCAGCCCTTGTAAAGTCGTTGATGGTTAAGGAATACTGAATTCCGAAATCAAGGGGAGAATCGAATCTTAAATAATTGTAAATCATCTGAATTCCGCCGAAGAAAGCGAAGGGAATGAGCGACGCGGCGGCGTATTTTATGAAATCCTTGTAAGCCTTGTTTCCAACCTTGCCCCTCAGCTTATTAAAGCCGGCGAAGATGAACAGCAGAGCCACAACCGAATAAACGGCGAGGGTGGGTCTGCAAAGCACCGCCAGGGCAAGGAAGGTGCTTGAAAGGCAAAGCGACGGCAGCCTTATTTCCCCCTCCCCTATTACATTTGACTTCAGCATGAAATACGCTCCCACGGTAATGCACAAAAAGCCTGAGGTCTGTGCGATTTCATAGAACAGCGGGGTCGGGAAGCAGTACAGCACTCCGCTTGCCATCTGCAAAAGCACAAGAGAGCCGATAAAGAGGTTCAACGGCGTATCCTTGTGGAACTTCTTTATAAACTCATAGTAAAGGAGGGATAAGAAAATCATGCCGAGGCAGCCGAAAAGCAGTACCGCCCACGGTGTTGAGAAATAATAGCCCGTAATCAGGTTATACGGGAGGAAAAGGAACAATACAGGGGCGATGCCGTAGTAGGAATAGTGTTTTCCGTTATAAAGAACATGGTCCCAGAGTATGTCCATATCCTGTCTTAGGCTCTTATCATAGGGGTTTTCCAGCTCCAAAAGCTCCTTTGAAGGCTCCTCTATCAAGTGAACCTGACCTTTTTTGAAGGCGTCAACAAGCTCCTGAGTAATCTGGTTGCCCTTTGTGGTTCTGAATTCGGTCATAATGTCGCCCGTTTTGCCGTAAATCAGGAAGAAGGCGTAAAGGACAAACACCGCGGTAACGGCAAAGACAAGCACCTTTGCGGCGAATTCGTTTTTATAAAAGGGCTTTTTCATAAGCTCAGCGTTAAGAAGGAGATAAATTAATAATGCGCCGAGTACCACAATCAAGAACCTAACGGGGGACGCTTTAAGTCCCATGGGCTTATTGACTTCTACGGAGTTTACGACTATCCGCTCTCCCTCTGAAACGGGGATTTCTATAAGGATATCCCCTACTTTTCCAGAGGCGTTTATGGGGAAGGTTTTGCTTTTCTCATTACCGTTTATAATCTCCCCCGCGGCTATGTTATGCCTTAGTTTCTGGTTGGTTTCATCGGAGTAGCTTATATTTACTTTAGTCTTTTGATTCGTGTCGGACTCCAAATCGACGGTGAGAGTGCCGACGGGAACACCTATGTTTTTAAGCTTTATAATGGCGGAAGTTTCAAATCTGCTTCCTTTTATGTAAAGTTTGTCGCCGATAATTTCGCCGTCCAATGCGGCCTCAGATAAATCCGCATTTATGTGGGGATAATCCTTCGGCATCAGCTTATAGGAATTAAAGCTGAAAACAAAAAGCTCAAAGAATAAAGCGACAAAGAGCGTTTTGGCAAAGAAGGCAAGATGTGCTGTGCCTTTTTCTGTTTTTATGAATTTTCCTGAAAACTCAAGCAAAACAAATACAACAGCCGAAACCGCAAATACCCAAGCATTGAAACATTTTATATGATAGAGTTTTGCGATTCCCGTTATTTCGGATAACGCCAACAAGAACGAAAGTCCCAAAGCTCCAAAGGCTAAGGGTTTCAGCTTTTTCGCGCGGCTCTTTTCGGAGAGATTAAAGAATGTATATAGGCTGAAAACAATTGCTGAAAGACTTCCCAAAATCAAAAACATTATGTCAAGCATTTTAAAGCTCCTTTGCTTTGTGCTGTAACCCGATTAGTTTACCTAATATCAGATAATAAAACAATATAAACTGATGCAATTATAGCATAATTTTTCCTATTAGAAATACTGCCTGAGTCTTTTTTAAGAATTAATAAATATTATCCGCTATCTCGGTCAGTGTTATTGACAATAAAGTCACAAGCAAGTAAAATAAGACAGAATGAAGTGAAAAAAGGTGATATTTGTGGGTTTATCAATTACACATAAGCTGATTTCATCCCATTGGGTCAGCGGAAAAATGGTTCCGGGTGAGGAAATCGGTCTTAAAATCGACCAGACTCTTACTCAGGACGCTACAGGCACAATGGCCTATCTTCAGTTTGAAGCTATGGGCATTGACAGAGTGAAAACAGAGCTTTCTGTTTCTTATGTTGACCATAACACACTGCAGAGCGGCTTTGAAAACGCCGATGACCATAAATTTCTGCAAACAGTAGCAAAAAAGAGAGGCATATATTTCTCAAGGCCCGGCAACGGCATTTGCCATCAGGTTCACCTTGAGCGTTTCGGCGTACCCGGAAAGACTCTCTTAGGCTCCGACAGCCATACCCCCACCGGCGGCGGCATCGGAATGCTCGCAATGGGCGCTGGCGGTCTTGATGTTGCTGTCGCAATGGGCGGAGGCACTTACTACATAACCATGCCCAAGGTTGTTAATGTAAAGCTCATAGGCAAGCTCTCACCGTGGGTTGCCGCAAAGGATGTTATTCTTGAGGTTTTAAGGAGACTCACCGTAAAAGGCGGAGTCGGCAAAGTTATTGAGTACACAGGCGAGGGTGTAAAGACCCTCTCCGTTCCCGAAAGGGCTACAATCACAAACATGGGCGCAGAGCTGGGCGCCACCACAAGCGTATTCCCCTCTGATGAGATTACAAGGGAATTCTTAAAGGCTCAGGGTCGCGAAAAGGATTGGGTGGAGATTCTGCCCGATGAGGACGCTGTTTATGATGAGGAAATCGTTATAGATTTGTCCGAACTCAAGCCCCTTGCAGCAATGCCCCATATGCCCGACAAGGTAAAGGCTGTAAGCGAGATTGGTCCCATTAAGATTGACCAGGTATGCATCGGTTCATGCACAAACTCCTCTCTCCTCGATATGCTTAAAGTCGCGGCGATTTTAAAGGGCAAGACGGTTCATCCCGATGTAAGCCTTACCATATCCCCCGGCTCCAAGCAGGTTCTTAATATGCTCAGCGATTTGGGAGCTTTATCGGATATTATCGCCGCGGGCGCAAGAATTCTTGAGAGCGCTTGCGGACCCTGCATCGGCATGGGACAGGCACCCAAATCGGGCGGTGTTTCGCTCAGGACATTTAACAGAAACTTTGAAGGCCGTTCGGGCACCGCTGACGCACAGGTTTACCTCGTCAGCCCCGAAACCGCCGCTATTTCAGCGATTACGGGCGTTCTTACAGACCCACAGACACTCGGAGAAATGCCCGAGTTTACTCTCCCCTCGATGTTTAAAATTGATGACAATATGATTATACCTCCCGCTCCCGCTGAGGAGGCGGACAAGGTTGAGATAGTTTACGGTCCCAATATCAAGGAAGTTCCCAAGGGCAGACCGCTTGAGGACGAACTCAAGGCTACTGTGGTACTCAAGGTAGAGGACAATATCACCACAGACCACATTATGCCCGCGGGCGCAAAGATACTTCCCTACCGCTCCAATATCCCCTATCTCTCTCAGTTCTGCTTCAAGCAGCTTGATGAGAATTTCGCAGAAAACTGCAAGAAGGTCGGCAACGCAATCGTTGTGGGCGGCCAGAACTACGGTCAGGGCTCATCAAGAGAGCACGCCGCTTTGGTTCCCCTCTATCTCGGAGTCAGGGCTGTTATAGCAAAATCCTTCGCCCGCATGCACAAGGCAAACCTTATTAACGCGGGAATTCTGCCCCTTACATTTATAAACGAGGCAGACTATGACAGAATAGAAAAAGACGATGTCCTCACAATGCCATATGTTAAGGACGAGGTCTTAAACGGCAAAGATATTACCCTTAAAAACGAAACTAAGGGCGAGACATATAAGCTTGCCGGCGGATTCTCCGACAGGCAGAAGGACATCCTTATAAGCGGCGGGCTTTTAAGATACACCGCAAACAAGTAAATCAGGAGTGTAAATATGAACGAAGCTAATATAAAGAGTGCTGCTGAAAAATTTGAGGCTCTTTTGAGAGAGCAGCTCGAGAGAGCCGAGAAAATAAAAGAGGTTAAGGACTTTATCGACTACTCTACCCTTGACACCATTGTAATCGGAGTTTGTTACGGCGACGGCATTGGTCCCATCATCACAAAAGAGGCCGCAAGGGTCCTTGAGCACCTGCTCAAAAAAGAGGTAGAAAGCGGCAAGGTTCTGTTTAAAGTCATTGACGGTCTTACCATAGAGAACAGAATTAAGGTCAACAAAGCTATTCCCGATGATGTGCTTGAGGAATTAAAATCCTGCCATGTAATTCTCAAGGGACCCACAACCACCCCACAGGCAGGCGACGGCATGCCGAATATCGAGAGCGCGAATGTCGCCATGAGAAAGGCTCTTGACCTTTTCGCCAATGTCCGCCCCGTCAAGGTTCCCGAGCAGGGCATTGACTGGACATTCTTCAGAGAGAACACCGAGGGCGCATACGCCGTCGGCTCAAAGGGCATAAATGTAAGCGACGATTTGGCGGTTGACTTTGTTGTTACCACAACCGAGGGTACCGAGAGAATCGCAAGGCTTGCCTATGAGTACGCAAGAAAGAACGGCAAGGACAGAGTTTCTATCGTCACAAAGGCTAATGTCATAAAGACAACAGACGGTAAATTCTTAAACCTTGCAAAAGAAATCGGCAAGGAATATCCCGAAATTACCACAGACGAGTGGTATATTGACATAATGACTGCAAAGCTTATTGATGAGAAGCGCAGAAGGGACTTTAAAGTATTTATCCTACCCAACCTTTACGGCGACATCATCACCGATGAGGCCGCGGAGTTCCAGGGCGGCGTAGGCACAGCCGGCAGCGCGAACATAGGCAAGAGATACGCCATGTTTGAGGCTATCCACGGCTCCGCTCCCAGAATGATTAAGGAAGGCAGAGGAGATTACGCAGACCCCTGCTCCATGCTGAGGGCCTCCGTAATGCTGCTTTCACACATCGGCATGCAGGACAAAGCCGATTTGCTTGAAAGAGCTCTTGATATCTGCATGTTTGAGGAGAAAAAGGTTGTTATCACAGGCCGACCCGGCGGCGGAACCTGCAGGGAGTTCGGCGATTATCTTATGTCTGTTCTTGACAGACTCAGCAGCGAACAGTAATTTTCTACATTATCATAAAATCAGGAGGAGCATATGAAGGATTCAACCGGAATTTCAATGTCTGTAATCAGAAGGCTCCCCCGCTATTATCAATATCTTACCGACCTTAGTAATAACGGGATAGAAAGAATTTCCTCCAGCGAGCTGGCAGAAAAAATGGGCCTTACCGCGTCACAGATAAGGCAGGACTTTAACTGCTTCGGAGGATTTGGGCTTCAGGGCTATGGCTACAACACAAAGCAGCTTGCGAACGCTTTGGCCGGTATAATGGGGCTTGATTCTGATTTTTCGGCTATTCTGATTGGCGCGGGCAATTTGGGCAGAGCCGTTGCCGCGCACCTGTTTTCCGAGCAGAATGGCTTTAAACTCATTGCGGTTTTTGACTCGGATAAAAAACTTGAAGGCAAAAAGGTCGGTAAATTCTCAGTAATGCACATGGACGCCCTTGAGGATTTCTGCAGGGAGAATAAGCCCGTTACCGCGGTGCTTTGCGTTCCCGACGAGGCGGCTAAAGAAGTAGCTCTTAAACTCGACTCTCTCGGAGTTAAGAGCTTCTGGAACTTCAGCCACTTTGACATCTCGTCGATACTTCCCAACTCAAGGGTTGAGAATGTACACCTTAAAGACAGCCTGATGACCCTTTGCTTCCTTATCAAGTCCGACATGGAAAAGAATAAGGAAAAGCACTGATTCTTCCTTCAGCGCTATCAGAAAGGATATGTTCGATGAGAAGAATTCTGAGCATTAATATAATCGATGTAGTTCCTTTTTCAAAGGGGCTACTTTTTGTGCGCAAAGAACAGCTCTCAAACGGCTCTGTCAAGGTGTCCTTTTTCAGCTACGACATTACCACGGGCAAAATTGCCCCCGTTACAAAAAGCGTGTATCTTCTTAATAAATTCGGCTCCGCTTACGCTCCCATCGCGGAGCATCTGGGCGACTATGTTTCCTGCGACACCTGCCGCCTGCCCAACGGTCAGACCTTTGTAATCTACACCACGGGCGAGGCTGGAATTTTCGACGACAAGGGCGCGGTGCTCTGGACGGGCGATATTCTCTATCAGGATGCGCCCGCAAGGGACGCTGCCGCCGACGGCAGGTTCGTCTGGTGCGTTGTGCCAAAGAAAAACGCGATAATAAAGTACTCTCCCGCCGGCAAAAAGGTCGTTATGAGAATCGGCGGCGACAGGACTACATCCTTCTCCCTGCCCGGCTCTGTTGCGATTTATGACAATATGCTCTATGTCAGCAACAGGGGCTCGAATAAGATTAGAACCATCAGGCTTTCCGACTTTGCGGTCGAGGATTACAGGCTGTTTGAGGAGCCTGTGCATAAATATTTAAGAGTTCAGGACAAGGAGTTCGTGATTCTCGATTCGGGAGTTTACATACTATAGTCAAGGCGGTGCTGCCTATCCTTAAGATTTATACCTGTTTTCTCGAAAATCCCCTTGAGGAAGACGCAAGGCAAAGGTTTATAAAGCTTTTGCCGGAGGACAGGCAGGCCAAAATCAAAGCCAAAAAGAATACTATAGCGGCGGACGAGAGCCTTATTGGCGAAATACTGGCAAGGTACGCTCTTTCAAATGAGCTTCTAAAGCCTTTAAAAGAAATAGAAATAAGGCATACCGAAAAGGGTATGCCCTATATTGAAGGAGATTTATTTTTCATTAGCATTACACACAGCCACGGGTTTGTTGCCTGCGCCGTTTCCGATAGCCCTGTCGGCATTGACGCTGAAAAACTCAGAGATTTCTCCGAGGGCGTGGCAAGGCGGATGTTTACTGAAAATGAGCTTTCCTTCATTGAATCATCGGATGACAAAACTCGCAGCTTTTATATGATTTGGACTTTGAAAGAAAGCTATTTAAAGGCAATAGGCACCGGGATTTCCTTCCCTATGAAGAATCTGGAGTTCACTGTGAAAGACGGCTCTATAAGCTTTAACCTTGACAATAATGCGAAATTTAGGGTCATTGAAAGCATAGACGGATATATTTTATCCGTCTGCCGCATAGCAGGGTCTAATAAAGCTCATATTATTGAAAAGGATTGAGAGGATGAAAAAATCTTTTAAGATTCTCTTTGCCTTAAGTTTACTTACCACGCTGCTCACTTTATGGGCATGCTCAGGAAAAAGCGACGATAAAGGAGAAAGCAAGTTGGTTATTGAAAAGAATCCGATTGTAACAATTGAAATGGAGGACGGCGGCATAATTAAGGCGGAGCTTTACCCCGAAATTGCCCCGAATACTGTTTACAATTTCATCTCCCTTGCGAACAAGGGCTGTTATGACGGAGTTATCTTCCACAGGGTTATTCCAAACTTTATGATTCAGGGCGGCGACCCCAACGGCGCTGGAACAGGCGGTCCCGGCTACAGAATCAAGGGCGAGTTTACCAACAACGGCTTTGAGAACAACTTAAAGCACGAAAGGGGCGTACTGTCCATGGCAAGGCAGGGCAACCCCTACAATCCCAAATCCGCATACGATACAGCCGGCAGCCAGTTCTTTATTATGGTTGCCGAGGCTCCCCACCTTGACGGCGACTATGCCGCATTCGGCAAAGTAATTGAAGGTATGGATGTTGTGGATAAGATTGTATCCGTCAAAAGGAATTTAGCCGACAAGCCTTTAGAGGACCAAAGAATGAAAAAGGTAAGCGTCGAAACCTTTGGCGTAAACTACCCAGAGCCCGAAACACTCCCGAAATAAAAAACAAAAAAAGACGGTCGTTTGACCGTCTTATTTTTTTAATAGGGGCCCTCGGCATGGGGCGTTCTGTTTATAATTGTTACAGCCTGGCGTCCAGTTGAGGTAAAGCTCGCTTCAAACTGCTCTCTTTTTACCTTCTGCACTCCCTCAGGCTTTAAGGGGTCATTCAGATACACATATTCTTTATCCACGCCGACAAGCAAAACCGTATGTGAGCCGACGGGATAGGTATAAGTGAAGTTTCCGTCCAATGATTTCCACTGATATACCTTCGTTGCCTCTTTGTAGTCCTGTGTTGTCCAGACTACTGCGGGCAGGAATAAAGAAAGAAAATCAAGACTAGTCTGGCTTATATCAACAGCCTTGTAGTTTTCGCTGCCTATTGCTGAGGTGAGAGCCTCGGTTATAACTGGGGCAAAGCATCCCCAGCCTCTCCTTTCGCTTGCGGGGTCGCCCGCATAGCATTTTGACGGGTCGGGACCGTATCTCACGCCGTCTTTATCGATTACTTCCTCTTTTTTCAAATGGTTATCCACAAAATCCTTTAAAGTAATGTCAAAGCCGCAATATCTGAGCAGCATCACCGCTGAGGCGGATTCGCAGCCGTTGGGATAATCGGGATTCTGGGCTATCAGCTCTGCCTCAACGCGATTCGGGATGAATCCCTCATGTCTTTTAAGGTCAGAATGTATCTTTTCCCTGTAAAGCTTTTCAAAGATAATGCCCTTGTCGCTCCAATCGTTAATGAAGCTGTAATCCGTCAAGGTTTTCATTCTGGTAAAATAATCTTTTTCGGGGCTTGATATTATGCTAATTTTGATTTTTTGAGTTTCCATATGCAGCTTATAGTACAGAAATACATTAGTCGCCAAAGAAACCATAAACAGTATAGCAAGGGTTAGGGTGATTATTTTTTGTTTGTTTACCTTTTTCATCCTATTTTCTCCCTAAAACAAATCATTAGTTGGACTTAGTATAAAAGATAGCAGCTGCTTTATGCCCCGATTTTCGCAGCAGTTTTTTGCACTGCTGCAATTAATTCACATTGCAAACGGGAGTTTTTAATATTCTGTGAATAATTTCGAAAGATGTAATTAAAGGAAATTTTACGGAAAAACAAAGAAAATCCCGCAAGCCTAAATTTAAGACTTGCGGGATTTTGGCGGAGAGTCAGGGATTCGAACCCTGGGTGAGTTTCCCCACACAGCATTTCGAGTGCTGCACCTTCGACCACTCGGACAACTCTCCGTGTGAAATTCAGCTTAGAGATTTTAGCATAAAACCTCATTATGTGCAAGAACAATCAAAAAAAAGTTTTTGTGATTTTGTTCCATTAATCTTGCAATACTTTGTGTCCGGTGTTAATATAATAACAAAAGAATACAAGAAATAAGGCAAAGGCTATTTGCCGATGCCGAATTTCGGTTAAACCAACGACTTGAACTGATGCTGAAAGTTACGCTTGAGGCTAAAGGCAAGGCGGATGTCGCGGTATATTGACACCCCCTTGCGGGGTGTTTTTTGTTTCTTTAGCCCAAAGCAAGAGATTTCACGAAAGGATGCGGCAAATGGAAACCAGAGTTGCTTTAATCGGCATAATTGTCGAGTGTCCCGACGCGGCGGGAATGCTCAATGATGTTCTGCACGACTACGGCAAATACATCATCGGCAGAATGGGCATTCCCTATCACAAAAGGGAAATCAATATTATCAGCATAGTAATTGATGCCCCGCTGGACATCATTAACTCTCTTACGGGCAGGCTGGGCATGATTAAGGGCATTTCAGCAAAGGCTATGTTCGCCAAAATGCCGAATGAGAAGGTGAAGAATTGTTAAAGTTACTTATAGATAAACTGGAAAAGGAAAACCGCCTTACAAAAGAGGAATTCGCAATTCTGATTGACAACGCCACTGAGGAAGACAGACAGTATCTTTTCTCTAAGGCTCGCAAAATCAAGGAAAGATATTTTGGCAACAAAATATACATAAGGGGTCTTATTGAGTTTACAAACTACTGCAAAAACGACTGCTACTACTGCGGCATAAGGCGCAGCAACAAAGAGGCAGAGCGCTACAGACTTACTAAGGATGATATTCTCTCCTGCTGTGAGACGGGATATTCCCTGGGTTTTAGAACCTTTGTGCTTCAGGGCGGCGAGGACCCGTACTTTAACGATGAACGCATGACGGATATTGTGTCCTCTATAAAGGAGAGATACAGCGACTGCGCGCTGACTCTTTCACTTGGCGAAAGAAGTTACGAAAGCTACAAGGCTTTATATGAGGCGGGCGCTGACAGGTATCTGCTAAGGCATGAAACTGCCGACAGCGGGCATTATTCAAAGCTGCACCCCGAGGAGATGCTTCTCAGCACACGAAAAGAGGCTCTGTACGCCCTTAAAGAGATAGGCTATCAGGTAGGCACCGGCTTTATGGTGGGCTCGCCTTATCAGACTACCGAGCACATATGCACCGACCTTGAGTTTATAGCTGATTTTAAACCCCATATGGTCGGCATTGGGCCTTTTATCCCCCACCACAACACGCCCTTTAAGGATTTCAAGGCTGGCAGCGTGGAGCTTACTTTACTGCTTATAGGAATTATCCGCTTAATGCTCCCCTGCTGTCTTATTCCCGCAACAACAGCTCTCGGAACCCTGGCAGCGACGGGTCGCGAGATGGGCGTTCTTGCGGGGGCGAATGTGGTAATGCCGAACCTCTCGCCGTCCACAGTCAGAAACAAATACCTGCTTTACGACAACAAAATCTGCACGGGCGACGAGGCGGCGGAGTGCAGAATGTGCCTAGAAAGACGCATGAACAGCATCGGCAGCGTAATCGCAGTTGACAGAGGCGATTCGCCGCTGGTTACAAGCTCAATATAATTTTTTCGGAAGGAAGTCCTTATAATGACCGTTACCAATGCAATTCCCTACAATCCCAAATCCTCAAAGGCTGAGGAGTTTATAAATCATCAGGAGGTTTTGGATACTCTCCGGTATGCCGCTGAAAACAAGAATAATGTTAAGCTCATTGACGAGATTCTTAAAAAGGCGGCGGAAAAGAAGGGTCTTTCGCACCGTGAGGCTGCGGTATTGCTGGAGTGCGATATTCCCGAAAAGAACAAGGAGATTTTCGCCCTCGCAAAGAAAATTAAGGACGAAATCTACGGCAACAGAATTGTTCTTTTCGCTCCCCTTTATCTTTCGAACTACTGCGTAAACTCATGCGTTTACTGCCCTTATCATATTTCAAACAAGCATATTCCGAGAAAGAAGCTAACGCAAGATGAGATAAGGGCTGAGGTTATAGCTTTGCAGGATATGGGTCACAAGCGTCTGGCTCTTGAGACGGGCGAGGACCCTGTAAACAACCCGATTGAGTATGTGCTCGAAAGCATTGACACCATTTACAGCATTAAGCACAAGAACGGCGCGATCAGGCGAGTTAATGTCAATATCGCCGCGACTACGGTTGAGAATTACAGGAAGCTTAAAGAGGCGGGAATCGGCACATACATCCTCTTTCAGGAGACCTATCACAAGGACAGCTACGAGAAACTCCACCCGAAGGGACCGAAGCACGACTATGCCTACCACACTGAGGCTATGGACAGGGCAATGCAGGGCGGCATAGACGATGTGGGACTGGGCGTTCTTTTCGGACTCGAGCTTTACAAGTACGAATTCGCCGCTCTCTTAATGCATGCCGAGCACCTTGAGGCGGTTTTCGGCGTTGGTCCTCATACAATCAGCGTTCCGAGAATCAGGCGCGCCGACGACATTGACCCGTCTGCCTTTGACAACGGCATTGACGACGACACCTTTGCGAAGATTGTGGCTTGCATCAGAATTGCCGTTCCCTATACGGGCATGATTGTTTCAACAAGGGAGAGCAAGAAGGTCCGTGAAAGAGTGCTTGAGCTGGGCGTATCGCAAATCAGCGGCGGCTCAAGAACCAGCGTGGGCGGATATATCCACCCCGAGGAGGACGAGGGCACCGAGCAGTTTGATGTTTCCGACCGCAGACCCCTTGACGAGGTTGTATGCTGGCTTATGGAAAGGGGCTTTACCCCCAGTTTCTGCACAGCCTGCTACAGAGAGGGCAGAACGGGCGACAGATTTATGAGCCTTGTAAAGAACGGTCAGATTCTCAACTGCTGCCATCCCAACGCTCTGATTACTCTCAAAGAGTATTTGGTAGACTATGCGTGGCCGAGAACAAAAGAGGTCGGAGACAGATTCATAGCCGAGGAGCTTAACAGAATACCCAAAGAAAAGGTAAGGCATATAACCGAAAATTATCTCAAAGAAATAGAAAACGGCAAAAGGGATTTTAGATTCTAAATTCGAGGAGTTAATATATGAGCCTTAACGCTACACCAAAGTCAGAAAGAACTCATATCGGAATTTTCGGCAGCATTAATGCCGGCAAGTCGAGCATTATCAACGCGATTACGGGTCAGGACGCGGCGATTGTGTCCGATGTCAGCGGCACTACCACCGACCCCGTTTACAAATCAATGGAGCTTTTACCCTTAGGTCCCGTTGTGCTTATAGACACCCCCGGACTTGACGACAAGGGTCAGCTGGGAAAACTCAGGGTGGAAAAGAGTCTTAGAGTGCTTGAGCAGACCGACATAGCTGTTGTGGTTCTCGACGCGTCTGTGGGTCTTACGGAGCAGAACAGGGAGCTTATCGAAAAGATAGAGCAAAAGAACCTCCCCTATGTTCTTGTCATGAATAAATCCGACACTCCCGAGGCAAAGGCATACATAGAAAAAATGCCCGAGGACGAAAAGGAAAAATACAGCTTTGTAAGCGCAAAGACCGGCGAGGGCATTTGGGAGCTTAAAGAGAAAATCGCCTCCCTTGCGCCCAAGGGAAATGAAAAAAGGCTGATTGCCGATTTGTTAAAGCCGGGGGATATGGTAATACTTGTAGTGCCCATAGACTCCGCCGCTCCCAAGGGCAGGCTGATTCTGCCTCAGCAGCAGGTTATAAGGGACATTCTTGAGGCATTCGCCGTATCGGTTGTGATTCGAGAGACAGAAGTCGCAAGCACAATCAAGGCTTTGGGTCAAAAGCCAAGGCTCGTTGTCACTGACAGCCAGGCGTTCAAAACCGTATCGGAGCAGACTCCGCCTGATATTCAGCTTACATCCTTCTCAATCCTCTTTGCCCGCTACAAGGGCAATTTAAAGCAGCTGGTGGAGGGCGTCAAAACCCTTGACACTCTCAAAGACGGCGATACCGTACTTATAAGCGAGGGCTGCACCCACCACAGGCAATGCGATGACATAGGAACGGTTAAGCTCCCAAGATGGATTAAGAATCACACCAAAAAGGAGCTGAACTTTGAATTTACAAGCGGCGGGCATTTCCCAAGCGATTTGAGCAAATACAGCCTAATTATCCACTGCGGAGCTTGCATGCTCAACGAAAAGGAAATGCAGTACAGACTTTCTCAGGCAAGAGAAAGCGGAATTCCCATGACCAACTACGGCACCGCCATCGCGTATATGCACGGAATCTTAAAAAGAACCCTTGAACCCTTTACTGACATTACTATTTAATAACAAAACGGGACATAATAGGGGGTGATGGATATGAAAAGAATAGCGTTTTTCGATACTAAACCCTACGACAGAACATGGTTTGACGCTCTTAACACAAAATATGAAATCGATTACTTTGAAATAAAGCTGAACGAAAGAACCGCTGTTTTGACAAAGGGCTTTGACGGCGTGATTGCCTTTGTGAATGACGAGATTAACGAAAAGGCGATTAATACCCTTGTGGAAAACGGCGTAAAGGTCATCGCCATGCGCTGCGCGGGCTACAACAATGTGGATATCAAGGCGGCGGACAAAAAAATTACCATTGTCAGAGTGCCCGCCTACTCTCCCCATGCGGTCGCTGAGCACACAATGGCTCTGCTTTTAACTCTTAACCGCAAGATTCACAAGGCATATTTGAGAACAAGGGATTTCAACTTCAGCCTTGTGGGACTTATGGGCTTTGACCTTTACGGCAAGACGGTGGGCGTTATAGGCACGGGTAAAATCGGCAGGGCGTTCATCGACATATGCAAGGGCTTTGGAATGAAGGTTCTGGCGTACGACCCCTACCCCGCCGACATTCCCGATGTTAAGTATGTGTCTCTTGACACGCTTCTCTCTGAAAGCGACATCATATCACTTCACTGCCCGCTCACCGAGGAGACAAGGCATATTCTTGACGAGGAGGCTTTCTCCAAAATCAAAAAGGGCGCGGTCGTCATTAACACTTCAAGGGGCGAGCTGATAGACAGCCATGCGCTGCTGAACGCTCTCAACAACGAAACCCTTTTCGGCGCGGCGCTTGATGTTTACGAGGAGGAGTCGGAGTTCTTCTTTGAGGATTACTCCAATACGATAATCAAGGACGATATCCTCTCTCTCCTGCTCTCAAGACCGAACACCATCATCACCTCCCATCAGGGCTTTTTTACCAAGGAAGCGATGAAGAGCATCGCGGAGACCACGCTTAAAAACCTTGATGATTTCTTTGAGGGCAGACCCCTAAAAAATGAGGTTTGCTTCCGCTGCCCGAACAATTAAATCCAAACCGATAAATGCCGATAGCAGTTTGCTCTCGTCATTAGTTTTGTTGACAGCCTTTTAAGCTTTAGTGTATTATATTGAAGTGCAAAACTTAAATTTAAGGGGTAATTTATGCTTCAGTTTGAAGAGCTGAGATTTGAGCTTTTGGGCAGCAAGGATGCCCTTATAAATCTTGCGGACGACATAGACCTTGAAAATCTTAAAAACGAACTTAAATCCCTTGAGGAGAAAATGAGCGAAGAGGGATTTTGGAACGATATAGAAAATGCCAATAAGGTAAATAAGAGAATAAGCGCACTGAGAGGAAAGATAAACAAATACAATTCTTTATACCGCCTTTATGAGGATACCCTAACGCTTATAGAGCTTGCAATGGAGGAAGGTGACGAGAGCCTTTACGACGAGTGCAAGGCTAATGTGGAGAGCTTTAAGTCCGAGCTTGAAATTCAGACCCTTTCCACCCTATTAACCGGCGAGTATGACAATAACAACGCCATTATAACCTTCCACGCGGGCGCGGGCGGCACAGAGGCTCAGGACTGGGCGCTCATGCTTTACAGAATGTATAACCGCTGGTGCGAGCGTCACGGCTTTAAGACATCCACACTGGACTATCTTGACGGAGATGAGGCGGGTATAAAGTCCGCCGTTATGCTGGTGGAGGGTCAGAACGCCTACGGATTTTTAAAGAGCGAGATGGGTATTCACAGACTTGTCCGCATTTCTCCCTTTGACGCGTCGGGCAGAAGGCATACATCCTTTGCCTCCGTTGAAGTCATTCCCGAAATTGACGACGACATCAATGTGGAGATAAGACCCGAGGACATCAAGATGGATGTTTACAGGGCAAGCGGCGCGGGCGGTCAGAAGGTTAACAAGACCTCCTCTGCGGTAAGACTTACCCATATCCCCACGGGCATTGTCGTTGCCTGCCAGGTTGAGAGAAGCCAGCATCAGAACCGCGAGGTCGCCATGAGGATGCTGAAATCAAAGCTAATTGAGATTAAGGAAAGAGAAAACCTTGAGAAAATCGAGGATATCAAGGGCGTTCAGAAGGAAATCGCCTGGGGCAGCCAGATAAGGTCATATGTCTTCATGCCCTACACCCTTGTTAAGGACCACAGAACCAACTACGAGAGCGGAAATATCAACGCCGTAATGGACGGAGACCTTGACGGCTTTATCAACGCATATTTAAAGATGCAGTCAAAAGGGGCGAATAACAATAAATAAAACTAACGGCGGCTTTTTAAAGGGAAAATTCATAAGACGCTCCGCTATTTTCGTTTGCGGGGCGGCGGTTTTCGTGCTCATCTCCACCGCATTGATTAATTTAATTATGGTCAAGGGCACTGAGAGCAGAATAATCTCTTTGGAAAAGGCCGCTGAAAACGGGGATTACGACTGCATTTTGGTTCTGGGCGCGAAAGTGATGCCCGACGGAAGTCTAAGCCCCATACTCAAAGACAGGGTTAAGGTAGGTTTGGAGCTTTACTTTAACGGAGCTGCGCCAAAGCTCTTAATGAGCGGCGACCACGGCAGGAAAGAATACGATGAAGTGGGAGCCATGAAAAACTTTGCCATAAGCGAGGGCGTCAGCTCGGCTGACCTTTTTATGGACCACGCGGGCTTTTCAACTTATGAGTCGGTATACAGGGCTAAGGAGATTTTCGGCGCAAAGCGGGTTTTGATAGTGACGCAGAAATACCACCTGCACAGGGCTTTGTATATCGCCAAAAGGCTAGGACTGGAGGCAGACGGAGTCGCCTCCGACCTTAGAGATTATCGGAGCATGGCATTCAATAACACAAGGGAGTACCTTGCGAGAATCAAGGCTTTCGGCATGTGCATTTTCAAGCCCGAGCCCACATATCTTGGCGAGACCATTCCCATTTACGGCGACGGAAATCTTACAAACGACTAAAACTGCGGCTAAAGCTAACTGCTTTGGCCGTTTTTTTATTGCTTATTGCATAAAATGGATAAAATTTGTATAATTTATTTAAATTTACATTAGGCGGAGGAAATATGGATTACAAGATTCATGTGGCTTTCGGTTTTCATGTAAACTGCTATCACTCGTACAGAGGCGACACGAACGATGAGTTCGGCTTTGGCGGGGATATCAGGATTATACGAGGCATTATAAACACGCTGAACGAGTTTAACGAAAGCGGCGTTAATGTCAAGGGAACATGGGATTTTGAAAACTACTATTCCCTTGAAAAGATACTGCCCGAATACGCTCCCGACATTATTGAGGAGGTTAAAGAAAGGGTCAAAAAATACGGCGACGAGAACATAATAATGGGCTATAACAACGGCGCTTTGTCCGCCATGACGGACGAAGAATTCAAAAGCTCAATTGAGCTTGCTGTCACCAATGAGCAAAAATCGGGCCTTCTTGATATTTTCGGCGAATATGCTCCGATTGTCAGACCCCAGGAGGTTATGTTCACTCCGTCGCAGGTTTCTTTATACAACAAACTTGGCATTAAGGCTTTGTGCCTTTATTACAGCTGCATACCCTTTGACGCCTTTAAGACGCTGATTCCTCCTCTGCCCGAAAAGGACGCCTTTAACTTTGTAAACTATACATATAAGAGCGAGAGCATTCCCGTTCTGCCAACAATCAGTAATGTGGACCTTATCGATTACGGCTCTTTAAAATTCCTTGTAAAATCCCTTCACCAAAAGCAGCTGAAGGGCGAGATTGACAGCGACCTTTTCATATTTATTAATATGGACGCTGACGCTGTTTTCTGGGAGGGGCTGAAGTTAAAGGGCGCTCTCATCAAAATCCCCAACCTTGACGGCATAAGGGGTCTTGTGAATGAGGTTAAAGACCTCGATTATGTGGTATTTGATACCCCGTACAATTACCTTAAATCTCACCCGCCCGTAGCCAAAATAGAGTTTACTCAGGACACAGCCGACGGCAATTTTACCGGCTACAGCAGCTGGGCGGAAAAGCCCTTTAACCGCAAAATCTGGAGCCGTCTTGAAAGGGCAAGGGCGTATTCCTCGCTTTACGAAAACGAAAAGGACTCCCCTTCCTTTAAAGACAGAATCCTTCTTTTATCCACCACCCATTTCGGACTCTCCTCCCCCGTTCTGAACATTGTCAGAGAGCAAAGGGCGCTTGAGCTGTCTGAGGCTATGGTCAAAAAAGAGCTTGATGCCGCTCTCGAAAGGGAGAATCTGACCTTATACAATATCGCCGGCTCAAGTCTTGTTTCGGCTCAAATTGAGGTTAAGAAGGGCATTGTAAAGGATATCTCCGCTCTTGAAATCAGCTCCGATGAGCTATTAAGCTATGGCGCTGTGGCAAACAGCTTTTATGACGACGGGTCGGTAAAGAGCATTTTTGCGGTATTCCGCTTTGAGAGCGCAAAAAAGGAATATCCGCTGTCGATAGAAATAAAAAGCTCAAATAAGAAAAGCGAAAGCAAGCCGAATGCGCTTAAAACAAAGAGCATTGAAGTAAAGCTCAGCGAAGGCGGTGAAATTCGCTCCGTTTTCTATAAGGGCAAGCAAATTGGCGCTGAGGATTTTATTAAGAGCTTTATTAACTACGATTATAAAAAATACAGCTTCTCTCCCCGAAAGTGCGAAAGGCTAAACGCCGCCGGGGATATTGAGGGCATTTCCGTTCAGGGCAAAGTTTCCCTCCCCTATGAGCTTAAAAGCGGCGGCTTCCGTCTTGAGCTGTTTACTGTAAAAGGCATTGACAGCTTATTTATAAAAATGAGCGTGAATTATCCTTATACCGAGGAGACGACGGCAATCTCAAACGAAAACGCCTCTTTGGGCAGAAACTGCGACATGAAGTGGATTGAGACAGTGCCATTGCAGATAAAGCCCGCCCTTTACGGTGATATTTCGATTATTAAAAGGAATTATTCCGACGACATAAGCAGCTTTAAAGTGTCAAGTTTCTGGGAAGCTGTACCCGAAAACAAAAAGCTCGATTCCTTTAACCATCAAATTACAAACGGCTTTGTGGCAGTCAGCGACGGGGAAACGGGTCTTGTAATAGCTAACGCAAAGCAGGTTCTGAACTCCATGGCTCACTGCCCAATGAGGCTGAGAAGGAAAGATGATAAAGCATATGTCACATTAAATCCCTTCGGCACATATTTCGGCAGGCAAAGAAAGCACCCCTCCGCATCGGGCGGTGCCGTTATGGACGCTTATATGATGATCGCGACGCAGGGCAAATCCCTGGCTCCCGCTTACAACGGAGCGAAAGAAACCTTTGCGCTCGCCCTTTTCGGCTTTGATTCAGACAGAATCGGCTACAAGCTGCTGTCTGACATAAAGGGCTTTTCCGAGGGCGCTGTGGTGCTGGCAAGCAAAAACAGCCCGTTCGGTCCCTCTGTAGAGGATAACGCCGAAGTCGCAAATGTCGAGCCTAAAAATACCGAAGCAAAGGGACTCGGCATCCCCGTAAACTATAAATCCATAAAGGTTGCCCTTAAAGTGGCAAAGAAAATCGTTGAAACGGAGATTAAATCCGCATTAATGAAATAAGGGGTAATTAATTTGAGCAGGGTGAGCGAAAACAGAATCGGATTTAAGGACAAAATAGGCTATGCTTTCGGCGATGTGGGCTCAAGCTTAATTTTCGGTCTGGGCAGCACCTTTTCAATGGTTTACTATACCGATGTTTTGGGGCTGCCAACAGCGGCTTTGAGCATTATGTTCCTGGTATTAAAGATTGTTGACGGAGCGATTGACCCCTTCCTCGGAATGTTTTTTGACTCAAGAAGGCCCACAAAAAGCGGAAAATTCAAAAAATACCTTGTAATTTTCGCCGTCCCCGTTGCGTTGTCCGCTGTTTTGATGTTCTTTCCCTTTAGCTATTTCGGGATAAATCTTAGCGGCAAACAGGCAATTACCTTTGCGAGCGTTGCTTATCTTTTGTATGTGGTTACATATTCAAGCGTAAATGTGCCATACGGCTCACTCGCGTCTGTCATTACGGACGACCAGAAGGGACGCACAAGCCTTTCGACCTTCAGGTCTTTGGGCTCGGGGCTTGGCGGACTTCCCTCCGCGCTTATACTCCCCATGCTGGTTTACAGCAGCGTAAAAAGCGTCGATAAGGTGACTGGCGAGAGCATTACCGTTCAGGTTATAAAGCCCGATATGCTGTTCTGGTGCGTTATCGCCATGAGCGTCGCCTGCGTTGTTTTCCTCTTCCTTTCTTACAAAATGACCACTGAGAGAATAAGGCTTGATGAAACTCAGGAAAAGACCGATATCGCAAAGACGCTTAAAAGCCTTATTAAGAGCAAACCGTTTATTTCGATTTCCCTTGCCTCTTTGGTGCTTATAATGTATCAGACCTTTAATGTGTCCTTCCTTCAGTATCTCGGCAAGGACTATTTCGGCAACAAGGCGTTTATTACCCTCAGTTCTCTTTGCTTCTACGCCCCGTTTGTTCTGCTGTTGCCGTTTTTGTCAAAGCTGATTGAACGCTATGGCAAAAAAGAGGTTTGCTCGGCAGGTCTGTTTATTGCGGCTTTTGCACATTTGCTGCTTTTCATCCTGCAGACCAAAAATCATATTCTTTACCTTGCGCTTCTCTTTGTCGCGGGCACAGGGGCAACAATAATAATCCTTCAGGTTTGGGCGCTGGTTGCCGATGTTATAGACTATCAGGAGCTTATAAGAGGCAAGCGTGAGGAGGCCACCACATTCTCCATATATTTCTTCATTCGCACATTCGGTAACGCCTTATCTCTTTTCTTTGCCAACAGATTCTTAGGCTTAGTCGGCTATCAGGAGGCTGTGAACGGCATATCTCAGATTCAGACTGAGGCTACTGTAAAGGGCATATACAATATCGCCGCGCTGTTCCCCGCCGCGTGCTGCCTTATAATGGCTTTGCTTTTGGCTTTCCTATATCCTCTTAATAAAAAAGAGGCAAATTCCTTAAAGGAAAAGCTGAAAGTCAGCAGAATTGAAAGAGGCATTACGGTAAGCGAGACTTAAAGCATAAAAACCTAAATATAAAAAGCGGTATCTTTCGATGCCGCTTTTTCATTTTTTTACACTTATATTTTCGCCATGAAAGTAAAAAATATTTTTATGCTGAGAAGAAAGCTGTCGTAAAGTTGTTAACTTTTAAAAGAATGAACTCATTTTGGACAGGCAATAATTAATAGCGGAAACAAAAATTTCCTCTCCTGTTATTTATCGTACATAAAAGGAGGGGGGAAGAAGGATGTATTTCAATAAGGTTGAAATCTGCGGGGTAAACACATCAGAGCTGAAAGTGCTAAAAGAAAGCGAAAAAACCGAGCTATTAAGGCGTGTTAAGCAGGGCGACAAGGCTGCAAGAGACGCGCTGATAAACGGCAATTTAAGGCTGGTTTTAAGCGTTATTCAAAGGTTTGCGGGCAGAGGCGAAAACCTTGACGACCTGTTTCAGATAGGCTGCATAGGGCTTATAAAATCCATAGACAATTTTGATGTTACTCAAGATGTTAAATTCTCCACATACGCCGTTCCGATGATTATAGGCGAAATCCGGCGTTATCTCAGGGATAACAACAGCGTGAGGGTCAGCCGCTCGCTTAGGGACACAGCATACAAGGCTATGCAGGTTAAAGAGGATTTACAGAACGAACTGAACAGAGAGCCCGACATTGAGGAGATTGCCGAAAGAATGGGCATACCGAAATCACAGGTTGTGCTGGCTCTCGAATCCATTGTGGAGCCCGTTTCTTTGTTTGAGCCCGTTTATTCAGACGGCGGCGACACGATTTTCGTGATGGACCAGGTCAGCGACAGGGTGACAGACACCGACTGGATGGACGAGATACTGTTTAAGGAGTCCCTTGAAAAGCTAAGCGAAAGAGAAAAAATGATTTTGAATCTTCGCTTTTTGCAGGGCAAAACCCAGATGGAAGTCGCTGAGGAAATAGGCATTTCTCAGGCTCAGGTTTCAAGGCTCGAAAAGGGCGCAGTGCAAAAAATTAAAGAAAACGGATAAATTCATTTGCTTTTCTCCCTCTAAATAAAAAATGCAGGTTTAAAACCTGCATTTCTTTTTATTCTCTATTCTGCCCTCCGCCTTCGCAGAAGGAGGGACCTAAATTCCTGCTTTTTTCAATTAAGTCCGCAAGAGTTATGCTGTCAATGTAGTTCAGCACCGCTTCGTGCAGACCGTTCCAGAACAGCGCCATGGGGCAGCTGTCCAGTTTGGGGCAGCTTTTGTCCGTAATCTCTATACAGTCAACGGGGGCGAGATTGCCCTCGGTTGCCCTCAGAATATCGCCTATGATGTATTCCGACGGCTTTCTTGTGAGCATATAGCCGCCCTGAGGACCTCTAATGCTGTGAAGGAGACCCGCCTTGCTGAGCATATTCATTATCTGCTCAAGGTATTTGAGCGAGAGCTGCTGTCTTGCCGCGATTTCTTTTATGGGAGTGTAAACATTCGGAGGGCATTGAGCTAAGTCGAGCATTATTTGAAGGGCGTACCTGCCCTTTGACGATATTTTCATTTCACCCACCTCAAATTTTATGATAGCACAATTCGCCCGACTTAGCAAGAATCACAGCCTTTACAGCTTGTCGCTTCTGAGGATTCTGACAGAATTCAGCACCGCGAGCATTGCGACGCCCACATCGCCGAAAACCGCTGCCCACATTGAGGCAAGGTTCATGGCGGCAAGGATGAGGATTATTGCCTTTACAGCAAGAGAGACAACGATATTCTGTATTACCACCCTGTTTGTCTTGCGGGCGATTTTGATTGTATCGGCAAGCCTTGAGGGTTCATCCGTCATGATTACCGCGTCCGCAGCCTCGATTGCCGCGTCGGAGCCGAGACCGCCCATGGCAATGCCTACATCCGCCATCGCAAGCACGGGCGAGTCGTTTATACCGTCGCCCACAAAAACTACAGAGCCTTTGCCCTTAGTTTCAGCCTTTATTCTTTCCACGACCGAGACCTTATCCTGCGGCAGAAGCTCGGACTCTGTCATGTCAATTCCCAGCTCTCCTGCCACCTTATCAGCGGCGTCCGCTTTGTCGCCTGTGAGCATGACGACCTTTGAAACGCCGAGGGCTTTGAGTTTAGCAACAATTGTCCTGCTGTCGCTTTTTATGCTGTCCTCGATCGAAATTGTGCCGGCGAACATATTGTTTACAGCGACATAAATGATTGTGTTTGCGGACGGCTCGGAGCCTTCGACCTCGATGCCGTTCATTGTCATAAGCTCCTTTTTGCCGACGAGGATTTTCTTGTTGTCCACCACGGCGGAGATGCCGTAGCCCGCGATTTCCTCATAATCGGAGATGAGCCTTTGCTCGGGCTTTTCGCCGAATTCTTTAAGGATTGACTTAGCTATGGGGTGGGAGGAGAAACTCTCCGCATAGGAGGAATAGCGCAGAACCTCGGAAACCGTAAAGGGGCTGACGGGGCGGATTTCGCTTACGCTGAACTGACCCTTTGTGAGTGTGCCTGTTTTATCGAAAATGACTGTGTCTACATTTTTAAGCCTTTCAAGGTTCTCGCTGCCCTTTACAAGCACGCCGATTTTAGACGCCTTGCCGATACCGCCGAAGAATGCGAGTGGCACCGACAGCACAAGGGCGCAGGGGCAGGAAACCACAAGGAAAGCAAGAGCTCGCTTTACCCAGCCCGAGAAGGGCGCGCCTGTGAGTACGGGCGGGATTATTGCCAAGGCAAGAGCGAGGAAAACCACGATGGGTGTATAGTATTTCGCGAACCTTGTGATGAATTTTTCTGTTCTTGCCTTTTTCTCTCCCGCTTTTTCAACAAGTTCAAGGATTCTTGAAACCGCTGAAGTCTCAAGGCTTCTGATTGTTTTAAGGACAAGAACCGAATTCAGATTTATTGTGCCTGACAGAACCTCATCGCCTTCGTTTGCCTCTCTCGGCATGGATTCACCCGTAAGAGCTGATGTGTCAACAAGACCGCTGCCCTGCAAGACAATACCGTCGATGGGGATTCTCTCACCGGGCTTTACGATTATATGAGAACCGACAGCTACCTTTGCGGGGTCGACTTTTACTTCTTCCTCCCCAACAAGCAGGTTGGCAAAGTAGGGTTTTAGCTCCATAAGGGATTTGATTGACTTTCTGGATTTGCTTACGGAGAGGTCCTGGAAGAACTCGCCAACCTGATAAAAGAGCATAACGGCTGCCGCCTCGTGGTAGCTCTTTATAAAAAACGCTCCAATCGTGGCGACGGACATAAGGAAATTCTCGTCGAAAACCTTGCCCTTTAGAATATTTCTGAAGGCTTTCAGCAGCACTTCTCCGCCGATAATGAGATATGCTATGAGATTTATAATAAGCGATGGTACGCTGCCGTCGCCAAAAAGGAAACCTATGCCGAACAGTACAGAGCTGACTATAAGCCTTATAATCATTATCCTCTTTTCCTTCTCTTCGTCATCGTCCAAAGCGTCGTTTGAGCTTTTATGTAAAGGCTCCTGCTTTGGACTTGCGGCCAGCTCTATGCCCGGGTGGGCGTTTTTAGCGGCGGAAATGGCTGACTTTAAGACCTCTGCCCTGTCCTCGTTTGGCTCTATCTCAATATTCAGTTTCATTTGCAGGAAATTAAGATTCGCAGATTTTACACCTTTCTGCCTCGACACCGCCTGCTCTGTTTTACTTGCGCAGTCGGGACAGTCAAGGTTTTTTACAGAAAAATCGAAGCTGTATTCATTTTCGGCAGAGCTTCTAATCAGCTTTTCTATATCCACTTCGTAATCCGCCTTTTTTTCCTGAACCAATTTCATAAGCTTTATCCTTTCATCAAGATTGAACAGGTGAACAAATCTTCAACCATATGGCAAAATAAAAGGTTATTCTAAAATGTGCGCGAGACCCTGGTCTATAATCTTCGCGATGTGCTCGTCGTCAAGGGAGTAGTAAACCACCTTGCCGTCCCTGCGGTTTTTTACGAGCTTTGACTGCTTGAGAATTCTGAGCTGATGGGAAATTGCCGACTTTGTCATGCCCAAAAGGGCGGCAATGTCGCAGACGCACATTTCCGAACGGAAAAGAGCGCAGATTATGCGCACTCTTGTGGAGTCGCCGAAAATTTTAAAAAACTCCGCAAGGTTAAACATAACCTCATCGTCGGGCATTGATTTGCCTACTTCTCTTACCACATCTTCGTGAATTACAGAGCAGTCGCAGGCAGGGGTTAAATTATCATTTATTTTTTCCATTTAGCACCTCTCAGTTGAATAACCGTTCAACTGTATTATATGCTCGTACCATACAAATGTCAACACAAAATAAAAAATCCCCGCATCATGCGGAGATTTTTTTTACCAGCTTACTTTTATGCGGTTTTTGCCTACCTGAGATTTAATTTTGAGGATGGTGCAGTTGTCGTTCTCCTCTGTTTCGGCAGCGGCGCCTTCGGGGAGCTCTAAAACGCTTATTTTTCCCGGGACAAATATCTCGGTGGGAACATCAAAATCGCCATCCTGCATGTACTCGAGGGTAAAGGATTTTTTGTCCCAATCCTGACCGTAGCTTGTAATATTGCCCGTTACCGCAATTGGATATGCTCTTTTGAGCACGGTTTGGGCGAACTCTGTGTCGGGCAGTTCGGGGAAGAATACCCAATAGGTGTGGCTCCACTTGTGCTTATCGAACATATCGAGGATGTATTTTGCGTGGAAGAACCACTCGTTGCCCTCGGAGGAGCCGCCCCACTCTCCTACTATTACGGGTATGCCGAGTCTTTCCTGAGTTCTCCTGTGCTCGTCAAAGATAAACTTGATTCTCTCGTTGCTGGCGTACTTATACAGCGGTGTGTCCACGCCGAAATCATAGCCATGGGGAGCGAAGCACTGGAGCTTATCCTTTTCGCCCTTTACCATAATGGGCCCCGCAAGGCAGGGGATGCCCAAATTGCAGTAGTATGAGTTGTCAACGAAAAGAATCAGATTGTTGTTGACCTCTCTTACAGCGGCGCCCATTTTGTTAAGGAAGGGGTTGTACTTTTCAACATCGAACTTATTAAGAACGGGCGCTGCTCCCAGAACCAGCTCTGCGAAAACCCTTGCGTTAAAGTTGTCCAGAATGTACTTATGCCTGTCTTTTATAATCAAGTCGCCAAGAAGTTTTGTGCGGCTGATGTTCCTTGAAGTAAAGGCAACCTTTACAGCGGAAGAAAGGAGGCTCTTTATAACCTGATTGCTGACGCTGCCGGGGAAGGGCTCGTTTAAAAAGTCAATTCCCAAAAGGGCGGGCTTATTGCCGAGACGCTCAGTCAAGTGCTTTATCATATCGGCATAATAGTCCTGAAGTCCCTTGCCGCCTACTTTAGTATTGTTCCAGAAATTATCGAAGGAGCGATGTACCGCCTTGCCCCAGAAATAGCCTTCTGCCCAAACAAAACGCTGGTCCTTAAATTCGTATCCGTCGGTAAGTGTCGCCCATGCGGGAGCGCCGTCGCCCACTCCCCCCTTGCTGCCTGAATAAAGGTCCTGATGCAAATCAAGGAAGGCGTAGATGCCGTTTTCATGCAGCTCATCAAGGGTTTTGGAAAGAAAATCTATGTATTTTTCATTGTATTTGCCCGGCTGGGGCTCTATCACATCCCATGTAAAGCCAAGCCTTACAAGGTTAATGCCCAATGCTTTAAGACGCTTGATTCTGTCGTCTTCCCATGAGTAGGCATACTCACGGACGCCGTTAGTCGGCTTTCCCTTATCCACTATGTTAATGCCGTTAAAAATTCTCTCGCGGCCGAATTCGTCAACAAAAGCCTTACCCTTAGTGAGTATCTTTTCCATAAGGCTGCCTCCTAATCAATTACTTTACATAATCAAAAATGGGGGAATCCTCGGGAGCGTTTACGGTTTTAAGCGCTGTGTCACGGAATGCGTCCTTGCCAAGCTCTTTTATGTCAGTGAGGAAATCCACCGACTCAAGAGATGTGCAGGTAAAGAAGGCGTATTTTTCGATTACCTTTACGCTTGCGGGAATTTTTACATATTTAAGGGAGGTGCATTCCTCAAAGGCTCCCCTGCATATAGTTTCCACACCCTCAGCGATTTGAAGGTCTGTAAGCGCGGTGTTCTGGAAAAACGCGCTCTGACCGATTGTTTTGCAGCTTGAAGGGATAACAACCTTTTCAGCGGCAAAGCACTTTAAGAAGGCGTATTTCTCAATTAATTCGGTGCCTTCGCTGAGGATTATCTCCTTTGCGGCGGAGCATTTAGCGAATGCCCAGTCGCCTATGGTCTTAACAGAGGGGAGATTGATTTTCTCAAGGGATGAGCAAAGATAGAAAGCCTTTGTGTCAATGGTCTCGGGCGTTCCTTTAAACTCTACGGTCTTTAAACTGGAGCATCCGTTAAAGGCGCTGACGCCTATGTAAGAAACATTTGCCCCGATTTTGACGCTTTCAAGATTTACTGCCTCCATAAAAGAGAAGTTGCCAATAACTTTTACTGTGTCGGGAATTATAAGGCGCTTTACGGTTTTGTTGCCGTAAAGGGCTTTGTTTTCTATGCCCACAACGGTCTTGCCCTCGAAAGTCTCGGGGATGTCAAGTGTATCGCCGCTTCCCGTATAGCCACTCAGAACAAGACTGCCGTCGTTTAAAACCTTGAATACAAAGCTGTCTTTAGATAGGTCGCTTACATAGGTTTTTCCGAGGATATTCGCGGCCTTTACATTGGCGGGGTCGTTGGGGTCATCTATTGTTTCGCTAATGTCGCAGGAGCAAAGCGAAAGCAGAAGGGCTAATAGACAAAGAACCGATAATACTTTATATTTCATTATCTTCTCCTCCCCTTCTTTGCTGTTTCTTTTTGCTGTGCGGCCTGCTCCTCGATTTCTCTGTTCTGCTGCTTCTCAAGCTCAAGGGCAGCCTTGGCTTCCTCGTACTTCTCCATCAGCTCGTCGAAATTTGACTGGTTGTGATATTCACGCACGATTCTCTGAGCGTCGTGGAGCGCTTTAGTAGCCTTTTTGTATAAGTCCTCGGCTTTGTCAAGGTCTTTAAAAGCCTTTTTCTTTTTAAGAGCCTCTGCAAAGCTGTTTTCGGACATTGCCTCTACAGCCGCTCTGTCTTCGTCGGTTATGGGAGTAATGCCGTTCGGGAACTTTTTAATAAGCAGTTTCTTGCAGCTAAGGAGCTGTTTTGCCTCGGTTATGGCGTCTGAGCGGATTGCCTTTTCCTCCGCGGAGTTGGCGGGCAAAGCTCTTGCCTCTTCAAGAACTGTGTCGGGCGTCTTGTAAAGACCATCTATTCCTGCCTCGCAAATCTTCCGGGCTCTTAAAAGCTTTGCCTGCATGCGGGGCGTATTGAACTTTTCGATTTCGTCTATGACATATAAAGCCTCGACTATCTTCTTTTGCTGCTCTTTGTAATCCTTTTTGAGCTTCTTTTTCTCAGCTTTGGCTGCCTTCTTTTCCTCTTTGGTTTTTGCGGCAGCTTTGATTTCCTCAATTTCCTTTTTAAGGCTCTCTTTATTCTCTTTGCGCTTTAATTTAAGCTCTGAGAGCCTTTGTTCTTTTGCCTTCTTTTCCGTCTCGTTATGGGTCTTTTGCTTCTTTATTATGTTTATATAGTCTTTTGCGATGATTTCGTCTTTTTTCTTTATGTTCTCTTTTGCGGCGTTAATGATGTCAACAACCTCAACAAGAGCGGAGTTGTTAATAATGCCGTTGCCGTAGTCTTCAAGCAGCGCCCTGATTTTAAGAACGCTTATTATGCCTTTGTGCTTTATTTCCGTAAAGTCGTAGAAGAAGTACGGGATAACATTTAAAGTAGCTCCAATGACCGCGGCGATAATCAGAACCTCTGACATCTCGTATCTGAAGGAGGAGACCTCAAGAACATCGTAGTTGTTTACAAGTCCGAGGTGTTCGTAAATCATGGGCAGCACCATGCCCGTAAACATGCCAAGGAAGCTGCCGATAAGACCGACGGTACCGAACATACCGTCGATTCTCTCGCCGCTGATGTATTGCTGATAGTCTCTAATGTCAGCGGAGATGCCCACATCGTAAACAAGGGCAAAGTGTTTTGCAAAACCGTTGAGATAGTAAAGCAGAATCAGTATATATATGTTCTTGTAGGTGGGCAAAAGGGCGCCTATGAAAATTATGTTTGCGATATTGCACCAGATAAGAAGATTTCTCTTGCCGATAAGTCTAATGGCGATGGGAGCAAGTAGCATCGACCAAAATGCCGCGTTGCCGATTAAGGTTGTGGCAAGGGCATAGGTGCCCATGCGGTCCGCGTAGCCGTAGACAAATGTCCATGTGAGAACTACCGCAACAGCGTCCTCAAGGAAGCCTATCCAGCCTGCTGTGGAGATAATCCAGAAATATTTGTTTTTAGAAACAGCCTTAAGAGCGCTTATAAAGCTGAAACTCCTCTCATGGGAGACAGCCTCAACTATTCTTTCCTTTACTCCGAAAACGGTAAAGGAGGTAAGTATTGCGCCGACTATGGCGATGGATGGGTGTATAAATCTGTATGTAGTGATATTGTTAAGTCCGCCCGTAAATTTTGAGAGAATCGGAACTATGAAGTTCGCAATGGAGGGAGCCAAGGAATAGAGAATTGAAGCGATTGAAATTATGTCAGTTCTCTCGTTGCTGTCGGGGGATATAACATTGGCGATATTGTTGTATGATTCTCGATAGAATGGGAAAAAGAGCATAAGCAGGTTGTAGCAGATGAAAACCGCCACTACCTTAGAGCTGTATGACATCGTTTCATACGGCAGCCATACAAAAATAATTGAAATAATGACCGTGGGGATTGTGGTAATGGCAAGCCAGGGTCTGAACTTGCCCATCTTAAACTTTGCTGTGTCTATAAGATAGGATTTAAGAATCGTAATGCCAAAGCCTATGATTGTGGAAATGACGCTCATCAGCTGAAGATGAACGGGCTGAATGCCTATGGTGTTTCCCACAAGCAAACTGGAGGAGGTAAGGGCGATAAGGCCGCCGAAATAAATAATGAACTGAACGCCTATGCCGCCTATGCCGTAGTTAATGACCTCTTTAAGATTTACATACTTGCCCTCCGGGGGCTTTTTCCAGTAGCGTCTTATATAATTTATAACGCTCTTTGCCTTAGTTAAAATGCCTTCATTCATTGCATTACACCCATCTCGGTTTCAAGATTTCAGTTTTTCAGTCAAAATTATAGACATTGGGATAAATCCCGATGTCTGTTTCTTCATTAAATATAAACAATTAAGGGCATTAAAATATGCTATAATTATAGCAATTTATTCAACACATTTCAACAAAAAGACGGCTATTAATACAAAGTTAACAAACGCTCAAAAATTAAGGCATATATTGATTTACACTATTGATAATCGTTAATAATTAGCACTGTTTTGCGATTAAAGGTAAAAAAGCACCCGTATTTCAGGGTGCCTTTTTATTATCTTGCCTGAATCTCAAACAGCTTTCTCATGGAGTGGTTGTCATCCACAATCTCATCATAGAAGATGTGAGTCCACATATTGTGCCTTTCGGACTTTACGGCGTCGTAGGCAAAGTGGATTCTGCCGTTTACCATAAGTTTTGCGGCGCACCACCAAGAATTCATAATGTCGTCCTCTGTGAACTTAACATCGAATTCATAGCGCTCCTTGCTGTGAGGTTTGAGACTTACGGGAATTGCGCAGGGGCCAACCTCTCCCCTTGCGGCGGTGTTAAAGCCTAAGAGAGACCATGTTTCAAAGGGTGTCGCAAGGGCGAGCTCGCCGTTTAAGTGTGAATCGGTATCGTTGGTGACGGTGACTTTGACCTTGTTGTCTTCTATCTTGAGCCTTACTTTAGGATTAAAGTAGCCGAATTCAAAGATGTCCTCAAAGACCTGACCGTCGTGGGTGAACTGAAGTTTAATAAAGCCTTTGGCGTCCTTTGCGGGCTTTGTGACAACCACGGAATACTCAAGAAGGCTGTCGGGGGCAATTTCATAGGGGAACTCGGTTTTGTCAGCCTTAAAGCCGTCGGGGAGAATGAGCTTTAATACTCCCGATTCGCTCTTGTCGGGCTGATTGTTGGCAAGGGAGATGCCGAGTCTGACATTCAGGTCATCGAGAGCCTCGACCTTTCTGCTTATAGCGGCGACCAGTCTGTAATAGCCCATGGGCATTGAGCCGAGGTCGTGCTCATAGCTCCTAATATAAGTGGGCTCGGCGATTTCTCTTGTTCTGCCAAGGGGATTTGAGGCTGAAATGGTATTCTGCGGCTTTTTGACGGCGATATTGTAGGTTTCGATTGAGTGGGTCGGAATAAAGGCGGTAAAGCCGTTTTTGCCGCTCTTAACCTCAGTTTCGTTCTCGTCAAGCAGGTCGGTGTTTTTGACCTTGCCGATTTCAAAGTCGAACTTAAACATTGTTTCGCAGTCTGTACCGTTCGACTCAAAGCCGCGGACTGTGATGCCTCTTTCAAATACGCTCTTAATACCACCCTCCATTTTAGCAAGGGGATAGCCGCCCGCCTTGAAGGCTGTGACTATAAAGGTGCCGTCGGTCTTAAAGAAGGATTTGCTTTCGGGCAGGAAGGGGTTTTCGGCGGTTTCAAATTCGGTTACGGCGAACATGGGCTCGTTAAACTCCATGCCCTTTTTAAATAGCTCTGCCTCACGGTAGCTTTTTTCATGGGGGTAGATTGCGTACTCGAAAACATGGGTTTTGTTTTCGGGGATAAGCTCGGTGCTGCCCGTTACCTTGCCAATGTTGCCGTAGAACTCGGCGGTGTGGAAGAGCATCATGTTGAGCATATTCTCGCCCTCAACACTGCAGGCGATTGTGCCCTTGTTGAGGATTCCGAGACCGAAGTCATCGATAGCCTCAAGCTCGGAGGCGATGACCGCTCCCCTAATCTCAGCCGCATAGCCCATGGAGTATGCTTTTTCAAGCTCGTCAAGATAGGCGTTCAGGGTATATACGCTCTTTGCCTTTATAAGAAGCACATCAATGGGCTTTTTGAAGTAATTGTCTGAGTCCTTGATATAGAGAGCCGCGACGCCTTTTTTGTTGAGAAGGTTTTGGAATTTTTCACGCTGCTTTTCAGTCAGTTTCGAAAGCAGCTCATCTTCATACAGATTCCGAACGCCCTCGACCGAGAGCACAAAGCGGGTATCGGTGTAGGAAATATCCTCGTTAAAGTGAATGATTTTTGTAGCTCTGCGCTCGGTGCGGTCATGGTAAGGCGTTACGGGAATGGCCTTTTTGCTTAAGGTCTTAAGCAGTTTGTTTGCAGAGAGGATTAAATCCTTTTCCTCGGGTCTGATAATTGCCGTCATGCCGATATTGAGGCTGCCCTTGAGTCTGCCTGCGGAGTTTGTGAATTTGAGCTGGGTGGTGGGACCCAAGTCAAACCAATTGACGCTGGGGGCAACCTGACAGCGGGAATACATAAAGAACTGGTGGGTTTGGAAGGACAGCTTCTTTGCGCTCTTTGCTGTGACATGGGGCGCGAATCTATCCTCGTAAACAGGCTTTACGCCTTTTAATGCGGCGGGGAATGTGACTGTGAACATATCGTCGTTGTCTATGTAGTCCTCGACGATGGTTTTGCAGTCTATCTTCTTTGAGTTTTTGTAAAGGGTGATTTCCTGCCTTACCCTTGCCACAACATCGAGCCTTACGGTTACTATCAGCTTATCGTAAAGCGAGGTCTTTTCACTGCTTACATCGGCTATGAATTCATCGGAGAACAACTTGTGACCAGTAGTGTAGAACTCGTGCTGGGTTTCCATTCTGTTGTGGATTTCCTTTAAAACAGCGATTCTGTTTGCGGGACCGTCAGTGCTCGGGTCTATGAATTCACGCTTGTTGACTTTATCGTAAATGGATACGATTCCGCCGCCCCTTTGCGGGTCAACGGTGACCTTGAAGTACTTGTTTTCAATGCTTGTATCCTTGGATTTGATGACGGTTTTCGGCTTATCGGTCTTTTTAAGGTATAAGGTCTTATAGCCGAATGCGGGGACCTTTGCAATAACAACCGCTTTAAGTTTCTTGCCGTCGTGAGTTTTGCCTATTATCTCAAAGCTGTGCTCCTTGCCCTTTGAATCAAAGAGGGCATAGCCGCTCTCAGCCCACAATGGCAGGGTAAATTCAATAGCCTCGTCCCTGTCCCATGTGTGCTGGTTGAATATGATTACGGGGAAGGCTTCATCGCTGCGCTTAATTGCGGAGGCGATAAATTCCGATGCGTTCTTTACGATTTCTGCTGCGAGCTCCGCTGCTTCACGATATTCAATCATAAGGTCAACGAAGGAGACTTCGTTGTTTGTGCCTGTAATTGAGTCGTGGTGCTGGGCGCAAAGGAGCTGGCGCCATGCCTTATCGAGAGCTTTTTCGGGATACTCCGCGCCGTAAAGGGCCGCTATGGTGCTGAATTTCTCCGCGGTGACAAGCAGGTTCTCTATAAGTCTGTTAGCCTGCTTGTAATCGGTTCTTGTAAGCAGAACAGCGGCGTGGTGTTGGGTCATATCCCTTGAGGTGTACTCTATTTTGGAAATGCCCTTTTCCTTAACCGTTTCTTTTTCGTCCTCAATAATGCCGTCCATCATGTTTGAGAACAGCGAGAACTTTGCGCCGTTGAGGGTCTTTGACATCCATGAGGTGTCGCCCTCCTTGGGGTACAATTCAAAGCCGGCGTTCACTTTGGTTGACCTGTCGCAGTGGGTAATTCCTAAGCGCATAGCGTTTTCAACGCTTATGCCCTTGCTGTGGAGAATGTCGCTGCCGTCGGGGGAAACATGGTGGAACAGCGCGTCAAGACCTATAATCATCTTGCCCCATCTTGCACTGTTGCAGCCGCCCTTGCGGCAAATCTGGGACATCTGGTTCGGGTGTCCGAAAACATCGCCGGGTGAATAGACGCTGACTATTCTGCCCAAGACATCTCTGTGGTATAGCTGACCGTAAATGAGATTTCTGACAATCGCCTCGCCCGATGAGGTCAGCTCATTGGGCTGGTTGTAGAAGCAGTCTGCCTCTACCCTGCCCGTTTTGTATGCCTCTTTTAGTATCTTTCTGCACTCCGGGTAAAGGGAATATACGGGGTGCAGATAGTCAATCTCGGATATGGTGGCGGTGAACAGGGGGTTCCTTGCAATCTCCTTAAGTATCTCCATAGTTATGTAGATGGCGCCGATTGCGTAGGTCCTCTGCTCCTGATGATATGTGGTGTCAAAGTGGAAGTCGGTAAAGATATGCTCCGTCCCCACAAAGCCGTTGTAGGGCGTCAGCTCATAATTATTAGAGTAATTGCCCGAGGGATTTGCGCCTTCTTTCAGCTCAAGGCTGATTTCCGCCGTAAAGGGCTTATCCTTTACGGGGGCAGAAGTATATATAAGGCTTGTGGAGCCTGCGGTCATGGGCTCAATATTATGAATTTCGGTATAGTCGCCGCTCTTGAGTGTCAGCTCTGCGCAGTTTGTTTCGGAAAGGGCGCCGACAAAGAGGGGCAGAATCTGTCTGGGCTCTTCCTTAGTGCCGAAATATGCGGTAGAGGTAACGGGAGGGGTAATTACCACATTGCCCGACCGAGCCACGACGGGATAGATTTCACAGTTGCTCATGCTTATGTCAATGCTGTCAGCTATGTAGCCGACCCTGATTTTAAACATCAGGAGGTTCCTGCCCTTTTTAAAGCGCACAAGGACTCTTTCGCCTATTCTGCCAAGTCCTTTAACTCTGCCGTAGGGTGTATTGCTTACCAGCTCGCCGTTGAGATACAAAAGGCAGCCGGAGTTTATGTAGCAGATTACGGCGTCCTGCTCTTTGTCGGAGTTTATGTAAACAGCCGCATAGTAGACGCAGTTTCTCTGCTCGGTGCGGAAAAGCGCCTCGTCGCAGCTTTCATAGGGGTTGTCAAATCTCAAATCACCCCATTTTCTGATGCCTTTTCTCCAAGTTAAGAATTCGGGGCCGTAGTACTTGTTCTTTACCTGCTTGCCGAGATACGGCACTTCTGACGCCTCGCCGCCGGATTCGGCAAGGTAGTCGTGGTCAAGGACCTTGTGTCTTTCGTAAAAATACTCGGTTTCAAAGGCTCCGTCGGTTTCAAGAACAAAGGGTCCCAAAGTCATAAAGTCATAGAGTTTATATTCGGGTGATGGATTATCTTTTGTGGGAATAAAGTCAGAAAGATTGTATTCGCATTTTTCCGTCTGCGAAACGGCTGAATAATCAGCTTTTCCGGCCATGATTACCCTCCCAAACCAATATTTTTACTTATAGTACAATATACCGCCGGTTAATTCAATCATATATTGAAAAACATACATTACAATTTGCCCCGCTGTGGTATTTGTAACGGGCAAATAAAAAGACCGCGCTGATTTACAGCGCGGTCTGTATTTGTGTTTTTTACTCAACAGACTTTAAGGAGTCTGCCATGTTGATTGCCTTCATCTTCTTATGCATTATCATGTTGATTATGAAGGCGAACAATGCTGTTACGATTGCGGCAAAGAAGTAGTTGAAGAAGGTGGTATCTCTGCTGAACATAACAGCGTCAACCTCTGCGATGCTTACCACAATTCTGTGCATAAATACGCCCGCAATAAGTCCGAAGAAGATTCCGAGGGCTGTGAGGACAATGTTCTCCCTGTAGATGTACGCGGAGACCTCTCTGTCGTAGAAGCCGAGAACCTTGATTGAGGCAAGCTCTCTGATTCTCTCGTTGATGTTGATGTTCGAGAGGTTGTAGAGAACCAAGAGCGCAAGAGCGGAGGCTGAGCCCATGATGACATAGACGACTATGAGCATTGCGGAGATAATCTCGCTGAAGCTCTTTGCCGTATCCGACATGAATGCGAGGGATTTTACGGTCTTGTGCTTCATAATGTCGGTGGCGAGCATGGTCTTTTGAGTGCTCTCGCCCTCTTTTGCGGCTGCCGCCTCTTCGCGTACAGAATCGGAGAATCTGCCGATTGCGTACAGGAATTCGGGCGCCTCGCCGAACAAGTTCTTATATGTTGTAGGAGTAATGTATACAAAGTGGAAGGTGTAGTTCTCCACAATGCCCACGACGGGGATTGTTACTGTTTTGCCGTCAACGGTGTTGATTACCGCATTGTCGCCCACCTTGATGTTAGTATCGCGGGCGAACTTTTCGGTGACCAGCGCTCCCTCGTCGGTAAGGCTGAGATACTGACGCTTGTTCGAAGCGTTAATAAGCCTTATATAGTTGCCAAGCTCAACGGGAATGTCGGGAACGAAAAGGTAAACATCGTGTACCTTGTCCGACTTCTCCGAAGTGCCGTAAACCGATGTCATGGATGTGAGCATCAATGACTCGACTCTCGGGTCGTTTTCAAAGTCTTTGAACAGGTCGACTCTGCCGGGAGTCTGGGGATTTTCAAATACTACCTGGAAGTCGTAGTCGGAAATTCCTCCGTCGTTATACTGCTTGTGCATAATGGAGCCGACCGAATGGTAAAGACCTGAGCCTGTAAGAAGCAGCGCGGTGCAGCCCGCGATGCCTATTACGGTCATGAAGAACCTGCGGCGGTTTCTTAAAAGGTTTCTGACGGTGACCTTTGAAAGGAAGCTGAGCCTGTTCCAGATTGCGGGTATCTTCTCCAGGAATACCCTGCGTCCGGGTCTCGGCGCCTTCGGGCGCATAAGGGTTGCAGGCTGTGACATAAGGTCCTTTCTGCATGCGATGTAGGTAGCGAGTATGGTGCTTCCTACGCCTATAAGGAAGGATACGATAATCCATCCAACGGGATAGGTTATCTCAATCGGCGGCATACTGTACATAATTCCGTATGCCTTGAAGATGGCGTATGGGAAGAAGTAAAGTCCCGTAAATATGCCGATAACCGAGCCCAATGTGCTTGCGATTGCCGCATAGAGAAGATACTTTGCCATTATGCTCTTTTCGGTATAGCCCAGAGCGAGCAGAACGCCCATGTATGTGCGCTCTTCCTCAACCATTCTTGTCATGGTTGTAAGGCAGATAAGAATTGCGACGATTATGAAGAATATGGGGAATACATTCGCGAGATTTCTGATATTCAGAGCGGTTTCGCCGTAGCCCTGATAGCCGGGTGTATCGTTTCGGTCATAGATGCTCCACTTTGCCTGCGGAATGGTGGCAAGCAGCTTTTCCGCCTCTTCTATATCATATTCGGCGTTTTGTATGTCTTTTGTGTATTTAGCTTCCGCTTTTTCAATCTCAGTCTTCAGCTTTTCATAATTCTCGGGAGCGTTCTGAACATTCATCTCGAGATTTAAGATTTCCTGCCTTTTCTCCAGCTTAATCTGCAAAAGCTGAAGCTGCGACTGGGTTAAGGTCGCGCCCTGCGCAAGCAAGGTGCTGAAGCTGTTTTCCAGCTTTGTTTTTTCGATATTGAGCTGTCTTTCCGCAGCCTTGAGCTCACGGTCTGCCGCGGCTAAGGTTTCCGCGCTTGCCGCCAGCTCTCTTTCGGCCGCGCTAATCTGCTGCTGAGCGGCTTTAAGCTCCTTTTCTCTTGCGGCGAGCTTAGCCTTCTGCTCATCCAAGTAGGGCTTTATGGTGGCTATTGCCGCGCCCATCATGCCCTGAGCGGTCAAGTTTTTGATTGAGGTGTAAAGGGAGGGGTAAACATCCTCAAGAACCGCGATAATGCTTTGAATCTGCTCCTGGTCCAAAGCGGAGCTTTGGGTTTCCTCAAGGGTTTTTAAGACAGTTTCTGTCGTATTGATTATGTAGTTTAAAGACTCAATGGCGGTGGTCGCGGTATTGATTATTGTTTTGTTGGCGTCTACTTTTTGCTTGGTTTCGTCATAAAGACCCTTTTTAATCTTGTATTCCTGGCTTTTTTCGTTAAACTCCTGCTGTGCCTGAGCAAGTTTTATTGTGCCTTCGTTATATTGACGGATAAACTGATTGTACTTTTCCTGATTGGTGCCAAGGAGCTCGTCCCTGGGACCGAACTCCGCCTCAAAGGCTGCCCATGCCTCGGCAACCCTTGCGCTGCCGTTGTCCACAAGGTCTTTAAGAAGATTTAATGTTTCCTTATGCTCTTTAAGCTCTTCTTCAAGCTGAGCTTTTTTCTCGGCTAAAGTGATTTTTCCGTCCGCGATTTTGTTGGGCAGTTCGTTCTGCAAAAAGTTTGCCCTTACCTGCAAGCGGTCGTCGGCGATATTGCCGATAGCGTCCGCGACGGGCTTTATGTAGTCAAAGTATTCGTCGGAATAGGGGTCGTAATTGCCGGAGCCCCTGACGGTTACATAGACCTCGGTATAATAATCGGTGTTAAAGGCTTCGTCGGGGATGATTATGAAGGTGCCGACTTTGCCGGAGCCGATGTTTGTGTTGCCTCTTTCAAATGACAGGTAGTAGGGGGAACGGATAATGCCGACTATCTCGAATTCTGTGGTGTTCAGCTTGCCTTCGATATTCTGCCTGTCGCCCGTAAGGGTTATTTTGTTGCCTATCTTATAGCTTTCGGGGGTTGACAGCTTGCTTGCGTCAACAAGGCACTCATTCTTACGGGTGGGGTATCTGCCTTCTATGAGGGTCGGGCGGTTCATAAAACTGCCGTCGTCATAGCCCTTTGAGAATTCTTCAAGCATTTTCATGCTGATGCCGTATGCTCTTGCGCTGATTTGAGAACCGTCGATGTCGGTTTCTATCTCGCCGTTGACGAGCACAAGCGCGTCAACAAAGCGCATGGGCATAACATATTCAACGCCATCAACCTTAGAGATAGCGGTTACATCTGCCTGAGTGAGTCCCAAATTGGACTGGACTCTTATGTCCATCAGGTTATTCTCTTTAAAGTATTTTTTAGCGGTTTCAAGCATGTCCGGATATGTAGCCTTGAATCCCGCGAAAAAGCTAACACCAAGCGCAACAATGAGCACAATGGAAATAAAGCGGCTTATGCTGCTGCGGACTGAACGGAGTATGCTTTTTATCAGTGATTTGCTCATCCGCTTATCCTCCTTAAGAATAAGATGAATGTCTGACTACCATTCAAGGAGCTCAACAGGTCTGGGATTGTCGTTTATGGCAATCCTGTGCACTCTGCCGCTTCGCATGGTGATAACTCTGTCGGCAATAGGCGTGATAGCCTGGTTATGTGTGATTATGATTATGGTCATGCCTGTTTCACGGCTGGTTTCCTGAAGGAGTTTAAGAATCTGCTTGCCTGTGTTATAGTCAAGAGCGCCGGTGGGCTCATCGCACAAAAGCAGTTTGGGGTTCTTTGCTAGAGCTCTCGCTATGGAAACTCTCTGCTGCTCGCCGCCCGAAAGCTGCGAGGGGAAGTTTTGCATTCTTTCGGCAAGTCCGACGCGCTCAAGCACCTTTTCGGCGCTGAGAGCCTTGTTGCTTATCTGAGTCGCGAGCTCAACATTTTCAAGAGCGGTAAGGTTAGGCACAAGATTATAAAATTGGAATACAAAGCCGACATCATATCTTCTGTACTCTGTCAGCCTCTTTTTGTCGTAATCGTTTATAAGCTCGCCGCCGACGCGGATTTTGCCGTCGTCGCACTCGTCGATGCCGCCGAGTATGTTAAGCACGGTGGTTTTGCCGGCGCCGCTGGGGCCGACAATAACGCACAGTTCGCCCTGCTCAACAGAAAAGGTAACGCCGTCTGCGGCGCTGATTGTAACTTCACCCATTTTATAGCGCTTGTAAACAGATTCCAATTCTATAAAGCTCATACACTTTTCCCTTCCGTCTTTTTAGTACCCCTAAGTTTTAGACTCAAGATTTATGTTAAATAATTTAATTTTTTGCAGAATTTGCGATTTTCGTTAAATTTATTGTAAATTTATAATATTACAAAACAGACTTCAAGTCAAATAAAGATATTGATAAATTTACCTATTTTTTACACTGCTTGTCCGAATGCTGTCAGCAATTTCGACAAGTTTTTTAAGTCTTCTGTTGACAGCGGAGAGGGAAATCGGGACCGACAGAGACGCCGCCAGCTCCTTTTGGCTCATGTCGGGATTTTCAAGGCGGAGCATGGCAAGCTCCTTTAAATCCGACGGCAGTGAATTCAATCCCTTTGCCTTTTCTATGGTTCTGATGGCGTCGATGTAAATCATCGCGGAGTCGGTGGAGCGTTTTATGTTCGCCTTGTCGAAGTTTACTCTGCGGTTTGTGTTGTTGATAACGCTCTTATACATCTTAATGCCCATCAGTGAAAGGGAGGCATTGGTGGCTCCCATGGCGGTGAGCAAATCCTCTATGTTGGTGCTGTCTTTAAAGTAGACTATGTGGTTGTTCTGGCGGATAGTGGTCTTCGGGGAGAACCCCAGCTCCTCGCAAAGGCGGACAAAGTCTTTAGTGAGGTTTTTGTATGGAATTGTAAATTCCAGATGATATTCCTTTTCGGGGTCGGTAATGGTGCCGCAGGACAAAAAGGCTCCGCGGATAAAGGCTCTGCTGCAGCATTCGTCGGAGAGGTTGGCAAGATTGATTCTGAGGCTTACCTCATTGGCGTCATGCCCGAAATAGGAAAGGAGCTTTAGTCTTTGCTCCTTATTTCTGACAATGAGCTTATGATTGCCAGCGGGAGTCTTTTTTATTTCCGCCGGCTTGCCCGTTGCCATTACCACATAGTCATTATATTTTTGAACAAGACTCTCCTGCTCTGACAAAAACTCGATTGAGTTCGCAGAGAAACTGCGGCTAAATAATAAGAGCCCGTATGCTTCGGCCTTTTGACAACAGGGCTCGTTTTTTTGCTCGATTAATTCCAGTTTTACATCGCTTGAAAATGACATATCCTCAGCCTGTACCCTTTATTTTGTCAAAATCGTTCCTATGGCTCCAGTCTCCGATAATTTTAACCTCAGGCTCGAGAAGAAACCCTGTTTTGTCAAAGACCTCTTGTCGTACTCGTAAAATAAGACTAAAAATATCGTCGCTTGTTGCATTGTCTTTATTGATTATAAAACCTGCGTGCTTTTCGCTGACGCAAGCGCCGCCCACCGACAGCCCTTTGAGCCCGCACTGGTCTATAAGAAGACTTGCATAAGAACCTTTGGGCCTCTTAAAGGTGCTGCCCGCGCTGGGGTATTCAAGGGGCTGCTTTTCCTTGCGGCGGGACATAAGGTCCTGCATTTTGCTTTCGATTTCTTCTCTATTGCCTTTTTTAAGTCTTACCGTAACTGAAAGAATCCACAAATCGCTGTCGGAATAAATGCTGTGCCTGTAGGAAAAATCAAGCTCGGGATTTGTTAAAACGCTTACTTTGCCGCTGGGGTCCACATGGCGGCAGTGAAGGATTACATCCTTCATTTCGCCGTCGTATGCTCCCGCGTTCATATAAGCGGCGCCGCCCACAGAGCCGGGAATTCCGTAAGCGAATTCAAGCCCAGTAAGCGAACGCTCCAGAGCGTGGCGGCAGAAGTGTTTAAGCGGCAATCCTGCTCCGGCGGTAAAGGTCAGCTCGTCGTCGTCTTTAATCTCAGTTAGCTTTGAGGTTGAAACAACAACGCCCCGTATTCCGTTATCCGAAACCAGTAGATTGCTGCCGTTTCCGATAACAGTAACAGGGGTGCCGCAGCTTCTGCATATTTTCGCGAGGGAAATGAACTCTTCCTCGGTTTTCGGGTAAACCAGGATATCAGCATTGCCCCCTGTGCGAAAGCTGGTGAGCTTTCGCATAGGGGCGTTTTCTATATATTCGCTGCCTGATTTTTTAATTTCGTTAAGTACGGCGGGGTTTATTTGCTGCATTGAATCATCTCTATTCGTCAAGTAGTGCTGCGCCGATTACGCCTGCATCGTTGCCGAGAACAGCACTGCAAAGACGGGTCTGCTTTTTGGCGTAGAGGCTGTATCTCTCCCTCTCGACTATACGGCGCAGAGGCTCAAGCAGATACTCGCCCTCGTGACCGACGCCGCCGCCGATGCAGATCATATCGGGCTGCAAAGCATTGATTATATTAATTATACCGCATGCGACATAAGAAATATACCTATCTACGACAGCTTTTGCGGCCTGGTCGCCCTGACGCATCGCGTCAAAGGCTGTTCTGCCCGAAACGGCGTCAATATTGTTGTTTACAAGAGCCCACATCTTGCTGTCGTGGTTGTTGCGCATAGCGTCTTTTGTCTGCTCAATAAGGGCGGGGGCGGAGGCATACTTCTCCCAGCATCCGCGTCTGCCGCAGCTGCACTGTTCGCCGTCAAACTTAATTACCATGTGTCCCATTTCGCCCGCGGCGTAGTTAAGACCTACAACCAGCTTGCCGTCGATGATGATGCCGCTTCCGACACCCGTTCCGAGGGTAATGGCGACAAAGTTCTTAACACCGTTGCCGGCGCCCGCTACTGCCTCGCCAAGGGCTGCACAGTTGGCGTCGTTGTCAAGATATATGGTTCTGCCGAGTCTTTCTTTCAGCATTTCGGCAGCCGGAACCTGATTAAAGTCAAGATTGTTCGCAAACTCTATATATCCTGTTTCCTTATTAACCGAACCGGGGGTGCCAACGCCGATTGACTTGACATCTTCAAGGGTAATTCCCGCGTCGGCCACAGCTTTTTTGACAACGCTTGCGATATCGTCAAAAATCAGCTCGGGTTTTCTGGGAGCGTTTGTCTTTACGCTTGCCCTGCTGAGAATCTTATTATTTTCGTCAATAACTCCTGCGACAATGTTTGTGCCGCCTAAATCAACGCCAACTCTATACATTTTTATACCTCCGATTTATTTTTCATTCATCCTGCCAAAAATCATGCTCAACGGGTTCGGTCTCGATATCATGCAGCCCTAAGTTCTTCATAAGCTCCTTGGCAGCGTTATAGCCCATCTTCTTCTGACGGTTATTTATAGCGGCAACCTCTATGATTACCGCCAGGTTGCGTCCCGGATTTACGGGAATGACTATTGCGGGAACCTTAATGCCGAGTATTGTGGTGGTTTCCTCGTCAAGACCTATTCTGTCGTAGACCTTGTTTGAATCCCACGGCTCAAGCTGAATAACAAGGTCGATTTTCTCCGTAAGCTTTACGGCTCCCGTACCGAAAATCCTTCTTGCGTTCACTATGCCTATGCCGCGCACTTCGATGAAGTGCCGGATATTGTCGGGCGCTGAGCCTACAAGGGTTTTCTTTGATACCCTTCTGATTTCCACAGCGTCGTCGGCAATAAGTCTGTGTCCGCGCTTAATAAGCTCGATTGCGGTTTCGCTTTTACCTACACCGCTGTCGCCCAGAATCAGAACGCCTTCGCCCGCTACCTCAACAAGAACGCCGTGCCTTGTGATTCTCTCGGCAAGCTCTACGCTGAGATATGAAATCAGCGCGGACATTGCGGCTGAAGTTGAGTCCGAGGTCCTGAGAACCGGCACTTCGTATTTTTGCGCCGTTTCTAAAAGTCCGTCAATCGGCTCAAGATTTCGGGTTATGAGCACCACGGGCGGACGCTTTGAAAAGAAACGCTCAAAGCTCTCAAGGCGTTTTTCGCGTGATAAAGTGCTTAAAAACTTCATCTCCATGAGCCCCAAAAACTGAACTCTGGCGGGCTCGAAATATTCCTCAAAGCCTGAAAGAATAAGTCCGGGTCGGTTAACTTCCTGGGAGCTTATAAATATGCTTGCGGGGTCAGCGGGAAGATAAATTGTCTCAAAGCCGTTTTCCCTTATGACCTTTGCAAGCGAAACGGAATATTTTGATTCCAAATCCTCACTCCCCTTTTTGTAGTCTGACTGCTTTCCCTTTAGCCGTTGAATACAGCTTTCCAGGCGTATTCAAAGGCTTCGCCCGGCTGAAGGGCGTTTATGCCCTCTTTATTCTTAAACTCGCCGTATTTCTCAATAGAATCATTTACTCCGAACCAAGGCTCTATGCATACATAGGGAGCGCCCGGCTTTGCCCATATGCCGAGATACGGAGCGTCGCCAAAGGTAAACTCCACGGTTCTGCCGCTTGATTTATTGGTAAGGGTAATTTTCTTTGACTTATAGCCCGAAAGAATAAGCGCGTCTTCGTTGAAAATATCCTTGGTGATAACTATATCCTTTGAATTCTCGAGAACGGGATAGGTTTCGGGAATTCTTAAAGACTCAGAATTTATACGCTGGGTGGAAAGGGTTTCGTCCTGCTCAAATCTCAGCGTATCGCCGATTTCGCAGTTAAAGCCAGGGTGGGCGCCGAGGGAGAAATACATTGTGTCGGCGCTCTTGTTTACTACCTTGTGATTTACCTCAAGGGCGTTGTCGATAAGCCTGAAGGTAACGATAAGGTCAAACTCAAAGGGATAGAGCTTTTTTGTCTCTTCATTGTCGGAAAGGCGGAAAACAAGGCTGTCGTCGGTTTTGGCGACGAACTCGAACTTCGACCTTCTTGCAAAGCCGTGCTTAGGTATGGTGTACTCTACGCCGTTTAACAGATATTTGTCGTCAGCGAGCCTGCCCACGATGGGGAAAAGAATGGGCGACTGACCGTACCAAATATCGGGATTGCCCTGCCACAAAAACTCATATCCGCTCTCTTTTGATTTGACTGAGGTGAGCTCTGCGCCGGCTTGTTTTACGCCTATTGAGAGTTTTTCATTACTCAAATGACAAACTATCAAATCCACTCAACACCTTTATGAAAATTCTAAAATATTGTACACTTTAAAGTGTTTATTTGCAAGTATATTCATGCATTAAAATGGATAAAAACTCTGATATTGCTAAGATTTTGTTGTATTTTATTATTTACTCTGCCTAAAAGGATTTATGTCAAAACTCGACGCAAACAAAAAAGCCGCAGTAAGTGCTGCGGCTTTGTACTTCTTTGCTTATTTCTTCTTTTTCTTTTCTTTAAGAGCTTCTGCTGCGGCCTGCTTTTCGGCTGCTTTTGCCGCGGCGGCTGCTTCTTTCTCAGCCTGCAAACGCTCCTCGGCAGTGTTGTTGGTCTGAATACCCCAGCGGGCAATCTTTATCTTGTTCCTGTCGGAGCCTGTTTCGATAACAAGCGAATCTTCCTTAATGGTAACAACTCTGCCCATAATGCCGCCCAGTGTGGTGATTTCATCGCCTATCTGGACGGAATCGCGCATTTCCTGCTCTTGCTTGCGCCTTTTCTTCTCAGGCCTTAAAATAGTGAAATACATAAGAGCCATAAAAGGAATAAGCATCAGCAAAGAAGCAAAGGGATTTGCTCTGTTTGTGGTTGCTTCATCAAGAAGATGCAAGGTAAAATCCAAATACATTTTTTGTCCTCCATTTTTATTCTCGCTTTATTATATAGTTTCCTCAATACTAATGCAAGACTATTATTTAGCAAAGCGGTTATTTTTTGCACAAAAAATAATAATTATAAAAGAGAAAAAGCGCAGCAAGAACTGCGCTTTTTCCATGCTGTGTTCTGTATTGGTAGGGGGGATTGTCACTTTATCAGCATGAAGGCGGGTACTTAAGCATACTGTAAGGAATTGTAAAGGTGGGAGTGCCTGAAGCATAGGGGGCAATCTCGTATTCCTGATAGTAGATTACAAGTCCCGGGGTCGGACCCGCGTCAGTCAGATAGTAGCTTTCGGGGTCGAAATTCTGCTCCATAAGCTCGGCATAATTTTCAAAGTATATTGACGGGTCGGCGTCTGCCTGACGGATTGCCTCGGTCAGGATTATGTTCTTGTAATCAGCTCCCCTTTCAAAGTAGTCGGAAATGGGAATCAGCCTTCCCGTTCTTATGTTCCATGTATCGGAGCGCTTTTCGGTGGTGCCGTGGGCTCCTCCCGTGTATTGGAACATCTCTCTGAAAATGCTCAGGTGGCAGTTTCTGTTGTACTCCACATTATAGGACAGTACAGCGGAAAACTCTCTGAAGGGGTAGCCGTTCTGCATTGCGTTTCTGTATTCGCTTACGGCCTCCCTGTAAAGCTGGTTTCTTACATAATTCCAAAAGGAATTTACCTGACTTCTTATTCTGCCGTTAATAATCGCGGCGGCTCTGTTTCCTATTCCCGATACTACGGGGTATTCCATTTCAACATTAAGCACTTCGGTGCCTCTGTAATAAAAGCTGCGTTCTACGCTGCGCAATGTCACCTGCGCGCTCTGGAATGTACTATACATTGTGATACCTCCGACTCTTTATTACCCTGTTACATTCTATGCAAAGGGCAAATTTAGGACACAGAAAGTCGGAGACAAAAAAATACCCTTAGAAATCTAAGGGCATTTTGGTTTGTGCAATTATATAAGTTTAAGCAGTTCTTCGGTAATTTCTGCGGTATTCTTGTCGCCGCCAAGGTCTCTTGTAAGGAATCCTTTGTTAAGAACTTCCTCAACTGCGTTTTCAATCTCTTTAGCCTCTGCTTCGAGATTAAAGGAGTATCTGAGCATCATGGCGACTGAGAGAATTGTGGCCAAGGGGTTTGCTATGCCCTTGCCGGCAATGTCGGGGGCGGAGCCGTGAATGGGCTCGTACATTCCCCTTATGCCCTCGCCGAGAGAGGCGGAGGGGAGCATACCGATTGAGCCTGTGAGCTGGGAGGCTTCGTCTGAGAGAATGTCGCCGAACATATTTGATGTGACTATAACATCAAACTGCGCCGGGTCTCTTATAAGCTGCATTGCTGCGTTGTCAACAAGCATGTCCGAATACTCAACATCGGGGTATTCCTCGGCAAGACGATGCATAGTCTCTCTCCAAAGCCTTGAGCTTTCAAGGACATTCGCTTTGTCGATGCTTGTGAGCTTCTTGTTTCTCTTTAAGGCGGTTTCAAAGCCTACTCTGCCGATGCGCTCGATTTCTTTTACGGTGTAGTACTCGGTATCGAAAGCGGCCTCGCCCATTTGGCCGGCGTCTTCTCTGCCGCTTTTGCCGAAGTAAATGCCGCCTGTAAGCTCTCTTATAATGACTATGTCAAAGGAGGCTGCGCTCCTTAAAGGACATCTTTCGGTAAGGGCGGAATAAAGGGTTGCGGGACGGATGTTGGCATAAAGTCCAAGGGCTTTTCTGACACCCAGAAGCGCCTTTTCGGGGCGGAGATGTCCGGGCAGTGTGTCCCACTTGGGACCGCCGACAGCGCCCAGAATTACGCTGTCGCTTTCAAGGCAGCCCTTTAAGGTTTCTTCGGGCAGCGGAACGCCCACTGCGTCAATGGCGCAGCCGCCCGCAAGGTACTCGTTGTATTTAACGGTATGATTGTATTTGGAGCAGATTCTGTTAAGAACCGCAATCGCGCTGTCAACGATTTCGGGGCCGATTCCGTCGCCTTTAAGCAAAGCTAAGTTGAAATTCATTATTCCTTACCTCCGAAAATATTAGCGTTCACGGCTTCGACAAGTCCGCCCTTTTCGATAATAGCCTGAATGAAGGGAGGGAAGGCGGCAGCCTTGTACTGCTTATTCTTTGTGTAGTTGACAATGACACCGCTGTCAAAGTCCATGCCGATTTCGTCGCCGTTTTCAGCGTCGGCGACAGCCTCGGGGCACTCTATGATGGGAAGTCCGATATTAATAGCGTTGCGGTAGAAAATTCTCGCGAAGCTGTTGGCTATGATAAGAGCGATGCCGCTCTCCTTAATGGCGATGGGGGCATGCTCCCTTGATGAGCCGCAGCCGAAGTTGTTGCCCGCAACGAGAATGTCGCCGGGGTTTATTTTCTTATGGAAGTCTTTGTCAAGGTCCTCCATGCAGTGGGAGGCAAGCTCCTTTTTGTCGGTGGTATTAAGGTATCTTGCGGGGATTATAACATCGGTGTCGATGTTGTCGCCGTATTTTATTGCTTTGCCTTTGACATTCATCTACATAACCTCCTTAGGCTCGGAAATGCGGCCGGTGATTGCGCTTGCTGCGGCAACCTCAGGGCTTGCGAGATAGACTTCTGACTCGGGGTGGCCCATTCTGCCGACAAAGTTTCTGTTGGTGGTGGCTACTGCCCTTTCGCCCTTGGCGAGAATGCCCATGTGTCCGCCAAGGCAGGGGCCGCATGTGGGTGTTGAAACGAGAGCGCCAGCTTCGATAAAGGTCTTTAAGACGCCCATTTCCATAGCCTCGAGGTAAATCTTCTGTGTGGCGGGAATGACTATGACCCTGACGCCCTTTTTGACCTTTTTGCCCTTTAAGATTTCGGCAGCCTTTACAAGGTCCTCAAGTCTGCCGTTTGTGCATGAGCCGATGACAACCTGGTCTATCTTGACTTCGCCTATCTGGTCAAAGGTGCGGACATTGGAGGGAAGGTGCGGGAACGCTACTGTGGGGGTAATTTCGCTGAGGTCAATCTCGTAAACCTCATCATATACGGCGTCCTCGTCAGCCTTGTAGATGACGGGCTCCTTTGCGCCTGCCTCTTTGAGGAACTGGAGAGTCTTGTCGTCAACCTCAAAGATGCCGTTCTTTGCGCCTGCCTCAATTGCCATGTTGGCAATGCAGAGCCTGTCGCTGACGCTAAGCTCGGCTACGCCCTCGCCTGTGTACTCCATTGATTTGTAGAGGGCTCCGTCAACGCCGATTTTGCCGATGATGTGGAGTATTACATCCTTGCCGGATACCCATTTGTTCAGCTTGCCTTTGAGAACGAACTTAATTGCCGAGGGAACTTTGAGCCATGCCTTGCCCGTTGCCATGCCGCATGCCATATCGGTGGAGCCAACGCCTGTTGAGAAAGCGCCCAGAGCGCCGTATGTACAGGTGTGGGAGTCCGCGCCGATTACAAGGTCGCCTGCGGTTACAAGTCCCTTTTCGGGCAGAAGCGCGTGCTCAACGCCCATTTCTCCGCCGTCAAAGAAGTTTACAATGCCTTTTTCATTCGCAAAGTCGCGGCACTTCTTGCACTGCTCTGCTGCCTTAATATCCTTGTTGGGAGCAAAGTGGTCCATAACAAGGGAGATTTTGTTTTTGTCGAAAACATTTTCTTTGCCGAACCTGCCGAACTCGTTTATCGCGACGGGCGCGGTAACATCGTTGGCAAGAACCATGTCAAGGTCGACGAGAACCAGCTCGCCCGCTTCGACATAGGGCTTTCCTGCGTGGGCTGCAAGAATCTTTTGGGTCATTGTCATTGGTTTATTCACAGTTTTACCTCCCGAAAGTTTAAGGTCGTGCCAGCTTATACTCTAAGGAATCGATGAGAGCTATCAAGCTGGCTTCTATAATATCGTTGGAAACGCCTATTGTTGTCCATGAACCTGTATCGTCGGAGCTTTCGATAAGAACCCTTACCTTTGCGGCTGTCGTGCTGTTCTGCTCGAGCACGCGAACCTTATAGTCGGTGAGCACAACATTTCGGATTTGCGGGTAGAAAACCGAAAGGGCTTTTCTGAGCGCAAGGTCGAGAGCGTTGACGGGACCGTTGCCCATCTCCGCTGTGATTTCCTCCTTGCCGTCAACCTGAACCTGAACCGTCGCATAGGCGGGCAGGGTGCCCTCCTTTACGGGGTAGTCGCCCATGGTTTTGAACATGACGATTTTGAAGTGGGGCGTAAAGGTACCCAGAACTCTTCTTACAAGCAGCTCAAAGCTGGCGTCGGCTGCTTCGAAATGATAGCCGAAATGCTCAAGCTCTTTAAGCTGCTTTAAAATCTCGGCAATTTCGGGAGAATCCTTTGAAAGATGAGGCGCTAAGTACCTTATCTTCTCCACAACGGTGCTTCTGCCCGAAACTTCGGACATAAGGAAACGCCTCTGGTTGCCGACGGCTTCGGGGTTGATGTGCTCGAATGAGCGGGAGAGCTTCAAAACTCCGTCGATATGCATGCCCGCTTTATGAGCAAAGGCGCTTGCCCCGGTGTAGGGCTTTGAGTTGTCAATCTGTGTATTGGCAATCTCGGCAATCTTTCTTGCGCAATTAAAGAGCGAAGAAACATCGCCCGAGCAGTTAAGACCCTTTTTGAGCTTGAGATTGGGGACTATGATGCTCAGGTCCGCGTTGCCGCACCTTTCGCCGATTCCCGTAAAGGTGCCCTGAACATGAACCGCTCCCGCCTCAACCGCCATCATGGAGTTGGCTACGGCGCAGCCAGTGTCGTTGTGGCAGTGGATACCGATTTTCTTATCGGGATATTTCTCTACAACAACCTTTGTGATTTCGTAGACCTCAAGGGGCATGCAGCCGCCGTTGGTGTCGCAGAGCACAAGTGTGTCCGCTCCGCCCTTTACGGCAGCCTCAAGGGCTGAGAGGGCGTAAGCGGGGTTTTCCTTATATCCGTCAAAGAAATGCTCGGCGTCAAAAATTACCTCTTTGCCGCAGGATTTAAGGTAAGAAACGGTGTTCTCGATAAGCTCAAGATTATTCTCAAGGCTGATTTTAAGGATTTGGGTTACATGCAGATCCCACGACTTGCCGAAAATCGCAACGGCGGGGGTATTGGCGCTCAATAGCGACTTGATGTTGGCATCGTCTTTAGGCTCAATTCCGTACCTTGCCGTGCTGCCGAAAGCGCATAGCTTCGCGTTCTTGAGCTTGAGCTTCGACGCCTGATTGAAGAAATCCAAATCCTTTGGGTTTGAGCCGGGGTTGCCCGCCTCTATATAGTCAAAACCGAAATCGTCAATTGCTTTTACGATGTTCAGCTTATCGTTTACGGAAAATGAGATTCCTTCGCTTTGGGCTCCGTCGCGTAGCGTTGAGTCAAAGATTTCTATTCTTTTTTCGCTGTTCATTAATTTGCACCCTCCAAACGAAGCTCAAAAACCTAGAAGTTTGTTGATTCCGTTAATATACGCAAGAATACTGGACTCGATAATGTCGGTTGAAAGTCCTTTGCCTGTAATTGTTCTGTCGCCTGAGCGCAGTCTGACCGTAACTTCGCCCAGAGCGTCGTTGCCGTCGCTGACGGAGTGAATCGAGTAGCTGCTCATCTCCTCGCAGACATTGCCCGTAATCTTATCAATGGCGTTGTACGCGGCGTTAATCGGGCCGTCGCCGAGGGAAACCTCTTCGAATACCTCGTCGTCGCGCCTGAGCCTTATTACGCAAGTGGACTTGGAATCCTTGGTGGTATGGACATCGAAGAACTCGAGTGTATATTTGCTCTCTGCCCTCTCCTTAAAATTTACAAGGGCTTCTATATCGCTGTCGGTAACAACCTTTTTTCTGTCGCAGAGCTCCTTGAATCTCTTGTAGAAATCCTCGAACTCGGCGTCGGAAAGGCTGTAGCCCAGCTCTTCAAGTCTGTCAATAAGGGCGTGCTTGCCCGAGTGCTTGCCGAGTATGAGCTTTCTCTTGGGGATGCCCAGTTCCTCGGGGGACATAATCTCATAGGTTGAACGCTCTGCCAGAACGCCGTGCTGGTGGATGCCCGATTCATGGGCAAAGGCGTTGGGTCCGACAATGGGCTTTGTGAGAGCGGGCGACTGACCTATGATGCTGTAAACCAGCTTGCTGGTTTTGTTAATCTGAGTGGTATTGATGTTTGTGTAGGCATTTACAAGGTCCTTGCGGGTCTTGATTGCCATTACGATTTCCTCAAGGGCCGCGTTGCCTGCCCTTTCGCCCAGACCGTTGACGGTGCACTCAATCTGAGACGCGCCCGCCATAATACCCGCAAAGGAGTTTGCCACTGCCATGCCGAGGTCGTTATGGCAGTGCATGGAGATATCCGCCTTATCTATGTTGGGCACATTGTTTCTCATATATGTAACCCTGTCGAATATCTCCTGGGGAGCGCAGTAGCCTACCGTGTCGGGGAGATTCACGGTGGTTGCTCCCGCGTCTATTACTGCCTCGATGACCTTTGCAAGGAATTCGGGTTCGCTGCGCATTGCGTCCTCTGCAGAGAACTCAATGTCCGAGCAGTATTTCTTTGCGTATTTAACCGCGTAGACAGCCTTTTCAAGCACCTGCTCGGGGGTCATTTTGAGTTTGTACTGCATGTGTATCGGCGAGGTCGCAAGGAAAACATGGATTCTCGGGGAAACGGCATGCTTCAAAGCGTTGTACGCCGCATCGATATCCTTTTCAACAGCTCTTGCAAGGGAGGCAGTGGTGCAGTTCTTTAGCTCTTTTGCTATTACCTCCACTGACTTAAAGTCGCCGGGAGATGAGATTGCAAACCCTGCTTCGATAATGTCAACGCCCAAAATCTCTAACTGCTTTGCTACCTCGATTTTTTCGTTTAAATTCATGCTGCAGCCGGGAGCCTGTTCTCCATCTCTCAAGGTTGTATCGAATATCTTAATTCGCCTTTCCACAGCCGCTTCTCCTCCTTATCGTCGTTGTAGTGTTATTCTATTACTGCGCCTTTATCCGCAGATGAAACAAGTCTTGCGTACTTTGCTATGTAGCCTGTAAGATTTGTCTTTTTCTTAATCTCGGTTGTTTTCTTTCTGTTTTCGAACTCTTCTTCGGAAATCTCAACATTCAAGCTGTTCTCGGGGATATTGATGCTGATGATATCTCCGTCTTTGATGTAGGCAATCGGGCCGCCTGCCGCCGCCTCGGGCGAAACATGGCCTATTGAGGCTCCCCTTGTGGCGCCTGAGAAACGACCGTCGGTAATAAGGGCTACCTCCTTGTCAAGTCCCATGCCCGCTATTGCGGAGGTGGGGGAAAGCATCTCCCTCATACCGGGACCGCCTGCGGGACCCTCATAGCGGATTACCACAACATCTCCGCTCTTTATTTCCTTATTATATATGGCCTTGATTGCCTCTTCCTCGCTGTCAAACACCCTTGCGTGTCCCTTGTGAACGAGCATTTCGGGGTCAACGGCGCTCTGCTTTACGACCGCTCCGTCGGGCGCAAGGTTGCCTCTTAATACCGCTATGCCGCCTGTTTTGGAATAGGGGTTGTCGATGGGTCTGATTACTGTCGGGTCGGTAATGGTGTAGGTCTGACCCTTGATTGCCTCACCTATCGTTACTCCCATGGCGGTCATGGCGTCGGCGTTTATAAGACCTGCGTCTAATAGAACATCCATAACCTTATAGACGCCGCCAGCGTTGTAAAGGTCCTGCATGTGGTGCTTGCCCGCGGGTGCCAGTTTGCAGAGATTGGGTGTTCTCTTGCTGACTTCGTTGATAATGTCGAGATTCAGTTTAACTTTGGCCTCGTGCGCCACTGCCATAAGGTGCAGAACGGAGTTTGTGGAGCAGCCGAGCGCCATATCTACTGCGAGGGCGTTCATAAATGCTTTTTCGGTCAGAACATCTAAGGGGCGGACATTCTTCTCCAAGGTTTCGACAATCTGCTCGCCTGCGGCTTTCGCAAGTCTGATTCTCTTTGCGTATACCGCGGGGATTGTGCCGTTGCCCGGCAGCGCCATGCCTATTGCTTCGGTAAGGCAATTCATTGAGTTCGCTGTGAACATACCTGAGCAGGAGCCGCAGCCGGGGCAGCAGTTCTCCTCTACCTCCCAAAGCTCCTTTTCGGTGATTTTGCCGCTCTTGTATGCTCCGACAGCCTCAAAGGAACTGTTAAGGTCAAGTCCGCGTCCGCTCGCGTCATTAAGTGACAGCATGGGACCGCCGGAAACGAAAATGCTGGGGAGATTTAGCCTTGCGGCTGCCATAAGCATGGCGGGGACAATCTTGTCGCAGTTGGGGATAAATACAAGGGCGTCAAAACCGTGAGCCATAACCATGCACTCAATGCTGTCGGCTATTACCTCCCTTGATGAAAGGGAATAGCTCATGCCCCTGTGACCCATGGCGATTCCGTCGCATACTCCTATGACATTGAACTCAATGGGAGTGCCGCCGCCGGCAAGAACACCGTCCTTAACCGCTCTGGAAATTGTCTGAAGGTGGATATGTCCGGGGATAATCTCGTTAAAGGAGTTTACTATGCCTATAAGCGGCTTTTTAAGCTGATTATCCGTATATCCCATTGCCTTGAAAAGAGCTCTGTGGGGAGTTCTTTCAGGGCCTTTTTTAACTGTGTCGCTTCTCATATTTACACCACCCAAAACGCTCGCCCTCTTTTCTTTTTATTTAGGGTGCAGACTGTTAGTCTTTCTTCCAGCTCATCATCTTTCTGAGCTCGGCGCCGACCTTCTCGCACAGGTGCTCCTGCTGCTGTTTGCGCATTGCGAGGAATGAAGGTCTGTTGGCCTGATTCTCGAGTATCCACTTGGTAGCGAATTCGCCGCTTTGAATCTCCTCAAGGACCTTCTTCATTTCCTTCTTGGTCTCTTCGGTGATGATTCTCTTGCCAACGGTGTAGTCGCCGTATTCGGCTGTATCGCTGATTGAGTAGCGCATGAAGGACATGCCGCCCTCTATGATAAGGTCGATGATGAGCTTCATTTCGTGGATGCACTCAAAGTATGCGCTTTCGGGCTGATAGCCTGCCTCAACAAGGGTCTCAAAGCCTGCCTTCATAAGAGCGGTTACGCCGCCGCAGAGAACTGCCTGCTCGCCGAAAAGGTCTGTTTCGGTCTCCTCTTTGAAGGTGGTCTCAAGGATGCCTGCTCTTGCGCCGCCGATGCCTGCTGCGTATGCCAGAGCTATTTCCTTTGCGCTGCCTGTTGCGTCCTGATATACGGCTACAAGGCAGGGAACGCCTTTGCCCTCAATAAACTGGCTTCTGACGGTGTGACCGGGGCCCTTGGGAGCAATCATGATAACATCCACATCAGAGGGAGGAACGATTTGATTGAAGTGAATGTTAAAGCCGTGTGCGAACGCAAGTGCCGCTCCTGACTTGAGGTTGGGCTCAATGTCCTTTTTGTAAAGTGCTGCCTGCTTTTCGTCGTTGACAAGAATCATAACAACATCCGCGGATTTAACAGCCTCTGCTGTCGTCTTGACGGTGAGACCTGCTTCTCTTGCTCTTTCCGCAGACTTGGAGCCCTCGTAAAGACCTACAACTACATTGACTCCGCTTTCATGAAGGTTTAACGCGTGGGCGTGACCCTGACTGCCGTAGCCGATAACCGCTACCGTTTTTCCGCTGAGTACATTAAGATTGCAATCCTTTTCGTAATACATTTTTGCCATTGTCCATTACTCCTTTATATAAGAATTTAAGTTCTGATTAATCCTCATTGTATTCGCCGTTCAAAGCGCCTGGGCCTCTCTTGACCGCCAAAGCTCCCGCCCTGCAAAGCTCGATAATTCCAAAGGTCTTGGCATAGTCAATAAATGCGTCCAGCTTGGAGCTTTCGCCTGTCATTTCGATTGTGACCGAGTCGGCGTTAAAGTCTATAACCTTTGCTCTGAAGATGTTTGCGGCTTCGGTAATCTCCGAAATGGAATGCCCTTTAATGTCGAGCTTTATAAGCATGTGCTCCCTTAACACGGTTGCGTCCGCGGGCAATAGCTCGACCTTTTTGACATCCCTGAGCTTTGAGAGCTGTTTTACTATTTGGTTTTTGATATAGTCGTCGCCTGTGACTATGATTGTCATTCTTGAAAACTTGGGGTCCTCGGTTTCGCTGACATTAAGGCTGTCGATGTTGTAGCCTCTGCGGGAAAACAATCCCGAAACCCTTGTCAGCACGCCGAAATGGTTTGAAACGATAACTCCCAATATGAACTGGTCCTGACGCATTTTCCTCAACCTCAATTCAATATAATGTCTTCGATAGAGCCGCCCGCCGGAATCATCGGGTAAACATTTTCGTCCATATCTATAATGCAGTCGATAACTACCGGGCCGTCTGTCTGGAATGCCTTCTTCATTGCCGAGTCAAGCTCGCTCTCGTCTGTTATTCTGACGCCGGCGGCTCCGAAAGCCTTGGCAAGGCGGACAAAGTCTGTTTTTCTGTTCAGAGTTGTGTTGGAGTAGCGTTTTCCGAAGAACAGTGTCTGCCACTGACGAACCATGCCCAAAACTCCGTTGTTCATGATGACTATTCTTAGCGGCAGGTTCTGGGATACCGCTGTGGCAAGCTCGGTCAGATTCATTCCGAAACTGCCGTCGCCCGTTACAAGTACCGTTTGAGCTTTGCCCTTCGCTACCGACGCTCCGATTGCGGCTCCCATGCCAAAGCCCATTGTTCCGAGTCCGCCGGAAGTCAGCAGCGTGCGAGGCTTGTAGAGCTTGTAGTTCTGGGCGGTCCACATCTGGTGCTGACCTACATCGGTTACGACGATTGTGTCTTTGCTTGTGCAGTTTTGAAGCGCCGCGATAATCTTTTGGGGTGTGAGCCTGCCGACATTTTGCGGCGCGTACTTTTCTTCGTCGGCTCTAAGCTCGTCAATTCTTCTCTGCCAGGGTGTTCTGTCCTTATCCTCTATAAGGGGCAGGAGCCTTCCCACCGCGTTCTTTATGTCTCCCGCTGAGCTTATGGTGGAGTCGATATTCTTATTAAGCTCCGCCGGGTCGATGTCTATGTGAATGATTTTGGCGTCTCTCTTGAATTTGTTCTTGTCGCCCGTTGCTCTGTCGCTGAATCTTACGCCGAGGGCTATAATCAAATCCGCCTCATAGTTTGCCTTGGTGGAGCTGTAGCGGCCGTGCATGCCCATCATTCCCAGCCAGTTGGGGAAATCACGGGGAATTGAGGAAAGTCCCATGATGCTAAGACCTATCGGTGCGCCGAGTTTAAGCGAGAGAGCCTTTATTTCCTCCGAGGCGTCTGCGGCTATCACTCCGCCGCCGCAGTAGATGTAGGGACGCTCCGATGCGTTGATTAATGCCGCGCACTTTGAAAGGAAGTTGTCGGATACCTTTCTTTTCGGCTCAGCCTCAAGCATTCCTACAGGCTCGAACTCGCATTTAGCAAGCTGAATGTCTTTGGGCACATCGACAAGAACAGGGCCGGGTCTGCCGGACTTCGCGACCACGAATGCCTCTCTGATAATGCTTGCCAAATCCTTAACATCTTTTACGATGTAGTTATGTTTGGTGATGGGCATTGTGATTCCCGTGCTGTCAACCTCCTGGAAGCTGTCGCGTCCAAGCATTGAAAGGGATACATTGCCTGTGATTGCGACTATCGGGGTTGAATCCAGGAAAGCGGTCGCGATACCCGTAACAAGATTTGTCACGCCGGGACCCGATGTGGCTATTACAACGCCTACCTTACCCGTGGCTCTTGCGTAGCCGTCCGCCGCGTGGGCGGCTCCCTGCTCGTGCGCCGTGATTATATGCTTAATTCTGTCCGAATTCTTGTATAGCTCATCATAGATGTTCAGGACGAAGCCTCCCGGATAACCAAACACGGTGTCACAGCCCTGTTCTATTAATGTTTCGATAATGATTTCGGCTCCGGTAAGCAGCATAATTATCATCCTTTCACAATATCTTTTTTTATCGCTTTAAAGTGATGTCGCTTGAAGGTAATAAAAAAATCTTACAGTTTTTGCACTGTAAGATTCTGTCACAATTTGTAAATTCAGTTACAGCTTAACTTGTGTATCGCTTATAACATTGCGAGAATCTAAGTACAGCGCAAAAAAAATCGTCAATAATCACTACCGGTACTAATAGCACGGGTAGTATAATGACGATTATTATAATAATTATTGCAGCTATACTTAACATCGATTTTCGCTCCAATAAATGTTAAATGATTGGATATATTTTTACATAAAACGGGCCCTATGTCAATTGTATATATTGCATAATCTTACATTACCAATAAACAGTCATTATGGAAAAGTTGATGGAATCTGCTAAAAAAAAGCTTAATTATCTATAATATTAGACATTTAAAGCATAAATACTACAATCGGACTGCGTTCCGTTTATTATTTAAGTATATGCGTTTTAACCATTCGGAGCACCAAAATTTTTGTTTTTTCTTGACTTATGACATATTGACAGTGTTAAATAATGGGGGTATAATAATTCCATAGTAAAGCGATAGGAAATTAATTCGGTTATCCCGTGGAGGTTTAGATATGTTGATATATGCTGACAATGCTGCCACAACGGCAGTGAGCAAAAAGGCACTTGAGGCAATGCTGCCCTACTTTACGGAGCATTACGGCAACGCCTCAAGCATACACAGAGTAGGTCAGGAGGCAAACAAGGCTTTGCAGCAGGCAAGGGCTGAAATCGCCGCCATACTCGGCGCGGAGCCCAAAGAGCTGATTTTTACCTCCGGAGGCAGCGAATCGGACAACCAGGCCATTATCTCCGCAGCACTGCAGGGAGCTAAAAAGGGCAAGAAGCACATCATTTCCTCCAAGATTGAGCACCATGCTGTTCTTCATGTGCTTGACAAGCTGGAAAAGGAAGGTTATGATATTACTCTCCTCGATGTTTCGCCCGAGGGACTTGTTTCTCCCGAAAGCGTGGAGAAGGCTATAAGAGAAGACACTGCCCTTGTAACAATCATGTTCGCCAACAACGAAATCGGCACCATTGAGCCGATTAAGGAGATAGGCGAAATCTGCAGAAAGCACGGCGTCATTTTCCATACCGACGCTGTTCAGGCAGTGGGACATGTTCCGATTAATGTTAAGGAAATGAACATTGACATGCTCTCCTTCTCCGCTCACAAGTTCCACGGCCCCAAAGGCATAGGAGGTCTTTATGTCCGCAAGGGAATAAGGCTCCTGCCTTTGATTGAGGGCGGCGCTCAGGAAAGAGGGCTCAGAGCCGGCACGGAAAATGTTGCCGCTGTAGTGGGCATGGCAGCCGCTTTAAAAGAGCAGGTCGAAAACATGGAGAAGAACGCCGAGAAGCTCACAAAGATGCGCGACAGGCTGATTGACAGCATTCTTAAAGAGGTTCCGAGAGTAAGACTTAACGGCGACAGAGTAAAAAGGCTCCCCGGCAATGTAAACTTCTGCTTTGAGGGAATTGAGGGCGAAGCGCTGCTCTTAATGCTTGACAATCTCGGCATCTGCGGTTCATCGGGCTCAGCCTGCACATCGGGCTCCCTTGACCCCAGCCATGTGCTTCTCGCAATCGGTTTGCCCCATGAAATTGCGCACGGTTCACTCAGACTGACATTCAGTGAATATAATACAGAGGAAGAAATTGACTATATAATTAAGGTTATCCCTCAGGTTGTAAAGCGATTAAGAGATATGTCGCCTATGTGGGAGAGAATTGTTAAGGAGGAAGCATAATGTTATACAGCGATAAGGTTATGGACCATTTTATGAATCCGAGGAATGTCGGCAAGATTGACGACGCCGACGGTGTCGGAGAAGTCGGCAACGCAAAGTGCGGCGACATTATGAAGGTTTACATCAAGGTTGATAACGATATAATCACCGATGTTAAATTCAATACATTCGGCTGCGCCTCTGCCATTGCGACAAGCTCAATCGCAACCGAAATGATTAAGGGAAAGCCCATTTCAGAGGCTCTCAAGCTCACCAACAAGGCGGTTGTTGAAGCTCTTGACGGTCTGCCGCCGGTAAAGATTCACTGCTCCGTTCTCGCTGAGGAGGCAGTAAAGGCTGCTATCGCCGACTATTACAAGAAAATCGGCAAAGAGCCCGACCCGGAGATTTTCTCCTGCACGGGCTGCTGCGAATCCTGCGGCGCAGAGGACGCACATTCCCACTAAGAAAACAAAAGAAAAGTCCCCGTTTTGGCGGGGATTTTTTTTGTTACCTTTTGTAAGTTGAAATAATTTCCAGTTTTTATTACAATACTAATATACTGATGATACTTTTAATAAATTTTACTGAATTCATTTTTTGGAGGTTCATCATGGCTGAATCAATGAAGCCTGCCGCAAGCTACAGCTCAAAGAAAGATAACAGGAATATTGTAAGCGTTATTATAATTCTTGTATGCGTTGCCGTAGCGGGAATAGCTCTCGGAGTTTTCCTCGGCAAAAAGCTGCCCAAACAGGCATCTGACACAACCACAACTCAGCCCCAAACAACCGAGGCGGCAACGGAAACGCAGACAACGGTTACAACTCCGAATGTTCCTCTTTATCCCACAGGTCTTTATACAGTCGCGACCGAGTCGAGCAATCTGAATCTCCGCTCAGGTCCCGGCAGCGAGTTCCCCACGATCAACAGTATCCCCAAAGGCACAGTTCTGACCGTGGTAGAGGTTCAGGGCGACTGGGGCAGGGTTGATTATAAGACCACAATAGGCTGGGTAAACATGAAGTACATGAAGGCGGCAAATCCCGATGAGACTACTACCGCTGAGTCTACCAGCACAACCGCGGCCACTGGTGTAACCGAAACGGCAGCCAATCAATAAAATAGCTTGTATACACTTGAAATATTTGGTCTCTTGTGTTATAGTACTGTAGAAATACAGCGTAATTCGGAGGACAATTATGAAACACATCAAAACTATCAATTCCGCAAACCTTAAAAAGAGCACTGAAAAGGGCGGCTGCGGCGAGTGCCAGGCATCCTGCCAGTCGGCTTGCAAAACATCCTGCACAGTAGCAAATCAGGAATGCGAGAGAAAATAATTGATTCATAAGTACGAACTCAACGGATACAAAATTGTAATCGACCCTTGCAGCGGAGCCGTGCATCTTTTTGATGACACGGCTTATGATATTGTTTCCTTAATAAAAGCCGCTCCCATGTCCCCTGATTGCCCTAAGGATATTGTAAACTCGCTTTCCGAGAAGTACTCGACCGACAGCATTAAAGAAGCATACTCGGATATTTATGCTCTTTACCGCGAGGGCACGCTTTTCAGCGAGGACGATTATGCTGAATTCGCCGAAATGCTGGGCCCCGCTCCCGTTAAGTCCATGTGCCTGAATGTTGCCCACGACTGCAATCTTAAATGCGAATACTGCTTTGCCGCTCAGGGCGATTTCGGAATGGAAAAGGGACTTATGCCCTTTGAGGTCGCAAAGAGCGCGATTGACTTTCTTATAAAGCACTCGGGCGGAAGGCGAAACCTTGAGCTGGACTTCTTTGGCGGCGAGCCGCTGATGAACTTTGATGTCGTTAAGAAAACAGTGGAGTACGCAAGGAGCGTAGAAAAGGAGCACGGCAAGAACTTCAGGTTCACCCTTACCACCAACGGACTTCTTTTGAACGATGAGATAATCGACTACCTTAACAGGGAGATGTATAATCTGGTGCTCTCCCTTGACGGCAGAAAAGATGTAAACGACAAACTCAGACCCACCCGCTCCGGCAGCGGCAGCTATGACATAATAGTGCCGAAATATCAAAAGCTCATAGAGAAAAGGGGCGACGGTCAGTACTATGTAAGGGGTACCTTTACAAGGCATAACCTTGACTTTGCCGATGACCTTCTGCACCTTGCCGACGATTTGGGCTTTGACCAGCTCTCTGTCGAGCCGGTTGTAACCGCCGACGAAAACGACTATGCGCTGAGAGAAAGCGATTTGCCCAGAATCTTTGAGGAATACGAGAGACTGGCGAATATAATCCTTGAAAGAAAGCTCAAAGGCAATTGCTTTAATTTCTTCCACTTTATGATTGACCTTGAGCAGGGTCCCTGCGCAATTAAGAGGCTTAGGGGCTGCAGCTGCGGAAACGAGTACATAGCGGTAACTCCCAACGGCGACATTTACCCCTGCCATCAGTTTGTGGGCATGGATGAATGGAAGATGGGCAATGTCCTTGACGGCTCTTTGGATTATGAAAAGAAAAAGTATTTCTCAAAGACCCATATTTACTACAAGGACGAGTGCAAGAACTGCTGGGCAAGGTTCTACTGCAGCGGTGGCTGCAACGCCAACAACTACGCGTCCCGCGGCAGCGTTTTAAAGCCTCACAGGCTCTCATGCGAGCTTGAGAAGAAGCGTCTTGAATGCGCCATAATGATTAAGGTTGCCTTAGCTGCGGCAGAATAACTCATTAAAAAGATTTAACCGCCGAAAAAAACGGCGGTTATATTTTTTTATCCTACGGCATAGTTTTATTTAGGGACAACCCTTAAAAGCCCTAAGCAAAACGGAGGAAGCGTTATGAAATTCAGGACAGGCAAGGTAATCAGGGTTTCGGCAAATCTCATTAAGGTGCTGAAAGAATATTACAGACTGGTTTTATTAATCAGCCTTTTTATCGCGGGCATGCTTATCGGAGCCTTTACATTTAAGCACGGGGGCGGAGATGTATCTTCGCTGCTGACCGACATGGTAATTAAGCACAGCGCGGAGAGGACATCTCAAGCGGCGTTCGTGACCTTTATAAACTCTCTGCTTGTTAACTGCGCTTTTGTGGGCATTGCCTTTACAATGGGAATGTGCTGCATCGGCACTCCCTTTATAGGACTTTTGCCGCTTATAAAGGGCCTCGGGCTCGGCGTGGTGGCAGGCTACTTTTACAATAATGATGTGGCGGGAGTGCTGTATTATCTCCTTATTATTCTCCCCGGCGCGGTAATATCGACGGTCGCGCTGATTATAAGCTGCGGGGAGAGCATAAGAATGTCAAGCGAGATGCTGCAGATTATGTCTCAGAAAAAGTCCGCCTCCCCCGACGGCATTAAGGTTTATATGTCAAGATACACGATAATACTGGCGCTGATACTTATTTCTTCCGTAATTGACATGTTCCTTACAAAGGCGTTTTCGTTCCTGTTCTAAGAAGAAAAAAGCCGCTTAAAGCGGCTTAAACTTTTTTCTTTTTTCTAACATAGTCAATAGCGTTTAAGGCTGCCTTCGCGCCTTCCGCAACCGCTGTGGAAACCTGCATTATTCCTCCCGTGCAGTCCCCCGCCGCATAAAGGCCGGGGATATTTGTTTCCATATCGTTGTTGACTTCGATTTTGTTGTCCACAACATTCGCGCCAAGCTTTCTTGCCAGGTCGCCAGCGGCGGCGCTGCCCACAGCGATGAACAGTCCGCTGAAATTAAGCATCTCGCCGTCGGCAAACTCAGCGCCTTCAAGGGTCTCAGAGCCGAAAAGCCTTTTTATTTTTGAAGTATATACTTTTACATTTTCGGGGAATTCTGCGTCGGGCGCCATGCCGTTTGTTAATACCGAAACCTTTGAGGCGATGGGCAGAAGCTCTTTTACCTCGTGGAGGGCGTATTCGCTGTGACCCAAAACAGCAACATCCTTGCCCTTGTAGAAGAAACCGTCGCAGACGGCGCAGTAGCTGACCCCCATGCCTTCAAACTGCCGCAGTCCCTCGATTCTCGGCGCCTTTCTTGCCGCGCCCGTTGCCAAAAGAACCGCCAAAGCCTTGTAGCTGCCGTTCTTTACGGCTACTTCAAAACCCTCATCGGCGTAGGATATATCCAGAACTTCCTCGGTAATGTGCTCCACTCCCAGCTCCTTTGCCTGTCTGAGGCCAATCTGTATCAGCTCGGAGCCTGACATTGCCTTTTCAAGTCCGAAATAATTCTGTATTTTATCGGCCTTTTCAAGAGAGCCGCCGTCTTTGCCTATGAGCTTTACCGACAGCCCGGCGCGCTTTATATACAAAGAGGCGGAGATTCCCGCGGGGCCGCTTCCGACAATAATAATATCGTCCATGTTTCACATCTCCGTTTCCAAGCTCGAAAAAACAAACTTATATTGAATAAATCGGAAAATTAATGTAATATGTATCTAAGGTCATTTTACCCCAGCTTCTATTTTTTTACAAGTATAATAACAAAAACGGAATATTAATGTAACCTTGTTACAGAATAAATTATGGAAGTATTTATAATCATATAATAGATTATGAGTTTTTTGGGAGGAAATAATATGTCAGTTATAAAAATAACAAAAGAAAACTTCAATTCCGAGGTACTCAAGTCCGATGTTCCCGTTCTTATAGATTTTTGGGCTCCCTGGTGCGGTCCCTGCCGTGCGCTCTCCCCTCTGATTGACGAGATTGCCGAGGAGGCAAACGGAAAATTTAAGGTTGGAAAAGTAAATGTGGATGAGCAGCCCGAGCTTGCCTCAAAGTTCTCAGTAATGAGCATACCGACTCTGGTTGTTATGAAGAACGGCGAGCTTGTAAACAAAACCGTCGGCTCAAGACCTAAGGAGCAGATTTTAAGCCTTATAGAGGGTTAACAGCATAAACCTTATAGCCGGGAAGGGTTCCCGGCTATTTTTTTGTCTATTTTTTAACTATTTTTGTTTTTATCTATTGACATATTATTGGATGATATATATAATATTCCAAAAGTATATAGCAACCATGAGGGAGTAGTTGGCGCATTATATAATGCGTGTCAAGTCAACATCATAGCCGAAGGGCTTGGCTTGAATTAAATGACCAGACTCATGTATAGTTGGTAGCCCTGACTATACATGAGTTTTTTTATAATACGCCGGCTTGTATTTTCCCGATGGAAAAGCAATATACTTTATTTTGATGGCCCCAAAAGCGGCTGAAAATTACATTGAAAGGAAATAAAGCATGAAGTACTACCTTGAGAATGTCTCAGAAGTATTGCGAAAAGTTTCCGCAACCGAAAACGGCCTTAGCTCCCAAGAGGCCGCAAAACGACTTGAGCAGAATGGCAGGAATAAGCTCAAGGAAGCAGAGAAGGAGTCCTTGATTAAGAGATTCTTCGACCAGCTTAAGGACCCCATGCTGATTATTCTCATCATCGCTTCAATCGTTTCAGCGGTTACCACCTTCATTTCCAACCGAACTTCCGGGCACAGCGAAGGATATGCGGATTTTTTCATCATTATGATTGTTGTGCTTATCAACGCTGTTCTCGGTGTGTATCAGGAAAGCAAGGCTGAAAAGGCCATTGAGGCACTGCAGAAGCTGTCAGCCGCTACCTCAAAGGTACTTAGAGACGGCAAAATAGTCACCATACCCAGCGAGGAGCTTGTTGTCGGCGATGTTGTTCTGCTTGAAGCAGGCGACGCTGTACCCGCCGACGGCAGAATACTTAGCTGCGCCAGCATGAAAGTGGAAGAAGCCGCGCTTACCGGTGAGAGCGTTCCCGTAAGCAAAACGGAAGAGACATTGAGCGGCGGCGGCAGCGACGATATTCCGCTCGGTGACCGCAAGAACATGGTTTACATGGGCAGCACCGTTGTCTACGGCAGAGGTACAGCAGTTATCACCGCAACGGGCATGGATACCGAAATGGGCAAGATAGCCGACGCCCTTGCCACCGCTGAGGAGGGCCAGACTCCCCTGCAGCTCAAGCTCGCTCAGCTCAGCAAGATACTCAGCCTTCTAGTACTCGGCATCTGCCTCTTTATGTTCATCTTTACAATCGTAATTCAGAGAAAGACCGAGTTTATAGATATTCTTAATGTCTTTATGCTTGCGGTAAGCCTTGCGGTTGCCGCCATCCCCGAAGGTCTCGCGACGGTTGTTACAATAGTTCTTTCGATCGGCGTTACCAACATGTCAAAGAGAAACGCCATTATAAGAAAGCTGACCGCAGTTGAAACCCTGGGCTGCGCTCAGATAATATGCAGCGACAAGACGGGAACACTTACACAAAACAAGATGACCGTTGTTGAGCATTTCGGCGATGATGTGGACCTGCTTGCGACTGCCATGGCTTTGTGCAGCGACGCAGAGCTCCTTGAGGACGGCAGCATTGTCGGCGAGCCCACAGAGGCGGCTTTAGTCAGCTTCGCAAAGGAAAAGGGTCATCCCAAGCCCGAGCTTAAGGCAAAGGCTCCCAGAATCGGCGAGGCTCCCTTTGACAGCAACAGAAAGATGATGAGCACCGTTCACAACATAAACGGCAAGATATATCAGTATACCAAGGGCGCTCCCGATGAGGTCCTCAAAAGGTGTACAGCATATATCAGCGGCGGCGAAATCAAGCCCATGACCGACACAATGAGGGCTCAGATTGCAAACGCCAACAAGAACCTTGCAAGCAAGGCTTTGAGAGTTCTCTGCGCTGCTATGAGAATTCATAACGAGGCACCCGCCTCATTTGAGCCCGAGGCTCTTGAACGCGACCTTATCTTTATAGGTCTTACGGGCATGATTGACCCAGTACGCCCCGAGGTTATCGACGCAGTTAAGGAGTGCAAGGAGGCAGGTATCCGCCCGATAATGATTACAGGCGACCACAAAGATACCGCCGTTGCAATCGCAAAACAGCTGGGACTTCTTGAAAGCGAAGAGGCCGCAATTACAGGCACAGAGCTTAATATGCTCAACGACGAGGAATTTGAAAACAGCATTGAGAAATACAGCGTTTATGCCCGCGTTCAACCCGAGCACAAGAGCCGCATAGTCAACGCATGGCGCCAAAAGGGCTATGTAACCGCCATGACTGGCGACGGCGTAAACGACGCGCCCAGCATTAAGAACGCCGACATCGGCGTGGGCATGGGCATTACCGGTACGGATGTTACCAAGAATGTTGCTGATATGGTTCTTGCCGACGACAACTTTGCAACAATAGTCAACGCGGTTGAAGAAGGCAGAAGAATCTACGACAATATCAGAAAGGCAATTCAGTTCCTGCTTGCCTCCAACCTCAGTGAAGTTCTGGTTATCTTTGCTGCAACGCTCATGGGCTTTACAATTCTCTATCCCGTTCACCTTCTCTGGATTAACCTTATTACAGACGCATTCCCCGCACTCTCCCTCGGCTTTGAAAAGGCTGAGAAGAATATAATGAAGCGCAAGCCCAGAAATCCCAAAGACGGTGTATTTGCCGGCGGTATCGGTTTTGACATCGCATATCAGGGTATTGCGGTTGCCATATTGACATTTGCCGCTTACTTTATAGGTCACTACATCGAAACAAAGACATGGACCGCCACAAACAGCGCAGACGGCACCACGATGGCGTTTCTGACTTTGAGCATGGCGGAGATTTTCCACAGCTTCAATATGCGCAGCCAGAGAGGCAGCATTTTCTCGGTAAAGGGTCAGAACAAGTTCCTGTGGTTTGCAGCCATCTCCAGCTTCTTAATGACCTGCCTTGTAATCTATGTTCCCTTCCTCAGCAACGCGTTCAACTTTACCCACATCAGCCTTGAGGAGTTCGCGGTAGCGATGGTTCTGGCATTCGCAATTGTCCCGATTGTAGAAATCGTAAAGCTTATAACAAGGCTTGCGACAAAGAAAAAATCATAGATTAAATTAGCCGCTGCAAAACGCAGCGGCTGTTTTTTTTACGCTTTTTTAAGGCTTTAGAGGGGTATTACAGCTCCCCTGCTCTTTTTGGCTCTCTATTAACAAGAGAGACCCTTTTGATAGTCGCAGGCAAGCTGCGGTGAAATCGCTTTCGCCGGATTAGATATTAGCAATAGGGATGAAAATTAGCGAAAATGCTTTTATATGCTTTAAATGCGGTATTAATCGGGCGATATAATGGCATTATGCTTATGTTAGGTTTACAGAGTATGCGTGTATTATTAGGCAAATCAATCAAAGAAATATCTAACCTCGCGCTTTAAGGCATAAAAAAACCGGCACCGTTTGAGCGGTGCCGGTAAGTTTAATTACAGCTTAATTCCGGGATAAATTGAGAAGATGTACTGGAGGAGATAGAGGAATACCTTTGCGAACTGAACGAGGTATGCGGGAACCTGAGCCATCTTGAGAGCGATAAACTCAGCTTCTGTAAACAAATCGTTGTATGTAAAGGCCTCTGTCTCGTATGTGCCGTTCTCGTCAAGAACGAAGAGTCTTGCGCCTCTGACGGCGTCATCGCCGTAGGAGTGCATTGAAACGCCTGCGGTCTGAATAAGGTCAATGCCCTTATATGTGCCTACAAAGCTGTTTATATGGTCGTGACCGAAAGCAATGCCCAGAAGGTCACCGCGCTCAACGAATGCGTCGAACTGACCGCTGTTTACAACGGGCGGGCAGGAGAACTCACCCAGATAGCCTGTTGCCATTTCGGGGTTGAGCTTGAGGGCATAGGTCTTGCCGTTGTATTCCTTTGTCGGGCTGTCACCGGGCTGAGCCTCGAGATACAGCTCATAGATTTCCGGAACGGGAATGTGCTGGAACGCAAGGGAAGGAACCTTGTAGCCTGCCTGAGCCTCAAGAGCCTCGCTTGTTCTCTTGTACCACTCTATCTGGTCCTCGTGAACAAAGTCGTACTCTCTCTTGCCGGTGGAGTACTCATACATATTGGAGTCAAAAATCCAGATGTTGAAAGCAATCCTTGAACCGTCGGAGCTGAGAATTGTATGGTTGCAGGTTCCCATGCCTGAAAGATCAGGGTCTGCGTCGTATGCTATGCAGTTGGGATAGCTTCTGTAAACCTGATACATTCTCTCCTTGGAGATTGACTCAGCGTCGTGGTTGCCGAATGTAAAGGTGAAGGGAATGCCTGCCTTTGCAACCGGGTCGATAATAGCCTCAATTGCCATCTTGTTCAGAGGAGCAAGGGGCTGAACCACATTGTCGCCTGTAAATACTACAAGGTCGGGTTTGTAAACTTCAAGAGTCTTCTCAATGAAGTTTACCATAAGAGGTGAATGCAGTGCTATATCCTGGCAGTCTGCAAACTGAATGATTCTGAACTTTCCGTCTTCGTTAAACTGAAGCTGGATGTCAGTGGGCTGAGTTACATCAATTGCGTCGGCAGCAAATGAGGAGAAAACCATTACAACGGACATTGCTGCGACCAGAAGTAAGCTCAAAATGCGCTTTGTGCTTTTTTTCATCCTACAACACTCCTGTAGTTTTAAAGTTTTATACCTATAAAATAAATCATTCTGCTCAAAATAGCAATAGAATCAGGTTAATTATTTGTAAACATTTAAGGCAGGATTAATCAAAGTGTGACAAAATATTACAGGGTGGTCTTTAAGAGCTTAAGTCTGCCCGCCAAGGCTATTTTATCTTTGCATGCGGGAATGAAGATGCTGTCGCCTCTTTTTACGGGCATAACCTCGCCGCCGCAGCCGACGGCGCCGCTGCCTTCAAGTACAAGGAAGGATGTAAAGCTCTCCTCGGTCGCGTACTCTTCGGTTCTGCTTTCTACCTCTATAAGCTCCATTGTGAAGTATTCGCTCTTTTTAAGCAGGGTTTTGCAGCCGCCGCAGATTTCACTTCTTTCTCCCTCAGGCTCAAAGTTCGCCTCTGCCTTTGCGGTGTTTGCGACCTCGACGGCCTTGTCTATATGAAGCTCTCTTTTGCAGCCGTTTTTATCTATGCGGTCATAATCATATACTCTGTATGTAAGGTTGGAGCTTTGCTGAACCTCTGCAAGCAGAATACCAGAGCCTATGGCATGCACGGTACCTGAGGGCAGATAGATTACATCTCCCCTTTTGACTTTGACGGTGTTCAGCACTTCGGAAAGGCTGCCGTTTTTGATTCTATCCTTAAACTCTTCCTTTGTTATGTCTCTGTTAAAACCGTAAACTATACATGCGTCCTCTTCGGCGTCTAAGACAAACCATGCCTCGGTCTTGCCGTTTGAGTTTTCAAACTCTCTCGCATAAGCGTTATCCGGGTGGACCTGAACCGACAGCTTGTCCTTGGCGTCAATGAGCTTTATAAGCAATGGGAACTCTGTTAAACCCTCCGCCTTTGTGCCGAGACACTCGGGGCCCTTTGACTTTATTGTCTCCTCAAGGGTTCTGCCTGCGTGCTCGCCGTTGCGGACAACGCTATGTCCGTCCTTGTGGCCGGACAGTACCCATGCTTCGGCAATATTCGCCATAGAGACGCTATCAGGATACAATTCCATGAGCTTTTTGCCGCCCCAAATTATCTCTTTCAATGACGGTTTGACAGAAAACAGCTTCATTTGACAACACCTCAAGTGAAATTCTTGAATATGTTATCACATATCCGACAATTTTTCAAACTATTTTTGCACACAATTTAACAAAAAACTAACCATTTTGTTTACAAATCTGTAAATATTAATAAATTCGCTAAAATTTTATCTAAATTCAAAAATTTTGTCGATTTTTGACGAATTAGTTTCCGTATTAGAATAACTGCATTTCAAATGCAAAACATAAATCAGAAGACATATATAAGCCACATAATTGAAGACAAATAAATATAAAAGGACTTTACATTTAATTTCCGCTGTGCTATAATACAACAGCTGTCGGCTGCGGTCAGACAGCTTCCAGAATCTCGGTGCATGGATTAAACTCTCTTTGAGTTATTCACCTGCCTTGCTCTGGGGTCTCGGAAAAATCTTAATGAGGTGAAAAAGTATGACACAAGAAGAAAAACAGGCCATAATGAAGGAATACGGCCTTCATGAAGGCGACACCGGTTCACCGGAAGTACAGATTGCTCTTTTAACTTACAGAATCAACAATCTTACAGAGCATCTCAAGACACACAAGAAGGACCACCACTCCCGCCGCGGACTTCTTAAAATGGTAGGTCACAGGCGCAACCTTCTTGCTTATCTGCAAAAGAAAGATATCGAAAGATACCGTTCTATTATTGCAAAGCTCGGCATCCGTAAATAACAACCAATTAGGGCGGGGGCTATTTCAGTCCATCGCCCTAAATTTAATTTATACAAATACTTATAACATTTTTTTTGCCGTAATGGCTATAATAATTTAGAATCCAAAGGTAAAGCACGCGGGTTAGCAGTGAATAGAGTGATTTGGCCCATGCGGAATCACTGTATTTATTGCTAAACGAGTGCTTGCCTTGGAAATATATATTTCAGAGGTAGTGAAATGTTCGAAGAGTTCAGAAAATTTGAGACAACACTTGCCGGCAGACCGCTTGTTATCGAAACTGGCAAGATGGCTCAGCTGGCCAGCGGTTCGTGCCTTGTAAGGTACGGTGAAACCGAAGTTCTCTGCACCGCCACCATGGCGGACAAACCCAGGGAAGGCATAGACTTCTTCCCCCTGTCTGTTGACTATGAAGAAAAGCTTTATGCCGTAGGCAAAATCCCCGGCTCTTTCCAGAGAAGAGAAGGCAGGGCAAGCGAAAAGGCTACCCTTGCTTCAAGACTTATTGACAGACCGATTAGACCTCTTTTCCCCAAAGATATGAGAAACGATGTGGGCATTATCGCAACCGTTATGTCGGTTGACCCCGACTGCTCACCCGAGATTACCGCAATGATAGGCGTTTCCGTGGCTCTGAGCATTTCGGAGATTCCGTGGGACGGCCCCATCGCTGGCGTTGCCGTAGGTCTTGTTGACGGCGAAATCGTCATCAACCCCACAGAGGCTCAGAGAGAGGTTTCAGACCTTACTCTGACCGTCGCCTCCACCGACAGCCTTGTAGCCATGATTGAGGCAGCGGCAAACGAAGTGCCCGAGGATGTAATGCTGAAGGCAATCATGAAGGCACATGAAGTCAACCAAGAACTGGTTGAGTTTATTAAAGGCATTCAGAAGGAAATCGGAAAGCCGAAGGTAGACTTCCCGTCCAACGACCCGCCCGCCGAAATGTTTGAGACAATCAAGGAATTTGCAATTGACGACATTAAATTCGCCCTTGACACTAACGACAAGCGCATAAGAGAAGAGAGACTCAAACCCGTTTACGAAAAGGTTCACGAAAAGTTTGACGAGCTGTACCCTGAGGAGACCGTAAAGATAGACGACTGTCTGTATCTGCTTCAGAAGTATGTTGTCAGGCGCTGGCTCCTTGATGAGGGCAAGCGCGTAGACGGCAGAGGCATGGACGAAATCCGTCCGCTCGCCGCTGAAATTGATGTTCTCAGCCGAGTTCACGGCTCAGCACTCTTCACAAGAGGTCAGACGCAGGTATTGACAGTTACAACACTCGGCACCGCAAGCGATGCTCAGAACCTTGACGGACTTGACAATGAGGAAATCAAGAGATATATGCACCACTACAACTTCCCCTCATTCTCCGTCGGCGAAACCAAGCCTCCCAGAGGTCCCGGAAGAAGGGAAATCGGTCACGGCGCGCTTGCGGAGAAGGCTCTCCTGCCCGTAATCCCGCCCGTTGAGGAGTTCCCCTACACCATAAGACTTGTTTCAGAGGTTCTCTCATCCAACGGCTCCACATCCCAGGGCGCAATCTGCTCATCCACTCTGTCGCTTATGGCGGCCGGCGTTCCGATTAAGGCTCCCGTAGCGGGCATTTCCTGCGGACTTGTGACCGAGGGCGACCGCTATATCACAATGGTGGACATTCAGGGCGTTGAGGACTTCTTCGGCGACATGGACTTTAAGGTAGGCGGCACAAAGAAGGGCATTACCGCCATTCAGATGGATATTAAGATTCACGGTCTTACCTTTGAGATAATCGAGGAAGCTCTTGAAAAGACAAGGAAGGCAAGACTCTATATTCTTGACGAGGTCATGCTGCCCGTTATCTCCGAGCCGAGAAAAGAGCTTTCAAAATACGCTCCCAAAATGCTCCTTACCAAGATTGACATTGACAAAATCGGCGATGTTATCGGAAAACAGGGCAAGGTCATTCAGAAGATTTGCTCCGAGTGCAACTGCAAAGTCGATGTTGAGGAAGACGGTACTATTTATATCACCGCTATTGATATTGACGACGCAAGACGCGCTCTCAACATGATTGAGACCATTGCCAACGACCCCGAGGTGGGCGCAATCTACAAGGGCGTTGTTACAAAGATTATGAGCTTCGGCGCATTCGTTGAAATTGCTCCCGGCAAGGAAGGTCTTGTTCACATCAGCCACCTTGATGTAAAGCGCACCGAAAAGGTTGAGGATGTTGTTCATGTGGGCGATGAGATTATCGTTCAGGTTCTCGGCATCGACGAGCAAGACAGAATCAATCTCTCAAGAAGAAACGCTCTTATTGAGGTTGAGGGTCTGACTCCCGAGAACACCCCCGCGCCCCGCCGCCCCGCCCCTCCGAGGCACGGTGGAAATAAGCCCAACAACCGCCGCAGATAATATAAAATGATATGCAGTCTCCTGATTTTCAGGGGACTGCATTTGCAAAAAGTTAAAAGGGGTTTTGATATGAAGCTGCTTTTTATTAACGGTCCAAACCTCAATATGCTGGGAATAAGAGAGCCCGAGATTTACGGCAGCAAAACCTATGCGGACCTTGTGGAGTTTATTAACGGATTCTGTAAGGAGCTGGGAATTGAGGCTGAGATTTTTCAGTCCAACCATGAGGGAGCGATTGTGGATAAAATACAGGAGGCTCTCGGAAAATTCGACGGCATTGTGATAAATCCCGCGGCCTATACGCATACGAGCGTTGCTATTTTAGACGCAGTAAAAGCGGTAGGGCTGCCGACGGTTGAGGTACATATCTCCGATGTTTCAAAAAGGGAAGGCTTCAGACAGGTTTCTTATATCAGAGAAGCGTGCATAGCCACAATATCGGGTCAGGGCTTTGAGGGCTATAAAACCGCAGCCCTGACGCTGCTCAAGGAGCTTAATAAATAACAAATCCGAGTTTAACGGCAAAGGCGTAGCTGTGCTATTGTCTTTGCCGTTTTGCTATGCTATCATTAACGAAACCGCATGGAAAGAAGGTTTTATATGAAAACTCCCAAACCGATGGTTTTAGAGTTTATGATGCGCCAGCTGAAAAAATACAGGGATTTTGAATCCTTTAACATTGAAAACTGGGTATTTGTTAAAGAGGGCAAATACTTAGGCGACGGCAAATACGAGTACGGCGAGGAGCTTAATATCCCCGTTAAGCTGGGCGATGATTGGGCGGCAACATATGACTGCTCAAAGATATACACCGCAAGCGTGGAAATACCCGAAAGCTACAAAAACGCCAAGGTTTATCTTGAAATCGACTTTGGCGGCGAGGCGCTTGTGAAATTAAACGGCTGGATTGTGGGTTCTCTCAGCTCCACGATGAACAGAGGCTGGAAGTCAAGGGATACCATTATCGTTGACTCAAAGATCCTTGAAAGCGGCGTTTTGAATATTGAGCTTGAGCTGGCGGTTGACTCCGCGGGCTTTTGCGATTATGCCATGGACGGCGCTAAGTCAATCACCTACAACTTCGCGAAGGCAAGGCTCTGCAGGGTTGATGAGGAGTGCGAGGCTTTTATTTTTGACACCGATTTGCTTCTTGATTCTTTCAAGGCTGCAGAGGACGAGTACATAAAGGAAAGCCTCTACAAAGTCCTTGACGACAGCATTCATATGGTTGACTTTGATTTTGACGACAGCGAGGTTAGGCAGTCCATATACAAGGCAAGGGAGTATCTGAACTCCGAGCTTAAAAAGATTAAATTTACCCCGCAGAGCGAGGTAGTAATGCAGGGGCACTCTCACATTGACATTGCGTGGCTGTGGAGGATTCAGGAGACAGAGCGCAAGGCCGCGAGAACCTTTGCCAATAATCTGTCGCTCATGGACAAATACCCCGAATTTAAGTGCGCTCAAAGTCAGGCTATAGTTTACGACATGACAAAGCGGATTTACCCCGCCCTTTACGACAGGATAAAGGAGAAGGTCAAAAACGGACAGTGGGAAATTGTAGGCAATGTCTGGGTTGAGGCGGACACCAACATCGCGTCTGGTGAAAGTCTTATAAGGCAGCTTCTCTACGGCAGGGAGTTCTTTTTAAAGGAATTCGGCGTTGTTTCCGACACCTACTGGCTCCCCGACTGCTTCGGCTTTTCATGGGCTCTGCCGCAGATTATAAGGCGCAGTGGCATGAAGTATTTTATCACCGCAAAGCTGTGCGGTCAGGATACCAACCGCTTCCCCTATACTTCTTTTGTCTGGAAGGGTCACGACGGTTCTGAAATTGTGGGCTATCTTGCCCGCACCCATTATCAGGGAGATTACACTCCGTCAGATCTTATGAAGGCTCAAAAGGAAAACGACCAAAGGGATGTTTTCCGCAAAGCCTTCGGAATGTACGGCTACGGCGACGGCGGCGGAGGCACCACCTACGCCATGCTTGAAAGAGCAAAGAGGCTGAAAGCTTACCCCGGTCTCCCCTCCTCCAAAACGGGCACGGCCGGCGAGTTTTTTGACGAGCTGAACAAAGTGCGTGACGAGCTGCCCGTTATTAATGATGAGCTTTATTACGAGAATCACAGAGGTACATATACAAGTCAGGGCTTTATAAAAAAGGGCAACCGCAAGGGAGAGATTCTGCTTTGCGAGGCTGAGTCGGCGTCTCTGATTGCCTCCGCTCTGTCGGGTTTTGAATACGATAAGGATAGACTTGAATCCGTCTGGAAAATCCTCCTTACAAATCAGTTCCATGACATTCTCCCCGGCACTTCAATTCATGAGGCTATGGAGGATTGCAGACCCGCTTATGAAAAGATTTACTCGGAAGGCGGCGAGATTAAACTCAGCGCGCTGAAGGCTGTAAGCAGTAATATCGGCAGCCCCGCAGAGGGCGTGGCGGTGTGGAATCTTTCAAACCACACTGTTTCGTCTGAAGTTGTAATTGATACAGACGGCAGGTATTTAAGAGCGGCTGACGGCTCAGAGCCGATTCAGACTCTTACCGCAGACGGAAAACTGAAAATGCTTGCCGAGGATATTCCGCCCATGGGCTATAAGGTTTACCTTTACAGTGCGGACCCACTCGGCGCAAAGGGCGGCGTAAAGGTTACCACAAGGCTTTTGGAGAATGATTGCCTCAGAGTTGAACTCGATGAAAACGGCATCATAACAAGCATTTATGACAAGGTAAATTCGAGGGAAACATTGAAGGGCTGCGGAAACCTTCTAAGCGTATTCCAGGACAAATGCGTGCATGAGACCGCGTGGAACTTAGAGCTTAACTACAAAAAGAAGCGCTGGGATTTAATTAAGGCTGAAAGCATTGAAATTAAGGAGCAGAACGATGTCTGCGGAATCATCACTATTCGCAGAAGGTTCAACCGCTCCGAGATTGTTCAGGATATAACTCTCAGGGCAAATGAAAACCATGTGGAGTTTGACACTTATGTAAACTGGCAGGAGCGGGATAAGATACTCAAAGCCGCCTTTGATGTGGATATTCTTAATACTTATGCCAGCTTTGAGATAGCCCACGGAGCCATAAAGAGACCCAATCACGCAAACAACAGTTACGACAAGGCAAGGTTTGAGCAGTGCGGACACAAGTGGGCGGACCTTTCAGAGGGCGATTACGGCGTGAGCCTCATAACCGACTGCAAGTACGGCTACGATGTATTCGGCAGCGTTATGAGGATAAGTCTGCTCAGAGCGCCCAACTGCCCCGACAGAACCGCCGACAGCGGTGAGCACAGATTCAAATACGCCTACTATCCCCACAAATACACTTGGCAGCTCGGCGGCACAGTACAGAAGGCTATTACCTTTAACAAGGAGCTTTGCGCGGTAGAGGTCGGCAAAAACGGCGGCAAACTGCCCGTATCCTACTCATTTGCAGAAACAAGCGGCAAGTATGTGGTTCTGGACGCTCTTAAAAAGGCTCAGGACGGAAACGGCTATATCTTACGAGTTTATGAGCCCGAACAGTCAAGGGGTACAGTTAAAATTACTTTGAATCTCCCCTTCTCAAAGGTCACCGAGTGCAATCTGATGGAGGTTGACGAAAGGGATATTGAAACCGACGGCAATTCCTTCAGCTTTGAAATTAAGCCCTTTGAGGTAAGGACCTTCCGCATAAGATAAAAAAGAGCCTCCGAAATTCGGAGGCTTTTTATTTGGGAAAAAGTTGAATAATATTCATTGGTGTCCACGGAAATATTCACTCGCTTTGAAAAAGCCCGTCTTTATGCACAAACGGCGGCAGCGAAATTACAGCACCGTGAACAAACGGCGGGCAAATATTTTTCTATATCAGAATAATAATGCCGTTACTTGAGCAACATATACAAAAATTTTTATACATTTTTATAAGGTTCATACAAATTACGAATTCCCAAAATAAGCTAAAGCTGATATACTATAAGTGCAATGAGAGGTTAAATTAAGGCCCGTAAGTTAAGAAAGGATGAATGTTATGAGCAAAAGCCTTATTTGGTCGGTTCTTTCACTTGTAGTAGCAGCAAGCCTGATTTACGGTTTCGTAGTTGCGGTTTTCTCAGAAGGCGGTCCCTTTGGTCCCGAAAAGCCCTCTTCAGCAGTTGAGGCAGAGGCAGAGGCCAACGACGCCGGCAATTTACCCGATGTCATTTTCAGCTAAAGGTGCATGATGACAATGGGTTGTACGGCTGCAAGACGCAGCAAAAATAAAAGAATAAATATTAAAACTTATGGGTTAATCTCCGTGTTAAAATAAACGACAGCAGGCGCTTTAAAGTACCTACTGTCGTTGTTTTATTTTATTCCTTTTTCTCGCCTTCGGGTTTGGGTTTAGTAAGGACATTAATAATTTCCTCAAGGGCTTCAAGGGGGCCCTGATTTTTTAGTCTTCTTACGGAGATATATGGCTTTTTGGCGGCGGATACGAATATTCTGCCTTTAAGACCGTTGGCGAGCTTAGACACCATGGTCATATCCGTTTCGGGAGTGAATAATAACAGACTGTCGCCACGCTGACCAACCTCGTAAATACCGAGTCTTGCGGCGGCGTTTCTGAGCATGGAGATTTTGATAAGCCCCATAACCGCGTCGGGCGGGTCGCCGAATCTGTCGGTCAGCTCGTCAAGCACATCGTCGGCGTCATCCTGATTCTTAATCTCCGCAATTCGCCTGTAAATGCTGAGGCGCTGGGGTACGCTTTCGATATACTTTTCGGGGATATGGGCGTCAACCTGCAGGTCGATAAGGCATTCCTCGGTTTTGACTTCGGTTTCCTCGCCCTTCTCTTTGCTGACTTCCTGAGCGAGGAGTTTAAGGTACAAGTCATAGCCCACAGCTTCCATGTGTCCGTGCTGGCTGGCGCCGAGAAGGTCGCCCGCTCCCCTGATTTCAAGGTCTCGCATGGCTATTTTAAAGCCTGAGCCGAACTCGGTGTACTCCCTAATGGCGCTGAGCCTGCGGTATGCGGTTTCCGAAAGCTCCTTGCCCTTGACAAATGTGAAATACGCGCTGGCGCGTCTGGAGGACCTGCCTACCCTGCCCCTCATTTGATGGAGCTGGGCAAGACCCATATGGTCGGCGTTTTCGATAATAAGTGTATTTACATTGGGCACATCGACGCCCGTTTCTATAATCGTGGTGCAGACAAGTATATCAATCTCGCCCTCGATGAGCCTGCGCCAAATATCGCTCAGAACGCTCTCGGACATCTTGCCGTGGGCGATTTCTATTCTCGCGTCGGGCAGATACTCCTTAATTCTGAGGGCGGTTCGCTCAATTGTTTCAATACGGTTATGGACATAATAGACCTGACCGCCGCGCCTGAGTTCCTTAGCCATAGCCTCGGCGAGTATGCCCATATCGTGCTCCAGAACATAGGTCTGGACGGGCTGTCTGTCCTGGGGAGCCTCCTCTATTATGGACATATCCCTTATGCCCGACATAGCCATGTTAAGTGTACGGGGAATGGGTGTTGCCGAAATTGTAAGGCAGTCTACGGCGGGGAAACGCTCTTTGAGCTTTTCCTTTTGCTCAACGCCGAAGCGCTGCTCCTCATCGATTATTAAAAGCCCCAAATCTTTAAACTCTACGCTGTTTGCGATTATGCTGTGGGTGCCCACAACAATGTCTATGCTGCCTCTTTTGAGGCCTTTTTTTATTGCCTCCTGCTCCTTGGGGGTTCTGAAGCGGGAAAGCATTTCGGCGGTTATCGGAAAGCCCTCAAACCGTTTGAGAATTGTCTGGTAGTGCTGAAGGGCGAGAATAGTGGTGGGTACCAGAATAGCGCACTGCTTGCCGTCGGCAACGCATTTAAAGGCGGCTCTGAGAGCAACCTCGGTTTTGCCGAATCCCACATCGCCGCAGAGCAATCTGTCCATGGGATAGGGCTGCTCCATGTCGTTCTTGATTTCGTTGACGCACCTTAGCTGGTCCTCGGTTTCCTCAAACTCAAAGCGCCGCTCAAAGTCGTTCTGCATATCAATGTCCTTTGAGAACGCAAAGCCTTTTGTGGAGACCCTTTTGGCGTAGAGAGCGAGAAGCTGCTTTGCCATGTCCTTGACACTCTTGCGCACTCTGTTTTTGGTCTTTTCCCATTCGGCGCTGCCAAGGCGGCTGAGCTTTACCTGCCTTGCGCCCTCATAGGGTCCTATATACTTTGATACAAGGTCAAGCTGAGTAACGGGGACATATAAAACATCGTTCTTGTCGTACTTGATTTTTATATAGTCCTTGACCACTCCGCCCGTCTCAATTTTTTGGATTCCGTCAAAGATGCCGATGCCGTGGACGGAGTGAACCACATAATCTCCCTTGACAAGCTCCTCAAGAGAATTAAAGCCCTCTGAGATTTTAAAACCTGTATTCTTGCCCCTGCGCTTTTCCTCCGCTCGCTTGCCGAAGGATATGATAAGGACCTTTTCACCGGGATAGTCCGCTCCCGCTGTCAGGGTACCGGGGACAATGCTTACCTTTCCCTTTGGAAATTCGCTCGGGAGGTCGGAGAAAAACAAAGAGTTCAGACCCTTTTCGTTAAGCTCATCGCATAACGACTCCCCTGCCTTTGCGGTTCCGCAGAGAATTACCGTCGTGTAGCCCCTCTGATGCATGGGGAGGATGTCCTCCAAAAGAAGCTTTACAGAGCCGTCCCAAACGGGAAGCTGCCTTGTGTTGACGGTTACAAGGTCTTTAACGGGGGTGTCAAAGCTGCCCCTTGCGAAGTTGTCAAGGTAAACCGCTCCGAACCTTTCGTAAGCTGCGGCAAGGTAGGCAAAATCGTGCATGAAGCTGTCAAGCCCCTTGCAGAGTATGCCCTCCTCAAAGAAGTGTTTTACTTCCTCGTGATGAAGCGCCACAGCGGCGTCAAGCTTTTCCTTTACCGCTGAGCTTTCGCAGACGAAAAGAAGATTGTCTTTGAAATAATCAAGCAGACATACTTTTTCTCTATACGCAAGTGGTATAAACTTATCTATATTGCCGAGTCTTATGCCGTTTTTGACGCTGTCCGCGTCCTTTAAAAGCAGATCCTTCGCCTTCTCTGCTTTTTTGCCCTTTAAGGAGGCGGCGAGCTTTTCTATCGCGTCGGCAAAATACTCATCCGACGGGAAAAGAATTTCCGCGGCGGGGGTAATGCTGACAAGGCGCAGGTTTTCGCTCCTTCTTTGTGAGAGCACATCAAAATAGGCTATGGAGTCGACCTCGTCGCCCCAGAACTCGACTCTTACAGCGTCGGAAAATCCGGGCGGGTAAAAGTCCAGTATGCCGCCTCTTACGGAAAACTGACCAGGACCCTCTACCATATCGGCTCTTGTATAGCCCGAGCTTAAAAGGGTTTCAATCACCTGATTTAAGGGCAGCTCGTCGCCGATTTTTATTGTGAGGGTCTTTCTTTTGAATATGTCCTTAGGAATTGTGAACTGCATTGCCGCGTCGGCTGTGGCGACTATAATATCCGCATGGTCGAAAACAATTCCCGACAGCGCGGCAAGGCGCTCCATTTCGTACTGCCTTGACTTGGTGGCGGAGTCAATAAAAACAAAATCCTTGGCGGGATAAAACACTGCTTTGCCGCCGAGGGATTTTATGTCGGAGGTAAGTTTTCTGCCCGCTGACTCGTCGGGCACGATGCAAAGCGCCTTTTTGCCTACCCTTTCGGCAAGGAAGTTTAAAATATGCGCCTTTGCGGAAAAGGGCAGTCCCAAAACGCCCATGGGAAGGCGCCCCTTCTCAATGGACATAAGAATTTGGGTATATTCTTTATTGCTTTCAAAGAGATTTACAAAACAGGACATGCGGCCTCCTGATATCAGCCCGAGTATTTGGACATCGCCATGTCAATATCGCCTGTAACCATAATATTTATGGCTTCCAATGCCCTATCTATGCACGGCAGAATAAGCTCCAAATCTTCTTTTGTAAACACGCTGAGGACATAGTCTTTTAAATCGAAGTCCGGATGGGGCTTTGAGCCGATGCCGATTTTTATTCTCGGGAACTGGTCGCTGTTTAGATGATAGATGATGCTCTTAATTCCGTTATGCCCGCCGTCGGAGCCTTTTCTTCTGATTCTGAGTTTGCCGGTCGGCAGGGCTGTGTCGTCATAAACGACGATTACCTTCTCGGGGGGGATTTTATAGAAATTTGCAATATCCCTAATAGCCTCCCCGCTGTTATTCATATATGTCATGGGCTTTACCAATATACACCTAACGCCGTTTATCATGGCGTCGGCGGTATCCGCCTTAAACTTGCTGGGCTTAAAGACGGCGTTATGTTTCTCCGCAAGGGCGTCGGCAAACATAAAGCCGGCATTATGTCTTGTTTTCTCATAATCCCTCCCGGGGTTGCCGAGCCCCGCGATTATATATTCGATGGGTCCGTAAGCTATAGTTTCTTCTGTTTTATTCTTCCTTTTAAAAAACATAATTCTTCCCTTTCAGCTTTTCTTTACAGCAAAGAACAGGCGAGAGCGAAGCGCCCCACCCCTCTTTGAGTTTATATTTTCGGCAAAGCCGCTTTTATCTGTCCGCTGGTCTTACCCAGTTTTCCTTATTGACCTGACGCTCCCTTGCAATGGCAAGCGAGTTGTCGGGCACATCCTCGGTAATCGTTGAGCCAGCCGCGGTATAGGCGTTTTTGCCCACCTTGACGGGGGCGATTAGATTTGTGTTGCAGCCGATAAACGCGTTGTCCTCAACTATGGTGCGCATTTTGTTTTTGCCGTCGTAGTTGACGGTCACGCAGCCGCAGCCGAAGTTTACATTTTTGCCCACATCGGAGTCGCCCACATAGGTAAGGTGGGAAATCTTTGAGCCGTCGCCTATTACGGAGTTCTTTATCTCCACAAAATTGCCCACTCTTGCGCTGTTGCCTATGTCGGAGCCCGGTCTGAGATGGGCATAGGGCCCGACGGTTGTGTTGTCTCCGATTTTGGAGCCGAAGCACTGGGAGAAGTTTATTACGGTTTTGTTTCCCACCTTAGTGTCGGACAAAACGCTTGAAGGACCTATAATGCAGCCCTCACCTATCTCTACTTTTGAAAGAATTATGGTGTTCGGCAGAATTACGGTGCCGGTGCCTATAACCGCGTCATCGCTTATGATTATCCCCGTAAAATCGGGAATGATAACTCCCTCTTTTACAAGTTCGTTTAAATCCTTTTTGTTAAAGCCGTTTACAAGCTCATTAAAGGGTGAGCTTTCAACAGGGCTCTTCTTTTTTTCGTTAGCGCTCATTATCATTACCTCCCGAAAAGAATAGCACAAACAAAGCCTGTTCGCAAGAATCTAAAGATTTATGAGTTTTAGAGTTTAGGCTTTTATAGCTTTTTGAGGGCAATGTCATAAGGTCTTGTACCTTTAGTTTTTGTATATTATATCAAAATCTCCCTAATAGTATTTGTTAATATTTGTCAAGGCGTACAATAATGAAAAAAATTGAAAAAAGACTTTACTTTAGTCTGCTAATATGTTAGCATATCACCAAGAGGCGAGAAAGCCAACATTACATAGGAGGAAATTTTGATGAAGAAATTCACATCCGTAGCACTTGTTCTTGTGCTGATTCTTTCTGTCTTTGCAATGGCTTCCTGCGCAAAGAAAGATGGCGACACCACAACAGCCGCTGACACAACTGTTCCCGTAGAAGCAGTTGCAAAATACAGAATTCTTGATGACGGCCTTAATGAAGAAGAATACGCAATCGGCTTCAGAAAAGGCGACCAGACTCTTAGAGACAAGGTTCAGTCCATTCTTGCCGAGATGAAGGCAGACGGAACACTTGGCGAGATTTCAACAAAGTGGTTCGGCTCCGATGTTACAACAGTAAAGACCACCCCCACCACATTAAATCCCGACGCTAAGGACGACTCACTCAAGAAGGTTCTTGACGCAGGCGTACTTGTTCTCGGTCTTGACGCGTCATTTAAGCCCATGGGCTTTACAAACGAGAACGGCGAAATCGTAGGCTTTGACATTGATGTCGCGGAAGAAGTCTGCAAGAGAATGGGCGTAAAGCTTGAGAAGAAGGGCATTGAATGGTCCACCAAGGAAAAGCCTCTGAACACAGGAATTATTGACTGCATCTGGAACGGCATGTCGGTCAGCGAGGAGAGAGCTAAGGCAATGAACCTCTCCGAGGCTTACATGGACAACAAGATGGTATTTGTTGTTCCCGCTTCTTCCGACATCACTTCACCCGAGCAGCTCAAGGGCAAGAAGGTAGCTCTCCAGAGCGGCTCCACAGCTCAGGAAATCCTTGAAGGCAGCGAATACGCAGCTGATATGGAAATCGTAGCTCTCGGCACAAATGTTGAGGCTCTCCAGCAGCTTGACCTTGGAATGGTTGACGCTGTATTTATGGATCTGGTAGTCGCCGAATACGAAAACACACAGTCTAAATAAATCCTTCCTTGCAGAGCCGGGCTATTAGCCCGGCATTTTTTTGTCGCAAAATCCTTGATTATTTGCATATTTAATTGTATCATATACTTTAGTTTGCTCATATGCTAACATATTAGCTTTATTATAAACTTTTGAGGTGCTGCATGACCTGGAATGACATACTTAAAGCGACAGAAGTAATGCTGAGATACTTAGGTCCGACTCTGAAGGTATTCTTCTACACCCTTTTGTTTTCAATACCTTTGGGAGTCGTGGTTGCCGTTCTCAGAAAAGTTAAATTTAAGCCCGTTTCGTGGCTTACAGCCGTATATATTCTGATAATGCGCGGCACTCCCCTGATGCTTCAGATTATAACCGTATATTACGCAATACCCATGCTGAGGATAAACTCCTTCCCGTGGCTTCAGAACCTGCTGGCGGGCATAGATGTAAGAAGCGAAAGGTATCAGTTCTCCGCGCTGATTTTTGCCTTTATTATAAATTATGCGGCATACTTCGCGGAAATTTTCAGAGGCGGCATAGAATCTATACCGATTGGTCAGTATGAGGCCGCCTTCTCCCTTGGATACACAAAGTCCCAGACATTTTTCAGAATTATCTTGCCGCAGGTTATTAAAAGAATCGTCCCCGCAAGCTCGAATGAGATTATTACCCTTGTTAAAGACACGGCGCTTGCCTCCGTGGTTGCGTACCCGGAGATATTCCGCATAGCAAAAGAGCAGATGAACTATTACAGCTCGCTTGTTCCCCTTTTCGTTGCAGGTCTTTTCTACTTTGTGATGAACGCTATACTTACAATTGTGCTGGGCAGCATCGAAAAGAAGCTGGATTACTATAAGTAAAGCGAGGAGCGCGAAATGAAAGTATTAGAAGTAAACAACCTTTCAAAGAGCTTCGGCACACTTGAGGTAATAAAGGATATATCCTTCGATGTGGAGAAGGGTCAGGTTATCTCCATAATCGGCCCGTCGGGCAGCGGCAAGTCCACTTTGCTGCGCTGCATAAATCAGCTTGAAAGGGTTTCGGGCGGCACCATAAAAATCTGCGGTCTTGACATGATAACAGGCTACGAAAAGGGCAAGCCCGCATATGCGGAGCCGAAAACGCTCAGAGAAATCAAGCTGAAAATGGGGCTTATCTTTCAGAATTTTAATCTCTTTCCCCACTTTTCGGTTCTTAAAAATATAACCGACGCGCAAATTCATGTGCTTAAAAGGTCAAAAGAAGAGGCGGAGGAAATCGCCATGGACCTTTTAAGGCAGATGGGTCTTCCCGAAAAGGCGGACGCGTATCCCTATCAGCTCTCTGGCGGTCAGCAGCAGAGAGTATCCATAGCAAGGGCTCTTGCCTTGAACCCTGAGATACTTTTCTTTGATGAGCCCACAAGCGCGCTTGACCCCGAGCTTACCGGCGAGATTCTGAAGGTCATAAGACAGCTTGCGGCAAAGAGCATGACAATGGTAATAGTCACCCATGAGATGGCTTTTGCGCGCGATGTTGCCGATACGGTAATCTTTATGGACCAGGGGGTCATAGTTGAGCAGGGTCCCGCTGAGCAGGTTATAAACAACCCCACATCAGAGAGAACAAAGCTCTTCCTTAACAGATTTGAAAATTAAAAGAAATTGATATTTATGACTTAAAAGACTGAAGCCTTATGGGCGTCAGTCTTTTCTTTTACGAGTCAAAGCAAAATTTAATCAAATCTTAATCGGATATTTATATTTGCTTATAATAAAAATCTTATTATGTAATTGAGGATAATTGGCTTATGGCGGAAATATATATAAGTCAAAGAAAATAAAAATTCGATTAGTTTTTTGTTTCTTAACGGACGAATTTGTGCTACAATTATGGTGAAATGAAATACCCATGCGCGGGCTTTCGTTTCCTTAAAAGGGAGGGAAAATATGAATATACTGGACTTTATTTTTATTGCTGTTGTTGTGCTTACCGTATTCTTTGCCGCAAAAAAAGGCTTTGTGCTGTCGCTCATTGAGTTTGTTTCAGGACTTTTGGCAATTTTCATCTCCTACGCCGTTGCCCCTGCCGTGGCAGGTTCCATATACAACTCATACTTTAAGGAGAAGGTTATAGGCATACTCACAGAGAAGTTCCCCGCTCTTGCCGGCGGAAAGCCATTAACCATTTCCATAAGCGACATTACAAACATATTGCCCAAAAGCCTTTCATTTCTGGCTGAAAATGTTGGACTCGAAAGCGGCAGGATTGAGCTGCCCAACGCCTCAAAATACATATCCATAGAGCAGCTTGAGCAGAACCTTGCCGCTCCCATTATGAAGGTAGCTTTGACGGTTATAGCCTTTGCGATTCTTTCGATTGTTCTTATTATCGCGCTCAGAATAGCCGCAAGGCTTTTAAACAAACTGGTCAAAGTCACCCCGCTTAGAAGTCTAAATACCCTTCTCGGAGCGGTTTTCGGAGCCGTAAAGGGAATTCTTCAGACAGGCATTCTCGCGGCGGTGCTGTCGCTTCTCGGTTCGCTCACCACGCCCTCCGCTCTGTCGGGGCTTGTTGAAAACTCAAAGATTTGCGAATTCGTGCTGAAACTGTTTTAATTTATTCTGAAAAGGGAGATTTTTATGAGTGATAGCAAGAAGAAAAACAGTGACTTACTTACAAATATATGGACAGTGCCCAACATATTGACTATGATAAGGATAATCCTTGTCCCGATTTTCGCGGTGCTGTTTTTAAAGGGCTCGTATATTCCCGCTCTGGTTGTTCTTCTTTTGTCAGGTCTTACCGACTTTTTTGACGGCAAGATTGCCAGAAGGTTCAATCAGATAAGCGAGCTCGGAAAGATACTTGACCCCATCGCAGACAAGTTCACCCAGATTACCATCGCGGTTTTGCTTTTCTTTAAATTCAGAACCGCAAGCGACGCGTCGCTCAAGGCTTTCAGCTGGGTATTCCTCCTCTTCCTTGTAAAAGAGGCGTCAATGCTTATCGGCGGCTCGATAATGCTCTCCAAGGGCATACGCCCCGGCGCGTCGGAGCTTCCCGGCAAAATCGCAACCTTCTTCTTCTACGGCGCGATGCTTGTAATACTTGGCTTCGGTCCCGAAATCGGCGCCTTTACAAAGAGCAATCCCGACTTTGCCATAAGCTCAACAGTTACAATGGTTCTGGTTGTAATTTCCGCTATACTTACCTTTGTAGCGCTGTTCAGCTACTTCCCCGGCTTATTTAAGCAGATTAAAGAGTATAGGGAGTCCCAAAAAACGGACTTGAACTAAATAACAATAGAGTCATAATATATAAGTGATATTGATAGCATTAAAAAAAGACAAACATACAATAATATATTAAGACTTTTTGCTCGATTAAGGAGATTCGATGAATAAACTAATTTGTTCCAAGTGCAAAATCAGACCTGCAGTCATTTTCGTATCGAAAATAGAGGGCGACAAGACCACTCAGGAGGGTTTTTGCATACAGTGCGCCATGAAAATGAACATCGGCCCCATTAAGGATATCATGGACAAAATGGGCATCAGCGAGGAGGACCTGGAGGAATTCAGCCAGCAGTTCAGCGAGATGTTCAACTCCGTTGACGCGGATTCATTGTTCGAGGCCGGCGGCGCACCCACCCTGCCTTTGTTCCAAGGTTTTGGCGTAAATCCTGTTATGCAGGACGCATCGGGCGTTCAGGCAAGCAAAGAGGAGCCCGCAGGCGACAACAAGCTGCAAAAGACCGATAACGAAACAAGGGACAACAGAAGACCAAAGAATAAAAAGAACCAGCCCAAGCGCAAATTCCTGAATCTCTACTGCACAGACCTTACCGAAAAGGCAAAGAACGGTCAGATTGACAGAATCGTTGGCAGAGAAAAGGAGATTTACAGGGTAACTCAGATTCTTTGCCGCCGTTCAAAGAACAACCCCTGCCTTATCGGTGAGCCCGGCGTTGGTAAGACGGCCATTGCCGAAGGTCTGGCTTTAAAGATTGCATCGGGCGATGTCCCCGCAAAGCTCGCAAACAAAGAGCTGCACCTTCTTGACCTTACCGCTTTAGTGGCTGGCACACAGTTCAGAGGTCAGTTTGAAAGCAGAATAAAGGGTCTTGTGGATGAGGTTCGCAACGAAGGCAATATAATTCTCTTCATCGACGAGGTTCACAATCTCGTAGGCACAGGCGACGCCGAAGGCTCGATGAACGCCGCGAATATCTTAAAGCCCGCTCTTTCAAGGGGCGAAATTCAGGTTATTGGCGCAACAACCTTCAATGAGTACAGAAAGCATATTGAAAAGGACGCCGCTCTCGAAAGGCGTTTCCAGCCCGTTAAGGTCGAAGAGCCCTCAATAAACGACACATACGAAATGCTCAAAGGCATAAAGTCTTATTACGAGGATTATCACAAGGTCAAAATCAGCGACTCGCTTTTACACAAGGCGGTCGTTCTCTCCGAAAGGTATATCACCGACAGGTATCTGCCCGACAAGGCTATTGACCTTTTGGACGAGGCTTGCACCTGCGCAAATCTTCGCAATAAGGCTATAAGCGAATATGAGCTCAATGAGCTTGAAATCGCCGATTTAAAAGAGCAGATTGACTTTATAATGTCCGAAACGGATTCGATAGACTATGAGGAGCTGGCAAGGCTGCGCTCAGAGCTTGAGAAAAAGCAGCTAAAAAGCGAGGAGCTGAGAGTAAAAGCTCAGGACAACGCCGTTCTCGAAGAGGATTTGGCTAAGGTCATTAGCCTCTGGCTCGGCATACCCGTAAGCAAGATTATTGAAAGCGACCTCAAGAAACTTGCCAACCTTGAGGAAAAGCTGAAAAAGAGGATTGTGGGTCAGGACGACGCCATTAAAGCGGTTGCGGCAGCTGTTCGCCGCAGCAGGGTTCAGATAAATCCGCAAAGACGCCCCGCGTCGTTTATCTTCGTAGGTCCCACGGGCGTCGGCAAAACAGAGCTTGTAAAGCAGCTTGCCAATGAGCTGTTTGATACTCCCGAAACGCTGATTAGGCTCGATATGTCCGAGTTTATGGAAAAGCACAGCGTTTCAAGGATTATCGGCTCACCTCCCGGCTATGTGGGCTATGACGAGGCGGGACAGCTTACCGAAAAGGTACGCCGCAAGCCTTACAGCGTTATACTTCTTGACGAGATAGAAAAGGCTCACCCGGATGTGCTGAACATCCTCCTGCAAATTCTTGATGAAGGCAAGACCAGCGACGCTCAGGGCAGAGTCGTAAACTTTGAGAATACGGTCATCATAATGACCTCCAACGCCGGCAGCGAGCGAAAGAGCACATCTCTCGGCTTTGCCAAGGATACCAGCACCCAGTCAAGGGAAAAGGTTCTGAAGGCTCTCTCCGATTTCCTGCGCCCCGAATTTTTGGGCAGAGTCGATGAAATAGTCGTCTTTGACCCGCTGGGAGAAAAGGAATACGAAAAGATTGCCGAAATCCTCCTTGGCGACATGGTAGAGCCTTTGAAAGACAAGGGCATTACTCTTAACATCGGCGAAGGAGTGCCTGCCCTGATAGCTAAGAACGCCATCAAGGGCATAAGAGGCGCAAGAGATGTCAAGAATGAAATCCGCCGCAAGATAGAAGACAAAATCGCGGGGTTAATAATTGACAACGCCGACACTCCGATTACTGAGATTAATATCACTGCCGAAAACGGCGAAATCGTCGTAAGGGGCAGATAAAAAACAAAAATTAACCACCCTCTTTTGGAGGGTGGTTTTTTTATTAGCAATTGCCTGTGTCTCCGGCATCTGCGGGTAGGGTCGGGGCGTCTGCGCCGCCTGCCTGCCTTACCTTTTCATCTCTGCGCTGCAGAAGCTCCATATACATTCTTTCTCTCTTCTCGCCGGAGAGATCGTAGAAGAGCTTCGGAATCATGCCGAGGCTGCCTGTTACAAAGGGAATTACTGTGCACATCGCGAACAGATAGTACTTTGTTTTGTCGGACTGCTTTAAGTGTCCTGCGCCCTGAACATAGCCGATTTTCTTCATAAGGAAGGCTCTGATTGTGGCTCCCACGGTGTTAACCAGCTTGCTTGCAAGTCCCCTTGCGACGCTGGTCATGCCCTCCGTGCGGTAGCCGTTCTTCCATTCGCAGTAGTCCATCGCCTCGTTGTACATTTCCTTGGGGATGACCTTGCGTATGCCGTAAACGAACATAAACAATGTTTCCTGTATCATTATGGCGATTATCATAGGAAGACGGCGCTTGTAAAGACCGTTCTTTATGCCGCCTATGGAGCCGAAGAGGAATACAAGAGCCATGAGGAAGTCGCCCGTGCTGGAGCCTAAGAGCCACAGAACTTTTGTGGAGAAATGTCTTCTGAACCAGGGAACCAATGCAAAGCTGGGGGTTGAAACAAAGCCGCCGGGTATGCCGACTATCATATAAATTGAGGATGAGCCGAGAACATCTATGTAGTAGTTCGTCATGCCCGTATTGATGGAGAAGGAGCTTAAAAACTCCGCAAGGGTTATAAGCAGTATGGGCTTGTTGTTAAGAATCGACTTGATTCCGTCCATTACGCTGGGGCCCTTTTCGGACTGGATAATTCTCTCTTTTGCTAAAAGCGAGAAGTACAAAGCGAACAGACCCGAAACCAAGGTGGTAAAGCAGCCCATTGTGACATAAATGCTCTTCATCTGGAACTTAAGTATGCCGTTGTTGATTCCGTCAATCAATAGGGACATCAGCGCTTCGGGGATATTGTCGCCTATGGAGAGAAGGTGCGCCAAGGTAATTAGCCTTGTTCTTTCCACAGGGTGCGGCGATATTGTCGCCAGCATGCCCGTTACGGAAATGCCTCTGAAAGTCTCAATCGTCTCCCTGGTGACAGCTAGCAAGAAGTATGTTAGGAGCTTTATAAAGTGGGTTTCGGAGGTATTGGGGAAGAATATGGGCAGCATCCAGTAAAGCAGGGTGCCTATGGTGCCGGGAATCGCAAGAGTTACAAGATAGGGCTTGAACTTACCCCATCTTGTTCTTGTCTTGTCAACTATGGCGCCTATGATTGTGTCATTGACGACATCCCAGATTCCGCCCACAAAATTAGTAAATGCCTGAAAGGCAAAATCGATTCTTACGACATCGAATATAAATCTCTCGTTGTATTTGTTAATCGTAAAGTTCTGGGCAAAGTCAAAGAGTATGTAGGCTATTGTTTCCTTTTTGCCCACATATCTGCGGTTTTCGTACACATAGTTGCGATATTCTTCTTCGGTTGGGGTTAAAACTTTGGTGGTGTTTACTGTTTGTTCAGACAAAGGCTTCACCCTTTCGGCGGAGAATAATACTCTAAAACGCTTATATGGTAAATCTATCACAAAAAAAATATAATTACAACAGTATTTTATGCAAAAACAACACTGTAAATTTTTGCATTTGATACTTTTGTGGATAAGCCGTTATCTTCTGCTGGCCTCACGAATAGTATTTATAGGACAGGAGGGATGTACTTGGCTTTAAATATTTCGGATATAACAGATAAAATCACCGCGGTGAATGAGACCGTAAACTCTTTTATCTGGGGCACTCCCCTGCTTATACTTCTTATCGGAACAGGCATATTTTTTACGCTGAGACTTAAGGTTTTTCAGATAACAAAGGCAAAGTACATATTTAAAGAAACCGTCGGCTCATTGTTTGAAAAGGACAGTGAGGCTAGAAAAAGCGGCAAAGGGTCTATTTCGCAGTTTCAGGCTGTTTCCACTATACTGGCCGCAACGATTGGAACGGGCAACATTGCGGGAGTCGCCACAGCCATAACCGCGGGCGGCCCGGGAGCAGTTTTCTGGATGTGGATTTCCGCCTTCTTTGGAATGATGACTATGTACGCTGAGGGCGTACTTGCGGTTTTTTTCAGGAAAAGAAACAAAGCGGGTGAATGGACGGGCGGCACCATGTATACCCTTGAGGAGGGGCTGAAAACAAGAGGAGGAACTAAGCGGCTCGCCAAACCCCTTGGCGTTATGTTCGCTGTGATGTGCGTAATTGCCTCTTTTGGGATAGGCAATATGACACAGTCCAACTCGATTTCGGACGCTTTAAAGACCAATTTCGGCGTTCCTCTTGCCGTTTCGGGCTTTGCGGTTGCATTTGTTACGGGCATTGTGATTTTCGGCGGAATTAAGAAAATAGGAGCCGCCGCGGAAAAAATAATGCCCGCCGCTTCTCTTTTTTATATTGCGGCTGCGCTGATTATAATATTCAAAAACTCTCAAAACCTTCAAAACGCCGCTCTGTCGGTGCTCAATAACGCATTTTCATTAAGGTCCATAGGCGGCGGAATCGGCGGCTACGCTGTTTCAAGGGCTCTTTCTTTCGGGCTTAGAAGGGGCGTTTTTTCAAATGAGGCGGGACTCGGATCCTCCGCTACGCTTCACGCCGCCTCTGACGCGGCAGAGCCCGCTGTTCAGGGCATGTGGGGAATCTTTGCGGTGTTTGTGGATACCATACTCATCTGCTCACTTACCGCCTTTGCGCTGCTTTCTGTCAATGTCAGAGCCCTGCCCATAGATGCCGCCGCAATGCGCATTACAGAGAAGGGCACATTGGTGGCACTCTCTACATTGCCCGAAAACTCGGAGCGGGATGGGGCGATGGTGCCTCTGATACTCAGAGAGCCTTTGAATGACGATGACGCTTACAGAAAATATGAGGGGCTATACGGCGTTGCCTACGGCAAAAAGGTAAAGATAATACCAAGCGATGATTTTTACTCCTCAACTCTATATAACCGCTACACAAATGTCGCGGTTTTGAGGGGTATAGCAAAAGTCGACGCTAAGGGAATGAAAATTCTTGACGGCAAAGGCAGACCGATAATTGAATACGCAGAGCTTGCGCCATTGGGCGGCGTGGGACTTGTCAGCACCGCGTTTTCATCTGTACTGGGCAGCGCGGCGGGGAAAATCATCGCAATATCAATTTTCCTCTTTGCCTTTGCTACTCTCCTCGGCTGGTCATACAACGGCGGCAAGGCTTTGGAATATCTTTTAAACGGCAAGGGTATGACCGCATATAAGTTTATTTTCACGCTGTTTATAATAATCGGCGCCGTGTGCAATCTGGAGCTGGCGTGGAGCATATCCGACACCTTCAACGGACTTATGGCAATTCCAAACCTTATTGGACTTATTCTCCTGTCGGGTACGGTGGTTAAGATAACCGAAAATTACTTAAAGAGAAAGTCTAACAGGCAGGTCGCGGAAGAAAAGCCAATGCTCTCAAACTATGCTGATTTGCAAGCAGAGGCGGAAAAAAGGGTATAAAAAAGAGCCGAAACTTTCGTTTCGGCTCTGTGTTTTTAATTAGGCGTTTGCCTTAACAAGGCACTTTTCGATTTCCTCAACAACCTTGTCATATGTGCAGTGATAGAGGTTCTTGCCGTTAATGCTTACTGCGGGACCCTTGCTGCACTGCTCGGTGCAGAAGGAAGCCTTGAAGTTTACAAGATCCTCGATGCCCTTGTCACGGACATACTGTGAAAGCTGGGTGTAGAGGTTCTGAGCGCCTCTCTCGAAGCATCTTTCGCCCAGGCAGATTGAAAGCTCAATCTTTGCGGACTCGTGCTTTTTGGAGAGTTCAAGGTCGCCGGAAGCAATTCTGCGCCTGTTCTTATACTTGGTGTGGAAGAGCTCGTGGGCAAGCTCCTCTGTGATTTCGTCTGCGTAAATCTTCTGGAGATAGGGGTTCTCGTCGGAGCTGTGGTACTCTAGATTTCTGTCGTTCTCGTAAAGACCCATTGCTCTGTCGTGAACAGCGGATTTGTTCTCGGATACGGGCTGGCCGCCGCCGTTTACGCAGCCGCCGCAGCATGCCATAACCTCGATAAGGTCATAGTGCTCTTCGCCGCGCCTTACCTTTTCGATAAGTCTCTTGGCGTTTGCAAGTCCGCTGACAACAGCCAGACGGAGCTTAAGGTCGCCGAGTTTTACCTCTGTAGTCTTAACGCCCTGGAGAGCTCTGAGCTGTGTGAACTCAAGCTTTACGCCCTTTACAAGGCTTGCTGCCGCAAAGCGGAGAACTGCCTCGCTTACGCCGCCGGAGCTGCCGAAGATGACGCCTGCGCCTGTCTTGAAGCCGAAGGGCATATCAAACTCTTCTTTTTCAAGCTCTGCGAACTTAATGCCTCTCTCCTTAATCATGACGGAGAGCTCCTGAGTGGTGAGAACAAAGTCAACATCGGGGTTGCCGTCAACAGAGAACTCGGGGCGCTGTGCCTCGAACTTCTTGGCTGTGCAGGGCATTACGGATACTACGACAATATTCTCTCTGGGGATGTTCATATCCTTGGAGAGGAGCTCCTTGCAAAGGGAGCCGAACATCTGCTGGGGTGACTTGCAGGTTGAGAGGTTATTGAGGTAGTCGGGATAATACTGCTCTGCGTACTTTACCCATGCGGGGCAGCAGGATGTGAACTGGGGCAGTCTTTCGCCCTTCTTGAATCTCTCAAGGAACTCTCTGCCCTCTTCGATAACTGTAAAGTCTGCCGCGAAGGAGGTATCGTAAACCTTGTCAAAGCCGAGTCTTCTGAGGGCCGAAACCATGCGGCCTGTGGTGAGCTCGCCGGGCTTAAAGCCGAAATACTCACCGATTGCGACTCTGACAGCGGGTGCTATCTGAACGACAACATACTTTTCGGGGTCAAGGAGAACATTCCAAACCTCGTTGGTCTGATATTTGGGGATAAGTGCGCCAACGGGGCAAACCTTGATGCACTGGCCGCAGTTTACGCACTCAACATCGCCGATGCCCTTGTTGAAGTAAGGTGTAACCTTAGCGTCCGCGCCTCTGTTAGCGAAATCAAGAACGCCAACGGACTGGATTTCCTTACATACTCTTACGCAGTCGCCGCAGAGAACGCACTTAGCGGAATCTCTGTAGATTGCGGGTGAGCTGAGGTCCGGCTCGGGGAACTCGGTGCGCTGCTTAAATCTTACCTTTACAATGCCCATCTGCTTTGCGATTCTCTGGAGTTTGCAGGTACCGCTCTTGGGGCATGTGGTGCAGCTCTGGTCATGGCTTGCGAGCATAAGCTCGACAATCATTTTTCTCATGTCTCTGAGCTGCTTTGTGTTTGTCTTGACCTTCATTCCGTCATAGACTCTTGTGGAGCAGGAGGGAACGATGCCCATGCCTTCAACCTCAACCATGCACATACGGCAGGCGCCTGCTATGCTGATTTCGGAGTGATAGCAGAATGTGGGCAGGTCAATCTTAGCTTTTCTAATGAGCTCAAGCAGGTTGGGCTCGTTATCTATCTTAACTTCTATGCCGTCAATAATTGCTGTTTTATCTGCCATTGGTTTCACCTCACATTACTAATACAGCATCAAACTTGCAAGCGTCTATGCAGCTTCCGCATTTAATGCACTTTTCAACATCAATTGTGTAGGGCTCTGTCTTTGAACCGGTAATTGCGTCAACGGGGCATTTTCTTGCGCACAGACCGCACTTCTTGCACTTTGCCGCATCGATGCTGTACTGCTTAAACGCTTCGCACTTGCCTGCCGGGCAGCGCTTATCCCTGATGTGCGCGATATATTCATCTCTGAAGTATCTGAGAGTTGAGAGAACCGGGTTGGGAGCGCTCTTGCCGAGGGCGCAGAGCGAACCTGTCTGAACGGTCTTTGCGAGCTCCTCGAGAAGGTCGAGGGTTTCCATTGTTGCGTCGCCGTTGAGAATGTCGTCAAGGAGAAGGAGCATCTGCTTTGTTCCCTCACGGCATACAACGCACTTGCCGCAGGACTCGTTCTGTGTGAACTGCATGAAGAACCTTGCGATCTGGACTATGCAGGTCTGGTTGTTCATAACGACAAGACCGCCGGAGCCGACCATTGCGCCAACCTCTTTGAGGCTTTCGTACTCGATGGGCAGGTCGATATGTTCCTGAGTAAGGCATCCGCCTGAGGGGCCGCCGATCTGAACAGCCTTGTAGTCGGTGCCGCAAACGGTTCCGTCGTCGTTTACAACGCCGCCGCCGATTTTGCCGACGATTTCTCTTAATGTGGTGCCGAAGGGAATCTCAATAAGACCTGTGTTAACGACATGACCTGTAAGCGAGAAGGTCTTTGTGCCCTTTGAGCCTTCGGTGCCGATGGCTGCGTAGTTCTTTGCGCCCATTCTTAAAATCATCGGGATAGAGGCAAGGGTCTCAACATTGTTGATGGCAGTGGGCTTGCCGAAAAGACCCTTTTCTGCCGGGAAGGGCGGCTTCGGGCTGGGCATGCCTCTCTTGCCTTCGATTGAAGCGATGAGGGCTGTTTCCTCGCCGCATACGAATGCGCCTGCGCCTTCCTTAATCTCTATATCAAAGTTCATGCCGGAGCCGAAAATATTTTCGCCAAGAATACCGGCTTTTCTTGCGTCCTCAACTGCTTTCCTGAGTCTCTTAACAGCGAGAGGATACTCTGTACGGACATATACATAGCCGTGGGTTGCGCCGATTGCCTTTGCGGCGATCATAAGACCCTCAAGAACCGCATGGGGTGTACCCTCCATAACGCAGCTGTCCATGAATGCGCCGGGGTCGCCTTCGTCGCCGTTGCAGATAACATATTTTACATCGCTCTTCTGCATTCTGGTTAAATCCCATTTGCGTCCTGTGGGGAAACCTGCGCCGCCGCGGCCTCTGATGCCGGAAGCAAGGATTTCGTCGCAGATTTCCTTATCGGTCATCTCAAGGATTGCCTTGCGTGCCATCTCATAACCGCCGTTGGCTATATACTCGTCAAGGTCCTGAGCGTCGATTCTGCCGCACATATCCAGAACTTTTCTCATCTGGGTTGCGTAGAAGGGGATTTCCTGCGTGGTCTTGCACGGAGTATTTGTATCGGGGGTATGATAAAGGAGTCTTTCGACTATCTCGTTGTTTACAAGAGTTTTGTCAATGATTTCTTCAACATCCTCAGGCTTTACTCTTACATAAAGAACGCCTGCGGGATATACGGTTACCAGCGGGCTCATCTGGCAGAAGCCCTGACATCCGCTTTCGGAAAGCAGGTAGTCAGCCTTCTCTCTCTCCAGAGAAACGGTGAATGACAGACCCTTATCTTTAAGCACCTTCTTAAAGCGCTCATAAAGGACAACGGCGCCGTTGGCAACGCAGCCGGTTCCGCCGCATACCACTATGCGGGCCTTATAATTTTTCATGCATTCATCGAACGCGGCTTTTATATGTTCAAGGACCTTAGCATCAGACATTTTCTACACCTTCCTGTTCCTGCTTCTTAATATCTTCGATGAGCTTTATTGTTGAGTCGGGCGTCATCAAGCCGTGAACCTCACCATTTATAACAACTGCGGGAGCAAGGCTGCATGCGCCGAGGCATGCGACTGTCTCAACAGTAAACAGGCCGTCGGAAGTTGTTTTTTTGTTCTTGCCGAGGCCGAGGTGCTTCTGCAGAGCCTTTAATATATCCTCGGACTTCTTAACATGGCATGCTGTGCCGTCGCAGATGCGGATGATATATTTGCCCTTGGGCTCCAGTGTGAAGTGGGAATAGAATGTGGCAACACCGTATACCGATGAAGGAGGAATACCCAGAGCTGTGGAGACATAAGTCATAATCTCCTCAGGCAGATAGGTATATTCCGCCTGCAGTTCCTGAAGTATGGCGATTAAATGATGCGGATTTCTCTCATGTCTGTCAAGAATCTCACAAACCTTATCGAACTTCGCTGTGATAATATCTTCCATCATAAGACTCCTTTTTTCCAAATTGATTATATACTTTCGGAGCATTAAGGCTGTTTGGAGCCTGCAATCTCCGCAAGTTTCTTATTAATTATTGTAAGGGACGAGGCTATGTTCTCATTCTGAACGATTATGCCCTCGGGGACATTGAGCATAACAGGGGCAAAGTTCCAGATTGCCTTTATGTTCGACTTTACAAGCAAGTCGCAGGTTGACTGGGCTGCCTCCGCGGGAACGGTTATGATGCCGATTGCGGCGTCGGTGCTTTGGCAGAATTCCCGGAGGGAAGCGATGTGATACACGGGCTTTCCCGCGATTTCCGTTCCGACTACCGAGGGGTCCGAATCGAACGCGGCGATGATTTTGAGTCCGTATGCCTCAAAGCCTTTGTAGGCAAGAAGCGCTCTGCCCAGATGACCTACGCCCACGAGTATGCCGCAGTTATTGTCCTCGCAGCCTATGTAGGCTTGAATGTCTCTTATCAGAACATCGATTTCAAAGCCTTTTTTGGGCTTGCCCGCTACGGAGCTGATTGCCGCGATGTCCTTTCTGACCTGCACCTCGTTAAGGTCCAGCTCGCTCGCTATGACAGGGGCGGAGATATAAGCAACATCGGTGTTTTTGAGGCTCTTAAGGTAGCTCAGATAGTATGGCAAACGCCTTAAAGTGTTTGCCGAGACCTGATTCGGAGTACTCTTTTCGCTCATGCCCGGCCCTCCATTTCCCTGACTTTTTTCTTCGGTTTTCGATATAATTATAGCATATTTTCGTGAATGTTAAAATAATATCAGTAAAATTATATCGATAAAACCTAAATTATTTTAAATGCATAAGTACAAAAAGTCAATAGAAATGAAAATATTATTGTTTTTGGGCAAAAAAATGAGCCAAATCCATAAAATTCAGACTTGGCTTCTATATATTTTAGACACTTTTTCAGGGGTCAATAAACGGGATATTATATCCTTTTTACCAGTCTGTCTTTATTGGAAAAATAGAAATCTTCAAATGTATCGTTATCAAGGGCGTTTCTGATTTTTTCCATCAGATTGTTGTAGAAATAAAGGTTGTGGATAACCGCAAGGCGCATGCCCAGCATCTCCCCCGCTTTCATTAGGTGCCTGATATATCCTCTTGATGCAGTGCGGCAGGCGGGGCATTGGCATTCGGGGTCAATGGGGCTGTCGTCAAGCTCGTACTTTGCGTTGTTGATATTGATGATGCCGTCCCATGTAAACAGGTGACCGTGCCTTGCGTTTCTGCTCGGCATTACGCAGTCAAAGAGGTCGACTCCCCTTTTGACTCCCTCCAGGATGTTTTCGGGAGTGCCCACGCCCATGAGGTATCTGGGCTTGTCCTTGGGCATGAAGGGCTCAACGACGGAAATTATCCTATACATTACCTCTTTGGGCTCGCCCACCGCAAGTCCGCCGATTGCGTAGCCGTCAAGGTCCAGCTTTGCTATTTCCTCCATGTGCTTTGCCCTTAAATCGTCAAAGACGGAGCCTTGGTTTATACCGAAAAGCATCTGCTTTTTGTTGACCGCGTCGGGTCTTGCAATCAGCTCGTTGTGCTTTTCGAGGCATCTTATAAGCCAGCGGGTTGTTCTATCGCAGGAAAGCTTAGCGTAATCGTATGGGGCGGGGTTTTCTACGCATTCATCAAACGCCATGGCTATGTCGGAGCCCAGGTTTGCCTGAATGGTCATGCTCTCCTCAGGCCCGATGAAAATTCTTCTGCCGTCTATATGGGAGTTGAAGCTGACTCCCTCCTCCTTAATATCCCTCAGCTTTGCCAGGGAAAAGACCTGAAAGCCGCCGCTGTCGGTAAGGATTGTTCCGTCCCAGCCTGTGAACTTATGAAGTCCTCCGAAGGCTTTGACGATTTCATCGCCGGGTCTTAAATGCAGGTGATAGGTATTGCAAAGCATTACCTGACATTTAAGGTCCTTTAAGTCATAGGCGGACAGCCCGCCTTTTATAGCTGCCGCTGTGGCGACATTCATAAAAGCAGGCGTCTGAACCGTTCCGTGGGCTGTGGTAAACTCGCCCCTTCTTGCTGTATTGCATTGTTTCAACAGTTTAAACATTTAGGCACCAACTTTTGTTTGCTTTTATTAAATAGAGTCCTGTCAAGCCCGTATTGCATAAATTAATAACGGGCGAAAAAATAAACTTAAAAATTAGAAAGTAAATTTTATTAAATGATAAACATCGCGTCGCCGAAAGAGAAGAACCTGTAGCGTTCTTTTACAGCCTCGTTATAAGCTCTTAGGGTGTTTTCCCTGCCGCAGAAGGCGGCTACAAGCATAATGAGGGTGCTTTCGGGCAGGTGGAAATTGGTGATTAGACCGTCTATGCACTTGAACTTATAACCGGGATATATGAAAATATCCGTTTCCGCGCTGCAGGGGGTTACATAGCCTCTTTCGTCGCTGTTGCTCTCAAGGGTTCTGCAGGAGGTTGTTCCGACTGAGATTACCCTGCCGCCGTTATCCCTTGTGGAGTTTATGATTTCGGCAGCTTTTTCGCTGATAGTGTAGCTCTCAAAGTGCATTTTATGGTCCTCTATATTCTCCGCTTTGACGGGTCTGAAGGTTCCGATGCCGATATGAAGAGTAATATAAGCCAGCTTTACTCCCTTCTTTTCGATTTCCCTCAGCATTTCCTCGGTAAAGTGCAGACCCGCAGTAGGAGCCGCCGCGGAGCCCAGCTTCTTTGAGTAAACGGTCTGATACCTTTCGCTGTCCTCCAGCTTTTTCTTGATATAAGGCGGCAGCGGAATTTCGCCGATTCTCTCCAGCACCTCAAGGAAAATGCCGTCATATATGAGCTTTATGAGTCTGTTGCCGTTGTCAAGCTCCTCTTCCACGACTCCGCGCATTATGCCGTTGCCGAAAGTAAACTCACTGCCCTTCTTAGCTCTTCTTGCGGGACCCGCCATAGCCTCCCAGACATCGTTACCCATATTCTTCAGAAGCAGAAACTCCACATGGGCGCCTGTGGGGATTTTTGTGCCGATAAGCCTTGCGGGCAGCACCCTTGTGTCGTTGAGAACAAGACAATCCCCCGGATTAAGATAGTTTATAAGCTCGGGGAATCTGGTGTGGGTAATTTCCCCCGTTCTTCTGTCCAGTTTTAATAGTCTTGAATCGGTTCTGTTTTTGGGAGGCTCCTGGGCAATCAGCTCTTCGGGAAGATCAAAATAAAAATCGCTTTTTTTCATAAAAATTACTCCAAAAAATTTTGACTCAGCTCTAAAATCGTTTGACTTCAACGAGTTCAAGTGTTATTATATAAAATAATTAAACTTTAAATTGGGGAAGAATTTTATTTTTCCATCGCATACTTGAATATTATATTGCAGAAACATATTAAAAACAATAGCAATTTATTTGTCAAGTCGGAGGATACATATGAAAAAGTACAAAGTAGGCATTATAGGCGCAACAGGAATGGTAGGTCAGAGGTTTGCTCTGATACTCGCAAACCACCCTTGGTATGAGGTAACCGTACTGGCGGCGAGCCCCAGATCCGCGGGCAAGACCTACAAAGAGGCGCTTGGAAATAGATGGGTTATGGAAGAGGCTCTGCCTGAAAACTTGGCGGACATCGTAGTTATGGACGCAACGGCAGATATAGAGAAAATCGCAAAGAGCGTGGACTTTGTATTCTGCGCAGTCGATATGCCCAAAGAGGAGATTAAGGCTCTTGAGGAGGCATACGCAAAGGCAGAGTGCCCCGTTATGTCCAACAACAGCGCTCACAGGTTCACAGAGGATGTGCCCATGCTTATCCCCGAGCTGAACCATGAGCATGCTGCGGTTATAGAGGCACAGAAAAAGCGTCTTGGAACAAAGCGCGGCTTTATTGCGGTTAAATCCAACTGCTCGCTTCAGAGCTATGTTCCCGCCCTCTATCCCGTTGACAAGAAGTTTAAGGTTAAGGATGTTCTGGTCTGCACCTATCAGGCAATTTCAGGCGCAGGCAAGACATTTGAAACATGGCCCGAGATGGTGGACAATGTAATCCCCTACATCGGCGGAGAAGAAGAGAAGTCTGAAAAAGAGCCCCTCAAGATTTGGGGTAAGGTTGAAAACGGAAAGATTGTTAATGCATCCGAGCCGAACTTTACAGCACAGTGCATAAGAGTTCCCGTTACAAACGGTCACCTTGCCGCTGTGTTTGTAAGGTTTGAAAACAAGCCCTCAAAAGAAGAAATCCTTGAGATATGGAAAAACTTCAAGGGCAGGCCCCAGGAGCTGGAGCTCCCCTCCGCTCCCAAACAGTTCCTCCATTACTTTGAGGAGGACAATATGCCTCAGACAAAGCTGCACAGGAATCTTGAGAACGGCATGGCTGTGTCACTCGGCAGACTGCGCGAGGACACTCAGTATGACTATAAGTTCATCTGCCTGTCCCACAACACACTCAGAGGCGCTGCGGGCGGCGCGGTTCTTATGGCTGAGCTGCTTTGCGCTGAGGGCTACATCACTCCCCGCGATTAACCTTTAAGCTACCTTTAATAAAAGGAGTAATTTTTATGAAGGACTTACTGTTTACCGGTTCGGGCGTTGCAATTGTTACACCCTTTACCGAAGACGGCAGGGAAATTGATTTTCCCATGCTTGAGAAACTTATAAACTTCCAGATTGAAAACCATACCGACGCAATCATTATTTGCGGCACAACAGGAGAAGGCTCAACGCTTACCCATGAGGAGCACGCCGCGGCCATCGACTTTGCGGTAAAAGTAGTTGCGGGCAGAGTTCCCGTTATCGCGGGCACCGGCAGCAACGACACAGAGTATGCCGTAAAGCTCTCCAACGAGGCCGAGCGCTCCGGAGTTGACGGACTGTTAATGGTTACTCCTTATTACAACAAGACCTCTCAGGACGGTCTTATAGAGCACTACAACTACATAGCCGACAGAGTTTCGACACCGATTATATTATATAATGTCCCCAGCAGAACGGGTTTAGACATTAAGCCCTCAACATATCTTGAGCTTTCAAAACATAAGAGAATAGTGGCGGCTAAAGAAGCCAACGGAAACATCTCCGCCATTGCTCAGACGGCAGCCCTTTGCGGCGACAATCTGCACATTTACTCGGGCAATGACGACCAGATACTCGCCATCATGGCTCACGGCGGCAAGGGCGTAATTTCGGTTCTCGCAAATGTGGTGCCGAAAGCAGCTCACGATATTGCGGCCGCTTATCTTGAGGGCGATGTGGAGCGTTCAAGGAAACTGCAGTTCGAATATCTTGACCTTTGCAACGATTTGTTCATCGATGTAAACCCGATTCCCGTAAAAGAAGCCCTTAACATGATGGGCTTCAAGGTCGGTCCGTGCAGAAGGCCCTTGGCTCCCCTGTCAAAGGCTAACAGAGAAAAACTGGCCGCAACGCTTAAAAAGCACAATCTTATTTGGTAAAAAGCCTAAACGGGTGACCGTTTAGGCTAAAATATAGATTCTGCTTTTTGGAAATTGAGTATAAAGGATGATTCAGGTTGCTTAGGATTATATTAAGAGGCTGTTCCGGAAAAATGGGCAGGGTTGTGACAGAGGTCGCGTCCACACAGGAGGATTTGAGAATTGTCGCCGGCGTTGATGTTATAGACAACGCCTCAATGCCCTACCCAATATTCACGAGCTTCTCTGAGGTTCCCGTTGAAGCCGAAGTTGTCGTGGATTTCTCCAATCCCTCAAACCTTGATGATTTTTTGAACTTCCTTACAAAAAAGAAAATGCCTGCGGTTATAGCGTCCACGGGCTTTTCCGACGAGCAGCTTGAGAGGATTGCCGAGGCGGCAACGGAAACTCCCATATTCATGGCTTCAAATATGTCTATCGGAATAAACCTCCTCGCTGAGCTTGCAAAAACCGCGGCCAAGGTGCTGGGCGGCTCCTTTGATATTGAAATTGTTGAGGCTCATCACAATCAAAAGCTGGACGCTCCCAGCGGAACCGCAAAGACCCTCGCCAAAGCGGTTGAAGCGGGTCTTGATTACGAGCCCATATACACATACGACCGTCATGACAGACGGGCAAAGCGCGACAAGCATGAAATAGGCATGCATGCCATAAGAGGCGGCACAATTGTCGGAGAACATGAGATTATCTTTGCGGGAAACGACGAGGTAATAAAACTCTCCCACAGCGCACTGTCAAAGAACATCTTCGCGGAGGGCGCGCTGAACGCCGCAAGATACATAGTAAAGAAACAGCCGGGGCTGTATTCGATGCATGATTTAGTTTCAGAATCCTAATAAGGAGGGTCACAATGGAAAACAACACTTCGCTTGAGTTACTTGAAGATGTAACTCTGATAACCCTGCAGGATTGCCCTGCCGATGCGGCTAAAATTGCTTATCTTTTCAAGATTATTGCCGATGAAGGCATTGATGTGGATATGATTTCTCAGATAGCCACCCCCAAAAGGACCTTTGAGCTTTCCTTTACCGTCAGCGGCGATGACTTCGGCAAGATTCTGGACATTGCCACAAAGCTGAGAAAGGAAGAGCCTGAACTTAAACTCAATGTAAGCAACGGCAATTCAAAAATCACCGTTTCGGCAGAATGGATGAAGAACTGCCCCGGAATCGCAGCAAAGGTACTGGATATAGTATCGAAAGCCTCTGCGGATATTATGATGATTACCACATCCGAAACTGAGATTTCGATTCTTGTGCCCCAGGCAGACGGCGACAATACCTTAGCCGCGCTTGAGAAAGAATTTGTGGAATGCTCCGCTTAGTATAATCCAAAATCAAGCACCCCGAGAATAACTCGGGGTGTTTTTGCATTTTAGGCTTATTATTGATTTGGCTCCGTGCCGCTGAGCTTTGCTTTGAAATACTGCCTGTTGTGCTCCACTGCCTGAGAATCCGGCTTAAAGCTGGCGGCAATCTCGTTGTAATGATTCGCGCGCAGTGTATCGCCTATGGCGTCGTAGCATACCACAAGCTCAAGGGCGGGAATATAGCCCCAGTAGTCATCGTAGAAAAATCCCCAGCTGTCCTTCGGCTTTTGCAGCCTGAGTGCGGTTTCAAACCAGTAAATCGCCTGATGGTATGCCCGATGAAACTTGAAGTAATAGCCTATCTGACATACGATTTCCGCCCTCGGAAGGTCATAGAGAAAACTCCTTGTGAGGGCATGGAAAGACTCCTCCCATCTGCCCAAAAGCAGAAGGCATTTTGACCTTTCAAGGCAGGCGTTGATATTGTCCTCCACCCAGCCCTTGTTGGAGTCAAGGAATTTAAGGAACATATCGGCGGCTTCTTCATAGCGGCCGTTGTCCTTGAGTTCCCGCGCGTAGTAGTATGTTCCGCGGGGGCTGAGTTCTCCTTTTTCTTTAAGCTGCTTTTCGTAGATTCTAAGGTTCCTGTCGCTAAAGCCCCTGTGCTTTTTTGTGTGGGTAACGGCTATATCCACATTGATTGACTTGCCCGTAAAGGCAAGATATTCGTGAACGGGCTCCATCCATATAAAGCCCTTGTCACGCCTTGCGAGCCTTTCTCTGTAATAGGAAAAGGTCACATTGCCGTTTTCGTCAAAGCCCACATTGTACTTCATAAAAACCATATCTATGTCGGGGGAAAGGGTTTGTTTCAGCTCCAAGAATTTGCGCTTATCCTCGGGCAGAATCACATCATCGGCGTCAAGCCACATAACATATTCCTTTGTGGCCTTGGAGCAGGCAAAATTCCTCGCGGCGGAAAAGTCGTCTATCCACTCAAAATCGAATATCTTGTCGGTAAATTTGCTTGCCACCTCTTTTGTTTTGTCCGTAGAACCCGTATCCACTATAACTATTTCATCCACAATGTCCTTTACGCTTTCAAGGCAGTTGCCGAGGGTGTTCTCCTCATTTTTAACAATCATTGCAAGACTTATTGTAATCACCTGAAAACCCTCTTTCCGCTAAAGTCAGATTCCCTTTCAGTCTATGCGGGGAAAAGTCGTACCGTGACGCAAAGCCAATCTAAAGGACAAAACAGGTATGTACGGGGAAGTTTGGACATATATATTGATGGAAGGGCAAGCCATTAAATTTTGAATTCGGGGTGAATAGATTGAAGCTGCTGATACTTACAAAAAAACATCTGCTTGTTGCAATTGCGGTTTGCATTGCTTTATGCCTTGCCGTAATTGGAGTTTCAAAGGGTCTGTCGGTCGCCGTATCGGCTCCGAAACGAGAGATTCCCATTTACAGCGTGGCAACGGATGAGAAAAAGGTCGCCCTTACCTTTAACGCCGCGTGGAGCGACAGCGACATTGACGAGATTATTTCGGTACTTAAAAAGTTTAAGGTTAAGGCAACATTCTTCATCGTGGGAGAATTCGCGGACAAATATCCCGAAGCTGTTAGGAAGCTGAGCAACGCAGGTCATGAAATCGCAAACCACTCTGACAAACATGCGAACATGACCAAAATGAAATATGAGGACATAAAGGCGGATATTGCCGCGTCCAACGAAAAATTAAAGAAGCTGACGGGCAAAACTCCTGATTTGTTCAGGGCGCCTTACGGCGACTACAATAATGATGTTGTAAAGGCCGCAAAGTCGCTCTCAATGTTTGCGATTCAGTGGGATGTCGACAGCCTTGACTACAAGGATTTATCTGCTGAGGACATAAAGAAAAGGGTTGTGCCCAAGGTTCAAAACGGCTCCATAGTTTTATTCCACACCGACACCCTTTCAACCGCAAAGGCGCTGCCGTCAATCATTAAGGAGCTGCAAGAAAAGGGCTATGAGCTTGTAACCGTTGGCGAGCTGATTTACAAGGAGAATTACAGCATTGACCATACAGGCAAGCAGAGCAAGGTAACGGCGCCCACAACCGCGCCGCCTACAACGGCAGAGCAAACAACGGCAGTACCCACAACCGCGGCCGAAACGAAAGCCACAGAGCCTACTACAAAGAAGAAATAAATAAAGCCGCCCTTTAGGGCGGCTCTTTTATCTTTTTACCAGCCTGTGACTTCTCTGAAAACATCCCATGAGGGGTATTCATAGAACCTGTGACCTTCGTCGCCGGGGACAAGCCTGATTTTGTCCTCCGCGCCGAATTTCTTATAGATTTCTTTGGCAACCTCGTATGCCTTCAGAACGCCGTGCTCAGGGAAGATATTGTCCTTTTTGCCGTAGACCACGACAAGGGGACGGGGCGCTAGAAGGACCGCAAGGTCAGCCATTTCAAAGTATTTAAGCATGCCGGGCATAAAGTTGCACTGGCAGTGGGATATGCTGAAAATCGAGTCCTCTACTGTGCAGAAGGCGCAGGAGGGCATAAGAGCCTTGATTCTGTCCTCTGTGCAGGAGGCATAATAGGTTGCGGTTCCGCCGCCGCTGTTGCCCATAATGCCGATTCTGTCTGTATTGGCAAAGGGCATGTCGGCCGCTATGTCGATGGCTCTTGAGACATCGAGAGCTCTCTCCCCTATTGTTGTTCTTCCAAGAAGTATTGCCTGCATTGCGGGGATGTGGCAGCCGCCCCTTCTAAAATTTTCGGGACCTGAACACTCGCCGAAATTCCTCTGTTCGATAATCAAAGCGGCAAAGCCTCTTTCCACCGCCTGGAGGGCAAAGTTTCTGTCGCCCTGATTATCCTTTTCCTCCTCCTCGCTTCTGAAACGACCCAGGGAAATGTGCATTCCCGGGGAATGTCCCTGAAGGCAGATGATGACGGGGACCTTGTGGGTTAAGTTCTTGGGATAAAGGTAGTGACCGGGCACGAAATATGATGGCTCACTTTCAAACTGAAATCTAATTTCATGATAATCTTCGTGCTCCTTTTCATACTCGATTATGGCGGGAGAAGAAAGGGTTTTCTCGGGCTTTCTTATAACCTCGGCGAAGGCTTTCCTTACTTCCTCTCTCCACTCATATAAATCCCTGTCCTTATTTTTCTCAAAGGTAAGGGCGGGGGGATTGTTCTTGAGCAAAATCTCATGTAATGTGAAAGGACTGTTGTTCATTATTACCCTTCTTTCGGTTTAGCTGTTATAAGAAAATAATACCACCTATTTTATGTCAATGCAATAAACTCAAGTCATTATTGCACCTTTTATGCCTATATGTTAAAATATCAACAGTTTACAAATCTTGGAGGCAGGGTATGAGTTATGCTTCTTTTCAGGTTTTCCAAAGCGGGAAGCTCTTTGGCTTAAAAGCTGAAAAGGGGCAAAATCTGCTCCGAGCTCTTAGAGAAAGAGGCTTTGTGATTAAAGCAGACTGCTCGGGCGCATATACCTGCGGGAAATGCAAGGTAAAGATTGAGCCGTCACCTGAGCCGACAGAAGCGGATAAAAGGCTCTTAACAGAGTCTGAAATTGCGGGCGGCATAAGACTTGCCTGCGCTCATGAGGTTTTTGACGGTATTACAGTTACCCTGCCCGATACAGAAGAAATAAAGTCTGCGGTTATTCAGAGTGTTAATATAAAGGCTGAGGGTGTTTTAAAGGCTGCGCTTGATATAGGAACCACTACCCTCTCCCTTTGTGTATTTAATCAAAAGGGCGAGATTTTGGGCAGCGTTTCGGGAAACAACCCTCAAAGCTCCTTTGGGGCGGATGTTATTTCGAGGATAAAGGCTGAAAGGGATTTCCCCGGCGTTCAGCATAACTTGCTGATTTCTAAAACTAACGAAATGAGCGAAAGTTTCTTTGCGGACCTTGGCATATCGAAGCCCTTGGATTTATTTGTCTGCGGAAATACGGTCATGCTCCACTTCTTCTTTGGAGAAAGTCCCGTTTCGATGGGTGAATATCCTTATACCCCTGTTTTTCTTGAGTCAAAAACAGCAGATGGCGGCGAAATCGGGCTTAAAGGCTTTGACAAGGTCTGCTCCCTCTCCTGCCTTGCGCCCTTTGCCGGGGCGGACATTACGGCGGGAATTCTGAGTCTGTATGAAGAAACCGACGATTACAAATTGCTTATTGACCTTGGCACGAACGCGGAGATTGCCCTTTTTAATAAAGAGCGCTGCTTTGTGGCGACCGCAGCCGCTGGTCCCGCTTTTGAGGGGGCTAACATAAGGTGCGGCATGCCGTCAATCTCGGGCGCTGTGAAGGCTTTTAAGCTAATCAACGGCAACATCTATGCCGAAACCATTGACAATAAAGAGCTAAGGGGCATTTGCGGCTCGGGGCTTATAAGCATTGCCGCGGAGCTAATAAGAAACAGAATTGTTGACAAGACGGGGCGGATGTTTGCAAGCCGCTTTGAGATAAGCGAGAATGTGGCTATATACCCAGAGGATATCAGAGAACTGCAGCTCAGCAAGGCTGCCGTAAGGGCTGCCGCTGAGGAGATAATCGAAAGGTCGGGTATCGGATATTCCGATATTTCAAGACTCTGTCTTTCGGGTGGCTTCGGAACATATATAAATACGGATGACGCTGCATTCTTGGGGCTTTTCCCGCCTGAGCTGAAAGAAAAGGCAGAAGGAATCGGCAATTCTGCGATTAGAGGATGCGTCATGTATGCCTCGGATGAAAAAATAAGGTCTGCCGCAGAAAGGATTGTCAAGTCTGCTCAGGTCTTTGACCTTGCGGTTTTGTCTGATTTTTCAGAGAAGCTGATTAAACATATAGACTTTTAAAGAAAGGAAAATCGCCATGTCTTTATCTGTTATGACGGGTGCCAGCGGGCATGTGGGTTACGCATTGCTTAAAGAACTTACCGCGAACAATGTAAACACAAGAATCTTAATCAGAAAAGACATAAGTATCTTCAAAGGCATACCCTGCGAAAAGGTTTTCGGCGATGTAACCGACAAGGAGTCGCTTGTTAAAGCCTTTGAGGGCGCTGACATCGTTTATCATCTTGCCGGACTTATTGATATTAAAGGCGGCAATGAGGAAATGGTGCGCAAAATCAATGTTGAGGGCACCAGAAATGTGGTTGAAGCCTGCATTCAGTGCGGAGTAAAAAGGCTTGTCTATATGTCATCGGTGGATGTTTACATACCCCTGCCGGGCAATGAGCCGATGACTGAGGTTAACAGATTCTATCCCGACAAGCTGGAGGGCGACTACGCCAAAACAAAGGCAGAGGCTACAAATCTTGTGTTTGACGCGGAGGGCAAGAACGGTCTTGAAGTGGTCGTTGTCTACCCCGGCGCATGCTTTGGCCCATATGATTTCAAGATTTCAAGCATCGGCGAAATGATTAGAAACTACATGGACGGAAAGTTCCCCATATCTCTGGGCTTTGGCGGATATAATTTTGTGGATGTAAGAGATGTGGCAAAGGGTACATATCTTGCGGCGATAAAGGGCAGGTCGGGAGAAGGTTATCTGCTGACCGGCACCCCCGCAACGGTTGATGAGTTTATAAGGTCTCTCGCAAGGGCTATGAACAAAAAGCCGCCCAAAATAAAACTGCCGCTTTTCCTTGGAAATGCCGCAGCGCCGATTGCGGAGGCTTTTTATAAGCTGACCGACAAGACACCAGTTTTCACAAGGTATACAATTAGGAAACTGACTTCCAATTATAACTTCTCATACGAAAAGGCTAAGAATGAGCTGGGCTATCAGCCCCGCCCGATGGACGATACGGTAAAAGACACGATTAAGTGGATTATCGCGAACGAAAGAAGCGGCAAAGCAATTACCAGATAAATACATTTTATCTGGGGGGGGATTTTGTGGTTAACAAAGATTTTAATAAAATCGGTGAAAAACATTGTAATAGCTTAGAAGCAACATACTCAAATGGGTTTTGGTTTCGTGGACCATTAAAGAAATATTTAGACTTTAACTACAATGACAGTATTATTCATGTAGAGATTAATCAGGCAAGGTACAGAACGATAACCTTAACTTCTTCAAAAATTATCAAACTCAGTGAAATTTCTGCCTTGCTGTTTAGCCTCGAAAAACTTTTGATGCTTTTTGAGGGTAGGTTTTTTACACTAATCAAATTAAACTATAAAGGACAAAAAGAGAATGAGAAAGAATATGATTTATATTCCACTGAAAGCTTAAACAGAAGACTTGCATATTATGAAACAGATAGTTGCCATTACCTATTCAACCCCGAGTTTTTAAACTTTTATGACTATTTATCACCAAATATCATTGAAAAATGGCTAGAATTAGAGAGCGATTTAGACATTGTTCATCAGGTAGTGCTATATAATCTTTCAAAAATTAAATTGCCCTGTGATGTAAAGTGTGCCTATCTTATTCAAAGCTTCGAATCAATGGTTGAACTGATAAAAAAATATGATAGTGAACTATTGTGCAATTTACCACCTGAGAAACAAGAGCAAATACGCAAATTACAAACTGAAGATAGCAGAAAAATTTCAATAATTAATTGTATTGAAGCAGTTATCACAAATTTTGGTACGGAAATATTCTCCTTAGAACTAAATAATAATCAAGGGGAATTTTTCAAAATACTTAAAAATACAAGACATCGTATAATGCACATAAAAAGGAACCAACAAGATAAACATTTAACTGGTGACCAATCAATAAGTAACCAACAAGATAAATATTTAACTGGTGAACAATCAATCCTGTATTTGGTTAAAATATCATATTTGTATAGAATCATTTGTTTAAAAATACTTGGGATTGATCTTTCTTTATACAAGCATCAATTGCTACAATTAGTAAACAAATGGAATAATTATAACGGCATATTAGCTAATTTCTTATTACAATTAAACTCATAAGTTTAAAACAATATTATTAAATTAAAAAGGTATGCAGGAATTCTGCATACCTTTGTTGTTATAAAACTCTTGCGAGGAAGTCTCTGAGCCTTGGGCTTTCGGGGTTTGTGAAGAACTCGTCGGGGGTTTTCTCCTCCACAATCTGACCCTCGTCCATAAAGACCACCCTTGTGGCGACCTCTCTCGCAAAGCCCATTTCGTGGGTTACGACAAACATTGTCATTCCGCTTTCGGCAAGCTCTCTCATAACATACAGTACCTCGCCCACCATTTCGGGGTCAAGAGCGCTTGTGGGTTCGTCGAAAAGCATTACCTTGGGGTTCATCGCAAGTGAGCGAACTATCGCAATTCTCTGCTTTTGTCCGCCCGAAAGCTGTGAGGGATAGGCGTATGCCTTGTCGGACAGTCCTACCCTTTCAAGCAGGCGCATAGCGTTTTCCTGCGCCTCTTCCTTGGTTTGGAGTTTCAGTTTTACGGGGGCTAAGGTAATATTGTCAAGAACCTTTAAGTTGTTAAAAAGGTTAAACTGCTGGAATACCATTCCCACCTGAGTTCTTATCTTGTCGATGTTTACCTTGGGGTCGGTGATAAGCTGGTCCTCAAACCAAATCTTGCCCGAGGTAGGCTTTTCAAGGAGATTGAGGCAGCGCAGGAAAGTGCTTTTTCCTGAGCCTGAGGGACCTACCACGACTATTTTTTCGCCTTTTTTGATTTCGTAGTTGATGCCCTTTAGAACTTCAAGGCTGCCGAAGTTTTTGGTTAGATTTTCAACGCGAATCACTCTGACGCAGCCTCCTTTCCAGCTTGCCGAGGAAGAATGAAAGAATTTTAACTATGGTAAAGTAAATTACCGCTGTGCCGATAAGGGGCATAAATGCTATGAATGTTCGGCTTACGACAAAGTCGCTGACCTTTGTAAGGTCCATAACTCCGATATAGCCCGCGACCGCGGTTTCCTTTAAAAGCACGATAAACTCGTTTACCAATGCGGGCAGGATGTTCTTCATAGCCTGCGGTATTACTATATAGGTCATTGTCTGCCTTTGGGAAAGTCCCAGTGAGCGTCCCGCCTCGGTTTGACCGTGGTCAACCGCCTGAATGCCCGCTCTGACGATTTCCGCAACATAGGCACTGCTGTTTATTGAGAAAGCGATGACCGCCGCCAGCTCCTTGCTGGCTGTTGCGGGCAGAACGGCGAAATAGAGAATGAGAAGCTGCAATACTGCGGGCGTTCCTCTGATGACATCAATGTAAATGCTTGCGAAAACCGAAAAGACGGTCCTCTTGCCCTTCTTGGTGCGTGACAGCTTCATAAGGGCAAAAAGAACGCCGAATATTATGCCGAATATTGCAGCAAAGAATGTCAGCCGCAATGTCATCAATAAGCCTTTCGCAAAGACTATATATCTGTCGTTTGAAATAAAGCTGATATAAAAGTCTTGCTTTATTGATTCCATCCAGCTTGGCATTGCCAGTGCAATTGTGGAAAAATATAGGTTCATACTACTCTCCAAATCAAAGAGGCGCACTCGGTTTTTGAATGCGCCCCAGTGCTTTTAAATTTTCCGATTATTCACCGGATTCAATGTACTTTTCAAGGAGCTCATCGAATGTGCCGTCTTCCTTGACCTCTTTAAGAGCCTTGTTGATGGAATCTTTCAGTGCTGTATCTCCCTTGGGGAGAGCGATTGCATAGTGCTCGGGCTCAAAGTCGCCTTCGATAACCTTTGTGCCCTTGTTGGCAGCGGAAAGTGCCTTAGCTGTTGCGCTGTCGATAAGCACTGCGTCGATTCTGCCGTTTAAAAGATCAAGAACCGCGGTGATAGCCTTCTTGTATCTTTCGACTGTTGCGCCTTCGATGTCATCTGTTGCGATTGAGTCGCCTGTTGTTCCGAGCTGAACGCCGATCTTCTTGCCCTTAAGGTCCTCTGCGGACTTGATTGTGTCGTCGTTTTCCTTAACTATAATGCTCTGAACGGCGGTGAAATATGTATCGGAGAAGTCTACCTGAAGAAGTCTTTCTTCGTCAACGGTAAGACCTGCGATTGCGATGTCAACCTTGTTGCCGATAGCCGCAAGGATAGCGTCGAAATCCATGTTCTCGATCTTTACTTCCTTGCCCATCTTCTCGCCGATAGCCTTAATAAGAGCAATGTCGAAGCCGTCGGGTGTTACGCCGTCGTCAAGCAGATATTCAAAGGGCGGGAACTCGGCGTTTGTGCCAACTACTATAACATCCTTCTGGAGAATGGGCGATGTTTCTGCCGCTGTGCTCTCAGTGGTACCGGTTTCTTTACCGTTGTCGTCCTGCTTTTTGCAGCCTGCGAATACTGTGACAAGAAGTGTAAGTATCATCAATACTGCAAGAACTTTACGCATTTTCTTCATATGTATAACTCCTTTGATGAATATATTCAGTGCATTTATACACTGACTTTAAATAAATCATACCATATTATACTAGCAAAAAGCCAAAAAATCAAATATTTTTTTAAATTTATGCATTTTTTCGCATTATTTATACAAAGGCCTTTAAAGTAACGGATTCTTTGAATTTTGTCTAAAAAAGTCACATATTTCAGAGTTGTAATAAATTGCCTGTAAAGATTACAAATCTGTAGTCATTTTGTAAATTTGCTTTAGTGTACTTTGGCGGAAATTGATTCTATAATTAACTTGCAAACAACAAGGAGGGATACAGCGATGAAAGCATTTTTAGAGAGAAAGTCAAACATACTTCCCACGCTTATAGTTTTGGGGGTTACCCTTATAACTATCGTAATCGCTGTACTTTTTAACGAAGTCAGCCCCGACGCCCTTCTTATGTTTTAGCTTGTACTATATTTTGCGTCCTTCTTTTCCGTCTCTTTTATACATCCTTTAAAAAATCGGGCTGTGCAGCATTGCACAGCCCGATTCGCCTTATATTTAAATGCAGGTTTCGGTCTCGAATTTTCTGTTCAGGTATTTCAGGACTCTTTTTTCAATTCTTGAAACATAGGACCTCGAAATATTCAGCTGCTTGGCGACTTCCTTTTGGGTCATGGGTTTGCCGCCGTTAAGCCCGTATCTTAAAATGATAATTGTCTTATCCCTTTCGTTTGGTATATCCTCCACGAATTTTTTAAGCATTTTCTCTTTGAGTTTAATATCTATGTCATCGACAATCGTGTCGTCAACTTTGATAATTTCCATAAGCGTCAGCGGATTGCCCTCGCCGTCGGTTTCAACAGGCTCCGACAGGGAAATATCCTGCATGCCCTTTCTTTCCTGACGGAAGTACATAAAAACCTCGTTTTCTATGCATCTTGCGGCGTATGTAGCGAGCTTGATGCCTCTGTCGGGATTAAAGCTGTTAATTCCTTTAATCAGACCAATGGTGCCGACGGATATCAGGTCATCCTGCTCAGCGCAGCCGGAATAGTATTTTTTTATAATATGGGCAACGAGCCTTAGATTGTGCTTTATCAGGATTTTTCTCGCTTCCTCGTCGCCGTTTTTCAGCCGTTCAAAGTACATTTTCTCTTCCGAGGGTTTGAGCGGCGGCGGAAAGGCTCCGTAGTTATTTAGGTGAAGTGTTAAGTACAGAATATTCGCGGCAATAAAATCAATAAGTGCTTGCAGCATAATAGCCCCCCGTAACGAAAAAAGTACTCCGCTTAAAACAGAATTCTCTTTCCGCCCAAATTTGTGTATAATGACAGGTAATACATTATATGCTCCCCGTTGTGCGCAAGTGCAGGTCCTGTCTTGTTTTGTCGAATTCCCTCAAAACGAGCTGTCGAGCGAAAATGGAAGTTAATGCATAAATTCGATTGCAAACCTCGCCTTAATTGTGCTATTATTTAATTTACGCGATTATATTTATTAATGATTATGCTATGGCCGCAAAACGGTCAATCTCCAGGGAGATGTTTTATTTGAATAATATTCTTGTAGTCTTCGGCGGCAAGTCAAGCGAATATGAAGTGTCGCTTCGCTCCTCGGAATGTATAATAAGGAACATTCCAAGGGATAAATACAATGTATATACCTTGGGAATCACCAGGGACGGTAGCTGGCTGTACTATGACGGCAGCGTGGATTTAATCCCGAATAACGAATGGATTTCATCGGGCAAAACCTATCCCGCGGTTTTCTCCTCCGAGTTCGGCTCAAGGGAGCTTTTGGTTTTCGATAATGACGGCTCTGTTAAGGAGAAAATCAAAATTGACGCCGCGTTCCCCGTATTGCACGGCAAAAACGGAGAGGACGGCACGATTCAGGGACTTTTTGAGATATACGGCATACCCTATGTGGGCTGCGGCGTTCTGTCAAGCGCGGCATGCATGGATAAGGCTTTTACCAATCTGGTTGCCGACGCCGCGGGAATTCCCCAGGCAAAATGGCTGTCGTTTAACAGCTTCGAGTATTCGTCAAATTCCGAGGGAATAATCGCTGATATTATTGATAAACTCGGTCTTCCCGTATTCATAAAGCCCGCCAATGCCGGCTCATCGGTGGGTATCACCAAAGCTAAAACAAGAGAGGATTTAAAGAAGGCGATAGAGCTGGCTTTGGAGCACGACTGCAAGATAGTCGCCGAGGAGGCTATAAACGCAAGGGAGCTTGAGTGCTCGGTACTCGGCACCATGCAGGAGGTAAGAACCTCCGTGGTCGGTGAAATCAGACCCCAAAACGAGTTTTACGATTACGAGGCAAAGTATATAAGCGACGACAGCGAACTAATCATCCCCGCTCCCGTCAGCGAGGAAACCTCCAATGAATTAAGACGGCTTGCAGAAAAGGTTTTCAGAGCTCTTGACGGACGAGGCCTTGCAAGGGTAGACTTCTTCCTTGACAAGGACAGCGGCAGGCTCCTTTTCAACGAAATCAACACGATACCGGGATTTACATCAATCAGCATGTATCCCAAGCTCTTTGAGCATGCGGGGCTTCCTTGCCCCGAGCTCATCAACGAGCTTTTAAAAATCGCCCTTAAAGGCAAATAGCTGAAATCAGAAAGCAGAGGATTAGGTAAAGTATATAAATGAAGAAGAATGTTGTAATCAGGATTACCAATATACAAAGCGAAGGTCCGCAGATGGTGGAAAATCACGAGGTCACCACAAAGGGCACCTTCACAGGAAACGAAAACGACTACACACTAAATTACATTGAGCTATTTGACGAGAACACAAAAAGCAACACCACGATAAGAGTAAATAAAAAAACCGTCACCCTCATAAGACAGGGCGACTTTAACTCTGAATTCATCATTGAGCAAAACAGCAGGCACAACTGCCATTATGAAACGCCATACGGCGAGTTTATGCTTGGCATTTACGGCAAGTCCGTTGAGTCAACCGTCACAGAAAACGGCGGCGTCCTGAGACTTAACTACACCCTTGACTTTAACGCGGGCTTTGCCTCCGAAAACGAGATGACCATTGAATTCTCTGTAATTTAGCATTATCCGAAAGGAATTTGAAAGATGAGCATAGTTGTTAAAAAGGCTAAGAATCAGATTGTAGAGGCTGTAGAAAAGGCTTTTAAAACCGCTATTGAAAAGGGCTTGCTTCCCGAGGGCGAGCACGCCCCCGTAATTATCGAGGTTCCCGCCGACAGCGCCCATGGCGATTATTCCACCAACGCCGCCATGGCGTCCGCCAGGGTTTTCAGAATGGCGCCCGTTAAGATTGCGGAGATTGTCAGGGATTGCATTGTCACAGACGGAACATACATCGCAAGCTGCGAAACAGCGGGTCCAGGCTTTTTAAACTTCAGGCTCAATTCCGATTACTATTCCGATATATTGAAGGACGCCCTTGAGAAAAAGGAGCAGTACGGACATTCCGACATAGGCAAGGGCCAAAGCGTGCTGGTGGAGTTCGTATCCGCCAACCCCACCGGTCCCATGCACATTGGCAACGCCCGCGGCGGCGCTCTGGGCGATGTTCTTTCGGAGATTCTTATCTGGGCGGGCTACCGCACTGAAAGGGAGTTCTATGTAAACGACGCCGGCAATCAGATAGAGAAGTTCGGTCTCTCCCTTGATATTAGATATAGGCAGATTTTTGACCCGTCGATTGAGATGCCCGAGGACGCTTATCTCGGACAAGACATCATCGACCACGCAAAGGCTTTCTATGAGCAGTACGGGGACAAGTATCTTAATGTACCCGACGAGGAGAGAAAAAAGGCTCTTATCGACTTTGCTCTGCCCAAGAACATTAAAGCCCTTGAAGAGGACCTTTTGAAATACCGCATCAAATACGACAACTGGTTCCGCGAGAGCACCGTTCACGCTAACGGTTCGGTTCAGCGGGTTCTTAAGCTTTTAAAGGAAAGCGGCTACACCTACGAAAAGGACGGCGCGCTTTGGTTCATGGCAGAAAAATTCGGCTGCGACAAGGATTTTGTGCTTGTCAGGTCAAACGGAATTCCCACTTACATTGTTCCGGATATTGCATATCATTATAATAAGCTGGTCGAAAGAGGCTTCGACAGGGCCATAAACATTCTCGGCGCGGACCATCACGGCTATGTGCCGAGGCTCAAAGCCGCATTGCAGGCAATCGGAATTGACCCCGAAAGGCTCATTGTAATTCTTATGCAGATGGTGCGTCTTGTCAGAGGCGGCGAGGTTGTCAAGGCATCAAAGCGCTCCGGCAAGGCTATTACCCTAGTGACTCTCCTTGAGGAGGTTCCGATTGACGCAGCGAGGTTCTTCTTCAATCTGAGAGAAGCTAACACTCACCTTGATTTTGATCTTGACCTGGCTGTCGAGAACTCCTCAAAGAACCCCGTTTACTACTGCCAGTATGCCCACGCGAGGATTTGCAGCATTATTAAGAGGGTCAGCGCAAGACTTGATGAAATAAAGACCGAGCCTAAGTTCGAGCTTCTCGATACTCCCGAGGAAAGGGAGCTTATCAAGCACATCGCGTCTCTCACCGAAGAAATTGAGTTTGCCGCAAAGAATCTTGACCCGTCGAGGATTACAAAATACGCAATCGACCTTGCTACCGCCTTCCACAAGTTCTACAACGCCAACAGGGTTGATGTGGAGGATAAGGATTTGTTCAAGGCAAGGCTCTGCCTTTGCATTGCGGTCAGGGATGTTATGAAAAATATTCTTAATATGATGAAGGTTGACGCTCCGGAGGTTATGTAGCCTCAAAGAAAGGAGGGCAACATGAGTAAGGAAGCTATCAAAACGGTTGTTACAAACAAAAAAGCCTTTCACGATTATTTTGTTGAGGAAAGCTACGAGGCCGGCATCGAGCTTTTCGGCACCGAGGTCAAATCCATAAGGCAAGGAAGGGTAAATCTCAAAGACGCCTGGTGCTCAATAGTAAACGGTGAAATTTTTGTAAATAATATGCATATTTCGCCCTATGAGCATGGAAACATATTTAACAGGGACCCCCTTAGGGTCAAGCGCCTGCTTATGCATAAGAGAGAGATTACCAGGCTTTACGGATTGACAAAACAGCAGGGTTATGCAATAATACCATTGTCGGTATACTTCAAAAAAGGACGCGTTAAAGTTCAGGTCGGGCTCTGTAAAGGTAAAAAACTTTACGACAAAAGAGCCGTTGAAGCTAAAAAAGCATCTGAACGAGAAATCGAACGCGCCTTTAAGGAAAGACGGTTTTAAGACTAAACTCTTTCATCTGCTTAAAAATGGGGATGAAAGGATTTCGACGGGGATCTTGAACCGTGATAAGCGAGCAGCGGTGCGGGACCGCTATAAAATCCGCAGTTTAAAAATAAACGAGAACAATAGAGTTTTAGCAGCTGCTTAAAGTATAAGCAGCCGTCTTTACCGAAACTACCGCGGTTCGGATAAAGGCGTCGACTAGCGGTGAACGTGAACGGACGAGTGTTCCATAGTCCGTCATGAATAATGGAACTACCCGACACCGAAGCCTGCCGTTTGGCGTCGGTCGAGGGGAAGTTTAAATAAACGGCTACGCTCGTAGAAAGTTGCGGGAATGGATTTTCGGACGCGGTTTCGATTACCGCCATCTCCACCAAAGTATCCGCCGGCTTAAATAAAAGCCGGCGTTATGTTTTCTCCCCCCTCCCCTTCTAATTTGCAAAATAAATAAAACAAATATAATTAAAAACAGCTTGACACAGAGAAAAAAGTGCTATATAATAGGCTCTCGGATGCACAAGAAAGCCTTAAAAATATAAAATAATAATATCCGGGTGTGGCGCAGATGGGAGCGCGCTTGACTGGGGGTCAAGAGGCCGTGGGTTCAAGTCCCGCCACTCGGACCACAAAAGGCAGCAGGTTTTGATAGAAAATCTGCTGTCTTTTTTATGTTAAAATCCATTGTTTAAAGGAATTAAAAAACCCGACCCGAGATGCTTTCGGGACGGGTTTTAATTATTTTAATGCCCTATGGAAATTGCCGCTTTACAGAACAAAGGAAGAAATAATCGAACAAATGCGCGCAATGTCTACCTGAGCTTTGAAATCAAACTGCAGGCGGTTTCCGTCATTAAATGCAAGTATCAGCTCGCTGTCAATATCCAAAAGACCCGCTGTTTCAACGCCGAAATACTGCACCTTTGAATAAGGATATGAAAAATACGCTACTTTTTTGCCTGTCTCACCCTGAACATTTACAACCAAAACACGCTTGTTTGTGAAGATAACCTGGTCACGGATGGTTTTGAAACACTGGATAATCTCCTCGTCCGAAACAAGCAAAGAATTCACTTCGGGACGAACTTGTGTAACCGACATTTCTTTTAAATTCATTAGATTAGCGTCGCCCAAAATGCCGGAAGATACGCTTGCCATTTTAAAATCCCCCTCATAAAAAAATTAGTTTTATTATATCTTCATTTTTCCAAAAATCAATAGAAGTATACCTAAAAGAAGTGCACGATTATTGGGACTTAGCTAAAGCTGAAAACAAAAATGCCTTGCTGAGGACACTCGGCTGAAGGGGCGAATTTATTATCGAATTTTGTCGATATGGAGTCCAAATATTACATTTTTTCCATTAAAAGGCTAATATTTATGCGTTTTCAGCAAAGTCGCAAAAAAGATGCGATTTTGACAGCATAATTTGTCTATTTTTGTATTTTATCGTTGCAAAGTTTCCAATATTAGGTTAAAATTACATTAGTTATACTCTAGCCGCACAACGAAAACTGACGGAAGAAAGGAAAATGCGCATGAAAAGAAAAATTTTAAGTACGCTTCTGGCGGTTCTGATGCTTGCTGCCCTTCTGCCCTTGGGCGCATTAGCAGATGATACCGACGCAGTCGCTAAGATTGGCGATACTTACTACAATACTCTCGCAGAGGCACTCGCGGCAGTAAAGAACGGCGGAACAATAACTTTATTGCGCGACATTGACCTTGACAATCAGCCTTGGACGCCTTTAAGCAGATCAAATGTAGGCTTTACATTTGATGGCGATGGTCACACCATCAGCAATCTGAAGGTTAACACAACATCGAACAGTGCCGGACTTTTCGGCTCAATCGGATTCTCAGAATCCACCACTACCATCCGCAACCTCAACCTTCATAATGTGGATGTAAGGGGCAATTCCTATGTTGGCGCGGTTGCAGGCTGGATTACCGGTACCGCAGTGTTTGAAAACATTACCGTAAGCGGCGATGTTAAGGTTCAGGCAAACGCTCAGAATGCCGGCGGAATCTTAGGTCACAGCGCAGGCGTAATTACGGTAAACAATTGCCATATAAACGCCACAAGCGGTTCTTATGTTAAGTCGAACACCACAAGCGGCGGAGGCGCAGGTGGCATAGTCGGCTTTGCGGCAAACGAAGGCAGCAAGGCATGCACCATTTCAAACTGCACCGTAAAGAATCTTGATGTCAGCGGCTATCACAGAATCGGCGGCATTGTAGGCATGATGCAGCTTGTATCCGGTACATATCCCAGCGTTCATATTTATGTAACCGACAACTCTGTTGAAAATGTACATGTAACTGTAACCGGCGGTTCTGCCGCAACACTCAACAACAGGCACGACGCACAGGCCGGTCTTATCGTAGGCGCAACAACAGATAACGGCGGCCGCTCAAGGCATCATTATTACAACAACACCTATTCGGGTGATTGCTTAGTAACTGCCACCACCGGTGCTATTGATATTATTCCCACAGCGCTGTACGGACTTTGGACTCTTGGCGCCGCCAGAGTTAAGGATTACGGACAGACAAATGTAGGCTGGTACAACACAAACGGTAACGCAGATATTATATATGCTGACGGCGCAGCCGGAGAAGTAACATTCGGCGGAACCGAGTATATTACATTCCTTACGGCATACCGTGCAGGCGAACCCTCCGCAGATAATCCCTTTATCCTTCATACGGATGTTGGATATAAGCTCAAGCCCACGGACAAGATTTATGTTGAGGCAAACGGAAACATCTTCTATCCCTTTGCTGACGCAGGATATGAAATTCAGGTAACCGAAATCAGCGAAACCGTAAAGCTTTACGAACTGATTTCCGTTGCGGAAGTAAAGGCAGAGAAGATTGCGCTTCTTAACAGCTATCCCTCCTCAGAGGTAATCGACGATATAATCGCCCAGGGCATCGCAGTTATCAATGCCGCAACAACCGTTGAGGAAGTTATAAACGCATACAACAGCACCGTACAAGCCATTGAGGCAGCACTGCAGGCAGCAGAGCTGGCAGCGGCAAAGGCTGAGGCTAAGGCAAGGCTCGTTGAGGCTGCCGGCGAAGATCCCTCAGCAGCAATGCAGGCTATCGTTGACGAATACTGCGCAAGAATTGACAGCGCAGAAACTATCAGCGAGGTAGAGAGCATTGAGGAAGAAGGCCTGCAGGCAATCAAGGCTCAGTATGATAAAGAACATCCCATAAAAGAGCTTATAACCATCGAAAAAATCATACGCAAATTCTTCGGCTACATCGGAAAGATTATCGATTTCATCAAGTCCTTCTTCACATTTACTTAATCGGAAGTCTCCGTCCCCATATTATCCCACCATGCCCGAGCTGTAAAAATGCGGCTCGGGCATTTATATTCCAATCTTGGAAAACATAATAAAGCATAACTTTTTTAAAGCACCTCATGACGGGACAAATTTCGTTATTATCTACAAATTGTTCTCTGAAAATGAGGAGAAACAATATGTTGTGAAAAAATTTTTACAATTCAAAAAATCCTCTTGTCATAGAAAAAAAATTATGTTACTATCAACCAAGTGCAAAAACTGATGATACCTGACGAAGGGGCGAAAACCATGGAAAGACAAGTCGTTATTCTTGACCATCCTCTCATTCAGCACAAGCTGAGATTCTTGAGGGATGAAAACACGGGAACCAAAGAATTCCGTAATCTTGTCAGCGAAATTGCAATGCTGATAGTTTATGAGGCAACGCGCTCGCTGCCCCTTTTCGATGTTAAGGTTAAGACTCCCTGCGGAATAGCCAACTGCAAAGTTATTTCAGGCAGAAAGCTCGCATTTGTTCCCATTCTTCGTGCCGGTACAGGCATGCTTGACGGAGCTCTTGCTCTTGTTCCCGCCGCAAAGGTCGGTCATATCGGTCTTTACAGAAATGAAGAGGATATGAAGCCCGTTGAGTATTACTGCAAGCTCCCCGCCGACATTGAGGAGCGCGATGTATTTGTAATGGACCCCATGCTTGCGACAGGCGGTTCCGCAATAAACGCCATTTCTCAGATAAAGAAGAGAAATCCCAAGAGCATTAAGTTCCTTTGCATAATTGCCGCCCCTGAGGGCTTAAAGGCTTTAACCGAATATCATAAGGATGTCGACGTTTATTGCGCCGGCCTTGATGATCATCTTAATGAACACGGCTACATCGTACCCGGTCTTGGCGACGCGGGTGATAGGATATTCGGCACCAAATAGTTTAAAAATTCAGTTCTCAAAAGGAACTGATTTTTTTTGTAAAAATTTATAAAATTTGGAATACATTTTCCAAATTCGGACCCAAAGGAGGAATAACAGGAGAAAAAGCCGCGTTTACAGAACGAGCAAAACTCGGAGCAGATTTACCCCTTTCCTTGCCGGGAGTCGGCATTGTGCGGTCGCAGGGGGCTTTGAGCCAAAGACCGTCCCGGGTGCGCGAGTTCTAAAGTGTTTTCGCTCTCCGCAGGACAAGCCCAAAGGCAGCCTTAAGTTTGGAGCGTGAAAACAAAAACAGCAAAAAACAAAATTGAGGAGAGAACAGTATGGCAAAAGAAAGAATACACGGATATTTACCGGATGAAAAGCCGCCAGTCGGCAAACTGCTGCTTTACGCGCTTCAGCAGGTCATAGTCATGTTCCCCGCAACAATCACTGTTGCGCTGATTACAGGCTTCCATGTATCGACCACGATTTTCGCCAGCGGATTGGCAACCCTTTGCTTTGTCCTGATTACAGGCAGGAGAATCCCCCTTTACTACGGCTCCAGCTTTGCTTATTTATCGGCAGTTATAGGTCTTATGTCAAGTGAAACGGTTACCAATGCGCTTTCAGCAGATGAAATCGCACAGCTCAACGGCTTCCTTAACGGCGAGGCAGGTTTCTTTACAATGCCCACCGCAACCATCCGGTATGCACAGGTCGGTATTGTAATGTCCGGTCTTGTTTCCATCGCCGCCGGACTTCTTGTTAAATTCGTCGGCATCAAGGCAGTTGAAAAAATCCTTCCGCCCACCATTACAGGCCCTGTCGCAATGATTATCGGTCTGACCCTTGCAGGCAACGCGTTGGCAGACGCCGCTCCCAACGCCAACGCAACCGGCGTATTCGCTTCCAATTGGGTTTGGGTCATATCCCTGGTCACACTGCTTTCCACAATTTTGTATTCCCGTTACTTAAAGGGCTTCCTCGGACAGCTTCCGCTTCTGCTCGGAGCTGCAACCGGCTGCCTTGCCGCGGCTATACTCTTCTGGATTGGCGGCGCAGATTACAATATGTTCCGCGTCATCTCCGCAGACGCTATTGAGTCCCTCTGGTCCGCAGGCCCCTTCGCAATCCCGAAATTCTCGCTCCCCGATTTCAGCAACAGCAAGATAGCTTTGGCTTCCATCGCAGCAATCATGCCCATAGCAATTGCAACAATCCCCGAATCCACAGCACATATGTATCAGCTTGACATATATGTAAACGATGTTGCTGAAAAGAAGGGCGCAAAGAAATATAACCTTATTGAGCGTCTCCACATGAACCTTATCGGCGACGGTATCGGCGACATGATTACCGGTTTCATCGGCGGTCCCGCAGGCACCAACTACGGCGAGAACATCAGCACAATGGCTATCACAAAGGTTTTCTCAGTTCCCGTTCTGATGGTCGCAGCTGTTATCGCTATGATAATCTCCTGCTTCACACCTCTTATCCAGGCTATTTACGCAATTCCCCTCGCAGTTATCGGCGGACTTGAGATATACCTCTTCGGCGCTATCGCCGCACAGGGCGTGGCTATCATGATAGACAAGAACGCAGATATGTTCTCCTCTAAGAATATCGCTGTTATCGCTTCCATCGTAATCATCGGCATCGGCGGTCATTATGTATACGGCGGAAACATCCCGTTCTTCGGTCTTAACATTCCCTGCATCGCAGGCGCCGCAATATTCGGCATCTTCCTCAACGCAATTCTCAGCATCGGAGAGAAGAAAAAGGCTGAATAATCATAGAAATATAAAAATTAGAGGCTGCTTATCGCAGCCTCTTTTTTGTTGCCTTAGACTATTTGTAAGGCACGAAATTCTGGTTTTTATCTACGCAGAGGAAACGGGGATAACGGGGATTTGAGTAGACTGTCATATTCTCCTCTGTATCGATAAGGCAGAACATGAATTCGGCGAAATCGCTGCCCACCTTGCAGGCTACATGGGGAGCGTTCTTGATAATCCATGTGGAGTCGGGGAATAAAACAGTGCTTACATCAACCATCTTGTCGGGTGACAGAAATTCGGATTCCTCCACATCAAGAGTCTTGCCGTACTCCGCGGTTATAGCGCCGCCTGCCATACGGGCGGTTTCAAGACCGTCGCCTATGCTTCCGCTGCGCTCATAGAAGGGAAAGAGCGGCTTGTCGTAGCTGGCGAGCACGAAAATTCCCACGCCGTCCGCCTTTGCGTTCCGCAAAAGCTCATCCTTTGCGTACAGCATTTCCTTGATACGCTCGATTCTTTGAAGCAGACCGCTGTACTCCTCTTTCATTTCATCGGTCGGGAACATATAGTTTACAGCGTCGTCAATCTCTTCCTTTATGACAAGCGCCCACCAGGAAGATACGGTGCCGAAAATATCCCTTACTGTGTAATCAAGGACAAACTGGGTTTCCTCCGCCACAAAGCTGTTGAGAAGTTCGCAAAGCCTGTCGATGACGCCTGCTTTGTAAAGGATATCAACGAGTATTTTTGCGATGAAAGGCAGTCCCAGACCTTCTCTGAGGAAATTGTACGCATAGACGGGATTGAAATTAATTTTGCCCTGATATACATCGGAGACCATATAGGTGCCGTCTAAAACTGCGGAGAGGAAAACAATCTTGTTGACCTTGTCGTATCCGTACTTATACAGATAGCCCACTGTCATAACGCCGCCCATGGAGCAGCAGATGATGTTCACTTTGTCGCAGCCGTGGTCCAGCAGGGCGCGCTCAATCATTTCGTTTATTTTGTCCGCTGCGTCCAGGGGGTCTATTCTCCAGTCGTAGTTGAAATAGTACACATATTCCGCGCCGTAGCGGTTTACAGCTTCGGTGAGAATACCCTCCTCGTGGTCATCTCCCAAGGGGAAATCCTCGTAATTCGCGGCGGACAAGGGGTATTCGTAAACGCCCACATTGTAGACAGAGTCGCCGTTTTTGTCGCAGGCTATATATTTAAAGGTTTCATTGAGATAGTCGAGAACGGGAGTAAGGAATTTCTTTTTGTCTGAAGTGACCGCATAAGCCGCGGCACCCTTGAACACAGCCGCGAATATATCCGATGCTTTAATTGGCGGTATGTAGATTCTCTCGTTCTTTGTGCCCACATCAAGATATTCATTCATGAAGTTTACCCCTCGAATGACTATTAGGGGGTATTCGGGCGGGGTTGGCTCATTTTCCGCTCCCACACTGCCTGCCGCAAAAGCGGGCATGCAAACAGAAAACATTAGTACTATAGCCAAAACTATACTTACAAACTTTCTCATTCGGTCCTCCTATAATTATTAATCTCCCTGACATCAGCCCAGGAGATGATTTCTATGCCGTTTTTCTTTGCGGCCTCCAAAAGCGCTCCGCTTTTGAGTATCTCGTACTCATAGACTCTTTTGGTCCATGGCGTTTTCTCTTCGCTCTTTGGCTTTGCGGGGTGGAGAAAAATCTCCGTTATTCCCTCCCCTATTCCCTTTACCGCGTTCAGATAATACTCCAAAATCGAGTCTTTATCTTTAATTTTGTCAATGCTCCATGGGTTAGAGAGCATATCGTCGATGAGACACACGCCGTTTTTCTTAGCCAAGTTTACAAGGTGGGAATGGAATTTATAAAGAGCCGCTGGCGGTTTTCTGCCAAGCATTCTTTCTATAAAATCCGCTCTTTTGGGGAATCTGTAGGGAAGGCCGTTTTCGCCGCAGAAGCGGAAAGCGTCAATGTAAAAGCGTCTTAAATTCAGCCCGTACAATGTGCCGCTGTGGCTGTCCGCATGGTCGACTTTAATGCCCGCATTTTTAATGGCATTGTACTGGGCGGCAATTTCTCTGCTTACATCTCTGCGTCTTGCGTGAAAGGTTATATCCTTTGAATTAGAGTGCAGATTGCCGTTTTTTCCAAGGGATTTTGCGCCCGTAATACTCCTCCAAGGATTTAACGCCTCGTCGGAGTTTAGCGTCAGGTGAACGCCGGCTGACAGCCCTTTGCTTTTCAGCCAATTAGCCGCGTCCTCAAATTCGGGCGCGACCGCGAGAACGGAGACGGAAGTTATGAGATTATTTTCCCACAGCTCTTTTATCGCCTCGTTCTGCTCCTTGCAGCAGCCGAAATCATCGGCGTTAATTATAAGAAACCTGCTCATAAAAGGCACCTTCAGCTCTTATCCCTTTTGTCCATCTCGGGGAATTTTAAGAAGAAGCTGATAATCGACGCAAGTACCATCGCCGCGGCGGGGAATAAGCACAAAAGAACTCTTGACGCCATAGCGGGATTGGGTCCGGGATTTTCGCCGTTTACGAAATCGTAGGTGACGGAAACGATATAGAAGGCAAGGGAAGTATAAAGTCCGTAAAGGCGGTTCATAACGCCCATAAGGGAGTTTATAATGCCTTCACGCTTTATGCCGTGCTTTGCGTAGTCGTCGTCAACGATTTTCGCGCCGATGCAGTCCATGGTGGTAAGGCAGGCGCCGACTCCAAAGCCCACAAAGCAGGCGGCTATTATTGCTGGTATAAGGCTGTTGATGAAAAAGAGGGGCAGGAAGCTGACAGCCATTATAATAAGTCCTGTTCTCCAGACCTTCATGACGGTCCATTTCTTTAATATCCAAGACCAGAAAACTATGCCCGAAACCGCAACCACAAGCACCACGCCAAGCATTATGGTGGTGACATTGCCTCCGAGCCCCAGAGTGTACTTTACATAGAACGAAACAGCCTGAGAAATGAGTGAGAAAGCCGCGGAATAGAATGCGCCCACAAAGCCGAAAATCCAGAACTTAGGATTTGAAATCAGTGCGAAAACGCTGCTGAAAAGGCTCGGCTTTTCCAAATCTTCTATGTACTCCAAATCCTCATGGCAGCCGAAGAAGCAGTACATCATTACGGCTAAAGCGAGAATACCGTAGATTAAAGAAGTAAGTCTGTAGCCGATTGCGCCAGTAATCATGGGAGTAAGGGCAATGCTTATCGCCATGGCGAAAAGCTGGCATATCTGACGGAAGCCGTTTACCTTTGCCCTTTGGACATCGTCTTTGAAAAGCTCGGGGAAAAGGGCTCCGTAGTTTGCGTTGACAAGTGAGTCAAGGGTTCCCGTGAGTATATACATGAGAAGCATGTATATAAAGAGCATGCCCTTTTCGGTTTGCACAAAGGCGGGCACATTGTAGAAAAGGATAAAGGACAAAACCAGAAGCGGCGTGCCGATTAAAAGCCACGGGCGTCTTCTGCCCCATTTTGTCCTTGTTCTGTCGGACAAGAAGCCGTAAACGGGGTTGTCGATGGCGTCCACAAAGGTATAGATGAAAAGCACAAGGGAGTATTTTTTCATGTCAAGTCCCAGCATATCGACATAGTAAATCGCCGCGAAGGATTTGAACATATTGATTGGTATTGATGTTCCGAACATCGCGAAGCCGTATCTTGACGGGCTGGTTCTTTTTGCTAGCCTTGATTCTGCTGCCATTGGATTTCCTCCTGTCAGTTAAAATAAATCGGGTTTGAAACCGCGCGAACTTTATTGCCGTGCTTTTTTGTTGCCTTGATATACGCGAATTTCACCTTATCGAGCGGGACTTTGCCAGCTTTTATTTCCTTTTCGTACTTGTCCGTAACGAGATATAGTTTAACTTTGTATCGGCTTTTAACTTCTACCGTTAAATCGGTGCCTTCCTTATATTCAGCGGTGTCGCCCATTCTAAAGCCGCCGTATTTAAGGTCTATGGCGGGACCGTCTTTTGACTCGGAAACAAAGCAGCGTCCCTTTTTGATGGAATCGAGTATATCCTCAGCGCTTTGGGAGGGGGAATACACGCCGGTTACGGGGTTGCCGATTTTGACAAAGCGCAGGGGTCTGTGATAGTCGCTGCCTCCCACCGCCACAACCTTCCTGCCCGCCTTTAAAAGCGAGGTCCAGTAGGCTATGCCTCTTACATTTGTGGGGCGCATGGGACCGTTCCATATTTCCGCCATATCGAAAATATAATCGTCCTCCCACAAATAAGGGATAATGGCGCATTTGGGGTGGTTTACGGAAATGACCGCTCCGAGGGCTTTTGCCTTTTCTATTACCTTTCGCATTTCTTCTATGCTGTTTGCGATAAAGGAATCCTCAAAAGGATTTTTAACCCCATAGAAATTCATATGACCCTTGTAATGGGTCCATTCAACGGCGGGGATGTAGGTTAAGCCGTTTACAGCGGGGAGGGCAAAGTTCTCGGCATAGTTGTTATGATTTGCGACAGCGATGAAATCGAGCCCCTTTTCCCTTGCCATATTCGCTATTTGAGAGACATCAAAAATGCCGTCGGAGGCTTTTGTATGAATGTGAAGGTCGCCGAATAGGAGCTTTTCGCCCGCGAACTCAAAGTCAATGGTGTACTTTACGGTTACGCCCTTTTTCTCAACATGATAGGCGCCGATGATTATCCTCCACTCGCCCGGGTTTATTTTTCCCGTTATGTAGCCGTCGGTTGAGCTGTATTCCCCTACGCTGATTTCGGAATGGGAGCTGCCGGACCAGCCGAGGAATCTGCCCTTTTCGTTCATAAGACCGATGTCAATGCAGTTTGTGGGTCTAAGGTCGGAGAGAATACCCTTTGTCGGTCTGTAATACTCATATTTAACCGTAATCTTTATTACATTCTGCGGTACGCTGAAGGGGATGGTATAATACTGCCCTTCCTTTTCGTTCTCTACAAAATGCTCTATTACCAATTAATCGCCCCCATCCTGCGGCAGTATGTCTGTTTGTTATTACTAAATACATATTTAATTCATAGACTAAGTTTAACAAAATGTTGATTTGATTTCAAATCTTTTTTATCCAATTTCACAAAAAATAATGAATTCCAAAGAAAAAAAACGGCAAAACCGAAGTTTTGCCGTTTTCTTTGCCGCAGGGATTATTAATGCTGTTCTGCCCGCATTGCTTCTTCCTTGGTTCTGTGAACAGTTCCGCGGGGGTGCTCAGGCGGGGCGTAGATTGAATAGAGCTTGAGCGGAGTTTTGCCGATATTGATAATGTTGTGCCATGTTCCGGCGGGAAGGATAACCGCATAGTTGCTGTCAATCTTTCTCTGATAGTTCAGATTGTCCTTGCAGTTGCCCATCTTGACAAGGGCATAGCCGCTTTCGATTCTGATAAACTGGTCGACATTCGGGTGCATCTCGAGGCCTATGTCTCCTCCGACCCTAATACTCATAAGTGTTACCTGAAGATGTTTTCCCGTCCACAGGGCAGTTCTGTAATTTTGATTCATCTTTGCGAATCTGTCTATATTAACTACCAGCGGCTCGGGACCGTAGTCTCTGATGTTTTGTCCTGAAAAATTGCCGTAATGCACTTAGTTCATCCCTTTCATATATATTGTTCTATACCATTATATGAAAGGGAAAATTTATTGTGAAAAAGATAGGATTGCCTTATTGAGAAGATAAGTTTGATTTTGTTTTTTCAAGAAGTTTTTTATAAGGCATCAGCATTCCTTCGTTTAGCATATTGCCCATTTTGGCTTTGACTTTGGGCGCCGCTAAAAGCATGCCGACGGCGTACATTTTGAGAATAGTGCCCTTCTTTTTCTGGGGAAAGTCGTACATTCCGTGCTTTTTGTAGAACTTATGGTCGGCTCTCATCATGCCCTGCATAAGCCAGATAAGGTCGCGGAAGATTTTAAGACCACCAACGCCGTAGAAATTTCCGGGCGGGGCGTATTTGTGCTGCAAAGCGTACTCCAGAGTGTTTGCCAGCTTATCAATTTCAGAGTCGGGGTCAGACTCATCCGATGCGACGCCCGCAAGGAAGTTGCCGCCGACCTGGGCTCTGGCCTCGATTATGGTTTTAAGGTTCTGCTCTGCTTCCAACGCGCCGCTGACAAGGTAGCCCATGGGCATACCCTTTGTGACGGTTCGGTGACCGTTGCAAAACTGCCTGTCGTCATACATCTTGAAACAAGAGCCCATTAAGTGGTCTTTTATAGTAAATGCAATCACAATTGCCTCTGCCGACTGAATCTCGTTTCTTAAAAAGTCGTCAAAGCCGTCCTTGTAGACGCACTTGCCCGACACCGCGCAGTTAAAGCAGCCAAGGCAGCCGCCTTTGAAGGGGTACTCTCTGATATTAACTACCCTTGTTTTCCTGGGCAATACTGCTCTGAAGCGGGCAATCATATTTTTGAGCTGAGTGTCGTTCTCCTCACAGTCGGTTACAATAACCACATCGCCCGTTTTGGGCTCTGAAGGGTCATCGGGTACAGTGCCAGGGGCGGGCGTGTAGCTGCAAGACACTGAGGGCGATTTTACATAATAATCGTTTTCAGCGCACCAAAGGACATATTCAAAGAACTCCCTTGCGTCTTTTTGCCCGTTAACGCTTAGCAGGTCGTCCATATCGGCAGACAGACCCGCTATGTACTTTAGCTTTAAATCATGACAGTTTTCCTCTATATAGCTGTGGGCGGTCACATCATAAAAACGCTTTGAGGTGGTAATCTGGGCGGCGTATTTGCCCTCAAGGGAAACCCCCGACTGTTTTAAAAGCTCTATAAAGCGTTGGAGCTGCGCGGGCGCGATAAAGGTATATACAGGGTAGGAAAACAACAGAAGGTCCGCCTTGTTAATCAAATCAATAACGGGACTCATATCTCTTTCGAGCGCCTTAATTTTGTGCCCCACATGATATGTTTCAAAGTTTTGCTCGGGGAAAAATAGTTTCAGGTAGTTCACCGTCTGCAGGGTTATGCTGTACTCACCCTTGGGGCTGCCGTTCAAGACAAAAATATTCAAAGCTCTTGCATCCTTAATAGTGAAAATCACCGTCATACTGTAAAGATTAAATTTTGCAGCTATATTGTAAATTTACACTGAGCAATTGATTTGAACTTTGGGCTGTGTTAGCATAGCAGAAAGAATACAAGGATGGTGCCATATGAGCGATTTTGTGTTTTTTCACGGCTATGACTCTAAACTCTGGGACTGCTTTGTAAAAAGGGGCATAATTAACTCAAATGCGGGCATTCGCTTTTGTCAGAATTTAATGCTGCCCGAGGAGAAAAAGTTTAACCGCCTTATGAAGGAGGACAAAAAACTGAAGTCTCTTGTGCACGATGAGAGGCTTCCTGTATACATAGACCGCCTTCAAGGCGGCGCATATATAGACACCTGTCGGTATGATATGGAATTAATAGAGGCTTTAGAGGACAGATTTTACGGCTTTCAAATGCACGAATGGATGTCTAACCTTCGCACAGATTACAATAAGTTGAGCAGGGTCAAGGACGAGGAATGGAATAAGGAAACGATTGAAAAGGAGATATTCAGGCAGTTTCCCTTTAAGCATCTTTTCCTTGAGGCGGCAACGGCTGAAGAATTCGCGATTGAGCTTAAAAGACCAAAGACTTTTGAGGAATTATTAATAAATGCCGAAAAGCTGTACCGCAAGCGTCTTAACGAAACGGGCGGAAGGCTTATCCCCTGCGACAGTGCTATGATGGCGGCGAACCTTGAATTTAAGCTGGGCGCAAAGAGAGTAATGCCCGAAATAGGCGCTCAGACGCCTTTGGCCAACATACAGCTTTCCTATGCAAGGGGCATGGCAAAGGCGTATAAGGGCAGTTTCGGAGCATATTATGAGCCGTGGGGCGGCAAGCCTTTCTCTGTCTGCACCTATTTTAAAGACGGAATCAATGAGTGGAATATAAAGTCTGAGGGGGACTTCCCCTTTAAAGCACTTGGCGGCGAAGGCGGCAGTTCCCGCTCCCTTCAAAGGCGTATATACATTTATTCATATCTTGCGGGCGCTTCCTTTTTAAGTGAGGAATGGGGACTGCATAATACATTTATTGACGATGAGAATTTTGAGCTAAGCCCTTACGGACTTGTTAAAAAGGAGTTTTTGAGCTTTATAAGCAAATACGATCAAGGCAAGTTTTACGCGCCGATTGCAATAGTTCTTCCAAAAGATATGATGGCGCTTGCAAATGTTTACAATTCTTCGTTTAATCAAAGTCTTGAAATGCCCTATGAGAATAAGGGGACTCAAGAGCGGGACAAAAAGATTGCCGAGAAAATAAGAGAGCTTATGGGCCAGTCTGCCTCGGGATTCGGAAATGAATATAGAACGCTGCCGAACAGCGATATCCCCGACGCTTTTGATATTATTCACGAAGACTGCGAATCCGTTTTAGGAGAATATGAGTACCTTGTTGATCTGAGCTTTAATCCTGCTTTTAAGAAAAAGCACGGAAATATAATGAGCCCGAAGGAAGCGGTGGAGAAAATATCTGAGCTTATGCCCTGCAGGGTATCCGGAGGTCTGCACTGGTTTGTGAACAGGCTCAAGAACGGCTGGTATCTGACAGTATTTAATAATGACGGCATTGAAAAAAGTGTGGAATACGGCGAGAAGGCTAACCCCGAGGCTGAGCGCACGGCTAAGGTGGAACTAAAAAGCGGGCTGAATCTCCTGCCGCTTGAAGGCTCAAAAGAGATTAAACGCATTGACGGCAAGTTCTTTGTAACTTTAAAAGGCGGGGATATATTCTTCGCAAAACTTGTTTAAATATAATTTGTGTGTAAATACCATCAAACATTGAGCAAAGTTAGCGAAAACAACGAATTGCTCAGGTCTTGCGCTTTAATAACGCAGCCGCTGCTTTCAGCTCCTTAATGCTTCGCCACAAGAAAGCAAGAATAAAATACCCTCCCAAACGGAGGGCATTAATTTTTAGTGAGAAGAAGGTCACGACTTAAATATAGCAAAAAGCCTTGAAGTCCTTACATATAAAGGAAATCAAGGCTTTTATCTGGCAGGGGCAGAAGGATTCGAACCCTCGGCACGCGGTTTTGGAGACCGCTGCTCTACCAGCTGAGCTATACCCCTATCTGCCTTCGCTACTGCAAAGGCTAATAATTTCCGAACCCTTCGAATGAAAAGTTCGGCAATTCTGGTGGGCCATCAGGGACTCGAACCCCGGACCAACCGGTTATGAGCCGGTTGCTCTAACCAACTGAGCTAATGGCCCTTGCGTTAGCTTGCTAAAGTATTATATATACAGAAACTAAAATTGTCAATATCAATTCTTAATTTCTTTTATCTTCTTTTATTGGCAGTTTTTAAGAGAAAGGGCAGTAGTCTTAGCTACTGCACCTAATATCTCTATTCTTTTGAAGCCTGCTCTTTTCTCATCCTTACCACATCTCTGTAGTTTATGTACTTTACGCCGTGGCTTTCGAGGTGCTGGCGTGTTTTGGGATCTGAGAAAAGTCTGTGCTCCCAAACTCTGCAGTGCCAAAGACTTGTGATGCCTTTAAGCTCGTCGCACTCCAAAGACGGATGGATAAAGGTTTCGGTAATTTCGCCTTCTGGGATGTTGGCAAGCCTTGTTAGCATGTACTCTCTGTAGGTTTCGTAGTCGGCTTTGCCGTCCTCCGTCCACTCGGGGAACAGAATATTGTCAATGAGGGGGACGCCCTTCTCATCGGCAATTGAGACATAGCCGGCTACAAGCATGTTAAGAAGGTCTAAGGGAAGGTCTTGCGGGAAGGTGGAGGGAATGAACTCGCGGCGCAGACTTCTGAAAAGACGGAAGGCATAACCTAATTCTCCGCAGATTTCAAGAGTTCTGGGCATGACCTCCATATTGCCGTTAAAGCCGTAGAGGGAACCCATGTGATTGTCCAGGTGGGAAGGATTAAGTCCAAGCCTTTTGGCAAGGGCGACCTGAGCTCTGATTTCGGTTTCAACCTCGTCGATGTCGCAGTTTTCCTCAAACTCGTCGCACTCGGGGTACATATAGCCGTATTCGTCCCTGAGCGAGTCGGTGCCGCTTTGGGCTACGGGGCCCCATCTGTAGTACTTCCATTCGCTTGTCAAGGTAAGGTGCACGCCCACGGCGTACTCGGGGTGGCTTGCCGCCCACTTGACAGCTTCGGGAGCCCACGGGCAGGGCATCATGATTGTGGCGGACGAGATTCCGCCCTTTTCAAAAAGGTCGAATGTAGCAAGGTTTGCGGCTCTGCACATGCCGAAGTCATCGGCATTGATAATCAGATATTTCTCCACTTTTACCCCTTCTCTCTTATTTCATTAAATTATTTCTAACGGCGTAGTCGTGGTAGACTCTGAGAGCTTTGAGCTTATGGTCCTTTAATACATGGTCGCCTCTGGTGTACCAGTTCATCGGGATTCCCTGAAGATTTACAAGATATTTCGCGGTTGCGGGGAATGCTCCGCCGAGGGCGTTGTCAAGGTTTACGATTTCCTCGTGCATTCTTCTTGCTTCTTCCATGTCTCCCGCAGCAAAGCTGTCCCACATTCTGATAAAGAGGTTTGTGCCGCAGGTGGTGGGAGTTGCGGCGACGCCTCTTGCGCCTGCCTCGTATGCCTCCAGAAGGTAAGGAATATTAGCCTGAAGAACGCAGGAGTCGCCCTGTACGGCTATTTTCTCTTTGATGCCCTGCATTGTGCAGGTGGTGTCCTTAATGGCGTGGAAATTGCCGTTTTCCACAAGACGCTTATAGGCGCTGCCTGAGATGAGATGGTTTGAGAAACCGGGGAACTCGTAAAGGATTACGGGCACGGTGGCGTGGCTTTGAAGCTCCAGAAGATATGTAACAAGCCTTTCCTCGTCATTGCCGTAGCCTTTGGTTACAAATACAAGACCGTCAACGCCCGCAGCTTCGATTCTCTTTATTTCTTCAAGCTGACCATGCCATGAAGGCTCAAGGTTGGCGGTAGCGAAAACCTTTACCTTTTTGCGGTGCTTTACAGTAAGAGCGGCTAATTTCTCCCTTTCCTCAAGGGTTAGATTCTTCATTTCGGAGCTGCCGCATACCGCAAAGAGATAATGGGCGCCCTGCTCCTCCTGCCAGCGGACATATTCGGGATAGATGTCGTAGTCTATGCTTCTGTCCTCTTTAAAAGGCGTGAGCATCAGGGAGTAAACTCCGCCGAAATTTTTGGCATAATCAGAAAAACTCATTTAAAAGACCCCTTTAATTATATTGTTAAACTTAAATTATTATCAGCTAAACAAAAGCATTTCCAACGCACACTCATATGAGCGCGCGTTGGATTTTATTACTCTTCTATAATCATTCCGTAGTAGCGGGCATACCAGTAAGGCAGCAGGAATACGGTGCCGTCCTCTGCTCTGAGACCGTCGCCCCTGTCAGCAAGGAAGGGGTTGTTGTCATACTTGTTCATCGGCTTTTCGTCATAGGGCAAAGGCTCTTTGAGCTGCCTTACGCCGCCGAACAGTTCCTGACCGCTGTCCCAGACGATTTCGGGACGGACGCTGTTGACAACCTTATGGTGGATAAGGTCAAGGGGCAATTCCTCAAGGCTTCTGACCGCGTTTTCAAGGTCGCAGTGCTCGCCTGTGAGGGCGCCGTACATAATGTTCCACAGCGGTGAGCGCTCAATGCGCTGGTCGTTCCAATGGTGCTTAAAGCCCATGAGGAAGTACTGCCTGATGGTGGGATCCTGCTCGTATCTGAGAAGGGATGTCATTGAAAGGAAGCCCAGATTGTCGTCGATGTGGGAGGTATGTGCGTCGAAAATCTTGTATTGAACGCAGTTGAGAGCGTAGTTCTGCGTTCTGATGAGCTTTTCGTATTCCTTCTGATACTTCTCGTCGCCTGTCATGTGATAGACGATTTTGAGGAAAGCGAGCAGTTCAAGGGAGTTGATTCCCCTCTCCCAGAACCATTTCTCGTCGTTGTTAAGCTCATGGGGACCCCAATGCGCCCATGTGGTAGGCAGACCGTCAACATCGCAGAGGGTGTATTCATGGCTGAGAATATGGTCCATAATCTTTGAAAGGGCAAGGGCGATTTCCTTCTTCTCCTTCTCATCGGCGCAGAGGTCGTAGTAGAGGGAGAGACCGAAGAAGTGACCCGTCATCTCGTCGCTGGATGTTTCGCCCTTCCACTCAAGCGGACCGAACTCGTCCTCGGTAAGATGCCATTCCTTGTCGCCGTCACCGAAGCCGGGCTCGCCGGGGCGTCTGTAGGCTCTCGCGGTAAAGCCCTCGATGCCCGTAATGCTCATGAGCTTGAGCATGGCTCTCATGCCCTTCCTTGCGGATTCAAGGGCTTTCTTGTCCTTTGTGGCGCCGTAGCGGAGTGCCTGAGACGCAACATAGCAGCCGGTCCAGAGACCGTCGTTGTCGGTAATCTGCGGTGCGCCTGACTCTATATTGCCCTTTTCGGTAAGCTGGCGGTTGGTGGTGTAGCCCTCACGGTTGTGGTATTTTTCAACGGTGTACTGATAGTACTCGGCCTTTTCGGAAAGGGACATCAGCTTAAACTCGATGATGGCAAGACCCTTTTCTGTGCCTATGCACAGGGTGTCGCTGTCGGAGCTTACCGCAATTGCCGTTACCTTAAAGTCGGGCAGCCAGCGGTTATAGCCGAGGAAGCTCTCCTTTGTGCCGTCGATTATATAAAGTCCGATTTCCGTACCGATGTATGCGGCTCCGTTTTTGCCGATGGCTATTGTGGTAACGCTTGCCCTGGGCAGAGCCTTAACGGTGTCGGGAGTGAGCCATCTGTTTCTGCCGTCAAAGATAAGAGCGCCGTTCTTGGTGCCTATCCAGACATGATTCCATGTGTCCGCTGCGATAGCCGTAAGCTCGTTAGTGGGGATTTTGGAGGTTTGGGTTATGAGCGTTGCCCAGCGGGGGCGCTTTCCGTGAATTATCTGCAGTCCAAAAGAGCCTGCTGCGAAGACGAAGTCCTCGTTAAATGCGGCAAGACCTTTGCAGTCGGGGGTTTCGGTCTCGTGATAGGGGTACAATGTGCCGCGCTCGTAGTTTGTATAGAGATACCTGTCGGTAATGAACCAGTCAATGCCGTTATAGTCGGTGGCGCCGGCGATTATATTGCCTTCAAGCTCTGTGGTGCTGACGATTTTGGAGTCCTTAACTTTTACGAGCTTGTTTTCTGTGCCTACATAAAGGGCGCCTTCTTTATCGACATGAAGCATTGAGATATTGCCGTTTCCTGCTTTGACATCGAACTTTGCAAACTTCTTGCCGTCAAACTTTGCAAGACCCTTGTCGGTGCCTACCCAAAGAACACCCTTGCCGTCAAACGCGGCAGCGGTGATTGCATCAGAGGGCAAGCCCTGGGCCGCAGTGTAAAAATTCCTTATTTTCTGTCTTGTTTTCTTTACCTTTAATGAATAACCCTGCACCTTCATTCTCCTTTATAGTTTTATCTGTTTTAGCAATATAACGCCGTAAAGACTGCCATATTAACAATCTTTACAGCGTTTTAAGTTTACTTTTTAAACTGGGGAAGATAAGCGGCGTGAGCCTCTTTCATTTCCTCATAGCAGGCCTTTGCCTTTTCAAAGTCGCCGACAAGAGGATGGAGCATAAGAGCGTTGAGAGCCGCGTCGTCATCGCCGTCCATGCCTGCCTTTACGGCCAGACGCTCGTATGCCTTGACGATTCTCATAAGACCGATGATGTGCTCGTTCTCGAGTCTTTCGAGCTTTACGGGCTTTGCGCCGTCCTTGCCGATAGCGGCCGCGATTTCAACCACATCGTCGTCCTCCATAAAGTGGAGGGTGCCGTTGTTCTTTATATTGACCACATGAATGTCGTTTGTGTCGTTAGCGATTGAGTCGATAAGAGAAACCGCCGCAAGGGAATACTTGTGTCCGCCCCTTAAATCAAGGAGAGCGGGCTTTTCTTTAAGGTCGGGGTCGGCGTACATTTTCAGAAGCTCTTCCTCAATCTCCATGCAAACCTCCGCTCTGCTCTGCTCGGAGTCTTTAAGATACTCGAGCTTTGCGGCGCGGTTGTAGTAATACTGGAGATAGGAAGAAGGAATGCCCCTTGCTGCCTTGAGGCAGGAAATGTCAAAACCGTCGTCGTGGATATTTGCCATAACCTCGGGGGCAAAGCCCTCGTCAAAGAGCCTGTCTATGTATTCCTTGCCGTCCTTTTTGACGGAGGTAATCCAGCTTAAATGGTTAAGTCCGAGATATGTTACATCCGCGTCCTGACCCACAGCTTTTTTGACATCGTCAATCATGTTGATGGGTACATTGCAAAGACCCATGCTCTTAATGTCGGTGTGGTTCTGTAAAAACTCAGAGATAATACCCGAAGGATTGGTAAAGTTAATGAGCCATGCGTCGGGGCAGAGCTCTTTTACCTTGTCGGCAATCTCCTTCATTACGGGGATGGTTCTGAGAGCCTTGAAGAAACCGCCGATGCCCGTAGTCTCCTGACCGATAAGGTCGTATTTGAGCGGGATGGTTTCGTCAAGATGGCGCGCGGGGAGCTTGCCTACTCTAATCTGAGTTACGACAAAGTCCGCGCCCTTTAAGGCGGTGTCAAGACTGTCGGTCTTTATAACCTCGCAGTCGATACCTGCGTTTCGGAGCATCCTTATGCAAAGGTCTCCGACGATATTGAGCTTGCGCTCGTCAATGTCCATGAGTCTGAGGCTCTTTAAGCCGAGCCTGTCCTTAGCCTTTATAAAACCGTCAACAAGCTCGGGACAATATGTACTGCCTGAGCCGATTACGGCTACGACTATTTCTTTCACAGCTATCCTTCCTTTCTATCGGGGGCTATTTATCCTCAAGCATCCAGTTAATGCATCCCATTACAGGCGGACCCGTAAGCTTTATGAAGTTGAGTTTCTTTAAGCTCTTTGCCCTTGCCTTTTCCATAAGGCGCTCTATATAGATGTCGGCGGGCAGCTTTGTATGTATGGAGCCAGAAAGGACAACATCCACAACCTCATCGTCAAACTGCTGGAGCTTGGTGTGGGCCGCGATGAAATCCGCTCCCCTGTCAGCCATTTCTTCAATGGACTCGAGAACTACCTCGTCGCCGGCGTTAGCGGCGTCAAAGAATATATCGATAAGTCCTCTTGTATACTCCTCTTGCTTAAGCCCCATCAAAAGAGCGATGGTTGCAAGGAACTCGTCCCTTTCGGGCTTTACGCCGAATTTCTCGGTAAAGAGCTTTGTTATAAGGGACTTGTGGCGGGCAAGGCAGATTTCGTCATAGACAAGTCTGAAGGCTCTGATTGCAATCCAGCTGCCGTTGCCGGCGTCGCCTGAAAGGTCGCCGAAGCCGCCGATTTGCAGCATGTTGCCTCTGCTGTCTATGGAGTTGCAGCAGGTGCCCGTGCCGCAGTTGTAGCCGATGGCCGCCTTTTTGTCGGTGCCTGCCTTGGTTACTATAAAGCCGTCATTGTAGATTGAAAAGCGGGAATAGCCCCTCTCCTCCAGCTCGTCAACCATAGCGTCGTGCTGGTAAGGGTGGTCGATGCCCGCAAGACCCATAAGGGTATGCTCAATATCCTTGTACTCAAGACCGTTCTCTTTAAGAAGGTTTGTGATTCCCTCGTGGATGATGTCGGCAGCCTCGGAGAATGAGCCCTCCAGATTTTCGTGGTTGCTGCCGCCTGTGAAAACGCTTGAGATAAGGTTCTTATTCTCGTCAAAAAGCGCGTACTGTGTTTTTGTTCCGCCTCCGTCAATGCCGATATAGTATTTCATTTTTACCCCCATGCTTTATCTGTCTTTTAATATTTCTTCGTCAATGTTCATATCCTCGTCGGTGAAGAATTCGTCGCAGACTTCTTCAAGGCAGAATATGCCTCTGCGGTAGGGCTCTCTGTCAATCCATCTGCCGTTTGTGAAATCCGGAACGGGAACGGGCATGCCGCCCATGGCAACCGACTGCTCGGAGAGATATGTGATAGCCATCCATGATGCCGTATCGTAAACATCAATGGGAGGTTTGAGATTGTGCATCGCGCTCTCAATGAACGCAGCCATTATTAGATAATCCATGCCGCCGTGACCGTATTTCGCGGCGTTCTTCGCGTGAATCCTCCAAAGAGGATGGGCAAACTCGTGCATATAAGGGTCAAAGTCCTCCCACTTGTGGAAGGGGCTTCTGCCCTCGATGTAAATCTGGTTGCCGTCTTCCATCCAGATGCCCTTTGTGCCTTGGACTCTCGCGTTTCTGGAATAGGGTCTGGGCAGGGTGCAGTCGTGAATGAGAGTAATATTCTCGCCGCCTGCGCATTTAATTATTGTGGTTGTGACATCGCCCTGGTTGAAGGGGTAGTTTGCTATGTCGTATCCCTCGCCCTTTTCTCTTTTAAGGAACTCGTTAAGTCCCCTTGCCTTTGTGGACATGGAAACAAGGCTTAAGAATCTGTTGCCTCTGTTGATTCCTATGAGCTTTGCGATGGGGCCAAGCTGATGAGTGGGATAAAGCTCGCCGTTTCTGTGCATGAAGTTAAAGAGCCTGCCGTGGCGGATTTCTCTGCCGTAGCCGATTTCGTCTCTCAAATCATGCTGATAGCCGCCTGTAAGGTATACGATTTCGCCGAAAAGACCGAGCTTGACCATATTGAAAACTGCCATCTCAGCCTGTCCGTAGCAGCAATTTTCAAGCAGCATGCAGAACTTGCCCGTTTCCTCGGAGGCTCTGACCATCTGCCAGCACTCCTCCTCGGAGGCGGCGCCGCCGACCTCAAGGCCGACATGGAATCCAGCGCGCATCGCGTCAACTGCGATTCTGGCGTGGGTAATCCATGTGGTGCAGATAAGTACCGCGTCAAGCTGCTCCTTTTCGAACATCTCTTTATAGTCAAGATAGCCTTTTACCTCATAGCCCGAATAATGGGGCGAGTTTTTAACTATCTCAATGCCGTCGTTCATTCTGTCCTCATACACATCGCAAACGGCGGGACAGACAACGCCTTTAAATCTCATCATGAGCCTGAGCATTGATGAGCCTCTGCCGCTAATGCCCACGGCTCCGATTCGAACTGTTTTTTCTGACATCCCAGCATCCCCCAAGTAAATTTTCCATAATACTATTTTGGAATTATTGTAATCATTTGGACTTGATTATATCATAGGATATACCAAATTTCCATAGTTTATGGGCTTTTTATGATTTAAAATCTTAAACGGTTTAAGGCAGACGGGCTCATTGACAAAATTTACATTAGGGTTTATATTCTTCTTAAAGTTTGCTCTGCGGTTTCTGTTTTGGAAAATTTTCCGTAGAAGGAGGCGTCTTTATGAGCACAACTGTTTACAAGAACGCGAACATTGTTTTATATGACAGAATAAGAAAAGGCAATCTGATTGTCAAAGACGGCAAGATAGCTGAGATAGTCGACCGCTTTGACATTAAAGACGCTGAAACGGTGGATGTAAAGGGTCTTTATCTCGCTCCCGGCTTTGTTGACATACATGTCCACGGCGGCGGCGGATATTCCGCCATGAGCGGCAACCCCGAGGATATAAAGAATATGTGCAAAGCCCATGCTGTAAGGGGCACCACCTCCATACTCCCGACCACTCTTGCGGCTCCCATGCCCAAAATCGTGGCCGCCGTTGAGGCTATTAAAAAAGCGGCTGAGGATTATACCTTTTCAAACATATTGGGCGCGCATCTTGAGGGGCCTTATCTCTCCCTTGAAATGAAGGGCGCTCAGAGTCCCGAAAATATAATCAATCCCGTTGATGTCAGCCCCACCGAGCTGCTTGATTTGTGGAAGGGCATCAGAATGGTTGGCGCGGCTCCCGAAATACCCGGAGGCATGGAGCTGGGCAAAGAAATCTCCAAGAGGGGCATTGTGGCGTCGGTTGCACATTCCAACGCAACCTATGAAATTGTCGACAAGGCTCTTGACTACGGCTATTCGGATATTACCCATATTTACTCCGCCTGCTCGTCGGTAATCAAGGTAAACCTTTTCAGAGTCGCGGGCGTTGTTGAGGCGGGTCTCTCCCTTGACGGCTACACCACCCAGTTCATAGCCGACTTAAGACACTTGCCCGTAGGGCTCATTAAGCTCATCTACAAGGCAAAGGGTCCCGACAGGGCTTACGCCATTACCGACGGTCTTGAGTTCTCCGCCTCGGATATGAAAGAGGGAGAAATCTATACTCAGGAGAATGATTTGGCGGTTGTGTACGAGGACGGAGTTATGAAGCTGGCGGACCGCTCAAGCCTTGCCGGCAGCGTCGCTACATGCGCTGACCTTGTAAGGAATATGTATAAGAAATGCGACATCAGCCTTGTTGACTCGGTAAAGATGGCATCCACCACTCCCGCAAGGGTCGTGGGCTTCGGTCACAGAAAGGGTCTTATCAAGGCAAACTACGACGCGGACCTTGTAATCTTTGACGACGATGTAAACATTAAGGCAGTTGTAACAAACGGCAATATAATCGTAAACAAAATCTAATAAGTCAGGAATGGTTAGATGAAACAATATTTTAAAGAATCGGCAGTAGTACTTTTTCAGGGCGACAGCATAACAGACTGCGGCAGAGACAGAAACGACATTACAAGTCTGGGAAACGGCTATCCGCAGATTGTGGCAAACATTTACCGCACCATGTTTCCCAAGAGAAACATAACCTTTATTAATAAGGGCATTTCGGGCAACAGAGTAAGAGATTTGCTCGCAAGATACGATGAGGATTTCCTCGCAATAAAGCCAGATTTTATCTCCATACTCATCGGCATCAACGATGTATGGAGGGCATTTGACAGGAACGACCCCTGCCCGCTTGAGAGATTTGAGCAGGAGTATGATTTGCTGCTTACTAAAATCAGGACCGACATGCCCGACACAAAGATTATGGTTATCTCTCCATTTGTCCTTCACTCCCTGCCCGACAGGGAGACCTGGCATCCCGACCTTGACCCGAAAATCGAGGTTTGCGAAAAGCTGGCTGCAAAGCATAACTGCATTTATCTGCCCATGCAGTCAATATTTAACAAGGCTGTAAAGCGTGACTACACTCCCAAGGAGCTTGCAGAGGACGGCGTTCACCCGACCCATTTCGGTCATGCGTACATCGCGGCGGAGTATTTAAAGAAGCTGAGAATTCTGTAATTAAACATAAAAGAGCCCCGACTCAAAGTCGGGGCATTTTTTTACTCTACTTTAGTCCACACAAGCATGTCGCACTCTTCTCTGTTGGCGAAAGCAAAGTAGGGAATGAATACCGCTTTGCATTCCTCTTTTTCAAATTGAGCGCGTCTGTAAAGCTCATCAAAGGGCTTTGTTCTGAAGGCTTTAGCCTCAATAATTTGAACGCCCAGTTCGTCAAACCATTTTACCTTGAAATCGGGCTCACGGCTGATGGATATATCTCTGAGATTCGGGCCGTTGTCGATTTCTTCAAGGCAGTATACCACGGGACCCGCCTGCAAAGCTACCCTGCCGGCGTTGGCGTTTACCTTGGGGTTGCACTCCACAAAGAAGGGGCTGACATCAAGCCGCAAAGCCGCGGAGATTTCATCAGCGTCAACCTCTATACGAGCAAAGCCGTCAGTGGGTTTTATATCCGCAGTCTTGCCGTTTATTTCTACGGTGAATTCTTCGCTCCATGCGGGAATTCTGAGAGCCAGGGTTTTGCCCTTCATTCCCTTTGCGGTGATATTTACCTTGCCGTCCCATGGGTAGTTGGTTTTTTGGGTTATTTCCACATCGGCATCGCCGAGCTTTAAATTCGATACGCTTTCCATGTACTGATTTACATAGAGGGTGTTTTCGTCGCTGCCCACAGTGTATACATAGCCGCCGATGGAGGCTATAAAGCGGGTGACATTGGGCGGGCAGCAGGAGCAGTCGAAAACCTCCTTGCGCTTTGTCAGCGGGAAACGCTCTTTGGCGGGCCATGATACATTTCTGGTTCTGTCGGCTCTTACAATCTCAAGGGGGTTTTCATAGAAGAAGCTCTTTCCGTCAAGGGAGAGACCCGACAGAAATCCGTTGTATATGACCTTTTCGACAATGTCGCCGTACTTGCCGTTGGGCCGGATTTCATTCATCCTGCCAGCGAACATGGCAAGGGATATGGCGGCGCAGGTTTCGGCATAGGCGTTGGGGTTGGGAAGGTCATAGTCGATTGTGAACGCCTCGCCATGGTGACTGGAGCCGATGCCGCCCGTTACATACATTCTTCTATTTACGATATTGTCAAAAAGGCTGTTAAGCGCCACCTTCAATTCCTCGTCGTCAAACTCCGCGGCGATATCAGCCATGCCGCTGTAAAGATAGCAGGCTCTGACGGAGTGACCCTCGGCAGTGCGCTGCTCTCTTACGGGCATATGGCTTTGATTGTAAATCATAAGCTCTTCTTTATCGCCCCTTGCTCCTCGGGAGTCGATAAAGTGCTTGGAGAGATTTAAGTATTTCTCCTCACCCGTGCAGCGGTAGAGCCTGACAAGAGCCAGCTCTATCTCCTCATGTCCGGGTGTTGCAAACTCGGCGGAATCCTCGATTTTGAAAACTTTTTCGATATAGTCGGCATACTTTTTCATGAGCTTTAGGAACTTATCCTTGCCCGTTGCCTCGTAGTATGCGACGGCAGCCTCAATAAGATGACCAGCGCAGTAAAGCTCGTGGGCGTCTCTTATGGTGAACCTTTCATCAGGCTCCACAACGGTAAAGTAGATATTGAAATAGCCGTTTTCGTCCTGATTCTTTTCGATAAGGTCAACAAGGGCGTCAACCTCTTTTTCAAGCTCCTCGTTTCTCTCCTTTGAGAGTATGTACGCGGCGCTCTCCATCCACTTTGCCACATCTGAGTCCCAGAAGAAATGTGGCTTTTTCGGTTTGCCCTCAGTCCAGTCGCACTTAAAGGCGTCAAACCTGCCTGTGTCCTTGAATCTGTCACGAACGGCATAAATGGTGACAATTTTGTTTAAATCCTGTCTGTCCTTCCAAAAGCCGCCCGTAATATCAATGTTTTTGTAGGAGACATTTTTGTTTCTCATGCCAATTCCGCCTTTTACTTTATTCTTTGGATTTTATTGCCCTTTACAAGATATGCCTCCTTTGCAATCTCAATAAGGGGCGCGTCGTTTATAGAGTCGGTATAGAACTTGTCAATCGGAGCGTCGCCGAATCTTTCTTTGAATGCTTTAACCTTGTTTTTTCTGTAGCAGAACCTTTCGATTTTGCCGGTTTCGTGATTGAAGGTTGTGCCGATAACCTCTTTGACTCCGAGTCTGTTGCAGATTTCCCTCATAAAGATTTCGGGAGAGGCTGTGATTATCACATCATCATCCTGCTGAATCTCTTTGTAAAAGGGTTTGATTTTGTGCATGTGCGAGTCCCAGAACTCTTTTGCGTCCCTATCGCAGGTGTCGATAACCTTCAAAACATAAGGCTCTATCATTGGTATGTATTTTTGAAGGGCGTCCTCAATTGTGATATTGCCCTTTTTGTAGTTATACATTGCCTTTAAAACCTTGGGATAGTATTTGACCAAGTGGGGCATTTTTTTAATATAAAACCAAAACAGCGCAAGCGAGCTTTCGCCGTCGTAGATTGTGTTGTCAAAATCGTAAACATTCATGCCTATCACACCCTATGCTTACATTTTTTAATCGCATTGACTGCTTTCGCCGCCGCGAGCAGTGAGGCCGTAAGCAATGCGGCGGAGCCTGCGCAGATAAGTTTCTTTTTAATTCTTAGCGGCAACATTTCGTGCAGCGGGAGTGTGGTGGGTATGCTGCCCACGATTTCTGTGTAGTAATATGTATCCGTCTTTAGCTTTTTGGGTTCGTTTTCGTAAAGGGTTATAAGTCTTACGCCGCGGTCGATTCCGTCGCCGTATGCGGTAAAGCCCGCTCCCCTTGTCTGAATCAGCTTAATGCCGTCCACATCGCCCACAAAGTCGTTTATATGGTCGTGACCGAATACGGCGCCGATTACATCCCCCGTTTTAAGCCAGCTCATAAACTGACCGTTGTTTATATCGGGCGGGCAGGGACCTTCTCCAAGAGCGCCCTTTGTGTATTTGGGGCGGGCGATGACAAAGCGCCTGTCGCTCCATGCTCCGTGACCTTTTACGGCAAAGGGGGTCAGGGGATGAACCGCCTTGAGAAGTCTGTACTGCTCGGGAACGGTTATGTGCTGGAACACAAGGGAGTATACCGGCATTCCGCCGTTTTTCTTTTTTAATTCCTCGCTTTTCTTTTCGTACCAGGCGATTTGCTCGTCGGAAACAAATGCATAGGAGCGGTTGCCGTTTTCGTCTTCGTAGTAATCCCTTGAGTCTATCATCCAGAGGTTAAATGCCATTTTGTCGGAATCGGAGCGAAGGATGGGGAGATTGTAGTTTCCGCAGCCGACCTCGCAATCGCCTTCTGCCAACAGGCAGTATTCGCTCTTTTGAAATAGCTCTGCCTGCTCTTTGTTGGAAACACCGGTTTCATGGTCGTGATTGCCGAAAACAACGGCGAACAGCTTTTTGTGCCTGTCGAAAATCTCGGTTATGCTCGAAATTACCCTTTCAACGCCTTCAAAGCTGCTGCCTTTCCAGCCGCTTGTATTGTCGCCCAAAAGCACCGTAAGGTCGGGGTCGAATTTAATAAGCGACGCTTCAAGCAGTTTAAGAGTATCCGCACTTCCCTTTTCCCCGTTGTCTTTAAGATGCATGTCAGCAACGGTGAGGATTGTAAACTTGCCGTCCCTGTTAAATCTTAAAACTTTGTCAGCAGGCATAATTTCCTCCGGTAAAATAATAATATTTGAATTCTTGGGAAAACTGTAAATAAAGGCAGAACCGTGTGCTTTTTTCCATTATTTTATTTAAAAATTATAACATCAATAAATTACCATATCAAGACCGTATATCTTGGCGTTAATAGACCATACTAATGGCGAAACCTTTAAAGGAGTTGAAAATAATGCTTGACAGAATATCACTTGTTCTTGTAATAATCGGTGCCCTGAACTGGGGAGCTATCGGTCTTTTCCAGTTTGATGTGGTCGCATGGTTATTTGGCGGACAAGCTGCTATCATTAGCAGAATTATATATACAATAGTAGCTCTTGCCGGTATCTGGTGCATTTCTCTGCTGTTCAGAGAGAGCGAGGTTCTTGCATCGGAAACTGATGAATAACATTAAACTGTCAAAATATTAAACGGGGCGACTTTTTGCCGCCCCGATTTGTTTATTCTTCAAGCATTGCTCCGCCTGAAACTGGGCCGACAAGCTTTGCGTAGCGGGCAAGCCAGCCGGTTTTGATTTTGGGTGCGGGAGGAATCCAGTTCTTCTTTCTCTCCTCCAGAACTTCGTCGTCAACAAGCACCTCGATAGTGCGCTTGCTGAGGCTGAGCCTAATGATATCTCCTTCTTGCACAAAGGCGATCGGACCGCCCAGAGCAGCCTCGGGAGCAACATGACCTATGACGCCGCCCCTTGAAGCGCCTGAGAATCTGCCGTCAGTGACAAGGGCAACGCTGCTGTCAAGTCCCTGACCGGCAAGCAGAGCTGTAAGGGTCAGCATTTCGGGCATACCGGGTCCGCCCTTGGGTCCTTCGTACCTTATGACCATTACATCGCCGGGCTTGATTCTCCTCATAGCGAGCGCGGACATCGCGTGGCGCTCGGAATCGAATACCCTTGCGGGGCCTTCGTGCTCAAACATTTCAGGCAGAACGCCCGCGGACTTGATAACGGCTCCCAAGGGGGCTAAATTGCCCTTGAGGACCATGAGTCCGCCCTCTTCGGAATAGGGGTTCGAGAAGGGGTGAATGACCTCGGGGTCCAGAACCTCCGCGTTCTCAACATTTTCGGCGAGTGTCTTGCCCGTGACGGTCATCTGCTCGCCGTTAATAAGTCCAGCTTCTATCGCCTGCTTAATTACAGCAGACACGCCGCCGGCAACATCAAGGTCCTGCATAAGATGCTTGCCCGACGGTGACAGCTTTACGATATGGGGAGTTTTGCGGCTGATTTCGTCAAAGTCGTCAAGACTTATATCAACTCCGATTGAGCGTGCCAGCGCGGGCAGATGCAGCGCCGTATTGGTTGAGCAGCCGAGGAGCATATCGAGGGTGATTGCGTTTATGAAAGACTCCCTTGTTAAGAATTCGGAGGGTCTGAAGTCGTACTTCGCAAGCTCAACGGCAATCTGACCCGCCTTTTTAGCCATATGATAACGCTTTGCGTTTACTGCGGGGACCGTGCCCGTACCGGGCAGGGAGATGCCGAGAACCTCGGTCATGCATGCCATGGAGTTTGCGGTGAACATACCCTGGCATGAGCCGCAGCCGGGGCAGACCTCATCCTCGTATGCCTGGAACTCCTCTATGTCAAGGGTGCCCGCAAGCACCTGACCTGCGGATTCGGCGACATCCTGAACATCCACTCTTTTGCCCCTGTAATTGCCCGCTAGCATGGGGCCGCCCGTAACGACTATGAAGGGGATGTCAAGTCTTAAAGCGCCCATAATCATGCCGGGGATAATCTTGTCGCAGGAGCAGACAAGAACAAGGGCGTCGCATGTGTGGGAGTTTGCCATGGTTTCGACAGAGTCGGCAATAAGCTCTCTGCTGGGCAGGGAGTATCTCATGCCGAGACCGCCCATAACAATGCCGTCGCAAATGCCGATTGTGGAAAACTCTATGGGAGTGCCGCCTCCCATGAGGATACCGTCTTTGACAGCCTGTCCGATTTTATCAAGGTTTGAATGTCCCGGGAAAAAGTTTGAATAGGAATTGACAACGCCTATAAAGGGTCTGTAAATCTGGTCGTCGGTAAGGCCCGCGCCCTTCATTAAGGCTCTCGCGCTGATTTTGGCCTCGCCGTTCTTTAAAACCTCGCTGCGAAAATCATCGGTCATTTCTCTGTTTTTAAACATACCGTTTTCCGCTTAAAGCGGAATGTTCACCCCGATTCTATGTAATCAGATTTTTATAAGGCCTTCATCAACAAAGACTTTGAGGTTGTCCATTGAGATTTTGCGCTCTTTCCTCTCAATCTCCTTAATGAGCTGAACCATCTTTTCGTTTACGGGAGTGGGAACGCCGAACTCCTTGCCCTTTCTGACTATGTAGCCGTTGAAGTAGTCAATCTCTGTGGGCTTGCCCCTTTCAAGGGACTGGAGCGAGGAGGATTTGTCGTCCTTATATTTTACCTTGCCTATGACTCTGAAAAGGGTTTCGCAAAGAAGATCGAACCACTTTGCGTCCGTTAAAAGAAGCAGGTTGTAATTGAGAACTTTGTTAAAGGGCGGTACATAGAGGTTCATAGCCTTTGCGACCTTGATGCCCTCCCTTGCTATGGCAAGGAAAAGAACTCTGGCGGACTTTTCGTCAAGCATTACGCCGAGGGTCTGACCCGTAAGAGCGCCCAATGAAGTGATGCAGGAGTTGATTATAAGCTTTGAATACTGCTCTGACTGAATCATGTCGGAGATATGGCAGGGCACTGTGCAGTCGAGCATTTTTCTTATGTACTCAAGCTTGTCCGAAGTATAGCCGGGAAGCATGCCAATCGCAAAGGAGCCGAGGCTCGTCATGGTAAGAGATGTGGGCGTATCAAGGTTTGCTCCAAAGCCTATCATGCAGCCAACCGCCCTCTCCTTGCCCACGATGTCCGCAAGGATTTCAAGGCACATGCCGTTCTGCATGGATACAACAAGCGCGTCTTCCTTAATGTGGGGCAGCATTGCCTTTGCTATTTCGGGCATGGCGTATGCCTTTGAAGCTATAATGCAAATGTCGTAGTCGTGCTGGTCGATAGACTCAATATCAGGGTAAGCGTGGAGCTTTACCTTATGCTCTCCTCTGGGTCCTTTGAGATACAGTCCGTCGTTCTTGATTTTCTCCGCGGTTTCCTCACCGCGGCAGACTACATGCAAATCAAAGCCGTTTGCTTTCGCAAGGACCGCTACGGTTCCGCCTATGGCGCCTGTGCCGACTAAAATGGTTTTCACTTTATTTCCTCCCCAATATAAAATTAGCAAATATCACCATTTTTAATGATTACATAGGAGATTATATATTAACATTCAACAAGTGTCAATGATTTACATTTAATTATGACAATGATGTGAAAAATGAAATTTTATTAAGAAATTACACAAAATAAGGCTCATATTTGTAGTTTTTTTAATTGAAAAGTATAAATAATTATGATACAATTCAGTTTGATACTTTAATATGACGATTAGTCTATTCAGAACTTGATGGGAGGATTAAGGATTTTGAAAGTTTATAACGCTAAAGACATTCGCAACATCGTCATAGCCGGTCACGGCGGCAGAGGCAAGACCACCCTTGCTGAGGCCATGCTTTATGTGGCAGGTGCTACCGACAGACTCGGCAAGGTTGCCGACGGCAACACCGTAATGGACTATGACGCTGAAGAAAAGAGACGCAAAACTTCAGTGAGCGCTGCGGTTGCTCCTTTGGAGTGGAAGAACAGAAAGATAAACTTAATTGACACTCCCGGTCTTTTTGACTTTGAAGGCGCTGTTCATGAGGGTATGAGAGCTGCCGAGTGCGCTCTTATAGTTCTTGCCGCGGGCGCAGGCTACGATGTAGGCGCAGAGAAGGCATTTGACGCCGCAGACGGCAGAGGCATCGCTAAGATGTTCGCCGTTACAAGGTGCGACCAGGAGAATACAGACTTCGCAAAGACACTTGAGGCTCTCAAGGCAGAAGTAGGCACAAAGATTTGCCCCGTTGTAGTTCCCTACTATGAGGGCGGCGCTGTTAAGGCATACGCAAACCTTGCGACAGGCAAGGCTTATGAGTACAAGAACGGCAAGGCAAGCAAAACCGCCTTCCCCGAGGACGCAGCCATCAGCGAAATGCGCGATGTATTCAATGAGGCAGTAGCATCCGCAGACGATGAGCTTATGGAGAAGTTCTTTGAGGGCGAGAGCTTTACCGCTGAGGAAATTCAGCGCGGACTTTCCCTCGGAATTTCAAACGGCTCCATTTATCCCGTATTCGCTTGCGCAGGACTTACAGCAGACGGCGTAGACCTGCTTCTTGACGCAATCGCTGACTATGCTCCCAACGCGGCAGAGCACGCAGGCGAAACCGCAACAGACGCAAGCGGCGCAGAGAAAGAACTCGCATGCGACGAAAACGGTCCCCTTGCAGCAGTATGCTTTAAGACCGTTGCCGACCCCTTCGTCGGTAAGATGTCATTCATTAAGGTTGTATCCGGCAAGATGACAGCCGATGTTCCCGCATACAACGCAAGAACAGGCGAAAGCGAAAGAATCGGCAAGCTGCTCTCCGTCAAGGGCGGCAAGCAGGAGGATATTTCTGTTCTGCCCGCAGGCGATATCGGCGTTGTTACAAAGCTTTCAAGCGTAATGACAGGCGATACAATCTGCTCGCCCAAGGATGTTCTCCATCTCAAGGGCGTTCAGTTCCCGACCCCCTGCCTCTCAATGGCTGTTAAGGCTGTTAAGAAGGGCGAGGAGGACAAGGTTTCTTCCGGCCTCAGAAAGCTCATGGAAGAAGACCCGTCAATCGTATTCTATACCAACGAGGAAACAAGACAGCAGATTCTCTCAGGTCTCGGCGAGCAGCACCTTGATGTTATCACCACAAAGCTGCAGGCTAAGTTCGGCGTTAAGGTTGAGCTTGAGATTCCGAGAGTCGCATACAGAGAGACCATCCGCAAAAAGGTCGAGGCTCAGGGCAGACACAAGAAGCAGACCGGCGGTCACGGTCAGTTCGGCGATGTTTATATCAGATTCGAGCCGTGGGATACAGAGGACCTTGTATTTGCTGAGGAAATCGTCGGCGGCGCAGTTCCCAAGCAGTACTTCCCCGCCGTTGAAAAGGGTCTCAGAGAGTGCGTAGCAAAGGGCTTCCTCGCAGGCTATCCGATGGTCGGCGTAAAGGCTACACTCTACTTCGGTTCTTACCACCCCGTTGACTCATCCGAAATGGCATTCAAGATTGCCGCTTCACTCGCATTCAAGAACGCTATGCCTCAGGCTTCGCCCACAATTCTTGAGCCCATCGGCACACTGAAGGCTTACATGCCCGACGAGAACCTGGGTGACATCATGGGCGAAATCACAAAGCGCCGCGGCAGAGTTCTCGGCATGGGTCCCGCAAAGAAGCCGAAGATGCAGGAGCTTACAGCAGAAGTTCCGATGGCCGAAATGGGCGACTTCTCCACAACTCTCCGCTCGGTAACCCAGGGCAGAGGCTCCTTCACCCTTGAGTTCGCAAGATATGAGGAGGCTCCCGCAAACATCGTTGAGAAGGTTATCGAGGAAGCAAAGAAGAGACAGGAAGAGGAAGAATAAAAACAATAAAGAGCCTTATGAAAATAAGGCTCTTTTATTATTTCAAGCCCACCAAATGTAAAAATACGGTAATAAGGTAGAATAATAGTCATATTCATGAAAATTGTTCAAAAATTGTTTACAGACCTTCAATTTAAACACAATCGAAAAATATTAGTATATAGTCAGGAACTCCAATTCCTTTTCATTTTATTTTCTCTTCCCAAAGTAGTGCTCCGGAAAAATCCGGGGCATTATTTTTTTGCGCTAAAAAACCGCAGGGCAAAAGCTCTGCGGCATTTCTTTAAATCATCGCGTTGTCTGAAAGCTGTCTTACATATGCCTCCATTTCCTGCTTTGAGGAAACCTGAGAGGCGCCTTTTATGAACTTTTCCTTATCAGTTTCGGAAAGGCTAGCGAATTGGGTTAAAGCGTCAATGTCCTTAGCCAAAGCGGAGGTAAGACCCAAAGGCATATCCGCCATGTTTTTTTTCTTATCCTTGCTCATATTAAAACCCCCTGAATCAGTTTCCTCCGGGGCCGTCTCTGCGCTCCCTGAAGTCATTGTGAGGCTGTGTGGCTGCCCACTGATTGTTGCCTGCTGATTTCTTGCCGGACTTTGCCTTGCCCTGAATTTCGGGCACGGGCTCTACAACATTTTTGGGATATTTAATTCCCAGTTCGTCCGCGCCGGGTCTTTTCATGCCCTGTTTTGCCATAAAAACACCTACCTTCAAAATTATAATTTACAAAAAAGGTCGGTTTATGCAAAATAAAAAATGGCGGGTTATTTGCCCGCCGTTTGTTTTTTAATTAAATGATAAAATTGCCGTTGTTTCGGAATCAATATTTACTCCTTTTTTGTCATCCGTTACTGCGCCGCCGATTAACGCTTTTGGATTTTTTATGTTTTCGGGCAGGTAATAGGTAATTTCATGATGGTTTTTATTTGAAATTACAAAAACGCTCTCGCCCTTTTCATTTTTTCTTATAAATGCGACGCAGCCCAGCATTGCGGAAACGGGGACAAACTCCCCTTCCTTAAAGGCGTCGTGTGAGCTTCTGATTTCGCCGAGGGCTTTGAAGTGGTTAAGGATTTCCTCATCTTCATTTCCCCACGGAAAGCATCGTCTGTTGAAGGGGTCGACGCCGCCCTCCAAGCCTGCCTCGTCTCCGTAGTAGATGGTGGGAACTCCGGGCAGGGCGTAAATAAGGCTTGCGGCGCAAAGAAGGCGTTTTTTAGCTATTGCCTTTTCGCTGTCAGTGAGGCTAAACTCCGCCTGACGATTTTTATCTATGTGCGAGAGCTGAGCGCCCGACAAAATTGTGAGTACCCTTGCGGTGTCGTGGGTGCCAAGGAAGTTCATAGAGGCGTCAAGGGCGGGCTTTGGGTAGTTTTCGCAGATTGTAACAATGCGCTCCATAAAAAGCTCCGCGGAGCCGCCCAGCATAAAGTCTATGACCGCCTCTCTGAAGGGGTAGTTCATGACTCCGTCAAGCTCGTCGCCGAGAAGGTATTTTCTTCTGCCGCCGTAGCTGATTTTGTTGCTTGCGTCCTCCCAGACCTCGCCCCAAAGAAGGGCATCGGGCTTATGTTTTTTAACAGTTTCGCGCACCTTTTCAATAAAGATATCGGGGAGTTCGTCGGCAACATCCAGTCTGAAGCCGTATGCGCCGTTTTTCAGCCAGTGGTTTACAACTCCCCTGTCGCCTGTTATGAACTCTTTGAAGCTTTCCTCGTTTTCGTTTACCTCGGGCAGGGTTTTGACGCCCCACCAAGAGGCGTAGTCGTCTCTCGTTTCTCCGAACTTATACCATGAATAATATGGGGACTCTGGGTCGTTGTATGCCCCGCCGTCGCCGTAGCGTTTATATTTATTGAAGTAAACGCTGTCCGCTCCCGTATGGCTGAAAACGCCGTCAAGAATGATTTTTATGCCGTACTCCTCTGCCTTCTTTGTCAGAGAAACGAAATCCTCGGCGGTACCGAGCAGGGGGTCGATTTTAAAGTAATCGGCGGTGTCGTACCTGTGATTTGAGTGCGCCTCGAAGATAGGGTTAAGATAAATCAGCCCCACGCCAAGGCTCGCAAGGTACTCAAGCTTTTCTTCTATGCCCTTTAAGTCGCCGCAGAAATAATCGTTATTGAATCTGCCGTTTTCATCGGGATACCATTTGGGAGTGCCGCCCCAGTCTGAGCGCAGCTCTCTGTCTTTCGGAACATTCTCCTTTTTCTCTCCCGAGAAGCGGAACCTGTCGGGGAAAATTTGATAAGCCACTTTTCCTTTGAGCCAGTCGGGAGTACTGAAATTCTCATCGTAGACAGTCAGCTGCCATGGGACGCCCTCTCTGCCCACATAGCCTATTCCCGAACCGCTGTTTAAAACGGTGCCCCTGCCGTAAGGGGTGTCATAATCGAATTTATAGAAATACAGTCCCTTATTGGGAGTTTTGAACTCGGTGCGCCAGAAGTGGAATTCGCCGTTTTCGCTCTTTGTCATGGGTATATATTCTTCCTTTTTTCCGTCGGGCCAGATAACAAGGAAAGCCTTTTCTGCCAATAAAGAGCTATGGAGCACAAGCGTAAAGCCTGTGCTCTCGTTTGTTTTTATTGCGCCGAAAACCGACTTGTATTTTCTGTCCCGCGAATTAAAGGCGATTTCCACTGCCTCACCTGCTGTCGTCGTTAACCCTTGACCTTAAGTTTTCAAATCCGAATGCGGAGGGCGTGCCCCAGATATTCTCGGCATACTGCCTTACCGCTCTGTCCGCGGCAAAGCGGCCGGCTCCTGAGATATTGATAAGGGACATTCTGTTCCATTTTTCCCTATCGGAATAAAGCTCGTCGGAGCGTTTTTGAGCAAGTCTATAGTCCGCATAATCGGCAAGAACCATATAGGGGTCGTAGTTTGTTATGGACTTTGAAATCTCGTCAAAGCTCTTGCCGCCGACTCCGCCGCTGTTTATAAAGTCAATTGTGCGCTTTAAATCCTTATTGTTAAAGTAGTAATCGGAGGGTTTATAGCCGATGTTTCTGAGATGCTTTACCTCGTCCTCCTTAAGACCGAAAATGATGATGTTTTCTTCCCCTACCGCGTCGTAAATCTCCACATTGGCGCCGTCCATGGTGCCGAGGGTTATGGCGCCGTTGAGCATGAGTTTCATATTGCCCGTGCCGCTCGCCTCTGTTCCCGCAAGGGAGATTTGCTCGCTGATTTCAGCCGCGGGCATTAAAAGCTCAGCCTCGGTGACGGAGTAATTCTCTACAAAGATGACCTTGAGGTATTTGTTCACCTCGCTGTCGTTGTTGATAAGGTCGGCCAAAGCTGAAATAAAGCTGATAATCTTCTTTGCGAGAAAGTACCCGGGTGCCGCCTTTGCGGAGAATATATAGGTTCTGGGAATATAATTGCCGTTCGGGTTTTCCTTTATCTCAAGATACTTATTGAGGATATTCAGCGCGTTGAGATGCTGCCGTTTGTACTCGTGCAGGCGTTTGACCTGAACATCGAATATGGATTCGGGGTCAATCTCTACGCACATTTTTTTCATTATATAATCGGCATATCTCTCCTTGTTTTTGAGCTTGATTTTGTTCAGCTCGTCAAGGACGGACTTGTCGTCAGCATATTTCCTTAAATTAATAAGCTCATCGCCGTTGTATACAAAGCTGTCGCCGATAAGCTCCTTAATGAAATTCGCAAGGAGCGGGTTTGCCTGACAGAGCCAGCGTCTGTGAGCTATGCCGTTTGTCACATTCTTAAACTTTGAGGGCATCAGCTTGTAGTAATCATTGAAAACCGTATCTTTGAGAATACCGCTGTGCAGCTCTGAAACGCCGTTTACGCTGTGGGAGCCCGCTATGCAGAGATTAGCCATTCTGACCGCTGAGTCGGAAATGACGGCGGTGCTCTCCACAAGGTCGGGGTCGTGGCTGCTGTTCCATACAAAGGAGCGGAAACGATTGTCAATCTCCTTGATAATCTGATAAATCCTCGGAAGAAGTCTCTTTAAAAGGTCCTCGCTCCAGACTTCAAGAGCCTCGCGCATAACGGTGTGGTTGGTGTAAGCTATTGTGTTGGTGACTATTCTCCACGCGTCGTCCCAGCCGTAACCGCATTCGTCAAGGAGAATGCGCATAAGCTCGGGAATTGCGAGGGTCGGATGGGTGTCGTTTATGTGAATTGCAACCTTCTCGGGCATATTGTCAAGGGTCGGGTATCTCCTTAAATGCTTTCGGACTATATCCTGAATAGCGGCGGAGACAAGGAAATACTGCTGTCTGAGTCTGAGGCTCTTGCCCTCGGGGTGATTGTCGGCAGGATATAGGACCTTGCTTATAATCTCCGCCATGGAGGCGTTTTCCATAGCTCTTAAATAATTGCCCTCATTGAAAAGAGCCATGTCGATGCCGGGGGCGACCGCTGACCAAAGTCTCAAGACGCTTATGCCCTTGCCTCCCTTGCCGGAGACATACATATCATAGGGAACCGCCTTAATCTTTTGGCAGTCCATAAGCTCCACATGGTGGAACTTTTCATGCCATTCGTCCTTAACCCAGCCTTCAAAGAGTATGTCGACGGCGCTCTCCTCCCGCTTTACAAGCCAAGCGTCGCCGCCGGAAAGCCAGAAATCGGGCAGCTCGGTCTGCCAGCCGTCAACCAGCCTTTGTTTAAAAATACCGTACTCATAGAGAATCGAATAGCCTGTTGCGTTGTAGCCTTGCGTCGCAAGAGCGTCAAGGTAGCAGGCGGCGAGCCTTCCGAGACCGCCGTTGCCGAGACCCGCGTCGGGCTCGATTTCGAATACTTTGTCAAGGCTGATGCCGTAGTCGGACAAAACCTCGTCAAAAACATTTAAAAGGTCAAGATTGTATAGATTATTCTTTAAAGACCTGCCCATGAGAAATTCCATGGACAGATAGTATATATCCTTGGCGTTTTTCTCTCTTGCCTCTTTTTCGAATTCCCGCCTCTGACGATTCATCATTTCGGTGAGAATCATGGCAAGGGCGCGGTAAACATGCTCATAGTTTGCCGACTCCGCGCCTACGCCGAAGAAATGAAGCAGCTTGCTTTCAAGCAGCTCTTTAGCTTTTGCTTTGGTAAGTTTATATTCCATGCGCTCCTCACAATCTGCGGAAAACTCCGCGGTTATGATTGCAAAATCAATCTGTTAAGTACACTGTATTTACATAATATAACAAAATGCGTCCCTCTGCAAGAGATTCGGGGCTCGTGCTTTGTCAAAAGTGTTGAGTTTGACCCGCTTTATTTATGCAAAGTGCCAAAACGCTCTTTTTTAAAGAATAAATAGTGAAAATAAAAGTATGATTATTTTTAGACGACAAAAAATTCATTTTAGGGACAATGTCCCTACTATAGTATTTGCGTTTTTTTCATTTAAAGCAGTAATTTAATCACAAATATACAGTACATCCATAATGAGGGGATTTTTTTGTATATTAATTTCCTGTTTAATCTATCTTTTTATGAATATAATAATAGCAGGGGGTGTTAGGGGTTGAAGGTGCTTTCAAAATCTTACGAACAATACTGCTGTGTTCTTGAAAGAAATGTTGTGATGGAAGAAGCAACCTACCACAACGGCGGAATTAAACTTTTTTGCACCAACTATCCGCAGTGCTTTACCTGCGGCGGATGCAAGAATATAATTCTGAACGACAAAATAGAGAAAGCCGCTATGGTGAATACAATGATCTAAACCTTACCTTAAAAAGTGGTTTTCATACCCCGCCATTGGCGGGTTTTGTTGTTTTGGGCTTTGGGCGCAGCGCTCAAAGCATTTTTGCTTTACAAGAAAACCTTATACTGTTATAATGTTTAAGGTTAAAAAGCGGCTTTAAAAGGGCTGTTAGACAAAATATAGGGCTTTTTAGCCCGCAGGCTTTTGAAAGGAAAGAAATTATGAAATACACATCCACTCGCGACAGCAGCCTTCAGATTTCTTCCGCCGAGGCGATAGTCAAGGGCATATCCCCCGACGGAGGTCTTTTTGTGCCCACCGAATTCCCCAAAGTCGACGGCGATTTTATAGTCTCTCTTACAAAGATGAACTACAAGGAAAGGGCAAAGGCAGTGCTGTCTTTGTTTTTGACCGATTTTTCGGAAGATGAGATAAGCGGCTTTGTTGAAAAAGCTTACAGCGAGGGCAAGTTTGAAAGCCATGAGGTAGCCCCCTTAAAGATACTGCCTAACGGCGTCAGCTTCCTTGAGCTGTGGAAGGGCCCGACCTGCGCGTTTAAGGATATGGCTCTGCAGCTTCTGCCACATCTCCTTACAGGCAGCGCAAAGAAGATTGGCGATGACAGCCTTATAGTCATTCTGACCGCCACATCGGGCGACACCGGCAAGGCGGCTCTTGAGGGCTTTAAGGATGTTGAGGGAACGAAGATACTTGTCTTTTATCCCAGCGAGGGCGTAAGCGACATTCAAAAGCTGCAGATGGCAACTCAGGAAGGAGGCAATGTGGGCGTCGCGGCGATTTACGGCAACTTTGACGATGCCCAGAGCGGCGTTAAGGATATTTTCGGCGACAAGGCTCTTGAGGCTGAGCTTCTGAGCAAAAACATAAAGTTCTCCTCCGCAAACTCGATTAACTGGGGCAGACTTGTGCCGCAGATTGTCTACTACTTCTCCGCTTACTGCGATTTAGTAAATAGGGGAAAAGTAAAGTATCCCGAAAAAATCAACATCTGCGTTCCCACGGGCAACTTCGGCAACATTCTTGCCGCCTACTATGCAATGAGAATGGGTCTGCCCGTAAACAAGCTGATATGCGCCTCCAACCGAAACAATATCCTGACCGACTTTATCAAAACAGGTGTATATGACAGGAACAGAGAATTCTTTACCACCACTTCTCCCTCAATGGATATCCTTATTTCAAGCAACCTTGAGCGTCTTCTTTATGAGCTGAGCGGCAGGGACGACGCTAAAATCAAAGAGTGGTTCACTTCACTTAAAGAAAACGGCAAATATGAAGTAAGCCCCGAAGTCTTAAATGAGCTTAAAAGCGTATTTGAGTCGGGCTACTGTGGAGATGAGGAAACCGCCGCCGAAATTAAGAGGGTTTACGATGAATTCGGCTATCTTATAGATACCCACACCGCCGTCGGTTCATTCGTTTATGAAAATTACAGAAAGACATCGGGTGATGACACTCCCGTAGTCATAGCTTCCACCGCGAGCCCGTACAAGTTCTGCTCAAGCGTTCTCAGCGCTCTTGAGGGCAGAGACTCATCAGGCGAAAACGAGTTCGAAATTATGAGAAGGCTCGAAAAGCTCACAAACACAGCGGCTCCGAAGCAGCTTAAAAACCTTGAGGGAGTATCGCCGAGATTTACGGAAGTTTACGACAAAAAGGATATGCGGCAGGCAGTTTTTTCAATGCTGAATATCTAAAGTTTTAAGCTAAAGTTAATTAAAAATATGTAAATTTAAAAAGCAAGACGGCTGCCATGCGCATTAAAGTGAATCGTTTTAGCAGCACGACAGCCTCTTGCTATTTTTATTAGGGGTAGTTAGCAGTTCGCGTGTTTATCCAGCTCGAAGGTTATACATGCGGTTTCGCTGCAATCCTTTGCATTACGGGTTCCTATCTCTATTTTTCCCGCCGTGCACCTCTGTTCGGGCGTCTGGTAAACACAGTTCTTAACTTCGCACTTGATATTGTTTATTACATGTCTCTTCTCGCCCATTTTTACGGCTCCTTTCGCCTGTCCAATGACAGCCGAAACCCCAAACTTCATATCCAATCCGGCAACAGCCTTCACATCATATCGGATGTGATCCGTCGGATTCGGCTGTCTTTTTGGACATTAATATTATCGACCTATCGATTTTTTATATCCCTTGAAAATATATCTTTTTAACTTCAAAAAAGCGTTAAAACGGAGAAAAAGATGTCTGTTTTTGCAATCGGCGACACACATTTATCCTTTGGTACTGACAAGCCCATGGATGTTTTCAGGGGCTGGACTTCTTATACCGAAAAACTGAGAGAAAACTGGATAAAGTCTGTCGGCGAAAACGACACGGTTGTAATTCCCGGCGACATCTCATGGGCGATGCGCCTTGAAGAAAGCGAAAAGGATTTTGAGTTTCTTCATTCTTTACCCGGGGAAAAAATAATACTCAAGGGCAACCATGATTATTGGTGGAGCACAAAGGGAAAAATGGACGCTTTTCTCTCAAGCAAAGGTTTCCATTCCATAAAAATTCTTCATAACAACGCTTACAAAGTCGGAGATTTCGCAATTTGCGGCACAAGAGGCTGGTTTTTTGACGATGACGAGCCGCACAGCGAAAAAATTATTTTAAGAGAGGCTATGAGGCTGAAAACCTCTTTGGAATGCGCGATGAAGCTTGGCGGAGAGCTTTTGGTTTTTCTGCATTATCCGCCGCTGAGCTCCACGCAAAAATGCGATGAGATTTACAATATCCTTCTTCAGTATCCCGTTAAAAGGTGCTTTTACGGTCACATTCACGCGGACATGACGGAAAAATATTCCTACTTTTTTAAAGACGGAATCGAATTTAAACTGGTATCCGCCGACTACTTAAAATTCTCCCCGCTTTTGATTGAGGAATTTTAGCATAGTACCTTTAAATTTTTGGGTCTTGCGCTATCTTTAGATTTATTATAATATATTTTAGTGTTAACTTAGGATTTTTTTGTTACTTCTGCCGCTATAAATGGTTTTGCGGCTGTTTGATTAAAGACTATAGCTTTTACCAGCAGTAAGGAGACAGCAAATTATGGCTAAAAAGAATACCGAAAATCAAGCAGAAGTTTATCGTCAAAAGCGCAAAGAGAGGCTGAAGAAAAAACAGCAGAGAATGGCGAAGCGCCGTCTAAGCCCCAAGGCTCAGAAAATTATCGGCAGGACAGTCAGAATCGTCGTTGCCGCAGCCGCTTCAATTGCTGTTTTGGTCGGTCTTTTGAACTTCTTCGGCGTGCCCAACAAGCTTACCACCGTTATGACGGTCGGCGATGAAAAGATTAATGTTGTTGAGTATGCTTACTACTATCTGAGCATATATTCCCAGTACAAGAACACTTCTCAGCAATATGATTCCGATTACGGCAGCGGCATGGGCAAGCTCTATACAGGCTTTGACGCTAACTTAATGCCCGCTGACCAGACAACTAAGAACGATGAGGACCAAGAAATTACCTTTGAGCAGCTTTTTGCCGATTATGTCAAGGACCATGTAAAGCAGTACAAGACTGTATGCGACAAGGCAAGACAGGAAGGCTTTGAAATCAGCGAAGAAGGCAAGGCTGAGGTTGACGAGATTATAGAGAGCTACAGAAAGCAGGCCCAAAGCGTTCAGGGCGGCGAGTACTCTCTTAACAGATTCCTCTCCGTTGTAATCATCAGCGGCATGAACGAGAAGACCCTCAGAAAAATCCTGACAGAGCAGACTCTCTATGAAGAGTACATGACCGCAAAGCAGGATGAGTTCAGAAAGGGCATTACCGAGGCTGAAATCGAAAAAGAGTACAAGGACAACCGCACCGAATACGACAAGGTTTCTTTAAGACTCTTCGGCTTTGAAATAGAAGACGAGGACGATAAGAAAGACGACAAGAAAGACGAAGATAAGAAGGACGACAAGAAGGAAGAAGAAAAGGCTCCCACAAAGGCAGAGCTGAAAGCAAAAGAGTTCCTTTCAAAGATTAAGGATGAGGCTTCCTTCTTAAAGCTTGCCGAGTACTACTATGACGGCGAGGACAAGGACGAGTACAACAGCGACGACAATACAAAGGTTGTCAATGTTGACTACGACACAGTCAAGGCCAATGTAAGCGAAGAGGCAGCAAAATGGCTCTTCTCCACCGACCGCAAGGTTGGCGACAAGGCTGCATACGCATCCTCCGACTACTGGTACATTATGTATATCACATCCCCCGCAGGCAGGGATGAGGTAAAGCCCGTAAATGTACGCCACATTCTTATTAAGTTCGAAGACACAGACAAGGACGGTAAGAAAATTGAGCTGACTGACGAGAAGAAGACCGAGTACAAGAAGAAGGCAGAGGACATCTACAACGAATTCTTAAACGGCGACAAGACTGAGCAGTCTTTCGCGGCTCTTGCCGAAAAGTACAGCGACGACAAGGCTTCCCTCGCCGCAGCAGGCTCAACCGAAGGCGGACTTATCTCCAACATGGAGCGCGGACAATATGTCAAGCAGTTCGAGAACTGGGCATTTGACCCCTCCAGAAAGCCCGGAGATACCGAGATAATCGAAACCACCTACGGCTATCACATCATGTACTTCGTTTCCACAAACGAGGAGCCCGCTTGGAGAACCACCGCCAAGGATACCATCTCATCAGAGAAGACTCAGAAATTCTTTGATGATATGATGGAGAACAGTCCATTTGAGATTGTGGCTGAAGATAAGGCAGTAAAGAGGGCACTGAAGAGAATCAACAAGAAAATAGCCGAAGGAATCTCCGCCTCCGCTAGAACTTCAGCATAACGAAATTACAGACGGGTGCTTACGCATCCGTCTTTTTTTGTGCCGATTTTACTTTTATTTAAGGCTCTTTTGTGATAAACTATTTTTGGATTTATTTGCAAATACGAAAGCGGTGATTGATATTAGGCTGCTGCTGATAGACGGAAACAGTATTATAAACCGTGCGTTTTACGGAATAAAACTCCTTACCACAAAGGACGGAAAATACACAAACGGCATTTTCGGCTTTCTTAATATCCTTTTGTCGCTGCTCGATTCAATCAAGCCCGATGCCGTTGTAGCCGCATTTGATTTAAAGGCACCTACTTTCAGGCATGATATGTACGAGGGCTACAAGGCTCACAGAAAGGGCATGCCTCCCGAGCTTGCCGAGCAGCTGCCCGTGCTGAAAGATATAATAAGAGCCTTCGGATACAAGGTTGTTGAAAAGGAAGGCTTTGAAGCTGACGACATAATAGGCACTCTTGCCTACAACAGCGGGGCGGAGTGTTATGTGGCGACGGGCGACAGGGATTCCCTGCAGCTTGTAAGCGACAAGGTAAAGGTGGTTCTCGCCACAACAAAGGCGGGCAGCCCCGTTTCCACAATTTATGACGAGGCTAAAGTTTTTGAGGAGTATTCGGTCACTCCCGAAAAGCTCATTGACATAAAGGCTCTAATGGGCGACGCGTCAGACAATATCCCCGGCGTCGCGGGTATCGGTCAAAAAACCGCATGCGACCTTGTGGCGAAATACGGCTCCATTGAGGAGATTTACTCAAAAATAGACGAGCTTGAGATTTCCCCTTCTGTAAAAGCAAAGCTTATAAACGGCAAGGATTCGGCGTTTTTAAGCTATAAGCTTGGTACCATTGAAAAAAATGTGCCCATCTCCTGCGACATTAACGATTATCTGCCCGAAAAGCGTAATGATGAAAGGCTTGCGGGTATTTTGACATCCCTTGAGATGTATAAAATGCTGGACAGGCTGGGCTTAAAGGCTGTATCGCTCCCCGAGCCCGAAAAGATTGCGGAGCCTTTGGAGAGCCTGCGTCTTGAAGCAGAGTTTGACTCAGAGGAGCTTATAAATAAGGTAAAAAGCCAAAAGGCTTTGTATCTTAATCTTGACAGCAATACGGTAACAATCAGCAGATACTGCGTAAACTGCGGCGGAGTTTTATACTTTAAGAGAATTGAGGATGAAGGCGCGGAGGATTTGCTTATAAAACTTCTATCCGACGCGGACACCGAAAAGCATTTTAATTTCTCAAAGGCTGCTCATTATTTCGCCCTTCAAAGAGGCGTCAGCATTAAAAATGTTAAGTCCGACGCTCAGCTTGCGGGCTATCTTATAAACCCGAATGTATCGGATTATTCCGTCAACACAATTGCCGCTGAGCACAGCATACCCATACCCGAAATAGTTGTCAGCGAAAATCAGCAGGAAATCTATAACGCAAATCTCGGCCTTATTGAGTCAGCCGCACTGCTGCCCGCTGTATGCCAGGCGACGGGAAAGATTTTGTCTAAGCTCGGACAAGCGGAGCTTTATACGGACATAGAGCTGCCCCTTTCAAAGGTACTCGCTTCCATGGAGCTTGTGGGCTTTGAGGTGGACAAAAGCGGCATTGAACTGTTTGGCATCGACATTTCAAACAAGCTGAACGATATTACGCAGAGAATCTACTCATTTGCGGGCGAGGAGTTTAATATTAACTCGCCCAAACAGCTCGGCGAGGTGCTGTTTGAAAAACTGCGTCTGCCCGTAAAGAAGAAGACAAAAACGGGCTACTCCACCAATGCGGAGGTGCTTGAGAGCCTTAGATTTGAGCACCCGATAATCCCTGAAATACTCGAATACAGGACCCTCGCAAAGCTCAAATCCACCTACTGCGACAGCCTTGTTAAAGAAATCCGCGAGGACGGCAGGATTCACTCCACGCTCAATCAAACCGAGACAAGAACGGGCAGGATTTCCTCCACGGACCCCAATCTCCAGAACATCCCCGTAAAGCAGGACATCGGCAGGGAGCTGAGAAGATTCTTTAAGGCTAAGGAAGGCTTTGTTCTGGTTGACGCCGACTACTCTCAGATTGAGCTGAGAGTCCTTGCCCACATGGCGGATGACAAGAATATGATTGAGGCGTTCAATGAGGGTCAGGATATTCACGCAATTACCGCATCTCAGGTCTTTAAGATGCCCCTTGATATGGTCACTCCCCTTATGAGAAGCAGGGCTAAGGCGGTCAACTTCGGCATAGTTTACGGCATCGGCGCATTCTCCCTCTCTCAGGACATCGGGGTCAGCATTCAGGAGGCGGACAGGTATATAAAGGCGTATCTCAGCCATTACTCGGGCGTCGCGAACTTTATGAAAAGGGCTGTGGAAACGGCTAAGGAGCAGGGCTTTGCCTCTACAATCTTTAACAGAAGAAGGTATCTGCCCGAGCTTAAATCCTCCAACGCGAACCTCAGAGCCTTTGGCGAAAGGGTCGCCATGAACATGCCCATTCAGGGCACCGCGGCGGATATTATAAAGCTTGCCATGATTAAGGTTTACGATAGATTCGAGAAAGAGAACATGAAATCAAGGCTTATCATGCAGGTGCATGACGAGCTGATTGTGGAATCTCCCGAAGAGGAGAAGGAAAAAGCCGCTGAGATTCTTAAAACCGAGATGGAAAACGCGGTAAAACTCAAGGTAAAACTTATTGCCGATGTAAACACCGGCAAGACATGGTATGACGCAAAGGGTTAAGTGAGGGATTCAATGAAGCACATACTTTTTGTTTGCACCGGCAACACCTGCCGCAGCCCCATGGCGGAGGGCATATTCAATGTGTTTATTAAGAGGTTTAAATTCAATAATCTGAGCTGCTCGAGCGCAGGCACAGCCGCATTTACGGGCAGCGAGGCGTCGGAATATGCTGTCGAAGCCGCAAAGGCATTCGGCGCGGATATTTCCCATCACCGCTCAAGGGCATTGACGCCCTACCTTATAGACAGCGCTGACCTTATTGTCTGCATGACAAGCGCTCATTTGAATGTGCTGCTGCCCTATGCGCCGAGGGAAAAGCTCAGGGTGTTGGGTGACGGAATCCCCGACCCCTACGGCGGCAGTCAAAGGGACTATTTAAGGTCGGCATACAAGATCGCAAGGGGTCTTATTGAGCTGATAGACATTGACCTTGCCCTTGAAATCGTACCCTTTAAGGAAAGGCATATCCCGGAGGCGGTAAGGCTCGAGAATATCAGCTTTTCCGTTCCATGGTCGGAAAACGCCTTTAGGTCGGAGCTGGAGAATCCCAAGGCAAGATTTTTCGCCGCTGAGTACGCTGGCTCCGTCATTGGCTATATCGGCGCTCACAACATATTGTCCGAGGTTTTTATTACAAATATTTCTGTTCTCCCCTCCTTCAGAAGAAGGGGCGTGGCGTCAAAGCTCCTTAAACACATAATCGATATTTCGGTTTCAGAGAATGCTGACCTTATAACGCTGGAAGTCCGAGAGTCAAACATGGCGGCGATAGAGCTTTATCAGAAATTCGGCTTTCAAAAGGCGGGAGTCAGAAAGGCTTATTACGAAAAGCCCACCGAGGACGCTATACTCATGACAAAGTACTTGAAATAAGAGAAAGGAAATATATGAGAATACTTGCGATAGAAACATCATGCGATGAAACCGCAGCGGCAGTGGTTGAGGATGGCAGAAAGGTGCTGTCCTCTATTGTTGCTTCTCAGATTGACGAGCATATAAAGTACGGCGGAGTTGTGCCCGAAATCGCCTCAAGAATGCACTCCGAAAGCATAACCGCTATTGTCAGGGAGGCTCTAAACTCCGCAGGGCTAAAGCTCACTGACATTGACGCCGTTGCAGTAACCTTTGCCCCGGGTCTTATCGGCGCTTTGCTTGTGGGGGTAAACTACGCTAAAGGCCTTGCGTACTCCGCGGGTCTGCCTTTAATACCCGTGCATCATATCAGAGCTCATATTGCGGCGAATTATATAAGCTCACCTGAGCTGGAGCCGCCTTTCCTTGCTCTTGTGGTTTCGGGCGGGCACAGCCATCTTGTGGAGGTTCGCGACTATACAGAATTTAAGGTTCTGGGCAGGACAAGGGATGACGCCGCCGGTGAGACACTTGACAAAACCGCGAGGGTTATGGGCTTTCCCTACCCCGGCGGAGCCAATATGGACAGGGCATGCAAAGACGGCAATCCCCATGCCTTTAATCTCCCCCGCCCCCATGTGGAGGGCAGTCCCCTTGATTTCAGCTTTTCGGGTCTTAAAACCGCTGTGCTCAATCTCATAAACAGCGCAAATCAAAAGGGCGAGGAGATAAACTTTAAGGATTTGGGAGCGTCCGTTATGGAAAGGGTCACGGGCTGCCTTGTTGAGAATACCCTTGAGGCGGCAAAGCTGACTCGTCTTACCAAAATCGTTGCAGCGGGCGGAGTTGCCGCAAACTCCGTTCTGAGAGCCAAAATGAGAGATATGTGCGAGAAAAATAATTTCGAGCTTTTTATTCCTCCCCTTTCCCTCTGCGGCGACAACGCTGCTATGATTGGCGCACAGGGCTACTATGAGTTTTTGGCGGGCGTGAAAGCCGACTTAAATTTAAACGCTTTTGCCAGCAAAGATATTGACTTTTAAAAAAGAATATGTTATTTTAGGTTTGATTTTGTTGTTTTTTGATGATTATCCTTAAGGCCCCCGAAACAGCAAAGACGCTGCAAGGGACTTAAGGTTTTCTGTATATTTTATAGCAAAGGAGATTGCTTCTGATGGCATTAACAACCAACAAAACCGTGCTATCCTGGATTGAGGAGCAGATCGAGCTTGTCAAGCCCGACAAGGTAGTTTGGATAGACGGCAGCAAAGAGCAAATTGAGGCTCTTAGGGCTGAGGCCTGCGCAACGGGAGAAATTATTAAGCTGAACGAGGAGCTGCTTCCCGAGTGCTTCCTTCACAGAACCGCTCCGAACGATGTTGCTCGTGTTGAGCATCGAACTTTCATCTGCACCCCCACCAAGGAGGAGGCAGGTCCCACTAACAACTGGAAAGACCCCGAAGAATGCTATGCAATGCTTCGTGAGATAGCCAAGGACTCCTACAAAGGCCGAACTATGTATGTCATCCCCTATTCAATGGGTCCTATCGGCTCTCCCCTTTCAAAGATAGGCATTGAGCTTACGGATTCAATATATGTTGTTCTCAACATGGCCATTATGACCAGAATAGGCAAGGCTGTTCTGGATGTTCTGGGCGACAGCAACGACTGGGTAAGAGGTCTGCACTGCAAGTGCGATATTGACGAGGAGAAGAGGTACATCTGCCACTTCCCGCAGGACAATACAATCATTTCCGTAAACTCCGGCTACGGCGGAAATGTTCTTCTCGGCAAAAAGTGCTTTGCTCTTAGAATCGCTTCCTATCAGGGCAGAAACGAGGGCTGGATGGCTGAGCATATGCTTATCCTCGGTCTTGAAAAGCCCAACGGCGAGGTAAAATACATCTGCGCCGCATTCCCGTCGGCATGCGGCAAGACAAACCTTGCTATGCTCATTCCGCCCGAAGGATATAAGAAGAAGGGCTACAAGGTTTGGTGCGTTGGCGACGACATCGCTTGGATAAGAAAGGGCGCAGACGGCAGACTCTATGCCATCAACCCCGAAAACGGCTTCTTCGGCGTCGCTCCCGGCACAAACGAAAAGTCAAACTACAACGCTCTCGCTTCCACAAGGAGAGGCACAATCTTTACAAATGTTGTTCATAACCTGGACAACAACACCGTTTGGTGGGAAGGTCTTGACGACAACCCGCCCAAGAACGCGTTAGACTGGCTGGGCAACCCCTGGGACGGCACAACCTCCGACAAGAAGGGCGCTCATCCCAACAGCCGCTTTACGGCTCCCGCTCAGAACTGCCCCGCACTCAGCCCCGAGTTTGAGAATCCCAACGGCGTTCCGATTTCCGCATTTGTATTCGGCGGCCGCAGAGCTAAGCTCGCTCCGCTGGTATATCAGGCAAAAGACTGGAACACCGGCGTATTCGTAGGCTCGGCAATGGCATCCGAAACAACAGCCGCAGCTATGGGCGCGGTCGGCGTTGTAAGGCGCGACCCGATGGCAATGCTGCCCTTCTGCGGATACAATATGGCCGATTACTTCAGGCATTGGATTGAAATCGGCAAGACCCTTGACCCCGACAAGGCACCCAAGATTTTCAATGTAAACTGGTTCCGCAAGGACGACGAGGGCAACTTCCTCTGGCCGGGATTCGGCGAGAACCTGCGCGTTCTTGACTGGATCATCGACCGCTGCGAGGGCAAGGTTGACGCCGTTGAAACACCCATCGGCTATGTTCCCTACGCTAAGGACATCAACCTGGAAGGCATTGAGGACGAGGTATCCTATGAGACCCTTGAGGAAATCCTTAAGGTTGACAAGGCTCTTTGGAGAGAAGAGGCTAAGGCAATCGAGGAGTTCTATATGCAGTTTGGCGACAGACTGCCCAAGGAGCTCTGGGACGCTCTTAACAACCTCAAGGCTGCTGTTGCGGAGTAATAACAAAAAAATAGAAGGAGCGGCAAAACCGCTCCTTTTTTATTGCTCTTTTTACTTAGTCGTCGCTGTCGACGGTATGGATTTCTTTCTTTTCTTCGCCGCCCACCTTTTCAAAGACATACTCGCCGTCCTTGTAGCGGCACTCGTACTCGTTGTTCGCCTTGACCGCTCCCTCGAGAATCAGCTCTGAGAGCCTATCCTCAATCTTGGACTGAATTGTCCTCTTGAGCGGACGGGCGCCGTAGACCTCGTCAAAGCCTGCCTCGGCGATTTTCTCAATTACCTCGGGTGAGAAGCTGACTTTCACGCCGATTTCCGCGGCGATTCCCTTTACCTTGTCGAGCATCTTTGCGGCGATTTCTTTGATGTTTTCCTTTGTGAGGCGGGAGAATACGATGATGTCGTCGACTCTGTTTAAAAATTCGGGGCGGAATGTGTTTTTAAGCTCGCCCATTACAGCGTCTCTAATCTTCTCCTCGCTCATGCTGCTGTTGTCATACGCAAAGCCCAGACTGCCCTTTCTGTCGGTGATGAGCCTTGCGCCCACATTCGATGTCATGATGATGACAGCGTTCTTAAAGCTGACTGTTCTGCCCTGAGCGTCGGTGAGTATGCCGTCGTCAAGGATTTGCAGCAGCATATTGAATACATCGGGGTGAGCCTTTTCTATCTCGTCAAAGAGCACGACGGAGTAGGGTCTGCGCCTGATTTTTTCGGTGAGCTGACCGCCCTCGTCATAGCCCACATATCCGGGAGGCGAACCGACAAGGCGGGATACTGTGTGCTTTTCCATATACTCCGACATATCAAGGCGGATCATGGCGTTTTCGTCGCCGAAAATGGCCGCGGCAAGAGCCTTTGAAAGCTCTGTTTTACCAACGCCCGTAGGACCGAGGAAGATGAATGAGCCTATGGGACGCTTCGGGTCCTTAAGACCTACCCTGCCGCGCCTGATTGCCCTTGCGACAGCGGAAACCGCCTGCTCCTGACCCACAATGCGCTTGTGGAGCTCTTCCTCCAGCTTTAAGAGTCTTTCGCTTTCTTCAGTCGTCAGCTGCTGTACCGGAACACCTGTCCAGGAGGCAACGATTTGAGCTATTTCTTCCGGAGTTACTTCGCCTGAGGCGTCTACTCTTCTCTCCTGCCATTTTGCCTTTTCAGCCTTGAGCTTTTCGGTAAGCTCCCTCTCCTCATCTCTGAGAGCTGCCGCGCGCTCAAAGTCCTGAGCGTTGACCGCTGCCGCCTTTTCTTCGCTTATTGTCTTGATTCTCTGCTCAAGCTCCTGAATGTCTGTGGGGGCGGTATGGGCGCGGAGCCTTACCTTTGAGGCTGCCTCGTCGATAAGGTCAATTGCCTTGTCGGGCAGGAATCTGTCGCCGATATATCTGACCGAGAGTTTGACTGCCGCGTCGATTGCCTCGTCTGTGATTTTTACCTTGTGGTGAGCCTCGAACTTATCTCTGATACCCTTGAGGATTTCAACGGTCTCCTCCTCTGAGGGCTCGCCCACCATTACGGGCTGGAACCTGCGCTCTAAAGCCGCGTCTTTTTCGATGTGCTTTCTGTACTCGTCAAGGGTTGTGGCGCCGATAACCTGCATCTCTCCCCTTGCCAAAGAGGGTTTGAGAATATTCGCGGCGTCGACGGCGCCCTCAGCGGAGCCCGCTCCCACAAGGGTGTGGAGCTCATCTATAAAGAGGATTACATTCTTGGAGTTAACAACCTCGTCAATGGCGTTTTTGATTCTCTCCTCAAAGTCGCCCCTGTACTTTGTGCCGGCGACCATGCCTGTAAGGTCAAGCGCGACGATTCGCTTATCCTTTAAAAGTTCGGGTACTTCTCCGGAAACAATCTTCAGCGCAAGGCCCTCGGCGATTGCGGTCTTGCCCACGCCCGGCTCGCCTATCAGAACGGGATTGTTCTTTGTGCGGCGGCTGAGAATCTGGATAACCCTTTCAATCTCCTTTTGTCTGCCGATAACGGGGTCGATGGCGCCTTCTTTAGCCAGAACGGTCAAATCCCTGCCGAACTGGTCAAGGGTGGGCGTCGACTGACCAGACTTTCTGAAGTCTGAGCCTGAAGAGCTCTGCCTGCCGCTGATGCCGTCCTTGGGAGCTGAGCCCATCATTGCCTTGTTGATGTCGTTTATAATGTCGTTAGGCGATACTCCCAGTTGAACAAGGAGGTTTGCGGCAAAGCTGCTTCCCTCGTGAACTATGGCAAGGAGCAGATGCTCGGTGCCCACAAGGGAGAGCCCCATTGACCTTGCGGCTGAGGCTGCAAGCTCTATGATATTCTTGCTCCTCGGGGTAAAGTCATTGGGAGTGAGCGAGGTGGGAATGCCCACGCCCACGCTCTTTTTAACCTGCTCTATCAAAACATCCGCTGTTATTCTGCGGTCCGAAAGCACTTTGGAGGCAATGGTGCCGCCCTCTTTCGCAAGACCTATGAGAATGTGCTCGCTTCCTATATATGTGTGTCCCAAATCCTCGGCTATCTGAACGGCGTGGTTTAAGGCTGTGTTAGCTTTTTCGGTAAAGCCTGTGAATTTGTACATATGACCAAGTCCTTTCTGCCTTTAGTTTATCCTGCCTGCCTCAAGGGCTTTTCTTACCCTTTCCGCCCTTATTTCGTCCCTTGTTGCGGGGTCTGCGTCGCTGTGAATGGATTCAATGAGATTTGCAGGCTGCATTGTTACAAACATTTCATTTATAAGTTCTGTTTTTACGGGCACCAAGTTTTCGGAGGCTCCAAGGCGTACCCATGACAAAAGCTCCATAAGCTCCTTGCTGCTGAGAACCCTTGATGTAAGCAATATACCGTATGCTCTGCTGACCTTGTCTTGAATGTTGATGTCCTTTAAAAGCTCTTTTCTTGCCGCTCTCTCCTGAGTTGCGAGCTGCAAAGTGATGGATTTAAGGTTGTCGAGAGCCTCCTGCTCGGAAATGCCCAGAGATACCTGATTGCTGAGCTGATATATGTCGCCGCCGGGACTGGAGCCCTCTCCGTACGCGCCCCTGACAGTCAGACCCAGCTTAGATACGGCATTTGCGATTTTTTGAATCTTGGCAAGCTTTGAAAGGGCGGGCAGATGGAGCATTACGGATGCCCTCATGCCTGTGCCAAGGTTTGTGGGGCACTGAGTGAGATATCCGAAGTTTTCGTTAAAGGCGTATTTTAATCTCTCGTCAAGTATGTCGTCTATAAGGGAGGCTTTTTCATATGCTTCTTCAAGGGCAAGACCGCCCAGAATGACCTGGAGCCTGATATGGTCCTCTTCGCAAATCATAATGCTGACCGACTCGTCATCTGAAAGAAGCAGAGACCTTCCCTCGGATGAGCTTGCGAATTCGGGGCTGATTAAATGCCTTTCGGCAAGAGCTACCGCGTTGGTTTTGGTAAGGTCCTTCATTTCGATGAACCTGAGATGCAGCGCGGGCACATCCTTAACGGCGTCTCGGACCTCTCTGCCTACCTTTTCCTTGCCCGCGGTGTCAAGGCGGTGAGGGAAGGGATAGTCGGCAAGATTTCTGGCAAGCCTTATCCTTGTGCTGAGAACCACATCGCCGTCTTTGCCGGTGTTGGAATACCATCTCTTATCTGCCATCGTTACCAGCCTCCAATTCTCTGATTTCGTCCCTCAGCTGCGCGGCAAGCTCAAAGTTCTGCTCATCCACCGCTTTGTTAAGCCTCTTTTTAAGGTCTGAAATTCTTCTTGCCCTCTTAACCTCTTCATTAGCTCCTTTAGGCAGCTTGCCCTCGTGGTGGGTCTTGCCGTGCATTCTTCTGATTGAGGGCATGAGCCTGTCGTAAAAGAGAGTGTAGCAGTCCTGACAGCCGATTTTGCCGCTGCGGGCTATGTCGTTAAAGGTGGAGCCGCATTTTTCGCAGCGGATTACCCGATTGCTTATGGCGCTGACGGGCGCGTCGGCAAAGTAGCTGCCGAAAAGCTCGGACAAACCAAAGCTGAAGTTTGTGAACATATCGTTATATCCAAGTTCCTGAGCGCAGTTCTGGCAAAGGTGCATTTCGGCCGTTTCGCCGTTGATTATCTGCGTAATGTGAGTTGTTGCCTCTACCTTCTTGCAATGTTGACAAAGCATTTAAACTCCCCCTTTTAAATCTACCATAGAAAGCAAAAGCTGTTTGAAAACCCCCGCTCTTGCGTTGTGTCTCAAGTTTTTGGGAATGCCCTTGTAGGCGTTCTCGTTCACTGCCGCGAGCAAAAGGTCGCCGTACTGCTTGCTGATAATATAATTATGAACCAAATTATTGATATGACTCCTTGCGGAGCCCTCGTCGATTTCATCGCCTATTGAATTTATAAGGTGCATTATGATTTCGTTGTCGGTTGCCTCGACTCGGGTGATTTTGATGTAACCCTTGCCACCCCTGCGGCTTTCTACTATATAGCCGTGCTCCGGTGTAAAGCGTGAGCTGAGAACATAATTAATCTGGCTGGGCACGCAGCCAAGCTGTTCCGCCAGCTCGTTGCGCTGGATTTCCGCTATGCCCTCCGCTTCCAGCATATCAAGGAGGATTCTGTATATCATATTGCTCATATTCATTAGTCTCATCCCCTTCCTTTAACTTCTCTCTACCCCTTACATATCCACTAAAATATTTGACAAAATGCCGTAAAATAATCAGGAAAAGACATTTTTGACTTTGACTATCTTTTACCTTTGTTTACAATATATCCTTTTAACGCAAAAAGGTCAAAGGTCAATAAAGGTCAAATAGGGCTTTTACTTTTATTTATCTGCCGTTTTCTTTTGTTTGCTTTTATTTTCTTTTAATTTCTTTAAAATTCTAACTTTTGACCAAACAAAAAGCTGCTGCCATTGGCAGCAGCTAATCTTCTTTTATATACCGAGTAGAGAGTTTACTGCTTTGAGAATTTCCTCAAACACTACTTCAAGCTTCGGGGCTGAGTCAATGCGGACTATGTTTTCGTTCCTGCCGCTCTCATTGAGGATTTTTTCGATAAGAGCGAATTTTTCTCTGATGGCGTTTAGGGATTTAAGATTTTCAAAAATCTCAAGGGGCTGACCAATTCTGCCCTTGTTGATTCTTTCAAGGCAAAGCTCGGGGGGAGAATCAAACAAAAGGGCAAGGTCGGGAACTCTTATTTTCGGGCAGTTGAGGTTCATATCCATAATCCAGCCCATTGTATCGCTGTCCGCCTGATACGCAAAGGAGGAATAATAATACCTGTCGCAGAGGATTATATTGCCTTCATTAATCAGCTCATCGAGTTCGCTGTTGTGGGCTATTCTGTCGGCAAGAAAGAGAGCCGCAAGCTCCTCCTGGGATGCCTTTTTGGCGCCGCCGAGGATTTCACGAATCAAAACCCCTGAGGGCCCCTTTGTGGGCTCCGCGGTGACGGACACCTTAAAGCCCTTACTTTCAAGGTATTCGGAAAGCATTTTTATAAATGTGGTTTTGCCCGTTCCGTCAAGGCCGTCAAAAACTATGAATTTGCCGGTCATAATTACTCCTTTATTTTAAGCTTATAAAGCGCGTTCGATATGCGCGCCAAATCTTCAAGGCTCAGAGCCTCGGCTCTGACGGCTTCGCTAATGCCGCAAGATTTTAAGATTTCTATAATATCCGATTTGTCAAAGCCCAGCGCGGATGACACGGAATTGGAAAGCGTCTTTCTTCTCTGCTCAAAGGCGGCTCTGACAAATGAAGTGAAAAACTTCATGCTCTCAACAGCTAAGGGAGGGGTTTCATAGGGCGTGAGCTTAATTACCGCGCTGTCAACTTTGGGGGCGGGGAAAAATGAGCCTGCCTTAACGCTAAAGAGCTTTTCCGCTTTGGCTCTGACAGCAACGGCTACGGTGACGGCTCCCGAATCCCTGCTGCCCACCGCAGCGCAGAGCCTGTCCGCGGCTTCTTTTTGCACCATGAAGGTCAGAGCCTTAAAGGGCAGCTCAGACTCAAGAAGGCGCATTATTACGGGGGAGGTTATATAGTAAGGGAGATTCGCGCAGACATAGATTTCGTTAATACCTCTTGAGTAAAACTCGTTTTCGATTATTCTTTGAAGGTCGGCCTTCAGAACATCATCGTTAATTATGCTGATGTTTGAGAAATCCTTTAGAGTTTCATCAAGTACGGGCAATAGCCTTTTGTCAAGCTCAATCGCCACAGTGTGCTTTGACCTTTTTGCAAGCTCTTTTGTCAGAACTCCAATGCCGGGTCCAATCTCCAATGCGCCCGCGTCCGGGTGAAGACCCGACAGCTCAGCCATTTTGGGGCAGACGGCGGGGTTAATAAGAAAGTTTTGCCCCAGAGCTTTTGAAAAGGTAAAACCGTGGCTGCTTAGCAGCGACTTTATATAGGACAGGTCCGTTAATTCTGCCATTTTGCCTCCGATTACAAGGAATTTCTTTTAAGCTGCCTTATGTCCCGACCGCAGAATCTTAACAGCTGGTACTCGCCTATTATCCTTGACGCTACGCGGGGGGAGTATTTTTCCTCAAGTTTTGCGATAGAGAGATTTGTGTTTATTATTGTTGGCAGCCCTGAAATCAGCCTTGTGTTGATGATATTGTAAATCTCAGCTACGGTGAACTGGGTGGAAAATTCTGTGCCCAAATCGTCTATAATCAACAGATCGCACTCAAGTAGAGTTTTCTCCGCCTCAAAGGATTTATCCGCTGTTCTGCCGAATCTCTCGTTTTCAAGGCGGGACAAGAGATTATGGGCTGAGCCGTAAACCACGCCGTAGCCCTTCTTTATAGCCTCGCCGCCGATCGCGAGGGAGAGATGGGTTTTGCCAAGGCCCGTTTCGCCGTACATAAGAAGGCTCACAGAGTCCCTGCCGAAATCCTCGGCGTATTTTTTGCAGTAGTCGAAGATATATCCCATCTGCTTTCTGACGGTCATTCCGTCGCCGTTTAAGGGCGTGTCGGGGTAGTAATCGAGGGAGAAATCCTCAAAGCTCGAAAGCTTTAAAGGCGATGAGGCGCAAAGCTCCTCTGTGGCGTACTTTTTAAGGAGTTCCTTGTAACAGGAGCAGATTCTGCCGCCCGCAGTGCCAGTATCCTCGCAATTTTCGCAGGTATAATGTGGCTCAAGGTAATCAAGGGGCAGATTTGCCGACTTTAAGATGGTCTTTATATCATCCTGAATTTCAAGGTTTCTTTTTTTCAGCTTTTCTATGTACTCGGCGGCGTCGGCGCCCATGCCGATGACCTTTACAGCCTCATAGCCTGCCCTTGCCATTTCTCTTAGGAGGTCTTTAAGTTCGGGGTAGCGAAGAATAAGCTCGGAGCGGCGCTCGCTAAGCTCTGTTTCAGCCTTTCTGCGCCGTCTGTCCAGCTCTTCTTTTGCCTTTGTATAGACATTTTCGCTGTATGCCATTACTTAGCACCCCTTTTCGTGTAAATGGGAGGCTCGAATGCCGACTTTTCCGCCTGCTCGATATCGTATGAGGTCTTAGCGTCGCTGAGCTTTGTTACCTTAGGAATTTTGTCCAGCTTTTCTATATCCTCAACGGTCTTAACGCCGCTTTCGTACCAGTTCTTTATAATGCCGTTCATGTAGTTCATATTGAGCTGACCTGTGCGCTCGGCAGCCTTTTCATAGGCTATGCAGATCATCTCAAGTGGGAATTTCCACTTGTTGTGCCATGTGTCAAGATACCTTTGCTGGGTGGTTGTTGGGCGGGGGCTGGTAATGCCCGCAAAGGCGGCAAATTCCTTCCACAGCTTATCTGTGTTCTCAAGGGCGGCAAGCTGCTCTACAGCCTTTTCGAAGGTGTCTATGCCCCGTTCAGCCCAGTTCTTGCCCATTGTCTGTATGTAGTTTATATTGCCCTGTCTGCCCGTTGACCTTGCGTACTCGCATATCATAAGGATTACTGAAACGGGCAAGGCGTAGTGGTCATGAAGCATAACGAGAGCCGCCTGCGCTGAGTAGCCGATTGTTCTGCCGAGTATCTGCTGGGCTTCGTTAAGCAGCGCCCTTATCTCCTCCGACTCCTCTACCCTCATGGCTATCTGCTCTTGTGTGGGTTTCAGAACGGGCAGGTCGGGGAGGTTTTTTTCGCTCTCGTGAATTTGAGCGGGCTCCTTCTTTGCGGGAGCGGGGGTTATCTCTTTTATTTCGGTTTTTTCTTCGGGCTTTGCATTTTCGGCGGCTGCGTTTTCTTTGCCGTCCTCAATAAGCAGACCGCATTCAAGCCAGTATTGAAGGGCGTCTTTTACATCCGCCGCGGAAATGCCGATTGCCTTTGACATTTTCTCTATATCAATCGGCTCGCAGGAATGCCTGTAAATCCATAACAGAGCCTTAAGCTGAGCCGAACCGGCAAGCTTAATATGCCTGTCCACAACCGCGGCAGGCACAGCAAATACGCTGTTAAATTCCTTTGGATTGATTGAGTACATTTCCGACCTCCGGCATTCAGCTAAGGTTCTGATTCTTTACTATAATAACAAAAGTCCACATAAAATAAAAGCCAAATATTTCTTGGGCGATAAATTTATATGTACAAGCCTAATATTTAAGAACAAAGGAGTTTAAAGGGGCAAATAAAAGCTGAGGGCTAATGCTCTCAGCTTTTGTATTTATTGAACTTAGTCTATTTATTAAGAGCCATGACGATATCTTTCGTATCTCTTGCGATAAGCAGCTCTTCGTTGGTGGGGATTACGAAAACTCTGATTTTTGAGCCGGGCTTTGTGATTTCTGCCTCTTTGCCCTTTACGGCGGTGAGGTTAGCCTCTCTGTCAAACTCAACGCCCATGAATGCGAACTTTTCGCAGATGTTTTCGCGCAGGTCTGTCGTATTCTCGCCCAGACCGCCAGCGAATGCTATGGCGTCCACGCCCTCCATAGCGGCGATGTAGCTGCCTATATACTTTCTTATCTGGTACCACTGCATTGCTCTTGCCAGCTTTGCGCGCTCATTGCCTTCGGCTGCGGCTGCTCTTACATCTCTGTCGTCGTTGGATACGCCCGAAATGCCCAGAACGCCCGACTTTTTGTTGAGGATGCTGCTGGTCTCCTCGGGTGTCCAGCCTTCCTTCTCCTGAAGGTAGGTAACTACCGACGGGTCAAGGGAGCCTGTTCTTGTGCCCATCATAAAGCCGTCAAGGGGAGTAAGACCCATGCTTGTGTCGATAACCTTGCCGTTCTTTATGGCGGTGATTGAAGCGCCGTTGCCAAGGTGGCAGGAGATTATTTTAAGCTCCGTAATATCCTTGCCCATAAGCTCTGCGCATCTTGCGCTTACAAAGCGGTGGGAGGTGCCGTGGAAGCCGTATCTTCTTACCTTGTACTTCTCGTAATACTCGTAAGGAATGGGGAAAATGTATGCCTCGGGAGGCATGGTGCTGTGGAACGCGTTATCGAAAACGGCGACCTGGGGAACATCTTTTCCGAAAACCGCCGTGCAGGCGTTAATGCCCTGAAGGTGAGCTGCGTTATGCAGCGGAGCCAAGTCTATAAGACTCTCTATGCCTTTGATTACCTCATCGTCTATAAGTACGCTTTTGTTAAAGAGAGAACCGCCCTGCACTACTCTGTGACCGATAGCGGTGATTTCGGAAAGGTCGTCTATGACCTTGCACTCGCCGGATAAGAGAGCGTTCTTAACCTCTAAGAATGCAACGGTGTGGTCCGGCATGTCTACTTCTTTAACATATTTTTTGCCGTTACCGTTCGATGCTTCAAGTCTGCCGCCTTCGCAGCCGATTCTTTCGCAAAGACCCTTGGCGATAACCTTCTCGCCGTCCATGTTGATTAGCTGATACTTTAGTGATGAACTGCCTGCGTTGATAACCAAAATATTCAAAAAAAAACACCCTTTACTTTGTAGATACTTGAAAGATTGCACAAACCTGATATATTATATACAAAACATTATAATATTGCAATAGTTTTGTCCTGTTTTGTCAAAGCATGTTTTATGATTAAATGTAACAAAATCCCAAAAACAATCCTGATTTAAGGGGTAATAACGATGGTTATAAGAAACAGCGAGATGTCGGTAAATGTTAACACCAATATGCGCGGCGGCGAGGGCAATGTTAAGATTACAAAGATTGTCGAAAAGCCCCATTATGACGGAAACTCAAGGCTCATTGCCACCATTCATTTAGAGCCGGGCGCATCTATCGGCACCCATGTGCATGAGGGCGAGGAAGAAATCTTCTATGTCCTCAGCGGCGAGGCTCTTTACAACGACAACGGCACTGATGTTGTAATGCATGAGGGCGACAGCTGCGTTTGCAGAAACGGCGAATCCCACGGTCTTAAGAACAACCGCACCGACCGCGAGCTTGTGGTTATGGCGATAATTCTTACTCTGTAATGTAAGGTTTTGCCATAAAACTTGAAGTATCGGTCAATAATTGTTATAATATAATTGCAGCGCTATGGGCCTTGCAAAGAAAAGAACCAAGTTTTGATTTCAAAGGCCCATTAAGCGTGTTTTGCCTTTGATTGCCGTATTCTCGGAAGGCAGCGGCATTAAGCACTACTATTTTGGAGAGCTTATGGATTATACTTTTTACAGGAACATAAAAACAGATACGGAAAGTCTTTTAAAGCTTCTTACCGAATCTTTTGTTTGCAAAAGCGAAACGGCTCAGCTTTTCAAAGAAAAGGTGCTGAAACACTCAAACATCTTTGTAAGTCTTAAAGACAATGAGCCGAGTTTCGCTCTTATCGGCGTGCCCGTAGAGATTAATACGGGTTCTGAGGAGCTTAAAGGCGTATACATTATCCCCGCAGTTAAAAACGAGGGGCTCAAGATTGAGCACAAAGACGAGATTGCGGCGTGGCTGAGCGAGATTTCAAATCATTTCTCTGCAGAGTGTCTTGTTTTCTCCCCCAATGACGAGGCTGTAAGCGTTATTTTCTCCGAATTGGGATTTAAGAACAGTTTTACGGAGAAGATACTCAAAATCAGCAAATACTCCGCTAAGGTACTTGCCTCTAAAGATGAGGTAACCACTGACAAACTGAGCTTTACGCATTTTGATGAGCTTTCGCATAAGTTTAAAGGCGCTTTTATAAAATGGAATAATGACCTTTTCGAGTATTTCGTAAAATCCTTGGAAACCGCCGGCGGTGAGGCTTTAAGTCTCAGCAGCGGCGGAGATGTTAAAGGATATATATTCGGTAAAAAGAGCGGCTGTATCGGCTCGATTTTTGAGTCGGTGGGCGACGGCTCGGTTTTGTCTTTTGCTCTTTCTCGCATAGCTCGGGACGAGGAAATTCTCGAGTGCGAGATTTTCCTGCCGCTGAGCTATCCTTTTTCCGCGGACAATATGGATGTGGTTTCAGGCGCGATGATAAAACCTTTAAGCGAAAAGGCTGAAAACGCGCTTTCCAAAGCTCCGCTTTATTTCGGGTATTCGCCTTTCAGGCGCATACTCTACAGCAGCAGGATGAAGTAATTAATAAGCATTATAAGCTGACTACTTTTTACATAAATCTTAGCTGTAATGAAACTCTCATTATAGAAAGATAGAAAGGAAATTTGCCGTGATTTATGTTTTTTTAGCAGACGGATTTGAAGAGATTGAAGCCCTTGTGCCTGTAGATCTTCTTCGCCGCGCCGAGATCGCCGTCTCTACTGTGGGCATTGGCTCCAAGAAAATCAGAGGCTCCCACGGCATTGAGGTTATCTGCGACTTTGAGGCGGAAGAGGTAAGCCCCAACAATGACCTTGTGGGCATAATTCTGCCCGGCGGTATGCCCGGCACAAAAACTCTCGGCAATACCGCAACCGTTCACGATTTTATCGACTACTGCGCGCAGAATCACCTGCTTATAGCCGCCATATGCGCAGCTCCCTCCATACTCGGCAAAAAGGGTCTGCTTGAGGGCAAAAGGGCTGTGTGTTTCCCGTCGTTTGAAAAGGACCTGTTAAACGCAATCATAGCTTACGGCTATGTGTGCACCGACGACAATTTCATTACGGCGAAGGGAGCAGGCTCCTCGATTGAATTTGCCCTTGAAATCGTGAGATACTTTAAAGGAGACCGCGAGGCCAGAAGGCTTCGGGACAGCATACAATGCCCGCCGAGCTATTAGACATAAGAGTTGAGAAGAATAAACTCAGGGAGCAGTATAAAAACATAAGGGCAAACATTGAGAATAAAGAAGCTAAGGACCTGAAGATAAAGAATAAGCTGTCCAATCTGTGGGCATACAGAGAGGCGGAAAGGGTCTTTGCCTATGTTTCGATGGGGACCGAGGTTTCTACATTTGAGATAATTAAGATGTCCTTGCAAAAAGGTAAAAAGGTTGCAGTGCCCTACTGCGTCCCCGGCACGAGAGAACTTAGGTTTTATTATATAAATTCTTTGGATGACCTTGAGTCCGGCACCTTTGGGGTGCTTGAGCCCAAAACGGACAAGTGCGAGATTGCCACAGACCACAGCGGCATTTGCATTGTTCCCGGACTTGCCTTTGACCGCTCTGGTCATCGCTTGGGCTACGGCAAAGGTTATTACGACAGATTTTTAAACAGTTTTAACGGCTGTACCGTAGGGCTGACCTATCAGGATTGCATCGCCGAAAAACTGCCTTCGGGCAGGTATGATGTTAAAATTGACATAATAATTTACGAAGGCGGCTTTATAAGAACGAACGGCCGTTGAAATTTTGAGGATTACGAAGGGATTTGCCTATGAACGACTTTAATTCGGGAAGCAATAAGGGAAAATACAATGACTACTCCCGCTTTGACGAGCTTTTCCCCGATTTTGCTATCCGTGATGACAGTGACGATACCAAAGAATTACGCGGCAGTGAAATAAAAAAGTCCGCTGATATAAACAGTAAATCCGCTTCACAGGAAAAAGGAACAAAGCCGAATAGAAAAGGCGTATATTTTTCCACAGGTCCCGTAAGGACAGGCAGTACTCAGAGCCGTCCGCAAAGACCTGCACCGCAGCCGATGCCTATAAGCAAGGCTCCCGCAAGACAGCAGGGAAAAGCTCCCGCAAAGCAAAAGGGCAAAGTACCGCCCATACAGCAGAAAACTCAGACCGCGGTAAACAAAGTCGGCACGCTTGCTAAAAACATCGGCAAAAACATTCCCAAAGATAAACTGCCCGACAAGCAAAAGATAAGCGAGCTTGCCGCAAGGTTCCTTACAATCAAGGTTGTCACCATTATTCTTGTTATTATCCTTTCATCGGCGACAATCGTAAACATCACATTAAAGTGCATAAACGACATACTTGCCATAAGCCGCAGCGACGAGATTATTACCGTGGAAATTAACGACAACATGACCACGAAGGATATAATTTCGGTGCTGCATGACAAGGGTCTTATTAAATACAAATCTTTCTGCTTACTGGTTTCTGACTTTTTGGGCTACAAGGATACAAAGTATATCCCCGGAGCCTATGAGCTGTCGCCAAACATGGGTCTTGAGGGAATGCTGAATATACTTAAATCAGCAAGAACCACAAACAAGACGGTAAGGCTTACATTCCCCGAAGGCTACACGGTGGACCAAATTATCGACAAGCTGGCGTCCTACGGAGTCGCCTCAAAGGCAAATCTCCTAAAGGCTTTCCAGGAGCTAAGCTACTATAACAATTTTGACTTTATTCAGGGAATCAAAAACAGGGATGTCCGCTACCGCCTGCTTGAAGGCTATGTATATCCCGACACTTACGAGTTCTATATCGGCGAAAACGCCACCAGCGTTGTAAGGCGATTCCTTACGAACTTCCAGAACAAGTGGACCGATGAGTATGACGCAAGGCTCAAGGAGCTTAACATGACCCTTGACGACCTTATAATTCTCGCGTCCATCATCGAAAAAGAGGCCTACGGTACGGAGCAGATGTACCTTATTTCCTCCGTTCTGCATAACAGGCTCAACGACAAATCGAACCTTTACAGCTATCTGGGCTGCAACGCGACGGGCGATTATATCTCGTCTATTCCGAAAGACAGCATTTCGAATGCCGATTTCATAAGGCTTCACAAGCTGTATGACACCTATCAGCACAAGGGTCTGCCGGTAGGACCTATCTGCAACCCCGGCGCTGAGGCAATAAGAGCGGCTCTGTATCCGCCCGAAACGCCGTATATGTACTTCAGGCACGACAACAAGAGAAACATCTATATGGCAAGGACCGAGGCGGAGCATATAGCGAACGGCAAAAAGGTTATGAGGGTAAACAGCGGACAGGCACAATAAAAAACAGGGGCGCTGGAAACGGCCCCTGTTTATGTTTATGGGATACAAAAAAGGGAGGGCGCAGAACGCGCCCTCATTATTATGTATAACGGAGAAGATTATGCCACATAACCTCGCACTTCTTCTTCATCGTCCTCGGGAATCTCGGGAACATACCTGCTTCTTTCTAAAAATTCGGCAGTTTTAAGCTCTGCCTTATACCTTCTGTTTTGCCTTAATCTCATGGTGATTTTATCGAACATTTTATCCTCAAACTCAATAACCTTATGTTCATATATAAAACCAAGGATGATTAAAAGCACTGCTGCTATTTCAAGGGTTGTAACCAAAGCGAAGTTAAACATATTATTACCTCCATTGGAGAACATTTGTTTTGTTGGTTTTAGTATACAGATTTTTCATCGACCTGTCAATACAAATGTTCGGTTATTTCGACATTTAATGTCCCATAAATGGGACTATTTTGACGATTTATAGAGAATCTTAAATGGAAAAAATATACTGCTATGAGAATAATAGCACAATATATTGTGCTTGTCAAGAGTGTTATATACTAAGTGATGTGTCGAATAATGGAGAAATAAAAAACGGGCGTTAAAGCCCGTTTAATTTTATAAGATATTCTCACGATTTACGGACAGACCTTTTGCGCCTCGACTTTAAGAATGTCCGAGGGTTTTTCGGCAAATACCTTTGCGCCTTCTTTTATGAGAACATCCTTTTCCCTAAAGCCCCAAAGCACCGCAATCATTCTGAGCCCCGAGTTTAAGGCTGTTCTTACATCCACCTCGGAATCGCCTATATAAATTGCGTCGTCGGCGCTGACTCCCATTTCCTCAAGAGCCTTGAATACCGGTTCGGCGGCGGGCTTCAGCGGCATACCCTCCCTGTCGCCAACAATGGTGTCAAAGACATCACCGAAAAAGTGAGCGCATATTCTTTTTGCCTCTTTTTCGTTCTTGTTTGTAACGACGCTAAGTTTCATGCCCCTTGTCTTTAAATCGCTTATAAGCTCCTTTATGCCATCATAAGGGGCTGTTTTTATAAGGGAGTGCTCCGAATAGTAGCTAATCAGCTCCGCGGTGCATTCTTTTATAAGCTCGGGGCCGGCACCTTGGGGAAGTCCCCTTTCCATCAGCTTTCCGAGTCCGTTGCCCACAAAGCGTTTAACCTCATCGTAGGTTCTTTTGGGGCAGCCTCTCTTTTCGAGGACAAAATTCAAACTGTCCTTTAAATCCTCAATTGTGTCAATAAGTGTACCGTCCAAATCAAAAACTACTGCTTTAAACTGCATCTTAATTCTCTGTATCCTGTTTTTCTTTATGGAAGTGATTATATATATTTTCCGCAACTGCTTTGCTTATGCCTTTAACGCTCATAAGCTCTTCTACGCTTGCCTTTGAGATTTTGTCAATAGTCTTAAAGGCTTTTATAAGCTCTTTTGCCCTCTGCTTGCCTACTCCCTCAATTTCCATTAAAGTGAGGCTCTTTGAGGCTGAGGAGCTTTTTTTGCGGTGATATTCAATGGCGAATCTGTGAACCTCGTTTTGAATCTCGGAAATAAGGCTGAACACTCTGCGCTTTGAGTCGATAGTGATTTCGTCTCCGTCGTCGGTCATTGCTCTTGTGCGGTGGCGGCTGTCCTTAACCATGCCGAAAACGGGCACATCGGATAAGGGGGTGTTTTTGAGAGCCTCTCTTGCCGCGTGTACCTGACCAATGCCGCCGTCGATAAGAATAATGTCGGGCTTAACGCCGAAGGTATTTTCGGTGCCCTTGCATCTTTCGTACTCCCCTGCTCTGCGGGTCAGAACCTCGGCTATTGAGCGGTAGTCATCGTTACCCTCAAAGGACTTTATTACAAAGCGGCGGTACGCGCTCTTATAGGGCTTTGCGTTTTTAAAGACCACCATCGCGCCCACACTGTTCTTGCCAGCGGTGTGGGAGATGTCGTACGCCTCAATGTATTCGGGCAGCTTTTTAAGACCTATGAGCTGCATGAGCTCCTCAAGAACGCTTACCTCGCTGCTTTGTCTGCCGATTCTCTGGGACAGCTTTTCAAGGGCGTTCTTTCTGCAGATTTCCACAAGCTCCTTCTGCTCGCCCCTGACGGGGATATTGATTCTGACAAGTGAGCCCCGCTTTTCTTTAAGCCACTCCTTTATGAGCCAAATATCCTCAACCTCGCCGTCAAGGGTTACAATGGGCGGAATGTCGGTTCTGATTTGGTAGTAGCTGAGAAGGAAATGGGCTCTGGCGTATTCCATATCCTCGTCGGTTTCAATAAAGAAATGCTCGGTGTCCACAATATTGCCGTCCCTGAATCGCAGGACCGCAAAGCAGGTTATCTCCCCCGCGGTCGACGCGGCTATGACATCCTGATTCTTGACCTTTTGAGCCACGACCCTTTGGGAGCGGCCCACTCTGTCTATGGCGGCTATTCTGTCCCGCAGCTTTGCCGCCCTTTCAAACTCAAGGTTTTCCGCCGCCTCGTTCATCTGGGCGATAAGCTCCTTTTTAGTAGCGGCTCCGCCCTGCTGAATGAATTTAATCGCGCTGTTTACAGCCTCCTCGTATTCAGCTTGTGAAATTTTTCCCGCGCAGGGAGCGCTGCAGTTGTTTATAAAGTAGTTAAGACAAGGGCGGGATTTTCCTATATCCCTCGGGAACTCCTTTGAGCAGGTGGGGAGCTTGTATATTTTTAAAGCCTGCTCAACGGCGTTTGTCACATAGCCCGAACCCGTATAGGGTCCTAAATAGCGGGCATTGTCGTCGTCCTTTTGCTTGACCGCCGATATTCTCGACCACGGCGGCGGGGTGACTTTTATATAGCTGTAGCCCTTGTCATCCTTTAAAAGGATATTGTACTTGGGCATGTACTGCTTTATAAGCGAGCACTCAAGCAGCAGCGCCTCAAACTCGCTTTGAACAACGATATAGTCAAAATCCTTGACATTTGAGACCATTTTTCTGACCTTGGTTGTATGCTTGTCCTGAGAGCCGAAATAGGTTGTGACACGGTTTTTAAGGCTCTTGGCTTTTCCCACATAGATGACCTTGCCGCTGGAGTCTTTCATTAAATAGACTCCCGGCTGGTGGGGCAGGCTCAATGCCTTATCGTGAAGCGTTTTCAATCTTTCGTCCATGCTTCCTCCGTCAGAAATCGGTTTATAATAAAAAAGGCATCGGAGTATTCTCCGACGCCGCATCAAGTCCTTAGTTATTCTGTTTCGGCAAAGCCGGATTCAACCAGCTTAGCAAGCTCATTAACTGCTTTTTCCTCATCCGGGCCGCCGGCAATTATCTTTATTGATGTGCCGCCCATGATTCCGAGTGAGAGAACTCCTAAAAGGCTCTTTGCGTTTGCTCTGCGCTCATCCTTTTCAACCCAAATGGATGACTTAAATTCGTTTGCCTTCTGGATAAAAAATGTAGCCGGACGGGCATGTAGACCCACCTGATTTTGCACTACAACATCTTTAACATACATATACGAAAGTCTCCCAACCAATTGTATTCTTTCACACTCTTAAATATTATATCACAAAAAACCGAATCGTCAACGGTTGGGCAGATAAATAAGCCTTTAGGAGCGATTTTTCATAGGAATGCTAAACTATATGAATTCGGAATTTAACTATTTGTGCAAAATGACAATGTAATTTTATCAAATTTTACAAATTAATTCAGTTTTTGATAGTGTGATGGACGGGCACTGTTTCGGGAGAAATTGGGGCAAAAGTATAGCCCGCGTCCCTGAAAATCTCGATAATTCGAGGCAGTGCCTCTACCGTCGTCTTTTTAGCGGCGGAGTCGTGCATCAGCATAATAAGGTCTCCGTTTGCCTTCAAAGCTGTGTCCACAGCGGTGTTTATAAGTGTGCTTACGCTGAGGTTATTGCCTGTGCCGTCGCCGTTGGTGCAGTTCCAGTCGTAATACTCGTAGCCCTTGGCTTTGACCTTTTCGGCAAGGCGGGACATTACGCCGGGGTTAAACTTGCTGGAGAGGTTGCTGCTGCCGCCGGGGAATCTGATTATCTTTGATACCACACCTGTTTCCTGCTCTACGAGCTTTGAAATCTTTTCAAGGTCGTCAAAGAAATTCTCCTCGGAGGCGTAGATGTATTTATAATTGTGGGAATATGTATGCAGACCGATTGCATGACCCTTCTCGGCGATTTTTGAAAGATAGCTGTGGTTTGTGCCGTTGCCTATTACAAAGAAGGTTGCCTTAACATTGTACTTATCGAGAATATCGAGAATTTGGGGTGTGAGCTTTGAGGGACCGTCGTCAAAGGTAAGGTAGATTTTCTTGCCCTTGCCGTTGAGCTTCTTTATCTTTGCTTCAAGACTTCCGCCGCCGGTATTATTTGAGGGAGTCTGCTTTTTGGTGGTCGGCTCTTTGGCGGGAGCCTTGGTTGTTGTTTCTGTGGGTGCCTCAGTTTTTTCTTCGGTTGTAGGCTCTTCAGAAGGCATGGAAATGGTGCCCCCTGCTGCCTCTGTCTGAATGGGTGCCTGGGGAGTGTCTATCTTCTTCTCCAAAAGCAGATTGTTTACCTGCTTGTAGATAAACACGCAAGCGACTACCGCTAAGGTGATGCAGAAGGTTAGTAAAATGCTGATAGAGGTTTTTTTCTTCATCTTTTCCATTTAAAGTACCTGCCCTATTGATTTCACAATAAAGTTTACAGCATATATTCTTTCAAATCAATGAAAATAGGGTAACAAAGATTTACAATATTCTATCTTTTTTGAAAGAATATTTTGGCAGGATTAAAGCGGCTTTAATCAATATAAGACTTAAAGAAATCGGTCATCTCGTTGTTTACAAAGATGCTTTCCTCCCAATCGGGATAAAGGATATTGAAAACATGGCTTAAGTGCTTGCCCTTTACCCTGCCCATTCTGCGATAGAAGTGGGGCAGATTGTATTTTGTAAGCAGGGCGTCAAAGGCGTCTGACTGGCGTTTTATAAAATCCTCCGCGCTGCTGGCAAGATATACGGGCGGGATTTTGGTGCCGCAAAGCACATCACGCATTGAGACCGAATTCTTGTAGGGTGAATTCTCGAAATCGCTGCCCAAAAGGAACTCGGCATACTTTTTAGCCACGAAAATCCTATTGTTAAGGATAATGTCCAGATTGAACGCGCCGCAGGTAAGACCAATGGCTTTGAACCTGAATGAGGGGCATTCCACATTGTATAAAAGCTCCAAATCGGGTCTGTCGGACATAATAACGGTTGTGAGAGCCGCAAGATGTCCGCCCGCGGAATCGCCCGTCAGGAAAAAATTATTCTTGTCAATAAAATACTCGTCGGCGTTTTCGTCCACCCATTTTAAAGCGGCGAAAACATCCCTAATCTGACCATCCACGGTCGCTTTTGGAGCAAGGGTGTAGTTGATGTTGACGATGGTGAAACCTCTTGAGGCAAGATAGTAGCAGTAGTTTTTGTTAAGCTCCTTGTTGCCGTACATCCAGCCGCCGCCGTGAATGTCTATGATTGCGGGCAGATTCTCCTTTGTGTTTTCTGGGAAATACACATCCAAAAGATGCTCCGTCTCCCCGTCGTTTATATACGGGATGTCAAATCTGCCGTCAATGCCGTCGGCCGGTCTTTGCTTGGACAGTCTCGCTTTGTCTTTCTTTTCGGTTATTTGCCAGAATCTTGTGAGAATTTCAGCGGCGATTTCCATTTCACACCTCCAAAAAGCTAGCCTTTTTATACATACTCTGAATATAAAGCCTTTATGAAAAACGGCTACAAGAGAACCACATTGTCCGTGTATTCCGAGCCGCAAGCGCCTTTTACGGGCTTTGCGAGGGCGTAAATATCGGTGGAGGCAGCCTCCAGAGAGAATACCCTCTTGCTGAAATCATCGCACTTTTTAATGTCCGCCGCGCGCATTATAATGGGCTTTGCGGCGGTTTTTCTTATCTCCCTCAATATCTCCCTGCCTCTTTCATTAAGCCCCAAAACTCTGATATACGGCGGCTCGTTAAGGGCTATGTCCCTTTCTATGCCGAGGAATGCGGAGAGCACGATTCTTCTGATTCTTGAGAGTGTGTATCTTTTTGTCTTTGCCCGGGAGTATATTTCGCTAAGGCTCGCTGAGCTGTTTACAGCGGCGTAAATTCTGTTGTGAAGCCCCTCGGATACATCGGGGAAAGAAAGGTAATCCTCTGCCGACAGCCTTCTTAAAGCGTACAAAACGGCGGTTTCAAACTGGGAAAATGAGCAGGGCGCCTCACCCTTCTTTATTCCATCCGAAAGTATTTCAATGCTGGCTTCGGGCAGATATTCCGAGAGCTTTTCGGTCAGTATATCCTTTGGGTCTCTATCGGAGTTTTCCGCGCTCAGTATCGCTCTTCTTATCTCCGAGGCGGACATAAAGCCCTTTTCGTAAGATTTTCCGTCATGGGCGGCTCCCCTTCTTTCGATTGGCATGGGGGTGAGCTTTGAGTCTGTTGTGATAAGAGCCTTAATATATTCAATGCCGAGTATGTCGTTTGGGGTTTTTAAGACGGAGGCGACCTTGGCTCCCGCGATTTTGGCGATAGCCCTTTCCCTTGCGGCGGGATAGCTGATACCGCTGTCAAGAGCGTTTAAAATCTCCTCCTCCACTGTTTCGTCAAGGAGGATTTCAGCGGCGTTTTTAAGCCTTTCAACATCTCCGCTTTCGCTGCCGAATGACAGGATTTCCACAGCGGGCATGGCGTTTATTATTTGCACTGCGCCCTTTGCAAAACGCTCAGCGGAGGCGGTTGCCCAAGGGAGCGGCAGTTCTATAACAAGGTCAATGCCCGACATCAGAGCCATTTTGGCTCTGTGCCGCTTGTCGATTAAAGCGGGCTCGCAGCGCTGAACGAAATTGCCGCTCATAACCGCAACAACATGGGTCGCGCCCATTGCCCTTGTTCTCTCAACATGATATTTGTGACCGTTATGGAAGGGATTGTACTCGCTTATTATTGCCGCAACTTTAATGGTTTTCACTTCCTTTGGCAGTTTACTATATTTTAACACACCGAAAGGGCTTATTCAAATATCAAACTTAAAGGGCAGGATTTTTCCTGCCCTTAAACTTTATTCGTTATTTTCTTGTGTTACCGCTTCGGTATTCTCCTGAGGCTCTTCAGTCAGAGTCTCGATTATTTCGGCATCGCTTTCCTTAGCTTCGGCAGCCAGTTCGGCAACGGACTCCTGAGCCTCGGCAGCCATTCTTGCCGCATGTCTCTTTTCGTTAAGCTCGGCGAGAATCTGCTTGTGCCTCTCGTCGCTGAGAGCGTATTTCCATGTCGGGATGACCATGAGAAGTGAGCCGATAAGCGGAGGAACGGATACAAGGAAGAACATTATAAACATATAAGGCTGGAACTCGGGGTTCTCTCTTGCGATTCCGCCAGCGCTTATATAAGCGTTAATCTTTTCTACATTGGCGTCGGAGAAGCCTACCACAGCATAGGCAATGCCGCTGACTATGGTTGCAAGACCGGTTGTGAGCTTTGTGATGAATGACTGTCCAGCGAAGAATACTCCGTCGGTTCTGATGCCCGTGCGGTATTCCTCATAGTCGACGGCGTCGGCAATCATCAGGGATGTAAGCACTGCGGTAAAGCCGTTTGAAGCGCCTGCGAAGAAGAAGAGCACAAAGCAGACGGCAATATAGAAGGGCTTTGCCATATCATAGGGAGCGGCCATGTAAAGAAGCATGATTGCGGCGTAGGGAATTGCTCCGAAAAGATTGCTGTAATTGTAAAGGTCTTTTTTGCTGACTTTCTGCAGTATTTTGGGAGTGAGGGCGGTAGCGACAAAGGTGCCTATCATTACGGACCCGCCCAGAATGGCTATGTATAAGGTGTTTAAAGCGCCGTCCTTGTTTGCGTAGTAGTATGAAACAAGCGGGAACGCTGCGATTGTGATAAGCTGCTTGGGACTTGCGAGTATGCCCGAAATCATAAGCTGACGGAAAGGCTTGTTTTTATACATAACCTTAAAGCTGTCAAGGAGACTGTTCTTTTCGGGCGAGGGAGTTATTCTCTCCCTTGTCATAAGACCCGTAAGCTGGAACAATGCTGTGCCGACTACGGCAAAGATTAAGGCGCTGAGTATAAAGCCCGCTCTCTCTGCCTTAATGGGTGTATCAAAGAAAGGAACGAGAGCGTCTCTTAACGCGAAGGAAACCGACTGGATGGAAAGAAGAGCGACCGCGCTGCCGACGCCTGCGAAGATTCTTGCAAGGGACAACAGCTTGATTCTGTCCTTGTCGCTCTCAGTCATGAGGGCTGTAATGCCCCAAAGGGGAACATCGCCTGCGGTGTAGAGGATATCCCAAAGGAAGTATGCCAGAGCCGCCCAAGCGACGACCGCAATATTGCGTAAAGCGGTTGAGGGAAGGGATGTATCATAGAAGCCGTTTAAGAAGCAGAACATTGTTACAAAGAATATCGGCACAGGCACAAAAATGAGGTAAGGTCTGCATTTGCCCCACTTTGTTCTTGTTCGGTCTATGATATGACCCATAACGGGGTCATTGATTCCGTCCCAAACCTTAAGCACGGCAAGGATTCCGCCGACTATGCCCGCGGGAATGGCCAGAACAAACTGCAGATAATAGCTAAATGTCTGGCTTATGATGTTATACATTATGTTCTGACCGGCCAAGCCTGCAAGGTATGCGTTGCGCTCTTTTTTGGTATAGGTGTTAAGTTCAACCGACTTGCTCATAAGACTCCCCCGATATAGTATTATTTGTCATCAAAATATAAGGGGACAAAAGTCCCCTATTATTTATTACTATCTAAAAGTTCATCTTACCAGGAATGGGATTATAAGGTCTTATCCAGCTTTGCGCAGTAGCGCAGGATTTTTCTTGCGTCGCTGGCGTTAACCTTGCCGTTGCCGTCCACATCCATTGAGTGCTCAAAGGCTTTGTTGGTGCTTTGAAGCTTTGCGTATACTCTGAGTACCACTCTTGCGTCGGCGGGCTGCACCTTGCCGTTGTTGTCGGCGTCGCCTTTAATCGGGCAGACATAAACCTTAAAGCTGGCCGACTTGCCGTTGTATGTAACGGTGATGGTCTGCTCGCCCACCTTGTCCTTATTGTAGCCGGTGATGGTATAGCCTGAGGTGACCTCAACTTCGCCGCTTGAGCCCGACATCTTTGCTCTAACCCTCATTCCTTTTGTGTCAAGGGCATTGCCGACTGTGTTGTAAAGGTTTGTTGGCGGGGTGACTGAAATTGATGTAACGCCGGAGGCTGCAACGACCTCAATGTTCTTTCTAAGTACAATTTCCCTGTTTGTTACGCCGTCGATGCAGATTACCCTTAGGGTTTTCATTCCGGGTGTCGAAAGGTCGACAGGCTCAACCTTAAATCTGTTCGGCTGCCTTCCGCTTTCATATCTTAACAGAAGCTCAGATGTACCGTCTCTCCTGTAAGCTCTGATGCTTCTGCTCTTTAACTCATTGGAGAAAGTGTAATTCTTTTTAGTGGGGTCAACTGTATATTTATCGGGAATGGACACTTCAAATGCAAGAGAATCAATAGGAGCGGGGGTATCGGGAATTATATTGCTTTGTACCGATGCGGTAACCCTGGAGCCGAAAGTGTCGGGCCTGAGAACCTCAACACCGCCGTCGCTTTTCTGGAAACCTACATATTCGGGCCGGATTTCAAAATTCATTGCCTCGTAATAATGGAATTTGCCGTCGAAAGAATCAGGATTCCTCTTTACATAGAACAGAAGATATGTAATTGAACCGCTGCTTGAAGAAAGCTGATAATAATCGGTGGTGAAGAAGGCAACATGAACTCTCTTGTTATCGCTGTTGGCAATGCTAATCTCGTCTGAAACCGCTAAATTTCCGTCATCGTCAAGAATAGAATCGCTGTTGCTTACGGCACCGCCGAATTTTAACTTTTTGCCGTTATATTCAACCGCAAAGCTGCCGCCGACAAATTTGCCGCTGCCGCTTACTCCCACTCTAATAATCAGCGGAATGGGATAGACGCCGTCAGCCTCCGTGGGCAGGTCCTCGTTCAAATCGCCCAGGAAGCTCTCAAGCTCATCTCTTGAAAGATTTAACTTAGTTACAGAAAACTTAATGTTGTAGGTATCCTCAGCAAAGGTTGCAATTGGGAAAGCTGTAAACAACAAAACCGCTACCAAAGCAACCGAAATTGCGCTTTTAAATCTGTTAAGCATTTTGTATGCCCCCTATTTACTCGTGGTTTAATTGTATCAAATTCGGATTGTCTTTTTCAAGCGTTTTTTATGAATTATTAATGAATTGCACAATAATTGTATGGACTGCACTAACAGTTATATGTTATATTTACAAAAGGAGGAAGCGGATGAAAATTCTACTATCGGATGAAGTAAAGTTAGTGATAGACAGATTCTCTGAGCACGGCTATACCGCCTATGCGGTGGGCGGCTGTGTCAGGGATCTGCTGCTTTCCTTAAACCCGAAAGACTGGGATGTCGCCTCCCCCGCTTCTCCCGATGAAACCAAGGAAATATTTAAGGACTTTAAGGTTCTGGATACGGGCATTAAGCACGGAACGGTTACGGTGATTATTAACTCAATGCCTATTGAAGTAACCGCATTCAGAACCGAGGGTGCGTATTCCGACAGGCGTCATCCTGATTTCGTGGAGTTTACAAAGGATATTGAGTCCGACCTTAAAAGGCGGGATTTTACCGTAAACGCCCTTGCCTACAACCCTATCAGGGGGATTGTGGACATTTCCGGCGGGCTCGATGATTTAAAAAATAAGGTCATAAGAACCGTAGGAAATCCCAAAGAAAGATTTGACGAGGACCCGCTGAGGATACTCAGAGCCTTGAGATTTGCCTCGGCTTTGGGCTTTACAATTGAAGAAGAAACAGAGAAGGCAGTACACAAATACCATCCGCTGCTGGGGGAGATAGCCGCGGAGAGAATTTACGCGGAGCTGAAGGCTCTTTTTTCGGGTCAGCGCATTGAGTATGTACTGAGCGGCTTTAAAGATGTGGTCGCCTTTTTGTTCCCTGAGATTAAGGAGAGTCTTTATTCGGGTTATGAGGCTTTGTTTGGGGAAGTGAGCCTTAAATCCGAGGAAGTATTTAAGGCAATATCCCTTTTAAGAGGAGATTTTTATTTAAGGGCGGCGCTTTTGTTCTCGTCGGGAAAAGAGGCGGACGCGGAAACGATACTGAATAGGCTCAGGTCCGATAAGGCGACATCGGGAAAAGTTCAAAAGCTCGTAAAGGCTCTTAAGCTGCCGCTCCCCAGCACAAAAGCCGATATGAAACGCTTTATTAACGCTTTCGGCTTTGACGCAGCGGAGGATTATCTCATTGCCGCCGAGAAAGTTGGTTGTGCAATTGAAAGCAAAGCGCTGCCAAACCTTTCATCGGCAAAGTCCTTTTTTGAGACGATAAGAAAAAACAAAGAGGCGGTTACAATACATGACCTTGATATAAAAGGTACGGATATTCAGAATCTGGGCTTTAAGGGAGCTGAGGTCGGCAAAGCTCTCGAAATTCTGCTCGATGCCGTATTTGAGGAAGAATGCGAAAACACAAAAGTGGATTTAATTCGGTTTATTAAAAACCGTTCGGAGGATATAAAACACAAATAAATGGGAGGTATGGATTTGAGAAAGGTTATTAATTTAAACTTTGGATGGAAGTACTCCCCCGTCTTTGAAGACGAAATGCTGAAAAAAAGCTTTGACGACAGCTCTTTTGAAACTGTTGACATTCCTCACGCCAACAAGGAGCTGCCTCTTAATTATTTCGATGAACGGGAATATATGTTCGTCAGCTGTTACAGAAAGAAATTCAAGCTGGATAAAGGAGACTATGCGGACGGCAAGAGGGTGCTCCTTCATTTTGAGGGCGTTGCCTGCCGCTCCCTTGTGTATGTAAACGGCAAGTACGCCGGAGAATACAAGGGCGCATATACTCCCTTTACCTTTGACATTACCGACCACCTGTCCTCAAGGGATAATGTGATTGCGGTAAGGGTCGACTCTACCGAAACTCCCGATATGCCCCCCTTCGGCAAGGTTGTGGATTATCTTTGCTACGGCGGCATTTACAGAGAGGTCTGGCTTGAGTGCGTGGAAAAAGAGCATATTGAGGACATCTTTGTAAGGACCGGCAATGTGCTTGACAAAAAGAAGCTCCTTACGGCGGACATTACATTCTCAGATAAACTGAAGGGCGAATTGAAGCTCGAGCTTTTGGACGGAGAAAAGGTTATAGCGGAGAGAACCACCGAGTTTGACGCCAAGGTATTCAGGGTCAAATGGGGCATTCAGGGCGTTCAGAACTGGGATATCGAAAATCCCAAGCTCTACACCCTTAGAGTCACTTTCGGCAAGGATGTTAAGGAAGTAAGGTTCGGCTTTAGAGAAGCCAGATTTACAAAGAACGGATTCTATCTTAACGGCAAGCGTATTAAGCTCATAGGTCTTAACCGCCATCAGAGCTATCCCTATGTGGGCTACGCAATGCCCAAATCCGCTCAGGAGGCAGACGCAGACCTTCTCAAATTCACCCTGGGCTGCAATATAGTCAGGACCTCCCACTACCCCGTTTCAAAGCATTTCCTTAATAGATGCGATGAGATTGGCCTGCTTGTCTTTACCGAGATGCCCGGCTGGCAGTACACCGACATGAACCCGGGCGAATGGCAGGATAACGCCATTGAAAATGTAAGGCGAATGATAATCAGGGACAGGAACCACCCCTCAATAGTGCTTTGGGGCGTCAGAATCAATGAAGGCGCCGACTGCGACGCTTTGTATGAAAAGACAAACGCCCTTGCAAGGAGCCTTGACCCCACAAGGCAGACGGGCGGAGTCAGGAACTTCCCGCAAAGCCATCTGCTTGAGGATGTTTATACCTATAACGACTTCTCACACTCCGGCGGCAAAATAAAGCTCCTGCCCCCGACGGTTGTAGCGGGTCCGAACGCTCCCTATCTTGTAACCGAATTCAACGGACACATGTTCCCCACAAAGAGCTACGACAGGGAGGACATAAGAACTGAGCACGCTTTAAGGCACGCGAGGGTTCAGTCAGCGTCATTCGGCAACGACAGGATTTCGGGCGCCATCGGCTGGTGTATGTCCGACTACAACACCCACTGCGACTTCGGCAGCGGCGACAGGATTTGCTATCACGGAGTTACGGATATATTCAGAATCCCGAAGCTCGCCGCGGCGGTTTACGCCTCCCAGCAGGATTACATCCCCGTTCTTGAGGTATCCTCCTCAATGGATATAGGCGACCATCCCAAGAGCTTCAGGGGTCAGATATATATCTTCACAAACTGCGACTATGTAAAGGTTTATAAGAACAACAAGCTGACAGAGATTGTATACCCCAACCGCAAGCTGTTCCCGAACCTTCCCCACCCGCCCATGACTCCGAGAGATTTCCTCGGCAACGCCCTTGAAACAGACCCCGACCTCAATAAGACCTCCGCGAAGTACTTTAAGGAAGTTCTGCTTGCCGCGGAGACTAACGGCTTTAATGTACCGCCCTCCGCATACGCAAAGCTCCTTATGGCAATGATAAGCGGCAAAAAGACAATCTCCGAGACCATTGACATCATCACAAAGTACTTTGCTAACTGGGGCAATGTTCAGCCCGAGTACAAGTTTGAGGGCTATATTGACGACAAGCTCGTGGCAACCGTTGTAAAGTCGCCCTCCAACATCTGCAAGGTCACCGCAAAGGCGGACAAAAAGGTGCTTGTTGAGGACGCGACCTATGATGTCACAAGAATTGAGCTTATCGCAAAAGACCAGAACAACAACCGCCTGCCCTACGCTAAGAACGCCATTAATGTAACGGTTGAGGGCGCGGCAAGGATTATAGGCCCCTCAGAGTTCGCTCTGCTCGGCGGAGCCAGGGCATTCTGGATAAGGTCAATCGGCAAGTCGGGCGACATTAAGGTAACTATAAAGGGCGAGGGAATAGATGAGCCTATTGTCCTTAATCTCGAGGCGATAAAGAAATAAATCCAAAGATAAGAAAGCAGGGACTTTAAGCCCTGCTTTTTTTAATTGCAACCTGCACAAAAAATAAAAAATGGTAAAATTAGACATTTTTCACACGGACAAGCCTCTATTATAGGATAGAGGCTTTAAATATTTTTCAGGAGGTAAAACCATGCCTGTCAGGATTTCTACCGAGGACAATGTGGTGACTGCGTATCTCTCCGGCGAGATAGACCACCATTCCGCAGCCGCCATAAGGGATGCCATTGATACTGAGATACAAATTCAGCGTCCAAAGGTTTTAAGGCTTGATTTTTCGGATGTAAGTTTCATGGACAGCTCGGGTGTCGGGCTGATTATGGGCAGATACAAAAACGCGCTGAATTTCGGCGGCACAACAGAGGTTCACAATTTGCCCCCATTCTGCGAAAGGATTCTGAAGCTTTCGGGGCTTGAAAAGATAATTCGCTTTTATAAGGAGAATAGAGATGCAAGTAATAAATGAAATGAAAATGGTGATTGACGCTCTCTCGATAAACGAAGGCTACTGCAGGGTTGCCGTTGCGACCTTTGTGGCTCAGCTTGACCCCACCATTGACGAGCTGAACGATATTAAGACATCGGTCAGCGAGGCGGTCACGAACTGCATTGTCCACGCCTACCCCAAAAAGAAGGGCAAAATCTACATAACCGTAAGACTCTATGCTGACGGTCTCGCAAGAGTGATTATCAAGGATAAGGGCATAGGAATAGAGGACATAAAAAAAGCCCGCGAGCCGCTTTTCACAACGGCCGGCGGAGAGCGTTCGGGTCTTGGATTCTCGGTAATGGAGAGCTTTTCGGACAGGCTGCTGGTTCGCTCAAAGCCCGGCAGGGGCACCAGCATTACGCTTGAAAAACGAATAGTGGGAAAGGGAAAATAAAATAATGAACGAGGCCGACAAAAAAAAGCAGGCCCTGATTACCGAAAATTTGGGACTTGTTCATGCCTGTGCCGCGCGATTTAAGGGCAGGGGCGTTGAATACGACGACCTTTTTCAGGCAGGCTGCGTTGGGCTCATAAAGGCCTCTGAGGGCTTTGATGAAAGTCTGGGCTACGCCTTTTCCACTTACGCGGTGCCCGCCATTCTGGGCGAGATAAAGCGGATTTTCCGCGACGGCGGAACGGTTAAAATAGGCAGAGCCGCAAAGGAAAAGGCTCGTCAGCTTTTAAAGGCTAAGGAGGAGCTGACAAATCAGCTTGACAGGGAGCCGACGATTTCTGAGCTTGCCGAATACAGCTCAATGAGCGTACCGGAAACCGCGGAGCTTATTTGCGCCGCCACCCCTCCCCTGTCCCTTACGGCTGAGAACGAAGACAACGAAAATCAGGAGATGGATATACCCGTACCCAGCTCTGATGAAGGAATAACCGATAGGCTGGCTCTGCATCAAGTCATGCAGGCACTTGACGAAACGGACAGGAACATAATAGATTTGCGGTACTTTAAGGGTCTTACGCAAACCGTTACCGCTAAGAAACTGGGTATGTCCCAGGTGCAGGTTTCAAGGCGGGAAAAGGTTATACTACTTAAGCTGCGAGAGCTTTTAAGCTCTTAAAGCTGCAGCGGTTCTTTCCATATCGGCCGCTGCGGAGTGCATAATGAAAGCGGTGGAGGTGTTCCACCGCTTTCGCCTTTTATTTATTCAGTTTCTCTTTAACTCTGAGGGCAAATTCCTTGCCGTACTCCTTTGCTTTTTCGATGTCCTCATCAGAGGGAACGAAGCAAATCTTGAGACCCTGCTCTTCCACCGCCATTCTGAGACCTTTAAGTCTTGCGATGATGTTCGGAACGCCCTCGCCGCTCCAGCCGTAGGAGCCGAATACTATCGCGGGCTTGTTGCGGCTGTTGACAGCCTCAACGAATGCAAGGAGATTCCAAACGGGAGCAAGGGCGTCGGCATTGATTGTGGGTGTGCCGATCGCAACCGCGTCGCAGGTGTTGATGAGCTTTGCGAGAGCTCCCATATCGTGCTTTATGATATTGTAGGTTTCAGTCTCGGCGCCGCCATCAAATACGGAGTCGATGCCCTCTTTAATGGCATTTGCGATTCTCTCGGTATTGCCGTAGGCGGAGACATAGAAAATGGGAATCAGCAGCTTGTCCCTCTTAACCTCTTTGCTCCACTCGGTATATTTGCCGATTACGAACTCCAGTCTGTTGCCCTTTGTGAGAATGGGTCCATGACTGGGGCATACTGCGTCTATCTCAAGACCCTCAATCTTTTTAAGACCGTTCCTTACATGCTGGGCAAAGGGGTGCATGATGGCGTGATAGTATTCCTCAAGGGCTTTTTCATAGCCTTCCGCGTACTTGATGTTTGTATCGAAAACATAAGGCTCGCAGTAGTGGCAGCCGAGGAAGTCGCATGAGAACAGGAGCTTGTCCTCGGGGAGATAGGTGAATATGGAGTCGGACCAATGAAGGAACGGCGCGCTTATAAACTTAAGAGTCTTGCCGCCGAGGTCCAGCTCGTCGCCGTCGTTTACGGCGTTTATCTTAATATCGGGATTGTTGGTGATGTTTTTGAGGAACATAGCTCCCGCGCGGCTTGCGAAAACCTCTGCCTTGGGGCAGTGCTTTATAAACTCCGCAAGTGCTCCCGTATGGTCGGGCTCGGTGTGGTTTACTATGATGTAGTCGATTTCCTCGGGAGGAACGACGGAGCTGACATTTTCAAGATAAGCTTTTGTAAATGAGCCGTGGCAGATGTCGATAAGGGCTGTTTTCTCGGCTCCCTTAACAATATAAGAATTGTAGCTGGTGCCGTACTCTGTTCTGAGAACAATATCAAAAACCCTCATGCCGGGGTTGAGTATTCCAACGGCAAAGACGCCTTCTTTAACCTTTGTAAGATGCAAATTCAACACTCCTTTTTTCGGGATGAGAATAAAATATCACATTTTAGTTAATTGCAACAGAGAAAATTTCAAAAAAGTCCCTGTACTGTTCGAAAACCAGCTTAATCTCGTCCGATTTTACGGGCTTTGAGGTGCAAATTCTCTCGCTGCCGATAACTGTGCCCTTGTAAAAGAGCTTCCATTTATTTTTCTCGTTTTTGTAGTATACCCTGAATTTTTCCACATGCTGCCCGTTCGCGATATTTTCGCTGATTACAATCTTGTCGAACATATCGGGCTCTGAAAGCTTTATTATTAGCTCCGGCTTTTTATCGCCCTCGGCGGGACGCCAGAAGCCGTTTTGAAGCTTAATTCTCTCTGGGCTGTAAAGCTCGCTGAGCGACGAGCTTGCAGAAAACTCTGCGCTATCGGCAAGGTTATAGCCGAACATCAGCTTTAAATCCTTGCCTAAATTTTTAAGTATCTGGCTGTCGACTGAAGGGATTCTGCCCCGCTTGTCGACGGCTACGCCTAAATACAGCGCGGTGTTGGCTCCAACCGAATTATAGTAGAGCTTAATGATTTTATCCTTGGTTTTGACCACCACATCGTCTTCGCTGCGGTAGAACCAATTGGGTCGCATGGGAACAAGGGCGACAGCGGGATACCAGATGAACTCCTTTTCACGCTTGATAGCCTTGCGGCTGCCCAAATCCAGCTTCATAGTGTCGCCAAAGTGAATTAAGCCGTTCTCGTCGGGTCCTAAGGACTTGGGCACAACGCTCCATTCGCTTGTTCTGCAGACTCCCCTGTGGTTGCCCACATCCCTTGCGTCGGGGCCGTGCCCCGCTATGATTGCGTTGGGCTGCAGGAGCCTAATCAGCTTATAGTAGCCGTTCCAGTCAAAACTGCTTTGAATCTTGCCGTTGTTGCCCTTGCCTGCGGTGTGGTCAAGCCAGACCATGAATATATCGCCGTAATCGGTTAAAAGCTCCGCCAGCTGACCCTTTACAAAATTGTCGTACTGCTCGCCGCTGCCGTAGCTTTCCTCGTGCTTATCCCAGACGGGAAAATAAATGCCAAAGGCTATTCCCTGACGAGCGCACTCGTCAGAAATAGCCTTGACAATATCTCCGCCGCCGTCCATCCAGTTGGACTCGGCGATTGTGTAATCGGTTTGTCTTGAAGGCCACAGACAGAATCCGTCGTAATGCTTGACGGTCAGCACAAGGGAGGTCATCCCCGCGCTTTTTACGGCGGATACTATGTTTTCGGCGGAAAAGTCCTCGGGCCCAAAGGTCTTTGGGCTTGTAAAGCCGCTGCCTATGTCGGCTGCGGTAAAGGTATTCATTCCGAAATACACAAAAGCTCCGAACTTATGTGTTTTCAGATTGAGCTGTCTTTCACTTGGAACTATGTTTACCGTAGCTTTATAAGCATTTGTCATAAAGGCCTCTTTTCGAAATTATTTTCCTAAATCCTCAGCGGTTGCCACAATGTCCGCGCCTGTGCCGAGGACATTGGGAATTATGACATCGCCGATTTTAACGGGCGCTTTGGCGATTGCCTTATTAATCTCTTTCATGCAGTCAAAAATCAGTGCCTTGTCTATGGGCTTGCTGGTCTTGACGGGCACGACGGGGTTTCTGCCCCCTTCGAGCTTAACTGTGGAGGTAACTACTCTTTGGGGATTTGAGATTTCCGTCTCGGCGTAGGTTTTGCCTCTGGGGCAGGTATAACCCGTGACGGAGATAAGCTCCTTGCCCTCGTACTCAACATCAAGTATGCATCCGATAGGACAGGCTATACATATCATTTGCTTTTTCATAGGCTCTCCTCAACAGATATCTCTACAAGGCTGTCTTCTTTCAGCTTTGCTATCATATCTTTCTTAAGTTTAACGGTTTCCATTTCGCCGGGGGCTAATTTGGGTTTCTTTCTTGAAATTACGGTTTCGCCGTCTATTTTAACGACAACTTTTGCGTTTTTGTAGATTTGGCAAACACGGAAATAAAGGTCTACATCACGGTCAGCGTTAATGTTTATCTTCTGCGGGACGATGTACCTTACGCCGTTTTGATTGACGGTGTAGGCGTACTTTTTCTCTTCCTCGCCCTTCTTTATATACTCTGCCGCGCCCTCTGCGGCGAGCTGAGCCTCAAGGGTTACATAGTCCACGAGGTCGTGAACCTGAAGGACATTGCCGCATGCGAAAATGCCTCTTATGGAGGTCTCCCTCATCTCGTCAACATCGGGACCGCCTGTGATGCAGTTGATGTCCACGCCGGCGGACTTGGAAAGCTCGTTTTCGGGAATAAGTCCGACGGACAGAAGTAAGGTATCGCACTCAACATATTCCTCGGTGCCCTTAATGGGTCTCATTTTCTCGTCAACCTTGGCTATGGTTACGCCCTCGACACGCTCCCTGCCGTGGATTTCCACAACGGTGGTGCTGAGTTTAAGCGGAATGCCGTAGTCGTCAAGACACTGGACAATGTTTCTTGCAAGACCGCCCGAATAGGGCAGAATCTCACAAACCATCTTAACCTCAGCGCCTTCAAGGGTCATGCGGCGCGCCATAATGAGTCCAATGTCGCCCGAGCCGAGAATGACAATCTTTTTGCCCGGCATATAGCCGTGGATATTGACATACTTCTGGGCGGTGCCTGCGGTCATTACGCCCGCGGGACGGTTACCGGGGATGGATATTGCTCCTCTGGGTCTTTCGCGGCAGCCCATGGCAAGGATAATTGCCTTTGCCTGTATTTTCAAAAGTCCCTCATTGGGTCCGACTGCGGTTACAACCTTATCGCTGCTGATGTCGACAACCATTGTGTTGGTTCTGACATCAATGTCAGTCTTTTTAAGTTCCTCGATAAAGCGGCCTGCGTACTCGGGCCCTGAAAGCTCCTCTTTGAAATAATGGAGACCGAAGCCTGTGTGAATACACTGCTCCAGAATTCCGCCCAAGGTTTCGGCGCGCTCAAGGATGATTATTTTTTCTATGCCGAGCTCTTTTGCCTTCAGCGCGGCGGCAAGGCCCGCGGGACCTCCGCCGATAACAGCTATATCGTAATTAATCATAATTCAGCCTCATTTCGTCCTGCCGTATAATATTCTTGAATTTCCGCCCTCTTTGGTGACTTCCTCATAGGGGATATTAAGCTCCCTTGCGAGGATTTCAAGCACCTTGGAGGAGCAGAAACCGCCCTGACAGCGCCCCATGCCTGCTCTGGTTCTTCTCTTTACTCCGTCTATATCCCTTGCGCCTGCGGGGGCGTGAATTGCCTCTACGATTTCGCCCTCTGTAATGGTTTCACAGCGGCAAATTATGCGGCCGTAGCGAGGGTCTTTCTTTATAAGCTCTGCCATTTCCTCATCGTCCAAGTACCTGAACCTGATAGGCTGGGGACGAATCGGGTTGTAATCTTCTTTCAGTTCGGTCAGTCCCAGCTTATTTGCTACTTCCTGAGCAGCGTGAACTGCGATTGCGGGAGCGGCGCTGAGTCCCGGAGATTCTATGCCCGCAAGATTATAGAGTGACGGCGCTTTCTCGCTGAAGCCTATTATAAAGTCGCCGCTCTTTGCGTGAGCTCTGAGACCCGAGAACTGAGTGATTGCGTCCCTTGTATTTATGATTGTGGGTACGGATTTATGGGCTTTATTAAGAACCTCCATAAGTCCCTCATAGGTGGTGGAGGTGTCGTTTTTGTCCTCGATGTCAACGGCGGTGGGACCTATAAGCAGGTTGCCGTCAACTGTGGGTGTTACAAGGACGCCCTTGCCCATGGGTGTGGGGCACTGGAATACGGTATGGAAAACCACATGACCGACAGCCTTGTCAAAGAGGTAGTACTCGCCTTTTCTTGCGACTATGTTTATTGTGTCGTCGCCGAACATTCTGGCTATGTCGTCGGAGAATACGCCCGCGGCGTTTACCACTACCTTGGCTTTAATGTCCCCGGTGTTTGTAATTAAGGTGGTGTAGTCGTCGTGTACCTCTACATCCTTAACTTCGCAGTTGCGAATAAACTCTACGCCGTTTGTGACAGCGTTTTCGGTCGCGGCAATCGCGAACTCATAGGGACAAACAATGCCTGCCGTCGGCGCGTGCAAAGCGGCAACGGCTTCTGGTGAAATATTGGGCTCAAGCTCCAAAAGCTCCTCTTTGGAGAGGATTTTTAAATCCTTAACGCCGTTCTTAATGCCTCTTTCAAGAAGGTTCTGAAGTTCGGGCAGCTCCTCCTCAGAAAAGGCTACGACCAAAGAGCCGTTGTTTCTGTAAGGAACGCTCAACTCTGAAGTAACCTTGGGCATAAGCTCTGCGCCCAAAACATTGAAAATAGCCTTTTTTGTGCCCGGAACAGCGTCAAATCCGGCATGGACAATCGCGCTGTTTGCCTTGGTTGTGCCCATTGCCACATCGTTGCATTTTTCAATTAAGACAGCGCTGAGCTTGTATTTCGCAAGCTCCCTTGCCGTCAATGCACCAATTATACCTGCTCCTATAACTGCTACATCATAAATCATAAAAAAGCTCCTGACAAGTTCATTAGTTTTGCGTTAGTATTATAAACCGCTGTGAGAATAACTTCAAGCGGCGCGAATTAAGTAAGACTTTATTTATATATTAGCACCAAATATTATCAAAATCAACAAAAACACCGATTAAACACTACATTTTGATTTATATTCCCAAAAGGAAAAATGGGGCTCAATTTTATTTATAAATGCAAAAAAAACACCGCCCACAGCGCCATCGCACTGTGAGCGGCTGCGGATGTAACGCAAACGCAATTTTTTTTATCAGTTCATCCGCAAGTATAGATTATGAAATTTTTATTCCTTTATAAGAGTTAATTTAAGGAAAAAACAGGGCGAACAATCGCCCTGCTTATCATTTTAATTAATGAAGTTTTATGGTGTGGGAAGGAGGCCTCCGCCAATACCGCCTAACTCTGCAAAGATTTCGCGCAGAGCGTCGATTATGCCTTTAAATGCCTCGAAAATGTTTTTAAAGAGCTGAATTACTGCGGTAAGAGTATCTGACAATTCGTTGGAAACAACGCCGAATACATCTATCTGATAAGAGGTTGCGCCATCGGTTCCAAGTGCGGGAACTCTGTAATAGCCGTATGCGTCGGGAACTACAAGGTTGCCGTTTACATAAACCTGAATATTGCTTGATTTGTCATAGTTCTCATTTATACGGAGGGTGAACTCAAGGTCCTCGCCGTATTTGATGTAAACAACATCGGTAACTTCGCTGTCGGGAACGCCTGCCTGACCGCGTGCCGCAACGATATAGCCCTCACCCTTGGGAAGTCTTACCTTGAAAATCTTGATTTGCGGATCTCCGAAAGTGAAGTTGATGGGCTCAACAATGCCTGTTACCTTGAAGTAGCCTGCCTCGTTGTAAACGGTCATGCCGTTTGCCTTAACGGGGAAGGTAATCGGGTCATGCTGAGGCTGAAGCATCTTTACATTGAACGCAAACTCTCCGCCCGACTCAACAAGGTATGTAGTGCTTGTTGCGACCTCTTCCTCATGATATATCTTGAGAATCGGGTCATATGTCATCTTGTAGACGGTATAAAGACCGGGCTTGCTGCCGGGAAGCGTTACCGCGTTCATGATTACGCCCTGACCTCTTACAACCGGGTCTGCGCCGGCAACATTGGTAACCTTGCCGTAAACATTAAGGGTACCGTCAACTATTATAGAGCCGCCAAAGCCTATTTTCAGCTGTCCGTAAACAGTAAGGCTTGCGCCGGGAGCTATAATAAGAGTTTTGGTCAGAGTTATTATCTTATCCGCCGGTATGATATCATCGCCGCTGATTGTGGTATCCACATCAATGTCAGTGTCAATCGTGTCCGCTGTGACAACGAACGGTACGCTGGCTATCAGCAAAACAGCGATTAACAATACCGAAATCAGTTTTTTCATAAGGCAACCTCCTAAAATGACTTGTCCGCACAATAATCTAAGCTAAGTATATTAAATAAAGCGACCGTTGTCAACTGTTTTTGTGCATTGGAAACAGTATAGAGGAGAAAATTTACACAAAAAACGGTGAATTAGACATTAAACGGAGGAATACATTCGACAATCTGAATACCGGAATTTGAAGCTATCTCGAACCTTCCTTCAGCCGCTTTGGGTAAAAGGAAGTAGTCGCCCTTCTTTATAGGTTTGGAGTAGTCCTCGCCCTTAATTTCGCCTTCGCCGTCGGTTACAACATAAACAGCGGGCGCGGAAAGTTCCCTAAATGTACCGTTTGTGACGGTGTGGCGCTTTACCGCAAAGCAGGGTGTGTCCTCCCTGCCGATTAACTGCTCGGATACCACGCCGCCGTCCTCTTTTATGATTTTGGGAGCTTTCTTGCCGAGAGCCACTGCGGCATCGCCGTAGACGGAGAAGTCAAAGCACTCAAGGGCGTCGTCGGGATTCAGACCGAGGTATTTCTCATAGTCATTCAGCTTATAGTCGGCGCACCATGCTTCGGGCTGGATTGTAAAGTCGGTGGGCTCCTGAATCTCAAGAATCATGCAGCCGTAGCCGATTGCGTGGACTTGTTTTGCGGGGATGAAGTAAACATCGCCTGCTTTAGCGGGGATTTCGTTTAATAGCTCCTCCATGGCGTCCTTTTCGGTTTCGCTACGCTCAATAGCCTTTACAAATTCCTCTTTTGTAATCTTGTCCTTAAACCCGAAGTAGATTTTCGCGTTCTCCCTTGTGGCGAAAACTATCCATGCCTCAGCCTTGCCGTATTCGGAATTGAAGTGCTTTCTTGAGAAGGGCTTGTCCGGGTGAGCTTGAATAGGGAGCCTGACGGCGCTGTCAAGCATTTTTACGAGAATTCCGAGGCTGTCGTGTCCGCCGAGGATGTTCTCCCTTTCCTTTTCTATAAGCTCGTCAAGGTAAATATCTGTGCCCTGTACCTTTGACAGACCCTCGTTCGGGTCGGTGGAGTTGCTGTTAAGAGCCTTTACCGCGGAGGCAATCCACTCCTCCGGGTAGTTGCCGTCGGTCGGCTCATCACCGAAGAAATCGTTAAACAGCTTGCCGCCCAAATATACTCTAAAAACCCTGTTTCTTTCAAAAAATATAGGCTTTCTTGAAATCTCCGAAGTTATGTTTTCCATCTTAATCCTCTTTTTCGTACTTGATTATGCTCTGAGCCTCTTTAAGAGACTTGAATACTCCCGCGGCAACACCCGCGAAGAGAGCCGCGCCGTATGCCGCCTCCTCCTTATGTGCGGGGACTTTTACTTCCATGCCGAATTTGTCGGCGAACATACTGCGGGTGACTTTGCTCTTTCTGATGCCGTTGCCCGAGCCGACAAGGGTTGAGGGAGGAGTTGCTATGTTTTCGGACATATAGGTATATTTTTCATACAGCTCGTTTACAGTGCCCTCAAGAACGCCTACAACCAGATGCTGGGGTGTAAAGTTATCCGCGCTGATGTTGGATATGGATCCTCTCTTTGAGGGATTGCCTCTTTCACCGCAGAACAGTGTTGAAACCTCCAGCTTGTCGGTAAGGGTCTTGTAGCCCTCGGACAGCTTATCCATAATCGGATACATGGTGAAGACCTCGGCGTCGGTGAGCTGAACGACGGAACGGAAGAAGCGCTCCAAGATAGCGTATGCTCTGCCGCCGCAGAGGGAGGGACCTACAAGCAGATACTTACCGTCGGTCCACGGGCGGGTTTCTATATACTGATTGTATAAGGGCTTGTCGGTCACCATTGAAACCTGACCGCCTGTGCCCACATTTACAAGGATGCTGCTCTCAGAGTCTTTAACGGAGCCCATGAAGCTCGCCTGGTTGTCGCCTATGGCAACGGCTACGGGGATACCGTGCTTTGTCTTGCCGATGATTTCAAAGCCTTTTTTGACCTCGGGGAAGAATGACGGGTCAATTCCCAGCTTTTCCATAGCCGCCTCGTCAAACTTATCCTCGGTGAGATTGTAAAGTCCAAGGCTTGCCGCGTCTGACGGGTGGGTGACGGGTTCCTTGCCGCCTGTAAGCTTCATACCCACATAGTCATGGATTGTGGAGAGCTTTACTGCTTTTTCGGGGATAAGGGAGTTCTTCATATTGAAGAAGTGGGTGACGGTGCCGAAACCCGTTGCAAGGGCGCAGCCTGTAACCTCGGACATATATTCCGCGTAGCTTTTGCCGTCCTTGTACTCCTGGTCTCCCCTGCCGTCCTGCCAGATATAAAGGGGGCTGACAGCATTGCCCTCCGCGTCAAGGTAGAGGATTCCGTGCATCTGACCCGAAATGCCGATGGCGTCTATGGGTGAATGCTTTTCAATCATTGCCTCCACTGCGTGGGTGGCGCAAGAGAGAATGCGGGCAGGGTCCTGAATTTTTTCATAGGCTCTGTCTGTATGGATAAATGAAGTGTTCGGAACATTTGAAGTGCAAATAACCTGGCCTGTTTCCGAATCGATGACATTAACGCAAATAGAAGTTGTGCCGATATCCAAACCAAGCAGCTTCATGTTTTTCCTCCTGTTACATTGATGTTGAGGCAGGATCAAGCCTTGTGATAATGTCCTTCTGTATAGCGGGCGACAAATCAAGGAAGTTTACGAATGTGCCGTGGATTCTCATTATATAAACTCCGCTGGGGGCGTACTTTTTGGGATTTTCTAAAACCTTGCGGAGTATCTCTGCCGTGGTGACATTTACATAGAGGTAGAAAGGTGATACGCCTTCTTTTGCCTCGTTGAAGAACAAGGGAGCGATGACCCTCTTTTTGAAGTCAAGACCCTTGCCCTCATAGCTCTCGCTTGTGAAGTACTTGGGGTCGATGCCGAAGTGGGAGGCATAGCCGCCGTTCATCTTTTCGTACGGGAGCTTGAAGGCGGAAAGGGTTCTGAAGCCCAGGCCCTGATGAGCGTCGCCGTACAGCGGGTCAAGACCGTAGTTGAGCATATCTCTTGACTTTCTGCCGTCGGGTGTTGCGCCTACCCAGTAGCCGTAAAGCAGGTGGGTTGAGGGTGTGCTGAAGTCGGGGCGGAAGGGATTGCCGAGGTAGTTCTTTTGAGACGCCACAATGTCCGCAACCTTGTTTGCGACATCAGCTGCCTCGTTGTCCACGATTTCCTCGTTATTTCCGAACTTGGGCGCGGACTGGAGATAGCGTCTTAATTCCTCATCGCCCTCAAAGTTGTTTCTGAGTGCCTCTATAAGTCTTTCTGCGTCCTCGGGTCTTTCTTCAAGGAGCTTATCGATGGCGACAAAGGAGTCGGCAACAACGGATACGCCGTGAATCAGGCAGCCGCTGCCGTTGTACTTTGTGCCCTGATGGTCGCAGTCGCGCATATCGTAGCCTCTCTCCGCGCAGCCCATGAGCACGCTGAGGAAGGGAACCCTGAGATTTGAAAGGGCTCTGGAGGCGTCGTTCGCGCTGTCCGCCATTATCTTTGTGTATTTCTCAACATTCTGATAGAAAAGCTCTCTGATGTTCTTAAGCCTTTCAACGGGGTCCTTGGGGCCGTGGGGCTCAAAAATCCTCTCGCCCGTTACTGTGGACACGCCGTCGCTGATTGTCAGCTCAAGGATTTTGCCGAGATTGAGCCAGCTGTTTGTGGTGTTGCCGTTGTCCTTGCCCATAATAAGTGGCTCCTGACAGCCGGCGATTGAGTAGTCGGGCAGGTCCTCTTTATCTCTGCCAGCTCTTTCGAGAACCTGGAACATCGCGTCGTCGTTAAACAGCGACGGGGTGAGCATGCCGGGTGTGAAGAAGAATTTGCCCATTGCCTCATAAATGCTGTCGGGGGTATTCTTGTGGAGCTTTACCGAAAGAATCGGCTGGGGCAGGTTCATATCATAATAGGCATCGAAAAGGGCAAAGGTGCTCTCGTTGGAAAGGTCATTGCCGTCAACATCTCTGCCGCCGAGAATGATGTTCTGAGAAATTGCCCAGCTTCTGTCGCCGACATTGAAGAAAACAAGGAAATGCTTAAACAGAGCGGAAGCAAGCTCTCTTGAAAGGTTTTCTTTTGCTCTGTAGGGCTCGAAAATCCTGTCGGCGTTGCCTACGGAGAATGCGAAGGGGTTGGGGGACTGCTCTATGCACATTACCTGCCAGAGGATAATGAAGCTCTGGATTGCCTCATAGAGATTGTCCGCGCCCTTTGCGGGAACCTTTGCGAGGGTCTTTGCCATAAGCTCAAAACGCTCTTTGGACTCTCCTGACACCTTCTCTGCCTTCTCTTTTGCCAGAGCTGAATATCTGCCCGCGAGAATAACGGCTGCCTCGAGCGCTATCTTCATAGCCTCAAGGTTTGCTTTGCGCTCTGAGTCTGTCTCGGCGCTTATTCTCTTTTCAATATCGGCAATAAGGCTTTCTATGCCGTGGGCAAGGGCGGGTCTCATATCGGGGATAAGGTGACCCGTAACCTGCTCAAAGAAGTAAACAACCTCGGATGTGTACTTCTCCGCCTTGCTGTATGCTTCGGAAAGCTGCCTTACATAGTCGGTGTTCTTATTGTACTCGCGCATTTCTTCGATGTGCTCTGCGGAGATTTCCTCCGAAGGCTCTATATCGTTGAAAACGGCGGTCGGGTCGCAGTAGCCCGAGAAGGATTCAACCTCAAAGGAAGGATTTATAAGAGCATAGCTTCTGGCAAAAGCGTCGTCCTGAGTGCCCGCGAAAACCGCGTAGTCGCTGATGTCGATGGGCAGCTTTTCCGCGATGTCCCTTAAAGTCTTGGCGGCCTTAATCTCTATGTGCTCGCCCTTATACTTTTCGTCCGCTTCCTTTTGGATTTCTTTGATTCTGAACCAGCCGTCAAGGCGCTTTTTGGAGCGTTCCTCTTTAAAGAGCTCCTTTGCCAAGGCGGTTATTTTATCAGCCGTATAAACTGTTTGGATTGACATAAGATTACCCTCCGAAAATGGTTATGTTCTGATAAGTTTAATTCCCCGCTCCTTAAATATGTCCTCAAACATTTTTAAAGTGCCGGGCTTTATATATCCGTCATTAACAGTATATTCCATACCGCATTTAAGCCATTTGTCCTTGCCGAATTCGTGATACGGGAGAAGTTCAACCGAAAGTCCGTCTTGATTAATGGATTCGAAATAACCGGCAAAGCCTAAGGCGTCTTCCCTTGCGGCGTTAAAGCCGTTGACAAGGGGGATTCTTACAAGCACGCTTTTGCCTATTTTAAGGGCTTGCTCTATATTAGCCTTTGTGTTCTCGTTGCCTACACCTGTGACTTCCTTTTGCTTTTTACTGTCATAGTGTTTTAGGTCAATGATTAGCTGGTCGATATAGGGCATTAGTTCGGGGAGTTTCGGGCTTGTGCCGTTGGTTTCGATTGCCGTATGTATTCCGTTTGCTTTAAGCCCCTTATAGACTTCCTTAAGCGCGTCAAACTGCAGCGTCGGCTCGCCGCCTGTAAAGGTAACGCCCCCGCCGTCAAAATACATCGGCTTACATTTTACAGCTTCCGCAATTATATCGTCTGTGCTGCGGTCACTCGCCGCAGTGTATAGTCCCAAATCCGCGCCCGACTGAAGGCACCTTCTGTCGGGGCATTTTTCGCAGCGGCTTCGGTCAAGCTCCTTGTCTTTGACCGCTCCGTAGGGGCATGCGCTGTCAAGCAGCTTTTCTTTGTTTACCATGATGGGGGGAACTACGGGAATGCCTTCGGGGTTCGCGCACCACGGGCAGCGCATATTGCAGCCCTGAAGATGAAAAACAAGCCTGTTGCCCTGACCATCCTGAGAATAATTAAAGCCTTTTTGAAAAACGGTAATTCTCACTTGTATCTCCCGTCTATCGACAAATTATTACAATATTTTTGAATAGATATACAGTATTTGTTCTCAAAGAAACAAATTTCCAATCGCCTTTTATTATAGACCGCGGCATGTAGAAATAGCAAGAGTAATTTAGCTCTTATTCCATTTTTCATACATCGTCGGACAGGCGCTTTCGACAATTCACATAAGAAAACCGCCTTATTTCCGTTATTTGGCATGAAAAAGCGGCGGCATAATTTGCCGCCGCGGAAGCTTTTTATGCAAAAACATAAATTCCCATTCAATTTCCGAAAAGGGCGTCCTGCATTGCTTTGAGTTTTCGTCTTCTTTCGGCTGTCATTTTTTCGTCAACGGAAAAGCTGCCGTCATCGTTTTTTATAAGAACGCTGCCTTCCTTTGCGTTTTTGGGCAGCAGTGAGCGGTTTACTTCTATCATTTTGCCGTCATCGTCTTCGATTACGGCGATGCTTCCCTCAAACCTGTCTATTATATACATTCGCGGCCTCCTATCGCTCTGTTTTAAACTCCAGAGTCTTTCCGTCGGTTATTACGGTTATGTTGCCGTTGTAGTCTGTTCTGTAGTATTTGATATTATGCTTTTCAAGTCTGCCGATTGTATCCTTTGACGGGTGACCGTAGCTGTTTTTCAGACCGCAGGAGATTACGGCGTACTGGGGACTTACTTTTGAGAGAAACTCCTCGGTGGTGGATGAGCGGCTGCCGTGGTGACCGACTTTAAGCACCGCGGCTCTTACATTCATGTTGTTTTTAAGTATACTTTGCTCAGCCTTTTTCTCGGCGTCGCCTGTGAATAAAAATGAGGTTTCTTTAAAGTCCGCCCTCAGAACTACAGAAAGGTTATTAAGCTCTGCCGTGTCGGTAAACGGGGCAAGGATTGTGATTTTAAGATTGTTTAAGCTATACTCCTTGCCGGGAACCGCCCTTTCAACCTTAGCGCCGGATTCGGACAGAGCCTGAAGGGATTTCTCGTAAATCCTTGTTGTCGGCATGGACGCTTCGGAGATGTAGGGCATTATTACTGTATCGACTTTAATGCGTTTTAAGATGGCGGGCATGGAGCCTATGTGGTCTGAGTGGGGGTGGGTCGCGATGAGTAAATCTATTTTGTCAAAGCCGCTTTTATGTATGAGATTTAAGATTTTATCCTCGTTCCCGCTCTCGCCCGCGTCTATGAGCATTAGTTTGTCGCCGCACTGTATCAGCGTACTGTCCCCTTGCCCCACATCTATAAAGGTGACGGTCAGTTCCTCGGAGTCGGTTACCGGGACTGATGTTTCCTCAACTAAGGCGGCGCTTTCGATAACATCCTCGGTAGTGGGGATGTCACCGTTCGGGTTTTTCATAAAAACAAAGGGGACTAAGATGGAGAGAAAGAGCAATAGCGCTACGGCGGAAAGAACAGCTTTCAGCTTTCTGTTATTTTGCATTATTGCCCCCGCCTTTCGTTATATTATGTCAGCGGTTTCTTCTCTGTGGGACTCTGTCGGCGCATCATCCGACTGTCTTGCGTTCATTTCAAGCCACTGAGCCTTTGTGATAAGCACCTTCCTCGGCTTGCTGCCTTCGGGGGGACCTACGATTCCCCTCTCCTCCAGTTCGTCCATTATTCTGCCTGCCTTGGCAAAACCGAGACCCAGCCTTCTTTGCAGGTTCGTGATGGACGCCTTTTCGGGGTTGGAAACGACGAATTCCACCGCCTTCATAATTAAATCCTTTGTACCCTCGTCCAGGCTGGTCTCGCCGTCGGAGGAGGAGCTGTGCTTGCCCTTCTCCTGAGCCGCCTGACGCTCAATCTCGCTGGCGACATCTTCGTCATAGCGGCACTCGCCCTGCTTTTTGACAAAGTCCACTACCCTTTCGATTTCCGCGTCGGAAAGATAGCAGCCCTGAATTCTTATGGGCTTGGGAGCACCTACGGGGCAGAAAAGCATATCGCCGAGACCTAAGAGCTTTTCAGCTCCCGCTGAGTCGATTATGGTTCTTGAGTCAACCTGAGAGGAGACGGACAGGGCTATGCGGCTGGGGATATTGGCCTTGATAAGACCTGTGATGACATCAACCGACGGGCGCTGGGTGGCGACAACAAGATGAATGCCCGCGGCGCGCGCCATCTGCGCAAGTCGCATTATGGAGTCCTCAACGCTGGAGGGGGCGACAGCCATAAGGTCAGACAGCTCGTCAATAACTATGACTATCTGGGGCATCCTTTTAAGCTCCTTGTTCTCCTCGCAAAGAGCGTTATAGGCTTTGATGTCCCTTACTCCGTTGTCGTTGAGTGTTTTGTAGCGGTCTATCATTTCGGTAACCGCCCAGCCCAGTGAACCCGCTGCCTTTCTTGCGTCCGAAAGTACGGGGACAAGAAGGTGGGGGATACCGTTGTATACGGAGAACTCAACCTGTTTGGGGTCGATAAGCAGGAGCCTTACTTCATCTGGGGTGGCGTTGTAGAGAAGGCTTACAATCATGGCGTTAAGGGCGACGGATTTACCCGAGCCCGTTGTGCCCGCGATAAGCAGGTGGGGCATCTTCGCAAGGTCAGCGCAAATCGGAACGCCAGCGATGTCCTTGCCCAAAGCGACCTTTAAGAGGCTCTTGTTCTTTCTGTAATTTTCGCTGTCTATTATGGAGCGGAAGGAAACCGTTGCCCTGCCGCTGTTGGGGATTTCTATGCCTATTGCCGATTTGTTCGGGATGGGAGCCTCTATTCTGACGCCAGCGGGAGCGGCAAGGTGGAGGGCAAGGTCCTCCGCAAGACCCGTAAACCTGCTGATTTTCACTCCCGGAGCGGGGGCTACCTCGTACCTTGTAACCGACGGGCCGGGGATGATATTAAGAAGGCTTGCCTCAACATTAAAGCTCTTAAGCGCGTTAATCAGTTTCTCGCCCGTAGCTTTAAGCTCTGCCGCTGACTGGGAAGCGCTTGACTTTGAGGGAGGATTGAGAAGGTTCAAAGGCGGCAGGACATAGGGCTTTTCGGGCTTGTCCTGATTGGGAGCAATCTCATCCTCAAGGGCAAAGATATTCTCCTCACGCTCTTTGATGGAGGCTTCCTTTTCAGCGTCAAAGACGGATTTTGCCTTCGGGGGCTGCGGTTCGGGTTCGGGCTCAGGCTCTTTTTCAAGCGGAATGTCTATGATGGGAGCCGGAGCCTTCTCCTTCTTGTAGCTTTCGTCAAAGACATTGGGATAGCCCGAAATGGGAATCTCCTTCGGTTCATCCTCAAAGGGAGATTCGGTTGACGGAGGCGGTCCCAAATCCACATCCACATCGAATTTGGGGCGGTTTTTAAGCTCCACAATCTTCTCCGCAGATATGTCTGAAACCTTTTTGACGGGCTTGCCCACGGCGGAAAAGAGCTTCATTAAGGATGTGCCGGTGGCAAGCATTAAAAATACAAAGATGGTGAGAAGGGAAATTACAATTGCGGGCGCCTTGCTGTCCGCAATGCTTATAAGCAGACCGCCGATTAAAGCGCCGAAAAAGCCGCTGCCGCTCTTAATGCCGCTGTCGGCAAAGAGCTTGTACTGCTCCTTGGCGTCGTTCCAGACTTCAAACGGCGGGTCGGTTCTTGTTATGAACAATAGTGAACTGATGAAAAGGATAATTACAAACAGCGAAAGGCTGCCTGTAAATATGGTGGTTTTTTTCTTGTTGTATGTAAGCATGACGGAGATGTAGATAAGAGCGAAGGGGTATAAAAAGGCGGTAAAGCCTAAGAGACCGAACCTAATCTCACGCATTTTGGTCCAGATGGTGTCGGGTCCGCCTTCAAATATGCTGAGCATTAAAAGAAACAAAGCAAAGGCAAAGAGTATGATTGCCCAAAACTGCTCATTTTTATATATCGGCGTGTATTCATCGTAGGGCGCCACATTTTCGGCAGCTCGAGTTTTCTTCTTAGCGCCGCTTTTTTGGCTTGAGGCTCCGGAGCCGCTCTTTGCGGCATTGCCCTTGCCGGCGGCACTCGACGTTTTTTTTGTTTCAGCCATAATGCTTCATTTCCTTTCTTTTGAAACAATACGGTTTTAGAGTACTTCTATAAGGCTAACTATAATGGCAAATACGCCAACCGCAAAGCAGTAGTAGCCGAAGTATTTGAACATATCCTTCTTTAAAAGATACTGCAAAGCCTTGATGGCTCCGACTCCCACAGCCGCAGCCGTAATAACGCCCGCTGCAGCGGCAATCCAGTTTATGTCGCTGCCCTGGCTTACGGCGTCTTTTAACTCAACGGCGTTGGCGGCGAGGATTGCGGGAATTCCCAGTATGAATGAGTATTTTACCATGTATTCTCTCGAAAGTCCAAAAATAAGGCCTGTGGAAATAGTGCTGCCCGACCTTGAAATGCCGGGGAAGGCTGCGGCGAAAAGCTGGGCAAAGCCTATTCCCAGTGCGCTTTTGGGGCTTATCTTTTTAGGTGAAATCATGTTTTTTGCGATGTAGGAGCCTGTTATGAGAAGAAGGGCGGTAAAGATAAAGCACACGCCCTCTGCAAGTATGCTTTTGTCGGTGGAGAAAACCGCGAGCTTATCCATAAGCCGCATATCGCCCGATACGGGCACAAGAAGCAAAAGAAGGGGCAGGCAGGACAGAACAAACATAAAGAGCATTGTTCTGGTCTCCGACATATCCTTAAAGCTGAATTTGCCTGTGAATATATCTTTTATTATCTTAAAGAACTCGAGGAATATCTCCCAAATTGTCTTATAAAAAACTATGAACACCGCAAGAAGGGTGCCGAGGTGCAAAAGAACGGTCATGAGAAGGGATTCCTCACCCGTTGAGCCGAAAAAATACTGAACGAGAGAAAGATGTCCGCTGCTTGAAATGGGAAGGAATTCGGTAACGCCCTGGACAAAGCCCAGGAATATTGCTTTAAGAATTTCCATGTGAACTACTTGCCTTTCATATGTATTTTACTAATATGTATGTGCGAAAATCGCACTTTTTTCGTTTAAGGCTGATTCGGCTGATTTTTTTCCTCACCGCCATCGCTTTCGGGAGCAGTGTTTTCCTCGCTCTCGCCTTCCGCCTTTTTAAATTCCTCAATCATGCTGTAAAGGCAGGAAAGCGCGTCGGAAAGGCTGCCCAGAGAGTCGATAAGACCTTCGTTCACAGCCTGCTCGCCCTTTAATATGGTGCCAACATCCATGACAAGCTCGCCAGAAGCCAGCATAAGCTCCCTGAATCTGTCGGCGGGCATATTGGAGTTGTCCGCAACGAATTTTACAATCCTCTCCTGTATGCTCTGGAAGTAGGCAAAGGTCTGCTCAACTCCCAGAACCAGCCCATTCATCCTAACCGGATGGATGGTCATTGTGGCGGACGGAGTGATAAACGAACGCTTTGCCGCTACAGCCAGTGGAACGCCGATGGAATGTCCGCCGCCCAGCACAAGGGAAACGGCAGGTTTTCTCATCCCTGCTATAAGCTCCGCGATTGCAAGCCCCGCCTCTATATCTCCGCCGACGGTGTTGAGGACTATCAAAAGTCCGTCAATGTCCTTGCTTTCTTCCACAGCCACAATTTGAGGAATGACATGCTCGTACTTTGTGGTTTTGTTTTGCGACGGCAGGGTGTAATGCCCTTCAATCTGCCCAATTATAGTAAGGCAGTGAATGAGCCTGCCCTGCTTGCTTACCGTGACGCTTCCCGTTTCCTTTATAAGGTCTTGGGTATCCTCGGGAGTTTGGTTCGCCTCGTCATCGTCGCCTTTAACCTGAGGAGTCATGGGCGACGGAGCGGGTGTTGTAAAGCTGTCAGCGGTAGGAAATGATTTATCGTTGAAATTCATTTTTATCCCTCCGTTTTGCTATTGTGCCCTTAATTGCAAAAAGTATTAGCAAGGATAGCCTCGGAGGGTAAAAATTTGCCTTAGCCTGTTTACAAATAATTGTAGCATTTAATGGATTTGTCGGCAACAGCCAAAAAAACTTTTATAACTTGCGAATATATAGGATTAGATGTATAATTACAAAATAGATTCTTATGCAGCATTTTATGCGCTTAAAAAAATCTAAAGGTAAGATTTTATGTCTCTTAAATACGGTGAATTTTTGTTTCCCTCTTCCTCGGGTCTCGGAGATATTTTCGCCCGCAGCTATGAACTTAGCAATATAAGTGAGACCAAGGGTGTTTTTCAGATTGTTCACAGCATAGCTGAGCACTCGGAAAGATATAAGGAATTCGCGGTTTTTCTGTGCTCTAGGGGCTATGCCGTCTTTGTTCACGACCATATAGGGAACGGCAGGTCGGTACTCGCCGATGAGACAAAGGGCTACTTTGGAGAGCAGGGCGGAGCCTCCACCCTTATTGCCGATACATATGAGCTGACAAGGCTTATCAGCGCGAAATACGCGGGTCTGCCCATATTTATGTACGGTCAGGGCTTCGGCTCATTTATCGCAAGGGAATACTGCGTCGCCCACAAATATGACTTAAAGGGCGCGGTGTTCTGCGGTACGGGCAGCGCCTCCCCTACCGTTTCCGTGGGCAGGGCTGTGGCAAAGATTCTGACAGAAAAGAACGGCTCCGACTACCGCTCGGATTTTCTCAACAATATGCTTCTCGGCGCGAACAATAAGAGATGCAAGCCCAGCAAAAGCAATTTCGACTGGCTTACAAGCTCCGAGGAGGATTTGGAGAAATTCCTTAAAGACCCCCTTTGCTGCACCGAGGGTTTGACCGTATCCGCTTACGCCGATATTCTCTCCATTGTGCAGAGAGTAAACACAAAGGATTGGTTTAAGAATATACCAAAGGATTTAAACTTACTTCTTATTTCAGGCACGGAGGACCCCATCGGAAACTACGGCAAGGGCGTGAAAGAGGTCTTTGACCGCCTGCAGGCCGCGGGGCACAAGAATACGCTCTTAAAGCTCTATGAAGGCTGCAGGAATGAGCTTATACACGAGTGCGGAAAATACTCGATTTTTGACGACATAGCCGACTGGGCGGACTCGGTAATAGAAAATAAGGCATAATAAAAAAGCTCTCATCAACCGATGAGAGCTTTGATTTTTGTTTAACGGTATTTCGGCAGCCAGGAGCCGTGTGCCTCGATAAGGTCATCGCAGAGCTTTACGATGTCGTCTATTGAAAGCTCTGATGAGCAGTGCGGGTCAAGCATAGCCGCCTGATAGATGTGCTCCTTCTTCTGAGTTACGGCAGCTTCGATTGTAAGAAGCTGAACATTAATCATGGTCATGTTCATTGCGGCAAGCTGTACCGGCAGCGGGGGCTGCTTGCAGGGCTGAACGCCGAGCTTGTTGACAAGGCAGGCAACCTCTACGCATGCCTCTTTGGGGAGGTTCGGGATAAGACCGTCGTTTATTACATTGCCGCCGATTTTGTACGGAGTGTCGGTCATCATGGAGTTCATAATGCCCGATGCGTACTCGTGAGTCTTCTTGTGGCTGACCTCGTCGTTGAGGTACTTCAGCTTGTCGTTCTTCCAGCGCTCAATCTGATTTACGCAGCGGCGGGGATATTCGTCAAGGGGAATGTTATAACGCTCGATAAGCTCGGGATACTTATCCTTAATAAAGAAGTTGTTGTACTCAGCGTTATGCTCGCTTGACTCTGTGCAGTAATATCCGAACCTTCTGATGTACTCATATCTTACAAGGTCGTGATGCTCCTTGTTGCCGCTTTCAAGAACCTCGATAGCCCTTTTTCTGATTTCGGGATAGAGGTCTTTGCCGTCGGCATCATATATCTCAAGCAGCCAGCCCATGTGGTTGACGCCTGCGATTCTCTCTTTTATAGGCTCCTTGTACTCTATGCCCAGGTCTCTCAAAATGCCTCTTGAGCAGCCCTGAACGCTGTGGCAAAGACCTACGGTCTTAACGCCTGTGTATCTGAGCATATAGCCTGTGAGCATGCCCATGGGGTTGGTGTAGTTGAGGAACCAAGCGTCGGGGCAGACCTCCTGCATATCCTCGGCAAAGTCTTTCAGAACGGGGATTGTTCTGAGGGCTCTGAAGATGCCGCCGATTCCGGTGGTGTCGCCGATTGTCTGGCGCAGACCGTACTTTTTGGGAACCTCAAAGTCGATGATTGTGCAGGGGTCATAAAGACCTACCTGAATGGCGTTAACAACAAAGTCCGCTCCTCTGAGGGCATCCTTTCTGTTTTCAACGCCGAGATATTTCTTCACTTTTGCTCTGTTTTCGTTTATGTTTCTGTTCAAAGCCGTGCACATTATGTACGACTCTTCAAGCCTTTCGGCATCGATGTCGTAGAGTGCGATTTCGGCATCGCGCAGGGATTCGGTGAGCATTACATCACCGATAACATTCTTGGCAAAGACTGTGCTGCCTGCTCCCATAAAGGTAAGTTTCATATAATGATTCATCCTTTCAACGCATTAGGCAGGATAACCGCCTTTTGAAGTATACAACGAAGACCATTCAAGGTCAAGACTGTAAGGGGCGCGCGGATTAAGATTTGATTTAATTGTCAATCCGCGTGAGAGTTTTTTAGTGATTCTGACAGTGCCGTTTATGCTCCGGGGATTGTCCTCATTGCCAAGATGGTCTTGGTGATGAGCTCGTCAAGCTCCCAGCCCAGCATATCCGCTCCCCTCTGAATGACCTCTCTTGAGCAGCCGGCGGCAAAGCTGGGGGATTTGTACTTCTTTTTGACGGATTTAAGCTCCAAATCCTGAACGCTCTTTGACGGGCGCATGAGCGCGACCGCGCCGATAAGACCTGTTAGTTCGTCGACGGCATAGAGCACCTTTTCCATGATGTGTTCGGGCTCGATGTCAACTGTGAGCATATAGCCGTGGCTGGCGGTGGCGTGGATAAGCTCCTCGCTGGCGCCGTTCTCTCTTAATATCTCCTGCGCTTTGATGCAGTGCCGGTCTGGATAGAGCTCATAATCAAGGTCGTGGAGAAGTCCCACGATGCGCCAGAACTCCTCGTCCTCGCCATAGCCCAGTTCCTTCGCGAAATAGCCCATTACCGCCTCGACGGTGTAGGCATGCTTTAAATGAAACTCCTCTTTGTTGTACTCCTTTAAAAGCTCTTCAGCTCTTTCTCTTGAAATTCCTGCCTGCAATTTTTAAACTCCTCTCCAATCTATTAAAGCAAGGCTATTGCCTCTATTTCCACAAGCACATCTTTCGGCAGTCTGCTCACTTCCACGCAAGCTCTTGCGGGTTTGTGGGGGAAGGCGTTTTCGTATTCCTTGTTAAAATCGGTAAACATGGACAAGTCCTTTAAAAAGCAGGTGGTCTTTACGACCTTTTGGACCGATGAGCCTGCCGCCTCAAGCACCGCCGCAAGATTTTTCAGCGCCTGACGGGTTTGGGCCGCTATGCCCTCGGGGATTTCGCCCGTATCGGGGACAAGTGGGATTTGTCCGGAAACGAAAACCATATCGCTCGCTACTATCGCTTGGGAGTAGGGACCTATTGCCTTTGGGGCTTTTTCGGTTGAAACCTCTTTCATGGCGTTTCCTCCTTTATTAAGGCTTGTATTGCAATCTTATTTTGCCAGCAAATCCTTTATAACCTCGCCTGCGATTATGAGTCCCACTACCGACGGAACAAAAGCTATGCTGCCGGGAATCTGCCTTCTTGAAAGGCAGGTTCTTTCGGTGCCGGGCGGGCAGACGCAGTTCTTTCTGCACGCCTCAAAGGGGTCTCTGGGCGTCATGGGCGGCTCCTTTGAATAAACCACTTTAAGGCTTTTGACTCCCCTTTTGTTAAGCTCCCTTCTCATAACCCTCGCTAGGGGGCAGACGGAGGTTTCGTATATATCGGCAACCTCAAACTTTGTGGGGTCCAGCTTGTTGCCCGCTCCCATTGAGCTGATTATCGGGACTCCCGCTTTGTACGCTCTCTCGCAAAGCTCCAGTTTCGCAGTGACTGTATCGACCGCGTCAATTACATAAGAATAAACGGACAAATCCACTTCGTCCGCGTTTTCTGGCAGATAAAACATTCTGTGGGCGTTAACTTTAACATTAGGGTTTATATCGAGCATTCTCTCTTTTGCAACATCAACCTTGTATTTGCCCACGGTGCTGCGCAGGGCGAAAAGCTGACGGTTGAGGTTAGTAAGGCATACTTTGTCGTCGTCGAAAATATCCACTTCGCCCACGCCTGTTCTGACAAGGGCTTCAAGGGCAAAGCTGCCGACCCCGCCTATGCCGAAAACGGCTATCCTTGAGTTTTTAAGCTTTTCCATGCCTTCGGGGCCGATAAGCAGCTCGGTTCTTGTAAATTGATTCAGTTTTCATCAGCTCCGTATAAAAAGTTAAAGCGGAGGAAAACCTCCGCTCTTTATTTTAGTAAATACTTTCTAAATTATCAATATCTTTATGCTTTGCCCGAAACTTTGTTAAAGGCGTTTTCGATATCGGCTAAAATATCGTCAATGTGCTCAGTGCCGATTGAGAACCTTATGGTGTTGGGCTTAATGCCGCTCTCCAAAAGCTCCTCCTCTGTCATCTGGGAGTGGGTGGTGCTTGCGGGATGGATTACTAGGGATTTTACATCCGCAACATTCGCAAGCAGGGAAAAGAGCTCAAGGGAGTCGATGAACTTCTTAGCGGTTTCGGCGTCGCCCTTAATCTCGAAAGTGAAGATTGTGCCGCCGCCGTTGGGATAATATCTCTTGTAAATCTCGTGGTCGGGATGGGTTTCGATTGACGGGTGGTTTACCGCCTCGACAAGCGGATGATTCCTGAGATACTCCACAACCTTGAGAGCATTGTAGACATGGCGCTCCACTCTGAGGGACAGGGTTTCAAGACCCTGCAGGAAAAGGAAGGAGTGGAAGGGGCTGAGAGCCGCGCCCGTATCTCTTAAAAGCGTGGTCCTTGCCTTTATGATGTAGGCTGCCCTGCCAACTGCCTCTGTAAAGACAACGCCGTGGTAGCTGGGATTGGGCTTTGAGAGTCCGGGGAACTTGTCGCTTGCGGCCCAGTCAAAGTTGCCGCTGTCAATGATTACTCCGCCGATTGCGGTGCCGTGTCCGCCGATGAACTTTGTTGCTGAGTGAACCACGATGTCGGCGCCGTGCTCAATGGGTCTGAAAAGATAAGGTGTTGAGAAGGTATTGTCGACTATAAGCGGGATTTCGTGCTTGTGGGCAATCTCAGCGACCGCGTCGATGTCGACTATGGTTGAGTTGGGGTTGCCGATGCTCTCAACGAAAATCGCGCGGGTTTCGGGGCGAATGGCTGCCTCGAAATTCTCGGGCTTGTCGCCGGATACAAAGGTGGTTTCAATGCCGTAGTCTTTTAATGTGTTAGCAAAGAGGTTGTATGTGCCGCCGTATATTCTGTGGTCGGAGACAATGTGACTGCCTGCGGTGGCGATATTCAGAATAGCGTAGGTTATGGCCGCTGAGCCAGATGCGGTGGCAAGCGCGCCTATGCCTCCCTCAAGGGCGTTGATTCGCTCCTCAAAAACAGAGTTGGTGGGGTTGGTAAGTCTTGAATAAATATTTCCGACCTCTCTGAGTCCGAATCTGGCTGCCGCGCTTTCAGCGCCGGGGAATACATAGGATGTGGTTGCGTATATGGGAACCGCTCTTGCGTCTGTTGCGGGATCGGGCTTTTCCTGACCTGCGTGAACCTGAAGTGTCTCAAATCTGTATTTCTTACTCATGTGCAAATACCTCTTTCATTAATAATTTTTAGATTAATTTGATAAAAGATTCGGTTTAGGGCTAAAGGTTATTTGCACCGGCACATTCGGCCATTTCTGAAATTACTCCTTAAAGCTCTGAATACTACTGAATACATAATGAATGTGCCTCCTTTTAATAAATTAACGCCTTTTTATGTTCGGCGCCGTTCTTTGTATATTATATTGATATGTTTTATATACTTTGTCAATAACCAATTTTAAGTTTTGATATTATTCTAAAAATGAAAGGAAAAAATATCCGCCTGTTGTGCAAATTGCCATACTTTGGCTCAGAAAAACATAAAAAAAGCCTGCCGCAAAAACTTCCGTCATGCGGCAGGTTTCTAAGTATAGCCTAATGACATACCTTTCTCCGTTTAAAAACTTTTTTATGAGGGTCTGTTGATTACGACATCGCAGTCGGCGCAAGCAAGTGTGGGAGTCGGGAAGGGACTTATTCCGCTGCAGAACAATCTCAAAGTCGGGCGCATTCCTACAAAATCTGAGCGGTTTGACTCATAAAAAACACACTCGGAATGACCGCTGCCCACAAGCAGCAGACCCTTGTTTTCTATGTTGAAATCCAGCCAATCCTTCACAATGCTCGTAATATCAATTTCTGTATAGCTCTTGCAGTAGTCGTTATAAAAGACTACCCTTCGGCATGTGTCGATTGCGGGTTTGCAGAACTTGCAGCTATATACGCTGAAATAATCAAGGAGAGGGAACAGATAATATCTGCTTTCCTCGCACTGGGCATTTTCGTCCCTGCGCCCGAAAGGGGGAGCTTTGTAAAGAATCAGCTTTGCGCAGTCTATTTGCCTTGGCTCCAAAAAGGCGGGCAAATTAAAAAACAGATATATTTGATTGTATCTGCCCAGATGCAATGGGTCTTTGGGCCCTTCCAAATGACAGCAATTCAAAGAGCTGTTTATTGAATCCTGACATTTTATATCGATGACTTTCATAAGCATACCTCATTATCGCGGCTATCACCTTAAATTTTTTATATTAGAATTGAATCCGCCAGAAGAACTGACGGATTCAATTTTTGCTGTGCTTTAAGGAGTGTAATATACTTTACCGTTGCTTCCGGTTATGGTGTCCGTAAAAGCTACTGTCGGCTCATAAGCGAATGATACGCTTGCCGGAATATCTGTGCCGGGCGTGACAGCATAACTGAACAGCACATCCTCTCTGACGGTGCCGTCGGTAAGAGTTGCGCCGTAATAGATTACATTGCCGTTCTGCTCTGTGGCGTCCGAATAGATAAATGTAATATCTACTACCTCATATGGCGTATTAGCCTCTAAAGCTTGCGCGGTGACAATTACATCAACATTAGCCATATATTTCTCTCCTCTTGTATAGGATTTAGTCAGAAGCTAAACATTTAACTTCCGCTAATCATTCTATGCGCAAGCCCCAAATAGGTTAAGGCAAGCCGTACAAGATTAAGAGGAAAACCAAAACGGGCGATTTTTGCGTTTCGAGAAATTGCTTGAAGGGGCTTGGGAAAAAATGTATTATAAAGTAAACCCGGGCAGTATTCATCGGCAAAGGAGATTTATATGGAGCATTTATACACAATCAATGACCTGAACATAGAGCGCGTTGATGAGATTTGTGAGGATATATAGTATCAGTATGAAAACGGCATTACAACCTGCGCTCTGTTTATGATGCAGCTGGCGCCGCAAGGAAATCCCGTATGGGATTTGGCGGGTAGGCTGTGCGATACATATTTGAAATTCAAAGAGAGGCTGCAGCCTTACAATATCCCGACTGGCATTCTTGTGCAGTCTGTTTTGGGACATGGGCATCCCCTTGTTCACGCGCCCTTTCAGCGATATGTAAATCTGGATGACGGGGCGTCTCCCAATGTATACTGCCCGTATGACGATGATTTCTGCGAATATATGAAGGACTCGATGGCTAAAATCGCAAGCTGTAATCCCGATGTGATTATGATAGACGATGATATGCGCATGATGATGTGGCGCTCAGGCAAAGGCGGCGGGGTGAACGCTTGCTGCTGCCCTCTCCATAAAGCGGAATTCACAAGGCGCACTGGCGTAGAAATGAGCCACGAGGAATTGTATGAGCATGTTTTGACACACGAAAAGGACGACCCTTACACGAAGGTTTTAAGAGAGATTCAGCATGACTCCCTTATAAAAATAGTAAGGGCTATGCGTGAGGGCATTGACAGCGTTGACCCGTCGATTCAGGGAGCAAACTGCGCAACGGGCTATGTCTGCGAGTCCATGAAGGATATGGCGCATATTTTCGCAGGCAAAGGCAATTCGCCCATTGTCAGAGTCCCTAACGGCACTTACGCTCCCAGCTCTAACAGAAACTTTAGCCTTACTATGTTCAGGCTCTCAGTCTGCAAGGAAAAGCTGCGGGAAGACGGAATCGACACCATAATTGCCGAAACCGATACGGTTCCCTACAACAGATACGCCAAAAGCGCAAGGTATCTCCATGCCCACATGGCAGTCTCTGTATTTGACGGCGCAAAGGGAGCGAAACACTGGATTTCAAGGTTCGGCGCCAGTGAGCCAAACAGCGGCAAGGCATAAAGGGAAATACTCGCAAAGCACGCAAAGTTCTATGACAGACTGTCGGAGCTGTCCGCCGATTTAACTCCCGTCGGCTGCTGCGTTCCCTTTGTGACCCAGTACGAACTCGATTTCAGGCCCAATAAAAATAACCTTAACTGCGCATGGGCGACAAAGGTTTTTGAAAGGATGGGGCTCCCCTTTTATTTCTCAAACAAATTTGAGGGGGCTGTGTTCCTCAGTGAAAATCTTATCCCCCAAATGAGCGATGAACAGATTGAGAGAATGTTTGAGGATTCATCCGTATTCCTTGACTCAGTGTCGGCGGAATTGCTTATCGAAAGAGGCTTTGAGCGCTTTTTGGGCGTGAAGGCAGTGCCCTATGAGGGCAAAACGATATTCGGAGAGATATTTGAAGACTCGGGCAATATGTGCGCAAGGCAATACGAAATGAAGGAGCTGAAAGTTACCGCCGACGGGGTGAGGGTATTGTCGCATTGCTATCACCAGACCCAGACGGGCATTGAGCGAGTTTGCCCTGCAGTGACGGTTTTGCCACGCAAAAACGGCAGGCTCACGGTCGTGTACTGCGGAACGCCCGACACTCCGTGGAATTATATTGACGCTTTCTCATTCCTTAATGAAAGCCGCAAGAGGCAGTTTGTGTCCCTTCTCAAAGAAGCAAATTCGCTTCCTGTTTACTATGTAGGCGATAATGAAATATGCCTGCGGGCGGGCGTTACTCCCGACGGAAGGCTCGTCGCTATGTTTATAAATTTAGGCACAGATCCGGAGGAAACGCTTACAATCGGACTCGAAAAAGAGCCTAAAGACATCAGAATACTTCTGCCCGACGGCAGCACGGCAAAATGCGACTGGAAACCCAGCGGTGAGGGAATAAAGTTATGACCTCAGCAGAGCCTATGTATCCCGTTGTGCTGATAATCTCTTAATCAATGACAAAACAAAACCCCTAATCGTAATGATTAGGGGTGATTTTTTTACTACTCCCACTCGATGGTGGCGGGGGGTTTGTCGGTGATGTCGAAGACTACTCTGTTAATGCCCTTGACTTCGTTTGTGATTCGTCTTGAGATTTTATTCAGAACGCTGTGGGGGATTTTTGAGTATGTGGCGGTCATAAAGTCGCCCGTATTTACGGCTCTGAGGGCGAGGGTGTAGTCATAGGTTCTCTCGTCGCCCATAACGCCGACTGAACGGAGATTGGTAAGCACCGCGAAATACTGGCTGGGCTTCTTCTTGAGTTTGCCGACTTCCTCCCTGAATATTGCGTCCGCTTCTCTGAGTATATCCAACTTTTCCTTTGTGATTTCGCCGATAACTCTGACAGCGAGACCGGGGCCGGGGAAGGGCTGCCTTTCAACTATGGACTCAGGTAAACCAAGCTCCCTGCCGACCTTTCTGACCTCGTCCTTGAAAAGGCCTTTAAGCGGCTCGACGATTCCCTCAAATCTTATATCTTCAGGCAGTCCGCCAACATTGTGATGGCTCTTGATTACAGCTGCCTTGCCGTGTCCCGATTCGATAATGTCGGGATAGATGGTGCCTTGCGCAAGGAAGCTGACATCGCCGAACTTTGCGGCCTGCTCCTCAAAGACTCTTATAAACTCCTCGCCGATGATTTTCCTCTTTCTTTCGGGGTCGGTAACACCTTTTACCTTGCTGAGGAAACGCTCGGAAGCATCGACTCTTACAAACTGGAGATTTCTCTTGCTGAATACAGCCTCGACCTCATCGGCCTCATTCTTTCTCATAAAGCCGTGGTCAACGAAGATGCAGACCAGCTTTCCGGGGATAGCCTCGGAAAGAAGGGCCGCGCAAACCGATGAGTCAACGCCGCCGGAGAGGGCAAGCAGCACCTTTTTGCCTTTGGTCTGCTCTCTTATCTCCTGAATCTGTGTTTCTATATAGCCTGCCATGTCATAGTCGCCCTTGGCGCCGCAGACATTGTAAAGGAAGTTCTTTATAATCTCGGTGCCGTTTTCGGTGTGGGCAACCTCGGGGTGGAACTGAAGTCCGAAGATTTTGCGCTCCTTATTCTCAATGGCCGCAATTTTGCAGCTCCTTGTGGAGGCTGTGGAAACAAAACCTTCGGGAAGCTGTGTTACAAGGTTTGTATGGCTCATTAAAACCTTTGATTCGGGTTTAATGTTCTCAAAAAGAACCGATTCGGGCGACAGCTTTGCCTTAACGGTGCCGTACTCGCTGACATCGCAGGTGCCGACCTTGCCGCCCAAGAGATGCGCTATGAGCTGGCAGCCGTAGCAGATTCCCAGAACGGGAATTCCAAGCTCAAAAACCTCTTTTGAGCAGAGATAAGCGTCGGGGGCGTTTACGCTGTCGGGACCGCCCGTCATAATAATTCCGATGGGACTGAGTTCCTTGATTCTTTCAACGGGTGTGTCGCCCGGAAGAACCATGGAAAGGACATTCAGTTCTCTGATTCTTCTTGCGATCAGTTCCTTATACTGACCGCCGAAATCCAAAACCAATACAAGCTGATTTTTCATGCAAATTTCCTTCCTGTTTAGGCTCCCGCAAAGATTTAGTCAACCTTAATATACTGGTCTCTCTTGGCGCCTACCGAAATATAGCTGATCTTACAGCCTACCTGCTCCTCAATGTATTTTACATATTTAAGAGCGTTTTCGGGCAGATCCTCAAGTTTTCTGCAGTGGCTTACATCTTCCTTAAAGCCGTCAAAGTATTCATAGACGGGCTTTGCTCTGTTAAGTCTTGCCCCTGTCGGGAAGTCATGGACTATTTCGCCGTCTATTTCGTAAGCGACGCAGACGGGGATTTTGTCAAGGTAGCTGAGAACATCGAGCTTTGTAAGAGCGATTGATGTAGCTCCCTGAACCATGGCGCCGTATCTGGAGGCGACAACATCAAAGCCGCCGACTCTTCTCGGTCTGCCGGTCGCGGCTCCGTACTCGCCGCCTGCTTCTCTGAGCTCATCTCCCTCTTTACCGAAAAGCTCGGCGGTGAAGGGGCCCTCGCCTACGCAGCTTGAATACGCCTTCATTATTCCTATGACCTCATCAATCTTGCGGTTGGGAATGCCCGCGCCGATGGGCGCGTAAGCGGCGATTGTGGAGGATGAGGAGGTATAGGGATAAATGCCGAAGTCAATATCTCTGAGCGCGCCGAGCTGAGCCTCGAACATAATGTTCTTGCCCTCTTCGGCCGCTTTGTTGAGATACACGGTCGTGTCGCAGATATGGGGCAGGAGCGGCTCGCCGTACTTTTTAAGCCACTCAAGCATATCCTCGGGCTTAATTTCCTCGTGCTTGTAGCCGTCGCGAACGGTGAGGTTCTTCCACTCCATTAAGGGACCCAGTTTCTTTTCGAGCTCGTCGAAATAGAAAAGGTCGCCCATTCTGAGTGCCTTTTTAAGATATTTGTCGGAGTAAACGGGTGCGATTCCTCTCCTGGTGGAGCCGAACTTGGCGTCGCCCAGTCTGTCCTCCTCAAGGCAGTCAAGCAGCTTGTGATAAGGCATGCAGATTACTGCCTTGTCGCTGATTTTAAGATTTTCGGGGGTTATCTTGATGCCCTTTTCTGTTAAGGACGCGATTTCCTTAACAAGGTGCTCAAGGTCAATAACCATTCCGTTGCCCATTACATTGACGGTTGTTTCGGAAAGGATGCCCGACGGAAGAAGGTTAAGAATGAACTTGCCTTTTTCGTTAATAACGGTGTGACCCGCGTTGTTTCCGCCCTGATAGCGGATGACGATATCATAATCAGCTGCGAAAAGGTCAACCATTCTGCCCTTTCCTTCGTCTCCCCAGTTTATACCGACAACTGCCGTTAACATACCCGTTCCTCCTAAAACTATTATATAATTTAAACTCTGATATCTATATCAATGCCTAAGAACTCTTTATTCTTTTCAAGTATAGGCTTTATATACTCTTCAATAAATTCCTCTGTCTGCTCCTTTGCCCTGCCCGTAAAGCGTCTTACATCAAGGATGTTGTCAAGCTCTTCTTTGGTAAGACCGAAGCGGCTGTCGGAGAGAATTCTCTGGAGCAGGTCGTTGTCTCCGCCGTATTCCTTTATATTGTACGCCGCGGCGACGGAGTGCTCCCTTATAGCCTCGTGCAGCTCCTGACGGTCCCTGCCCTTATTCTTTACGCAGTACATAAGGATATTCTCCGTAGCCATGAAGGGCAGCTCCTCGTTAAGGTGCTTTTCAGCCATCTTGGTATATACCCTCATGCCCTTAACAATGTTGATGTAAAGGGAGAGGATGCCGTCAATGGCAAGGAAAGCCTCGGGAACGCTCAGCCTCTTGTTTGCTGAGTCGTCAAGGGTTCTTTCAAACCACTGGGTCGCGGCGGTGTAGGCGGGATTTTCCGCTGTGGCGATTACGAACCTTGAAAGGGAGGCGATTCTCTCGCTCCTCATGGGATTGCGCTTGTATGCCATCGCGGAGGAGCCTATCTGGTGCTGCTCAAAAGGCTCGTCCACTTCCTTTAAATGTGAAAGCAGCCTTATGTCGCCCGCAAACTTGCATGCGCTCTGGGCTATTGAGGAAAGCACCGAAAGAACCTGATAGTCCACTTTTCTCGAATAGGTCTGACCGCTGACGGGATACACAGCGTCAAAGCCCATTTTTTCGGCTATTATCATTTCCAGCTTTTTGACCTTTTCGTGGTCGCCGTCAAAAAGCTCCAAGAAACTTGCTCCCGTGCCCGTTGTGCCCTTGCAGCCGAGGAGTTTCAGATTATTAAGGGTGAACTCCAGCTGCTCGAAATCCAAAAGTAGGTCGTGCAGCCAAAGGGTTGCTCTTTTGCCGATGGTGGTGGGCTGCGCGGGCTGGAAATGTGTAAAGGCAAGGGTGGGCTGGTCCTTGTACTTTAAGGCAAAATCCGAAAGGGCAGCGATTGCGTTGAGCAGGAGTTTCTTAACTCTCAACAGCGCTTTTTTCATTAATATAATATCGGTGTTGTCGCCAACATAGCAGGATGTGGCGCCCAGGTGGATTATGCCCTTTGCCTTGGGGCATGCCTCGCCGTAGGTGAGCACATGCGCCATAACATCGTGACGAACCTCAAACTCCTTTTGCCTTGCCATTTCGTAGTCAATATTGTTTATATTGGCTCTTAGCTCTTCTATTTGCTCGTCGGTAATGTTGATTCCGAGCTGCTGCTCGGCTTCCGCCAGAGCAACCCAAAGCCGACGCCAAGTTGTGAACTTTGAATCGTCGGAAAAAATCTCTTGCATCTCCTTGCTTGCGTATCGCTTGCTCAAGGGGCTGACATAGGCTGAACTCATAATTACCTCCGAACAATAGATAGTAGCTCTCCGCTCCGAACAAATATTTATTATATTACCGGGCGCATAGATTGTCAATATTATGCGAATTCAGGACATTTTTAAACCCGGAAGGTATTATTACCCCCGGGTTTTGGTTTTAGCTTTGACTGCCGCTTTTTTTCTCGGCTTTTGAGTCCAATTTGGCCATCAGTGTAACTATCAAAGTAATGACAACAATGACCGTCATTATTCCCAGCATGCCCTTCCACATAAAGTCAAGGGATGTAAGGACGGTTTCTTTATTTATTTCAAAGGCTAAGTTGATTAAATTCAGTAACATTGGTACCCCTCCTTATTTGAAGAAGCCGAGCAGAACGCCGCCTGCAACGACCGAGGCTATCTGACCCGAAACATTCGCGCCGATTGCGTGCATGAGAAGGTGGTTCTGCTTATCCTCGGCAAGAGCCATCTTCTGCACTACTCTTGCGGACATGGGGAACGCGGAAATGCCCGCCGCGCCTATCATCGGGTTAATCTTATTCTTGGAGAAGAGATTGAGGAACTTGGCGAACATTACTCCGCCGATTGTATCGAATACGAACGCAAGGAGACCGATAACCATTATCTTGAGCGTGTCAAAGGTTACGAACTTCTCAGCCACCATGCTGAAGGAGATTGTAATACCGAGAAGCAGAGTTACAAGGTTTGCAAGCTCGTTCTGCGCCGTCTTTGAAAGGTTATCCAGCGCTCCGCACTCTCTGATGAGATTGCCGAACATAAGGAAGCCGACAAGGGAAACGGAGGCGGGAGCTACAAGACCTGCTATGACGGTAACGATTATAGGGAAGAGAATACGGGTTCTCTTTGATACGGTCTTGGGATTGTAAGGCATTCTGATAAGACGCTCTTTTTTGGTGGTTATGGCCTTTATAACCGCCGGCTGAATTGTGGGGACGAGCGCCATGTAAGAATACGCGGCGACCGCGATTGCGCCCACATACTTTGACTGGAGCACCTGAGAAACAAGGATTGCGGTGGGGCCGTCTGCCGCGCCAATCATGCCTGCGGCGACTGCGTCCTTTATGTCAAATCCCAAAAGCGTTGAAATCGTGATTGCTGCGAAAATGCCGAACTGTGCCGCTGCGCCGAAAAGGAACATCTTAGGATTGGAAAGCAGCGGGCCGAAGTCAATCATCGCGCCGATGCCTATGAACAACAGCAGGGGCATTGCCTCGGAGGCTTCTATTCCCACATCAAAAAGCCACTGGACTATGCCGTGGGTTTCGCCTATGCCTTCCATTGTCTGATTGATAACTCCCGAGAAGGGCAGGTTTACAAGAATCGCGCCAAAGCCCATAGGGAGAAGGAGGGCGGGCTCAAAATCCTTTTCCAAAGCAAGGTATATGAGCAGACCTCCGATTATGTACATTACCACCATTTGCCAAGTAATGCTCATTATTCCCGAATATAGGAATTCCAAACAAATCACCCCAAAAAATTTTAGCCTGCCGCAGCATAAGTGGGCATGAGCAAAACACCGCTTGCGACAGCCTGAGAATTTAATCTGAAAACAAAAAACACAGATTAACCTAAAAGGACTTAAAAGGACATCCGCATTATCTGTTTTGCTTGGCTCGGAAGTGTTTTCCCTAAAAAACACCATCCAACCCCATTATAAGTAGAGTATAGACTAAGACGGACAAGATTTCAAGTATTTTTTGGAAGTATAATAATACAATTTTGGTTTTCAGCTTTTCTTCAAAAATTTATCCCTTTTTATGGCATCTAAAACTGATTCATTTTATATTCTCATGTGGAAAATCTTGATTTGAAAAACGCTCTGAAGGGGTGGTTATTATTGGTTCCCCTTTTTACCGGGTTAGATAAATAAAATTTCGGCAAGATTGCTCAAAGAATAAATATACAATTCACCATAAACATATACTAAATTCGGCTTATATTTATACACTCTTTACAAACTCAAAAAATGCGTTCGGGAGCTATTGACATACCTTTCCAGTGTCTCTATAATTAAGTGGACATAGAAAGCCGCAAGATAAGCGGCAAAGCCGTGAAAAATCATAATCCCGCCTGCTGACGACTCATATTCCCGTCAGCGCGTTTTTTTAAAATGCGGCGGATTTTACGGCATGATTTTTCAAACGGAGCGTCAGTATGTGCTAAATCTGATTTGGCAGATACTCAGTCTGGCAACAAAGAGCGTTTGTTACACTGAAAAGACGCAAAACTTAAATGCAATAGAAAAGGACTGGTTGATGCTATGAAAAAAGCCTATATTGCGCTGAGCAACGGCAAGGTGTTTGAGGGCTACCGCTTTGGTGCCGAAAAGGATGCCGTTGGCGAAATTGTTTTCACAACCGGAATGTGCGGCTACATTGAAACAATGACCGACCCCAGCTACTACGGTCAAATAGTTCTTCAGACCTTTCCTCAAATAGGAAACTACGGCTTTATTTCTGAGGACGCGGAAAGCCCAAAGTGCTATATGAAGGGCTACATTGTTCGCGAATGGAGCGAATATCCTTCAAATTTCCGCAGCGAAGGGGATATTGATTCCTATTTAAAGAAGGAAGGCGTTCCCGGTGTTTACGGCGTTGACACGAGGGAGCTTACAAGGATAATCAGGGAATACGGCGTTATGAACGCCATGATTACGGACGACCTCAGCAAAGTTGATTACGAGAAATTAAATGAATACAGAGTAAAAGATGCGGTTAAAGGTGTAAGCAGCGGCAAAACTTCTGTGCTGACACCCGAAGCCGATATTTTATATTCAGTTGCGCTGATTGACTACGGCGCAAAGTCGAATATAGCAAGGGAGCTATTAAAGAGAGGATGCAAGGTGCACATAGTTCCCTCAACCACAACCGCCGAGGAGATTATGGAGCTGAACCCCGACGGAATCATGCTCTCAAACGGCCCCGGAGACCCCGCTGAGAACATAGAGTGCATAGAGGTTTTAAAGAAGCTAATTGGCAAAAAGCCCATGTTCGGAATCTGCCTCGGTCATCAGCTCCTCGCTCTCGCCCACGGCGGCAGAACCGAAAAGCTCAAATACGGCCACAGGGGCGCAAATCAGCCCGTTAAAGACCTGCAAAGCGGCAGAGTATTCATCACCAGTCAGAATCACGGCTATGTAGTTGTAAACGACAGCATTGCCGATAAAGGCGGTATAGTACGGCTTATAAACGCGAACGACGGAACATGCGAAGGCATTGACTATCCTGAGCTAAAGGCATTCTCCGCGCAGTTCCACCCCGAGGCCTGCGCCGGTCCGCAGGATACGAGCTTTATGTTCGACCGCTTTGTCAACCTTATGAGGAGTGAGAAAGATGCCATTAAATAAAGATATAAAAAAGGTACTGGTTATAGGCTCAGGTCCGATAGTAATCGGTCAGGCCGCGGAGTTTGACTATGCGGGCGCTCAGGCCTGCACGGTGCTCAAGCAGGCGGGGCTCGATGTCGTGCTTGTTAACTCCAACCCCGCAACTATCATGACGGACAAAACTCTTGCCGATGAAATTTATCTTGAACCGTTAAATGAGGAAACAATTAAAAGGATTATTATAAAAGAAAAGCCCGACAGCCTGCTGGCAAGCCTTGGCGGTCAGACGGGACTTACCATCGCCATGCAGCTTTCAAAGGAGGGCTTTCTTGAAAAGCACGGCGTAAAGCTCCTCGGCACAAACGCCGCCTCCATTGACAAGGCGGAGGACAGAGAGCAGTTTAAGAACACAATGCTGGAAATAGGTCAGCCCATAATTCCCTCAGGCATTGCGACCACAGTGGAGGAAGCTAAGAATATTGCCAAGGAAATAGGCTACCCCGTCATTGTCCGTCCTGCGTTCACCCTCGGCGGCTCCGGCGGCGGCGTCGCTTACAATGAGGAAGAGCTTGATGTCATAGCCAAAAACGGACTTCTCCTCTCCCCCATTACTCAGGTTCTTATCGAGAAGTACATAGCGGGCTGGAAGGAAATCGAGTTCGAGGTCATGCGCGACAAAGTGGGCAACACCATCGCCGTCTGCAGCATGGAGAATGTGGACCCCGTTGGCGTTCATACGGGCGACAGCATTGTCGTAGCTCCCGCGGTGACACTCGCTAACAAGGAATATCAGATGCTCAGGACCGCCGCGCTTGACATAATTACGGCTCTCGGCATTGAGGGCGGCTGCAATGTTCAGTTTGCCCTTGACCCCAACAGCTTTGAGTACGCGGTTATTGAGGTTAACCCCAGGGTATCCCGCTCATCGGCTCTCGCAAGTAAAGCTACGGGCTATCCAATCGCAAAGGTTACCACAAAGATTGCTCTCGGCTATACTCTTGACGAAATCAACAACGACATTACTGGCAAGACATGCGCATGCTTTGAGCCCGCAATCGACTATATGGTCGTTAAGATGCCCAAGTGGCCCTTTGATAAGTTTGTTGACGCGGGCAGAAATCTCGGCACTCAGATGAAGGCTACGGGCGAGGTTATGGCCATAGCCCCCAGCTTTGAAATGGCTATGATGAAGGCTGTAAGGGGCGCTGAAATCGGTCTTGACACCTTAAATAACCCCGCTCTTAAAGATGTGGATATCAGAAAACAGCTCCACAGCGTTGACGATTTGCGCATATTCGCCGTATTCGAGGCTTTAAAGCAGGGCATCAGCATTGACGAGATTTACGACATTACGAAAATAGACAGATGGTTCATAGCTAAGCTCAAAAAGCTTGCCGACTTTGAAAAAGAGATAGAGGGCAAGAAGCTTACAGAGGAGCTTTATATAAAGGGCAAGAAGCTCGGCTATCCCGACAAAGCTCTGGAGAGAATCAGCGGACATAAACTCCCCTGCCACAGGGACGCGGTATATAAGATGGTTGATACCTGCGCCGCAGAGTTCGACGCTGAGACTCCCTACTTCTACTCCACATACGACGATGTTTGCGAGTCAAGGCAGCATAAGAGGAGCGGCAAGGAGAGAATTATAGTTCTCGGCTCGGGTCCCATCAGAATCGGACAGGGCATTGAGTTCGACTACTCCTCCGTTCACTGCGTCAGAACCTTAAAGAATATAGGCTATGAAGTAATAATCATAAACAATAACCCCGAAACGGTTTCGACCGACTTCGACACCTCCGACAGGCTCTACTTCGAGCCCTTGACCCCTGAGGATGTTATGAATGTCATCAAGGTTGAAAACCCGATCGGCGTTGTGGTAGCGTTCGGCGGCCAGACGGCTATTAAGCTTACCAAATTCCTTGCCGAGTCTAACATTCCGATTCTCGGCACCTCAGCTGAGAGCATTGACATAGCCGAGGACAGGGAGAGGTTCGACAAGCTGCTTGAAAGTTTCAATATTACCCGCCCCGCGGGTCTCAGCGCCATGACGAAGGAAGAGGCTTTGAAGGCGGCGAATACCCTTGGCTATCCTGTGCTTGTACGCCCCTCCTATGTCATAGGCGGTCAGAACATGACAATAGCTTACAACGACGAGGATGTAAGCCATTACATGGACCTTATACTCAGCCAGAAAATCACCAACCCCGTGCTTATCGACAAGTACATGATGGGCACCGAGCTGGAGGTTGATGTAATCTCCGACGGCGAGGATGTGCTCATCCCCGGTATCATGCAGCACATTGAGCGCGCGGGCGTTCACTCGGGCGACTCCATCGCCGTATATCCGCCCTTCAGCATTAATGACATTATGCTCAAGAATGTCATAGAGTGCTCTGAGCAATTGGCCCTTGCCATGAAGACAAAGGGACTTGTAAACATACAGTATCTTATATATCAGAACAAGCTCTATGTTATAGAGGTTAACCCCAGGGCATCGAGAACCATACCTTACATCAGCAAAGTTACGGGCGTTCCGATGGTTGAGCTTGCGACCAAGATTATGCTCGGCGCTAAGCTTAAAGACTTGGGCTACGGCACGGGACTTTACAAGACTCCGCCGTACTACTCCGTAAAAGTGCCCGTATTCTCCTTTGAAAAGCTGCTTGACGCGGACTCCTCACTGGGTCCCGAAATGAAGTCAACGGGCGAGGTTCTGGGCATAGGCAAGACCCTTGAGGAAGCTCTGTTCAAGGGACTCGTTTCCGCAGGCTTTAAGATGCCCGCTCCCTCATACGAAAAGCAGCCGGGCATATTCATTACGGTCAGCCATCAGGATAAGCTGGAAATCTTCAAACTAGCCAAGACCCTTGACGACCTGAACTTCAAGTTCTACGCCACAAGAGGCACCGCGAAAGCTATAGAGCAGCTCGGCATTGATGTTGAGGTTGTGGATAAACTCGCCGACGACAACAGCGTTATGGACCTTCTGGAAGAAGGCAAGATTGACTATATTGTCTATACTGGAGCTAAGAGAAGGGCTGACGCAGAGGACTTCAGAAAGCTCCACCGCCGCGCGGTACAGCTCTCGGTCGCCTGCCTTACCTCCCTTGATACGGCAAACGCACTCGCTGACATCATCGCCAGCAGGTTCAACCTTAACAACACTGAGCTCGTGGACATAAATCACATGAGGACCGAAAGGCAGCGTCTGCGCTTTGCCAAGATGCAGGGTACGGGCAACGACGCCATCTACATTGACAACAGCTCCGGCGTTATCACCTGCCCCGAATCCCTTGCCATTAACTTTACCAACCGCCATTACGGCATCGGCGGCGACTCGCTGATTCTGATAGAACCCTCCAAAGTTGCCGACGCGAAGATGACGGTTTACAACAAAGACGGCAGCGTGGGCGAAATCGGCGGCAACAGCATACGCTGCGTGGGCAAATACATCTACGACAAGAATCCCTACAATCTGGACCTTAAAGGCAGGGAGACCCTGACCATTGAGACCGAGAAGGGAATCAGGGAATTAAAGCTCTATATCTACGACAATCAGGTGCGCTCCGTATGCGTTGACATGGGAAGGGCGAACTTTAACCCGAAGGAAATCCCCGTTCTCATTGATAAGGACAAAGTAATTTCTGAGCCATACACCATAGGCGGCAAGGAATACAAGATTACCTGCGTTTCCATCGGCAACCCGCACTGCGTAGTGTTTGTCGACAAGGTCGCGGATGTTGATGTGCCGCATGTGGGCCCGCTGTTTGAGCATGCGCCCATCTTCCCCGAAAGGGTCAACACCGAGTTTGTAAGGGTCATAAACCGCAACGCCCTCAAGATGAGAGTCTGGGAGAGGGGCAACGGCGAGACCTGGGCATGCGGTTCGGGCGCCTGCGCCGCTGTTGTGGCAGCAGTTGAAAACGGCTACTGCAACAAGGGCGAGGACATTACCGTAAAGCTCAAGGGCGGCGACCTCATTGTTAACTACACCGATGAAAGAATCCTCCTTACAGGCAACGCAAGCCTTGTTTACGAGGGTGAAATCGAGTTCTAAAAGATATACAGCCGAGAGAAAAAAAGAAAAAGAGATGCTGATTCAGCATCTCTTTTTTGTTTTTTCGTCAATAATAGATTTTAATCGTCTAATTTATAGAGGGACAAGTGTCGGACACTGATTTCCCCGCTATCTTATTAAAGGGCTATTCTTTTGGGTGGGTCTGCATGGGTCTTCTCTCCGACGGATAGTCGAAGTTTACTATTCTGTTCCTTACGGCGTGCTGCCATGCCATGCCGAAAATCTCCGCGGCGTCCTCCACGGGGACATAAATCTGTCCTTTTTCGTGCATATAAGGTACGCCGGAAAGCTTTCTGTCCCCGTCGGCGCAGACGGCGATGTCGCTGCCCACTGTAAAGGTGGCCTTCTGTCTGTAAACGCTGATGGTAACGGAGTCTTTGGTTCTTATTACCTCGCCGCCGATGCTGTGCATAAGGGCTCCAAATGCGCAGTAGAGCTTGCCGTCCTTTTCCTCCACATAGAGGTCACGAACCGCAAGGTCCGGAATATGGCCTTTAAAAGCCATCTTAGGTCTTTTGAATATTGGCGCGGGACTGTAGGGCAGCATTAAGTCTTTGTTCTTGTCGATTACAAAGACATCGGCGATTCTGCCGTCCTCAAGGTAGGCGGTGAGAGTCAGCACCTTATCGTCAACCTCTGCGATGATATAGCAGTAGAGGCTTTCCTCAAGGGGATAGAAGTAGGGGTGCCATATCTTTCGAGCGTTGGTGGCGAAGGGGTTTCTTCCCGCGTTGCCGGCTATGTAGTGGATGGTTCCCTCAGAGGGTCTGTCGTACATCTGGTCGTCCTTTATGGGATAGGTTCTCGCAAGACCGTGCTCATGACCCGCAAGGAGAACATCGAGCCTGCCCTCCTCTATGCCCTTTCTGAGCCACGGGTAGGAGTCGTCGTTGCAGCCTTCGGGCATTATGGGGTAGATGGGGAAGTGGTACGCGCCTATCTTCCATGTCTTGTCGGACTTCTGAAGGTCCTCGTACAGCCATTCGCCCACAAGGTCCTGGCGGTTGATGCCGAAAACAGCGAAGTGGACATTGCCGTAGTCAAAGGAGTAGTTTTCGGTTTCAAACTCTTCGGGTCCGTTTTTCGGATAGGAATACTCAAACTGGGCATCAAAAAAGTCCGCGTGCATAAGATAGAATTTGCCCACAGGCTCAGGCAGATATTGCTTAAAGCCTCTATTGTCGTGGTTGCCCGTGCACATCATATAGGGGTAGCTTTCTATAAAGCCCTTCATTCCGCGGAACATGCCGTTCCACTGAAGCTCGTTCTGGCCGTCGTTTGTGTTGTCGCCTACGGTCAGAATAAAGCGGATGTCAGGGTGCTTGCTGAAGGCGTCGTGCAGAGCCTTTCTGATCGGTTCGTATTGGGGGTCGTGATGGGGAGTTCCGTTCTGGTGGTCGGTGATTATAAGGAACTTGAATTTATTAAGGTTCTCAGGCTCCGTTTCAAAGCTGAACTCCTCGCTTCTGTGGGTGTCGTCGCCGCAGGTATATCTGTATCTTGTGCCGGGCTTTAAATTCTTAATGATAGCCCAGTGCATATTGCTGATGTCGATGTCCGACTTGAATTCCTTGGTGATAGCCTCTACCCTGACCTTCTCTCCGCCGTTTTCGGGGTAAACCTCCACATATCCCGACGGAACATCTATGCTGGTTCTCCATGTAACCGCCATGCTGGTTTTGGCGTCGCCGCAAATGCTGAGCATTATATGGTCGGGCTGAGGGGTCGAGCCGTGGTTCGGCTTTACAAAATCCTTACTCTCTGTCATTATGTCCTCCCCAATATACTGAATGTGGTATAGAAGTCAATTTTCTATAAGTATATTAAAAACAGTTTATAAAATCAAGGAAATTCACCTATAATGCGCATAGAGCGACAAATTGCGTTAAAAGTAAAAAATAATAGTGATTTTGTAGATTTATGTTATTGTTAAATTAGCTTCGCTGTGGTAAAATGTTTTCGATTGTTTTTTGAGGGTGCGTCTGATGTATTATGTGGTTTTAGACCTGGAATGGAACAGTTCGTATTCAAAAAAATCAAAGAGCTTTATTAATGAGATAATAGAAATCGGCGCCGTTATGGTCAATGCCGGTTTTGAGGTAATTGACACTTTTTCGACCATAATAAAGGCTCAATTGGGCAAGCGCCTTACAAGCAGGGTCAAAGCTCTGACAAATATCTCGAACGAGGACATTAGAGGCGGCGTGCCCTTTTCAAAGGCATTTGAGGACTTTGAAAAGTGGCTCGGCGGAAAAGATACGGTTATTATGTCCTGGGGAGATTCGGATGTCAGGGTTTTGTCCGATAATTTCCTTTTCTTTAATAACGACGAGCGAGTTCCGTTTTTAAAGAAACATCTTGATATGCAGAAATACTTTCAGCATTGCTACAATCTGCCCTCCTCAAAGCAGGTTGGGCTCATCACCGCCGCTGAGCTTTGCGGCATAGACACCTCCGATGTTTCCTCCCACAGGGCTTTGGAGGACAGCCTTTTGGCTCTGAGGTGCCTTAAGAAAATATTTGATGAAGAAAAGATGGCAGCCTTTACTCAGGAATGCAACGAAGATTTTTATAAGAAACTGAGATTCAAGGTTCACAACATCACGAATTTAAGGGACCCCCATATAGACAAGAGCCTTATGCGCTGCGACTGCCAGAACTGCAACAAGCCGATGCAGAGGCTCAGCGAGTGGAAATGCGTAAATCAGGCGTTCCGAGCTCTGTTTTACTGCAGGGAATGCTCTAATATGGGGCTGTTTACAATTAAGTTCAGGCGGCATTTTGACCGTGTTGACACCCATACAACCTTTATTAAGCTGGAGCCTGCGGAGGAAGAATCCGTATTGACGGCAGCACAAAACAGTTCTGTTACGGGATGAGAAAATGAAATCTTTTAAGGCTTTATTTGACAAGGCTAAATCCTTAGACAAAAACAAAAAAATCGCCATAGCTGTGCTGTGCGTTGGGCTGGTTGTTTTCGCCGCCTCCATAATCGGGCTGCTGATTTCAACAGAAAAAATATCTTTGAGAAAGCCAGCCGCTCCGGCGGGGGATTTGAGCGATACGGCTCCCGTGGTATCCCTCACCGTTTCCCCGGAAATGAAAAACCTTAAAGCGGTATGGTTTTCTCCTTTTGAGGATTTAACAGAGAAGGATTTGTCGAGAGAGGTAATAGCCGAGCATCTTGAGGCTGTTAAATCCCTCGGCTTTAATGCTGTAATCACTCCCCTTAGCATTGAGGGGGAGAAAAAGATTATAAATATCGGCGAGACCGCTTTTGACGCGGCGGGCATAGTTGCGGATGAGGCAAAGTCAAAGGGGCTTTTTTTGATAGGCTCAATTGACTCTGCTTATTATTTCGGTAAGAATGAAAGCTCAGATTTTGACTTTGAGGCTGTTAGAAGTATCTTTGCGGGCGTTCCTTCCGCGGATGCCCTGCTTTTAAAGGATACAGACAAGCTCACAGCCGCGTTCGGCTCGGATGAGGATAACAGAAACGCTTTAACTCCGGCTCTTAAAGGCTTCTCCGAGAGGTTTAAAAGCAGCTTCGCGGGCAAGTTTTGCGGCTTTAGCGTTTCCTCGGATACAGAGGCTCAGGACGCAAAGCACTGGGCTGAGTCGGGTCTTGCGGATTTCATTTTGGTAAACGCGCTGAATTCAACCGCAAACAAGGATATGCCCTTCACAGACATTGCGGATTTGTGGAACTCATTCAACTCACCCTCCTTTATCTATTTCAGCCACCGTCTTGATTTGCTGCGTGAGGGCAAAGAGGGCTTTGACTCATCAAGCGAGATAATTAAGCAGGCTGAGATTGTAAAGGAGCGGGAGAATCTTTCGGGCAGCGCGTTTTACTCTTACAGGGAAATCAGAGAGGACCTTTTAAGCTGCGCTTCGTCTGTCGCTTCATTCTTCAGCGGCACGGGCAATTCTGAGATTGCGGCAAAGGAGCTTGAAATCACATCCCCCGCCACAAAAAAGGTCACGACCGATAAATCCAAAATCAGCTTTACGGGCGTCAGCGACCCTTCAAGTCTTGTTTTCTTAAACGGCAAGCCCATTGAAAGAACTGCCGACGGTCTTTTCTCTTTGGACCTGACACTTAAGCCCGGCGTGAACACCTTTGTGTTTACCCATAAGGGCAAAGAGCTGAAATACACGGTAAATTACGAAATTGACCTTTTGCGGGAGGTCAGCCCCTCGGATAAGACCACAGCCCCCGTTGGCACAAAGATTGAAATTGCCGCATACGCCAAAAAGGGCGCGAATGTCTATGCGGTAGTGGGAAATGCCAAGGTACAGCTAAAGGCTACTGAAAGCGACCTTTTCGGCAAGGGCGAGGGTATTGAGGATTTTGCAACCTTTATGGGCACATACACTCTGCCCAAAATAAACAGCGCAAAGCAGAGCCTTGGAAAAATAGTCGTCTATGCCGAACAGGGCGGCTTTGTCGAATCGCTTCAGGGCGGAGAGATTATAGTAACCGATGAAAGCAACGGTTTTTCGGAGTTTATCCTCTCCGATTCGGATTTAAATTCCGCAAGCTTAGCTTATCCGTATAGAAATCTTAAAAATCCCTTTACCGACCATTCTCTCGGACGGGATAAACTCTGCGTTGTAACGGCTGAATACGCTGAGGCAACGGCTCTCTCTGAGCCCAGCGACAAGTCAGACCCCAAGCTCACTCCCCTTTTAAAGGGCAGCATTGACTATGTGACGGGCAGGGCGATTTACAACGGTAAGGAGCACTATATTCTCAAATCCGGCAGAAAGATTTACGCAAAGGACGCAAAGCTGGTCGCCAACGCGTACAAAATGCCCCTTAACAATTTAAGGGTTATCAGGACCACGAACGGCAAAACCACCGACATTTACTTAAAAACCGACTGGTTGGTTCCGATAAACGCTGAGCTGAAACCTCAGAGCTACTATGTGGGCTTTGAAGACAGACCCTTTAATGTAAGCACCTTTACGGCTTCGTTTATTGACTTTATCTTCTATCATACGAACGGCGTTGCGGGTCTGCCCGAATTCAGCGACAACAGCGTTCTGAAAAGCGCCCAGTGGCTTACGGGCAAGTCGGATAAGACTTTAAAGGTGCTTAGACTCAACCTTAGAGAAACGGGCAAATTCTACGGCTACAAGCTCAGCGTCACCGATGAGGGCTATATAAAAATCTCGTTTAAGAGAAAGCCCGAGACCCTTTCGGGAATGACAATTATGCTTGACCCCGGCCACGGCGGCAAAAAGGACCCCGGTACCTTTACGGTTTATCCGAATCTCTATGAGAAGGAAATAAACATGAAGCTCGCCCTTATTATGAAAAGGGAGCTTGAGGCTAAAGGCGCGAAAGTCATCTTCACCCGCACACAGGATGTGTACCTTGCAAGGGAGGATAGAGCTCTGTTTGCAAAGCAGAAGAATCCCGACCTTTATGTAAGCATCCACTGCGACGGCTCCACCTCGTCAAGCCTTTCGGGTACTCACAGCTTCTATTACAGAGCCTTCTCAAAACCACTGGCGGAGTCGATTCACAAGGAGCTTGTAAGCGCTTACAGGAACACCATATACGCTCCCGACACAAAGGCATGGCAGAGCGCTGACAGAGGGGTCAAATTCAAGCCCTTCAAGGTGACAAGAATTGAGGAGTGCCCCGCGGTGCTAATTGAGTTCGGCTTCCTCACAAATGCCTCCGACTGCAATGTGCTTATTAATCCTCAGTATCAGGAGGTTCTGGCAAAAGCGGCGGTAAAGGGCATTGAAAATTATGTTTTAAAGCAGTAACCCAAGCCCCGAAGTTGTATGTTATTACATCTTCGGGGCCTTATTATGGGCATAGTTGCATAAATATTCACAAATATCAATGAAATATTAAATTCTTATTGACTTTATACATATTAATAGTATAATTAACACAACAATAGGAGAAAAATTTGGCAACTTATTTGGAGGACTGATGACTTGTTCAGGATTTTTATTGACGGCGCGGAGGGCACAACGGGCCTGAGAATTTACGACCGTCTGTCCGCGAGGAAGGATATTGAGCTTTTAACCCTTGAAGGCCCTTTGAGAAAGGACCCCGAGGCGCGAAGAAAAATGCTGAACACTGCCGATATTTCTTTTTTGTGTCTGCCCGATGAGGCAGCAATCGAGGCGGTATCGCTTTTGGAAAACGAAAACGCTAAGATTATAGATGCCTCCACGGCTCACAGAACAAAAGAGGGCTGGAGCTACGGCTTTCCGGAGCTTTCCTATGAGCTTAAAGAGAGAATCATAAACGGCAGATTTACGGCTGTCCCCGGCTGCCACGCAAGCGGCTTTGAGGCTCTCGTTTTCCCACTTGTGAAAAGGGGTATTATCTCGGATTTTCTGCCTCTCTCCTGCTTTTCAGTTACGGGCTACAGCGGCGGCGGAAAGAAGATGATAGCCGAGTACGAGAGCGAAAGCAGAGATAAGTCGCTTGACAGCCCGAGGCAGTACGCTCTGGGGCAGAATCACAAGCATCTAAAAGAGATGCAGTACATTACGGGGCTTAAATACAAACCCGTATTCTCCCCAGTGGTGGCGGACTTTTACAGCGGCATTTGTCTGACTGTTCCGCTGCACGCCTCTCAGCTTACTGAGCCAATGCGCGTAAACGATTTAAGAGAGGTTTACGCTCAGCACTACGCCGGCTCAAAGGTAATATCGGTTTCTTTCGACGACGATATTGCCCATCTGCCCGCGAACGCCCTTTCAGGCAAAGACAGCATGAAAATAGGCGTTTACGGAAATGACGAAAGAATTATTTTAACCGCCGTGTATGACAATTTGGGAAAAGGCGCGTCGGGCGCGGCGGTTCAGTGCATGAATTTGATGCTGGGTCTTCCCGAAACGGCGGGACTCGAATTAGACTAAATTTTTATTGAAAGGTTGATTGTTTTGCAGTTTATAGAAGGCGGAGTTTGCGCCGCTAAAGGCTTTAAGGCTGCGGGTATCCACTGCGGAATCCGCAAGAACAAGAGCAAGAAGGATTTGGCTTTAATTGTTTCAGAAACCGAAGCCTCAGCGGCATCGATATATACTCAGAATTTAGTTAAGGGCGCTCCCCTGATTGTCACAAAGGAGCATTTAAAGGACGGAAAAGCAAAGGCTATTATCTGCAACAGCGGCAACGCTAATACCTGCAACGACAACGGCATTGAAATCGCGGAGGGCATTTGCGACATTCTCGCGAAAGAGCTGGGAATTGACTCAAAGGATGTAATAGTTGCCTCTACGGGCGTTATCGGTCAGAAGCTCAGCCTCTCCCCCTTTGAAAGCGGTATCCCGCAGCTTGTAAAAGAGCTGGGAGAAAACAGCTCCGCCGCGGCTGACGCCATTATGACCACAGATTTAAAGCGCAAGGAAATTGCCGCTGAGTTCGAGCTCTCGGGCAAAAAGTGCAGAATGGGCGCTATAGCTAAGGGCTCGGGCATGATTCATCCCAACATGGCTACAATGCTTTGCTTTATCACCACAGACGCGGCAGTTGCTCCCGATATTCTTCACAAGGCTTTGGTTACAGCCGCAAACGATACATTTAATATGCTGAGCGTCGACGGAGATACCTCAACAAACGACATGGTGTCGATACTTGCGAACGGTATGGCGGACAATCCAATCATAAGCGAAGAAAACGAAGACTATAATGTTTTTGTAAGCGTATTGACTGAGATTTCAAAAGAGATTACCCGCATGCTGGCGGCAGACGGTGAGGGCGCTACAAAGCTCCTTCAGTGCGAGGTTGTAGGCGCAAAGGATAAAGAAAGCGCAAAAAAGGCCGCCAAGTCGGTCATTTGCTCAAGTCTTTTCAAGGCTGCGATGTTCGGCGCCGACGCCAACTGGGGCAGGGTGCTGTGCGCTCTGGGATATTCGGGCGCTGACCTTGACACGGGAAAGATTGATGTAGCTTTCAAGAGCAAAAACGGCTATATCGAAGTCTGCAGAAACGGCGCGGGCGTTGACTTCAGCGAGGAAACAGCAAAAGAAGTGCTTACCGCGGACGAAATAGAGATTCTTATAAACCTTAACGCCGGAAATGAAAAAGCTACGGCTTGGGGCTGCGACCTGAGCTATGATTATGTAAAAATAAACGGCGATTATCGCTCGTAAAGAGGTGCAAAATGGAGCTGTCTAACGCGCAGAGGGCGGAGATACTGGTTCAGGCTCTGCCCTACATACAAAAGTACTACAACAAAATTATCGTCATCAAATACGGCGGCAACGCAATGCTGAACTGTTCTTTGAAAAAATCCGTAATGAGGGATATTGTCCTGCTCTCGTTAATAGGTATTAAAGTAGTGCTGGTTCACGGCGGCGGTCCCGAAATCTCCGACATGCTTTCCAAAACGGGCAAGGAAAGCAAGTTTATCGGCGGTCTCAGAGTCACCGACGAGGAAACAATGGACATCGTTCAGATGGTGCTTGCGGGCAAAATCAACAAGGAACTTGTAAGCCTTATAAACAGCATAGGCGGCAAAGCTATTGGACTTAGCGGCATTGACGGAGCCATGATTGAAGCTCAGCAATTGTCCCAAGAGCTGGGATTTGTTGGAGAAATTGTAAATATTGACGCAAAGATTATTAACGATGTACTTGAAAAAGGGTATATTCCTGTAGTATCATCTATAGGATACGACCGTCATGGAAACTCATACAACATAAACGCGGACACAGCCGCAGCGGAAATTGCTTCGAGTCTTAAAGCAACCAGCTTTATTCTTATGACCGACACAGTTGGACTCTTGAGGGATAAGAACGACGCAGGTACGCTTATCCCCAAGGTTTCAATAGATGAGGCACCGGAACTTATTAAATCGGGCATCATTTCTGACGGAATGCTGCCGAAGGTTAGCTGCTGCATTAACGCTGTAGAAAAGGGGGTTGAAAGAGTTTTCATTATTGACGGCAGAGTTCCCCATTCAATTCTGATTGAGGTATTGACCGATAAGGGAATCGGAACAATGTTTTACAAGCAATAGGGAACATCTTACAGTAGGGGAAGATAATATGAGTATTTTTGACAATGACCGCAAGTACATAGCCGATACCTACAAAAGATTCAAGGTAGCTTTCGTTAAGGGCAAAGGCTCGCTCTTATACGATGTGGACGGAAAAGAATACATAGACCTTGCGTCGGGCGTTGCGGTAAACATATTCGGCATTTGCGACGATGAATGGAAGGAAGCTGTTATAAATCAGCTTAACCAAATTCAGCACACATCGAATATGTTTTACTCTCTGCCCCAGACTGAGCTTGCGCGGATTCTTTGCGAGCGCACAGGAATGAAAAAGGTTTTCTTTTCGAACTCGGGTGCGGAGGCGAATGAAACAGCAATCAAAGCCGTCAGAAAATACTCTTATGACAAATACGGCGAAGGCAGACACACAATAATCACACTTGAATGCAGCTTCCACGGCAGGACCATGGGTGCCCTTTCCGCAACGGGACAGCCCGCTTATCATGTGGGATTCGGTCCCATTCTGGAGGGCTTTGTATATACCCCCGCAAACGATGTAGAGAAGCTCAGAGAGAATGTTGAGAAAAACAATGTTTGCGCCATTATGCTTGAGTTTATTCAGGGCGAAGGCGGACTTAACATGCTGACTGAGGAGTTTATAAAGGCTGCCGCCGAAATCTGCAAGGAAAAGGATATTCTTTTCATCGCGGACGAGGTACAGACCGGCAACGGCAGAACAGGCAAGCTCTACGCCTACATGCACTACGGTCTTGAGCCCGATGTAATCACCACCGCAAAGGGACTTGGCGCGGGTCTCCCCATAGGCGCCACCATGCTGGGAGAAAAGCTGAAGGATGTATTCGCTCCCGGTACCCACGGTGCGACATTCGGAGGCAACCCCGTTTGCGCGGCGGGCGCCGTTTCTGTTATGAACAGGCTGACCGATGACCTGATGGCAGAGGTCAAAGAAAAGGGAGAATACATAAAGACTCAGCTCAAAGACGCGAAAGGCGTAAAATCCGTTTGCGGCTTGGGTCTTATGGTGGGAATCGAAACCGAGGCTCCTCCCGCGGATGTGGCTCAGAAGGCTGTAGAGAACGGAGTTCTGGTACTAACGGCAAAGACAAAGGTAAGACTCCTGCCGCCGCTGAATATCCCCTTTGAGGACTTAAAGAGGGCGGTAGAAATCTTAAAGAAGGTTATCGCCGAAGAGGCGGAAAAGTGAAATAATAAAAAGCCGCACAAAGTGCGGCTTTAATTTTTACGGAACATGAATTAGCAGCTAAATTTTGCCAAAAATAAATACGGGAAGCTCTTTTCAAAATTTTATACAAACTTACGAAATTAAAATTTGCAATCTTCTATCTCTTTTTACTCTTGCAAATAAAAGTATTTGTTGTAGAATATAAGTAGCGACGGAGCGGACAAAATTCTCTCAAAACTTACTTCATATTATCGGCTCCGACACAGGTTGTTAAAAATGCTTTACGGAGGATATCTGAAATGCCTACTTATACCGAAGATTTTACCACTATACCCTTTGGTCCGTTGGGAATAATCGCTACGCCCGGCTGCGAGGAACTGGCGGCAAAAATTGACAAGTATATCGTTGAATGGCGTGCAAACAGGGAGAGCGAGCATAAGACTACCATTGCATTTGCGGGCTATCAGAGGGACAGCTATATCATAGATGTAAAATTTCCCCGTTTTGGTTCGGGTGAAGCAAAAGCGCTTATTACTGAATCCGTCAGAGGATATGACCTTTTTATCCTCACGGATGTTTTTAATTATGGGGTAACTTACAAGATGTACGACATGGTAGTACCCATGAGCCCCGACGACCACTATGCAAATCTCAAGAGAGCCATCGCCGCAGTAGCCGGCAAGGCGCACAGAATTACCGTCATCATGCCCATGCTTTATGAGGGCAGACAGCACAAGCGCTCAAGCAGAGAATCGCTTGACTGCGCCATAGCTCTGCAGGAGCTTTGCCACACAATGGGCGTTGACAACATCATCACCTTTGACGCTCACGACGCGAGAGTTCAGAACGCAATCCCGCTTAAGAGCTTTGAAAATGTCACCACAGTTTATCAGATGATAAAGGCTCTTGTAAACACAGTGGACAACCTTAAGATTGACAAGGACCATCTTATGATTATCTCCCCCGACGAGGGCGGAATGAGCAGGTGCATTTACTACTCCACAGTTCTGGGAATTGACCTGGGTATGTTCTATAAGCGCCGTGACTATACAAGAATCGTTGACGGAAGAAATCCGATAGTTGCCCATGAGTACCTTGGCGCGAATGTGGAGGGCAAGGATGTTGTAATAGTCGACGACATGATATCCTCCGGAGAGTCGGTTCTTGAGGTTGCGAGCAAGCTTAAGAGCATGAAGGCCAAAAGGATTTTCATCTGCGCCGCATTCGGTCTTTTCTGCGACGGTCTCGCAAACTTCCATAAGGCATACAAGGACGGCATAATTGACAGAGTATTCACCACAAACCTTGTTTACAGGTCTCCTGAGCTTTTGGCATCTGAGTGGTTTACAGAGGTTGATATGTCTAAGTATGTATCCCTCCTTATAGACACTCTTAACCATGACCTTTCAATCAGCAAGCTTCTGAGCCCCAACGAGAGAATTCACAGATTCTTAAAGCTCAAGGGCTACAAATAAGATTCTCTTAAACGCGCGGACGGGAGTGATTTAAATAGCTCGGATTATAACACTGGCTTCGGGCAAGGGCGGAACGGGCAAATCCACCATGACCGCCGCAATAGGAAGGGCTTTGGCAAGACAAGGCAAGAGAGTTTTGCTCGCCGACATGGACGCGGGCGTAAGGGCCCTTGAGCTTATGCTCTCTGCCGATTCCCTGACCCACTATAACTGGCTGGACGCGGCAACGGGCAAGGCAAGGGTACAGGACGCTGTGTCAAGTTTGGGGCAGAATCTCAGCCTTCTTCACGCCCCGAATGAGGGCGGCGTTCAGGTTGAGCCTTCCGAAATTAAGGAAATGCTTTCGGCTTTGTCGGCGAATTTTGATTATATTCTCTGCGACTCCTCCGCGGGAGTGGGCCAATCGCTTAAAATCGCGGCTGCCGCGTCAGACGCTGCGATAATAGTAACGGTGCCCGACAAAATCGCCGTATCCGCAGCCGCAGCAGCGTCCGAATTCCTGTTCAGTGAAGGCGTTGAGGATATTAGCCTTATCGTTAATAAATTCAGCGTAAATCGCCTCCCCCGCTCTAAAGAAGATTTTTTTACCCTTGACGATATAATGGACACGGTTTGCGCAAGACTTTTAGGCGTTGTGCCTTTTGACTCCTCTGTCGTATCCCTCGTAAAGGGCGAAAATGCATCGGGCAAAAGCGCCGTTGAAGCCTCGGTTCAAAGAATAGCAAAAAGGATAGAGGGCGAATCAGTGCCGCTGCCCGTAAAGGAACTTATTAAATATAAAGGATAGCCGAGAATACGGTTATCCTTTTTTGTAATGAGTTATTTTGAGTCAAAAATGCTGTGAATTTAATCTTTATTTAAAGAAAGCTCCTTATAATCCAAAATGATAATAATTTTGATAATTTTGTACATGCTTTAAGTAAAAAGAAACATACTAATCCGCAAAACTGCTCAAAAAAAATCGCGGCAAAACTTTGGAAGTATTGCAATACATATGTTTTTGTGTTATTCTATTTTAAAGTTATAGGAAAAAACATCCTGCCGAAATGGGGTTAATATATGAATATAGCATTGATTGCTCACGACGCTAAAAAGGAGCTTATGATTCAATTCTGCATAGCATACTGCGGAATTTTAAGCCGTCATTCGCTTTGCGCAACTGGTACCACGGGCAAGCTTGTCGCGGAGGCTACCGGTCTTGAAATACAGCGCTTTTTAAGCGGCTCTCAGGGCGGTGACCAGCAGATAGCGGCAAGAATCGCCTGCAACGAAATTGACCTTCTTTTAATGTTCAGAGATCCGCTGACCGCAAAGCCGGGCGAGCCGAACGAGATGAATCTCCTGCATCTTTGCGATGTGCACAACATTCCCGTAGCAACAAACATCGCTACGGCGGAGGTTCTGGTAAGAGGTCTTGAGAGAGGCGACCTTGACTGGCGCGACCTTGTAAATCCGAAAAACAAATAACTTTAAGGAATTGTTTGCTTTTGCGGAAAGACCGCAAGGCAAACAATTTTTAAAATGCTTAATAAAATGATTTATCTTAGCTTTTGTAACGGCAAAGGGTACTGCCCTGCCGCTACTTTTTTGTATTTGACATAAATTTTTAAATTCATCTTTTATTTTTCATTTTTTTCCTGTATCTTTATATTTAGTCTTTGTAAAAATAACTTAAGAATTGATTTAAAGGACTGATTGAATGGCACTGCTTACGAAAGCTCCTAGGGGCACACACGACATCCTCCCCTCTGAGATTCATAAATATCAATTCCTTGAGGACGAATTCTTATCTTTAGCTGAGTCTTTCGGCTTTAAGGAGATTAGAATACCCGTCTTTGAGCATACGGAGCTGTTCCACCGCTCCGTGGGCGAGACTACGGATGTGGTCCAAAAGGAGATGTATACCTTTAACGACCTTTCGGGAAGGTCTATAACTTTAAGGCCCGAGGGCACAGCCGGCGTTGCCAGGGCTTATGTTGAGCACGGTCTTTTCAATGAGCCCGCGCCGCAGAAATTCGTATACAAGGTTTCATGCTACCGATATGAAAAGCCTCAGGCCGGCAGGCTCAGGGAATTCCATCAGTTCGGCGTTGAGACATTCGGCGCTTCCGACTCCAGCGCGGAGGCTGAGATTGTCGCCCTTGCCGACGCTTTCTTTGAGCTTTTGGGCATTGAGGACATACATCTTGAAATAAACTCCATTGGCTGCCCCGAGTGCAGAAAGGTATATCTCGAAAAGCTGCGCGCTTACTTTAAGGAGCACATTGATTCCCTTTGCGATACCTGCAAGGATAGGCTCGAGAGAAACCCCATGCGCATACTGGACTGCAAGAGCCCCGTCTGCAAGGAAATCTCTAAGGGAGTTCCGATTATGCTTGACAGCCTTTGCGGCGACTGCAAGGAGCATTTTGAGTCCTTTAAGGCGGACCTTGACGCTTTGGGCGTTGAGTATAAAGTAAATCCGATGATTGTCAGAGGTCTTGACTACTATACCCGCTCTGTATTTGAATTTGTGTCAGACAAAATCGGAACTCAGGGCACGGTTTGCGGCGGCGGAAGGTACGACGGGCTTATTGAGGAAATCGGCGGTCCCGCGACTCCGGCCTGCGGCTTCGGCATGGGCGTTGAAAGGCTTGTCTTGCTTCTCGAGTCCATAGGCTTTGACTTCCCCGAGCCCTCGCCCTGCGCATTGTATATCGCCTCTACCGACAAGGAGGCTGCAAGGGTCGCGTCGCAAATTGCTTTTGATGTAAGGCTCAGCGGTCTGGGCGCGGAGTACGACATTACAGGCCGCTCGCTTAAAGCTCAGATGAAATACGCTAACAAGATAAACGCCGACTTTACGCTGGTACTCGGCAACGATGAGATAATGAGCGGCGTCGGCAGGCTCAAAGACATGAAAACGGGCGAAAGCGTTGAAGTCAGGCTCGACGAAGTTGCAGAGGCTATCGTGGATATATATTCGAACAGGATAGTTGAGCAATTCGGAGAGCTGTCGGGCTCTTTCCCCGATGACGGCGGCGACAGCCCCACATTTACCATAATCGAAGGCGGAAAAAAGAAATAACTTTCGAAAGGCATGGTCAAACGATGGAACTGCTGAAAGGATTAAAGCGCACCAATTACTGCGGAGAAATCAGAGAAAACCATATAGGCTCAGAAGTCACAGTTTTCGGCTGGGTCCAAAGAGTCAGGAATCTCGGCGGGCTTATTTTCATAGATTTAAGAGACAGAACAGGCATTGTTCAGCTCTCATTCGGCGATGAAACCGACAGGGAGGTTTTCGAGAAGGCCGCCTCCGTAAAGAGCGAATATGTCCTTGCCGCAAAGGGCTTTGTGGCTGAGAGGGCATCAAAGAATCCCGACCTTCCCACGGGAGCCGTTGAAATTAAGGTTAATGAGCTGCGAATCCTCGCAAAGAGCGAGACTCCTCCCTTTGAGATTGTGGAGAACTCGAATACTTCGGAAGCTATCCGCATGAAGTATCGCTATCTTGACCTGCGCCGTCCCGATTTGCAGAGGAATATCTTACTTCGCAGCAAGGCGGCAAAAGTTACAAGGGATTATTTCTACGAGAACGGCTTTGTTGAGATAGAGACACCTATTCTTATCCGCTCCACGCCCGAGGGAGCAAGGGACTTCCTTGTCCCCAGCCGAGTGCACAAGGGCAGCTTTTACGCTCTGCCCCAGTCGCCCCAGCTTTACAAGCAGCTTTCCATGGTGGCCGGCTTTGACAGGTATATTCAGCTTGCAAGGGCATTCAGAGATGAAGACCTAAGAGCTGACAGACAGCCCGAGTTTACTCAGATTGACCTTGAAATGTCCTTTGTGGATGTGGAGGATGTCCTTCAGATTGTTGAGGGCTATATAGCCAGAGTCTTTAAAGAGGTTGTGGACATCGATGTTCCGCTGCCGCTGCCAAGGCTCACTTATGAAGAGGCAATGAACCGCTACGGCTCCGATAAGCCCGACACAAGGTTCGGTCTGGAGCTTATCGACTTCTCCGACGCCGTAAAGGGCTGCGGATTTAAGGTATTCGATTCCGCGATCGAGAGCGGCGGCATTGTAAGAGGCTTCAACGCAAAATCTGCCGCGGCGGTGCTGACCCGCAAGGAAATCGATAAACTCACCGAGACCGCAAAGGGCATCGGCGCTAAGGGTCTTGCGTGGATAAGACTTACAGACGAGGGCGTTTCATCATCCTTCGGAAAATTCGTTTCCGAGGATGTTATGAACGAGATTCTTAAGAAAGCTGAAGCTGAAAAGGGCGATGTAATCCTTATAGTCGCAGACAAGAAATCCACCGCCCTTTCGGTTCTGGGACATCTCAGAAACGAGACCGCAAGGAAGCTTGATATTATACCAGACCGGTATAACTTCCTGTGGATTACCGAGTTCCCCTTCTTTGAGTACGATGAGGAAAGCGGTCAGTATGTGGCTATGCACCATCCCTTTACCTCGCCCATGGACGAGTGCCTTGAATACCTTGAGACCGACAAATCAAAGGTTAAGGCAAAGGCTTATGACCTGGTGCTCAACGGCATTGAGCTTTCAAGCGGCTCAATCAGAATCACCGATCCCGAGCTGCAAAGCCGCATTTTCTCTCTCCTCGGTCTCTCCAAAGAGGAGGCTCAGGCAAAGTTCGGCTATCTGCTTGACGCGTTCAGGTACGGCGCACCGCCCCACGGCGGCATGGGCATAGGCTTTGACAGGCTGCTTATGCAGATGCTTAAAGCCGAGAGCCTGAGAGATGTTGTGGCGTACCCGAAGCTCAAGGACGGCACAGAGCCCATGACCGACTGCCCCGCAGTTGTTGACGAAAATCAGCTTAAGGAGCTGGGTCTTAAAATTGACTTATCCTGAAGTTTTAAACTCTGAGGGCAGAAGGCTTTTAAAGGTCTTTGCCCTCAGCTCCAGAAACGCGCTGTTAAAGATACTAAACGGAAGCCCCGCCTCTCTGACACAAGGAGAGGCAGCTTTAAATTCTAAGGAGTATGCGGACGCAGAAAACACCGCCTACTCTGTGTTCATCCTGTCTGTTTTTTCAAAATACCTAATATCGAACGGCCTTGCTGAGTTGGAGGATACGGGCGAGAGTATTCTGACACTTATTAAAGGATACGAAAGCCTTGTGCCTTTGGCTCTTAGGGGCTGTTTTTCTTATTTTATTTCCGAGGCAAACAGATTTGATGCCGATATTTTTAACAATAAGGTTTTCGGGGAGTTTTTGAAGATTCTTAATGACTTGGACAGCAGGTACTGGATAGAAAACCCCGAAATTATAGGCATACTGCATCAGTATTTTCACGCGGAAGCTAAAGACAGGGCGATAAACGCCTACAAGGGCAGAATCGAAAAGGAGCAAATCTACGCAGCTACTCAGCTTTTCACCCCCGCATGGGTTGTAAAGTACTTGGCGGAAAACTCACTTGGCAAGCTGTGGGCGAAAATAAAACCCTCCTCCCCTGCCCTTAAAGGTTTTAAGTATTTTGTACCGTCTGCCGATGAAGAAAACGAAAATACTGTTTTCACAAATGAGGAAATCATAGAAAAGCTTAAGAGTGTCAGCTTTCTTGACCCATGCGCCGGCAGCGGGAATATCCTGATGTACACTCTGGAGCTTTTTGTAATGCTCTACACTGAGTGCGGTTTATCAACCCTAAGCGCTTGCGAAAATGCTCTTAAACACAATCTTTTCGGCATGGATATTGACGAGAGGATGAGGGCTGTAGCCGCATTTTCTTTGCTTGCTAAGGCCGCAGTCTTTGACAAGGAGATTTTGTCACTGCCTGTCAGTGTAAACTTTGTTATTTTAAAAGGCAGCGGCGGTCTTGAGCTGTCGAGTTCTTTAATTGAGGCTCTCGGTGAGGATTTGGCGGCTAAAGCTCAAAAGCTGATAGACGAATTCGCCCTCTGCGATGAGGCGGGCTGTCTTATTAATCCTTCCGGCTGTGCCGATTTTGCCGATGAATTAAGCGGTGTTTTAATCTCCGATAAACTTTCCGAACCAGATAAAATGACATTAAATCGATTGATTGCGCTCTCAAAGCAGGCTGCGGCTTTAAAACGCAAATACTCGGTTGTGGTCACTAACCCGCCCTATTCAAACAAGCCGTCAAAAAGACTGAAGGCGTATCTTCTTAAAGAGTACAAGGCTTATGCGGGCGACCTTTTCTCCGCAGTAATGAAACGGTGCTTTGAGTTTTGCGACAAAGACGGCTACTGTGCCTTTTTAACTCCTTATGTTTGGCTGTTTATAGCAAATCATAAGGCTCTCAGAAAGGAAATAATAAACGGCAAAAGCCTTGAATCTCTGCTTTTGTTCGAATATTCCGCATTCGCGGACGCAACAGTTCCCCTTTGCGCTTTTGCGATAAAGAATCAAAACGAAAACAAAAAGTCCATATTCATAGGCCTCGACGAGTTCCGCGGTGGAATGGATGTTCAGGAAAAATATATGCTTTCATCTCTGAAAGAAGCGGACTGTCCATATAAATATATAAGGGATACAAAGACATTCCTTGACTTGCCCAATTACTCTTTCGCCTTTTGGGCGGAGCCTCCGCTGATTGAAGCGTTTAAGAATCACAAGAGGATTGTGGACATCGCCGCTCCCCGTCAGGGACTCGCGACGGGCGACAACTCCCGCTATGTCCGCTTTTGGCATGAGGTTAGCTTTGAGGATATAGGTCAGGGCTTTGGAAGTCTTAACGAGTTTTTAAAATCGGGCAAAAAGTATATGCCCTACAACAAGGGCGGCAGTTTCGTCCGCTGGTACGGAAATCTTGACAGGGTTTTAAGAATTGACCGCCCATATTTTGAGGAGCTGCAGAACAGGGGCAATCGCCTGCCTTCAAGGCAGCTCTACGGCAAAGAGTGCATTAGCTGGTCAAAGGTGACTTCGAGCGATTTTTCGATGAGGTATATTCCGAAAGGCTTTGCATTTGATGTGGCGGGCTGCAGCGTCTTTGCCGACAGTGAGCTTTGGTGCCTTCTGGCTTTCTCGAACTCCAGCACCATGCAGGCTCTTTTGAATGTGTTAAGCAAAACCTTAAACTATGAGGTCGGCGCGGTGAAATCCATTCCGTACGCCGAGCTCCCCGCCGAAAGAAAGGCAGAAGCTGAAAGGCTGGCGAAAGAATCTGTCGCCGCTTTGAAGGATGAATGGGACAGATATGAGCAGTCAAGGGATTTTAAATGCAACCCCCTTGTCAAGATTGCGAAGGAAAAAAGAAATTCTTAAGATTTTTCTAAAATTTGCTTATTCCCATGTCCGCAGGGGCAAATTAGCTTTAATAATGTTGATAAATCGGCGCATAACAGTTATAATGGCTGTGAGTTTATTGCTGGAGGGCTGTAAATGGTAAGAATTGAGAACCATCTTGGAACCATAGATATTTCCGAAAAATATTTTTCAAGTCTTATCGGCCATACTGTTGTGTCATGCTTCGGAGTATTGGGAATAGCCGACGGAAGCACAGTAAAGGGCAAAAATAAGAGCCGCTCTTTTAAGAAAAAGGGCTCCGGCAAGGGCGTCACAGTCAAGAGCGAACTGGGCGGTCTTCTTGTGGATATTCACATCATCGTGGGCTACGGAATTAATATCTCCGCAATTGTAAACAGCATAAAAACTAAGGTTCTCTATGTGGTGGAAACAGCAACCCAGCTTAAAGTTAAAAGAATTAATGTTTTTGTTGACGCAATGATTTCCTGATTGCTTGGAGTGTTATTTTTGATTACAGGTGCAATGCTTAGAGATGCCGTAATTTCCGCGGCAAACAATATCGGCAATTACCGAACACAGGTGGATGAACTGAATGTTTTTCCCGTTCCCGACGGTGATACGGGTACAAATATGTCCATGACCATTCAGAACGCTGCCAAAGCGGTTAGATTCGTTGAGGACAGCGCCTCTGTTGAGCAGGTCGCCAAAATTGTTTCCTCTGCCCTTTTAAGAGGGGCAAGGGGCAACTCGGGCGTTATCCTTTCCCTTATTTTCAGAGGCTTTGAAAAGGGACTGAGAGGCTGCTTTGAGGCGGCTGGTCCCACCATCGCGACCGCTTTAAAACTTGGCTCGGAGCAGGCTTACAAGGCTGTTATGAAGCCTGTTGAGGGTACAATCCTTACCGTCATAAGAGTTGCCGCCGAGGAGGCTGAAAAGGCTGCGGATGAGGAGTCCGCGGAAAAGGTTTGGGAAATTGCCTGCGAGGCCGCGAAAAGGGCTCTTGCCGACACTCCCAATCTCCTGCCCGCTTTAAAGAAGGCAAAGGTTGTGGACTCGGGCGGTCAGGGTCTTGTATATATCATGGAGGGCATGCGCAGCGTTTTCTCCGACAATGTTATTATCGAGGGAGAAAGCGTGGAGCCCCAGGCTGCCGCAGTTATCAGAGATGTTATTCACTCCGAGGAGCAGATAAAATACGGCTATTGCACAGAGCTGCTTATCTCCAAAAAACCCGGCAGCTTTCTTGATTCTTTGCTTTTAAGAGCTTACCTTGAAACCATTGGCGACAGCGTCGTGGTGGTCGATGACGATGACATCATAAAGGTGCATGTCCACACCGACGACCCGGGCAGCGTACTGACAAAAGCTAAGGAGTACGGCGAATTTGAAAACATCAAGATAGACAATATGCGCCGCCAGCACAGAAATATAGTTTGGGGCGCAAATCAGCATATGGATACCTCGGGAACCCACGACGAAAGCGCGGAGATGAAGGATTTCGGCTTTGTCGCCGTTGCCGCCGGCGAGGGTCTCATGGAGCTGTTCACTTCTCTCGGCGTTGACAGAATGGTCAGCGGCGGACAGACCATGAATCCCAGCACAGAGGATATCCTGAACGAGATTAACAAGACTCCCGCAAATACGGTTTTTGTTCTGCCGAACAATAAAAATATAATCCTTACCGCGGAGCAGACCCTGTCACTGACCTCCAAAAAGGTAAGGGTCATTCCCACAAAGACCATACCCGAAGGTATTGCGGCTCTGCTTGCCTTTGACCCGGACGCGGACGAGGAGACAAATCACCTCAACATGAACAAGGCAGCCGAGCAGGTTCAAACCGCGCAAGTCACCTTTGCGGCAAGGGACAGCGTCGTGAACGGTCAGAATGTCAAAAAAGGTCAAATGCTGGGCATGGAAAACGGCAAGATTACCGTTATTGACGACAATCCCGTCAGCGCGGCGTTCAAGACCACAAAGCGGCTTTTAAAGAAATCCACCTCCGTCATTACGATAATTTACGGCGAGGGCGTAACCGAGGAGGACGCCGAAAAGCTTAAAAAGCTGATTGAAGCTAAGGCTCCGTCGGGCGCCGAGGTCGTTGTGGTAAACGGCGGGCAGCCTGTTTACTATTTCATAGTTTCGGTTGAATAACGCCCCTTTTAAAGGCAGGGACGGAATGTGAATCTTGAGACTTCAATTCAATATGTGAAAGGTGTCGGCGAGGCAAGGGCCAAGCAATTTAAAAAGCTGGGCGTCGAAACGGTGGGCGACCTGCTTTTCTTCTTTCCCCGCGCCTATGAAAACTGGACACCCGAAAGCTCAATACATAAGGCTCCGCTATATACGAACTGCTGCATAAGAGCGTATATAGCCGAGCCTCCAATTGTCAGCAGGATAAGCGGCGGCAGGCTGCTTACAAAATGCAGCGCCACCGACGGGGAAACAATAATGAACCTTGTGTTCTTTAATAACCCCTATATAGCGGACAAGCTGATTGAAGGCAAGGAATATCTTTTTTACGGCAAGCTCTCAAGAAATCTCTACGGCGGAAGGGAAATGACCTCTCCCCGCCTTGGCTCCGTGGAGCTTGCCGGAAAGGTTAGACCCGTATACCATCAGACCGCCGCATTAAAGTCCGCCGTTATTGAAAACTGCGTAAAAAACTGTTTCTCGAGCCTTAAAGATTTGCCCGAAACCCTGCCCGAATACCTAATATCAAAATATGACCTTATGCCCCGCTATGAGGCTTTAAGGCAGATGCACTTTCCCGACAATGGGGACATGCTGTTTAAAGCAAGGCGAAGGCTTGTTTTTGAGGAGCTTTTGATTTTCAGGCTCGCTTTGTTCCTTATAAGGGAAAAGGGAAGCGAAAATGATGGCATAGCTCTAAAGAAAGACTATACCGATGAGTACGCCCAGTACCTGCCCTTTACGCTTACAAACGCGCAGAAAAAGTGCATAAGAGAAATTGCGGCTGACCTTTCGGGCACAAAGCCCATGAACCGTCTACTCCAAGGCGATGTTGGCTCGGGCAAGACAGCGGTCGCCGCGGCGGCGATTTATTCCTGCGCAAAAAACGGCTATCAAAGCGCTCTTATGGCTCCGACGGAGGTACTCGCCGAGCAGCACTACAAGACACTTTTAAGGCTGTTTGAGGGCACGGATTTGAATATCTGCCTTCTGACAGGCTCAAAGACCGCGAAGGAAAAGAGAAAGGCTAAGGAGAGCCTTGCTTTGGGCGAAACCGATATTGCGGTTGGCACCCATGCGCTGCTCCAGTCGGATGTGGAGTTTAAGAAGCTGGGGCTTGTAATCACAGACGAACAGCACAGGTTCGGAGTTAATCAGCGGGCGGCTCTTGCCGCTAAGGGGGACAACCCCCATGTGCTTGTTATGTCGGCGACGCCCATCCCCCGCACTCTGGCCCTCATAGTCTACGGCGATTTGGATGTGAGTGTCATCGATGAGCTGCCCCCCGGCAGGCAGGTAATAGAAACCTATAAGGTAAACTCCGGCTACCGTCAGAGGATATACAGATTTATAAAAAAGCACCTTGACGAGGGCAGGCAGGCTTATATCATTTGCCCGCTTATCGACAGCGACGAGGAGGAGCCTGCGGACCTGATAGCCGCAAAGGAGCTTTTTGAGGAGCTGTCCAAGGGAGAATTCAAAAACTATAAGGTGGGTCTCCTCCACGGCAAAATGAGACCGAACGAAAAGAACAATACAATGCGGCTGTTTTCCGAAGGGGAAATTCAGCTCCTTGTTTCCACCGTTGTGGTTGAGGTGGGCGTGGATGTGCCAAACGCCACTGTAATGGTCATAGAAAACGCTGAGATGTTCGGTCTGTCTCAGCTCCATCAGCTAAGGGGCAGAATCGGCAGGGGCAAGCACAAATCCACCTGCATACTTGTCTCCGACGATGAGGGAGAAAACGCAAAGCAGCGCTTTGAAGTTTTCTGCTCCACCACAGACGGCTTTGTTATTGCTGAAAAGGACCTTGAGCTGAGGGGACCCGGCGACTTTTTCGGCGAAAGGCAGCACGGCATACCCCAGTTTAAGATTGCGGATATATTTACGGACAGCAAGAGCCTTTACGCGGCTCAGAAAATAGCCGAAGGTATTTTGTCCCTTGACCCGCGCCTTCAAAGGGCGGAGAACAGGATGTTAAAAGAGTCGGTTGACAGACTTATCGCCGATTTCCAGAAAGCTAATTAAAGGGTGAAGAATATGAAAAGAATCGCAAGCTTTGAGGTAAATCACAATATACTCGAAAGGGGCATGTATACCTCAAGAATCGACGGCGACGCTGTGACATATGACATTAGAATGAGAAGGCCCAATAAAGAGCCTGTAATCAGCAACGCCGCCATTCACACAATTGAGCATTTGTTTGCAACATTCGTAAGGAATTCGGAATATGCCCAGGGCATTATCTACTTTGGTCCCATGGGCTGCAGAACGGGTTTTTACTTTATAGTCAGGGACAGCATTTCCCCCGATACTGCTATAAAGCTTGCCCATGATGCTTTTAAATTCATTGCGGAGTACGAGGGCGAAATCCCCGGAGCAACCGAGATTGAATGCGGCAACTTTAGAGAGCACTCCCTTGAGGAGGCTAAAAAAGAGGCCGCTGACTTCTACCCCGTTCTCGAAAACTGGACGGCGGAAATGCTAAAGTACAAGGAATAAGCTAAAGCCTTTCGCAAAAGCGGAAGGCTTTTTGTTTCGAATATATTAATCTCTGAGGGGAAAATAATATGTGCGGCTTTAGTTTAATTCCGCAGCTTTCCTTGCCGGAAAAGAAGCAAGCGTTTCTAAATTAACAACTTATTTACAAAATTTCGGTTGACAAAAGCTGATTAGGACTATATATTATTATTGTTAGCACTCAGCATATAAGAGTGCTAACAGTGCTATTAAACAGAAGGAGGTGGGGTTGTGGAGCTTAGCGTAAGGAAGAATAAAATACTTGCAGCTGTTGTTGACCGTTATATACTTACAGGCGAACCTGTGGGCTCAAAGACCGTTGCCGCAATGCTTGACCATGCGGTTTCTTCCGCTACAATAAGGAACGAAATGGCTGAGCTTTGCGAACTTGGTTACCTTGAGCAACCCCACACATCATCGGGAAGAATCCCGACTCAGAAGGGATACAGGTATTATGTAGACCGCCTGATGGGCAGATATGAGCTTGCAAGCGACGAGATGTATAGAATAGAGCGTCAGCTTGAAAGCGCTTCAAGCGAGCCTGAGGCTCTGCTTATAAAGGCAAGCGCGATACTTGCGGAGCTGACGGGCTGCGCGGGCATTTCCACCACGCCCAAGGACGAATACACGGTTATTAAAAAGGTTGAGCTTGTTCCCATCGGCAAAAAGACCATAATGGTGGTTCTGGCAACCTCATCGGGACTTTTAAAGTCTAAGGTCTGCCGAATGGATGTGCCCATTACTTTGGACCTTATTGAGCTTTTTTACAATGTGGCGGCCGCGAATTTCATAGGGGTCAGGGTTTCGGACATTCACGCTCCCCTGCTCCAGAATATCGCCGCGTCGCTCGGTGAAAAGGCATTCGATATGCTGGGTCTTGTTAACGCGGTAGCGGACTTGGCTCAGAGCTGCACAAGCTCGGAGCTTGTGCTTGAGGGCGAAGCAAACCTTTTAAACCACAAGGAGCTTGAGGCGAACGCCTTGGAGCTTTTGACCTTCCTTCAGGACGGAGATTTGCTCTCCAAAATGCTGGCGGAGAGAAATTCTCAGCTCAGCGTCACCATCGGCAAGGAGAATGTTTTTAAGGAGCTTGAAAACTCCAGCATGATACTCTCCAGCTATTCGGTTCTTGGTCAAAGGGCAGGCTCTGTGGGCATTATCGGACCTACCAGAATAGACTACGCAAGGCTGATACCCAGCATTAAGTTCTTGTCCCAGCTTGTGGGCGAGCTACTGAGCGATGTCACAGAGTCTGATTGACAAAAATATACAGTGAGGATTGATATTAGTGCCTAAAAAGAAAAATCCCGACATAAACGAGACTTCAAAGGAAAAGGATAAGGAAAAGGACACACCTGAGAAGAACGCTCAAGCGCCTGAGAACGAAAAGGCGGAGGAGAATAAGGAATCCGCTGAACTTCAGGCTGTTCGGGAAGAGCTTTCGAACCTTAAAAAGGAATACGACGAATTAAAGGATATATATCTTCGCACCCTTGCGGAGTACGACAATTACAGAAAACGCACATTAAAAGAAAAAGACGCCCTTTATTTGGACGCTAAGGCGGAGGTTTTAAAGAACTTCCTGCCCGTCGCGGACAATTTCCAAAGGGCTTTATCTGCGAGCGCGAATGAGGACCTTGACAGCTATAAGCAAGGCATGGGAATGATAATAAATCAGTTCTTAAAGGCTCTCTCCGATGAGGGGCTTACCGAGTTCGGAAATGTCGGAGACAGCTTTGACCCCAATATTCACAACTGCGTAATGCATGAGGAGAACGAGGAGCTTGGCGAAAATGTCATCTCCGAGGTTTTCCAAAAGGGCTATATGCTCGGCGACAGGGTCGTCAGAGCCGCGGTTGTTAAGGTAGCCAATTAACTCTATTTTATAAACCTATATCATTTCAGGAGGAACAAACATGTCAAAAATAGTAGGCATTGACCTTGGCACAACCAACTCTTGCATAGCGGTTATAGAAGGCGGTGAGCCGATAGTTATTCCCAATGCGGAAGGCGCAAGAACCACACCCTCCGTTGTAGCGTTCTCAAAAACAGGCGAAAGGCTTATAGGTCAGGTTGCAAAAAGGCAGGCAATCACCAACCCCGACAGGACCATTACATCAATCAAGCGCCAGATGGGTACGGACTACACCGTTAAGATAGATGACAAGAGGTTCACCCCTCAGGAGATTTCCGCAATGATTCTGCAGAAGCTGAAGGCAGACGCGGAGGCTTATCTCGGCACCACAATCACTGAGGCGGTTATCACCGTTCCCGCATACTTTACCGACTCCCAGCGTCAGGCTACAAAGGACGCCGGCAAAATTGCGGGTCTTGATGTTAAGAGAATCATCAACGAGCCCACAGCCGCCGCATTGGCTTACGGCATAGATAAGGAAAACGACCAGAAGGTCATGGTTTACGACCTTGGCGGCGGCACCTTCGATGTATCCATCATTGAGATGGGCGAAGGCGTTCAGGAAGTTCTCGCAACCGCGGGCAACAACCGTCTCGGCGGCGACGACTTCGACCAGAGAATCATTGACTGGCTTATTGAGGAGTTTAAGAAGGACCAGGGCATTGACCTCAGAGGCGACAAGATGGCTCTCCAGAGGCTCAAAGAGGCGGCTGAGAAGGCAAAAATCGAGCTTTCAAGCGTAACCAGCACAAACATCAGCCTGCCCTATATCACAGCAGACGCCTCCGGACCCAAGCACCTTGAGATGACCCTTACAAGGGCAAAGTTCAACGAGCTCACAGCAGACCTTGTTGAGGCTACAATGGGCCCCGTCCGTCAGGCTATCGCAGACTCCGGACTTAAGGTTTCGGACATTGACAAGGTTCTTTTGGTAGGCGGCTCCACAAGAATTCCCGCCGTTCAGGAAGCTATCAAGGCATTTACCGGCAAGGAGCCTTTTAAGGGCATCAACCCCGATGAGTGCGTTGCTATCGGCGCCGCTATTCAGGCAGGCGTTCTCGGCGGCGAGGTTAAGGGACTTCTCCTTCTCGATGTTACTCCCCTGTCCCTCGGCATTGAGACCCTCGGCGGCGTATGCACAAAGATAATCGAGAGGAACACCACTATCCCCACAAGAAAGAGCCAGATTTTCTCCACAGCCGCGGACAATCAGACCTCCGTTGAGGTTCATGTTCTCCAGGGTGAGCGTGAATTCGCAAAGGACAACAAGACCCTCGGCAGATTCCATCTTGACGGCATTATGCCCGCTCCCAGAGGCGTTCCGCAGATTGAGGTTACCTTCGATATTGACGCAAACGGCATTGTTCATGTATCCGCTAAGGACCTTGCCACAAACAAGGAGCAGTCAATCTCCATCACAGCCTCCACCAATATGTCCAAGGAGGACATTGAAAGGGCTATAAAGGAAGCCGAAAGGTACGCCGAGGAGGACAAGAAGCGCCGCGAGGAAACAGAAATCAGAAACGGCGCCGACCAGATGGTCTACCAGTCCGAAAAGCTGCTTAAGGATAACGGCGACAAGTTCACCGAGGACGAAAAGAAGCAGATAAGCGAAAAGATTGACGCTCTGAGAGAAGCCTTAAAGGGCGAGGACATTAACCTCATAAAGAACCGTCAGGATGAGCTCACAAAGAAGTTCTACGAGCTCTCCGAAAGGCTCTACAAAGAGGCTGCGGCACAGGCTCAGCAGCAACAGCAAGGAAACAATACGGGCAGCACGCAGTCCACGGACAATTATCAGGAAACCCCATATACTGATGTTGATAACGAATAAAAAATATAGCAGGGGCTCTGCCTCTGCTATATTTAAAGCTGTAAGTTCAAGGGCGCAAAGAGCCCTTGAATCAACGCTTTAAATCTAATATAATTATTTCATTGCGCGGCAAAAACTGCCGCTCTCCAAAACAAAAGGGATAAGGTTAACTTATGGCTGAAAAACGAGATTATTACGAGGTTTTGGGTGTTGACAGAAATGCCACCGAAGACGAAATAAAAAAGGCATACAGAAGGCTTGCCAAGCAGTATCATCCCGACTTAAACCCCGGCGACAAGGAAGCCGAAGCCAAGTTTAAAGAGGCCAACGAGGCATACGAGGTCCTCTCCGACAGCGAAAAGAGGGCCAAGTATGACCGCTTTGGCCATGCGGGCGTTGACCCGAATTACGGCGCAGGTCAGGGCGGCAGCGGTTTTGGCGGCTTCGGCGGCTTTGACTTTGACCTGGGCGATATATTCTCCAGCTTTTTCGGCGGATTCGGCACGGGTCAGAGGCGTGCAAACCCCAACGCTCCTCAGAGGGGTTCGGATATTCACACCACCCTCACCATATCCTTTGAGGAAGCTGCAAAGGGATGCAAAAAGACCGTCAATGTTGACCGCATTGAGGTTTGCGATACCTGCAGCGGCTCAAGGGCTGCTCCCGGCACTCATTCTCAGACATGCTCTGAGTGCGGCGGCTCGGGTCAGGTAAGAATCCAGCAGCGCACACCCTTCGGCATGATTACAACCATGAGAACCTGCTCCAAGTGCGGCGGCAGCGGAGTGTTTATTCCCACGCCGTGCAATACCTGCAAGGGTACGGGCAGAATCAGAAGAAATGTCAGCATAGAGGTTGATGTGCCCGCGGGTATAGACGACGGTCAGGCAATAAGCAGCAGGGGCAACGGCAACAAGGGCTTAAACGGCGGTCCCGCCGGAGATTTGATTATAAACATACATGTAAGACCGCATCCCTTCTTTGAAAGGGACGGCTACAATGTCTGGTGCGAAATCACCGTCACCTTTGTTCAGGCGGCATTGGGCGATGAGCTGAAAGTCCCGACCCTTGACGGCAAGGTAAAATTCAAGCTGCCCGCCGGTACTCAGCCCGGCAGCGTGCTGAAACTCAAGGGCAAGGGCATACCCCACCTGAACGGCAGAGGCGTGGGCGACCAGCTGCTCAGAATCAATGTTGAAGTGCCCCGCAACCTTACAAAGAGGCAGAAAGAAATCCTCCTCCAGTTCAATGAGGAAATGGGAAACAAGCCCCTGGGTGAGCCTGAGGATGACAAGAAAGGCTTTTTCGGCAAAAAGAAAAAATAAATTAAGCTCCCTTTTAAGGGAGCTTTTCTTTTTGCTATGCTTTTGACTTTACTTGTCTGTCTGAGAGTTTTAAGCCTATTATGCCCAGAATCACCACCGCAAAGGATACAAGCATCGTCTTTGTTACGGAGTCTTTAACGGGGCTTAAGAGCGCCGCGCCGTTTGTAAAGAAGTAGAGAGCCGCGACAATTAAGAAGTAGGTTATGTATGCTCTGCCCGCGAATCTCACGGGGCTCATGTCAATGGGTGTATCAAGCCCCTTCTTAATCATGTTCTTATGCACGATATAGGCATATACTGCGAGGAGCGCCGCAAGCACAACCACATAGGTTACGGCAATAGGGATGGGATTTTTAAAGCAGACAGCCCTCAAATCGGGATTTGTCTGAATTGCCGCGTTGTAGTCTTCAAGGCTGTAGAAAACCTTCTTTCCCGTTAAGGTATACTCTTGGTCATAAACTCTGCTGATGGCGGGCATTGCAAGCGCCAGACCGAATGTGAAGAAAAGGGTTGTGAGGGTATTATATGCCGCCCGGAGCTTGCGGGATATAGTCGGGAAATCGTCGGCTAAGTTCCAATTGTCTTTAAGCTTCTTATCCGCAATAAAGCAGAGTATCATAACGCCCAAGCCGAGAAGGAAGCCTGTGAAATACTCCCAGTATGACCATGTGTATTTAAGCCACTGGGGCTTTTTTATGTGCTCAAAGATTCCGCCCGGGACATCAAAGAGCATTATTACATCGGCTAAGGTTATGGAGACAGCCATAATCGCGCAGGTACAGAAGTTTATAACGCTGCCCCGCTTGTCTTTAACTCCAAAGCGCTGATACAGCATTACAGCGGCGGCGGCTATAGCCTTGGATACAACCTCAATTGAGGTGAAATAATTCCTGCCGCCTGTGATTTTCTTGGCCCATGACATTCCGTTAAAATGCTTTAAGTACATCAGCCACTGGTTTGTGTCAAGTCCCTGCTCAGCGAGACCCTTTGCGAAAAGCTCCGCTGCCTGGGGGTGGAACAGCTCCAAAATCGGGTGGGCAAGCGTTGCCTTTAATATGTACTGAACGGAGTAAAAGACTAATGCCGCGATAATTAAGTGCTTTACCTTGTAGCGTTTATCGGTAAAAAAGCGTCCAAGCAGGAATCCGAAAAAGGGCAGCCAGCCAAAGCCAAGCATAAGCATTATAAGCATTCCGCTGAAAGGGCTTATATTCACATATGTGGATTCTCCCAGTGTGGAGTAAACGGAGGTGGTATCGAGGACACCGGCCATCTGTCTGTTGAGTGTTCCCCAGCCGCCTGCCGTTACTCCTGTAGCGAAGACCATAAGGGGAATCATCTCATAAATATTCTTTTTTCTGTCGCCGAATATGGCGAGGATTAACAGGGTCATAAACGCCGCCACGCTGAACATTCCGAACATTCCGCCAAAGCCGTGGCTGCCTCTCGCCCTCCACATAAAGCCCGTTCCGAAGGCCGCGACAATTACGGCAAGGATTTTGTAAAGCGCGCTGTACTGCCGCCTGTTTATTAATGAAGACTCTGACACTAATATCCCCTACCCTTCTATTTGGCTGCACATTATGAAAAGATACCATAATATGTATAATCGGTCAACTAAATTTTACATTAAGAAAATAAATGCAGTTTACAAACTTTTATTGACAGGTGACGGCACTTATATTATAATTATTAAGCATTTTAGGTATGCCGATGTGGCGGAATAGGCAGACGCAAGGGACTTAAAATCCCTCGATGGCAACATCGTATCGGTTCAAGTCCGATCATCGGCACCAAAACCCCGACAGGTAATTCCCTGTCGGGGTTTTTTATATTTTCTCAGATTATGCTTACACTCTTAATTCCTGATTAGACTTTTGAGTGACCCATTATTGGTACTATATCCATGACTTTTCCCTTTGACTTTTCTCGAAATATGGTAATTTATACATATAGTTACATATTACTTAAATATTTGATGCAGTTTGGGATGGTATTATGCAGGAATTGAGTATGAATACATACTACGCACGAAAAACAAAAGATACCAGAATCCAGACTCTTTGCGAGCACAGCAAAAATGTTGAAGAGTTCTGCAAATCTTTTGGCGCTAAAATCGGCGTTGCAAAAACTGCCTCTCTTTGCGGCAAACTGCATGATATCGGAAAGGCGACCGAAGAGTTTCAGCAGTATCTTTTGGGAGAGAGTGACAAAAAAGAGGTGAGATTAATCATTCAAGTGCAGGCGGTAAACTGGCATACTCTTTTTCTTCTAAAGAGAATTCATTTAAAACGCTTGCCGCTCAAATGATTAGCCTTGCAATAATTTCTCACCACCATAACGGACTTTATGACATTATTTCACCGGACGGAAAAGATGTTTTTGAAGTCAGAATTAATCCCAAAAGGGAAATATTTTATGATGAAGTGCTAAAAAAAAATTGCTCATGATAAAGAGATACTCTCCGATGATTTCGATAGCGCAGCTACGGAAATAGAGAACATTTTCAACAAACTGGCAAAGCTGTACCCTAATGATAAAGCCTCTTTAGTGTTTTCTTTAGGTTTAATTGTCAGATATTTGCTCAGCTGTGTGCTCGATGCGGACAGATATGACAGTTATCTTTTTGAAAACAACGAAAAGGTAACAAACATGACAGACGACAACTTTTTTGCAAAACTCAGCGATGAGCTCGAAAATCACATCAGAAAACTCGACAAAAGCGGTTCAGTAAATAAAGAGCGTCAAAAGATATCTGACGCATGCCTTAGCTTTGCTAAAAATGATAACGGCATATATCAGCTGCATGTTCCCACTGGAGGGGGAAAAACACTCAGCAGTCTGAGGTATGCCGTTAATTGCGCAAAAATGAACGGCAAGGACAGGATTTTTTATATTGCACCCTATAAGTCCATACTTGAGCAGAACGCTGATGTTGTCAGGGGCATTTCTAAATACTGCAAAGAAGAAATCCTTGAGCATCACAGTGATATTGTTAGCAGTGATGACAGATACAAGCTTCTTACAGAACGATGGTCGTCAAAGATTGTCTTAACAACTATGGTGCAGTTTCTCGATACCTTGTTTGCCGGGAAGTCCTCCGCTGCCAGAAGATTTCATTCGCTCGCTAACTCGGTAATCATTATCGACGAAGTTCAGTCCATCCCCGTAAACTGCATTTATATGTTTAATACTGCGATGAATTTCTTAGCTTCGGTCATGAACTGTTCTGTGGTTTTATGTACAGCAACTCAGCCCCGCCTGCACCTTACAAAAAAGTATCCTCTGATGTTGAGCAATAAAAGAATGATTGAGGATACCACCGAAATATTTAAGAGATTTAAACGAACACAAATTCGGGACCTTACAATCGAGGGTGTTTTTTCATCAGAGCGGCTTGCGGAATTTATTGCGGAAAAGCACAAGGACAATAAACGCATACTTGCGATTTTAAACACTAAGAAAGCTGCTTTAAAAGCCTTTTTATGCTTAAAGGAAAACTATCCGAGTTTTAATGTTTGCTATTTGAGTACCGGCCTTTGCCCTGCCCATAGGAGAAAGGTTTTAGAGAAAATAAGATATGAAAAAGAAGTCATATGCATTAGCACTCAGCTGATTGAGGCAGGCGTGGATATTAGTTTCTCCATTGTAATACGGTCTCTTGCGGGGCTTGACAGTATTGCTCAGGCAGCAGGCAGGTGCAACCGCAACAAAGAGCTTGAAAATGGTGATGTTTATATCATCAGATTCAAAGAAGAGAACATTGACAAATTGGTGGATATTAGAGAAGGGCAAAAGGCCGCTCTCAATGTATTGGCGGCCTTTGAAAAAAACCTGAAAGATTTGACAACGATTTATTATCGGTTAAGGCAATGGACAGTTTTTATTACTATTACTATACACAGCGCGAAACTCACAATGAAATGTGCTATCCGCTAAGCAAGACCAAAACGCATTTTTACAAAGACACAGACCTTTTCGATTTATTGTCCAATAACAACACCGGTACATCTGTCATGCCTTTAGAAAACAGTAAAAAGTATATTTTGAGACAGTCATTCGACTCTGCAGGCAGAAATTTTAGGTCAATCGACAGTGAAGGCATTGGCGTTCTTGTCCCCTATGGCAAATGCAAAAATCTTATTGAGGAATTCAGGAAAACAGAAAACCTGAAAGAAAAACTGTCGATACTTAGAGAATTGCAGCAGTACAGCATAAATATATTCCCATATGAAAAAGAAAAACTGCTCGAAAGAAACGGGCTGATACCGCTGGAAAACATCGGGGCCTATCTTGTGGATGACATTTATTACGATAGCGAGTTCGGTTTGAATATTGAAAAGGCTGAAATGGAAATATATACACATTGAGAAAGGTTGGTTGCTTATGCAAAAGGCAAACAAAGTGTCCCTGAAGGTGTCGGGGAGAATGGCTTTGTTCAGCGACCCGATTACTAGGGTGGGAGGTGAAAAAAGCACATATCAGGTTCCCACTTATCAGGCATTAAAAGGCATTCTTGAAAGCTGTTATTGGAAACCGAGTTTCATTTGGGTGATAGACAGGGTCAGGATTATGAATCAAATCAAAACCCAGTCAAAAGGTATTCGTCCGATTAAATACGGAGGCGGCAACTATTTGTCAATTTACTCCTATTTAACCGATGTCGAATACCAAGTCGAGGCTCATTTTGAATGGAATGAAAACCGCCCTGATTTAAGGGCAGATTGGAACGAGGACAAGCACTATTTTATAGCTAAGCGAATGATAGAAAAGGGCGGAAGACGAGATGTGTTTTTAGGCACAAGGGAATGTCAGGCCTATGTTGAGCCCTGCGTGTTCGGAGAAGGTGACGGCTTTTACGATGATCTGTCAGAACTGTCTTTTGGGCTTATGTACCACGGCATAACATATCCCGATGAGAATGAGAACAAAGAGTTTATAGTTCGTTTTTGGCATCCCAAAATGAAGAAAGGGATTATTGAGTTTTGCCGCCCTGAGGATTGCCCGGTAAAAAGGGTTGTAAAAAAATACTCGCCCAAAAAATTTATCCCCGGAGCGAACTTTTCGGGTTACGAAACAATTTTGGAAGAATTAGCAAAGGAGGGCTAACATGGGCTGGGCGCAAAAATTAGCTGAAACCTATGACAATTGCCTGGCTGAAGTAGGTGTTTTCTATCAGGATAAAACTCCTCTTCTTCCTATTTATCACACAACACAACAAGCCCATATTGAAATCCTTATAGACAGCGACGGAAACTTCTTATACGGCAGGTCCAGAGTTATCACCGACAAAGGCGACGCAACTACAATAATACCCTGCACGGAAGACTCCGCCTTGGGAACAAACGACAGGGCCCCTCACCCGCTGTTTGACAAGCTAAATTACCTTGCGGGTGATTACAAGAAATATGCAAATCAGGATGGCAAATTCGATAAATATATAAAAAATCTTCGCTTATGGTGCGAATCGCCTTACAAACATCCTAAAATAGTTTCAATAATGAGGTACCTTGAAAAAGGAACTCTTATAAAAGATTTGATTGATGATGGTATTCTTTTTACGAATGAAAACAACCTGCTTATTGACAAATGGACAGACCCCGACCCGCCGCCTATATTTAAAGTCGTAAATTCACAGGATAAAGCCTTTGTCCGAATTGCTGTTATACCTTCCGACGGTTCTGACAACGCTGACATATATCCCTGGCTTGACAAAAGCCTTTGGAACAGTTTTATCTGCTATCAGGACAGCCTTGAAAGCGATAGTGATTATTGTTATGCCACCAGAAATTTCGTTCCCATATCAAGACTAAGTCCAAAAAAGATAAGAAATCCAGGCGACTCCGCAAAACTTATTTCCAGTAACGACTCTTCAAACTTTACATACAGAGGCAGGTTTGCAAAGCCTGAACAAGCGTTCTGCATAGGCCGGGAAACAACCGAAAAGGCTCATAATGCTTTGCGCTGGCTGATTTCAAAGCAAGGCACTTATCATGACTCACAAGTGATTGTTGCATGGGGCACCAAAAATGAAGAAATACCGCCCATTTGCGCCGATTCCCTGGACCTTGTTGCCGCCTTGTATCCTTCAGATGAACCGGTAGTATTTACAAATGAAAAATTCGCAAATGAATTAAATAAAGCAATTAACGGCTATAAGGCGAACTTGAAAGAGGATAATCAGGCTGTCGTTATGGGAATGGATTCCGCAACTTCCGGTAGGTCCGCAATTCGCGGTAGGCTATCGATTTTTTATTACAGGGAACTGCTCATCCTTGATTTAATTGAACGCATTGAAAAATGGCATAAAACCTGCTCATGGAAGCTCGAATACCGAAAAATCAAAACCGGAAAAGATGAAAAAGGCAAAGAAAAGTATGAAAAATTCGCATTTGTAGGGGCACCCGCTCCTAAAGACATTGCAGAAGCGGCATACGGGACAAACATAAAGGAAAACCACAAAAAATCAATTATTGAAAGGCTGCTGCCCTGTATAATAGACGGAGCAAAAGTTCCCGTTGATATTATGAAGAACGCCGCAAGGAGGGCTTCCAATCCTGCAAGTTTCAAAGAAGACTGGGAGTACCGTAAAACCCTGAGCATTGCTTGCGCCTTAATCAGAAAGTATTACAACGATAAAAGCAAAAATAAGGAGGTATTTAAGATGGGGCTCGATTTTGAGAACAACGACAGAAACTATCTGTTCGGCAGAATCCTTGCATATATGCGGGAGATTGAAAGTAAAGCCTTGTATGATGCAAAAGAGAACAGGCAGACAAATGCTGAAAGATTGCTCAATGCGTTCTGCAGGGCTCCTGCGAAATACTGCGATATACTTCACAAGCAACTGCAGCCGTATCTAAAAAGACTTGGCGGAAAAGGATTCTTCCTTGAGTCGGAAATGATGGCATTAATATCCCGGCTTGACACCGAATTCAACAATACTCCTCTTAACGAAACATTCCTGCTCGGATACTCGGCGCAAATGAATCATTTTATTGAAGGCAGCAGGGCTCATAAACAAAATGAAACCGAAACTTTTGAAGAATAAATTTTTTTATGAAGGAGAATTGATATGAGCGTATTGAAAAACAAAATCGATTTTGCTGTTATCGTCTCGGTTAAAAACGCGAATCCCAACGGAGACCCCTTAAACGGCAACCGCCCAAGGGAAGACTATGACGGTTTTGGTGAGATTTCCGATGTATGTATTAAAAGGAAAATCAGGAACAGGTTTATTGACCTTAGCAAAGAGGATAGTTCTATCAAGTTATTTGTACAGTCGGATGATAAGACTGTGGAGGGCTTTAAGAGTCTGAGAGAAAGGGCAGATTCGGTTGAAGAGCTGAAAGCGGCAGAAAAGAAAAAAGACCCCGAAGCATTTGCAAAAATTGCCTGCGAGACATGGATTGATGTCAGAAGCTTTGGTCAGGTATTTGCCTTTAAGGGCAGCGATGTTTCCATCGGAGTCAGAGGACCGGTGTCAATTCATCCCGCCTTTAGCGTTGTCCCGATAGACATTCAGAGCATTCAGATTACAAAAAGCGTCAACAGCGTTCCGGGAGAGAAGAAAGGCCCCGATACAATGGGCACAAAACACCGTGTACCCTTTGGTCTTTATGTCTTCTACGGCAGCATAAACTGCCAGCTTGCGGAATTAACGGGCTTCAGTGAAGAAGATGCCGATAGGATTCTTTGGGCTTTAAGGTCATTGTTTGTAAACGATGCCTCATCCGCAAGACCCGAAGGTAGCATGGAGGTATGCAAAGTATATTGGTGGAAACATAAAAACAAAAACGGCCAGTACTCATCAGCAAAGGTACATCGTTCGCTTAAAGTTAAGGCCAAAACCGATACCCCGCGCAATCTGGAGGATTACAGCATAGAGCTTGAACACCTTGAAGGTCTTGAACCTGAGATTTACGATGAGCTGGTATGATAAGCCATTATGATTACCTGCAGCTTTCGGGCATACAGCATTTCGTTTTCTGCCGTAGACAATGGGCTCTGATTTTTATTGAGAATCAATGGGCAGACAATTTGCGAACAGTTGAAGGTACTCTTCTTCATGAAAAAGCTCACGACCCTACATCCGATGAAAAACGAAAAGATATAATAATTGTCAGAGGAATGCCAATCAAATCGGACAAACTGAGAATAACCGGTATTTGCGATGTGGTTGAGTTTATCGCTGACGAAAATGGGATACATATAAACAATTATGAAGGAAAGTACAAAGTATATCCCATTGAATACAAGCGCGGTGAACCAAAAGAGAACGAGGCTGATATTCTTCAACTTGTTGCGCAGGCAATATGTCTTGAAGAAATGCTATGCTGTTCTATAAACGAAGGAGCCATTTACTACGGCAAAACAAGAAGAAGGCAGAAAGTCCAAATTACTGATTCGCTAAGAAATTCTACAACCCGATTTTTTAAAGAAATGCACGAGTATACCCAAAGGCAGTACACTCCGAAAGTTAAACCTACAAAAAGCTGCAATGCGTGCTCACTGAAAAACATATGCTTGCCGAAACTTATGAAAAGCAAAAGTGTAAAAGACTATATTGCTAACCACATTGCAGATGAAAAGGCCTGAGTTGTCATGAGGAAGCTTTTGAACACTCTGTATATTACAACGAATGACAAGTATCTTTCTCTGGATGGCGAGAATGTTGTTGTCTCTCAGGATGGTAAGGAAGTAGCAAGATATCCTCTTCATCGCTTTGAGGCAATAGTAACTTGCGGTTATTCGGGAGTAAGCCCCGCTTTAATGGGCGCCTGCGCTAAGCGGGGCATCTCGATTTCCTTTTTGTCGATGAGCGGAAAATTCCTTGCAAGAGTTTGCGGAGAAACCTGCGGCAATGTAGTTTTGCGAAAAACTCAATACAGGTATTCTGACGATACCGAAATAAGCAACCATATTGCCAAAAGTTTTCTAACGGGAAAACTGTATAATGCAAAATGGGTACTTGAACGAGCGACCCGAGATCATCCAATGCGCCTGAATGTTGAAGAGCTGAAACAAAAATCCGCACAGCTAAGCAAATGCATAAACAATATTCAGTGTGCGGAAAATCTTGAACAGCTTAGAGGTATTGAGGGCGAGGGCGCTAAGGCTTATTTTTGCGTATTTGACCAACTGATTTTAAATCAGAAAGAAGATTTTTCGTTTGATACAAGAAACAGACGACCTCCCCTTGATAATGTTAACGCTTTGCTATCATTTAGTTATTCTCTTTTGTTAAGCACCTGTATTTCTGCTCTGGAATCTGTTGGTCTGGATCCGTATGTTGGTTTTCTGCATCGCGATCGGCCCGGAAGAGCTTCGTTGGCTTTGGATCTTATGGAAGAGTTGCGCCCTGCCCTTGCGGATAAATTTGTCCTTTCACTTATTAACCGCAAAGAAATCAATAAAGACTGTTTTATCCAAAAAGAAAATGGCGCCGTTGAAATAACCGATAACGCAAAAAAGAAAATTCTTACTTGTTGGCAAAATAAAAAATCTGAAGAAATCAAACACCCTTATCTCGATATAAAAATTGAATGGGGCGTTGTGCCTTATGCACAGGCACTTTTGCTTGCTCGATATATCCGCGGCGACATAGATGGCTATCCACCATTTTTATGGAAGTCATAAGTTTAAAGTTTACTGATGAGAGGACGAAAATGCTATGTTTGTTTTAATTACTTATGATGTGAATACTCAAACCGCAAGCGGCAGAAAACGATTGAACAAACTTGCAAAACAATGTGTCAATTACGGACAAAGAGTCCAAAACTCTGTATTTGAATTTGTTATTGACGCCGCTCAGTTTCGAAAAGTAAAGGATCAGCTTGAGAAAATTATTGATCCCCAATGCGACAGCCTCAGATTCTATTATCTTGGAAAAAATTACAAAAATAAGGTAGAACACATCGGAGCAAAACCTTCATATGACCCAGAAGCACCAATAGTTTTATAGTGCGAACCATAAATGCACATAAAAACTTCGGTAGTCTCGCACTAAAAAAGACACGGATTTCATATTAATTTTTTGTTTTCTTTATTAACAATTTATTACCATCAATCTTTTTTTCGTGAACATAGTATGATTAGTACTTTCTAATGCGTAAGATAGTTGTGTATTTTTGCGGACGCTCTCCACACGGAGAGCGTGGATTGAAATAAACAGACCTGCAGCTGTGGACAGAGGCTCAAAGACGCTCTCCACACGGAGAGCGTCGATCGAAATAGCACCTTTTTGCGGCGTGTCAATACAATTTGCAGCTCCCCATATGGAGAGCGGCAAAAGGATACAATTAGATTGCTGTGTGAATAGAAGGCTGAAAAGTTTGTCTTAAACCTCATTTAATAAAGCAGGATTTGGGCTATGTTTTTTCCCGCCAGATGTATTCGGGCGTGAGGGGGAAGGAGAGGAAATCTGTGTTGAAGGCTGCGGAGAGGGCGTTTGCGAGGGCGGCGGGGATACCGATAATGCCGTGCTCGGCGTAACTTCTGATTCCGTAGGGCGATTCCTTTTCGGGCGTTTCCACAAAGCCGACCTTATAATCGGGCTCCTGACCTATGTGCATGGGCTTATAGGTTCTAAGGTTCGGCGTCTTTGGTATGCCGTTTTCGGTATACAGGAACGCTTCCCTGCTTGCAAGGCTTATTCCCATCGCCATGCCGCCCGCTATGACCGAGCGCATAAGCTCGGGGTTGACCGCCTTGCCAACATCCATAACGGTTGAGGCATTCGTTATCCTATAGGTGCAGGTTTTAAGGTTTGCCTCAATTTCCACAACCTGCGCTCCGACGGTCAATGAAGGCCCCGTTTTGCCCTGACCCGTTTCGGTGTCCAGCTCCGTAAGCCCTTTAAGCATAAAGCCTCCCCTGCCGATTACGGGTTTGCCGATTGACTCCCCGTCCGCAGATTTGTATCCCAAGGCAATATCTTTAAAAGCGATGAAATTCTGGGGATTCTTTCGTGAGAACACTCTGCCGTTTTCAATGAGGATTTCCTCCGGCGGACATTTCAGAGCCTCGGAGCCTATTGTTTTTAACTGCGCTATCATGTCGTCGGCAGCCTCTATTACGGCGTTGCCCGCCATATATTCGGTAATGCTCGCCACCGTTTTCCAATGTTCGGGTGCGGTGCGGGTGTCCACATCCATTACCACATGGACATCCTTTGGGCTGATTTTTAGTCTCTCCGCAAGCATTTGGGCAAGGTGGGTCTGGTCGCCTGAGCCTATTTCCACCACGCCCGTATTTAAGTTTACGCTGCCGTCAGGGTTAAAGGTTATAAGCGCTCCCGACACAGCATTGGTCGGGGGCGTTTCTGTTTTCCAAAAACAGGCGATGCCTAAAGCCTTTATAGCATCTTTTTTTATAGCCTCAGCCCTGCCGCCGTTCCACCGGGAAAGCTCGCGCACCTTCCTTAAACATTCGGGCAGATTGCCTATAATATCCTCGGTACAGTAGACTCCCGTAGGAGTGCTGCAGCCGGGAACAATCGCGTTTTTAAGTCTTATTTCAAGCGGGTCGATACCGCATTCCTTAGCCAAAGCGTCTATAGTGCGCTCAACGCAGAAAGTAAGGGACTCATGGGCAAAGCTCCTGTAGGATGTGGAGTAGGTGTGGTTTGTGTAGACGCAAAGGGCGTCGCATGAGAGATTGTCAATTCGGTAGGGACCCGTGCAGTCGACTGCGGTTGCCTTGGTCATATAGGGGGTGATGTCCGTATATGCTCCGCTGTCAAGAAGGTAGGTCATTTCCGCTCCCGTAAAGACGCCGTCTTTAGTCGCGCCGATTTTTATATCAGCCTCAAGACCTATGCGGCTGGGTGCGCTTGCCATGTCCTGCTCTCGGGGAATGGTCAGACGGACGGGTCTGCCGCCCACGCTCATTGAGGCAAGGAGGGCGAGGATTTCAAGGAATACGGGCGCTTTGCCCCCAAAGCCTCCGCCCACAAAGGGGACCTTGATCTGAATTTTTCCCGCTGGAATCATAAAGACCTCGGAGAGCATTTTTCTGACAGTGTAGGGCGCTTGAGATGAGGTGGTAATCAGCACTGTGCCGTCAGCGGAGATTTCCGCCTGGGCTGTTCTTACCTCCATTGCCACATGGTCGGAGGGCGGAAGGCAGAACTTGCGGTGAATCACAATATCAGAGCTTTTAAGGGCGGCGGCAGCGTCGCCCTTTCTGATTTGATACTTGCTTGCTATATTGGTGCCCGCAATCGGGTATATGTCCGTCGCAACCTTTTTATAGCCGTTGGGCTGACGGTGGATAAGCGGCGCGCCCTCTGCGAGCGCCTCAGATGGGGTGAGAATTACGGGGAGCTGCTCGTATTCCACTTCAATTAGCCTTGCCGCCTCTTCCGCGCAGCAGTCGTCCTGAGCCACGACCATAGCCACAGGCTCTCCGGCGTAGCGCACTACATCTCTGGCGAGCGCGGGACGGTCAAGAAGAAGCGGTCCGAAAAGCTCCTTAAAGTCCCCGCCCGTCAAAACCGCTTTTACGCCTCTCATTGCCATTGCCTTTGAGGTATCTATTCTCTTGATTTTGGCGTGGGCATAGGTGCTTGTCAAAAGCCTTGCGGACAAAACATCGGTAACGGGAAAATCATCGGTATACTTTGCCCTGCCCGTTACCTTGTCCCATGCCTCTTTTCTTTGAATGCTGATGCCGACTGCCCTTTCCATTCCCTCACCCTTTCTGTTACTTTAATTAATTTTCCCTCATGTCCTTTTGTTATACCGAAACTGCATATTTAATGAAATTCTGAGAAAAATTAGAGTATACAAAGCATAAGGAGTGATGGAATGAATCCCTTTGAGCAAAAACCCATGAATCTTACCGACGGGATAATGGATTGGTGCACCGTATATCCCAAGCCGTACTGCAAGAACACGGTTGACCCATACACCAAGGTGCGCATAATCCTTATGAACGGCATTGAGGTTGAGGCAATTATCTTTAAGCATCAGTTCAGCCGCAACTGCAACAACAACGACATCCGCAGAGAGCTTGCGCTTACAAGGCGCATTGAACAGCAGCAGCAAAAGCACATTAACTGGCTGAAACCCATTGACGAAACTCCCCTTGAGACCACCATCGGCTATGAGCATGTCGCAGTTGACCTCACCGCATGGCTTGCTCAGAACGAGCCTGACCCCTATGTAAAGCAGGCGCTGGATTTTGCTCTGCTGGAGGATTTTGACCACCTTTACAGATACGCGAACCTTCTTGACCTTGACGCGCAGATTCCCGCTCAGCAGCTGGTTAAAAGCTATGTGGACATTACCCCCGGCCGTCCCACAATCGCTGAGCACCGCTTCCCCTATGACTCTATTAAGTACCATGTAGACTTTAAAAAGGCCGACCTTCAGACCATGCTCAACACGCTGATTATCACCGCTGGCGAGCAGCAGACCATGAACTTCTATATGAATATAGGCAACACCTATTACAACGACCTGGGCAGAGAGCTATATCTTGAAATCGGCATGATTGAGGAGCAGCATGTGTCACACTACGGCTCGCTGCTTGACCCCAACTGCACATGGCTTGAGAATATGCTTCTGCACGAGTACACTGAGTGCTACCTCTACTATTCTTTCTATGAAGACGAGACCGACCCGAATGTAAAGTCAATTTGGGAAATGCATTTGCAGCAGGAAATCGCTCATCTGCACAAGGCAGCGGAAATGCTCAAGAAGTATGAAAACAAGGATTGGCAGCAGGTTATCCCCGGCGGCGACTTCCCCAAGCTGCTTAAATTCCACGATACAAGGGATTATGTCCGCATGATTTTGGACAAGCAGATTCTGCTCACCGCAAACAGAGAGCAGTATGCTCCCGTTTCCGATTTGCCCGCTGACCATGAGTTCTTCTTCTATCAGAACAAGGTCAACCACAATGTGGATGCGGTACCCAGCCACAAGGTTATTGTTCAGCATCAGCAGAAGTTCAATATAGACTATCGCGCGGAGTCCAATCCGAACCCCGTTCAGGCGCTGACCGACAGGACAATGGACAACACCACGATTGCCCGAACCAAATAAAAACCGCCCCAAAAGGGCGGTTTTTTTATTTACAGGGCAAACTGCAGGCTTATGTTTATGATTAATAGCACGATAGCGGCTGTAAGTTTTATACTGAGCAAAACTCTGACGGGGAGCTTTAGCAAGCGGCTCTCTGCTCTTTTCTCTATTCTCTTTATGGGTTTCATCAGCGGATTAAACAAAACCGCTCCCGCGAAAATTATGAGGCATGTGTAGAAGTTTTGTTCTATCAGAAAATTAATCAAAGCCTCTGTGCTGCTGATGACTGAGATATTTCTCATCCACTCTGGCACCAAAAGAAGAATATAGAGTATGTAAAGGGCGCGCCAGAGGGTGTTCATTAAGAGAACCGAAAAAGCAAGGATGGGAATATTCTTTTTCTTATTTTCAAGGTATTTGTTTCGCAGCTTTATAACCGCGAACATGGCGGCGGCTTCAAGAATTATCGATACCGCAGGATTTATCACCCTGTCGATTCTTATGGGCATAAACAGATTAAGAAGCTTTATGCCCGAGGCAAGAAGGGCGACAAGCAGAATATCGGCGGTTCTCTCTGACTTTTGATAAGCAAGGTACATAAAAAAGCAGGCGGCGGGATACCAAACAAGCCAGCCTATGTTAAAGGGTAAAAGGTGAAGTAAATATCCCACGGTTGCCTCAAAAATTCCCCACAGAGCGCCGACGGTGAAGATTCTGCTCACAGCCGTTATCACTCTCTCTTTTTTTGTTTCCACATTATCCCCTCCAATCTCCTTTAAAGATATGTCCCGAGAAATTAAAAAATTCAGCTTCTTCGTTTATTTTCGGGCTTTTTACATACTCTATCTGCGAGGTGAAATTATGGAATCTATATGGACTCAGACGACGGAGATACAAAGCTATGATAAGCTCACAGAGGATATGACCGCCGACGCTGTGGTTATTGGCGGCGGAATGGCGGGGATACTGACGGCATATAAGCTCACTCAAAACAATATTGATACAATCGTGCTGGAGGCAAGCAGAATAGGAAGCGGTCAAACCAAAAACACCACCGCGAAAATTACCTCTCAGCATGACATTATTTACTCAAGGCTTACCGAGGATTTCGGCGAGGATTTGGCAAGGCAGTACGCCGCGGCGAACGAAAACGCCATAAGGGAGTACAAGCGAATAATCGAAAAGGAGAATATAGACTGCAATTTCGAGGAAAAGCCCGCATATTTATACTCCCAGAATCAGCAGGATGTTAAAAGACTTCAGGATGAGGCGGATGCGGCAAGGGAACTGGGTATTGACGCCGAATACACGACCGAAACCCATTTGCCCTTCTCGGTTGCGGGAGCGGTTAAGTTTAATAATCAGGCGCAGTTCCACCCCTTAAAGTTCTTAAAGGAAATCGCAAAGGGGCTTACCATCTTTGAGGACACAAGGGTTATAAAGGTTGAGGAGGATACGGTTTTCACCGAAACCGCGAAGGTCAGGGCAAAGCACATAATCTTTGCCACCCACTTCCCCTTTATAAACGCTCCGGGATTTTATTTTGCCAGAATGCATCAGGAAAGAAGCTATGTTCTGGCGTTAAAGGGAGCCGCAAAACTTGATGGAATGTATTTGGGCGTTGACGATGACGGAATCTCCCTTAGAAACTTTGACGATATGCTCCTGTTTGGCGGCGGGAATCACCGCACGGGCGAAAACAGTGCGGGCGGAAAGTATGATTTTATCCGCGCTAAGGCAAAGGAGTTTATTCCGCAAAGCAAGGAAATAGCATGCTGGTCCGCTCAGGATTGCATTACCCTTGACGGCGTGCCTTATATCGGGCAGTATTCATCTTCAGTCCTCAACTGGTATGTAGCGACGGGCTTCGCAAAGTGGGGCATGACTTCAAGCATGGTATCCGCCATGATTATTTCCGATATGATTTTGGGCAGAGAAAATCCCAATGCCGAGGTTTTCTCACCGAGCCGATTTACTCCCTCTGCTTCTACAAAAACATTCATCGAGGATTTGGGACAGTCGGTCAAGGGGCTGGCAAGGCAGTTTTTCACATTCCCCGACGAAAAGGCGGAGCGCCTTAGAGCAGGCAGCGGCGGCATTGTGGAAATAGCGGGCGAAAATGTGGGCGTTTACAAGGACGAGGAGCATAAACTGCACATTGTGTCGGTTAAGTGCCCGCATCTTGGCTGTCAGCTTGAATGGAACCCCGACGAAAAAAGCTGGGACTGCCCGTGCCACGGCTCCCGCTTTGACTATAGGGGCAATCTCATTGACAACCCCGCTCAGACAAATCTTGAAAGAATAGACACATCTCAAAGCTGAGCATAGGAGGAGCAGGAGTGAACCGCTTACAGTACGAAAAGTCGCCGTATCTTTTGCAGCATGCTTACAACCCAGTCAACTGGTACCCGTGGGGAGAAGAAGCCTTTGAGGAGGCTAAAAGGCAGGACAAGCCCGTATTTTTAAGCATTGGCTATAGCACCTGCCACTGGTGCCATGTGATGGAGAAAGAGTCCTTTGAGGACGATGAGGTAGCTCAGATTTTAAATAGGGACTTTATCGCAATCAAAGTTGACCGAGAAGAAAGGCCCGACATTGACGCGGTTTATATGGCTGTTTGTCAGGCTCTAACGGGGTCGGGCGGATGGCCTTTGACCATATTGATGACGCCCGAGCAAAAGCCATTTTGGGCGGGCACATATCTGCCGAAAAGAGCGAGATACGGCATTATAGGGCTAATTGACCTGCTGCAAAGGATTGCCCATCTTTGGAAGGAAAATCGGGAGCTATTAATCAAAGACAGCGAAAAGATAATAGCTTATATAAATAGGCAGAAAACCGCAAGGGGCATCAGCCCCGAAAGGTCGCTCATACACAGGGCGTACAAGGATTTCAAAGCATCCTTTGATGAAGAGTTTGGCGGCTTTGGCTCCGCTCCCAAATTCCCCACGCCCCACAATCTGATATTTTTATTAAGGTATTCTCAGGTTGAGGGCAAAAAAACCGCCCTAAATATGGCGGAAAAAACTCTTTTGCAGATGTATAGGGGTGGCATATTCGACCACCTGGGCGGAGGCTTTTCCCGCTACTCCACCGACGATATGTGGTTGGTGCCCCATTTTGAAAAAATGCTCTATGACAATGCCCTGCTGACACTCGCATACCTTGAGGCATATCGGATTACCCAAAAGGCTTTGTATCTGAGCGTCGCTGAGCGCATTTTGGGCTATGTTTTAAGAGAGCTGAGGGACGAAAAGGGAGGCTTTTACTGCGGTCAGGACGCTGACAGCGACGGCGTTGAGGGCAAGTTTTATGTCTTTACCAAAGAGGAAATAAAGAGCGTTTTGGGCGAGGGCGCAGACGCTCTCTGCGAATGGTACGGGGTGTCCGATGAGGGCAACTTTGAGGGGAAGAATATTCTGAATCTCCTTTATAATCCTCGGTACGAATCATCAAACCCCGAGATTGAAAGGAAGCGGGAAAAGCTGTATGAATACAGGGCAAAAAGGACAAGTCTTCATAAGGATGACAAGATTCTGACCTCTTGGAACGCCCTTATGATTGCCGCGCTTTCAAAGGCGTCGCTGATAACGGGAAAAGAAGAATATCTGAGCGCTGCAGTAAACGCGTATGAGTTTATCATGGTGAATCTTACGGACGACGGCGGGAAACTAAAAATCAGATGGCGGGAGAATGAAAGCGCATTTGAGGGTCAGCTTGAAGACTATGCCTTTTTCGCTTTCGCCCTTTTGGAGCTTTATGAAACGACCTTAAATGCCGAATACTTGGAAAAGGCGGCTCACTTTGCGGAGAAAATGACAGAGCTTTTCATGGATGAAAAAAACGGCGGATTCTACTTTTATTCAAAAGAAGGCGAACAGCTAATCTCCCGCCCCAAAGAGACCTTTGACGGCGCTATGCCTTCAGGCAACTCGGTCACCGCGGATGTGCTGTTTAGACTATGGAAGCTGACGGGCGAGGAAAAGTGGCAGGAAATAAGCTCAAGGCAGTTTTCATTTATCGCTGAGGCGGCGCTGAACTACCCCACGGGTCACAGCTTTGCGCTTATAGCTCTTTCAAGGGCGCTTTACCCTTCCTATGACCTTGTTTGCGTATCAAGCGAAGAAAAGGCACCCGCGGAGCTGAGAGAATTTTTGAAAGACGGCTGCTATCCCAATTTAAGCTGTGTTCTGAAAACCAACGAAAACAAAGAGCTGCTTTCAAAAATCGCTCCTTTTACGGACAGCTACCCTATCCCCGAAAAGGGCAGCGCGTATTATCTTTGCGAAAACGGGGCTTGCGCCGCTCCCGTTTTCAGCATTGAAGAAGTTAAAAGGATGCTTGGAAGCGGGCAAATTTAAAGGACTTTGGCTTTGCCAAAGTCCCGTTTCTTATGGATTCATCAGTATTCTTGACGCCTTTTTAAGCTCGTTTAAGAACATCTTGTCGAGCTCTGTGGGGCTGTATTCAGCAAGGTGAATGAGTATGTCGCAGTATCTGAGCTTTACTCCAGTCAGCTTTTTCTGGACTACCCCGTGCTTTTTTATAAGCTCCTCCGGCTCGGGGGCTGTCAGCATATACGCGTCGGTAAACCTCGAGAGCAAATCAAACTGGCTGCCCCTTTCGTAAATATATATTTTTCTGCTGTCTTTGGCGGGTCTTATCTCCTTTTGCTGAACGGAGGCGGGAGGCACTGTGGTGTCGCCATGGTCAAGCTCTATCATGCCCTCAAGGTCCTCGGGGCGGATTTCCTGTTTTAGGGCAAGGGGGCTTTTTTCGTTCAGCAACACGCAGTAGTCAAACTCCCAAAGCTTTTCGTGGGAAATCTCCTTATCGTCAAGGGTGCCGAAAAAGTACTTTTCGTGCTCCGTTCTGCAGCGGATTATGCCGAGACTAAACTCCCCTCTTACCACATTGTTTATGGTCTTGGTGGCATTGGTTTCCTTGTAATTAAGCTCTATTTCTTTCTTCCTGTCCAGTTTTTCCGCAAAGTTCACAAGCGCCATGCTTATATAACCCGTTCTCGGGGCGGATAGGCTGAAAACCTGCCTTGAAGGGTCGGAGGGTCTGTAGAGGGACTCCATTTCCTCAACCTGCTTTAAGATGTTTTTTGCGTATGCAAGAAAGGTCTGACCCTTGGCGGTGGGTATCATGCCCTTTGAGGTGCGCCTGAAAATCGGCGCGCCGAGGTATGCCTCAAGCTCCTTGATGGCTTTGCTGAGGTTGGGCTGGGACATATAAAGGTTCTCCGCCGCCTGTGTTATGGACGCCGCCTTTTCGACTTCCACCGCGTACTTTAAATGCTGTATGTTCATATTTACCTCCCATAAAGGGATTATTGACAAATGAATTTCTTTTTTACATTATAGCACTTTTGCACAATAGTTCAACCGAAAATTTGAATAGATACGACAATATCGATAATCCCATATCGATAAAGGAATACTTATATTCCATTTATATAATTGCTGCTAAATGCTGCCAATGATAGACTGTAAGTGAAAGGGGTGTTGATAATGAATAAGCGGACAATACAGCGTTTGCCGCTTTGCTTAACCACAATGACGGGACCCCACTGTAGAGGGCAGGAAAAGTTTTCATCAGCGGCAACAGGTAATTCCACTAATTAATAAAGGGAAATTAAGTTCAACTACTCTACCCTTTTCGAATAAGGAGAACGGATATGAAGAAGATTTACGATATAATAGACAGCGTTGAAACACTGGAAAAAGCTTTTAAGGATATAAGAGAGGCGCAGAAGGTTTTCGCCACATATACCCGGGAGCAGGTAGACAAAATCTTCCTCTCCGCAGCAACCGCGGCAAACAAGGCGAGAATCCCTCTTGCCAAAATGGCGGTTGAGGAAACGGGAATGGGCGTGGTTGAGGATAAGGTAATAAAGAACCATTACGCTTCGGAATATATCTACAACGCATACAAGGACGCTAAAACATGCGGAGTCATTGAAGAGGATAAGTTCTACGGAATAAAGAAAATAGCCGAGCCCCTCGGAATTATCGCGGCGGTTATCCCCACCACAAACCCCACTTCAACGGCGATTTTTAAGGCTCTTTTGGCTCTCAAGACAAGAAACGGTATAATCATCAGCCCCCACCCGAGAGCAAAGAACTGCACCATAGAGGCTGCAAAGATTATACTTGAGGCTGCCGTAAAAGCCGGCGCGCCAGAGGGAATTATCAGATGGATTGATGTGCCGTCCCTTGAGCTTACAAACCTTGTTATGAGAGAGGCGGACATTATCCTTGCAACAGGCGGCCCGAGCCTTGTAAAGGCCGCATACTCATCGGGCAAACCCGCAATAGGCGTGGGCGCCGGCAATGTTCCCGCCGTTATCGATGAAAGCGCGGACATTAAGCTCGCTGTAAATTCCATTATCCATTCAAAGACCTTTGACAACGGCATGATCTGTGCCTCTGAGCAGGCTGTTATTGTGCCAGAAAAGATATACAAGGCCGTTAAAGACGAGTTCGAAAAGAGAGGCTGCTATTTCCTCAAGGGCGATGAGCTGGATAAAGTCAGAAAGACAATAATCATAAACGGCGCGCTCAACGCAAAGATAGTCGGTCAGCCCGCATACAGAATCGCAGAGCTTGCGGGAATAGAGGTTCCCAAAGACACCAAAATCCTCATTGGCGAGGTTACAAGCGTGGAGCTGTCCGAGGAATTCGCCCACGAAAAGCTCTCCCCGGTCCTTGCGATGTATAAGGCCAAGGATTTTGACGAGGCGATTGAAAAGGCGGCCCGTCTTATTGAGGACGGCGGTCTGGGTCATACATCCTCGCTGTATGTCGACGCCTTTAACGCAAAGGAGAAGGCGGAGAAATTCGAAAGGGCTATGAAAACCTGCCGAGTTCTCATTAATACACCCTCCTCCCACGGCGGCATCGGCGACCTTTACAACTTCAAACTGGCTCCCTCGCTGACACTCGGCTGCGGCTCATGGGGCGGCAACTCGGTATCCGAGAATGTGGGAGTAAAGCACCTTATAAATATCAAAACTGTTGCCGAGAGGAGAGAGAACATGCTCTGGTTCAGAACGCCCGAAAAGATTTACATTAAGCGTGGCTGCCTGCCCGTAGCCCTCGATGAAATTAAGAATGTTCTCGGCAAAAAGAGGGTATTTATAGTAACGGACAACTTCCTTTACAAAAACGGTCTTATTAAGCCCATTACGGATAAACTGGATGAAATGGGCGTTGTATACACAACCTTCTTTGATGTTGAGCCCGACCCGACACTTGCATGCGCAAGAGAAGGCGCAAAAGCCATGAGAGACTTTGAGCCCGACTGCATTATAGCCGTCGGCGGCGGCTCCCCGATGGACGCCGCAAAGATTATGTGGGTACTTTACGAACATCCCGACGCAGACTTTGAAGACATGGCTATGCGCTTTGCCGACATTAGAAAGAGGATATACACCTTCCCCAAGATGGGCGAAAAAGCTTACTTTATCGCCATCCCCACAACGGCGGGTACCGGCTCCGAGGTAACACCCTTCGCGGTTATCACAGACGAAAAGACGGGCGTAAAGTATCCCCTTGCTGACTATGAGCTGCTTCCCGATATGGCAATAGTCGATTCAAACCTTATGATGAATATGCCGAAGAGCCTTACTGCTGCATCGGGCATAGATGTTCTGACTCACGCCGTAGAGGCATACGCCTCAATGCTGGCGACGGAGTATACAGACGGGCCCGCTCTCAAGGCAATAAAGATGGTATTCGAGTATCTGCCGAGAGCTTATAAAAACGGCGGCAGCGATCCCGAGGCTATAGACAAGATGGCTAACGCCGCTACACTGGCGGGCATGGCATTTGCGAACGCTTTCCTCGGAATCTGCCACTCATTGGCTCACAAGCTGGGCGCGTACTTCCACCTTCCCCACGGCGTCGCCAACGCTCTTATGATAAACGAGGTCATCCGCTTTAACGCCAGCGAAACACCCGTTAAGATGGGCACATTCCCCCAGTATGACCACCCCCACGCCCTTAAGAGATACGCTGAGATTGCGGATTTCGTGGGACTTGGCGGAAAGAACGACGAGGAAAAGCTGGAAAGGCTCATCGAGAAAATCGCGGAGCTTAAAGAGGCTGTGGGCATTAAGAAGTCAATTAAGGAATACGGAATTGAGGAAGAAGAATTCCTTAATAAGCTCGATGAGATGAGCGAGCAGGCATTTGACGACCAGTGCACGGGCGCAAACCCCAGATACCCGCTGATAGCAGAGCTTAAAGAGCTGTATCTTAATGCTTATTACGGCAAGTAATCGTTCTTTAAAGATATGCTACCTCCCCGGAGTGTGCGGCACGGGCTGCCGCATACTCCCCGCACCCCAGAAGCAGACTTAGCTTAGCTCAGAAAGGAAACGAGGAATATGAATCTTAACAATGTTATCGCGGTTCGAGCAGGCAAGACCGTTTACAAAGACGGAGATTACGCAATTAAGGTCTTTGACGAAAACTATAAAAAGTCGGATATTCTCAATGAGTCGTTAAATCAAGCAAGGGTTGAGGAAACGGGGCTTAATATCCCCAAAGTTCAAGAGGTTTTGAAGATTGACGGCAAATGGGCGATTGTCTTTGACTTCATTCCCGGCAAAACCTTGCAGCAGCTTATGGACGAAAATCCCGATAAACTCAATGAATATTTAAATCTCTTTGTGGATGTTCAGCTTGACATGCACTCCCGCAGAGCGCCGCTTTTGGGCAAGCTCAAGGATAAGATGAACAGAAAAATCTCAGAATCCGGGCTTGACGCAACAACCCGATATGAGCTGCATACAAGGCTGAACTCTCTGCCCACCCACAACAAGGTCTGCCACGGCGACTTTAACCCCAGCAATATAATCATCCACAACAACGGCACGCCGTATGTTCTGGACTGGTCACACGCAACGCAGGGCAACGCCTCGGCAGACGCCGCAAGGACCTATCTTTTATTCTGGCTCAGCGGCAACGAAAAGCTGGCTGCGGAATATCTGAAACTCTTCTGTCTTAAAAGCGACACCGCAAAGCAGTATGTGCAGAAGTGGGTTCCCATTGTGGCGGCCTCTCAGCTTGTAAAAGGAAAGCCCGAGGAAAGGGAGTTCCTTTTAAGGTGGGTAAATGTTCTGGATTTCCAGTAAATTTAAAGGGATGGACTCAAAGTCCATCCCCTTTTTTATTTGAATGCGCAGTATTCGCCGACTTCGACAGAGTTTTTAAGGTAAATTCTCGGCACCCTTCGTGATACGGAGCAGACTATTTCGTAATTGAAGGTATCCGCAAGGGCTCCGACCTCCTCGGCGGTGATTTCCTTATCCCCGTCCCTGCCGATGAGAATTACGGGGTCCTCGACTTTTACGCCGTCAATATGGCTGATGTCCACCATAAAAATATCCATGCAGACTCTGCCGATTATGGGGGCGTACTGACCGTTTATAATTACTCTGCCTTTTGAGGAGAGGGCTCTCGGATAGCCGTCGCCGTAGCCCGCGGAGACTGTGGCGATTCTGGTTTCCCTTGTGGTCACAAAGGTGTGCCCGTAGCTGACTCCCTCGCCGGGGGGCAGGGTCTTAACCTGTATTACGCTGCTTTTAAGGGACATTACCGGCTTTAATGAAACCTTGGTTTTATCCACCTCGTCGGAGGGGTACATGCCGTAGAGCATAATTCCGCAGCGCACCATGTCAAAGCTGTAGTCGGAGTCTATTACCGCGGCGGAGTTGGATATATGCTTTATGGGAATATGTATTCCCTCTCTCTCCAGACCGTCAAGGACAAAGCCGAACCTTTTAAGCTGCATTTTGTCGACCGTTTTATCCTTTGAATCGGCAAGAGCAAAATGGCTGAATATGCCTTCAACAAAGAGACCCGGTAAGGTGTTTATCCACTTGATTGTTTCAACGCTTTCTTCGGTGGACGGAAAACCTATTCGGGACATTCCCGTATCCACAACCACATGGATTTTAGCTTTCTTGCCCATTCTTACGGCTGTGTCGGAAAGCTGCCGGGCAGCTTCTCTTGAAAAAATCGCCTGAGTTATGTCTGCCTCAATTAAGGTTTCGTACTGGGTCGGCGAGGTGTAGCCGAGAATCAGTATCGGCTTTGTAACCCCGTTGCGCCTTAGCTGCAGCGCCTCGTCGATTAAGGCTACGCCGAAATAATCCGCTTCTTCGTGAAGCTCCTTCGCTATTTCAACCGCTCCGTGACCGTAGCCGTCTGCCTTTACTACCGCAAGGATTTTCGCACCCTTTGATACTCTTTTTGCTTCGTTCAGATTGTGGTGCAAGGCGTCCAAATCGACTTCTACCCAGATACGCCTGTATTTCTTCATTACATTATCTCCCTTGAGTTTGAATTTGCCATAGGGCAGATATTTTGAAGTCTAATTAAAATAACCGCTCTGTAGCACTGAGTCGAACCAGTATTCGTACTCTCCCCGATTGTCTATGGCGTGGCTGACAAGCTCCCGCATAAGACTAAGAACCGCAGCATTAAGGCTCTCGTTAAAGCCGTCTATGGCGGGCACGGCTTTGCCGCTCATGTCAACAAGACCGTTTTCGACGCCCGCTCTCAAGGCATCTTTAAGTTCATCGCCAGAAGGGATAAGCTCTTTATTGCCTCTAAGCAAAGCTATGGCGGAAATAAGGGCGTACACGCCCCAGTCGGATGCGGTGGCGGTGATTACAGCGTCTGCCGCGGTATCGGAGAAAATTCCGCTCACGCAGCCGCACTGGCAGCTCTTTCCAGCTTTGTCTATGTATTTTAAGACGCTTTCCCTCAAAGTAGAAAGGCCAATTTCGTTGCCCAAATCTCCGATTGAAAGGCTGGGAACTCCCATGTTTTGAAGGAGCCTAAAAAGCGCATCGCTCTTTGCCTCAAGCTCCGTAATATTTATGCCCTTTGCGCTGTGGTACTCGCCCTCGGCGTTAGATCCCGGAGCCTCTATGCTGATGACAAGGCAGGGCATGCCGTTCTCCAAAAGGGCTGCCGTCTCATCGAGCGCTTTAGCCTTATCTTTTGTGAAGGGCATAAGGCTTAAATAGGGACGGTCGGATGCGTCGGGTATTGAGGAAATGACCTCAAGCCCTATTGCCCTTGAGGCTGCCTCGGCGGCGCTCAAAGCCTCAGGCGGACAAATAATAACAGGCTTTGCCCTGAAATAAAGGGCCAAAACCTTTGACAAAAGCACTGCTCCTATTAGTCCGTCTGTTTCCGCCTTTTCGCAGTCGGGAAGAACAAAACCGGATATAATATATACTAAACCTTTGGGGGCAAGACTGTCAATAATCAGCTTGGCCCCTTTAATGCTCAAAGGCTCATTTGCCATGTCTCTCGCCGCTTTGTAAAGAACACGGCAGACCCCGTAGCCTCTGGGGTCCAGATTTGCTATACTGTCAAGGCTGTCACCGAAATTTAACAGACTCAGGGAGCTTTTGTCCATCAAATCACCTTTTTTATAAGAATTTGTCCGTTAATTGCACAATTCAATCTGCGGCAGTATAATATAATTAATGGCGCCTAATTTTATTTAAGCGTTCATCAACCAGCTTAATGGAGGGATAACCTTTGAACATATATCTTGATACCAGCGCGACGACGGCTGTATGCAAGGTCGCAGCAGATGCGGCGTACTCCGTCATGACCGAATTCTACGGCAACCCCTCATCAATTCATAAGAAGGGAATCGAAGCAAGGAATATACTTGAAAACTCAAGGGAAAGCGTCGCTTCTCTCTTGGGAGTCAGCCCCGAGGAGATTTACTTTACCCACGGCGGCACCGAATCCAACAACACCGCGATTTTCGGCGCGGTGAACAAGGGCAAGAGATACGGCAACAGAATAGTAACCACTTCCGTAGAGCACCCCAGCGTTAAGGAGCCGATGAAGGTTCTGGAGGCTCAGGGGTACGAGGTTATATGGCTCAAAGCCGACAAATACGGCGACTTCAGTGTTGAGGAGCTTTATAACGCGGTGGACAAAAGAACTATCTTAGTCAGCATTATGGCAGTAAACAACGAGGTCGGAACAATACTTAAAACCGAACAGGCAGCCGCCGCTATAAGAGCAGCGGGCGCTCCCGCTCTCCTTCATGTTGACGGAGTTCAGGCTTTCGGAAAGCTGAAAATAAATCCTTCTCGTTTCGGAATCGACCTTATGAGCATGAGCGCGCACAAGCTGCACGGACCCAAGGGCGTCGGCGCTTTGTATATAAAGAAAGGCACGGGTATTCTGCCCATAAGTTTTGGCGGCGGTCAGGAAAGGGCCATGTTCCCCGGAACAGAGGCAATGCCCGCCATCGCGGGTTTCGGAGCCGCCGTAAAGGCATGCGGCGATATTGAGCACAATTTCTACAAAGTCGCAAACCTTAACGGCATTCTAAGGTCGGGTCTCGGCAGCATAAGGGATGTTTACATCAATTCCCCCGCAAACGCTCTGCCTTATATTCTCAATATCTCGGTCAAGGGCATACCGTCCCAGGTGCTAGTAAACTTCCTTTCCGAGAGAGGCATTTATATTTCCGCAGGCTCAGCCTGCAAAAAGGGCAAAAGGAGCGAAGTCCTCACCGCGATGGGTCTGCCGCCCGCGCTGATTGACAGCGCTGTGAGAATAAGTCTTTCACGCTTTAATACAGAAAATGAAATGTACGCAACTTTGAACGCCATAGAGGACGCTGTAAAGCGACTCAGACGCTGAATTCAGCAGCCTGCTTTAAAGCAGGCTTTTTTATTGCTTGAAACTTTCTTCAATTAATTGTATATTATTCTTGCTGTTTTTGTCTGCCCCTTAATACTTATTAGCAGAAGGCGCAAAATAAAACGGGCATAAAAATAAAGGACGGGAGTTTTATCCCGCCAAACGAATCGGAGTGCTGAAATGCGTGAAACAATTCTTATAAAAAACGGTGAAATCGCTTTAAAGGGACTTAACCGCAAGAATTTTGAGGACGCCCTTGTTAAGAATATAAGGGACAGAATCTATGATTTGGGAGAGTTTAAGTATATTAAGTCCCAGTCAACTGTTATGGTTGAGCCTTTAAGCCCGGGAATTGATTTGGAAGAGGCTTTCGAAAGGCTTAAAAAGGTATTCGGCATTGCCGCTCTTTCAAGGGCTGTTGCCTGCGAAAAGGACATGAACGAGATACTGCACTACACCTGCGTGTTTTTAAAGGACAGCCTTATGGCGGCAAAGACCTTTAAGGTTGAGGCAAAGAGGTCCGATAAGAAATTCCCCCTTAAATCCCCCGAAATCTCCGCGGAAACAGGCGCAAAGATACTTGAGGAGTTCCCCCATCTGACCGTGGATGTCCACAACCCCGACATTATTGTCATGGTGGAGATAAGGGACAGGGAGGCGTTTATTCACGGCGAGCAGGTCAAGGGCGCGGGCGGCATACCCGTCGGCACCGGCGGAAAGGCTATGCTTTTGATTTCCGGCGGAATCGACAGCCCCGTGGCGGGCTATATGATTGCCAAGAGGGGCATAAGCATAACCGCCGTTCATTTTGCCTCGCCTCCTTACACCTCTGAGCTGGCGGAGCAGAAGGTCCACAGACTTTTAAAGAAGGTCAGCGAATACAGCGGCAGAATTAAGCTCTACACTGTACCCTTTACGGAGCTGCAGGAAGCAATAAGAGCCCACTGCCCCGAGGAGCTTTTTACCCTTGTAATGAGGCGGCTTATGATGAAAATCTCCTGCGTACTTGCCGAAAAAGAGGACTGCAAGGCTCTTGTTACGGGCGAAAGTCTGGGTCAGGTAGCAAGTCAGACTCTCGGAGCTTTGCAGTGCACCGATGACGCCTCCGTCTTGCCCGTTCTAAGACCCCTTATAGGCATGGACAAGGACGAGATTGTGACCATCTCAAGGAAAATCGAAACCTTTGACATTTCAATAGAGCCCTTTGAGGACTGCTGCACAGTTTTCACTCCAAGACATCCGAGATTAAAGCCCGACCTTAAAAGGGTTATTCAGGCTGAGGAGAAGGTTCTCAGCGCTTTCCCAGAGGATATACTCATAAAAACCGCGGAAGCCTCAAAGGTTTTGGAAATAGGCTGATACAAAAAACCCGCCGCTTAAACGGCGGGCTTTTAATTTAAGAATGGAAGGATTTTAGATTGACAATTATAAAGTTTTTTGATACAATCCTTTTTGCAGAAATGCCCTCATAGTTAAATGGATATAACGGTCCCCTCCTAAGGGACAGTTATAGGTTCGATTCCTATTGAGGGTGCCACAGCCGATGGACCTTGGTTCATCGGCTTTTGTTTTTCCTCAGAAAATATTAACGAAGCTTTGCAAAACTTTAAAATTTTAGCTTTCAGGAACAATTTGCCAATGTATCGCATCATATTTATGACACGCGTTTATGGCACGCGGCAAATAAGAAAGGAAGTGTTAGGAATGAAGAAGTGGGTATCGTTTTGTTTGGCTCTCGTTTTGCTTTTTTCCGCAGTCTATGTAGGCGCGCAGGCGGGAATGCCCGACAGTCCCGAGAGCATGAGCATTCTGCTGACTGAAGGCTGTATTCTGTTAAAAAACAGCGCAAAGCTCTCTGATTTGATGTTCCTGGACCTTGACGAAAATTATGTCTGGTCGGGAATAACGATTTCGCCCTATGAGTGGTTTGACTTAAAAGCCGCCGCAAAAAGCTTAAAAATCAAGGCCGAGTTTAACGGGAGAACGCTGACTTTTGACGATTATCTGCCTACGGGCGCGGTCATTGCAATCGAAACGCCCGAGGGAGAAGAAAAAAAGTACACCGCAGTTCTCTACGGCGATGTGAACTGTGACGGAAAGATTACCGCGGCGGACGCAAGGTTTTTACTGCGAGTCGCCGCAAAGCTTGATACCATCGATGATGTTTATATTTATGAGGCCACGAAATTAACCAACGGTCTCGTCGTGGACGCTGAAGACGCAAGGCGTGTTTTGAGAACAGCCGCCCTTCTTGACGATAATCTGAGAGTAATGTACAACAAAACAGCCTATTACAACTGGAAACTCCCGGATATTGAGGTTATTTTCCATCCCGGAAAAGACGGCGGCGCTGATGAGCTTGAAAAGTTTGAGTTTGTCGAAAGTGTAAGCGCCGCGGACAGTATTTTAATTGAGGGCACGGAATACCCCTGTTACAAGTTGGCAATTAAAGAGCCGTATATTGATAATTTCATGCGTCTTAGATTCGAATGCAGGGGCGACATTAATATTTACGATACGCGAAATGTATGGGCGTTCGGTATGCCTGCTTAGCGAGGCTGATAGAAATAAAAACCTCCTTTTCCTGCAAAAAGACCGTCAATCTGCCCGATTGACGGTCTTTAAATTATACCAGCTTTCCTGTGCAGCAGTCGTTTTCCACGCCCGTTATCAGGACATTTTTAAGCTGTCCCTGAAGGTTTTCCTCGGAAATTATCTCAACGGGGATATAGGTTCTTGTGTAGCCGCCCGCTTTTCCCTTTTCGGCGGACTCAAAAAGCACCTCAAAAGTCTTGCCGATTTGCGCTTTCAGAATACCTGTTCTAATCTCAGCGCAGATTTCGTTTAAGAAGGCGCAGCGGCTGTGCTTTATATTCTTTGGAATCTGCCCTTCCATGTCATACGCCCTTGTGCCCTTTCTGGGGGAGAAGGGGAAGATATGCACCTTTTGAAAGCGTGCCTTTTTTAAAAATTCTGCGGTTTCGGCGAATTCCTCGTCGGTCTCGCCGGGGAAGCCCGCGATTACATCGGTTGTAAAGGCGGCGTCGGGGAAATGTCGGCGCACCATGTCCATGATTTCAAGGTATTTCTCCGCCGTGTAGTGGCGGTTCATGCGCTTTAGAACGGAATTGCTGCCGCTTTGAAGGGATAAGTGAAAATGGGGGCAAAGTTTCCTTATTCTGCTGAGCCTTTCCAGAAGCTCGTCGGTGATATGGTCGGGCTCAAGGGAGCCGAGTCTTATCCTCTCTATGCCCTCCTCTTTTTCCGCCGTTTCAACCGCGTCGGCAAGGGAAAGCCCCATTTCTCTGCCGTAAGCTGAGAGATTTATGCCCACAAAGACAATTTCCTTATAGCCGTTCTGGGCAAGGCGGCGGAGCTCGTTCTCAATCTCCTCCAGCGGCTTTGAGCGGGAGCGTCCCCTTGCGGTGGGAATAATGCAGTAGGAACAGAACCTGTTGCAGCCGTCCTGGATTTTCAAATACGCCCTTGTGTGCTCATCAAGGCTTGAAATGCCGACGCCCTTATACTCATCGCCCTTTTTTATCTCATGGAGCTGCACATTGTTTACCCTCGCGCCTGTTTGGAGATAATAATTCACCGCCGTTAAAAGGTCATGATTGTTTTTGTTGCCGAGGAGTACATCAATTTCTTCAAGAGCCTCAGCCTCATCGGGAAAAGCCTGAGGCAGGCAGCCCGTCAGAACGAGGACAGCGTTGGGATTTTGCTTTTTAAACCTTCTTACCGCCTGCTTGGTTTTGCGGGTGCTCTCCTGAGTGACAGTGCAGGAATTTACGACAATAATGTCCGCGTCCTCAGGGGAACTTGCCCTGAAGATGCCGTTTGCAGAAAGGGTTTCGGATATTTCCTGCGTTTCGTATTGATTGACTTTGCAGCCGAGAGTGTAAAAATATGCCTTCATAGATTACCTTCTAAGCGGATTTTTGAGCCGTACAGTAATATCCTGTACGGCTCTTTTCAAATCATTCAGCGTTTTTAATATCCTTTAAGAGCTTTTCGAACATCTCGGCAATTTTGTATGCCGTATTGGGTCCGAGGGAGTTGGTCTCCTCATAGTGTCTGCGTCCCAGTCTGTCTTGAGTCTTATCGAGATACGGAATTTCGGGATGCAGATAGAAGTCGTTGGGGGTTACGATATAGCCGATTTCATCGTTAGCGAGTCCGAATACAAGCAGATTCTCGTCGCCCGCAATTTCGCAAAGGGGCTTCGGGTTAATTTCGGGACCCTTGCCCTCCGCGCTTTCCTCTGCGCTGAGGTATCCGCCGTAGACAAGCTCGGGGAATATCTCGCCGGGGATAAGCAGCATTTTAAGCGAGCCGATTTCCATATAGGTCATTTCGGACTTAAGACCCATGCCGTACTTGCCAGCGCCTATGTAATAAACCTTTGAGGGGATAATTTTAAGGATTTTGGATGCGGCTATGAGGACGGAGTTTTCGGCCTCCACATAGAACTCACGCTTTGCCAGGCTGATTTTGGGCTCGAGCTTAACTTCGTCCTTTATATCGCAGACAATTTCGCCAAGCCTCTTGCCTGTTTTCTTTGTGGAGATGACATTGTCATCATCCATGGGCCACATACGAACAAGACCGCCGATTGCGCCGACGAAATAGACCGTTTCCGCTCCCTTTTGAGCCATGATTTCCTCAGCTATGTATGCGGGGAAGTCGGCGCTGACAAGGGAGTTCTTGCCCTCAAGGGACTCGGAGTGGGACGCGAAGTTTACAAAGTAAATCTCCCTTGAGCCGTCGTTGGGGACAAAGCGGATTCTTGTCAGCTTATCGGAGAAAACTCTGGGGAGCCTGTCGTCCCTCTGCATTCCCTCGTCAGCTCTGCCGTAGCCGAGATAAAGGGAGCCTTCTCTCCTGTCGGCGTATGCCAGTTCGATTGCCTTCTTGATGCCGTTTCTGACAATCTGCATGAACTCTTTGTCTCTGCCGCTTCTGGGCAGGGGACCCCAAAGACCCATGGTGTCGATGCCGGCGTGGTTGTGAGTGGAGCAGATATTTATGCTTCTGCAGCCTGTTTCCTTTACAAAGTCCTTTAAGGATTCTTTTACAAGGTCAACATCGTATTTGAACAGTCCCACGCAGTCAACGGAGCAGAATACGACTCCGCCTGCGCCCGACTGGTCGTCAATCCATATAGCCTTTGCCATCATGGGGTCAAGTACGCCGGTTGCGGGGTTGTTAACGCGGTAGCCGGCAACATAATACTTCTTTTTGCCCGTAACTCCTTCGGGGGGCATAATCTCCTGCTTGCCGAATCCTACTGAAAAGTATTCGCTCTTTGCTTCCTTAACAATGCTGACATAGCTGTCATTTAAAGGCGGGGCGGGATTCTTTGCGTTGCCCTTTTTGCCCGACTTCATAAGGCTTCTGGTCAGCACTTTTTCAACCGTACTTAATAAACTCATCTTTATTCCACCTTCTTAGGCACAATTATCCATAGAAACTCATTTAATAATATCAAAAAAGAAATGTCTTTGCAAGGATTGAGGGAAATTTGAGGATTCATATTTTGCATTAAAAACATAATATGAATTTGATTCTTGCTTTTTAGCTTTTAAAGTTATATAATATGCTCTGCAGCGGCCCCGGAGATAAAATACTTTAACATGAAAATATGTTAAATTTTTTTAGCATAAAAGGTATTGACAAACACTATGGGGCTTTGATATAATCGAACTCGTCCGAGCGAGAGTGGCGGAATTGGCAGACGCGCACGTTTGAGGGGCGTGTGGTAAATCCCGTACGGGTTCAAGTCCCGTCTCTCGCACCAAACCCCGAAGCACAAAAGTGCTTCGGGGTTTTTCATTTTTTCGGCTTTTCATTGGTTTTGAAGATGACATTTTACACAGGTTAAGGGAATTCATATCTTTTTGGCAGGAAAATCAAGGCGAAAGCAACTGCAAAATAATTTTTATGGGCACTCACAGGGCGCTTTTGTGCCGAGCTGCGGTTTTATGTGTATATCCGTTAGTCCGTTCCGTTAGGTTTAACTATATATGTGCTTTGCGGAATATTTCGTTGAAAAGCATGTCCTGCCGTGATTTTTGTCAGTTTATTAAACGGGATAGTATGTTAAATAATTTCTAAAAAGGGGGCCGCCCGCTAAGCGTAAAAAGCTGAAAAACAGGCCGATTTGCTTTTATTTTTTTTCTGTGGTACACTATATATAAATCGAATAGCAAAAGAACCGTCTGTCAGAAGGGCTTTTAGTATTGCACTGGAAAGGTGTTATATGAAGAAGTCCTTCTTTTTTAAAATCCATGGCGTGGTCAACAGTCCTATACTTTAATGTGTAGGCTTGTAGAAAAACATTTAAGGAGGAAGCGCAAATGGATGTTATTAAAGTAAGCAAGAGGGATTTTGCAGTCAAAGCAAAGCAATTAAGACGCGACGGCAAGATACCCGGCAGTGTTTTCGGAGGTCCGCTTTCGGATTCCATTTCTCTTCAGATTGACGAGGACATTGCTCGCAGACTGATTCGTCATAAACGGGAAGGAAGCAAATTAAAACTTGATCTTGACGGACAACTTATTCCTGTTCAAATTAAGGAAATAGAATTAAACACAATTAAAAATGAAATCCTTCACATTAGTTTCCAGGCGCTGAAGGCGGATCAAAAAGTCAAGAGCGTAATCCATATTATTCTGAAAAACACAGAAAAAATTACAGGCTTATTGGAAACTATGCTGTTAGAAATTCCTTATGCAGCGTTGCCTGAAAACATGATTGACACAATTACAATAGACCTTGACGGCATTAAGGTTGGGACTGTCATAACTGTTGCGGATATTCCGGAACTTATGAGTGATAAAATTGATTTGCAGGTTGACCCGAATGAGATTGTTCTGCGTGTCAGCGATAAAAGACGCTCTGTTGAGCAGCCGGCTGAGCAAGCGGATGAAGAAGAATAAATCTTTGCAAACAGTTCATCAGTACAAAGCAAGAGCTTGCATCGCCTCTCTGTTACAGGAGGTATTTCGGAATGCGTTATACAATCTCAAAGCCGCCTGACATTCACACGGCTTAAACTAAAAAGCAGGAGGTAATGCATGACTCAATTAGCCATAATTAAAGATAAAATAAAGAAGTTGTATGAAACCAACCCAAATATTCATATTAATGTTTTTAAGAAACGACCCAACATCCGTTTAATCAACGAACCCGCTGTTATTAAAGGCATCTATCCGCATATCTTTCTGATTGAAGAACGAAGCAGCGGCTTTTCCAGGCGACGCTCCATCCAATATGCCGATGTCTTAACAAAATGCGTTGAAATAATTGAAATGGCAGCAGAATAACCGTATAAAGAAGAAGTTATGCCTAAAGAGTATGTAACGGGTCATCAAGCGAATTAGGTTCCATCATAGAGCGCCTGGCATGAGCAACGGAATACATGAGCATTATCTATAAATATGACTTTAAGATGTAAGTACAAAGCAAAGCCTCGGTTATAAACCGAGGCTTTATCTTTTAGCTTTCAAAAGGGGTCGGCGGCCTTGTTTTCAGTCAGGCGGTTTTATGGACAAAAAACTGAACTCCCCTTTTCCGCAATGCAATTCCCTATTTATCATATCCCGCTTCAGGACACGAGAGCTTTCATAGCGCTTATTACAATAATTGACAAACGCCTGAAGAACTGCTATTCTTATAAATAGTTGCGCTCGCAACAATAGGTATTCTGGAGGCACGAAAATGGCATCGATTATGAGGTGCATAAGCGTAATCTCTCGATGCGCGGCACAGTACCGCACAAATAAGCTTGAGGGTACAGGACTGACCGGAAATCAGTATGCCTACATACTGAATGTATGCAGACACCCGGGGATATCGCAGGATGGTCTGGCTCGGATGATTTATATAAACAAGAGCAATGTCGCTCGCCAGCTCGCAAAGCTTGAGGAAAACGGCTATGTGGAGAGGCGGATATCCGCGAATGACAAGCGCATAATCGAAGTCTACCCGACAGACAAAGCATTCGAAATACTGCCGCGAGTGCAGGAGGTACTTCGCGACTGGAATAATTATTTAACGGCGGAATTCACTCCAGAAGAGTGTGAGCTATTAACGCGGCTTTTAGAAATAGCAATGCGACGGGCGACGGATTATGTAAACTCCCGAGACGAAAAATCGGAAATCTGAAAGAAAGTTCGGTAATAACACTTATGAAAAAAATAATTCATTATCTGCGCCCGTATATACCTTTAATGTGTCTCGGGTTGACAATTAAATTCATTGGCACGATTATGGACCTTGCGCTCCCCTGGATACTTTCATACATAATCGACGATGTGGTTCCGAGGGGCAGCAAAACCGGAATATTTCTTTGGGGCGGTGCCATGATACTTTGCGCCGCCGTCTCGATAGTTGGCAATATATCGGCGAACCGTATAGCGGCAAAGGTTTCCCGCAACACCACCGAGCGCATACGGCACGACCTTTTCGCCCGCACCATGCGGCTGAGCTGTTCTCAGAGCGACCGATTTACGCTGCCGTCGCTTATCTCCCGACTGACTTCCGATACATATAATGTTCACCATATGTTCAGTATGATGCAGCGCCTTGGGGTACGCGCTCCAATTCTGCTGGTTGGCGGAATATGCGTGACCATCACGCTGGAACCGGTGTTAACTCTTGTACTGGTGGCAGTTCTGCCGCTGCTCGCGCTTGTCGTATGGCTTGTATCCCGCCATGTAATACCTCTTTACACATTGGTGCAGAATGCCATCGACAAAATAGTTCGCAAGGTACAGGAGAATATAACCGGAGTGCGGGTAATAAAGGCGCTGTCCAAGTCCGACTACGAGCGCGCACGCTTCGATGAGATTAATAAAGACGCGGTAAAGCGCGAACAAAGAGCAGGTATGGTAACGAATATCACGAGTCCCGTGATGAATCTTCTGCTCAACGGCGGGCTTACTGCGGTGATTGTGGTCGGCGCGTTCAGAGTCAATGCAGGTCTTACCCAGCCCGGCAAAATCATCGCCTTCCTGAGCTATTTCACGATAATACTCAACGCGATGATGATGGTCACACGAATTTTCGTCAATCTCTCGAAAGGCACGGCTTCCGCCCGTCGCATAGCCGAGGTGCTGGAGGCTGAGCCTGATCTCGCAGTGACCGAACGAAACCATGTAAACAACGGTTATCATATAGAATTTGATAATGTAACCTTTTCATACAACAAAACCGAGCCTAATATATCGGGACTCAGCTTCGGACTAAAGCGCGGTCAGACCCTCGGCATCATCGGGGCAACAGGAAGCGGAAAGACAACGATTGTCAGTCTGCTGATGCGCTTCTATGACCCTGATTCCGGCGTCGTGAGGATAGACGGCGACGATATTCGAGGCATTCCCGATGATGAGCTTCGCTCCCGTTTCGGCGTGGTGCTGCAGAACGATTTTCTGATGGCCGACACGATTTTGGAAAACATACGCTTCGGTCGTGATATTTCCGATGAGGATATTATAAGAGCGGCCGAGGTGGCGCAAGCGGATGCCTTTATTCGCGAAAAAGAGGACGGCTACAATTATGTGCTGACCGGCATGGGTACCAACCTCAGCGGCGGGCAGAAACAGCGCTTGCTAATCGCGCGCGCTCTCGCGGGGAATCCTGAGATACTGATTCTTGACGACTCATCGAGCGCACTCGATTACAAAACCGACGCCGCGCTGCGTTCCGCTCTAAGAAGAAGCTGTGAGGGCGTGACAAAGGTCATTATCGCCCAGCGGGTAAGTTCGATACGCTCAGCAGACCTAATCATAATGCTGGACGATGGTCAGGTTATCGGAATGGGGACTCATTCTGAGCTGATGAAGAATTGTGAGAGCTACCGCGAGATTGCCGAGGCTCCGATGGGAGATGGTATGGAATGAACAAAAACTCTAAATTTGATACCGCTTCTATAAGACGCGCAGTAGACGCTCAGAAAGGTGTCAAAGCACCGAAAAAGTATTTAATCGGCAGGCTGTGGAAATATCTTTATCACTATAAATGGCTCCTGCTGCTGGCGGCTGTGCTTACCATCTCAAGCAATTTATTTTCCCTTGTCGGACCTACGCTGTCCGGACGCGCTATTGACGCGATTGAACTGGGCAAGGGAAAGGTAGACTTCAGCACGGTGTTCTTTTACGCTTCGCTTATGATATGCTTTTATATCTTATCCTCGGTTATGAGCTATGTACTGTCAATCATAATGATAAAGCTGAGCCGCAGCGTCGTCTACCGCATGAGACGGGATGTATTCGACCGTTTGACCCGTCTGCCCGTTTCCTTTTTCGACCGCCATCAGACGGGTGAGATAATCAGCATCATTTCCTACGATATAGATACGATAAACGCCTCGCTGTCGACCGACCTGCTCCATATAGCGACCAGTCTGATAACGGTTGTCGGTTCGTTGGTTATGATGCTGACGATTTGTCCGCCGCTTGTTCTGGTCTTTACCGTGACAATCCCCGCGTCGATACTGTTCACCCGATATATGTCCAAGCGTGTACGCCCGCTTTACCGTAAACGGTCAATAAAGCTCGGCGAGTTGAACGGCTATATAGAGGAAATAACCAGCGGTCTAAAGACCATCAAAGCCTACAACCGCGAGGATGTCATGATAAACCGCTTCGACGAGCACAACCTCGATGCGGTTGACGCATATTTCGAAACCGAGTACTACGGAAGAGTAACAGGTCCCTCGGTTAATTTCATTAACAACATTTCTCTCGCGCTGGTGAGCGTATTCGGTTCTCTGCTATACCTGGCAGGCGGAATTTCGCTGGGAGATATTTCATCGTTTGTGCTCTATTCCCGTAAATTTTCCGGGCCTATAAATGAGTTTGCGAACATTATCAGTGAGCTTCAGTCAGCCTTTGCGGCGGCAGAGCGTGTATTCAGGCTTATGGATGAGCTCCCCGAACCGGAAGATGCTCCCGATGCGCTGACGCTTACCGATGTGCGGGGAGATGTGCGCTTTGACCATGTGACCTTCGGTTATGAAAACGGAAAAACCATACTCCGCGATTTGAATTTCACGGCGGACAGCGGAAAGCTGATAGCCATAGTCGGCCCGACCGGAGCAGGAAAAACGACTATCATCAATTTGCTGATGCGGTTTTATGACATAAACGAAGGAAGCATAACCGTCGATGGCCACGACATTCGTGATGTAACACGGGCAAGTCTTCGCAGAGCTTACACAATGGTGCTGCAGGACACATGGCTCTTTCATGGCACTATTTTCGAAAATATCGCGTACGGCAAAGACGGCGCTACTCTTGCCGAGGTCGAGGCAGCCGCGAAGGCCGCAAAGATTGACGGTTATATTAAGCGCTTGCCGAACGGTTATAACACGGTTCTGAGCGACAACGGAGTAAATATCTCTAAGGGTCAGAAGCAGCTTTTAACAATAGCGCGCGCCATGCTGATAGATTCAAAAATGCTGATTCTCGACGAGGCTACCTCGAATGTTGATACACAGACGGAGCGGAAAATACAGGCGGCCATGCGCTCTATGATGCAAGGAAAAACCTGCTTTGTAATCGCGCACCGTCTTTCCACCATACGCGACGCCGACCTTATACTTGTCATGCGCGACGGGCAAATAGTTGAGACAGGCACTCACGATTCATTGATTGCCGCCAACGGCTTTTACGCTTCTCTGTACCGCTCGCAGTTTGACCGAGAAGAAGATTTAAAAGCCGTGCAGTAGGAGATAAATAAACATTCGATTTCACAGGGGCTTTTAATGAGCATTCAAGTCCCGTCTCTCGAACAAAACCCCGAAGCCAAAAAGGCTTCGGGGTTTTTCTTTTAAAAGGGTTTTATATTGATGCAACCAGTGTTTTTTCGGATGCCAGTTTCAGGGGTTCGGGTATAAACATGGGAGCTTGGCTGCGTTAGAGCCTTAAATTTATTCACGATTTACGACCTTGTTTACGAGGCTGCCTACGCCTGAAATTCTGATTTCGATTTCATCTCCTGCGCTTAACGGGCCGATTCCCTCGGGGGTGCCTGTCATAATAACATCACCCGGCAGCAGGGTCATTATATTGCTTATAAAGGCAACGGTATCAAAAACATTGTTTATCATTTTGTCCGTAGTGGAGTCCTGACGCACTTCGCCGTTCAGAATGGACTGCACACGAAGGCCCATCGGCGAAATGCCCGTAACAATATGAGGACCCAAGGGGCAATATGTATCAAAGCCCTTTGCCCTGACCCACTGCCCGTCTTTCTTTTGCAGAACTCTGTCGGTTACATCGTTCGCGCAGGTATAGCCTAAAATATAGTTTTCAGCCTCGTCGGCCGAGATTCTGCTGCACTTACTCTTTATAATGACCGCAAGCTCAGCCTCATAGTCCGTGCGGTTCTCGGGATTCGCGATTTCTATATTCTCATACGGAGCTATTACAGCAGTGGGCGGCTTCATAAATATCAGGGGGTCTGACTTTACTTCTTCGCCCATTTCCGCCGCGTGATTTCTGTAATTCACGCCCAGAGCAATTATTTTTGATGGGGATACGGGCGCCAATATCTTAAACTCCCCCTCTATCTTTTTGTCGGTCACCTTATGCTCGGCAAAAAGGTCTCCATCAATTTTATAATAGCTTCCGTCTATGTATGCTGCATAAAAAATACTGCCGTTTTGCATAAGTCTTGCATAAGTCATAAGTTTGTCCTCCTATTTTTAACGGGCGAGCCATCCGCCGTCAACCGCAAGGGTAAAGCCGTTTACATAGTCTGACGCGCTGCTTGCAAGGAATACGCAGGCACCGGCTAAATCTTCGGGCAGACCCCAGCGGCCTGCGGGAATGCGCGCCAGAATTTCCGCGCTGCGCTTCTCGTCTTTGCGCAGAGCTTCGGTATTGTTCGTTATCATATAGCCGGGAGCGATTGCGTTCACATTTATATTGTACTTAGCGAGTTCATTCGCCATCGCCATAGTCAGACCCTTAACGCCGCTTTTGCTTGCCGTATAGCTTGGAACACGAATTCCGCCCTGGAAAGAGAGCATGCTGGCGATATTGATAATCTTGCCCCCTGTGCCCTGCTTAATAAATTGCCTTGCTGCCAATTGGCTGAGTTTAAAGAGCATTTTGAGGTTGAGATTTATAACATCGTCCCAGTCCTGCTCCGTGAAATCAACAAAATCCGCTCTGCGGATAATGCCCGCGTTGTTTACCAAAATATCTATTTTACCGAATTGTTTTAAGGTTTCATCTATGACATATTCTGCGTTATTCATATCGGACAAATCCGCGCGCAGTTCAAAAAAGCGGCCCTTTTCAATCTGCGCCGCCGTTTCTTCGCAGCTTCTTCTCGCGACGCCGACAACGGTTGCTCCAGCCTCCGCAAGGGCTATGCAGATGCCTTGTCCCAAGCCTGTGTTGGCTCCTGTAACAACAGCGATTTTTCCGTCCAACTTAAACTTATCTAAAATCATGATTTACCTCCCTTTATGAAAAAATCCGCAAAGCCCCGCAAAAGGGCTGCGCGGATTTTAATTTTACAGCAAGTCGTCCGTTGCGATGCCTTGCATATCATCAAAGTCTTGATTTTCGCCGCACATACCCCAGATAAAGGAATAGTTCTTTGTGCCGACTCCGCTGTGAATTGACCAGCTGGGCGAAATCACTGCCTGCCTGTCTCTGACGGTTATATGACGGGTTTCATCTCCGGGGCCCATCATATGAAATACCGTATGGTTTTTGGGCACATCAAAATAGAGATAAACCTCCATTCTGCGCTCATGGGTATGTGTGGGCATGGTGTTCCAAACACTGCCTTCAGCCAGAATCGTAAGACCCATAACAAGCTGACAGCTCTCCACATTGCCGGGCAGAATGTATTTGTATATGATGCGCTCGTTGCAGTCGGTTGATGAGCCTAAAGCCGCCTGAACAGCCTTTTCCTTAGGAATATGTACCGTGGGATATTCTTTGTGAGCGGGGGTGGAATTGAAATAGAACACTGCGGGTTTTTCGGCAGAATCGGAAATAAACTTTATTTCCTTAGTTCCGCGTCCCAGATAAAGGCAGTCATATTTTTTCATCGGGTAAGATATGCCGTCGGCTACAACCGAACCGTCGCCAGCTATGTTGATGATGCCCATTTCCCTTCTTTCAAGGAAGTACTTTGCGGCAAGTTCGTCCGAGGCTTCCAGTACAAGTTCCTTTGCCTTAGGCACTGCTCCGCCCGCGATAATTCGGTCATAATGGGAATAGCAAAGTTTAATTTTGTCATCTTGGAATAAGTCGTCAATCAGGAAATTTTTGCGCAGCGCGGCAGTGTCCATGCTCTTAAATTCGTTTTTTGAAACGCTGTAGCGTATATCCATTTTCAAACTCTCCTTTTTTATGCACCGGCAGGCAAACCTTTTCTTACTAATAAGCATTACAAAATTTTACCAAAACTCAACTTTAATTATATCAATATTTCAAAGGCTGTCAATTGCAAAGGAAAAGGCTGCTGGAGTATTTTTCTAAATTCCAAAAAACATTTGACAATCTTTCATAGAATAACTTACAATTAAATTGCATTTTTTATAAAAATATACAATTCAGCCACTTTCCTCAGACAATGAGAAAACATAAAAAGCAAAATTCCTAAAGTTTATATAAAGGAGTGATTTTTATTAATAAGACATCAAAATCGAAAATCGCCGCAACAATTCTGGCAGCCGCTGTTGGGGCGTATTTTGCCATAGACATATTTAATAATTTATCAATCCGCCCATTGCCGCATCATCCCAAAAGCAATGAAGGGTCGGAGCTAATACACGAATTGCTCCTTTATCTTGAAAATCCCGCCCTGCAAAAAGAGCGCGGTTTTGAGCTAAACAATGAAAATATAATCGCGGCTCTTAAACCCGCAAAAAAATACATAGACGGACGCTATGACTGCCAGGATTTTATAATGCAAAGCCTTTTGCGTATCCAGTACTCCCATATTGACACCATTCGCTTAATCTCCCCCGAAGGAGCGCAAATGATTGAGGACATTTTCCTCAACGCTAAATATTGGATGACCGAACCGGGGGAAGACTCCATGTGCTACTGGTCCGAAAACCATCAGATTCTTTACGGCGTTGCCGAATATCTGGCAGGTCAAATGTGGAAAGACAGGATATTCACAAACGACGGCGCTGACGGCAAGGAGCATATGGAGCGCGGACGCAGAAGAATAAATTACTGGATGGAGCAGCGTTTTCTTTACGGTTTCTCCGAATACAACTCCACAAACTACTATCTTTTTGATGTGGGTCCCGCCGCAAACTTTATTGAGTTCGCCGCTCCCGAAGACGCGGACATGGTCGAGCGCATGAAAATGTGCCTGGATTTGCTTCTTTTTGATGTTGCCTCCAATATGCACAAGTTTACATTTACGGCTCCCACAGGCCGCGCTTATGCCAACAATATGGTAGGCATAACGGGAGACTCGGTGAGCAGGCTCATTGATTTCCTATGGCAAAGAAACGATAACTACAAAACCGACGCCCATAAAATGCTCCTTAATTTCTATTCCATGTATTTCGCAAAGCACCCCGACGGAACGCCGAAAAAGCTTTATGAGTTCCCCAGAGTACTTTATGAAATCGGTCTTGATGAAGAAGAAAGAGTTATAAAATCCTCTCACTCTATGGACACATGGGAACTTGAAGAAAAGGGATATGTGGGTCACAGCGACAAACAGATAATGCGCCAGCTCAGCATGGAGGCGTTCACAAATCCTGAGGTCATATACAATACCGTAAGCTACTTTGATAAACATAATTTGTTCTCCAACAGCTTTGTAAACTATTTCAAAGCCATTAATCTGAAACTTCTCCGTCACCCTGACAGACTTCGTTTTATCAGCGAAAAGCTGAATCCCATGCCCAACGGCATCGCTCTGCAAAGGGCAAACTTATACTGCTATCAGACCAAGCACTATCAGTTAATGAATGTGCAGAGATATCACCCCGGCATATACGGCGCCACACAAATGCTGCAGGTTTTGAACTTTGGCGGAAAATCGGTAGTATTCACAACCCACCCCGCCAAAAACGAAGACAAAAAAAGCGCCTCGGCTTATCCGGGCTACTGGGCGGGCTTTGGACGCTCCCCGCATGCGGTGCAGAATAAAAATGTGCTGCTTATGCTTTACAAGATTCCAAAGACACCGGGCTTTTTGGAGCTTTATTCAGTTCCTCAGTTCAGTCATACATACCTGCCCGAAGCGTTTCTTGACGAAGTTGAAATAAACGGCAGATACGCCTTTGTGCGCCATGGCAAAGCGTTCCTTGCCATCATTGGCAAGAATGAGCTTCACTATAAGCCCTTCAGTATGTACAGCGCAAAGGCTTTGAAAAACGGACTTAAAGACTATCCCGATAAGCGTTTTGATTTAATACAAGAAGGCAATTATCATTACTGGATTTATGAGCTTTCCGATGAAGATAAGGAAAGCTTTGAAGAATTCAAAAGTCGAATCATGGAAAACAGCATTGAATACGACGGCAGCAGCAAACTCGTTTACAAAAGCCAAAACCATGAATATAAAACCGTCTACGGCGGCGCGTTTTTCGTGGATGGGGAAGAACAGCCTCTTGAATATGAGCGTTTTGAAAGCGATTACTGCCACGCAAAGCGTGAAGCCGATGAATTCTTCTTCTCATTCAAGGGTCATTACTTGCGTCTGAACTTCGATAAAGCTATTCGGGAATATGGCGAGGCAAGCGGAGGTAGTGAAAAATGAACTCATACATAAACAAGGTATTTGAATTGGCAGACGCCTCTGTTAAACGCTTTCCGCCCCATAAACTGAATTGGTCATGGGGTCAGGCACTCTATCTTTATGCCCTTTCCAAAATTGACACCGAATTTAATCAGGAACGCTACACCGCATACATAAAAAAGTACTATGACCACCACATAAAAAAGGGATACAGGGTCAACACTTCGGACACTTCCGCTCCGGCTCTCGCCGCCTATTACCTTGCTCAAAAAGAGGGTGGCGAACCTTACAGGGCTGTTGTTGAGAGGGTGCGCAAATATTTTGATGAGGTTCCGAAGGTGGTTGAAGATATGCCCAACCACTTAGGAAACGGCCCCGAAAGTCTTATTTACCCGAAAAGCATCTGGGTAGACAGCATCATGATGTACGGGGTCTTTACGAACTGGTATGCCTATACGGAGGGCGACGAAAAACTTAGGGAGTTTGCCTCCCGCCAGCCTCGAATGTTCAGCAAGTATCTCTTTGACGAGGAAGATAACCTCTTTTATCACAGCTATTGGACGAATTTTAAGACCCACTATCCGCGGCAAAAAATCTTTTGGGGACGCGGCAACGGCTGGGTTATGGCTGCGATTCCCCTCTTTATGGATTATTTGCCAGAGGGAGAAGAAAAGGAATATACAAAGGAGCTTTTCAAGCGCCTTGCCGCGTCTTTGCTTAAATATCAGAAAGAAAACGGTTATTTCGCGACTGTTATTAACCGTCCCGACGAAACATATGAAGAAAGCTCAGCCACCATGCTCATAGCGAGCGGCTGGTTTTACGGCTGGCGCACAGGTCTTTTGGGCGATGAATACTACCATGCCGCAAAAAAGGCTTTCCATGCGGTTGTGGAGGATTTTGAATATCGTGACGGTCTTTTAAGCATGCCGAAAATCAGCGCACCGACAAGCGCGATTCAGGGTATTCCTTATCTTGTATACCGCATTACTCCCAGAGGAAACGACTGGCACTACGGACTTGCGGCAAGCTTTTTCGCTGCCTTGGAATACAAAAGATGCCTTGAAAAAGAACAGGCAGCTCTTAAGTAAATCTAAACTAAATTGTGTTTGAAAGGAGCGGGGCGGCATAAGCCGCAAATGCGATGAAGATTGGTCTGCAAACCTTTACATGTCGTTCCGTTATGAAAAACGAGAAGGAAATAGATAAAACCTTCTCTTTAATCTCAGGCTTCGGTGTAAAACATATTGAGCTTGCCGTGGATTATTTAAAAATGCCGTTTACCGCAAAGACGGCAGAGCTTATTGCAAATGCGGCAAAAGCTCACGGTATAGAAACGGTTTCCTGTCAGATTCGTTACAATACCGCCGCGAAAGACACGGGCTTAACCGCTGAATTCATGCATATTCTCGGCGCGAGATTTATATCAAACAGCGTGATTGACCTCTCCGCGCTGAGAAAGGGCAAGGAGGGCGTTCTGCGCTATTGTGAACAGCTGAACAGCCTATATGAAAAACTAAAGCGGCAGGATATACTTCTTTCTCACCACAACCATCATTACGAATTTCTAAAGTTTGACGGAAAGACCGTACTGGAGCTTATGCGGGAAAACTTTTCGGGTCTTTTTACTGTCGACACATATTGGTGCCAAAAGGGCGGCGGCAATATTCTCACTTTGCTTCAGGATTTCCGGGGCCGTGTGCCTATTCTTCATCTGCGTGACTATAAACTCAAGCCCATGGGACTTATTTTCGGCGGCGGCACAGACTGTGAGGCAGGCAAAGGCAATCTCCCCTTTAGGCAAATATTGCAGCAGGCAAAGTCGGCAGGTGTGGAGCTTGGCGTGATTGAACAAAGCACGAAAACGCCCATTGAAAGCATAAGGTCAAGCGCGGAACATCTTTTTTCCTTGCTGAATGAATGAGGCGGAGCTTAACACTGAGTTTTGGGGGTAGGACATGGATATCCAAACGCTGGCAAAAGACACCTACACACGGCGCTATGTAAACAGAAAAGAAACAATAGCCTATGTGCTTTTTGACTCATCAAAAAGCTTTAACATCGATGAATACCAAACCCGCTTTATTATTGATGTTCTGAAAATTGATTTGTATTGGAACACAATAATCAATTTTATAAACGGCATTTGGGATGTAATTAACGACTCCATACTTGGCTCGTTAATCGATAAAACAAAAACCCGCTGGGGCAAGTTCCGCCCCTACCTTCTGGCGTATGCTTTGCCGGGAACCGCCCTTACCTGTCTTTACTGGCTTTCTCCCCTGTTCTTCGACAAAAACCCCTTAGATATGAGAAAAATTGCTTTCTGGCTCATTCTCGCAATGGCAAGGGAAGCAGTTGGAACCTTGCGAGAAATCTCGGAAACGGGTCTTTTGGCAAATATAACCCCAAACCCTGAAGACAGAGTGCGCCTTTATACCACTGCCGAGGTCGTCTCCGGACTTTGGGAGTCCTTTCCCCAAATTATCATGGGAGCGTTAATTGACCTTGTAAACCACAAGAAAATCAAAATGACTATGGACAACGCCTTTATCGGCATGGGAACCTTTTGCACTATTTCGGGAGGCATTCTTGCCTTGTTCTTTTCCATCTATTCCACAGAGCGTATCGCCCAATCCCGAGAACGCCACAACTATAAAGAGGGATTCAGAACAATAATAAACAACAAGCCCATGCTAATTATTCTTGTCAGCGATTTGATATCCAAATTCCCTGTCGGCGTTTGGGAACACAACTATTTTATCGATGTGCTGGGCTCCAGCTCTTTGCGCAATGTGATTATAATTCCCGGCGCTCCCCTCTCCATTTTAAGTTATACATATATCAATCAGGTACGCGCACGCTTTTCAACCAAATCGCTTTGGATATTCGGTCAGCATCTTAAAGATGTCATAACATTGGGAATTTTCGTAATAGGCTCAATGCGTGGTATCGGCCCTAAAGGAATATATCAGAACAGACTAATAATGACTGTGCTTTTAATGGTGCGGGATATTTTCTATAAAGGCACATTGTCTATAAATAAAATTCTCCCGAGGGAAATTCTGACCGACGCCTTAGACTACTGCGAATGGAAATTCGGATACAGAACCGAGGGAGTGACCCTTGCCACCAAAAGCATGGCGTATAAATTGTTCCGCAATGTCACAAATTCCTTCAATTCCGCAATTATGAAAAAAGCAGGCTATTCCTTGGACGCAGGCTTTGGAAAGCAGTCCGAAAAAACGAAGTATTTCCTCTTTGCCATGAGCATGCTTATGCCCGCCGCAACTGGTCTGCTGGGCATTATTCCAAAACTTTTCTATGACCTCTCCGGCGACAAGCGCAGAAGAATGTATGAAGAACTCGCAAAAATGCGTCTTGAAAAAATGAACGCCTATGAGCGGGAAAACAAAGAGCAAGTTTTGACAGAAGTATAACCCCCTAAAAGTGAGCCAAATTATTAATCTTCTACGGAAATATTTATTGCCCATGATATTTCAAAACGCTGTATGCAAACAAATTCGAGAACAAAGATTAAAAAATATACGGAGGCTATTAGCCTCCGTTTTTTATTTGTCTTTTTTCTCGCCGTAGCGTTTTTTTACGCACTCGGTGAGGAGATATTCAATCTGACCGTTGAGGGAGCGGAATTCATCCTCTGCCCATGCGGCTAATTTGTCATAAAGCTCAGGCGACAGGCGAAGGGGGATTTGCTTTTTATTGCTGCTCATAACCTTTAGTAAATCGAACCGCTGTTGACTATGGGCTGGGCTTCCTTATTTCCGCAAAGGACAACCAGGAGGTTGGAAACCATGGCGGCCTTCCTTTCTGCGTCAAGCTCTACGATGTTCTGCTCGCTGAGCTTCTGCAGAGCCATCTCAACCATGCCAACCGCACCCTCAACAATGAGCTTTCTGGCATCGATAATGGCGCTTGCCTGCTGCCTCTGGAGCATGGCGGCGGCGATTTCGGGAGCGTAGGCAAGGTGGGTAATGCGAGCTTCCACAATTTCAAGACCCGCGATTTCCACCTTTGACTGCAGTTCTTCGCGGAGCTTCACAGCGACCTCCTGACTGCTGCCCCTTAATGACATTTCGTCGGCTTCCTCTCCGTCCTGCCATACATCATAGGGGAAGAGCCTTACGATATTTCTCAGCGAGCTGTCCGCCTGCGTGGAAAGGTAAGTAAAGTAATTATCCACATTAAATACGGCTTTTGCCGCATTGACAACACGCCAAACTATAACGACGCCGATTTCTATTGGGTTGCCCAGCTTGTCGTTGATTTTCTGCTTGTTGTTGTCCAGAGTCATTATTTTAAGCGATATTGCCTTGCCGCTTGCAGAATCGATAAGGTCCATTTTTTCGCCTCTTTGAGCGGGTTTGGGCTGGAGATCCACCGTTCCCGCGGTGTTAACGGCTATCGGCGTACGCTTTATGGGGTTCACCGCAGTGACAAAGGGGTTTACAAAGAAGAATCCCGGACCCTCCAAGGTGCCGAAGTATTTGCCGAAAAGGGTCAGAACCAAAGCCTCGTTGGGCTTTAAAGTTTTAAGACCTGCGAACATAATTGTAGAAGCCACAAAACCGATAATCGAAATGACAATCAGCGCGCCGCCGAAATTCTCACTGGGTCCACTGTAAGGCATTATTATGCTGCCATATCGCGCTGCTCTGCTGGCGATGACTATGCCCGCAATTCCAAGGGCGGTAAAGGCTAAAAGGGCAAGCAAAATCAGGAACAAAGCGGCAAGTCCGTTCTTGCCTTTAATTATCTTCTGCTCTGTAAAAAGCTCTGTGTTCTTCATATTAGCCTCCGATATGTAATTGATATCAACATGATATCATATTTGCATCAGGTGGTCAATATTTCCACGAAAAATGTTGAAAATTATTTATGCCCGTTTTAAAAGGGCAATTAGAGATTGACATTTATAGGCTAAACCGTAAACTGTAATTAACAAAAGTTTTGGAGGCTAATATGGCGAATTTTAAGCTTTGGGCTTTAGATACAGGGAAAATGAGTTTTGACGGGCGCTTTTTTGAGGCTTTAAAGTTTATTGAGGATTTTCAGCTCCTTGACGAGAAGCTTTGGACTGTTTTTGTAAAGCTGTTTGAGACAAATCCCGACGACAAAGACCTCGGCTGGAGAAGCGAATTCTGGGGCAAGATGATGCGCGGCGCGGCGCTGGTTTACAGATACACGAAAAATGAAAGGCTCTTTGAAATTATGGAAAAGAGCGTAAGAAATCTGCTGACTACCGCCGACTCCCTTGGCAGAATCACAACTTACAGCATTGAAAAGGAGTTCAGGCAGTGGGACATTTGGGGCAGAAAATATGTGCTGTTGGGTCTTGAGTACTTCCTTGAAATCTGCGCCGATGAAAAGCTGAAAGATGGAATTATAAGCTCCATGAGAAGGCAGGCGGACTATATAATCTCCAAAGTCGGAAATTCTGAAGGTAAAATTCCGATTACCCATACCTCCGAGTTTTGGGAAGGTCTTAATTCCAGTTCGCTGCTGGAGCCTATTGTTAGGCTTTACAGAATCACAGGGGACGAAAAATACCTTGACTTTGCCCATGAGATAGTCCGGTGCGGCGGCACTAAGAATTTTGATATTTTTAAAGCCGCCTTGGAAGGTAAGCTTTATCCGTATCAGTATCCCGTCACAAAGGCATATGAGATGATGTCCTGCTTTGAGGGCATTTTGCAGCTTTATATGGTAAGCGACAACCCCGATTATCTTAAAATGGCGGAGAACTTCGCAAGACTTGTTATCGACTCCGACATTACGATAATAGGAAACGCCGGCTGCACCCATGAGCTGTTTGACAACTCAAGGGCAAGGCAGTTCGACCCCGCTTTTACGGGCATAATGCAGGAAACCTGTGTCGCGGTTACCTGGATGAAGTTCTTCTTTCAGCTTTTGTCGCTGACGGGCAAGGCGCTGTACGCTGACGAGATTGAAAAGACTGCTCTTAACAGCCTTCTTGGCAGCGTGAACTTTGAAAAGAATAAGATGGATGGAGTAACCCTCCCCGTTGACAGCTACTCTCCCCTTCTCTTTGCCCGCAGAGGTCAGGCGGTAGGCGGAAAGAAGGATCTTAAGGATATAAACTACTACGGCTGCTGCGCCGCGATCAACGCCGCGGGCTTTGGCATAGGCGCGCTGTTCTCCGTAATGAGTTCATATAGCGGCATAGCCATAAATATGTATCACAGCGGCGTGGCTGAGTTTGAGACACCCGACGGCAAAAATGTTATTTTGAGAATTGAGGGCAATTACCCGACACAGGGAGATATAAAGATTTATATTGAGCCCGAGACCCAGAGCAAATTCGCCGTAAGTCTTAGAATTCCCGAGTGGAGCGACATGACATCGCTTAAGGTTTGCGGCGAGGAAGCAAGAGCGGAGAAAGGCTCATACGCCGTTATCGATAGGCTTTGGAAAAAGGGAGATATTATTGAGCTGAGGCTCAACATGGATATAAAGGTCATAGAAGCTGAGGATATAGAACCGAACGCTCCCGAAGCGGCGTTAAAGCATTTTGCTCTGAAAAAGGGGCCGATTGTGCTGGCAAGGGATTCTGCTCTTGAGGGAGAGGATATAAGAATTCCCGTAAAAAGCGAGAACGGCAAAGTGAAAATCAAAGAAATAAAGCCGACGAAAACCGCCGACTTTAAGACACAGGCTGAATATGAGATTGTATTCTCAAAGGGCGACCGCATAAGGGTCATTGATTACGCTTCCGCGGGCGGAGTCTGGTCTGAGGACAGGATAATCTCCGCTTGGCTTAACAAGGAATAATTACAGCTTATTCTTAATTATCATATCAGCAATATATTTAAACACAGGGGTGCAGTCCTTAGTTGAGGCGCTGCCCCTTTCTTTCATTATGACTATTACATACTCTGGCTCCTCCGCGGGGAAAAAGCCAGCGAACCATGTGACTAAAAGCTCCTTGCCGTTTTCGTACTGACCCGTCTGGGCAGTGGCGGTTTTGCCCGCCGCGGTGGCAAAGTCGGGCTTTGCGGCGGCGCCGTTGCCGTTGTCGACGGTTTCCTTGAGCAGAGATATAAGCTTTTTGGCGGTGCTTGCCTTCATAATCCTGTCGGGGGCGGGAGGCATATAGTAGGCGTACTCCTGACCGTTGTCGTCAAGCATGGACATGAGCACATAGGGCTCCCTGTAATAGCCGCCGTTGGCGATTGCGGCATACATGGCGGCAATCTGAAGGGGCGTGGCAAGCAGCTTGCCCTGACCGAAGCTGAAGTTTGCGAGCGCCGCGGGGCTGAGAAGTTCAGCCTCATCGGGCATACTGCCCGCGGCGGATAAAAGACCGTCGGAAAGCTCAATTTCCCTGCCGAATCCGAAGGCGTTTGCCATTGCGTATACTTTCTCCGCTCCCACCTGTTTTGAAAGCTCAATAAAGTAGGTGTTGCAGGAGTTTGCAATGGCGCCCGCCATGTCAAGCACACCGTGACCGCTGCGGTTGTGGCATCTGAATCGGTTGCTGCCTATTTGCACATAGCCCACACAATCATGCTCAAAACTCTCGCTGATGCCGTTTTCAATAGCGGCGGCGGCAACCACGGGCTTAAAAATTGAACCTACAGAATAAGCCATAAGCGCCCTGTTTAAAAACGGGGCGTTTTCAGCTTTTAAGGACACGGAGGGGTTGCTTGGGTCAAATACGGGGCGGCTGGCAAGGGCAAGGATTTCGCTGGTTTCCGCCTTTAAAACCACTGCCGCTCCCATTTCAATGTCATATATGTCAAGGGCGTTTTCCACAATACCCTGAAGGCGTTTGTCCAGAGTGAGCATCAGTCCCGCGGGGGAATTGTAGTTTTCGTCGTTGATTGTGATTCCCTCGCCTATAAGGGCTTTGCCTGTACCGTCAACGCCGAAGCTGACGGAAATCCTGCCCGAATGGGAGGATAGAAGCTGGTCAAAGCTCTTTTCAAGGCCGCTGACGCCCTTTTTCTCCTCGGGGCTTATATAGCCAATAAGATGAGCCGCGGGCTGGTTTTCCTCATAGCGTTTAAAGGTGGTGATGTACTTAATCTCGGGCGTGTTGCCGCTGATTCCGCCCACGGGGTAAACGGCGGGCAGCCCCCTTTCAAGGTTCTTTCTGATAAGGCTTTTGTCAACGCTTGTAAGGAGGTTATCTATCTGGCTCATTACATTAGCGGAGGGGATAACGGCGGCGTAAATCTGCTTTTTGGTGTTGACTAAAAGCTCGCCGTTGCGGTCGTAAATGGCTCCCCTGCTTTCCGCGATGCTTATTGTCCTTTTGTTGGACTGGGCGGAAACCGAGGCGCTGAAGGGCCCTATGTTGATTTGAAGAATCCTCATGCAAAGGCTGCAGAGCATAAGAGAAGAGATTGCGAACAAGACAACAAGCCTTTTAGCCACGGCGCATCCCCCACAAAGAAAAATACCGACAAAGCAAACGCTTCATCGGTATTTATTATTGACATTTAAAGATTTTCTATACTTTGATGAAATTATCTGAGAACGGCGCCCAGCTCACTCAGGGCGTTGAGTGCCTTCTTGACTGCCGAGTCTGCCTCCTCATCCGTCAGTGTCCTGTCGGCTGCTCTGAGAGTAAGGCTAAAAGCGACGCTCTTTTTGTCCTTTTCTATCTGCTCGCCCTGATAGACATCGAAGAGCTTTACGCTTTCAAGGTTCTTGCCCACTGCGTTCTCGATTGCTCTCTGCAGACTCAGAACGGGTGTTGCCTTGTCGCAGACGACAGCGATATCCCTCTTTAATGACGGGAACTTGGGCAGCGGCTTGTAGGTGCGCTCGGTGTTTCTCAGCTCGTAAACAGTGTTAAGGTCAACCTCAGCAGCGTAAACCCTTGTGCCGATTTCGTAGTTTGCCAGCACCTTCGGGTGGATTTCGCCCAGAATGCATACTGCTTTGCCGTCAACCACAATCTCGGCTGTTCTGCCGGGGTGATATGAGGGGTTATCCTTTACGGGGCGGACATCGTATCTGCTTACGCCTATTTTCTCAAGGTACTCCTCGATTATGCCCTTGAGCTCATAGTAGCCGATATTGGCGCCGTAAAGACCTATCATGAGCTTAGGAATTTCGGTCGCAAGCCGGTCGTCGCTTTCCCACGGCTCGTACTCGGTGGCGATTTCGTAAACCGCCGCCTCCTCGTTGCGGTTGTTGTAGTTGTGAGAGAGAACGGTGAGGAGGCTGGGCAGAGCCGTAGTCCTCATAACGCTGGTGTCCTCGCCCAAAGGATTGAGAATTCTTATGCTCTTTCTCTTTTTGCTGTCCTCGGGCAGGCATATCTTATCATATGCCTTGGGTGAGATGAAGGAGTAGGTTATTATTTCGGTAAGACCGGACGACAGCATGAGATTGTTGGTATCTTTTAAGAACTGCTGATAATCGGTAAGATAGCCGACGGCGACTCCCTTTAAGGGCTCGTCGGGGATATTCTCATAGCCGTAGAGCCTTGCTATTTCCTCGGCAATATCCGCCTGCTGCTGCAGGTCGCCTCTGAAGGTGGGGATGATTATTTCATCGCCCTCAACTTTAATATCAAGGCTTTCAAGGTATTTTATCTGCTGCTCCCTTGAGACATTAATGCCGATAAACTCGTTCATATAGTCGGGGCGGAACGGGAGTCTGACGCTCTCCTTTACCTTGGGATAAGCGTCAACCACGCCGCTTACAACCTCGCCCGCGCCGAGCTGCTCTACCAGGTCAAGGGCTCTGAGCAGGGACATAAGGCAGCCGTTGGGGTCGAGCTCCTTTTCGAATCTTGCGGAGGCCTCTGTGCGGAGTCCCAGCTTTTTGGCGGTTCTTCTCACACTCGTGCCGTTAAAGCAGGCGGACTCAAAGACAATTGTCGTTGTGTCATCCATAATGCCGCTGTACTCACCGCCCATTACGCCAGCTACAGCGACGGGCTTATTGGCGTCTGCGATGACCAGCATCTCAGGGCTAAGCTCTCTCTCAACGCCGTCAAGGGTTGTGATTTTCTCGCCCTCTTTAGCCGTTCTGACAATAACCTCTGCGCCGTCAAGGTATCTTAAGTCAAAGGCGTGCATGGGCTGACCGAACTCGAGCATTACATAGTTAGTAATGTCAACGATATTGTTAATGGGACGGACGCCCGATGCCCTGAGCCTTTCTCTCATCCAGCGGGGGGAGGGCTCTATTTTTACATTCTTAACGACAGCGCCCGCATAGCGGTAGCACTTGTCCGGAGCGTCGATTCTGACTTTCAGGAGATTTGAGGCTTCACCCTCTCCGCCCTTGTTCTTAATCTCGGGCATATTATAGGGCACGCCGAAGGTCGCCGATGCCTCTCTTGCAAGTCCGATTACGCTCAGGCAGTCGGGGCGGTTGGAAGTAATCTCGAACTCCACAACAGTATCGTCAAGTCCGATTGCCTCTTTAATATCCTTGCCGAGAGTCTTGTCGCAGTCGTCGCCGAGGACGAAAATGCCGTCCTCCACAGCATAGGGGAAGTCGTTTATGCTAAGGCCCAGCTCTTCAAGTGAGCAGAGCATACCCTCGCTGAGTACTCCCCTGAGCTTGCCCTTCTTTATCTTCTTGCCGCCGCTGACGACTGAATTGTCAAGGGCAACGGGAACATAGTCGCCCACTTTAAGGTTCTGAGCGCCAGTTACAATTTGCAGGAGCTCAGGCTGACCCGCGTCAACCTTGCAGACCCAAAGATGGTCGGAGTCCTCGTGTTTTTTCAGCTCCAAAATCTTGCCGACGACGATGTTTGATAACTCCTCGCCTTCTTTTTCGTAGCCCTCAACCTTTGAGCCGCTCATGGTCATGCCGAGGGCGAACTCTCTGTCGGTAACATTTAAGGATATATAATCATTAAGCCATTTTTTTGATAATTTCATTCAGTCCACCCCCTAAAACTGCTTTAAGAATCTAAGGTCGTTTTCGTAGAAAAGACGGATGTCATCAATGTTAAAGCGGAACATGACAAGGCGCTCAAGACCCATACCGAACGCGTAGCCGCTGTACTCCTCCGGGTCGATGCCTCCCCTTCTGAGCACATTCGGGTGAACCATGCCCGCGCCAAGGATTTCGATAAAACCTTCTCCCTTGCACATGGGGCAGCCCTCGCCGTGGCAGCGGAAGCAGGTTACATCAACCTCGCAGGAGGGCTCTGTGAACTGGAAATGGTGAGGACGAATTCTTATTTTTGTGTCCTCGCCGTAGAGCCTCTTCGCAAAGTCAGCGAGATTGCCCTTTAAGGTTGCCATGGTGATGCCCTTGTCAACCACAAGTCCCTCTATCTGATGGAAAAGGGGCGAGTGTGTGGCATCCACAGAGTCGGAGCGGTAAACCCTGCCGGGGGCAATAACCCTGATTGGCGGCTTTTGCTGCTCCATAACCCTTATCTGAACGGGAGAGGTCTGGGAGCGCAGAAGTTTGTTCTCGGAGAGATAAAATGTGTCCTGAGTGTCCCTTGCGGGGTGGTCCTGCGGAATGTTGAGGGCCTCAAAGTTGTACTCGTCCCACTCTATTTCGGGACCTGTTGCGATCTTAAAGCCCATGCCGAGGAATATATCCTTTACCTCGTCAAGTACGATTGACAAGGGATGCTTGTGTCCTATTCTGCGGCGGTTGCCGGGCATTGTGATGTCAATGCTTTCTTCAACGAGCTTTTTCTCAATCTCCGCCTCTTTAAGCTCCTTTTTTCTGCTTTCTATTTTTTCTTCCAGCTCCGCTCTGACAGCGTTCGCAAGCTGGCCCATAATCGGTCTTTCCTCAGCCGACAAGGAGCCCATCATTTTGAGAACAGCTGTCAGCTCGCCCTTTTTGCCGAGGAATTTAACTCTCAGAGCCTCAATTTCCTGAAGGCTTTGGGCTAAGCTTAAAGCTTCGATAGCTTCGAGCCTCAGTGCTTCTATCTTTTCTTTCAAGACTTACACCCCATTACTTTTTATTTTAATAAGAAATTCCGTACATCAAAAAACCCTCGCCCCAAAAAGGGACGAGGGAAAACCCACGCGGTACCACCCGGATTCCCGACACCATAGCGCAGTATCGGGCACTCTGAGCCCTTAACGCGGGCAATCGTCACGACCTATATGAATGCGGATTGCCGCAAGCCTTCAGCCGTGCCGCTCCGAAGTGAACTTCAGCGCCCAAGCAAAAAGCGGTTCTCAGCCTACCCGCTCTCTCTGTGTTTGCTTTGAAACGCCTACTCTCTTCATCACAGCGTTTTCGTTTTAAGTTTTCTGTTAGGTTATAATATCATAACCGAAAGATAAAATCAACAGCCTATTAGAAGGGCGGATGCCCCTCCTGCCTTCTGTAAGCTTCCATGATGTCCTTAAAGACCTCGCCGCTGCTGGGAGGAGTCCATGTGATGGCGTTCGCTCCCGCTCTGATGGTCTCAAGGATTGTCTCGTCGGTGGGACCTCCCGTAGCGATAATCGGCACCTTGGGGAACTGCTCCCTGATTTTTCTTACAAGCTCGGGAGTCTTGGCGGCAGCGGATACATTAAGTATCTGCGCGCCCGCCTCAAGCCTTGCGGCTATGTCCTCTTTTTCGGAAGCGATGGTGACGACAATCGGAATATCAAGGTCCTCTTTAAGCTGCTTTACGGTGCTGTTGGAGGTGGGGGCGTTGACTACAACGCCGATAGCTCCTTGGAACTCAGCGTGAAGTCCCAGGTCAAGAACTCTGATTCCCTGGGTGAGACCTCCGCCTATACCCACAAATACGGGCACATCGGCGGCCATGATAACCGCCTGAGTGATGACAGGCTGAGGAGTAAAAGGATAGACGGCTATTACCGCGTCCGCGTTGCAGTTTCTGATTATGCTGACATCGGTGGAGAAAACCAGCGATTTTATTCTTTTGCCAAAAATCCTTATGCCCGATGCCTCGGAGATTACTTTCGGCACGGTGAGCATAAACTTTCTTAAATATCCGTGGATTTCGGGAACAAATTTCTCTTCCATTTTATCTCCTTTATTTTTGTTTTTTATGTTATAATATACCATAAGCGTTAATAAAAAGTGTCGATTTGTTAAAATATTATATAACAAATTCCGAAAGGATGGAAGTTATGAAGTATAAAGAGATAGATCCGAGAGAGCTGCAAGAAAACCCCATAAAGATGATTGCCGACGACTGGGCTTTGCTGGCCACAGGCAATGAGGAAAACCGCAACGCTATGACAATTAGCTGGGGAACAATCGGTGAGCTTTGGAGCAAGGAAGTCGCGATTGTATTTGTGCGTCCCACAAGGCATACCTTCGGTCTTATGGAAAGCTCTGATTATTTCTCATTAAACTTTATGGGCGATGAGCACAAAAGCGCACATAGGGTTTTCGGCAGCAAAAGCGGCAGGGATATGGACAAATTCGAGGCTACCGGCTTAAAGCCTGCTTATCATAATGGACACATTTATGTGGATGAGGCCGAAACGGTCATTATCTGCAAGAAGGTGGCGTTCCAGGATATTAACCCTGCGGGCTTTATTGATAAAGGCATTGAGGATTTGTATCCTATAAAGGATTATCACAGAATGTATGTGGGAGAAATCGTTTCGGTGCTTAAAAAGGCATAAATAGCATTTTTTAGTATAGGAGTTTTCGATAAAATTATAAAAAATTTTATTTTAGGTATTGATTTTTAAAAAGGGCTATGCTATAATCCTTCTCGTCACTTGGGAAACTAAGTGACACAGTCGGTGTCGATTGCACTGAGGTCCCACCCGTTCCCATCCCGAACACGGTAGTTAAGCTCAGTTGCGCCGAAGATACTTGGCGGGAAGCTGCCTGGGAAAATAGGTGATGCCGACACTTTTAAAGACGGACGCAATAGCGTCTGTTTTTTTTGCTCTAAAAAAAGACTGCGGAACCGAAATTCCGCAGTCTTTATTAATTTAATTGGAATAGTACTCCGCAATCTTTAGCGCAATATTAAATACGGTCATGACACCGAAAAGCAGGATAAAGATGAAGTAGACTGCGCTTAGAGCGAGATATGACACGGAGCCAAGAAGATTCGCAAGGGAAATGCCTATAAGCGAGCCCAGTGAGATTTTGCCCGTCATAAAGGGCTTTGCTGTTGCCTCAAACACGGGATTTAAGCTCAGGCTGCAAACAAGTCCCAAAATTGAGAACATTGTGACGGGCAGCCTCTTTTTTGTAAACACCGCGAAGATGAAAATCAAAAGAGCCAAAATGAGAGCGACCGCAAGGAGAATGATAAAGATAATCAAGTATGTCTTAATTGGGGCAAGTTTCTCATTCTCCCAGATCTTCGCTGAGCCGATGGTCGGGTACTCCGCCTTCAGCTTGTTTACTACATCAATAATTTTCGCGACGCTGAGGTTATTGGGCAGGGGCTCCTTTAATACATTGTTTATCATCTTGGCCAAGTTGCCGCTGAATTTAAGCCTTATAAGAGGCAGAAAGAAGAACACGGGGAAAACCGCCAGCGACAAAACAGCCATTACTGCCTTATAAAAGTACTTCATCTTAATACCCTCTACTGCGCAATTTTATCCCAGGATGAATTCAGTTGAACGGTGCGGTTGATTATGAGATTATCCTCTGTGCTGTCCTTGTCGATGCAGAAATAGCCCTGACGCATGAACTGGAAGCTCTGACCGACCTTCGCGTTCAGAATATCCTTTTCAATCTTGCAGCCCTTTAAGATTATAAGGGAGTCAGGGTTGAGCTTGTCTTCTAAACTCAAACCGTCGGAATCGTCGGCGGGGTTCTCCACTTTAAAGAGCCTGTCGTAGAGTCTAACCTCGGCGTCGACCGCGTCTTTTGCGTTTACCCAGTGGATTGTGCCCCTGACCTTCCTGCCGTCGGGAGCGTTGCCGCCCCTTGTTTCGGGGTCATAGGTGCAGTGAACGCAGGTTACATTGCCGTTTTCGTCGGTCTCGTATGAGGTGCACTTTACGATATATGCGCTCTTGAGCCTTACCTCGTTGCCGGGATAGAGGCGGTAATATTTCTTTACGGGCTCAATCATAAAGTCTGAGCGCTCTATATAAAGCTCCTTGGAGAAGGTGACATTGCGGCTGCCCATTTCCTCATGGTCGGGGTGGTATTCGACAGGCAGTTCTTCCACAAGGTCATCGGGGTAATTATCGATAACGAGCTTAATGGGGTCAAGAACCGCCATGAGCCTGGGAGCGTTGCTGTTGAGTCTGTCACGGACGCAGGACTCAAGAAGACCTATGTCCACGATGCTGTATGCCTTTGAAACGCCCACTTTTTCGATAAAGTCGATTATTGCCTCGGGCGGATAGCCGCGCCTTCTAAGGCCGCAGAGTGTGGGCATCCTCGGGTCGTCCCAGCCGCTGACGATTTTCTTGTTGACCATCTCCAGAAGCTTTCTCTTGCTCATTACGGAGTAGTTGAGATTAAGACGGGCGAACTCAATCTGCTTCGGAGGCTCCTTAAAGCCAATCTTTTCGATGAACCAGTTGTAAAGGGGTCTGTGGTTCTCGAACTCAAGGGAGCAAAGTGAGTAGGTTACGCCCTCTTTGGCGTCGGAGAGAGGATGGGCAAAGTCGTACATGGGATAGATGCACCACTTGTCCCCTGTCTGATGGTGGGGAACATGGGCGATTCTATACATAACGGGGTCCCTCATGTTAAGGTTGGGGGACGCCATGTCGATCTTAGCCCTTAAAACCCTTGATCCGTCGGGGAACTCGCCCTTTGCCATTCTGTAGAAAAGGTCCAGATTCTCCTCAACGCTCCTGTCCCTGTAGGGGCTGTTTTTGCCCGGCTCTGTGAGGGTTCCTCTGTATTCCCTTATCTCATCGGCGGACAGGTCGCATACATAAGCGTCGCCCTGCTTGATGAGCTTTACGGCGCACTCAAAGAGGAAATCGAAATAGTCGGAGGCATAATAGACATTGGCCCATTTAAAGCCTAGCCACTTAATGTCCTCCATTATGGCGTCAACATATTCAACATCCTCTTTTACGGGGTTGGTGTCGTCAAATCTTAAATTGCATATTCCGCCGTACTTTTCGGCAGTCTTAAAGTCAATATATATAGCCTTTGCGTGACCTATATGAAGATAACCGTTGGGTTCAGGGGGGAAACGGGTTTGAACCCTTGAGTTGACTCCGTTTTTAAGGTCCTCGTCAATAATGTCGTGGATAAAATTTGAAGTAATTACTTCATCCATTACTTTTCCTCCAATTTTATATGCTTTCTGAGAATGAATTAAGTCTATTAACCGCTCTTTCCTGACCCAAAAGGGAGAGAATGGAGTGCAGGTCGGGAGTGTTGAGCCTGCCCGTTACGGCAAGGCGAATGACCGATGCCACATCGCCCACATGACCCTTGTAGCCTGCGGGGTCGGCCTTGTAAGCCTTTACATCGGGGCAGAAGCCGAGCTCGGGGCAGATGCCCTTAATCTTATTGAACCATGTGTCCTTGTCGTCGGTCGCATCGAAAACCTTAACATATGCTTTGCAGATGGCTTTTGCGTCCTCGGGTCTGATATTTTCGGGCAGATTGTAGTCGGGTTTAAAGAGGCTGTCGTAGAAATAGGAAATATAATCCTTAACCTCAGACCACATGGCGATATCCTTGCGGGGCTTTTTGCCGCCGCGGTCGATTGAGAAGATGGATGTCAGGTACTTTTCGTCATCCTTTATTATGCTGTAAAGCTCGGGGTCGTATTCCCTGCTCCACTGCAGCACCAGACTTGCCACTTCCTCGGCGGGCATTTTTGAGATGACATTCTTGCTGACATCGTTAAGTTTCAGAAGGTCAAACAATGCGCCGCTCTGGCTCATTTTCTTTATATTAAAGGGGAAGGCGGAAAGGGGCGCGTCGGGATTTGCCCTTCTCCAATCCTCAAAGTTCGAGTTCGCGAGGGTCATAAGGTACTCGAGAACGCTGTCCTTCGGATAGCCGAGCTGGGAGTAATAGCTTACGGCGGCCTCAGGGTCCTTTCTCTTGCTGAGCTTTCTCTTGTTGCCCTCGTCCAGCTTCATAATGGGCGAGATGTGAGCGTACTTGGGGGGCTTAAAGCCCAGAGCCTTGAAGATTTCAAGATGGGCGGGTAGGGAGGCTATCCACTCGTCGCTCCTCACAACAAGGTTTGTCCGCATTAAATGGTCGTCCACCGCATGGGCAAAGGCATAAGGAGGAATGCCGTCGGATTTGATGAGAACCACATCCATATTGTTCTCGGGCATTTCCATTCTGCCTCTCAGCATATCTTCAGTTTTGATATAATTCTCGGGATTGCCTTGTGAGCGAAGTCTCAAAACAAAGGGGCGTCCGCTCTCGATAAGGCTCTTTTGCTCCTCAAAGCTGAGGTTGCGGCACTTTGCCCATTCGCCGTAATAGCCTGTGTTTACGCCTGCCTGAACCTGCTTTTCGCGCATTTCGTTAAGCTCTTCCTCAGTGCAGAAGCAGGGATAGGCAAGGCCCTTTCTGACAAGGTCCTTCGCGAAACAGGCATAGATTTCTTTTCTCAGGCTTTGCTTGTAGGGGCTGTATGCGCCTTTTTCGCTGTCCTCCCCCGTCATGCCCTCCATCGGGACAATGCCGTACTGGGAAAGACCTGAAAGAATCGCGCTGACCCCGTTTTCTACCTCTCTTTTCTTATCGGTGTCCTCAATTCTGAGGAAAAAAACGCCGCCTGAAACCTCCGCCGCCAGCTTGCTTATCATGGCGGTGAAAAGGTTGCCTATATGGATATATCCTGTGGGGCTGGGGGCAAAGCGGGTAACCTTTGCGCCCTCTTTAAGCTGCCTTTCGGGATAAATCTTTTCGTAATCCTCGGGAGTTTTGTCTATATCAGGATACAAAAGCTCTGCTAAAGCGTTGAAATCGGTTTCCGACATAATATCCTCCGAATTTTGTTTGTGTCTTACCCTATTGGATACTTTTTCTTATAAAGACTTTCGATATTATAACATAATCAGACACATCTTGCAAACAGATTAGCTTTTTTATAGGCTTTGCAGTATTTGAAAATATAAACAAATCAAAAGGAAAAGAAATAAAAAAAGCGGTGCTTTTGGCACCGCTTTTATTTTATTGTTTAGGAGTATTTGAACTCTGTGAACTCGTAGGTGTCGACTCTTGTGGCCTTGCCTACATTTCCGCCGCTGCCGTCAGTTATCTTGGTGAGATAAATCTGACCGGTGATTTCAAAGTCGTGGTTGATGGTCATTGTGATGGACTCAAGGAAGCCTGTCTTAATGTCAACAACCGCTACGACCTTGCTGTCATTGTAGTTAAGGGTGTAGTTGAACTTTGTAAGGCTGGACTTGTACCAGAGCCGGTCCTTGAGCAGATCGTCAAAGTTCTTTCTTGAAGCAGCGGGGAGGAGCTTCTGGGTATCGGTTACAAAGCCGTCTCTTGCTGTCTCCTTGCCCATTACTATGGTGATTACATACTTGCCCTTGCCGTCAATTGTGCAGGTTGCGCTCTTAATGTTCTTTGTGCTGATGAGCGTGGGCAGATGCAGATTTGTAAGAGCTGATACGGAGTCAACATCATAAACCTGGTTCTTTGCGTTCTTCGGCTTTGTGGTAACAATCTTGTTCTGCAGGAACATGAGGTTGAGCTCTGTGAAGAAGTTGAGCTTAATATTCTTTAACTCCTGATATGTCTTCTTGGTGTAGCCTGCGCCGCTGTTGAGAGCGAACTTTACAGCCTCGGAATATGCGTTGAGGATTTCAACCTTGCTGGAGGGCTTGCTGAGTAGATCTTCGGGTGTGACCTTGTCAAGCTTTGCAACCATTCTCAGAAGCATACGGGCGTCGTCAGCCTTAACAGCGTTGTCGCCTGTTACATCCGCGACAAGAGCTTTGTCGGTTGTGACCTTGTCGAGCTTTGCGACCATTCTTAAGATAAGGCGGGCGTCTGCAGCTGTGGCATTGCCGTCGCCGTTAACATCGCCGGGACGATTGAGAACGGTGTGGTTAATGCCGTTTGCCTTTGCATAATCTATTGCGTATGTGCCTGCATATGCAAAAATCTCGGCGTAGTGGTTGTTCATCGAATCGGAGAAGGTGAAGAAAGCTGAATCGCCGATTGATGTAACGGAAGCGGGAACCTTAACCGCAAAGGTGTTCTTGCAGCCGTAGAAAGCTCCTGCGCTGACTACTGTGTAAGTATTGGGGATAACGGCAACTTCTTCATTGCCTATGTATTTGATGAATACCTTGCCGATGCCGATATAGTCGCCCGGATACTCCTCGAACCACTTTGTGCCCTTAAATGCGTTCTCGCCTACAACTGTGATGTCGCCGAGAGCGGTTACTTCTGTAAGGGCTGAGCAGTTTTCAAATGCGGAGGCGCCGATAACTGTTGTTCTCTCGGGGAGGATGACGGTCTCAACTGTCTTGTTGCCCTTGAAAGCGCCGTCGCCGATCTTAGCTATGGTAATGGGAACCTTGACATCCTTGTCATTGCCCTTGTATCCGATGAGCATTGCCTGCGGGCTGTTGACATTTATAATTACGAAATCAATATCAAAATTCTTATACCAAGCTGTATCGTTGAATGCCCCCATACCGCACTCTTCGATTATGCCTCTGATTGATACGGTGTTAAGGTTTGTGCAGCCTGCAAAAGCCTCAGCGCCAATCTTCTTGACCGTAGCGGGAATCTCCACTGCCTCAAGGTCCTTATAATCCGCAAAGGTTCTGCTGCCGATTGCGACAACCGTATATCCGTCTATCTCAGATGGGATAACCAATGTCTTATCTGATGTATCCAGATTTGCCTCTATAATCGAAATGCTTTCTCCGTCGATAAACTCATAGAGGAAGGAAGGCTCATTATCCACAGCAAATGCGGGAACCGAAATGCTGAGGAACAGAGCGGCAACGAGAATGAAGGAAAGCGCCTTCAACCCAAATGTTCTTTTTGAATTTTTCATCGGGGAACTCCTCCTAACACAATATATGGGGTTAAGTGCGGCAAATAAATACAGCTGATTTACTATGTTAATGCATAGATGTCTACGATAAGAAGTATAACCTATATAGTATGCCAATGTCAACGAATTTTATGAAAATTGTCTGATATAATCATATAATTTCTGGCAATTTAGGAATTAATTACAAAATGTTTGAGGAATGTTGATAAATTGTTTCCAACTTAAAAACTTTGCATCCACAGAGGAAAAAATTGCGATAGGTTTTCAAAATTTTTCCTCGAAATGACGCCTCATTCGTTTTGAATAAACAGACTTCTTGCCTGGGGGATTAAGTCGTCTCCCCAAAGTCTTAAGTGAGAAATGTCGTTTGCCGCCTCGAGAAGGATTTTGCCGTCGGTATAATACATAATTCTGTTGAAAGATGAGTTTTCGCAGCCGAATCTGAAGCGGCTGGTTTCGGGGCTTATACCAAGCGCGGCGTACATAAAGCTGGTAAGGTATGTGCCGTGGGTGGCTATGAAAACCTTTTGACCGTATGTGTATTTGCTCCTTATAAAGTCAATGGCGCATTTGGCGCGGTGGACGCTGACCCTCATGTCGTCGCCCTCTCCCTTTCTGGGAACGGGGTGCTCCGGGCTTTGCTCATGCACGAAATTCGCCTTCGGGAACTGCTCTTTCAAAAAGTCCAGACCTCTGCCCAAATAGCCTTCAAGCACATTGACTTCTATAAGCTCGTCAAGCAAATAGATGGTGTCAATATCGCTCTTCTCCTGCTGGGAGAGCAGCACCTCGTACGCTGTTCCCGCAGCTCTAAGCAAAGGGCTCGAGTAAATAGCGTCAAACTTTATATTTTTAAGCAGTTCACCCAAGAGGTGCGCCTGCTGTTTTCCCGCGTCGGTAAGGGCGGGGTCTTCCCTTTCGGGAATGGCGAGAACCGATGAATCGATTCCCTGCCGCCGCCTTAAATTGCCGTAAGACTGTCCGTGTCTTGCCACATATATTTCAAAACAATCGTTACTCACGCTGAAGCCTCCTTATAAATGCCGTAAACTTTCCGCGTCTTGCCGCATATTTCAAAACAATCGACACTAACGCAAAGTTCTTCTTAAAATTAAAGGCCCCCGATTCTGAGGAATCAAGGGCAATGTATCAGCAAAATTAAAGCTCTGTACCGTTTTGCAGGGAGGGTGTTTTCTCCTTTTCTTTGGTCACAGACTCGTACAAACGATATCCTCCCGCCAGATTGTAGCAGTCAAAACCGTTTTGAGAAAGCAGCCTGCAAGCTATGTAGCTTCTGAGCCCGCTCTGGCAAACCACATACACGGGCTTTGACTTGTCCAGCTCATTCAGCCTGTCTCTGAGACTGTCAAGGGGAATGTTGATACTGCGCTCAAGGCAGCCTCTCGCCGCTTCTCTCTCAGTTCTGACATCAAGTAGGGTTACATTTTCGTCCTTTGACAGCCTGTCGATGTCGTGCCAATGGTACTGCTTTACTATACCCTCAATAATGTTTGTAATCACAAAGCCCGCCATGTTGACAGGGTCCTTTGCGGATGAGAAGGGCGGCGCGTAGCAAAGCTCAAGTTCCTCAAGGTCATAGGCGGTAAAGCCGTGCCTTATCGCCGCGGAGAGGACATCGCAGCGCTTGTCCACTCCTTTAAAGCCGACAAGCTGAGCGCCCAAAATCCTGCCGGTTTTGTTTTCAAACAAAACCTTCATGCTGATATTCCTTGCCCCGGGATAATAACCCGCATGTGATAAAGCATATAGGAAAACCTTGTCATAGTCAAGCCCTGACGCCTTCGCGGCGCGCTCATTTATTCCGCAGGCAGCGACCGTCAGGTCAAAGAATTTCAGAATTGCCGAGCCTATGCTGCCCTTGTAAACGCTTTTAATTCCGCAGATATTGTCCGCGGCGATTCTGCCCTGCTTGTTGGCGGGTCCCGCAAGGGGGATATGGGCGGGCTCACCTGTCACAAGGTTTTTTACCATTACGCAGTCGCCGACGGCATAGATGTCCTTGTCGGAGGTCTGCATATGCTCGTTTGTGATTACCGCATTGTTCGGGGCAAGCTCCAGTCCGCAATCTTCAGCCAGAGCGGTGTCGGGGGTAACTCCTATGCTAAGGATTATCATATCCGTCTTTATTTCTCTGTTGGCGGTTTTTATGATGGTTTTTCCGTCGGGGGAATCGGTGATTTCCTCCGCCGCTTCGCCCAGAATAAGATTTATACCTTTGCTTCTAATGTAGTTATGGACTTCAACCGCCGTATCAAAATCCAAAGAACCTATAACATGGGAAGCCTTCTCGAGAACTGTGACCTCGAGTCCCCTTAAATATAGGTTCTCTGCCATTTCAAGGCCTATATATCCGCCCCCGATTACCGCTGCGCTGCGGGGTGAATATTCGGCGATGTATTCTGTTATTTTGTCTGTGTCGGGAATATTTCTAAGGGTAAAAACATTTTTTCTGTTTATACCCTTAATGTTCGGGATAATCGGTTTTGCGCCCGGTGAGAGTATCAGTTTGTCGTAGCTTTCTTCGTACTCGGTGTTGTCTTTAAGGTTTTTAATATGGACAATCTTTCTTTGCCTGTCGATTTTAACCGCTTCGCTTAAAACCCTTACATCGATTTTGAATCGATTATAAAAGCTTTCGGGCGTTTGCAAAAGGAGCTCTTCTCTTTCTTTGATTTCTCCGCCTAGGTAATACGGCAGACCGCAGTTTGCGAAGGATATGTACGGACCTTTTTCCAAAAGGATTATTTCTGCCGATTCGTCAAGCCTTCTGAGTCTTGCCGCCGCGGAAGCTCCTCCGGCAACTCCGCCTATGATTACCGTTTTCAATTTATCATCCCCCTTTATCTTACCGTAAATCCGGTCCAGGACCTTATTCCGCCAATGTTGGTCACATCCGTATAGCCTTTTCTGCTGAACTCAGCGCAGGCTCTCCTGCTGCGGGCACCGCTCTTGGAATACACAAATATTTTGGCATCCTTGTCGTCTATTATATCAACAATCGCGTCTGCCTCGTCCACGGGAATATTAATGCTGCCCATTATATGTCCGCTGGCGTATTCTTCTCTTGAGCGAACATCAATTAGAATGATTGACGGGTCTCTTTCAAGGGCTTCTCGGGCTTGGGCCATTGTAATATTATTGAATCTAGCCGAATATCTGCCAAACATTAATGGCGCTCCCCCCGATCTGTTCACATCATAATTTCTGTTGTCCATATTATCCCTACCAAAGTCAAAGTGAATAGCGCTAGTGAAAAGTAAATATGTGTTTACTCACGGGTTATTTCGGAAATCTCTCAAAATTGGTTTTTCAAAAGCTACTTTGACGAATTTTTAACATTTCCGAAAAATTTGTTAAAAAAATGATTATCTCTTTAATTACTAATATAATGATGGCAAGATATTTCTCTATGACATTGTCACATATTACACTTATCACTTGTTTCGGGCGGCAATTCATGGAAAATTTGCCCAATTTAATATGAGTTTTTTAGAAATTAGAAACTTTGGAAGAGCTAAAAAAACATATACTCTTTCAACATTAGATTGAACAATACCACAAATTGTAAATTTTTTCAAGCTGCAACTGTAAATCATTATTAATTCTATATTTTATAACAATAAAGTGTGAGGATAGAAAACACTTTTGTTAAAGTTCCATAGTATAGTATTATATGGAGAAGTTTTTCCATAATCCCTCGAAACAGGGACCAAATTTGTAATAGAATCTTACAAAAATCCGTCATACGATATCACTTTACATCAAACCAAATAAAAATAATGGGACTTTTTGACAGCGAGAACAAATTTTTTAATTTTGCTGTTTTAATATCGTTTTACTGGCCGGGTAAAAGCTGCCGCCGCACTTGAAATGCGTAGACTCGTGTTATATAATGTTGAAGATTGAAATTCAAGCCACGCAAGGGAAATTATACGGAAACAGGTGCAATTAAATGAAAGTGTATAAATCTGCCGTAATCGGCTGCGGCAACATTCACAGAAACCACATTAAAGGAATTAACGACAGTCCGCTGGGAAAACTGACCGCGGTTTGCGATATAGACCAGGAGGCTGCCGACAAATCCGCGTCGGAAAACGGCGTTCCCGCTTTTTACAGCCTTGATGAGCTATTAAAGTTCGGGGATTTTGATGTTCTTCACATCTGCACTCCCCATTATCTCCACGCCCCCATGGCTATTAAGGCTATGCGTCAGGGCAAACACATAATATGCGAAAAGCCCATGGCAATCCACTCCGCAGACGCAAGGGAAATGATTAAGGTCGCTGAAGAAACGGGCGTTCAGCTCGGCGTCTGCTTTCAGAACCGCTACAACAGCTCATCGATTTATGTAAAGGAGCTATTGGAAAGCAGCAGGATGGGCAAAATTCTAGGCGCCCGCGGAATTGTTACTTGGGACCGCTCAGAAGCCTACTATGCAAGCGGTGAATGGAGAGGCAAAATCGCGACTGAAGGCGGCGGAGTGCTCATAAATCAGGCAATTCACACCCTTGACCTTTTGCAGTGGTTTGTGGATTCCCCCGTTAAAGAGCTTAAAGCAAGCATTTCTACAAAGAGGCTCCAGGGCGTTGTCGAAACCGAGGATACCGCGGATGCATTAATCTTCTTTGAAAACGGCGTCAGGGGCGTTTTCTTCGCCAGCCTTTGCTATACCTCAAACTCCCCCGTTATGCTCGAACTCGAGTGCGAGAACGGCTCCATACTCCTGGCTGACAAGCTGACCGTTAAGATAAACGGTGAGGAGGATATCGTCCTCGACATCAACAGGCCATCCTGCGAAAAGGATTACTGGGGCAGCGGCCATACTTGTCTGATACATGACTTCTACAAATCGCTTTCCGAAAACAAGCCTTTTGCGATTGACGGCGAGGAAGGCATTAAGGCAGTCGAAATTGTGGAGGCAATTTACGATTACGCAAGAAAATAGTGCATATAATAACCTCAGCCTTATTTTACGGGTAAAAGCGGATAGAATAAGGCTGAGTTGAAAGTCAAGCGGGCGAATTCCTATGGGGAAAAAGTGGCTTGACTTTTTTATTGATTTTTAACAAAGAAAACTATCGCCGGCTCATCAGTTTGTATAAAAAACCGATGCTTAAGCGATGTTTCCTCCTTTCAAGCCTATTCTAAGTAGAGTTAGTTTGATTGTATACCCGTATGCTTAAATTTAGCTTAAAATACCAAGGAGTCTTATAAAATGACATTAGTCGAGCTTTTTGACAAGAACCCTGTCGAAAATATCATAAGCTCCCTTGTGCTGCAGCCTCAGCGCGTTATATTTGTGGGGCGAAAAGAGATTATGGCGGGGCATAAAAGGATAATCGAGAAGCTTTTTAATGAAAGAAGGCTTAAAACCGATATTCACTTTTTGCACCCCGACAGGAACTCTTTGGACTGCGCTGTGGAGCTTTTGAGCGTAATACAGAAAAAATTCCCCGACTGCGAGTTCGATTTGACAGGCGGGGACGATTTAATGCTCTTGGCTATGGGGGTTCTGATGGAAAAAAGCCCGACAAAGCCGAAAGTACACAGATACTTTATCAGCGACAGAAGCATTGTGGGCATTGATATAGACGGCTCAGAAACAAGAAAAACTCCCTTTTATTTAAGCGTTGGGGAAACCATAAATCTCTACGGCGGCAGCGTTCTCAAAAGCTTTAAATACGAGTCCCGCTGGGACATGCCCGAGGATTTTAAAGACGATACGGACAAGATGTGGGGGCTTTGCAGGAAAGATACCGGGCTTTGGAACAGACTGACGGGTGTGCTTGCCGACTTTGAGCATATGAAAGAAAAGAGGGACAGCCTTGAAACGGTGCTATCCCTTTCTGAAATTCGGTCGCATCTGAGCAACAAGAATCAAAGCTTTGACGCTGTTGAGAAATTCCTGCAAAGTCTTTGTTCGCTGAAACTGATTCAGGATACCGGCTCGGACAACGCATTTTTAAGATACAGATTTAAAAATGAGCTGATTCGCCACTGTCTTGTAAAGGCGGGAACGGTGCTGGAGCTAAAGATTCTGATGATTGCGAGAGGAATTCGCGATGAAAAGGACGAGCCCTTCTTTAACGACGCGCTGCAGGGCGTGAATATAGACTGGGACGGCAAACGGCACAGCTCGCCCTTTATAGCCGAAACGGAAAATGAAGTTGATGTTATACTGATGCGAGGGCACATTCCGATTTTCATTTCCTGCAAAAACGGCTTTACGGATGATGAGGAGCTTTATAAGCTGAACACCGTTGCGGAAAAGTTCGGCGGACCCTATGTTAAAAAGGTGCTGATTGCCACAAAGCTGACAGGACGAAACAGAAGTCTTGAATACTTCCGCCAGCGGGCAAAGGATATGGGAATTACGCTGATTGAAAACGCTCATCTTATGAACGATGAGGATTTGGCGGAAAAAATAAAGGGGTTGTAGTCTAAGCTGCAACCCTTTTTATTTTGAAAAAATCTTTTTGCCCAGTTCCTCTGCCTGTCTAATTGCTTCGGAGTCTGAAATTCCTTTGTCTGTTTCCCCCATATGGACGCTGCCTGCAAGATTGATTCCAAGCAGCGCAAAAGCTCTGTCCGTCTGCTTTTTTATCAGCTCTACAGGCTGCTTTGCCTTTCTGCCGCTGACGGTGAGGAGAACTCCCCTGCCATCATTTTTTCTTTTAGGCTCTTCTTTCCTGACCACATAGGCTTCGTAAAACCTTTGAGTTCGGTCAAAGACGGCTTTTAATGGAGCGGGGACATTATAGTGGTATACGGGAGTGGCGATTATCACGACATCCGCGTTTTGCATTTTGTCAAAGACCTCATCAAGGTCGTCAAAGACGCAGGTATTTTCCTTGCCGCACGCCTTGCAGTCGTTGCAGGGTTTGGGCAATAAATCAAATAGGTTTACTGTGTCAACCGAGAGATTTTCGGGGGCAGACACAAAAAAGCCGTCAAGCAGCTTTTTTGTATATCCGTTTTTGTTTGGCGAGGAAAACAAAACAAAGACCTTCATGCCGCTCCCCCTTTTTTCATTAAAACAAAAGCCGGGACCTTGCCCGGCTTGAATTTCGAAGATTATTCCTCGTTCTTCTCCTCGTCGTCCTCGTTGACGATTTCGAACTTGTCAAAAACCTCTCCGCAATTGGGGCAGGTCAACTGCTCATCGCCGTCGAATATGCTTGAGTCAAAGCATACTATCTCTTTGCAGGACGGGCACTCAAGCTCATAAAGGTCGTCCTCGTCAAAGTCGTCGCAAATATCGCAGTCACATTCTTCATCGTCATATACATAGGACTCGAGGGCGTCCAAATCTTCGTCAACAGCGTCAAGCTGCTCTGTGATAAGGGCGATTTCGTCCTCATTGTCTGCTACTGTAAGTGCAAGGTCATCGAGCAAATCAATAATGGCATTGATTACCTTAGTTTCTTTATTCTCAGGGTCAAGACCGAGTCCCTCAGCAAGCCCTTTTAAATAAGCGGCTTTTTCGGTAAGATTCATAACATTACCCTCCATATTATTTTTTCCTCAAAACCGGCAGGCGGCTTTCGTCTGTACTTTTTACAGATATCAAGCAGATTATACTCTGAAATCAAACCAAATTTTGTCTAATTCAGATGTCAATGCTTTAAGCTCTTGACATATACTCGCCTGTACGGGTGTCGACCTGGATAAGCTCGCCCTCTTCTATAAAGAGCGGAACCTTAATTTCGGCGCCTGTTTCAAGAACTGCCGGCTTTAAGGTGTTTGTAGCGGTATCGCCTTTGAATCCCGGCTCAGTCTTGGCAACTCTGAGCTCTACGAAGTTGGGAGGCTCAACGCCGAAAACATTGCCTTTATAAGAAAGCACTTTGCAAACCATGTCTTCTTTTACATATTTAAAGTTATCGTCGAGCTTATCGCCGTCGATGGGAACCAGCTCATAAGTTTCAGGGTCCATGAAGTAATAGAGATCTCCGTCGCTGTAGGAATAGGTCATTTCCTTGCGCTCGATGTATGCGGTCGGGAACTTGTCTGTCGGGCTGAAGGTGCGCTCAACAACGGAACCTGCGATAACATTCCTTATCTTTGTTCTTACAAAAGCGGCGCCTTTACCCGGCTTTACATGCTGGAACTCGATAACCTGATACACTTCTCCGTCCATCTCAAAGGTAAGACCGTTTTTAAAATCACCTGCTGAAACCATATATATTCCTCCGGAAATTTGAATGCTATATAATAATATCCTATTTGTTCCAAACTTTCAATAGATTTTAATAAATATAGATTGGCTTGAATAAAAATGCCAAAAAAGCCGATTTTACTAACAGTAAAATCTATTTCATTATTAAAATCTCCCCGAAGTTAAACTCCATACCTGCCAAAGAAATATTGATTAAATCGATATAAGTGTTATAATAGTTTTATCGATTTAGTAAATTTTAGAAATTTTTCGGCTTATATTTTAAGTGCCGAATGCAAAGTAAAAGGAGCATTGATATGGACAAAAAGACATTTTACATCACAACCCCGATTTATTACCCGTCGGACAAGCTGCACATCGGCCACAGCTACACAACGGTTGCCGCTGACGCTATGGCCAGGTATAAGCGAATGCGCGGTTATGATGTAATGTTCCTTACAGGCACGGATGAGCACGGACAGAAGATTGAGGACAAGGCTAAGGCCGCAGGTCTTGAGCCTAAGGCCTATGTTGACAATATAGTTGTAGGCATCAAAGCTCTGTGGAAGCTGATGAACATAAGCTACGACAAATTCATCAGGACAACCGACGACTACCATGTAAAGGCCGTTCAGAAGATTTTCAGAAAGCTTTACGAAAACGGCGACATTTACAAGGGCGTTTACGAGGGACTTTACTGCAAGCCCTGTGAGTCATTCTGGACCGAAACTCAGCTTAAAGACGGCAAATGCCCCGACTGCGGCGGCGAGGTTCAGAAGGCATCCGAGGAGGCTTATTTCTTCAGGCTCTCCAAGTACGCCGACAAGCTGCTGAAGCACTATGAGGAAAATCCCGAGTTTATCGAGCCTCAGTCAAGAAAAAATGAAATGATAAATAACTTCATTAAGCCCGGACTTGAGGACCTTTGCGTTTCGAGAACCTCCTTCAAGTGGGGCGTACCCGTCGATTTTGATGAGGGTCATGTGGTTTATGTTTGGATAGACGCTCTTTCAAACTACATCACCGCTCTGGGCTACGGCTCCGACGACGACAGCCTTTACAAAAAATACTGGCCCGCCGATGTTCATCTTATGGCAAAGGAGATAGTCCGTTTCCATTCGATTATTTGGCCCGCAATGCTGATGTCCCTCGGCGAGCCGCTGCCCAAAAAGGTTTTCGGTCACGGCTGGTTGCTGCTTGAGGGAGGCAAGATGAGCAAATCCAAGGGCAATGTGGTTGACCCTGTTGTGCTCTGCGAGAGATACGGCGTTGACGCTATAAGATACTTCCTTTTAAGAGAGATTGCCTTCGGCTCCGACGGCGTTTTCTCAAATGAGAATCTTATCAACCGCATTAATTTCGAGCTTGCGAACGACCTGGGCAACCTGCTTTCACGCACAGTCGCCATGGTTGAAAAGTATTTCGGCGGAACTATCCCCGCTGAGCGAGAGAAAACCGAGTTTGACGAGTCCTTAATCAGCATGGCAAAGGGACTTAAGGCAAACACAGAGAGCCTTTACGACCAGCTTTTGTTCCCCAACGCTCTGACCGATATTTGGAAGTTTATTTCCAGAGCAAACAAATATATTGACGAAACCACTCCGTGGCTCCTTGCAAAGGACGAAAGCAAAAAGACAGTGCTGGCGAATGTTCTCTACAACCTTTGCGAGAGCTTGAGAATCGTTTCCGTTCTTATAAATCCCGTAATGCCCGAGACTTCACCGAAAATCAGACAGCAGCTCGGTCTTACCGATGAAATCGAATGGGACAGCGCGGGAGTATTCGGTCTTAAAGACAGCTATAGCGTTCAGAAGGGTGAAATCATCTTCCCGAGAATCGACACAGAGGCTGAGCTTAAAGAGCTTGAAAAGCTGATGCCTCTTGCAAAGGAAGAGGAGAAAAAGAGTGCGGAGAATATAGCTCTCATCGGCATTGAGGACTTCGCTAAGGTAAACTTAAAGGTTGTAAAGGTCCTTGCCTGCGAGCCTGTAAAGAAGGCAAAGAAGCTCCTTAAACTCACCGTTGACGACGGCGAAAGACAGGACAGAACGATTGTATCGGGTATCGCTCTTTGGTATAAGCCAGAAGATTTAATCGGCAGGAATGTTATTATTGTCGATAACTTAAAGCCCGCCGTTCTCTGCGGCGTTGAAAGCCAAGGCATGATACTTGCCGCTGACGCAGGCGAAAACGATGTTAAGGTAATCTTCGCCGACGATGTTCCCGTCGGTTCAAAGGTCAGATAGTTTTTATGGAGTATACTTCGATTTTTGATTCCCACGCGCATTATGATGACGCCAAATTCGATGAGGACAGGGATGAACTTATTTCGTCCCTGCCCTCAAAAGGCATTATTGGGGTAATTAACTGCGGCGCGGATTTAAAGTCGTCTGCCCAGTCCGTTAAACTTAGCGAAAAATATGACTATATTTACGCCGCTGTGGGAGTTCATCCCCATGAGGCTAAGGATTTCGGCGACGATACGCTTAATGAATTAAGGCGGCTGGCCGCAAACAAAAAGGTTGTGGCGATTGGCGAAATAGGTCTTGACTATTACTATGATTTTTCGCCGCGGGAAAAGCAGATTGAAGTTTTTGAAAAGCAGCTTATTCTCGCCGCGGAGCTTAATCTCCCCGTGATAATTCACAACAGAGACGCCCATGAAGATACACTGAATATCCTTAAAAAGCACCGTCCGAAGGGCGTTCTGCACTGCTTTTCCGGCAGCGCAGAAACGGCAAGGGAGATTGTTAAACTCGGAATGTTCATAGGTCTCGGCGGCGCGGTTACATTTAAAAACGCAAAAAAGCCCCTTGAGGTAGCGGCAACAGTGCCCGATGAGTTTTTGCTTATCGAAACCGACGCTCCCTATATGGCCCCCGTTCCGTTCAGGGGCAAGAGATGCGACTCTGCGATGATACCCTATACGGCTGAAAAAATAGCCGAGGTCAGAAACACGACAGCGCAGGAATTTTTGAACCTCACAGCCGAAAACGCAAAAAGGCTATTTGGGATTGACTGATATGAACGCTCTGTTTTTGGGGGCAATCACTCCCCTGCCCGATGATGTAAAGCTTTATATCATGTATTTGGCCTCTGCTTTGCTGATTTTTCTTGCGGCGGTGTTAATTCTTAAAGCAAAGCCCCGCAGAAGGGACAGCATTGAGCAGCTAAAAGAGGTTTTAAAAAAATCAAAAGAAAAATACATACCTTTGGATAATGAAATAATTATAGAAAAAGAAAACAAAAAGAGCTAAGGTTTTGCCTTAGCTCTTATTTTTACGGTTTATAAACTATGGGCAGGTTTCTCTTATGCTCGCTAATTCTGTGGTAGCGCTCGATGATTTCAATATCTTCCTTTGAGCCGGTGCCGTGCATAAGATACTCGTCAATCTTTTTATATGTGATCCCCATTTCTCCCTCGTCGGTCTGGTCATCAAACAAGGCTGCGGAGGGAGCTTTTTTAATTACGCACTCGGGAGCGCCGAGATATTTAAGGAACTCATAGACTTCGGTTACGGTAAGGTCGCCGATGGGGTTAAAGTCATAGGCTCCGTCGCCGAACTTTGTAAAGTAGCCCATATACATTTCGCTCTGATTGTCGGTACCGGCGACAAGGGCGTTTCTGCTTGCGGCAACAGCGTAGAGCACCGTCATTCTGAGTCTGGGAGCTATGTTAGCTATTGCCATGTCGGTAAGCGAAAAATCTTTTTCGAGGGTTTTAAGCGTTTCCGTTCTTATGGGAGTCAGGTCCACTACCTTTGTCTCGATATTGAATTTTTCGGCAACCTCCATGCCGTCTTTAAGGTCCATTTCAAAATTTCTTTTCGCGTGGCAGGGCATGATGAGACCCAGCGTATTATCACACGCCATTTTGCAAAGAATACCTGTCAGGGCACTGTCTTTGCCGCCGCTGTTTCCGTAAACTATTCCGCTCGCGCCGGCGTCTTTCAAAACCTTTCTGATAAACTCCACTCTTTTCTCAATTTCCAAAGCAAAATCCCTCATAGCATTTCCCTCTCACTCATAGCATTTCCCTCTCATATATAAAAATTAAATTTAGTCTGCTATTAAGACAGTGCTGAGTTAAACGCTTAAAGCTTTTAAACTATTATAGATTAAGAAAAAAACAATTGTCAATTTTTATGATGCTATTTTTTGCAAGTTGTCTCAAAGTTTGATTTGACAGTGCCTTTTCTGGGAATAATAAAGGCAGTAAAAATTCTCAAAAAAGAGAAAGCAACATAAATAAAGAGATTTTTATTTATTCTTAAAAATCTAAACCTAATTAAAAAAATTATAGAACAGTTTGAAGATTATGAAAATAAAGTTCGTCAGGATATATTCGGCAGCTTTTTTTATGCCTTGATTTTAAAAGTCTTGCCTTTTTTCAAAAAATATACGAGGCAATTTCTATCTCTTTTATTCAAGAATTCACCGACAGCGAAAAGAATTGCCGCAAATTAAAAAGCCGCTTATGCAAATTATAAGAGTGAGCGGAAAGTAATTTTGTTTTGAATCGCAAAAAAATCAAGATGTTAGGCGATATTCAGCCTTAAATATGCGGTCACAAAAGCTTTCTGCAAAGTGAAAGGTTGGTCATAATATGCGGAAATTTTTCAAAGGCTTAACAGCCGCCATGGCCGTTTTTTCGGCAGTGGTTTTCGGCTTTATTATTGTCGGTGAACGCAGAATTCCTGACGAATTCAATATAGTAGAGGGCGCCGAATTAAATATCGGAATGTTTTATTCGGCAAGCAAAACTTCCGAGGGAGAACAGAAGGAGCAGAATGTAAGCTACAGCTTTGCGAATGAAATTAAAAACGCCAGCGATGTGGAGATAAAAGCCTTCAGGCTGTTCCCCGTAAAAAGAGCGAAGGTAACCACAAATGAGCGCAGATACGCGGTCCCCGGCGGAGAGGTTATAGGAATAAGACTTTACACAAACGGTGTAATTGTCGTCGGAATCGACGATGTGATGAGCGAGACAGGACTTGTAAATCCCGGAAAGGCTGCGGGACTTCAGGAAGGGGACATTATAAAGAGCATTGACGGAAAGATAATCACTCAGAACTCCGATGTGGCAAAATGCTTTGAAAACAGCGGCGGAAACCCCGTAACGCTTCAAGTGACGAGAGAAGGTAAGGATATTACCTTAATATTCAGAGCTGTTAAATCAGCCACTGACGGCAAATACAGAGGCGGTCTGTGGGTAAGAGACAGCTCGGCGGGAATAGGCACTATCTCCTTCTACGACCCCGAAACAGGCATATTCGGCTCTTTGGGACACGCTATATGCGATGTGGACACCAAAACCGTAATGCCCCTCAGCGGCGGTGACATTCTCACGGCTCATCTAAAGGGCGTATATAAAGGCAGTCCCGGAGTAACGGGCGAGCTTTGCGGAGTATTCGGCGACAAGGTTCTCGGCTCACTTAGAATAAACTCCGATACGGGACTTTACGGTGTTCTGCATGAGCCCGAAAAGAAAACTCCCCTGCCTGTAGCGACAAAGAACGAGGTTCAGCCCGGTGAGGCGGAGATTTACTCCACAGTTGAAAACGGAAAGCCCGAAAAATACAAGATTAAGATAGTAAAGGTAAATCTCAACGAGGACGGCACGAAAAAAAATATGACAATTGAGATTACCGACTCAAGACTCATCGCGAAAACGGGCGGTATTGTTCAGGGCATGAGCGGCAGTCCGATAATTCAAAACGGTATGCTTGTCGGCGCCGTAACCCATGTGTTCTTAAACAATCCCGTTCAGGGCTTTGGAATCTTTGCGGAGACGATGCTTGAAACGGCTGACAAGATTAAAGCGGAAATCGACAGCCTCTCGCCTGCGGCTTAAAACACAAAAAAACGGCTTGCAAATGCAGGCCGTATATTTTTATTTTTTTAACGCACAATAATAATCGGCTTATAATAAATACATTGACGCCAAAAAAATTACGCTTATAAAATTTATATTTAAAAAAAGAGTTGACAAGTATCTCAGCTTATATTATAATTGTGTTCGCTGTTCCACAGCGCGATATGGCGGCATAGCTCAGTTGGCTAGAGCATTCGGTTCATACCCGAAGTGTCGTTGGTTCGAATCCGACTGCCGCTACCATGCGGCCCGGTGGTCAAGGGGTTAAGACACCGCCCTTTCACGGCGGTAACACGAGTTCGAATCTCGTCCGGGTCACCACAAACCGAGCATCTTATAGGTGCTCGGTTTTATTTTTTGTTTAAGGCGGTTTTTGCCGCTTTTTTGTTTTCCAATAAAAACAAAAAGGCTGCTGCTTAATAGCAACAGCCGGGTTTATCTAAATATTGAAAAGTTTTCGGAAAAGCTGTGATTATTCTTCTTTATTCTTCCTTGTTGCTACGAAGGCGCAGGAAGCTATGAATGTAATAGCAACAGCTACTGCAAGGCCGTTTGCCGCGCCGTTTGACGCACCTGTCTTGGGTATGTCGGTTACAGGCTCGGTTTCATCTGTCGGATACTCATCGCTGGGATCGGTGTACTCGTCGGTAGGCTCGGTGGTCTCGTCGTCACCGCCGCCACCGCCGCCGCCACCGCCGCCTCCGAAGAGGCCGCCGATGAGGTCCATGATGATGCCGAGGAAGTCGAAGTCTCCGCCGCCAAACAGACTGCCGAGGTCAAAGTTGCCGAAGAGACTTGTAATCATTCCGATTATGTCAAAGTCTTCAAAAAAGCTGAAAATCGAGCCTAAATCAAAATCGGCCATTTCCAGAATTGTTGAGATATCAAAGTCTGCAAAGAAAGGTGTGAGCTCCGCTTTTTGAACAACAGGAGCCTGAACACTTGCTGCCATTGTGCCGAGCGGAAGAGAAAACATCAATACAAGCGAGAGGACAAGTGCGATTAGCTTTTTCATCCGAAACAATCCTTTCAATATGAAATCAGAATTATGCTAATACCCTGTAATTTAGAATAACTTTTTTTTGGTGAATTGTCAATGTTATTCTTTATTCGAACATAATTTTGTTCAAATGGTATATTTACACATCTCATTTTTATATAAAATCTAAAAACAAGACTGAAAATTATTGCGGAAATGTGTTAAATCTATTAACAGATACAAAACAACATAAAACTTTGAAATCCTTAGTGTTACGCCACAAAAAGATATTTAAAAATTATTGGCAGGATATACGCAAAAACGAGAGCCAAAGGCAGGCTGAGACACCATGTGTCCAAAGCAGCTCCCACGCGCATAAAGCCCGCTATAGCCTTGGAAATTCCCTTGCCCTGAGTTCTTGCGAGATAGAGGTAGTTCGAGCCGTCCTCAAGGGAGGGGAACACATTGGACCACAGGGAAATTCCGAGCCACAGTAGGAATAAATCCACAAGGCTGAAATCGCCTGCCATAAAGACCGCGACTGCGGCGTAAAACAGAATAAAGAAGCCTACAACCAAATTGAATATGAAGGGTCTTAGCACGATTCTCGCGGCCGCCGTAAGGTCTTTCGGCAGTTCATGCTCCACATGACCGCAAAGGTCGTCAAACCTTAAAGGATTGTCGTCCTCTATGGGTATTCCAAACTTTCTGCAATTTGTATGCTCTATGGTTGCTCTTATGATGCTGCCGGGGAAAGTGAGATATTTTAATATTGCGTAAAGATAAATCATGCCACATCCGCCTTTCCTTCAAGGAATATCTGCTCGATGGTGAGCTTTCCTGCCGCGTAGTCCGCCAGAATGGGCCTTTGATTGTAGCCGTAGGACTCAAACAGCTCAACTACGCTGTCGTATTCTTCCTTCTTTCCTGCGGCAAGGCAGGTGATGGCATAGGTGTCGCCCATGTCGCCGATGAAGTAGTCTTCGGAATCCATGTCCAGGAAGGCTTCGTAAACAAAGCTCATGGTTTCGTAAGCCTCGTTATACTGACCCTTTAAGAGCTGGGCTATTGCCTTTTGCCTTAAACACTCATAGCCGTAGTCGGGGTCAAGGTTATATCCCTTTTCCGCGGCGGCGATGGCGGCGTCAAAGTCTTTAGAAACTCTGTGAGCGGCAGCCTCGGCGGCATAGGGCATCGGGTCCTCGGAGTTATAGCTTTTAAGCTCCTCTACGCTCTTTAAAGCCTTGTCTTTTTCTCCGGCCTTTGCGTAAATTGAGGCAAGGTTTTGACCGTAGAGCCAATATGCCTCCGGCATAAGCTCCTTAATCTCCTCAAGCATGGCAATCTGCTCGGAAAAATCACGGCCGCTGAGTGACGCGATATAGTACTTGTAGAGGTTTGAGGCTACCTTTCTGTAAGTTTCGCCTTTTTTGCTCTCGCCCTCTACCGGGGTGTTTTTCATTTCGTCAAGTTTTTTGGCAAGGTCGTCATAGGGAAGATTGTTGGGGCGTTTTGAGACATCGTCATAAATTATATCGTATGCCTTTTGGAGGTTTTGAGAAAGCTCCGCGGCTTCGTCATTCAGCTTCTTTACCCTGTATAGCAACGGATTATTAAGCCTGTCTTCAAAGTAGGTATCCACATAGGACTCCACATAGGTTACATATCCGTTTTTGTAAAGAGCGTCAATAAGCCTTGCCTTGACAAAGCTTGCCTTGGGAATATACTTTTCAAAAACATAGCCCTTTGCCAAACCGTCGTCGGAGCTAAGGCTTTCGAATTTGTTTATCGCGGAGGAATAGTGGTTGATGGCGGAGTTTATCCTTCGTTCTTTTATGGCGATGTCGCCTTCGGCAAGCTCCTCAATGGCGGGAAAGCTCAGAACAAAGAGGAAAAAGCTGATGACCGCGCCGAAAACAGCGAGAACCTTAAACAGCCGTGAAACAAGAGGAACGGGGCGGTTAATCATGTCATTTCTGCACTTTGAGCAGTACTCATAATCCTCGACGCAGCTTAAATCCCTTTCACGCACGCCGCAGCTTGCGCAAAGGTTTTCGAGATTCAGCACAGACTCGGTTTCGCTCTGCTCCTCGAGTGTTTCTTCCTCTGAGCCGTCTTCTTCGCTTTCTTCTCCCTTTTCCTCCGCCTCTTTTAAGGTCTTGTTGTATTCCTCCTGAAAGAGCCTTGCGAGGTCCTCCAGCTCTTTTCTTGTGTCGTCATCAATATTTTCCGCAGGTGTATTCTCGGGCAAAGAAGCCCCCTGAAACAAAGTTTCTTCGTCGGGAGTATCGGATTTTTCTTCCCTGTCATCTATGGGAGGGTTATTGTCTATAGGATTTTCGTTCTTTTCAAAATCCTCGGTATTCCTATCCTTGTTTTCAAAATCGGATGAAACCAAAACTTTTCCTCCTAAAGTTTTAATAGCCCTGCCTTTGCTTTTTGCTGGTGCAAAGGCAAGGCATTATTATTTTAAACAGTTAATTTCCACAAATCAATAGAAATTAATTTTTTAGTCAGCGTCTACCTCAGCCTGAATCTTTTTAAGCTCCTCGGCGGGAATTGCCTCGCCGTGCTTAACCATGCTGATGCAGAGGATTGCGAGAAGGAACGCGATGGGGCAGTATACAAAGAGTGAGAGATATGTGCCCGTGAACATTCTGACTGCGCCGTAGATGATGGGAGCCGCAATCTGGGCGGAGAATGTGGCTGTGTAGTAGTAGCCGGTGAAGGTGCCTATTCTCTCGACACCGCCGATTTCGAGAACGAGAGGCAGCGTATTGACGGTTATCATCATGTTAGCTGCTCCGCCGAATACGAGTGCCAGCCAGATAGCCCAGTTCTTGCCTGTGATAAGGTAAGAAACAAGATATACAAGGAAGATTCCCATGAAGATAAAGAGTCCTGCAAGGATAGTCTTTTTTCTGCCGTATTTCTGACCGAGCTTTCCTGCCGGGATTGCCATAAGCATTGAGCAGACAAGGAACACAGCCATCATTAAGGTTGCCTGAGCTGTTGTCTTTCCGAGAATCTCAGCCGCAAACAGCGCAAAGAAGGTTGTTATGGCGTTTGCGGAACAGAACAGGAAGAAAAGTCCGAACAGCATGAAAATGAGGCTCTTTCTCTCTGCCTTGGAGAGCTTCATTTCCTTGAGCTTCTTTTTCTTTTCTTCTTTAAGCTTCTTCTCCTCTTCCAAAGCCATGTTCGCATCGGCTTTTGCCTTGATTCGGCTGTCAGGCTCCTTTACGAAGAAGAACAGGACAAGGGTGCAGATTATCATTACGACAGAGCCCAAAAGGAATACATAAGGATAAGTCTGCTGCTCTGTGAAATTGTCCTTGCCATAGATAAGACCAAAGATAATTGACAAAATTGTACCCGAAATCATGCCGATGAATCCGCCGACACCGCCGCAGAGGTTGATAACAGCATTGCCTTCACTTCTGAGCTCAGGCGGTGTAAGGTCGGGCATTAGGGCGACAACCGGCGCGCGCCATGTGGACATAACAAAGACAAAGAGGATAATGCAAATCATAAGTCCGGGCAGGCTGTTGAACTTAACGAACATCCAGGGAATAAGAGCAAACAGCAGCGCCGAAATGGGTGCGCCGACCAAGATGTAGGGGCGCCTTTTGCCGAGCCTTGTTTGGGTTCTGTCCGAAAGCTTTCCGAGGGCAGGCTGGAATATAACGCCGAAGATATTGTCAAAGGTCATTATAATTCCGATGAACAAGGGGACAAGCGTAAAGCCGCCTGCGGTGTCGACTTTTTCGCCCTGGGCTTTAAGGAACTCAAGCAGAATGGGATAACGCTCCGCAAGGGTCGCGCTCCAACGGGCAATAAGCTCTGAATTTGACAGCATCTCATTGAGAATCTTGGTTATGTACGGGTCGTAAATCTGCCATACAATGGATGTTGCCATGAATCCAAAGCCTATTAGTATGGTCTTTTTGTAATCTAGCTTTAACTTTTCCTCCATAAGTACACGCTCCTAAAGGTTGTTATGGTAAACCCGACAGGGTTGGTGCCGATTATAAAGAGATAAGGCCTTCTTTCAGCATTTCCTGAGCGGAAAGAAGTATGCCGATTTTGGCGCTGTGGAAGTTAAGACCTCCCTGGAGCCAAACGGCAAAGGGCTCTCTTAAAGGCGCGTCGGCTGAGAGCTCGATGGATGAGCCCGAGGTAAAGGCTCCCGCGGCCATAATTACCTTGTTGTCGTAGCCGGGCATATCCCACGGCTCGGGAACGACAAAGGAATCTATGGGCGAGCCTTTTTGCAAGCCTCTGCAGAAGGCAATCAGCCTTTCGGGGTTTCCAAGACTTATGCTCTGGATTATATCATATCTCTCCTCGTTATGTGCGGGAGAGGCGTCAAATCCCAAAAGTTCGTAAAGTGACGCGCAAAAGACGGCGGTTTTAAGCGCCTCGCCGACCACATGGGGCGCATGGAAAAGACCCATGAGCATATCTCTTGTGTGACCGAGAGTCGCGCCCACCTCCTTGCCGATTCCGGGCGCGGTCATTCTGTAGGCGCACAGCTCCACAAGCTCCTTTTTGCCGGCTATGTAGCCGCCGCACTTCGCAATGCCGCCGCCGGGGTTCTTTATAAGCGAGCCTGCTATTATGTCTGCGCCGAAATCGGTAGGCTCCTTGGTCTGGACAAACTCGCCGTAGCAGTTGTCTACCATCACAATGGCGTCGCTGAAGTTTCTGGTAAGGGCAACAATCTCACCTATTTCCTCCACGGAAAGGCTGGGGCGAAGTGTGTATCCCCTTGAGCGCTGGATATAAACCATCTTAATTTTTTCGGTTTTCAGCATCTTTTCAACGGCGTCAAGGTCCACTCTGCCGCTATCTGTCAGCTCGGTCTGCATATAGGTGATGCCGAAGTCTTTTAGGGAACCTCTGCCCTCTTTGCCCTTTATGCCGATTACGGGTCTAATTGTATCATAAGGGGTGCCCGTAACGCAAAGCATTTTTTCCCCTGGGCGCAAGAGACCGAAAAGGGCGACGGTGAGGGTGTGGGTGCCGCTGGCAAAGCTGTGGCGGACTATGGAATCCTCCGCTCCGAGGCACATGGCGGCGACTTTGTCAAGGGCTTCTCTGCCCCTGTCGCCGTAGCCGTAGCCTGTGGTGATTGATAAATCCGCCTCGCTGACCCTGTTGGCGCTAAAGGCGTAAAGAACCTTCTGCTGATTTATTTCTGTCGTCTTATCTATTTTTATAAATTCTTCCTTGCATCTATTCAGAGCTTTTTCGGAAAGCTCAAGAAGTTTTTCGTCAATGTTAAAATAATTCTCTGCCATTTATAACTCCGCTATTTTAAATTTCTCTACTATTGTATAACAGCTTTTGCCCAATTACCACATACAAAAAAGCCGTTGTTCAAATAAAACTTATCTGTATTTTCATCCTTGGAAAAAAGATAAACTTTTTTGCCTTCTTTACGCAGTTTATTAGCCAGAAAGCCTACCGCGACGCTGCCGAGACCCTGCCGCCTGTGTTTTTCTTTTACGGCAACGGAAGTGATTACGCTTAAAACGCTGTTCTCGCACTGGGTAAAGGCGCAGGCAACGGGGGTGCCGTCTTTATTTTTTACCGCCGCTGCCCTTATAAAACCGTGCCTTATCATGTGCGAGGCGTGGGCGTACCAGATTCTGAAATGCTCGGGGGACTTTGCCTGAGATTCAAAAATAATATCATATAAGCCGCTCAGCTCACGGTAGTCTGCGGGCACGATTGCCGCTTTGCACTCCCCGGCCTTTGAGGAGCTCAAAGACAACTCCGCGTTTGTGTCAAGCTCCATTATGCTGCCGGTGCTTTGAATCTTAAGACCCGACATTTCAATTGTCTTAAGGTCCGACAGGATTTCAAAGGGGGATGCGCTTTTTATATACAGCCGCAGCTCTTCAAAATCCGCATCTGTTTCGCAGTAAAGGGTCATGCTGCCCATGAAAACGGAAATGAGCGCGGTGATTCTGCCGTCGTCGCTTTTCTGGCATAGGCAGACGCAGTAGTCGCAGGAATTTCCGTAGGCTTTGTAAAGCGAGCCGATTACGGCTCCGAATTGGTTATTTTCAAGCTGTCGCCTTGCCTGAAAATAGGTGTCGTCGTTTAAAAGCTTAAGCATTGGCAAGCTCAGCGGCCAGCTTTTCAGCCAAAGCCCTGGCGGACTCCATATCCTGCACCGCGGCGACGCAGTTCTGGGAATGGATATACCTGCAGGGGACGCTGAGGGTTATGGCTTTTACGCCCTTGCCGCTCTTGTGGATTGAGCCGGCGTCGTTGCCGCCCGCAACAGCCGCCTTGGGCTGAGCCTTGATGCCGTTGTCTTTCGCGACTTTCATGGCAAGGTCATAAAGCTCCATTGGATAGACGGTGCTGTGGTCCATGAAGGAAACGGCGGGACCGTTCTTTAATGCGCAGACCGTTCTGTGCTCGGGCACATCTATAATGTCCGCCGCCGTTGTCGCCTCCAGGACTATCGCGTAGTCGGGGGCGACGCTGAATGCCGCCGCGGCGGCTCCCCTTGCGCCTACCTCCTCCTGAACCGTAAAGGCAAAGTGAAGGTCGTATTCTATTTCACTCCTGATTATATCAACCATAAGGGCGACGCCGATTCTGTCGTCAAGCGCTCTGCCCGCGATAAGACCGTCGCCGAAATATTCGAATTTTTCCCTAAAGGTTCCCCTTGTTCCCAAGGGAACGGCGCTTAGAGCCTGCTCGTCATTTTCGGCGCCGATGTCAATATAAAGTGAGGAAATTTCGGGAACGGCGTCTTTTTCTGAGTCTTTGAGAAGGTGCACGGGAGAGAGCCCAGTTACGCCTCTTGTGCCGTTTTCAAAGACTACTTCTCTGCCGATCAGCACCTTCGGGTCGATTCCGCCGACGGTGGCAAAGCGGAGAAAGCCGCTTTTTTCGGCATAGGTTACTATGATTCCGACTTCGTCCATATGGGCGGCAAGCATAACCTTATTCTTAGCCTTCCGCCTGCCCTTCTTGCGGACAAGGAGATTGCCAAGGGGGTCGATTTCGTACTCGGCAAAGGGTTTAATCTGCTCTATGATTAAATCTCTGAGAACTCCCTCTTTGCCTGAAACAGCCGTGATTTCAGCCATCTGCTTTAAAAGCTCCAGCATTACATAACCCCCTTTGACAGTACATATTCCGCTAAGAGCTGAGCCACAGCCTCAACATCGTCAAGCTGCAGCACTTCAACCGCTGAGTGCATGTTTCTCAGTGGTATTGAGATAAGACCGGTCTTGACTCCCCTGCCCGCTACGCTTATTTTGTCAGCGTTGGTGGAGGTCTGACCGCCCATAACCTCGGTCTGGTACTTTATTTTTTTGGTTCTCGCAATCTTAATAAGTTTTCCGCTTATTTCATCGTCCAAAGTCGGGGCAATGCCTATCATGGCGCCGCCGCCCAGTTTGCCCGTTTTGTGCTCGGGCACTCCGGGGGATTCGGCAAAGCTGACATCCACTGAGATTGACTCGTCGGGCTGATGAGCGAACGCTCCGACAGCCGCGCCGCCTCCCGTGGTTTCCTCAAGGGCTGCAAAGAGAACGCAGAGTTTGCAGTTTAATTTCTGTCCCTTTAATAGGTCCACAGCCTTCAAAACCGCGGCGACTCCGGCCCTGTCGTCAAAGGAGGTGCCATAAAGCCTATTGTTCATCAAGCTGCCGAAGGCTTTTTTGTAGGTTACCCTGTCACCGGGACGGATAACCTTTAATGCGTCCTCATAGCAAAGACCCACATCTATCGCCAGGTCCTCTATTTGCTTAAACTTCTTTTTGTCCTCGTCCTTGGCAAGGTGGGGCGGTGTGCTGATTACAATGCCGTCAATCTCGACCCCGTCTTTGCCGACTATGGTAACATCGGCGGCGGGCAGGACTCTCATGTCCGCTCCCCCGCACTTGGCAAAGCGGATAAAGCCCGATTTGTCTATATCTGTGACAATCAGGCCTATCTGGTCAAGGTGCGCCTCAAGCATTATAATGGGGCCTTCTCCGTCAAGAAAGCCCACAACATTGCCGCTGCTTTGAATCTCGGTGGGCATATAGTCGGCAAGGATTTCAGCCGCCGTATTAGCGGCCAATGCCTCGTTTCCCGATACGCCCTTAGAGCTTATCAGCTTTTCGAGAATATTCTTTATATCCATAATATCCTCCGATATTTGTTGTTATTTAAGTTGGTCGAGGGTCAGTGAAAAGCTGGGCAGGAACTCCTCTATAAAAACTTCCGCTTCGGGGCATTCCATTTCTTTGAGAGTGTTTTCCACAGACTGCTTTGCCTTGTCAAATTCAGTATTGCCCGCCTTTTGCTCCTCAATGCACTTGATTAGAGCCGCTATTTTGTCCGCGGCCTTAACAAGCCGCCACTCCTCCGCGTCGTCCCTTGATTCGCTGAAGATTGTCTTAAACTCGTCCCTTAAATAGCCCGGCAGGGAGTCGGTAAGTCTCGCCGCCGCCTCACGCTCAACGGACTTAAAGGCATTCTTTATCTCGCTGTTAAAGTACTTTACGGGAGTGGGCATATCGCCTGTAAGGATTTCTGGCATATCGTGATAGAGCCCTAAAACCGCCGCTCTTTCAGCGTTGTAGCTTTTGCCGAAACGCTTGTTACCGATTAAAGCCAGCATATGGGCGATTGCCGCCACCTCAGTGCTGTGCTGGCTTAGAGTTTCATAGAAGACATTGCGCATTAAAGACCAGCGGTTAATATATTTCATTCTCGCAAAGAAGGCAAAAAAATGGCTACCGCTCATTAAGTTTCCTCCAAAAGAAAAGCATTATGCAAAATAGCACAAATTATGAAAATTTTAGTTAATTTATAAGTATTATATCACACAAACTTTGAAAAAAAACAACAAAAGAAAAAAGAACGCCTGAGCGTTCTTAATCTACCGTAATATAGCTTTTTATGTTCAGGAAGGTCTTTTCACCGATTCCGCTGACATTCATAATTTCTTCAATCTTGTCAAAGCCGCCGTTTTCGTTTCGGTAATCGATTATTGCCTGAGCCTTTTTCTCGCCTATTCCTTTAAGCAGAATCAGCTCCTCTTTTGAGGCTGTGTTGATGTTTATAAGACGCTTTTCGGGTTCAGCTTCAGATTCGGTTTCCGTTTCACTCTTAGTTTCCTCGCTTTTCGTTTCGGAAGCCGTCTCGGCGGCTGTTTTCTCCTCAGAGGCTATTATTTCGATGGCGTCAAGCCTTGAGAAGTATCTGTACGCGCTGATTCTTTGAGCGACAAGCAAGAAAGCAAGGGCGATTATTACACCCACAAGCACTTTTTCGCTTAAAGTGAATGCCTTCTTTTTTTCCACCTTTTTGCCTCCCCTTAGAGCTTGTCAGGATTTTATTACAAAAATATGGAAATGTCAACAAATGTCGACATTCCCCATTAAAAAAGAAGGGCGCCGCTTGGGCGCCCGTTTTATTTAATAATTGCTGAGGTTAAAATCCCGGAGCTGCTCTGTGTCAAAGTTCCTAACGGCGCCGGCTAAAGCCGCGGGCATCTTTGAAGCGGGGATGTAGAGATACTGGGCAGTGCCGTCCTCCGCGTTGAATACCGCCGCATAGCCCGTGCCGCTGCTGAAGTAAGTGAGGTATGAGATATCCTTCAATACCTTAATTGTTTCAGCGTCGGTTACGGTGTAGGTCTTTTGATTCTCAAGGGGATCGTAACGGTATTCTTCATTGCTCTTAGCTTTGCTTATGGACTTGCCGAAGGCGTCATAGTGGAAGTCAAAGCCGTATTTGAGCATGAAGGGCTGGAAGGTAAAGCTGCGCTCGATTGAAACGAGCTGTACCGAGGTGTATTTCTTTTCGCTGCCCTTAAAGGCGTCAATCATATTGTTGTCCTTTAAGAACTTAATGGTTCTTTCCATGTCCTCGGTGATTACAAAGTCGATGTTGAAATCCGTGGTGCCGTGCATTGCGATTGTCGGGGAGTTGTCGAGAATATCCCACGGTTCTCCGGAGGGAGGCTTTATGATATCATCAGCCTTTGACGGGGGCTCTATGGCTTTTTCGTAAGCTCTTCCGTTTTCGTCTTCTATGACCTCGATTATGCCCTTGTCAAAATCCGTATAGTTATTGCCGACAATGCTGATTACTCCGAGGGGCGGCTTTTCGGGGAAGTATCTCTCCTTGTAAGTCTGCTCTGCGATATCCTGCCTGAGAGCTTCATACAGCTCGTTTCTCTGCTCTGAAGTCAGGTTCAGCCTTGCGATATATGACAGGTCTTTCGGATAAACTTTTACAATTACGCCTTCTGAACGCAGGAGCCTTGCCCTCTCGTTCTGCATGATGGGGGTATCGGGAGACAGCGCCTCATCGGCAGCCTTTTTAAATCTTTCTGTGTCGTAAATCTTTAAAAGCTCTTCTATTACGCCCGCGGAGACATTCCTGAAGCTCCTTCTGACCGTCTTGCCGTTCTTGAGATAGTATGTGAACTGAATTCTGGAGGCAAGGCGCTTTGAGGAGTGGTCAGCGGAGAACTTCCACATCTCATACGCGTCCGCGGCGTTAAGCTCGGCGATTTTTGCGTGAATATCTCTGATTAACTTAATATCCTTCTCGCTCTCAAAGCCGGAAATCATTTCGTTTGAGCCGGGGTAGACGAGAATATCCTCGCGCATGGGATAATACTCGCTGAAGAAGCTCTGAACGCCCACAGTGGAGACGGAAACGGATTTGATGTCCTCAGCGGCGGGAACTCTCTTTGAGTAGCCGAAAAGTCCCGTTGAGAAAATGAAGAAGATGGCTGTAATAACTGCGAGATGCATGGGCAGGAATACAAGGTCCCGCTTAAACTCTTTAAAGCTGCGCCTTAAAACCGCATCAAGTATGACAAAGACCAAAAGCGCGGCAAAAAGGGCTATTCCGAAAGCTGCATATTTCTGTAAAGGTGAGCTTGTGAAAATAACGCTGAAAGTGAAAATTGCCACAACAAAAATTCCTACATTGTTAAGAACTCTGTTGGTGCCGATAAAGCCGCTGATTTCAGCTCTTCTGCGCTTAAAGAGGTACATTCCGAGGAAGAATATAGCCGCAATCGCAATCAGCCAGAAAAGATCGGTCAGGTAGTCCGACGCTGCCAGTTCATATATTGTTTCCGCAGCCTTTTCGGCCTGGTCAGCATTCAGAGGCTTTTCACGGTCGGCTATTTCCACAAGGGTACTTGAAAACGCGGTTAAAGGAGTGAGGTATGAGAAATGGGTTACAAGCGACGGGGAATTATATTGGTGCGTTAAGCCCGTTTCTACGAAGGCAACACCGAACGGATTGCCCCATACCAGCTTGTTCATAAGGAATTGAACGCTTGAGAGCAGGAATGTGGGGAGGAATGAGATTATGACCGAGAATATTCCGCCCTCAAAAACCGTTCCCACGCTTGAGAGAACCGCTGCTGTTACGGAGTATGAGAAAAGGGCGATTGTGGCAAATGCCATCATATAGTAGGTGGCCGCCTGCCACAGCTCAAAGCTGCTGCCTATATAGATAAGGTTCATAACCACGCCCACCATTACCGAAAGCACGGCTCCAACCACAAGCAGCAAAGCGCCGCTTAGGTAATGGGCAAGGAACAGTTTTTCTCTCTTAATGCCGAGGCTGTAGTATACATTTACGGTCTTTTTGGAAGTGATGAATCTGAATGAGGAAAGTCCCATAAGAATGCCCGCAACAAGCATAAGTCCACAGGCGAACACCGTTGCCAGTTCGTTTGGGGCAAACAGATAATATATATACTGGTCCTTGGCAGTGGGTGATTCCATATAGGGGTCGCGATATGAAAGCGGGTAGCTCAGCATTGAAAAGAACATAAAGGCCATTACCGCAAGCATAAGTAGTGTTACGACTATATTTGTGCTTTTCAGGCTTTCAGAAAAGGTATGGGTAAAGGGGTTAGCCGAAGATCTTTTTTGCTTCATTGCCCTCAGCCTCCATTTCGTCAAGGAATATTTCTTCAAGTGTCAGGAGTGTTTCTTCTATAAGCAGCGGCGACATCGCTTTAAGCTTTGCGTATGCCTCCTCAGGGGTGCCGAGGGCCATCAGTGTTACGATGCTGCCGTCGATGTTAAGACGCTTGTGGGGAATGTCTTTGAAATCCTGCTCGGTTACGGGGCGGTCGAATACCAGCCTGTACTTTGCCTTGCCCTTTGACAGGTCGGATACGGAGCCGCTGAGGACTATCCTCTTGCCGTTTATAAGTCCCACATAGTCGCAGAGGTCCTGAAGCTCGTGGAGGTTGTGGGAGGATATGATGGTCGCGACATCCTTCCTGCTCATGTAGTCGTACAGAAGTTCCTTGACGACCGCTCTCTTTTGCGGGTCAAGTCCGTCAAACGACTCGTCAAGCAGCAGGGTTTCGGGCATTGTGGACATGGCGAAAACCACCTCCGCCTGCCTTTGCATTCCCTTTGAAAAGCCGTTCAGTCTTTTTGTGGGGTCAAGACCGAAAAGCTTTGTTACCTTTTCAAAGGTGTCGTATGAAAAATTGGGATAGTAGCCTTTGTAGAAGGCTGCCATCTTGTTCATAGTGGCGTAGGGCTTGAAATAAATTTCGTCGGGAACATAAAAGAGTCTTTGCTTTTTCTTTTCGTTCTCAAAAACGGGCTCGCCGTCTATCAAAACCTTTCCGCCTTCGGGGCGGTAGACTCCCGCGATTGTTTTAAGCAGAGTGGTTTTACCTGCGCCGTTGTATCCCACAAGACCGTAAATTGAGCCTTTGGGGACAGTCAGGGACAGGCTTTCGATAGCTGTGAAATCGCCGAATTTTTTTGTTACATTTACTGCCTCTATCAAAGCTACTCCTCCTTTTGAGGAAAGACAGGGCTGTCAAACCTCATAAAGTTTCTCTGTCACGATTATTCTACTTGTATTCTATATGAACGCTACCCTCAGTCAAGGGAATAAGGGAAATATTAAGATAATCGTAAGAAAATGTTATTCTTTTGTAATGATTATTCTCTAATTAGATTATCTCTATGGTTTTATTGTCGCATAATTTATGCTTTATTTGCAAGCATATGGGAAAAATATTCATTAGACTTGCATAAGTCGGCACTTTTTGCCCTCTATCGCTTTATCGCAGTTAACAAAAACATGAAAATATCGGAAAGATTTATTGACTTTAAAAAAATATGCTGATATTATTTAATAGTTAGTCGGCTAACTATTAGGCGGCTAACTATATTTTTGGGCAAGACGAGGTGAAAAAATTGTCCCCGAAGGAACTTATAACAGCGGATAAATTCATTTTGACCCATATACTGTTCAGAAAGCGGCTGCATCAGCGTTTTAAGGAAAGGGATATTTACCCCGGGCAGCCGGCTATACTTCATATAATAAATGAGTTCGGTGTATGCTCCCAGAAGGATATTTGCGACAAGATAATGACCTCCCCCGCCTCTGTCGCTGTAAGCATAAGGCGCATGCAGAACATGGGACTGATTGAAAAGCTGACGGATGAAAAGGATATGCGCTTTAACAAAATACGGCTTACAGAAAAGGGCGTAGAGGCTCACAACTACTGCAGAAACGAGCTGAAGGCTTTGTCCGATGAAATGCTGGACGGCTTCAGCGAGAACGAAAAAAACGAGTTTGACAGAATGCTTGTAAAGATGATTGAGAATCTGTCCAAAGAGGAGCAATAATCTGACAATACTAATTTCGGAACCTGAGAGGACAAGCGTATGAACTTAAAGAAACTGACTCCCTTTATGAAAAATCAAAAGCTGTATGCTATACTTACGCCCCTGACGGTAATGCTGGAGGCTATGCTTGAGGTCTGCATACCGGCGCTTATGTCCGTTATTGTGGACAGCGGACTTTACGGCAAGGATTTGAGCGAGACCGCGGACCTATTCCTAATTCGCACCCTCATTAATATGGGCATTATATCGGGCTCCGGCACTCAGCTTATATATAGGACAGGCACCGTTATGGTTGCTTTGTCTATTGTTTCCCTTTGCCTCGGAATACTCGGCGCGAGATTTGCCGCAGTCGCAGGCATGGGCTTTGGCGCCGATTTGAGAATGGGCCTTTTTAAGAAGGTGCAGAACTTCTCCTTCGACAATATTGACTCCATAAACACCGCCTCGCTTATCACGAGGATGACCACGGATATAAACCTTATACAAATGACCTTTATGATGATAATAAGGACCTGCGCAAGGGCTCCTTTTATGTTCCTTTTGGCTATTATCTATGCCATAAAAATCAACGCAAGGCTGTCTATAATCTTCCTTGTAATCGCCCCGATTCTCGGCTTTATGCTCGTATTCATCATACTTAAAGCCTTCCCAAGATTTAGGGCGATGTTTGAGAAATACGACCGCTTTAACGCCGCTATTCAGGAAAACCTTATCGGAATCAGGGTTGTTAAGACCTTTGTAAGAGCCGAGCATGAAAAGGAAAAGTTCAGAATAAGCAACGATGAATTAAGAGACGCCAGCATCTTTGCGGAAAAGCTGGCAATCCTTCAGAACCCGATACTTCAGCTTTCAATGTATACCGCAATCACGCTGATTCTTTGGTTCGGCGGCAACATGGTGCTTTCCGGCTCCATGGGCACCGGCGAGCTTATGAGCTTTATCGCCTATGTTCATCAGATTCTCTTCTCCCTTATGATGGTTTCGATGGTTTTCATCATGATTGTCATTTCAAGGGCGTCGATTCAAAGGGCCATTGAGGTTCTGTCCACAGAGCCCATTATCAAAGACGACGACGCTGACGAGAATTTAAGCGTTCAGGACGGCAGCATTGTGTTTGACAATGTGTCTTTCAAATACTCAAAGAGCGCGAAGAAGAATGTTCTTGATAATATTAATCTTTCTATTAAATCGGGTGAGGTAATCGGCATTATCGGCGGCACGGGCTCTTCTAAGTCCACGCTGGTGCAGCTTATCCCGAGGTTCTACGATGTAACCGAGGGAGCCGTTTATGTCGGCGGCAGGAATGTAAAGGACTATAAGCTCCGCAAGCTGCGTGACGCTGTGGCTATGGTGCTGCAGAAGAATCTGCTTTTCAGCGGCACCATTGAGGAGAATCTCCGCTGGGGCAACGAAAACGCCACTATGGATGAGATTATCACCGCCTGCAAGGCCGCGGCTGCCCACGACTTTATCATGAGTTTCCCCGACGGCTATCAAACGATGCTTGGTCAGGGCGGCACAAATGTCTCGGGCGGTCAAAAGCAGAGGCTTTGCATCGCGAGGACTCTTTTAAAGAAGCCGAAGATTCTCATCCTTGACGACAGCACAAGCGCCGTTGACACAAAGACTGACGCTCTCATCAGAGAGAGCCTTAAAAACTACTTCCCCGAAACCACGAAAATAATAATCGCCCAGAGGGTTAACTCCGTAAAGCACGCGGACAGAATTATAGTTCTTGACGAGGGCAGAATCAGCGAAATCGGCACCCATGAGGAGCTGTTAAAATTGGGCGGCATTTATGCGGAGGTTTGCCGCTCACAGCAGGAGGATTCGGAAATATGAGCACAAGAGCACCTATGAGAGCACCTATGAGAGGGCCCGGCAGGGGCGCTCCGGGTCTGAAGCCTGTCAACACGAAAAAGACGGTTGGAAGGCTCATTAAGTATATTACAAAGAATAAGCTGATACTGGTTTTGGTCGCCTTCCTTGTGCTTATTGCCTCCGGCGCGGGAGTTGCGGGAACCTATATGCTCACCCCCGTCATCAACACCATTGAAAAGGCTTTTAAGGGCGAAATCACCGACCCTGTTGCAAAGATTTTAGGCTATATAGCCATCCTTGCCGTCATCTATATTGCGGGAGCCGCGGCTCAGTACGCATATCAAAGGGTCATGGTGGGACTCACCCACAGGACGCTCAACGCCATAAGGCGGGATTTGTTCGACCATCTGCAGGATTTGCCCATTGACTTCTTTGACAAGAACACCCACGGCGAGATTATGAGCCGCTTTACAAACGATACAGACACTTTAAGAGAGGCTCTGAGCCAGGTTCTTACCCAGATTCTGACCTCGCTTGTATCGGTTACGGGCACATTTATAATGATGGTTATCCTCAGTCCCGCGCTTATGATACTGATTTTGATAATGCTTGCCATAATGCTCTTTGCCATAAGGACCATAGGCAGCAGGAGCGCAAAGTACTTCAGACTCCAGCAAAGAACGGTAGGCGCGGTAAACGGTTATATTGAGGAAATGATTGAGGGTCAGAGAGTTGTTAAAGCCTTCTGCAGAGAGGATAAGGTTATTGAGGATTTCGGCAAGCTAAATAATGATCTGAAATCCGCTTCAGTCAACGCCCACACCTTCGCAAGCGTCATTATGCCCGTCATGGGCAACCTCTCTTATATGAACTATGCTCTGACAGCCACCATTGGCGCTTATCTCATCATCAAGAAAGCGGCTACGGGCGTTATTGGGCTTAGCATCGGTCAGCTTGCCTCCTTCCTTCAGTACACAAGGCAGTTTTCAATGCCCATCGCCAATGTCTCCCAGCAGGTGAACAATATTCTTGCCGCTCTTGCGGGCGCTGAGAGGATATTCGAGATTATCGACTACCCTGCCGAGACCGACGACGGAGTCGTAACCCTTGTAAACGCTAAAGTCAATGACGACGGCAGCATTGAGGAGGTTGACTACAGAACCGGCGTTTGGGCTTGGAAGCAGCCTAATGACGACGGCAGCGTAAGCTACACTCTTGTAAAGGGCGATGTAAGGTTTAAGAATGTAAGCTTCGCCTACGACAAGGATAAGCCCGTTCTGAAGAACATCAATATCGAGGGCGCCGCGGGTCATAAATTCGCTTTTGTAGGCTCTACGGGCGCGGGCAAAACCACGATTACAAATTTAATCAACCGCTTCTATGACATTCAGGAGGGCGAAATCACCTACGACGGCATAGATATTAAGAAGATTAAGAAAGCGGATCTTCGCCGCTCCCTCGGCATGGTGCTCCAAGATACCCACCTGTTTACAGGCACGGTTGAGGACAATATCCGCTACGGCAGGCTTGACGCTACATTTGAGGATATCGTTAACGCCGCAAAGCTCGCCAATGCCCATTCATTTATAGAAAGGCTGCCCCAGGGATATCAGACAATGCTGACAAGCGACGGCGGCAACTTAAGTCAGGGTCAGAGGCAGCTTATATCCATAGCCAGAGCCGCTGTTGCCAATCCGCCGGTCCTCATTCTTGACGAGGCTACAAGCTCCATTGACACCAGAACCGAGCACCTTGTGGAAAAAGGCATGGACAGCCTAATGGAAGGCAGAACGGTGTTTGTAATCGCTCACAGGCTCTCCACCGTTAGAAACTCCAACCAGATTATAGTGCTGGAAAACGGTGAGATAATTGAGCAGGGTGACCACAACACACTGATTGAAAAGAAGGGCAGATACTACGCCCTCTATACGGGTCAGTTTGAGCTGAGCTAAAAAAGGCGGGGAAAACCCGCCTTTAAATTTGCAATATAAAAGCCGACCGAAATTCGGTCGGCTTTAATTTATTTTGCGACTATATTTACGAGCTTGCCCTTTACATAAATCTCCTTCAGAACCGTCTTGCCTGAGAGCTCCTCCCTGATTCTGGCGTCGGCTTTAGCGTCGGCTATAGCCTGCTCCTGTGTAGCGTCGGCGTCGATTACGATTCTTGAGCGTACCTTGCCGTTAATCTGAACCGCAATCTCAACCTTCTTCTCCTCGCAAAGCTCCTCGGAGTATTCGGGCCATTTCGCGTCGGTTACCCTGCCGCCAAAGCCTTCAAGCTCCCAAACCTCCTCGGTGACATGGGGAGCAAAGGGATTGAGAAGAATTGTAAATATCCTGAGTTCCTCTCTTGTTATCTTGCCCGTTTCGGAGATTTCGTTCATAAGGCTCATAAGGGCGGCTATTGCGGTGTTCATCTTAAGATTGTCAATGTCGTGCGTGACCTTCTTGATTGTCTTGTGGAAGGAGCTTAAAAGCTCATCTCTAATCTTTTTGTCGGGGATGAGGATGTCTCTGAAGCTCCAGTATCTGTCCACAAAGCGCTTGCAGCCCTTGATTGAGGTGGAGCTCCAGGGAGCGGCCTTCTCAAAGTCGCCGATGAACATCTCGTAAAGGCGCATGGTGTCGGCGCCGTAGGTGTTTACTATTTCATCGGGATTTACCACATTGCCGCGGGATTTGCTCATCTTCTCGCCGTTCTCGCCGAGAATCATGCCGTGGCTGGTTCTCTTTTTGTAGGGCTCCTTGGTGGGCACAACGCCGATGTCGTAAAGGAACTTATGCCAGAAACGGCTGTAAAGCAGGTGGAGGGTTGTATGCTCCATGCCGCCGTTGTACCAGTCGACGGGTGTCCAGTAATCGAGAGCCTCCTTGGAGGCAAGGCACTCATCGTTGTGCGGGTCGCAGTAGCGCAGGAAGTACCAGCTTGAGCCTGCCCACTGGGGCATGGTGTCGGTTTCCCTCTTTGCCGCGCCGCCGCACTTGGGGCATGTGGTATTTACCCAGTCTGTGAGCTTGGCAAGCGGCGACTCGCCCGTATCGGTGGGCTCGTAGCTTTCTACCTTGGGAAGCTCAAGCGGCAGCTCGCTCTCGGGCAGCGGAACATAGCCGCACTTGGGGCACTCCACAATCGGAATGGGCTCGCCCCAGTATCTCTGGCGGGAGAATACCCAGTCGCGCAGCTTGTAGTTGGTCTTTCTCTCGCCCTTGCCCTCTTTAATGAGCCACTCTATAATCTTCTCCTTAGCCTCCTCTACGGAGAGACCGTTGAGGAAGCCGGAGTTTACCATAATGCCGTTTTCGATGTCGGTATATGCCTCTTTTTCAACATCTCCGCCGCTGACGACCTCGATAATCGGAAGACCGAATTTCTTAGCGAACTCCCAGTCTCTTGTGTCGTGTCCGGGAACCGCCATAATAGCGCCGGTACCGTAAGAGATGAGAACATAGTCGGAGATGAAAATCGGGATTTCCTTTGAGTTTACGGGATTGATTGCCCTAACACCTTTAAGCTCAACGCCCGTTTTTTCCTTATTGATTTCGGTGCGCTCAAAGTCGCTCTTGTGGGCTGCCATATCCCTGTAAGCGTTAATTTCGTCTATGTTCTGCAGCTTATCCGCCCATTTGTCGATTAGGGGATGCTCAGGTGACAGCACCATGTATGTTGCGCCGAAAAGGGTATCGGGTCTTGTGGTGTAAACGGTGATGGTGTCGCCCTCGGTTGTGGTGAAATCGACCTGAGCGCCGTGTGACCTGCCTATCCAGTTTATCTGCTGGAGCTTAACCCTCTCAATATAGTCAAGCTCATCAAGGTCGTCAATGAGTCTGTCGGCGTACTCGGTGATTTTGAGCATCCACTGCTTTTTGACCTTTCTGACAACCTCGTTGCCGCAGCGCTCGCAAACGCCGTTTACGACCTCCTCGTTAGCGAGAACGCATTTGCAGGAGGTACACCAGTTGACAGCCATTTCCTTTTTATACGCGAGACCCTTTTCGAAGAGCTTTAAGAAAATCCACTGAGTCCACTTGTAATACTTGGGGTCGGTGGTATTTATCTCGCGGCTCCAGTCAAAGGAGAAGCCCAGAGCTTTGAGCTGGCTTTTAAACTTTGCTATATTGTCCCTTGTGACTATTTCGGGATGGATTTTGTTCTTTATGGCGTAGTTTTCCGTGGGCAGACCGAAGGCGTCCCAGCCCATGGGATAAAGAACATTGTAGCCCTGGAGCCTTTTCTTTCTTGCTATGATGTCAAGGGCGGTGTAGGACCTCGGGTGACCTACATGCAGACCCTGACCCGAAGGATAAGGGAACTCAACAAGGCAATAGAACTTTTCTTTGCTTTTATCGAGTTTTGCATGGAATACTCCGGACTCTTCCCAAATGTCCTGCCATTTTTTCTCTACTTTCTTAAAGTTATATTCCATCTATATTTCTCCCGTCTCAGAATTAATCTATATTAATGAATCAGCTCTTCAACCGCGATTCTTGAACCGTCGGACCATAGTCGGCTGAGATTATAGTAATCTCTTGCGTCGGGCAGGAATAGGTGGACAACCACATTCTGATAGTCGAGGAGAATCCAGCCCGTTGCCTTGCCTTCAATCTGGCGGGGTCTTATATCCTCCTCAGCGAGTTTGAACTCGAGCTCATCGGCAAGCGCCTTTAAGTGGGTGTTTGATGTGCCCGAGGCGATTACGAAATAATCCGCAATGATTGTAAGCTCTTTGATTTTGATAACCTCTATATCAACAGCTTTTTTGTCGTCGAGTATATTAACGATTTTTTCTACAAGTTCTTTGCTCATTTATTCCGTCCTTTCGTTTTTCTTCATTACCAGTTCATTATATGCGCTAACGGTATCGCCGCAAATGGGTCTGTCCTTTTTTACAAGGAATTCTATTGCGTATTTAAGCTTTGCCAGAACCGCCGCGTCAAGGTCCGTAAAGGCAAGAGACCTTACCTCGTCCAATTCGGGATATGACCTGTCATCGGAAATGCAGTCCGCCGTAAAGATGATTTTTTCAAAGGTGCTCATGTTTTCTCTGCCGGTTGTGTGATAGCGGATTGCGTTTAGGATGTCCTCGTCTTCAATGCCAAGATTTAGCCTTGCGTAAACGGGAGCGGTTATTGAATGCCAAAGGCTCTGAGTCGTTCTCTCTATCTCGGTGAGCTTTACATTACCCTTTTCGATAAGCTCAAAATGCTGCTCTTTGGTGAACTCCTTGGTAATGTCGTGCAGCAGAGCCGCGAGATAAGCTTTTTCCTTGTCGCAGCCATAAATATCTGCCAGCTCTTTTGCCGCTTTCGCCACATTCATTGTGTGGGCAAAGCGTTTTTCGGATAAAAGCTCTCTTAGCTTTTCGATATAAATTTTGCTATCTATAAAGCATCCTGCTTTCTATATATTCTTTCACTTCGGGGACAAGAAATTCCTTGATTTCAGCCTTGGAGATTCCTTCCCTTATCTCAGTGGAGCTTATTGGAATGGGGGTAAACTCCAGAATAACAACATTATGCCCCTGAAGGAATTTATTTTTATAATCGATAAGAGGGCGGCTGCTCTCCCCTTCTCTAATTGCCGCGGCAAGGGTGGCGAGATTCAGTATCTCTCTGTAATCCTTCCATGTGTGGAAAGAAAGAAGCATATCAGAGCCGATAATCAAAAACAGCTTGTCTCCGGGTCTTTCCTTTTTAATTTCTTTAAGGGTGTCAACCGTATAGCTTTTGCCCTCGCGGCGAAGTTCGATGTCGGAAATCTCGAAAAGCTCATTCCTGAAGGCAAGGCGGCACATATTCAGTCTGTCCTGTGCGGAGGCAAGCTCAGAATTATCTTTATGAGGGGGATTCAGCGCAGGGATAATAAGAACCTTGTCAAGGGCGAGCTGCTCTGCCGCGGCCCTTACCAGCTTTAAATGCCCTATATGGGGAGGATTAAAGCTGCCCCCGAAAATACCTACTCTTTTCATCCTGACCTCCGTTTGGAGCTTGTTTTCACTCCCATAAAAACAAAAACCCTTAACGCACAAGTGCTTTAAGGGGCGAATTTCTCCGCGGTACCACCCTGATTCGGCATATAAATGCCCTCAGACCCGCCGATAACGGCAGAGGTTCGACATATAACGCTGTCAGCCGTCCTGCCCTACTCATTGTTATTTCGGACAGGCAACTCCGGAACGAGCTATGCACACAAGCCCCCGCCGCTTTGCACCAACCAGCGGCTCTCTGAAAGCAAAGCCAGTGTCTTTCTTTCCTTCACAGTCTTTAAATATCTAATTTGCAAAATCTTCCTATGTGTTAAATGATTATACATCAAAGAAAAGACTAAAGTCAAGAAGGTGAATATTCTTTGCTTTTTTGTCTTACAATTAATTATGTCCTGAATTTAGCTTCTTAATAGTTTTAACACCGAGTCGCAAACGGGAATAAAATGGAAGCAAAAACACGCAAAAAGGGTCTTGATTTTATTGGACTTTTATTGTATATTATATAGGCAATCAGATGACGCGGAGTAGAGCAGTCCGGTAGCTCGTCGGGCTCATAACCCGGAGGTCAGAGGTTCAAATCCTCTCTCCGCAACCAGTTAAAGCTAAGAATCAATCCGATTCTTAGCTTTTTTCTTTTTGTCAAGCGGTAGCTTTTCGCTCTGAAATAATATAAGATCATATAAAGGGGGCGGGCAGATGGAATTTATTGTGGAGCCTGAAAGAAAGGTTAAGATTTGCGACGAGGCGGATGTATGCGTTGTGGGCGGAAGCTGCACAGGCGTTTTTGCGGCGGTCAGGGCGGCAAGGCTGGGGGCTAAAGTTGCGCTGATTGAAAAGCAGAACTGCCTTGGAGGAACGGCGACAAACGGCCTTATCAATATCTGGCACAGTCTTTACGATACGGACGGAAAAAACCAAATCATAGCAGGGCTCACTTTGGAAACTCTTGAGCGTTTAAAAAAGGCGGGCGCGGTTTGGCGCGGGGAATCGATCACCGGAGCTTATCACTTCAATTCTCAGGAGCTTAAAATCGAGCTTGACAACTATATTAGAGAAAACAAAATAAGGCTTTATCTTCATACATATTACGCTGGTCTCCTGCATGACGGAAATAAAATCAAAGCCGTAATAATAGAAAACAAGGACGGCAGAAGCGCCGTAAAAGCTGGTTTTTTCGTTGACGCCACAGGCGACGGTGACCTATGCAGGGATTTGAATATTGAGTCGTACCAAAACAAAACGGTTCAGCCCCCAAGCTCGTGTTTTTTGATGAAGGGCGATATTGACTCGGATTTACTCAGCCAAATAATCAGGAAACATGGGCATGAGGAGGGTCTGGAAGATGACTGGGGCTGGAGCGACAGGTCCGTTTGCGGCGATGATATTACGCTTAGGGCGGATAATCATGTATTTAATGTTATCTGCAATAAGGCAAGAGACCTTACCTTTGCTGAAATGGAAGGCAGAAGGCAAATGAGAGCCTTTATTAATCTCCTTAAAAAATACGGTCATCCCGATATGGACTACTCTTTGGTTGCCGCCTGCTCGCATATAGGCATCAGGGAAACGGCGCATTATAAAACTTTGTTTAAGGCGACAGAAAAAGACCTCCTTATGGGCAAGCGCTATCCCACAGCCGTTTTAAACGGCACCTACCGTGTGGACATTCACCACAGCGACAACATGGGAATTACCTTTAAGTATCTGGACGGCACCGTCAGTACCTTTTACGGCAAGAATACAAAGACGGAATTTGGAAACTGGAGGACTCGGGAAGGCATTACGGGAGAACCCGCAAAATACTATCAGCTCCCCCTTGAGGTTTTAATACAGGACAGATACGAAAACTTTATTATGGCGGGACGGATGCTGAACGCGGATGAGGGCGCTTTCGGCGCTCTGCGTGTGATGGTGAACTTAAATCAGTTGGGAGAGGCGGCGGGAGTCGCGGCCTTTGAAACTTTAAACAGCGGCAAGCCTGTTTGGGAAATTGATAGAATAAAAGTGCGAAGGACATTAAAAGACGGCGGCTCGGCATTAATCTAAGCGATAGAGTTTGTTTTCTTTTTCCAAAGCCCCTCGGACAAAAAAACCACAGCTTTTGGGCTGTGGTTTTTTGTAATCTTCTTACTAGTCTTATAATTTTGCAGAAGACGGTTTTTCAATATTTAAATAGGGCTTCAAATCACATAAAAAACTTTATGATTGTTATGTGCAGAATGACTCCTTTCATTTCATCTGTCATTTGTTGTCGAAATATGTATCACGAATATAATGTTTAAGCTCTTGACAACTGGACACAAATGTTATACCGACATTGATGTGACCTGTCATAAAGGAGGTAAGAATTATGGCACCCAAATCCATAAAAGGCAGTCCAGTATTAGCAAAAATCATTAAGGCAAGAAGACTTGAGTTAGGACTTACGATTGAAGAAGCTGCTTTTAAAGCAGGCGTCGGCACAAAAACATGGAGCCGTTATGAATCGGGTGAATCTATAAGAGCGGACAAGTATAAAGGAGTTTGCAAAGCATTAGAGTGGAAAAAGCTACCTGATATTGAAAAAGACTATGAAAAAGATTATTCAAATATTCTGGATTTTGACCAATACAGAACACATGAGGCATGGTCTAAGTATATTGAGGATTCGTTCGGCGAAGCTGCTGCCGCAACATTTGTCGTAGGCAGTGATATTTTGCTTGATGAGATTCAAGAGGACATGAATGAGCTTGCGCGAATGCCAAAGGGAACACACATTGGGCAGTTAAACAATTCGTGGTTAGAAAGTTTATTGCCGCCACAATTCTTTATGGAGTATGACTACAATTTTCTTTATCTCTTTAGGTATAATGTAGAAAGATTAAGGAAGATAGCACATCACGGCGGACAGATAATTGCCCATAGTGTTCTTGATGAATTAACTCTTTATTTAATAGTTGAAGAATCACGGTCTTTATTTGAGGATGAATATGGTTTAGATGATTATATCTTTGATTGGGTTTTTGACTTATTTGAAGATATGGATATTATTACTTTTTTATATTCAGATTTATTCTACCTGTCTGATGAACATGCGTATCACTTCAATCAGTGGAATATTAATCAATTCTTTACCTAACAAAGTGACATTAAATAATCGCTTTTAATTCTGGGAGCATTACCTTTTAGATTAGTCAGAGCTTAAAATGTGGTCTTTTTAAAAAAGCAGAGCACTGCCCCTTAGGACAGTGCTCCTTTATTTGGCTAAGCGACTTGGCTTCGTATTTCCAGTTAGCCTACAATCCAAACTCCGCCGCTGAGTGTTGCTGTGTAGCCGTCTGCGAGGTAGGCTGTCGGGTCGGACTTGAATGTACCGCCGATAACTTTGCCCTCGCTGTCAAGCTGAACATTTACGCCTGCCAGTACGCCGGCGCCGACTCCGTAGTAGATGGATATGTCAACAGGTCCGCCCACGAATGCGCAGCCGCTGTCTACAAATACCGAGCCGCCTTCATACGGATAGGCTCCGATACCCTCAAATCCTTCGTGGAATCTGCAGCCTATGAATCTGGTATCGTTGGCGTATCTGACGGAGCACCAGCTTCCCTCAACGCCGCTGTTGGTGTAGAAGTCGCAGTTTCTGAATGTGTAGGTAATGTTGCCTGCGCCCGTTGTGTTGGCCACATCGCCTGCTGTGGTGAAGTAGCTTACAAATACGCAGTCCTCTACTGTGACATTGCCGCCTACGGTGCCGTTATCGATGTGCAGCGAGAACTTGCTGTCATCGTTCTTGAAGAATGACCTTCTGATGGTGACATCGTAGGGCCTGTCCATATAGATTTTCGCGCTGTTGTTTGTGTTCTCAAATGTGCAGTCCTCTATTACCGCGTTGAGCTTAATTCCGCTGAAAATTGCCCAGTAGGTGTTGGTGGAGTGGCAGTTAATCAGGTAGTTTACTCTGTCGGCAGCCCAGATATTGTTGGGATAATAGAAGTATACGCCGTTGTTCTCCCTGGCACCGCCGCCGTTTGCTATGCTGTCGAAGTTCAGGTCTCTGAGCGTTACATTGTAGCCCTCGATTCTGAACTGCTCTACGGAGTTGCCGACGCCCTTGATTGTGGTCATGGGCTTGCCGTTTATATCGGCAATGCCGCGGATTGTGATGTTGTTCTTTCTGAACATTACCTTTCTGTCTATTGTTACCTGTTCAGCGGTGAATGTGAAGGTGCCGCCTTCCTGCAGAGCGGAAACCGCGTCAAGCCAGGAACTGTAGTATACATTGTTTACGGCTGCCTCTGCCCACTCAATCTTGCCCCACATATCGCTTGCCTTGAGGTTGTCGTAGTCAAGGCTTACCGTGGGGGCTACTGCTGTGCAGTTATTGAGGCTAAATACTGCGTTAAGGGCGGGGTCGGTGTTGTTCTTAAGACCATAGCCGAACAGACCGCCGATATATGCTCTCTTGCCTGTGCCTGCGGCGGTATTGGAGACATTGATTGCGCCCTTGACCTCGGAGTCCGCCAGAGAAATGGTTGTCTTTGCGGAAGCGTCGTTGTAGATAATGCCCGCAAGACCGCCTGTGTAGATGTTGGCGGGAGTGTCAAGGTCCACATTGTGCAGGAGGTCAACCTCGCAGCCTTCAATTCCGAAGTAAGCGAGATAAGGCTCTCTCCAATACGGATATACATAGCCTACAATGCCGCCTGTGTAGACGGATGCGCCCTCGCCGTCGATGTCGGCATTCAGAGCGCCCTTTGCTGTGCAGTTTACAAAGCCGCTCTCTGGAGCTGAAGCGCCTGCAAACTCGCCCGAACCTAAGATGCCGCCTATCTGAACGGAACAGGTGCTGTAGTTGCTGTCACCCGTCATATCGGTGCAGCCGTTCAGATTGCCGTCAAACTCAAGGTTCTCAAAGCGGGTCTTTTCTCCCATTGAATAGCCCATGATACCGCCCATGGAGAGGTATCTGTAGGCGTTGGCTGTGATGTCGGCATGAGCAAAGCTGTCTACAACATTTACTCTGTTTGCCATGCCCAAAAGTCCGCCGACATATGCGCCGCTGTTTCCGCCTACGCCGGGAACATATGGAGTTTCTGTTTCCACATTGATTGTGCCTGTGAATGATGAGTCTGCCATGCCGTTATGCGGATAATTGGAGTTTGCGTTCCAGCCCACAAGTCCGCCGAGCGCCACACGGTGCTGACCGCTGTCGCCGCATTCGGACTTAAAGCTTATTGTATTCTCCTCCTTGACCGAGGTTGTATGGCAGTTCTCCACAAAGCCCCATACCAAGCCTGCAAGAATACCCACATTCGGGCTGAATATCTTGCTGCCTGCAATATCGATTTTGCCGGAAACGGTAAGGTTCCTGATTCCTGCCGTGTCGCCGGCTCCGCGGACATAGCCGAAAAGACCTACATTGGCGAGGGTGTTGTCGGTAATCTTAAGGCCTGTAATCTTATAGCCGTTGCCGTTGAATATGCCGCCGAACCATCTTGAGCCGTCGCCGATGGGTATCCATTCGATATTCTGAAGGTCAATGTCGTTTATAAGATTTAATGTCTTGCCGTTGAAGTTAATTCCGCTCGCAACCAGCGCGGAGAGACCTGCAAGCTGCTCAGCCGTGCTGATGTCATATTCGGAAAGAGCGGCATTATACCACGAGGTATCGGCAAAGTCTGCCCATGTGGGAACCTTAATTTCATTGCCAATTACCATGCTGCCCTCGGGGAAGGTGTTGTCTGCGAAAATTGCGTTAAGGTCGGCAGAGCCGGATTCTTTAAGTGCGCCAAGGCTTACGCCGCTTACCGCATTGCCGCTGAAAGCAAATGCTGCCGCGCCCGAAATGACGCCTGCGAAATGTATGCCGATGACTTCATCGAACGCTCCGCTGTTTACTGCCGTGGTGCCGTCAACAGTATTGCCTGTGAATACCGCCGATGCCTCTGCTGAGCTAAGACTAATGCCTGTCCAAACGCCGGATACGCCTGCTGCGGCTGCCGCTGTTACAGTGTTGTCGTCATATTTCCATTGACCAGAACCGCTCAGCGCCGAGCTGTGGACTATGCCGTTTTGGAAAGCATTAAGCGTATTTCCCTGTACGCTGCCGCCTGCAGAGTTTGCTTTAGGCTCTACTTTAAGGGCTGTGCCGCCTGTGATTTCGTTTTCCTCTACCACTGCGCCAATGCCCTGAATATGTAAAGCTGTGCCTGCGGCTTCAATATAGTTTGCTCTGACCACTACTCCGCCCCTTGCGTTCGGCGCTGTGCTGTCGCTGCCGAAATAGAGGGCGGTTTTATTTGCCTTTACGATTACTCGGTTATTGGCAAACTCAATATTCTCGCCTGTGAATGAAAGCTCCTTGGCAGAACCCGCTGTCTCCTGCTCATTTATAAAGGTTAAGCCTTTAATTACAACATTATCGGCGCTTACATTCAAAAGTGTAAGGTCTGAAGTGTCTAAACCGTCGGGGTATGTTACGAAAACTTCATATATTCTGTCTCCGTCACCATCTGTATCGTAATTGAGTCCCCAAATGGTGAGAGGCTTATTGACTGTCAGCCGCTCCTTGTATGTGCCAGATATTACGAAAATTACATCGCCCGCATCGGCCGCGTCAATAGCGGCCTGAATGCTGCCGCTGGGCAACACTAACGCATCGCCCACAAAAACTGTTACGGATGCTGTTTTGCGTCCGTCAACCGTGGTAACGGTGATGGATGCAATTCCGCTGCCCGCAGCTGTTACCAAGCCGTTCTGGTCTACTACCGCAATGCTTTCATCGCTTGAACTCCAGATTACATCCTTATTGGTGGCTACATCGGGGTAAACAGTGGCTATGAGCTGTTCGCTCTCACCCACCTGCAAAAGGAGGAACAACTTGTTCAAGCCGACTGAGCGAACCGGTATTGGTTTGACTATTCCCAGTAGTCCGAAAACAAAGTTTTTAATGGAGTCGATGAAATTTCTGATTAGGTCCACAAGACCTTTCAGCCTTTCAAGGAAGCCGGGGATATAATCCTCCTCTGCTTCCAGCGCCGTGACATCTTCTGCCGCGGCCGCGAAGGCTACGAGATTAAATGACGAAAATGCCAAGAGGAATACGAGTACCAACGCTAATGTTTTGCTCAAATACTTCATTTTAAACCCCCCTTGTGATGAAATCCGATTCCGTTTAGTCAGTCCGCTTAAAGGTTTAGGCGCTGAAACATTAGCCGTTTACGATATCCTGTTATCACCTCCGTTTTAGCCTTTAACAAGCAAATATGAAAAAGTGCCAATTTATTACATTTACTGCGCTAAAAAGATTAAACTTAAGTACATTAACCTTAAACATAACTTAAAATTGACAATATTTTCTAAAGCAAGTATAATCAAGTATAATATTTCATAAAAATTTTGTCAATGAAGAAAAATTTTAGTTTAAGATTATATTACATAATGCTCACATATATGACAAAATGACGCAATATTTGAGCCTATTAGATTTACTGTTTTGGCAAATTTAACGCAAAAAGAAGTGAGCCGAGAATACTCTCGGCTCACTTCCAAAGGGAAAAAACTATGAGAAAGGTTTTATGTCGGCTGATTAAGCTTGTATAATCCTGTTATTAACATATTGGCAATAGCAAGCTGCGAAATTCGCTCAAAGGCGTGAACGCCGGGGATGATTCCGTCGCCGTAGAAGTAGCTTTGCAGGCTTACATCCGCAAGGCTGTTCAGCTTGCACTCACCCCATGATGTAATGCTGATGATTCTTGCTCCCTTTGCTTTCGCGTCTCTTACCAGGTCCAGAATCACTTCCGTGTTGCCCGAGTAAGAGATGGCAAGCACCACATCGCTTTTATCGTACTGTTCTCTGAGAGAGGGGTAGTAATCCTCCTGAGACCTTAAAAGCTCTACATGCTTTCCCGCCATTCTGAGGTAGTGGTGTATATGGCGGGCGACTATGGAGGAACCTCCGTAGCCTAAGATTTTGATAAAGGACGCCTTGTTTATTAGGTCTATTGCCTTAAAGAGGCTTTCCTCATTAACAATCTTTTTGGTTTCGCCCAGAATATAGGCCATGTTGTCCAGTACAAAGGCAACAAGCTGATCCTTGCTCTCCAGAGTGCTTATATGGGAGCTGGGAGGGGCGGGAGTTTCCGCAACTGTGCTTTGCATTGCCGCCTTTTTCAGCTCTTTGATTCCGCTAAGGCCTATGCTTCTGCAAAAACGGACTACGGTAGGCTCACTCACCTTGCTCTCCTCCGCAAGGCTTTTTATGTTGTGCTCAATTATGCTGTCGCCGAGATTCAGTACCACATCGGCGACCTTTTTTTCTGCAGATGTCAGGTCATCGTACTTGCGCATTATGCGCAAATTCAAGCTGACGGGCAAATCTACATCCACATTCACTGTGTACTAACCTTTCTTTCTGATAATTTGTATATTTTTACAACATCGTATATATTAGCACTGAGCAAAAGCCTTGTCAAATCAAAGAGAGAGCTTTTTATTTCGCAAGCAGATTTCTTGCCCGTTTTGCGATATTTTCGCTCGTCAGACCGTATTCATTAAGAACTTCAGCCTTGCTGCCCGACTGACCGAAACGGTCCTCTATGCCAATGCGGTCAAAGCTTATGCCGTCTTTGCCCACGAGAACCGCCGCGACAGCTTCGCTGAGTCCTCCGAGCACATTGTGCTCCTCAACGACAAGGACCTTTTTGCACTTATCCGCGTATTCAAGTATGGTTTCCTTATCGAGGGGCTTTATTGTATGAATATTCAGAACCGCTGCGTTTATATTATCCTTTTCGAGCTCCTCCAGAGCCTCGAGAACAAGGCTTACGGGGAAACCGGTGGATATAATGCAGATATCCTCACCGTCTTTAAGAATCTGGGCCTTGCCGATGGTGATGTCCTGATTTTCATCGGTTATCTCGGGAACGCCCTCTCTGGATGTCCTTATATATACGGGGCCTTTGATGTCGTAAGCCTTTTTGACAAGGACCTTTGCCTGATTGTAGTCGCAAGGTGAGAGGATTGTCATGTTGGGGATTGCCCTCATGCTGCCGAAATCCTCAATGCACTGATGGGTGCCGCCGTCGCCGACGGGGGTGATGCCCGAATGGCTGCCCACGAACTTTACATTTGCCTTGCTGTAAGCGGCGGCGTTGCGGATGATTTCACCCGCGCGTCCTGCCATGAATACCGCAAAGGTGGAGGCATAGGGAACATAGCCTGTTAAGGAAAGTCCCACTGCCATGCCCACAAGGTTCTGCTCCGCGATTCCCACATCCACAAAACGGTCGGGGAATTCCTTTTTAACAGCCGATGAGCCTGTTGCCATGGCAAGGTCTGCGTCAAGAGCGATGACATCGCTCTTTTCCCTCATTAGCTCGGCAAGTCCGTCGCCGTAGCCCTGACGGGTTGCTCTTAATTTATCCAGTTTCATACTCGGCCTCCTAACTCTGCTTTTGCCTTCTCCAGAAGTTCGCCCTGCGGAACATTGCCGTGCCATGCGAAATTATTCTCCATGTAGGAGACGCCCTTGCCCTTTATAGTTCTTGCGATAATGCAAAGGGGCTTGCCTTGGGGCTTAATGTCAAGGGCTTTGGTGATTTCCTCGAAATTATGGCCGTCGATTTCAGCTACTTCAAAACCGAAGGCTCTTACTTTGTCAGCAAGGTTACCGAGGGACATGACCTCATCGGTGGAGCCGTCAAGCTGAAGGCCGTTGCAGTCTGCTATCATGGTTAAATTGTCAAGCTTATAATGGGCGGCTGCCATAAGAGCCTCCCAGACAATGCCCTCCTGCAGCTCGCCGTCGCCTGTTAAGACATAGACATGGTTGTCCTTGTTCTGCTTTTTAAAGCCGAGAGCCATGCCTACCGCGACGGAGAGACCCTGACCCAGAGAGCCTGTGCTGCAGTCAATGCCGGGGCATTTATTCATGTCGGGGTGACCCTGCAGCTTGTTTCCGAAATGCCTGAGCCTTTTAAGCTCTTCCTTCTCTATATATCCTTTATCGGCAAGAATTGCATAGAGAGGGGGATTTGCGTGACCTTTGCTGAGGATAAAGCGGTCCCTGCGGTCATCTCTTGGGTCATCGAAAAGTCGCATCTTGCCGTAATACAAAACGGTTAATATATCGGTTGCGGAAAAGGAGCCGCCGGGATGTCCGGAGCCTGCGGATTCAAGCATGTCAAGAACGGTGCGGCGAATAAACGCTGCCTTTTCCTTATATAAATCGTATGACATTTAATCCTCCTGAATTTAAGCTTTATTGACGCTGCCGAAAAGCTGCATTTTCTCAATGGCGACCTGCTTGCTTGCCTCAAGACCGGGAGCCAGCAGAGCTCTGGGGGTAAAGCCTTTGCCTACAAGGTCCCTGCCCTCCTCAATGTACTCTCTGACTGCCTGGGTAAAGGCTATCTGGCACTCGGTGTTTACATTGATTTTGCAGACGCCCATGGAGATTGCCTTCTTTATCATGTCGGTTGGGATTTCCGAGCCGCCATGAAGAACAAGGGGAATTCCGTTTGTGGCTTTTTGGATTTCCTCAAGAATGTCAAAGCGAAGGCCCGGCCAGTCTTTGGGATACTTTCCATGTATATTTCCTATGCCTGCAGCGAGCATATCAATGCCCAGCTCGGCCATTTTTGCGCACTCATTCGGGTCGGCGTATTCGCCCATTTTTGCGACTCCGTCCTCTTCTCCGCCGATTGCGCCGACCTCACATTCAAGGGAGATGCCCTTTTCTCTGCAAAGTCCTAAGATATAGCGGGTTTTTTCAATATTCTCCTCAATTGGAAGGGCTGAGCCGTCGAACATAACTGAGCTGAATCCCGACTCAATGGCGTCGAGAACTTCCTCGTATGTGCCGTGGTCAACATGCAGGGCAACGGGAACGCTGATTTTAAGGTAGTCAATAAACGAAGTTACGGTGGCGACTATTGTTTTATATCCACCCATGTACTTAGCCGTGCCGCCTGAAACCCCCAGTATAACCGGGGATTTCATTTCTTCGGCGGCTAAGAGGTAAGCACGGATGGATTCCATATTGTTGAGATTAAAATGCCCTACAGCATACTTGCCGTTTTTGGCATCTTGTATCATCTCTTTTGCAGATACATACGGCATAAATTAATTACATCTCCTAATTACATAACGATATCTTTGTTCTTGGATACTCTCATGAAGAGAGCCAGAGAAATTACGGTAAAGAGAAGCAGAATGGTGGATACCGCACAAGCTGCGCCGTCTGTACCGCGGCTTACCAATACATATATTGAAAGGGTAAGGGTTTGGGTTCTTGCGCTGTAGAGCATGATGGATGCAGACAGCTCGGTGATTATCGATACCCAGCTGAGAATCGCGCCCGAAACGATGCCGCTTGCCATCATGGGAGTGGTAACCTTAAAGAAGGTCTTGAGTTTCGACGCGCCAAGGCTTATGGATGCTTCCTCCGTTGTGATGGGTATCTGCTGGAGCACTGCGACGCTGCTTCGGATTGTGTAAGGAATCCTTCGGATGACCATGGCGATAATCATAATTGCCATGGTTCCCGTAAGCACCAGCCAGCCCTTGCTGAAGGTCAGCACCAGAGCGATACCGATAACGGAGCCGGGTATGATGTAAGGAATCATTGACATTGTGTCAAGGACATTGTTCATTGTGTTCTTGCGGCGGACAACCATATAGGCAATGAGAATTGACATCAGAACGACAATTACCATTGTGGAAAGACCGATAATCAATGTATTGGGCAGTGCTGTCCGCACATATTTCCACGCATTCTTGTAGCTGTTAAGCGAAAGTCCCTTGGTAAAGTTGCCGAAGGCGTTTGTGTTTCTGAATGAGCAGTAAACAAGGTAAACCTGCGGGAGCATGCTTATTGCAACCACAATGTAGGTGTAAGCATGAATGAAGAACGAAGTTACGGGCTTTGCTTTCTTTCTTTCGATTGAATGCAGAGCGTTCATCTTGAAGCTGAACTTCTCCGACGCGACCTTCTGAACAAGGAAAACTATTGCCGTGATTACGATAGCGATGACGCTGATTGCGGCGGCAAAGTTATAGTTCTGAGAAGTTTCGCCCACATACTGCTTGTAAATCTCAACGGGGAAGGTACGATAGCCCTCGCCGATAAGCAGCGGTGTGCCGAAGTCCGCCATGGCTCTCATGAATACCATAAGAGCAGCGGCGAGAATAGAAGGTGTGCAAAGGGGTACAACCACCTTGAAGAAACGCTTTATGCCGCTGACTCCGAGGTTCTGAGAAGCCTCAAGGAGTGAGTTGTCCACATTTCTGAGCGCGCCCGAAACATACATGAATACCAAGGGATAGAGCCTTGTGGTGAGAACCAGAACGACTCCCCTGAAGCCGTATATGCTGGGCAGCGCGATGCCGAGCTCCGCGAAGAACTTGGTTATAAGTCCGTAGCGTCCCAAAAGCAGAATCCAGGCATAAGCGCCGACAAAGGGCGCGGACATGGAGCTGAGGATTATAAGAACCTGAACAACCGAACGGCCATGGATTCTGTAGAGGTTGTAAAGGTAAGCCAGCGGAACGCCCACAAGAAGTGAAAACAATGTGGTGGCGATTGAAATCTTAAAGCTGTTTAAAATGGTGTTGAAATAATAGGGTTCGCTGAAGAACTGAATAAAATACTTTAAAGTGAATCTGCCGTTTTCATATACGGATTCTTTGAGGATATTGAACATCGGCACTATCAGGAACAGCAGATAAAGCAGCGTTATTGCTATGCTGATTAAATGCCAGAGCTCTAACGGCCTTTTTCTTGACTTGGTCATAATAATCCTCCTTTAGCCTATTAGCGCTCTTTGTCCGTCTTCAGAGAAAACATTAATCTTGTCGGTTTTCACTGAAATCTCTACTTCAGAATTCTTCTCAATGGTGTCCTCAATTGAGGATTCACGGGTAATCTGTACCTTTTCGCCGCTTTCAAGGCGAACGAAGTACTGGGTGTTAAGACCCAAAAATACGCTGTCTTCCACTATTCCCTTTAATGAGCCGCAGCCGTGTTCGCAGATTACGAATTCCTCGGGGCGGATTGAGAGCTTGACATTCAAGCCGTCTACGGCAAGGTCGTTAAGATTCTTCATCGGGAACTTAGCATTTTCAAGCATTACGCCCTTTTCGCCGTTCTCCTCATAAATCTTGCCGTCGAGAACATTCGTCTTGCCTATGAAGGTCGCGACAAACAAGTTGGCGGGACGGTGATAGAGAACCTTCGGTGTGCCGATTTGCTGAATTACGCCTTTATCCATAACGGCGATACGGTCGGAAATAGCCATAGCCTCTTCCTGGTCATGGGTAACATAAACCGTCGTAATGCCGATTTTGTTCTGAATCTCTTTGATAACCTCGCGCATCTCTACCCTGAGCTTCGCGTCAAGGTTTGACAAGGGCTCGTCCATAAGCAGAACATCGGGGTGTACCGCAAGAGCTCTTGCCAGCGCGACTCTCTGCTGCTGACCGCCGGAAAGGCGTTCGGGCAGACGGTTTTCATATTCTTTTATTTTCATTAACTCGAGGAACTCGTCCGTCCTCTTCTTAATTTCCTCTTTGCTCATTTTACGGTTCTTTAAACCGAAGGCGACATTGCCTCTGACCGTCATGTGCGGGAAAACCGCATAATTCTGGAACACCATGCCTATGTTTCGCTTGGCGGGGTTTAAATCATTGATGCGGGTCTCGTTAAAATAAAAATCTCCGCCCTCTATTGTATTAAAGCCCGCTATCATACGAAGCAAGGTTGTTTTTCCGCATCCGCTGGGGCCGAGCAGAGTGAAGAATTCACCCTTTTTTATGTCAAGTGATAAATCGGGGATTATCACAACATCGCCGTAGCGCTTAACTGCATTTTTAATGATGATATTTATACTCATCCCAAATCTCCTCTTGAGTGGCAGGAATCCGCAGGAGCGGATTCCTGCCTATACAATGACCTCACTACTTAATTGTACTTAGCCTCTTTAATTGCCTGTAAATTGTACTTATTGTTTTTTTGCTTTAATTGTACTTAACATAAATCTGCTGGAACTTCTCAAGGATCTTGTCCCTGTTGTCCTTCAGATACTGATGGTCGGACTCGACAAGCTTAATCTTGCTGATGTCGGTCAGATACTGGTTGGTTGTGGGAAGTTTTGTGTTGGCCTGACGGGCTGTGGATGATGCCCAAAGCTTCTGAGCCTCTTCGGATACAAGGTAGTCGATAAAGAGCTTAGCAATCTCCATGTTCTTAGCACCCTTGATGATTGCGGATGCGAACGGGAATGCGGATGTGCCCTCTTCCATATAAACGATCTTAACCTTGTCGCCTTCGCCGCCTTCAATATAGGATACGCAGGGAGCCTCATAGGTAAGGCCTACTACATACTCGCCTTCGTAAACTGACTTGTAGCAGTTGCTGGAGCTGTTGCCTACAACAACGCCGTTTGCAAGGAGCTTGTCAACATAGTCCCAAGCCTTCTCGCTCTCATAGCCGCCCATTGCAACGAGCATTGTGGCGAGCATATTCCATGCGGAAGATGAGGAGGCGGGGTCAGCCCAGATGATCTTGCCCTTGAGAGCGGGGTTAAGAAGTGATTCAAAGCCGGTAATGCTGTCGGGGTCGATGCCTGCCTTCTTAGCGGCGTCAATGTTTACAAGCAGGTTTTCAAGCTGAATGGTTGTCCAGCTGAGATAGCCTGTTGTGTTTCTCATCGACTCGGGCATTGTGGAGTCATACTTTGAAACATACTTCTCCCAGATTCCAAGGTCGGCGTCGGAATATGCAAGGCCACCGAACATTACATCGCCCTGCGGGTTCTCGATCTCAGACTTAATTCTTGTCTTGAGTTCGCCGGCACCTGCCTGAACGGTTTCAATCTGGACATTGGGGTACTTCTTCTGGAAGCCTTCTTCGATGATCAGCTTGTACTCAATGTCGTAGGTAGTGGTGTAGATAACCAGTTTACCTTTTACAGACTCGTCCGGTCCGCTTGCGGGAGCCGATGTGCCTTTGTCTGTAGTGTCCTTATCTGCCGGCTTGCAGCCGAAAAGTGCCAATACTGTGCAGAATACCAGCAGAAGAGCAACAAATTTCTTCATTTATTATTCCTCCAATTTTTATTATTACAGGCGAACACCTGCAAAGGGCTTATAATTATTCTCTACCGTTTTCCAGTCAGTTATTCCTGTGCGGCCTCCTATATGCTCGCACTTTAAGGCAGCGGTTAACTGGGCAATTGATATGCAGTCCTCAAGGTTTTTGCCCTTTAAATAAGCCGCAAGGAACGCACCGTGAAATACATCGCCCGCTCCGGTAGTGTCCACAACATTCACCTTGTAGCCCTCAAAGTGATAAACATGATTGTCTATTACCGCAAAGACTCCGTCGGCTCCTGCTGTTGACATTACTATTTCCGGGCCCCATGTACTGATTTCAAGCAGCGCTTCCTTAATTGTAGGTTTGCCCGAAACTGCGGTTGGGTATACCGCGCTCATGATTAAAATGTCTACTCTGGATGCCAGTTCCTTGTTCAATCGGTTATCTTTCTGCCTGGTGCTGCCGTCAAGGGATATCAGAACCTTATACTCCTTTGCCAATTCCGCGGCGTTGACGGCGTTTTCGTAATCCGTGCCGTCAAGGTGCAGTATCTTGGCGTTTTTCAGCATATTCTTTTTGTGCTCGTCCCAGACAATCGGCGGAATGTTGCCCTTGTAAGGGAACTTGGTCCTTGTTCCTTTTTTTGTGTCAATCATTACATAGGAACGAAGGCTTTGCACTCCCGGCAAAACTTCGACGCCCGACACATCTACGCCTTCTCTTTTTAATTCTTCTAAGATCAGGCTTCCGACCTCGTCATCGCCGATATTGCCGATAAACGCTGATTCGATTCCAAGCCTTGAAGCCGCAACCATTGCCGTCGCGACGGCTCCCCCGCCCTGGGTGCTGACGGATGTTATGCGGGTTGACCCGTCCTCCGGCGGATACTCATCAATCAAACAAAGATAATCGTGGCAGCAGTGCCCGACACCGACAAGACTGACTATGCCAACACCTCCTTTTGTTCGAATCATATCATTCTTATCAGAATTTGTCTATATTTTATAGTAAAATTATCAGAGGGTTATTATGGAAATTTTTTGTATTAATCTTCCTGTGATTTAAGTTTCAGACGCATATCGAGCGTCAGAGCAAAGGAAGTTTCCCTCTGAAAATCCACTTTATTATTCCAAATGAAATACGGAATATAACAAAATCAAATATTTAAGGCCTTCGGCGCGGCTTTATTTCTTTACTAATTTAGTACTTTTCCACAATAAATTTGCGAATGAAATATTAAAATTTGTAGCATATGAAAAGCAAAAAAAATTTTTTATAAAATTTTTCGTTGTGCGGGGGAAAATAGTATGATATATTCACAAAAAAGAGCCGGAGGGGTTAATTTGAGCAAAAATTACGATATTGCGGCATATATCTGGACCGCTTACACAGGCGATGAGCCGAGAGCGAGGATTTTTTGGAAGGAAGGCATCGGCGAATGGCAGAGCGTTAAGAATGCCGTTAAGAAGTTCCCCGAACACTCATGGCCGAGAAAGCCGCTTTGGGGCTATGTGAATGAAGCGGACCCCGAGGTTATGGAAATGGAAATCGACTGCGCCGCAAAGTACGGAGTGAATGTCTTTATATACGACTGGTACTGGTACGACGACAGACCTTTCCTTGAAAACTGCCTGAATGACGGGTATTTGAAAGCTAAAAACAATCATCTTGTGAAGTTTTATATAATGTGGGCGAACCACGACGCTAACAATCTTTGGAACATTGACCTTTCCGACGACTTTGGCGATGTGGTCATCTGGAAGGGCGCAGTTGGCTTTGACAGTTTCAAAGTGATTGTTAAGCGTCTTATCGAGAAATACTTTACCCACCCTTCCTATTACAAAATTGACGGAAAGCCAGTGTTTATGATTTATGACTTTAAGAATTTTGTCAGCGGACTTGGCGGCAGCGAGGGAGCAAAGAGGGGCATCGAATACTTCAGAAACGAAGCAAAGAAGGCGGGATTCCCTGATTTGCACCTTCAGCTTGCGGCGTGGGGAAAGCACAATCTAAACCACAGCGGAGTTGACTCAAACGGCGGCGCCGACAGCTGCGATTATAAGGACTTGGGCTTTGACAGCATTACAAATTATCAGTTCGTGCACTTTACAGTTCCGAACAGGCCCTATCCCCAAATTCTTGAAGATGTAAAACGGGAGTACGAGAGGATTGACAGGACATACGACATCCCCTACTTCCCCCATGTTTCAATCGGCTGGGACAACAACCCCAGATACAAGCGGCTGAGGAAGGATATAATAACCGAAAACACGCCAGAGAACTTTGAAAAGGCTTTGCGGATGGCAAAGGATTACGCTGATACCCACGACCTGCCCGCAAAGCTTATAACCATAAACAGCTGGAACGAATGGACGGAAACAAGTTATCTCCAGCCTGACGACCTTTACGGTTACGGCTATCTTGAGGCAATTAAAAAAGTGTTTAAAGACGAATAAAAAAGGAGCCCGTTTCGGGCTCCTTTCTTTTAGGTTTATTCAAATTTGATGCCGCCGCTGTTTCTTGCCATTATGCCGTACTTTACAAGTATTTCTTTGTCCGCCGCGGCAAAGTACCCGCTGCGCTCAAACTCGGCAGCATTGAGTTTTCTTATCTGCTCCAAAGTATCATTAAGCTGCAGCATGGCGGCGAACTCATGCCTGCAATTCAGACAAGAGAAGCAGGAGCATGTGAGCTTGCTGACTTCGCCGTTTTGGTATTCGAACTCCACCTCATAGACCTTGCTGCCTTGGACTACCGCATAGCCCTTTGTCTTGTCAAGGCAGATATATCTTACCTTGTTTTCAAAGTAATAATCAAAGCCTCTTTTTGTTTCATCGCCGCCCACATTCATTCCGCTGAGCTCATCAAGACGAAAGGATGTATCGTCATAGCCGCTGACGATTTCGGCGTCCTCCGCTATTGGGGGCATAAACCACAATGACGCCTTTTCAATCGGCAGAGCGTTAGGGTCAAAGGTTAAGATGTGAGAGCCTGCGATGTAGAACTGACCCTTGATATCAGTATCAATTACGGCTATTACCCGCTTGTAATCCGCAAGATCAATTTTAAAGTTGCAGTTAATCTCCACAACCCTGCCCTGATTGCCCTCCAGCTTGCCCTCAACATAGACCCTGTCGCCGAGTTTCAGGTCAAAACGGTCGTTGTAATATGTATAGGCGCGGTCTAAACTTTCAAAATAAACCCTGACCAAAGACTTGCGGGGTTTTGTTTCTTTGGGAGGGACATATGCCTCCACTTTCGGCTCTATATTAGGAATATCAGCGTTAAAACCTAATTTAAATGACATAAAAAACCCTTCTTTACCTAAACTTTGGAGAATTCTGTGAGTTAAGCCGATTTACGACTCTGTCAAGCAGAGCTTTGAAAAACGCTCTAAAGCTTTTGTTACCGCCAAAGCGTTTTACCAACGCTGGGCTGAGGGAATAGTATGCGCGGATGAAAAGTCTGCCGAGAAAAGTCTTTGAGAGCGTGTTATCTCTGAAGCGTCGCAGCGTCATGACCTGTGGGCTTTCGTATGAGCCGTAAACACAGGTGGCTATGTAGCAGCCCTCCTTGGTGTTTTTGTGCTGATAGCCGCCGAATAAGCCGTGGTCGCTGGTGCTCACCATTCTGCCTTTAGCGTCTTTGTGGACATAGCCTTTGAAATTTTTCGACTCCGACTTGCCTATTATGCGGCCTCGCTTGTCATAGTGGGTATATCCGCCGAAAATTTTGGGCGACGAATAGCCTATTTTTCTGCCTTGTCGGTCGTAGTTTATATATCCGCCTATAATGCTCGGCTCGCTCTTGCCTATTTTTCTGCCGTTTTCATCATAATGATGTATGGCGCCAAATAAATCCCGCTTGCTCCTGCCCTTTCTTGCCACAAACACCCCTCCGTGCCTGTAAAGTTACTCCCATGATTATAATATGATTTTAAGTGTACCATTAAAGTCACATAGCGCGCTATAAAACGGGGATTCGCTCAATTTGGCTTTAATTTTCCTTTTTAACAATAAGTTTCGTTGACACTTTATTGCAAATTTCGTATTATTATGTCAAGGGAGTGAGCGGAATGATTTGTCCCAAATGCGGGAGTAAGACATTGGTTGAAAACAGCGTATTCTGCAATCAGTGCGGCTATAGTTTTATGGATGGAAAAGCCGCGACAAATAAATGGTATGAGAACAAAGCAGTTGTGCTTTTGCTCATTTTTCTTTTCTACCCCGCAGGCTTTTATCTGCTGTGGAAAATGAATCCTAAGAAAAGCGTCAGAGCCGTTATTGCTTTAGCAGTAATCTTCACAACACTTTTTTGGTTAAGTATTATAGGTTTTATTGGTTCCGAGCTTGACGCGAGCACGACTTTTGATAATTCCATTAATACAACCGTCGCCGAAGAAGAAACTCTGGACGCCGAAAGCGCAAAGAAAGAGTATGTTGCCGCCTGCAAGACTTATTCATACAAGGAGATTTTAAGAAATCCCGCAAACTATGAGGGAGAGAAGGCTTATTTCCAGGGCAAAGTAATTCAGGCTCAGGAATCGGGCGGAAAAACAGTGCTGAGAGTCAATGTTACAAAGGGCAAGAACAATGCATGGACCGATACCATTTATGTGGAGTACACAAAGAAAGACGAAAACGAAAGCCGCATATTAAAAGATGACATAATAAAAATCTACGGTGGGCTTGACGGAATAAAAAATATAACCGCATCAGGGCAGAAAACCAATGTCCCAAAAATTGCTGCCGAATACATAGATATAGTAGAATAAAAAAAGCACCTGCAATGCAGGTGCTTTTTTATGCGCTGTTGTCCGCTCTTTTCTTATTTGCCCAGCTCTTTTATTTTTTCCTCGATTGCTTTTACGCGGTCGGGGCGGTTGAAGTTGATATTGTCTTCTTTCAGCATTTCGAGGCTGGAAATATATATTTCTTTACCATTGAAATTAACTTTCCCAAGGGTGCTCATGTCGTAGGGCTCCAGCTCTTTATTGTGGAAAGCGATGCTGATAACCGCGTCCATAAAGATTTCTCCGAGTCCGCTCATAACCCAGTTTTCGCAGCGTTCGATGGGTCTTATGGCAAACTTGCAGAAATGGTCACGCACTTTATCAAAATCGGAGTAATTTGCTACTATGATGTTTACATCTTTGGGCTCAACATCAATTCCCCAAAGAGCCATCGCCGCGCTGCCGTGGACATACCAGTCGACGCCCAGCTTCTGAATTTCGGAGCAAAACGATTCCAGAGCTTTCTGCCATGGGGTTTCTATTAGTTTAAGCTGCTGCTTTACGGCGGTTTCGCCGTACTTTGTGAAGTTCTTGGCGCAGTACTCAAAGTCCCTTACATTGTCGTAGGATTTTATAAAGTTATTGCCGACCTGCCACCATTGATTCTCAGTGAAATAATCCCAGTGTTTTTCTTCCACATCTTCGGCGATAAAAGCGTAGTGGTTCCAGTCATACATCTGCTTTACATAGATTTTCATATTAAGCCCTCCAATCTGTTGCTTGACGCCGGCTAAAGGGATAAGCCGGCTTTTTTCGGCGGCGGGAGAAGGTTTTTGCAGCTTTCGGTAGCCCCAGGGGGTTATTCCGTAAACCTTTATGAAGGCTCTTGTAAACGCCTCTTGGGATGAGTAGCCGTGGCTAACGGCGATGTCGATTATTCGATGATTGGTATTGAGGAGCGCAGCAGCGGAATGCTGAATCTTTGAAATGAGGATATATTCCTTTAGAGAAATGCCCTCAATCTCGTGAAACTTTTTAGACAGATAGTGGGGAGAATAGCCGCAGTGTTCTGAAATCTGAGAAAGTGTTATGCCCTGCTCAATGTTTTCGTCAATCAGAGCCTTAATTATTTCTGTCAGGTCTACCCAAGAAAGCACCCTAAAACCTCCCTTCCGCATCTATGATAAACCGAAGGCTATCTTCAAATCTTGATATTTGTTGCAGTCTTTTTTCAATTGTATAGGAAAAAAGAAAAGAAGTCGATTGAAATCGACTTCTTTTTGGCCCGCTCGGAGGGATTCGAACCCCCGTTCTCCAGAATCGGAATCTGTTGCGTTATCCAGCTACGCCACGAGCGGGTATTTGCCGATAATATAGCCAGCCTTTTGGCTGACTATATTATACAGCTTAAATGTCATGGATACAAAGTTATATTTTGCTATACATTGAACCTAAAGAGGACCACATCTCCGTCCTGCATTACATAGTCCTTGCCCTCAAGGCGGACAAGTCCCTTTTCCTTAGCGGCAGCCATTGAGCCGCACTCAATTAGCTCTTCGTAGGAGATGACCTCGGCTCTTATAAAGCCTCTTTCAAAATCCGAATGGATTTTGCCCGCTGCCTGCGGAGCCTTGGTGCCCTTCTTAATGGTCCACGCCCTGACCTCCTGCTCTCCCGCGGTAAGGAAGGAGATAAGACCTAAAAGCGCGTAGCTCTTTTGGATAAGAAGGTCAAGTCCGCCGCTTTTTATGCCCGCGTCGTTAAGGAAGATTTCGCGCTCTTCCTTGTCAAGGTCGGCAAGCTGAGCCTCGAATTCTGCGCAAATCGGCAGAACCTGTGAGCCCTCTGCCTCGGCTATTTTCTCAACAGCCTTGTAGTATTTGTTGTTTTCCAGGTTGTCGGCAAAGTCCTGCTCGCTCATGTTGCAGGCGTAGATAACGGGCTTTGCCGTAAGAAGGGGCACGGTGCTTAAAATCTCCTTTTCCTCGTCGGTCAAGGGGATTGCCCTTGCGCAGACGCCGTTGTCAAGCTCGGCTCTGACCTTTTTAAATACCTCAAGGGATTTCGCCACGCTCTTGTCGCCCTTTAAAGCCTTGGTATCCCTGTCAATGCGGCGGTCAAGAATCTCCGCGTCGGAGAGAATCAGTTCAAGGTTTATGGTTTCAATGTCCCTTTGCGGGTCTACACTGCCGTCAACATGAATAATGTTGTCATCCTCAAAGCATCTGACAACATGGATGACGGCGTCAACCTCCCTGATATGGGAAAGGAACTTGTTTCCAAGACCCTCGCCCTTGGAGGCGCCTTTTACAAGACCCGCTATATCCACAAACTCGATTGTGGCGGGGGTTACTTTATGGGGATTATACATTTCGGCAAGGCGGGTGAGCCTTTCGTCGGGAACAGGCACTATGCCCACATTGGGCTCTATTGTGCAGAAGGCATAGTTTGCCGACTGGGCGCCCGCGTTTGTAAGCGCGTTGAAAAGAGTGCTTTTGCCCACATTGGGCAGTCCTACAATTCCGAGTTTCATTTGATTCGTCCTGCTTTTTAAAATTTACTTTGCTATTTTATTATCTTTAGAACAATCCGTCAACATTAAGCCCGAATTTATAGTATTTTTGAATCGGCTCGGAGACAGCCCAGGTGCACTCAAGTCCCTTGGGGAAGTGAACCAGCATTCCGGCCTCTATATGGGTTGTCTTGCCCTCATAATGAATGTCTGCCGCGCCTTTGAGGATATAGCAGGTTTCGGAGGAGTCGGGATAACTCCAGTCAAAGGTTTCGGCTCCGCAGCCCCATGTTCCCCATGTGGCGAAGTTAAGTTTCTTGTCAGCCTCATCCTTGTCAATCTTTTTTGTCAGAACTTCCATAATGCCTCTCCTTTCATATCGGGAATTTCCGCCCCTTGCGGGGCGGATTTTTTAGTATGTTACCTTAATTGTTTTAATCTCAAAGGGTTTGAAGGTCATTTCTATGCCGTTTGCCCAAACCTCAAGCTCCTTCTGAACCTCTTCAAGCATATTGGTTTCATATGCCTTGTCGATGCCCTCGCAGAAGTATGCTCTGGTGTTGGTGAAGGTGCCTTCAGCCTCGTAGAAGCGTACGATGAACGCTCTTTCGCAATCCTCGCAGGGCTTTACAGCCTCAACAATGATGTTGGGGGAAACAACTGTCATAAGCTGTTTTGCGCTGTACTTGCCATTTGCCTGAACGGGCGGGACATTGAGCATGTATGCGGGATGGATTACGCTCTCGCTGCTGAAGCCGCAGTTATGGGGCAGCAGAGCATAGGTGCATCTGTGGATGCCGTCCTTGTCTCCCTTTTCGTCGGGTCTTGTGCCGCCCTTGTGGAGAGACAGATACATTCCGCTGCCGTTTAAGGTAATGCCATACTTGCAGTCGTTGAGGACGCTGACGCCGTACTTGGTTTCGGACAAGTCTGTGTACTTGTGGTTTACAACCTCGAACTTAGCCTGCTCAAGGCTGTTGTTGCGGGTTGTGGGTCTCTTTACATGACCGAACTGGATTTCGTTGCGGGCAAAGTCCTCGGTGATGGTTGTTTCAAAGGCAGCCTTTAAGAATCTGTGGTCGTCGTTCCAGTCCATGGCGGTGTCGAACCTAATTTCAGCGGAGTTGGCGAAGAAAATCATATCCTGCTTGATTGTTGACTTCTCGCTGATTCTGTATTCACTGCGGACGATGTACGCGACCTCGCCGTCGGAAACGACTTCGCGGCTGATAAGCTCCATAGAGGGCTTGAACTTGCTCTCAATATCGGCGTCCACATCCCAGTTGTCCCATGCGGAGGGGACATCCTCTGCCATAAGGAAGGTGTTAAGCGGCAGGCCGCCTACAATCTCCCTGTGGGCTTTCGGGTCGTAGAGGGATTCGATTGCGCCGTTTTCGGAGAAGGTTACATCGGCAAAGGGGGTCTCCAGCTTGTTTTCGAAAGCCTCAAACGCGCTTCTGCCGCCGGGCTCGCCCTTTACCCATTTAAGTGTTACGCTGCCGAAAGCGGGGATGGTAAGACCCGCAAGAATCAGCTTTTCGTTGCCGTCAAGGTCGGTGTAGACCTGCTGGGCGTACTCTCCCTCGATAATGCAGCCGGGCTTGCGGTCGATGAATACCGCGTCGCTTCTGTCAAATGACAATGTATTGATAAGGGTTACATAATCTTCGCCCTCGGAGTCGACCGTCTTTGCGATGAGCTCCTTTGCGGTCTTTATGACCTGGCCCATTTTCTCTCGGCTTTCCTCATGGGCTCTGGTAATGCATGTGCCGGGGAGGATGTCGTGGAACTGATTTATAAGCAGCTCCTCATAGAGGGGATTAATCTCGTCGTTTTTTGCTTCTTCGCCCTTGGTGACTGCATTCGCGACTGTCAGAATCTCAAGGTCTCTGAGAGCAAGCTCCGCTTTTCTGTTATTCCTCTTTATGGTGTGCTGGTTTGTGAGAGTTCCTCTGTGCAGCTCGAGATACAGCTCGCCCTTGTAGACATTGGGATTCTTAACGCTTTCTTCAAGCTCCTTCATAAAGTCGCCGACTCTGACATGCTGAGTTTTCGGAACGCCCAAGGTATCCTTGATTCTTCTTGCCTGCTCAACCATTTCAAACTGGGGGCCGCCGCCTCCGTCGCCAAAGCCGTAGGCAAGGAGTCTTTTGTTGGTAACGGACTTCTGCTTTACTCCCTTGTTTACTCTGTCAAACACATCCTCCACATTGGGGAAGTGGTGGGTTGTGTTGAAGTGGGAGAATACCTTTGTGCCGTCAATGCCCTGCCAGTAGAAGGTGTCGTAGGGGAAGACATTTGTGTCGTTCCAGCTTATTTTGGTGGTGAGGAAGTAGTCCACAGAGCAGCCCTTCATAATCTGGGGGATTGCTGCCGAATAGCCGAAGGTGTCGGGCAGCCAGAAGCAGTTTGAGGTGTAGCCGAAGTGCTTTCTGTTAAAGCGCTGACCCCAAAGGAACTGTCTGACTATGGACTCACCCGAGGTGATGTTGCAGTCGCACTCGACCCATACACCGCCGTTGGGCTCGTATCTGCCCTCTTTAACCTTCTCCTTTATCCTCTCAAAGAGCTCGGGATAGTGCTTTAATATCATATTGCTGTGGCAAGCGGAGCTTTGAATGAAGGTAAACTCCGGATACTGCTCCATAAGCGAGAGGGCGTTGGAGTAGGTCCTTGCGCACTTCTTAATGGTTTCGCCGATATGCCACAGCCATGCGGTGTCCATGTGGGAGTGACCGATAATGCCAGCCTCGGGAGCAGACTCGGGGTTCTTGACCGAAAGAACCTGCTTCATCAAGGGAGCGACTTTTCTCAGGGACTCCATAAAGGTATCCCAGTCCACATTATCTATTGAATAATAGACATTGTTGTGGACTTCATACAGGCAGTTTATGATTTCGCCCTTGCGGAAACTGTCATCGGGCAGAGCCTCCGCCATTTGATTCAGAGCCTGAAGGTCGAAGTAGAAGTCCTGAATCTCGTAGTTTTTGACGCAGATGTCCGCTCCCTCGTACTTAAAGTTATAGTTCTTTATGGGAGCGACCTCAAAGGGCTGGCAGCCTATGCAGTGGTGACCGCCGTAGTACTCAATGGCGATGTTTATTTTCTCCCCTGCCTTGGGGTTCATCTTTATCATGTCGCAGTAGTGGTTGCCGTGGCCTGTGTAGACTATTTTTGTGGAAAAGGTGCCTGATACCCTGCCGTCAACCCACAGCATGGCCTCGTAGCCCTCCATTTTGGGCTTTATAAATAAGGGTTTGCCTTCAAGCTCCGCGGGGACGGTGTATTCGCCCTTATACCAGCAGTACCTGTTCTCGCCCTGCCATGTAAAGCCTTTTTCGATAGGCTCAAAAAGGCTGTCGTCGGGGATTTCGTGATACTGCTTGTCGGTTACAAAGGCTTTGAAATCCACCTCGCCCACCTTTGTGAAGATGTAAGGCTCAAGGCACTCCTCAAAGCGTTTGAGCTTTTTAAGCATTCTATCAATTTGCATCTGGTTGAGCATACCGCACCTCTAAATCTTTATTTTAATTGTCTTAATCTCAAAGGGTCTGAACTCAAGGTCAAGAACATTGGAAGTGATGGTGAGGGGCTTTTCGTTCTCCTCCATCATGTCGCACTCGACGGCTTTTTCCACATTCACACCGAAATTGACGGCGCATCTTGTGCGTCTGTTCCATGTTTCAAACATTCTTATTACGACCTCGTCGCTATCCTCAGCCTTTTTGACCGTTTCAACAATGATGTTATCTTGGTCAACGCTCAGAAGCGAGAACTCCGCGGGCAGGCTGCCGAGACCGTCGCCGGTATAAGCCAAAAGCGGATAGTTGAGGTTATAAGCGTGGGTGACGACATCGGAGTGCTGTACCGCTCCCTCATGGGGATAGATTGAATATGTGAAGTAGTGGACATGCTGGTCCTGACCCTTGCAGGGAAAGTTCTGGCTGCGCAGTAAGGATAGTCTGACAACTCCGTGTTTTACATCATAGCCGTACTTGCAGTCGTTGAGAACGGACAGACCGAAGCTGTTGTCGCTGAGGTCAGCCCACTTCTGAGCGGCAACCTCGTACTGGGCAAAGTCCCAAAGGGTGTTGTTGTGGGTGGTTCTCTCGATGTTGCCGAACTGGATGTCAAAGGTTGCCTTTACGGAGTTGACATCAACGGGGAACAGAGCCTTTACGATGTAGTAGGCCTCCTTCCAGTCAACCACATTCTGAATGTCTATTCTGTCAATGTTCTTGTAAATCTTAATGTACTGAGTGATGAGTGAGCTCTTGAACCTGCGGACTATCATCAGCACTGCCCTGACGGGGCCGTTTTCGATTACTCTCGCGTTGAGGACATCGTTGATTTCCTCAGCCTTCTCCTCGAAATAGCACTGGACATTCCATGCGTCGTGGTTGAAGGGACGGTCCTCATAGGCGATGAGCTGATTGAGCTTTTTGCCCTCGGGGGCGACAAGCCTGCCTGTTCTTCTGTCCTCGAGCCTTGAAATGTTCATATCATCGTCAAACTCGATGTTGAAGAACCTGGAGGTTACCTTGTTGCCGCTGAATACAGCCGCGGTGTCGGAATCGGAATAGGGCGCGGGGCTTACAAGGTAGGACTTGTAGCCTTTTGCGGGGACATTCTCGGCAAAGAACACAATCTTGCCGTCGTGGGTTCTCTGATAGGGAACCACATTGCCCTCCATGTCCATAAGGGTAAAGTCGTCAGCAGCGGGCGCTTCGGTCTCGACTATGTCGTTCCTTACGCTGCCGAGTGTATTGAACACGACGAGAACTCTGCCCTCCGCGGCGACTCCCTTGGCTATGCGGCTAAGGGAACTGGAGAGCATGTATTCGCCGTCCTGCGTAATCTGCTCATACTGCTTTTTGGAGTCTTCATAGACTTCCTTAATTGAGGAGCCGGGGATAATGTCGTGGAACTGGTTGAGAAGGATAATCTCCCAGCCCTTGTCAATGCCGGTTTTGGGGTACTTTTCAAATCCGCTCTTTGTGACAGCCTTTTCAAGAACTGCGGCGTTTTCGATGTTCTGGTAAAGTACCTCGGACTTTCTGTTGTACCATTTGTTGATTGCCTGAGAGGTAAGAACGCCTCTGTGGAACTCAAGGTACAGCTCGCCGCACCATTTGGGCAGGCGCTTGTTGCCCTCAACTTCCTTTTTAAGGCGGTCAAAGAAGGCGCGGGCGAATTCGAACTTTACTTTCGGGATACCGGGTATGCCCTCCGCCATTCTCTTGGCCTGCTCAACCATATCGTGAGTGGGGCCGCCGCCTCCGTCGCCATAGCCGTAGGACATGAGAACATTCTTGTTAAGGTCCTTCTGCTGGTATCTCTCCCAGCCGCCCAGCACCTGCCTCGGGGACATCATTGCGTTGTATGTGGTCTGGAAATAGCCCTTGGGGTCGTTGCCGTAGTTCTGGGCGGGGATGAAGTGGGACAGGATTTCCGTGCCGTCAATGCCCTGCCACATAAAGGTGTCATAGGGTATCTTATTGTATTCGTTCCATGAAATCTTGGTGGTCATGAAGTACTCGATGCCGCAGCCCTTCATAATCTGAGGCAGAGCGGCGGTGTAGCCGAATACATCGGGCAGCCAGAGGATTTTGCAGTCCTTGCCGAACTCTTTGCGGAAGAACCTCTTGCCCACGAGGAACTGCCTTATCAAGGATTCGCCCGAGGAAATATTGGTGTCCGCCTCGACCCACATGCCGCCTTCAACTTCCCAGCGGCCCTCTCTGACTCTCTGCTTAATGCCTTCATAAACATCGGGATAGTCGTGCTTTACAAAGTCGTAAAGCTGAGCCTGGGGGGACATGAATTTGTATTCGGGATATTCATCCATCATCTTAAGCACGGTCGCGAAGGACCTGCCGGTCTTGTCCCTTGTCTGACGCAGGCGCCACAGCCATGCAACATCTATGTGGGTATGTCCGATTGCCGAAACCTCAACACCGTCAAGGGCCTTGCCGAAAAGGTTTTCCTCAAGGTAGTCGATGGTTTCGAGGACGCTCTTTTTAAACTCGCTTTCGGGAGCGCCGAACTCAATCATGCTGACTGCGGTGTTGAGCTTGTTTACTATCTCAATCCTTGCCAAATCGTCGGGGCCCAAGAGGTTTGCCGCGTCAAGAGGGGTTTTGATGTGATAATAAAGCTTTAAGACATCCTCATCGAGGGTGTGCAGCTTTGCCCTCATTCTGACGGGACCCCTCCATGCGAACGGGTCTGTGTACGCGTTGATTTGTATGTTAAAGGTTTCGCCGCCCTGAGCCTTGTCAAGAAGCCTTACTTCCCTGTGATTCGGGTCGGCGCCCTGTACGGTTTTGCCGTCGATGAAGATTATAAGCTGCGGGTTGACATTCCATTCGCCGCTGTCGGAAGGATAGAGCCTGTAAACAACGGTCTTGCCCTTAAATCTTTCGGGCACTTTAAAGCTGTGCTTGAACCAGCAGTAGCATTCGGGATAGCCCCACCAGCCGTTTTCGCTGTCAAAGGGTACCCATTCGCCCTCGTTTATCTGAGCGGGCGAATACTGACCGTCCCTGTAATAAAAGCCGCCAAGGGGCTCGGTATCTGTGTACAAATAATCCTTGTAGAGAACCTCTGCCAATTTGCCGATTCTTTTGGACAGCATATACCTTTCAGAGTTTTTGTCGCGGAAGGGGTCAATGTCAAAGGACGCCATAATAAACCTCCTAATCAAAATTCGGGCAAGCCGCAGAAAAACTTTGCGAACTGCTCGTTTCTTAAGCCAAAAAAACAGGCTGTATATCTTTGGTATATTGTAGCTTTTATATACCTTTAAATCAATAGATTAAGGCTATTTTGTATTCCTTAAACATGCCGAAATTAAAAGCCTCTCAGCCTCTTTTCCTTGAGTCGATGAAAGACTGGAGAATAAGTGCCGCGGCGGCGCTGTCAAGCTTCATTTTTCTTTTTTTGCCTTTTACATCGGTTTCGTTAAGAAGCCTTGAAGCCGACATTGTGGTAAGCCGCTCGTCCCAGAACTCTACGGGCATACCCGACTTTTCTTTCAGAAGCTGAGCAAACTCCTTTACCGCCTCCGCTCTGAAGCCGTGGGAGCCGTCCATGTTGACGGGGAGCCCCACCACAATCAGCTCGGCTTTGTACTGCTTTGCGGTTTCTATAATCGTATCTATAAGCATATCGGTGCTTTTGACCACGACGGGGCTGAGAGGGGTCGCGAGCACCTCGTTTTTGTCGCATACGGCAAGACCCGTGCGGGCTTCTCCGTAGTCAACCGCCAGAATAACCATTAAACCACCTTTAACTGAAATTTGCCGCCCGAAAAATATCAGGCGGCATTTAATTTACTGCTCGGGGTTTGGCTGTTCTTCATTTCCCTCGCCTGCCTCAGGCTCGGTGGTGACTCCGCCCGGATTTACCTGAGGTGAGGAATACTTGCATGTGGTGCAGGTGCTGGGTACATGGTCAAACTTGTACCAGCCTGTGGACTTGCTTGTGCAGTATTCGCTCGCGAGAAGTCCCGTTCTTGTGCAGAAAACCTTTTTGACAACATCCTCGGAATGGGTAAAACCTTTCTTTTCAAGTCCCTTATGGATTTCGTCCATAACGGTCTTGAAGGTTTGACCCGCGGGGTTGCCAGAGATGTGTGAGAGGTCCTTGGGTGTTTCATAACCGAGCCAGACGGCGGCTACATAATAGGGAGTTCCGCCCACGAACCATCTGTCCTTGTTGTCGGTGGTGGTACCTGTCTTAGCGAAGGTTTCAAAGCCCGAAACTCCGTACTTGCGGCCCGTACCGTTGGATGTGGTGATAACTCTTTCAAGGAGCCTGAGCATGATGTCAGCGGTGGCTTCGGAAATAACCTGCTCGGGCTTTGCCTGTGTCTGGAGATATACCTTTGAGCCGTCGTGGTTGGTTACTCTGTAATAACAGATGGGCTCGTAGTACTTTCCGCCGTTGCCGAAGGTGGCGAAAGCGGCTGCCATCTCAAGGGTTGTGACGCCCTTGCTCATAGCGCCTACCGCCAAGGGGGCAAGGTTTACATCGGAAGTAGTGGCTGTTGAAATGTGGAAGTTGTTCACAAGGAAGTCGTAGCATACCTTGGGAGTCATTATATCCACAAGCCTTGCGGGCACGGTGTTGAGCGAAGGAGGTATGGCGTCCGCTATGGTCTTGTATGAGCCGGGTGAACCGGGGCCGTCATAGTTCTTGGGCCAGATAGAGCCGTCCTTTAAGACTAGGCCGTAGTTCTGCATGAGGGTTGACCAGTGGGCGTAGTTCTTCTCTATCGCGGGGGCGTAAACACTGAGGGGCTTAATTGCGGAGCCCGGCTGTCTGGGGCTCTTCGCCGCGATGTTAAGGCTTCTGTCGCCCGGCTTGGGGCCGGCTCTGCCCACTATGCCCCTGAGTCTTCCCTGATAGTCCATAACGGTCATGGCGGACTGGACAGCCTGACCGTCCTTTGTGCCCTTGGGCAAGGTTTTTCTGTTATAGTAAATGTCCTCCAAAACGGACTGGATATTCATATCCTCGGCGGTGTAGATTTTAAGTCCGCCGTAGTAGAGTTTTCTCCATGCCTGATTGTAGGTGTAGTTGTACTGCTCCTGGAGGTCGGCTATTACCTTGTCGATAACATAGTCGACATAGTAGCTCTGGTAGGTGTCCTTTTTCTCTTTGGTTGTCTTGTTGTCCTTTTTGGGGACATATTTTTCGCTGTTCGTAAAGATAATCTCGTAGTTTAAAGCCTCGTCGTATTCTTCTTTTGAGATTTTGCCCTGCTCCAGCATGTAGTCAAGGCAGAGCTTCTGCCTTCTTCTGTTGTTCTCGAAATTGCGGATGGGGTTATAGGTTCTGGGAGCGGTGGTAATGGCGGCAAGGCATGCGCTTTCGGCGAGATTCAGCTCGCTGACATCCTTGCCGAAATAGAACTCGGAGGCGGTCTGAACGCCGTAGCAGCCCTCGTCAAGATATAAGGTGTTAAGGTAGGTTTCGAGTATCTTTTCCTTAGAGGCATGCTTTTCGAGGTTGAGAGCGTAGCAAATCTCTCTGTACTTTCTTATAAAGGTTCTGCCGTTTTCGCCGGTGAGGTTCTTAATAAGCTGCTGAGTGATGGTGGAGCCGCCCTGGGAGAACCTGTATTTGACGACGACGGAGAGGGTTCTCATCCAGTCAACGCCCGAATGGTCCCAAAAACGCTTGTCCTCAATGGCGACATAGGCGTCAATTAGGCTTTTGGGCATCTCCTCAAGGGGTACCCAGATGCGGTTTTCGTTGCCGTGGAGCCTTGCAATTTCAACCTCTTTGCCGTTTTCGTCATAGGCGTAAAGAATTGTGGTCTGGCTTTGATTGAGCATATACTCGTCAAGATCTATGACCACATCGCCGTTTGCTATGCTTACAATGTCATGCAGAACATATATCGCAACCGAGGTTACGGATATGATTCCGATAATGGCTAAGCTTAAAATAACCGTGAGAAAGGTGTTGAAGGCTTTGGAGTGGTGCTTTTTTGCCTTTTGCTTTTTGTTTCTCTCGAGTTTAATACCAGCCAAGGGATTTTGTTTTTTTCTGTTTTCTCCCATTAGGGCTGTTGCCTCCTTTAGGTTTGAGTGCACAAAATACATGTAAAGATTTTGATTTTACATATGTTTCCCGCCGTAAAGGGAGTTTACTTGCGGGGTGCGCTGTATTGTGTTGGCTTTTTTTATTTTTAGCAGATATTGTATAAAAACAACTATTTGTGGGCAAAATAGATTTGCGGCGTGTTTTGCCTTTAAAAATTGTGTTGGGGGAGGTCAGATGTTAAGACCAAGAAAACTGGTGGTGTCGGGTGCACTGCTGCTTTGCGCCCTTACCCTTCCCATAGCCATAACCCAGACTTTGGGCGTGGGCGGGGGCGATATATCGGAATATCACAGCGCGGAAACCACGGCTCAAGGTACAAAGTACACCGTCAGAGCTTATGAAGAAAAGATAGCCGTTTTTGTTGAGGACGAAACCGTGCCTTCACAAATACTGGATGTATTTCTCTTTAGTTTGCCCCCAGCGGACGCGGAAATACTTGAAAACGGCATTACGGTGTACGGAGAGGAAAGCCTTGCGCGGGTTATTGAAGATTATACAAGCTGATTAAAGAGCGCCCGCTGCGATTTTCTTCATATTTTCGAAACTTACCTTTGTTGATTCAAGGGGATTTACGGCAAAGCCGCTGTCCTGCTCGTAAACGATGTAGGGAACGCCCAGCTCTACGCAAGTTTTGTAGCAGGCTTTAAGGTCGCACTGTCCGAGACCTATTTCGGTAAACCTTCTGCCGTCCTCATCAATAATAAAGTCCTTGAAATGCAGTACCTTAATGCGGTTCTGCATTTTTTTAATGTATTCGGCGGGGTTTTCGCCCGCAATCTGAATCCAAGCCACATCTGGCACGAACCATACATATTCGGGGTCGCTTTCCTCAATGAGCACATCCATAATTCTGCGGCCTTCGTAGGTTTCAAATTCAAAATCGTGGTTGTGGTAATTGAATCTTACGCCGCGCTTTCTCATGTGCTTGCCTATTCTTTCGGCCTCTTTGATAAAGGCCTTTGCGCCTTCAAGGGAGCCTCTGTAGGATACGGGCATGCTGCCGACGCCTATGCTGTCGCAGCCCAAAAGCAGATGCTCGTCAATCAGAGCGTCAAGGTCGTTTTGCATTCTCTCAAAGGATTTGTGTGTTACGCAGACCTGCATGCCGTATTTGCGGACCAGCTCCGCCTGCTCTATGGCGGGGAAATCGCCTATGCCGGAAATCTGAATGATGTTTACGCCAAGTTCCTGAAGAAAGGCAAAGGTTCTGTCGGTATCCTCATAGGTCTTTATATAATCCCTTAATGTATAAAGCTGTACTCCCAATTTAGGCTCTGCCATAAGAAAAACTCCTTTTCATTTTCGTTTAACTACACAAAAACTCAAAATATAGTATAGCATAAACCACAATATTATCAAGATAAAAGTTTTTATTGCCCCTTTCGTATTGTCTTGAGCCTGTTGGTATGTTAAACTTCACATAACGAAGGTTTTTCCTTTTAATAACAACGGGCTTGAGGGTGTTATTATGGATTTGAAGGTAAGGTGGATTGAAAAGGGCGGAGATTTTTCAGACGCCGCGAAAGTGAGAAAAAGAGTTTTTGTCGAGGAGCAAAGCTATTCCCTTGAGGAGGAGTTTGACTCTTTGGACAGCGTTTCGGAACACCTTGTGCTCTATGACAAGGACAAGGAGATTGCCTGCGGAAGGCTAATTGACCTTGGCGGCGGAGCTTATAAACTCGGCAGAATCGCTGTGGACAAGGAGTACAGAGGCAGAGGTCTCGGACTCATGCTCGTCAATCTCCTCTCTGAAAAGGCTGAGGAAAAGGGAGCCACAAGGCTTTTAATCGGAGCTCAGACAAGGGTTGTGCCCTTTTATGAAAAGCTGGGCTTTGTTCCCTATGGACTCGAGTACATGGACGGGCACATACCCCATGTGGACATGGCAAAATGCCTTGACTTTAAAGACTGCCGCTGGCTGATGTTCAGAAAGAACGCCGAGGCGTTCCTTGCGAGAAAGACCATTTATCTTACCAAAAAGGTTAAGAGCGCTGTGCTTAGAATTTGCACCCTCGGCTTTGGGGAGTTTTATGTAAACGGTCAGAGGATTACCGATGACCTGAATGTCCCCGCATGGACAAACTACGAATACAGGGATCTTTCAAAGATCCACATGCCGATTTACGATACACTTACCCACAGGGTTTACTATCTTGAGTATGACATAACCTCATTCCTTAAAGACGGGGAAAACGCTCTGGGCGTGCATGTGGGCAACGGATTTTACGGTCAGCATGAGAGCAGAAATGAAGGCTTTACCCGCTGCGGCGATTTGAAGCTTGCGTTCAGCATAAAACTCATATATGAAGACGGGGAACTGGAGAGAATTGTTTCCGACAGCACTGTAAAAGTTTATGAAAGCTATATTTTAAGGACGAATATCTACTTCGGCGAGATTCAGAATCTTAACAATGAGCCCGAAGGATGGAACGACGCGGGCTTTGACGACTCCGAGTGGTACCCGCCCGCTTTGGCGGACGCCCCTAAGAGCATTCTGGAAAAGCAGGAGTGTCCCCCTGACAGAGTAATAAGAACCATACAGCCAAAGCTGATAAGCAAAAAGGGAGATCACAGCGTTTATGACCTGGGCGAAAATGTTGCGGGCTATCCCGTGCTGAAGTTCCCCGAAAAATCAAGGGCTAATGAGACTGCTCTGCTCAGAATCGCTGAGGAAATAAACGAAGACGGCACTCTTAACTTCTTTTCCGCGGGAGACATTCACCGCATTCAGCAGGATTTTTATATTCACAACGGAAAAGACGATAGTCTGTACTATCCCCGCTTTACATGGCACGCGGGCAGGTATTTTGAGATAATCGGCACTGCCGAGCCTTTGGAGTTCAGGGTCATTCATACCGACATCAAGAATACCTCGGAGTTTGAAAGCTCCGATGACCTTCTCAACTGGTACTATGAGGCTTATATAAGGACTCAGCTAAACAATATTCACTGCTGCGTTCCCTCCGACTGCCCCCACAGGGAGAGGCTGGGCTACACCGGTGACGGTCAGATTGCCTCGGGAGCATGCATGACTACCCTTTCAGCCAAGGAAATGTTTAAAAAGTGGATGAAGGATATTGCCGACAATCAGGACAGATTCGGCGGCCATGTTCAGCATACGGCTCCCTTCTACGGCGGTGGCGGCGGTCCCGGAGGCTGGGGCGGCGCTATCGTAATTGTGCCCTACAACTACTACCGATACTATGGGGATACGGATGTTCTCAGAGAGTATTACCCCAACATGGTAAAGTACATAGAGTACATGGTGTCCCGCTGTGAGGACAATCTGGTCGTCAGAGAGGAGGAGGGCGGCTGGTGTCTTGGCGACTGGTGCACTCCCCACAATATAATTTTGATTCCCGAACCCTTTGTAAACACCTACTACCTGATTAAGACCGCCCGCATAACCCTTGAGGTCGCCAAGATTTTAGGCATTAACAAGGACAACGAGTATCTCAATAAGGTAATTGACGACTGCTCAAAGGCTATGCACGACAATTACTTTGACGAAAAAACGGGCAGCTTCCTTGAGGGTATTCAGGGAGCAGACGCCTTTGCGGCGGATTTGGGACTCGGAGATGAGAGAACTCTCAAAAATCTTGTGGATAAGTACACTCAGATAGGCAGGTTCGACACGGGCATATTCGGCACCTATATTCTCCTCGATGTGCTGTTTAAAAACGGCTACGGAGAACTGGCATATAAGCTGCTTACAAACAAGAGCAAGGTTTCCTTCCACAGAATGCGCGAAAGCGGAGCCACCACTCTCTGGGAGGAATGGGAGGGCAGACATTCCCACAGCCATCCCATGTTCGGCGGCAGCGTGGAGCATCTCTTCAGCTATATTCTCGGAATTAAAAATACCGAGGGCACTGTGGGCTTTAAGGATGTGACCATAGCCCCCGCGGATATTCCGTCACTGAGCTATGTGAAAGGCTCAATGCTTACCGAAAACGGCAGAATCACGGTTGAAATTGACCGCAGAAACGGCGAAACCCGCATTGATGCAAAGGCTGACGATGGAATTATCATAAGGCGGGCTTAATTGGGCATGAGTCCATTTTAAAGTTTGCTCTTGAATTTATTTGGGAAATATGTAGAATAGTAATAGAGTTTGTTACTATATAGCGAACTCCGTAGTCTAAGGCACTGACCTTTGACTGAAACTAAATCAGGGAGGTTTATTTATGGCTTGTGATGTAAGGTTTTTCGTATGCAAACACTGCGGCAATATTGTAGGACTTGTACATAACGGCGGCGGTCCGCTTAGCTGCTGCGGTGAGGAAATGACCGAGCTTATTGCAAATACAGTTGACGCAAGTTTGGAAAAGCATGTTCCCGTAGCAAAGGTTGAGGGCAATAAAGTAACCGTTAATGTTGGCGAAGTCGACCACCCCATGCTTGAGGAACACTACATTATGTGGATTTACCTCAAGACAGACAAGGGCGGACATCGCATCTGCCTGAAACCCGGCGAGGCGCCCAAGGCAGTGTTCGCGCTTGCTGACGAAAAACCCATTGCGGTTTATGAGTACTGCAACCTCCACGGTCTGTGGAAAGCTGAAATCTAAGATAAACGCTAAGCCACCCTTTCGGGTGGCTTTTTTTCTGCTTGTACGCTATATAATATATCTTGTACGCTATATAATATATAATGAAAAGGAAAATTTCCGTTTAATTGCCGATTTTGGCATCGTTTTTATGCTGTTTTTTACAGGCAAGCAATAAGCCTTTACGGAAATAGTCGGAATTTGGGTTTTGTAAAGGTCATGAGCTTTCGTCCAGCAGCTTAAAATAGGCAAAAACACAGCAAAATCAGCCGTTTAGAGAGAAATTGCTCTTAACGGCTGATTTTATTTCTTGCGCTATGTCCATTTTTTCACACTATGTTAACAATAATGGATATTGTGTGCAAAATATGGATATTTTGGATATATTATTACAAAACTTTTTAATTAATATAAAATTGCGGCACTTTTACATTATGTGGAAATAATTTGTTTACATAATATTCCGCAACTTCCCCAATTTTGAAAATAAATTGTACGGAAATTTGACTTAATTATGAATTCCTAATAAAATTTAATAAAAACAATGCAGTTAATTAACAGTTTATTGACAATTTTCCATAGAGAATTTATAATTTTTGATGGAATATTAAAAAAATATTCAAAAAATTTATTGTGCCTCTCCCAAATATTCCGCATTTAATTGGGGGGGCACAAAAAAATCTGCAAAGGAGTATGTATGTCCATGGAAACTTCAAAGGGTAGAACTATGGGTAAGAAAATCCTTAGTTCTATGCTGGCTTTGATCATGGTTTTGTCATGTCTTAGCGCAGCATTCCCGATGATGGCATCGGCAGCGGCGTCCAGCAGTCAGATATCAGCTCTGACAAGCGCCATATCCGCCTATGTCAATTCGGGACAAACCGGCAGCTACTCGGTATCGGGTTCTGCTGAGAATCTTACCTACACGGTTAGCGACAACACCACGCTTGGTTATATTTACAATATAGCTGTCGCGCTGGCCCCTGTTTTTGCTAACGAAATGTCGACCGCCTCCGAATCAGGCAACAACTGGTGGACAATTATGCGTAACAGAATCAAGTCCCTTACCGGTTATACCTCCGGAGCCGGCGCAACAATCATCGATGTACTTCTCCCTGTTGTATCGGCATATGACACAAACAACAGAGCCGAGAAGGAAAAGTCATTAAGCACGCCTGACCCGTTCCTGCCCTCTTACGGCAACATCGGCGTAAAGGTCACAAGAACTGTCAGCGCAGCAATACTGAGTTACAGCACACTTGAATCACTCCCGTCTGTAATCGATATCGCATATCAGTACTACTGCGGAACCGCAATCGGCAACAAGACAGGTAACTCGGGCATAAAGAGATACAGAAAACAGTGGTATTACTTCGGCTCCGGTCTTACCTACGGCGTTGCTCAGCAGGACAGCACAAGCACCGCAAACATCAAGGCCGCAGGCAACTACTTCACCACATCACTTGTTGGCCAGAGTACATATCAGCTGGCATCGGGCAACAACGCTTCATCAATTGCCACACTGATTAACAACAACAACTATTACTACAATGTACTCATGGGTATTTCCGCCGACCTGAGAAACCGCTTCTTCACAAATCCGTCGGTAACGGATATCCAGAACTTCATGAACAGGGCTGTTGCCGCTCAGACGGTCATCGCCATGAATCCCGCGAACACCTGGTTTCAGAACGCTATCGCAAACGGATACAACAATCAGGATTACAATGGCATGAAGTCCCTGTACTCCACAGCAGTTTCCTATTATAATTCACTGGCTGCTGTAACCGGCGAGGCTAAGACGGTTCTTCAGAACAACTACGGAATGAACCTCACCCAGTACAACGCCTTCAAAGAGCAGCTCCTTGACGATATCGAGGTCTATGAGCTCACACAGCTCAAGAACGCTATCGACCAAAAGAAGGCAGAGCTTGAGCAGTACAGAATCCCCGCCGATCAGCTTGAGCAGTACAAGCCTCACCTCTTCTTCGGCGACGCTTCCACAGCTCTTACAAACATTCAGCTTGATGTCGCTTCCGGTCAGTTCGCAGGCTGGGTAAGCACATTAGGAAACTATCAGGCTGAGAATATAAATAAGGTATTCACAAGCGGAACAGCATATGTTTCATCAATGCTCAGCGACCTGAGATATGAAATCAATGTCCGCAACTATGAAACCGTTTACGCTCAGTTCTATGAGTTCTTTATCCCGCGTTTCGGCGCAGACTTAACAGCAATTAAATCAGAAGTTATCTACGGAACACTTATTCCCGAAGCTCAATTGCAGCGTACAGCTTACAACAACCACTACAACACCGCTGTATCATTAATCGGTCAGGATGCCGTAAATATAATCTTCGGCAACTTCGGCGTTCAGATTAATGATTACATCGACAGAATGTATAGAGAGCTTGAGGCAAGAATTACAGCGGAAGTAAACCTTGCTTACAGCTACTACTCAACTTACAACAAGATAACATACCAGAACTTTACAATGGTAAAGGATGCTATCGGCAGAGTTGAGACAGGCATTTACAACTTCCTCGCATCCACAGCTTACATGAGCCAGGATACGAGAAACAAGTACTCCGCTCTGTACAACTCAATCCTTAACCAGTACAACAACTTCGTAGCAACCGGCGGCTACAGCATCTATCAGCAGCAGACCCTTGACGGCGGCACAGGCATTTACTATGTCCGCAACCCCATGGGCGGCGACCTGACAAGAGACCCCTCGGATCCCAACTCCGCATACAGAGTCACCGAACAGAGGCTGCTTGATACATTAAAGAAGATAGACGACCTTCTCCTCAGCGAGGACTTCCTGAAGCTGACAGGCTCTGACGAGAAGCTTGACGACATGCTGAAGAACATGCTTGCTGAAGAGCTGTTCACAGACGAGTCGGTCAACAAGATAATGTCCACTCTCTATCCCACATTCGCAGAACTGCTCAATGAAATGATAGCAGACATTCCGTCGAGCTACAGATACGAGAAGGGCATTATCAGAGTCACAATCGACATCAATATTCTTAAGACACCCGCAGGAATCGCTCAGGACTTCGGTCTCCAGGTATTCCCGAACCAGCTGGCATCCAAGATTAACGCTTCAATGTTCCCGGATGTCTACAACGCTCTTAATTCCAACAGCTCCTGGACACCGCTTCTGAATGAAGACGAGGAACTGGAACTCAACTGGGGCATTGACGAGCTCGAGGACTACAATGCAAAGAAGACCCGCTTCATGAACGCATTTGCCCAGAGCTTAAAGGGTATTGAACCTCTGCTCCGCGTTCTCCTGTGCAACTACACATGGAAAGCAGGCAGCAGCTCGGTTGCCGAAGGTGAAAAGTCAGGCATCTCCATTAAGGCCGATGTTGACCTCACAGCATACGGCAACCACGGCTACATCAATACCATCGCTCCGATTCTTGAGGCAATCGGCTGCAACCCGAGCCTTATAGCAAACGCCTCCGCAATGCAGAACATTACCACAACCGAAGGCATTGTAAACGCAATCTTCAATCCTATTCTTGACTTTATTGAGAATAAGCTTGCCAAGGCTCCTCTTGACACAATCGTTTCGATGCTGCCGAACCTCGCATACGCAATCAGCTTCGACCGCATCAAACCCTTGCTTAACAACCTTGGCACATCCATTTACTACTACATCGAGTCACACGCACTTAGCATTAAGCTCGCAGACGGCACAGAGGCATTCAATGTAGGCGACAGCCTTGACCTCGACGACATGGATTTAGACCTGACAAGCCTTAACGGTCTGCTCTCCGGCTTCCTCTTTGACGATGATGACGAAGAAGCTCCTGCACAGCTCCCGCTTCTCAACACAGGTCTTCTCGCATTCATGGGACAGCTCCAGGTTACAAGCAGCGTAAGGCAGGTATCCATGACCGGTCTGCCCGCAGGTCAGAGATACAACATCGTAGCCGACAAGGCAGATGTATTCTACTACCTGCTCTCTTATCTCCTTGAAGCTATTTCCGATCCCGTTGTCCGCGAGAAACTGCTCGGAGCATTCAGCGATGACGACGAGGAAGAAGAAGTAGTAGTACAGCAGGCTGCAGGCGCACAAGTATTCTCCGCGTTCGCAGCAGCAGGCTTTACAGCATTCGGCGCTGATGACGAGGAAGAGGACGAAGTTGATATTCTTGACATCATCCTCCAGAACCTCGGTCTTGACCTTAGCGCATGGGATCAGTACGGCGACGATTATGACTGGGGCTTCGAGGACGGCGACAGAGAGGGCTTCATGAACGCTCTCTACACACTGCTCGCTCCCCTGACTCCCGTACTCAAGGCATTCCTTGCCGACCAGAACCTCAACCTCATAGTCGGCAAGAACAACAACCCGTTCATCAGCCTTAACGGTTACAAGGGCTACGCATACGGCATAGTACCGCTGCTTGAGGCTCTGGGCGTAAAGAACCTGAAATCTCAGGCACAGTACGAGGCAGCAGTTGCGGCAGACCCGACAGCAGCACTCAGACTCATCATCGATCCGCTGTTCGACAGACTGAACGAAATCGCAGCAGATCCCATCAATGAGATTCTCCAGATACTGCCCGCGCTTCTCCACTACATCGACTGCGGCGGCATCCAGACAACAGTAAACAACATACTCTATCCGCTTTACGCAATCATCGATACTCTCCGTCCGGTATACGCAATCGACCTTGACACAGTTCTTAAGGACGGCTTCGAGCTCGACCTGGACGAGATAATCAACGGTCTTGCCAATAATCCGCAGGCTGCAATAGCAGTTATAGTTGAGCTTCTCAACCCGCAGGATTACAGCATGAAGACCCCGAACTGGAAGTACACCGACCAGGGCAACGGCGACAATGTATCCATCGTTTACCTCGGATACGGCACACGCTGGACAAAGGCTAAGGCTCAGGATGTACTTAACAACATCGACATAATCGTCAACGACCTTATTAAGGACGAAGACGAAGGAATAGGCTCACTCTCCGATTACATCATGAACGCTATCAACGGTCTGTTCACGGTAGATACAATCCGCAGCCTTGCAGAAACTCTGCGCGGACTTTCCGAGTCTCTCTTCGGTGACGACGAGGATGAAGAAGAGCCCACAGAGCCTGAGGAGCCGACAGATACAACAGCACCTACCACACAGCCGACCACAGCTCCCACAGAGCCTACAGCACCCACGGAGACAACCGCTCCCACAACTTCAGCTCCCACAGAGCCCACCACCCAGGCATCCGCAGAGCCTGAGGAGCCTGAAGATGAGGACGAATTTGAGTTCTCCTTCGAGCTGCTGAATTCCATTTCGCTTGATTGGCTGCTGGCCTTCCTTGAAAGCCAGCTTGACGCAGACCTTGAGTTTGCGGAAATTGTCGGCAGAGGCCTTAAGAGCATCTTCCAGAATGTTGCCGTTCCCTACACCTCCGCAAACGGCACAACAGCCTACACAACCTACGGAGCTCTTGACAACGCCGATGTATTCACCTGCGTACTGTCAATCCTCCTTGAGGTTGTAACCTACGGCGACAACGCAGAGGTTCTTGACGAAATGCTCGAGACCGACGGCTTGCTGCCCGCAGTAACCGGTCTCTTTGCCGGTCGCATAAACGACATGGCAGAGATTGACTGGCTCTGGTTCACAGACGACATCGAAGGACCTATCACCGGCGACACCGAGATAGAGCTTCCCGAGCGTTCAATCGTCTTCCTCACCTACCCGAACAACTGGACAAAGGCAACAGCCAACTACCTTGATGCTCACCTCGCCGAAATCGTTGACTCCGTAATCAGGACAAGCGGCGACTACGCATCACTCGCAGAGATGCTCTCCGAGAAGGTAGACTTCTACAACGACGACACAGTCAACTCACTGCTTAAGGCTCTCAAGGATATCACAGCCGAAATCGACAGAGTCCTTCTTGAGACAGTAGGCGTAGTTCTTGAGCTTGACCTGACAGCATGGGATGCATACGAAGAAGACCATGTCTGGGGCGTAACCGACAGAGAGTCCTTCGTAGCAGCAGTTTGCGAAGTTCTTATGCCGCTTGCAGAGGCTGTTGACTGGCTGCTGTACGGTGACGACTACACCTTCTTCGAAGGCTTCGACCTTACAGGTCAGGGCGGCAAGAACCTCATCACAATCAAGGGCGCAGACGGTTTCGCATTCGGTATCGTTCCGCTCCTTGAGGCAATCGGCTGCAAGAACATTCTGAACTATGTTGACATCAAGGCAGAGCTCGAGAGCAATCCTGAGTCAACAGTAAGGTTCACGGCAATACTCAACCCGATCCTTGACAGACTTGAAGAGATCCTCGCAAATCCCGTTGATGAACTCCTCGGAATCATCCCGAACCTCATCTTCTTCATCAACGCAAACGGTCTCTCGGTTTCCATAAAGAACACACTCCACGCAGTTCTCAACATCCTTGAGCAGGTTGGTCCCGCTGCCGACATCTCCTTAGAGGAGCTTATCGGATTCTCCATCGATGACCTCACCTTCACAGGAATCTTCGAAATCCTCAAAGCAGAGACCGGCATCGACCTTAACGCACCTCTCGGTGAGTTCCTGTCCACCTTCTGGCTCGGCGACCTTACAGTTTACACCAGCGCAAACGGCACAGGCGCAATCCGCATGGATTACTCAGAGGACGAGCACAGAGGCGACCTGATTACCATAGTATTCTGCCTGCTTATCCACACCATCCAGCACGAGGCTAACTCCGAGAAGTTCAGAGAGATGCTCGGCGATGAAACATACGACGCAATCCTCAATGTTCTGAACCTCAGAGAGTTCCCGATGCAGGATATCAGATGGTACAACACCGAGTACGCTGACACAGACACCGTATTCAACGCTATAGAGTCCTCACAGCTCTTCGAGTACGGATACGGCAGCATGTGGACAAAGCAGAAGGCTACCTACATCGCAAACAACATCGGTGATGTTGTTGACAACATCGTCAAACTCCTCGGACCCGAAGGCGACAACGGCCAGATCATTACATCTCTCGACGAGCTGATTGCAGACCTTGCCAACGGCAACATCTACACATCAGACACTGTAAACAGCCTGGTCGAAACCCTTCAGGACTTCGTAGCTCAGATCGATGAGCTGGGTGAGGCCGGCGAACACGCTAAGGCTCTCATCTATGAGATCTTCGGCATCGACCTCGACCACTGGAAGCAGTTCGGTCCCGACTATGACTGGGGCTTCGAGAACGGCGACAGAGCCGCATTCATCGCAGCAGTTGCTGAGGTTCTTTCACCGCTGAATCCGATTCTTGAGTGGCTGCTCTGCGATAAGGACATCTCCTTCTTCGTAGACGAGAACGGCGACAACGCCGTAACCTTCCTCGGCGCAGAGGGTTATGCATACGGCATCATCCCGCTGCTTGAGGCTCTCGGATGCCAGAACATCCTCACTCCGGCTGAGTACTACGCAGCAGTTGAGGAGAACGAGAACAACATCCTCATCGCTATCCTCACTCCTCTGTTTGCAAAGATTGACGATATACTCTCCGATCCTGCAAACAAGATTCTTGAGATGCTGCCCGGCATCATCTACTTCGTCAACTCCAACGGTCTCGACACCGCATTCAAGAACATCCTGCATCCCGTTTACGGAATCCTGCATGCGATCGAGCCGGTTGTAAAGGTTGACCTGTATGACATGCTCGGCATCAGACTTGACGAGTACAACTTCGAGTCACTCTACAAGTTCGCACTCGCCAAGATCGCTGAAGACACAGGCATCTATCTCGATGAGCTCGTAGGCGACGCACTCTCCGAGCTGGCACTCGGTACAATCGTTTCCTTCCAGTCCAAGAACGGTCAGACCGCTTACACAATGGTCTATGCTCCGCAGGCTGACCAGGGCGACATGGTAACCATCCTCCTCAGACTGGGCAT